>Ga0209062_1000009_pt1 | contig 937515 bp, 769 predicted proteins | sample Coa_R2_2_FD_187158 | JGI IMG/M metagenome (GOLD analysis project Ga0209062, IMG submission 187158) | Surface soil microbial communities from Centralia Pennsylvania, which are recovering from an underground coalmine fire - Coalmine... | ecosystem: Environmental > Terrestrial > Soil >...
CGCGGCGACGATCTGTTCTTCGGTGTGTCCCTTCGGCATCTCAAGGTCCTCCTTTAGACCTTAGCCGAAGCTCCCTTGTCACGGATTTTTCCAGTTTCGACTGGTACAGTTTTTGGGTTTTGGGTCATCCCAATGGCAATTTCGTCCGTCTCAAACAACGATTTCGGCAAAAGTTCCAATTCTCTTAGGCGCCGACAGGCAAAGTTTAACGTCGCCTTTGTCACCGGCGGCTACCCTGCAATAAACTGTCGAACCCACACAGGACAGCAGTAGGAGCATGTTTTGAGAGGAGCAGTCCAAGTGAAGTCAGCATTTGCTAGACGTTTAGATATCTTCACGAACATCGCCACGATATCAGTTTTGCTACTCTTCGCGGTTATCGCCGTCCAGAGACAATGTTTTCCGGCCAATCGCCTCTCCACCGAATCCAGGAAGCTTACTGGGACCGAGTTGCATGGCGTCCAAGGTATTGAATATGACCGCTCCGAAAAGACGTTGGTTATTCTGGCAAGTGCAACTTGCAAGTACTGCCATCAGAGCATGCCGTTTTACCAGCGGCTTTTTAGGGCGTCAGCAGCACCGGGAAATACTGCAAGACTCGTGTTTGTTCATCCGAAAGGCGAAATGGGCTTCGATGCGCTCCTAAATGAAAGTCAGATCAAAATTCCATTTGACATGCCATCAGTATATGAGGAGGATTTCAAAGATTTGCCCATCGCGAGCACACCGACCTTGATACTGGTAGACCACAACGGACGCATAAAGCGGCTCTGGTTTGGCAAGCTTCAGCCGGGTGATGAGACGGAAGTATTACAAGCGATTAGTTAAAAAGTTGAATACGAGGTTCGAGAGAAAGGCTATGCGCGTCGCGACTTTGCCTCTTTGGTGCTGTTCGATCGTATCGATGGCACAGTCATTGTCGCCCCAGATTGAATGGTCCGAAAATTTCGTTCGAGTAAGCAACCGTTCGGGTTATGCGATCGTATCAATCTTCGTGGGCGCAGAACGGGAAGATCCTGGAAATTTCCGTTTTATCTCGGCGATCTGGGACAACCTGGCCCCTGATCACGAATCGAACGAACTTGCGCCGGGCGAAACTAAGGAATTCAGACTTAGCATCGGCGCTTCACCTGTCCGAAGGCTTTTCGCGGTCGTTTATTCGAACGGTGACATTGCCGGCGATGACGCTCCTGCGCATGTTCTGTTGCGTGCGCGCCGCGACATGATCAACGCACTCGACGGAACGATCGATGTCTTGATGACTCTGATGGAGCGTCACGCCAGCCGCGAGACAATCATTGAGACCGTCAAGACTCGGCGGGATAAAGAACAGTTCGCGCTGCGGACGATTCCCCCGCAAATTCCCGATTCCGACTTTTCCAGTAATGCAAGTTTCCACATAGCACGGTATTTGGTGCCGATCCTTGAGCAGAAAGATCCAGAAGCGGCTCTTCTCATGCTTCAGCGTTGGCGCAACCGGCTAACAGTTCGGTGACTTGCACAATCGGGGAACTCCGGTCTCCGATTCGCCATGTGAGTCCGAGAAAACCTTCACTTGAGCCGCAACTCCCCCACGCTTCCCGAATCGGATTTGAATCGTATCGCCGCGTCGGGCTATGCATTTCAGATTGGCGCGGCGGCTGCGGATGCGGGGCTGAAGTCCCGCCCGGGATGAATCCCGGCCTCCGGAGCCGCGCGTGGCAGGGCGCGGGTGTTGTGGACAAATCTAAACCCGCTCGCTGGCACTCGCGGCTCTTTGCTCACAGGGAATGGGAGCGAGTCGTACAAAGCGGTGGGTTGTGAGCGCTGAAATAGGTAACGAATTGTACAAAGCGATCTGAAATCGGGGCGGTCAAATGACGATATGATAGACAGTGGTTTGCATCGGCAGCATACCGTAACCGGGCGCTCGGATGGAGCGCCTACTCTCGCAGAGGGGTTCATCTCAGTTGGCTCTTATCGTTGGTGTTCTTAAAGAAGTCCCGCCGGAACGCCGCGTGGCGGTCGCGCCGCGCGTGATCGATCTGCTGAAAAAATCGGGCGTTGATACGTGGATTGAGAGCGGAGCGGGCATTGAATCCGGGTTCGTGGACGAAGAGTACCTGAGCCGCGGCGCGCAGGCCGCTCCGGCGGACAAGATTCGCGAAGAGGCGCAGATTCTGCTGCATGTGCGCGTTCCGCAAACGCCCACGCAAGGAAAGATCGTCATCGGATTTTGCGATCCGCTGACGGATCCGGCGATTGCGGCGCATTACGCGCAGGCTCGATGCACATTGTTTTCGATGGAGTTCGTGCCGCGCATCACACGCGCGCAGTCCATGGATGCGCTGTCATCGATGGCGTCGATTGCCGGATATAAGGCGGTCCTGATCGCGGCGAATGCGCTGCCGAAGATGTTCCCCATGATGACGACGGCGGCGGGCACCATCGCTCCGGCGCGCGTGTTGATCATCGGAGCCGGGGTGGCGGGGTTGCAGGCGATCGCGACGGCGCGCCGGCTGGGCGCGGTCGTCAGCGGATACGACGTGCGGACGGCGGTGAAGGAGCAGATCGAGAGCCTGGGCGCGAAGTTCGTGAACATCACGATCGAGGAAACAGGCGAAGGCGAGGGCGGATATGCCAAAGCGCTAAGCGAGGAGGCGATCCGCAAACAGCGCGAACAGATGACGGGCGTCCTTCGCGAACAGGACGTTGTCATTACGACGGCGGCGGTGCCGGGGAAGAAGGCGCCGGTGCTGGTGACACGGGAGATGGTGGACGCGATGGCTCCGGGGTCGGTGATCGTGGATCTGGCGGCGGAGCGCGGGGGAAACTGCGAAGTGACTCGCGCGGGCGAGACGGTGATGGAGAACGGCGTGTTCGTTATCGGGCCGGTGAACGTTCCCTCGACGGTTCCGCGGCATGCAAGCGAGATGTATGGACGGAATATCGTGACCTTTTTGAAGAACATGATCGGCAAGGACGGGTCGCTCAATATCGACATGAACGACGAGATCACGCGCGATACGATCGTGACGCGGGATGGAGAAGTGGTGAATCCGAAGGTGCAGGCGCTGCTCGGGGTGAACGCATGAGTAACGAACTCGAAGTAAGCCTTTATATCCTGCTTCTGGCGGTGCCGCTGGGACTGGAACTGGTGCGGCGCGTCTCTCCGCTGCTGCATACTCCGCTGATGTCGCTGACGAACGCGATTTCGGCGATCTCGGTGGTGGGGGCGATCCTGATCGCGGGGGCGGGCGATACGCCGGCGCTGAGCAAAGTGCTGGGGTGTATCGCCGTGACTTCGTCGACGATCAACATCGTGAGCGGATTTTTGATCACGGATCGCATGCTGAAAATGTTCAGGAAGAAAGAGGGAGCGAAGTGAACGAAGCGGCGCAGAGTGGAGTCTGGCAGGCTGCTTACATTATCGCGGCGCTATCGATTGTCCTTTCCATCAAGTGGCTGAATTCTCCGGTGACGGCCCGGCGGGGCGTCTTGTCGGGCGAGATCGGAATGCTTTTCGCGGTGGTCGGGACGCTGCTGCGGCACGACGTCGTGGAGTATCAGTGGATCCTGATCAGTTTTGGCATTGGAGCGGCCATCGGGGCGCCGCTGGCATATCTGATGCCAATGACTTCGGTTCCGCAGTTGACCGCTTTGTCGCACGCGTTCGGCGCGTTCGCGGCGGCGCTGGTGGGGACGGCGGAGTACTACAAATCGGCGCTGGCGGGGAATGCGATCACCGGGGCCACGATGGTCGCGCTGGTTGTGGAGACGCTGCTGGGGTATCTGACATTCACGGCGTCGATTATGGCATTCGGGAAGTTACAGGAGATCGTTCCGACGCGTCCGATGACGTACAAGGGGCAAAATTTCGTCAATTTGACGCTTTTTGCGTTCGCTTTGGCGCTGGGAGCGTGGATGATCATCGAGCCGGCGCCATCGTGGGTTTTCCCGGCATTCACGGGACTTTCACTGCTGTTCGGCGTGCTGCTGATTCTTCCGATCGGCGGGGGCGACATGCCGACGGTCATCGCGCTGCTAAATTCCTATGCCGGCGCGGCTTGCGCGGCGATGGGATTTGTATTTGGAAATCGATTGCTGATTATCGCGGGCGCGGTGAATGCGTCGTCTGGATTCATTCTGTCGGTGATCATGTGCAAGGCGATGAACCGGTCGTTCACGAATGTGCTGTTCGGGGCGTTCGGACAGGTTCAGGAAGGCGCGGCGGCGCAGACTTCACAGAAACCCGTGCGATCGGCGACGCCGGAAGATGCGGCGCAGATTTTGGGGAGCGCCCGGAAGGTCATCGTCGTGCCGGGTTATGGCATGGCGGTCGCGCAGGCGCAGCACAAGCTGCGTGAATTGACGGACGCGCTGGTCAAGCGCGGCGTCGATGTGGAGTTTGCGATCCATCCGGTGGCCGGGCGCATGCCGGGGCACATGAACGTGCTGCTCGCCGAGGCCGATATTCCTTACGACCGTCTGCACGAGATGGAAGATATAAATCAGGACTTTTCGGAAGCGGACGTGGCGCTGGTGATCGGGGCGAATGACGTGGTGAATCCGGCGGCGCGGCACGATAAGAACTCGCCGATTTACGGAATGCCGATCCTGGACGTCGATAAGGCGCACACCGTGATGGTGATCAAGCGCAGCATGAATCCGGGATTCGCGGGAATCGATAACGAACTGTACTACATGGATCGCACGCTGATGCTGTTCGGGGATGCGAAATCGTTTGTCGGCGAAATCGTAAAGGAACTGCCGGCAACGGCATAGAGGAGAGCGTTATGAGCGACTGGAAGTATGTGCAACGTGAGGCGTCGGAGCAGCTCGCGAAGCTGCATTTTTTCTCGGTGAAGAAACAGCACGCTTCCGGACCCGTCGAGATGCGGATTACGGTGTACGAGTTCGCGACTCCCGAGATCGGCGATTTGCAGTTCTTCGCCCAGACCGACGTGGAACTGAATCAGGGGACGGCTCCTTTCCGTCCGGTCGGGTGGAGCAACACGCTGATGGGCGCGCTTTCCGAGTGCCTGCGGAACATCCGCAAGTTCGAATACGAAGAGGCACAGAAGACGGCGGACAAGACCTGATTCGTTTTTTTTCGGGCAAATATCCGCTGAAGAAAGTGCAATTTCGAAGTTCGGCGGAGACTGTCTCTTCCCGGCGATGGCCTAAGCTCGGGGCGCTGGGAGGCGAGCCGGATGCTCAGTTTCAAACGGTCGGCGCTGCTTTTGTTGGCAGCGGCAGGAATCGCGGCAGGACAGCCCGCGTTGACCACGATTCAGGATATTCTTTATCGCGCCGACGGGACGCGGTTTACTGGAACACTTTTCATCGACTACAACAGTTTCGAGGGCGGCGATACATCGAATATCGCGACGGCGCACCTGACGCTGCCGATCGTGAATGGAGTGCTCAAGGTTTCGCTGGCGCCGACGACGACGGCGTCGGCGGGGGCGCAGTACAACATCACGTACAACAGCCAGGGGCGGAATCAGTTCACCGAAGTTTGGGCGGTGCCGCCGAGCACGCTGGTGCTTCGTGTCCGTGACGTTCGCGTCTCGCAGGGTACGGTGGTTGGTCCGCCGCCGGTGACGACTTCGGTCCAGATCTCGGATGTGACAGGGCTGGTGAATCAGCTCGCGATCCGTCCGCAGACGGGCGTGGGATTTACGGCGGGACGGGCGGCGGTGATTAACTCCTCGGGACAGATCGACGGCGCGACGGGCAATTTAAGCGACTGCGTTCGGGTGGACGGAAGCTCAGGTCCCTGCGGCGGGGGAGGAGGCGGCGGAGTGCTTCCGCTGTTTGCAGATAGCGAAGTTCCGGCGGGGAGCATCAACGGCGCGAATACGACGTTCACGCTTTCCTTTTCGCCGTCGCCGCAGACGAGCCTGGAGCTGTACCGCAACGGCCTGTTCATGAAACTGGGAACGGATTATACGTTGAACTCGAATGTGATCACATTTCTTTCGGCGTCAACGCCGCAGGTGGGAGATACGCTTTCGGCGAGCTACCGGTATGGGAATCCGGCGAATCCTTTGGGGACGCTGACAGGGGCGCAGGTTGTTTGCAGCTCGGCGGGATCGAGCACGACGTCATCGACGCTGACCCAATTGGGGAGCTGCACTATTCCCGCCGGATTGCTGGGCGCAGGCGATCGGATCGAAGTTCAATTCCAATATGCGCACTCCGGAACGAACATGGGATTCGTGGGCGAGATTCACTGGGGTGGCACGACGATCTATTCCAGAACGGGCGCCACGAACGAGCCGGGACTCAGCGGGCGTTTGACGATCGGGTTAGTGGCGGGCGCGCAGGGATGGGACGCTGAAAGTTGGGGCGCGGTTTCTCCCATGGCGGCGAGTCTGGGAACTGCGGCAGAAGATATCACACAAAATTTGACAATCTCATTCCGGGGGCAAATGACAGGCACGACAACGGACAGCGTCTTACTTAGAAATTTTGCAGTACTTCGGTACCCGGCGCAGTCAAATCCCTAAACAAAATACCCTAGGGTGGAGTAAGTAATTCGGTAGCGGATGGTCGATATAAGTACTTTCGCCGCACAAGAGCTACGGTCAAATATCTCTTGTATGAATCAGGAATTTTCTGCAAGATAGTATCAGACAACAGGAAGTCCCGAGGTGACGGATATGGCGAATTTCTATTTGACGGTGCAGCGCCTGTGGAGGGACCGCCGAGGGCAGGATTTGGTGGAATATGCGCTCCTGGCGGGAAGCATCTCGATGACGACCGCCGCGTTTCTTCCGCAGTGGGTCGGTCCGACAATCAGCGCGATCATGTCGAAGGTCACTTCGTGCATGGCGAACACGGCTGGCTGATTTCCGACGCGATCATTTTCGATTCGAACAGTACGAGCTACGGGCAATGCTCCGTAGCTCGTTTCTTTTTGTGAGGGCGTTCTGCCCGCTCGGGTGGCATCACGCTCCCGGCACCTTGTAACATATGATTTCCCATGCTTCGATTCGAGACAGCCGGAGAATCGCACGGCGAATGCCTGATCGCGACGTTGACAGGCCTGCCTGCCGGTATCCCCATTTCGATTGAGGCGCTCGATCGCGAGCTGTGGCGGCGCCAGCAAGGCTACGGACGCGGCGGACGGATGAAAATCGAGTCCGACCACGCGCGAGTGATCAGTGGGGTGCGGCATTCAAAGACGATCGGGTCGCCGATCGGAATCATCATCGAGAACAAAGACTGGAAGAACTGGACGGAGACGCTGCCAGTCGAGGGCGGCGAGGAAGACAGGAAAAAACCGGTGACGCGGCCGCGGCCGGGGCATGCGGATCTGGCGGGTTCGATCAAATACAATTTTGCGGACGCCCGTTATGTGCTGGAACGCGCGAGCGCGCGCGAAACGACCGCGCGAGTCGCCGTGGGCGCGCTGGCAAAAGCGCTGCTCGGCGAGTTCGGGATCACGGTGTTGAGCCACGTAATCGCAATCGGCGAGGAGCGGCTGGGACGCGCGGCCTGTTTTTCGGAACTGATCGACCTGGCCCGGCGCGACGAAGTTTTTCTCGCATGTGTCGACGCTGAAGCCGAGCAGCGAATGAAAGCCGTCGTGGATCAGGCTTACAAAACCGGCGATACGATCGGCGGCGTTTTCGAAGTGGTTGCGCACGGTGTTCCCGCCGGTCTCGGGTCGCATGTGACGTGGGATTCGCGATTGGACGGGAAGCTGGCGCAGGCGATCGTTTCGATGCAGGCGGTGAAGGGCGTGGAAGTGGGATTCGCGGCGGAGGGAGCGGCGTCGTTCGGCTCGAAGGTTCAGGACACGATCCACTACAATCGCGCAGACCGGAAATTCACGCGCGGGGCCAATCGAGCGGGAGGGCTCGAAGGCGGGATCACGAACGGCGAAGACATTGTGGTGCGCGGGATGCTGAAGCCGATTTCGACGCTGAGACGGCCTCTTGAAAGCGTGGACCTGGTTACGCGCGAGCCGGCGCTGGCGGCCTATGAACGCAGCGACGTGTGCGTAGTTCCGGCGGCGGGGGTGATCGGCGAGGCGATGGTGGCGCTGGTGCTCGCCGGTGCGATGATCGAGAAGTTCGGCGGCGATTCGCTGGGAGAAATGAAAAGGAATTACGAAGGTTATCTCGAACAGGTGAAGAACTACTGATGATTTATCCGATTGTGAAGTACGGCCAGCCCGTGCTTGAAGAAAACGCGCAGACGATCACGGAGTTCGACACGGCGGAGCTGCACAAGCTGATCGAGGATATGTTCGAGTCGATGTATGCGGCGCGGGGTGTGGGGCTTGCGGCTCCCCAGATCGGCATCGGAAAGCGGATCGCGGTGATCGACGTTTCGACAGGCGAGGATCCCTCGCAGAAGCTGGTGCTGATCAATCCTGAGATCATCGGGCGCGAAGGATCGCAAACAGGCGAAGAAGGGTGCCTGAGCATTCCGACTTTTCGCGAGCCGGTGACGCGCGCGCAGAAAGTGACAGTCCGGGCCCGCGACGCCAAAGGCGTGGAGTTCGAGATGACGGGCGAGGACCTGCTGGCCCGCGCATTCGAGCATGAGACGGATCATTTGAACGGCAGGTTGTATATCAGTCATATCAGTCCGCTGAAGCGCGATTTGATCCGGCGGAAGATCCGGAAGCTACAGAAGGCTGGAGAATGGTCGTGAAAAACAGTCAGGAGTCAGTCAGGAGTCAGAATAAGACTCTGTGAGACTCGTGTTTTTGGGAACGCCTGGATTTGCGGTTCCGTCGCTGGAGGCGGTAGCTTCCGAGACGGTCGCGGTTTACACGCAACCGGACAGACCGAGGGGGCGGGGGCAGGAACTGGCGATGCCTCCGGTGAAAGAGGCGGCGCTGCGATTGGGAATTCCGGTTCATCAGCCGGTGAAGATTCGCGGCGTTGTGGACGAATTGCGGGCGTGGAACGCGGACGCGATGATCGTGGTGGGGTATGGGCAGATCATTCCGCAGACGATTATCGACATTCCGCCGATGGGGATCATCAACGTGCATGCTTCGCTGCTGCCGAAGTATCGAGGCGCGGCGCCGATCCAGTGGGCGATCGCGCGCGGAGAATCGACAACGGGCGTGACGACGATGAAGATTAACGCGGGGCTGGATACGGGCGACATGCTGCTGAAATGGCGGACCGAAATCGGCGCGGAAGAAACAGCCATCGAATTGGCGGAGCGGCTGGCGGCCGCCGGCGCGAATCTGCTTCGCCGGACCTTAGACGAGTGGCCGAACATCGTGCCGGAGCCGCAGGATGATTCGCAGGCGACGCTCGCCCCGATTTTGAAAAAAGAGGATGGGCTGATCGACTGGTCGCGGCCGGCGCGGGAGATCGCGAATCGAGTGCGTGGATTTCAGCCGTGGCCGGGGTGCCACACGTTCGCGGGCGGGAAGAAGCTCGGGATCTGGAAAGCGCGGGCTGTTCCAGGATCGGGAGCAGTTGGACAGGTGCTGAAGGGATTTCGCGTGGGCTGCGGCGAAGGATTGCTCGAAGTAATGGAAGTGCAGCCGGAGGGAAGGAAACGAATGAGCGCCGCGGCGTTCTTGAGCGGCCATCAGGTGGAGGCGCTGGGATGAAGCTGCCTGGGGGATTTCGATATGCGTCGGCGTATGCGGGGATTCGGAAAGTCGCTAGCGACGATCTGGCGCTGATCGTTTCGGAGACTCCGGCGGCGTGCGCGGCGGTGTTCACGAAGAATCGGGTGGTGGCGGCTCCGGTGGAGGTCGCAAGGAAGAATGCCCGGGGGCGCGTGCGGGCGATCCTGGCGAACGCGGGGAATGCGAACTGTGCGACGAGGACCGGTCTCAGCGTTGTCGAGCAATGTCTGCGGGCGGCGGCTTCGGAATTGGGGATTCGGGCGGCGGAGATTTTACCGGCCTCTACTGGAGTGATCGGCGTCGAGATGGATGCCGGCTTAGTCGTGAAGGCGATGCCTGGTCTGGCCGCGGGGCTGAGCGCGGATCGATTCGAGGATGCGGCTCGCGCGATTTTGACCACGGACACGCGGATGAAGACTGCATTCGCGCCGGGGATCGCGGGAATGACCAAGGGATCGGGCATGATTCATCCTCGTATGGCGACGACGCTCGGGTTCGTCATGACCGATGCCGTCGTATCGGCGGCGGAGCTGCGGCGGATGCTGCGGCGCGCGATCGGGCGGAGTTATAACAGGATTTCGGTGGACGGAGACACGTCGACGAATGACATGGTGGCCGTGCTGGCGAACGGAGCTTCGGGGAAACGCCCGGCGCTGAAAAAATTCGAGGCGTCGCTGACGGAGGTCCTGGAGTCGCTCGCGGTGCAGATCGCGCGGGACGGCGAGGGCGCGCGGAAGCTGGTGACGATCGATGTGGAGGGCGCATCGAGCGACGCGGCGGCGGAGAAGATTGCGCGCGCGATCGCCAATTCGCCGCTGGTGAAGACGGCGATCGCGGGATCGGATCCGAACTGGGGACGAATCATTTGCGCGGCCGGATACGCGGGCGTGGCGTTCGATCCAAAGGCGGTGAGCATTGCAGTGCAGGGCGTCCCGGTTTGCCAGGACGGGCTCGCGGCGGATTTTTTGGAAGACGAAGTAAAGAGGAAGATGGACGACGCCGAGTGCTCGATTCGGTTCTCGCTGCGCGGGCGCGGGCGCGGCAAGGCTCGTTTCTGGACCTGCGATTTTACGGAAGGCTATATCCGCATCAATGGCAGCTATCGCACGTAGCGCTTTTCTCATTTGCGCGGTCGCGTTCGGGCAGACGCCGGCGGATGTGATCCAGTTTTTGCGCGGAACGACGACGGCGCTCGCAAATGCGCACGAGACCGGCCCGCGCGATTTTCTGGATCATTTCGATCGGGACATGCCGGAGTATGCGAAGATGCGCGAATGGGTGGAGACTCTGGTCGCGCGCTGGGAAGTCGGCTCGGCGCTCGAGATCGTAACGGATTCGGGCGATGAGAAACGCCGGGTGATGGAACTCGACTGGATCCTGGAGGTGCAGGATCACGCGCCACGGCGGCAGATCGTCAAAGCGACCATCGAGAAACGAGGGAAGAACTGGAAATTCACTTCGCTCGCTCCAGTGGACTTCTTCAGGTTTTGATCCTACCGAGGTAGTGCGATTTTTTTCCGACGCGGAGGATCAGCATCGATTCGGAGGCTCGATCGGACGATTGAATCTGCGCATCGGCTGCGTCTACTCGGCGATTGTTGAGATAGACGCCGCCGCCCGCAAGGAGGCGCGCCGCTTCTCCTTTCGATTTGGCGGCTCCGGCGCGGACCAAGGCATCGGTGATCCTGACGGGCGTGGTCAACTCGATTTCGAAAGAGGGAACGTCAGCGAAAATTTCCAAGAGGTCGCGATCGGAGAGCCCGGCGACTTCGCCGCCGAAGAGAACTTCGGACGCCTTCCGGGCTTGCGCGAGCGCGTCGCTGCCATGGACGAGCCTGGTCACTTCAGCGGCGAGACGCTTCTGCGCGATGCGCTGCTCGGGTGGATTTTCGAGAATCGCGGCTATTTCCTCGAGCGGCAGAAACGTGAAGAGCTTGAGAAATCTCCCGGCGTCGCGATCGTCCGTATTGATCCAGTATTGATAAAACTGGTATGGGCTGGTTTTGTTGGCATCGAGCCAGACTGCATTGCCGGCGCTCTTACCGAATTTTTCGCCGGAGCTGGTAGTGAGCAGCGGAAACGTGATGCCGAACGCCTGGCCGCCGGTTTTTCTGCGGATCAGATCGATGCCGGCGGTGATGTTTCCCCATTGATCGCTCCCTCCGCCCTGGATGCGGCAGCCTTCATGATTGAAGAGGTGCAGAAAATCGAAGGCCTGAAGAAGCATGTAGCTGAATTCGGTGTAGGAGATTCCATGCTCGCGATCTTCCAGGCGGCTGCGGACGGATTCCTTGGCCAGCATATGGTTCACGGTGAAGTGCTTGCCGATATCGCGCAGAAATTCGAGGTAGCTGACGCCATGGGTCCAATCGAAGTTGTTTGCAGCGATGGCGGCGGCGCTGCCGCTGAAATCGAAAAAGCGGGCGAGCTGATTCTTGATCGCTTCGACGTTGGAGCGAATCTGATCCGGATTCTGGAGTTGGCGCTCGGCGGAACGGCCGCTCGGATCGCCAATCATTCCCGTCGCCCCGCCAACCAGCACGATTGGACGATGGCCGGCGCGCTGGAATCGAGCGAGCATCAGCGCGGGCAGAAGGCTTCCGGCGTGCAGACTATCCGCCGTTGGATCGAATCCGATGTAGATTTTCTGCTGGCCGGAGTTGAGCAGTTCTTCCAGGGCGGCGCGATCCGTTACGTCGTCGATCGCCCCGCGCTCGTCTAGTTCTTCAATCAGGTTCATCGTTTTTCGAAAGTCAGCATGTATTGATTGTTGCCCGTGCGGTCGCGGGAAGAGACGAGTTTGAAGCCGTTCGATTCTATTTCTCTGACGGCCTCATCGCGTTCGAGACGGACATGATCGGGACGATCCTTCTTATAGAAGTCGACGATGACGAGGCGGCCGTTGGGCTTGAGCCCGCGGGAGATCGTCGCGAGCATTTTGTCCGGATAATCGAAGTGATGATAGACGTCGAGAACGAGAATGCGATCGACCGAGTGCGGCGGCAGCTTTGAATCCGTTTCAGTGCCGAGAATGAGCTCGACATTGGGAAGGCTCGCCGCCTTCGCCCTGGCGCGATCGAGAAAATCCTGCGCGATGTCTTCGCCGTAGACCTTGCCTGCCGCGCCGACGGCTCGGCTGAGGAAAGGAAGCATGTAGCCTGTGCCGGTGCCGACATCGGCGACGGCCATGCCGGGCTTGATCTCCATCAGCGAGATAATCTCTTCCGGCTTCTGGTTCTTGTCGCGATTCGGATTGTCGAGCGTTTTTGCGACGCCATCGCGGCCTTCTTTGGTTTTGTACGCTTTGTTAGCTTCGGCGGCGGCTTGTGAAAACGCCAGCGCGGACGACGCAAGAAGAACGGCGAGGATCTTCATAGCGATTTCTCCATGGGCATTGCGAGCGGGGGCTCGATCAGGAAATTCAACTCGGCCATCCGCGCGATCGCGGCGCGGACGGATTGTTCGGTGGTCGGCTCGACCGTGATGACAAAGGGCAGGTCGCGCCAATTCGCCTGCGGGAGCTGTAAGACAGAGTCGATCGAGATGTTTTCCGCCGCGAGGGCGGCGGCGAGCTGCGCGATGATTCCGGGACGGTCGATAACACGGAAGCGAAGATAGTACGCCGATTCGTTCAAGGTGATGGGAATCGGCAGATACTCGCCGAGCCGGGCGTGCGCGAAGGGAGAAACGCGGTCGGGGCTGCCTGCCTTGATTTCGCGCGCGACGCGCATCAGATCGCTGACTACAGCAACGCCGGTCGGATGCGGACCTGCGCCGCGGCCGTAGTAAAACGTGTCGGCGCCGTACTTCCCGCGCACCCACACGGCGTTATAGGCGCCGCGCACACCGGCGAGAATCGTCGATTGGGGAATCAGCGAAGGGCGCACGGAAAGAATCAGCCCGGCGGGCGTTTGACGAGCCGTGCAGATGAGCCGGATCGTGTGATGGAGCTGGTGCGCATAGGCGAAATCAACCGGCATGATCCGGCGGATGCCTTCGGTGTAGATATCATCGGGGACAATGCGTTCGCCGAACGCGAGCGCGGAGAGGATCGCCAGCTTGGATCGCGCGTCGAATCCGTCGACGTCGGCGGAAGGATCTGCTTCGGCGTAGCCGGCGATCTGCGCTTCTTTCAGGACGTCGTCGAAACTCGCGCCGCGGCGCTCGATCTCCGTCAGGATGTAGTTGCACGTTCCGTTCAGGATTCCGTAGAGCGTCGTGATGCTGTCGCCGGAAATTCCTTCGCGGAGGACGGCGTGAATTGGAATGCCCCCGGCAACGCTGGCCTCCATCGCGATGTTGACGCGGGCGCCGATCGCGCGATCGTAGAGGTCGGCTCCGCACCGGGCCATCAATTCCTTGTTCGCCGTGACGACCGATTTTCCGTTGGCCAGCGCCGCCTCGATCACCTCGCGGGCGACCGTGGCGCCGCCGATCAGTTCGGCGACAATGTGAACCTCGGGATGCGAAACCACCTCGCGCCAGTCCGTTGTTCGAAGCGCGCCGCCGGCCGCCGGCTTATTTTCCAGATTGCGGCTACAGATGGCGCGGACGCGCAGCGGGAACCCCAGCTTGAGCGCGATCTGATCCGCGTTCTCATGAAGGATCTGAAGCGCTCCGGAGCCGACGTTGCCTAGACCTATGATGCCTACATTAATCATTTCGAGAGGAAACTTTTACTTTACGACGAGTTTGAACTCGATCACCAGCACCAGGGCCGCGGGAGTGACCCGGACTTCGGAAAGATCGAAATTCGAGAGCTCGCCGGCGGAGGCGAGCAGCGTCCGCGCCTGGTCGCGAATTTCAATTTTGAAATCCCTCGCTATGCTGCGGGCCATGGCGGCGCGGACGCGGCGGATGTAATACGAGTCCTTTTGCGAAGCGACGTTGACGTCGTTGAACACGATTGCGCCGTTCCTTGCGCCGGGTGTCGCCGTCAGCGTGAGATCGAACGAATCGCCCAAGCCGACGCATCCGCCGAACATATCGAGCGCGGAGCGTCCACTGAAACGCGCGTTGACCCGAAGCCGCGAGCCCTCGGCGTCAATGTGCGGCTTTTCAAGATAGGCGAACTCGCAGCGGGTAGCTTTGCTGCCGCGGACGTAGTGGCGGCCTTCCTGAGTAAATAATTGCTCGCCGATGATGCGCTCGAGCGTGGCGTAACGGAGATCCAACTCCGCCGCGGAGACCACCAATGGGAGAAGGAGCATTGTGGCCAGCAGTTTCATGCGGATTTGTATCATTGTAGGTGATGAAACGTGTTTGTCTCCTGTCTCTCATCGTGTGCGCCGCCTTCGCGCAAAATCCCACGGAACGCGCGCCATCGTATCCGGATGAGGATCCGAAGTTGCCGAACGGAAAATCCCAGCACGCGGCCATCATCAAGGATGATTACAAACATAACGTGGAGGAAGCGGGTCAACTGGCGAAACTGGCGGAGGAATTGAAATCGGATCTGGAAAAAAACGACAAGAACGTCGTTTCGGTGAAGAATATCAGGCAGACAGAAGAGATCGAAAAGCTTGCTCGCAGCATCCGCGCGAGGTTGAAGCGGTATTGACTGTGTTACGCTGGAGCGTTTACCCGCATGGCCACAACCCGTGAAAAAAGTCAATTGATGAGCGCTTCCGAGATCGACCGGACACTGGTCCGCCTGGCGCACGAAATTCTGGAGCGCACGCAGGACCTGGACAAACTGGCTTTCATCGGCATCCGGCGGCGCGGGGTCCCGCTGGCGCAGAGGCTCGCGGCAAAGATCGAGGCGCTCGAAGGGCGCAGGATTCCCGTCGGCATACTGGACATCAATCTGTATCGCGACGATCTTTCGACGGTCGGGACAGCGCCCGTGGTGAATAACACCGACATTTCCTTCTCCGTGGTGGGCCGCGACATCATCCTGATGGATGACGTTCTGTACACGGGGCGGACGATTCGCGCGGCGCTCGATGCGCTGTTCGAAAAAGGAAGGCCGGCGCGAGTGCAACTGCTGGTGCTGATCGAGCGGGGCTGGCGCGAACTGCCGATCGAAGCGAGCTATGTGGGACGCGCGGTGCAAACCACCGCGAACGAAATCATCGAAGTGAAATTCAAAGAGATCGACGACATGGAAAAAGTGCTGCTTGTGGAGCGCGTCTCGGAGCAGGGTGTGTGAGGGGATTGCTGGGAATTGAGAGCCTGAGCCGCGAGGACGTCCAGTCGATTCTCGACCGGGCGCGCGATTTTCAACCCCGCGAAGAAAGGCTTCGAAAGCTGGATCTGCTGCGCGGGCGCATGGTGGTGAATCTTTTTTTCGAGGCGTCGACGCGAACCCGGACCAGCTTCGAAATCGCGGCAAAGCGTTTGGGAGCGGATACGATTTCAATTACCGCACAGGCTTCGAGCGTATCGAAGGGCGAATCGCTGGTGGATACGCTGAACACGCTGGCGGCGATGCGGCCGGACGCGATCGTGATGCGGCATGCGGCCTCCGGCGCGCCGCACTTTCTGCAACGCTACCTGGAGACGCCGATCATCAACGCGGGGGACGGCACACATGAGCATCCGACGCAGGCGCTGCTCGATGCGAGAACGATTCTCGACCGCGGAACTTCGCTTGAAGGAATTCGAGTGGCGATTATCGGCGATATCGCGCACAGCCGCGTCGCGCGGTCGAACGTTTATCTTTTATCCAAGTATGGGGCGCAGATCGTGCTCTGCGGTCCCGCCTCACTGCTGCCGGTGGAACTGAAGCAGATCGCCCCGGGAGTGGAACTGACGACAGACATGCGGGAGGCGATCACGAACGCGGACGTGATCATGATGCTCCGCGTGCAACTCGAACGGCAGCACGAAGCGGCGTTTCCTTCCGGCGAATATTTCGGATTCTACGGCCTGCGGCCGGATCACCTGGAACTGGCCAAGCCCAATGTGATCGTGATGCATCCGGGGCCGATCAATCGCGGGCGGGAGATTTCGTCCGAGGTCGCGGATTCGCAGCGATCGGTGATTCTCAACCAGGTGGAGAATGGAATCGCGGTGAGAATGGCGGTGCTCGAAAGGGTGTTAGGTGACGTGCGTAATTAAGAACGGGCGCGTGATCGATCCGGCGACTCGATTTGATGGCGTCGCCGATGTCCTCATCGAAGACGGCCTGATTCGCGGAGTTGGGCCCGGACTGTCGGGCGATGAAGTGTTCGACGCTTCAGGACTGATCGTGGCGCCCGGGTTCATCGATATGCACGTCCATCTCCGCGAACCGGGATTCGAGCACGCAGAGACGATTGAATCGGGATCGCGGGCGGCAGCCGCGGGCGGCTTTACGTCGATTTGTCCGATGCCGAATACGTCGCCTGTGAACGATAACGCGACGGTGACGAGCTACATCATTGAGAAGGCCCGGCGCCACGCGGTGGTGAACGTATTTCCGATCGGCGCGATCACCAAGGGCAGCGCGGGAGAAGAACTGGCTTCCATCGGATCGATGATCAAGGCGGGAGCGGTCGCGATTTCCGATGACGGACGTCCGGTGATGAATGCTCGGGTGATGCGGCGCGCGATGGAGTTTGCCAAGAGCTTCAATATTCCGGTTATCGATCACTGCGAGGATCTGCACCTGAGCGCAGGCGGCGACATGCATGAAGGGCTCGAATCGGTGCGGCTTGGACTGCGCGGAATTCCCTCGGCTTCGGAGGACGTCATGGTCGCGCGAGACATTCTGCTCGCGGAGCTGACAGGAGCGCGGTATCACGTGGCGCACATTTCGGCCCGGCATTCAGTGGAGATGGTGGCCTTCGCTAAGGCTCGCGGGCTCGCGATCACAGCCGAGACGACGCCGCACCACTTTGCTCTGTCTGATTCAGAGATGCGTCCCTACGATTCGAATTACAAGATGAAGCCTCCGCTGCGCTCAGTATGCGACGTAGGCGCGGTGGTGAACGGAGTAATGAGCGGCGCGATCGACGCGATCGCGACGGATCACGCTCCACATGCCGGATCGGAGAAGATGCAGGAATTCGAGAAGTGTCCGTTCGGCATTCTGGGACTCGAAACCGCGATCGGCCTGGCACTCGAACAGCTTGTTCACACCGGAAAGATCGGACTGATGAGGCTGGTGGAATTGTTCACGACCGGTCCGGAGAAGATCGTCCGGCTCGGGCGCGGAACCTTGGCGGCGGGTGCTCCGGCCGACATTACGATTTTTTCAACGGATCGCGAGTGGACTTACGACGTGAACAAGTCGTTCTCGAAGAGCCGCAATTCGCCGTTTCATGGCCGGACGTTTAAGGGTGGCGCAGCGGCTACAATCGTGCGCGGAGAGATCGTTTGGCAGGCGCTCCCGTAAAATACGGTAGATCGGAATCGCGAATCGAGCTCTGAATTTCCCGTCATCTCCACAAGGAAGCATCCAAGCCGAGATACTTTCCCGCGACGGGCGACTAGTGTCTTGCCTGGCGGCAGTCCCCGCACGGACAAATCTTGCGGAAATGATCGAACGAATAAATCCCCGTGTTGTGCCCATCCGACCATTCGATTCGAATCGCGTATTGCCCCACCGGTTCGACGCGGAGCATTTTTAAAGCCGGCTTGTACATCGGAAATAATTCTTTCGGCTGCGAATAGTTCGACTTCTGCGGCTCTGTTCCGTGCGCGCCCGTGCACGTCGCGCAGGGGCATTCGTCCCGCAGATAGGCCAGCGGATAGTCGCTGTGGTGCCCGTCCTTCCAGTCGATCTTAATGCCCTTCGATTTCGAAATCGCGATGTGCTCGGGCTCTGCGATCACGGTCACGGCTGATTTACCCTTTCGATGTCTCTGACTCCGGAAATGCGCCTCATCGCGCTCACGACGCGTTCAAGCTGCTTTTTGTCGCGCACCTCGACCGTGATATCGATCACGGCCTCGTCCGGCGCTCCATCCGTCCGGGCTTCCAGGCTGCGGATGTTCGTCTGTTCGTCGAGCAACGCGGTCGTGAGCTGATTCAGCATCCCGGGCTTGTCCTCGGTGTGAATGATCATCTTCACGGGAAAAGATCCGGCCGAGCTGCGCGCCCATTCCACGTCGATCTTCCGCTCGGCTTCGTACATCAGGTTCTGAACATTTGTGCAATTCAACGAATGCACCGCGACGCCTTTGCCGCGCGTGACATAACCGACAATCGGCTCGCCTTTGATCGGATTGCAGCACTTGGCGCGATACACCAGCAGGTCGTCGATACCCTTCACTTTGATGACCAGGTCCTGCTTATCGGCGGGAGTGGTGACCGGCGCCGGAGATGCGGGTTCCGGCGCTGGCTCCGGCAGCACCTGATCAGGCGCGAGCTTCTGGAGAATCTGCCGAGGCGAAAATTTTCCGTATCCGAGCGCCGCGTGCAGATCCTCCATCTTGCCGTAGCCGTACTCGGAGGCCACCGCTTCAATCTGCGCCTTGGTCACTTCACCCAGTTTCACGCCCAGCCGCCGCGCCTCGACGTGCAGATATTTCTGTCCGATCTCGATCGCTTTGGCGCGCTCGGTCGTGTTGATGACATGCTTGATCTTGTTTCGCGCCTTGGATGTCTTGACGACCGCAAGCCAGTCTTTGGAGGGAAGATGCCCCGCCTGTGTGAGAATCTCAACGACATCGCCGTTGCGCAAGGGTGATTTGAGCGGCACGATCCGTCCGTTGACCTTTGCGCCCGTGCAGTGATTTCCGACGTCAGAGTGAATGGAGTATGCGAAATCGATGGGCGTTGCGTCGCGCGGCAGGATGATGACCTTGCCCATGGGAGTGAACGTGTAGACCTCCTCCGGGTACAGGTCGACTTTCAGCGTCGACATGAACTCGCCGGGATCCCGCATCTCGCGCTGCCATTCGACGAGCTGCCGGAGCCACGCGATCCGCTGATCGTCCGCCGCGTGGGCCGGCCCCTTCTTGCCCTCCTTATATTTCCAATGCGCCGCAATACCCTCTTCCGCGATGCGGTGCATTTCTTCCGTGCGGATCTGGACCTCGAAGTGCCGGCCGCCCGGCCCCATCACCGACGTGTGCAGCGACTGGTACAGATTCGGCCGCGGGATCGCGATGAAGTCCTTGATCCGTCCGGGAATCGGGTGCCATTCGTTGTGGATCACCCCGAGCGCCGCGTAGCAGTTCTTCACCGAGTCCGTTATGATTCGCACCGCGAGCAGATCGTACACCTGATCGAGCGTGATTTTTTGCCGCTTCAGCTTCTGATAGACGGAATAAGCCCGCTTCACGCGAGTCTCGACCCGCGCCGGAATTCCTTCGCGCGCCAGATGAACCTCGACGGTGTGTTTAATCTCCTTGAGCAGAGCCTCATTCGCATCGTGCGCAGCGGAGAATTCCTTGAGCAGTTCGCGCGAAGCCTCGGGCTCCAGATATTGGAAGGCAAGATCCTCCAGCTCGCCGCGAATCTTTCCCATGCCGAGCCGGTGCGCGATCGGCGCATAGATTTCGATCGTCTCCTGGGCGATCCGCTCCTGTTTCTCGCGCGGCAGCGAATCGAGCGTGCGCAGGTTGTGAAGGCGGTCCGCCATCTTGACCAGGATCACGCGGATGTCGTTCACCATCGCCAGAAGCATCTTGCGGACGCTCTCAGCCTGGCGCTCTTCGCGCGATGCCAGGTTCAGTTTCGTCAGCTTCGTGACCCCATCCACGCATCGGGCCACGTCTTCGCCGAAGTTCTTGCGAATTTCTTCGATGGTGGCCGAGGTGTCCTCCACCACATCGTGCAGCAGCCCTGTTTCGAGGCAGGTCATGTCCATGTGCATGTCCGCGAGCTGCCGGGTTACCAGCAGCGGATGGATCATGTAGGGCTCGCCTGAAGCGCGTTTCTGCCCTTCATGGCGTTCGGCCGCGAACCTGTAGGCGCGTTCAAGCGGACCGAGATCCTCGCTCGGGCGAAGCTCGCGGACGCGTGCTTCCAGTTCCTGGAAAAGTTGCTCGACGGGTGCCGCGGCCGCCGGGGATGGGTCCGGCAGCGCTTTAGACAGCATGGATAATTCCAGTGTAACGCGAACGCGCTCCAGAGCCGCCGTACGGGCGATCCTGGAGCGCGTTCAGGCCAGGGAAAATCTATTTGTCCGCAGTGATTCCGGTCGAAGTGGGCTGCCGGGCCGCCTTCGCCTTCTTCGTATCGAGCGCCTTTTGCTGCCAGTTATCGGCGATCTCAATCTGCTTCTTATAGTCGTCCGCGCTGTCCAGCAAGTCCGCCTTTTCGCGGATCAGCAGACTCAGGTACACCATCGCGTCTTCGTATTCCTTGTCGATGTCGAGGGCTTTGTTCAGATTCGCGATCCCATCATCGATAATTGGGGTGTACTGGGCGCTCAGTTCGGCCTTGGCCTTTTTGTCCTTCAACGGACCCGGATCCTCGGGTTTCATGTGAACGTTCAGCCGGGCCGTGATCCACTGCGGGTACCACTTCGCCCAGGCAATCACGCCGAGGTAGTAGTACGCTTCCTTGTTTTTCGGATCGGCTTCGATTAACTTCTTATTCCACTTCGCCGCTTCGTCGAGCTTGGCCACCTTCTGGTCCGGCGGAAGCGACGAAGCCTCCTGATAGGCGATGCTGGCCAGGGAAGCAAGTGCCGTGGCGTCGGTAGGATTCTTTTCCAGAACCTTCGCGAAGCCTTCTGTCGCCATCTGCGCCATGCGCTCGTTTTCAGGCGAAGTGGCGCCGGGGATCCACTGCGACATGTACGCCGTCGCGAGGTAAAGCTGCGCGTTCGGGTTGTCCGGATCGAGAGCGATGGCCGTCTTGAAGTGCTCCACAGCGTCGCTGTACTTCGCGTTGCGGAAGGCCTGCACGCCCTGATTCAGATGGTCGCGCGACTTCAGCTTGTCGCAGCCCGTGGTGAGGCCCGCGGCCGCTGCCAGAAGCGCGATCGCGGCGGTTGTCATAACTTTGCGCATGTTCCTGTTCTCCTGGACCGGCCGCCTCTACTGTCCCGCCTCGATCTTCGGCGTCATCAGACCGACCTTGTCGATTCCAGCGCCCTTCGCAATATCGATCGCGTTGGCCACTGTCTCAAACGGAAGATCCTTGTCGGCGCGGACGAACACCACTCGCTCGGCGCGGGTCTTGAATACGAATTCCAGCCGGTCGCCCAATCCCTTCCAGTCGATCGGATCCTGGTTGAGCTTCAGGCTCTTGTCCTTGTCAATCACGATGACGACCGTGCGGTCCTGATCCGGCGGCGGCGGCGGCTGGTTCGGCGGCGGCGGTTGCGGCGCCAGCACGTCCAATCCCATCGGCGTCAAGGGCGTGATAACCATAAAGATGATCAGCAGCACCAGCAACACGTCGATCAACGGCGTGACGTTGATGTCCGACTTCGATCCACCCCCACCTACTGCGAATGCCATAAAAAGATCTCCTTAATCAGTCCGGCCGAGATTAGTTCGACGCGGCTCCGGGTTTTTCCTTCGGGCTCTGCTCCGTTATCAGGCCGATCTGATCGACTCCGGCGGCGCGCAGATTGTCGACCACATCCTCGACGGCTTCATACTTGGCGCGAGCGTCGGCCTTGATGTAGCAGGTCTTATCAACCTTGTTGGTTTGCAGATCGCGCACTTTCCCGGCCAGATCTTCGATATGGATCTGCGAATTGCCGGGGCTCAGGAAGAACTGCCCGTTGCGCGTGATCGCGATCATGATCGCGTCTTCCTTGTCGGCGGCCTGCATGGCGATCGCGTTCTTGGTGACCACCTTTTCCACCTGGGCGCCCTTGCTCAGCATGGGCGTGATGACCATGAAAATGATCAGCAGCACGAGCATCACGTCCACCATCGGCGTGACGTTGATGTCGTTGACGACAGCCGGCGCTTTCTTCTTCTGCATAACAGACTCCTCTTGGATTCAGCGGAGGGCGCACGAAACGCGAGCCCGCGCGCCTTCCGCCTATTTCAACTCGCTATCGCAAAAAACTACTTCTTCACCTGGCTGCGCTTCAAAAAGTAGTCGATCAATTCCGAGCTGGAGTTGCCCATCTCGACGTCGAAAGCTTCCACGCGGTTGGTGAAATAGTTGAACATCATCACCGCCGGGATCGCGACGAACAGTCCCAGAGCGGTGGTGACCAGAGCTTCGGAAATACCGCCGGCCACCGCGCCAAGGCCGGTCGACTTGTTCTGCGAAATACCTTCGAACGCGTGGATGATGCCGAGCACCGTTCCCAGCAGCCCCACGAACGGAGCCGTCGAACCCACCGTCGCCAGGCTCGAAATGCCACGCTTCAGTTCCGCGTGAACGATCGCTTCGGCGCGTTCCAGAGCCCGCTTCGAGGCCTCGATTTCTTCACCCGAAATTTCCGAGCTCATCTGATGGGCGCGGAATTCCTGCAAACCCGCGACCACGACCTTCGCCAGGTGGCTCTTCGAAAAACGGTCCGCAATCTTGATCGCTTCGTCGAGCTTGCCTTCCCGCAGCGCGCCCGCAACCGCCGGAGCGAACTGACGCGACTGCTTGCGCGCGCCGTTATAGGCGATAACACGGTCAATCATGACGCCGATCGACCACGCCGACATGATGAACAGCGTGATGACGATCGCTTTCGCCTGCCAGCCCATGTTTGCCCACATCGACCGGAGGTCAAAGTTCGCGCCCGCTCCTGCATCCTGGAGCAGCATGAATGCCCAAACTTGCAACTGTAAAACCATTGATTGTTCTCCTGCGAGTTGAAATTGAAAAGCGGAGCCGCGAAGCCCCGCTTTGTTCTACTGACTCAGAGTGAAGTTGACGTCAATCTGAGTAATCACTTCCACCGGCTCATTGTTAAGAAGAGTCGGCTTGTAAACCCATTGCTTCACCGCATCCGTCGCGGCGGGAACCAGCAGCGGATGGCCGCTCACCAACTGAAGATTCTGGATCGTGCCGTCCTTGCCTATAATCGCCGTGAACTTGACCACGCCCTGAATGCGCGCCTGCTTCGCCAGCGGCGGATACTGCGGCGTAACTCTCTTGATCAGGTTCGCCTGCTGAACATTGCCGCCCACGCGGATACGCTGCGGAGTCGCCGGCTTTGGCGCCTCTTTCACCGTCGGCGGAGGCGGGGCAGCCGCGCCCACCGATCCGATGATTCCGCCCAGCACGCCGCCCGGCGCACCGCCCGGAACGCCGCCCGGAACGCCGCCGATGACGCCGGCGCTCGCCATGGGAGGCGGAAGGTCGTCCTCCTTGATGATCGCGACCTGTTTTGGAATTTCCTTAGGAGCCATCAGGCGCCCCGCATCGAACTGCCGCGGCTGCACCTTCACGATCTTCGGCGCGACCGGCGGCGGCGGAGGAGGAGGAGGCGGCGGCGGGGGAGCCGTCAGCAGGCTGGTCAACGTCGCCTTCGGCAGCACTTCGGTGTAAATCAGCGGGATCAGAATCAAAACTCCGATCACCAGCACCTGCACCAGGAACGACACAAACACGGAAGCGCCCTTTCGAGTCTGATTCTCCGCTTCCACGAATGTCTGTTCAAACATCTATATCCTCCCTTTCCCGGACCGCCGCTTCATTCAAAGCCTAGCGCTTGCCTTTTCTTGCTCCAGCCAGCTCTCGCGGCGATTCCTTGGCCGCCGCCTGAGGCGCGGCCTTTTTCCTTGACTCAATAAGGTTCTGCCAGAATATCAGGATTGGACTGGCAATGAAAACCGATGAATAGGTGCCTACGATGATGCCGACCACCAGCGCGAACGAGAATCCGTTCAGCACCTGCCCGCCAAACAGAAACAGCGCCAGAGCCGTCAACAACGTCAAACCGCTGGTGAGAACCGTCCTGCTCAGCGTCTGATTCACGCTGATGTTGATCAGATCCTCCAGCTTTTCGCGGCGCATGATCTTCAGATTTTCGCGGATGCGGTCAAACACCACGATCGTGTCATTCATGGAGTAACCGACCAGCGTTAACAGCGCCGCAACCACCGTCAGCGAAATCTCCTTGTTGAAAATCGAGAACAACCCGATGGTGATGATCGTATCGTGGAACACCGCCACCACGGCCGCCACGCCGTAAATCCATTCGAACCGGAATGCGATGTAAACCAGCATTCCGCCAAGCGCGTACAGCGTCGCCAGGATCGCCTGCCTCGTCAGTTCCTGCCCGACCTTCGGCCCCACCACCTCAGCCGACAGAATCGTAAACGAGCCCAGCGAGCACTCCTTCTTTAACGCCTGGATCACCGCGGGCGTTACGCCTTTAACGGAAGAAAGTTCATCGAACGACCGAAGAATGCCGCCCTTGCCCGCGCGGTAGGACTCGATCGCCTTCGTCATGTCCTGCAAGTCCTGCTCCGACATCGTCGCGCCGGCCTGAAGCAGCGGCTCCCGAATCCGGTCCGCAAGCTGCTCCGCCGCGGAGTTATTCAGATCGAGCTTCCCCGCCTCGCCGCCGAATGTCGCGCGCAAAGTATCTTCGATGATTTGCCGGTTCTGGTTCAGCTCTTTCTCGTTCGCAATCTCGGTGCCCACCAGAACTTCCTGCCGCCCGCTCACCTGCTGCACCGAAATCTCGCCCGGGATCTTCCCTGCCAGCGCGCTGCGGATCTTATCCACGGGCGGCTCCTGATTGAATCGCAAATACATGAGCGCGCCGCCCTTGAAATCGATTCCGTATCTGGGCCCTCCCTTCATCGCGAGACTAACCAATCCTGCGACCGTCAAAACGAGTGACGCTCCAATGAACGGCCACTTCTTGCCGAGAAAGTCAAAGTTTGTGTTCTTAAATAATTCCATTGAGCCAAAACGGCCGGCCTGAATGCTCTAGACACCAGCCAGCGCTCCAAAGTTCCCAATCACCCGGATCTTTGTGGTTTTTCAACATAACAAAAATCCGAAGTGGATTCAAACAGTTCGAATGATGGACAGCAGGCCGTTCAAATACTTAACGTCACAGCCTTTTTCTGCATGCCCAGCTCCCAGTCAAAGATCGTCCGGGAGACAAAAACCGCCGTAAACACGTTTGCGATCAGGCCGATCACCAGAGTCACCGCAAATCCCTTCACCGGCCCCGTCCCGAACAGGAACAGGATCGCGCACGACACCACCGTGGTCACGTGAGTATCGATGATGGTCAAAAATGCCTTCTTAAACCCTGCGTCCACCGCCGCTACCGCCGCCTTTCCGGCGCGCAGCTCTTCCCGGATGCGCTCGAAAATCAGGACATTCGAATCGACCGCCATACCGATCGTCAAAATCACTCCCGCAATTCCCGGCAGCGTCAGCACCGCGTCAAAGTAGCTCAGCGCCGCAACCAGAATAATCGCATTGAGAACCAAGGCGAGCGTCGCATTCACCCCGCTCCGCTTGTAATAAAACAGCATGAACGCCACCACCAGGCACACGCCGACAATCCCCGCCAGCGTTCCTTCCTTGATCGAATCCGACCCCAGAGACGGACCCACCGTTCGTTCTTCCAGAACTTCGATTCCCGCCGGCAGCGACCCCGCCCGCAGATTCAGCGCCAGATCCTGCGCCTCTTCCTGACCCGAAAGCCCTTCGATCATGCCGTTATCGGCGATCTTTCCGTGGATCACTGGAGCGCTCAGCACCATCTTGTCCAGCACGATCGCCAGACGATCATTGATGTGCGCCGCCGTGAACCGCTCGAACCGCTTTGCCGCATCCTGGCCCAGCACGAAGTTCGTCTGCCACCCGCCGTTCTGCGAACTCTGCTGCGCCGTCGCGTTGCGCAGATCGCGTCCCGTGATTACCGGCGTCCGCGCCAGAATCCAAAACTCCGGAGGAGCGCCCCCACGCGAGATCCCGCGCACCACCTGCTCATCGAGCCCCAGCACCCCGCCCTTGCTCGCGCGAGCCTCCGCGTCAGATCCGAACGGACCCCCTTTGACTTCTTTCAGCTCCAGCACCGCCTGCGTCTTCAAAAGCTGCTTCACACGGGCCGGATCGTCGACGCCCGGCAACTGGACCAGAATTTCCGCCTCGCTGGCCGATCCGCCGCGCTGCTGAACGCTCGATTCGCTCAACCCAAGCCCGTTGATCTTCTTATCGATCGTCGCTATCGACTGCGTCAGCGTGTCCTGCCGCAGCTTCAGCGCCTCCGACTGCGTGATCGTCAAACGATAGTCGGTCGGGTTCACCGACGTGAGTACCCACGTATTGCCCCAGTTTTCCTGCACCAACTGCCGGAAGTTCCCGGCTTTCGTCGAATCGATCCCCTTCACGTCGATCTGAATCTTGTCCGCCTCCGCCAGCGTCTGCGGATCGTTCCGCGTGATCTCGGTGAAGGCGATCCCGGCCTTCGGCATCTCTTCTTTCAGCTTCTGAATGATGCCGTCCGCGGTCGCCTTGAATGCGTCCTGAAGCTGCACCTGAAGCATCAACTGGCTGCCGCCCTTCAGGTCGAGCCCCAACTTGATGTTTTTCTGCCAGTTCGCGATCAGTTCCGCCTTAGACGTCGGCAAGCCGATAATGCCGTAGACGCAAATCAAAATGACCACCACAATCGCGATGGCCCGGAATCGTAGGTTGCTGTTCATTTCTTGACTTCGCTTTCGTTTTCCTGTTTCACCAGACTTTGCACCGCGCTCCGCGCGACTTGTAATTTTACATTGTCCGGCTTCACCCGCAGGATAAGAGTGTCTCCTGTGATGCTCACGATCGTTCCCACAATCCCGCCGGTGGTCAGAACCTCGCTGCCGCTCTGAAGGCTCGAAAGCATCTGCGCCTGTTGCTTTTTCTGCCGCTGCATCGGCATGAACACGAGGAAATAAAAGATGGCGACGATGAAGATCAGCGGCAGGAAGCTCACCAGGGGATTGGCCGGCGCCGGTGACTGCTGGAGTAGGATCGCGAACATGTTGGGGTTCCTATACGGCCCGGTCTTCTGTTACACGCGCAGACAGAGCCCGCAGGAGATCTGGGAACTTTCCGAATATTATAGCCTGCCTGATCTCCTGCATGATGTCAAGATAGCGCCTTAGGTTGTGGAGAGTAGCCAGCATGGCAAACGTAATCTCTCCAGCCAGGAACAAGTGCCGGAGATACGCGCGGGAGAAGTTCCGGCAGGTATAGCAGGAGCAGGACGGATCCACCGGCCGCGCGTCCTCCTTATATTGCGTCTGTTTGATGACCACTCGCCCTTCGCTCGTAAATAAGTACCCGTTACGCGCGTTTCGCGACGGCAATACACAATCCATCATGTCTACCCCCCTCGCCACGTACTCGGGAAGTTCATCGGGCATTCCCACCCCCATGACGTAACGTGGACGATCTTGGGGTAACAACGCCGCCGAAATCTCGGCCATCTCCATGCTCAACGCCCGAGGCTCGCCGACACTCAGCCCCCCAATCGCATACCCGTCCGCATCCAGTTCGAGCAATCTTTCGACGCACATCCGCCGCAAGTCCGCATACATCGATCCCTGCACGATCGGAAAACACGCCGTCTTCGCATCGAGCTTCCGAAAATGCGCATACGCCTGCCGAGCCCACCGGATCGTCCGTTCAGTCGACACCCGAGCCGCTTCGTGGCTCGCCGGATACTCCAGGCATTCGTCAAGCACCATCATGATGTCGCTGCCCAGCGCCATCTGCACATCGACAGTCGATTCGGGAGTAAACATGTGCGGATCGCCGTTTAGATGGGAGCGAAACAACACTCCCTCTTCCGTAATCTTCCGCAGCCCGTTCAACGAGAAAACCTGAAACCCGCCCGAATCCGTCAGAATCGCGCGAGGCCAGTTCATGAATTTATGCAGTCCGCCGAGCCTTCGGATCGTCTCGTGCCCCGGCCTTAAAAAAAGATGATAGGTATTTCCGAGAATGATCTTCGCGTCGAGATCGTTCAACAGATCCCGCGGCAAAATCCCCTTGACGGTCGCCTGCGTCCCGACCGGCATAAACACCGGAGTCTCGACATCCCCGTGCGGCGTATGCAGCACGCCGGCCCGCGCTCCCGTGACCGGACACACTGCCTGAATCTCAAACTTGAGCACAGCCTTTCATTGTAGTGGCGCGCGCACTCGTGCCGCGTCGAGATTCTTTTCGACGCGGTCAACGTGCGGCGCTTCAATGGCGCCCTCCGCGGCGTCGAGGAGAACCAGTCATCTTATTTCTGGAATTCGCGCATGAGAAACCGATGCTCACCGCAAACCCGGAATCCCCAGCCCCACCTTCCCCGCCACCTTCCGAGCCATCCTCTTCATATCCGGCTCGAACTCCGCCATCAACGCATCCTGGAAGTAGGCCGCAAACGACCACCCGATCCCCTCCGCCATGCACGGCGCTCCCACTGGCCGTCCTCGATATGCCGATGCCACCGCGATCCCCGCCATGCTCCCCGCGAATCGCGAATAGGCCGGCCTCCATTCCCCGTCCGCTCCCCGAGCCAGGGGAGCATGCACCATCGCATACACGAACCGCCTTCGAAATCCGGTCAACCCCGACGGCGGCCGGCGCAAGTCTTCGTGAAGCAGCGCCCCGACGCCCAACTCCACTGTCGTCCGAGCCGTCCTCCGCGATAGCGCCGCGCCGAAGTCGTTCGGAAAGCAGTACGGGGGCCGGCCGCACTTTTTCAACTGGAACGTCTGCCCGAACGCGGCGTCCGCCGCGACCAACGCGATCCGCTGCCAGCTATAGGTCCGCTCGACGTAGTTCTGCCACCGATCGTTCCAATCCAATGAAGCCGGGGCCGGAGCGGCCGCCGGATCGGGTGCTCCATCCTGCGCCCGCGCCACGCCGCAGCCGGTCAGAAAGCAAAGAACAACTCGAAGCATCATGCGGCGGCGATCTCTTCCGAATCACGATTCCAGAACAGCTTCTTCCCTTCCCTCTGCGCCCGGGCCGCCATAATCACGGCCACCGAATGCGCGAACCCGTTCTCCACCGTCGCATTCGGCTGCTCGCGCGACCGCAAACACTCAAACCAGTTCCGCATGTGCGACGGATTGGAATCAGAGATAAAAGGCAGCGGCCCGTAGGTCTTCTCCACCGCGCCCGAAAGCAGTTTCTGATGCCACGCCGCGCGCTGTTCCCCGCTTCGCTTCACCAATCTCTGCGATCGCTGCACGAACGGATTGTCTTCGTGGTTCCCCTTCTCCTCGATCAATTTCCAGCGCTGGCTGCCCTCGCCGCCGATATTCACCAGCGTCGCTTTGGTCCCCATGATTCGCGTGAAGCTGTCCGAGTCATTCCCAAAACTGGTCGAATAGCTCACCATGAAACCCTTCGGATATTCCAGCAGCGCCTGGAATGTATCCGGATTCTCGCGGCCATCTTTCCAGGCGTACACTCCTCCCATTGCCATCACCGCTGCCGGGAAGTGATCCTCCAGCAGGTAGTGCACCAGGTCGATTCCGTGGCTCATCCACTGATCCGGAATCCCGCTCGAAAAATCGCGGTACAGCCTGAACTCGAAATACGCCCGCGGATCGAATGGACGATACGGCTTGTTCATCAGCCATTTCTTCCAGTTCGTATCCTCTTCCCGGATCTCTTTCACCTCGCTGCGCCCGCGCCATCGTGGGCCGTGATAATTCCACACAATCTCGACCTTCGAAATGTCGCCCAGCTCCCCGCGCGTAATCACGTCTTTCGCCGCGATCTGATACGGCTCGCTCCTGTGCTGCGTCCCGATCTGCACGATCAGGTTCCGCGACCGCACTGCGTCGCGGGCCGCCTTTGCCTCCGCCAGATCATTCGCCATAGGCTTCTCGCAATAGGCATCTTTTCCCGCTTCCGCCGTCATCGTAAGCAGCGGAGCATGCTGGAAGTCCGCGGTTGCGATGATCACCGCGTCTATATCTTTCAATGCCAGCAGATCCTCGTGATTGGCAAAGACTTTCGGCGCTCGCCCATAAGCGTCCGCTGCCGCCTTCGCCGCGCGGTCTCGATTCACGCTCCAGAGATCGCAGACCGCCGTCACTTCAACGTTGTGACTATTCTTGAGTCCCGCGGCAATAGATCCGAGTTCGCGCCCGCGCCTTCCAATGCCGATCTGACCGAGCGAAATCCGGTCATTCGCCCCCAAAATCCGGCCGTAGGAAAGCGCACTCACGCCGAGAGCCGCGCTTGAAATGAGAAAGGATCTCCGGTCGATCCCCGTTCCGTTTTCTAAATCCATACATCCCCATCCGGCACTTCAGCCACCCCTGGCCAAAGCTCAGCCACCCCTGGCTAAAGCTCAGCCGGCCCAGGCCAAAGCGGAAAAAATTGCGCCCGTCTCACCCGAAACAGGCTTACCCTCACCCCTTCTTCACACCAGTTTCAAGAATTATACAGCAGGATCGGTAAACAGCAACAAGAATCCGGGAATCTTATCGCGCGCGTGCGGTTTTTCTTGAGTCACGTTGCCCGTCGCCGTCAATTTCACCTTCGCTGGCAACCACATCGCGATTCGATGCGCGCTCGCCGTATGGAAGGCCGTTTAACTTTTAGGCATGAAGGTCGGCGCTCCGGTCGGCGCCCGGCCTGCCGCGCGATGACAGTGCTCGAGCTATGATTCGCAACGCCCCAACGACTCGGGGAGGGCGTCTGGCCTAACGCGCACCTGTGCGAGTAACAGGGGCAAAACTCGTCCCGAAGCTGCCGCGGGCAATCGGCAGTGGAGACGTCTCCAACGAAATTTCTCTCTCGCAGTGTGCTTGTGCGGCGCGGGCTTCCCGGCCCGCGCGAGGCTTTCCGTCCGCCTACTGAATCATGCGCCGCCGCAAAATCGCGGGCACGTCCAGATCTTCGAAGATCTGTGAATCGTGCCCATTCGCGGCCGCCGCAACCGCCGCTGGAGCCTCTTCCAAAACCGGCTCCTCTTCCGGCGCCTCGGCCGCAGCGGCCGCAACCGGCGCAGGTTCCGGCTCGGCATAAACCGGAGCGGGAGCGGGCGCAGCATCCGCAATCCGCGCCCCCTTGCGCTCGAACGCCGGAAGGCTCTCGCGCTCGAACCCGGTGGCGATCACCGTAATCTTGACCTCGCTGCCCATCAATTCATTCATCACAACGCCGAAATTGATCTGAACATCGTCGTTTTGCGTGGCTTCGCGGATCAGATTGCAGGCTTCGTTCACTTCGTGCAACCCCAGCCGGCTCGATCCCGTGATATTGATCAGCACTCCGCGCGCCCCGCGCACGCCGCCCGCCTCCATCAGCGGGCAACTGATCGCTTTCTCCGCCGCGATCACCGCCGCGTTTTCACCCGACGCTGACGCCGTCCCCATCATCGCGTAGCCCATTCCGTTCATGATCGAACGCACGTCCGAGAAGTCGCGATTGATCAATCCCGGCGTCGTGATAATGTCCGCAATCCCCTGCACCGCCTGCCGCAAAACATCGTCCGCCACCCGGAAAGCTTCGAAAAAGCTCGTCCCCTTCGGCACCAGATCGAGCAGTTGATCGTTCGGAATCGTGATCACCGTATCGGCGACGCTTGCCAGTTCCGCCAGCCCCTGATCCCCGGCCCTGCGCCGCTTTGGACCTTCGAACGCAAACGGCTTCGTCACCACGGCCACCGTCAGCGCGCCCAGCTCCTTCGCCAGCGACGCAACCACCGGAGCCGCGCCTGTTCCGGTTCCGCCGCCGAGGCCCGCGGTCACAAACACCATGTCCGAGCCTTCGAGCAGATCGATGATCTTCTCCGTATCCTCGAGCGCCGCCTGCCGACCCACCGAAGGATCCGATCCCGCGCCAAGCCCGTTTGTCACTTTCGATCCGATCGCAAGCTGGGTCGGAACCGGCGACGCCGACAGCGCCTGCACGTCCGTGTTGAGCACGCAAAACTCGACGCCGGTCACGCCTTCGGTCAGCATCCGCGCGACTGCGTTCGATCCGCCGCCGCCCACGCCGAAAACCCGAATCCTTGTTTTCGGCTGCGCTTCATCTTCAATCACGAACTTCAACGTGTCGAGTCCCATTGTCCGCTCCTCCTTATTTGGCAACCCAGCCGATCAGTCCCGGCAGTTTTCTTTTCGGCGGCTGATGCAGCTTCAGCTTCGCCGAATACAACGACAGGCCCGCCGCCGTCGTCCACGCCGGACTGTTCAGTTCCTCGGGCCAATCGCCGAACCCTTTCGCCAGACCGTTCCCGGCCTGACAATTCAGAACACGCTCCGCCATATCGCACATGCCGTTCAGAAACGCTCCTCCACCCGCCAGCACGATGCCTTCGAGCAGATTCCGCTCCATCCCCACGCGCTGCATCTCGGCGCGAACGTACAGGAACAGCTCTTCCGCGCGCGCCTCCAGAATCTCATTCAGCTCGCTGCGCCGGGCCTCTCTTGGCGGACGTCCCTCCGGCGATGGAACCTCGATCAGGCTCGAATCCGCCGTCAACCCGAGAAGCGCGCATCCGTACTGCTGCTTCAGGCACTCGGCGTCTTCGTAAGTCACCTTGAAAATCGCCGCGACGTCGCGCGTGAAGTGATCCGCCCAAACCGGAAGACTCGACGCAAGCAGCATCGCATCGCCGTCATAAACCACCAGATCCGATGAATGCAGCCCCAAATCCAGCACCGCCACCCCGCGCGCCCGCTCCTCCGGTAAAACGCACGCGTAGGCGGCCGCCATCGGTTCGAGCACCGTCTCTTCGACCGCGAGCCCTGCCAGATGCGTCGCCGCCACCAGACCTTGATGCTCCGTTATGGCCGCCGTGACAATGTGAACATTCGCTTCCAGGCGCGAACAGAATCCTTTGTGCGGTTTCCGATATCCCGCCCTCCCGTCGAGCGTGAAATCCTGCGGCAGTACGTGCAGCAGCATGCGATCGCGCTCCAGCCTCACGTCCGAAGCGAGCTTCACCGCATACGCCATGTCCTCGACATCGACTTGTCGCGGACGCCCGAACTCGTAAACGCCGCGGCTCTGCGCCCCGCCGATCGCCGCGCCTCCAATCCCGAGCGTCACCGCGTCCACAGAAACATGCGCGCCCCGCTCCGCATCCACCACGGCGGCGCGGATCGATTCCGCGAGCGCCTCCTGATCCGACACGCGGCCCTTGGCGAATCCCGCCGACGGCGCCAGCCCGTGCGACAAATACCGGATATGATCCCCGTCGAGCGCGCAGATGACGCAGCGAATGCGGGAACTTCCGGCGTCAAGGCCCACCGCGAGCTGCGTTTTTTGTGTCATTTACTCCACCACCGTGATTCTGTCTTCCAGCCGCAAATCGAGCGTTCCCGCGTCCGGCAGGCGCCGCTTGATTTCCGGATAATTTCTCAAGAAATTCTGATAACGCGTCCCGAAGTTGTGATCACCCAGTAACAACGTCAACATTTTTCCGTCCATAGGCTGCGTGACCTTCAAATCGTCCGGATCGCTCACATCGATCTGCGAAATTCGCTTCGTTTCCTCGCCGAGTTCCTTCGTCAGCCGCATCATCCGATGAACGCGATCGCGCCTTTGAGTGGGCGGATCCGCGGCATGCACCCCCGCCAGCACGGGCAGCGCAAACCGGTCCGGAGCCGGCGGCAGAATGACGCCGTCTTCATCGATCAGTCCGAATTTCGACGGCGAAAGCGAAATGAAAGCGACCGGGGTCCGCTCCTGCACCCTGACCAACACGCGATTCGGCCATAACCGCACGATCGACGCGTCCTTCACCCAATCGACCGCGCGAAGCGTGGTGCGCCGGTCGCTCATCGGCAGCAGGTAAACGCTCTTCCCTGCATCCTCGGAAAATACTCCCTCGATCTGCCGCCGTGATGCATGCGTCGCCCCTGAAATTTCGAGCGTCTCGCGATCCCCCTCCGGACCATTCAGCGCGAATCTGCCGTCCCGAATCAAAAACTGCTCGAATGTATGCAGAACGTACAACGTTCCCAGCGCGAAAATCGCCAGAAGCGAGACCGTCAGCACGACGCGCCACGTCGGCACTTCCCGCTTGGGCGGGCTCGCCGCCCGGACGCGCGGCCTCGCCGCCGGCCTGGGATCGTCCTCCATGCCGGGGAGCATTCCTGTCCCTTCGTAGTTCCGTTTAGCCATGTGCCAGCTTTTTCAGAATCTGGTCGCCCGCCTGTGACACGCTCCCGGCTCCGAGCGTTACGATCGCATCCCCCGGCTCCGCTGCGTTCACAATCGAATCGATTCCCGCCGCCATCGTCCCCACATATGAGGCTCCGCGATGCCCGTAGCCGCGCATCCGCTCGACCAGCGCTTCCGCCGTCACTCCTTCGATCGGCATCTCCGACGCGGCATAAATATCCATGACATGAACGGAATCGGCCTGCGGGAATGCCCGCGCGAAATCGTCCATCAGGGCGTCGGTTCTGGTGTAGCGATGCGGTTGAAACAAGACGTGGACCCGCTTGAACCGGCATGCCCGGGCCGCGGCCAGCGTCGCCCTGATCTCCGTCGGATGGTGCCCGTAATCGTCGATCACGGTGACGCCATTTTCGGCCCCCCGAATCTGGAACCGCCGGTCGACCCCCGAAAATCCCGCGAGCGCTTCACGAATCTTTTCGATCGGAATCTCCAGCTCGAGCCCGACTCCGACCGCCGCCGTCGCGTTCAAAACGTTGTGGACGCCCGGAACGTTCAACTTGAAGCAACCCAGGTCGCCGCCGCGAAATTCGAGATGGAATTCGCTCCCCATGTGGCCCACCGAGGAATGAGTAATCCGCAGGTCCGCCTGCGCGCTGGTTCCATAAGTAAGGATGCGGCGATTGATGGCCGGCAGAATCTGCTGCACGTGATCGTCGTCGATGCACAGCACGGCCAGCCCGTAGAACGGCACCTTGCCCACAAACTGCGCGAATGCGAGCTTGATCTCACCGATCCCCGCATAGTGATCGAGGTGTTCGCGATCGATATTCGTGACCACCGCGATGATCGGCGCGAGCTTGAGGAACGACCCGTCGCTTTCATCCGACTCGACCACGAGATAGTCGGTTTTCCCCAGCCGGGCATTCGCGCCGCCCATGGTTCCGACACGGCCGCCAACCACCACAGTCGGATCAAGCCCGGCAACGCTCAAGACAGCCGCGGCCATCGATGTCGTCGTGGTCTTGCCGTGGCTGCCGGCGATTGCGATGCCGTACTTCTGGCGCATCAGCTCGGCCAGCAGTTCTCCCCGCGGGATCACCGGAATTGAGCGCCGCCGGGCCTCCACTACTTCCGGATTGTCTTCGCGCACGGCCGAGCTGACCACGACGGCCCTGGCGCTATCGACGTTTTCTCCGGCGTGTCCTTCGAAAATCGTCGCACCGCGCGAGGCGAGCCGGTCGGTTGTCGGCGAGGCTTTCAGGTCCGATCCGGAAACACGGTACCCCAGTTCGAGCAGAACCTCGGCCAGGCCGCTCATACCGATGCCGCCGATGCCGACGAAATGCACGTGTTGAGGCTTAAAAAACATTTCAATATTGTATTGTTTCGGCTTTCTCAAGCCATGTCAACGAATAAATGATTCCAGGACCTCGGCTGCCCTTTGGGCCGCTCCGGGCCTGGCCAGCCGGCGCGCGGCTTCTCCCATTTTTTCGAGCACTCCCGGCTCCGCGATCCGCGTCACTTCCAAAACCAGACGCTCCCCGCTCATCTCGGAATCGGGCACCAGTCGGGCTGCGCCGGCTTTCTCGAACGCTTCCGCGTTGCGCAACTGATGCTGATCCGCCGCGGTCGGCAGCGGCACCAGAATCGAGGCCCTGCTCGCGGCTGCGATCTCGCTGACCGTCCCGCCCGACCGGCTCACGATCAAGTCCGCTTCCGCGAATGCCTTCGGCATGTCGTCCAGAAACGGCTTCACCTCTCCGGCGACGCCGGCCGCCCGAAACTTCGAAGCGATCTCTTCGTACGACGCCTGCCCCGTCTGATGGACCAGCCGCACGGAGCCCTTTTTCCACAGCGGCCAGCTCTCGACAACCGCTCGATTCAGAGTTCGAGATCCCTGGCTCCCGCCGGTGATCAAAATGTTTAAAACATCCGATCGAGGTTTCGCCGCGATGGAAAAGAACTCTTCCTTCACCGGCCGCCCCGTGACCTCTGCGCGGCCAGGCGGGAACCATTTCAGGGTCTCTTCGAAACTCACAAGAGCCTTTGCGGCAAATCGCGCCAGTTTGCGATGCGTGAATCCGGGCACCGCGTTCGGTTCCATGACCACCACCGGAATACGTCGCCACAAAGCGGCTAACAGGACGGGACCGGCGACATAGCCGCCGGTGGAAAAGACCGCCGCCGGATTCGCCTTCGCCAGCATTCGGGACGCCTGCCAGATGCTGAACGGCAGCTCGCTCAGCGATGTGAGCGTCTTTTTCAATCCGACGCGCTTCAATCCGCCGATCTCGATGAACTCGATTGGAAAGCTTCCGGCCGGAACCAGCTTCGCTTCCATTCCGCGCTCCGTCCCGATGAAACGGACCAGGTGGCCGCGAGCGCGCAGTTCCCGCGCCACGGCGAGCCCGGGAATCACATGCCCCCCGGTTCCCCCGCCGGCCATGACAAACGTCGCGCTCATCCTTCATGTTCACTGACGCTTAAAAGCATCCCGAGGCACAGCAAAGTGCTCAGCAGCGAGCTGCCGCCGAAACTGATCATCGGCAGCGGAAATCCTTTGGTCGGCGCCATGTCCAGCACCACCGTCATGTTGATCAACGCCTGAACCACGATCGATACCGTGACGCCGAGCGCCAGATATTTTCCGAAATCGTCGCGAGCGCGGATGAACAATCGCGCCCCCCGCCACAGGATCACCAGGAATCCGGCGAGCACCGAAGTCGCGCCCCACAAGCCCAGTTCCTCGCCCACCGTCGCGTAGATGAAGTCTGTGTGCGCGTCCGGCAGGAACATCAGCTTTTGTTTGCCCTGCATCAGTCCGACGCCAAGCACGCCTCCGGTCCCCACCGCGATTTTCGATTGCTTGGGCTGGTATTTCGCATCGCGCACCTGCGTCGAGCGGTCGATGTAGGATTTCAGCCAGCCCTTTGTATCGACCAGGCTGATGTATTTGTACTCCGGATCGACGAACGAAACAAAACGCCCCAATCGATAGCCGCGCGAAACCACGGCAATCAGGACGAGAAGCGCCGCCATCCCCGCGACGCGCAACATGTAGCGGCGGTCGAGCCCGGCGATCCAGAACACGATCACGGCCGTGATCACCGGCACCAGCGCGGTTCCCAAATCCGCCACCACCACCATCACGGCAAGCATGGCGACCGCCAGCAGCGCCTGCCGCAAAGTGCCCCGGTCGTTGATCGCCTCCTTGCGCCGGGAAACGAAATAGGCGAGGAAAAGAATCAGCGCCGGCTTGGCGAACTCGGACGGCTGAAGCGACCCGAGGCCCTTCAACTGAAACCAGCGGTGCGCGCGCGGATCGGCGAAATACACGATAACCAGCGCGCAGAGCACGATTCCCAGTCCTGAAAAAGCCCACGCAGGGGTATCCCAATCCCGGTAATCGCGCCGTTTGAAATACATCAGCGCCAGAAACGATCCGATGGCCCACAGCAATTGCCGGACGACAAAATGGTACGGCGGAACGTGATAGCGCAGTTCCGCCACCGCGCTCGACGCGCTATAAAGCATCACCAGGCCGAACCCGACCATTGCCAGGATCGTCAGAAACAGAATCCAGTCGGTTCTCAGCTTGGCCATGACAGTTCCCCAACCATGCGTTTGAATTCGCGCCCGCGGTGTTCGAAGTTTTCGAACTGATCGAAACTCGCGCAGGCGGGGGCGAGCAGCACGGTGTCGCCCTTCCCGGCTCGCGAAAATCCTTCGCTCACGGCGCGTTCGAGCGTTCCGCAGCGGATCATCTCGACCGAACCGCGCAGTTGTTCCTCGATTTTGGGAGCCGCGGCTCCGATCAGCAATGCGGCTTTCGCCTTCGCGCGAAGCGGCTCGCGCAGAATCGTGTAGTCGCTGTTTTTGTCTTTTCCGCCAAGAATGATCCACAGCCCGCCGTCGAAGGCGTGAACCGCTTTGAGCGTCGCGTCGACGTTGGTCGCTTTGGAGTCGTTGTAATAGGAGACGCCGTTCAGTTCGCGGACGAATTCGATGCGGTGCTCGACTCCGGGAAACGTCATGACGGCCGCGCGGATCTGCTCATGCGACGCTCCGGCCAGCCGAGCAATCGCCGCCGCGGCCATTGTGTTTTCGAGATTGTGGACACCCCGCAGCGGCACCTCGGATGCCGCCATCAGTTTTTCACCGTCTAGAATGATCGATCCGTTGTCGAGAAACGCTCCGGGCGAGACCGTTTGCGCCGAACTGAACCAGACGGGCCGGCCGCCGCCGCGCGTGACGTATTGGCGGCAGGTCGCATCGTCGACATTCAGGACCGAAAAATCGCTCTCGCGCTGATTGACGAACAAGCGGCCCTTCGCGGCGGCGTAGTTTTCGAAGGTGTAGTGGCGGTCGAGATGGTCCGGCGTCACATTCAGGCAGGCTCCGATGTGCGCTCGAAATTTTTGCGTCGTTTCGAGTTGGAAGCTCGAAAGCTCCAGTACATTCCATTGCCCCGGCCGCGAAGCCGCCACCATCGAGCACGGAGGACGTCCGATGTTCCCGCCCACCTGCGCCGACGATCCGAGGATGTGTCCGGTCAGGGCCGTCGTGGTCGTTTTTCCATTCGCGCCGGTGATCCCGATGATGTCGCCCTGCATGTACCAGCTCGCGAGTTCCAGGTCGCCGATCGCCGGGACTTTCCATTCGCGAAGGTCCGCGGGAACGCCGGGCGATAGCACGATCATCTCCGCGCCTTCAAACGACGCATCGGCCTGGGGTAGAATTTTTACCGGCCCGCTGGTTCCAGCGAGTTTTTCGTCAATTCCCCACACCTCGAAGCCTTTCGACAGCAGCAGCTCGGCCGCCGCCACTCCGCTCCGCGCCATTCCTACCACCGCGATCTTCATCGTAGTTTCAACGTCGTTAACGCGAACAAGGCCATGATCAATCCCGCGATCCAAAACCGCGTGATGATCTTTGATTCCTGCCACCCCAGCGCTTCAAAATGATGGTGCAGCGGAGCCATTTTGAAAATCCGCTTCCCGCGCAGCTTGAAACTGCCCACCTGCAAAATCACCGAAAGCGCCTCGATTACGTAGACTCCGCCGATGAACAGCAGCAGCACTTCCTGCTTGAGCAGAAGCGCGACCGTTCCCAGACCTCCGCCGAGCGCGAGCGACCCCACGTCGCCCATGAAAATTTCCGCCGGATGCGAGTTGAACCAGAGAAACCCGAGTGAGGCTCCGGTCATTGCGGCGCAGAAGATCGTCAGCTCGGTCGCGCCCGGGGTCGGCGACAATTCCAGATATTTTCGAAATTCGGCGTGTCCGGTCACATACGACAGCACCGTCATGGCGCCCGCGGCGATAATCATCAACCCGATCGCCAATCCGTCGAGCCCGTCGGTCAGATTCACGGCGTTCGACGCGCCCACAAGCACGAGAATCAAAAACCCGTAGAAGAAGACGAATGCCAGCGGATAGGTCACCGGATTCGCCATCCAGCCGTGCACCAGCAGGTCTGGCTTGAAATTCTTGATGAACGGCAGGTTCATGCTGGTCGAATACGTGCCGCGGGCATTCATGCCCAGCAGAACCACGCCGATCAGCATCGCCGCGATCACCTGCAAAGCAATCTTTTGACGTCCCGTCAGGCCGAGGTTTCTCTTGCGCGCGACCTTTGTATAGTCGTCCCAGAACCCGATCAGCCCAAAGCTCACCACTCCAAGAATCGCGACCCACACGGCGGGCGTCGAAAGATTTGCCCACAGCAGCGTCGGCGCCACAATCGACAAGCAGATCAGCAGACCGCCCATCGTCGGCGTGCCCGCTTTCTTCTGATGCGACTTCGGGCCGTCCTCGCGGATATATTGCCCGATCTGAAATTCCCGCAGCCGCCTGATCAGAATCGGACCGATGACGATCGAAAGAAGCAGCGCGGTGAGGCTCGCCATGGCCGTTCGAAACGTCGCATATTGGAACACGCGGAACGGCGAGTAGAGATGAAACAGCTTTTCGTAGAACAGCCAGTAAAACATCGGTCACTGGCCCTCATTCTTGTTCACGTCGCCGGGTCCAGGCTCGGCTCCGACGAATTCTTCCACGGCGCGCTCGACATGAACTCCGCGCGAGCCTTTAAACAGGATGGCATCGCCTTCGCGGGCAAAATCGCGAAGGAATTTTCCGGCCTCGGCCGGATTCTCGAAAAAAAACGCGGCGTCGGCCCGAAGGCCTGCACGCGTGGCTGCGTCCAGCGTGCAACAGGCCGCGCCGCGTATTCCAACGAGCACATCTATACCCCGCTCCGCTGCATATTGACCGATACCGCGATGCAGGGGCTCGGCCATGTGGCCAAGTTCGAGCATCTCTCCCAGGACCGCGATCCGCCGCCGCGCCGGCGTCTGCTGAAGCAGATCCAGCATGGCACGAACAGCATCTGGATTAGAGTTGTAGCAATCGTTATACACCAAAATACCCCGGTGATGGAAGCGATCTCCACGCATTTTTCCGGGAGATAATTTCCACACTTTTTCCACAAGCTGCGCCGGCTCAATTCCGTACAGACCCGCGACAACAATCCCCGCCAATATGTTCGAAACGTTATGACGCCCGGCGAGAGTGGACCGGAATTCTGTCTCATTCACCTTGAAGCGCACGCCCTCTTCCGAGTACGTCACGTCCCCGGCTCGAACATCGGCTTTTTCGGAAATTCCGAACCAAATTGTGCGGCCTTCATGGGTAAATTTCGCGACTTGAGGATCGTCCGCGTTCAATACCGCGACTCCCGAGGGAGGCAATTCCTCGATGAGTTCCCGTTTTGCCGCCGCGATGCCCTCGATCGATTCGAAAAACTCGATATGCGCGTAGCCGACATTGGTCACGACGCCAACATTGGGCCGGGCGATCCGGGCAAGCGAACGAATCTCGCCCGCATGATTCATCCCCATCTCGATCACCGCGACGCGCGCCGAATCGTCCAAACGCAGCAACGACAGTGGCAGCCCGACATGATTGTTGAGATTCCCCTCGCTCTTTGCTGCATCGATCATACTCGCGATCACGTCTTTCGTTGTCGTCTTCCCCGCGCTGCCCGTTACCGCCACGACATCGCCGCCCCATGTTTTGCGCGCGCCGCTTGCAATGCGCTGTAGCGCTCCAAGCGAATCCTCCACTTGGAATACTGGACCCGATCCTTCAACCTTGCGATCCGCCACAACCCCGACCGCACCCTTCGCGAAAACCTCGGCGACGTACGCATGCCCATCGTGATTCGGCCCCCTCAGCGCAAAGAACAAGTCTCCCGGCTGAACCGTCCGGGAATCCACGCTCCATCCGGTCACCACCAAATCAGAACTGCACGGCAAATTCAGGTACTGCGCGACGCGCCGAAGCGCGATATTCATTCCAAATCCTGCTTTCGAAAGCCCTTCGAACCGTTCCTCCCGGTCGCGGTTCGTATGATTTCCAGATCCTGAATAATGTTTGCGATAGACTTGGCCGTCGGACCGCTCCCCTGGGTGGCGGCGCGTATCGCCTCCAGGTCGTGAATGATGTTGGCAAGCGATGCCTGAAGGCTCATTTCAATTCTCCATACCCCAAAGATTCAAGCACCGATCGAGCCGTTTCCCGGTCGTCGAAATGGATGGTCCGGTCGCGCAGCACCTGATACGTCTCATGCCCTTTGCCCGCCAGCAGCACAACATCTCCTGGCCTGGCCTGCCCAATCGCGATGCGGATCGCCTTGGCCCGGTCCGGCTCCGCCGCATGCGGAGTATCGAACCGGCGCAGGCCCACCATGGCGTCATTCATGATGTCCAGCGGGTCTTCCGAGCGTGGATTGTCCGACGTAAGAACGACATAGTCGCTCAACTCCCCGGCCGCCATTCCCATCAGCGGACGCTTCGTGCGGTCGCGATCGCCGCCGCAACCGAATAGCGTGATCACGCGTCCTCTGGTCAGGTCGCGCGCCACCTGGATCACGTTCCTGAGCGCGTCATCCGTGTGCGCGTAATCGACCACAACCAGGAACGGCTGTCCGGCGTCCACTCTTTCAAATCGCCCGGGGACCGCCTGCAAATCCTCGACGCCCTGAGCGATCGCGTCCAAAGCCAATCCGTAACTCAAACCTGCCCCCGTTGCCGCCAAAATATTCATTACATTGATCCGGCCATTCAACGCAGACCGCACCGGCTGGCGCGCGCCTTCAAAGACCAGATCGAAACGCAATCCCTCGAATCCCGAGACAATGTTTTCAGCCCGCAAATCGCCCGCCTCGATTCCGTACCAGATCTCGCGGCCCGATCCTCTCATCGCTTTACTGGCCGGATCGTCCGCATTCAGCACGGCCCATTTCGGCGAGCGAAACAACAGCGCCTTGGCGGCCGCGTACTCGTCCATGGTGTGGTGAAAATCGAGATGATCGCGGGTGAGATTGGTAAAGACTGCGGTGTGAAACGAAATGCCGAAAACTCTTCCTAACGCGAGGGCGTGAGACGAAACCTCCATTATAAGCCGGGTTCCACCTTTCCGCTCCAACTGCGAAGCGAATCGCAGCACGTCGAGCGACTCGGGGGTCGTGTTCACCGCGGGGAGCACTTCGCCCGCCAGGCGATACTCGATGGTCCCGATCAGTCCGGTGATCTTTCCCGCTCCCCGCAGGATCGAATCGATCAGATACGACGTCGTGGTCTTCCCATTGGTCCCTGTAATTCCGGTGAACAGAACGCGTTCGTCGGGACGCGCATAGAAATTCCGGGCCGCGGCCGCCAGCGCTCGACGGCCGTGCGCGACCTCAATCCATGCGCCTGAGAAATCGGCGGGCTTTGGAAGCTCGCTTACCACCGCGGCCGCTCCCTTATCGATGGCGTCCTGGGCGAAGCGCCTTCCGTCGACGCGCGACCCTGCAAATGCGAAAAACAAATAGTCCTTCCCCGACTTGCGTGAATCGTACTCGATTCCCGCGACTTCGCGAACAGCCAATTCCGGAGCGAGCTCACTACGAAGCTCAATGTTCTCCAGAACCTGGCCGAGAATCATTTCCCAAATTGAACCCTGACGCGCATTCCTGGAGGAAGCATGGACCCCGCCGGCGGGCTCTGGTCTCGCACCAGACCTGTTTGCGCCGCCCCGAGCGTTTCCACCTGCAAACCTCGCGCCGAGGCTTCCTCCAACACCGCCCTCAGCGTCATTCCGGCAAAGCTGGGAACCTTCGGACCCGTCACCGCAGCCGCTAAAAAAGGCCGCCGGCCCGCGTCGGACGCGTCTCCTGCGGGCGCAGGGAACGCATCGGCCGGAGCCGGCGGCGGAGTGACGGAGGATACAACATCTGTGTCATCGCCCTGGCGCGCAGCCGCAGTATCCGGCGCGTCGTCGAAAACGGGCCTGGTCAGCCCGGCGATGGCGAGGTCATTACGATCGACTTTTCCAGCCGACGTCCGGAACATATCGTCCGGTAAATCCTTCGGTACATCCAACATCCGCAGCGCCGACGTCGCGATCTCCCGGAAAACGGGAGCCGCCACCGGCCCGCCATACCCCGCGCTCCCCCCTGAAGTGCCGTTCAAGGTCACCGCGATGACAATCTGGGGATTGGCGACCGGCGCGAATCCCAGAAAGCTCGCGTTGTAGTGATGCGTGTAGGAGTGCGTCTTAAAGTCGTAGATCTGAGCCGAGCCCGTTTTTCCGCCCGAGGTATATCCCTTTAAATTCGCCAGCCCCTTGCCGGTGCCGCGAAGGACGACGCCTTCCATCATCTGGCGCATCGTGATCGCGGTTTCGGGCGCGATGACCTTCACCGGTTTTTCCTGCGCGAATTTTTCGACCGGCTCGCCCGGCTTCTGCCGAGCCAGCACGATTTGCGGCTTCACGCGCATGCCCCCGTTGGCGATAATCGATCCCGCCACGGCCAACTGAATCGACGTTGCGCTCACTTCGTGTCCCATGGCGATGGAAGCGATGGATCCGGGCTGCCAGTCCTTAAGACGCCGGACCATGCCCGCCGATTCACCGGGAAGGTCGATTCCCGTTTTGTGGCCGAACCCGAAATTCGTAACGTATTGATACAGCCTGCTCTCGCCGACCCTCAGGCCGATCTGGATCGCTCCGATGTTGCTCGATTTTTCGAGCACCTGGGCCATCGTCAGCGCGGAGTAGCTGTGGGTGTCGTGAATCACGCGGCCAAACAGATGGATGGCGCCGTTGTAGCAGTTGATCAGCGTATCGGGACGGATATTGGTCGATTCGAGCGCCGAAGAGAGCGTCACGGTTTTAAAAACGCTGCCCGGTTCAAATGGCGTGGCGATGGCGATGTTGCTGCGCGCAAATTGAGGCTCATCGGGAGCGGGCGGCTCGTTCGGATCGAAGGTGGGCGCGCTCGCCATGGCCAGGACTTCGCCTGTGTACGGATTCATCGCGACGATCGATCCGCGCTGCGCTCCGGTTTTTTCCATTGCGCGGGCCAGGGTCTTTTCGGCGTCGTACTGGAGATTGGAATCGATGGTGAGAATCAGGTTCGCACCGGCTTCAGGCTGCCGCTCGATCACCTGATCGTAGGGATTCTGCTTGACGTCGGTAAAGACGCGGGCGGTCCCGGGAACACCGGCAAGATCGTCGTCGAATCGGGCTTCGATTCCGGCGGTTCCGTGCTCGATGGTATCCTCGGCGCTCGACATGCCCAGAGTTCCGACTACGTGCGCCGCGAGTTGGTGATGCGGATAGAATCTCCGCACTTCCGGACGGAACTCGACCCAGGCGAGGTTCAAGCCTCGCAGCTTGTCGGCTTCTTCCGAAAAAATCTTCCGCTTGATCCACAGGAATCCGCTGCCGCGGTTCTTGGCGTTTTCGATACGGGCCTGGAGTTTTGCGCGATCGAGGCCCAGAATCCGCGAGAGCAACTCCGACGCCATGGCGGGATCGGGGATTTTTTGCGGATTCACACAAACCGACTCAGCCGGGATGCTCTTTGCGAGCGGTTGGCCGTTGCGATCGAAGATCGCTCCACGCATCGCCGGGATTTCCTTGGTTTTCTGCTGCTGCGATTGAGCGAGCCGCGCCAGATCGTCGTGATGGATCACCTGGAGCCACAGGAGGCGCAGAAAGATTACGCCCGCCCATCCGAGCAGGATCCACAGCAGCGCGTGCAGTCTTCGAGTCGGTTGGCTCTCCGCCATCGGCGTGTCTATTTCTTATTCGCGGTTTTCGTATTGAGGGCGAGCGATCCGCCCTTGTCGAGATAAACGACCTTCTGCGCCGGAGGATCGATAAACTGCTGCTCCCGGGCCAGCTCTTCCATGCGCGCGGGAGAGACGAGCGCCGCCTCTTCCAGCTCAAGCGACGCCTGCTCGGTCGAGAGCCTTTGGGCTTCCTGCTTGAGCGTCTGGATCTGATATCCGGCGAGCAGGCTGTAGGCGCCGGGCAGGAGTACGCTCACCAGGAGCACCACCGCCGCGACCACCGAACCGATCAACTTCCAGCAGGCGCCGCGCGCCACCGGATCCGCCTCGCGCACCACATCGGAGTTGTCGATTCTCTTAACAAAAAAGTAAATGTCTTCGTTCGCAAACGCGCGAACGCGCGTGGATGCGGCGGCATCGCCTGCACGCGACACGCCGTGCGCACGCCTTGCCGGGCTTTCGTCTGCACGATCGAACAGCCGGCCGATATTCGCTAGAGTTGCCATCTTATTGCCTCTGACCACGGATTACTTCCAACGCCCGTAATTTCGCGCTCCTCGATGGAGCATTCCCGGCGACCTCCGCCTCCGAAGGCCGGACCACATGTTTCGTTAAAATTCGAACCCGACCAGCTTTCTCCGACTGCTGAAAGGCCTGCTTCACCCGCCTGTCTTCCAGCGACATGAACGTGATGATCACCACCCTTCCGCCCGGCTTGACCAACTCGGGCAGCGCACCCAATAGCGCATCCAACTCTTCGAGTTCTTTGTTGACCGCGATGCGCAGCGCCATGAACGTCTGCGTCGCGGGATGGAGTTTGCCCGTACGGGGCACGGCCTGCTCGATCAGCTTGGCCAAGTGACCGGTAGTCTGTATCGGCCGCGCCCGCACGATTGCTCTGGCTATCTTCCTGCTCCTCCTTTCCTCGCCGAGTTGAAAGATCAAGTCGGCGAGATTCTTTTCCGATTCGTAGTTGACGATCTCCGCGGCCGTCCCGCCCCGGCTGCGATCCATTCGCATGTCGAGCGGTCCGTCCGCCATCAGCGAGAACCCCCGCCCGCTGTCCGTCAACTGATACCGCGAGACCCCTAAATCCGCCAGCAAGCCATCTACTTTGTCCAGTTGCAGACCCTCGGTTGCCAGCACCTCTCCCAGTCCGGTGAATGCAGCTTGATGAAAATGAACCCGCGCGGCGAATTCGCCCACATTCTTCCGCGCCATTTCCAAACTCTCCGCGTCGCGATCGCAGGAAATGAGCAGCCCCGAGGCGAGACGCTCCGCAATCGCGCGAGTATGGCCGCCGAGACCGGCAGTCGCCTCCAGGTACACTCCGTCCGGCTTGATCGCCAGATACTCGAGCGATTCGCCGAGCATGACCGGAACGTGCATACATCGCTACTTGAAACCCTTCTTCTCGAGCGTCTTGACCTTGTCGCCCAGGTTGACCATGGCGCGATTCATCCGCTCGTCGTAAATTTTTCTGCCGAACACATTGATGCGGCCGCGATAGAAATCCAGCCAAACCTGCTGCTTTTCGAACTCCAGCTTGCGGCGGAGTTCGGCGGGAAACAGCACGCGCCCCACGTCGTCGATCTCCGAATAGCCGCCGTAGAGATTGGCGATGAACGCGACATCCTCGGCGATTTCCGCGTCGTCGCCGGCCGAGTCGAACAGATTTTGATTGCTCTCCCATACCGGCTTGGGATAAATTCGAGCTAGCCGTAGATCCACGGTGGTAATGAAGACCTTTTCGACATTCAGAGCCTTTAAATATGTGGCGAAATCCGCTGGAAGCTTGAGGCGGCCTTTTTCGTCGCACTTGCCCGTAAAAATCCCCAGAGGGGGCTCGACTGAGACGATTTGGCCGTTTGCTTCCATGCATTACCACTTTGGCCCACTTTTTACCACTTTCTGAAGTGTAGAACTCTCATCGAAAGAATGCAAGCTTTTCTTTGACTTACGCCGTTTCTTCGCCGCTACAGATCTATCCGGGGGGGATCTGGTCTTCGGTCCGGCTTAGGTGCGGGAGTGCCGCAGTCCTGCGTCGCCGAAGCTGCGCTCGCGGAACGCAAGAGCGATGAGAATTATTCCCAGCGCGATTGAATAACCAGCGATCAGCCAAAGGACGGAGAGCGCTCCGGCCGCGGGGCGTGCGACGAGCAGCACGCCGAACGCGATCGAGATGATGCCGGAAAGAGCGAGCCAGAATTCGCCTTCGATTTCTTTGCGGAGACGGATGGCTGCGATGACCTCGATGAGTCCGGTGGCAATGGCCCAGATGGCGATGTAGAAAAGCAGAGCGAGGGCGGTGATTGCGGGATTGAAGAATGTCAGCGCGGCCATGCCGATACCAACCAGACCGGCGAGGAGCAGCACCCACCAGTTCTCGTGTTCATTGCGGCCGCCGAAGGCACTGACGATATTGGCGATGCCATCGGCGAGACAAAAGAGGCCGAACAGGAAAGTCAGAGCCACCAGCGATATTGCGGGCTGAGTGAAGATGGCTATTCCGAATATAATCCACACCACCCCGCGGAGCAGCGTGGTCCACCAATAGCGCGAAAGAATATTTGCAAACATAACGATCTCCTTGCTTTCTGAATTTTTGCCGTGCGACCGGCAGGATCGCAGGGACTCACGCAACTCGGGTCTTATGATTTGGACCTTCGATGCTCCGCCAAATGCCCGAGTTGCGAAAAAATCCTGAGCGATTGACGTTACGCCATTGACCGCCGCGAGAGGTGTATGGTACTTTGAAGCACCCGGAGGTGCTTGCCGAAAAGGCGAGTTAAAAGGGAAGCGGGTGAGAATCCCGCACGGTCCCGCCACTGTAAGCAGCGAGCGGTCCGGCGCAACAAGCCACTGTTCTTAATTGACTGGTTTCGTCACCGGTCTGGGGAATGGGAAGGTAGCCGGGTCGCGGCGACCTGCAAGTCAGGAGACCTGCCTCGGGTGAATCAAGCGCTATGCTTCGGGCAAAAGCAGATCGTGCAAACAGCAGCCTTCTTCCTGAAGGCGGTTTTCCCATCTTCTTTTTCGCTTTGAGGCGTACTCGCGCTTTTGAACCGAGGCGCCCGAGCGATGACGACAGCAAATCATAAACCTATCCTGCTGATCGCGGGGACTCACAGCGGCGCGGGAAAGACTACGGTCACAACCGGAATCATGGCGGCATTGCGCCGGCGGGGGCTTCGCGTGCAGGGTTTCAAAGCCGGCCCGGATTTCATCGATCCCACTTTTCATCGCGCGGCGACGGGCAGGCCGAGCCACAACCTGGACGGCTGGATGTTATCGCGCGAAACGAACCTGAATATTTTCTCGCGGGCGATGAAGGATGCCGATGCCGCCGTGATCGAGGGCGTCATGGGATTGTTTGACGGAAAGAGCGCCCCATCGCTCGAGGGCACGACGGCGGAAATGGCGATGTGGCTGGGAGCCGCTGTGGTGCTGGTGGTGGATGCGTCGGCGATGGCGGGAAGCGCCGCCGCAATCGTGCACGGATTCGACACTCTGGCGCCGGATCTACGGGTGGCGGCGGTGGTGTGCAACAAGGTCGGATCGGAGAAGCACTACGAGTACTTGCGCGACGCAATCGCAGCGCGTTGCCGTCCGGTTCCGATCGGATTTCTCGCGCGCGAGGAAGGATTCACGGTCCCGTCGCGCCATCTGGGATTGCATCGCGCCGAGGAAGTGCTGAACGACGATTTTCTCGGGCGGCTGGCGGACCGGATTGAGGCTCATTTCGATCTCGACCGGTTGCTGGAGTTGAGCAAGCGCGGGCCGCTCGCGGTTCCGGATTGCGAGGAGCCGTTAAGGGCGCGGACGCGAATCGCGATCGCGAGGGACCCGGCGTTTTGTTTTTATTACGAAGAGAATCTGGAACTGCTGCGCGGATTCGGCGCGGAGTTGATCGAATTCAGTCCGATCGCGGATCGCAAACTGCCGGAAGGCATCGATGGAATTTATTTGGGAGGAGGTTATCCCGAGCTTTACTGCCGGGCGCTGGCGGCGAATGAATCGATGCGGGCGGAGATCGCGGCGTTTGTGGAGAGCGACCATCCGGTTTACGCGGAATGCGGCGGACTGATGTATCTGACGCAAGGCATCGTGGATGCGGAAGGTCAACGCTGGCCGATGGCGGGAATTTTTCCGACGGTGGCGCGCATGCAGAACCGGCTGGCGAGGCTCGGCTATATCGAAGTGCAAGGCACAGGGGAGAACTGGCTGGGATCGGGCATGAAGGCCCGCGGCCACGAATTTCGCTATTCAGAGATCGATCCATTACCGGAGGCGGTGGCGAATGTTTACGTCGCGCCCGCGGAGGGGTATCGAAGAAATTCGGCGATCGGCAGCTATGTTCATCTGCACTTTCTGTCGTGTCCCGAGTTCGCCCATCGCTTCGTTGAAGATTGCGCGCGGAGGCGCGGATAAATCTACAAATGACTAAATTCTATTTGTTTTTGTCTTTGATGGCGGCCGGGAACGCCGCGGAGCTGTCGGTACGCGTTCTCGATTCCCACCAGTTGCCGATCGGGGGAGCCACGGTTTCGCTCACTTCGCGCAATGGAGGTCCCGACCGGGTTTCGAGCAGCGATGAGAAAGGACTCTGCCGGTTCGAGCAAATCGTGGCGGGCCCATATTTCGTGCGCGCCGAAGCGTTGGGATTCGACGCGTCGAATCCGCGGGCTGTGGATGCGGGCACGGGAACCGAAGTCACGATTCAACTCGGTGTCGCGCAGGTTCGGACGAGCGTGACGGTCACGGCCTCCGGAACTCCGCAATCGACGGATGAGGTTTCGAAAGCGCTGACGATCGCCGACGGGGACACGATTGCACTTCGGGGCGATCATTCGATCGGCGAGGCGCTGACGGAAGTCGCGGGACTTCGCGTGCAGCAGCTCGGTGGTCCGGGATCGACGATGTACTTCAAAGTGCGCGGGCTGCGTAATGCCGATACCGCGGTGCTCGTCGACGGCATCCGGCTGCGCGATGCGGCGGGAACTCAGGCGGACGCTTCAGGCGTGCTACAGGATTTGACGATCGTCGACACAAGCCAGATCGAAGTGCTGCGCGGCTCCGGCTCATCGCTGTATGGGACAAACGCGACGGGAGGAGTGGTCAACATCGTAACGGACGAAGGCGGCGGGCGCAGGCGCGGATCGATTGAAATGGATGGCGGCTCGCTCGGATCGGTGCGCGGGATGGCACGCGCGGCCGGCGGATTCGATCACGATCGAGTGCAATATAGCGCGGGGATTTCGCACTGGAATGTGATGAGCGGGATCGACGGCGACAGTCCGGCGCGCAACACGAGCGGCCAGGGACAGGTTCTTTATCGCATCTCACGAATCGCGACGATTTCGGGCAGAATCTATGCGGGCGACTCGTTCGGATTCGTGCGGCTCAGTCCAAGAAGCATTGGAACGCTGCCGCCGGCGGGAATTATCGACGCGGTTCCGCTCTCCCTTTCGGAGGAGCATCGCTATGAATCGGGAACGCCGATCGGGCAGCTCGCGGCAAACGGCGCGACGTTCCTGCCCGCCGCATTCAATTCAGACAGCACGCGCGCGGGGCGATTTTTCGCGGGGGCGCTGAAGTTGTCCGTGCGGCCTTCGGATCGGCTCGGGTTCACGGCACAGTATCAGGATTTGAGCACGACGCGAGACTACGGGGACGGTCCTGGAGGACCGGGAAGCCAGCCGGCGGGGGACAATCTTTCGAAATATCTGGGCAGGATCCAGACGGCGGGCGCGCGCGTGGACGCGACGGTTGGGCGATTTCAACTGATCGACGGCGGATATGAATTCGAGAACGAGAATTTCCAAAATCGCCTGCTGCCTCCGCCGCCGTCGGCGAACTTCTTCACCAGCGTCACACAGCGCAGCAACGCTTTGTACGCGCAGGATCAGTTCCGTTTCTTCGACGGGAGGCTGCAATTGGCGGCGGGATATCGCGCGCAGTTTTTCGCGCTGGACCAGCCGTCGTTCCAACCCGCCGCGGGAGCTCCTTTTGCGGGAAAGACGTTCTCCGCCCCGCCCACGGCGCAGACCGGCGATCTTTCGTCTTCGTATACGTTGCGCCGCCTGGGGACGAAGATTCGAGTTCATGCGGGACGCAGTTATCGGGCGCCGTCGTTGTACGAGCGCTTCGGCGTATTCTACGGAGGGTCGGCATATACGCTTTACGGCGATCCGTCGCTGCGTCCGGACCGTTCAAGTTCGATCGACTCGGGAATCGATCAGAGGCTGTGGAACTCCCGGGCGCAGATCTCGGCAACGTATTTTTACACGCGACTGAACGAGGTGATCATCTTCGATTCGTCGAGCGCGATCAATCCGGTGACGGATCCTTTAGGGCGCAGCGGAGGATACCGCAACACGGGCGGTGGAATCGCGCGCGGCGTGGAACTGAGTTCCTCGGTTGCCGCGACGCGCACGCTCCAGCTCGCCGCGGGGTACACTTATACCGATTCGCGGCAAGCAACGCCTCTAACGGCGGGAGTGTGGCGGACTTACGAGGCTCCGCTCAATCAATACTCCGTATCGGCGACGGAGCATTTCTCCGCCCGGATCACAGGTTTTTTCGCGTTTGCAGGTTCGTCGAGCTATCTGGCGTCGATTTCGGGCCGCGCGTTCCGTTTCGATGGACCAGCACGCGCACAGATCGGTCTCAGTTACCGGAGACCCCTAAGAGAGTTCCGCGCAATTCGTTTTTACGGGAAGGTGGACAATTTGTTTAACCAAACATATTTCGAGAACGGATTTCGGACGCCGGGCACGACTCTGACCGCCGGGTCTCAATTCGAGTTCTGATGGCCAACAATGCTCCACGACTCGAAGGCGTCCTGATCGTGCTGGCCGGCATTCCGGGATCGGGTAAAACAACGTGGGCCGCGCGCAACGGAGCTGGCGCGGTTCACGTCTCGCAGGATGGATTCATCGCAGCGATTACGCCGCACGGGTTCGATCACGCTTATCGCAGCGTTTACCGGGAAGCCGAGGATGCGGTGGCCCGCGCTGCGTTGAAATGCGGGCATACGGTCATCGTGGATCGGACGAATCGGACGCGCACGCACCGGGAGCGGTGGCTGAGAATTGCAGCCGAAGTTTCCTGTCCGGCGGTGGCGGTGGTTCTGTCCACGCCTGAAACGCTCTGCCGGGCGCGAAACGCGCGCCGCGACCATGCCAGCCGCTTGAGCGACGAGCGCATGGACCGGATGATCGCGGCATTCGAGCCGGTTCAGTCCGATGAAGGATTCGCCGCGATCGTGAGGGAAGACGGCGAAGGACCAGGCATCGGACTTGACGAGATTCTCGAAAGCGTAGCGCAGAAGAGGAGTTCGTGAGGGCGCGCGCATTGATGATTCTGGGGACGGCGTCGCACGTGGGCAAATCCCTGCTGACGGCCGGGCTGGGGCGAATCTTTTCGGATGCCGGGATTCATGTCGCGCCGTTCAAAGCCCAGAATATGTCGCTGAATTCGGCGGCGACCCCGGACGGTCTGGAGATCGGCCGGGCGCAGGCGCTGCAAGCGGAGGCGTGCCGAGTCACTCCATGCGCGGAGATGAACCCGATTCTCATCAAGCCGTGCTCGGATACGGGCTCGCAGGTGGTTCTGCTCGGCCGTGTGCTGGGCCAGTTCACGGCGGCCGATTATCACATGAGGCGCGTCGAGGACCTGTTTCCAGCCGTCGAGCAGAGCTATCGCAATCTGGCCGACCGTCACGAACTGATGCTGCTCGAAGGCGCGGGCTCGCCGGCGGAAATCAATCTGAAAAAGCACGACATCGTCAACATGCGCATGGCGCACGCGGCGGACGCGGCGTGTCTGCTGGTGAGCGACATCGATCGCGGCGGAGTTTTCGCTTCGCTTTTAGGAACGTTGGAGCTGCTCGATGCAGAAGATCGCCCGCGCATCCGGGGTTTCGTCATCAATAAATTCCGCGGCGACGTCGAGCTGCTTCGTCCAGGTATCGAGACGATGCAGGAACGTCTGGGGATTCCGTGCGCTGGCGTAATTCCCTATCTTCCGGGCTTGGGGCTGGAAGAAGAAGACAGCGTCGCGATGGAAGATCGGCGAACTGCGGCGCGGATCTGGCAGGATGCGCCGGAATCGCCCGGGCGGCGACTGCGTATTGGCGTGATCGCGCTCCCGCACATGGCCAACTTCACGGATTTCGACGCACTGGCGTCTGAACCGTCCGCGGCACTCGCGTTCCTCGATCATCCGGCGGATATCGCGATGGCCGATGTGTTGATCATTCCGGGGACGAAGCAAACGCTCGACGATCTGGAGTGGATCGAGTCACGCGGATTTGCCGGCGCGATTTCGAATTTCGGCGGAACTCTGATCGGCATTTGCGGGGGGTTGCAGATACTGGGCCGCCGGATCGACGATCCATGCGGGGTCGAGAGCGGCGGACGAAGCCGGTCCGCCGCCGGCCTGGGCCGTCTTCCGATTTCGACGGTTCTGCGGGCGGAAAAGACCGTCCGGCGCGCGACGGGCCGCGCACACTTCTGCGGGACGGCGTTTCACGGCTACGAAATCCACATGGGAGAGACGCTTTATCAGGCAGGCACAAAGCCGTTCGCAGAAATCGTTCGAGAAGGCGAGCAGCAATCGATCTTCGACGGAGCGGTGGCGGACTCGCCGCGGGTTTGGGGAACGTACGTGCACGGGCTGTTCGATGACGACGGCTTTCGCCACGCATTCATCGATCGCGCGCGCGCCGAATGCGGACTGGCTCCGGCCAAGGTCCGGGCATTTGCCGCCGCGGAACGGCAGAATCGCATTGACCGGTGGGCGAATCATTTACGGCGGTCGCTCGATCTGGATTTGATCCGCGGCTGGACCGGTTTATGACTCCGGCACAACTCTCGCTGGCTTACGTTCTCGATTGGGCCGCGGGCGATCCCGAATGGTTTCCGCATCCGGTTCGCGGATTCGGACTTCTGATTGGAACGGGCGAGCGATGCCTGCGTCAACTGACGCGCGGTCCGCGTTCGGAGTGGATCGCGGGGGCGTCGCTTACCGGCGCGGTGATGTTTTGCGCGTGGAAACTAGGCAGGCCGCGGAATGGCGCTTGGCAGGTTGTGCTGGCGTGGACAGCGCTGGCGACCCGCTCGCTGCTGGACGAGGCGCGGGGTGTAATTTCGGCGCTTGAGTCCGATCAGCTCGAATTGGCGCGGCGCAAACTTTCCCGAATCGTGGGTCGGGATACGGCGCGGCTGGATGCGTCCGGGATCGCGCGCGCCGTAATCGAGACGCTGGCGGAGAGCGCCTGCGATGGGATCGTCGCTCCGCTGTTCTGGCTCGCGATGGCGGACGTTTCAGGTGGGATGGTTTATAAAGCGGTCAACACGCTCGATTCGATGATCGGGCATCGCGAGGCGCCGTATCTCTATTTCGGCCGCGCTGCCGCGAGATTGGACGATGCGGCGAATTACATTCCGGCGCGAATGACCGCTCTGGCGATCGTCGCGGCCGCGCGAATCACGGGCTTCGATTCAAAGGGCGCGCGCGAGGCATGGCGGCGCGACGGCGATTCACACGCGAGCCCGAATGCGGGACAAAGCGAAGCGGCGATGGCAGGAGCGCTCGGCGTGCGGCTGGGCGGTGAGAATTTCTATGAGGGCCGTAAACACAAAGGTCCTGTGCTTAACGCCAAAGGACGCGCGGCGACGGCCCGTGATGCAAGAGCGGCCGTATCGCTGGTAGCGGGCGTTTCCGGCCTCGCGTTCGGGGCGGCGCTGCTGATTTTGGGCTGGAGGCGGCGATGACGTTTCACGGCGGCGACGTGTGGCAGGTGAGCCGGGAAACGGGAATCGCCGAAGACGAGATTCTCGATTTCAGCTCGAGCATCAATCCGCGGGGACTGCCACAGGCCGCGCGGGAGAGGCTGGCGCGCGACGCGGCGAATCCACGATTGCTCGGCCGTTATCCCGATCCGTCGGCGCGAGCGCTGCGCCGCGCGCTGAGCGCAAAGCTGTCGGTCCCTGAAGAAGCGATCGTGATCGGACCGGGAGCCGAAGGAATGCTATCGCCGATTCTGCGAACGATTCAAGCCGCCCAGGCGTTGGTTCCCGTTCCGGCTTTCAGCGAATACCGCCGGGTTTGCGCACAGTCCGGAATCGAATTCCAAGGTTTCCCGCTCTGCCGTTCGGAAAACTTCCGCGTTCCGGTTGCGCGATTCTGCGGACAATCCGCCGCCCGGAAGGGAGCCGCGGTAATTTTGAATAATCCACACAATCCTTCGGGCGCGGTTCTAAAAGATCAGGAGGTCCGCCGGATTGCCGAAGCCGCGCGCTCGGCTGGGGCGAGTCTTCTGCTGGATGAAGCGTTCATCGATTACGTTCCTGGCGCAAGTCTGGCGAGTGACGCGGCGTCAAATCCCGGATTGATCGTCCTTCGTTCACTCACGAAGTTCTATGGCTGCCCCGCGCTGAGAATCGGATATGCAGTGGCGCATCCCGAAACGGCGCGCCGGATTCGGGAACTGCTGCCGACGTGGGGGGTGGCTCAACTGGCGATCGACGCGCTGGCGATGGCGATCGCCGACCGCGAGTACGAGGAATTGTCGATTCGAGAAAACGACAGCGAGCGCGCGAGGCTGAGTCCGGCGATCGAGGCTCTCGGAATCCGCGTGCTGCCGTCCGGAGCGAACTACCTGCTGCTCGATCTGCCCGGCGGAGGGCCGCGAGCCGCGGATTTGCGGATGCGACTGCTCGCAGAGCATCGGATTCTTATCCGCAATTGCGACACATATGAAGCGATGGAAACCGGACGCTACATCCGCGTTGCAGTGCGATCGCGCGGCGATAACGAAAGATTGACCGCGGGGCTGGCGGCGATCATGACGCAGGCTTCTCGAGTTCCTCAAGGATAGCCGCAAGGGTCCGCCGGAATTGTTCAGCATTGTAAACGTCGAAGACTCTCGGCTCGACAGGTTTGAGCAGGGCGGCCACCGCATCCGAGATGATGAGCCTCGGCTCGCTGAACTCGACCTGTTCCACCGGCGTGTAGAACCGCACGTAGAAGACGCGGCAGCCGGATCGGGCGCCGGAAATAGGACTCAGATCGACATCGCCGCGAAAAGACATGGGCCTGCCCAGGATCATGAGGGCGCACACGCCGCGATCGTCCTGGGACGCGGCGATCCGGCGGCGAATCTCGTCAACAAGGAACTGAGCGTTGCCGCGCCGGTTCTGAAGATCCCGCAGATCGATCTTGTGCGGGCTGGTCTCGGAGAGCACGGACCTGAGACGCGGCCAATCCAATTCAGTGACGCCGGTCTGTTCGAAGCTGACGCGCCGGCGCTCCACGTCGAGGAGGGATACATCGATCGATCCTCCCGGCAATTGCAGAGAGGAAATCACCTTGAGCGAAGGCACCAGCGCGCGCATGCTTCGGTCGATCGTCTGGCTGGCGAAGCGCACCTCCTCGCGCGAGGGCTGGATTCCAATCACTTCGAGATGCAGCGGGCGCAGTGTCTTGACGCGAATCCCGGGAGTAGCACTGATGTCGGGAAGGAACCAGGCCTCGGGTGAGTCGAGCGTCGGCACAAACTCGACGGCCGGCATCTTGTTCCAGGTTTCCGGGAAGGGATCCCTCGAGACCGGATCTATATGAAGGGACTGCTGCGTGGCCGCATGCTCGCCCGTTCCGGTCACGATGACCGCCATCGAAACCTGATAGTCGCCGGGTTTGACGAAAGCGTCCTGAAGGTAAGTGACGTTGTCCGCGCGGAACCTTCGATCGAATCCATCGAGAGGAGCGTTGGAATGAACCCGGTACACAACGCCGTCGCTGTCTTCCATCTGAACGAGCATGAGAACCTGGCCCTTTCCGGCGTGTCTGGCGACTTCGGAGCCGTCAATCTCTATTTCGACGCGCGCGCGCAGACGCTGATGATAGCTGAGGCCGGTGGGGAAGACGCGCGACGTCCATCGCAATCGCGTTTGCCCATGCTTGTCAAAGAGTTGATTGAAGGAGATGTCGGCGAAGACGGGATCGTCGGCGGCCGATGCGCAGGCGGCGGAGAACATCACAAGACCCAAAGCAGCCAGAGTCCAGCCGCGCATAACACCCCGATTTTCTCACTAAAGCGAGTAGACCGGACTATTCGGTAACCGTTCTCGAATCGTTCAAGGCGCGGAGCTCGGAGATGAACTGTTCCACGGGTTTTGCGCCGACGTCGCCATGCTTGCGGTGCCGCACGGCAACGCTGTCCGATTCTGCTTCCCGGTCCCCGACGACAAGCATATAGGGGACCTTTTGCAACTGCGCCTCGCGGATTTTCAGATTCACCTTTTCGTTGCGATCATCCAGATGAGAGCGTAATCCGGCCTTTTCCAAGCGTTGATGTACTTTGCGCGCGAATTCGACGTGACGATCCGTAATCGGCAATACGGCGGCCTGCACGGGGGCGAGCCACACCGGAAACGCTCCGGCATAGAGTTCGATGAGATACGAAACCATGCGCTCCATGGTGCTGACGATCGCGCGATGGATGATCACCGGCCGATGTTCCTTACCGTCGGGAGCGATATAACCCAGATCGAACTGGTTCGGCAGATGGAAATCGACCTGGATCGTCGAGTAGGTCTCTTCGTGCCCCATCACATCGGCAAGCTGAATATCGAGCTTCGGACCATAAAACGCCGCCTCGCCTTTTGCCTCGAAGAATGGCAGGCCCATTTCCGTCATGGCTTCGCGAAGCACGCGCTCGCCCAGGTCCCACATGGCATCATTATCGACGTACTTCTCTTTGTTGGAGCGGTCGCCGAGCGACAAACGATAGCGATACTGCGTAATGCCGAGATCCTTGTAGGCCTGCTCGACGAGCTTCATCACATCGGAGAACGCCGGCTTGATCTGATCCGGCGTCACGAAAATATGCGCGTCGTTCAGCGTCATGCAGCGGACGCGGCTCAATCCGCTCAGGACACCCGACCGCTCGTACCGGTACATGGTGCCGAGTTCGGCGAGTTTCACCGGAAGCTCGCGATAGCTGCGTTTCTTCGATTCGAAAATCAATATATGGTGCGGACAGTTCATGGGCCGCAGCACCATTTCTTCGTGTTCGAGCTCCATCGGCGGGAACATGTCTTCGTGATAATGCTCCCAATGCCCGGAGCGTTTATACAGGTCTACTTTGGCCAAATCCGGTGTATAAACGTGCTGATAACCTTGCTCGCGCTCTTTTTCGAGGATGTATTCCTCCAGAATCCGGCGGATCGTCGCACCCTTCGGCAGCCACAGCGGAAGTCCTGCGCCAACCGTTTCGTTTACGGTGAACAACTCCAGCTCGCGGCCGAGCTTGCGGTGGTCGCGCTTCCTGGCTTCTTCCAGACGATTCAAATAATCGTCGAGATCTTTCTGGGTGAAGAAAGCCGTTCCGTAGATTCGCTGAAGCTGCTGATTCTTTTCGCTGCCTTTCCAGTACGCGCCGGCGACGGAAAGAAGCCTGAACGCCTTGATCTTCTTCGTCGAAGGAACGTGCGGGCCGCGGCAGAAATCGATGAAGCCCGGACCAAGCGTGTACTCGGAGAATACATCGCCGGCGCGCTCGGCGATCAGCTCGATCTTCATTGGCTGGCCGGCGTAGAGCTTCAGGCCTTCCTCTTTCTTCGTATATTTCCGCTCATAGGGAAGATCGCGAGCCTGGATCTCCCACATGCGCTTTTCGATTTTTTCCAGGTCCTCCGGCGTGAACGGCTCGTCGCGTTGAAAATCGTAGTAAAAGCCCGATTCGATCGGAGGACCGATGCCCAGCTTTGTTTCCGGAAACAGTTCGAGCACGGCCGCGGCGAGCAGGTGAGCCGTCGAATGCCGGTAGACCTCAAGCGCCTCCGGGCTTTTCGTAGTGAGGATCTGAAGCGTGGCGTCGGATTCAAAGGGCCGGTTGAGGTCCCACAGTTCGCCGTTGACGCGCGCGACAATTGCGTCGTCGGCAAGGCGCTTGCTGATCTTTTGGGCGATATCGATCGGCCGCGCGCCCTGCTCGACGGCTTGGACACTACCGTCGGGAAGAGTGACTTGGATGCTGCTCATCGGTATTTTTCAGATTACCGCATGAGCGGAATCGGGCCAATAAGCCGCATAACAGAATGGAAACGGCCGCCGCCGCCAATGTCGAGGGTTCCGGAATCGGAGTGAGCGCGGCCCCGCCTTGAGCGACCTCGCTGAACTTGTTCGATCCGACTACGGCGTCGGCGACAAAGCCCTTGCTGGTGTGGACGATGACAGGTCCAGTGCCGTTGAAGGGCGTGGCGAAATAAATATCCAGGGAATTGCCCTTATTGTCGACGAACTGGAGGGGCAGGGCGCCGTAGGTTGCGATCTGGTCGCCGAAAACTTCGCCGAAAGATCCGCTTTGCCCGTTCTTGATTTCAATGGTGGCGCCGGGACCGGACATAACGACGTCAAATGTCGTCAGCAACACGAAGGAATTCGGCGCGGGCAGGGTCATGTCGAAGCTGCCGGAAAAGGAGCCTCCATCGAGCGGGCCGCCGAAGGCGTGGTCGAACGAGCCCTGGATGTAGACCGTGGTTGCATGAAGCGGAAGGCCGAGGATGAAAGCCGCGGCGAACCGAAACAGATTTCTCATCGAAGGTTTGGTTTCCTTTCTTTTGTCGCCGCGGCAGCCAGGCCGAGCAAGCCGGCCAGGCCGGCAGCGGTGAATAAGACCGAAGCCGGTTCGGGAACCGACGCGTCGGCAGCGATCTGCCAAGCCACGCTGGAAGCAGTGGAGCTCCATCCGAGGAATCCGAAACCGGCGAATTGTCCGGTCAGCCAGGTTTCCCCGTAGAATAGCGGCGTACTTACCCCATTTTGATCCGCCGCCCAATCGACCTGATTGCCCTGCGTCGTGGACTGAGGCGTGGATCCGATGAGGAAGTAATTCTGGCCGCCTTGCAATTGTGGAAGGGTGGCGAAGATAAACGTGTCGAGCGAAAATCCCGAGGATTGAGAAAGGGTGACGGTGGAAGAGGCAATCGGGGTTGCAGGCGCGCTGGTCCCGCTGTAGAGAGTGAAGGTCACCGGAACGGTGATTTCTGGCGCACGCAAGGGTACCGTCAGCGAATCGAGAGTCCAGGTTCCGGAGGGAAGCGAAAACTCGAATCCGGCCGTGCTCCAGATCCACGCGGGCAGATTGGGATTGAAACTGTCCGAAATAAAGATATAGACCGAGTTGGGATTGTAGTCGAGCGTACCGGAGGTTGTGGTACCGAATAGCATAGCGGCTGAAGCGGCGGGAGCGACGGCCAGAACCGCGGCGCAGATTGACACAGCCCGTACGACAGAGATTGACTTCATCATAAGAATGATTTCGCCTCCGAAATTCGCGCCGCCAGGCGGGCGACACTTGACACAGATTATCTTGCTCTAGACGTTTCTTTACGAAAAGGGCGATACAGTCACGGTAGCGTTACGTAACGTAGGATTCTCCTGTGGTATGTTATAGATCCCGATGTCTCAATCTCCAGCAGCCGGATTGTCGGAAGCGGCGATCCGGGAAGAAGTGGCCTCAATTCTGGCCAGCGCGCCGTTCGCGAATGCGAGCCGGTCGCGCCGATTTCTGGAATATGTGGTGGAGCAGGCGCTGGCAGGGCGGCAGGATCTGATCAAGGAATTCACGATCGCGGTGGAAGTGTTCGGCCGGAAGGATTCCTATGATTCGAGGGAGCATTCGGCGGTGCGTGTGGAGGCTTCTCGGGTGCGGAGCCGGCTGCGGCAGTACTACGAGGGGCCGGGCCGTGAGGATCGGGTGGTGATCGATCTGCCCAAGGGCGGCTACGTGCCGGCGTTTTCGATCCGCCAAGAGGCGCCGGCGCCCGCGGGTCCTGTGGAAATTCCGCCGGCCCGGCCGCACAGGCGATGGATTGGAATTGCGGCGGCGGCGCTGGTCGCGGCGGTGGTGGCGGGAGTTGGGCTGAGGGCGAATCGAAGCAGCACGCCGGAGCAGTTCCGGTACCGGAATATCACGGAGTCGACCGAGGAAGAAGCCAGTCCGAGCATCTCGGCCGATGGAGAATCGATGGCGTATGCGCGGCGGACCGGGGGGAAGTGGCATATCTTTTTCCGGAGGATCGGCGGCGCGGCTTTGGACCTGACCGCCAACTCGGAGGCGGATAATACAGAGCCGGCGCTATCGCCGGACGGGCGCCACGTTGCATTTCGCTCGACAAGAGACGGCGGCGGAATATTTCTGACCGATATCAAGGGCGCGGGCCTGGCGCGCCTTTCCGATTTCGGATTCAATCCGGCGTGGTCGCCGGATGGGAAGCAGATCGTGTGCGCTTCCGAAACGGTGCTCCGGCCGGAGCAGCGCCGTGGAGTGCAGAGCAGTTTGTGGAAGATCGACGTGGCTTCGCGCAGTCCGACGCAGATTTATGCGGGGGACGCGGTGCAGCCGTCGTGGTCGCCATCGGGGAAAAGAATCGCATTCTGGCGGTCGAGGAAAGAAAACGGGACGCTGGCCCCGGACATTTGGACGATGGCGGCGGATGGCAGCGATTTGAAACCGGTGACGTCGGACGCGCCGATCGATTGGTGCCCGCGATGGTCGCCGGATGGGCGATTTCTCTATTTTCTGAGCGACCGCGCGGGCGCGATGAATCTGTGGCGCGTCGCGATCGACGAATCGAGCGGGAAACCGCGGAGCGTGCCGGAGCCGCAAACGACTCCGTCGGCCGACATGTCGGTGTACTCGTTTGCGCGGTCGAGAATGGCGTACGAGAGTCGAATCATCACCGGGCGGATCGTCGCGAAGGACCTGCGGACCGGAGAATTACGGACACTGGTAACGATGGCTGCCGGGAGACAGCCGGTGGGCCCGGATCTTTCGCGCAACGGTCAGTGGATCGCGTTTTATTCCATCGGAAAGCAGGAAGATATCTACGTGGTGCGCGCGGACGGAAGCGGAATGCGGCAGATCACCGACGATGCGTTTCACGACCGCGGTCCGCGGTGGTCGGCCGACGGGAAGACGATCGCGTTTGTGTCGAACCGATCGGGGCGGTCGGAGGTGTGGACTGTGCATCCGGACGGATCGGGGCTGACGCAATTCACGCACACCGAAGACGCGGAGCCGATCCAGCCGGTGTGGTCGCCGGATGGACGCTCGCTCGCCTATAGCCGGACGGATGGCAATTCGGTGATCGTCGATTTGAAGACGGGGGCGTCGCAAACGCTGCCGGCGCGAGGATTTCTGGTGCGCAGCTGGTCGCCCGACGGAAAGAAACTGGTGGGTCAGACGGCGGCGGCGGACAAAACCGCGGCGCGGATGCTGGAATTCGATCTCGGCTCGGGGCAGACGCGGGAGTTGGGCGCCGGCAATGCACAAAGCTGGGCGCCGGACGGCAAGCACATTCTGTTCGAGCGGGACGGCGCGATCTGGTGGATGGATGCGGAGCGGCAATCGGAAGAAGAGCTGGCGAGCATGCAGCCGAACCTGGTCTACGGCCAGCGCCTTTCCGCCGATGGGCATCTGTACATGGCCGTGACGACGATCGAATCGGATCTGTGGATGCGCGAGGCGGCGCGCGAGTAAGTTCGGAGCGGCTGTCGCGCCTCGATTGCCCGGCCGAGGCGCGACAGCGTGGAGCGCGCTGGTGAGAGTAGGACTAGACGGTAGTCGCAGTCCCGATCTTCAATCCGAGCCCTTCGGCGACGCCCCCGCCGTACGCCGGATCGCACTTCAAGAAATGTTGAACCTGCCTTTCCTGAATCGCCTTGGGAACGCTCTGCATACTCGCGACAATGTTCTCGATCAGGCGCTTCTTCGCGTCGGCGGTCATCAGGCGGAATAAATTCCCGGGCTGGGTGTAGTCGTCGTTGCCTTCACGATGATCATGGCGGCCGATTGCGCCGGAGATCGGGAACATCGGATCGCGGTACGCGGGATCCTCAACGGGTCCGCCGAAGGTGTTCGGCTCGTAGTTCGGCGAGGAGCCTCCATTGCCGTCGACACGCATGAATCCATCGCGATGATAGGTGTGGACAGGGCACGCCTTGGCCTGATTCACCGGGATCTGATCGTAATTCACGCCGAGCCGGTAGCGATGAGCATCGGGGTAGGAAAGAATCCGCGCCTGAAGCATTTTGTCGGGTGAGAATCCCATGCCGGGGATGACGTTGGCGGGCTCATAAGCGGCCTGCTCGACTTCGGCGAAGTAGTTTTCGGGATTCCTGTCGAGCGTCATCTCGCCGACCTCGATCAGAGGGAACTGTCCATGCGGCCAGACCTTCGTGAGATCGAACGGATTGTACTGGAATTTCTGGGCCTGGTCCTCCGTCATGATCTGAACGCAGACTCGCCATTTCGGAGCATTGCCGTCGCGGATCGCGTTGAAAAGATCGCGCTGCGCGAAGTCGGGATCTTTACCCGCCATCTCGATCGCTTCCGGGCGGGTGAAATTCCTGATCCCCTGTTTGGTTTTGAAGTGCCATTTGCACCACACGCGTTCGCCCTGAGCGTTGATGAGGCTGTAGGTATGGCTGGAGAAGCCGTCCATGTGGCGATAGCCGTAAGGAGTGCCGCGATCAGAGAACAGAATCGTGACCTGGTGCAGGCTTTCGGGCGAAAGCGACCAGAAATCCCACATCATTGTGGGCGACTTGAGATTCGTCTGCGGGCAGCGCTTCTGGGTGTGGATGAAATCGCTGAACTTCAACGGATCGCGGATGAAGAAGACGGGAGTGTTGTTGCCCACCATGTCCCAGTTGCCCTCTTCGGTGTAGAACTTGCAAGCGAAACCACGCGGATCGCGCTCAGTGTCGGCTGATCCTTTTTCGCCGCCGACGGTGGAAAATCGCACGTTGCACTCGCACGAATTCCCGACCTTGGAGAAGATCTTCGCTTTTGTGTATTTCGAAATATCGCCGGTGATTTTCAGGGTTCCGTAGGCTCCGGAGCCTTTGGCGTGGACGACGCGCTCGGGAATCCGCTCGCGGTTAAAGTGCGCCATTTTCTCGATGAGGTGGAAATCCTCCATGAGGACCGGCCCGCGCGGGCCCACAGTCTTGGAGTTCTGGTTGTCCCCGATGGGGTGACCGAATGCCGTCGTGAGAGTCTTCTTGTCGCTCATACGGGAAGTGTATTTAGAAACCGTACCGGGATACCAGTAGGATGCGGCTATAGGTGGCATAGTTTATCCTGATACTTGGAATTCCATCAGCTTCGTTACTTCTGTGCGGTGGCGAGCACGGGAAGTTTCACGCGCGCGGCCGAACAACAGCGCATCGCGCAGCCAACTCTGTCGCAGCAGATTCGTAAACTCGAAGAACAACTCGGGGTTCGCCTTTTCGAGCGTCTGGGCCGGACCACGCGGCTCACGCCGTACGGCGAAGCGCTGCTCGCCGAAGCCAACGCGATTCTGCATCATATCTCCGGGGCCGAAGCGGCGATTGCGGCTATGCAGGAGGGGGTCCGCGGGGCGATTCGAGTCGGCGCCATTCCCACGATTCTGCCGTTCTATCTCGCGCCTCGTCTGGCGAAGTTTCGCGACCGGTATCCGGAAATTGAAATTGTCCTCACCGAGGACATGACGCGGGGTCTGGTCGAAAGGCTTCAATCGGGCGATCTCGATATCGCGCTGGCGGCATTGCCGGTGAAGAATCCTGAAATCGTGTGCAGCGAACTTTTTCGGGAACCGTTGATGGTCGCGGTGGGGCGCGAGCATCGCCTGGCCGAGGCAGCTTCGGTGGATTTATCCGAGGTTCGGCATGAGCGGATGCTGCTTCTAAAGGACGGCCACTGCTTCCGCCAGGACGTTCTGACTGCCTGCACGCGCGCCAGAGTCGAGTTTCAATCGATTTTCGAAAGCGACCAGTTCGCGAGCATTTTCCCGCTGGTTGCTTCCGGATTCGGTATCAGCCTGGTTCCGGCGATGGCGTGTTCACAAGCTCGGGACTGCAAGATCTTGCCTCTGGCAAAGCCCGCGGTCCGGCGAATCGGGTATCTCCAGACTCGCCGGCGATCGCCGAGCAAGGCCAGGCAGGCATTCATCTCATGGCTTCGTGAGCTGAAACCGCAGTAGAATTCGTTTGAAAACCAGGTATTTGGTCTTTGTCGAGACAATTTTCGGGAACTCTGAATCCGCAAACTCGGTATTCTTTAATATATATGAAGCGATCCCTTTTGCTGCTCGCAACGGCTGCGGTGGGCTTCGGGCAAGCCGGCGCCCAGAGGCTCGAATTCGAGGTCGCGTCCGTACGCGCCGCGGGCCCCCTCGACAAGATGGTCGCATCAGGTAAGATGCACATCGGCATGCACATAGACGGCGCGCGGGTGGATATCGGGAGCATGTCGGTTCCTGAAATGATTCAGATCGCTTATAAGGTGAAGCGCTACCAGGTGTCGGGGGCCGGGGCGGACGGGATCACGGCGCAGCGGTACGACATCATGGCAAAAATTCCGGAAGGAGCCACCAAGGACCAAGTCCCGGAGATGCTTCAAGCGCTGCTCGAGGACCGTTTCAAGCTGAAATTTCACCGCGAGACAAAAGATCTGCCGGTTTTCGCGCTCGTGGTGGCGAAAGGCGGGCCGAAATTGAAGGAATCGCCTCCGGACGAACCCGTTGCCGCGGATGATCCTAATGCCGGCACGCCGAGCAATCAGGTGAAGGTCAATGTTCAGGGAGAAAAGGGCGCGGTCATCACGGGAGGCCAGAATGGGACCACAAAAGTGGCGATGGGACCGAACGGAGCGATGCATTTCGAGATGCAGAAGATGCAGATCAATGCGCTTGCTGAATTCCTCGCACGCTTCGTGGAGCGCCCCGTCATTGACATGACCGGATTGAAGGGTAACTATCAGGTCGGACTCGACCTCTCGATGGACGACCTTCGCACGGTCGCCCGGTCGGCCGGAGTTGCAATTCCGGCCGGCGGACCGCCCGAAGCCGGCAAGGGTCCTGCGGACGGGGCGTCAGATCCCACCAGTTCGATTTTTTCGACGGTCCAGCAACTCGGCCTGAAACTGGAGCCTCGAAAGGCGCCGATCGAAATACTGATTATCGACCACGTCGAAAAGACGCCGACCGACAACTGAAAAGGACCGCCAAGCTTTTTGGCCTATTCGGGCCGCCACGCACAGGCTGGGATGGGGATCGGCGCTTGGGGCGGCTCGACTGCTCACGTCAGCTTTGTTCCATGTTACGGCGACAGATCCAGTCAAGATTGTTTTATCCCTGGTTATACTTCTTCTGAGTGAGCTAGGGAACTTACCTGCTCTGCGCAAGGCAGGCGGCCCAGGTCGAGCCCTGGTTGCCTTGCGGGTAGAATGAGCGCGCTATAGTGAAATGAGATGTCCCTCACCCCAACAACCTCGGCCGCGTCAGCTTTCGACGAAGCAGGATTGGTTGCGAAAGCGAAGACGGGCGATGAGCATGCTTTTACTGAACTTGTAAATCAATACGAGCGCAAGATTTACCGGCTCGCTAAACATATCACCCAGAACGATGAGGACGCGGAAGACGTCCTGCAAGAAACTTTTCTTAAAGCTTACGAGCACTTGAATAATTTCCAGGGCAATTCGAAGTTCTATACCTGGATTGTGCGTATCGCCGTGAATGAGTCGCTGATGAAGCTCCGGAAACGGAAAGGCGACAAGACGGTTCCGCTTGACGAACCGGTAGACACAGGCGAAGAAATGGTGGCAAGGGAAATTGCCGTTTGGGAGGACAATCCCGAACAGCGGTACTCCCGCGACGAGATGCAGCAGATTCTCGACGACGCGGTTCAATCTCTAAAACCGGATTTCCGCACCGTTTTCATCCTTCGAGACATCGAAGAGTTGAGTACCGAAGAAACTGCGGAAACCCTGGGAATTTCGGTTCCAGCAGTAAAAAGTAGGCTGCTTCGTGCCAGGTTGGCGCTGCGGGAGAAGTTAACCCGCCAGTTCAAGCGAAAAGGGGAAGACGTCTTTGCTTACCTGTAAACAGTTCCTCCAGGAACTGAATGATTACCTGGATCCGAATACGGATCCGGACCTGAAACGCCGCCTCCAGTCCCACGTGACGGAGTGCCCGAACTGCTTCGTCATCGTCAATACGACGGAAAAGACGCTGCAAGTTTACAAGGGCGTGGAACCGCAAACGATTCCCGAGGACGTGAAGGGTCGTTTGTGGAAGGCTCTGGAACGGAAGATGGCGGCCAAAAAACAGGCCCAGAGCTGAAAAAACGAGGCTCCAGCCCTCTTGGGAGTTCCGGAGCCTCAAGCACGCTGATTCTGATTGCCTGCCTAGTTAAAACCAATCCAAAGCTCAAAGTTGCGCCGGACAAAGTTTTTCGAAGTGCGGACAGTTCCGGCAATGTTCTCCCGTCTTTAGCGGAAAAGTAAGGACTTCCTGAGCATCCCGGAAAGCGCGCACAGCCGCCTTGACGGTTTCGAGCGCAGTGAGATCTACATCGACGGCGGCGTTCGGCCGGAGGTAATAGAGAACCGCGCGATCCGGCAGCCGTCCGGCATACTGTTCGAGCGCGAGCGCATACAGCCTGAGCTGTATTGCATAGAACGGGGCCGACGATTCGTCGCGATCCGTCTTGTAATCGACCAGAATCAGTTCGCCCGCTTCCTCAAACCAGAGATCGATCTGGCCGCGGAGGACCACATCTTCGACGCAGATCTGAAAATCGAATTCGCGTTCAATTCGTTGAGCGCGCGCGGCGCGGCGGCCGAGCTCGCTTTCAAAAAACCGGGCCGCGAGTTCCGCGTGCTCCTTGAATTCCGGCGTTCCACCTGCAAGGATTCGATGAACCGCCAGGCCCGTGGAAATCGCGCCATTTGCGCTCTCGTAGTCCGGTTTTGCAATCGTGCCGAGAAGGTATTTTCGGGGACAACTGTGAAACGTGGCGATGGCGGTCACAGGAGCGCTGGAATCGTACTGCCCCGGGGCCGCAGGCCGGGGCATCTCATCCGGCGGGACCGCAGATGATGCGCCGGGTGGAGGGGCGTTCGGGGGAGTAATCAGACCATCGGATTGGGCAGTTATGGGGAGTCTCCGCGCCAGTTTCTGCCATGGCGACAAGCCGCGTTTTTCGCACTCGGAAAGAATCAGCAGATCCTCGGCCCTGGTCATCGCGACATAGAGCAGACGATTCTCTTCCGCCTCATCTCTGCGTTTCAACTCTTCGACGATTGCGGCATGGGCCGCGTCGGGCTGGCTCTTCCCGGTGAGCGGATTTCTCCACTTCACGCCGAGTCCGGCGGCCGGCGAAAATGCGATCACCGGTTTGCTGGAATCAGGCCGGCGATGCAGCGCCGAAACGAAGACGACTTTGAATTCGAGTCCTTTGGCGGCGTGGATGGACATTACGCGCACCGTGTTGCCGGCGTCGGCAGGCGGAGCCTCCGCTTCGGATTGCGTCGTACGGAGGATTTCAACATGTTCGAGAACATCGGCTAATGGCCGGTGACGATGCTCGCGGCGCAAGTACGCCAGAAACTTTTCGATGTTCGCCTGAGCGCGATCGGGCAGAGCCGCCGTATAACCGGCCTCGTCGAGCGCCGTAGCGAGCAGCAAGTCCGGGGGCGCGGCCGATGTCCGCAACTTTCCGAATCGCTTGTGAAACTCCGCACGCCAACCGTCACGGCCAAGCTCGAAAATCTGCTCGTCGCTCATTCCCACCAACGGACCGCGGAGGGTTCCGACGGCCGCGACATCATCCAAAGGATTCACCAATGCGGCGAGAAGCATGACGAGGTCGCGAATCTCGCGGGCTTCGAGAAAAGTCCGGCCGCCGCTCACCAGAAACGGAATGCTGAAGCGATCGAGAGCGCGCTCGAATGGTTCCACGGCACCCATCGCTCTCACCAGGATCGCGATGTCTGAAAATTTACAGGACCGGCCGTCGACCAGTTCGCGAATCTTTGAAGCGACCATCGAGGCTTCCACATCCTCGGCTTGATCGCCCCGCGCGACCATATGTTCCACAGCCGCGCCGTGCCCGCGGGCCGCGATCAGCGGGCGAGGCTCAATACCGGCCTCGCCATCGAGCACGGCCGCGACGGCATCGAGAATCTCCTGAGAGCTACGGTGGTTCTCCCGGAGATCATCGATGCCGGCGCCGGCCGCGATGAGAGCAGCGCGATATTCGGCGAACACCGCAGGCTCGGCGTGGCGGAATCCGTAGATCGACTGATTGATATCGCCGACGGCAAACAATCTTCGACGTATGAGGTCGATGAGTTTCCATTGCAGACGATTGGTATCCTGGAGTTCGTCCATCAGGATCTCGTCGAACCGCGACCTCACCTTCCGGAGGACGGACGCGTCCGACTCCAGCAGCCGGATCGTCTCTTCTTCGAGATCCGCGAAATCGAGCCGGGCAAGTGAGCGTTTCTTTTCGCGATAACGCGCGCTGATTCGCGAAAGCGCGGTTCGCAGCAGATCCAGCAGATCGCCGAACCATTCGACAGCCCACTGCTGCAAGAGACGGGGACCGAGAGATTTCTTCAGTTCCTCAGCCGCGGAGAGCGCCAGTGTGTTCTTTCCGATGCGATTCAGATGAACTTCCTGATTGAGCCGATCAAAGGCCCTGAAGTGGATCTTCGTAAGTTGATCCGGCAGTTGGAGAAACTCAAGGGCCCATTGCCGGAGCTGCGCGACGTGCGCCCCGGACGCGGCGCGATCACTGAGAATCTTCTGCGCAAGTTGGCGCGCATGGGACCACAGATCACCGCCGGAAGGCCCGTCCGGCAGTTTTCCGAGGCCCGATAAGCGCAAGGCATCGTGGATCTCCAGCAAGCCGCGCGCGAGATCGGGCTGCGGTCCGTCATCCTGCGTTGAAAGATCCACGGCCTCGAGCAGTCGTCTGAACTCGCCGGGATGCTCCTGAAAGAGAGATTCCAGCGCGTCTTCGGCGGCTTCACGGGCGAGGCGTTCGGCGGTGGACTGCTCCAGCACTTCGAAATCGGGAGCAAGTCCGGCCGCAATCGAGTGCTCGCGGAGAATTCTGGCGCAGAACCCGTGAATCGTGGAGACCCACGCACGCTCGATGGATTCGCGCAAGTCAGTGCGGGAGGCGAAGCGATGGATCAGCCGCTGCCTGATCTCGGCCGCTGCTTTTTCCGTGAAGGTGATGGCGAGGATACGCCCTGGATCGATACCCCGCACTTCCACCAGCCAGGCGAAGCGCTCGATAAGAACGCGGGTCTTTCCCGAGCCTGGGCCCGCGACGACACAGACATCCTGCCCGGTTCGCGTCACCGCATCACGCTGAGATTGAGTCAGAATGGCGATTCTCCGGCGGTCTTCGAAATTTCAGCCACTTCGATCCGGCACATGTCGCGAAAATCGCACCACAAGCATTTCTTCGGGTCTTCAGGATGCGGAGCGATCCTTCCCGAGGTGACCGATTCGAAGACTTCGGATGCCTTGGCAATGGAGCCGTCAATCAGTTCCTGAAGAGCCTCCCGTGTAAGCGATTCGCCGATTCGTTCGAGGCCGGCGATTGCGGCGTGCCATCCGTCCCAGACGACTTCCTTACGCAGTCCGCAGTAAAGCATTCCCGCGGGTTCCAACCCGAAAGCACGCTGCGCGGCGGCGAGATAGAGACCACCTTGGACGAGATTCCCGTTCGCGTTTTCGCCGACGCGCTCGCGTATTTTCGCCCCGGCGCTGTACTTGTAATCGATCACGAGCGACTGATTGCGAGGACCAATATCGAGGCGGTCGATGCGCCCGGTAATGCTCAAGCGCGGACTGAGCTCGAAAGTGAATTTCTGCTCAACGCGCGCCGGCCAATCGAGCGTGATGCTGCGATCGGCGAGAAAAGCTTCGAAATTTCGCAGAAGTTCCAGGCGGACCGCCTCCGTCCTATACGTCAGTGGAATGTTTTCGCGCCCGCATTCCTCGGCGAAAACGACGTCCAGAATCGCGCTTCCAAGAAGCGGAGCTTTTGAATATTCGGCGAGCGCGCGATGCAGAATGGATCCCTGCATCCGTACATCCAGCCGGTCGCGCGGAGCGGGCGGGCGAGGATTGAGCCGCAGCGTCTTTCCGGCAAAAAACTGGAATGGGCATTGAAGAAAACTTTCGATCGAAGTGGCCGCAAGCCTTCGATGAATCCCGGCCAGCTTTGCCGCATTGGCGTCTCCGCGAATCCAAACTGTCCCGTGCGAAGGAACACTGCGCGATGGACGTGGACGGATACGATGCTCGCAAGTATCCGGGCCGGCGCTTTCAAGAAAGAAGGAGCGAATCGACTGCTCGCCTTTTTCGTCGAACCGCGCATAACTGAGAATTGTCCGGAGTGTAGCGCGCGTGGTGGCGATTTCGAACAGAAAGCGCTCTTCACGTTGTAAATCGGCGGAGGTTTTCAAACCGGCTCTGTGCCGGGCGGCATCGTCGAGGAGCGGATTTTCGCGGTGATATTGGGGGAAGTTCCGCTCCACCATGCCGCAAACGAAAACGACAGGCAGTTCCCATTGGCGAGCCTCAAAGACATCCATCACATGAACGACATTGCGCCGCCGATCCGGTATCCGCAGCGGCGTGAGCTGAAGAGCGTCTTCAATGTGCCGCCAAAAGTCGGCGAGCGCCATCGCCGCGGGCGTCAGCATCGCCGCAGACTCATCGAGTAGAGCGTCGAACGCATCGAGTGCAGCCGCCGTGGATCGCAGATGTTGGATGGAAGCGCGATGGACTTCTTCCTCAATCGCCGGACGCGGCAGCAAACTCCGAAGTGTTTTTACGCGGGACGCCCACGAGGCGGGATCGACGCGATCGCGCCACCAGGACAAGGATTCAAGAGCCCTCAACACATCGGGCGGATTTTCGATTCCACGCACCGGCAATCCGGTGCCCGGAAGTTTTTCCCGAAGATCGAAGTCGAAGCTGTCTCCTTCAGGCGTCGCGCCGAGTCCCGACTCGGGCATTCGCAGGGCGCTGAGCAATGCCGCGTGATCCCAGCCCTGAAGCATCGCACGAATCAGGCGGGAAAAATATTCGATCACCGGATGGGCCGCGAGCGGTTCCACGAAGTAGAATCGCGCAGGAATTCCGAATCTTGCAAGGGTCGTTTCCAAGGCTGGTGCGTAGGGCTCGCGAGTCCGCAACAGGATTCCGATTTCACGGAAGCAGCCGCCGGCAGCGACGTGTTCCAGAATCCGCCGCGCGATTTCTTCCACTTCGCGGTCGAGCGTGGGCGCGGCGATTATGCTGCTGGCGGCCGTCCTGCGAGCCGCCGGGCATACGAGTTCAGAAAGCCCGGAGCCGAGGAGCCGCGCGCGCGTCATTTCGGCTCCGAACCACGCGGGTAGAGTGATTGTGACGCGAGATTTTTTGGACCAGGCGTCAATCAGATCCAATTCCGAAGGCGAGAAAGAAAAAAATCCGTCGAGGACGATGTGGGCGGGGAGGGCCGTCAAATTTGAAGCGGCGCTTTTGAGCCGGGCGTTGCGAAGCGCCATGCCGCGAGAGGAGAGTCCGCGTTCGACAGACTGAAAGATTCGGGCAATGTCGCCGGGAACTGCGGAAGCGGGAGCTTCGTCGATCAACTCGGAAAGGGCGCGATGAAATCCCGGATACTCCGAGACGTTTCGAAACCGCGGGGGGCGGAGGTCATCGAGCGCTTCGCGAATCAGCAGATTCAGAAGCGGGGCCGGGGGGGCGAGTTCGGCGGCTCTCATGTCCACGAACTGGGCCAGCGTCATGATTCGGGATGGCCGGACGGGGATCGCGGCGCGGGCTAACTCGTGGCGGGCGTGCTCCGCCATGGTGGCGGTCGGCGTGAGGAGGATCGCATCCGGCGTAGCGGCGAAGCGATCGAGCGCGAGACGTGATTTACCGGAGCCGGGCGGGCCCGAGATCAGCAGAGAACCGGTCAAGTAAATACTATAGCGGCGTTACTTGCCGGTGAGTTGCGGCCCCAGATCGTTCATCATCTTCTCAAACTTCTGGCGCTGTTCCGGGTTGAGAATCGCCATGATCTGATTCTTTCCGGTGTTGCGCATGTCGTCGAGCTGGTCCTGAACACTCTGGTAATATTGGCGATAATCGTCAAGGACCGAGGCGAGTTTCTCGGTCTGAGTGGGAGTAAGTCCAAGCTCGGTCCTGAACTGGTTGAGGATCGCGTCGCGATTCTGCGAGGTGATCCGCGTGGGTCCGCGGTGCAGCAGTTTATGAAGTCCCACCTGCATAGTGAGCGCTCCCGTCGCGGCGCCGGCGAGAAATACCACCATCAAGGTCGATACGATCTTTGGATTCTGCCAGGGAGCCCGTTCGGCGGCGACCATCATGCTTTACTGCCCCTGGTAGGTAACCAAGTTCACCAGAACCGCATCCCGATCCGGAGCTCCGCTGTTGGTCAGAACGACACCCGGTTGATCCTCTCCTGGAATCGTCCCGGAAACAAACTCAACTGGCTGCGAGAGCACTCCCGGCTCAGGTTGTTCAGCGGTGAACATGTAAACGCCGATCGCCAATGCCAAGGCCATGGATGCAACGGCGATTCTCCGCCCGAAGGGGGATTCAGAAAAAACGGTCCAGATGGAGGCGGGACCTTCTGCCTCGATGCGCTCCATCACCCGCGCATAGAAACCCGGACGGGGTTCGATCTCTTCCGCGGAACGAAGGCTGCGCAGCGCAATCGCATGATTGCGCATTCGCATCACTTCGTCGCGGCATTCTTTGCAATCTTCAAGGTGCTGTTTGGCGGGACCAGCTAAAGGCGCTTGTGCGAGCACCTCTTCAAGGTGATCCCGAATCACGCGATGCATGGCTTCCTTCCCTCAGTCACTTCACTCAATCAATGTCGCGGGTCTTTGCCCGCTTGACAATTTCGAACCTAACCTACTTACTTATGGAGCGGCCGCGTCCCAATCGCTGCGCGGCCTTCAACAGCTTCTGCCGCGTACGGAACAATTTTACCTTGATTGTATTCTCATTGAGCCCGGTCATCGCCGCCAGTTCTTCCACGGAGTGCCCCTCCACTTCTTTGAGAAGGATAAGGGACCGATCTTCGGCGGAAACCTTCTCAAGAAGCTTCGCGACCAAATCCTGCTGCGCCAATTTGCGATCCATCGGGGTTGCCGGATCGATCGCAGGATCGGACGCTTCCATCCGCGTGGCGTCTTCCTCGGAAAAATCGCTCTCGTAAACCAGCTTCCGGACCCGCTTTTTACGCAGGTAGTCGTAGCATTCATTCACGGTGATCTTGTAGATCCAGGTCAGCAGAGAGCTGCGAAAATCGAAATTGCGGATGGAGAAATAAATCTTTGAGAAAACCTGCTGAGCTATGTCTTCCGCGTCGTTGTGGTTCCGCAGAATTCCGTAAATGATCGAGAAGACCTTGGCTTGATAGCGCTCAACGATCTCGCGGAACGCAAGTTCGTCGCGTGCTTGAACGCGACGGACCAAAGCCGCTTCTTCGCTATTCTTATGGTCCACTCGGATCTTACCTGTTCGGGCCGAGGTATTGCCCTTTTCCCGAGCTGTCCGATCCCCTAATGCCGGAAGTGGAAGCGCGCCAAGTAAACCGCTCATAAGCTACACTTACCGACGTACGCGCAAGAACCGGGGTTTCAATCATTTGGCGGGCTCGTCCCGGGGGCGGGCTTTTCCCTAAAGATAGCAAAACACGCACCAGAATCACCAGTGTTGGAGCTATCGACACCTCATAGTACAATTGAAGTGAGGGACAAAAAGCAATGGTTCAGCTGACAGATACCGCCGTTACTAAAGTGAAGGAAATTCTGGATACCCAGGAACCGAAGCCAGCAGGGCTTCGAATCGCCGTTGTCGGCGGCGGTTGCTCGGGATTCAGCTACTCTATGGCTTTCGAGAACAGCCCGGGGTTGCTGGACAAGACTTACAGCTTTGACGGCTTGAAGGTTTTTATTGACCAGGCGAGCCTCCTATATCTTGACGGCGCCGAGGTTGATTTCGTCGAGACCCTGGAAGGATCGGGATTCAAGTTTAACAATCCCAACGTGAAGTCTACTTGCGGATGCGGGAGCTCGTTCAGCGCTTAAGCCGGACGTTTCCTGAAGATCGATGGCCCTGTCTCGTTACAGGGCCATTTTCATTTTCGGCGGTAAAAATAAAAAGGCCGGGTGCTTCCACCCGGCCTGATTTTTATTGAATTTGCGCTTACTTCCGAATCCGGCGTCCCACGATACCAAGACCGAGAAGACCAATTCCCATGAGGGAGAAGGTCATCGGTTCCGGAGTGAGGAACGATTCGGTGAAAGAAGTGTTGTGGCTGGAGCTCGGGTCGCCGATGCTGATGTCTTTGAACACGAACACCGGAGTAGCTGTGCCAGTCCCGTAGGCGCAAGGATTGCTCGTACCGTTGCCGCCAGCAACATTACCAAAGCAGGTCGTGCTCTGACCGCTGAGCGCTAATGTGTTCCACAAGGTTGAGCCCGCACACGATGCGCTGTTTCCGATAACGTTCACACCACCCGAGCAGTTCAGCTCGTTGATGGACGAATTAATCGAAGTGCTGTTGTCGAGATCTGCTCCGTTTAGCAGCCCTCCACTAACATTGAACGTAAAGTGCAAGTCCGTGATCGTTCCGCCTGTCGTGCCGGCGCCCAAGTTGGGATTGAAGTTCAAGAAAATTTCACTGCCAACGACAGCGACACCGCCCTGCGTCAGGTCGATTTCGGCGCTTCCCGTTCCCGGACTCGCGTTCGTGACAGCGAAGTTGTTAAAAAGGTAGTTACCGACAGTGCAACCGCCCAGGCCATTGATCGTCACGACACTAACTGCCGATGAGACGACAAGGCTGGCGCAAGTTGGGGCAGCGCTGGCACTGGCGGCCATAACTGAGAGTGCAATCACCGCTGCACCCATCCAATTCTTTCTCATTTTTTGACCTCCGACTCCGAATGTAAAATCCCGCAACCGTAGTGACACCCTGCACGGGTGATTTCCCGGTACTTCCGTAGTATACGGGCGCTTGGAAAAAGCTGTCAAGGTCTAAATCATGTTATTCGCTTAATCTATTCCGTTTTGCAGGTGGAGTCGAGCACTCCAGTCAACTTATCGTGTTTTCAGTACTTTTGGCCTACACCTGCGTAGGCTCGCCGAGCTTAAAGTACCGGTACTTTCTAGGTGTTTTTACCCAAAATCTTCGCCCCGCTTCGCTGCTCGTGACCTAAGGTCCTACGGTACCATCTAAGGCTCTGCAAACGATCTACAATGGAGTTTTCCCATGCTGGAACGGCTGATAACGGAACAGCGTTACAAGGGCTCGGAAGGAATCGATCGGCTCCCGACGATCGGAATTCTTTCCGTAATGAATGCTGCCGATGCCGAAATCCCGGCGGCGATTGCCCGGGAGATCCCCCGGATTGCCGCCGCCGTGGACGCGATCACCGGCGCCCTCCAGAGTGGCGGACGGCTCTACTATATTGGCGCCGGAACGAGTGGACGGCTGGGAGTTCTCGACGCGGCTGAGTGTCCGCCAACTTTCCATGTCCCGCCGGGTCTTATAACCGGGATCATCGCGGGAGGGCCCGCCGCCCTGTCCAGGGCGACGGAAGCGTCGGAAGACGACCCGCAAACAGGCGCGAGAGATCTGGAAGCGGCAGGATTCCGGCAATCCGATGTCGTGGCGGGGATTGCAGCAAGCGGCCGGACGCCTTACGTCCTAGGCGCGGTGAAATGGGCAAAGGAGATCGGCGCTATCACCTGCGGGATCAGTTGCAATCCCGATTCAGAGCTTTCGCGCGCGGTCGATTATCCGATTGAGCCGGTTACAGGGCCTGAAGTGATCGCCGGCTCCACCCGGATGCGCGCGGGCACGGCTACCAAGATTGTCCTGAACATGATCAGCACCGCGGTGATGATCCGGCTCGGGTACGTCTATGACAACCTGATGGTGAACGTTCAGCCGACCAACCGGAAACTGGAGGATCGCGCGCGGCGTATCATTCAGGAGGTGACAGGCGTAACGTTCGATCGTGCATCGGAGCTGCTCGAACAGGGCGGGCGCGAGGTTCGGACGGCAATCGTGATGGAGAAAAGGAAAATCAGCCGGACCGAAGCCGAGCAGTTGCTCGCGTCGGCCGGAGGCAGAGTCTCGGAGGCACTGAAGTAAGTGGACAAACTGGTGATTCGCGGCGGCGAGCCGCTCCGCGGCGAGATTCACGTCAGTGGATCGAAAAATGCCGCTCTACCCGCGTTGGCCGCAAGCCTGCTGACGGCGGACCGAGTGACTTTGAACCGCGTGCCCGCCGTTCGCGATCTCGCGACGATGCAAAAACTCCTCGCTTATATCGGCGCCGAGGTGAAGAAGTCCGGCGGGGGCGTGGTGGTGGAGGCTGCCAACGTCGATCGTCCGGAAGCGCCTTATGAAGTCGTCAAGACGATGCGCGCTTCGAGTTTGGTGTTGGGACCGCTGGTCGCCCGGTGCGGGCGGGCTCGCGTGTCGCTGCCCGGCGGATGTGCCATCGGAGCGCGGCCGATCAATCTTCACGTCGCGGGACTCGAACGGCTGGGCGCCGAAGTGCGGCAGGAACACGGATACATCGAAGCCTCGGCTCCGAATGGTTTGACTGGCGCAAATTTCACCTTCGACCGGATCAGCGTCACGGGAACGGAGGATCTGATGATGGCGGCCGTTCTGGCCCGGGGCGAGACGATTATCGAGAATGCGGCGCGCGAACCTGAAGTCGTCGACGTAGCCGCGCTGCTCGGCAAAATGGGCGCAGCGATCGAGGGGGCCGGGACATCCACGATCCGCATCCAGGGCGTGAAGGAGCTGCGCGGAGCAGAACACACGATCATACCGGACCGCATTGAGGCAGGGACCTTTCTCATCGCCGGAGCGATTTCACGCGGGGAAATTCTGGTCAAGGACTGCGTTCCCGAACATCTGCGGGCGCTGATTGCAAAGCTTCAGCAGGCTGGGGTGGAGGTGGAAGAATGCGCCCCCGACGCGCTGCATGTCCGGATGAAGGGGAAACTCAAGAGCGTGGACATCACGACTGAGGAACATCCCGGCTTTGCAACGGATCTCCAGGCCCCGTTTATGGCATTGATGACCCAGGCGGAAGGGATTTCGCTCATCACGGAGACGATTTTCGAAGCGCGGTTTATGCACGCGATGGAGCTGGCGCGTATGGGCGCGAATATCCGTCTGGAGGGCCGGCAGGCGATTGTCGCGGGACCGACGCCATTGCTCGGCGCGCAGGTGATGGCAAGCAATCTGCGCGATGGCGGCTCGCTTGTGCTTGCGGGGCTCGCGGCGAGTGGTGAAACCGTGGTCGACCGCGTGTACCACATCGATCGCGGCTATGAGAAAATCGAGACGAAGCTCTCGCGCGCAGGCGCGCGCATTCAGAGGATTTCATGAGCACGGCACACAAATCGCACAATCAGGGATTTCTGGATATCGTCAACGACGCCAAGTCGAGAGTCAAACAGATCGATATCGAGCAATACAAAAAGATGCCGCGCGAGGGCCACGTGCTGGTTGACGTGCGCGAGGACAACGAGTGGGCCGCGGGTCACGCGGCCGGGGCAGTTCACCTCGGCAAGGGAATTATCGAGCGCGACATCGAAACGGCGATACCGGACAAATCCGCGACGATCGTGTTGTATTGCGGCGGGGGATTCCGGTCTGCGCTCGCGGCCGATGCGCTTCAGAAGATGGGCTACAAGAATCCGATTTCTCTCGACGGCGGCTGGCGGGCCTGGAACGCCGCGGGGATGCCGGTCGAGAAGTGAACGCGCAGTTTCGCGCCCTGTTCGTTCTGATTTTGATCGTGCTGAGCGCGGGCGTATATCTGCAAACGCTCAGCTTTGGATTTGTCGCCGACGATCCGCGCCAAATTGAAATGGCGCACTCGCGCTTCACCTGGGATCAGATTCCCGGCTACTTCACCAGCGACGTCTGGAGCTACATCGAGCGCGAAAAAAGCAATTACTACCGCCCGATCTTCCTGCTCTGGCTGATGCTGAACTACCAGGCGTTCGGGCTCAATCCCGCGGGCTGGCACGCTACGACAATCGCGATGCACGTTACGACGACGCTTCTGCTGTTCCAGCTCGCGCGGAAGCTTACAGGAGATCAGACGGCCGCGTTCGCGGGAGCGGCGCTTTTCGCGGTGCATCCGATTCACGTCGAGGGCGTCGCGTGGGTCAGCGGCGTCACGGAACCGCTGTTGGCGGCTTTCACGCTCGGCGCGGCGCTATGTTTCGTCAAATCGCGAGAGGATGCGCAGAGAAAACGCTGGTGGCAGGCATGGTCCGTGAGTCTGTTCGCGCTGGACATGTTTGCCAAGGAAACAGCCATCGTAACTCCGGTAATCCTGGGCGCCATTGTTTGGCTGTTCGACAAGGATTGGCGAAGCTGGCGGACGCGAATCGCGACCGCGCTGCGTGAGGTGATGCCTTTTTTATGGGTGATTGTCGTGTATACCGCCGCTCGCGTGCTCGCGCTCGGATCTTTTGCGCGCAAAATGGGCAAATGGCCGGCGGGGACAGTGTGGCGGACCTGGCCCGAGGCGGCCTGGTTTTATGTGAGTCACCTGGTCTGGCCAGTCCAACTGCGCACATTCTACGAGATCCATCCGGTGCGAAGCCTCGGGCTTTGGAATTTCGCGCTACCGCTTCTTGGCTGTGTTGCCGTCTCCGGAATCCTTTTCCGGGTATGGCGTACGAATCGAACGGCCGCATTTTTTGTGGCGCTTCTTGCCGCTCCGCTTTTGCCAGTCCTCAACATCCAAAACTTCAACGCTGAGGATTTCGTTCACGATCGTTACCTGTACGTGCCATCGGCCGGGTTTTGCATGCTTGCGGCGATGTTGATTCGTCGAGTCAGAATGCCCCAGGTGCAAATCTGCTGTCTAGGGTGCCTGCTCGCGGCGGGAGCATGGGGCACGGTGCGCGAAAGCGGCCCATGGCGCGACGCGGAAACGTTGAGCCGGCGCGATCTGGAGCTTGCTCCCGGGAGTCTTCGCGCCAAGGAAGTATATGCCGGGGTCCTGGTGGTGAACGAGCGTTACGCGGATGCGATCCCACTGCTCACGGAGATGATGGCCGTGCGTCCGGAGGAGGACGGATTGTACGACGCGCGCGGGATCTGCTTCCTGAAACTTGGTGAGTTCGACCGCGCCGTGGTGGACCTGCGCCGTTTCACCGAGATGATTCCGAACAATCCGCATGGATTTCTGCTCCTGGGAATGGCCGAGGCGGGGCTGGATCTGCTCGATCAGGCGGAAGCCGACATGCGGCATGCACTGCGGCTCCGTCCGCACGTTTCCGCGCAGTATGAGGGTTATCATGCGGCGCTCGCGCAGTTGCTGGAACGAAAAGGCGATCTGAAGGGGGCGCTGGACGAATATGAATCGGAAGCTCGGGAGTTTCCCGACGACGCGGCGTCTGTGGACAGTTCCGCGCGTCTCCGCCGTCAGTTACGCCAACGTTAGAAGGGGGCGGTGCCGTCGCCGAAGATCTCGTGCATCATGACGTAGATAATCAGACACAGCGACGATCCGGCGAAAAAACTGACAATTTTTGCGAAGCCTTGATTCATGAACTCGAATCGCAGCAAGAGCGCGAAGGCGAGGCCTGAATACATCAGATACTGATTCACTTCCCGATCGCTGAGATTGAAGAACAGCAGCGCGAAGAAGTAGAACAGCAGGGGAAGGTTGCTGTCGTATTTCTTTCGCATGAGCATGAAGACAGCGACGGCGGCCAGAATCGCGATTAACAGCTCAGTCATGTTCAGGGGAGTGCCCTGGAAGTCCATACCGGGATCATCGGCAGGTTTTCCCCGCTTTTTTAGGGGCCCGGAGCCGTCAAAACGACCACAGCAACGACGTAAACCCGGTATTGGCGCGGAAGTCCTGAAAACTGGTGAACTGCTCGTTATATCCGTAATACTGGTATCCGACGTTCCACCGTAGCCGGCCGCGGAGACGGATCGAAAGACGCGCTTCCGGCGAGAGATATCGCAGCGGGAAGGTCTGGACGGCAAGGAATGGATCGAGCGGATTCGTCAGGCCCGTTCCCGGAGGTAAACCGTCGGGGGTGGACCGGCCATCGCCAACGTCCTGCGACTGACTGTAGCCGACGTACAGGTCGGCGCGTCCGCGGAGTCCGAAATGCGCGGCGAGAGTTCCGCTGTAGATATTGCTGAGATACAGCGAGTTAAACTGCGTCGGCTGGCCGGAGATGAAGAAGTTCATTCCACCGAGAGTGTACAGGTGAAGCTTGGCGAAACTCGCATCGATGCCGAACCAGGCGTTGGGTGTCCAGGATGCATCGGCGCCATAGCTGCGTCCCCGTGACGCAAAACTGGTCAGCGAAACCGAATTCGTGTTGTAGTCGGTCTTAACGTACGCGTCCAGATGATACGACTTACGTTTGTAATCCACTTTCGCGCGGAAGACCGTGTAATCGCGTTCGCTGATCGGAGTGTAGGGTTGATCCGCGCGTCCGATCTCTCCATCCGCCAGAATCGTCAAGCCTTGCAGGGGCCGGTAGCGAAAACCGAGCACGCCCGAATTGAGGTGATTGTACTGCGTGATCGGGATATTGGCGGGCGGCGCGGGGGCGGGCAGGCCGGCGTTCTGCTGCCCGTCCAGCACTTGAATGCGGCGATCCGAATAGTGATAGCCCGCATGCACGGAGAATTTCTTATGGGGGCGCATCTCGACGTCGGTGCCGTTCGCGGCCGTGCGGACTCCCAAAAGGGTGAACGGGACGAAGGGCGTGATCGCGACACCGTTATCGATCTCGCTGAACAACGCATTCCCCTCCGTTCGAATGTTGTTGAACGTGGTCTGATTCGTGATCGTGATGAAACTCGCCGGGAAGAACGTGACGTTCAGGTTTGTCGCGAGCGCGGGCCGCGACGCATCGCCGATCACCAAAATCTGGCGCGTGGCCGGAGCGCCCGCGGGAGTGGTCCCCGCCGACATCTCGTTGTCGATGAAATCGCGCTGCCCGGCGATATAGCTGAATCGCCCATTCAGTGCCCAGAATTTCTTGCCTTCGCGGAACAGGCCGACGCGCCAGTACGGACTGGTCCCGTGATAAGGCTGCGTGCTGTTGTAGGCGGTCAGAGTGTTGATCCCGTTCAAGCCTGGCTCGGTCGAGAAGAGAATATTCGTGGGCGTATCCTCCCGGTAGTCCACCCAGCCGCGTAAGACGTTGAGGCGGAACCCCCAAAAATCGGCCTCGCCCCCCAGGCGATATTCATTCATCTGGCGGCGGATGTCGGCAAACAGAGGAAATGTGTCGCTGCGCTGATCAAACAGTTGGATCGTCGTAAGCGACGGTCCGTTTTCCACATTGTGCGAATAGCCCAGGAACAGCTTGTATTTTCCAGTGGGGAAAAGCGTGAAGTCGTGATCCTGCATGATCCGGCTGGTGTCTTTGAAATGTTCGCCATTGGCGATTGTCAGGGCAGGATTGTAGTAGTCACTGAGCCGCCAGGTCATGTCGTAACGATAGAGGCCGTTTTTCTCGATTCGCAGTATGGCGGATTCGTAAGGATCGCCGCCAATTCCCTGCGTATTGAGCAGCAGATAATCGAACCACTTCCCGTGTCCGTCGCGCGACTGGACCGAAAGAGAGCTCGAGAGCAGGCGGACGCCGTTCGTATAGTTCACAACCGAGCGGTACATATCGAAATTTCCGCCGACCGTGTCGAAGCGATATCCAAGCTCCCAAGAATTCATGACGTTGTATTCGCCGTGGTCTTCGCCGCGCGGATTGCCCACCGGCTCTCCGGTAGTCGGAGCGACGGGCGGCTGCGCGAAAGCGATTGAGGAGATCAGCGCCAGGAATATTTTTTTCATTTCGGCTGTCTCCTTATCTGAAAAAGAACTCGCTGGTGTTCGATCCGTGGATCCGGACGTGGCAACTGGTGCAGTTCCGGTACCGCGGATCGGCCATGTTGTGATCGGCCGGCGTCTTCTGCACGCCATTATTGAATTTCACGCCGAAGGAGCCGAAGTTTCCCTGCCCGTTGTGGCATTCGAGACAAAGTGTGAAGACCACGGGGCGCCGCAGCAGGCGCGCGTTCGTCGATCCATGCGGGGAATGGCAGGTCTCGCACCCTTCAACGCGGACCGACCCGTGCTCGTACACAAAGGGTCCGGCCTTGTCGATGTGGCATTTGAAGCAGGCTTCTTCGTTGCCCTGAACCTGTTCGATCATTCTCGGCCGGTTGGCCATGCGCCAGGTCGGATCGAAGGCGCCGTGCGGATTGTGACAGTCCGTGCACTGTATCAAGCCCTCGTTCACGCGATGTTTGAACGGCAGAGAGAACTGGGCGCGCACCGTGCCGTGACATCCATAGCAAAGATCCGTCTGCGTTTTCGCCAGCAGAAATTTCGGCGCAGGCGATTTATGGATGGAATGGCAGTTCGCGCACACCACATCCTGCTGTGTATGGCTGCTGCGGCGGATATTCGCCCGGGAAATCGTTTTGGAGTGACAGCGCAGGCACGCGTCGAGAATCTTATCCGGAGCGAGCTGCGAAAAGGCGATGATCGTCGCCTTACCGCCGCGCGCTTCTACGTGCGCTTTACCCGGTCCGTGACAGCTTTCGCAGCCTGTATTTTCAGGAGTCTCCTTGCCTGAGGCGAGGCTCTTGAAATGCGGGTTGCGATAAAAATTGGACCAGACGTCAGGATGGCAGGTCTTACAAACCTCGCTGCCGACATAGTCGGCGGCCAGCGCACTGATCGGCGCGAGCGCTACTGCGAGCATTGCGGCCCGAAGCAGAATCATGGTCCCACTATATACGGCCTCAAAGTAACCAGGATTGTTTTTAAGAAGCGCGACCGTGTTGCTCCGGCACACTTTTTACAGTTTTTACGATTCTTTTACCAAAAACAAAAGGGCCAAAATCGCCCGTCACCGGCGACTCTGGCCCTGAATTGGACGTTTCTCAAATGAACCGAACTAACGGCCTTCGCCCGACGTATAGCTGATACCAATCATCGGGACGAAGTCCTGGAGCCATCCGCCGACCTTCGCGCCGGTGTTCGGCGTGATCACCTTCTTGGGGAACGGGGTCGCGAAGTCGTGGATTTCGGCGCGGAGCTGCACGTGCTCGCTAAGCTGCATCTTGACGCCGAATCCGCCGCTGATAAGAGGAGTCAGGTCCTGATCCTTGGTCAGCAGCGCGAACTGGCTGAGCGCCTGATATACCTGTTCGGTACCGGTGCCCTGGAACACCTTGATTCCCGCGCCGAGCGCCACGAACGGACGGATCCTGGCGCCCTGGGGGGCCAGGTTGTACTGGATATCGTAGTGCATCGCGTAGGACCGCGCGCCGAACGCGGCCGACGTTCCGCCCTGGTTCAGTTGCAGGTCGCCCAACTGGTAGTCGAACCGGAGTTCGCCGCCCCAGTGATCGCCGCGGTTGTTCGCCAGCCAGGCGCTGCCGGCGATGTTGCTGGCAATCTTGGCGGAGGCCGAGCTGCTCGCCAGGCTCACATCCTGCGACGTGTAGAAGCCGCCGCCGACGCCGCCGCCGAATTCCCATTTCTGGGCCCATGCATTGGAGGCAGCCGGAAGAGCGACCGCCGCGCACACCATCAGCGTTCGAAGTGTCTTCATGAAAGATTCCTTCCTTTTTCGGTCCTTAATTCACGACACGCAGACTCAGGGTCTGAGTGCTGCCACCCTGGCTGATCACTAAAGGCATTCCCAAACCCGTCGCGGTGCTGGATGGAACAGTCGCGTTGATCTGGCAGACGCCTACCTCACCGGGAGCAAGTCCCGCATAGCTGACCGGAAGCTGCGTCCCGGCGAGAGATACCACGGGGAGAGTCAGCGCAGTCGCCAGCGGACTGGTCGGAGCCGGCAGGCCATCGCCCACTTGCGGATTCGTCTTTCCGCAACCCGTCAGATAGATCGTGATTCCGTCTTTGCGGTGAATCGGATTGGAATCCGTCACCAGCAGGTTGTTCTCGGAGCGAACCACCACCGGGAGATTCGTTTCCGGACCGGCGACGCCGCTCAGGAAGACGGCGGGCGCGGTCGGCTGAACCGTCAGATTGAAGTTATCGCTGACGCCGCCGGGAGTATGAACGTTGATCGTGACATCGCCTACCGCCTGCGACGGCATCTGCGCGTTGATCTGGTTCGGGGAAACGAAAACGAGCGGCATCGGCTGGCCGTTCACGGTCAGGCAGCTCGATGCGAGCGCCGTGGCCAGCGGGATTTGGCTGGTCGCCAGATTCACGGGACTCAACTGATTGCCGAGGATCGAGATCAAGCCGCCCGGAGCGACAGGCGACGTCATGTCCGCCGCGCTCACTACCTTCGTAATCTGGGGAAGCGCTACCGCCGCCGCGTAGCTCCACGGCAGGACCGTGAAACCCGACGTCGTCAGGTTGATAATCGCCGTCTGATTCGGAAGCGGCGCGAGACTGCGGATAAATCCACTCACGGAAGTATTGGCCGGACCCTGGCTGGTCGAGGTCGAGCAGGTGCTCGATCCGCTGCCGACGCCCGTGCAGACCGTCGTGGTGACCGTCGTGATATTTCCGACCGTGGCGCACACGGTGGTTGTGGTCGTCTGCCCGCTCGTAACCGTCGAGCTCTGGCTGCCTCCGCAATTTCCGAGGCCAAGCGTCACGTTACCGAGCAGCGGCGCTTCCACCATCGCCACCGGCTGGATGAGAGAACCGGTGGAAAGATCGACCTGCGCGATCGTGCCGGGGCTATTCTGCGCGGATCCGGACGTCGTCGGCGCGGCGGCTGTAAAATAGCCCGCCTGATCGACAAAGGCAAAGCCCGAAGGCGATCCGATCGCATTGAAATCGCGCGAGGGCGCGCCCGACGCATCGAGAACGTGATTGCCGACGACATATTGGCCGAAGCTCGAAGCGGCGTACGATCCGGCAAGACTGGTGAAATCCTTACGAGACGCTACGAATGAGCCCACATTGGCGTCGTACAGCATCACGGATCCGTCATCAGTCGCAATCAGGACGTGGGCCCCGTTGCTTGAGGCGGCCAGCACGGTGTTGTTCGATGCAAGCTTGTTCTGCCACACACCAAGGTTCGCGGGGGTTTGTACGGTGCGCGTCGCCAGATCGATCATCGTGATTCCGGGACTGCCCCCGTTAAAGGTGCTGCCGCCGTTGCGGAACGAAGCAAGAATCGCGTTCGAGGAAACAGCGATCGACTGGATATATTCGAAATTCATCGTGATGTACGGCTGCGCCTGAAGCGTGTCCAGGTCATACATGCTCGCGATGTGGGCCTTGTCGCACCCGATCAACATGTATTGCTGATCAAAGGTGATCGCCATGCTCGTCGGCCTGGTGCAGGTGCGCAGCGTTCCCACCTGGGCGTTGTTCGCGGCATTAAAGATCAGTACCTGATTCTTGTCCTGGCGAAGCAGGTAGAAGACGTTCCGCTTTGGATCGGCTAATACGTCGACGATTGTTCCGGGCACGTCGACGAAGGTGCCGCGCTGCGAAGGATCCTGCGAATTGATCAACACGCGGACATTTTGCGCGGGATTGATCCCGGTTTTCGAGGTGATCGACAGCGCCGCCGTCACAGTTCCCTTCTGGCTGGCAAAGGCATTCGGATCCACCGACACAGTCACCGTGGCCGGGGTGACTCCGCTCGAGGGTGAAACAGTGATTCCGGCGACGGTCGGACTGATCGTGAACGGAGTGTTGCCGCCGCCCGGATCGGTGATCGTCAGCGTTTGGCGCGCCGTGCTCCGGTCGCAGAAATTTCCGCGGAACACGAGATCTTCCGCGCCGGCCTTCAGCCGCGGATAGGAGTTGAGGTTGCCGACCGGAAGAATCAGCACTCCACTGTCTGACACCGAGTACATCGTGTTGTGGTCGCTCGAGAGAATGCTCTTTCCCGCCAGATTTTCCGGAAGCGTGATCAGCTCGCGAACGGTCAGGTTGTCCGAGTCGAGAATCTGAAGAATGGGTGTATTCGTGTTGCCCGCCTGGTTCGTGGTCACCGGGATCTGCGCGTAGACCAGGTTGCGCGATGAATCGATAACATGGCTGCCCAGGTTGAGCAGTCCGCCAGCGGCCGCGCCGTTCGGATCAGTCAGTTCCGCGGTCGTGATGAAATTGCGGTCGGAGAGCCACCATGCCATGCTCGCGAGGCTGCCGTCGTCGCTCAGGCTCACAACGCGCGGACCCGCCGGCGGCGATGAAGTATAAAATGCGCTGGTGATGGTGTGCGTCGGCACATCATAACGGAAGAGCAGGTACGGGCTGGTGCCGCCGAAGCCGGCGATGGTCAGGCCGTCGCGCGATGCGGCAATCGAGGCCTGCACGATGTTTCCCGGGAAGCTCGCGGTCGGCTGGGGGATCGCCTGAGTCGCCACTTGCGCTACAGTTTGCAGGACCTGCGTGGTCCCTAGCGCCGGATCGAACAGAATGAAACTCGTCGAGGTGACGATAAGAGCCTTATTGTCGAGTCCGAACGCAACCCCGAGCGGCGTGTCGGCCAGGGAGAATGTCTGGCGCGAATTGTTCGCCGTCAGGTCAATCAGCGTAAGCGCATTCGTCGCCGACGCGGGCGCCGCGTTGTTCCCGTAGTGGGTCACCGCGAGCCAGTGATTGTCCGGAGAGATCGATAGCGAGCTGGGCTGTGGGGGAACATTAATCGATGTCTGAATCTTACTCGTCGCCAGTGTCAACACGTCGATCCGGTTGGCCGTAAAATTGGCGATATATAGGACGCCCCGCGATTCGTCGAGCGCCAGATCCGAAGCTTCGCCGCCGATCGCGACCACTTTGCCGAACGTTCCCGCGGCCGCGGCCGAAGCTAATATCGTGATCGTCAATCCCAATAACCAAGGCTTACGCATACGCATTCACTCCAATTCCCCCAAAAAGGACTCACTCCGAAACAGAACCCTGCCTTAAACCAACTTTCGTGCGATTCATCAGCCGCCCCGCGCCTTTTGCTCCCGCGTTTTGCGAATCACCGGCGATCGACAGGCGGAGGGAACTTAAAGCGTCTCGCTCCGCCCTGATCAGCAACGTCACTCGCTTACTCAGCGTTCTTTTTGCGGCGCAGCACGATGACCCCGAGAAACAGGACCGCCAGCACGGCACATACGATTCGAACAGTGGAAGTGTCCATCGCTTCTTCTCCTTTCCTGACAAGTTAATTTCGGCATTTATAGCCCTAACCTTTAGGGCGTACTAAGAAGCAACGCCCACGCACGAGCCCTAGATGTTGTTCATCATCGGCACCAGCTCGCGCAGAATCTTCATGACGATGGGACCCACCGTAACCACGAACAGCGACGGCAGAATGCAGAAAAAGATGGGGAAAATCAATTTCACGCCCAGCTTTGCCGCTTTTTCTTCCGCCACCTGGCGCGCCTGCACGCGCATGAAATCCGCGTGCGCGCGCAAGCTCTGCGCCACGCCCGTTCCGAAGCGGTCCGCCTGAATCAGCACAGCCACCAGCTTCTTCAAATCGTCGACACCGGTGCGTTCCGACAGATTTCGCAATGCTTCGACACGGCGCTTCCCGGCCTTTAACTCCAGGTTTACGAGGCCAAACTCCTCGCTGATTTCCGGATGCGCGTGCTCCAGTTCTTTCGAGACCTGGAGAATCGCCTGGTCGAGACCGAGTCCGCTCTCGACGCAAACCACCAGAAGATCGAGCGCGTTCGGCAATCCACGCGCGATTTCTCTCTGCCGCCGCGCCGCCATTCGGCGGACATATTCGTTCGGGCCGAAGAATCCGACCGCGCAAGCGATCAAAATCGTCGCGAATTTGTTTCCGGTTTCAAAATCCGCATTGGTGACGAGGAGCGCCGCAAGCAGCGGAAACGCGATTCCGCACGCAGCCTTCGCTCCATAAAGAATTTTGAGCGCGTTTTCATTGCGGACACCGGCGCGGATCAGGCGCCGCTGCATCACCGTGACGTCCTTCGGCGATTGCGGAACAATCGCGCCGAGCCGCTTGATCAAATCGTGAAACGCGAGGCTGGGATGCGAAGGGACATGCTGCGCGTCTTCGATTCCTCCAACCACGCGCTCCATCGCCTCCTTCGGCCGGACATAAAGCTTCATCCCGGCCACGGCCACGGCCACGGCGAGAGCAATGAAAATCAGCAGAGTGAGAAAGAACATGGCCTAGACCTCGATGTTCACGATCTTTTTCATGATCAAGTAGCCAATGACCTGCAACCCGATTGCAGTGGCCATCATGATGTTGCCGACGTCGTCAAGAAAGAAAAACTTCACGTAATCGGGATTGGTGTAGAACATCAAAATCGCCACCACCATCGGAATCGCGCTAAGCGCGGTCGCAGTCATTCGTCCATGCGCGCTTACCGCCCGGATTCTGCCGCGCAGCTTGAATCGCTCGCGAATCACATACGCCAGCTTGTCGAGAATTTCCGCCAGGTTGCCCCCGGTGCGCTTCTGAAGCAGCACCGCGGATACGAAAAAGTGCACGTCGAGCGACGGCACGCGGTTCGCGAGCTTTTGCAGAGCGATCTCGATCGGCAAACCGAGGTTATGCTCTTCGAACGCGCGCCGGAACTCGCTTGCCACCGGCTCCTGGAACTCGCGGTGGATCATTTCAAGCGACACCGAGAATGCGTGGCCCGCGCGCATCGAGCGGGAAATAAATTCGAGCGTGTCCGGGAAGAGCTCCTCGAACCGCTTCAGGCGCGCCCGCCGCTTCAGGTAAACATAAAGAAACGGTATGCAGCCCGCGAGCAATCCCAGCACCGGCGCCACCGCATGAGTCACCGGAATGAAAATCCAGCCCATCACAAAGCCGCCCGCGAAACAAATCAGCGTCAGATGGACGAAACGCGCCGGAGCCCACGGCAATCCCGCCTGCTCGAGAAATACGTTGAGCTTGGGACCGAGTTTGTACTTGTCCACCAGCATCTGCGCCAGCCGGTTTTTCACGATGGCGTCGCCGTGAATGACCGAGGCCTTGGAAGCGTCGGTCTTGACCTTCTTCGCCTTCGCCTTTGTGGTGCCGGCGAGGCGCGCTTTGATGCGATCGACGTCCGACGACTTGACGTATTTCGAAACGACGAACCACGCCCCGACCGCGACGGCCCAGACCAGCAGCAAAAGACCGAGGAATCCCATCGTTAAACCTCCACCACTTCGTCAAACAGGTCAGCGCGCAATCGAATGCCGGCGCTCAGCAGTTTTTCGTAAAATTTCGGCCGGATCCCGGTGGCGGCAAAACGGCCGACGACTTTTCCATCGGGATCGAGCCCGCGTTTTTCAAAGACAAACAGATCTTGCAGGGTGACGATCTCGCCTTCCATCCCGGTCACCTCGGTCAGCGAAACCACGCGGCGCGATCCGTCGGAAAGCCGCGACGCCTGCACCAGCACGTGCACCGCGCTCGCGATCTGCTGGCGGATCGAAACGAGCTGCATGTTCGCGTTCGCCAGCGAAACCATCACTTCCAGACGCGACACCGCGTCGCGGGGCGAGTTCGCGTGCACGGTGGTCAGCGATCCGTCGTGACCCGTGTTCATCGCCTGCAACATGTCGAGCGCTTCCTCGCCGCGGACCTCGCCCACCACGATGCGGTCCGGGCGCATGCGGAGGCTGTTGACGAGAAGCTCGCGCTGGCGGACGGCGCCATTGCCTTCAATGTTCGGCGGACGCGTTTCCAGGCGCGCCACGTGCGGCTGCTTCAACTGCAATTCCGCCGCGTCTTCGATGGTCACAATGCGCTCTTTTCCGTTGATGAACGCGGAAAGCGCGTTGAGCAGCGTGGTCTTGCCGGCGCCGGTTCCGCCGGCGATGATGATGTTCATCTTCGCCTTGACGCATGCTTCGAGCAGTTCCATCATGCCCGGCGTCAGCGCCTTGCGCTCCACCAGATCCGCGGGCATCAGCTTGTCCGTCGAAAACCGGCGGATCGAGAGCAGCGGCCCATCGACCGCCAGGGGAGGAATGATCGCATTGACGCGCGATCCGTCCGACAGGCGCGCGTCGACCATCGGCGTCGACTCGTCGATGCGGCGGCCCACCTGGCTCACGATCTTGTCGATGATGCGCAGCAGATGCTGGTCGTCGCGGAATGTCACGCTTGTCAGCTCGAGCAATCCGCGGCGCTCGATGTAAACCTGCTTGTAAGTGTTCACCAGAATATCCGAGATCCCCGGATCCTGGAGCAGCGGCTCCAGCGGCCCGAGGCCGAAAACTTCGTCCAGGACCTCATCGCTGATCTGCTGTTTTTCAAGCGAGCTCAGCAGCGTCGGCTCCGAATCGATCAGCGCGATCACGGCCTGGCGCACTTCGCTGCGCACGCGCTGGTTGTCGATCGTCGCCAGCGCTTCCAGATTGATCTTGTCCACCAGCTTGCGGTGCAGGGTGAACTTCAGTTCCTGATATTCCGGTTTGAGGCTCGCCTTGTTCTGGCGGCCGGAATTCTTGAGCAGTCGCTGTTCCCAGGAAATCTGCTGATTGTTTTTGGATCCGTCGAGCGTCGAAAACATGTTTTTCCGTTAATCCTTCATGCCTGTGAGAACGCCGGCCTCATTCCTCCAGCGCTGGTCGTCGTCTTTTTGCCGCCGTCGAACGCGCCGCACAAACGGGTCGCGACGTTTTCGATCGATTTGCCCAGGTCGCCATCGCCGCCCAGCGGCTGCCCCAGCGTCACCACGCGGTGCAGCGAGAAATAATCGTTCGGAAGACTGGCGTGCACCTTCGTTCCGAAAAGTTTTTCCATCTCCGTCGTTCCGATGTCGCTTCTCTTATCGATCCGGTTCACCAGCACGTGGAACCGGTCTTTCGGAAACCCGAGGTTCTCCACCAGCGTCAGCGCTTTTCGCGTCAGATGAAGGCTCGGCAGCTCCGCCGTCGATACCAGGAACGCCCGCTCGCACTCGGAGATCGCCATCAGGCTCGTGCGGTTGAAGACGGCCGGCAGATCCAGGATCACCCAGTCATACAACTGCCGCGCATGTTCCACCAGAACCCGCAGCCGCGAGGGATCGATGGGCTCCGCATAGGGCGCCGCCGGCGCGGGAAGAATGTCGATTCCGCCGTAGTTCACCGTCAGTGAATTCCACAGCGCCAGATCCAGGTGTTCGGCGTGCTGCAGCGCATCCACCAAGGAATAGTTCTGGCTGAGTTTCAGATAGAATCCGATGGTTCCGCCGGTCAGATCGAAATCGGCAAGCAGGATCCGCTTTTGCGTCAGCCGTTGCAGACTGAACGCGGCCTGCGTCGCGATCGTCGAAGCACCCGAGCCCGGCTTCGAGCTCGCGAAGCCGATCACGTGTCCGGCTTCTGTAACCGTCGGCGTTTCCGGCGCGCACAGCCGCCGCAGCCGGTTGATCGCCTCCCGCTGGGTGCCCAGATCGAACGGAGCGTACAGAAATTCGATCGCGCCCGCGCGCAACGACTGCAAGATCGCGGCTGCGTCGTTATGCGTGTGCAGCCCGATCACCTGGACCGGCGGCGAAAGCGTCGTAACGAACCGGATCAGCTCCGTCGCCGCGTTCAGGTCCGTGGCGAGATCAAGCAGCACTACCTGCGGTTTCAGTTGCCGCGCCCGGATCTCCAGCGTCTGCTGGGGCGGATAGCTCTTCAGATCCGCCATGATCTGAAACGCGCGCGTCTGCGGCACCGTCGCCAGGAACTGCTGCGCCAGATCGCGGTTCGGCGCGATCAGGACCGCGACGATTTCCGCTTCATTCTGGGCACGTGGCGTCATGTGAACTCTCGACTTATTTCTTTTTGTTCTTCGCCGCTTTGTCCACCGGCTGCGGCATGTCCTTCGGATCCAGGCGGACAAGGAAATCCTTCGGCATATAAAGATTCGGCTTCGATTCGTTCACCCCGATCGGCACCGTCATTTCGGGCGTCACCATCACGACCAGGTCCGTCCGCTGCTTTCTCTCGTCTTTCGATTTGAACAGCGCTCCGAAAATCGGAAGACTGCCGAGCACCGGAATCTTGGAGAACGATTCCTGCTCGCGATTGTCCACCAGGCCCGCGACAACAAAGCTCTGCCCCTCGGCCAGTTCCACATCCGTCTCAGCCCGCCGCGTCGAAAGGGCGGGAATCGTGAAGCCGTTCAGGTTGACCGCGTTCGCAAAGTCGAGCGCGGAAACCTCCTGCCGCAGATGCATCTTGATCGTGTTGTGCTCGGTGACCAGCGGCGTGAAGAACAGCCGGATACCGAATTCGCGGAACTGGACGGTCACCGCGCCTGAATTGCCGCCGCCCTGGAGCACCGGCACCGGAAATTCGCCGCCCACCAGAAAGTTGGCTTCTCTTCCATTCGTCGCAACCAGATTCGGCTCGGCGAGAATCTCAATGATGTTCTCATTCTGAAGCGCTTTGATGAACGCGCCCAGATTCAGCTTCGGGTCGAAGGCGAACAAGTTGAGCGCCTGGCTGATGTTGAACGTGCTCGTGCTGCCATTGCTTGTCGTGCCGCCGGTGGCCGACGATCCGGTTCCAGCGCCGCTCGAGCTGTTCGAGCTCCCCGTGCTCGTCGTTGCTCCTGACGGCGCGACCAGCGAGCTCCCCGAAAGCGTTCCCGGGCCGAACTGCCCCGTCGTCCCGCCAATCTGCGTCTGGCCTGCCACCGCGAGCAGGTTCACTCCGTACTGCAACTCTTTCGACCGGTCCAGCTCGGCGAACTTCACCCGCAGCAGGATCTGCTTGTCGATCGGAGCCGCGTTGAGCTGGAGATTGTTGGTGACGTTCTTGGCAAATGACGTCGCCAGAAGCATCGCCCGGTCGCCCACTTCCTTGTTGGAGATGTGACCGGTGAGAGCAATCGAGTCGCGCGAGCTGGCGGCGTGAATATCTTCGTTCGGGAACGACTCTTTGAGCAGACGCCGCAGCGGGTCGATGTTCATATCGACATTCACGTTGTAAAACGTTCGCTGGCCGCCCTTGGTCCACACGACCAGCGTTGCCGCTCCCAGGCCCTTGCCGTGGACCAGAATCTCGCGATTGCTGACCGCGCTGTAGTCCATCACCTCGGGTGCGCTGGTCGAGATCTGCTGCACGTCGGACGGATAATCGATGACGACGCTCTTGCCCACTGTCAGGCGCAGTTCTTCGGCGCTCTGTGCAGCCAAAATGCCTGCGCCCAGCGCCGCTACTGCGAATATTTGCGTGAAAACGGGTCGTGTCATAAAGGTCATTCCTCTTAGTTCTTCTCGCCTTGCAGCGTCACCACAGTACGATTCGCTCCGCGGATCTCAACAATCGTGTTCGCGGGCGCCGGCGGAGGAGCGGCGGCGGCCGGAGGAGGAGGCGGCGGCGCCTGCGCCACCACGGGCGGCTTCGGTCTCGGCTTGGCCGCAGGCGTCGGCTTTGGTGTATCCGGACGATGACCGTTGTACAGATCGCTCACGACGCGCCCTTGTGTTTTCTCAATCGTCTGGTCGCTCGAATTTCGCAGGATCAACTGGATGCGGCCGTCGTTGCCTGCCAGCGTCAACGTTTCCGCCTGCTCCGGAGTCACCAGCAGCGTAACCGTGGGCGCTTGAATCGCCTGGCCGCGAGCGTCGGGCTGCATCGTCTGCCCGGCGGACATGACTAAAATGTTTTGCAGGCACGTCGTCGTCATATCGGTATCGCCCTTTGGCGGGCGGCCGGTCACCAGCACATCGACGTGCATGCCCGGCAGCACAAATCCCGCGACGTTCGCCACGTCGTTCACGCGCACGGTGACCGCGCGCATTCCGACCGGGATCGTCGGAGCGAGCCCGAGTCCGCTGCCCTTCGCCGCCAGACGCCCTTCCGAGATCGGTTCATCGATCAGGATGTTGGAAATAACCGGCCGGTCGAGAACCTCTTCTACTTTCGAGAACCCGCCCTTGGGAAACGCGTCAGCCGCAATTTTCGCGATTTTGACGTCCGCCGGCTTGATCATCACCCCGACGGTCAGCGGATGCGTCGCCACGACGATGTCTTTCTGGGTCGTGTCGACCTTCGCCGGGCCGCCCGAGCGCGCCGTCATCTGATAGAACACGCTTGAAACCACCAGGGCGAATACGAGACTTACACCCAAAACCGTAAGAAACCTGCGATCCATAATCTGTTCCTCTCCTGACTCAGCCCCTTATCCCTTGGGCACGAGCGATAACCACACGCCCAGCGCGATGGCTGGCGCATAGGGAATCGATTCCTTCTGCTCCCCGTTGTTCTCCCCGTCCGTCTGCTTGGTCCAAAAACGCCGCGCCGATTTGAATGCAATCGCGGCCAACGCCAGAACGCCTCCCACGGCCGCGGTCCACAAGGCCGCCCAAAAAATGCCGCTCCAACCCAACAGCGCTCCGAACCCTGCCATGAGCTTCACGTCTCCGCCGCCCATTCCTCCCAGCAGGTAGAAAATCAAAAAGACCGAAAATCCTGCCGCTGCTCCGCCCAGCGCGTACAACGATCCCATCCAGCCGCTTTGCCCGATCTGCCATCCGAATCCGCCCGCGAGCGCCGCGGCGGGAATCCAGTTGGCGATGTGCCGGCGCCGCAGATCATCCACGATCGCCGCCAGACCCACCAGAATTGCGATCCACACCTGAGCCGTCATCTCGTTTCCCGAAAGGTCGCCGTACGCTCCGGCGCCTCCTCTACCTTTTGGCTCGCGACGCCCGGCACCACTCCCGGAATCGCGGTCTTAACCTGCTTACGTCGCTTCACCACCGGCGTCCCCAACATCAGCGGCGCCAGGAATCCCGCTTGTAACCAAAACTCAGCCAATGCTTTTCCCGACGGCAGCCGCCAGCTCATCGGATCCATCCACTCCATGGGGATTTGTGGAATCCTCACGGGCGAACGCCCCCGACCTCCCGCGTCCTGCGACTTCATCTGTGTTGCTCCCACTACTAATTCGGCCGCCTCGGAGGTTTTCATTAGTGCGACGGCCCTTAAACCCTGTGGCTCTTAGAACCTTGGTTCCGTATTAAGAATTCCCGTAGGTGGTACTGAGGTGTCCTTACGGGCTAAGAGGATGTGCTTACCGTCTTCATCGGCGACTTCCCACTCCGTCTGGGTCTGCAAAAGCTGCACGATTGCCGTGTCTTTCGGCAGTAAAACGAGCTTAAAATCGTACTTTTGCATCGTTTTGCGCCATTCCGGCTGTCCCGCGACCAGGTGTAGGAACGAATTGCCGATCTCGGCCCCGTAAAAGTCGCTGCGCCCGTCCACGAACACCTTGTGGCGGGGGTCCAAGTAGATCAGGTAGTCCGCCCACTGATCCGTGGTGAGCACACGCGTTCCGAGAATCTCCGCCTGATGCTTATGAATCATTGCGATAGGGAACATTTCTTCAGGAAAATCGGCCGGCCAGGCGATCGGTTTCCCGATGAAAACCAGCGCAAGCACCACTACTGCCGGCCAGAACGTCGTTCGCCCGAATCCGGGAAGGAAGTCGGCCGACATCTGGTTGATGATGCCGACCGGCGATGTCTTGCCTGCCCTTGCTGTCAATTGGCGCCACCATCCGCTGATTTCTTCCGCGATGACTGGCGCGGCGACAATCACGAACATCGGCACATGGCGTGCGCTGCTCAGCGCCTGGTTTGCAAAAAACAGGATCCACAACGCTTCAATGATCCGGCGACGCTTCAAAAGCAGACCGACCGCACTCAGCCCCGCGATCAGCAGGACCTCGAACTGCATCATGTTCTCGTTCCGGAAGCTCGGCGACTGAAATTCCTGAACGACTGTCTTGATCCAGTCCGACCTTAAGTATTCAATCGCGTGTTGATGCAAATGAAACCCGTACGGATTGATCAGCGAGGCGGCGGCGCAGCATACGGCGAGCGCCGTATAGCGGCGCCAAACACCGGTCATAAGACCGCCCATCGCCGTAAGACCGAGAACGGCGATGAGCACGAGAAATCCGCCGTGCAGGTTCGTCCAGACGACGGTCAACGGAACGAGCAGCCAGATCCAGGGCGTGTATTTTTTCAGGTCGGCCTCGATCATCCACATGGCGATCGACAGCAGCACCATGGTGAAGACGTGCGGCCGCGCAAGATAGTGAATGGATGACGAGCCTACTCCCAGCAACGCAACGATCAGCGCGGCGAACAGGTGCGATCCGCGCCAGATCATCCGGCGGATGAGAATCGTCGCAAACAGAACGATCATCAGGCCCGCCATCAGGACGACGCCTTTCAGCCCGGCGGCCCGGAACAGTTCGGCATCGATGACGTCGCTCAGCCACTCCCAGGCGTACCAGGGCGCGCCAGGCTTGGAGAAAGAGTAGAGATCGGTTCGAGGAACAGTGTGATGATCGAGAATGTACTCGCCCGTGCGAATGTGCCATCCCACGTCTGCGTCTGCCAGAAGCCCCTTCCATCCGTATTGCCCGGAAAGAAACAGCCAGACGAGCAGCGCCACGAAAAACAGATCCGACAGCGACGGAAGGAACGCGCTGAGGAAAGCGCGGTTCTTCCCGACGCCGGGAGCGGCTGCGAGCGTTTGCGGCGAGGTCATGGCGTAGGGGGCGGCGCCCGCTACTTACTTATTCGCCTGACTCAGATGTGGACTTTAGCCGTTGACGCTTTCGGCGCGCGCGACCTCTTCGGCATGCTCAACTCCAAGCAGGCGGCGCCCATGAACGGCAAGTTCGAAACGGTCTTTCACGCCTGTTTTTTCGAAGATATGCATCAAGTGAACCTTGACGGTTCCCGGCGTGATCGCAAGCGATTCGGCGATTTCCTTATTCTTCATGCCGGCGCAGACATGATGCACGATCTCTTTCTCGCGGGGCGTTAGCCGCGGCGTCGAGCGGCGATCGAGCGATCCCACCATGTGATCCGACAACGAGCTTTCGATCCAAACATTTCCCCGTCCGACGGCTCTCAGGCATTCGAGCACCGAGGCTATGGGCAAAGTCTTCTTGAGAATTCCCCGCGCGCCAAGCTGGAGAGCCCGGAAGCAATCGATTTCCGCCAAATCGTTGACCCACAGAACGGGTTGGCAACGCGCCGACGTGTTTTTCACATCCGAAATGAACTGAAAAACGACTTTTAGTCCGGCGGATTGATCGATGAGGATCACGTCCGGGTGGCGCTCGCGGAGAGCTTCTAAAGCCTCAGAGAGAGCGAGGGCGGAACCGACGAATTCCAGATCGTCAGAATCAGCGAGAACTTTCGCCAAGCCTTCGAGCACGATCGGCTGTGATTCACAAGCGAAGACAGTCAGGCGATTCACGCAGGTCCCCTTAGAAACTCTAGATCGTCGGTGGACCAAAAGTCATGTAGGTACTAAGTATCGATTTGCAAAAGGTAATATATGACTGTTCCTGAGGAGCGCGCGCGGGTAACCGCCAAGCTATGCCGTTATCTTGCGCGCGACGAACAAGATAAGAGCTCCCGTCGCGGCGAGGAGCATTGTTGCGGGCTCTGGAGTCGGACTGTTCAGGTCGAGAGTCGAGCCCGCCGGGATGTTTAACGAAATCGGCCCCCTCGAGTTATTTGTGATTTGGAGGTCTACTGACCAGCCGGTGACTTCGCCGGGAGGCAGGACGATCAGATCTTCGCCCGCGATCTCTCGATTGGTCGTGTCCAGGTCATCTTCGAGCGGGGCAGCGACGTTCACCGGACCATCGAGACCGAATTGCAATCTCCAAAAGAACCCGGCCCCGGCTGTGGGAGTGCTGACAAGAAAATCCCAGTGAATGGGGATCGGAGCGCCGGAGATCATGCCGGACGCATCGCCTGCCGCGAAGATTTCGATGAATCCGTCGTCGGAAGTGATATTGCCGGCGACCTGAATCCAATTCAACCCCGGATCGCCCCCGGCCGGGCTCACCTGAGACAGAGTGCATGTGCCCGATCCGTGTTCCACGGTGCATCCCATCGAAGTGTCGAGAATCGCGGAAGCGCGGGCTGCCGGGATCGCGGCGGCGAAAACGGCTGAAACAACTATCCTCAGGACTCGCGCAGTGCTCGAAGCATTCATTTTGAAAACATTCCTCATCCCGAAGCGTAAGGCACCATCTGAGATTCAGGCGAGAAGGTTTCTAACGTGATTCGGAGCGAAGCAACGCGCCTCGGAACCGGCTGCGACTGCGCCGCGCACACAACAATTCGTGACTGGCGTGATTCGTTTGTCGCGCGCTTCGTCGCGGATTGCAAGGAAAAGAACAACAAGGCGTTGTTGGCGGCGGGGAACGGCGGCAAAATCGGGATCGGCGGGCTGTGCCGGAACGCCCGCCGGGAAGCAGCGCCGAATGATCAGGATTTTTTTACATCGCGATGAGTTTCTTTGACCCGGAATCCGGCGGCCGCGAGCCTCTTCCGGATTTCGTTGGCGATCATCACGCTGCGATGCTTGCCGCCCGTGCAGCCGAATGAAATTGTCAGATAGCTTTTGCCCTCATCGATGTAATGCGGGATCAGGTAAATCAGCAGATCCGAGATTCGTTCGATGAACTCCATCGATTGCGGAAATGACCGGATGTATCGCGCGACGCTCGGATGTTTGCCGCTCAGGTGTTTGAAAGCGGGAATATAGTTCGGATTGGGGAGGAACCGGACGTCGAAAACAAGATCGCTATCGGCGGGAACGCCGTGACGATAACCGAAGCTGTTCACCTGCACCAGGATCTTCTGCTCATGACGATGATCGCGGAAGGTGCTGTGGATCGTCTCACGAAGCTCGTGCACGTTGAACTTGCTGGTATTGATGATCGGATCGGCCAGACGCTTGATGGGAGCGAGCATTTCCCGCTCGTGGCGAATGCTGGCGGTGACGCTTTGCCCCGTGCCCAGCGGATGGGGACGGCGCGTTTCGCTGAAGCGGCTGATCAGGACCGGGTCGTCTGCTTCGAGAAACAGCAGCCGCGTGCGGATTGTGCGCTGTATCTTTTTGTACATCGCCGGGAAGCGCTCGAGTGCGGATCCCTCGCGAATATCGACGACGAGCGCGGCGTGACGGATCTTCGAACCGAGGGCGAGCTCGGCGAACTTCGGGATGAGATCGATCGGCAGGTTATCGACGGCGTAGTAGCCGAGATCCTCGAATGCTTTGAGAACTGTCCCTTTGCCGGAGCCGCTCAGCCCCGTGATGATGACGAGTTCGCTTTGTTGGCTGTCCGCTGCGGTCTTGTTAGCCATCCGTAGGGACCGGAACATCCGCTCCCTGACGGTCGCGGCTCGGATCGCCTCCCAGGATTCAATTAGATCAAAGTTCGAATGGCCGCGTCGTGCGTTGACGCGGCGAGGTGAATTGAAATGCGCGCTGCAAGCAATGTTTACGATTCGATGAGGTCGAAATTGCCGTCACGGCGCCGCACCAGGACCGAGAGGCATTCGTGTTCGGCGTCACGATAGGCAAAATACTCGCGGCCATCCTCCATCTCAAGCAACGCCTCTTCAAGCGTGACCGGCTTGCGCTCGTCGTGGTGATTCACGCGAAAAATCCTGGGACCCGCGCTCCTTTGGCGCGGAGTCTCGGGAGCGCTCCCGGTTTCTTCTTTCGCATCGCCATTTTTCCGTTTCTCCAACCACTTCGCGCGCGTCTTGACCGCCTGTTTTTCGAGCTTCTCGATGGCGGCGTTGATGGCGGCGACCAGGTCGGCGTCGGACGCGATCCCGACCAGCGAGTGATCGTAGAACTGGATGGTGATCTCCACCTTGTAGAGGTACCGCGTCGAGGTAATGACGACGTGCGCCTCCTTTTCTCCCCTCTTTTCCAGCATCTTGGAAAGCTTGGCGAACTTCGCGTCGAGCTTATCCTGAACCTTCGAAGGCAACTGCTTCTCAATGCCCCGGTAGCTGACTTTCATGTGGGTAGGAACCTCCTCTGGCGCGCGATGCATTGCGCGCCCCGTCAATTGCGCACGCGACGCTGGTGCGTCGACGGAATGCGCATATCTTCGCGATATTTGGCGACGGTGCGGCGGGTCACCTGGATCCCTTCGGATTGCAGGCGTTCGGTGATCTGCTCATCGGTTAACGGATGAGAGGGATCCTCTTCTTCGATCATTTTTTTGACGCGGCGTTTCAAAATCAGCAGTGGCGTCGCGCCACCAGACGGGCCCTGCACGGCCTCTGAGAAGAAATATCGCAGCTCGTAAACGCCCTGCGGCGTGTGCGCGTATTTGCTGGAGACAGCGCGGCTCACCGTCGAAGGATGCACACCGATCTCTTCGGCGATTTCCTTAATCATCATCGGCTTCAAGTAGTCGATGCCGCGCTCCAAAAAGTCCATCTGCCGGCGCACGATGCTCTGGCAGACCTTCAGAATGGTCTGCTTCCGCTGCTCAATGTTCTTCATGAGCTGGATGGCGGAAGCGTAGCGCTCCTTTACATAATTTCGGACATCGCGATTCGGTTCCGCATCGCGATCGAGCATTCTCCGGTACTGCGGATTCAATCGCAACTGCGGAATGTCTTCATCATTCACGCTGATCAAATAATCGTCGCCGTCTTTGGAGATGTAGACATCCGGTTCGACGACACGGGCGCCGGCGCCCGAATAACGCAAACCCGGACGCGGATCGAGATGTTTGATCACGTCGATGGCGACTTGAACGTGCTCCAGCGGACGGCGCAGCAGCCGGGCGATCTCTTTCAACTGACGCAGTTCCACCAGCTTCAGGTGATCATGGACGATGTTCCAGGCGACGCCGTTTTTTCCACCGCGACTTTCTATCTGCAACAGCAGGCATTCGCGTAAATCGCGCGCGCCCACCCCCGCCGGATCGAGCGTCTGCACGACGCGGAGCGCCTCGGCAAGATCGACAGGCGAGTGGTCGGCGGCCATCTCCTCGGCAGTCAGAACGAGATATCCGTCCTCGTTCAGATTCCCGATGATCGTTTCCGCCGCCTCGCGAACGGCTTCGCTCAAGGCAACAAGAGCAAGCTGATCGTGCAGATGATCGCTCAGCGTCTTCGGCGAGGAAAGAAATGTTTCAAACGAAGGCTTTTCGACGTTCTCCGACGCGGGACTCTTATAGCCCGGGTCGAGATAATCGTCGAAATACGATCCAAAATCGATTTCGTCGAACGGATCGGCCGTCTTCTGATCGACGGTTTCAGGACTCTCGGCGGCGATCATCGGCTCGCTGACAGCCGGCTCGGGATCGCCCAGCGCCGCGGCTGCGACCTCCGCCGCGTCCGCCTCCGGGGCGTCATCGATGGCGGCAGCATTGGTAACTTCGAGAATCGATTGATCGGCCGGTTCGGCAAGCCGCTCGGCTTCGAGTAGCGGCTGGAGCTCTTCCGGCGTGAGTTCCTCACCCGCTTCCGCCGATTCTTCCAGGACGGGATTCTGGGCGACCTCGGCCGAGATCATCTCTTTCAACTCCAGCCGGTTTAACTGGAGCAGGCTGACCATTTGGACCAAGCCTGGGGTGAGGATTTGCTTCTGCTGAACCCTAACTTGTAGCCGTGGCGACAGCGAACTCATGGCTGGTCCTAGTTTAACACCGGTATCATGCGCGAGCACGAAAATTGCCGTTTTCCTGGGTTACATTTTGCCGCGTCCGGACGGGCTGCGGGGATATCATATGTATTGGTCCGGTCGCCGCTTCTCGCCATTTTTCTGATCGTTGCCGTGGATGTTCTGGGGCTGACGATCATGATCCCGCTGCTCCCTTTTTATGCGGAGACGATGGGCGCATCCCCCGCTGTAGTCGGATTACTGATCGGCGTGTACGCCGCCTGCCAGCTTGTATCGGGCCCAATGCTCGGCCGAATGTCAGACTACACCGGACGCAAACCGCTGTTACTCGTCAGTCAGATCGGGACGCTGATCGGATTCCTGATCCTCGCATTTGCTCCGAACCTCTGGGTGGTGTTTCTTGCCCGGATCATCGACGGAGCGACGGCGGGGAATCTTTCGCTGGCGCAAGCCTACATTTCCGACGTGACTCGGCCAGAGGAACGCGCAAAGTCATTCGGGGTGATCGGGATCGCTTTCGGCATGGGATTCCTGATCGGCCCGGCCATCTCCGGCTATCTGGCGAAGTTCGATTATCGCGATCCGATCTTCGCAGCCGCCGCGCTCTCGGCGACGAGTATTCTGGCGACTTACGTTCTGTTGCCCGCCGTGAAGACAGGCCCGGCTCCGGCGGATGGTCCCGGGGGACGCAGGTTATCGCTGCTCCAATGGGGCGAGTACACGCGCTACTTCGAACAGCCGAGACTTGCGAGGAGGCTTTTTCAGTTCCTGACATTCGCGTTTTCCTTTGCGATGTTCACGGCAGGATTTCCGCTATTCGCCGAGCGCCGGCTGGAGTGGCACGGCATGCCGTTCGGTCCGGAGCAGGTCGGTTACGCATGGGCCTATGCCGGTTTCCTCGGAATTTTTCTGCAAGGACCGATGCTCGGGAAACTGGTGCGGAGATTCGGCGAAGCGACTCTGAACGGAATCGGCTTCGCGGCTTACGGGGCGGGATATTTCGCGCTGGCGTTCAGCCATTCGATCCCGGGGCTTGTGGCGGCGACGACCCTGTGCTCGATCGGCAGCCTGGTGAGGCCGACGCTGACGAGCATGATTACTCAAGCGGCTCCCCGGGAGGAGCAGGGCGTTGTTCTGGGGCTGACGCAATCGCTGACTTCAGCCGCGCAGATCACGGGCCCGCCGGTTGCGGGATTTTTGATCCAGCACGGATTGCTGAGCGGATGGGGGGTTACGGCGTCCGCGGTTGCGCTGCTGGGATTCGCGCTGGCATTTCGTGCGCGATAGCACGCTTGACGGAACCGCGCGCGCCACCAAGGCGGACGAGGCAGCTCAAAACACCAGGCCGACCTTGGCGACGACCATTCGCGGCTCCAGGAAATGCGTGCCGCTGAACGTCGAGAGGAAGTTGTAGAGCGCGACAACGTTGGTCAGGTTGGCGATCTCGATCGAGGCCGTATATTTCAGGCTCTTCTCCGTGTGGAACAGATTGTCGGTGCCGACCGCGATATTGAATACATTCCGGGGCTTGACGCGCGCCGGGTTGTGGTCGGCGTTTGCCTCGCTGAGGAAATTGTCGTAGCCGCCCTGGGGCAGGTTAATCAGCTTCGACGTAACGAGGCCCTGCCTTCCGCCGGGAGCGGCGCAATCGGTCAACGGATTCGCCATTGTCGCGAAGACGCCGTTGCAGGCGAGACCGATCGTCACCTGTTGCGCGGGCGTAAGTCCAAGCGCCGCGCCGGCGTCCGGAACTCCACTCACGACCAGCCCGCTGTCATAGCGATACGTGAACGCGATCCATTCGGCGTTTTTGTGCTGATAGCGAAGACTGAGATTCGACTGGAACGCCTGATCGTGATCGATGCGGAAAACTCCGTTGCCAAGCGGGGTTCCTTGCGGAATCAAACCGCCATCCTCGGGCGGGAAATAACGCGCGCGCGTGTGTCCGAAGGTCCAGTAAGCCTGAAATCCTTTGAGATTCGTGGTGCTCACGCGGCCCGTGACGCCGTCGAGTTTCGAATTGTGCCATGCGATCGGGAACGTAATCGTCGTGTTCAGCAGCGTGCTGAAGTCGAAGGCATTGTGCGTGTACTTCCAAAAGTAGTCCGCGTCGACGAGAATGTATTTGCCGATTGCCTGCTGGAAACCTGCGTTGAACTGATTGCGGAAGCCGGGTGAGATCGCGACCGAACTCGATCCGAAGACGTTCTGGGCGAGTCCGCCGGCTCCGGTGGCGCTCGACAGGAGAAGATTCTCATTAAACGGCGTCTCCATTGTTCTCGCGTACGCGGCGCGGAGCACGGTCCCGGTCTTCTTGACGTTGTAAGAAACACCCACGCGCGGCTGCGGCTCCGTCTTGGAAGTCAGGCCGTCGTAGCGATCGAGGCGGAAGCCGATATTGAACAGAAAATGTCCGGCGGTGATTGCATCCTGCGCATAAAACGCATACTGATTGATGTTGCCCGTATCGTGGAAAGCGAACAGCGTGCCGCGCCGGCTCAGATCGAACGGCAGCAGCGCTTCAGAGAACGCCGTGTTCGGCTGGAAGCCCGCGCCGGCGCACTGGCTGACCAGGGTCAGCGTAGGATCGGGAACCCCGGCTCCGCTGGCATCGGCGCACGGCGAGTTGAAGCCCGGATCGGTAATGCCGAACTGGAAATTTTCGAGCAGGCGAGTCTGCTTCACATCGGCGCCGTACTTGATATTGTGGCGGCCCCTGGTGGTCGCGATGTCGGCTTTGACGCCCCAGTTGAGAAGCTGGCGCTGCTGGCTCTGCGTCGCCGGAGTATCGTTGAAAAGATCGCGGCTCGGAAAATAGTCGAACTCGTCTTTGCGGATATAAGGATTGATCGTGAGCAACGTGTGGGCGCTGAACGTGTGCTGATAGCTGGGCGCGATATTCCATGTCAGCACGCGCTGCCGCTGGTCCTGGTCCAACTGATCGTTGTCGTTGGGAATCTGGATCCAATTCCGCGCCGCGAACAGATTCGTATGAAATGCGTCCTTCGGTCCGAGTTGCAGATCGAATCGATCGAACAGCGTCTGGTTGTTTCCCTGAGAATGAATCGGCAGGTATTCAGGCGTATCGAGAAAACGGCCGCTGTTGATCCCATCGGCCGCGAAAAAATTTCCCCACCGCGCATTGCCCCATCCAAGGCTGAATCCACCTCCTTCGGTCGCTCTGCATCCGGGACAGGAGACCCCGAAGTTTCCATATGTCGCATCGACGCTGCCAAACCATTTCCCCGCCCCGAGCCCGGAGCGCGTCGTGACCTGCGCCACCAGACTCGTCTTATCGCCGAATTCGGCGCCGGGCGTTCCTGTGATCAGCTCCATCCCCTGAATCGCGCTGGTCGGAAGCTGCGTGGAAAAAACCTTGCTCTGCTGGTCGCTGATCGGCTGCCCGTCGATCACGAAACTGGTCTGGGCATGATCGCCCAGGGGATGGAATAATCCGTTGCTGTCAGCGGCCACTCCGCCCGTCGAATAGGTGATTGCAGAACTCAGGCCGGCGCCGGGATCGAACGTCGGGAGCTTTGATAGCGCGCTGCGATCCACATCGACGTGAGAGGAAGGATCGTTCTCCAGCGTTTCCGCGGCGGCTTCGACCGTCACCGATGTCGTCTCCCCCGCCAGAGCCAGTTGCGGGCTCACCTGCACCGGCAGCGAGTTCCGGATCACGACATCCTGCGAATACGGAGCGAATCCGGATGCGTGAACTTCAAGATGATACGGATTCGGCGGAAGATTGGTCAGCCGGAAAGTCCCGTCCGTCCCGGCGAGCACGCTCTGATGGAATCCCGTCGATGAATTATGAACGCTCACCTCCGCCTTGGGCACGGCAGCCCCGGACGGATCGATCACCGTCCCTTCGATCGTTCCCGAATTCCCAACCGACTGGCCCGGCGCGGCGAGCTCGAACAGAGCAATAACGCCGAGGACAATAAGAAACCTCATACATATGATGTTCGCGAGAACACCCCGCCGTAACCATCAGATTCTGATCAACGGGTCCGAATTTCCGATGAACGGACCCTGAAGCGCCGTGAACGGCTCGCCGCCAGTAGCGTTAAAACGAGGATCGACGCGGCGCCCAGCCACTGAGCCGTTCCCGATCCGAACACGATCGTGGCGTTGAAGAACATAAATGCGAAAAACCATTGCACCGGCCGCGCGACCCACCGCGAACGCGCGCGGTAACGATCAAGCCCGGCAAGCCACCAATAGACTGCATCCGCGGTCCAGATTAGTGTGAAGAGATAGTTGAAGTATAATCCGCCTCCCCAATCGACGCCGAATACATCCAGCGTCTGACGGGCGGTTTCCGCGTAGGCCGCGGCGTGGCTCCAGGAATGGCGAAATTCGAAAGCTGCGGCGACGTGGGCAAGATAAAACGCACAACCCGCACTCCAGGCGAGCCTGGCAGCCCTGTCGCGCTTTATCATCCAGAGCGCGACGCTCCAGACATAAAGGAACGTTGCCAGGCGGATTGTCGATAAAATGGCGATAGTTTGAGCCAGCGCAAATCAGTCTACTATGGGTGGGCCAATCTAGCCATCGCTGCGCTGGCTATGGTTGGAACGCTTCCCGGGCGGACGCAGGGCCTCGGGCTCATCACCGAGCCGCTCCTCCGGGATCTGAATCTCGATCGCGTGACATACGCGACCGTGAACCTGTGGGCAACGCTGATCGGCGCTGCGTTCTGCCTGCCGTACGGAAAATTACTCGACCGCTTCGGCTCGCGCCTGGTGCTTTGCGCCGTGGCGCTGGGGCTTGGAATCTCCGTTCTTTCGATGCGGTCGGTTGTATCCACCGCCGCGATCTTTATCACGATCACCTTGACCCGCGGATTCGGCCAAAGCGCGCTCTCAGTCGTCAGTCTCGCGCTCGTTGGAAAGTGGTTCGCCAAACGCCTGAACTTCGCGATGGGAATCTATTCCCTGCTCGTCGGCGTTGGATTCATCGTCGCGTTTCCTTCGGTGGGAGCGGCCGTGACCGGTTATGGCTGGCGAGCTGCGTGGTCGGGCGTTGGAATCTTTCTCGTTGCCGTCCTTGTTCCGCTCGCCTGGATTTTCGTTCGCGACACTCCGCAAAAGGACGACCTGGAGCGGGAACCGTTCAAAGCGACCGGCCTCACGGTTTGGGAAGCCCTCCGCACGCCGGCGTTCTGGATTTTCGCTCTCTCAAGCTCGATCTTCGGGCTGGTTTACTCCGGAATATCACTGTTTAACGAATCGATTCTCGCCCAGCGCGGCTTCGATGCTTCGGTTTACCACACGGTGCTGGTCGTCAGCACGATGCTCGGTCTGCTCGCGAATTTTGCCGGAGGCTGGCTCGCGTCGAAATGGTCCATCCAACGAGTGGCTGGAGTGGGAATGGCCGTCCTCGCCATGTCGCTTTTCGCCCTGCCATTGGTAAAAACTTATACCCACGTGATGCTTTATGGGATCGCCATGGGGGTCGCCGGCGGAGTCGTCACGGTCGTATTTTTCTCGGTCTGGGGACAGATCTTCGGACGAACGCATCTCGGCCGGATCCAAGGATGCGCGCAGATGATGACGGTTCTTGCGTCCGCGGCGGGTCCGCTGCTGCTGGCGGAAACTCTGCGCGAGACCGGTTCATATGACGTGGTCTTCAACGGGCTCGGCGTCGTCGTGGTGTTTCTGGGAATCGCTTCCTGGTACTGCCCCATGCGCGTCTCTGAAGAGTTGTCGCCGGCCGAAGCCTAACGGACATTTCCGATCCGCCCCAAGACCCCCGCGACGACGCGATCGCATCGATCTCCCGCGAACGAAAAAGCCCGCGAGGCCTCGATTCCCGCCCGGTGCTGCAAATCGCGCCGCAGCAGCGCGCGCGCGCGGTGCAGTCTCGTCTTTACCGCCTCCAATCCCAGTTCCAGGACCGCCGCTGTGTCCGCGACGTCCAATCCCTCGATCACACGGAGCACGAACACGGTCCGGTATCCGTCCGGAAGGCGGTCGATTGCCCGCTCCAGCGCGGCGCGTAACTCGCGGTCGTACGACTGCAATTCCGGACTTCGTTCCTTGCTTGCCGCTGTGCTCATGATGGATTCCAGATCTCGGGTTCTCGCTCGCTTTCGGAGCCGATGCAACGCTTCATGCACCGCGATTTTCGTCAGCCAGGTGGAAAATTTCGCTTCCCCGGCAAAGCCGGACAGATGCTCAAAAGCCCGGACATAGGCGTCCTGCATGACATCCTCCGCTTCGGAATCGTCGCGGAGAATCGCTCGAGTCACTCGAAACAGGCGTTGGTTGTAACGCCGCATCAGGACCTCATACAGCGACGCTTCCCCGCTCCTGACGCGAGCCACAACCTCTTCATCGGGAAGCAGTTCAGTGGTTGCCGCTAGCGAAGACATGCTATCCATACGAGCCACAATCCTCCTCTCCGTTGCAAGTTTTTTTTGCAATGCTTGCAACGAACCCGCCCTGTTCGGCTCCGTAGGGGTGAAAGGAGTTCAACATCCTCGCCAATTGGTGCGGACGCCGAGATGGCCATCGCCGCATATGCGCTCCCTGTTTTCAACGCGCTGCGTGAGCCCGCAGTGCAAGAATCCACCACCTCCCGCGTGGAGACATCCATTCCATCCCTAAGGAGAAGACTATGAAGCTGAAGTTGTTCGCAATACCGTTCCTCTTCGCGCTGCCTTGCCTGGCCGAGACCTGGCGCGACGTCCCGATCGTCGACGTCGCGTGTTCGTCGAAGGTCAAAGCGGATCCGGATTCGCACACCCGCGATTGCGCGCTGAAGTGTGAAAAGTCCGGTTACGCCATCGTCGCGCCCGACGGAACCGTCCTCAAGCTGGACGAGAAAGGGAATCAGGAGGCGATCGCCGCGCTGAAGGCCTCCAAGAAAACCAGCCACCTCCGCGCCACCGTCACCGGCGATCGCGAAGGCAACACCATCAAAGTCACTTCCCTCACGATGTAGTTTGGCGCCCGAATCAGGTGCGCTAAGCCGGCGACGGGATCTCCGCGGTCTCGGGCGCCGGCTTTTTCTTCCTGTTCCGTCCAACCCACGCCTGCATCCGAGCCATATAGGTGTAGAACACCGGCGTCAAATACAGCGTGACCAACTGAGAGAACATCAGACCGCCGACCACAACCAATCCCAGCGATTGCCGGGCCTCTCCTCCCGCGCCATAGCCGACCGCGATCGGCACCGCGCCGAGCAGCGCCGCCATCGTCGTCATCATGATCGGGCGGAAACGGATCAGGCATCCTTCATAAATCGCTTTCTCGGGCGGCATGCCCTGGTTGCGCTCCGCGTCTAAAGCGAAGTCGATCTGCATGATCGCGTTCTTCTTCACAATGCCGATCAGCATGATCAATCCAACGAACGCGTAGATATTCAGATCGAGGTGGAACAGGTAAAGAGTGATCAACGCCCCGAATCCCGCCGACGGCAGACCGGAAAGAATCGTGATCGGATGGATGTAGCTCTCGTACAGAATCCCCAGAACGATATAGACGACGAAGATCGCGATCAGCAGCAGCACCCACAGATTGCCGAGCGAGCTTTCAAACGCTTTGGCCGCGCCCTGGAAGCTGGTCGAGATTGTATTCGGCAGCTCCCTCGCCGCGATGGCTCGAATCTCGCTGGTCACCTGGCCGAGCGCCACCCCCGGCTTGAGGTCGAACGAAATCGTGACCGCCGTTAACTGTCCATTGTGATTGATCGCCTGCGGGCCGACTCCCGTCTTCAGCTTCGCGAGCGTGTTCAGCGGAACCAATTGGCCGCCCGTCGCCTTGAAGTACAATTTCGAAAGCGCGTCCGGATCGGCCTGATATTGCGGCTTCAGCTCCTGGAGCACTTCGTACTCGTTGACCGCGGCGTAGATCGTCGAGACCCAGTGCGGGCCGTATGCATCGTAGAACGCGCTCTCGATCGCGTTGGCGTTAATCTGAAGCTGCCCCGCTTTGTCGCGATCGATTTCCACTTCAACCTGGGGACTCGTGATCGCCAGATCGCTGGTCACGTCGCGCACCCCCGGAATCTGCGCGATTTCCTCTTCCATCTTCTTCGCCGCCGCGAACAGTTCCGGCTTCACCGGCGACTGCATCGAGAACTGATAAAGACTCTTCGTCACCTGGCCGCCAATGCGGATCGTGGGGGGATTCTGAAGATATACCTTCATGCCCGGCACTTCATCCACTTTCGGCTGAATCTCGCGGATGATTTCGTTAACGCCCGCCTGCCGCTGCGTGCGCGGCTTCAGGCGGACAAGCAATTGTCCGAAGTTCGGCCCGCCGACGGTTTGCGCCGCCGTCCCGCCGACGGTCGACATCAGGGCTTCCACGTTCGGGTTATCGCGGACGATTTTGGCCACCTGCTGCTGATATTCCACCATTTGGTAGAACGACGTGCCTTGCAGCGCTTCCGTGATCACCGAAATCTGGTCGGTGTCCTGATCCGGAATGAAGCCCTTCGGAATGTCCATGAACATCCACACGGTCGCCGCCAGCACGATGACGAACGTCGCCATCGTGAACAGCCTGTGCCGCAGGCAGAGCTTGAGCGTGACGTCATAGGCGTGCAGCATCGCATCGAAGAATTTCTCCGTGGTGCGATACATCCAGCCGTGATGATGATGCTCCGGAGCTTTCAGGAACCGGCTGCACAACATCGGCGTCAGCGTCACCGAAACCACGCCCGAGATCAAAATCGAAACACAGATGGTGACGGAAAATTCACGGAAGAGCCGCCCCAGAATTCCCGGCATGAACAACACTGGAATGAATACCGCCGCCAGCGACAGCGTCATCGACACGATGGTGAATCCGATTTCCTTCGATCCCACCAGCGACGCCGGCAGCGGCTTCTTGCCCATTTCCATGTGCCGGAATATGTTTTCCAGCATGACGATCGCGTCATCGACCACGAAACCGACCGACAGAATCAACGCCATCATCGACAGGTTGTCGAGGCTGTACTTCAACAGGTACATCACCGCGAACGTTCCGATAATCGAAAACGGCAGCGCGAGCGAAGGGATCACGGTGGCCGACACGTTCCGCAGGAACAAAAAGATCACCGCGATCACGAGCCCCAGCGTCAGCAGCATCGTGAACTGAACGTCCTTGTACGACTCGCGAATCGTGTCGCTGCGGTCGTACAGAATATCCATCTTCACCGACGGCGGCAGTTCCGCCTGGAACAGCGGCAGCAGCTTCTTGATGTTGTCCGTAACTTCGATCGTGTTCGTTCCCGGCTGGCGCTGGATGCCGAGCACGATCGCGCGCTGATCGTCGTCTTTCGTGTAGAACCACGACGCCGTGTACTTATCCTGGACTCCGTCCACGACGTCGCCCAGATCCTGAAGCCTCACCGGCGCGCCGTTGCGGTACGCCACAACCATCGGCTTGTATTGCGCGGCGCTCATCAACTGACCGCTTGCTTGCAGGGTGAACGCGCGCTGCGGACCTGTAATCTGCCCGGTCGGAAGGTTGACGTTCCACGTCTTCAGCGCCGATTCCACCTCGTTGATTCCAACCTGGTGCGACGCGAGCGCCTGTGGATCCATCTGCACGTGCACCGCGTATTTCTGCTGCCCGAGCACCTGCACCTGCGCGACGCCGCTCGACATCGAAATGCGCTGCGCGACGCGCGTCTCCGCATACTCGTCGAGCGTCCACAACGGCAGCAGCTTCGAGGTCAGGACCAGATAGATGATCGGCTGATCCGCCGGATTGACCTTCGTGAAGGTCGGCGGCGTCGGCATGCCCTGCGGAAGCAATCGGGCCGCCTGGGTGATCGCCGCCTGAACGTCAACCGCTGCTCCGTCCATCGACCGCGTCAAGGCAAATTCCAGCGTCACCTGCGTCGAGCCGAGCGAGTTGACCGAAGTCATCTGCTCCAAACCGGCGATCGTCGAAAACTGATTCTCCAGCGGCGTTGCGACCGCGGAAGACATCGTTTCCGGACTCGCGCCAGGCAAGCTCGCCGTCACCAGCAGCGTCGGAAAATCCACGTTCGGCAGATCGCTCACCGGCAGCGCGCGATACGCCACCACGCCAAACAAAGCGATCGCCGCCATCAGCAGGCTGGTCGCGATCGGACGGCGTATAAATGTTTCCGAAAAATTCATTGTTTTCTCTAGCCGTTAATGAACGTGAATACGGGCATGCACGTTCATTAACCGCCAATTCTTAATCTCCAAAAGCCGGCTCCCCTTCGATCGTTTCCGGATGCCGTTTCCTCCACCATGTCAGCAGACTCGACATGTAGGTATAAACGACCGGCGTCAAATACAGGGTTACCATCTGCGAAACAAGCAGCCCGCCGACCACCGCCAGTCCCAGCGGACGCCGGGCCTCGCCCCCCGAGCCGTACCCCAATGCCATCGGAATCGCGCCCAGCAGCGCCGCCCACGTCGTCATCATGATGGGCCGGAACCGGATCAGGCAGCCTTCATAAATCGCCTCTGAGGGGGTCATGTTCTGTTTCCGCTCGGCTTCGAGCGCGAAATCGATCTGCATGATCGCGTTCTTTTTCACCAGCCCCACCAGCAGCACCAACCCGACAAACGAATAAATATTGAGATCGACCTTGAACACGATCAGCGTCAGCAGCGCGCCCAGACACGCCGACGGCAACCCCGAAAGAATCGTCAGAGGATGAATGTAGCTCTCATAGAGCACGCCCAGCACGATATAAACAACGCCGATCGCCACAACCAGCAGCAGGGTCAGATTCGTCAGCGATTGCTGGAACACCTGCGCCGTTCCCGTGAAACTCACGCGCATCGTATCCGGCAGCGTGCGGGCGGCCACCGCGCCCAAACGGTCCACCGCTTCGCCGAGCGAAACGCCTGCCTTCGTGTTGAACGAAATCGTCACCGAAGGCAGCACGGAAGTGTGATTGATGCTCGACGGCATCGCGTCTTCCTTCAGTTTCACGACTTCGTTCAGCGGAACCAGCCCGCCGTTCTTCGTCTTGAAGTAAATCTTCGAGAGATAATCCGCGAACGCCTGATACTTCTGCTGGATCTCCGTCAGCACTTCGTACTGATTCGTCGACGAATATATAGTGGTGCTCCACTTCGGACCGTAGCCGCTGTAAAGCGCGCCCTCGATCGATGTCACGTCGAGCCCCAATGTCGCGGCGCGATCCCGATCCACGATCACGTTTACGCGCGGACTCTTGATCTGTAGGTCGGTGTTGACGTCCTGTACGTAGGCCGATTCCCGCTCCACCGCTAAACGCAACCGTTCCGATTCGCGGGCCAGCGCCTCCGTATCCGGGCTCAGCACCGTCAGCTCATAAGCCGCCCGCGATCCCCGCGTTCCGATATTGATCGCCGGCGGAATGCGCATGAAGGTCTGGAATCCCGGGTACCGCGCGATCTTCGGCCGCAGATCGTCCATGATCTGCTGCATGGTGCGCTTCCGTTCGTTGCGCGGCTTCAGGATGATGTTCATCATCGCGTTGTTGCCGCTCTGGCCGCCGAATCCGCCGCCGACGCTCGCCATGAACGTGTCAACGTCCGGATCGCGCCGCACGATCTCCGCCACCGCCTGCTGGTAGTCCTTCATCTTGTAGAACGACGTGCCCTGCGCCGCCATCATCTGCAGCATGATCTGGTCCGTGTCCTGATCCGGAATGAATCCTTTCGGAACCTTGTCGAACAGATAAACCACGCCGCCGATGACCGCGAAAAACGCCACCGACATCACCACACGATGCCGCAGGACGCGCTTCAGCGTCCACTCGTAAATCTTGAACTGAAGATCGAAAAACCACTCGATCACTCGATAAAGCCAGTTGTGTTTCTTATTGGGATCGTGCGCCCTCAAAAACCGGCTGCACAGCATCGGCGTCAGCGTGATTGACACGACGCCGGAAATCAGGATCGCCACCGTGATCGTGATCGCGAATTCGCGGAACAGGCGCCCCAGAATGCCGCTCATGAACAGAATCGGAATGAACACCGCCGCCAGCGACACAGTCATCGAAACGATCGTGAACCCGATCTCTTTCGACCCCTTCAGCGCGGCCTCGAACGGCTCCTCGCCCATCTCGATGTGACGCACAATGTTCTCAAGCATCACGATTGCGTCGTCCACGATGAACCCGATCGCCAGGATCAATGCCATCATCGACATGTTGTCGAGCGAAAAATCGAGCGCCGCCATCACCGCCATCGTCCCCAGCACCGTGAACGGCAGCGCGAGCGTCGGAATTGTCGTCGCCCACGCGTTCCTGAGGAAGAAGAAGATCACCAGCACCACGAGCACCAGCGTGATCAGCATCGTGATCTGAACGTCGTCAAATGCCCGCCGGATACTCTGCGAGCGGTCGCCGCGCACCAGCAGCGTCAGCGAAGGCGGCAGCAGATTCTTGAACACCGGCAGCAGCGCGCGAACGCGGTCCGTCACTTCGATTGTGTTCGTTCCCGGCTGCCGCAGCACGCTCAGAGTCACCGCGCGCGACGCCGTCAGGTGCCCGGTCTTTTCATCTCGCGTATAAAGCCACGACGCCTGCTTGTCGTCCTGCACGCTGTCGATCACGTTCGCGACGTCTTCCAGATGAACCGGACGGCCGTTCACGTACGAAACGGTCAGCTTCTTGAACTGCGCCGCATTCATCAACTGGCCGTTCGCGTAAATGTTGTACTCGATCCGCGGCCCGTACAGCGTCCCGAGCGGCGTGTTCACGTTCCAGGAATTCAGCGCGGTATCGATCTCGTTCAAGCCGATCCGCTTCGCCGCGAGCTTGTCGGGATCAATCTGCACGCGAACGGCGTACTTTTGCTGCCCCTGCACCTGCACCTGCGAAACGCCGTTGATCATCGCGATGCGCGGAGCGATCTGCGTCTCCGCATACTCGTCGATCGTGGACATCGGAAGCGTGTCCGACACCAGGCTCAGGAAAATGATGGGCTGCTCGGAAGGATTCTGCTTCCGGAACGACGGCGGCGCAGGCATCCCGGCCGGAAGTAGCGGAGTCACCGCCGCAATCGCGCTCTGAACGTCCACCGCCGCGCCTTCAATCTCCCGGTCGAGCGAAAACTGCAAGCTGATATTCGTACTTCCGGTCGAACTCCTCGACGTCATCGAGTCGAGCCCGGCGATTCCCGTAAACTGGCGCTCGAGCACGCTCGCCACCGATGACGACATCGTGTTCGGATCCGCGCCCGGCAGACTCGCGCTGACATTGATCGTCGGATAATCGACAACCGGCAGATCGCTCACCGGCATCGCCTCGTATCCGAGAACGCCGAACAAAGCAATCCCCGCCATCAGCAAGCTGGTGGCGATGGGACGCCGGATGAAGATTTCCGAAAAGTTCACCGCAAATCCTAGCTCGTGGGACGTCCCTTGCCGTCGCCTTTTCCCTGACCGTCCCCGCCGCGCTTGCCGCGGCCCCGTCCCCCGCCGTCATCCGGAGCATTCGGGTCGCGAGTCGTAATCAAACTGTTTGGAGCGAGTCTCAACTGGCCTTCCGTCACTACCGTCTCGCCGTCTTCCAGGCCCTTGTCGATCACCAGATCCTGATCCACCCGCGGACCCACCGTCACCGGACGAGCCTGCACGCGCCGGTTTTCTCCAACCACATACACAAAGGTCCCGTCCTGACCGCTCTGCACCGCCTGATTCGGAACCGTCAGCGCGTTTGGACGCGTCGTCAGCCGCAACACGACGTTCACATACTGCCCCGGCCACAGCTTGTGATCCGTGTTCGGGAATGTGCCCTTCAGCTTGATCGTGCCCGTCGTCATATCCACGTTGTTGTCGATGAAGGTCAACTCGCCGGTTTCCTTAACCGCTTCGCCATCCTGCGTCGTCGCCTGGACTTTCAGCTTCCCCTGGGCCATGAACTTCTTTATGTCCGCTAAATTCGTCTCCGGAACCGCAAAAGTGACGTAAATTGGCTCAATTTGCGTAATCGCGATCAACTGCGTCGAATTCGCCGCCACCACATTGCCCTGCTTCACCATCAGGTTCCCGGTCTTTCCGTCAATCGGCGAAGTGATCGTCGTATAGCTCAACTGGATCTCGACATTATTAATTGCCGCCTGATCCGAGGCGAGCGTCGCCCTGGCGCTCTCGATTGCCGCCTTGTCCGCGCCCACCGAGTGAATCAAAGTGTCGGCGGTCGTTCGATACTGGTCTACCTGCTCCCGCGAAACGATCTTCTCGTCGTAGAGCTTCGCGTACCGGTCGGCTTCGGTTCGAGCATTGACCAGCGAAGCGTCGTCGCGCTTCAAATTCGCCTCCGCCTGAGCGAGCAGCGCCTGATCGCGGGCCAACTGTGCCTTCGCCTGCGCCAACTGCGCCTGCAACGGTCTCGGATCGATCGTAAAAAGCTTCTGATTCTTCTTGACGTAATCGCCTTCGCGGAAGGCTACCTCCATCAACTGCCCCCCGATCTGCGGAATGACGGTGATCGTCGCGTAAGCCTCGACGTTCCCAACCACCGCCACCTCAATCGGCACATCCTTTTGAGTGACTTTCGCCACGACAACCGGCACCGGGCCGCCGCCGTCGAAACTGCGCCGTCCACCGCCCTTGCCCCCGCTTTTTCCACCGCCCTTGCTTCCGCCACCGGAAGCCGGATCCCCGGAGTCCGCCGTCGTCGAGCCAGCGCAGCCATGCATCGCGAGCGAGGCCGCAGCAACACATGCGAAGACGGCCCCCGCCCTCGCACTACGTTTGAAATTGGAGATAGCTTTCACGAGTAGGTTACTAGTATACTTCTCCCCCGCTATTTTAAACACCGTGTCCTCACCTTCTTGGGCGTCTACAAACATCGAGAGGTTACTGATTTATCGGGGTTTACAACTCCATTTCATACGCCATTCGGCAGTTGCCGATACGGTTCCCTTGTATAGGTTCGAACGGATCCATTCGCGGGCATTCCTCGCCTCAGACCCACCTTTCACGCCAGAGTGTACTGGAAGAACCCTGCATGCCATACTGATAAGTTCCTGTGCGACTTGCCCCATTTGTAATCCTCGCCCACACGCTTTCGGCTGCCACAGCGATCCAGTGCGGCCATCTGCTCGACGTCCGCAAAGGCGAACTCATCCCCAATGCAGTCATCATCATCGACGGCTCCACCATTACCTCTGTGAGCAAATCCGTCCCCGCCGGGGCGACCCGAATCGATCTTTCGCAGCTCACATGCCTCCCCGGACTCATGGATGTCCACGATCACCTCACAGGTGACCCGAAAGACTCTGGCTATCAAGGACTTGGCATCTCTGTCCCGCGCTCGGCCATCACCGGCGCCAAGAACGCCCGCATCACGCTCCGGGCAGGCTTCACGACCGTCCGTAACGTCGGCGCCGCCGGATATTCCGACGTCGCTCTCCGTGACGGTATCAATGAAGGCGACGTCGAAGGGCCCCGGATGTTCGTCTCGGGACCTCCCCTCGGAATTACGGGAGGCCATTGCGACAATAACCTGCTCGCGCCTGAGTTCAATTTCAAGGAATCGGGCGTCGCTGACGGACCCTGGGCCGCCCGGGCCAAAGTTCGCGAGGTGATCAAATACGGAGCCGACTTGATCAAGATCTGCGCCTCCGGCGGCGTTCTTTCCAAGGGCGACACGCCGGGAGCGCCCCAATACTCGCTCGAAGAAATGACTGCGATCGCCGAAGAGGCCCACAAGCTCGGCCGCAAAGTCGCCGCCCACGCTCACGGAACCCAGTCGATCAAGGACGCGATCCGCGCCGGAATCGATTCCATCGAACACGCCAGCCTGATCGACGACGAAGGAATCGCGTTAGCCAAGCAGCATGGCGCCTATCTCGTCTTCGACATCTATAACGACGACTACATTCTGGCTGAAGGCGCGAAGGTCGGAATGCTGCCGGAATCGATCGAAAAGGAACGCCAGATCGGCAAGACTCAGCGGGCGAATTTTCGTAAAGCTTATCTGGCCGGGGCCAAAATGGCCTTCGGCACCGACGGCGGCGTCTATCCCCATGGCGACAACTGGAAACAGTTCGCCACCATGGTCGAGTTCGGCATGAAGCCCGTTGAAGCCATTCAATCGGCAACCATCAGCGCCGCCGCCCTCATCGGCATCGATAAAAAAGCCGGCGCCATCGAACCGGCCCATTTCGCCGACGTGATCGCGGTCGAGGGCAACCCCCTTTCGGCGATCGACGCCATGGGCAAGGTGAAATTCGTGATGAAGGAAGGAAAGGTCTACCGGAACGATTTTGCGGAAACCGATCATCATCGCAATTGACGGACCGGCAGGAGCCGGCAAAAGCACCATCGCCCGATCGATTGCCGAAAAACTCGGCTTCACTTACATCGATACCGGCGCGATGTACCGCGCCATCGCGCTCTGGGCGCTGCGCGCGGGAGTGAATCTCGACAACCCGATCGGCCTGGAGCGGCTGGCCGGCGAAGCCGAAATCGATTTCGAAAACGGCCGCGTGCTGCTGAACCGCGAAGACGTCACCGCCGCGATTCGCGAGCCGCGCGTCTCCGACGCGGCATCCAAAGTCTCGGCCGTACCCGGCGTTCGCCGGGCCCTAAGGGATGAGCAGCGCCGCATCGGCTTCGAGAACTCCGTAGTGATGGAGGGACGCGACATCGGGACCGTGGTTTTCCCGGATGCGCAGATCAAAATCTACCTCGACGCCTCCCCCGATATCCGCGCCATCCGCCGCGCGAGGGAAACGGGAGCGGCCTTGGGCGAAGTCGCGAGGGAAATCGCCGAACGCGACCACCGCGACCGTTCGCGCGCCGAAGCTCCCTTGACCCAGGCTCCCGACGCCGACTACATCGACTCTACCGGCCTCACTCCGGAGCAGGTCGAGGAAGCGATCCTGAAGATCGTTCGCCAAAGGACTTCAAATTGAAAACGGGAAGCGAAATGAAATGAGCGCCCTCTTAGTCATGAAATTCGGCGGCACCAGCATGGGCTCGGCCGAGCGCATCCGCGTCGCCGCCGAAATCTCCGCCCAACAGCATGCTCAACGGCCAACCGCCGTCGTCGTCTCGGCGATGTCCAGGATCACCGATCTCCTGCTCGACTCCCTCCGCAAAGCCGAAGCCGGCGATCAGGCCGATCTCGACGCCAATCTCAAAATTCTCTTCACCCGCCACTTCGATTGCTGCCGCGACCTTCTTCCGCCCGCCCGGCAGGAGCGCGCCCTCGCCGGCATTCACTCCCTCATCACCGAATTCTCACGCATCGCCAAAGGCTGCATGATGCTCGGCGACCGCCCCCCTCGCTCCATCGACGAGGCCGTCGCCATCGGCGAAAAATTATCCGCGCTCATGATGGCCGAATATCTCGAATCGCAGGGCATCCGCGCGAAAGCCGTCAGTGGAGAAGACCTCATCGCCACCGATGCCGTCTTCGGCAACGCGACTCCTCTCATGGACAAAACGCGCGAGCGCTGTGCCGCCGTTGCCGCCCCGCTTCTTTCCGATCGCATTCTCCCCGTCGTAACCGGGTTCAACGGATCCACTCTCGACGGCCGCCTGACCACTCTCGGCCGCGGTGGCAGCGACTTCTCCGCCTCGATCCTCGCCGCCGCCCTCGACGCCGCCGAACTCTGGATCTGGACCGACGTTGACGGCATCATGACCGGCGACCCGCGCCTGGTCTCCGACGCCCGCGTGCTCGAGGAAGTCACTTACAGCGAGGCCGCCGAGCTTGCCTACAACGGAGCAAAAGTACTCCATCCCCGTACGCTCGCGCCTCTCGTCGAACGCCAGATCCCGGTCTGGAGCAAGAACAGCTTCGCCCGCGAGAAACCGGGCACGCGCATCGTTCCGAAAATCGAATCGGCCCGCGGCCCGCACGCCGTCACTTCGATGGCTGACGTCGCTCTGATCTCGATCGAGCCCGCAAACTCTGTTCTCTCCGGCACGAAAATCATGGCCCGCGCCATGGGAGCTCTGGCGCGCGCCAACGTCGAAGTTCTGGCCATCACCAGTTCCAGTTACCGCCAGAATTTCTGCTTCCTCGTGCGCCAGACCGAGCTTGAACGGGTCACCGAATATCTGGAAGAAAGCCTCTCGCTGGAATTTGCTCACGGTTATCTCAAGCCTGTCGACGTGGATAAGAACGTCGGCCTGATCGCCGTCGTCGGCGAAGGCATGCGCGGCACTCCGGGCCTCGCCGGAAGAATTTTCACCGCGATCTCCCGCGAGAAAATCAATATCATCGCCATCGCTCAGGGGTCCAGCGAACTGACCATCGCCATCGTGGTTCACCGCGACGGCCTCGAACGCGCCGTCCGCGCCATCCACGCCGAATGTGAGCTCGGCAAATCCTGCTAGACACAGGGCGCCGCCAGTCGTGATTCGTCCTTGAAAAGCGATTCCCGTTTTACGAGAGCGGACCGCCTAACTCCCGCGAAGCTTTCGATGCTCCTTCAGGATGCACTTATCCATCACCACGTCAAGCCCCGCATCGCGCGCCCTCTGAGCGGCAGCTTCATGGATCACGCCTTCCTGAAGCCACAACGACTTTGCCCCGGCGCGGATCGCCGACTCCACGATTTCCGGCACATGCTCGGAACGCCGGAACACGTTGACCATGTCGATCGATTCCGGGATATCTTCCAGCCGCGCGTAGCTCCTCTCGCCGAGCACTTCGCTCTCGTTCGGATTCACGGGAATGATCCGGTAGCCCGCCCGCTTCATGTATTCGGAAACGCCGTTCGATGGCCGCATGGGGCTGCCGGAGAGACCGACAACCGCGATCACCCGCGTGGCGCTCAGGATTTCACTTATGGTCGCCATCGCTCTCCATCTTCAGTATCTTCCGAAACCGCTCGACCTCCTTGTTCGTGAGCGTCCTCCAGCGGCCGGGCGCGACATCCAACTCCAGAAAACCGATCTTCACCCGCCGCAGTTTTTCCACCAGCCGGCCCGAATGCTTGAACATCTCGCGAATCTGATTCTGGCGCCCCTCGGCGATCTTTACTTCGTACCACGGATTCGCCCCCGCCTTGATCATCTTCAGCTCCGCCGGCGCCGTCTTTCGGCCATGGAGCGGAATCCCCGCGCGAAACTCCCGTTCCTGTTCCTCCGTCAGCGGACCGTTCGCCTTCACCACATAAGTCTTGATGACGTGACTCGCCGGAGCCGTGATCCGATGCGCGAATTCCCCGTCGTTGGTCAAAAGCAGCAGCCCCTCGCTGTGATAATCGAGCCGGCCGACCGGAAAGACGCGCTCCTTCACGCCGCGAAGCAGATGCATCACCGTCTCGCGTCCTTCAGGATCCGATACGGTCGTGACCACGCCCTTCGGTTTATGGATCGCGATGTAAATATGGCGCTTCGGCTTGCGGAGAAGACGGCCATCGACTTTGATGTGATCGCTCTCGATGTCCGCCTTCGAACCCAGCTCCGTCACCGTCTTGCCGTTGACGCTGACGCGGCCTTCGACGATCAATTGTTCCGCCTTGCGCCGGCTCGCGACGCCCGCTTGCGAAAGAATTTTTTGCAGCCGCTGTTCAGGCATTTTCGGACGGTGATTCCAGCCTCTCCCCCGCCGTGTCAGCCGACCCTTCCAGCGGCAACTGCTCGGCGGCCTGAACCTCCGGCTCGGCCACTTCCAGCCGCGCCAGTTCTTCGAACTCCTTCAGCGTGGGAAGTTCGCTCAGGCTCTTCAGTCCGAATTGAACCAGAAACTCTTTCGTGGTCTTGTACAGAATCGGTTTCCCGACCACATTTTTGCGCCCGCCCTCGGCGATCAGTTTCCGGTCGAGCAGAGTTTTCAAAACTCCCGCCCCCTGCACCCCGCGGATCTCCATGATCTCCGGAGCGGTCACGGGCTGCTTGTACGCAATCACCGCCAGCGTTTCGAGCGCCGCCAGCGACAACTTCAACGGCGGCGTGAGCTTCTTCACGAACGCCCGTACGGCTTCATGGTTTTCCGGTTTGGTCGCCATCTTGTACCCGCCCGCAACTTCGCGAATTGTCAACCCGTGCTCGGGCTTCGAAAACTCCGCCACCAGCTCGTCGAGCAGCCGCTTCACCTTGTCCATCGGATGCCCGAGCGCCGCCGCAATCTGTTGCGCCGAAAGCGGCTCATCCGTTACGTAAACGATCGCTTCCAGGATCGCCTTCAGCTCCGATTCTTCCCCGGCCGCGGGACGTTCTTCGGCCAGTTGTGTTACGTCGATCTCTTCCATCGTCTAGTTATATCCCTCGTCGATCGCGCTCATCACCTGTTCCGATGAGAACGCCGCTTCGAATCCCTTGAGCCGCTTCAGCCCGATATCCCCGAACAGATCTTTCTGCACCAGCCCGATCGCCTGTAGCTTCACTAATTCCAGAACCGCCAGAAACAGGCAGATCATCGCCCGCCGCGATCGCTGGTTTTCGAAAAGCTCCCGCGCCGAAACAGCGTCCTGATGCTCGAAAATCTTCCGCAGATGGCGTATCATGTGCGGCACCGAAACCTCTTCCGTCGTGATTTCGTAAATCGGCCGGCTCTTCACGCGCTCCAGAACCGATTGGAACGTCTTCACCAGATCGTGCAGCGTCACGGCGAGCCCGGGATCTTCCTCCACGAACTGCTCAATCTGCGGATTCGACCACACTGCTTCTTCGATCACCCGCTTCTGATGCAGCATTTCCGCCGCTGCCTTGAACCGCTCGTGTTCAAGCAGCCGGTCCACCAATTCCTTCCGCGGATCGTCTTCTTCCGGCAGCAGCTTGGCCAGCTCCGGATCGCGCGGCAGCAGCATTTTCGACTTGATGTGGATCAGCGTCGCCGCCATGTAGACGAACTCCGCGCTGAGTTCGATGTTCATCTCCACCGCCTTTTGCATATATTCGATATATTGCGCGGTGATCTGCGCGATCGGAATATCGTAAATGTTGATCTCCTGCTTGCGGATCAGGTCCAGCAGCAGATCAAGCGGCCCTTCGTATTTTTCCAGGCGAAAATTCAGCGGAGAAGACACTTTTCACTAGAATAACAGCGTCAGCCGCCGGGACGCTTCTTTTCGCCCGATTTCTGGGGGCCGGAGGGCGCTGCGCTGAACGTGAGCTTGACGTCCACCACGTGCGATTTTTCATCGATCGTCGTCTGCGCCGTTGTCTTTCCCAGATTGTCGAACAGATCCTGCGCGCGGATGTCGTTCAGAAAAGAGTCCGGATAATCCGGCTGGAACGGAGCGCCCGGCTTCAATCCCCACATCTTGCGAATCGCCGGCTCGCTCGTAATGTCGAGCCCCGCGATCTCAAGCTTGCCCATTGTGAACTGCGGCCCCGCTTCGACAATCGCCGTCAGATCGACTTTGTGAGCCCCGTCGTCCATCGCGCGCTCCAAATGCGCCTTCGCCCGAAGATACCCCCGGCTGGCAAATCGGGCCAGCACGCGATCGATCCCCGCCTTTACGTCGTCGAAATTCGCAACGTCGTTGGCCTGCACATTCGCCAGCTTCTGCATCTCGCCCGCATCCTGCTTTGCCATCCCTTCGAACTTCAGCGATCCCAGACTGTACGCCGGACCTTCGCTCACCGTCGTCGTCACCACCACGCCCTCGGCCATCATCGAATGGCTCACTTCGATCTTCGGGAACGTGACCCGGATCCGCCCGCGAGCCTCGTAAAGCGGACGAATGCTCGCTTCGAGCATCTGACGGAACCGCGTCTCGCTATACTCCGTGCCAACCGCGGCGTCCGCCAGCGTGCGCGCCAGTTGTGTCGCCGGCAAAACTTCGTTCCCGCTAAACTTCACCTCCGCGATCCGTGCCCGCGGCGTATCCGGCCGGAAAACGATCGCGGCCTGATTGGGAATCTCCGTGCTGACGCTCGCCGCCACTTTGACGTCACCGCCGGCGGCTTTCTGAACCTCGGCCGTGTACCGGTCGAGCACTTCTTTGGTGGCGGGAATTTCATCGCCCAGAATCGGCTCCTGTTTCCGCAGCGCGGCGCGAACAGCCGCCTCGTCGACCGGCAAATCCTCAAAGCGATAAGGGAAGAGTTGCTCGACCTCAATCACCTCGATCGTCGCGTCGAACCCTTTATTGTCGGCGCTCGGCTTGAACACATACCCGACGCTCTCAAAGGCCCCCGTGCCCAGCAGCCGCGTTCGTGCCGCGTCGAAATCGGCCTTCGTGACCGGCGCGCCGATTTTGAGCCCCGACGCCGCCACGATCTTTTCCTTTGCGATTCGATGATTGCCTGAAATCCTGACGCTCTGCAATGGAAACGCCGTCTGCCCCAGGCAAACCACGGCGCAAAGCCAGACCAGATTCTGGCTCCCGACCGCTCGCTCCCCGCTCCTGTCCCTCACTCGAACTCCAACGTCAGATACAGCAGCTTCTCGCCGCGCTGAACCTGTAGCACTGCCGTATCCCCCGGCTTCATCCCCTCAAGCACGCTGCGCAGCGCTTTCACCGAACTCACCGGCGTCCGGTTTACTTCGTAGATCACATCGCCTTGCTCGAGCGCCCCCCCCGTGAACGGTGGATTCGCCGAACGAAACGCCACCACCACGCCGTATTCGTGCCGCAATTCAGGCAGAAGGTCGCTGAGCTTCTTGCTGATCTCGATTCCCAGAATTCCCAGCTTCGCCACCACGTTGTCGTCCGGATTGACCATGTCCATGAACCGGTTCTGATCGTCTTCGCGCTCCGTCACGGTCACCGGATAATCGAACTTCTGCCCGTCGCGAACCACCCCGAGCTCGACTTTATCATTCAGCCGCATCTGGTAAATCGCGGTTTCAAGCTGCGGAGCATCCTGCATCGTCCTGCCGTTCAATGTGACGATAATGTCGCGAACCTTCAAACCCGCCTTGTCCGCCGGACCGTCCGGAGTCACGTCCGCCGCGATCACCCCCCAATCCTGAGAAAGCCGGAGTCCCTTCGCCATCGCCGGCGTGATCGATTGCACCACCAATCCGATCTGGCCCCGGTGCACGTGGCCGTCAGTGCGGATCTGCTCGTAGGCGGATCTCACCGCATTGCTCGGAATCGCGAAACCAAGACCTTCGCTTCCGCCCGATTGCGTCAGGATGAACGAGTTGATCCCCACTACGCGGCCTTCTACATCCACCAGCGGTCCGCCGCTGTTTCCCGGATTAATCGCCGCGTCGGTCTGAACATAGACCATCGGATCCTCCGAATGCAGACGCCGTCCGGTGGAGCTCACGATTCCCGTCGTGACCGATCCTTCGAGCCCCAGCGGATTGCCGAACGCCATCACGAGCTGTCCTTGCTTGAGCTTTTCCGAATCCCCCAGATCCAGATGCGGAAGATTCTTCCGCTCGATCTTCAGAATCGCAAGATCGATCTCGCGGTCGGCGCCGACAAGCTTCGCCTCGAGCATCGGCTGCCGCGCCTCCGCCGGACTTGATGTTGCCAGGCGCACTTCAATCTTCCTTGCGCCTTGCACCACGTGGTTGTTGGTAACGATAAAACCGTCTTCGGAAAGAATCACGCCGGACCCGGTGGAGCGCTGTGTCGAGAGAACGCTCGAGGCGCTGGTGCTTTCGGTTTCGCTCGGCTGGACATACCCGGTGGAGAAAATCTGTACCACCGCCGGCCGAACCTTCGCCGAGAGACTCTCGAAAGAAGAACTCAATTCTCGAAGGGATTGAGGAACTGCAAATGGCGCAAGAAGCGTCGCGCCGAGGACGAAGAATAGGGGGCGCATCTGCCTTTATCGTGCCACACACTCATAAACCCACGCCCCGGAAACTTGTTGTGCTGGAACATCGCGAGCCTGGCTTCCCGCGCGCCGCTTTCCGGCCCGGCGCTTGGCCGGGCTTCAATCGTCTAGTTGTCGTCCTTGGTGATGATGCGTTTCACCGCAGCGGGCTCGTTCACCGTGTAATCGGCCGGAACTTCGAACAGCGCCCTGGGCGGCTCCGCGCGATTGATGTTGGTCAGTTTGTACGTCGTCTCTCCCATGCGCGGATCGCTATGCCGCGACATCACCGTGATGCCGAGTTCGGGCGAGACCCACCGCTCATCGACAATATTGATCTCGCGCTCGTTCCCGATCTGCCCGGCTGGAATCGTCGTTGTCGTGCGAGTCCCCTCGGCCAGAACACCTTCAATGGTCTGGCTCCCCAGCTTCTCGAACTTCCCCGCCGGTCCTACCGGTGAAATCATCTTTGTTTCGTAGCTGAAAACCTGCGGCACACCGCCCGTGACACGCTCCGAGCGCGAATAGGAGAACGCCGCGCCGCCCCTGCCGACGGTTGTCACGGTCATCGCCATCGGCATCCTGCTCGCGGTCCTGGATTTTTCGTCCAACGAATAGCTCGTCTTCGCCACCGGATCGGAAATGAAGATCATCTTCGCAGGCGCCCCATCGGCGCTCCACGGACCGATCTTAGCCATCGTCTCCTCGCGGCGCTCCCGTCCTTCGCTGTCGCGATAAATCATCGATGAGCTGCGATTCACAATCTTGTTCCCGTCCGCGAGCGTCTGCGTCGTCTCGTTCACGGCTTCGGCTGAGTAGGGCTGCCCCTTCATAGGATTACTGTCGAGCAGGTGTCCTCCGATGAACTGAAATGTGCCGCCCGCCACCGCGATTCCCGCTCCGGCGCCACTGAAGACTACCGTGTCCCGCGTAAGTTTTTCGACGCGCTTGGTCGAATCGTCCTGCGCATTCAGCGCGAGCGCTGTCCCCAACACCATCACAGTTCTCTTCATCGTCTTTCTCCTCGATTATTGAAATTTCACAAACCGAATCGCCGTCGCTAATCCCTCTTCGCTCACCAACACATCGGCCTGAACCCGTTCGGAAAGCCGGTCTTCGCGAACCGGCAAACCGACCGTCCTCATCGCCGACGCCGGCAGATTGATTCGCACCAGCGCCGCCCGGTCAAGCGGCGGCGGAGCCTCCATTAACGGAAAAAAATCCGTCACAATCTCGCGCGGCCCAGCGCGGCGCCGCGTGCGCGCCGCTTGTTTCACCGGCTCCGGCTCGCGCGAGACTACAACCGGAACATCGTGGACCGGCTTCGGCTGCTCGATCACAACCTGGGCTGGCTCAACCGGCTTCGGCCGGACAGAATATGCCGCGATCATCGCCACAACCGCCGCCGCCGCAGCAGCCGCCGCCGCCCACCACAACCCCGGTCTCCGGCGTTTCCTGCGAAACGCCGCCCGCAACCGGACCTCAACCTCAGCCGGAGCTTCCTTCGTCGAATCCTGCTCGGCCAGCGCCTTCAACGCCGGCAAAATCCTATCGTCACCGCTCATAAAACCCTCGCTGCCGCCGATTGCCGGCCCAACTTCTGCGCCAGCATCGCCCTTGCCCGATTCAGCCTTGACCGCACCGTCCCCACCGGACAGTCCAGCACCACCGCCGCCTCCTGATAACTGACGTCTTGCAGATCGCACAGAACGACAGCTTCGCGATATGCCGGCGGAAGGCTCAGAACAGCGCGCCGCACCTGATCGATCGTTTCCTGACGGGTCAAATCGGCCAGAACGTCTTCATCCGTCGCGAAATCGTCTTCGACGGGCTCCGACCCTCGATCCTTCTCGATCCGCCGGAGCACCAGATTGCGCGCGATCCCGTATAGAAACGAGGCCAGCGTCCCCTTCTCTGCGTCGAAGCGGCTGCCATGCTCGATCAGCGCCATGAAGACTTCCTGCGTCACGTCCTCGGCGATTACGACATTGCCCGTCATTTGCAGCGCGAACCGGAACACTCCGCCTTGCCTGCGGCGATAAAGCGCGGTGAAAGCTGCTTCTTCGCCGCCAAGCATGCGGCGCAGCAGGTCCTGGTCGCTCGATACATCGATCAACATCCGCTCTGACGCTCAATTCTAACTTCTGTTAGAACTTCCGTCTTCCGGCCTGAAGAGTTCCAGAAAAATGCGGGAAACCCGCCTCGTCCACCCCTCGCCACGCCGTCCGAATCCCCGTTAAGGCCGCAAATCCGCGGGAGTAGGCAACTGCGACGCGTTCCAGCCGCCGCCCAGCGCTTCCACCAACAGAACGCTGGCGGTCATTCTTCGCGTCTGGATCGAAATCGCCGTGGATTGCGTGCTCAGTACCGCCGTTTGGGATGTCAGCACTTGCAGATAGTTCGCCACGCCCGTGCGGTACTGTTCGGTCGTGACCCGAAGCGACTCCCGCGCCGCTCGCACCGCCTGCTCTTGCAGCTTCGATTCCTCTTCCAGGATCCGCAACGCCGCGAGATTGTCTTCCACCTGTTGAAATGCGGTCAGCACGGTCTGACGGTATGTCGCGACCGCGGCCTCGTACGCCGCCTGCGTTTCTTGCACCTGCCCCCCGCGCCTGCCGAAATCGAGAATCGTTTGCGACGCCTGCGGCCCTGCCGACCAGAACCGGCTCGGCCATGTGAACCAATCCTTGAATGACGAGCTTTCGAGCCCGGCCGAGGCGCTCAGCGTGACGGTGGGATAGTAGGCGGCTTTCGCGATCCCGATCTGCTCGTTCGTGGACGCCATCTGCCGTTCCGCCGCGGCAACGTCGGGACGCCGCTCGAGAAGTTCCGATGGCAGCGCCACCGGCACGCCCGGGGGCGTTGCCGTCAGTGGAGCCTGCCGAGCCGAATATTCCGCCGGCGCCTTCCCCGTCAGAATCGCGATCGCATGTTCCAGCTCCGCCCGCTGCACGCCGAGATCGACAAGCTGCGCTTCGGTTGTTTTGAGCTGCGTTTCGGCCTGCGCGACGTCGCCTTCTGAAGCGACGCCGGTTTGATACCTAAAGCGAGTCAATTCAAGAATCTCGCGATCGGCGGCAACCATTTCGGTGAAGAATTTCTGTTCGGCGTCGAGGCCCCTCATCGAAAAATAATCCTGCGCCAAAAGCGCCTGAAATGAGAGCTTTGCGTTTTCCAATTGCGCTGCGCTCGCCTGGGCAAGAGCGACGGTGGACGTAATATTGCGCCTTATACTGCCCCAAAGATCCGGGGTCCAGGAAACGTCAAGTGGCAGAAAATATTCGGTTCTAACGCCGGAAACTCCACCGATGGTCGAGGTGGAGCTGATCTGGCCGGGGCTGAGGTTTTTCGATCCTTGCCCCGCCGAGATCGCCGGACCCGCGCTAAGTGTTGGAAATAAAGCGGCTCGCGAGACTCGCACGGCGGCCCGGGCCTGGCGGAACTGGGCTTCGGCGAGCAGAACATTTTGGTTGGAAATGTTCACCTGTTCTTCTAAAGCATTGAGGGCAGGATCGTTATAGATCTCCCACCATTTGCCGCGGATGACATCATCGTTGGGGTGGGCCTGTTTCCATTCCTTGAACACTTCAGGCTGCTGCTCTTTAAACGCAGGCGGAGCGGGAGCCGGAGGCCGAGAGTAATTTGGGCCGATTTTGCATGCAGAAAGCAGCAAAAAGACCGCAAAAAGACCGAAATTAAGCCGTTTCATGCGGGCCTCCGTTTTCGCAGGCGATCGAGGTAGAGATAGACCACCGGAGTGGTGTATAAAGTCAACAATTGACTGACGATAAGTCCTCCGATGATGGTGATTCCCAAGGGGCGGCGCAGCTCCGATCCGACGCCAGTTCCGAGAGCGAGCGGCAGCGCGCCGAGCATCGCGGCCATGGTGGTCATCAGGATGGGGCGAAAGCGCAGCATGCAAGCTTCAAAGATTGCATCGCGCGAACTTTTTCCTTCCTCGCGTTCAGCGGCCAGAGCGAAATCGACCATGAGGATTCCGTTCTTCTTGACAATTCCGATCAGCAGGATGATGCCAATCATCGCGATGATGCTCAACTCGACGCGGAGCAGGATGAGGGCGAGGAGCGCGCCGACGCCGGCCGAAGGCAGCGTGGAGAGAATCGTGACCGGATGCATGAAGCTTTCATAAAGCACTCCCAGCACGATGTAAACGGTTGCGAGGGCTGCCGCAATCAGCAACGGTTCGTTGCTCAGGGATTCCTGATATGCCTGAGCTGTTCCCGCGAAAGTCGTGTGGATGGTGGAGGGCAGTCCGATTTCCGTTGAGGCTCGCGCGATTGCATCGACGGCATTGCCCAGCGCGACGCCGGGGGCGAGATTGAATGAAATCGTGATCGCGGGGAACAAGCCTTGGTGAGTCACGGACAACGGGGCGGTGGATCTCGAATAGCGCGCGAAGGCCGACATGGGCACGGTTTCTCCGGTGGGGCCGCGCACCCAGACTTCACCGAGCGAGAGCGGCGTTTGCGTAAATTGCGGCGCGGCCTCCATGATGACGTGATATTGATTGAGCGGGGTGAACATCGTGGAAACCTGGCGCTGGCCGAAGATGTCGTAGAGGACCGTATCGATCAATTGGGGTGAAATGTTAAAGCGCGCCGCGGTGGAGCGATCGTATTCCACCATTGTCTGGAGGCCGCGATTCTGCTGATCGCTGTTGACATCCGCCAGCATCGGGAGGGTCTGTAGCTTGGCGAGCATCACGGGGCCGAACTGGTTGAGGTCCGCGAGATTATCGCCGCGGAGCGTAAATTGATACAGTCCGCCGCTTTGCCGGCCGCCGACGCGGACATCCTGGGCGGCTTGCAGGAAGAGCGTCGCACCGGGTACGGCGGCGAGTCTTAGACGCAGGCGGGCGATCACCTGATCGGCAGTGGCGTGACGCTCATCGAGCGGCTTGAGCGAAATAAACATACGGGCAGTGTTGGTGGTCGCGCCGCCTCCACCGCCGCTGCCCGTGAATCCGATCACGTTATCGATCGCGGGGTCCGAGTTGAGAATCTGAATCATCTGGAGCAATCGCTGCTGCATGGCCTGGAATGAAGTATCCTGATCGGCCTGGACGTTTCCATTCAGCCGGCCGTTATCCTGCTGGGGAAAGAATCCTTTGGGGACGCGGACGTAAAGATAAAAGTTCAAGGCGAGCGTGCCGAGCAAAACCAACAACGTCACGGGCGCGAATCGGAGCGCTGCGTTGAGAGTCCGGCCATAGGCGTTGACGAGCCATTGAAACGAGCGTTCGCTCATTCGATACAAGCGGCCATGCGTTCCGGAGCGGCCGAGCATGCAGGCGCACATCATCGGAGTGGCGGTCAGCGAAACGGCGAGCGAGACGGCGATGGCTACCGACAGCGTCACGGCGAATTCATGAAGGAGGCGCCCGACGATTCCTCCCATCAGCAGAATCGGAATGAACACCGCGATGAGGGAGGCGCTGATCGAAAGGACCGTGAATCCGATCTCGCTCGCGCCTTTCAGCGCGGCTTCAAACGGCCCCATTCCCCGTTCCAGATAGCGAGTAATATTTTCGATCACAACGATGGCGTCGTCGACAACGAATCCGGTTGAAATCGTGAGGGCCATCAGCGAGAGATTGTCCAGGCTGTAGCCGAGCAGGTACATGACGCCGAAGGTGCCGATGAGTGAAACCGGGACGGCGACGCTCGGGATGATGGTGGCTCGCACGCTGCGCAGGAAGACGAAGACGACGACGATCACCAGGGCAACGGAGATGATCAGGGCGCGTTCGACATCGTGAACCGAGGCCCGGATGGTGGTGGTCTGATCCATCGCGATGGTGAGATCGATGGTCTGGGGAATGGCGGCTTTCAATACCGGGAGGGCAGCGCGGACGCCGTCGACGGTGTCGATGATATTGGCGCCGGGCTGGCGGAAAATGATGACCAACACGGACGGCTTTCCGTTCGAGAATCCGGCGTTGTGAATATCCTCCACCGAATCGAGCGCCTGGCCCAAGTCGCGAATCCGCACCGGCGATCCATTGCGGAAAGCGACGATGAGGGGATTGTATTCGGCGGCTTTGAACAACTGGTCGGTAGCGCCGAGTTCATAGGCGCGGTGGCCGTCCGAAAAATGACCCTTGGGGATGTTCGCGTTGGCGGCGGCGAGCGCGCCGCGCACGTCCTCGAATCCGATGTTGTATTTGTTCAGGGCCATGGGGGTCAGTTCGACACGAACCGCGGGAAGAGTGCTGCCGCCGACGATCACCTGGCCCACGCCTTCGATCTGCGATAACTTCTGGGCCATGATGGTGGAGGCAGCGTCATACATTGCCCCTTTATCGAGAACATCGGAGGTCAGGGCGATGATAAAGATCGGCGCGTCGGCCGGATTCACTTTGCGATAAGTGGGGTTATTGGGAAGATTGGCCGGCAAATATCCGCGGGCAGCGTTGATTGCGCTCTGAACATCGCGCGCCGCGGCGTTGATATCGCGGTTGAGATCGAATTGCAGGGTCACGCTGGTGGAACCGAGATTGCTCACAGAAGTCATTTCGGTGACGGCCGCGATGCGGCCGAACTGGCGTTCGAGCGGGGTGGCAACCGAGGAGGCCATTGTTTCCGGGCTGGCGCCGGGGAGCGAAGCGGAAACGGAGATGGTCGGGAAATCGACCTGAGGCAGGGGCGAAACGGGCAGCAGACGGAAGGCGGCGGCGCCTGCGAGGGCCACCGCGATCGTAAGCAGCGCGGTTCCTACGGGTCGCCGAATGAAGGGCTCGGATATGTTCATGAGCGGGCTTCCTTCTGGAACTCACCAACGCGGGCCATGACGGTGCGCGCAACCTAAGCCGACCGGGGCGGCCTTCTCCGGCCGAAACGCCTCGCGACCCGGCCGAACCACAGATAGATGACGGGCGTTGTGTAAAGCGTTAAAACCTGACTGACGATGAGTCCGCCGATAATGGTGATGCCGAGCGGGCGGCGCAGTTCCGATCCCATGCCGCTTCCCATCGCCAGAGGCACGGCACCGAGCAGCGCCGCCATGGTGGTCATCATGATCGGACGGAAACGAAGCAACGACGCCTGATAGATGGCATCCTCGGGGGCCATATGCTGATGGCGTTCGGCGTCGAGCGCGAAATCGATCATCATGATGGCGTTTTTCTTGACGATGCCGATGAGGAGCACGATTCCGATCAGCGCGATGACGCTGAAGTCCTGGCGGGTAATGAACAGTGCGATGAGCGCGCCGACGCCGGCAGATGGAAGCGTGGAGAGAATCGTCACCGGATGGATGTAACTTTCGTAGAGCACTCCGAGAACGATATAGACGGTGATGACGGCCGCGAGGATCAGGATCCACTCATTGGCAAGAGCGGCTTCAAAAGCGGCGGCGGCCCCCTGAAACGACGTTTGCACGCTGGCGGGCAGATGCATGTCATTCCTCACTCGATTCACAGCGTCGATGGCGGTGCCGAGCGAAGCTCCGGGCGCGAGATTGAAAGAAAGCGTCACGACGGGAAACTGTCCCTGATGATTGATCGCCAGGGGCACGGTGGTCTGCTCCAAACGGGTAAACGCGCTGAGCGGAACCTGGGAGCCGGTCCTGTAAGATGCCGGCGCAGGAGTGGATGAACCGCCAAAGTTCGTTTGCGTTCCGGCGCCTCCGGTTGGAAGCGGATTGGTCACCGACAGGCCGGGGTTGCTGATGGATGGAGTGGTAACAGCGGCGGTGGTGAACGTTGAAGGGGTGACGGACAAACTGGCGGGCGCAGGGGAGGAAAGCGAGGAGGTGGCGACGTTGGCCGCGACAGTCGAGGGTATCGCGGTGGTCAGCGCGGGGGCGGAGGCGGCTGCCGGCGCGGCGGCGGCGGCCGAAGCGGTCGAGGGCCCGAAGCCTTGCGTTCCCGCAGTGCCGCCGGAAACAGCGCCCACAGGGGTGGTGGAGGCCATGCCGGAACGGATGTAGAGCGAACCCAGATCGAGCGGATTCTGCTGGAAATGATTCTGCACTTCGAGCACGACATGGTATTGATTGAGCTGCGTGAACATGGTGGAGACCTGACGCTGGCCGTAGGCGTCGTAGAGCGTGTTGTCGATGGCCTGCGAAGTGATCCCGAGTCTGGAGCAAGTGTCCCGGTCATAGACGAGCGTCGTGCGGAGGCCGCCGGTCTGCTGATCGCTGGCGACGTCGGTGAGTTCAGGGAGGGCGGCGAGTTTCGCGGCCATTTGCGGGGCGATGGTATTGAGCTCGGCTGGGTTCGGATCCTCGATCGAATATTGGAACTGGGTCCGGCTCACTCGGGTTTCCACGGTGATGTCCTGGACCGGCTGCATGAAGAGGCGAATTCCGGGAACGCCGGCGAGTTGAGGAGTCAATCTGCGGATGACGGCGGAAGCATCGATGTTCCGGCCGGCCAGCGGCTTGAGATTGATGAGCATCCGGCCGCTGTTGAGCGTTGTGTTGGCGCCGTCGATGCCGATGAAAGACGAAAGACTCTCGACGGCGGGATCTTTCAGCACCACGGCCGCCAGAGCCTGCTGGAGTTGCGACATGGCCTGGAAGGACACGGTCTGGTCGGCTTCGGAAATCGCCTGAATCACGCCGGTGTCCTGGATGGGGAAGAATCCTTTCGGAATCAGAATGAAGAGGATCGCGGTCAAGGCGAGGGTGGCGACGGCGACGAGAAGGGTCAGCAACTGGCGATGGAGGACCCAGCGCAGCGTGCGGCCGTAGAAGCTGATGACGGACTCGAATGCGCGCTCAGACGCCCGGTAGAAACGGCCCTGGCGCTGCGGGGGGGTGTGCTTCAATAATCGCGCGGACATCATCGGCGTGAGGGTCAGCGAAACGACGGCGGAAACGAGAATGGTGACGGCGAGCGTGATCGCGAATTCGCGGAAGAGACGCCCGACGATGTCGGCCATGAAGAGCAGGGGGATGAGCACGGCAATCAAAGAGACGGTGAGCGAAATGATGGTGAATCCGATTTGCTGGGATCCTTTGAGGGCGGCCTCCATCGGCTGCTCGCCTTCCTCGATGTAGCGGGTGATGTTTTCGATCATCACAATGGCGTCGTCGACGACGAATCCGGTGGAGATCGTCAGGGCCATCAACGTGAGATTGTTCAGGCTGTAGCCAAGCAGATACATGACGGCGAAGGTTCCGACGAGGGAGAGGGGCACGGCGACGCTGGGGATAATCGTTGCGGAAAGATTTCGGAGGAACAGGAATATCACCATGACGACAAGGGCGACGGTGAGCATCAATTCGAACTGAACGTCGGTAACGGATGCGCGGATGGTGAGGGTGCGGTCGGTCAGGATGCGGGTGGCGATCGATGCGGGGAGCGTGCTGGTGAGCTGGGGCAGCAGCTTCTTGATCGAATCGGCGACTGCGATGATATTGGCGCCGGGCTGGCGCTGGACATTGACGATCACGGCGGGGGTGGTGTCCATCCAGGCGGCCTGCTCGACATTTTCAGGCGCTTCGATCACCGAGGCGATGTCGGTCATCATCACGGGCGCGCCGTTTCTAAAAGCGACGACAAGGCGGGCGTAGCCGGCGGCGGAGAGCAACTGATCGTTGGCGCCGATCGTGTAGGCCTGGCGCGGCCCGTCGAGATTTCCTTTCGCGAGATTCACGTTCGCGGCGACGATCACATTGCGGAGATCTTCGAGATTCAATCCATACGACGCCATCGCGGTTGGATTCGCCTGAATGCGCACGGAAGGCTTCTGGCCGCCGCTGATCGAGACGAGCCCGACGCCGGGGAGCTGCGAAATCCGCGGCGCGAGTCTGGTGTCGGCCATATCTTCGACCTGGGACAACGGCAGATCGGGCGACGATAAGGCAAGGGTCAGGATCGGGGTATCGGCGGGATTGGTTTTGCTGTAGATCGGGGGCGTGGGCAGATCGACGGGGAGATAGGTCGCCGCGGTGTTGATCGCCTGCTGGACCTCTTGTTCGGCGACGTCGATGTTCAGGTCCAGATTGAATTGAAGGGTGATGAGGGAACTGGTCGAGGAACTGATGGAGGTCATCTGCTGTAGGCCGGGCATCTGTCCGAACCATCGTTCGAGGGGCGCGGTGACGGATGAGGCCATGACGTCGGGGCTGGCGCCGGGATAGAGCGTTGTGACCTGGATCGTGGGGTAATCGACTTCGGGGAGGGCGGAGACGGGCAACTGCTTATAGGCGACGGCGCCGACCAGGAGAATGCCGGCCATGAGGAGCGATGTCGCCACGGGGCGGAGAATGAAGGTGCGCGACGGATTCATCCGCCCACCTTGACCGCCTGGCGGCCCTGAATCTGCGGGTTGACCTTTTCGCCTTCGCGAATGCGGTCGACGCCGTCGGTGACCATAACCTCGCCCGGACTCACGCCGGATGTAATTTCGGACTCGGCTGGTCCGGCGGCGCCGACGGTCACGCTGCGGCGGTGCGCGGTCTGGTCCTGCGAGACGATCCACACAAACGTGTTCGACGCATTTCGCTGGATGGCGGAATTCGGCACCAGCGTTACGCCGCGTTTCGTTTCGAGCAGCATCTGGGCGTTGACGAACTGCTGGGGAAAGAGTTCGTCCCTTTTGTTTTCGAAAGTCGCGCGCAGTTTAACGGTGCCTGTGGTGGGGTCGATCTGGTTGTCGATTGTCTCGAGCGAGCCCTGAGTGATTCGCGTTTTCATCTCGCGATCGTAGGCGGCGACCGGGAGTTTTACTCCCTGGCGAAACTTGGCGCGCACGGCGGAGAGCTGATCTTCGCTGATGGTGAAGATGACGCTAATCGGCTGGAGTTGCGTGATCACCGCGATCGACGTCGAGTTCGCCGATACGAGATTTCCGGGGTCGACGAGCCGCAGGCCGACGCGTCCGGTGACCGGGGCGGTGATCCTGCTGTAAGTAATATTCAGTTGCGAGCTTTGGATCTGACCTTGATCGCTCGTGACGTTGCCTTCATATTGCTTCACCAGGGCGCGCTGGGTGGCGACCTGTTGTTCCTGAATCGCATTTCGGGAAAGCAGAGTCTCGTAACGGCTCAGGTCGATGCGGGCATTCTCGAGGAGAGCCTGATCGCGAATCAGCGCGCCTTCGGCTTGAAGAAGCGTCACCTGGAAGGGCCGCGGATCGATCTGGACCAGAAGATCGCCTTCGCGCACCATCTGGCCTTCGCGATAATTGACATTCATCAACTGGCCGTCGACGCGCGAGGTGACCGTCACAGTGTAGGTCGGGATGACGGAGCCCAGTCCGGTAACGAACACGCCGATGTCGCCTTTATGCGCCGCCGCGGCGAGCACACGGACAGCACCCGGCTGAGCAGCGCTCTTTGCTTGTTTCTGAGTCTCGCTTGCGGGAGCCAGCTTTTCGATGCGCTGCCAGACAAAAAATCCCGCCGCGGCCAGAAGGAGCAGTACGGCGGCGGGGCGCAGGAAACGCCGCCACGAACGATGTTCACGATCCGAGTGGCTCTGGTGCTGCTGCTCGCCCGTGTGCGGATTTTCGTCCACCAACTTTCCATGAATGTGACGCGACGACGCGCGGGCTGTTTCAAAAATACTGAAGCGTTAAAAAGAATGTGCCGAACGGGGGAGTTTCAAATGGATGTCAAAACGAATTACAGCCCGTAGCGCTGAAGACGCCGATAGAGCGCACTCCGGCTCAGGCCGAGGGCGTTGGCGGCATGACTGACATTTCCGTTGTATCGCGCGAGCGCTTTCTTGATGAGAAATGCCTCAACCTCTTCGAGGCTCATGTCTTCCAGCCGCGTAGATCCCTGCGACGCCGACCGCAAGGCGAGGTCCCCCTGCCGGACGGAGGCGTCCTGCGCCATCAAGACGGCCCGTTCGATGACGTGATTGAGTTCGCGGACATTTCCCTGCCACGGGTTTTCGAGCAGCGCCTGCATCGCGGGAGGATCGAATCCCTGGAGGTTCTTCCGATACCTCCTCGCGTGAACGCTGAGAAAGTGGGAAGCGAGCAGAGGGATATCTTCGCGACGCTCGCGCAGCGGCGGAAGATGAATTTCGATGGTGTTCAGCCGGAAAAGAAGATCCTGCCGAAAGCGCCCGCCGGCGACTTCTTCAGGGAGGATCGCGTTTGTGGCGGAGATCACGCGCGCGTCGACGCGGCGCGTCTTGGAGGATCCGACCCGCTCCATCTCGCCGGTTTCGAGAACGCGCAGAAGCTTCGCCTGAAGATTCATGGGGACGTTCGCGATCTCGTCGAGAAAGAGGGTGCCGCCGTCGGCGAGTTCGAAACGGCCGACTCGATCCATCTTGGCGTCGGTGAATGCGCCCTTCACGTGGCCGAACAGCTCGCTTTCGAACACGCCTTCGGCGAGGCCGCCTGCGTTAACTGTAACCATCGGACGAGTGGCGCGGACGGAAACGGCGTGAAGCGTGCGGGCGACAACTTCTTTGCCCGTACCCGGCTCGCCGGTGATGAGAACGTTCGCATCGGACGGGCCGACACGCGCGATGAGCTGCATGACGGGCTGCATGGCGGGCGACTCCGCGATCAGGGCCGGCCGGCCTTCGGTGCGGAGCAGCCGGTTTTCCGCTTCCAGGCGCTGGCCGCGCCGGAGGGCAGCGCTCAACTCGACCTGCGTCTTGACGATGGTCATCAGACGCGCGTTGTCCCATGGCTTCTGAACGAAATCGCGCGCGCCGCGGCGCATTGCTTCGACGGCAAGATCGACGCTGCCCCATGCGGTCATAACAACCACCGGGACCATCGCGTCGATGGCCTGAATCTTCGTCAGTACGTCTAGCCCTTCCTGACCGGACGTGGTGTCGCGGGTGTAGTTCAGGTCCATCACGACGATGTCGAAGTCGCGGGTTTCAAGCGCAGCAAGAATCGCGGCAGGCGACGTGGCGGATTCAATTTCGAATCCCTCCCCCTTGAGCAGCAGCCGAAGAGCTTCGAGAACGTCGGGTTGATCGTCGGCAATAAGGATCCTGCCCGGCTTAGTGTTCATTTCTTAAAGTCCGATTGTAGCGAACAGCGGCGGCAATCGAATGACCGTTCTCAAATCACGTCAAGACAACGAGATAGAGGGCTTGCGAGTGTCCGTTTTTGGGAATTCGTGTTCGACGGGAAAGCGACTAATGGCGCGCGGAGGCGGGCTGGTTGGGGTCCCAGAGCACTTCCGGGACGCGCAGGACGAAGCTTGACCAGCGGCTCCAGACGAAGAGGGCGTCGCTCAGACGATTCAAATATTTGACGGCTTCGGGCGGGATTTGTTCTTCACGGCCGAGGGCGACAAGCAGCCGTTCGGCCCGGCGGCAGACGGTTCTGGCGACGTGAAGTTCGGCGTTCAGGCGCGTGCCTCCAGGAAGGACGAAGCTGCGGAGGCCGGGAAGATCTTCGTTCATGGTGTCGATCTCTTTTTCGAGTTGAGCGATTTCGGCATCGGTGATGCGGGCTTGCTTGGGATGAACATCCTCCGGTTTTGTCGCCAGGATCGAGCCGAGGTTGAACAACTCATGCTGGACGCGGCGGATCATGCCCGCGAGCAGACCGATCCGGGGATCGGCGCCGCTGTGGTCGCGGCAGGACATGGCGGCGAGTCCCATAAAGGAATTGAGTTCGTCCACCGTGCCGTAGGCCTCGATGCGGAGAGAATCCTTGGCGACGCGCTGGCCTCCAGCGAGGCTGGTTTCGCCGGCGTCGCCGCGCTTGGTGTAGATGCGGTTGAGCGCGAGGCGAGGATCGTCGAAAGTTTTCTGTTCCACGGTTCCATCTTATACTTGCTGCGATGAAGGAAAAGACTTCAAACAGAGGGGCAAAGAACGCGGAGGGCCGCAAAGCGATTCTATTTCTGATGGCGAGTTTCGCGATGGGGCAGTCGTGGGTTGTACAGGAAAGCGGAACCACAGCTTCGCTGCGAGGCGTGAGCGCGGTCGACTCGAAGGTCGTGTGGGCGAGTGGGACGAAGGGGACCTATCTGCGTACCACCGATGGCGGCGCGAGTTGGAAGGTTCTGACAGTGCCGGGCGCCGCCGATCTCGATTTCCGTGCGATCCGGGCGTTCGATGAGAAGACCGCCTACCTGCTGAGCACCGGCCCGGGGGAAAAATCCCGGGTGTACAAGGTGGTGAACGACCAGGCGAAGCTGCTGTTCACGAGTCCGGACCCGAAAGGATTCTTCGACGCGCTTTCATTCTGGGATACATCGCATGGCATCATCCTGGGCGATCCGGTCGACGGACGCTTCGTCATCTTCACGACAAGCGACGGCGGAGAAACATGGAAGCGGCAGAAGACGCCTTCTGCGCTGCCAGATGAAGGAGCCTTCGCGGCGAGCAATACGTGTCTCATCACGAAAGGGGCAAGAGAGGTTTGGTTTGGAACCGGCGGAGCTCGTGTGTTTCATTCGACCGACGGAGGCGAGACATGGACGGTCGCGAAAACAGGGATGCGGAGCGGCGCGAGCGCGGGGATTTTTTCATTAGCGTTTTCGGGGAAGACGGGGATCGCGGTCGGCGGGGATTACAGCAAGCCGGCGGAGGCTTCGGGGAATATCGCGCTGACCGGCGATGGGGGCAAGACATGGGCAACGCGCGCATCAGGACCGGGCGGGTACCGGTCCGCCATCGCGTACATCGAATCGCGGAAGACATGGATCGCGGTGGGGACTTCGGGATCGGACGTCTCGACAGACAACGGCAATTCGTGGCGGAACTTTGATTCGGGGAACTACAACGCGCTGAGCATTGCGGGCAATGACGGCTGGGCAGTTGGTCCCAAGGGCGCGATTGCGCGGCTTCATTTGCCGCCCGGGCCGATTGACTGAAAAGAGAAAGGCACGCCGGCACGGCTGGCGGCCGCGCATAGTACACTCATCCTTTATGAAGCGATTCCTGCCTCTGCTGCTGCTCCCTGCGCTCCTGCTTCCCGCACAGAAAATTACGACTCCAAAAGAGTTTCTCGGATTCAATCTCGGCGATGACTACATGATGGCGAGCTACACGCAGCTCGAAGCCTACTGGAAAAAAATCGCCTCGGAATGCAATCGATGCAAGCTTGTGGACATCGGGCCGACCGAAGAAGGACGCCGCCAGTACATGATGATCATTTCTTCGCCGGAAAACATGAAGAAGCTCGATCATTACAAAGAAATCTCGGCGAAGCTGGCGCGGGCGGAAGGGTTGACCGATGAGCAGGCGCATGCACTGGCTCGCGAAGGAAAAGCCGTGGTGTGGATCGACGGCGGGCTGCATGCGAGCGAAACGGTCGGGTCGCAGCAGGAAATGGAAATGGTGTACCAGATGGCGTCGCGCACCGATCCGGAAACGATGCGATTCCTGGAAGACGTGATCGGACTTTACGTGCTGGCGAATCCCGACGGGCAGGAGCTGTGCGCGAACTGGTACATGCGCGAGAAGGATCCGCTGAAGCGCTCCCTCAATGGACTGCCCAGGTTGTACGCGAAGTACGTCGGGCATGACGATAATCGCGACTTTTATATGTCGGCGATGAAGGAAACCACGAACATGAATCATCAATTGTTCCTGGAGTGGTATCCGCAGATCATGTACAACCATCACCAGACCGGTCCGGCGGGGGCGGTGATTTTCATGCCGCCGTTCCGCGATCCGTTCAACTACAATTTCGATCCGCTGATCCCGCTGGGGATTGAACTGGTGGGTACGGCGATGCACTCGCGGCTGGTCGCGGAGGGCAAAGGCGGATCAGCGATGCGCACTGGCGCGAATTATTCGACGTGGTGGAATGGCGGGCTGCGCACGGTGACGTATTTCCACAACATGATCGGAATTCTGACCGAGATTATCGGAAATCCAACGCCGATCGATATTCCGCTGGTTCCCGACAAGCAGCTCCCGCAGGGGGACTGGCCGCTTCCGATCGCGCCGACCACGGGCACGCAGAAATGGCACTACCGCCAGTCGATCGAGTACGAAATAACGAACAATCGCGCGATGCTCGATCTGGCGTCGCGTTATCGCGAGGTTTTTCTTTACAACATTTATCAGATGGGGCGGAACTCCATTCAGAAGGGAAACCAGGATACGTGGACGATCACGCCGAAACGCATCGCAGCGGTTGAAGCGGCAGCGGCGAAGATGGCTCCGGCGGGCGGGCGCGGAGGCCGCGGAGGCCGGGGAGGCGGCGACAATCCCGATCTTCCGGCGGGGTTGACGATGGGTGGACTGAACGCCGCAACCGTGCCCAGCGAGCTCTACAACACGGTCATGCACGACCCGAAGATGCGGGATCCGCGCGGATATGTGATTCCATCCGATCAGGCCGATTTCGCAACGGCGACGGAATTCGTCAACGCGCTGCTCAAGAACGGAATCGATGTCCTGAAGGCGACTTCGCCGTTCTCCATCAATGGAAAGAGCTATCCCGGCGGATCGTACGTGATCAAGACCGCGCAGGCGTTCCGGCCGCACATTCTCGACATGTTCGAGCCTCAGGATCACCCGAACGATTTCGCCTATCCGGGCGGTCCTCCGAAACCGCCGTATGACATTACCGGATGGACGCTCGCGTATCAGATGGGCGTGAAATTCGATCGCATTCTCGAAGCAATGCCGTCGAGTGGCCCGTTCACGAAGATCAACGGGATTTTGCCTCCGCCCCCGCAATCGATCGTCGGCAGCGGGACTGCCGGGTACCTGATCAGCCATCAGATCAACAATTCGTTCGTTCTGATCAACCGGCTGCTGAAAGCGGGGGCCGACGTGTACTGGATGAAGAAGGCCGCTGCGGCGGACGGGCAGGATCTCGGAACCGGGGCGATCTGGGTTCCGGCATCCTCTGCGGCGCGCGGAGTGCTCGAACAGGGCGCAAAGTCGTTTGGCGTTCCGGTCCACGCCGTGGCGAAGGCGCCGTCGGGCGAGGCATTGAAGCTCAAACCGATCCGGGTCGGGCTTTTCGATCAATACGGCGGCAACATGCCGTCGGGATGGACTCGTTGGTTGTTTGAACAGTATGAATTTCCGTTCCAGGTGGTCTATCCGCAGACTCTCGATGCCGGCGATCTGAAGAGCAAGTTCGATGTGCTGGTGTTCACCGATGGAGCGTATCGCAAACCGGGAACGGGCGGCCGCGGCGGCGGCGGCGGATTTGGCGGACCTCCGGAAAACGTCCCGGACGAATACAAAGGATGGCTCGGGCGGATCAGTGAAGACAAGACGATTCCTCAGTTGAAGAAATTCGTCGAGTCGGGAGGATCCATTGTGACGATCGGAAGCTCGACGGGCCTTGGTGAGGCGCTCGGACTGCCCGTGAAGAATTATCTGACCGAGAAGGGCACGGATCGTCCGCTCCCGCGCGAGAAGTTTTATATCCCGGGATCTCTGTTGAAGACAAATATCGACAATACGAATCCGCTGGCGTACGGGATGCCTCCGGTGGTTGACGTGTTCTTCGACAACTCGCCCGTATTCCGCATGGAGCCGAATGCCGAACAGAAGAAGACTTCTGCGGTGGCATGGTTCTCGGGAGCCGAACCGCTCGATAGCGGCTGGGCCTGGGGGCAGCAATATCTCGACGGGGGAACGGCGGTCGCCGAAGGGACGATCGGCGAGGGCAAGGTGATGCTGCTCGGTCCTGAAGTCGCGTTCCGGTCGCAGCCGCATGCGACGTTCAAACTTCTGTTCAATGGTCTATATGTAGGGAGTGCGGCAGAAGCGGCGCTCAAATGATGGCCGCTGAATGAACGCAGGCAAACGCAGATGAAAACTATTTTTTGTGTCCTCGCGCTAACTGGTTTCGTTTTCGGGCAGTACACGAGCCCGCCCGCTCAGACAAAGGCCGATGCGGGGGGCAAGAGCATCACGATCACATATCATGCTCCATCGATGCACGGCCGGAAGATATTCGGCGGGCTGGTTCCGTTCGGAAAAGTGTGGCGCGCCGGGGCGAATGAGGCTACGGCGCTGCACACGGAGGCGGATCTGCAAATCAAGAATCTGAGCGTCCCCAAAGGCGACTACACGCTCTTTGTTTTGCCTGAGCAGAACGGCTGGCAACTCATCGTCAACAAGCAGACAAAACAGTGGGGCCTTGAATATCATCAGGATCGCGACCTGGGGCGTGTCCCGATGGATATGAGCAAATCCGCTTCGCCGATTGAGACTTTCAAGATCACTCTGACGGCAAACAAACTAGAGATGGCGTGGGAAAACACGATCGCGTCGGTTCCGATCGTGGTGAAATGAATCTGCTGGCCGCGGCGCGGCAGGAGATGATCGATCGCGGGTTCGATCCGGATTACCCGCGGGGAACCGACCAGCAGATCGAGGAGATTCGCGCGCGCGGGCTTCCGCAGGCGGACCGCGACCTGCGCGGCCTATTGTGGTCTTCGATCGATAACGACACTTCGCGCGATCTCGATCAACTGGAAGTCGCCGAACGCGCCGGCAATGGCATCCGGGTACGGATCGCGGTCGCAGACGTCAGCGGATCGGTTGAAAAGGGCACGCCGATCGATCGCCATGCGTGCAGCCAGACAACCACCGTCTATACCGGCGTTAAAAATTTTTCGATGCTGCCGGATGAGTTGTCCACCGATTTGACATCGCTGAATCAGGACGAAGATCGGTCCGCGGTGGTGATCGAGTACACGGTCGCTCAGGACGGCTCCATCGAATCGCCATCGATTTACCGGGCGCTGGTCCGGAATCGCGCTCAGCTCGCCTACAACGGGGTCGGTCCCTGGCTCGAAGGGCGGGGCGAGGCTCCGGAAAAGGTCGCGGCATCGAAGGAACTACAGGAGCAGCTCCGAATTCAGGATGAAGCGGCTCAGGCGCTATGCGAACACCGTCATCGGCTTGGCGCGCTCGATTTTGACAGAATCGAGGCGGAAGCCGTCCTTTCGCAGGGCCGCGTCGAAGACATTCGCGAGCGCAAGCGCAATCGCGCGACCCGGCTGATCGAAGATTTCATGATCGCCGCAAACGAGGTGATGGCCCGGACGCTCGCCGGGGCCGGCGTCTCGTCGATCCGCCGGATCGTGCGCGATCCGAAACGATGGGATCGCATTGTCGATCTCGCCAAAGAGTACGGCGCGAAGCTCCCCGGGACTCCGGATTCGGCCGCGCTAAACGAATTTCTACGAAAGATGCGGGAAACGGACGGAATCCATTATTCCGACATCTCGCTGGCGGTGATCAAACTGATGGGGCCCGGCGAGTACGTCATGGCGCGCGCGGGCCAGAGTCCGGGGCATTTTGCTCTTGCCGTACACGATTACACGCACTCGACAGCGCCAAATCGGCGATTTTCCGATCTGGTCACGCAGCGGCTGGTGAAGTGCGTTCTGGATAAATGCCCCCCGCCTTATTCCGACGCGGAGCTGGACTCGATCGCGCAGAACTGCACCTTGAAGGAGGACGCGGCCCGGAAAGTCGAACGGGCGATGGGCAAGCGGCTCGCAGCGCTGGCTCTCGCCAAAAGGATCGGCGAAGTGTTCCATGGCGTTATCACAGGCGTTACTTCAAAAGGCACATTCGTCCGCGTTCTGAATCCGCCGGCGGAGGGAATTTTGAACCAGCCGCGCGGCGCCGATGTGGGTGACCAACTGCGCGTCCGGCTGGTGAGTACCGATCCTCAACGCGGCTACATAGACTTCGTACGAGCCTGAGACTTTACAGTACCAGTACTAACTAATCGCCGGGTACCTTGTAGGCACTCAGGCCGCGTCCCAAACTCATAGAGACAGGAATTGTCTCTTCATGGAGCGCACGGACTTCGAACAATGGAAAGCTAAAGAAGTCGCGCGATTGCTGGCGTTGGTAGAGACCGAAAGGCGCTACTACCAGGAGATGGTTGCGTCACTGCCCGTGGCGCTCGTCGTGCTGGCGGCGGACCGGTCTATCGTGTCGGCGAATCGCGCGTTCCGCCACACGTTCGGCGTCCGCACCGAGGATTTACGCCGTAAATCGATTGAGCAGATCCTTCCTTCGCCGCAACTGATCGAGAAAATTCGCGATGTTCATACGCACGGAACGGCGCAGGCTCGCGTAACGATCGAGGTGAACGATCGCGCGATGCGCGTCGCGATCGTGCCCATCCGCAACTGGGATGACGAGTCGGAGATCGAAACATTGCTCATGATCGAGCCTGCGGGCGAGGAAGCGGCGGGCGTGACACCTCCGGCCGCCGGGCGGGCAATGATGCCGGCGCCGAGCGATGTTCCGGCGGTCGTCTGGCAGGCAAACGCCGCCACTCTGGACTTTACCTGGGTCAGCGGAGCAGCCGAGGAGATGCTCGGCTATCCGGCGTCGCACTGGCTCACTTCGCCCCGGTTTTTCGAGGAACGCATCCATCCGGAAGACCGGGCGGCCACGATGGCGTTTTACAGAGCAGCCATCGCGCGGGAAGGCGATGCGAGCACGGAATATCGAGCGGTGGCCTCGGCCGGAAAAGTCGTGTGGTGCCGGGAGACGATTCGCATGACTCAGAAGGGGATGCTCGCCGGCGTGCTGACGGATATCAGTCTCCGAAAGCAGCTTGAGGAACAAATTCTCAACGCCGAGCGGTTCGACGCGCTGCACGGCCTGGCCAGCAAGCTCGCGCACGACCTGAACAATCCCCTGATGATCATTACAGGGTACGGCGAGGAAATGCTGCACACGCTGAAGCCCGAAGATCCGCTGCGCGGCGACGTCGAGCAGATCCTGGGAGCCACGGAACGCATCTCCGGAATCACCGGGCAACTGCTCGGATTTACGCGCAAGCTTGCAAATCCCGCGCAAGCGGTGAATATCTCGGCAGTGCTGGCTGGAATCGAGGAAAAAATCGCAGCGGGGGAGGGTGTCAAGGTCGAAATCGCCGCCGGCGGCCCGGTGTGGGCGATGGCGGACGCGCCGCAGCTCGCAGACGTGATTCTCGCGCTCTGCTCGGGCGCGCGCGAGGACGCGAAGGAGCGGACTCGAATCTCGATTGCCTGCGATGTCGTGACCATCGCCGAGCAGGTGGAATCCGCCACGCTCGGTCCCGGAGTGTACGCTTCGATCAGCATTCGCGATAATGGACGCGGCGCTGAAGCAAAGGTCTTCGAAGCCGTCTTGGCGAAGGAAGGCGCAGCGGCTATCGCCCGCGCGTACTCGACAGTGCGGGAGTGGGGTGGCGACATCGCGTTCACGAGCGAGCCGTTCCGCGGATCGGCCTTTACGATCTATCTTCCGTACGCCCTTCCCGAGGCAGTTCCGGATGAGGCGCCTGCGGGCGAGACTGCCGCGGCCGAGGCCGCGCCTCCAGCGCCCGCGCCGGAGCCTCCGCGCGAGACGATCCTGCTCGTCGAAGATGAAGCCGGAATCCGCGCCCTGGTTCGAAAAATCCTGCGGCGTGAGAAATATGAAGTACTCGAAGCGGGGAGCGCGGAAGAGGCGTTAAATGTCGCGGGCACGCACGAAGGCCGCATCGATCTTTTGCTGACTGACGTTATGCTCCCGGGCTTGGGCGGGCGCGAGTTGGCGGAAGGAATGCGGGAGTCGCTGCCAAATCTGAAGATTCTGTACGTTTCGGGATTCACGAGCGACGAAGATATCCGGGCAGGCATCTTCCCACCGGGCGCGAAGTTCCTCCAGAAACCGTTCACACTGAGCGCGCTGGTCGGGAAAGTACGCGAGGCCCTCGGCAATGAGGCCGGAAGCTCGAGCTGAATCTGCCGCGGCGCTTGCACTCCGGACATCGCGGGTGAGTTCTGGATGCATTCGCGGGGAATTTTCTAACGTTGCGCTTTGCGCCTTCCACTTTGAACTTATGCGTTGGGATCCAACGACAAGTATCAACAACCGTCTGGCGGTTATCTACATCTACGTGCCGCGTATCAAGATTCCCGGCGCCAAGGAAGGTCTGCCAGTTAAGACATGAAGGTTTTGGTTATCGATATCGGCGGCTCGCGCGTGAAAGTTCTCGTCAGCGGCGAGGCTGAGGCTCGGAAGTTCGACTCGGGGCCCAAGATGACTCCTGAGAAGATGATCGCCGGTCTCCAGAGAATCGCGAGCGACTGGACGTACGATGTTGTTTCGATCGGTTATCCGGGGCCAGTACTCCAGAATGTCCCCATCTCGGAACCCCACAACCTGGGCCGCGGCTGGCTGGGTTTCGACTTCGAAGCCGCCTTCGGGCGTCCCGTCAAGGTAATCAACGACGCCGCGATGCAGGCTTTAGGAAGCTATAAAGGCGGAAAGATGCTCTTCCTGGGCCTGGGAACAGGTCTCGGATCGGCCATGATTGTAAGCGGCATCATCCAGCCGATGGAACTCGGCCATCTCCCTTATAAAGCCGGCACCTACGAAGACTACATAGGTAAACGAGGCTTGCGGCGCTACGGTAAACAGAAGTGGCGGAGGTATGTAGCAGAGATCGTTCAGTGCCTGATTGCGGCACTGCTTCCCGAGGAGGTCGTGCTGGGCGGCGGTAACGTGAAGCAACTGAACAAGTTGCCCCCGGGCTGCCGGGCGGGGAGCAACGCGAACGCGTTTCTGGGAGGGTTTCGGCTTTGGGAAGAAAATGCCGCTAAATCCGGGTTAAAACAGCTCAAGACTGCGTGAAACGCGCCGGAAGCGAGCCAAATCAGGCCGCCAAAAATCTCCCCGGCAGCCGTAAAGTAATTCGGCCTGCAATGACGGAATCGTCAGCGGATCGGATCACGGCGGCAAACTACAAAGATTGACCCAATCTCTTTTCCAACTCCTTGCGATAAGTTCGGCTGATTTTCGACCTCGAACCGTCTTTCAGGATCACTTCAAATTCGCCATGCGAGATGGGCTCCAGGCGCAGGATGCTTTCGATATTGACGATCGCCGACCGGTGAACGCGGACAAAACGAACCGGATCGAGCCTTCCGGCAAGCTCGTTCAGGGTGGCGCGGTGCAACAGTTCCTTTCCTCCGATGTGCAGGTTCGCATAAACGCCGGCGGCTTCGATCCAGTCGATATCGGCGACCCGCACAAAGCGGGTTGAACCTCCGGACTTCACAACGAGACGGTCCAGCGGCAGATCGGCGGCGGGCGCCGCGGAAACCATGCGAAGAATGCGGCGTCCAAACTCTTGCACGCTGCGTTCATCCATCCGAGCGCGGACGCGAGCCATCGTCGCCTCGAAGCGCTCGTCGCTGAAAGGCTTCAGGAGATAGTCGAGCGCATTTGCTTCGAAAGCGCGGATGGCATGCTCATCGTAGGCGGTCACAAAAACGGTGAGCGGCATGCGTTCAGCTCCCACTTCAGCGATGACTTCCAGTCCGTTCAGTTCCGGCATCTGCACGTCGAGAAACACCAGATCGGGCTTCCGGTCCTGAATGGCGTCCTTCGCGGAGAGTCCGTCGGATGTCTCTATGATTGCGGCGATCTGGGAATCGCGGCGTAGTAAATCAATGATCCGTTGCCTGGCGGGAGCTTCGTCGTCCGCGACCAGCACGCAGAGGCCCTCAGACACCGGCAACGGCATGCGGCTCCTTGTCAGTCCATCGCAGAGGCAGCGATATTTCAACTTCGGTTCCACCGCCGGCGCGCCGGTTGACGGCGAAACAGGTTTCTCCGTTGGGATAAAGCCCCGCCACGCGCTGCCTGGTCACAGAAAGGCCGACACCGGCGGAGTTTTCGAGCGTCCAACCGGCGGGAAGTCCGACGCCGTCGTCGAGCACACGGATGTCAAGGCGATTCCCGTCCCGCCGCGCCGAGACGATCACCGTTCCGCCCGATGCCCGTCTTGAAACGCCGTGCCGGATCGCGTTTTCAACCAGCGGCTGAACGAACAGGCACGGAACCGAAGCATATTTCACCTCGGGCGCGATGTGCGTCTCGATCCGCAGGTGGTCCCCGAAGCGGATCTTCTGGATCGCCAGATAGTGTTCGAGGAAGGCCATTTCTTCCGCCAGCGGGACTTCATGTCTGTTCTTCGATTCGAGCGAGAGACGGAGAAGATCCCCGAGATGCTCGATCATCCTTCTCGCGAGCTTCGGATCCCGCTCAAGCTGGGAGGAGATCGTGTTTAGCGCATTGAAGAGAAAATGCGGATCCAATTGCATTCGAAGCGCATTCAGACGAGTCTCGGCGAAGTTTTTTTCCAGACGCTCGAGGCGCAACTCGGCGGCAAGGTAGCGATCGTAATAGCGATATGCCTGCCACGCTCCGAGGATCAGCCAGTAAATGAGCCAGTTCCAGACGAACATTCCTCCCAACGAATCGAGAAGAAAACTGAGACTAAGCAAGCCGTTCCATTGGCCGATCCCGAATGCGGCGCGAATTGTTCCCAAGAAATAGACGTACACGGACGTCACCAACAGGCTCGGGAGGAGATGGGCCAGAACTCGCCGGGCGAGCTGTCTGGTGGAAACGGGAATCCGCCTGTCGGCCCAAAGAATGAGCGGCGCGGCTACACCCCACGACCACCACAGAGTGAGAGAAAAAAGCAGCGCGCGGCGCCGGTCGCTATTGCCCGCGGAGAGATCGGGCAAGGCAAACACACAGCCGAGAATCGTCCAGGCCAAAGCCGCAACGGCAATTTGGCCCGGACGAGTTTTCACCCATGGTTTGTCAGCTATCGATTTCATCACTGAGCGGCGAGATGTATCCCTTCGATATCGGCCAGGCGCAGCATCAGTCCCCATCCGAAAAAGTTATTCGCGAGCGCCACAGCGACCTCATTATCGCCCGCTTCCAAAGGCAGCGTGAAGGAGCCATTTTCGAGCGAGCACAGACCGTCGGGAAATTTTTTCGGCGCTTCCCGATCCCAAATGTTTTTGTCGGCGTAAACCAGTTTCCCGTTCACGAAGAGCCATACTTCGCGGGTCCATCCAATGTCCACCTTCTTCGACTGCTTTCTGTCTGAAGTAATGGACGTCTTCAGCCACGCTAAGGCCCGGTTGGGCTCGTGCACGGGCAGACCATACTCGCGGCTCAGATTTACCAACCCGCCGCGCTCGCTGTTGACCGGCTTCCAGTCCTGCGATGCGCCTGGCATGTCGTTATACGTGGGATCCTTACCATTCGGAAGCGCGGAAAAGGCGGATAGACGCCACTTCCGGAGCAGACGGCGGTCCCCATCCGTCGAATCTCTGACCGGCTCGGGAGAAAGACCCTCCACCGCATCCGGAGTGATCACCAGGTTTGCGAAGGTGCCCGGTCCTTGAAGGCGCAGGCCGCCTTTCATCGCATCTCCTTCCAGCCTGCCGACCTCCAATGTGGGCGACGCAGCATCGTTCACGAAGACATTCATCCGCCGCCCGGAGACGATCATCTTGATGTGATTCCATCCGTTCTCGCGGAGCGGCGCGCGATTTTCATATTGCGGAAAGAAGTCCCATAGCAGAACACCATGTGTTTGCGGAGCGTACTGTATGCAGGAATGGAAAGAGGGACACGCCGGATCCGGCCTGAGATATAGAAGCTCGAAATTATTTTCGTCCTGCTGACGAAAAGCGATTCCGGGAGCGCCGCGCCCGATTGTATTGACGTCGAACTCGATGGTTCCGTCGCTGAACGTAATGTCTTTGAGCACGGCGTTGCCGCTGTTGAGCCGCATCATTCCGTGAAAAAACCCGAGCTTCCTGAGGAACTCCGCATTCTCCCGAGTCTGCCAATGATCGGCGGTCATGGAGATCGCGACGGGTTCGGCGCCCTGAGCGATCGGAAGCGCTGACAGGAAGCATATGCTCGCAAGTGTCTTCATGATCCCAGCGTAGGGAACGGCCATACCGATAGCGAGCAAAAAGTGGCGAAACGGACAGGAGTGTTGCGAAACGGCCGCGGGCGTTGCGGCCGCCGCGGACTTTGGGACTCCTGATCAGGCGCGCACGACCTCGAAGTGATATTTTTCTTACGTGGACGACGCAGAGAAGCTACGCGGAGTGGTTCTGGAATCACTCGACCAGGAGCAAAATGCGAAGGGTCTCGCCCGCAGCGCTTTTCGAAGCCGAACACAGTTTTATCGAGTGTTCCGGGCCATGATCGAGGAGACTCCGGTTGCAATGCGCCGGAGGTTGTTACTGGAGAGAGCGGCGTGGCAGTTGTCTCGAACTCAGCTTCCGGTAACAGAGATCGGTCTTAATGCAAATTACGGATCGCTCGAAGCATTCACCAGAGCATTTCGAAAGGCGTTCGGCGTTTCACCGAGCCTTTATCGCCGCATGGGGGCAACTCACACTCACCTGTACACAACGAATGGGATTCATCACCATTCCGGTAACGATGACACGAAAGGAGCCGTTCGATCTATGGATCTCTTTGATATTTTCTCTGGACAGGAGTCCTGGCACACGCGGCGTCTTCTCGAACTGGCGAAGACGCTGAGCGATGAACAACTTGATCGCCCGTTGACGAGCGAGGTGAAAGTTTTTCCGTGGGATGGCCCGGATCAGAATCTGCGCCAGTTGCTTGACCGGATGGTACAGACCAAGGAAGCGTGGGCCGCGGCGCTGACAGGCGGGAGCGCGCCGCTGTTCGATAAAGCTCCGCGGGAGGATCGAACTCCCGGGGCGATGCTGGCGCGCCTGGAGAAAGCGGATGCGGGGTTCCACAGCGTACTTGAAGGCGTGCGCAGCCGAAGCGGCTGGGAGGATACGTTTGTAGATGCACTCTGCGAACCGCCGGAGACGTTTACATTTGGCGGCATGTTCGCCCACGTGATTACGTTCAATGCCTACAGGCGGATGGTCGCCATCGACGCGATTCGACGGCTCGGCGTGACAGTCGAAGGTTTTGGCTGCCCCATGGAGTACGTCGAGAGTTTGACAGGCGCTTGATGAAGCTGCATCCGGCGCGATGCTTTGAGGGCGCGGCCGAGAGGAACCGCGGCCCCGCCGGGCTCGACGCTCGCACTTTTTCGAACGATCGAAGTATGATGCAACAGTGAAACGTCGAAATTTTCTCGGGTCGTTCGCTTTTGCCGGGCTGGCGACGGGACAAACTCCGGAGCTGGCGGTGATTCCACGAAAGGGCAGGTTGAAGCAATCCTGCTTTACACGAAGTTTCGGCCGGGGCATGCCCATTGAAGAGATGTGCCGCCACGCGGTGCGATTGGGCGCGAGCGGTTTCGATTTTTTTCCCGCGAGCCAGTGGCCGCTGCTCAAGAAATACGGCCTCACGCCGGCGGTCACGCTGGGGGGCGGCATCACCATCCCGCAGGGGGTCGTCCAGAAGGCATCCCACGATGAACTCGCCAAGTCGCTGAGCAGCTTCCTTCGACAGTGCGCCGACAATGGCTGCCCGGGCGTGCTGATTTCGGGAGGACAGCGCAACGGAATTTCATATTCGGAGGGAGCCGACAATGTCGTCGCTTTTCTGAATCGCATGAAGGACCGCGCCGAGGAAACGGGCGTCACGCTGCTGCTGGAAATCGTGAACAGCAAGTACAAAGATCCAGCCCTGGGCCGGGCCGATGCCGTTTGCGACCACGTCGACTGGGCTGCGGAAGTTTGCACGCGAGTAAATTCTCCTCGCGTCAAGATTCTTTTTGACATCTATCACGTTCAGATCATGGATGGCGACGTGGCGGCGAACATTCGCGCGCATTTGCCGCTGATTGGTCATTTTCATACGGCTGGAGTGCCGGGCCGGCACGAAATCGACGAATCGCAGGAATTAAATTACGGCTTCATTCTGAAAACGGCCGCGGATATGGGCTATCGGGGGTTCGTCGCGCATGAATACGACCCATCGCCGGGCAAAGATGCAATTCAAACCCTCGAGAAAGTGTTCAACATAGCGGATGTCTAGGTGGCGTATTGCCTCGCTTTCACGCCATAAGCGGCATATTGAAACGCAGGTGAATCGGGGCGCACTATATTCAAATGAAGTCCAACCCCGAAGCCGCCATCAACGTCTGGCAAGCATTGGCGGAGGAACTGACGGGCGGCGTTCCGGACGATTCCGCGTCATGCCCGGAGAGCGAACTGCGAAGAAACGTCATCGCGCGCCTCCACGCGGCCAAGCGCAGCGCTCTGTGCTTTTCCGGCGGGGGAATTCGGAGCGCAACGTTCGGGTTAGGCGTTTTACAAGGTCTTGCCACGCACTCCTGCGACAAGAAGGAAAATTCCAAGCAAGGCTTGTTGGCCGAGTTCGACTACCTGTCCACGGTTTCAGGCGGAGGATACCTGGGAGCCTGGTTTTCGGCGTGGTCCGCCCGAACGTCGGTGGAGCAAGTAGTGCGGGAACTGGCTTCGCCGCCGGAAAGCGATTGGGAACCCGAACCGCATCCTTTACGAAGGCTCCGTAAATTTGCAAATTACTTGAATCCCAAGCTTGGCTTGTTTTCGGCCGACACATGGACGCTGGCGGCGACTATCCTGCGCAACCTGCTCTTAAATTGGCTCGTGATATTGCCCCTCGTCGCGAGCGTTTTGGTCCTGCCGCGGATTTTCTATAAGTTGATCGCGGTCGTCCCGGATAATCCGTGGAGCTGTCTTCTTCCGGGATCGGCCGGTTTGTTGGCGATCGCGGTTGTGTACATGGTGATGGATCTGCCGAGCGCAGGAGACGCTCGATTCTCGCAGAGTGCATTTTTGCGATTCGGGTTAACCCCTCTGATCCTCTCGGCGTTGGGTTTCACATTGTATTGGGCTTGGGAGGGATATCTTTCCACCAAACCCTCGGGGTTCATCTTCTACGGCGTGGCCATCATGGCGAGCGGCGTCATTTTCGGGCTCTTCTTTGCCTTATGGAAGCAGCGGACGCTGCGCGCGAGCTGGATTCTCAACGGAAGCATGTTCGCGCTCTTCTCCGGCGCGGCCGGCGGATTGTTCGCGTACTGGATGACATGGAGCTTCACGGATCCGGCGACGAACTTCTTATACAGCGAACGGCGATATACATGGTTGGCGGTGCCGTGTCTGCTGGGCGTGGTGGCGCTCTCACAAGGCATCCTGACGGGAATTTCGAGCAGCATCACCGGAGACGAAGATCGCGAATGGTTTTCACGATCGACGGCATGGATCCTGATCGCCACCGTCTGTTATTTCGGATTCACGGGCGTTGCTCTGATGCCGCCGGCGCTGGCGCGATGGCTGCCTTCGATTCATTGGCAAGCGTTGTTCACGGCAGTTGCCGGCGCAATGGCGAGTTGGCTGGGCAACAGTTCGAGCACCCCGGCCACGCCGGAGCAGGAAGAAAAACGCGCGGCCGCGAAATCGATTGTGGATACGGCCATAGGATGGGCGCCGAAGCTCATCATGCCGGTCTTCCTGATCGCGCTGTTGGCGCTGATCGCAACCTTTAACGAGAAAGCCGACTCCCAACTCACGATTTGGTTGAAAACGCCGCCTTTGTGGAGCCGTCTGCCCGCGTTCCCACACGTGCATCCCGCGGTGGTGGAGTCGCTCCTCGCGGCTATGCTGGCGATTCCGGCGCTGATTCTCTCGCGCGTAATCGATGCGAACAAGTTTTCGCTGCATGCAATGTATCGCAACCGCCTCATCCGCACATTTCTTGGCGCGTCGAATGAAAAGCGCGCCCCCAATCCGTTTACGGGATTCGATCCGAAAGACAACCTCCCGATGACGGGGCTACCCGTGAGGCCGCTGCACGTCATCAACGTCACGCTGAACCTGGTGAAAGGCGAAAACCTGGGATGGCAGCAGCGCAAAGGCGAATCGTTCACAGCCACGCGATACCGCGCGGGGAGTTGCCGGCTCGGCTATCAGCCGGCGAAGACGTACATGGGCGGCACCACGATAGGCGGAGCTATCGCGGTTTCAGGCGCGGCGGCGAATCCCAACATGGGCTATTCTTCATCGCCGCTGTTAAGCGTGATCATGATGTTGTTCAACGCGCGGCTGGGAGTGTGGCTGCCGAATCCTGGCTCACCCCGGCGAAAGTGCTGGACGAAAGCCGGTCCGACGTTTTCGGTGGTCCCATTCATCGATGAAGCGTTCGGGCTGACCACCGACACGAGCGCGTGGGTGAATCTATCCGATGGCGGGCACTTCGACAATTTGGGTTTGTATGAAATGGTTCTGCGGCGCTGCGCGACGATTGTGGTCGTGGACGGCAGCGCCGATCCATGTTTCCATTTCGACGATTTGGGAAATGCGATCCGCAAGATCTATGTCGACATGGGAGTTACGATCGATTTTCCAAACGGCATCGCGATTTCGAAGATATCCTCGTCTTCGTCCCGGCACGCCGCAATCGGCTCGATCAAGTACAGTGCCGTCGATGGCGACGTCGACGACGGCACGCTGATCTACATCAAAACCTCGCTGACGGGAAACGAGCCGGAAGACGTCCGCAATTATGCGGCGCAAAATCCTTCGTTTCCCCATCAACCCACTTCCGATCAGTGGTTCGACGAATCGCAATTCGAGGCATACCGCCGGTTGGGCTATCACGTAGTCGAAGAAATTTTTCGCTGGAAGGACGAGAGGGTTTCGATTCCCGAATTCGTGGAGCGCGCAAAAGCCTACTGCGCCGGCGGCAGGGCAGACGCCGCGGCGCGATAGATTGCGGTCAAAACGTCTTTAGGAACTCGATCAATGCCCGCTTGTCGGCGTCGCTCAGACCCGGCTGGCGGACTCCCGGTTTTTCGCCTGGTTCCAGAAAATCCGTCCCGAAGTAGTGGCCGCGGTTGACGATCAAATCGGGGCACTTGCTCAGATTGAGCAGCGGATCGATAGAGTTCGCAAAAGCCGCCGCCGCTTGCTCGTCGCTGGCGTCTTTGCCGAGTTTCTTGAGATCCCCGTTCAGCGTATTGACCAGCTTCAAGAGCTGCGCGGCGTGCTCGAGCTGCCTGGCCTTGTCAGGGTCTTCCGAAAGCGGATTCAAATTGGCCAGCAGTCCCACGGGCGTTCCGGCGGGAATCGGACCTAGCTCGATGCCGCCCTCGCCGAACCATCGGGGAGCGAAATGTTCGCCCAGCCCGAGGAAGCTTTGTAGCGCATCGGGAAGATAGCCGCCTGAAATCTTCACAAAGCTGCGAGTGGTGGTGCGATCAATCGTGCCCGGAATCTTCGCGCCAAGCTTCGCGTCGTGCTGACGCTTTTCGGGCCACAACATCTGCTCGATGGAAGCTTGAAAGGACCGCATGCGTCCGTCGACGGATGGATCGGCTTCGAACGGGCCAACGGAATTGTTCAGCAAGAACGGCGCGGTGGACCATACGCTCACCAATGACGGAGGACGGGTGTATCCACGGCCTCCTGCGGGCATTTTATATTGGCGCGCTTCGCCAGTGACGGGATGATACCAGGTAATCTCTCCAACGGACGGCAGGTCCTTGTAGGATTGCGACGTGAAATTATCCCAGATGTTTCCGCCGATGCCGTTCGTCGCGAGCGGGCTGCAAGCGTTCGTGCGGAGCAGCGTGACGGGCACGCGAAATTCGGCCGAAAGATAGTTGTCTTTCAAGAAATCGTCGGCAAGGACGATCTCACGCATCTTCGAGCGAAACTCGTCCGTCTGCGTCCAGGCCCAATATCGCTCCCAGCAGCCCAGGTAATCTTTGCCGGCGCATCCATTAGGGTCGAGTCCGGCGGCTTGCTGGGGAAGTTTGCTCGAATGGCAGCGCGCGCAGTTTTCCGCGAACACGATCTTGCCGCGGTTGAGAAGCGCCTTGTCTTTCGTCAGATATTTGTCGCCGCCCGGAGCGTCCTTCAACAGATGCGGCTCGGTCGTTTTCAGGAAGAATTGCGCGGTGGCGAACGTCTGCGCTTCCGTTGCGACAAAATATGGAGAATTGTTCCGGGCGACGCTGATCTCGATCGGACTGACCGGCTTGCCCCCCACGAGCGCGTTGAAGTGCAGAAGCCACTCTTCGCTGAACGTGCCGATGTTGAGATAGACGCGATTCAGCGCGCCCATCACTCCGACAGAATCGGCGCCATCCTTAAGAACGCGCGGCGTCCAGACCGTGTCCGGCGCCTGGAAAAGCTGCGCCAGCGGACCGTCCTTCAGATAATCGTTGACCTGTTTGTTATTCAATCCGCCGCCGGCCAGCGTTTCCCTGCCCCATCGTTTCGCTTCCAAAAGACGAGGAAGCAGTTGATACACCGCGTTCATCGTGCGCGGATTGTTGATGTTGTCCGTCGAAATCAGCGATGTGTCAAGCGTCCCCGGCCGGTAGGTATGAAAAAGCTGGAACGCGAAATTCTGTGGATCGTCAGCCCAGAAGAAAATGCGATCGGTCCAGAAATACTGCGCGCCGACGTTTGAGCTGAGATTCTCCCACTTTGGATGATTCCGATCCGCGGGCGGGTTCACGGGATTCGGCCCGACATGACAGAATCCGCAGGACATCCCGACACGATAAGGACGGATCAGGTCCTTCGAATTGTAGTAAGAAGGATCCGTATAATATTTTTCCGCGTTCCATTTTTTCTGCGCGGCTTCGTCGAAATCGGGATTCGGAAACAACCGCAACCCGACGACGCCCGTCGCGTAGCCGTAGTACGACCCCGCTGGAATATTTTTTCCCCGCGCTCCATACTTCACGCCGGGATATTTTTGCTCATTCTCGAACGGATCCGCCGGACAGTTCGCGCTGCGCTTGTCGAGCCACAGCCCAAACCGATTCGGATCCGGTCCCGTGGCTTTTTCAAAACACGGTTCGTTGACGAGCCCATAAAAGTCCCACCGATTGTCGCGATTCCCTCTGAGACTCGGATGCGAAGAGATAGTCTTGACGAAGTCCAGCACGCCAACGCTTGCGGCGCTCATCTTGTCCCACAGCCGATCGTTGCCGGCCGTCCACACGATCCATGTGTTGCGGCCCTTGATCTCGTCGGGGCTGAGCGTCGCTCCACCATCCATGTCGTGAAAATAGTCTTCGTCGGCGGCTTTGAAATCCGCGGCCTTCACGCCCGCGAGCATGGCTTCATCTTTCACGCGGCCGATTTGAGGGCTCCGCCACCAGTTGAGCGCAAGAGACCCCGCGGCGGCCAACACCAGTAAGACGACGACAATCAGAATCCTCTTCATGCTTTTTTTCTCCTAAGAGGTACCTGCGTCTTTACAACGCGAAATGTAACGGAGCGCGCGAAGGCTGGGCATAAAAAAATAAGCGCCGCCGCGCACCGTGATGAATCGGGGGACGTCCCTGAGCCGCCGCGCCACTGCGCCATCGCGAGGGATCGAAAAACATCCGGCGGATCCGAGTAAAGGATCGTTCTCGTCGTTCATGCCGTTGAACTTGGTGCTCATCAACCACGATGCTTGAACGAATTCGAATTGGCGGGAAATGTTCCCGCACAGACACGCGAAGTGCAATCCGCGCGGCTGTTCATGGGCGGGGGCCGGCGCCAGCGCTTCTTCGGGCGAGATCTTCGTTCCATATTCCCGGCCGCGACGCAGGATTCGATGAAAACGCGTCGACGCCATCAAATCGTCCTGCAATTTTGGAAGTGGAATCGCGAGCCGGCTTAGCCCTCCGGCAATGACGCCTTTGGGATGACCAAACAGATCGGCATTGCGCGGATTCGCCCGGCGAATGTGTGCCCCGAACGGACACTGCGCGCCCTTCGGATCGGCGTCATATGTGAAATCGTTCGGCGATCCTTTGGCGGGTTTTGATGCGGGAATCAGCGGCGTCCCGTTGACGTCGCGGCCCACCATCGCGGCCCCCAACTGATAACGCTGATCGCCCGCGACTCGATTCAGATACTGCCAGAACCCGCGAACGTCCTGCTCGAGCTGCCGCAGGACAAGATACGTGCCGTTCCGTCCCAAGTCTTTCTTGGCCGGCTGTTCCGCGGCGGGGAGCAGCGCGTTGGATGGGTCCTCAGCGTGATCGAGCAGCGGCCGGTCCGTGTATTTCCCATACTCATTCACATAGCCGAGCAGCAATTCACCGAGCGCCACGCGGTTGTTGTAATAGATGGCCGTCGCGGCGGGGACGCGTTCGAGATTCCAATCGAACTCGGGCTGGCTGATCCCGTCGGTGAATCCGAACGGCTCCCGGCCGCCCATATCGGAAGTGGAGAGGGCGCGAACAACTTCAAACCCGTCGTCCCATGGCGCGATTTGAACCGAGCGCTGCCATGCCTCCAGATTCGACTTTGCGTAAAGCATGACAATGCCGTCGATATCGTCGCGCCATTGCCAGTTCCGTGGATCGTTCGCGCCTGTGTCGCCGAGCCTTCGCGATCGATTCGCGTCGCTCATGCCGCTCAGAAACTCTGGCGCGAATCCCGCGATCGCATGTTCGGCCACTCCAAGCGCCCGCAGCCCAGCCGGCGTGAATGCCAGTTGCAAGGCGGTTTCAGGCGCACGCTCGCGATACTCCGCCGTGGAAACCGGGGCCGCCGCGATCCACGAACGCGCCGCACAGGCATTGCGGACGCGGACCAATAGATACGCGGCCTCCGGCATCTTGCCGTAACCGAACGCGGCCAGGCCTTGCACGTCGCTGTAGTCGACCGAACTCACAGGTATTAAAGAAGAGTGACCCAATCCCTCGCCTCCGTTTCCGAAAGCGATGTTTTTTCCAACCCTTCGCGAATCTTTGCATTGCGCGCCAAATCGTGGGCCGTCAGGCCGGCGTGCGCGTTGTACCAGACCTCGGTGGGCAATTGATGCCTCCGCAGAATGTGTTTGAATCGCTGCTCATCTTTGGCTCCTTTCAACAGCAGCCAGTCAGTCCGTGGATAGCCGACCCCGTTGCTGAACACGACGTTGAGTCCAAACCCCACCTTATTAATGAAGTCGTCCATATAGGCTTCCAGGCTTCCGTCGTAGTTGCTCGCGAACATCATTCGCGTTTTATGGTCCAGATAGACCCAGCGCGCGAAGTGAATCGTATGGACTCGCGCCAGCCTGCCCTTTGTGTAGATCGTCCGAGCGGTGAGGTCGATGATAAACAGTACGAGCGCGGTGAGGAAGCCTCGCAGCAACCCGGGCTTCAACGCGCCGATCACGGTGAATTGATTCGTGACGCCTTGATCCTCGATCGCCGCGAGACTCGCTTCCCATTTTGGATCCGGCCGCGGCGTGAACTCGGGATCGGACTTCTCAAGCACTCGCAACCGCCACGCGATCAGTAAACCGGGAAGAATCGTCAAGGGCAGCGTCACGATTCCGCCGGCGATCAGCAAAAGCAGAAGCAGCCAGTCGAAAATATGGCGGATCGTCCACCCGATCGGCGTTGCAGCCGCGGGAGTCAGTTTCAGCCCTTCCTTTTTCACGAACTCACGAAGCGATCGATGCGCCGCAGCCGCAGGCATTTCGGCGAAATCCGGAGTGCGATCCAGAAAATCCCGCAGGGCTCGCCGAAGCTGCGCTTCCTCTCTCGTCTGGACAACCGTGCGGCCGGCCCAATTGCAGTAATTTGCTCCAGGCCGGACTTCATGTTCGACCATCCACGACCGGAGATCCGTCTGTGCCGTAAATCCGTCGCACAGCGAGAAAATCTTCCTCAATCCCGCGCCCGCGATTTGGACGAGCCGATCGATGAACGCGCCGTAGCCGCCATCGAAATCGCCAAGGAACGCGAGGTAGACCGGAGGAGCGGGGCGGTCGACGCCGTACAGCCTGGCGATGTCGCCAGTGGTCGGGTCGTCCAGCACGACGAACCGGGCAAAGTGCAAATCGTCGAATCGTCCGAACGGCACCAGCGAATTCAGCGGATCGACGACGCCTGGCGCCGAGTTCATGGTGGCCAGCAGTGCACGCATCTCCGGCACGCGGCTCGGCGCGAGCGGCGCAAGCACCATGAAGCTCGACTGCGGAGTCATGTGATCTAGGACTGGGGAGACGAAAATTCCAGGCAAAAATCGATCAAACGGGTCCGATCCCAGTACACCTTGCCAAGATAGATGTTCGGGCCAACTTGACGGATCTCATCGCGGATCCATTTCGCCACCAACGACGTCTTCGAGTAATCAAGAACGATGCATTCGTTGCCATCGAGCCAGCTCTTGTCTTTGTAAACCTCCGCGACGATCGCGTTTAGGCCGAACGCTGAAATTCGGTTGGTCAGCACGCCCCGCTTTCCGTCGAACGTCTTGCCCTGCCAGGCAAAGATGCTCACGAACTCCGCAATCTCCGGACTGAACACGGTGCCCGGAGCGATGATCGCCGTTCCTTTGGCTTCCCCGTTCGGAATTGCGCCCGCCGGATTCGCCTTGAAGAGATCGTCCAACTGGGCCTGTGTCATCTTGAGCAACTCAGCCGCGCTCAGTTGCGGTTTCGCGGTTTGTCCTGCACCCATACTGTTTCTCCTTCGTATGTAGATGATGTCACTTCAACTCAACGTTACAAATCTAAGAGCGCGAGCCGAGAATTACGTCGGCCGCTTTTTCGCCGATCATGTAAACCGCGCTGGCAATGAAAAATCCCGGGATGCGCGGGAATACGGATGCATCCACCACACGGAGCCCGCGCGTTTGGTGAACGCGAAACTCGCTATCGAGCACACCGCCATCTTTTTCAGGCCCGATGGCGCAGGTACAGGAAGCGTGATGCCCCCAGGCGTTTTCGCGAACGAACTGCTTGAGGTCGTCATCGGTTTTGCGATGTTCGCCAGGGAGTTCTTCTTCGGCGATCAGTCCCTGCCGCTTCAATTTCGCGCTCAGCCTCCGTACGAAGCGGATGCCATCGACCACCGCCGTAAGGTCGTCTTCGCCGCCTTCGCGAAAGAAGTTGAAATTGACCTCGGGCGGATCGCGAGGATCGCTTGAGCGCAGCGTGACGCGTCCCGCGCGATTGCGAGTGTGCGCCTTCAGCACGACCCAAGTCAGGTAATTCAGCCGCTCCGCGAACGCCCGCGAATAATTCGGCGCGTACCCGGCAAACCGCGCCAGCAGAGACATACAGAAAAGATCAGGCAGTTCGCCTGCGACCGGCGATCGCCGGAAGAGCGTCAGAACCGATCCGTTCGTCGAATAGATTCCGTCGCGCCTGGCCTTCCACTCTGCGAACTGGGGATCCGCCGTCGTGAACTTCGCTCCACGGTACGCTTTCCATGAATCGAAATTCATGCGATTGACGACGCCGATTTCGTAGCGATCCTGAAGATTCGCGCCGACGCCGGCAAGCTCCGCCCTGACCGGGATCCCCTGCCCGGCCAGAACATCGCGCGGGCCGATTCCAGAGAGCATGAGAAGCTGCGGCGTATTGAAAGCTCCGCCCGCGAGAATGACTTCGCGGGAAGCGGAGGCGCTCTTCAATTCCCCATGCGCGCGGCTCGCATTGGCGTGCGCTCGATAAAGTTTTTCGCCATGGAGATACTCGACACCGCTCGCCCGGCCGCCGTCAAAGAGAACTCGAGTCGCCAGCGCGTGCGTAACGATCTTCAATCGGTCCGGAAACCGGCGGGCCACGTCCAGCACTCGCTCGCGCGCTCCGGTGCGCGCGTGGCCCTGAGTGGTAAGTGGAAGATAACGAATCCCGGTCGCGTTGGCGCGAATCATCCTCCAATCGTTGGGGTCAAGACCGCTTTCGAAAAACCACCGGATACGATCCGCCTGCTGGCCGTCTTCGGCGAAAGCTTCAAAAGCAGCGGTCGCGATGCAGTCGTCCAAACGCAGGCTCTCGAGAAGATTCAGCGGCAGCGCTCGCTCCGTGCTGAGCCATCCGGCCCAGCCATGACGCGTGGGATTGTAGCCGATCTTGGCAAGCCATCGATGCAGCGGGCGGTGCTCGCACCGCTCCAGCCGCTCGAAGTAGTTCCGCATCTTCGAGGCTTCCCAGCTTCGATCGCCGGTGAGGTCCGCGATCGAATCCCAATCCTGATTGTGCGGATAGACCAGAATCATCGCGTTGTGAGCCGTACATCCGCCGAGCGCCGCGGCGCGCGGATAAAGCACGCCGCCCTGAGCCGCCTGATAATTTACATCTCGCCTCTGGATCGCGTCGTCTTCGTGATGGCGCACGAAGAAATCCCACTTCATCGCGGAGTTTTCCGACGCGAAGGCGTGAAATGCGGGCACGTCATAATCGGCCGGCAATCGGTTGCGATCCGGGTTGATCGGATCCCCGCCCGGGGATTCGCGCGGATCTCCACCCGCTTCGAGCAGGATGACGCGGCATCCATTTTCAGCCAGACGGGCGGCCACCGTTCCTCCCCCAGCGCCCGAGCCAACTACGATGTACTCGCAATCGGCGCTACTCGAAGGTCTCATCGCCGGTTGGTTCGTAAAGAGGCACTTGATTCATAGTGTGTCGAAGACGCGAAAGCGTATCGTACATCTTTCTGCGCGCCCGGCTTTGGTTGCCGAGCGGCCTGTGCTCGGGAATGCAATGCCACGGGTTATACGAGAGCCTCCGCGCGAAATCCAACTGTGCCTGCGTATTGAATTTCTGCCTGGGAATCCGCAGGGTGGCCACGGTGCGGCGCGGCGAAAGCTTTTCGGGCCACAAGACGGCGTTGTTCTCGATCGGCATCAAGTGCGGATCGGTCTGTGTTTGCAATCGGATATCGAACTCGACGTCTTCCTGGTCCAGAGTAGCCACCATCGCGTCGCGCAGATAATCGTCGGGCGGGCGGAAGGGCAAGCGGGGGATTCTGGTGCGCTTTTTACGCCGCGGCCAAACCGAATATTGCATTGCCTGCCCCTCTCCTAAAAGATAGGGAACACAACTGAAATAGGGGGCCTCGAAGGGACTGGACTGCGTCTTGATCCATAGTCCCTGCATGATCAGGTCGAGCAGATGCGGCTCTTTTAGGTTCAAAAAGTAGTAGATTTGCGTGTTTTTAAGGCTTTCTAGCTGCAATTGAGCGTTCGCTCGCGTATCTGGAGTGACAAAAGTAGGCGTGGAAACGCCCATCATATCCTGCGTAAAATGTTCGTCCGGCATCAACTTCGGCCCAGGAACTCCCATCAATTTAATGCTGATGCTCATAAATCCAACATCGTCGATGTCGGGAGTAATATAGGGGCCGGGGCCCGAAAATCGCACCCAGGCGCGATAAGTTTTGGGCTCGGCAAAGATGCCATGTCGTAGATCCTGCGGGAGATTATCGTGAACGATGAACTCTCCACGGACGATTCCGTGGGTTTTCGTGTTGCCGCCCCGCTCAAATTTCCCGGGCTTCCACAAAAGGTGCATCTGCTTGTCGAAACTCGAAATAATCGAATCGAGCCAAACTTCCTCGCCGGGTATGGGACGCTCTTCGGCGATCTTGAAGCCCTCGTTGCGGCGGCGGGAGTTGATCAGCGCCGTGACGAGCAAGGCCGCCGGGTCGCGCAGCAATGCGTCAAAGAGAGGTCGAAAGAACGGATCGAAGCGGCGCTCGAAGTGAACAAGAGCCGTCGAAGCGTTGGCAAGCCAATTCAAAAATGCAGAGCCGGTATTGGCTCCGGGTATAGGGCGATCGGGATTGGAACTCACGCTTTCCCTGTGGCCTTCGCGGATTGATCGTATCAGTTCGAACTTTCCAGTTGCAATCGGGGCGAAAGAGCGCGCGGATCTGCACGGCACTTATTTCTTAAGAGTATCTTCAGGTCAGCGAGGTACTCTGAATCTCCGACGTGAAGACAATCCTTATTTCGCTCGCTTTTGCGAGCTCGATTTTTGCTCAAAGCGGAACGCTGAGCGGGCAGGTCACGGATGAGTCCGGCGCGCTGGTTCCTTCTGCCCGAATCACGCTGACAGGCATCGATGGATCTGTCAAAGCTGCGCAAGCTGACGAGCGCGGCGCCTATGTCTTTACCGGAATCGCTCCTGGAAACTACGCGATAAACGCATCGGCGCCGCAGCTCGCAATGCCGAAGCCTATGGAGATCTCAATCCATGGGGGACCGCAGAGTGTAAATCTTCAGCTCAAAGTCGCAGTGACGGCTCAGCAGGTCACCGTACGGGAAAACAGCGGACCCTCCGTTAGTATGGAAGCGTCGAACAATGCGAGCGCCCTGGTGCTCAGGGGCGCGGACCTGGACGCGCTTTCGGACGACCCCACTGACCTGCTCGCCGACCTTCAGGCGCTGGCCGGGCCGTCGGCCGGCCCCAGCGGCGGGTCGATTTTCATCGACGGATTTTCCGGAGGCGAGCTTCCCGCCAAGAGCTCCATCCGCGAAGTTCGAATCAATCAGAATCCTTTCGCGGCCGAGTTCGACAAGCTGGGCTACGGGCGTATCGAGATCTTCACCAAGCCCGGTTCCGATAAATATCATGCGCAGGTAGATTACAACTACGCCGATTCGTTCTGGAACTCGCGAAACCCGTACTCCTCAGAAAAAGCGCCTCTATTGCTGAATGAACTGGAAGGGAACGCGAGTGGACCAATCACCAAACGCAGTTCCTTCACGCTCGATTTCCAGCGCAACGCCGTCAACAACGGATACGTCACCAATGGATACGACCTGGCGCCGGACACCTACGCGATCCAGCCATTCAGCAGCATTTACGTCGTACCGCAGCGTTTTCTTCGTCTGAGCCCGCGCATCGACTATCAACTCAGCGAAAACAACACACTTTCGCTGCGGTACTCGATTACGCGCTCCTATATCGACGGAGCAGGAATCGGCAACCTGGATCTTCCCGCGCGCGGATACTATTTCCAGTACACGAATCAGACCGTACAACTAACCGACACAGCCGTGTTCGGTACGACGGTGAATGAGAACCGCTTTCAGTTCTTTCGCGCCGCGCCGCACCGCGTGGCGAAGACCGATGGGCCCGAAGTCCAGGTTCTCCAATCCTTCAATGACGGGGGATCTCAGCAGGGCCGCGGCTTCGATTATCAGAACAACTTCGAATATCAGAACAACACGATGATGATCCGCGGCGCGCATGCCATCAAGTTCGGCGGGCGTTTGCGCGGCCAAACGGACGATAACATCTCGCCATTGAACTTCAATGGAACCTTCACCTTTGCGGGAGGACTCGCACCCGCGCTCGGTTCAAACAATCAGCCGGCCGGATCGATGATCGATATCAGCTCGATTGAGCGCTATCGCCGGACTCTTCTTGGCCTGCCGGGCGCCGGAGCGAGTCAGTTTACGATCGCTGCCGGAAATCCCGAGGTCTCGGCAGGCCAAGTGGATGTCGGCCTCTACGTCGCCGACGACTGGCGAGTGCGTCCGAACGTCACCGTCAGTCTCGGTCTTCGCTACGAGGCGCAGAGTAACATTCACGACATGCGCGACATTGCTCCGCGCATCGCAGTGGCGTGGGCTCCGGGCGGTGGAGCGAAAAACGCGCGTCCCAAGACGGTGCTTCGCGCAGGATTCGGAATTTTCTACGACCGTTTCGCGCTGACGAACACTCTCGCAGCCGAGCGCTACGACGGAATCTTACAGCAGCAGTACGTCATTACGAATCCGTCCTTTTATCCCAATGTTCCGCCGATCTCCGCGTTGACTGCGTTCAAAACCGTTCAGCCGATCGACGAGATCAGCGCGACGCTGCGCGCGCCCTACATTCTTCAAACCGCTGTCACCATGGAGCGGCAGCTTCCGGCGCACGCCACGGTCGCTGTGACCTACACGAACTCACGCGGAGTTCACGAATTTCGATCGAACGACATCAATGCTCCGTTCCCCGGAAGCGGCCTGCTTCCTTTCCCGGGATCAGGGCCGATTTTTCTGATGGAATCGTCCGGAATTTATAACCAGAATCAACTGGTCACCAACGTGAACGCTCGGGTCAATTCCAGCTTCTCTCTGTTCGGCTTCTACGTGTTGAACAAGGCGATGAGCAACACGGACGGGCTCAGCACGTTTTCCGCAAATCCCTATAACTTCGCGGGCGAATACGGGCCTGCCTCCACCGACGTGCGCCATAGGATGACGCTGGGGGGATCGATCACAACGCGCTGGGCGATTCGCTTCAGCCCGTACTTCGTGATCCAGTCCGGACAGCCTTTCGACATCACGACGGGAAACGATCCCTATGGCACCACTTTGTTCAATGCGCGGCCGGGAATTGCAACGGATCCATCGAGACCGGGGCTGATTGAAACCGCCTACGGCCTGCTCGATCCGAATCCGATACCGGGTGAGACGATTCTAAATCGAAATTTCGGACGTGGACCGGGACAGGTCGCCATGAATCTGCGAGTGTCAAAGACGATCGGCTTCGGACCGGCGAAGGGCAGCCAGCCGAGAGCGGCAACGGGGCCCGCACCCACGGGTGGGATGGCAAACGCGCAAGCGGCCACCGGCCGCGGGCTCGGCAGTCTTCTCGGCGGAGCGACGACGGACCACAGATTCAATCTCATCCTTTCCATGTCGATCCGAAATCTGCTCAATCACACGAATCCTGGTCCGATCAATGGAAACATTACTTCGCCGCTGTTCGGGCTTGCCAATCAAATGGCCGGTGGACTGAACGGCGAAGGGTTTTCCGAGAACGCGAACAATCGCCGCCTGGAGGCGCAAATCCGGCTGACGTTTTAGATTTTCAGAGCCCGGGTTGCTCAGGCGATTTAAACACTCCGGGAATCCGGCGGTGTAGGCTGGAAGCGTGAATCTTACGGTTAATCCGCCAGTGTTGCCGATGCTCGCAAAACGCGCCGGCGCGCTGCCCTCTGGCGAGGATTGGATTTTCGAGCCCAAATGGGACGGGTTCCGAACTTTGATTTTTCGCGACGGCGACGAAATCTTTATCCAGAGCCGAGATGCAAAACCCCTGAATCGCTACTTTCCCGAATTGTTGGATCCTTTGAGCGCACAGCTTCCGGAGCGGTGCGTGGCCGATGGCGAAATCGTCATCGCGCGGGATGGAGCGCTGGATTTCGAAGCTCTGCAACTCAGGCTGCATCCGGCCGCATCACGGGCCAGGCTGCTTTCGCAGCAGATTCCCGCATCGGTCGTGTTCTTCGATCTGCTGTGCGAGGACAATCACGACTTGAGAAATAAGCCGTTTCAGATCCGCCGCCGCAGACTGGAACAATTGCTTTCGAGGGCAGCGCCGCCGATCCATATCACTCCAGCCACGAAGGACTCGCGGCTCGCGGCGGACTGGTTCAAACGTTTCGAGGGCGCGGGACTCGATGGGGTGATGGCGAAGCCAGCCGGCGGAATTTACGAATCCGACAAGCGCGTGATGCTCAAGGTGAAACACGAGCGCGATTGCGATTGCGTGGTCGCGGGTTTTCGCTGGTACAGGAAGAGTGATCGCGAGGCGGTTGGCTCACTGCTGCTCGGGCTTTATGACGATAGCGGCGCGCTTCAGCATGTCGGCGTTTGCGGCAGTCTCAGCATGGAGAAGCGGGTCGAACTGGTCGAGTTCTTCGGGCCCTATCGCCGGAACGCGCTGGCAAACCATCCGTGGAAAGCCTGGTCGGGCGAGGGAGAGGCGGGACATCGCATGCCGGGCGGACAGAGCCGCTGGAGCCAGGGTAAGGATTTATCGTGGGAGCCGCTTCGCCCTGAACTGGTCCTGGAAGTTGCCTACGAGCATATGCAGGGGACGCGATTCCGGCACATGGCGCAGTTCCGCCGCTGGCGGACCGATAAGAAACCGGCCGAGTGCACCTACGCGCAGCTTGAAGTGGTTCCTCCGCAGGAACTGATGTCGATCTTCCCAAACAATCGCTAGCGCGCGCCGCTCATACCAATGGCGGCGTTGAACTGCGCGTTCGGCCGCCGACTTAGCGGGATTTCTTCTCTTTCTTCATCCGCATTGTCCTCCACTCTCGCGTCGGATCGTCGTCGGGATCGGGAGTCTCCTGCGGAGGACGCAGTTGTTCGGGAACATGCCTCAGATTCACGCGGATCCTCGTCCACGTGGAGGACCTTCCGCGCATGGAATCGACCAGGACATCGTCGATGGCTAGAAATCCGGCAGCCTGGGCGTGCTTCTGCTTCCATCGCTCCAATCCGGCGAGGGCCGCGGATTTGTCGGTGGAATTGGCAACGACCAGCAGCGGCATTTTCTCGCGCGGAGACTTCTTCACCGATTTGGCGCGCGAGGGGGCGACCCTGGGAGCCTCGCCTTCCATCTTTCGAAAATGGGGCGGCCAGGGCGCATCGCCCAAACCATCTTTCTCGTCGCGATCGGCCAGTTCCAGCAATTTCTCGATGGATCCCGCGGCCTGGTCCATGCGGGCATGCGGATCGCCGATTTCGGCAAAGCGTTTGGTAACGGTGAGCACATTAAAATCGGCTGGATCGCAATCGGCCACCTCATCCCAATGGAGCGGTGTGGACACGCGAGCATCCGGCAGAGGACGCACGGAATAGGCAGATGCGGTCGTGCGATCCTTGGCGTTTTGGTTGTAGTCGAGGAACACGCCGTGGCGCTCCTCCTTCCACCATTTGGAACTGGCCAGCGCCGGAAGGCGCCTCTCGACCGCGCGGGACAGCGCAACAGCAGCGCGCCGGACTTCGGTGAAAGACCAGCGTGGATGGATACGAACATTCACGTGCATGCCGCGCGAACCGCTGGTCTTGGGCCACGACTGAAGTTGCATTTCGTCAAGAAATGCGCGAACTTCCGCGGCGACGATGCGCACGTCCGCCCAACCGACGCCCGGTCCCGGATCGAGGTCTACGCGAAGTTCGTCGGGATGGCTCAGGTCCGCGGAACGCACGGGGTGAGGATGAAGCTCGATGCAACCGAGGTTCACGGTCCAGGCGAGGCCCGCCGCGTCATCTACGACAATCTCTTCCGCAGTGCGCCCCGAGGGAAACGACAAGACCACGGTTCGGAGCCATTCCGGCCGCTCGGAGGGAGCCCGCTTCTGATAGAACGCTTCGCCTTCTGCGCCATGGACAAATCGCTTCAAAACAATGGGACGGTCGCGAATTCCGGCGAGGGCTCCGGGTGCGATGGAAAGATAGTAGCGGACAAGGTCGAGCTTCGTGAGTTGCGCTCCCTTGGAAAAATAAAGCTTGTTGGGGTGGGTAATCCGGACCTCACGGCCATCGATAGTCAGGATCTCGGCCGCGTCCTCTGCGGCTGCTGCTCTTTTCGCCACAACCTCAGCCTACAACTCAACCATGATCGGGGTCGAGCCGCGAGGCGTCAGTTGCTCTGCGTCCCGAGAAAACGCTTCATCTGATTGACGGCGTAATCGACCTTCATGTCGAAGATTTTTTTGCCCAGTTCAGGGGTCGAGGGGCGCGCATCGCCAGTGATTCCGTTGTTGACGCGGGGGGCATTCGGATCCCGTTTTTCGCCGCGCTGAACCACCGGGTCTCCGACGGCAGTCTTGATCAGATCCTTCCGGACCCAGCCTTTATCGCCGCCATCGCGGGTGCTGAGATAAAGCATTTCCGATGTATCCATGATGCTGGCGTGTCCATAGGAGGGATACTTATTGTCGGCGAGCCATTTCCAATAATCGTTCTGGGCTTTCTCATACATTTCGTCACAGAAGTACACGTGGATGCCCTGCGACGAATACTTCGCATCGAGTTTCTTTGCGACTTCGCCGAGTTCCTTCTGCCCGCCGCCGTGATCGCCCATCAGGAATACGTTCTTGAAACCGCTGATGATGAGTTGTTCGGCGATCTGCTCGTTGATTGCGGCGAACAAGGGAGGCGTCAGGCCGATGGTGCCGGGCAACTCCGCGCTGGCGTTGTTGGGCGAATAGTTCAGGATCGGGGCGACGAGCGTGTGGCCCACTTTCACCGCGATCTCATGCGCCGTTTCGCGAGCCATCAGGTTATGGCCGCCGTTGACGTTCTGCGGTCCGCGCTGCTCCGTCCCGCCGTTGTAGACGATCACGTTGACAAAGCCTTGTTCGTGGATCGCCTTCTTCACTTCGACCCAGGTCATCATGTCGAACTCGAGGTTCGGCGTCTTAAGCTGAGCGAAGCAGGCAGCGGAAAGAGTCAGCAAAAGAAATGGAGCTTTCATATTGAGACTTATCATATCAGCAGCTTTTGAAAGAGTCGATGAAATATTGTAGAAAATCAAAACGGCCAGCCAGGGATGTGAACCGGGCTGGCCGTTTGACATAGGCGCGGCCGATTAGAAATCAAACCGCAGTCCGAGCTTGAACAGGCGCGGCGGCAGGATATTGATCGGGTTGAGATAGAGTGACCCGATCGTACCGGGAACGTAGGTGGTTCCCGAAATAACCGCATTTACGCTGTTGTTGACTGAGGTGATGGTCGATGCGTTCGTCAGGTTATAGAGATCGAACTCGGGCTCGAGCTTATACCGCTCGTGGAAGGCAAAGATTTTCGAAAAGCGGACGTCCAGAAGATTCACGTTCGGCAGCCGCTTGTAGCCGGGTGGCTCGACTTCCACGTTCTGGGTGTTCTGCGTGAGCGTCTGTCCCGCGATCGCGGACGTCACCGTATAAGTCGCGCGTTCCGGATAGCCCGTGACGTGCTGGAAGTTGCCGGCGAGAACGACGCCCCACGGCAGATTGTAGGTGCCACCCAGTTTGAAGATCACCGGCGCATCGTTCAACAGAACCCCTTGCCGATTGATATTGATGTTGGGATTGTTGAGGTCATTCAGTCCGGGAGCAGGGCCGTTGACATCGCCCCAGAACGCTCCGCTGTTGCGTCCGTACGTTATGCCGCCAACCAGCATCCACCGACCGGTCATCCGGCGCGAGAAGTTGACATCGATTCCGCGATAGAACTGGTTCAGAGCTGGGGAATTGATCAAGAGATAATTGACTTGCCCCTTCGTCGCCGCTGACTGGTTATATACAGTCAACGGTTTGCCATCGATAGGATTTGTGATCGTGATTGGAGTGTACGCCGAGGAGGGCACCGCGAGATTAACCTCGCCGATCTGATCGTAGACTTTCCGATACCATCCCATGACCGACAAAATGACGTTGTAGGGAAGTTCCTGCTGAACGCCTAAGCTGTATTCCCAGCTAAACGGCCGCTTCAAAGCGGGATCCATGTGAGTGGTGAGGCCGCCCGCGAACCCGGTGAAGCTTGAAAGCGCCAGTTCACTGGGTTGCGGCCCCCGCGCGATACACGCTGCGTTTGCCGCGGCAATCGAGGCCACGTTATTGGGATTGGCTCCGCCACCGGGACAGGTCCAGGTCACCGAGCCTGTACTGAATCCGAGGGGATTCAGGTTCGCGACGAGGTTGCCGAGTCCTTCACCCTGCATGTACTTGCTCACGCTACCCTTGACGACAGTCTTGCCATTCCCGAGGACGTTCCACGAGAAACCCAAACGCGGCGTCCAGTTCTTCCAGTCGGGAAGGCAGCGATTCAGCGCCCTCGCATTGCTGTCGCATCCGTGGACTTCGGGATAATCGCGGGCGCCAACATAAGTACCCGCCGCCGACGTTTCGTGCGGAATCCAGCCGACCCAACGTTCCCAGCGGACCCCGTAGCTGAGCGTGAAATTGCGCCTGATGGTCCACGTATCTTCAGCGTAGAGGCCGAGCACCTGTCCATTGTTTTTCTGGATATCGATCGGCGTGTTGTAGAGCAATGCCGTGCTGGGCACACCATTGATGACCTGTCCCTGGATATCGCCGTTGGCGATATAGCGCTGCTCGAAGTCATCCTGATAGTGCTGATAGCCGAACTTGAGATTGTGTGTGCCCGCCCAATTGCTGGCGAAGTAGCTGGCGGAGGCATCCAGCGCGGCACGGTACATCGGGTTCAGATAGGTGTACTGCGCGATGTTGAAGACTTCGGTCGTGCTGGTATCGTAAACCGAAATCGCTCCCGCTGGAGCCGAATTCTGGTAGCGATAGGGCGTTTTTCCGGAGGTCAATGCGAACCCGGCGTCGATCACCCACCGGTTGGTCGGCACGAACGTCCACTTGAAATCGGCTTCGTATCCGGGCTGATTCTGAAGCACCGTGGTGAAGTCATCGCCAAAGTTGCCCTGATTGCGGCGATGATACCGATTCTTCTGATTGCGGAAGTACATCACGCTGAAACGGTTTTTCGCATTCGCCTGGTAGCTGAATTTACCCATTTCATCCGCGATCTGGTTGTCGTTCAGAGCCTGGGAGCCGTCATGATTGAACGAACCGGGATACAGATTGTTCGTCGCCCACAAACGCCAGGACGTAAAAAACCACAGCCTGTCTTTAATGATCGGACCGCCGACCTGGCCGTTGTAATCGTACGTGTCAGTGATGGGATTGCCAAAGACGACGTTGGCGAACGGAACCTTGGCCTTGGTGGTTGCGGAAAGGTTGTTGTATAGCTGATTTGCCAGAGACGTGTTTACATTGTTCGACTGGAAGCTGTCCGGAGCGCCATTCGCGAAGATGCGGCCGTGGAACTGGTTGCCGCCATCTTTGGTCACCATGTTCATGTACACGCCGCCCTGCGACACATCCGCCGGAAGCGCGCCGACCAGGTAATTGACCTCCTGGAACATTCCCATGTCGTAGTACATCAGCGTCGACCCGCCGCCGCCTCCAGGCCAGTTCACGCTGATGCCGTCGATCATGAATTTCTGATCCGCGCCGTTCGAGCCGTGCGCCAGCAAGGTTGCCTGCTGCATGCCGGCCGATCCACCCACGTCGAAAGTGGTGGTCGCAACCGCGGGGACCGAATTGCCGATCGCCCATGGGCTGCGGCCGTTCGGGATGTCCTCCATGATCGCCTGGTTTGCGACGCTGGCCTGCGTGACGTGCTCCAGGTCAATTGTGGCGGCATTCGCTTCGACCGTCACCGTCTCCGAGACGTTGCCGGGATCGAGCTTTGCGTCCGCCGTTACCTGTACGCCCGTATTGATCACGATGTTCCGCTGGGTCAAGCTCTTGAAACCCGGCTTTTCAAAGCTCACCGTGTACGTCCCGGGAGGGAGTTCGAGGAATCTGTAAGTGCCATTTTCGTCCGACTCAACCGTCTTCGCGCCGCCGATCAGATTCGGACTGGTCACCATCACTTTGGCTCCGGCAATGACCGCGCCGGACGAGTCCGTCACCGTGCCTCCGATCGAGCCTGTAAGAATCTGGGCGGAAAGACTCGCCGCCAGGAAAACAACACTAAAAAACAGAATCACCCCGCGTAAGCAAGGTCGTCGACTCATAGCAGCCCCCCCTACAAAAGTTTAGAGTTCACCCCAGGATGCGGAGATAAAATTCTCCGCACCGACTCGAGTCAAGCTATCTACTTACTTACCGCTCACCCGGCTTCTTGGCCGGCACTGAAGTCGCCGGCGCCGCAGCCCCTGAAGTTGACGTCGTATTTGACGTGGCCGGCTTCTTTTCGTCTTTAGGATTTACCAGACACTGATCGGAACGGCAGTTGTGCGAATTCGCAGAGCCCAGCTTTTCAAGCAGCGCGACCGTCTCCGGATGTGGGATTCCGAATCGCGTGGGTCCGTTTGCCATATCCGCAACGGTGTTTTTGTCCTTCGCCACCGCTTTCACATCGCCGCCCTTCTCCACCAAATAGTTGATAAGTTCGTTGTTCCCGATGTAGGCGGCGCCATGCAGCGGCGTGTAGCCGCGATCGTCCGCCGCGTTGACGTCGGCGCCGAGCTGCATGCAGTATTTGACCGTTTCCATCCATCGCGGACCCTTCGAATCGATCGAATTCATGCTGTAGTGGTAGCCCCAGCCGATTCCCGAAGCGACCATGAGAGCCGTATCGCCGTGGGCGGAAGGAATATCGGGATCCGCGCCGTGATCGATCAACAGATGCATCGCCTCCAGGTCGGTCGACTGTGCCGCGCGCCAGAACGCCGTCGCGCCGGCCGTATCGATCCAGGAATGATCGCCGAACGAGCGGAACCACAGTTTCTTGCCAAGCCGCGCGTTGGGATCCGCGCCGGCATCGAGCAGCGCCCTCATGAGTTCGAGATACGTGACCTTTTCCTGCGCCGTGATCGGCGACGGGAACCAGCCTTTAGGAGCCCACTGCACATCGACTGTCGCGTAGAGCGCCGTGAGGCCCTGCGCGTTCGACAAGTTCGGATCGGCTCCCCAGTCGATCAATAGTTTGGCGAGATCGAAATGGCCGTTCATGATCGCCATCACCAGCGGACTGGTTTTTTCGGACGCGGAAACCTGGTTGATGTCGGCTCCGCCTTCGAGCAGTGCACGGACTGCATCGATTGACCCGTCGCGAGCGGCGAAAAGCAGCGCCGTCAGCCCTCCCATGTCGAGCGTCCCGCGCTCGCGGATAATGCCGAACATGCTCGCGTTGTCCTTGGCGTCGGCCGGCGCCGACAAACGCTTTTCGATCGCATCCACTTTGGCCGACAACTTCCGGACCATTTCGGCGAGCCCCGCGCCGGCCTCTGGCGAATAGATGGCGGACTTAAATCCGGCCGCAACCGCCAAAGCGTCCAGATTGGTTTTCTGGTCCGCGGCGGATTCGCTGGCGGGGGGTGCGGGCGGCTTCGCTTCGCTCTTTTCCGGAGCCGGGTCGTCGAAGCGCGGCCCGGGTTTCGGAAGTTTCACCGCCTTGGTCTGAATCTTCGGATCGGCATGATGCGCCAGCAGGACTCGGATCGCCTCGTCGCGGTTCAAGGAAGCAGCGAACATCAAGGCGGTTTGCCCATGCGCGCCGTCGCGCGCGTTGACGTCCGCTCCGTGCTCGATCAGGGTCCGCACAGCATCCGGGTTTCCGGCCGCGGACGCCATCATCAATACGGTGGTTCCATGCTCATCCGCGTCGTTCGCATCCGCGCCGGCCGCAATCAGCGCCTGGACTGCTTCCGAATTTCCGTTTTTCGCGGCCAGCATCAGGGGCGTCAGCGCGCCGATTCGGGTTGTCGATTTTGTCGATGCGCCGGCAGCGAGGAGCATTTTGGCCATCTCGGCGTCATTTCTATAAGCCGCCCAATGCAGAGCCGTGCTGCCGTCGCCCTGCGGCGCGTTCACGTCGGCTTTCTGTGAGAGCAATGCGCGGACCGCGTTTCGATCCCCCTGCTGCGCCGCGTCCGCGATGCGAGTATCTGAAGCAGCGGTCAACACAACTGCCGTCGAAATTACGATCAGGATACTCTTCATTGCACCCTCCACCTAAATCTCGATCACGCCGTTGCTATCTCCGACACTCTCCACATCCATTCCCACCTTGCGCAGCACCGTCAGCAGCACGTTCGCCATCGGCGTCGAATCCTTGCACCGAATGTGATTGTTCCCCTTGACGGAACCGCCAGCGTGCCCGGCGAGAAAGATCGGCACGCGCTTGTGATTGTGCGCGTTTGAATCCCCGATCGGGCTGCCGTAAAGAACCAGCGAATGATCCAGAAGATTGCCGTCGCCGTCCTTGGTGTTCTTCAGTTTCTCCAGAAAGTAAGGCACAAGACTCACGTGGTAGCGATTGATCTTGGCGAAATCCGCGATCTTCGCCGAAGACTCGCCATGATGAGAAGCCGTATGGAATGGCACCTTCACGCCGCTTTCCGGATACACGCGCTGGCAGACATCCCGGCTCATCTTGAATGCCGAACATCGCGTGGTTTCCGTCTGGAACGCAAGCGCCTGCAAGTCGAACATCAGCTTCACGTGCTCTTCAAATGCGTCGGGCACGCCGATCGGCGCCGCTGGCAGCGCCCGCGCGACTCCACTGCGGTTGTGCTGCTCCACTCGCTGTATCCGGCGCTCGATCTCGCGCACATCGTCGAGATACTCGTTAAGGCGCGTCCGGTCGCTCGGCGGCAGATCCTTTTGAAGCGCCTTCACGCGGTTCATAATACGGTCGAGCACGCTCGCGCTCGCCTGCTGGCGCAGCGCCCGCTCCTCGGGAGTGGACCCGTCGCCGAAAAGACTCTCGAAAACGGTCCGCGGATCCACGGTCATCGGCAGCGGCTGGGTCGGCGACGCCCAACTGATCGTATCGGAGTAAACGCAGGCGTAGCCGTAATCGCAATGACCCGACGAATCGACGCTTTCAATGCACACCTGAAGCGAAGGCAGGGGCGTATCCTGGCCGAAACGCTGCGCGTACATTTGATCGATCGAGGTGCCGCAATAGATATCGGCGCCCATGGTGAGCTTAGGATGCGCCGCGGTGAGAAAGACGGAAGTGGACCGGAAATGATCCCCGCCCTCTTCGGCATCGATGAACGCACCCGCCGGCCGAAGATCGGTGTCGCTGACGATAGTGATGTAGTCGCGAAAATCCTTCAGCGGCTCGAGGATCTGGGTCCATTCGAAATCGGCGCCCTCTTTTTCCGGCGACCAGTAATGTTTGTCGCTGCCGTCCACGGTCGAACCCGCCGAGCCGTGTACCATCTCGATGCAGCACAGTCGCGCCTTCGGTTTCGCCGCGGTGTTTGCCAGCGGCGTCTGCGCGGGGACCATCGAATCGAGCAGCGGCAAGGCCAACGACGCGCCCGCGCCTCGCAACAAAGTGCGCCGAGAGAGGTGCTTTTTCGTAATAAACATCACGCTTCCTTTAATGGGCGCCGCCCGATGACTTCGATGCCTCGGCCGATTCCGCCCGGCGCATCTGAAACGGCATACTTTTCACCACTCCTAGAACGTACGACGAAAACTTGTAATTGTCCCGCGCCGCCGCCCGCCCGATCGACCGGACCGTCGGCATATCATTCTCATCGATCACGCGTCCGAGCGCGTACGACAACAGCTTCTCCGTGAAATTCCCGGCGATCGCGCCGGAATGGGTCATCAGCGCATTGCGCAGGCTCACAGGACCGTCGAGCGCCGTTCCGTCGAACATCTTCCCGTTGGCGTCTACCGGCATTCCCGCGTCTTTTGTCCGCCACTGCCCCACGGCGTCAAAATTCTCCAGCGCCAGCCCGATCGGATCCATCAATTGATGACACGACCGGCAAGGCTCATTCTTGCGATGCATCTCCATCGTTGCCCGAACCGACATCGGCTGCTCGTTCTCGCCGGTTTCCTTGAAAGGAGGAACATTGGGGGGCGGAGGAGACGGCGGGGTACCAAGCAGAACCAGCATCACCCACTTCCCGCGCTGCACCGGCGACGTGCGATTCGAACTCGAAGTGAGGGTAAGAATGCTCCCCTGTCCGAGCAGCCCGAACCGGTTCGGATCTTTCCACTCGACTCGTCGAAACATCGGCCCCATCACGTTCGGGATTCCGTAATGCTTCGCGAGCACTTCATCGACGAACGTATACTTTGCCGTAAGCAGATCGAAGATGCTGCGGTCCTCGTGAACGATGCTGTCGAAGAACAACTCGGTCTCGCGGCGCATCGATTCGGCTACATTTTTATCGAAATTCGGATACAGGAAAGCGTCGGGCTGAACGTCGTTGAGATTCTGCAATTGCAGCCACTGCGCCGCAAACACTTTCGACAGCGCTTCCGATTTCGGATCGGCCAGCATCCTCCGCACCTGCTGCTCAAGAATCGAGGGATCCTTCAACTTTCCCTGGCTCGCAACCGTAATCAGCGGATCATCCGGCATGCTGCTCCACAAAAAGAAAGACAGCCGCGAAGCGAGCTCCAGATCGCTGATCCGATAATTCGACCCCGGGGCTGCTCCCGCCGGAGCGCGCTCGAACCGGAAAATGAATTCAGGATCCGCGATCAGCGACTGCACAACGTCGCGAATGCCGCCCTCGAAATCGCCCTTATTCCGGGATTGCTGATAAACGCTCAGCAGATCCTCGAGATCGGCGTCGCTCACCGGACGCCGGTATGCCTGCCGCGCAAGCGCGGAAATAATTCTCTTCGCGCACGGAACCTCTTCCGATGGCGACGCCGGGCGGCAGATAAAAATCTTTCGCCGGCTCGGCGTGTCGCCAACCCCGGTGATATTTTTCGGTCCCACCACTCGCAATTCACGCAGGTGCGGCAGCGAGGTGATCCCCGGCATATCGGCATTGTTGAAATCGATCAGACTCTGGCCGAAGGGCATCACCGTGTCTTCCACCGGACCTTCGAATTTGGGGAGAAACGCCGCCGAAACGCGCTTCGGACCGGCAGTGACTTTAATGGGACCGCTGACCAGATCATCTGTAAAAACCGAGTTCGGATCGATGGTCATCAGCGCCACGCGCGCGCCGTCGATAGAAACCTCTATTTGTTGTCCTTTTCCCTGGTTTTTACCCCATAAAGGCCCGCAAATGTCGTAATAAAGCGACAATCTGAAGGCGTACTCGCCGTCGACCGGGAAAGAATGAATTACCGAAAGCCCGCCGCGGGTTCCGAACGGAGTCCCGTCCACATGCCGCAACTGGCTGACAACGCGTGGGATATGATACGTCTTCGTCAGGGGAGCCATTTTCAAATCGCCCACCGCCTCGCGGCTGATCTTGCTCGCCGCCCGAATATAGCCCTCCATCAGCGCCGGCGAGACATTCAGAACGTCCGCCATGTTGTCGAATCCGTGGCTCATATCGTCGGGCGGCAAAAGGGCTCCGACCTCGACATCCAAAGCAAGCAGATCCCGAATCGCGTTGTGATACTCAGTCCGGTTCATGCGGTGCAGGGCCGGAGCACCGGCACTCGGATGCGCCGCAGCGCCGCGATCGACCGCATCCTCGAGCGAAGCCGTAAATGCCTTGATCGAAGCAATCGGAGGACGCGGAATTCCCGGCGGAGGCATCATGCCCGCCCGCAACATGCGAATCGCTTTTTCCGTCGCCTCGGCCGTTCTCTCCGGGTGAGCGAGATCAACCTTCGTCCAGGAAAAGCCGCCGGATTTGAGTCTGTCGTTATGGCACCCCGCGCACGTCTTGTCGATAAAGGCCTGTTGCGCCGCTATCGACGAAAACGCCTCCACGGCCTGGCCCCAGGCAATCCCGGCCAACCCGCTCAAAATGAGGAAGTTTTTCATGTGGATCTTTTGGCCCGCGGCTCACCCCGACGACGCGAACAGGACACCTTGCCGGGAGTATATGTTCAGTGCGCGATTGTGTCAATTCGCTAAACAGCATACGGGCTCGCTAAAAGAATGACAACCCATACTTTCCTGAGCAGGGAGGCGCTCTCAAGTGTGTCAGCATACGGCCGGCTGCGCGGAAAATGAAGCCACGGTGAGAAACCCGGGGAATCCTACGATATAATTTCCTTTCTTATGTCAATCCTTCAATCTCGCCGCGATCTGTTGCGCACCTTAGGGGTCTCGGCAGCCGGTGCAAATTTCGCCAGATCCCTGTTTGCGCAAGGCCGCTGCCAGAATGGTTACGAGACGGCTGCGTGCCCTATGAGCAAGGAGGTAGCAACTGCTCCGATCAAGCCGCTTTTCGCGCCGACGGGGTGGAAGACCGTCGCACTCGAACAGATTTCGTTCCAAGTGCCCGATTATCGCAAAGAAGCCGCGTTCTATATCGCGTTAATGGGTTGGAAGCTTCGCAGCGACGACGGCAAACAAGCCGTTCTCGACATCGGCAACTGGGGCTCGGCGATCTTCAAGGCCGCGCCGGAACAGATGTCGGCGGTAGTGGACGGCTTTGGCTTCGCCATCGAGCCATGGAACGCCAAGGCTGTCGAGGCGGAACTGCGCAAGCGTGATCTCAATCCTGTCGCCGACAACAACGGTAAGGGATTCGAAAGCTTCCACGTCAAGGATCCGGACGGGTTCGATGTGCAGATCTGCAACAGCAAAGGCCTGGTGCAGGCGCGCAAGAGTGCAGCCAACGCGAAGCTCGAAGTGGAACTGCCGTTCGAGCCAACGAATTGGCGGCCGGTGTGGCTCGATCACTTCTCCTTTGGCGCGACCAACTACAAAGCGAGCGTGTCTTTCTACACGAATCTGCTTGGCTGGACCGGCACCTTTGACGAAGGCAGCCAGAACGAGGTGCTGATGGCCGACGTGGGAAATGCGATCATCCGCGGGGGAAATCCCAACGATCCGAATTTTGGCAAGCCACCAGCCAATGGCAAGCAGCGGCCGCGCAACATCCGCATCGACCATATCTCATTCGGCATCCAACCGTGGGACGCCGATGCGGTGAAAGACGCGCTAGAGAAGCGCGGGTTGCGGGCACAGGCAGACACAGGCAACACAGGCGATATCCACCAGGCGAAATACCAGAGCTACCACACCCGGACGCCCAACGGCTACAACCTTCAAATCAGCCTCGTCACCAAGGAGACGCGGCTGATCGGGTCGACCGGGACGAGGCCGCCGCAGTAATCGAAAGGGAGGTTTGCACCGATCCCGTGGCGCCCTGAGCCGTGGAATAGTGCGGCTCGTCGCTCTGACTGCGTTGGGCGTTCAAACATTGGCGAGTCGCGGTAGAGGCTCGCGCGGATGAATTGCTGGCACTGGGCGAATGCGCTTCCATATTTTTGGATGCTTTGGCCCACGCAGGTCAAACTAAGAGACGAACCGCTTTCCCAACTATCCAACTCGGTGGGCCAGAGATGAACTGACCGTATCTCACCTCCATGGAGCAGCCTCCGCCAGAGCCGATAATTCGATTTTCGCGATCCAGTCTTCGACTGAGAAATCTAACGCCCTCGCAAAGGCGACGCCTTAGGCCGGCGCCGCTCTTCTTTAGAAGGAGAATCGGGCCGCCAACTGGATGACGCGCGGATAAGAATCGCCGGCGTTTCCGGTGGACGAAATGGTGCCGAACAGAGCACTGGTGATGGTCGTGCTGGGATCGCGGAATTCCGCGTGATTGAGCACGTTGAAGAAGTCCGCCCGAATATCGAACTTCATTTTATCGCTGCGCAGATCAATCCCTTTGCTGATCGTGAGGTCCATGTTGACGCGATCCGGCCCGCGGAACGCATTTCGTCCGAGAGTTCCATAGGTCGAAACACCGCTGAAGCCCGACGGGAGCGCCTGGAAAGCCCGCGGATCAAAGAAGAAGTTGCCGGAACGTCCGTTGATCGTCTGACGGGTATCGATGTTGAAGTAAGTGACCGGACTCACAAGATTCGCACGCACGAGATTCGAATCCCCGAAGCCCGACGGACCCGGCCTCGTCGACGACCGCGTAAGGCCGCTTGTCACGTCAAGCACATCGCCGGAGCGGTATGTGACAAACGGGAACAGGGTCCAGCCTTTGGTGAGACGCTTTGGACCACTCTCCCACATCCTGTCGAACGGCAGCGACCAAGTTGCCGAAGCGGAGAGGACATGGGTCAAGTCGAAGTCCGACGTAGCCTCAAACCGCTTCCAATTGTAGTAGGGGACCGAACCGTCACGCGATCGGAATCCGGAGGCGTTGTCGATCGAGTGTCCGTAAGTGTAAGAAATCTGATACTGCAAACCGCCGAGGTAACGAATGTCCGTCAGGCGGCGCGCGAGACCGACGGCGAGTGAGTTATAGTGCGCATTCGCCACGTTGTCAAATGTGTCGAGATACGCAAAAGTCCCTGGAGCGACGCCTGGCTGCGCGTTGAACAGGCGGGTTGAGGTTCCGGGAATGAAAGGATCCGAGGAATACAATCCTGTCAGCTTGTGCGAACTTGATCCAATGTAAGAAACTTCGAGCGTCGTGTTGCGCATGATTTCGCGCTGAATGCTGAGGTTGTACTGGTACACGTACGGCGTCCGAAGATGCGGATTTACAAAATAAACGCCACCCGCGCCGAATGGGATGAAACCCGCCTTAGCGAAGTCAAGCGTATGCGGCGGCGGTTGAGAGGGGAACGGATTGACCTGACCCACGGCCGCGAACGGGTTGCTCAACGTGGTCACGGTCGAAGTGATTGGCGCGGTCAGCGCATTGGGGAAAAGATCGGCCGTGCCGAAGAACGGAGCCTGGCCATTGAACTGGAGGTTGTCTTCCGCCTTCAGGATGTCGTAAAACACGCCGAATCCGCCGCGAATACTGGTTTTGCCGTCGCCTTTCGGATCCCAGGCGAAGCCGAATCGCGGAGCCCAGTCGTTTTTGTCCGGGAAATTCGCGCCGGTCGGCGCGCCCGGATCGCCGGGGAACAGAAGCCCCTTGGGCGCGTTCACGAAAACCGTCGACTGCTGGCCATAGGCCAGGGAGAATGAACGTCCCTGGGTGTCGCGCTTCGGCGAGCTGTACTCGTAGCGCGCTCCCAGCGTGATGGTCAGGTTCCTCATTACCTTCCATTCGTCCTGCAAATACCATGCGATGTTGTAGCTGCGGATATTGCTCGGCGCGCGCGGGCTCTGGAAAATCTCATCCGGCAACCCAAACAGAAAATCTGCGTGGTCGTTCGAGGACCAGATGTTGTTTCCGTTCGTCGCGCGGTAGTAGATTTCGCCATTGACATAGAAATCGTAGGCGGTGTTGTTCTGATACGGCGTATAGCTGAATCCGGTCTTTACCGAGTGCTTGCCGTGCGTCCAGATCAAGTCGTCGCGCCAGATATACGTGTTGTCGATCAGCGCGGTCGGCCCCTGCACGCTGAATCCGGCGGTCAAGCCGCTTGAGAACGAAAGCACAGGAGGCCCGGTCGGATCGTCGGGAGTGATCCCAACGCCGAGTTCCTGCGGCGTCGGGAGCTTAACGCCCGGGACGCTCTGAAAATTGTTATTACGCGTCGCCGAAAAGCGGAATTCGTTCAGCAGCGTCGGCGAAATCGTCTTCGTGTAGTTGACGGTTCCTGCATAGCGATGCGTATAGGTGAAATTCGGGAATCCCGCAACGTTGCCCCCGCCGAACGGGGCCGAACTCGTGGCGCGGCTGGATCCGAGCAGCACCGACAGCTTGTCGTTCTGCGTCAGGTTGACGTCAACCTTCTCGGTAAGTTCGTCGCGGTTGTCGATCGCCGACCCCTGCGGGAAGAGCACGCCCGTCGGCGATGTCGGAATCAAGCCCGCTTTAATGAAGTTCTGCGAAACGGGATTGATCCTGCTCGGGTCTATGATTCCCTGCTGAGCCAGGCCGGCGTTTGGCTGGAAATATGGATTGTTTGTGAGGAATTTCACGACGTTCGGGTCAGGACCCGTGCGCGTCGAGTTGGAGTGGGAAAAGTCTCCACTTAGCTCGGCCGGCGTGAAGGTCGTCACACTCGATCCCGTCTGGAGCTGCGAAAGACGCTGCCCCTGATAAGCCACCATGAAGAAGATCCTGTCCTTACCATTGATGACCTTCGGAATGGAAAGCGGACCGCCCACCTGCGCTCCGAACTGGTTGCGCTTCAGCACGTCCACCGGGAGCCCCTGCTGGTTATTGAAGAATGAGTTGGCGTTGAAGTAGTTGTTGCGCACGTACTCGTACGCCGACCCATGGAAGGTGTTGGTGCCGGACTTCGTCACCACGCTGACGATTCCACCCGCATTGCGGCCATACTCCGCGTTGTAGTTGCTGGTAAGAATCTTGAACTCATCCACGGCGTCCGGATTCGGGTTCAGGATCAGGCCATTGTTCAGAAGGTTCGTATTCATCGCGCCGTCGATCAGGAAGCTGACCGAATCCGTCCTCGATCCCGCCACGCTGAAAGCGGTCCCGCCGGCTGTCGTGGTCGCCCCAGCGACCGCCGGGATGACGCCCGGCATCAACTTCGCCAGATCCATCACATTCCGTCCGTTGAGAGGCGCGTTCGCGATCTGCGTTCCTGAAACGACCTGCCCGAGCGAAGAATTCACGGTCTCGACGCCGCTTGCGTTAGCCTCGACCTGAACCGTTTCCGTGGTCGAGCCGACTTCGAGCTTGAAGTCGATTTTGAGAGACTGATTGATTGCCAGATCCTGCGGATTGGTGACGCTCTTGCGAAAGCCCGCCGCTTCGGCCTCAACCCGATATGAGCCCACGGGCAATAGCAAAACCTGGTAGGCCCCATCGTCACCGGCCAGAGCGGTAGAACTGATCCCGGTTCCCACATTGGTCACGGTGATCTTCGCCTTGGGAATGACGGATCCGGACGGGTCCGTGACCAAGCCTACGATGCGGCCCGTTGCATCCTGGCCCAGAAGGCCGGTCGCGAGCAGAAATAATGCGGCTATCGCTAGCAGCGCGAGAAATCCATATTGACGATCAAACCGTCTGCGAGCCATCGGAGGTCCCCCAAAAGCTAGAATTGAAAATTCCCCAACTCGACAACGCCCCCCGTTGCGGTGGGCACCACAAAAAAATGATTCTTTATTTTTTAACAGATTCGTCGCGGCGCGTCAACATACAGAAAAAACCAGCAATGGGTAATCTTAGCCTCGATGAAGCTGGCCCTTCGAAGTGATGTCGCGGAAAAAACGGCACGCATGTCGCGATCGTCGCTTAAATTCACGCCGGAAAATCCTGAATCGTCACGGCGAACTTCGAGCGGCATATACCACCTCCGCTCGTTTGAGCGCTTCGCTGATATTGAGGCAAATATTCTCAGCTCCTACGTGGCGTTCAAATTCGGCATCACGCATCAGGCGGGCTGGCTGCTCGCGGGCACCGCACAGAATCAGAGCGCGCCCGGAGGCGTGGACCGCATCGGCCAGATCTTCCAACGCCTGGAGCCCGGTGGCATCAATCGCGGTCATATTACGCAGGCGGAGCAACACCACGGGCGGCAACGTATCGAGCCGGTCCGAAATTTCCGCGATCTTATCCGTAGCTCCGAACAGGAACGGGCCGTGAATGCGGAATACGGCCGCGTACTCGGGAATAAGCTTGTCCTGAAGGATGTGTACGCTGCTGCTCGAGATGTCCTGGGGGGTCACATGAGTCACGGTGGTCGTCATCGTGACTTTGCGGATATACAGGAGTGCCGCGAGGATCATCCCGGCCTGTACAGCGACCGTGAGATCAGCAAACACCGTCAGCGCAAAGGTCACAAACCAAACTGCGATATCGGATTTGGTCAGCTTCAGCAGCGCTGGAATTTCGCGCCACTCGCCCATGTTGTAGGCGACCACCATAAGAATCGCCGCGAGCACGGCGAGTGGAATGTGTCGAGCGAGCGGCGCGGCCCAGACGAGCACGGCGAGAATGGTCAGCGCATGAATCATACCCGCCACTGGAGTCTTCGCGCCTGAACGGATGCTGGTTGCCGTCCGGGCGATGGCGCCGGTGGCGGGAAGGCCGCCGAACAGCGGCGACAACATATTCGCGATGCCCTGGGCGAACAACTCCACGTTGGGATTGTGTTTATCGCGGCCCATCCGATCGGCGACGGTCGCGGAAAGAAGCGATTCGATTGCTCCCAACATGGCGATGGTCAGCGCCGGCGAAAGCAGTTCCGCCAACGCACCCGGAGGGAAATGCGGGACGGAAAAATGGGGCAGCCCGGTCGGAATCCCTCCGAATTTTGTTCCTATTGTCTCGATGTGCAGGCCGAGCAGCCGAGCCGTGATCGTGCCGCCGAACAGAGCGAGGATCGCGCCTGGTACGCGCGGAAGAAATCGCATCGCGAGGACGATCACGACCAGTGTTCCCGCGGAAAGAGCAGTCGCCTGCGGCGAGAGGCGCGCCGCATTTGCCGCCAACACGCGCAATCTCGCGACGAATTCGCCGGGCACGCTGTCAATGGCGATGCCAAAGAAGTCCTTGAGCTGAGTGCTCGCGATCAGCAGAGCGATGCCGTTCGTGAATCCGATTACGACAGGCCGCGGGATGTATTTGACCGCTGATCCCATGCCTGTCAGACCAAGCGCAGCCAGTATTACGCCGGCAAGCAGCGTGCACACATGAAGGCCGTCAACACCATACTTGGCAACGATGCCGTAAACCACGACGACGAAGGCACCGGTCGGACCGCCAATCTGGAAACGTGACCCACTGAATAGAGAGATGAGAAAGCCGGTTATAACCGCACAATACAAACCGTCTTGCGGCCGTAATCCCGAGGAGATCGCGAACGCCATCGCAAGCGGTAATGCGACCAAGCCGACCGTGACTCCGGCCAGCAAATCCGAGGCGAAAAAATGTGCGTTGTAGTTGCGAAGACTCGTTACGGATTTAGGCCACGCAATCATCATCGAGCGCTAGATGGCTTGCGCCGCTGCAAAGAGGACACCCGGCACGGTGCGCCGTCAAATCTGAAACGAATTGTCATAGATCGCGTAACATCGAGCCGCGCGCGTGTTTTTCACGCACGAACGCGGTACAACAGTCTTTCAAGTATACGACATAAGGGAATTGACGCGACGGCCTGGTTAACGCTCCAGCACCACCTCAGCGAAGCCAGCGCGCGATGGTGCAAAGTAAATCGCCGATCTGGCGGGGGGCAGAACGTCCTTACCTATCAGCAAGGACCCAGAAAGCCCGCAGCCGGAGCCGAGCAAATCTTTCGCCAGCGCTTCAATAACGAACCTTCGAGGCGTTGTATTGCGATAACGATTTATATTGCATTTGGGCACGCCGGAAGTTTCGGAGATGGTCTCACCGGCTGCTTCGATCCCGCACTTGCTCCGAGGTCAATCCGTACAGGGGCGGAGCCGATACTTCAAGCAGTGATAAATAGATGTAGATCTGCCCCCGATGATGCACCTCATGCTCCACCATCGCCCTCAGCCACTTCCACGACGTAATCGACGCGCCGTCAGGAGTCGTACACTTCCGCCGTAAGTCTTCATGGCTCAAAGCAGAAAGGATCTCGACTGCCTCGGCGTGGAGGCGCTCGGAGAATTGGACGATCTCATCGTAAGTCGCGGCCAATTCGCGGCCGCACCCCGAGTACGTGCTGCGGCCGTTCTTTACGACCTCCAGAAAGATGTAGCGATTCGCCGCCGCGATATGGCGCACCAGATCGCCAAGCGTGAAACTGCCTTTGCGAAAGGTCCAGTCCACGCGATCGGCGGGGATCGCGCGGACTACGTTCATCGTCCGTTGATGGATTTTTTGGAAGTAGTTGAGAAACTCAACTGGCTCCTGGATTTCCATACTCTTAGATTCTCCTCAATTCGTGACTCCGCTTAATTGAAGAATAGCCGCAAACGTTCGGCGCGATCCGGGACGGAACCCTCGACGAACTCGTTCGCGCTGAGGGCAATTTCCTCGATTTATGGTATGGTAAGCGGGACGGGTCGTCATGTAAACATTACTGTGTAGTGTACAATAGCAATCACGAGATGGAGATCAACTCATGACATTTCGCGTTCGAGCAATCGCACTTGCCTTTCTGCCGGTAGCTCTATTGGCGCAAACCGGAGCTAGCAAAGGACCGCCGCCTCGACTTGTGTTCTCCGTCACGTCGGCAGCCTGGCCTGACGGCGGCGAGATTCCCATGAAAAACGCGTTTCGAGGCGAGAACAAATCGCCAGCGTTCGAGTTTCATTGGACGCTCGGAGGGAATACGGCTTCGGCGCCGGAGACGCTTCAAACCTATGCGGTGATTTTCCACGATGTGGAGAATTCCACGAACAAGACGACGGCCGACACTCTTCACTGGACCGCGTTCAACATTCCTGGCTCAGCCAAGGGCTTGCCCGAAGGGCTGGGCACAGGCGATCTTCCGGATGGCACCCGCAACGGTCCCGGCCTTTTGGCGCGCAATGGGAATCCGGGCGGATACTTCGGACCGGGCGCAGGTCCGGGACCGTTCCATCACTACATCTTCGAGTTCTACGCGTTGGACACCAAGCTCGATCTACCGGCCAATACGAGCCGCGACGAAATACTCAAAGCAATGGACGGACACGTAATCGGCAAAGCGGCGTGGACCGGCCGTTTTCACGCTCCGCCGCAGCAGTAGGCCGCACGAGGGAACTCATCAAGCGTCGAGCGGGCCAGCACGTTGGCACGACCGAAAACGGTACATCGTGATGAACAGCCGCAATTCGCCCGGCCAGATCTGGCGAGAAAAATTCACAACGAAGGAAAAATCTTGCGCGTGTTTGATCGCGGCACGAAATGAAGCAATATACGGTCCTGAAGAAGACAGGCACGCACGCTGATGCTCTGGCGGCGATCGGCGCCGCGGATCTGCTCCATGGTCTCGATCCGCGGATCATTGAGCTTGAGGATCGTTTTGTCATCGAGCTGCGGCGTCCCGCGGTTCCTGCCGACCTGGATAACGCCGATCCGGGGTATGAACCTCTTGATCGGTCATCGAAAACAACAGATCGCATGACGATGATCCTTTCACGGATGAAAGCGTTTGGCGGACCCACTCTGCTGTACGAGAAATTCTCAAAAACGAAGCGAGACCACTGGGCGCAACGAATCTGGGAGTCTCTCAATGGGCGGGCCGATTTCGTATTCTCGCCGCCCCTGGTTCAGCTCTTTCATCCCGAATGTTGCCGCGGATACGCGCTGCTGAAGCCTTCGGGAACGAATCGGAGCGACAAAACCAAGGACCGGTGGGCGGAGCCGTTTCTCGAATGGCTTCGGTTTCGCGGGTACTTCGCCGCGAGCGCGGGATGGTTCACTTCGGGCGATTTGCGACTGTACACACCGATTCCGGCGGTAGCGGAATACGATCGGCTGGCGCCGGCGATGAAGGAGTTTCGCGAACTGAAATTTGGCGGGGGTTCCGTCAAGATCGATTGCCGCGCGATTCTGGCTCTTGCGCGCATCTTGATTAAAACCGCGAGCAGGCATCAGCCGCCGCGCGAATCGGTGCGGGGAATGCACGTCGCGCACTACAAAGATATGGGGCAGGCCCATACGCTGATCGCGATGGACCAGCTCGCGCTTCCGGATTGGTTAGAATTGCGGACGTCTGAACACGCCTCGTGCTGGCTGGAGACGATCGAAGCCCACGAGATCGTACTTCGACGGCTGGATGATAGCCACTCCGACGAGTTCGCTTTGTTGAAGCAATATCGCTCAACACTGCAATGCCAGAGGAGCGATTCGATTCCCGCCTTCATTGAGTTTCTCGCCGGATACTCAGCTCTGGTGTTCAGGCGGCGGTCGCTCGATGACTGGGTGCTTCCGCAATTCAGCGAAGCGAGTGTCGCGCCAATTTTGCGCCGGGAATCGGATCTCCGGCCCTGGCTGCGCAATCCTGGACTTCTCGCCGTAGCCGCCGCGCTTCGTGCGTCGACGCTCGGTGCGCAGTCCGCCCGCCATAGCGGCCGCCTGAATCGGCGCGAGATTCGATACGGCGTGCTCTCCGATCTTCGGCGCGCAACGACGCGCGATTTGCCGCGAATCGTCGCGGACTTCGTGGAAGCGTTCAATACGGAATCGTTCCGGCGGCAGAGCACGGGGCTTCGGGCCGCGAGGATCAGCAGGCAGGAACGGGATGCTTGTCTCTCGGCGATAGAGCGTCTGCCCCGGCGCATCCCGGCCGCCGCGTTGTTGTGCGCCATGGCTGGATGCCGTCCGGCGCGCACGGTTGATGCGACCGCCGAAACCCGGACTCCGGAGGCAATCCCCGCATGATTCAATCGATTTCCGTGTCGGCGGAAGTCACTCTCGCGCTGCACAATCTCAACAGTGAGGGCGTGGAAGGAAATCTCCAGCAGACCCGTATCGTTCACGTAATCGATCCTTCGGGCGAACGCCACGCCGTGAACGCTGTTTCAGGTGACATGTTCAAGCACATTTACGTGCAGCACTTGACTGCGGCGCTCGCGGCGGACGGTCAGCCATTGTCGAAAGGCGCAGCACTCGGCAGCGCGGATCGCATCACGGTCGACGCGGATTTTAAATCCGCGATCAAAGGCCGCGGCGCGGCGGAAGTGCAATCCGAGATGATTGCGCGGTGCGCGGTGACGGATATCGCAGGCACTCTGTTTACGGAGGGAATCACGGTACCAAGAAAATCGTGCGCCGAATTCGCGTGGGTTGTCGGGATTCCGGACAAGGTTCGAACGGACCAGTATTTTCACGTGAAGTATCAACCGGATCGCCGCAAGACCGGCACGCAGGCTCCGCGCGGGGAGGGCACCATTGCCGGATCGCAGACGGTTTTTCATCGGCCGGCGAGTTCCGGGGTGTACGCATGGATCTGTCACCTGGAACTCTCGCGGATTGGCCGCAACGATGTGACCCGCGAGTTCGTAATTCCCGAAGACTCGCTGAGATCGCGCCGCCGCGCCGCTGTACAGTCGTTGCTGGCGACTCTGCTGCGGCCAGCCGGCGCGCAGCGAAATACGCAGAGCCCCCACGTTCTGGAATGTTCAGGAGTGTTGACGGCTTCGCGCTCGCATCTGCCGGCGCCGATGATGAGTCCGCTCGGCAAGGGCTTTCGCGCCGAGATCGTTTCGATCGCCGAAACGCTGAACCGGATGTCCGGGGCAATCGAGACATATCTGTTCGACAATCTCGCGAGCGCGTGTTTTTCACTGGAGAAAATCGCCTCGGAGATATGATGCCGGAATCGTTCGGAGCATTCGGGCTGGAAACAGATGAATTGCCGGAAGAATTCGCGGAAGTCGAGCGCCCCTGGCTGGTTTTTCGCTATGCTCCTGTCGGGTTGTTTGCGTTAAAAATGTCTCGCGCGACCTCGACAGTAGGGAAGACTCTCCTGGTTCCGACTCCGTACTCGGTCAAGCTCGCAATTCTCGACGCTGCGCTTCGCTATCGATTGACGAGCGATCCCGCAGATCTCGTTCGCCGCCTGACGAAGGCGGCCGTCCGGATCGGCGTGCCGCAGCATGTCTGCGTCACCGGCACAATTCAGCGAATCCGCCAGGAAACCCGCGCGAGCGATCGCAAGAAGGATCCCGAACTGCCTCCCTATCGGCCCAACATCGCGATGCGTGAAGTGGCGCATTTCCAGGGCGTGCTAAGAATTGCAATTCACGCCGCGGATCTCAAGCAGTTGGCGCTCGGTGTGGCGCCCGCCATCAACTATTTCGGCAAGCGAGGCAGCTTCTTCCAATACCTCGGCCACGATCGGCAAGCCGAACTCGACGCCACCTTCACGCAGCCCTCAGAAGCGGGAGGCTGGCCATGGGGACATACGGCAACGCTCGACGATTTCGGCCCAAAGGCGAGCTTCGAAGCGCTCAACTCTTTCAGTTCTGCCGAGATCGAACGCGGTTTCCAGCGCATGTTTGTCGAAACAATGGTTCCGCTGGCACTGTTCAATTCTGGCCCGGGGTTCGCGCACTACAGCGCACCAGGCGCTATGATTTGAAAATCCCCGAAGCGAAGGGGACTGAAATCAGTGAGGCTTGTGCCAGAATCCCGCGGCCTTTGACGGGCCGCGGCGGTTCCGGTTCAATGTCAGCCGGCAACATTGTTGGCGAAACACTGTGCCCGATGTGGCAGGGAGCGCTGCGCGACCAGAGCGAACGCCAGCCGCAGTTTTGAACCGGCACAGAGTAGAGCACCGGGCATCGTTGTAAGCCGCGTGCTCACTTCTTGAAAATCGTCACTGTCGCGCTCGCTGATTTGGTTGGGTCGGCCTTGCTGACCGCGCTGACTGTTACAGCCGCCGGAGAAGGCACCGAACCGGGCGCGGTATAGACCCCGTTCGAATTAATCGAGCCGACGGTAGCGTTGCCTCCGGCGATGCCGTTGACTTTCCACGTCACGCCGGTGTTCGTTGTATTCTTCACGGTCGCGGTGAACGTCTGTCTGCGGGATACGCGAACCGTGGCGGTTGCCGGTGAAATCGCAATCGATACGGGCGGCGGTACGGTAATCGTCACGGTAGAGCCGGCGGACTTCGTCGGATCGGCATTGCTAATGGCGCTGACAGTCACGGTGGCGGGTGACGGGACCGAACCTGGCGCGGTGTAAAGACCGCTCGTGCTGACCGTACCGACCGTTGAATTGCCTCCGGCGACGCCATTGACCTGCCAGGTCACGCCGGTGTTCGTGGTGTTGCTTACGGTGGCGGTAAACTGCTGTGTTCGGGAAGTCTGGACGGTAGCGCTGGTTGGCGAAATCGTGATCGATACGGGCGGCGGGGGCGGCGTGATGGTCACCGACGCGCTGCCGATCGCGGCCGGCACAGCGTTGCTCCTGGCGTGAACAGTGACGGTGGCGGGAGAGGGCACAGCCGCTGGAGCAGTATACAGGCCGGTGATCGAGTCGATAAATCCGACACTGCTGTTTCCACCGACGCTTCCGTTCACATCCCAGGTGACCGATTGATCCGCGTTGCCGGTAACGGTTGCCGAAAACTGTTTCTGCGCGTTGATCTGGACGCTCGCGCTTCCCGGACTTACGCTCACAAACGTCCCTGATTGCAAAGCCTGGCCCGAGTTCGGGTCGATCATCAGAACGGTCGCGTCCACTGCCTCGAAATTCGATCCGGCGATGGTGGTGAGAGCATGAAGGTCGCTATCGTCCCAGCGATCATCCGGTTTACCGGTGATGAACCATGCCGAACCATTGTCGGCAAGCATCATCCCGTAGCGCTTGAGCGCGGTCAGGATGATTTGATTGGTCGCTGAGAAGCCGGAGATATCGAAGCTCGCCTTGAGGCGGAAGCGAGCGCCCATCGGCGGATACGCGGGATCCGTGATAGTGGACGCGTAGTGCCGGGCGGGCCACACAAAGGCTCGCTGGGTAGACGGGACCGTAAAGCGGATGGCGTGGCGGATTTCGCCCGCAAGGATCTCTTCGTAGCGAACCAAGCCCGGCGCGATCGGCAGGCCGGCGGCATCGGCGGAGGTAAAGGTCGCGGTCCTCAGGGCCTGGGAGGACAGGTTGAAGATCGCACCCGAGTATGCTGTCCAACTCGCCGTATGGGGGGCGGCAAGGTACAACTCGTAGAGGATGCAGTTGTCCGTATCGATCGAGATCGCATGGCTGTCGCCCCCAGCCTCGATGGGTGCGTTCAACGGGATCGCGTAAGGCCCAGGATCGCTTTCATCTGCGACCGTAAAACTGACGGGATATTTCGTTTGTGTTCCGGGGACGGTGATGAAAGGAATGCCGTTCGTCCCGGTACCGAAATCCGGGTGCAGCGGAGAGGACGGTCCGATCTTGCTCACCCAGGTCGACGAGCTGGGATGAACGGGCAACTGATCGATCCGCGTGTTCCATACATTATCCGCGGGAAAAACGGTGCAGTTACCGATCGTAGGCGCCTGCGCCGCAACAAGGCCGGCAAAGCCAAGCACTGCGACGGTATGGTACCACGCTTTCACAAGTACCCCCTTCGGGTTTACAGAATAATGTTCGAGCGATGCGAGGCACAATCGGGAAATCGCCTGAGACAGCGTTAAGAGATTTGGCGATTGGACACGGAAATTCGTGTTGACGCTGCGGTGGCCGATCAGTATGCGTCGGGAACTTCCTCGAAGATTTTGGGCTTGCTCACTGCGAGTCTTCTCATTGCGAGTCTTCGTGGCTATGTGATCTTGTATTTGGCCGGATTTTCAGAAACGCCCGCACCTCGACGGGAGCCCGGCAGGCGACGACGGATTAGCGTCCCGACGCGAGTGCCTCATCCATGTCAGCGGCTTCGGGAAACCGCCCACGTGCTCTTTGGACTCAAGGTACGGCCCGTCAAGTGATGAGCACGTCTCCGCCAGGCTGCTTACGCAATGATTTCGCCTTGCTGCCGGTTCCAGCGGGCATCCAAGGCAGGGCCTCAGGAAGGGCGTTGCGCAGGCCGATGTAACGCTTTGCGCGCTGGAACGATTCCAAGCAACTGCGACCCGCCGGACGCGCCTCTTGGAGTTAAACGGACACCAGCAGTACGAACGAGTATTCCGCTTCCTTTTAGAAATTGATCCGTCCGCCGAGTCTGATCAAACGCCCCATGTCTATATTCGATGGTTTCAGCAGAGATGGGCCGATGCTGGTGACGGCACTCGTTACAGCGCTGCTGTTGAAGGTATTAAAAAGGTCCACCATCGGCTCGAACGACCACCGCTCGCGTACCTTGAACACGCGCGAAAACCGCAGGTCGAGCAGATTTTGCCACGGATAGCGATAAGTTCCGGGAGCTGCGACGATTAGGGTCTGCGTGACCTGGGTCAATTTGATTCCCTGGCTCGCCAGGTCCGAGTTGGAAACCGTATACGTACGGTTCTGCGGAAGGCCTGAGTTCTCTCGCAAAGAACCCGCGAACTGAACCTTTCCGGGCAACTGATAACTGAATCCTGCACGAAGCTGATAAGCCTGGTCGTAGCCTTCGTTGCCGGCGTAGTTGATCAGGTTGTTGGGATTGTTGAAGTCGGTGCTGCCGCCGCTTGGTGTGCCATAATCCTTTCCGATCGTGAATCCGGCGAACACGCTTGCTTTTTGAATGCGCGTGTTCACTTGAAATTCTACGCCGTTATAGTGTTCGTAAAGACTGGGCAGCGTTTTCTGAAGCAGATTGATCTGGCCCAGGGTCGAGGGAAGCTGGTTGAATACGGTCAACGGTCGCCCGACCGCGGAGCTCGTAAAGGTAACCGGTGTGTAATCGGACTGCGGCACGGCCGTATTGATCACTCCGAACAGGTTGAAGAATTTCCGTCCGTAGTAGCCGACGCTCACCGAAGTGTTCGCTCCGAATTGGCGCTGGATCAATACGGTGTACTCCCACTGATACGGCCGCTTCATGTCGGGATCGATGTGATTGTTATTGCCGGAAAATCCGGTGCAACCAGTAAGGGCCTGTCCGGGTGTGGGCGGCGTTGCACTGGTCCAGGGACATGTCGAGAAGGAGATGAAATTCGGATTTACGTTCTGAGCGAGTGAAGATCCTTCAAGGACATCGTATTTGCTAATGCCGCCCTTGATCGCAGTCTTGGAATCGCCGAAAACGTCCCATGCAAACCCGATCCGGGGCGACCAGGTGTTCCAGTCCACCACATCATTCATAGCAGGGAACGATCGCGGGCCGACCCACGACCCACCCGGCGCGCCCTGGGCCGGGATATTCATCACCATGCGGTCAAATCGGATGCCGAGATTCAAACTCAGCCGGCGGTTCAGGCGCCAGGAATCCTGAAGGAACCAGCCCAGATCCGGGTTTACATCCTCACGGTGCGTCAGGGGCGTGTTGTAAATGCGTACCGATGTTGGAACGCCATTCTGTAACACCTGGATCATATCGCCGTTCATCTGGAAACTTTCCTGGAAGTAACCCTTGCGGAACTGGATGCCGGTTTTCAAGTTGTGCGAACCGCTGATATACGACGCGCTCGCGACGACCGTCGTGTATGCGCCGCGATCGAGGTCCTGACGCGGCGAAATGCCGGTCATCGTCGAAAGCACGGTGTCGTACTGAGCAATTGTGCCGGGAACGGCCCCGGGTTCGAAGAAGAGATTGTAGTAAACCGGCATGTAGGTCATTCCGACATCAAACAGCAGCCGGTTGGTGACTGTCGAAGTCCAGTGGGCCTGCGACATGTAGTTCAACCAACTCTTCTGCTGCACGTCAGCGAGCGGATCGGAGAACGATACGCTGATCAGGTTATTCGGCCGATGACCGCGAAACTTAAAGCCGCGATCGTAAGAAACGGAAACCTTATTGTTCTTGTTGATCTGATAGGTCAGCCGCAGAGTCACGTCGGTCAACCGCGTGTCATCCACCACCTGCTGTCCGTTGGGGAAGAAAGTATTCGCCAGGAAGTTGTTCGCGCCCCAGCGGCGGAAACTCGTCAGGAACCACAAACGATCCTTGAGCACCGGACCGCCGAGATCCGCGTTTAGATCGTACAGCGTGTCGATCTTATTGCGGGCCTTAAGCCCCAGCGCCTCAAGACTCGAATTGGAGTTATTCGACTGCAGCGCCTGGGTGGCTCCGGTTCCGAATGTCGATCCGTGGAACTGATTGCCGCCATCCTTGGGAATCATGCTGATCTGAATGCCGCCCACGGGCGCTTCAGCCGGAAGCGAGCTGGTCAGATAGGTGATCGATTCCATTAGGCTGTCGTTGTAATAGAACCCTGTCTGGTTGCCTGAAAACCCCGTGTGCTGAATTTGCATTCCGTCCACGACAAACACATTGTCGTTTCCGTTGGAGCCGTGCACCTGCAACGTCGGCTGCTGCATGCCCTGCGTCCCGCCCACGTCGGGAGTCTGCGTAGAAACGCCTGGAATGATCTGTCCGACGGCGAAGGGATCGCGTCCGGTGGGAATTGTATCCAGCGTTCGCCGATCCATCGCCTTCTCTGTTAGGGAGTTCTGCACGTCCACGAGCGGAGGCGCATCGGAAACCGTCATCGCCTGCGCCGTTGCGCCAACCTGAAGATCGCCATTCACCGTCACTGTGAACGATGCGCCGAGCGTGATCCCTTCGCGCTTTACAGTGCGGAATCCTTCGCGCGTAAATGTAACGATGTATTCTCCCGGACGGAGATCGACGATACGGTATTCACCATTCCCGCCGGTCGTGGTCGTGCGTCTTCCCTCGATCAGGGAGGGGCTGGACGCCTCCACGGTAACGTCCGGGACTACCGCTCCAGTCTGATCCCGGACCACTCCGGCGATCGCGCCAAGGTTTTGCGCCAACATCGGGGAGACCGCGAAAAGCCACATCGCCGCGAATTTCAGGTTGTTCATTTTTCACCTGCCGAAACTCAGTCGTGTGCAAACACACTGCGATAACAGGCACTGGCGAGAACGAGGTGCCCTATCGTTGATGATGGTCAAGCATTCACCCCAAACACCGCGGTTTGGACGTTAGCTCATTATGTACGAACCGACTTGATTGTCAAGTATCCGCGGAAAGAAAATTGTCGTTGACGATCATTCACCGCTTCCTTGCTTCGCGCCGTGGACAGCGCCGAAGGCGCGACGGTTTCAATACGCGTGTACTTCGAAATACTCCGCGGTATCGGATCAGCTTCGCGCGAGCCCGTTCAAGTTAGCGCCTCAGTGGCTCGTGTCTGTGGAACGGTTTTGGATTGTGGTTCACCTCAACACGACCCCTCCAACCGCTGCCTTTTGGAACCGGCGGGCCTGCAAAGGGTCGCGCGAGAATATTGCTCAGAATGTTCGTGTCGCTGGTCGCCGTGCTCGCAAAAAACGGCACAAACTGTTCACCGGATACGGCTAGCCCGTGATAGTCTCCAAGAAAATATGCGTTGCCTGAACGTGGCGCCTTGAGCATGTCGAATGGTCCCGCGACCATCGTTTCCAGCCATGTGCTTCCGCCATCGGCCGAAACAATCTGCCAGTAGGTTGTCGGCAACGTGCTCGCGTCTTCTCCAGCCTGACGAAAATCGAAATATGTCATGCCGACGAGGCCCCGCGGCCCCAAAAGCGTATTTCGCGTGCCCACTGCGACCACAGGATTGAAGGCTTGTACTTCCGGAACCTGGTTCACCTGCGCGGGTTGCGACCACGTGGTCCCACCATCGATCGATTTCACAAGCGCCACGCCTTCCCGCTGTCCACCGCTGAATCGCCCGTCTTCCCATGCGACGTAGATTGTACCCGAGATGGAATCCACAGCCGAACTTGGAATCCCAAGGCCCGTGCGGACTCCTGCCTGCGTCCTCGAGTCCACTACACCGATTGCAAGATTCAAAGCAATCGCAACCGGGGCTGACCATGTCGCGCCGCGATCGGTCGATCGCATCGCCGCGATCATTGTCGGCGAATCGCCCCTTGTTAGAAGAAATACGTCGAGCAATGTCCCATCGGTGAGCACAACGATCTGATTAATTGACGCGTAGTTATTGGGGCCAGGATCATAGATTGGATGCGCGGGTTCCCAAGTGAGCCCTCCGTCGACGGATCGAGAAAACCAATTCGCAAGGCTATTGGGCGCAGCGCCGTTGCGGTCCCAAACAGCGTATACGTAATGTGCATCGATCGGGTCCGCCGTGATGGTCTCCTTGTCGTCGCTTTTCGACGAATCAACAACGGTAACGTCGCCCCAGCTAATGCCACCATCTGACGAGCGGCTTACGAGGACTGCTGTTTCTGTGCTGCCGGCGGTCCGCGTTAAGCCGAGCGCGCTTTGATAAGCGACACCGTTCGGTGAAATCGTCACCCACGGATCGCTTGCCAACGTTGTACTACCACCATCGCACACGCCGGTGCGAGCCGAGATCTGCTTCCAGGTTCTTCCGCCATCGAATGAAACTCCAGTCAAAGTCGCTGTTGCCCCACCGTTGGACCAGCGGTCTTGCTGCCATACACCGATCAGATGCTGTGGATTGGTCGGATCGGTTGCAACTTGCGGCTCAACCGCCGAATTCATGTAATCGATGCCGCTCTGCTGGGGAGGACAACCAGGAGGAAAATGACTTTGCCCCGATACCTGAACCAAAGAATTTTCCGACGCGAATGGTTTTTTATGCATTTGCGCATGCACGGCGAGCAGGCCCGCGCCTACGCAAGTTAAATACACGACAGCGATCGAGCGGCGCATTGCCAGCTATTGAAATTATACCCGGCCCGCGCGCACAACATCCCGACCTCGATTGCAATATCGGTGTACAGCCGCGGATGAGGAAGACACTGGGGATCTGTCGAAAAAATATCAAAGGACACCTGATTATTTTTCTGGACAGCTTTCGCGTTATGTTCCAGGGAGACGATTATGGGAGCGATCGCTCAAAGCATTCTTCACGGAGATCCGCCGGTGATCCTGGCGGCGTCCTTAGCGGCATCGATCTGGATTTTGCACGCCGGAACACGCGAAAAAGTCACGCGGGCCCTGTTGGTTTGCGCAACCGCCGAAGCGTTTCTTGGCGCCCTTCTCGCCGCCCTGATGGGAACGCATGTTCTGGCCGTCATCGTTCGGCGCGTCCAATTGAAAGAAGAAATGTGGGTGCGATTCGAACCGCACATTCGAATCGCAGGCATTCCCTACGATTTCCGGATCTACTCGTTGGTGTTATTGGGTGTTTTGGGCGCGTGGGCCGGGGTAAGCTGCGTGCGCGCATCCCGAGCGGCGGTTACCCGAAACGGACAGAATTGTCGCGGCGTGTGCCGTCCATTCGTGGCGATGTGCCTGCTCACGATTCCAATCTTACCGATGCAGCCCTTCGCAGTCCCTGTTCTGGGGATCTCCATCATCGGTATTCTCATCGCGCTGTTCGGCAGCCGCCTTTCGCCGAAGGAGGAGTTATGCGTGTCCTAAGCGTCTCGCTCGTGGCCTGGCTCCTTGCCGCCACGTGGATCGGCGCGAGCGGAACCTTCTATCGCGCCACGCCGGTCGAAGTCGCGCTCACGGTATGGATCGGCTCGATCGGCTTGCTCCTCGCGGTCTGGCGTGTTCAAAGCGCTCGCGAGTGGGCTGTCAACGGATCGATACGAGGGCTGCTTGTCCCCCATGTTGTACGATTCGTGGGGCTGGCTTTTGTCGCGCTGTATGCGCGAGGTGATCTGCCCTTCTCAGTGGGAATCGTCGGGGGAATCGGCGATGTAGTCGTTGCGATCGGGGCTATCGTCCTAATGCTCGATCCGGACCAGAGCTGGAGGACGTGGTGGAACATCGTGGGCTTCATCGATATCGTCAGCGTCGTCGTGTCCGTATTGAGAGAGGGATTGCGCGACCCGCATTCCGTAGCGGTTATCCGCGAATTCCCATTAAGCCTGCTGCCGACTTATTTCGTGCCATTGATCATCGCTTCACACTGTCTCATTTTCGTGAGGTTCCGCAGCGATCGAGCGCGCCGCCAAGCTCCGCCGCCGATTTCCGATTCTCAACGCTCGGCAGATCGCGGTGTTCATGGGCGCTGATCGCGGCGAACTGAGTTCGGATCCGCATCGATCAACATCTCCCGTCGCGGCAGCATCGCTGGATCCGGGGCGACGGACACATAGCCTGCGTGGTCACCATCGGCACAGAATGCTTCTACCCACGAATAGCGCCTCGGAATACTATGTCGCTGGTATTTCTTCCCGAACGGTTCTCGATTAGAGTTTAATCGTTTGCCCCGTTACCCAAGGCGGGCGTCACTTCCACTCCATGGTCACCACGGCGCCCGCCACGCCTCGGGGCAAATGCCGGACTGCGCGATGGAGGGCATTTATTTTCCAATTGCCGGGAGCCGGGGCGTTAAATACTTACGTGACCCGGCTCGCGAATACCGGCCGCGTGGTATTGGGTTGACCACGAGTTTTGCTTAACATATGGATTAGGCTGTGTCCGGCTTAGAATTTCCGCTTTGGCATAAAACGCAGCGCGTTCTTTCAACTGTTTTACGCTTTCTCCATCATGGCGAATCGACGTCACGCGAAATGCCTAATGATCTCAACGTGAATTCGAGCTTCCTAACGATCATGTGCCTGCTCAGTGAAAGTGCGGATAAATCGGTTCTCATTAACCTTGCCCAACGGAGTCAATGGAGTATTCTCCTGGCAGAGAATATTTCGCACGCGCTCGAAATTTGCCAGCGCTCCGACCCACAAATCATTTTCCTTGATCGCGATTTTCCGGATCAGGATTGGCGCAAGTCGATCGCATCCTTAGCCGCGTCTAGCAGCGCGTGCATCATACTGGCCTCGAAAGTGCTAGATGACCATCTCTGGAGTGATGTGGTCTGCAACGGAGGCTACGAAATCCTGCCGAAGCCGTTGCGGGAGGACGAAGTATCCCGCACGGTGAACCTTGCCCGCACTTATTGGAAAAGCGCGAACAAGTATACCCTCAACTCTAGAAAATAATGCGCTTTCGACAGCGTATAGGGTCAAGTCCACGAAGCTGTGAATGTTGAGCTTTGTCTGAGAATTTCTCGGTGTGACTCCACTATGCGGAGACTGAGATTCACTCCGGCCGCGATTTCCTTGCTTCCTTTCCCCCGACTCCACTGAAGCGCGAGTAACTCCTGAACGACAACAGTCTAAAGCGACATCCCGCATCGTAAAGCCACTCTCCCTAATCAAAGTTCACAAAATACCAACTCCCTGGTATTCAGACGCCTCGGTCGGGGCGGGTATACTTTCACTTGAGGTTTTGTCTGTTTATAGCTTTCGCCTCAGCATTTTACAGATGATGCATTCCCGGTCGACATTCTGATGACTCCTCCTTCGTCTGTTCCGAGCGAGATTTTCGAAAAGCTGGGTTCGTTGGATACATGCACCGTTTCGAACGCCATCGAACGCCTGGACGTTCGCATGCGGAATGAAGGGTTCGTAGCCGGCGCGGTACGGTGCCGTTTTCCGAAGTTCAAGCCGATGCTGGGGTATGCGGTTACCGGGCGGATTCGCAGCGCCAGTCCTCCTATGCGTGGCCGCTGCTACTTCGATCGCATGGATTTCTGGACCTATCTGACAACAGTGCCCGCTCCCAGGGTTATGGTTTTGCAAGATGTGGACCGTCAGCCGGTGGGAGCATTCGTAGGCGAGATCCACGCGAGTATTGCCCTCGCCCTCAATTGCATTGGCTGCGTGACCAATGGCGCCGTCCGCGATCTGCCAGCGGTGCGCGCTCTAGGTTTTCATCTGTTTTCCGGAAGTGTTTCGGTTTCGCATTCTTACGCCCACCTGGTTGACTTCGGCGAGCCAATCGAACTGGGAGGATTGAAGATTTCGTCGGGTGACCTGATTCATGGCGATCTGCATGGAGTCCAGACGATTCCAGTCGAGGTCGCAGAGGAAATCCCCCATCAGGCGGAAGAAATAATATCTTCGGAGAACGAATTGAAGAAGTTCTGTCGCTCCTCAGGCTTCTCGCTGGATGGACTGGCGAAAAGACTGAATCATAATGATATGGAACGGTTGTGAAAATTCAGCTCGCTTTAGTTATCGCGTGCACGGCCATGGTCGTTGGGGCCCTGGCTTCGTGTGGAAGCAGTGACCGGGCCAGCGCTGCCAATTCCGCGGCCGCCGTCACGGATCGTATTACGGTCGGTGTGTCGAAGGTAGGCAGAAAAACGCTCGACCGAAAACTCACCGTTTCATCCGAACTGGTGCCGTTTCAGGAAATCGACGTTTACGCGAAAGAATCGGGATTCGTTAAGACGTTGAGCGTCGACTATGGGACGCGCGTTAAAGCCGGGCAGGTGATGGCGGTGCTCGAGATTCCGGAATTGCAGTTGCAACTGACTCAGGATGAAGCTGGGATTAAAAACGCCCAGGATATGGTCACACGCGCAGAGCATGAACTGAGTCGCGTCGAAGCGACGCACAAAGTTTTGCATCTGCAATATGAGCGATTGAGCGGCGTCGCTAAAGCGAAGCCAGGACTGGTCGCGCAGCAGGAAGTAGACGATGCACAGGGCAAAGATCTTGCGTCCGAGGCGCAGATCGAGGCTTCGAAATCGAATCTACAATCGGCTCAGAGCCAGTTGCAGGTGGCGCAAGCCAAGCGGGATCGGGACCGCGTCCTTTTCGATTATTCGAAAATTACGGCTCCATTCGACGGCGTCGTTACGCAGCGCTACGCCAACCTGGGGACACTCATGCAGGCCGGTACAAATTCGAGCACTCAGGCTATGCCGCTGGTGCGGCTTTCCCAGGATGACCAGTTCCGGCTGGTTATCCCGGTCCCAGAGTCGTACGTTCACTACATCCATACCGGGGACGCCGTATCGGTGAATGTGCCTTCCCTGAATCGCAGTTTCCCCGGAAGAGTCTCACGCTTTTCCGTGGACGTAAGGGAAGACACTCGCACCATGCATACCGAGGTTGACGTTCAGAATCCCAACCACGTTTTGGTCCCTGGTCTTTATGCCGAAGCTACTATCACTCTTGAGCAGAAGAACAGAGCGCTCTCAATTCCGCTGCAAGCAGTGAACCACAACGGCGACCAGACGAGCGTATTCGTTGTCGATAGCAACAACAAGCTCGAGAGCCGCCCGGTGGTCCTCGGGATTCAGACCGCGGCGGACGCCGAAATCCTCTCCGGACTGCAAGAAGGCGAGGTAATCGTGGTCAGCGACCGCAGCGGATTGAAGCCCGGCGAGGAAGTCCGCCCCAAGCCCGTCGACGTGATCGACTATCAAGGCGCGGGAGAAAAGCCTTAGGTTGTGTCGCGCTTTTCGATCCGAAACCCCTATTTCATCGTCGTCGTTTGTCTGGCGCTGGTCGTGATCGGGATCACAAGCCTTGCGCGCATGCCCGTGGACCTCTTTCCCGCGATCAATCTTCCTGAGGTTGTGGTGGCCACATTTTATTCGGGAATGCCGCCTGAGGACATCGAAACCGATATCACTAATCCACTGGAGCGGTTCTTTACCCTGGCCTCGGGCATCGACCACATGGAGTCACGCTCGCTGTTGGGAGTCAGCATCATTAAAGCTTATTTCCAGCCGGGCACCGATCCAGATGCCGATGTCACGGAGCTATCCAATCTTGCGCTCGCGGATCTCAAGCGACTCCCTCCCGGGACCCTGCCTCCAGTGGTCTTGAAATTCGACGCCTCCAGTCTTCCGGTTTGTTTGGTGACGCTCAAAGGCGAAGGATTATCCCAGACACAGCTTCACGATATCGGCCAATTCACGATTCGGAATCAGATTGCCGTGGTAAAAGGCGCCGAAATTCCACCTCCTTTCGGAGGCAAGTACCGTCAGGTGATGGTTTACGTCGATCCTTACAAGCTCCTCTCGCGGCAACTCAGCTTGATGGACGTGGTCGATGCGGTGAACAAAAACAATCTGATTCTTCCCGCAGGCGACGTGAAGCTGGGGCTGTTCGATTACTACGTATATTCGAACAGCCTGGTAAAGCGGGTCGACGAGCTGAATCACGTGCCGATCAAAACCGTTGGAGACAGTTGGGTTTCAGTCGCCGATGTGGGCGAGGCCAAGGACGCCAATCAAATTCAGTACAACATCGTCCGCGTGGACGGACAGCGGTCCGTGTACCTGCCAATCATGAAGCAGGGCGGCGACACCAACACGATTCAAGTCGTCAATGGCATTCAAGACATGCTTGGAAAACTGTTCGACATCCCCAAGCAGCTTGAGGCTAAAGTCGTGTTTGATCAGTCAGCATTTGTTAAGGAAGCGATCAACACTCTATTGCACGAAGGATTGATCGGTCTTGCGCTTACCAGCCTGATGATCCTGGTCTTCCTCGGCAGCATGCGGGCCACCGTTGCTGTCTTTCTGTCGATTCCTCTTTCAGCGCTGACGACTTTCGTCGTGCTGTTCCTGCTGGGCAGTACGGTGAACACCATGATTCTTGGCGGTCTGGCTCTGGCATTTTCGCGAGTCATTGATAATTCTGTAATCGCGCTTGAAAACATCTATCGCCACATAGAGCTTGGCGCCTCGCCGGAGGTTGCGGCTGAACAGGGCGGCTCCGAAGTGAGTCTGGCAGTACTCGCCGCTACTCTCACCACCGTAGTCGTGTTTTTCCCGGTAACATTCCTGTTCGGCGTAAGTAAGTTCCTATTTTCTGCGCTTGCGATCGCCGTCGTCATTTCTCTCTTTGCGTCGTATTTCGTGGCAATGACAGTGATTCCATTGTTCTGTGCTCGATTCCTGAAGAGTTTTCAGCACGACCATCATGCCGGGCGGACATTCAATGACTGGTTCAATCGAAGCTTCAACAGGCTGCTGAATTTGTACGAACAATCCGTCCGGCTTGCCCTTCGGCGCCCCGCCTTGACAGTACTGTTCCTTTCGGGTCTTTTCGTCGCCAGTTTGGCGCTGTACCCGCTCCTCGGAGTGGCCTTCTTCCCGCGTACCGACGCCGGCCAATTCACGATCAACCTGAAAGTTCCCACAGGCGCGCGCATTGAAGCGACAGACGAGTACGTCGCCAAGATCGAGGACCTTGTCCGAAAGACGGTCGAACCCGGCGATTTTAAAATGATCGTCTCCAATATCGGCATTGTGCCTGACTTTTCGGCGCTGTACACGGCCAATGCCGGACCATACACGGCGACGATACAGGTAGCTCTGAGCGACTCGCACCGCATCAGCAGTTTTGAATACATGAACCGATTGCGGCGCGAGATCGCAGACCAGTATCCCACCGTGCGGACTTTCTTTTCGAGCGGATCGATGGTCGACGCGATTCTCAATATGGGCATGCCGGCGCCGATCGACGTCCAAGTGAGTAGCCGGGACCTACAACTCACGTACAATGTCGCGCAGGATCTCGCCGCGCGCATCCGGCCGCTTAGCGGCGTCGGCGAGGTGTACGTTCCACAGGACATGAACTATCCGGCTTTGCGTTTGAACGTTGACCGGGTGCATGCGGCCGAGCTCGGACTTACTCAGCAGGAAATTGTCGATAACGTCATCACTGCTCTCAACTCAAACACGATGATCGCGCCGAATTTCTGGGTGGATCATCAGACGGGCAACGACTACTTCCTGACGGTGCAGTATTACGAAAACGGCGTTCCAGCAATCCACAATTTCATCGACTTGTCCCAGATTCCCCTACGGAATCGAACGGCGCGCGTCGACGCAAGACAGACCGGCCGCGAGTTCAATGGCGGCCACGCCCGTCCTGTCACGGTTCTCGGCAACGTAGCGACCGTTGATTTCGCGCAGTCGCCGACCGAGATCGATCACTACCAGATTCAGCGCATTGCCGACATTTATGTCACTCCGTCGGGCGAGGACCTCGGCAAAGTCGCCGATGAGATCCGCGCAATGCTGGCGGGCGTAAATCTACCTGGCAATATTCGGATCAACCTGCGCGGGATGGTAGAGGGGATGCAGCAGTCATTCAGAAGCTTCGCGATCGGTCTTTCGTTGTCCGTCGCCCTTTTATTCCTCATTCTGGTCGCGCAATTTCGATCTTTCAAGGACCCGTTCCTGATTATGCTGGCCGTGCCGATGGGGTTCATCGGAGTGCTGATTATGCTGCCGCTTACGCACACAACTCTGAATGTGATGTCGCTTATGGGCGTTCTGATGCTGGTCGGGATAGCCGCGTCGAATAGCATTCTGATCGTCGAGTTCGCGCACCGCCTGGAAGAACAGGGCCGCGCGGTCGCCGACGCCGTTATCAACTCATGCCGCGTCCGCCTCCGGCCGATTCTGATGACCTCGCTGGCGACCATCATCGGCATGGTGCCGATGGCCTTGAAGCTCGGGACCGGAAGCGAACAATACGCGCCGCTGGCGCGCGCCATCATCGGCGGACTCACGGTTTCGGTGATATTAACCGTCTATATCGTTCCGGCCGCCTACCTTTTGGTGTACCGCCCCAGGACTGTGTAAATGCCGCGTTTTTCCATTAAGAATCCATATTTCATCATTGTTATTTGTCTAGCGTTGGCCGTGATCGGAATCACCAGTGTCGCGCGGATGCCGGTCGACCTTTTTCCGACAATCAATCTGCCCGAGGTGGTTGTCGCCACTTTCTACTCGGGAATGCCTCCTGAAGATATTGAAACGGACATCACGAATCCTCTCGAACGATTCTTTACGCTCGCAAGTGGAATCGATCACATGGAATCGCGGTCCCTTCTCGGAGTGAGCATTATCAAAGTATTCTTCCAACCAGGGACCAACGCCGACGCCGATGTGACACAGCTTTCAAATCTCGCGCTGGCCGACTTGAAGCGTCTTCCCCCCGGAACTCTGCCGCCGGTCGTTCTGAAATTCGATGCTTCGAGTCTCCCGGTTTGCCTTGTCACGGTCAAGGGAGAAGGATTAAACGAAACGCAGCTTCACGATCTCGCTCAGTTTCAAATCCGGAATCAGATCGCGGTAGTAAAAGGCGCGGAAATTCCCGGCGTCTTTGGCGGTAAATACCGCCAAGTCATGGTTTATGTCGATCCATATAAACTGCTTTCCCGGCAGATGAGCGTGATGGACGTGGTCGACTCCATCAACCGCGAGAATCTGATTCTCCCCGCGGGAGACGTGAAGATCGGAGCGAACGATTACTACGTCTATTCGAACAGTCTTGTGAAGGACGTCCCCGATCTCAACAATATTCCGATCAAGACCGTGGGAACACAGTGGGTTTCCGTGGGCGATGTAGGGGAGGCGAAAGACGCGAGCCAGTTGCAGACGAATATCGTCCGCATCGACGGGCAGAAATCCGCCTACATTCCGATCATGAAGCAGGGCGGCGATACCAACACCGTTCAGGTGGTCGATGACGTCCGTAAGTTGACTGGGCATCTTTTCGACATCCCGGCACAGTTGAAAACAGCCATCGCATTCGATCAGTCGGTCTTCGTCAAAGAGGCCCTGAACACCGTGCTGCATGAAGGCATCATCGGTCTGGTGCTGACCAGCCTGATGATCCTGATCTTTCTCGGCAGCATGCGAGCTACTTTCGCCGTGCTGCTGTCGATTCCGATCTCCGCTCTCGCCACGTTCGTCATTCTCTACATGATGGGCTCAACGGTCAACACGATGATCCTGGGGGGGCTGGCACTCGCATTTTCGCGAGTCATCGACAATTCAGTTATTTCGCTGGAAAACATTTACAGGCATCTTGAAATGGGGTCGTCGCCAGAGGTGGCGGCTGAGCAGGGCGGAGCTGAAGTGAATCTGGCGGTATTAGCCGCGACGCTGGTCGATGTTGTAGATTTTTTTCCCGTCACGTTTCTGTTCGGGGTCAGCAAATTTCTCTTTTCTTCTCTCGCGCTCGCGTTCTGTCTATCATTAATGGCTTCCTTCGTGGTTGCGATGACCGTAATTCCTCTGTTTTGCTCGAAATTTCTTAAAAGCGTCCCCCATGGTCATGGAGTTGAACAAACAGGCTTTAATGCCTGGTTTAACCGGATGTTCAATCGCGTACTTGACGTATACGAGCGGGCTGTCCGTTTTTCACTGCGGCGGCCCGCATTGACGCTTACAGTGCTGCTTGGAATGTTCGTCGCGAGTCTGGCGATCTACCCGGTTCTGGGTCTCGCGTTTTTTCCTCAGACGGATGCCGGCCAGTTCACAATCAACGCCAAAGTTGCCACAGGAACCAGGATCGAAGTTACAGATCAATATGTCGCCAAGATCGAGGACATGATCCGGCATGTGGTCGATCCGCGCGATCTGAAAATGATCGTTTCCAATATCGGAGTTGTCAACGACTTCTCTTCCCTGTATACGACCAATGCCGGACAGTACACGGCGACGATCCAGGTGGCGCTGAACGAAGATCATCGCAAAGATAGTCTTGAGTATATGCGCGAGGTTCGCGGCGAACTGGCTGCTAAATTTCCGGACGTTCGCGCCTTTTTCCAAAGCGGGTCGATGGTTGATGCGATTCTCAACTCCGGCATGCCAGCTCCCATTGACGTGCAGGTCAACACGCGCGACCTCAACACTACGTACAACACAGCCCAGGAATTGGCTCGCCGGATTAGGAAGCTTCCCGGCGTCGGGGAAATCTACATTCCGCAGGATATGAACTACCCGGCGCTGCGCCTTAACGTCGACCGCGTGCACGCGGCGGAATTGGGACTTAGCCAAAAAGATATCGTCAATAACGTGATCACCGCGCTCAATTCGAACACGATGATCGCGCCGAATTACTGGGTTGATTATAAGACGGGGAACGATTATTTCCTGACTGTTCAGTACTACGAACACGGCAAGCCGGCGATCCATAACATGATTGATTTGAAGCAAATTCCGCTCAAAGCGCCGAATCTCGCGCACCCGACCACGCTAGATTCTGTCGTGAAGTTGGAAAATGTTACATCGCCTACCGAGATCGATCACTATCAGATTCAGCGCGTGGTTGACATTTATGTCACTCCTTCGGGGGAGGATCTTGGCAAGCTGACCACCGCCATTCGCCACACTATCGCCGAGGCGCATCTGCCGCCGAACATTCGTGTAACGCTGCGCGGAATGGTGGAAGGAATGGAGGCGTCCTTTAAAAGCTTCGCTATCGGGTTCAGCTTGTCGTTCATTCTTTTGTTCCTGATTCTCATCGCGCAGTTCCGGTCATTTATTGATCCGTTCCTGATCATGCTAGCCATTCCTATGGGCTTCATCGGCGTGCTGATCATTTTGCCGTTAACCCACACCACGCTGAACGTGATGTCGTTGATGGGCGTACTGATGCTGATCGGGATTGCCGACTCGAACAGTATTCTGATCGTTGATTTCGCACATAAACTTGAAGAGCAGGGGCTCTCGGTAGCCGATGCTGTCATCACCGCGTGCCGCGTCCGGCTTCGGCCGATTCTGATGACTTCGCTTGCCACAATCATCGGGATGCTGCCGATGGCGATGAAGCTTGGCACGGGCGGTGAACAGTACACGCCCATGGCGCGCGCAATCATCGGCGGGCTTACATCGTCCGTGCTGTTGACCGTATTCATCGTCCCGGCGGCTTACTTGCTCGTCTACCGGAGGCGGAGAACCAATGCGCAAAACTAAACTTCTTTTCCTCATCCCGGCGCTTGCAATGGCACAGACGCCGCAGACGCTTTCCTTGCAGGATGCGGTCGCGATGGCGATCCGAAATCATCCGCAAGTGCAGGCGGCACAAAACGAAGTTAATTACTCGCAGCAACAGGTGGTCATCGCGCGAGCGCCTTACTATCCGCTGATTTCGGGTGAGGTCACCGCGTCGCAGGGGAATAATCTCTCGCGAATCGGCGCGGGCGAACTTTCGGCATCGCGCCTGTTCAATCGGTTTGGCCAGGGCGTAGTTCTATCGCAACTGGTGACCGATTCCGGCCGCACTCCGAACCTGGTTGCGAGCGCGAAGCTCACGGAACGGGCGAGCGAACAGAATCTGCAAACAACCCGATACGACATCATCTTGCAGGTAAATCGCGCCTATTTCGACGTCTTGCACGCGCAATCCGTCGTCAGGGTGGCAGAGCAGACGGTCGCAGCACGCCAGCTTCTCAGCGATCAAGTCTCGGAACTCGCCAAGAACAATTTGAAATCGCAGCTCGATGTAAGCTTTGCAGACGTCAACGTTTCCGAGGCGAAACTGCTCCTGATTCGCGCGCAGGGGAGCCTGCAAGGTGCATTCGCCGAACTTGGACGAGCGCTCGGGTCCGATCAGTCCGCGAACTACACGCTGGTCGATCCAGCGCTGCCGCCGGGGCCGCCCGAAAAAGCTGACGATCTGGTGACGCAGGCGATCGCGAATCGTCCCGAACTTGCGAGCCTGCGTTTTTCCCGCGAATCGGCATACAGATTCGTGGAGGCGGAAAAGGATTTGTCGCGCCCGACGGTGAGTATCGCCGCTGTTGGCGGATTCCTTCCTTATATCAACGTTCCAGCGACCGCCCCTGTTCCGGCCGAATATGAAGGGATCGCGGCGAATCTTTCGATTCCTGTCTTCAATGGACATTTGTTTTCCGCGCGCCGCGAGGCGGCGTATCAACGCGCGCTCGAATCCGACCAGCGATTGCGCGATGAGCAGGAGCGCGTGGCTCGCGATGTTCGCGTCGCGTGGAGCGCCGCGGTGACGGCCTTTCAGCGCATCGATGTCACGGCGCAATTCCTGCGGCAGGCCGCGTTGGCGCTGGATCTTGCCCAGGGCCGATACAATTTAGGTCTATCGTCGATTGTCGAGCTGACACAGGCGCAGTTGAATCTGACGCAGGCTGAGATCGAAAATCTGAGCGCTAAGTACGATTATCAAAATCAATATTCCGTGCTCCAGTTCACAATCGGGGCCCTCCGTTGAGATGGCAGAGCCGCAGTACTACGAAGAGCAGAAATTTCCTCATGCGCGTTTGCGCATTCTGACGGCGATTCCGCCCGCGGCCATGACGCTGCTTGCAATCTGGCAGGTGGGTTTGGGGCATGCCTGGGGGAAGCAGCCGATGTCGAATACAAGCGTGATCGGATGGACGATTTTCTTGTGGCTAATTTACCTGCGACTGATCACTGTGAAGCTGGTTACCGAACTTTTTCCGGGGGAACTGCGCGTAGCGATGCGCGGACTTTGGCGGTCTGCAAAAATTTCGCTGAAGCACGTGAAATCGGTAGGCGTTCTCAGGTTCGATCCCACTGCCGACTGGGGCGGCTATGGTGTTCGGCGCGGATCGCGGGGGACAGCGTATATCGCGGCCGGCAATGAGGGCGTAGAACTGCAAATGATTGACGGGTCCATCGTGTTGGTCGGATCCGGGAACGCGGCGGCGTTAGCTAGCGCGATATCGCGGCAGTTGCCACATAACTAGCACGAATCCGCGTGAACCGTATCGGCACCGATTCCGCCCGCCGTGAAGGTGTGTGAAGTTCGAGTCTGCTTCAAGAAGTATAGAAGCCTTGGTCAGGGATGAACGGCACCTGGTGCAATCTCGTTACGAATGAAGGATGGGGACTTCCCAGTTTCCAGTGATGGGACGAATGGGAGCAGGTCACCCTTCTGCCGATCACGATCGCTCACTCGTTGAGAAACGCCTGGAGTTCAGCGAGAAGCTTCTCTGGCTGTTCTTCCGCGATAAAATGCCCCGCGTTTTCAATCGTCACATGTCTCGTCACTTTATCCGCAAAGGCAGCGACGAGTTCTCTCTGACTGGCGCCAAACGAAGCCGATCCGGAAACGGATAGGACAGGGATCTGCAGTTTCCCCCTGGCGATCAATTCACGGATGGCGTTCGCTGCACTGTAAACGGCCCGATAATAACTGGCGCCGGCCCTGACCGCCCCCGGTCTCTTCATTGCGTCCACGTAGCGACGCCATTCCTTAAATGGTACGCGTGTCTTGTTGAACGTGAACACACTCCACAGGTGGTGAAGAAATTCCTCCTCACGCCCGTGGAGTAGTGTCTCTGCCAGTCCATCGGTCAGAAGAAACGGAATGAATGTCATCGCCGGATTGGGTTCGTCGAATCTCCACACGTTCTCAAAGCCGGCGCCGCCGATTGCGCTTTCGATGAAGACCAGCTTCCCTACTCTCGATCGGCACTGAAGCGCAAATACCGCCGCAACCGCGCCTCCCCAGTCGTGACCTACAACATCTGCATCTTTCAAATTGAGCCTGTCGAGTAAAGCATCCACGTCGGCGGCGACTGAAGGTAGATCGTACGAAGCTCCGGATACGCCTGAAATCCCCATCCCTCGAAGGTCCGGCACGATCACCCGCCTGGACTTCGCCAGTTCCGGGGCGACGAAGCGCCAGATCTCTCCAGATTGAGGATAGCCGTGCAACAGAAGCGCCGGCCTCCCTGCCCCCTTCTCAGCCACGAACAGGTCGACGCCATTCACGGAGATCATCCGCGTTTCGAAACCCAGCCCCATCCAACGCTTGCTGACTTCTTCGCGAAGGTGGTTTGTCCGCTCCGGAAGAAAGATTTCGGAAACTGCGTACAGCGCGCCATCCGGCACGCCGAATTCCCTGAGAGCCTCGTGTCCGGCCTTCGCCTCCGGCGTGCCGATGGCCTCCTCCACCGAGGCTTGATCGGACCATCGGGCGTAGACCACGACACGTTTTCCATCAAGACTCGCGTGGGTTTGAAGGTAGCGAAATCCCGGCTTACCGGTCAGCGCTCCAACGCGCGCGCGCATCGTTTCGAGCCACGCGGACTGGCCGTCGATACTGCCGACGTCCCACACCTGTATAAACGAAACGCCTTCGCCCTTCGAAATCACCGCGCCATCATCGCCGCATCCAAAGGCGAGGCTTTCCTCGAACAATCCCGGCTCGGCCGTCCCGAGCCTCTCCATATCCGCTCTTGCCGTTTGTGCTTCCGCACTTTCAGAAACGGCCTTACGGAAGTGATCTTCGCTCGCCCATCGGGCTTGAACCAGAACTCGATGATCCTGTTGGCCACGCCAGGCCGCCAGACCAAGGAACCCCGGCTTCAGGGCGAGCTTTGACGCCTCCGCCCGCATCTTTCCGAGCAGCGATTCCTGAGATTCCTTAGAATCGGCGTGCCAGACGTTGAAAAAGACGACCTCGGACATGCTAGGTTCCTGTCCTCATTCCAGGTTGATTCGCGACGAAGGCTCGCATCCGATTGCGTTGGTCGTCCGTACCGAACAACGCCGCAAACGCCTCTTCTTCGAGCGATGAAATCGCGGCTGGACTGAGATTCGTTCCGGCATGAACCACGCGCTTAATCGCGGCAACGGACTGACGGCTCACCTTCGAAATCTGACCGGCCAGGTCGAATGCCTTGCTCATCAACTCTTCCGACGGCACAGTGTCCAGTATGAGCCCCGCTGATTTCGCGGCCTGGGCGTCCAGAATTTCGGCCGTGCACAACATGCGCATCGCCCGTTGAAATCCGACCCGCCGGGCAAGCCGCCATGTGCCGCCGAACGCCGGCAGCACGCCGCCCAGGGACTCGATTTGACCGAATCGTGCATTGGGCCCGCCGAAAGCAAAGTCACAGGCGAGAACCAGCTCGCATCCGCCTCCCAAAGCCGGACTGTCCACAGCGGCAATCACGGGAACGGGCAATTGCGTCAAAGCATCGGCAAGCTGATGACCGGCGTGGCTGAAGGCGCGCGCCTCATCAGGACTCATCTCAGCAAGTTCCGCGACATTCACAAGCCAGGCTTGCGGATCGGCTGCCGCAAGAACGACTGCTCGCAGTTCCGTCCGCGCCGACTGCATCTTGACCGCTTCCAGAATCTCGTGCTTGCCCGCGATATCCAGGCAGTGCGGACGCGTCAGAGTCATCACGGCGGTTGAATCGTCGCCTGATATAGCGATGGCCTGTGAGCTCATGTTAGTTGCCGAAAGACCAGCCGGCTTCGATCTTCCACAGGGGCGCGTAGTTGGCGATTTGATCGAATCGCACCCCGGCCGCCTCCAGAATGGGCCGTTGCGCCAGCATCGGAGCCAAGGTATCCATTTGCTTGGCCGCGGTCTCGGTTTCCCAGATGCTCACGTTGACTACGGTATTGGTTGTTCGATCCACCGAGGCGTGGTAATAAAGCAGGCCGTCGAGAGCTTGAAGCGCAGGTGCCAGGGGAGCTGATGAGGCTCGTATCAGGCGCGCTACTTCGTCGAATTGGTGCGGGGCGAAGTGCCCTTTCGAGATTCGTACGACCGGTTCGCTGCTGTTCTGTTTCAGTACTGGTTTATGCTGCACGAGGCTCCACTCCCTGCTCCAATCTGCCATGTTCCGCACTCAGGAGTCTTTCAAAATTTGCATATTCCTTCAAAAACCGCGCGTGGCGTCATGCTACAGATTGTCGCGAAAACGTTTCGGGCTGATGCCGATGCCTTTACGGAACGCGGTTGCAAAGTGGCTTTGGCTGCTGAATCCAAGGGTCAAGGCAATCTCCGTTAAGGTCATCCTGCCGTTCGACAGCAGGGCTTTGGCGCGCGCCAGCCGCCGTTGCTGAACGTACTGCCACGGAGACAGATGAGTCGTCATTCGGAATCGCGCTGCGAATCGCTGCGGCCCGAGCTTCATGTGGGAAGCCAGATCGTGAATGCTGAAGTTTTTCGCCATATGGTCGTCGATGTACCGGTTGATTCGCTCCAACTGGGCCGCGGAAAAAGTCCCGCGGATCGTTCGGCGACCCGACGTGACGGCATGGTGCCGCAAAATATAGCCGGTCATCACATGCCCGAGCGATTCGAGGTAAAAGGAGCCGGCCGCGAGAGGAGATAGCATCTCGTCGCGCACCGCACGATGGATCTGTTCAACGAAGGGCGCGCGCTGCGATTTAAATGACTTGATCTCGACGCGATCCCGGACAAACAGTTCGTCCGCCGCAACCATGATCGTTTTGGGCGACAGCAACAAAACTACGACCTCCCAGTTCTCTTCGATTTGTCCAATGTGCGGCTCGTGCGGAGAGTATAAGAAAGTCGAGACCGGCTCCAGACCGGATCCGCCGGAGACCCGCCGATACCGTGTCTGTATCTGAGCCTCCACGTGTGCGTGTTCGGGTATGTACATGGGCTCGGGTCCGGCGCGCATAATTCGGAGTCCATCGAATTGAAGGTCGACCGGGCCAGCCCTCTCCGGCTGCGCCGGTTCGATCGAATCCTTCAACCTCACGTCCTCTCCTTCTCCCGAGATGGAACCATTCAAGCCATGATCGCCGGTGATGAGCTTCAAGTATAGGAAATTGGATGCTTTCTCTTTGGGCAAGATCGCACAGGCTCAACGAAGCGCAAATTCAGGGAGAAACAATTCCTGCACTGCACGGTTCCTGTACCGCCGAACCTGGTTCGTGCGGCCTCGAATCGCGCATCATGTCAAGCAAAGTGCCGGCAATCGCGGGGACGTTTTCTTCCAAATGAGGATCTTCCGATGTGGAGATTTCTCGCGGACACCTAGTTCGCCACAATCCCCACGTTCTCGGATCGTCTCTGATGACCAATCACGTTTATTTTATCGTTGTCTCCGACGCTCCAGGATCTCTGGCTGTCACCGTTCGACTTGCAAGATCAGAGTTCCATATCACAAAAGGCTGCGGGCCCGGCTGGCTTTTGCCGGCCGCATTCGCCGCAATACTGCGTGTTCTCATGCTTCTATGGTCGTGGATTTCGGACATCTGTGATCCATTCCAAGCATTCGCCGTCCTGCGCAATGTCGCGATCGCAGCAGCCAATCCATTTCGTGAAGGGCGGCGGGGCACTGGTGCACTAACCTCGCGTCAGATACGTTTTTTCCCGCGTGCTTCGCGGTGGCGGCGATCTCGCCGCCCAATTCGAACCACGGTGGATAGCGAGATCTTGCGCCGCTCGATTGCAAATTCTTCGACGCTTCGAAAAGGACCACAGGGCCGCGCTCAAGTATTGAGCGCAACTTCAATGGAGCGAACGAAAGTGCGCCATCGTTCCCAGAGCGACCAAAAGGAAAACTGCCGCGTCTCGTTTCAATCTACGCCGGGAACTTCACGCGACCTGCCACGCTGAACCCGGTTCGCTTGGAGGAGAAATTGCAAACGAACTGATCGCTAATTCGATGTTTCGGCCATTGTGAAACGGGCCTACGACCGTGGTTGAACAGATTCTCCATCCCGGCCGCGCTTCTTGCGGGCTCGCTTGCGCGCGAGAGCCGATTTCACTCGCTTCTTCTCGCCGGGTTTCAGGTAGAATGCGTGCCTTTTGATGTCCTTGATAATGTCTTCTTGCACGACCTTACGCTTGAAACGCCTCAGTGCGCTGTCCAAACTCTCGCCCTCATGAACTTGTATTTCAGCCAAAGGAATTCCCCATTTCCAGTTCAGTATTCGACGACCCAGAGTAGCAGTTCCTGCGTTGAAAGTTTCGACACGAACTACGTCGTCCAAAATCAGCCCGCGGCTTCCAGCACAAAGCATCCGTGTTTTTTATGTGCTCGTCAACGGGGAGGCGGGCGGCTTCGCGCGCAACTCCAGCCTGCATGGCAGCGAGATAAATCTGGGAAAATCGGCGCGCCTGATATCGCACGTCTCTTGAACAGCGCAGATTGCATGAAATGAGTTTGGCTATCTGATTCTTTCCCTTTTAGTTCTCGGAACACCCGGGAGGTCACATGTCTTACTTTCGTAAGAAGGACTGCAATTGTTCATGATTTCGATTGCATTGCCAGCGGCATTCAGGACGTCGGTTCAGAGCGCCGATTGATCTCGAAATTCGCCTTAAGACACGACGCGAAGCGGATTGTGTTCATTGTGAGCGGCGTGAGCCCCGTGTTGCAACAGCCGGCCGATCTTAATGGAAGCTTCAAAGAGCGCTCCGACAGGAAGGATGCCACCCAGTTTGTGGGCGGCGACGGCGGCTAATCCCATCGATGCAATGCATCCGCACGACTTGCAGTCAGGATTTCCGCCAAACTGGCACGGTGTGATTTTAGTCGTGAGATCGGCGGACAGCGTCTGCGTCGTGAGGGCAAAAACACATTCCGAAGGACTGGCGGGAGGCGTCGCGAATTGACGTATCAATCCCGCTCGCATGTCTAATTTCGCAAAAGCTTGCCGCAGCGCCAACATATCTGCGATTACCTTCTCGCGCTGGTGCGGCTGTAGAATTTCTCGCGAACGATCTCCAATTTGAGGCGTAAAGATACTGAACCAAATCTTACTGATCTCACGCCGCGGCGACCAAAATTCGAGGAACTCTTTTAAGTAATCCTGCCGGGCTGTCATCTGGCTTGTGATCGTGCAATGGATCGTGATCTTTTGCCCGGCGATATTTTTGAGGATGCGCTCGTAGGTTGCGGGAGCCCGCCGAACGTCGTGCTCCGGCTGCAAACCGTCCACGGATACAACAACGTTGAGGCCCTTTAAGGCCGCCCAGGAGAGCGGTATCTGCCTAAATGCGCTCGTTACGATCTGAACATAGATTCGTCGCCGCAATAATAGGGGAACCAGGATCTCCAGCTCGCGGTATCGCACAAGTGGATCGCCGCCCACGATCGAAAGATGCAAGGGCTTGAGACGGTCGACAATCTCCAGGACGCCGTCAATCAGTTCCTGGCCCTTGCGGTCGTTTAGATCACGTAAGGTCAACCGGCCGCCCAGATGTGAATCGTCATACGCGTAGCATCCGGGACATCGAAGCGGACATTCGCGCGTAATCTCGATCGATAGGGATGGCTGTTGTCCCTTGAGGATTTTAGCCCACGCGGAGAGTATTTCCGAGACCCTTAACACAGTGTGTGCTCCGTTTGTTGATCGAGTCAGCACGTTTCGGGCCGGAATGAGAGCGTGTGAAGATTGGCCACAACACCACCGCGGTCAGAAGGCGCTCGATGCTCCTCGCGTGTACGCCGGTCGGCCTAATCATGGTCGTGATCGTCTGTTCGTCACGTTACGCCGCGCAAATGGCGGGAACGATGGCCGAAGTTCGGGAGGGCTAAGTTTGGAGGGTGTTTTGGATCAATTCCCGGTCGATGACTTATCGCCGAACATGGATCTGAATTGAAAACCGCCGATGTCGTCGTGGCGTCCTTTACGTCCAGTGCGCGAATATAAAGTTGATGGAGCGAAATGGCGGCCGTAAAAATTTGATCGCTAGCCATCCTTGTATCGCGACGCTCTTGATGCGTTCTTCAGTGCCAAAGATGCCTACCGGAATCAGCAGTACGATGAGGCTGATCTTATTCTGGAAAGGTTTTGGTCACAGCACCCCGTTGGGGCCATGGAATGGCAACGAGCAAATACGGAGGCCCGATTATTGGGACGTTCAATAGGGATTAATTGTGGCACGCCGGCAAGAGTTGGCGCCTAATTCCCGATCTGACACATGGCAGATTGATAACGGATACAGATAATCCCTATTATAGTGTCATGCCATTCGAGCGTCGTATGTTTTGGATTGCACTTCGACGGAAATTCCGGGGAATATCTTCCCGAAGTTTCGGGATTCTGGTTTCTGGGAGTATTTTATGCCAAAATCACGTCCTCGAACTGAACGGGCGAATTTAGTAGTTTCGGGAGCGGATGACCGCGAACCGGCGTCAACCTTCGCCGGCGTGGCAATTTCCTGATTCTCTACCAACTGATACGTCGGCAACTTCTGGCCAGAGACGCTCCAGAACATAATCCCGTCCGTCACCGGATTCTGGCCGACCTTGTCGTACACGACGCGCCAGATCCGTTTACGTCGTTGGTCGGAGATGTTCCAACAGCCGTCTGTGAGGCCCTTGTACTAACCCGCAGCGGCAATTCCTGAGCGTGAAACCACGCTAAACAATCCGAAGTGGTTCAGTTTCTTTCTGGAGATGCCCCATTTAGCTTTCGATCGTGACGCGAGCCGTGTCCACAGGCGGCTGGACAGAAAATCAAAAGCGCGACCGGGGTTTATCGTTCTTTAAGGAATGCGTCCCAACAAATCCTGAGCCAGCGTGTCCGCGGTTGCGGCGAGACTTTTGGCGGTCAGCAGGTCCCCCGCCTCACGAGCCTGTTCGGCCTGCTTCTGGAACGTCGAAATCCGGCTCACCACTTCCTGCTGATCGGGGTTGAGGCTCTTGTGGGAAAGCGTCTCAAGCGCCCGTTTAACGTGCGTGAGGCTTTCGTCAATCGCGCGATTGTACTGGCGGGCTTCTTCGGGCGGAAAAATCTGCCCGAGCTTTGGCGCGGCGGGTTGCTCGGCCGGCGGAGTCGCTGGCGTCGGCTTCGGCTGCGGAGGCGGTGAAGTCTTTCGAGTTGGAGGTCTGGGGGGCGCAGGAGCTGGAATATCCGGAATCGTCGCCGGCAAGGATGGGATTGTCGCCGAAGGATCTCCGGCGATGATTGGCGGCGCGGAGGCGACAACAGTCGGCGTCGAAGGCAGTTGGGGCTTCGTTTGCGGCGGCGGAGGGTTGAACGTTCTGGGACTTTTTCGGGAGAAAAAACACGAGCTCGACAAGGACGACAAAACCAGCAGAATCCCAAGCATCGCCGGGCTGAAGGACTGATTAAGCATGGGTGACCAGCGCCGGGAATTGTAACCGAAATGTTGTGCCCCGGCCGTCTTCGCTGGCAAAGTCGATAGTACCATTATGCAACTGCACCGCCCGGTAAGTCATCGCTAAACCGATACCGGATCCTTTCGGTTTCGTCGTGAAGTACAGTTGGAAGACCTTGGCGCGGAGGTCGCGCGGAATACCGGGCCCATTATCAATGACGCGCAGCACAACAAATTCGTCTTCATGCGAGACTCGCAATCGCAAAGAACCATTTTCGGTCTTCGCATCGGCCATCGCGTCGAGCGCATTTGTTACCAGATTCAGAATCGCCTGCTTCAACATGTCAGGATCGCCGTGAATTTCGGCGAGTCCACTGTCGGCGGTAAATTGCATCGAAATTCCAGCGAGCTTCGCTTGCGGAGTCATCAGATCCGAGACCTCGCGCGCGATCGCGATCAGATCGATTTCTTCCATCTTTACGTCCACCGGCCGCGAGAAATCCAGGAACGTTTTTACCACGCGGTCGAGGCGGCGCACTTCTTTCGAAAGAATTTCGAGTTCTGTAGCGACCTCTTCCTCGGCGCCGCCGGCGAGTTGTGCGCGCAGAAGATCGAGATGCAGCGAGATCGCATTGAGAGGATTTTTGATTTCGTGCGCGACGCCGCCTGTGATGTGGCTGATCGCAGTAAGACGCGACGCGACGTCGAGCTGGGTCTCCATGCGCTCCAGCGCCTGATCGAGACTGTGCTGCATCTGGCTCGCTTCCTGGCGAGCCCCGCGAAACTGCTCCCCTAAAACGTTCAGCTTGCTTTCGACCGCCGCGAATTCCTTCGCCATGCCGTCCTGATGTTCCACGCGCCCGAACTTTCCCTGAAGAATACGCTCGATGGTCTGTTCGATGCGCTTGAGAGGCAGCAGCAGCCAGTTTCCAGCCACTGCCGTCAGCATCAGCGATAGAACCACGGCGCCGACCGAAACGAGACCCACCCATTCGAGTTGCGGCCAAAGCACGCTCCCGAGCAGAACGCTGGATGCGACTACCTGAATCGTGAAGATTTGCTTTCCCGGAACGCCGAGCGGCAGAGTCACTTGATAGTCGGGCTTCTTAACAAACAGATCGAGCAGGCGGCGGTACATCGGCCGCGTGTGCCATGAGCTGAACATTTCGAGCTTATTCAAAGGATGCCCGATGCGCTCAGGCGAAGAAGACGCGAGAATCTGTCCTGTGATCCCGGCGACGTTGATTTCGACGATGCCCGGCGAAAGGGCCAGCATCTTCTGCAACGCAATGGCGATGTCGGGGTCGCTGGTGACAATCTGGTTCCACAGAGCGACCAAGCCGTCGAAATCGACCGGCGTCTCATATTCGCTGGTGTGCTGATTGATGTGATCGGTGACAAAAATCTGTACCAGCTGGCTGGTATTGTCGCTCCGCTGGTACGCGCTGTCGGTAAGAGAATCGACCAGGCTGTCCAGATGGAGAATCGATAGAGCGATGGCGACCACCGTCACCAGCGCGACGATCACGAGCACCAGCCGAACTCTTAACGACACGATTCGCTCAGGCGGCGCCGGCCTGTGCGCCGTATTCTTTCAGTTTATTGAATAGAGTCTTCTGGCTGATGCCGAGAATCTCAGCGGCTCGGGTCTTGTTGTGCTTGGTGTGTTCAAGCGTGAGCTCGATCAGCGCCCGCTCGGCCTGCTCGATTGTGTATCCGACGGGAATCCGCAGCTCGCCGCTATCGGAGGTGAGCGTCGGAGTGGGAATCGGAGCGCCGCCAAAACCGGGAGGAAGATGCTGCACCTGAAGGCTGCCTTCGCCCGCGAGAATCACGGCGCGCTCAAGCACGTTGCGCAGCTCGCGAACATTGCCGGGCCAGTTGTAGGCGCGGAAGCGATCCAATACTTCCGGGGCGATATCGGTGACTTTGGTGGCGTGTTTGCGATTTAGATCCCCGAGCAGCGCGCTGGATAGAACCGGCAGATCGTCTTTGCGGTCGCGGAGGGGAGGAAGCGGAATCGGGAAAACGTTGAGCCGGTAGTAAAGATCCTCGCGGAACTTCCCTTCGCGGATTGCGTTATCGAGCGGAGAGTTGGTCGCCGCGATCACGCGGACGTCGAGTTGAATCTCACCCTTTCCCCCGAGACGCCGGACGCGTCCGTCTTCGAGCACGCGCAGCAATTTCGCCTGCGTCGCAACCGGCATGTCGCCGATCTCATCGAGCAACACGGTTCCGTTCTGCGCGAGTTCGAAGCATCCTGCTCGCCGCTCGACGGCCCCTGTAAAAGCGCCCTTCTCATGTCCAAAAAGCTCGCTTTCCATGAGCGTGTCGGGCATGGCGGCGCAGTTGATCGCGACGAAAGGTCCCGCGCGCCGTCCGCTTAAAGCGTGGATCGCTCGCGCCGCGAGTTCCTTTCCGGTGCCGCTTTCGCCGGTGATCAGAACGGCGGCGCGGCTTGGCGCGACTTGCTGTACGAGCGCGAACACTTCCTGCATCTTTCCCGACGCGCCGACCATTTCGCCGAGCAGCCCCTGATACCCGAGCTGGCGTTCAAGACGCTCGGCATGTTCGGCGAGCTGGCTCTGCGCGGCGGCCCGCTGTAGCAGCAATTCGAGAGCGCGCGGCTCGGTCAGGGGCTTGTCGAGGTACCAGAACGCGCCGAGGTCGTGCATCATGTTGACCGCGGTTTCGAGACTTCCATGGGCGGTCAAGACAATCGACGTCGGTCCGTTTCCCTGCGCTTTGAGCCGTTGCAGCAACTCCTGTCCGGTCATCCGCGGCATGTTGAGGTCGGTGACCATGACGTGAGGTTCGAACGCCGCGATCTTTTCGAGCGCCTCCTGGCCGTCGGCGGCAGTTTCGACGGAGTAACCCCATAACCGTATGCGTCCGGCCAAGCCGGTCCGCTGCGATTCTTCGTCATCCACCACGAGTACGCGTGTCACTGGTCGTTCGGTTTCCATCTCATTCTATTGTGACAGGCAAGCGAAGTATCGTGCCATTCCGGATGAAATGTTATGATGCGTGGCGATGCAACTGCGATCCTCGCTGAAATTCGTGAAGCTGAGTTACGTGTTCTGCATTGTTCTGGCTGTGGCCATAGCAGTTTTCATAGCGACAAGACCAGGAACGCCCCAGGAGGCTTACTGGTCGCTGCTACTGCCTGCCGCCCTGCTGCTCTTTACGGCGATCCGCCACATCAAGCGGCGGCTCTACAAATGGACCATCGCTGATGGCAAGATACGGGCTGAAAAAGGTTTGTTCTCAAAATCCACGGAACGGGCCGAACTGATCAAAGTTCAAGAAGTACGCGTTCACCAGTCCCTCATCGAGAGAATTTTCGATGTTGGCGATCTCGCTCTTGAAACGGCCGGCACACATAGTTGGGAACCGATCCCACAAATTGATCATCCCCAACAAACGGCGGAGCAGATTTTGGAGTTGGCTCGGACGCAGAGAGCGTTGGAGGGGGGGCCCGGAGCGGGCGTGTGAAGATTTGGACTTTGTTGACTGATGTTGAGCTGCGATTCGGCTAATTCAACCCCTCACACGCCGCCTCAACCGTTGGATAAAACTTGAACACCGTATCCAACCGCGTCACCCGGAACGAATCGCGGACCGCTCCAGTCGCCCCCGCAAGCCTCATCTGTCCCCCGGCCGGCGCCAGGCGAGTATAAGCGTCGATAAACCGGCCAATCCCTGTCGAATCGATGTGCGTCACTCCGCTCAAATCGAATACCAGATTCTTGCGGCCTTCCTTCAAAAGCTGCGGGACCAATCCTTCGAGCTGCGCGGCCTCGCTGCCGAGCATCAGTTTGCCGACCAGTGTGATCACGCTGGTCGAGCCCGTAACGTCCTTCTGTTCGATCTCCAATGACATCGCCTATTTCTTGATCGTTATGGTTTGCGGATCCCATTCGAGCATCCGCTGTTCAAAGAAACTCACATTCGATGCGAGCGCGGGACCGGCAGCGCGGAATCCGAAGATCGCATCCTCAGTCACCGGTTTGCGTGAACGGACCGATTCCAGGAAATTTCTGTGATGATCGACGGAATCGCTATAGCCGCGGGGAGGCATATAGCGCGCCTCATCATTCGGTCGCATCGAATCCGCGTTCGCGCGCCGCTGCGGGTATTTTTCGCGGTACTGCCGCAGGTATTCGTCCTGCTCGGCTTTGGTAAACGTGCTGATCGTGTAGCCGGGCTCCGGATCGCGCGGCTGCTTTGAAACGGTTACACCCTCGCCGATCCACATAATCCCCTCGCTTCCGACGAAACGGAAGCCCGACGACTCGCCGGCGCCGTCGACAAAGTTCACGCGCAGCGCGAGATTGAACGCCGGATGTTTGTCCGTCTTCGGATAATCGTACAGCCCGAGCAGCACATCCGGAACGTCGCGGCCGTCTTTCCAGAAGCGGAGGCCGCCGGTCGCGTATACACGAGTCGGACCGATCGCGCCGGTAACGAAATGCATCCCGCTGAACAGGTGCACAAACAGGTCGCCCGCGACGCCCGTGCCATAGTCGCGATAATTTCTCCAGCGGAACAAGCGGACCGGTTCGAACGGAACCTTCGGCGCGCGTCCGAGAAACCGGTCCCAATCGATCGTAGCCGGCGACGCATCCGTCGGAATCGAATACTGCCAGGCGCCGATCGCATCGTTGCGATCCCACCACGCCTCCACCATGTTCAACTCGCCGATGGCGCCCGCCGCGAGCAAGTCCTTCGCCTTCTGATACACCACCGAGCTGACCCGCTGGCTGCCGACCTGGAAAATCCGGTTCGTTCTCTTCGACGCCTCGATGACTTCATGGCCGTCGGAGAGCAACTGCACCATCGGCTTTTCGCAATAAACATCCTTGCCCGCGTTCATCGCGTCGATCGAGATTTTCTGGTGCCAGTGATCCGGCGTCGCAATGATCACTGCATCCACATCGGGCCGCGCAAGCACCTCTCGATAATCGCGCGTCGTGAAAATATCCTTGCCCCAGTTCTCTTTCGACCGGTCCAGGCGGCCCTGATAAATATCAGCCACCGCGACCAGCTTCGACCCGCTCTGAAGCGAAGACCGGACATCGCCCATTCCCTGCCCACCCGCGCCAATCAGCGCGATCTGCACGTGATCGTTTGCGGATTGGGCCCGCAGCATCCTGCCGAGCGGCAGCGCGGCTGCTCCCAACAAAAGATGCCGGCGGGTAGTTTTCATTTTGGCGGCCCCATGTCTAAATTCTTGCTGAGCACGACCGGATCGCTCTTATGCAGCACTTCCTTGTATTCGACCGTCTGGCCGTCCGCGTGTTTCGTCGTCCCTTCGCGCGTTAGCGTCGTGCCGTCGGCTGAAACCGTGTAAATCGCCTTGCCGACCACCTCGGCGCCATTCTTGGTAAGGACTTGATACTGATACTCATCGAACTTCTTCTTCAGCCGGGCGGCGCGCAGGCCCTGATGGATGTAATGCTGGTCCAGCGGCTCCACCGCCATGTGATCCGCCGCCGGATTTCCCGTCACCCGATAATCGTAGCCATCGGCGCGGAAGAAAAAGTTGGCCCCGTGCTTTTCTTTGTCGGCCGTGACGCTCTGCGATTGATAGCGCAGCCCCGTGCCTTCTTCCTCGATTCGAATCTCAAGAGACGCCGGCACTTCGCCCACGCTGAACTTCGACTGCTCACGATCGATCTTCCAGGTCCCCACCAGCGGCGACCTGGGCCTCGGCAGAACCTTCATCATCAGATTCCGATACTCAACGACGCTCCCCGCGTTGTGCTGCTGGAGTGCGAGATATCCGCTCGTATACGTGTTCTTCTCGTCGATAAAATCGACCGTCTTCTTCTCGTTCACGAAAATCTGGATGTGGTTGCCCTCGACAATGACATGCTGGGTCCACCACGTGTCGTCCTGAACGAGCTGGTCGAAAACCTTGACAAAGTTGTACAAACTCCCCGTGCGCACCGGATCGCGATGCGTGTTGTCCACCTGCGCCTCGTAGCCCTTCGGAAATCCAGGGCCGAACGCGGTGCGGAAATACATCCCCGAGTTCGCGCCGTGATTTGCGCGAATCTCCGCCTTGAACTCGCAGTTGACGCACTGCTCCTTCATGTAAAACAGATGGCTCGCCTGGCCGTCCCCGCGAATCGCGCCGTCTTTGACGGTCCACGATTCGGGATGATCGTTCGCCTTCCAGCCTTCGAGCGAAACTCCGTCGAACATGGGCTGCCAGTCGTCTTTCCTGGGCTTCTTGTCCTTGGCCGCGAGAATGACAGCAGCCGCGAGCAGGATGAGAACACTTCGCATGTCACCCGAAAGTTTAGCGCAACTGAACCGATGAGAGTACTACGGGTTAGTCGCCCCACCTATGTTCGCAATCATTGGATTTGTTGTCGTTCTTGGAGCGGTTGCCGGAGGCTACCTGATGGAGCACGGCAAGATGGGGGTGCTGGTGCAGCCGGCCGAACTGGTGATCATCGGAGGCGCCGCCGTCGGAACGCTGCTCATCGCCAATCCCCTCGGGACGCTTATGAAAATCGCCTCGGGACTCGTCGGCGTGCTGAAAGGAAGCCGGTACAACAAGGATTTCTATCTCACCACCCTCAAAATGCTCAATGACCTGTTCATGTTCGCCCGCAAGAACGGAACCGGACAGCTCGAAGAAGAAATCGAAAATCCCGAGAAGAGCAAAGTTTTCTCGAAGTATCCTCAGTTCCTGGCCAATCACCATGCGCTCGAATTCGTCTGCGACACGCTCCGGATGGCCGTCTCCGGTGGAGTCCCTCCCTTCGATCTCGATCAGGTCATGGAAGTCGATATGGAGATCCACCATCAGGAAAGCGCTCGTCCCGTCGCCGCGCTCTCCACCGTCGCCGACGCCCTCCCGGGGCTCGGAATCGTCGCGGCCGTCCTCGGAGTCGTCATCACCATGGGAGCTCTCGGCGGCCCCCCCGAAGAGATCGGACACAAAGTCGCCGCGGCGCTGGTCGGAACGTTTCTCGGAATCCTGATGTGCTACGGCTTCCTCGGTCCCCTCGCCTCCAATCTTTCCAAGCTCAACGACTGCGAATTGGATTACCTCCGTTGTCTGCGCCAAGGCGTCATCGCCTACCTGAAAGGGTCCGCCCCCGTCCTTGCCGTGGAGTTCGCTCGCAGGTCCATCCCCAGCGACGTGCGCCCGACCTTCAAAGAACTCGAAGCGGCCTGCCGCGGCGGCGCCAAAGCCCCCGAGGCGGAAGCGAAATGACCGGCCAGGATCAGCCGCCGATTGTCATCGTCAAAAAGAAAAATGGCCACGGCGGCGGCCATCACGGCGGAGCTTGGAAAGTCGCCTATGCCGATTTCGTCACGGCGATGATGGCCCTGTTTATCGTCCTGTGGCTCATGAATACCAGCGAGCAGGTGAAGAAAGCCATCAGTTCCTACTTTCGCGATCCCTCTGGAGCCGGAAAACAGACCGGCAGCGCCAACGCCGGAACAGGCGAGGCTCTCTCCATCGCCAAGGACGACATGCCCCAGCTCAAGGACAAGCTGGAGCAGGCCATGAAGCGCAGTCCGGAGTTCGACAAAATGCAAGACTACGTTCAGATGAGCGTCACCGGAGAAGGCCTGCGAATTGAACTCCTCGAAAACGAGCGCGGAATTTTCTTCGACTCCGGAAGCCCCCATCCGAGCCAAGTAGGCGCGGATCTGATCCGCCAGCTCGCGCTGGAACTCGGCAAGCTCCCCAATCGACTCCTTGTTGAAGGCCACACGGATGCCCGCCCCTACGGCGGCCGCACCGATTATTCGAACTGGGAACTATCGTCGGACCGCGCCAACGCCGCCCGCCGATTGATGGAAGCCAGCGGACTCCGCCCCAATCAGGTCGAACAGGTCCGCGGATTCGCGGATCAGCAGCTCCGCGTCAAAGACAATCCCAATGACGCCTCAAATCGCCGCATCTCGGTAATCGTCTGCTACCAGAAACCCGCGGACGAACCGCGCGCGTCCGCAAGCGGATCCTGACGCGTCTCACATCTCCGGCTTCGGCGGCGAATCGTCCCCTTCAAACCGAAGCGCCCCCGGTCGCCGATCTGCCGGATAATCCCGCGCTGCTTTTCAATCGCGGGTGAGACCTGCTCGACAGCAACCGCGGCCATCGCGAACGCCCCCCCGGCGGAACATCCGGTTATTTCACGGCAGCATCAGGCTTGCGATAGTCGTGAAATTCGACCTCGTTCCAGATCATCATCTTCCCTTCTTTCGAATGCAGGTCGACTTTCAATGGAACGTTGTAGTAGTGATCGCCGATCTTCGCAAATTCGTAGTTCGCCTCAATCGCCGATCCCTGAATGGGAAATGTCGCGGGAACGTCGGTCGCAATCAGGCCCACTTTCAGAATCGATCCCGACTCCGAATCGACGCTGACTACGCCGAAAATCCCGGCCGTGAACTGCTGTCCCTTGCCGCGCGAAATCACGTATTGCGAATTCTCCGGTTTCACGCGATACCCAAGCACGTGCACGCGATGCCCGCGCAGCGTGTCCCACTGCGACCACGTGATGTCCGCCTTTGCCTTCGGATCGAAAATCCAATTCAGATAGTCGGCCAGTTCCGTTGAATGAATCAACCCGGATTGGCGATTCTGGTCGCCGCTGGTCTTCTTTCCATTGATCGAAATCGTCCGGTACTCTTCTCTGCCTTTGATGAAGGTAAGCTGCTCATTGATCGTCTCCGCCGTGCGCCACTGATTCAGCCCCTTGGGATCCTCATTGCGGCGCGTCACCTGGCGGCAGATAAAATCCGGCAGCTCCTTCGAGTAAGAAAGCGCCTTCGCCGCCGTCTCGGCAATAATCTTTTTCTGCGTCTCCTCGTCCGGAGGATTCGGTTGCGCAAACGCGGCGCACGCAATCAGCGCGGCTATACCGCAGATCTGAATTCCAGTCCTCATTGTTTCTTCTTCACCGGCGGGGCGACAGGCTCCTCTTTTGTTTTCGATTCCGGCACGGGATCGGGAGTGTCGAACGTCAGCGTCGTCGTCGTTTCGAACTTGCGGTACAGCGCGTACTCCGCCGAGTTCCAGACCAGGTATTTCCCGTCGCGGGAATGCATCTCCCATTTTAGCGGCAGAATGAATTCCTGATCGGCGATCTTGGCCACGTCGTAGGTCAGCTCCGTCTTGACGTCCTGAATTGGAAAATCCTTCGGGATGTCTTCCGTCTCGAGCGTAATGTGCCTCACGGCATTCGTTTCGCGGTCCGCGTAGATCAGCCCGTGATAGCCCGCGATGATTTTCCGCCCCGAAGGCGTGTGCTCAATCGTGTAGTGCGACAGCGGCTGCCGGACTCGATAGCTGAACACGTTCACCACGTGGCCGTCCCATTTGCCCAGGTGATGCCAGTCGAACTCCGCCTCGCTGTCCGGCACGAAAATCTCCGCCATCATGCTTCCGAACTCGCCGGACGTGACCGCGCCGCCCAGCTTTTCATGGTCCTTGTTCTGCACCATCTGCCCGTTGATCATCACCACTTTGTACTGTTCGTGATGATCGTTATAGGTGAGCTGTTCCTGAATCTTGTCGATCGTCTGATAGTGATCGCCCGTTCCGGTCGGGTCGGCTTGCCGCCGCGTCACCTGCGTGCAGATGAAGTTCGGCAGATTTTGCGTATAATTCAGCGCGTACTCGCGGATTTTTTCGATGATGGCCGCCTGCGTCTGCACATCCGGCGCCGTGCTCATCACCGATAGACGAGCCGCGGGTTTCTCTGCGGGCGCCGCCGGCGGCGGCAAACTCGCCGACGCATCTGCCAAATCCTTCAATGCCGCCATGGTTCGCGGCCCCGCCCCCGATGCCTGCAATTCCGCGACAACGGACGGCTCCAGCTTCTCGGTAAGCTTCGTTTTCTTCAGAACGTCCGCGACCTGCCGGTCGTCCAGCCTCTGTTGAACAGACGACTTCACGAATCCCGTGACCTCCGCAACGGTCATGGTCCTCTGTGCGAGCAGAACTGCCGTAAGGACCAGGAACGCCGCCCACTTCATGGCTGTTTCTTCACGGGAGGCTTGGCATCTTTCGACTCGGGTTTCGGATCGGGAATAGCCGGTTGCTCCTCGGTTTTATCGGTTGGGATCGGCTCAGGATCGGTATCGAACTTGATCGTCGTGTCCGCGCCGAACTTGCGGTAGAGGTGAAAATCGGATTCGTTCCACGACATGTATTTTCCGTCGCGGGCGCGGATCTCGGTCTTGAGAGGCAGCACGTACTTGTTCCCGGCGATGTCCGTGTAATCGTAATTCACGTCGAGCTTCACGTCGCGCACTGGAAAATCCGGGGGGATGTCGTCGCATTCCATCTTATATCGCATCACCATCTTGGTATCGCGGTCCGCATAGATCAACCCGTGATAGCCCGCCGTGATGGTGCGATGCGCTTCGCCGGAATAGATCGTGTACTTCGATCGCGATTGCGCCACCTTGAACGCGAACACGTACATTCGCTTTCCGCGCAGGGTGGCCCAATGGTCCCACTCGAAATCGGTCGCGGTATCGGGAGAAAAAATTTCGGTGTAGATGCTGCCGAATTCCCCCGACGATGTCGACCCGCCCAGTTGCCCGTGCTGGATGTTCGACACGGCTGTGCCGTTGTACATCACTACTTTGTACGATTCCTTGTGGTCCACGTAGCTCAGTTGCTCCTGAATCGTATCCATCAGCCGCCAGTTCTCGGTCCCGGAATTGTCGACCCGGCGCCGTGTCACCTGAACGCACATATAGTCCGGCAGCGTCTGGGCGTAATTGCGGGCGTTTTCGATGATCTGATGCAGAACCTCGGCCTGTTCCACCGAATCCGGCGGCGGAATCGTCGGCTTTGGCGCGGCCGGCGGCGCAGGCGGAGCCTCCGGCAAACTGTTCGATGAAGCGCTCAACTCCCGCAAGGCGGCCACGGTTCTCGGCCCCGCGCCCAGGCCCTGAAGCGCTTCCACTTTGCTCTCGTCCAGCTTGTCTTTCAGCTTGATCTTCTTAACGTACTCAGCGACCTTGCGGTCGTCGTGGTGAAGTTGGATGGAGGACCGTACGAACGTCGTCACCTGATCCGCCGTCATCGCAAGTTGCGCCATCCCAACCCGTGCCGCAATAGCGGCCCCGACAAATAGTAACGCTCCGATCCTCATCGACGCACCTATAGTCGTTCATTAGACGTTGATTTCCGCTTGACAGGTTTCGCGGGCGCGGCAGGTTTCGGCGGAGCCACCGTCTTTTGAATAGCTTCCAGGGCGGCCGGAGCCATCACGCGGTATCCCTTGGGGTTAGGGTGCAAACCGTCATCGCTCAAATCCGCCTGTAGCCGCCCCGCGCTATCGACCATCGCGCTGTAGTAATTCAGGTACGTGTACCCTCGCTGCGCACAAAACTTATCCAGCCATTCATTCAGCGCGCTGATGAACATCGGAGGCCGGTCCTTGGTCATCTCGTACGCCGGATTCTGGTCTTTGTGATAGTCGCTCACCGGCAGCACTGAAGCGAAAATCACCTTGATCTTGTAGGCCGAAAGCAGATCGGCGATCATCAGGTAGTTGTTCTCGATCGCCGTCAGCGGTATCCCGCGCGCCAGATCGTTTGTTCCCGCCAGAATCACAACCGCTTCCGGATGCAGATCGATCACATCCGCCTTCACTCGCCCCAGCATCTGGCTGGTGATCTGGCCGCTGATTCCCCGATTGACGAAATCGCGGTCCGGAAAATATTCGTTCAGCCGCCAGAAATCCGTGATCGAATCGCCCAGGAAGACGACGCGCGGGTTTTTCGGATCGGGAGGCGCGGTCTTCCGATTCGCCTCGGCGTAACGCTGCAAATTATCGCGGTCGGCCGTGCGTATCTGTTTCTCTTTTGAATCAAGCAGCGCGCGGAAATGCGCATCGAGCCTGGTCACGTCATCGCGCACCTCGGCCAATTGCTTCTGCGCTGCTTCAGGAAACGGAAATGGCTTCGGAACAACATCCGCCAGGGAGAGATACGCGCGCAGATTCTGTATCAGAATGTAAGTCGGCTCCCCCAGCCCCGGACGTCCTTGAAGCGACGTACATGCTCCCTTGACGCTTTCGATGATCGGAGCCGCCGCCCGCTGCAAATCGGGAATCGCAACGCCACCCGCATCCATAAGCTGAACCACGCGCACGCAAACCCGATTCACGTCCCGTGTACTCATCAGCGGATTCGGCGCGTCCTGTCCCAAAGCACAACCCGCCAGCAACACGCTCATCCCGATAATTCCCACTCCTGACTTCTGGCTTCGCGTTTTTTGCGTCCGTTTCGGACCGGCTCCTCTCCTCAAAATCGTTCCTCCTTCGACAACTGCAACGTCACCGTCCCGACCGGAAAATTCATACGGAGCCTGATCTGGACCGGCATCCGCTTCTCATCGTCGGTCACCCACAGAAAAACACGCCCTTTTCGCGTGTAGATAACTCCGTTCATCATGTTCGCTTCGCAGCGTATGGTCTTGAACGTACCCGCCGGGGTCTTCACTTCCTCCCGCTCCTGCGCATCGATCTTTACGTTGGCGAACCGGCGGCCGTCGCTCATTGGAATTGCCGACGACTGACCCGGAGGCGGAGCCATTGTCCTGAATTTCAGGAACGCCCCCAGCACCTCATGCACGCAAGGCGGAATCTGGACGTTATCCGAATGCAGGACCGAGTTTTTGATCAGATCGCGCTCGAGATATATCGCGCGCCCTGCCTCGCGGTCGTAAGTGACCTTGGTGTCGTGATGACGTTTCCCTTCCTGCGAATCCATCGAGGCCGCGCTCGCACAGTAGCCGTCATCGTAAGCGGCCGAGTACGTGTCATTGACTTTGAACAGCGTTGAAACCATCCCCGCCGAATCGAGCTTCAACGTCGCCGACGACTTCTGTGCTTCAATTACAGCGGTTCCGGCATGAATCAACCGCCATTCGACATCGTAAGTCAGTCTTTCGGTTGGAGTTTTTTCGGCCGTCAGCCTGTGTTCACTTTTTGGAGGGTCCGCGGGCGGATCAGGCGCGGTCGCCTTTTTGGCTGCGGTGGCGGATTTCTTCGGGGAAGATTGCGCCGGCAGAAGGCAACACGCGGCAACAGCTACAAGGATGCCAGCGGAAAACCGCACTTCCTGAGTTTACAACAGCGATACTAAGACGATGCGTTACAGTCTTTCTCTGCTCGCCCTCGCTTCCGGAATCGCCGCCCAGCCGCAACCCGTACCGATTGCCCAGTTCATCCGTGAAAACTATTCGAAGTTCGAATATCGGATCCCCGCGCGAGACGGCGCCAAGCTGTTTACTTCGGTGTATATCCCCAAGGACGTCTTCAGTGAAGGCAAGACGTATCCGATCATGCTCCAGCGCACGCCCTACACGGTTCAGCCCTATGGCGCCGACAAATTTCGCGAAAATCTCGGACCGTCTGAGCTATTCGCCCGCGAAAAATTCATCTTCGCCTATCAGGACGTCCGCGGCCGCTATATGAGCGAAGGCCAGTTCGTCAATATTCGGCCACATAACCCGCATAAAGGTCCTAAGGATGTTGATGAAAGCTCCGACACTTACGACACGATCGATTGGCTGGTGAAAAATGTTCCCGGCAACACCGGAAAGGTCGGGATGTGGGGAATTTCGCAGCCCGGATTCTACGTCAGCGCCGGAATGATCGACGCGCATCCCGCGCTCATCGCCGCCTCGCCGCAGGCGCCGGTGACGGACTATTATCTCGGCGATGATAACTTCCACAATGGCGCATTCATGCTCGCCGCGAACTTCCGCTTTTATCTCGGATTTTTCCCGCGTGAAGGCGGCCCGTTTCTTCCTGTTCCCAACACTCCATTCGATTTCGGGACGCCGGACGGATATGAGTTTTTTCTGAACATGGGCTCGCTCGCAGACGCGGACGAGAAATACTTCAAACACAAGAATCCAATGTGGATCCAGAATCTGGAGCACACGACCTACGACTCGGAGTGGGAAACGCGCTCTATCTGGAAGCATCTGAAGAACATAAAGCCCGCGGTGATGACCGTCGGAGGCTGGTTCGATGCCGAGGATTTGCAGGGTCCACTGCGTACCCACGAATTCATGGAGAAGAATTCTCCGCCCCCGGTGGACATGCTGGTGATGGGACCGTGGACTCATGGGGGATTCTCGCGCGGAGATGGCGATGCTGTCGGAAACATCAAATTTGGGTCCAAAACAGGTGTTTTTTACCGCGAAAAGATCGAATTTCCGTTCTTTTTGTACCTCCTTAAGGGCAAGGGAGATGGCAAGTTTCCGAGGGCCTGGGTGTTCGAAACCGGAACAAACCAGTGGCGTCATTTCGATGCGTGGCCGCCAACAACCGCAAAATCCACGCCGCTCTACCTTGACGCGAAAGGCAGGCTGTCGTGGCTGCAACCTGCTTCCGCCGCGTTCGACGAATACGTCTCGGATCCGAACCGTCCAGTGCCGTATCTCGCCCACATCGTCATGGGAATGCGGGGCGATTACATGACCGAAGACCAGCGGTTCGCTTCTACCCGCACCGACGTGCTGGTCTACAAAACCGAACCGCTCGATCACGATGTGACCGTACTTGGGCCGATCTTAGCCGACCTGAAAGTCTCGAGCAGCGGGACCGATTCGGACTTCGTCGTGAAGTTGATTGATGTTTATCCGGGCGACTATCCGGATCCGCATCCGCCGCAGGAGCCTGCGTATACGATCAAGCTCGGCGGCTACCAGCAGCTTGTTCGCGGCGAGCCGTTCCGGGGGAAATTCCGCAAGGGATTCGAAAAGCCGGTGCCGTTCGAGCCGGGGAAGCCGGACCGGATCAGTTTCCGGTTGCCGGACGTCGCGCACACTTTCCGCGAAGGACACCGAATTATGGTGCAGATCCAGAGTTCGTGGTTCCCCTTGACGGATCGGAACCCGCAGAAGTTCATGGACATTCCCAAGGCGCGCCCGGCGGACTTCGTGAAGGCGGCCGAGCGGGTCTACATTGGTGGACGAGACGGATCGCGCATCGAACTACCCGTCGCGCAATAACAACCTGGAGAATGAAACCCGAAGGGTGAACCGCTCCCTCAGGTCACGGCTCAGACGGTCAGGAAGGACGACAGGCCGGCCGGCGAAGTGCGGAGACCGATGTAAAAGGAGCCGAAGAGGGCATAAACGGCGCTGACCTCGTCGAAGCGCATTTCGTAGATCAGGCGCTTGAAGACCAGTGGATCTTCGGCGAAGAGGTCAACGCCCCATTCCCAATCGTCGAAGCCAATCGAGCCGGTGATGATCTGTTTCACAGTTCCCGCATATCGCCGGCCAACCTCGCCGTGCTCCTGCATTTGGCGCTGGCGTTCCAGCATGGGGAGCTGATACCAGTTCTTCTGCTCGCCGCGGCGGCGGTCCATGGGATAGAAGCAAATGTATTTGTGAGGCGGCATCTCCGGGAACAGGCGCGGGCGCATGGCAGTTCGCTGGCGCTCGAGCGTTTCTTCAATTTCCACGTTCCACTCCGGAGTATGGGGCGCGATTCCGCGCTCGGCCAGCGATGAATAGGTCTTGACGGTGGAATCGTACAGTCCCAGTTCCACGACAGATACGTACGAGGTGGTCTGCTCCAGAAAATCCCAAAGACGCAGGCGCGCCAGACAGTGCTCGGCGGCGCTCAGTTCATCGAAGCCTTTACGGAAGTGGACCAGCATCAGATCGCCCTTGTGACCGAGCAGGGAGAAAATTGCGCTGCCGGCTAACTCGATGGAGGCAAGAGCGGGAACGGCCTCGGAGAGAATCTCGGATCGTTCGCTGGAGGTAAGGGCTCGCCACGCGGGCCAGCGAACTTTCAGCATTTGATGCAGAACACTCGACCCTTCGATGGTGAGCGGAACGGGAGGGAGACCTTCGAGATGATGCGGCATCTGACTACCAATTTACATAAGAGGGCCTGCTTGCGTCGATACGAGTTGCGGCGCGGGCGCAGGCCGCTATGTAGTTCGCCGGTGGGAATTCGCTGCTCGCCGAATCCCGGTGGGAGGAAACCGCGACCGACATTAGCATCGGAGCATGACAACGACAAAACCATACAAGGGAATGGGCATGGAGGGGCCCGTTGCGAAATGGTATGCCTCCCTGACCGCGAAAAGCATGGATGAGTTCAAGGCGCTGGCTCGGAGGATCGCCGAAACGCTCCCAAAGGGCAGCCATGTGCTCGAGGTCGCGCCCGGGCCGGGCTACTTCGCGATTGAGATGGCGAAGCTCGGATATCGTGTCAGCGCGATCGATATCAGCCGTACGTTTGTCGAGATCGCGCAGCGAAACGCTTCCCTGGCGGGGGTCAAGGTGAAATTTCGGCAGGGCGACGCCGCTCATATGCCCTTCGATTCAGGACAATTCGACTACGTCCTGTGCCGGGCGGCGTTCAAGAATTTCACCGATCCGGTGGGAGCGATAGAAGAGATGCATCGCGTCCTTGCGCCGGGCGGACGCGCGGAGATCATCGATCTGCGGCGCGATGCTTCAACCGAATCCATTCGACGGGCCGTGGACGAGATGCATGTTGGGGCATTGAACGCGGCGATCACAAAACTGACCTTCCGTTTCATGCTTCTCAAGCGAGCTTATACGAAACGTGAAATCGAGCAGTTCGTCGCAGCCACGGCTTTCGGACAAGCGGAGATTACGGAGAACCTTCTGGGTTTCGATGTGACGATGCGCAAGCAGGTTGATCTTCTGGCGCCCAATGCCCCATGACCGTCGCGGGATGGCGGCAAGGATGGGCTGAAAAGCATGCGTGCTAGAATGAAATTGATCCATGCACCCAGATATTCATCTGGTGATTCAGCTTCAATCGCTTGACCAGAAGATAGCAACGCTAGAAAAGGAAGTCGCCGCCCTTCCCAAGCACATCGCCGCGATCGAAAAGACGCTGGAGTCACACGTCCGGAAGCTCGAAGCCGACCGTGCGGCGCTCAGCGCGAACCAGAAAGACCGCAAGAAGCTTGAGGGCGATATTCAAATGCACGAGCAGAAGATCTCGAAGCTGCGCGATCAGATGCTCCAGGCAAAGACCAACGAACAGTACCGCGCTTTCCAGCACGAAATCGAGTTCATCGAGAAAGAGATCCGAAAGGCTGAGGACCGGATTCTGGAACTGATGAGCGAATCCGAGCCGCTCGATCAGAACGTGAAGAAGGCCGAAGGGGCGCTGAAGGAAGAAAAACAGTTGGTGGAGCGCGAGAAGACCCAGGCTCGCGACCGCACTGCCGCCGACCAGAAGCAGCTCGATCAGCTCCGGGCGGAACGTGCCGAGACGTCAGGCAAGCTTCCGGCCGCGATCCGCGCGACGTACGACCGTATACGAAAGAAGTGGAACGGAACTGTGCTTGGCGAAGCGGTCGACGGCCGCTGCTCGGCCTGCCAGATCGTTATCCGCCCGCAGCATCTTCAGGATCTGAAGCGCGGCACAGCGGTGATGACCTGCGAGAATTGCGGCAGATTCCTCTACTACAACCGCCCGGTCAATATTGAAGACGTCGCTTCAGTGGGCTAGAACGGCGCCGGCGCCGAAGCGCTTCCTTTGATCCCGGTTCAAGAAATGACCCCGGTTCAAAAAACAAAAAAGCCGCAGGAGCACACGTCACATTCGTGTGCCCGCTGCGGCCAGGGAGCGACTTACTTCGAGGGTGCGGTCGAGGTTTTCGCTGGGGTCTTTGCTGTGGAGGGAGCAGCCGCCGGCTTGGTCGACTTCCTGCTCTTCTTACTCTTCTTGTTCGTTTTCACAGCCGGTTTGACGGGAGCTGTCGAACCCTGGGCAGGCTGAGCACTCCCGGCCGTTTGCGCGAAAGCTCCAACGGAAGCGATCGTGGCAATCAGAATCAAGCGTTTCATTTTGTGTCCCTTTCTCTCTTTCCTTGCGGGGTGCTTTCTGCCACCCACGCTCCCATCATGCGCCCGATCCGCGGTAACGGCGATAACCTGCGCATGGGACGGCACACCACTCCGTTGAGGTATTCACGCCGAGCAATTCTTAATGAATAAAAGTTAGTCTGAAATTGGATGCGCAACCTGCTCAGAGTACTGATGATCGGCTTCGCGGCGGTCATTGTGCTGCTTGCCGTTGCGGCCGTGGTGGAGATCAACAATGCGCGATCCATCGCGGCGAGCGCCACGGAACTGGTGAATAACCAGCTTCTGACGGCGCGGCTGCTGGACGAAGTGGAGCGCGAGCAGGGCGTACTCAATGCGATCGTCTATCGGCTCTCCAATGCGCCCGATGCGGTGAATCGCGAGCGGGTTCTGGCGGACCTGGATCAGACGGAATCCGAGATTCACAAGATGGTGGCGGAGGCGCGTGGGGGGCCGAACGAGAATGCGTGGGAGAACCTGGAGCGTTCGGTGCTCGACTTTTCGCAGGAGGCGAAGCGGCTTCTTTCGGCGAGCAAGGTAAGCGGCCCTGCCTCGCGCGGTTTGTTCATGCGGCACGAGTACGTGACAGCCGCCGTGGCGCGGCTGGCGGATTTGACGTATGCGCGCGCCGTCGAGACGCGGCGCAGCATGGATCAGCAATCCGAGAAATTGGCGGAGGAATCGGCCATCCTGGTCGGCGCGTCGTTCCTGGTGGCGCTGGTTGCGGCAATGGTCACGGTCCGAATCGCGGCGCGCGTATTTCGGCACATGGAATCTCAGACCGGGGAACTCAGCCGTGTCTCGTTTCGGTTGATGGAGGTGCAGGAATCGACGGCGCGGCGTTTTTCGCACGAACTGCATGACGAGTTGGGCGGATCGCTGACGGCGATCAAGACGAATCTGGCGGCGATTGCGGCCAATCCGGCGGACCGGTCGCGCATCGAAGACTGCGTGAAGCTGGTGGATCAATCGATCTCCAACGTCCGCGAGCTTTCGCAGCTTCTGCGGCCGACGATTCTGGATGATTTCGGGCTGGACGCGGGGATCCGGTGGCTGACGGATCGTTTTCGCGACCGGGCCCGGATCGATGTGGAGTATAAATCGGAATTCGATGGGCGGCTTCCGGATGAAACGGAGACGCATCTGTTTCGAATCGTGCAGGAGGCATTGACGAACGTCGCGCGGCATTCGGGAGCGACGCGTGTTTTCATTCATCTGCGCAAGGATCGCGGAGAGATTCGCCTGACGATTCAGGACAACGGCAAAGGTCTGGATGGGAAACCGCGCCAGGGCGGGATGGGCCTGACGGGGATGCGCGCCCGCGCACGGAGCTCGGGCGGCGATTTGACGATGAAATCGGCGCCTGGATGCGGTCTAACCATCGAAGTCACGGCGCCGATTGGGAAAATAGTCGAGGAACACGTGTGATCAAGATTCTGTTAGCTGACGACCACTCACTGGTAAGGCAGGGCTTTAAGATGATCCTGGACGCGCAGCAGGACATGCAGATCGTGGGGGAAGCGGGGAACGGGCGCGAGGCGGTGGAGCTCGCTGAAAAGCTTCAACCCGATCTGATCGTGATGGACGTGACGATGCCGGAGCTGAACGGCATCGAGGCGACGCGGCGGCTGGCGCAGGTGGCGCCGAGGGCGAGAGTGCTCGCGCTGAGTATGCATAAGGACGCGGTGTACGTCCGCGAGATTCTGCGGGCCGGGGCCCGGGGTTATTTGCTTAAGGATTCAGTGGATGCGGATCTGCTGGCGGCGGTGCGTTCGGTGGCGAAGGGCGAGGGCTATTTGAGTCCCGGAGTTTCGGATGCGGTGTTGACGGATTATCGCAAGCACGTGACGGATCCGCTCGACCTGCTGACCAGCCGCGAACGCGAGGTTTTGCAGATGATCGCGGAGGGAAAAACCAATAAGGAGATCGCGACGCTGTTGAATTTGAGTGTGTATACGGTAGAGGCGCATCGCGGGCGGATCATGGAGAAGTTGAATCTCCACTCGACGGGGGAGTTGGTCCGCTTTGCGTTGAGGAGCGGGCTGATCGACTAATGGCTATAGGCTCTTCTGCTTCGTGCTGCATGCGGAGGTCGAACTCGGGATATCGGGCGGCTCGCGATCCAACGCCAGCCTGGCCGGCGCATTTTCGCGAATCGCTATTCCACCGGCTCATCGCCAAGGTCTTCGGCGCGGTTTTCGAACCTTGTATATGATCCTAGAAATCGCAGCGGCACAGTGCCGATAGGGCCGTTACGCTGCTTGGCGATGATCAGGTCCGCCAGGCCCTTGATGTCCTCGCGGTCCTTTTTGTAAACTTCCTCGCGGAAGATAAAACCGACGAGGTCGGCGTCCTGCTCGATCGATCCCGAATCGCGAAGATCGCTGAGTTGGGGTTTGTGATCGCCCGGCCGGGTTTCCGAAGCGCGGCTCAACTGAGAGAGAACCAGGAACGGCACGTCGAGATCCTTTGCCATCAACTTCAGCCCCCGCGAGATCGCGCTGACTTCCTGATTGCGATTTTCGGAGCGGCCGCGGCTGCTCATCAATTGCAGATAGTCGATGACGACGAGGCTCAGGCCGTGCTCGCTCTGCATTCGGCGGAGCTTCGAATGAACGTCCATCAAATTGACGCCGGCCGTGTCGTCGAGGTATAGAGGCGCATCCGTCAGATCCGCGAGCGCGACCTGCAATCGGCGTCGCTCATCGCCATTCAAGAATCCCGCGCGGAATTTATGCTGATCGACCCGGGCGGCCGCGCATAAAAGGCGCGTCAGCAGGCTGGCAGACGACATTTCAAGCGAAAACACGGCGACGGGTTTGCGAATCGACGGGTGCGTCGCCACGTGCTGCGCGATGTTCATGGCCAGCGCCGTCTTTCCCATCGATGGGCGCGCGGCAAGGATGATCAGTTCGCCGCCATGCAGACCGCCCGTCATCTCGTCGAATCGCTTGAAGCCCGTCGAGAGGCCGCTGATACGCTGGCTGGGATCGAGAAAGGCTCCAATGCCGCCAGGGAAGGCGCTGATCACCGCGGCGGGCGTTTGCAGTTTTTCCTTGGACCGCGCCTCGCCGAGTTTCAGCAGCGATTCCTCGGCTGACGCCAGAATCTCGTCCGGTTCTTCCTCTCCGATCAGGCAGCGGTCGATCAGACTCTGCGCGCTAAAAATCAGTTTCCGCAGGACCGATTTGTCCTTGACAATCCGGATATAGCTTTCCAGATTCGCGATCTCGGGCAATCCGTCATCGAGAGAGATGAGATACGACAGGCCGTCCACCGATTCGAGCTGGCCGGCCTTCATCAACTCGTCGGCGAGCGTCACGCGGTCGATCCTTTCACCGCGATCGTAAAGATCCTTCATGCGCGCGAAGATGCGCCGGTGCTTTTCGAGGCTGAAGTCGTCAGAGTCGAGCGATCCGGCGACTTGCAGATACACCGAGTCGTTCATCAGCACCGAGCCGAGCACGTAGCGTTCGGCGTCGACGTTCGACGGCAAACCTTTTGCGAATGCCAGATCCTGAGTTGCCATGACCGGGAGGCTCTAAGTTACAGGCTCTTGAACACGGAGTGTGAGCAGTTTTTTCTTCTTTGCGCGCAGGCGAGTAGGCTCTTGATAAACCTGTGGGAATCCTGTGACGCGGGGCTTCGTGCTAAGCCGCTGATCCTGAACGAAGCCGATCGCGATTTTCACAGCCGCCTTCCGAAACAACTAAAGGCTATTCTGTTTTATCGGCGGCGTCAAGCATCCCATGGAATATGCCGTGACGAAGTTTTACTTACTGCTTTTTCTCTGCGTCCGCCTTCGGCGCCGCCGGAGCAGCGGGAACGATGGTCGCGGAAACGATTCTATCGAGCTGCGGGAAGCTCGACTTAAGATACGCGTTGCCCTGCGCCTGGATCCGTCCCTGATCGGGACCGCGGCCGCGCGGGGCGCCTTCACCATACCCGGCGTAGAGGCTATCAACCACGTTCATTCCTTCGACAACCTCGCCGATGGGCGCGAATCCCTGGGAATCGAGTCCGGCGTTGTCCCCGAAGTTGATAAAGAGCTGCGTGGTCCGGGTGTTTGGACCAGCGGTGGCAAAGGTCACCCGGCCGCGTTTATTCGACTGCGTAACGGGGTCGTCGGGAATGTTTGCCTGCATCCATGCGCGCGCCACAGCGGGATCGCCCGAGATGCCGAACTGGGCCATGAAGCCGGACAGGACGCGGAAAAACGCCACGTCTTTAAAGAATCCGGCGCGGACAAGATTGTAGAACCGGTCCGCTCCACGCGGCGCCCAGCCGCGATGCACTTCAATGATGAAATCGCCCTTGGTGGTCGCGAACTTCGCTCTGAAAGTTTCCGGCGCTTTCGCCGTGAGCGACCTGGGATCCAACAGATTCGGCTTCGCCGCCGCGGCTTTTTCCTGCGCGAATGCTGCGGTACATACTAATCCGGACGCTAACAACGTTGCCAACACTTGTTTCATAGAATTTTCAGGATACACTCTTTCGGCGGCGTTTCGCCGGGAACTTGAATTCGTGCTTTTCCATGGCTACTTTGCCGCCGCGAAATTCGACGCCCTCCGCCTGAAGGCGAATGCGCTGCTCGGCTCCCGCTTCGCGCGGCAAACGAATTTTCCCGCCGGCTCCGAGTACGCGATGCCAGGGAAGGCGGCCTTCGGTTTTGGCCAGAGCCCAGGCGACGCGGCGCGCATTGCCCGGAAATCCGGCGGCGGCGGCGACGGCTCCATAAGTGGCCACCTTCCCTCGCGGGATTTTCGCGACGATTTTTCGCATCTCTTCAAACATCGGCTAGAACGAAATGTTCACGATCCGGTCGGTCTTCGGCTCCGCCCGCAGCATCAGATGAAGATTTCCTTGCCCAGCATCGAACCACCAGGTTCCGGGCTTCATGCCGTCACGCGAGGCGGCGCGCTGGTAAGAACCCGCTTCCTCGGCAACCTCGCGCGGAGCTTTGACGTGATGCAGCACCCATTCGTAGGTGCGGCGTTTTTGAGATTCAATCTCCACGCGCATGAAATCGCCGGCCGGCGCGGCGTGAAATTGAGAATTTTCGTTCGAATCCGGCTCCCACAGAAAGAATTCCGCGCCGAGCGACGGATAATAATGCAGCTCCATCCGATCCTTCCCAGCCAGCGGAATGATCCAGCCGTTGCGCACGAACATCGGCACACGCCCGGCCGGAGCATCCACTTCGATCGTCTGATTCCCGCGGTATTCCCGGTTGGTCCGCACATCGGTCCAATTGCCGCGTGGCAGAGTCAGCTTTCGCTTTGAACCGGAACCGAGCACGGGCGCCAAAAGAATCTCGTCGCCCAGCATGAACAGATCCGGCTGCTGATCCGAATTCGCGTCGCGGGAAAACTGAATCGGCAGCGGCCGAATCAGCGGATATCCGCGATCGTACGCTTCTCTCAAATACGTGGTGAGATACGGCGTCCAAGCCTGGCGCGCGGCGGCGTCGATACCACCCTCGCCCGAGCTTCGGAACACGATCGGAAACATCGAGCTTAGATCTGTTGCGCGCTCCTTGATCTCGCGCGGAGCACCATCGAATATGGAAAGGTCCAGCGCCGGATAAATCACGGCTGAAAGCGTCCACTGATTCAGTGTGCGAATCAGAGCGGCGAATGCCTCCCATGTCCGCACGGGATCGCGAGGAAGAGGCGTAGCCTGCTTGGGCGGCGATGGGAGAAGATCCAGCGATTCGGCTTTGACTTCATTGTGCGGATGGACGGTCTCGTGCTGCTCCATGATCTCTTTGGCGGTGGGCCCGTAGTAAAAATCGAGCTCGATCGCGTCGCCGCGCGATTGAATGACGCCGTTTGTCAGATCGTAGGTGAGCGGCTCCGGCGATTCGGAAAAAACTCCGTAGCCCGCGCTGGTAAAAAAGAATCCATGGCGGCGCTCGATCTTTTCACCGCGGATGTTGAGCTTCGGACCGCCACCAAGCAATCCGAAGACTCGTTCGTCAGGCTTCATCGCGATCTGAACCGCCGCGTTCCCTGCTATGAGCTTCGCGATATTTTCCGTCACCGCGGTCTCGCCGGAGCGAACACGAAGGCGCCCGTCCGCGCGATCGACCTCAACCGTCAGATACTTCGATTTCATGGCGAGCGCGGCGGCCGTATCGTCAAGCGCGACGCTGACCGCTTCATGCGAGAGGCGCGACGCCGGCAACGTGGCGCCGAACGTCCTGGCGAAGCGAAACGAGACTTGGCTGATCCACTCGATCTGCGCCGTCCCATCGTCCATTTTGAGCGTCAGAGTGCCGTCGCTCCAGTCCCGTGAAACGACGCCTGCGGGCGCAATCGGCGCAAGCACAACCGCGGCCCCGAGCAAGCGCGCGGAAAGAACTCTAAATAACAACGATCCGCTCCTGCATTTCGCCGGTAACCAGAGCGCGGGTCTCATCCACAAAAACGTCGACCTCGCTCCGCACTCCGAACTCGGGCAGATAAACGCCCGGCTCGATGGAAAAACAGGTCCACGGAAGAATTTTGCGCTCATCGTGCGTTTCAAAATTGTCCATGTTTGCGCCGGTGCCGTGGATCTCTTCGCCGATGGAGTGGCCGGTCCGGTGGAAGAAATATTCAGCCAGGCCCGACTCCTTTATATACGCGCGGGCCGCATCGTCCACTTCGAACCCGCGCAGCTCCTGTTTCGCCGCGACCGCGCTCCTGACGCGCTCGATGGCGCGATCGCGCGCCGTCCGCACAATGTCGAAAACGTTCTGGATCTTTGACGGAATCTGAGAGCCGCAGAATCCGATCCAGGTTATATCGTAGTAGACGCTCGCCGGGCGATCGAGCTTGCCCCACATGTCGATTAACACGTGATCCCCCCGCTTGATCTCCGAACACGCCCTCTCGTTCGGATCGTAATGCGGATTCGAAGCGTTCCCGTTCACCGCAACATCCGGACCGTGATCGATAAAGATCCCCTCTTCGCGATAGCGGGCGAGGATGAACTGCTTGACGTCCCATTCGGTGACGCGATCGCCGGCACGGTGTTTCTCGCCGATATGTTCAAATGCCTGGCGGCGGACACGGTCGATCCGGCGGCCCGCTTCGAGATGCGATTCAAGCTGATCCCTGGTCCAGCGAGCCTCGAAAAATTGAATCAGATTGGCGGCGCTGACGATCTCGACACCCAGGCCCCGCACCAGCTCGACCGTCCCGGCATCCACCATCGCAACATAAGGAACCGAACAATTGGGCGAATACTGCATCGCGATTTTCCGGGCGCCGCTGAGCAATTCGCGCACGCGGGCGGCCATCTCATTCCATTCGGCGTACGTCAGCATCTCGCCGGGCAGTTCTTTCAAAGTGAACGCCTCGATCCTGTGAACCAATCCGCGCGGCTCGCCCTTGGCGGGCACGAAGTAATACCATCGCCGCGAGACCATGGATCCGGGCGTGAATTGCAGCACGCGATACGCCAGCGGATCGCGGCGGTGATGATCGAAGAACAACCAGCCGTCGAGCCCTTCCTCGCCTAGCGCTGTCTGAATCTCGTCCAGTCTCATTCGAAAAACGGCCTCCACTTCTTTTCCTCAGGCGGCGGCGTGGCCAGGCTGACAAGGACAAGGCTTGCTAGGGAAGCGAGCAGCGCCGGATACACCGCGTCGATCTTGGTCGAATCATCCAGATGCGCCACGTTCCACACAACCGTAATGACGGTGCCGAGCGCGATCGAAGTGACCGCGGCCGGCGTAGTCGTCCGCTTCCAGAAAAACACGGCGAGCACGGCTGGCGTCACCGCGGCGCCATAGACGGTGTAGGCATAAAGCGACGCATTGAGAATCGATTCGAACCGCGTTGCCTGTAGCAGCGCGAAGATCCCCAGCGCGATCACCAGCACCCGCGAGACGATCAGCGTCTGCCGCTCCGTCGCGCGGCGATTGATGAAGCGGCCATAGACATCGTGAATCAGATTGGTAGCCGGCGAAAACAAATAATTGTTCGCCGTCGAGATAACCTTCGCGAAAATCCCGCCGAGCAGCACTGCGCCGGCGAGCGCCGGCAATCCGCGGCGCGCGCACAGCGCGATGATCTCGCGCGGCTTGTCGGTCTGAAATTTCGCGCTGCCGATGACCGCCACCACGATGAGCAGCGTCTCCAGAATCAAGGTGCCGATGATCCAGCCGAACACCGCCATCCGCGCGTCTTTTTCCGATCGCGCCGAAAAGAATTTCTGATACATCCCCTGATTGCCCACCAGCAGCAGCATCGTCGGCAGGAGATAACCCAGCGCTTTGCTGACTCCGATGTCGCCGAACACTGTGAAATGGCTCGGCGGCAGTTTCGAAACCACCGGCGACCACCCTCCGTCGCGCAGGAGCAGCGGAACCGAGATGATGACGATTGTAGTGACGAGCGCGCCGATCACCAGATCGAGGTACGCAATCGACGCCATCCCCGCCGCCGCTGTGAACGCAATCACGAACGCGGCGATGATATACATCCCCACCGTGCGGTCGAGTTCGGGAAAGATCAGGTGGAGCACGTCGCCGCCGCCCTTGAACTGATAGCTCGTGATCACCGTGTACGAGATGACGATCGCAATCGTCGCCATTACGCGGGCAGTCGCGTTGTACCGTGTTTCGAGAAGATCGGGAACCGTGAACTGCGCAAAACGCCGCGCCCGTCCCGCGATCAGCGCAATCACGACCAGTCCTGCCCATCCTCCCGCCGGCTGCCACAGCGCCGCGAACCCGTGCAGATATGCGTTTTCCGCGCCCGCGAACAGCGACCCGGCGCCGATCCACGAGCTCAGAAGGGTGAACACCAGCACCGTCCAGGGCAGTTTTCTTCCAGCGACCAGAAAGTCCCCTTTCGTGCGCACTGAAAGCGTCTTGGCGATCGTAACGGCGCACAGCGTCGCGACGACCACGCACAACACGACGACGTAAATTATGCTGGAACCTTCCGCCAATCTACTTTTGTCCTGAAATTCGCCAATCCCGCCACATCGCGCGCGTCCACCACGGAGAACGAAACCACATCGTCCAGCCAGTCCTGGCTATAGCCTTCGCGGTACTGCGTGGCAACGGTCAGTGTATAGTCTTGACGCGTCAGAAGGCAATCGAACGTGAAACCGACCTCGAATGTCTCGCCGGCGGCCACGCGCCCCAGATCGACGCCTTCGATTCGCGTGTTCGTGCCGAAGACGTCGATGCCGAGACGGTTCCGGATCAGCACACCAACCACGGGATCTTCCAGTTCTTTTTCCGCGCGGGCTCGAACGCGAATCGTCACCGGCTCGCCGGGACTCAGGCTGCGCGTCTCTGCGCCTCTCGCGTCGATCAGCGTCACGCCGATCACCCTGCTCGCCCCGTCGCCATGACGGTAGGTGCCGGCGGGAGTCTCCTCAACCTTCGCCGTCTGGGACTCTCTTTCGAGCACCAGCCCCACGTAGCGATTCACGACCTCGCTTGGCGAGCCTGACGCGGCCACGCGCCCGTCTACCATCAGCGCCGCGCGATCCGAGAGGCGCTTCACCAGTCCCAGATCGTGCGACACAAATATTACGGTAATCCCGCGTTTTTTCAAATCTTCGAATTTTTTGATGCAGCGATTCGCAAAGATCGCGTCGCCCACGGCGAGCGCTTCATCGACGATCAGAATCTCCGGATCGACGTGAATCGCCGTCGCGAACGCCAGCCTGACATACATTCCGCTCGAATACTCCTTGACCGGACGATCGACGAACGACCCGATTTCCGCGAATCTTTCGATTTCAGGAAAGGCCCGCTCCATCTCGCGGCGCGAAACGCCTAGAATCTCGCCGTTGAGAAAAACGTTCTCGCGGCCGGTGAATTCGGGATTAAAACCCGCGCCGAGTTCGAGGAGCGCCGCGATGCGTCCCTTGGTAATCACGCGGCCGCGCGTCGGTTCAAGAATTCCACTGACGATTTGAAGCAGCGTGCTCTTGCCGCTTCCATTCGGCCCAACGACGCCAAAAACCTCGCCCCGTTCGACGCTCAGGCTCACATCCCGCAAGGCCCAGAACTCGGATCCTACCCGCCCGAACAAGCGGTCCGCGGGCTTCCGATACAAACGGTAGAGCTTCGAAACGTTCTGAACCTGAAGCAAGTCTCAGTCTATCAACTACCCATCCTCAAGCTTCTCCGAAGTCCCGCCGGCAACGGCAAACCGTATCCGATCAGACAAAACTGATCGAGCGCGAACAAGACCACGCTCTCGAATCCTTTGCCCGAAGCCACGCGAGACTCCTTCTCCCAAGCCGTCGTCGAATCGCCCACGCCGACCAGGTGGCTTCGTTGCGCCGCCAGGAATCCCAAGGACGCTCCGAAGTCGATCGTCTGCTCCGCCAGGTTCAAGTTGCGGCCAAGCGTAAATCCGAAGCTTTCGGTCTTTAAGCACGTCAGCGCCGACGGAGTCCAGCTCGCCGACGGATAATTGATCACCCGGTTCAACGCCGTCTGATTCACGTCGTTCGGATACAGCACCTCGAAACGCGCCGCCGGATAAGTTGCCCGCACGAAACTCATTACAGAGTTCGTAAATCCGCCCAGTACTCCCGCCAGAAACGCGGCCTCTTCCGGAATCGTCGTTGGATCCACGGTGTTCGTCGTGATCGTCGCCATCGCGCGGCCGTAGGTGGCGGAGAATTGCGACTGCGTCCACGAGTCATAAAACGGCATCCCCGAAAACGCGCGACCCGCGCCGTCGTTAGGAAAGTACCACCACTGCACCTCGCCGAACTGGAGATATGGCGTGAGTCCCGCGGCAGCCTGAAGTCCCGCTATTTCTAAATAGACCTCCTGCCAGAAAGCGAGGCTTGCCGGTGAAAAATTGGTCTGCACCGAGGGCGTCGGCAGCACAATCGCGTCTCCCGAAGGACCTTCCTGCGCGATCGCCACTCCCACCAGCGGCTCCGATGGATTCCCGAGTTCCATGCTGAATGCCGCCGTCGCCTCGATCCCGTATCCGTGCAGAGCGGCGAAGAAACCGGCTGACCAGTCCCGCGCCGCGCGATTCAGCCGCGGCGATGCAGTCAAATCCGTGCGCCAGTCGCCATCGATTCCCCCACTGAACGAAGCACCTGATGCGGTCACCGAAAATCCGCCGCTGGTCGTCGACGCCGCGAGCGAGATGTTGTTGCCGTCTAGCCCCATTGAGCGCGACGTGATCGTTAACACCCCGCCCGACGCGCTCGCCCACACACCGGTGAATCCGCGATTCAGTTCTATCGCGAACGCCGTCGCCATCATTGGCGCAGTCATTCCCATGTGGACCAGTTTGGTCAGCGTGACATTCGAGGCAGGATCGCCCACCCGGCCAATCGTTACGGTAACCGTCGAACTGAACGCCGGCGTGCCGGAAAACGTCACCGTCCCCGACGCATAAACTGTTCCGGTTCGCATCAGCTCGTAAAACCACAAGGCTCCAACGTAATGGTTCTGACGCCCGGTAAACCCCAACGAATCGATCATCCAGGCTGTCCGCTCCGGGGGCAGCGCCAACGAATGCTCCGTGTCCCAATCCGTCGCGACCGTCATTTTCGGCTGCGCGGCAAACGTCGGCAACGCCGCCGTAGGAACAGCGGCTTCCACAAAATCGAAGTAAAAATCTCCACCGCTTGAATTCGTCAGCGTGACTGTATGATTTCCGCTGCCATACGACCCGATCGGGAACCGGAACAATAAATCCTCTCCCGCAAGCGCCGTGTTCACAGATCCCACCGGCGTTCCGTCCACTACGATCGCGACCCTCGCGCCCGTGCCCACATACCGCAACCCCGAATACAGAGTGTGTGATGCAGGCGCGCTGTATGCCACCGTGACCGAATCTCCGGCCGACGCCGTGTAGTGAATCGTTCCACCCGAATAGTTCCCGCGCTGCTCCACCCAGGACCCGCTGTACGTCACTCCTGCCGCGTCGTCCTCGATTCGCCGCGACCCCGGTCCCGCCACCGAATAAGCGCGCCCCGTTCCCGTTACAGTCCAGTTGGAAACCACCGCCTGAAATTCGCTGCGCACGTAGGACGCCGTCTGAAGATCCGCCGCATACGTCCAACGCATCTTGCGGATGCGGTCCGTCGGAATCGGCACGAGGGTTCCTGATAGATTCGGCGACGTCGTCCCCTGCAATGAACCGAAGTCAAGTGTCACCTTCCATCGCGTTGGAGACGTCCCGTTGGCAAACGTCTTCGACGCCGCATCCCACGTTTCCGCTCCGGTCGCGAATGAATACATCCCGAATCGATTCCCATTCGCGCCCGCCGTGCTCGATCCCACAGGACCGCCGCCTGTATAAAACACGCGGATTGTCGTCCCCGTTGGCGTCGCTTGCAGCACGCTCGATGACGAATTAATCAGCGACGCGATGTTCGACACCACCGATGCGAGCGTGTCGCCAGCCGCCACCTGCCACGTGAAATGCTCTTGCAGCCATGCGAGTCCCACAAAATCGCCGGCCGCAACCGTTCCCGACAACGTGAAATCCGCGTAGGCGCACTGATACGAGCCCGCAACCGCGGTCGCGTGCGATTTCAGTGGCACCCAATAGATCGTTTCCGTACCGCCCGGAGGCGTGGCCCAAATACGCAGCGACGGCCAGTCCACCGTCGCGAATAGATCCGAATCGAGCGGGATGCAATTCGTCCGCGTCTCCTCGTACGTCAGCACCAACCCGCTCAAGTCGCCGTCCGGCAGATTCCGGAATGCCGGATGCTCGTGAGTGTTATCGCGATTCCATTCGATCACGGCCCAATCGAATTGTTGCCGCCAGGTCCCCGATAGCGTAAAGCCCGTGGCCGACGCATTGCTCATCGCAGCGACCGCCGACGGCTCGAAAAAGAAACACTGCAAATCGCGATCCGGCGTCAGCTTTTGAATCATGCTGCTTTCTCGATCACAGCCGCACCGTCACGGTCAGGTCGCGCCCCGGTAAACTGTTCGCTTCGCTGTGCACTGTTATGACGTCGAGTTCGAGAATCGCGCCCTGCGCCAGTGGCGGGAGTCCGAACCCGTTCACCACATTCGACGTCGTCGACCCGTCATTGAAGCTCAACGTGCAGATCACGGTCGATCCCTGCCGCAACTGCACCTGCAACGTATTCGTCCCCGGCGGGGCGCCCGCCGCCTGCTGCGGAGCCTCTCTCAAGATGGCCGAAATATCGCGGATCGCGTGCGAATCCTCCACCACCAGCGGGGGCGCCGCATTCGATTCCACCGCCAGATATCCGTCCACCTGTATCGATAACTGCCCGCCAGAAAGCGTCCGCAATCCCCGATCGGCCGTCGCCGCAAACGAAGCCGCCGACGATGGCCCCGAGCCCCGAACGTTAGTCACCCAGAATTCCGATGCCGCGATTCGTACGTCCGGCAGAAACACCGAAGACGTATAGCTCCCGCTCGCCGGGCTCCCAAAAAAATTCTCGACAAAAGGCACAATCGTAACGTTGCGCTTCAAGTGATAAACGGAAACACCCGGTGCATGCGCCGCCGCCGCCGATCCGAGCGCTCCTCGATCCACCTCATAAACTGTCCCGCCGCTGAGCGACCCTGTCACTCTCAGCACTTCGCTTTCGATCTGCACAAAATCCCCGATCGCCGCCGGTCCGGCGCTCGCCAGCGTGATCGTTGTATCGGAGGAAGCCGCCGCCGCCCCGAGTGTGAATATCGATGGACCCGACAATTCATCCCAGTAATAGAGGATGAGCGTTCCAGCCGAAATCGTGTGCGTATTCGTCAGCGTCGTGAACGATACCCCGACCAGATCCACCGTTCCCTGTCCCGCCAGATTCAACCCATATACCGGCGCGGGCGGAACATCACTATCCACGCCTCCGCCAGCCGCGCCGCCGATTTGCCATCGCGTCAGCGGATTCAACTCGGGCCCGCTCTCGATGTTCAACGCGTTCGAAGATCTACCTGAAATCTCTACAGTCGCGCCCGTCTGGTTCGGAACCTCGATAACCACCGGGCTCGTCGATCCGAACCCGCCGAATTTCCAGGTCGCATCCGCGATCGTGAAAAAGCTCGTCGAATCCGGCACGACCGTCCACGGCGGGGCGACCGTGATCGTCGTTCCCGTGTTCGAGATCACGGCTCGCTCCTGCGCCGCCCCGCTCCCGCGCGTGATTCGCACGACCCCACCCACGAAATCGTTCGCCAACATCCCCAGCGTAGAATTTCCGATCGTCGTTGCCGAAAAAATGTTCGCGGAATTCTCGGGCTGCAACTCCATCCGCCAGTAAAAATTCGCGTGATCGTAATTCTCATCCGGTGGACCGGTCAGCGAAGTCGCCGCCCCCGCATCGGTATAGGTTGCCGCCACCGCCACATTCGCCGCGATTCTGAGCAGTTCCGCCGGATTCGTCCCGCGATATACGTTGAATCCCGCCGTCGTGCTCGAAAAGCTCAGTCCCGATAGCGTCACCGTGTTCGTGCTCGTCCCTGAAGGGATTTTCGCCGCGACGACGAACGATAGAGCCGTCTCCGCTCCGCTCGCATCGACCGCGCTCAGCGCATAGTAGAGCGTCTGTCCTCCGCCGATCGTCCCGCCTGTCGGACTCACTGCCGCATCGAGACCCACCAGCGGGATCGCCGCCGTCGACGCCGCCGGTTTCGCCGGAGGTACGAACGCACAGGCAAGTTGCACGCTGAACGACCCGTCTGTGCTTTCCCTCGTCGTCTCGGTGATGCCGAACTGCTCGATCCCGTGCGCGTCGAGCACGCTCCCTACCAGCGGCCGCGGAACTCCGATGCCCGCGCCCGGCTGCCGGCGCGTCCCGATCGTTGCCGCGCCGCCCGTCGTGTACCATGCATCGTCATGCCACTGCGCCCTCACTGCCACCGTCTGATAGTTCGTCCCCGGCGCGAGCCTCGTGACCCGAAACGGCTGTCTCTCAAACCCTTCCTTTAGATAGGTGATCGCGATTAAATCCCCTGGCGCAAGCCCGATCCCCTTGACCGTCGTCTCGAAATCGACAATCGTGTATCCCTCGATCGATTTGTTTAATTGCAGCGACAACACCCGCGCCGCCTGATCGAAGTTCGGAATCCCCAGCGCCGGAAATGCCGCCGTCACTTGCCGGTCTGTCAACAATGCATCGTCCACATCCACCAGCGCCAGGCTGTCCTGCTGATATTCGTTGAACTCGTCCTGAAATTCCACCGTCAGCCGGTTCGGAGCCGCCGTCGTCGCGCCCGACAACCGTAGCGTCGGCGCGCCGTTTGCATCTCTCAACAATCCCGAAAATGACGCGGACGAATCGCTGAATTCATACGCCGGCCATCCGCCGTTCAAGACCGCCACGCTGTTCGATCCTTCCGGCTTCGTCGGCTGCTGCAACGCCAAGGTATTCTCGACTCGTAGCGTTAACAACCCGCCCGGCCCGTAGGTCAGCATTAACGTCGATCCAAGCCGCACCCCTTTCGCGATCTCTCCAGCGCTCTTCCGCGACTGCACCACCAGATTGCAGCCGAACCTCGCCGTCGTCACCGGATTCCCGTTCGTATCCGTTGTCGGGATCGCCGTGGCGCAATATGCTGCGGCCTGGGCGAAGCTTGTCAAATCGATCTCCGTCGTCAGCCAGCCGCTGCGCCGCAACACGTCCAGCAACACCCACGCCGGATTGTTCGTGAACGATTCCCCCAGCGACGTCCCCGTCGCATCGAACTGCTCGAGCTTCAACCCCTCCAGCAGCACCTGGATCGAGGGCAGCGACGATCCATCGCTGATCCGGTTCGGCACCACGACGCTCATCATCGCCATGCTCCCGTATGGATCCCCAATCGGATTCCCGCTCCCGTCGCTGAAGTTCGCATCGAACGCGCCGTTGCGGGTTCCCGTTGTTACCAGGCTGTACCAGCCCGTCGCCGTCATGTCCGCCCCTGTCTGCGCTTCGGGAATCTCGATATCGTTCACCAGCACCTTGATCGCGCGCGAAATCTCGCCCATCCCCAGCAGCACTTCCACGCGGGTCAGATTCCCGTCATTCCGCGCAAATACGATCGGAGGTTTGTACCACGCCGTCCCATACACCAGCGGAACCGAATCGTTGTACAACGCCAGGTTGTCCTGAATCGCCGAGAGATGCGAGCCCTTTTCTCCAAAGCTCCGCACGGAAATCTGTGGCGGGACGAACTCCAGTCCGCCAAACCGGGCCGTCGGGTGCCCCGCTGAATCCGTCGAAAACATCCCGCGCGCCGCGCACGATACCCGTGTAAAATCGCACGACGTAAACGGCGCGCCGGAATTCAAATTTCCGACGCCGCCCGTCTGATCCGCCGAGTATCCGCATTTATACAGCGCCGAATATTTCCCCTTCGCGCCGCCGGTCAGCGCCTCCGCTCTCTGCGCGGCATTCGATGGAAACATCCACGGGCATCGCCGCAGGATCTGTACCTCTGGCAACACCACTCTTTGGAGATTGAGCCGGTTGTTGAACGTCACCCGGAATGACGACTCCGTGATCTCCTCCGCCGGATTGGCCACCCCGCGAAACATGACCCGCGATTCCGTCGCTGCCGCGCCCGCCGCCAGGTCGTAAAACAAAAATGTGATCGTGACCTGCGCGCCCTTGAATCCCACTTCGCGCTCGATCTCTGAGAAATGGGAATCGGCATTCGCCAGCGTCACTGAAATCTTCGCCGACCCGTCCAGCCCGTCGTCCGATGATGCCCGCAACTCGAACAGATTGTGCTTCAGCAATCTCGGCGCGTATGCGTTCCCGCCGACCGTCGCCGCGTGCGTCGCCCACCGCTCGATCGCTCCCGACCTCAGCACGCAGTCGAACAAAAATAGCGGAGTGACCGGACTCTCCTGTTCTTTCAGATCATCGATCGTCGCCATCAATTCTCCGTATTCACAATCCGGATCACGGCATCGTAAATGTCCGTTCCCTGCGCCGTCACCGTCAACGCGTCGTCCGCGAAACGGGCCTTCGTATAAACTCCGCCGCGCGTCCCTGTTTTTTTGTAGTCCGATGGCGCGATCTGCGCCTCCACCTGCATCCCGAATAAATCCGCGGCCGTCCCCGCGTCCAGTGCGGCTCCGAACGTCGTCCCCGATCCCGTGAACGAAATCCGCTCCCAGTCCGTTCCGAGCCCGAATTTTTTCGACGCCGGCCCAATCTGCAGCGTAACCGCGCTGCCGCGAGCCCAAACGCTCAGGCAATACTGATATGTCGCCGGAACCCTCAGCGTCTGAGCGATACTTTCAGCCCCCGCCCCTCCATTCACAACGTGCGTCGCTCGCGAAGTCCCGAACGGATCGGTCACTCCCGCCGTCAGCGCGATCGACGCTCCATTCGTCCAGGGCGACACACCGAAAGTCTCGCTTTGCGCCAGCAGATTCCCCACCGGGTCCAAAAACGTGAACGTTTGCCATCGGCCCCCGGCCGCCGTGAACACTGCCTGGACCGAATTCCACTCCGCCGCCGTCATCCCTTTCGCCCGGATCTCCCACTCGAGCGCCGCCGCATCCGCATCCCCGATCAAGTCCACACGCCCGTCTCCAAGCGTGTTCAGCACCGTCCTCTCCAGCACTCGCTTCCTCACCGGATACAGCATTAACTGCGGAAACGTCATGCCCTGATCTCCGAAATCGTGACCACGCTCTCGCCCCGTGCGACATCCCCAAAACCTGGCGCCAGCTCATCCTCATCGAAGCGGCATGACGCATACACCGTCCCATCGAACGGATCCGTAAACGAAAACGTCCCCGCCCGTCCGCCTACAGTCACGAATAAATCCGCGATCGCCGTCAGCTCCGATTCGTCGAGCAGTTCCAGCCGGATCACCCACCGGTGCAGCGCCGTCCCAAACGACGGAAATCTCTGCTCGCTCCCGTCCACAAACCGAAATACCTGCGTCGAAAACGCCGGCGTCCGGTCCGATCCGTACTGCGCCACCGCACCCGTTTTCAATAAAGGAAAATTCACCGGCTCTCGCTCCTCAAATCTCTACACCGCCCGAATCACATCGTTCAACGTCGTCGACTCGAGCATCGCCTGCCTCACCGCCCTGGCGATATCCTGGCTCCGATCCAAAATCGATTGCGAATCCAGCGCCTGTACCTGCACCGTGATATTCGCAGCCGGAGCCGGCCGGGCTGTTCCCCCTGCTGCCGTATCCACCGCGAAAACTCCCGGCGACGACGAGTTGATCCCCGCGTTCACGCTGATCGGCGGCGGCGCCACATACGGAACCAGTGGAGCCAACTCCCTCGTCCCTCCACCCCCTCCGAACAAATCCTCCAACCCCGAAACCAGCGGATTCAGCCCAAACCCGAACACATTCTCCACCGCTCCCAACACAGCCGACCCGATCGATCCACCCGGCGATCCTCCGCTCGGCGAAGCCGCCGGAGCGATCGCCGCCTCTTCTTCCGCTTGCAGCCCTCGCAGCACGTCCGCAATCGATGCGATCTCATCGCTCAACGGCGTCCCGCCCAAAATACTCGCCATCTCGCTAACTGGATTTCCGTTCGCCATCCGCCCGCCATTCCTTTTCGAGAATCAAAAACGCGTCCGCGTCGCGGGCCGCCAGATCGCTCAGCCCGCCTCCACCCGAAAACTTCCATGCCAGAAATTTCTCCAGCCACTCGACGCTCTGCGGAGTCACCAGCGATTTCGGACACTCCTCCGCCGCCGCGCGTCCACGAGCCCACACCAGCTTCCGCGGACCGCGCTTCTCTTCCTCAATCCACCCGCACCTTCGTCGAGCTTCAAGCCCCTGCCGCCGGCATTCGTCGCATCTCCACGCGGCAAGGTCACTGCCCTGAAAATGAAATGCGACGATTAGTTTTTTCTCTCTTCTCCCGTCAGCCTGCACTCCCTCTTGATGCGAGCGAGTACCTCGGCCGCCAATTCCACCGGCCCCGCATCAATTGCCGACGCCGGCGTCGCCGCCTCTCCATCGATCTCCAGCCCATCCACCCCGACCCATCCCCAATCCAGATAAGCCCGGTCGATCTCCGCCGCCAGCACCGCCGCCTCCAGCTTGTCCTTCGCCTCGCCGCTCGCATCGAGAAACTCCGCTTTTCGCCCCGCCTCCCGAATCCGCCGCGCCAGCTCGATCCTTCTCCCGAACGACACCCGCGCAATCCCGCATCTCACCCCAGGCCGCGACTCCGCCTCAAACCACACGACGCTCTCGTGTGTACATGCCGGGCCCCCCGTCGTCGCGGCGAGCCGGCTTGTCTTCCCCTCCGTCAAACAACCACGCTCCTCACCCGAACGCGACATACAACTCGTCATTCCCCGTTCCCTGAGCCCTGCTGTTTGAAAACTTCCATTGCAGCCGAGTCTCCCCATCGTCGAACTCCGGAACCTCCGGCACCATCGCCGGCATATATGCCCCGAACAACTGATTCGCCTGCTCGCCGAGCTGCAACATCACCGAAATCGGCGACCTCTGCCGCGCCGCTTGATAGAGCCCCTTCGTCTGCGCGTCATCCAATTCGAACAGCTCGAAATTCAATCCCACCCGCCGCGTCCCCGCCGCAATGCATCGCGCGAAATCGCTGCCGAACTCCCGGGCCCGCAGCTCGACATTGTTCTCCAGCACCAGCTCCGCCGCCGTCAGCGTGAAGAATTCCGAGGGCGACGTCCCCATCCACACCTCGCCCAGATGGCCCGGCACGATCGTGTAATCGAATCCCCCCACCGCCGGTTCCGCCGGATACGACGTCAGACCACCGTCCCCGTTTGCGAAACTCGCGCTGTCGATCACGTCTCGCGCCGGACCCGCAAATTGAAACTCCTGGAAATCCCCGTTGACCTTGATCGTCATCGTGTCCATCGCCGCCCCGTCCACGATCCTCTGCACCGCCGTCGCCGGATCCCAATAATCGAAAATGCTCGCGCTCCCCAGCGATGTCGCCAGCGGAAACGTCATCGTCGTCCCGAAAGCCGCCCCGCTCGCCGGCGCCGTCCGGAATGGAGCATTCAGAAACACCGTCGCCGCGTCCTGCACCGCCGCCACGAATCTCATCTCCCCCGAGCTCGTCACCCCCTGGCCCGCCGACAACCCGTGCGGTGCCGTAAATGTAATCTGCGTCCCGCTCGCCGACGCCACCGTCCCGCCCGAAAATAAAATCGGCGCCCCGCCCATCGCCGCCTGGAACAGCGGACCCTGCGGCGGCGCCGATGGCTGCGTCGTCCATTCCGTCATCAGCGTGTTCAACTGAAAATTTGTCTTCTTCCGGATGCGGTTCGGCATCCCCGGAAATGTCCGCGATCCCGTCTTGTCCCGCCGCCCCGTCTGCTCGGAAACCTGCCGCGCTCCCAGCTTCACCAATGGAATCCGGTTCGCCCCCGTAATCCCCGGAACCGTCCCATAAGTGGACTCCAGCGCCACATAAACTCGCTCGTTGTTCGACGATAAGTAACAAGCCATCTCTGCGTCCTTTGCGTCTTCTTCTTTGCGCCCGCCCTACAGCGACAAATCCACCTCAAAACTCACTCGCGCGATCTGCAAAAAATTCTTCCCGCCATGCTGCACCGGATCGAACGAAACCTCATACGCCCCGGCGAAAAACGCGCCCTCTCCCCACGAACCGCGATTCGCGTCCAGCACCTGCGTCACCGCATCCACGTACAGCCTCAACTGCTCCTCGATCCCTTCCACCCGGTCCTGCGAAAACCGCACTTCCGCCACCGTCCGGACTTTTCCCGAAAATGTCCGGAATTTCTCCGTTAACGTATTCCGTACTCGATCCGAATAAACGTGCACCACCGGATACTTCACCGCCTGGCTCCGCTCCGCCAGCGCGATCGGGATATTCTGATTCACAATGTGTTCCGGCGGCACCGGCGCCAGCGTCACGCCTGTATCCGCCGCCAGTCCCGCAATCGACGGTCCCAAGCCCTTGTCCGCCGATGCGAGAAATCCGATAAACTTCGCCGCCGCGATGTTCGCCGGTTGCGCCATCCCTCACCCCCGCCTCAGCGTCGGCCCGCCGATAATATACGTGTCCGGCGTCTGCCCATTCCCCGGAGCCGCGCCCGCCGCGAGCGCTCCCGTCAGCGTGAAGCTCTCTCCGGCCGGAATCGCCCCCGGCGTCTGCAACGCCAGCTTGTCCGCGCTCACTCCGGCGTATACCTTGAACCCCGTTGCCCCCGCCGGCGGATTTGCCGGACTCACCACCAGCACCGTCCCATCCGCCGTCGTAAGCGCCGTCACATCGCTCGGCGCCCCTTCCTCTCCCAACGCCGAAACCCAGCTCACCTCGACGTAATAGGTTGTCGCTTGCCCCGCCCCGGCCGTCGTCGATAGCACCGGAGCCTGCGCCTTCGGAATCGGCGCGTTCACCAGCCCGATCCCGAACTTGATCGCCACATCCCGGGCCTGCCTCGAAAGATCTTGATACTCCCGGACCTTCACCCCATAACGATCGTTCAACTGATTGCTGAACGCATCGCGATACACGATCTCCAGCGTATGCAGCGCATGCCACCGCTTCATCTGCGCCGTCACCACGACATCCGAAACCCCGATCGCGCGCCGCATCGTCGACTGTGGATCGCTCCTGCCCGCATGATCCAGAAGAATATTCAGAACGTCTTCGGAAATCTCTTCCGTCGCCAGCCCCAGCTTCGCTCCCAAATCGATCTTCTCCGTCGCCGCGACGTCGAGAATCCCCATCTCGTACACTTGCAGCGCCGCCGTGTCGTTCGGACTCCCATCTGTCAATAGAGCCATGTCACGCCTTCCTCAACCCGCTCGCGGTCTTCCAACGACTCTCTGCGTCTCTCCGAAATCTCGCCGCTTCCTCCGCCGGCGCCAGTTCCGCCTTCTCCTCCACAATCAGCTTCGCCGCCAGGCTTCGCGGAACATCGGTCTTCACGCCGGCCTTTCCCCCATCGCGAGTCGCGCGGCTCACAATAACGACAAATTCATCTCGAATTCCCGCCTCAACCTGTCGAATTTTTCGATAATATTCCCGCAAATCCACCTGCGACCTCACTCCCTCCAACCGCCGCTGCCCCGTATAAAAGAGCTGCGAGCGCCGGCAGCCTTCCTGTCCCAAACAAAAAAGGCGGACGTCCGGTCACGCCCGCCGCCCCGCCGCCAGCCGCTAGCTGTTCACCTGCACCCCGAAGTTGTTCCGCAGCACTCCGGCTCCATACAGCACGTCCACAGTGAACTGCTGCGCGAGCGTGTTCGGTTGATAGCTCATTGTGACCCGCATCCCAAAATTCCCCAGTTCCGCGTACTCCGCGATCGCGCCCGTCCCCGGCAGCGGTTGCGGCAGCCGCCGGACCACCAGCGCGATTGCGTCCCGCGAGAACGCGATGTTGTGGGTCGTCACCGGACTGCTCCCGGTCTTCGCCACAAACTGTGACCGGAAGATGTAAAAATCCTTCATCTTGCCCACAGCCCCGTCGACCAGCGCCCGGAGCCCGGCTTCTCCTGCCGTATTGAACTCGCTGAAGCGCGGGATCTGGCGCAGCGTCGAATACGTCCCCGAATCCACCACCAGATACTTCGGAGCGCTTGCCGGAACCTTCGCCGAGAACAACGTCGTCTCCGCGGCATCCACCGTTGCTTCGGTAATCGGCGATCCCCCCGTTCCCACCGCCGCGTTGGCGTTGAACAGCGGATACAGGCTCAAAATGTCCGTCTCGATCTTCTCCGCCAGCGCCACCACTGCGGGCTGCATGTACAGCTTCAACAGGTCCGGCACCGCCAGCACCTTCGTCACGTCCGGAATCTGGAACGTCGCCTCCGCGTGCGTGTTCAGGACGATCTGCGCGTTTCCCAAATTCGGATTTTGCAGCGATACCGGATCGCCCTCCGCGATATTATGCGCCGTCAGCGTCGGCGGAATCGGCACATTTACCGTGTCCCCCGCTTGCGCCAGCGTCGCTTCGTAATCGCGATTCACCAGGTTTCCCATCACCAGGTTTCCCATCAACGCCGGCAGCGCATCAGCCGCCACCAGCTTGACGATTGCATTTGCGACATTTGCTGATGTAATTGCTCCCATTTTTTCTCCTATCAGCGCACAGCGAAGCGTTGTGCGCGTTTCATCGAGCGCACAGCGAAGCGTTGTGCGCGTTTCATCGAGCGCACAGCGAAGCGTTGTGCGCGTTTTATCGAGCGCACAGCGAAGCGTTGTGCGCGTTTCATCGAGCGCACAGCGAAGCGTTGTGCGCGTTTCATCGAGCGCACAGCGAAGCCCGCCGTGCGCGTTTCATCGAGCGCACAGCGAAGCCCGCCGTGCGCGTTTCATCGAGCGCACAGCGAAGCGTCGTGCGCGCTGAGTAAGGTTAAATTCCCCGCAGCGTTCGCGCCGCCACCCGAGCTACTTCCTGCCTTACACGATCCAGCTCCTCCGCACTCATCCCAGGACGGATCCTCGATAAGTCCACCGATCCGCCCGCCTCTACATCCCGATGCACCCCCGCCACCCCCGAGCCTCCGCCCAGCCGCGCCGGGAGCAGTTCCGGATTCTCGCCCACGAACTGCTCCAGATAACTCTTCAACTCCATCCCACCCTGTCCCATCAGCCGCCCGTCCTCGGCGCGATACACGTCATCCTTCACCGCGCGATAAGCCAGGTCCAGCTTCGTCACGCCTAGCCTCTGGAGTTCCGCCCGGATCGAAGCGCTCCGTTCCGCCGCCTCCGCTGCCTCGCGCGCCCGCCGGTTCTCCTCCACCAACTCGTTCACCTTCTTTTCCAGCGACTCGCGTTCCGAAAACCCCATCTCCTCCATCACCGTCCGAACAACAGCCCTCAAGTCGTCGGCACTCTGACTCTTCACTGCTGACTGCTGGCTCCTCTCTTCCTCACCCATCGATCTCCCCCACAATCCGATCCTTCACATCCTGCCGAACATCGCTCAAATACTTCAGCGCCAGTTTTTTGAAGATTTCTTTCTTCAACGTCGGCGAATCCACTCCGAGCGCCAACAACTGCTCCGCCTCTGCCAACTCCGTCGAAAAATCCGCGATGTCGAACTCGTCAAGCCCCGCCACCGTGATCGCGACCCCGTCCTCCCGCGCCGCCTCAATCGACTTCAACACCCGCCGGATCTGCTCCTTCACCGCGTCGCCATACGCGCGCAGCACTTCCTGCGTGATCGAAAAATCCAGTTGCTTCGAAATCCCGCTCTGCCGCCCGCCCTTATCCAGCGACCCTCCCGCCTGCGCCAGATAACAGACTCGATAAATCTCTTCCTGGAGTGATGTCAGATTGTCCGCCGCAATCTGATAAACCTTCCCCTCCGGCTCCGTCCACCCGAACTTGTCTCCCGGCCCGAGTTGTATGTAGTAGCTTTCCCCCACCATCTGCGACCACTCCCGCTCGGAATAAACCACCGGCATCGCGAACAGCCCCATCGTCAGCGCCCACGCCAGCGCATTCGATTTATTGAAATGCTCGAGTTGCAGCAGCCCTGCCCGGTTCAGCAGCCACAGCCCTTCCGGAATCTCCAGCCGGAACAGTGGCACTTGCCCCAGCTTCGCTAGCCCATGCGCCCCTTCATCCACCAGCGCCTTCGTTGCGTCCCCAGTCTGCCTGTAAATCCGGAAGGACCTCTTGTCGTAATAGGACCACTGCGTCTCCGTTCGCCATTCCGGATCCTCCATCCGGTCCTTCTTCAACCGCTTCGTCCGGATCACCACCCACTCGTAATTCCCTCGCTCGTCGAGGCTCCAATTGATCACATCCTCCGGCCCGTAATCGACCAGGTATGCTCGCGACGCCCCCGTCGCGTCCTCTTCCGCCCTGCTCCCCGCCCTCGCCCGAGTCCTCGGAAAATCCACCAGCACAAAACTCGTCCCGCCGATCATCGACTCGATAAATTGCCGGCGCCAAAAATCTCCGAGTCCCGTCCCCTTTCGATCCACATCCTCTACAAATTCCGCAAAAAATCCGGAATTTCTCCCCTCGAACATCAGCACTGGTTCGCGCCGGAACAGCGTCGCCGCGTACCAGTCCACAATCGAGCCGATGTAGTTCTCGTAAAAAACCCGCGTCAGCCGCTCCGCATAAACATCCCCCGGCTCCCGTTGCCTCCGCACCAGGTAGTTCTGCGCATTCACCCGCAACTGCTCCCCGCCGACATACAGATCGCGATACCGCCGCCAAACCTGCTTGTTCGCCCCGTAGTGCGGATGCTCCTGATCGATATCAAAACTCATCTGCGTTCCTTTGCGCCCTCTGCGTCAGCTTCTCTCTTGACTTCTTCGCCCTTCATATCAACCGGGTCCCCCGCTCGCCTACGCGTCCCGCCCCATGGCACTCCTGCCACACCAAATATCCCAGGGCGTCCGATAAATGCGTGCGCTTTGAATCCCGATCTTTATCAATAATCAGGGAATTTTCTTTGTATGAGACCTGCTCGAAATCCTTGATCAGCTCTTTGCATCGCCCATCCACCTTCAGCGAGCGCTCCCCCGACGCCGCCAGCAGCTTCCCGTTCACCATCGATACCCGGTCCCTCACCGCCGGATTCGAAATCGGAATCTTGAACCTCACCTCTCCCCAGGCCCCGCCCCGAAAAAACTCCCGCAGGATCGCCACATCCGACGTGCCCGATGTCTGCATCCTCGATCCGCTCGCGTCCGCGTACACCACAACACCCGCCGTATGCCCCTTGAACCGCCTCGAAAACTCCTCGCAAGCCTCCATCGTTGTTGCCCGCGGCAGCACGATCTCATCCAATACGCGGATCTCTCCGCCACTCAACTGCGCCACTACGCTCGCCATCGGATCCACGTTGAAATCGAGCGCCCACATCAACGGCAGCCGGGCGTCTACGCTCAGCTCCCCAACATTCCCCGCCCGGTCGAACGCGTGATAAACCCGCCCCGCGTTCATCTCCAGATACTGGCCGAGAACCTCCTGCTGGTAAAATCGTTCGTCATAGCTGCTCTTTAATCGCTCGTAATAATCCGGAACCTGTTGCAATAAATGGCGATTTTCAAACGCCTTTGCCGTCACCGTCTCATATCCCCTCACCCGGTTCGCAACAAATCGTTCGTAAACCCAGTCATATCCCTTCGGCGTCCATACCGCGAACCCGCACAGCCGCTTCGCCTTCGGATCCCTCAGCCGCCCCTCGAGCCGCACCCACGCCTCTTCGGACGTATACGTCAGCTCATCCACTCCGAACCACGCCAGGTTGCTCCCGCGCAGCCTCTCGAACTCCTCCACCGCCCGGAACAATATCCGCGATTTTGTTTCCTTCATCGCCAGATAGTTGTCCCCGCGATTCATCTCGTACGGAATCTTGTTTTTTTCCAGAATCTCGATCAGCGCTGCCTGCGTGGCGTCCCGGAGCATGGGGAACGTCGGAGCTCCGATCAATCCAGTCCGTCCCGCGTTGATATAGCTCAGCTTGATCGCTTCATGACAAAGCGCCGCGCTCTTGCCCGACCCGATCGGCCCCGAAAACCCTTTGAACCGGGCCTCGGACGCATGAAATCTTCTCTGCGATTCGAGCGGCGAATACGCTATTTCTCGGAGTCTTCCACCCATGTGACCCTCATCTCCCTGGGCGTCGTCTCCGCCTTCAGCTCTTTTTCAAGCGCAACCAGCTTGATGTAGTCCCCGAGCCCCGCCTTCTCCACCTGTTTCGCAAGCTTGTCCTCCACCTTCTCGCGAATCTCTTTCACTACCGTTTTCTGAGCCTTCCGCCGCGTCTTCTTCGGCTCAGATGTCTCTTTCGGCGATCTGCTTGCCGCCTTCTTTTTTCTGTTTGCTACTGTGCTCACACCCGGATCCTAGTCCGCCCTTCCCGGCGGACGAGCCCAGGAGACACACTAACTCCAACAAAATGGAACGCCTTAATTTTTGAAGTGGAGGCGTGATGTCGCCCCAAAACCCTGCGCTCTTTGCTCAGCCGCGCAAGCTACCGCAATCCCGCTCTCGCCCGGGTTCCCGGCCCGATGAACCAGGCCGCCGCCGTAGCCGGCTTCGTCATCGCGCCTTCCTTCAGCGCGAATAACTGATTCCGGTTCGCGATGAACAGCACGCCATTGGCAGGCACCGGAGTCGAGTACACCGACGAACCCATGTTGTACTCGCCGATCACCTTCTTTTCCCGGCCGGCTTGCAGCACCGCCACATCGCCATCTTCGTCGCCCAGATAAACTTTGTCGCCGATCACCATCGGCGATCCCCACACCGCCGCCAGCATATCGTGCTGCCACAGTTCCTTGCCGTTTGCCGCGTCAATTGCATGTAAAAAGCCCGAAAAATCGGAATAATACAGGATTCCGTCCTTCAAAGCGCCCGTCGAAATCGAGCGGCGGATTTTATCGAAATGCCAGATCCGTCCCGATTCGGTGATGTCGCCCCGCTTCGTCGCGTCGATCGCATACAGATGTCCGACCCCTTCTCCATGTTCCGGATCCTGGCCATTCGCGATATAAACTTTGTTGTCCGCGATCACCGGCGTCGAAATCACTTCATTTCGAGTCTTCGGCCACACGGAATCCTTCGGATTCATGTCGAACCACCACAGGCGTTTTCCAGTCTGCGCCTCGTATCCGCGTACCCAGCCGTCTCCCTGACCGATCACCACCTGCACCACATCCCCGATCTTCCCCACCGCCGGCGAGGCCCACTGTCCGTGCAGGATCCGATCCTCGACAGGATTGTCTTCCCACACCAATTTCCCCGTTTTCTTGTTTACTGCGATGATGGCGGGAGCCTTGGGTGACGGGATGTGAACGTGGCTTTCGTCCTGCCCGTTCGAGGTCGATACGAACAAAAGATCGCCGTACGTCACCGGCGACGAATTCGACATGTTGTGCGGCTCGCTTCCCACCTCCTCCATCATGTCGAACTTCCAATTCACCTTCGCATGTTTGTTCCCGTCTCCATGCGTGTCGAGCGAAACGATCTCGCAGCGGTTCGAAACGTAGTAAAGCGTATCGCCCTCGACAAGCGGCGACGAGCACACGCCCTGAAACGGCCAGTCATTCGCGCGCCCCGCCGGCAGCTTCGCATTCGTGTGCTGCCACAAAAATTCTCCGTCCGATTCGCGGAACGCCATCAGCACGCCCCGGTCGCCCCCTTCTTTCGGATCCCGCACCAGCTCGTTGTTCGTGCCGACATAAACCTGTCCGCCCGCGACAACCGGATTGCCGTAGGTCTGCGAGCCGAGCTGCGCTACCCACTTCACGTTCCTGCCCGTCTTCACGTCCCAGCTCGTGACCACCTTCTGATTCGAAACCATGTTGCGGTCCGGCGTGCCTCCCCACATCGGCCAGTCGCCGATGCCCGGATCCGATGCCTGAATCAGGAACGCCGCCGAAATCAGAATCAACCCGCCGACAACAAGAGCCCTAATCATTTTTCACCAACTTGAAATTGTCCAGATACACACCGAATTCAGCGTCCGCAAATACGCCTGGAGCCCCTTCGCGATTGCCGATCGGATCAATCTTTTCGATCGTCCAGTTCCCCGGTTCAGGCTGATCCTTCGGCCACGCCTTCCCCATCACGTGAACTTTTCCATCGGCTTGATTCTCAACCCGCAGCTTCAGACGATACCAGACATCGTTCTTCCATTCGAACGGGACCGTCACTGTGCGCTGAATTTCCGGCTCCCACGGCTCGATCTTGAGCTGCTGCGCATTGCCGTACAGAATCAGCGAATAGCGCTGCGCGGTAATCCCGACATCGCCCATCTGCCGCCGCTTCATGTTCGCCCGCACATCGGCTTCGAACGTATAGTTCGACCAGTCCGTCGGCCCGATGAACATCCGGATTCGTTTGAACAGCGTCTCATCCGGCGGCTTCTGCAAGACCTTCGATCCATCGAGCGTCACGACTTTGAATTTCCCCGCCGCCGCGTTGATCCACGCCGGCGGCGTCGCCCCTTCCGGGAACTCTTCGAACGTCTCCGTCCACGGCAGCGCATGAACCAGCCGCGCCCGCGCGTCGCCCTTCAAATCGCCGGCCGATGCCTTGATCAATCCCGCCGATTCTTCATTCCCTGCCGTGAGAGTCCCGTCATTGACCGTCCCCTTCAATCCCTCAAGCGACCACGTAGCTTTCTCTTCTTTCAGGAATCGCCCGTGATCGTCAAACGATTCCGCGTGCATCCTCACCACCTGGCCCGGTTTCAACACCATCTCCGTCGGCCACACCCGCAGATACGCTGGAGCCCCTTCCGCCTTCTCCGCGGGCTCGTTCACCACCAGCCCGCTCAGCGCTTTCGCTTTCTTCGGACCGATCGCGTATACCGCGTCGCTCGATACGAAAAACACGCGGCCATGCGAAACCGCCGCGCCCGCCAGCACCTGCTCCAATCCGCCTTCTTCGCTACAGCAGGAATACTTCGAAATCGGCAGCTCGACTTCGCTCAGTACGTCGATTTTGTCCGCATGCGGCTTCAGGATGAAAAACTTGCCGCTCTCCGTCCCTACGTACAATTTCCCGTCCGCCAGCACTGGAGCCGCCTTCTGAACCGTCCCCAACTGCTGTTTCCACAACTGCTTCCCCGTCACCACGTCGAACGCAAAGATCTTCGATCCGTCCTCGATCTGATACACACGGTCCCCATCCAGAATCGGCGAGGAAAATCCCCCGCTGAATCCACGGACCGCCCATTTGAAACTCTTGATTTCGCCTTTTTGTGTTCCGTCGATCGCCGCGATCATTCCCCGCTCTGTCGAATCGAGGTTCTCGTCTCCGTGCGAAAAGATGACCGTATCGCCATTGACGACCACGCCCGTATTCAGTCCGCGCTTGGCCACCACCTTCCCCCAGACCTTTTCTCCGGTCTGCGGCTTGATGGCGTAAATGCCGCCGTCGCCGAGCCCCATCACCAGCAGCCGCTGCCCGCCGATCGTGTGAATCGACATCGCCGCGTACGCCGTATCGTACGGACGGCCCCCAGGATTGGAAACCCACACGATGTCGCCATTGCGTTTGTCCATCGCAATGATTCGCTGCGCGCGCGCCGCGTCGCGCCCCCAGGTGGAAACCGCCAGGCTCACGATTACCAGATTCCCGTCAACGATCGGCGACGTCATCCGGCCGCCGTGCGTGGTGAACGCCCCGAATTCTTCGCCGATCGAACGGTCCCAGATGCGCTTGCCATCCTTGGTGAGCGCAACGACAAATCCCCCAGAGCCGATGGCGTAGACGTTTCCTGTATCGGTGTCAATCGCCGGCGACGCCCAGCCGACCCGATGCGCCGGAGCGTCGCTCTGGAACATGTTGAAGCGATACTCCCACAGCATCTTCCCCGTGTCCGGATCGAGACACATCACGCGTTCCTGCTCTTCCGCCCCCCGGCCCACCGGATTCTGCACATAGAGATGATTCCCCATGATCACCGGAGCCGACCGCCCTCCGTAGGGGACTCGCCACAGCATCCCGTCCCCATTCAGCGTCCATTTTTCGGGCAGGCCGGTTTCCTTGGAAACGCCGTCACGATTCGGCCCGCGCTGATCCGGCCAATCGCCGAGTGCGACCTTTCGCTGCGCGAGTGCCAGTCCTGCCAATGCAATGAGCAGTGGGAGCTTCTTCAACATAGGCGATTATTCACGATCTTATCTCAACGTGCTAAGACGATGCTCCGGCGGTTAAGGTTAGAGCCTTGCTGTAAAAGGCCCGGAGCAAGTGACAACTCGCCCCGGCAGAGAGGGACAGGGGCTGCCGCTCCGAGTTCGGCACCCCCTTCTGGCGGTCTCTGGAATGTATCGCCGATCGGTGAAACGTGACAGGGCGCGTGCTACTCTACTGAGTTTGGTCCGGCATGCATGATTTGAGCCGCGAACTGAGTTCCGAGCAGGTGGTGACTCTCGCCCGGCGGATTCTTGCGGGCGACTCGATCGCCGAGGCCGAGGTTCTTCATCACTTTACGCCGCGTATCTTCGCCCTCCTCTGCGCCCGTGTTCGGGATCGCGAGGCCGCCCGCGACCTGTTGCACGACGTTCTCATCGCCTTGCTTCGGGCTTTGCGCGAAGGCCAGCTTCGGGAGCCTGAAAAGCTGACGGCGTTTACGTTGGGAATTGCCCGCAATATCGCGCACTCCTACATTCGCACTGGTATCCGAAAGCGGGAGGTCCCGCTGGCCTCGGAATCCGTGCGGTCGCCGCTCGATCTGCTTGAAGATGAGGAACGGCGCCGCCATATTTCGCAGGCGTTAGACCAACTCGACTCAGCCGATCGGCAGATACTGCGGATGACGCTCGTCGACGGCCACAAACCAGGCGTCATCTCCAAAATCCTCGGGATGAGTTCGGACGTAGTCCGGCAGCGCAAGACCCGGGCTACTCGAAAAGTGGCCGAATATCTCAGAAATCTGTCCGAACGCCAGTCACAAACCTCATGAGATCTTCGACATGGTAGACGGAATGAATTGCGAGCACGCCGCGGCGTCCGACCTCGCCTCGCGCTATGTGGCGGGCCATCTTGACCCCGCCGAGCAGGATGCCTTCGAACGGCACTATTTCGAATGCGCCCGGTGCTTTGATGAGGTGCAGCTCCAGCTTTCAATTCAAAAGGGCGTGAGGGACGTTCCCATTGCTAAGCCCGCGCAAATTTATAGGGGATGGGTCGCCTGGGCCGCGATTGCCGCGACCGTGGTCGTCATGGCGTCCATCGGATTCTGGAGGCTGCGGATCCCGGCGCGTCCGCCCCAGCCGGTTGCCTCGGTCACTCCTCAGGCCGATCCGTTGGAATTGCTGGCTCGGGTCGAGCCTCCCCCATATCAGGCCCCGGCGCTCCGCGGCGCCGCCGGGGATGCGCACTTCCGGCAAGGAATGGAGCACTATCGCCAGGGAATCTACGCCGCTGCGATCGACGAATTGAGCCAGGCCGATCCGCGGTCCCCCGACGTGCAGTTGTTCCTGGGGATTTCGTATTTGATGCGGAATCAGCCCGACGCCGCCGTTTCCCACTTGCGGGCAACCTTGCAGTTGGGAGATTCACTCGACCTGGAACCGGCGCATTTCTATCTCGCCAAAGCGCTGCTGCGGCGTCGTGACGTCCCGGGCGCCGCCAGGGAACTGGAAGCCGCCGCCGCGATGCACGGCGATTACGAAAAGCAATCGCGCGAGCTGCTGGAACGGCTGAAGCAATCGTTCTGACTCGCCGGGTGCCCTCAGCCGCGGCCGGCGCGAGCCTTTTAACCGCGATCATCGCGCGGCGGCTGAACCGCTCCTCAGCCGCCTCAAAATGCTCTCCGGATTGAGCAATGATTTAAATAGATCTTGAAGCTCATCCCCAATCTGCTGAGCGCGGCTCGCCTTGCGCTCGCCCCGTATCTCTTCCTGCTGCTTTGGCGGCGCCAGTATCCGCCCGCGCTCGCGTTGTGCTTCATCGCCGGAATCACGGATGGGCTCGACGGTCTGCTCGCGCGGCGGCTCAAGGCATCGTCGAAACTCGGCGCCTACCTCGACCCTGTGGCGGACAAGATCCTGCTCAGTGGAATTTTCCTTACCCTGGCGATCGATGGCGCGATCGGCAGATGGCTGGCGGGACTCGTTTTCGGACGCGACCTTTTTATACTCGCAATGGCGGGAGCCGCTTTCGCGTTTACGAAAATTCGCAGCTTCCCGCCCACCGTCTGGGGAAAACTGAGCACCGCCGCCCAGATCGCCTTTGTCCTCGCTTTGCTGGCGCATTTTTCCGGGTTCGTGCCTCTTTGGTGCGTTCAGGTGCTGAAGTGGTCGGTTGCCGGACTGGCCGTCGTGAGCGGCGTCCATTACGGCTGGATCGGAACGTCGGAACTCTGCCTCGCCATGCGAAGCGCTTCCCCAGCGGCTGGATCGCGCGGTAAAACCCCACCGGACTCTATGATGGGAGAGTGACCCCAGAGTCCTTTCCAGCCCCGGTGTATGCCGACACCGTGCTCGCGCATAACTTCGAAGACGCCAAACGCTATTTTTTGGATTCCCTGATCGAAATTCACTACGCGCACACGCGGATGCTGGCGGATCAGGCGATCATTTCGCGCACGGACGAGCGCGTTCTGCTCGCGGCGCTCGATGGCCTCGATCGTGAGCAGATCGCTCGCGCGGCCTATGACGGCGTCTACGAAGACTTGTTTTTCTATATCGAATCGCTGCTGGAGAAATCGGCCGGCGCCGTGGCCGGAAAGATGCATACGGCGCGGAGCCGCAACGATATCGCCATCACTTTGTACCGCATGACGGCGCGCCGGGAGCTGCTCAAGATGGCCCGCGCGGCCGCCGATCTGCGCCGCGTGCTGCTCGATCTCGCCGGAAGAAATGTCGAGACCGTGATGCCGGCTCATACCCATACCCAGCCTGCTCAGCCGACGACGCTCGCGCACTATTTGCTCGGCGCGTGCGAGTTTTTGGGGCGCGACGCGGCTCGGATTCAGAGCGCCTTCGCCCACGTGAACCTCAGTCCGCTCGGAGCGGCGGCGCTCACCACCACCGGCTTTCCCATCAATCGCGCCGGAACGGCGAAATCTCTCGGATTCGAAGGCCTCGCGGAAAATTCCTATGCCGCGATCGCGGCCATCGATTACCTGACTGAATCGGCTTCGACGGTCGCCGTCGCCATGGTGAATTTGGGGAAATTGATCCAGGATCTGCTGTTGTGGTCGACGCGCGAGTTCGCGTTTCTGCGTTTGTCGGACGCATTCGTCCAGTCCTCGAGCATCATGCCGCAGAAACGGAATCCGGTCGCGCTGGAGCACGCGCGCATTCTCGCCAGCCGCGCTTTGGGCGAGGCTCAGGCTGTGCTCACGTGCGCCCACAATACGCCCTTCGGCGACATCAACGATAGCGAAGACGATCTTCAGCCGCTCGTGTTCACCATGTTCGCCGACGCTCTGCGTTCCTTGAAACTGCTCGCCGGCACGATTCGCACCGTGACCGTCGATAGTGCCGCGCTCGCTCGCCGCGCCGGCAAGGATTTTCTCACCGTCACCGAGCTCGCCGATACTTTGGTCCGGCGCGAAGCAATGAGCTTCCGCCAGGCGCATCATCTGGTGGCGGAAACCGTGAAGGCCTGCGGATCGAATGACGACATCCGCCATATCGCGGCGACGCTCCTCCGCTTGCGCCCCTCGTTGAAGCTGACTCAGGCCGAAGTAACTCAGGCGCTCGACCCGGAAAATTTCGTGCGGATCCGTTCCATCATCGGCGGTCCCGCGCCGGAGCAGGCTCGCGAAGCCATCGCCCGGGCCCAGGCTCAGCAGCGCGATTTTGAAGCCTGGATCGACGCCAAGACCTCGCTCCTCGACCGCGCCCACGCGGAGCTTCACCAGACGGCGGGATCGTAGGTTTCAACAATTTCCTGATCTTTGGCGATGAGCGCGGCGCCCGCCGGAGCTTCGTGGCCCTCCCTCCCACACGTGCGTGTAACGAATTGCGAACTTTCAGGTAGTCGCCGGCGTATGACAATCATGCGAACTCTCGCGATTCTCTTCTCCGCCGCCACGCTGACCTTCGCCGCCGCAACCAGGGATTTCAGGAAAACCGTCCCCATCGAGCCAAACGGACGATTCTCGCTCGACACCTACAAAGGATCGATCCACATTACCGCCTGGGACCAGCCCCAGGCCGAAATCTCGGCGCGCATCGTCGAAGACCCCGGATTCCACGCCATGTCCGTTGACGACGTCGATATCCGCGTCGATTCTTTCGCCGGAACCGTTCGCGTCAAGTCCGACTATCACCACCGCTGGGGCTGGAACGAGGGCAATATGCCGGAAGTCCACTATACGATCCGCGTCCCGCGTGGAATCAGTCTCGCCGTCGAGGATTACAAGTCCGAGTCCGACATCGCCGGCATCCAGGGCGACGTCGATTTTCACACCTATAAAGGAGTCGCTCGCCTTGAGGGCCTGCAACGCGGACTCAAATTGAAGACTTACAAAGGCGATATTCGCGTCGGGTTTGCGAAGTTCGGCGGCAACTCTCAAATTGAAACTTATCGGGGCGCCATTGACCTTTCCCTCCCAAAATCAAGCGCTTTTGAGATCAATGCGCACTTCGACCGGCGCGTCGATTTCGACTGCGATTTCCCGCGAACCATCCGCACCACCCGTCAGGAACGCGATTTTCGCAGCAGCGTAAATGGCGGCGGACCCGAACTCCGTCTCAGTTCCTATCGCGGCTCGATCCGGCTCCGGTCGACTTAAATTCCGCAGTTCCCTTTACTTACGGGCAACTAAGATGCTACTCTCAGTTCTTAATGCGAACTGTCGACCTGATCCATAGAAAAAGGGACGGCGAGGAGCTGTCCACTGACGAAATCGCTTTTCTCGTTGACGGTTATACGAGCGGATCCATTCCCGATTATCAAATGTCGGCGTTCCTCATGGCCGTATTTTTTTCCGGCATGACGGATCGCGAGGTCAGCGCCCTCACGGATCGAATGGTTAAATCCGGTGAGACGATCGACCTTTCGTCGATTCCCGGGATCAAGGTCGACAAGCACTCCACCGGCGGCGTCGGCGACAAGACCAGCCTCATCGCGGCCCCGCTCGCGGCCGCGGCCGGCGTCGTGGTCCCGATGATTTCCGGCCGCGGAATCGGCCACACCGGCGGAACGCTCGATAAGCTCGAATCCATTCCCGGCTTCCGCACCAATCTGACCGTCGACGAGTTCAAAGAGCAGCTCACCAAACACAAGCTGGCCTTCATGGGCCAATCCCCGGAAGTGGCTCCGGCGGATGGAAAACTCTATGGATTGCGCGATTCCACGGCCACCGTCGAATCCATCCCCCTTATCGCCTCGTCGATCATGTCGAAGAAGCTGTCGGAAGGCGCCGACGCCATGGTGCTCGACGTGAAAGTAGGCGCGGGCGCGTTCATGAAGCGGCAGGTTGACGCCCGGCGCCTCGCCCAGATGATGGTCGGAATCGGACGGCGCGTCGATAAGCGCGTCCAGGCCCTGATCACGGACATGAATCAGCCGCTCGGCTTCGCCATCGGTAATGCGCTCGAAGTGATGGAGGTCTCGCAGACCCTCCAGAACGTCGGCCCCGCCGATCTGCACCGGCTCTCGGTCGAGCTCGCCGCCCGGATGATTTACCTCGGCAAGATTACCCCCACCCTCGACGATGCTCGCGAGCTCGCGCAACGGAAACTGATCGACGGCTCAGGCTACAAAAAGTTCAAGGAAGTGATTTCGGCCCAGGGCGGAAATCCCGCCGTGCTCGACCGCTTCGAGTTGCTCCCCAACGCGACCGGGGCCCGCGAAATCTCCACCCCGCGCGGCGGCTACGTCAGTGCCATCGACGCCGAGTACATCGGCCAGGCCTCCTCGATGATCGGCGCCGGCCGCGACACCAAGGACGATACGATCGATCCCGCCGTCGGCGTGATTCTCGAAGTCAAGATCGGCCAAAAAGTCGACGCGGGCGGCGTGCTCTGCCGGCTCTACTACACCAATGAAACGAATGTCGAGGATGCCGCGCAACTGGTGGAGGACGCCTTCCGCATTTCCGCGGCTCCGCCCGAAGAGCGGGAACTCATCCTCGAAGTCGTCGGGTGAGTTGGCCCGCCTTATTCCGCCGTTCCCTGCTCCGGCTCACGCCTGCCGCGCCCGGACGTTCCACCGCTGCCCGCCCCTCCAGCCCCGCGCTTCTCTATATATGGCAGTGCGATAGTCCGCGCTTTTCCAGATACTGCTGATGGTATTCTTCAGCCCGCCAGAATTTCGCCGCCGGAACAATTTCCGTTACGATCGGACGCTTGAACGATTTCTGAGCCTGATCCCGCGACAGTTTCGCTTCCGCTTCCTGCTCCGGCGAATGAAAGAAAATCACGGAGCGGTACTGCGTCCCCACATCCGGCCCCTGCCGGTTCTTGGTCGTCGGATCGTGATTTTCCCAGAACACATTCAGCAGATCGTGATAACTGATCACGGCCGGATCGAACGTCACCTCCACCACTTCCGCATGGCCCGTGCGATCCGTGCAGACGTCCTGATACGTCGGATTGTCCAGCGCTCCGCCTTCGTAGCCGGCCGCGGTCTCTTTCACGCCGGCCAGCCGGCGGAACGTCGCCTCGACGCCCCAGAAACATCCCGCGCCAAAGGTTGCCTTTTCCATGCTTCAATTGTAGATTGCAACGGCTCAGGATTACTAACTCGAAGGGACGCGTGCTCGCCGACCGCGCTGACATCGCCGACACCAGCGCCAAGCGCCGCACCGGCTTGCTGAAGCACGCCAGGCTCGATCCCGGTGAAGGACTGTGGATCGCGCCGACCGAAGGGGTCCATACCTTCGGAATGAAATTCCCCATCGACGTAGTCTTCCTGTCGAAGAAAAAGAAAGTCATCAAGATTCGTCCGAACATGGTCCGCGGCCGAATCGCGCTGAGCCTGCGAGCTCACTCCGTCCTGGAACTTCCCGCCGGGACGCTTGAGGCAACGGGCACGGCCGCCGGCGACGAACTCACGTTCGAAAAATACGACGCCGCCGTTTAATTCTTTCAGTTTTCAATTCCCTTAGCGTAGTGTTGCCCAATTTGAGCCGCGGCCAAAAGAATGCGACATCGGCTTGATTTCGCGGTCAGGCCATCGCCGGGAACTTTCCATCGACGCCTGCGAGCCGTCAGCCTGCCCCAATGATATACTTCGCGACGACTATGCGAACAATCATCTTCGCTCTGGCCCTGGCCGCCGCCACCCAGGCCGCGCCCAAGCAGTCCGACGTCGACCGCATCTTCGCGGGCTTCAACACCCACACGCCTGGTTGCGCGGTCGGCGTCGCCCACCACGGAAAGACCGTACTTCAATCCGGCTACGGCATGGCTGACCTCGAACGTTCGATCCCCATCACCGCCGATACCATCTTTGAAAGCGGCTCCGTCGCGAAACAGTTCACCGCCATGACGCTCCTGCTGCTCGAAAAGCAGGGCAAGCTCTCGCTTGACGATCCGCTCCGCAAATATCTCCCCGAACTTCCCGACTACGGCCAGAAGCTCACGATTCGCCACGTCCTCAGCCATCTCAGCGGACTCCGGGAATGGCGGCTCGTCGCGACATTTTCCGGCACTCCTGAAGGCACTTACGTGCTCGACAACCGCGACCTGCTCCGTCTCGCCTCCATGCAGCGAGCCCTGAACTACGATCCCGGCGCCGCTTACAGCTACACCAATACCGGCTTCAATATCCTGACCATCGTGGTCGAGCGCGTCAGCGGCAAATCCTTTGAAGACTATACTCGCGAAAACATCTTTGAGCCGCTTCACATGGCCCACACCCGCTGGCGTTCCGACTTTCGAGCCATCGTCCCCAACCGGGCCCTCTCCTACGAACCCAAAGGCGACGGATGGATCAACGACACACCCATCGAAAACATCATCGGCGCGGGCGGCATGTTGAGCACTGTCGGCGACTGGCTCCTCTGGAACGAAAATTTCTCCACGGCCAGAGTCGGCGGCCCCGAAGTCGTCAAAGCTCAGCAGACGCCGGCCACACTCGCAAACGGCCGCGCAATCAGCTACGCCAAAGGACTGGTCGTCGACACCTTCGACGGCCTCCGCGAAGTCCAGCACGGCGGCTCGACCGGCGGCTATCGCACCTGGATCGCCCGCTATCCCGGCAAAGAGGTTTCCATCGCCGTGATGTGCAACGCCGCCAACGCCGACCCCATGCGCCTCGGCCGCGAAACCGCCCGTTTGTGGACGGGTGTCACGCCCGCGCCAAAGCCCGCTCCCTTCGCTGTGGATCCGCCCGAACTCCAGAAGTTGACTGGTATGTATCGCAAGACTCGCGATAACACAGCGGTCGAGGTGTTGATCAAGGACGGCAAACTCACCCTCGACGGGCGAATGGAACTGACTCCAACCGGCTCCGCTAAATTCACGGCCGGGAACGCCGAAATCGTCTTCGATCGAGCCGGTTTCCGCGAAATCGGACCCGACGGCGATACGGTCTTCGAACGCGTGGAGCCCGCGCACCCCACAGCCGCCGATCTCGCGGCTTACGCGGGCAAGTACGAAAGTCCCGAAACCGGCGCTCCGCTCACCGTGGACGCCAAAGGCGGCCAGTTGACCATCGCCATAGGCTCCAACACCCCCATCCCGCTTCGCCCCACATATCGCGACGCCTTCATGATGCCTCGCGGCGGCACGTCGATCCGCTTCCTGCGCGATCCCTCGGGATATGTGACCACTCTCTCCGCGGGGGACGACCGCGCCTGGGATCTCCGCTTCGCGCGGATTCATTAGGCCCATTTATTTTCATTCCCGGCTGACTAAACAAGCGCAACCTGCGCTTCCGTTGGCTCCGCTCAACAATACCAGGGCTCATCCAAATACGGAATTGCCGCCCGCGCCACCAGCTTGAAATCTTTCAATTCCACCAGCGCCGCGAGCCGTCGAAAAATCTGCGGCCGCGTTCCCCGCCCCGCGGCAATCTCGAATGCCATCGCGCTCAACCGGTCCACGGCGGGATCCCTGTGCCTCCACGGGTGCACCAGCGCCTGCCGGTCGAACTCTTCGACCTCGATATCGAGCTCCAGCAGCCGGGACTTCCAGGGAATCAGCAGCCGCAGCGCCAACTGTACCGGCGCCACATTCTCCACCAGTTCCAGCTCCGCCAGAACGCGCAGAAAATCGCGGTAACCCTCGGCTGTCGTCCACGGAGTAAACGGGATAAACGTCGGCTGGAGCGTCAGATCATGCCGCCGCATCAACTCGGCGGCTTCAAAAAAATCGCGCCGCGTGTGATTCTTTTCCAGCCTCTGTAGCACCGCGTCGTCGAGCGACTCCACCGCGCTCGTGATGAAAATGCATCCTGTGTCGCGCAGCGCGCCCAACAATTCCCGGTGCTTCAGCAGATGTTCGATCTTGATCGTCGCATCGTAAGTCACCGAAGGAAACTCGGCGTGAAGTTGTTCGGCAATCCGCATCGCATGCGCCGGCCCGTTGAAAAAATCCGGATCGCCGAACGTGACGTGCTGCGCTCCCTTGGCGATCTGTTGGCGGATATCTTCGAGCACCACATCGCGCTGCACCACTCGAAACTGGCCGTTGTACACCGGGACAATCGGACAATGCCTGCAAAAATGCTTGCATCCCCGGCTCGCCTCGGTGTAGGCGACCTGTTTCGCTGAATCGCCGGCGCGCAGCCTGGCGTACTCTCCGGCCAGATCCGCGCGATCCGGCGTGAGGAACGTCAATCTGTCGAGCGAAATTCGTTTTACCGTCTCGCCGCGCGCCCAGGCGGCCAGAGCCGGTTCGAACTCGCCGCCCGCGATCGCTTCGACTCCGAGCCCGCGCAGCAGATCCTCATTCAGCGGCGCATACAATCCATACGCCGCAATCCGCGCCCTTGGATTCACTCGTTTGACGCGGGCGATCACCGGCGCCGCCAACCGCGTCGCCGTGTGCATCGGAAGATAGAATGCGACCAGGTCCGCCCCGCCCACGATCTCCGCGTTGAAGCGCTCCGTTGCGAGATCCACGCACCGAACCTCGTGCCCTTCCCTGCTCAGCCACGCTTTCGGCGAAGCGAGCCCGAACGGCGAATGCCCCAGCTCGTACGTCGAAATGAGAACGATCTTCACCTGTTCCCAGAATACGCTTCGTCCAGAATCTCGACGACGTGGGAAACGCGCTGCCCGCGGCCCCAGCGTTCGACGCCCGCGCGAAGCTGGAGCATGCAGCCCGGATTCGCCGTGACGATCCGCCCGGCGCCGGTCGCGTTTACCATCTCCATTTTTTTCTCAAGCAGCGCCAGCGACATATCGGTGTGCGCCACGTTGTACACGCCGGCGCTCCCGCAGCAGTGATCCGACCCGCGCATTTCTTTAAGCACCAGCCCAGGAATTTTTTTCAAAATCGTTCGCGGCGCCGACCGCACTCGCTGGCCGTGCGCGAGATGACAGGAATCCTGGTAGGTGACCACTGCGCGAACCTCACCCGGCGCGCCTAATTCGATCGAAGCCAGAAACTCGGTGACATCTTTCACCTTTTCCGCAAACTGCTGCGCGCGCGGATCATCAAGCAATTCTCCATATTCCTTCAACGTCGACCCGCACCCGCCGGCGTTGGTGATGATTGCGTCGAAATCTCCTTCGAGACATGAGGCGATGTTCTGTGCGGCTAAAACTCGCGCGGACTGGCGGAATCCGGCATGGACGTGCAGGGCTCCGCAGCAGGTCTGGGTTTCGGGGACGACGACTTCACAACCGTTTCGCTGAAGGACGCGCACGGTAGCTTCGTTCAGGCGGGCGAAACAAATATTTGCGATGCAACCGGATAGGAATGCGACGCGATACTTTCTTTCGCCCTGCGCCGGGTAAACGCCGCCCACTTCGAAAAACGGTTTTTCGACCTTCGGCGCAAGCGATTCGAGCTCACCCAGCCGCCCGGGAAGCCTGATCGGGACAGCCTGACGGAGGCGCATCAAATTGCCGGCAAAACGCAGCATTTTGCGGCTCGGGAGCAGCTTTTTGTACACAAAATCGCGCCAAAACCGCTTTCGCCCTACTTTCTCCTCGATTTCAGCCCGCGCGTCTTCGATGAGACGTCCGTATCGCACTCCCGACGGACAAGCAGTCTCACAGGCGCGGCACGCGAGACAAAGATCGATGTGCTCCAGATACGAATCCGTGATCGGAGCGCCGTTTGCAACCTGCACCATCTGATAAATCCGCCCGCGCGGCGAATCCATTTCGACGTGCAGCTCGCGATAAGTGGGGCAGGCGTTGAGGCAAAGGCCGCAGTGGACACATTTGTCGAGTTCAGATGCGGCCATACAGGCGACCTCGATTCAGCAAACGTTCGGGATCAAACATCTGCTTCACCTTTTCCATCATCGCGAAATCGCCGGACCACGTTGGTGTAAGGCCTTGAGCATAGATGACTCCGCTGCCGGCGCGGGCGAGAGCGGGAACTTTCAGAGATTCCATGAAAGCAGCCATCTCGGTGAGCTTCATCGAACGGGCGGAGCGAATGGGGAAGGCGCGAATTTCATTCCAGACCGTTTCATCGACGGCGCGGGCGCAGGGGAGTTCCCGGGCGTAGCGATCAAGAACCGCGGGTGAGCCTCCGGCCTGGATGAGCATGCGAAATCCGTCCGGCCAGTTCACGATGTCAATGGCGGCGGGTTGGAGGACGCTTTGAAGAATCCGGTCGCGTTCGGCAAAAGCCTCGGCGGCGGTGGCGAACCGCATTTCGAACGTCCGCGTTTCGACGGGCATCGGAAAGACTTTGAAGTTGACGACGCAGATGGCGGCAAGCGTTCCGAAGGAGCCGACCAAGAGCTTGGCCATGTCGAGACCGGCGACGTTTTTGACGACCATTCCTCCGCTTTGAACCAGCTTTCCCGCAAGGGTTGCGAAGGTCATGCCGATGATCATGTCGCGCGCGGTCCCGTAGAGACGGCGGCGGGGGCCGCTGAGGTTCGAGGCGACGACACCACCGACGGTGGAATCGGGGATTCCGGGATCGAGCGGAAGCATCTGGCGGTTTTCGGCGAGAATATTTTCAAGTTCGCGCCAAAGCATGCCGGCCTCGACGCTGATGGTGAGATCGCGAGGGTCGTACTGGAGAAGGCGGCGCATTTCGCGAGTGGAGATGGTCACATCGGCCGGTTGTGGGGCTCCGCCGAGGCAGTCTTTGGAGAAGTTTCCGCCGAGACGAATTGCGCGGTGATTCGCGGCGTGGTTGTGAAGCTCGGCGGCGAGACTGTCGGGGGTCATGAATGACTTCTTATTATGATGGATGGAACATGAGGGGACGATTGTGCACAGCCCGGGGAGCGCTTGGCGGGGTTCGCGGCACAGCGCTGAGAATTGCCGCGCTGATCACGATGACTGCTTATGGGCAGGATGGAGCTACGCGGGCGGACTGGGCGAATCATGGCGGTTCGACGCAGTTCTGGCGCTATAGCGGGCTCGATCAGATCAATACAACGAATGTGAAGCGGCTGGCGCCAGTGTGGGCGTTTCAGACCGGCGATTACGAGATGGGATTTCAGGCGACGCCAATCGTGATTGACGGCGTGATCTACGTCTCGACATCGCGCAACCACGTTTATGCTCTCGACGGGGCGACGGGACGAGTGATCTGGCAGTACAAGTATCCAGCGCCTCGCGCGGCGGTTCCTTACGGTCCGCAGAATCGCGGAGTGGCGGTGGGATCGGGAAAAGTGTTCATGGGGACGCATGACAACTTCGTGGTGGCGCTGGATCAGAAAACCGGCGCGGAGGTTTGGAGGGTCGGCGTCGACGACGTGAAGCAGTGCGGATGCAATATTACGGGCGCTCCGCTGGTTGTCAAGGAGATGGTGATCGTCGGCGGAACGGGCGGCGATTCGGCGCATCGCGGATACCTGACGGCGTTCGACGTGAAGAACGGGCATTTGAAGTGGCGGTTCTATACGATTCCGGGGCCGGGGGAAAAAGGGCATGAGACATGGAAGGGCGATTCGTGGAAATTCGGCGGCGGGGCGACGTGGCTGACGGGCTCGTACGATCCGGAGTTGAATCTGCTGTATTGGGGCGTCGGGAACGCGGCGGCGGATTTTTACGCGGGCGATCGCAATGGCGCGAACCTGTACACGGACAGCGTGATTGCGCTCGATCCGGACACAGGAAAGTTGAAGTGGCATTACCAGGAGATCCCGAAAGATGTGTGGGATTTCGATTCCTCGTATGAGAGCGTGCTGATCGATCGCGAAGTACGCGGGCGGATGCGGAAGCTGCTGGTGCATGTGAACAAAAGCGGGCTCACTTTTGTGCTGGACCGGACGAATGGCGAGTTCGTGGGCGCGTTTCCAATTGTTGAGAACTACAACTGGATCACGGGCGTGACGGAGGACGGGAAGCTGACCGGCCGCAAGGAGCCTGAGCCGGGCAAGACGACGTATCTATGTCCCAGCGCGGCCGGGGGAAAGAGCTGGAATCAGATTGCATACTCGCCGCGGACAGGGTTGATTTATACGCCGTCGCTCGAGATCTGCAATGACGTCGGGTCGGAGCGCGAGGAGCCGAAGGAGGGGACGGCGTTTTTCGGGGGGAGTTTTTTAATGAAGCCTCCGCCGAAAGGTCCGGCGCACAGTCATGTGGATGCGTACGATCCGGTAACGGGGAAGAGGCAGTGGACGTATCCGTACAAATATTCGCTACTGGCGTCGATGCTGGCGACGGCGGGGGATCTGGTGTTCACGGGGAATCCGGAGGGCGAGTTTTTTGCGTTAGACGCGCGGACGGGGGAGAAGCTGTGGAGTTTTCAGACGGGATCGGGGCATCGAGGGTCGGCGGTGAGTTATTCGGTAAACGGGAAGCAGTATATTGCGACGCCGACGGGTTGGGGGTCGCTGGTGAGCAATGCGCTGATGGGGTTGTGGCCGGAGGCGGAGGGGTTTCGGACGGGATCGACGTTGATGGTGTTTGCGCTGCCGGAGGACGGGAAGTGACGGCCAACCGGACGAAGACCGCGCCAGCGGCAAACCGGCGCGCAGGACGGAAGCGTGCTCCACTCTTCGGGATTCTGGTTGTGGGAATGGTTTATGGGCAGCCGAATGGGGCGGATGTTTTTGCGAAGACGTGCGGGTCGGGATATTGTCATGGGGCCAGGGGCGAGGGCGGCGGGGCTCCGAAACTGGCGGGGCGCGGGTTCGATCGAGAATACATTACAAGCGTGACGCGGTCTGGAGTACCGGGGACCCGGATGCAGGCTTATGGGACGACGCTGACGCGGCCGGATTTCGCGGCGGTGGTGGGGTATGTGGCGAAGCTGAATGGGATTGAGTCACCGACGGGTAGCGAGGCTGCGGTACGGAGGCTTTCGGGGGACGCAGCGCGGGGGAAAGCGTTATTCTCAGATCCGCTGCGGGGGTTTGAGCGTTGTTCCACCTGTCATCAGGCGGATGGGATCGGGATCGCGGTTGCTCCAATCGGGCGAGTGCCCGGCGACTTGCGAAATGTCACGGCATCACACGTGCGGCAGGTCGGGTTGGATCATGAGAATTTTCCAGGCCTCGTGGTGAGTGAAGGAGGGCGGCGGGTGTCGGCATACGACTTGAGTGTTGTGCCTCCGGTATTCAGGAGCGCGGATGCCGGGGCGGCGAAAATCGGCGAGGCGACAGCGTGGGTACATCCGGTGGGGCCGTATGGAGACGCGGAGTTGAAGTTGATTGCGGTGTTTTTGCGGGAGGCTTTGCGGTAAGAGGTCCACTTTGCTTTGAAAGAGGGGAGACAGCCGGGGGAAAGCCGGCTCGCCGCCAGGACCGGCGGCGCCACAGATGCGCGGGGGGGATGCCGAGTCAGGCGTGCGTTGAGCGCGAGGGGGCTTTGTAGCCGGACTTGGCGGCTTTCTTCATCGCTTCCATGCCTTCCGCGGCGGTGAGCAGAGGAGTGGTTTTGATGCTGCGGACGGCGCCTCCTGCCGCGGCGGCGAGAGAGAAGGCGGCGGCATCGATTGCAGTCGGCATTTCGATCAAGGCAACGACGTCGTAGTCGCCGAAGGAATACCAACTGTTGATCATTTTTCCGCCGAGTTTTTCGATGACGGGGCGCACGGCGGCGGCGCGATCCTCGGGATGAGCGATGAGGGCGGCCCACATTGCCGGAGCGTACCCGACCTGAAGGAGATAGGTGGCCATGGTTAGAACTCCTTTGTCCACAATGTAGATCGGGGTCCGGGGACAAGCAAGCTTCTAACCGTGACCAGGAGGGAAAGAGGCAGATTCGCGGGTTGGAGACGCCGACGGGCTTCGCTCTCAACGGCCGCGATTCTGAAGCGAGCGGAGTTCCAGTGGCGTAAGTTCGCGGTATTTGCCGATTTCGAGGCTGCCGATTTCGATGGATCCGACGCGTGTGCGGACCAGTTTCAAGACCTTGGCGCCAAGCGCTTCGACCATGCGGCGCACCTGACGGTTGCGGCCTTCGGTGATGGTGACTTCAAAGAAGGTGTGGCGGGCGGAGTCGCGGATGCGGGTAACGATGGCGGGGCGGGTGGGGCCGTCTTTGAGCTGGACGCCTCGGCGCAGATGGTCGAGCTGCTCGTCGGTGAGCAGGGTGGAGGCTTTGACCAGGTAGGTTTTGGGGACTTTGGAATCGGGGCTCATGACGTGGTCGGCGAAATCGGTGTCGTTGGTCATGAGGAGAAGGCCGGTGGTGTCGAGGTCGAGGCGGCCGACGGGGACGACCCATTCTCCTAGGTCATTGAGGAGATCGTAGACGGTCGGGCGATTTTCGGGATCTTTGAAGGTGGTGAGGTAGCCCTTAGGTTTGTAGAGGAGGAGGTAGATCTTTTTTGCTTTAGCGATGGGGCGGCCGTCGAGGGTGACTTGATCGCGGGCGGGATCGACCCAGTGACCGGGGGATTGGATCTTTTTACCGTTGACGGCGACGCGGCCGGCTCCGATCCACTTGCGGGCTTGGGTGCGGGAGGCGAGACCGGCCTTGGAGAGGATACGGTCGAGGGTTTTGAGTTTGGGCTTGGGTTTGGCGGGCAAGTTTTATGATCGTAAGAAGCGCGGGGTTCACGCAAAGGGCGCGGACAGCAGGTGAAGAGAGAAATCGATGATTGAGTGTGTGCCGAATTTTTCGGAGGGGCGGGATGAGGCGCGCGTGCGGGCGATCGTGGAGGCGATCGAGAGCGCTGGGGTTTTGTTGCTCGGATATGAGTCGGATGAAGATCACAATCGGAGCGTGGTCACGTTTGCGGGTCCGCGCGAGGCGGTCATCGAGGGAGCGATTCGGGGAGCGGGGCGGGCGGCGGAGTTGATCGATTTGAGGCAGCATGAGGGGGTGCATCCGAGGGTTGGAGCGGCGGATGTGATTCCGTTCGTGCCGCTGGATGGCGCGACGATGGCGGAGTGCGTGGAGGGGGCGCATCGGGCGGGCCGCGAGATCTGGGAAAGGTTCGGGGTGCCGGTTTATTTTTACGAATCGGCTGCGCTGGATCCGGGGCGGCGGAGGCTGGAGAAGGTTCGGCGGCGTGGGTTCGATGGGAAGCCGGCGGATGTGGGCGATGTGGCGGCTCATCCGCGGGCAGGAGCATCGGTGGTGGGAGCGCGGGATTTTCTGATCGCGTTCAATGTTTGTTTGAAGACAGCAGATGTGGCGGTGGCGGAGAAGGCGGCGCGGAAGATCCGGGAGTCGTCGGGGGGATTTCGATTTGTGAAGGCGATGGGGAGATTTCTGGCGTCGCGGGGGTGCGCGCAGGTATCGATGAATTTGACGAATTTCCGGGAGACGGATCTGGATGCGGTGTTCGGGGCGATCGCCGAGGAGGCCGAGGTTTGGTCTTGTCAATTGGTGGGTTTTGTTCCCGAGAAAGCGTACGTTATGTTTCGGGAATTTTTTGAGAGGGCGGAGAACTTTGATTCGAGTCGAGTGCTGGAGTGGCGGATTAAGGAACTGAGCGGTTCACGAAGGCCGATGAACGTTAATATGAAGTAGAGTGCTGGTTACTATCGAATCGGGGGCGCCGCGGCCTCGGTGGCTGAAGGCGCCCGCGCCGGTGGGCGAAAATTACCGGAATTTAAAAGAGCTGGTGGAGACGTTGAAGCTCCACACGGTGTGCGAGAGCGCGGCTTGTCCGAACATCGGCGATTGCTGGAACCGACGGACGGCGACGTTCATGATTCTGGGGAACGTGTGCACGCGGCGATGCGGGTTTTGCGCGGTGCAGAAAGGCGGTCCGCTGGCGGTCGATTATGATGAGCCGCGGAGAGTGGCTGAGGCTTGCGCGGCGCTTGGATTGAAGTTTGCAGTGATCACGTCGGTGAATCGCGACGATCGGAAGGATGGCGGGGCGGAGTTATTCGCGCTGACGATACGGGCGATCCGGGAGCGGGTGGCGGGGTGCGGGGTTGAAGTACTGGTGCCGGATTTTCAAGGGTCGCATGCGGCAATGGATCAGGTGCTCGACGCGGCGCCGGATGTACTGAATCACAATACGGAGACGGTGCCGAGGCTGTACCGGCAGGTGCGGCTGGGGGCGCGGTATGAGCGGTCGCTGGACATGCTGGCGTATGCGAAGAAGGCGCGGCCGGAGACTCCGACGAAATCCGGATTGATGCTGGGGCTGGGGGAGACGATCGACGAAGTGCTCGCAGTGATGGGGGATTTGCGGGCGTCGAACGTGGATATTCTGACGCTGGGGCAATACCTGCGGCCGTCGGCGAAGCATCTGCCGATCATCCGATACGTGACGGTGGAGGAGTTTGCGGAGCTGAAGAAGCGCGGGTACGAGATGGGATTCCGGCACGTGGAAAGCGGTCCGCTGGTGAGGTCGTCGTATCACGCGTCGTCTCACGCGCCAGGCGCTACGGCATGAAGACGGCGCCGGGCGTTCACACGATCACGCTTCCCATGCCCTGGGAACTGGAGACGGTCAATGTTCACGTGATCGATCTGGATGAAGGATTTCTGCTGGTGGATTCGGGGATCGCGACGGAGGAATGTTTCGGCGCGCTGGAAGATTCGCTGAAAAAACTTGGGATCGGATGGCGGGATATCAAGTCGCTGCTGCTGACGCATCTGCATCCGGATCACATCGGGCTGTCATGGAAGATTCTGGAGCTTTCGGGCGCGCGGCTGCTGATGCACCGGGCGGAGGCGGAGTATCTGTCGCTGGTGGCGCGGGAGAGCCGGGCTCCATTTTTCATGCAGGCGATGGCGGCGGCGGGGGTTCCGGAAGAGATGCAGAAGCACATGGATCACGCGCTGCGCGACGTGCGGAGGCACTTCCGGGAGCATCGGCCGGACTGGCTGCTCGAGGGCGGCGAGAAGATTGCGGCGCGGGACGAGACGCTCGAAGTGATATGGACTCCGGGACATTCGCCGGGGCATGTGTGTTTATATTCGCCGCAGCACCGGTTTCTGATTTCAGGCGATCACATTTTGCAGTTCATCACGCCGAACATCGGATGGCATCCGGAGGCAGACATGCTGGCGAAGTACCTGGAGTCGCTTGACCGTTTGAATCCGTTTGATGTCGATCTGGTGCTGCCGTCGCACGGGCATCCGTTTCGCGGGCATCGGGAGCGGATCAAGGAGACGGCGGAACATCACGATTTGCGGTGCGGGCAGATTTTCGGGCTGATCGAGCAATCGCCGATGACGGCGTATGGGTTGGTGCAGAAGATCTGGCCGCGGGGTCTGACGGCTTTCCACCAGCACTTTGCGGTGTTTGAGATTCTCGCGCACCTGGAGTACATGCAGCGCCGGGGGAGGGTGACGGCGCGGGGGAGCGACGGGGCGCTGGCGTGGGCGCCGCCGGGGTGAGGCCGCTCGCTGTCAGCTCAAAGGATTGAGCGACTTGGCGGCGGAGCGAACTTTCATCGGGCGGGACGCGTATATCAGGTCAAATGTTCACGTTTCTGCTGTGGTGCCTGCTGTTCGTCATGTGCTGGCCGGTGGCATTGGCGGCGTTATTCATTTATCCGATGGTGTGGCTGTTATTGCTGCCGTTCCGGATTGTAGGGATCGCAGTGGGAGGGGCGCTGCACCTGGTGTGGTCGCTTGTGATGCTGCCGTTCTTTATCGTGCGCAGGTTGGGACGGATCTGAATTCGTCCTTGCTCAGAGCGCATCGAGCCATCCTCGCGAGGGGCGGACGCGGCCGGGCTCAATGGGCTCTTCGAAAGAGCGCGGAGGTTTTGTCCTCATCGATAAGCGTCCAGCCCGGCGAGTCCTTCAGGCGGCTTGAAAGGGCGCTGCGCGGTTCAATGAGAACGAGCTCGGTGTTATAACGATCGAGCAGTTCCGCCCAGCCGCTGCCGCCCGACAGGAGCCCGGCAACCTGCCGGAACATCGGTTCTCCATAGAACGAGCGGTCGTCATAAAAGACCTTCTGGCGCGGGTAGTTTTGATAGAGAAGATAGTCGGCCCACTGCTCAGTGGCGAAGATGCGCGAGGTGGCGATTTCGTGGTGTCGAGCGGCCATTTCGACAGGAAACATTTCCGGATCGAATCCCGCCGGCCAGAATGAAGCGGGGCTCAAAAAGAAGATGGCGGCCAGTCCGGCGCAGGCCCACACGCTCGATCGCGAGAAAGACGCGGACTTTTGGTTGGACAGATCATGCAGGATACGAGCACTCGACGATTTGGGCTGCCGGGAAACCCACTCTCCCCAAGCGAGCGAGAGCTCACGCGCGATAACCGGCGCGGCGATGATTACAAAAACGGTACTGTGGCGGAGAGAGATCAACGATGCGTATGCGAAAGCAAATAGAGGCAGGGCGCCGGTGAATTTGCGGCGGCTCATCAAGACACCGCCAACGGCGAGTCCGGCAAGCAGAAACGCCATGAAGTACATCTGCGGCGCCGTCCGAAAGGTGGGGGGCTGCATGTCCTGAAAGAGATCCATCATCCCGCGCGCGCGAAGATAACCGAGCACCTCCAGGTGCAACCTGATTCCGAAGGGATTCGCCAAAGTTGCGGCTCCGGATGCAGCGGCCAAGGAAAGGTACCGCAGCACGGAGGATCGCGATCCGGCGCCACTCCACCATTCGAGCGCGGACCCGGCAACAGTCAAGGCAAGATAGGCGAACAGGATCGCGAATCCGGGATGCAGATTGGCCCAGAGTGCGGCGAGGGGCACGAGCAGCCAGGTGGATTTTCGATGCTCGATTCGGTCGAGTTCCAGCATCCATGCCGTTAATGCGAGAAACAGAAGCGTGAAAAGATGCGGGCGGGCATGGTAATGCAATGCAAGCGCATTCGAGGCGAGCAGGGACAGGATCAGCGAGAGAAAGACGTCCGCTCCGGCTGAAATCATCGTCCGGAAAAGGACGGTGACGATGGCGGCGATGACCACGCCGCAAACGAACACAACGCCCTTGAGCCCGAATGAGCGGTTGAGGGCGGCGAAAATAACACCCGTCCCCCATTCCGAAGGGACCCAGTGTGCGCCTGGCTGGGTAAATGAGAATGAGTCCGTGGTTGAAACGGTGTGCTGATCGAGAATCGTATTACCGATCGCGATATGCAGTCCCGTGTCGCCATCCCACAGAAGACGCCCCCACCCGGTGCCCGGGGTCATGAAGGACCATGCGATTACCGCCAAGAAAAACAGATCGCATAATGAGGGCGCAAGCCAATTTAGCCGTTTAGCCGGCAAAACAGAAGCCGCGGCAAGGGGCTGCGTGTGAACAGAGCTCATCCTAAGCGATCCATCGGTTGTCTCACGGGAATGCCTTAGAGAGCTTTGACCGCGCGGAGCGGGGCGCGGGCGCAAGGGTAACGTCTCGATGGCGACGGAATCCCCGGTCCCACGGCGAAGGCTGATATTTTTCGCCGGCGGAAACTGGGCAGATTTTCCCAACGAAGCGACAGGCGCTGATGACGGTGGAACCGGCAGAGGGCCGAGGAAGGCCGCGACGAAGTTGAAGCCAGGCGGCTTACGACCGGGAATCCATCCGCGGCGGGATCAGGCGGCAGATCGGGTGGAGGCGTTGAGGGGAGTGAGCGGGGCGCGAAATTGAAGTATATTCGTCAGCATGGAACTGGATCGGCGGTTGTTTATAGCGAGTTTGGGCGGCGCCGCGGCCGTGGCGGCAATGAGTCATGAAGCTCGGGCGGAAGCGCTCGAGCATTATATGTCGGATCTGCTCGAGGAAGACGACGAGAAGCCGAAATTTCCGACCGTGGCGGAACTCGAGGGGGAGATCGAGACGAAGCCGTTCCGCCGGGGGGCGGGCGGGATTTTTATCGCGGGGCGAGGCAATGTCAAAAAACTTCCTGCGATGCCCGCGAAGCCGACGCTGATGGATTTTTTCAATCTGCGATTCTCCACGGTGAATCACTGCCTGCAAAGCGCGACGGATGCGCTGAAAAAGGGCGAATCGGAGGAGATCGTGCTGGCGTGCCTGCTGCATGACGTGGTGCAGACTCTGATGAAGACGGATCACGGATGGTGGGGGGCGCAGATGTTCGAGCCATATGTCTCGGAAAAAGTGACGTTCGCGATCCGTTATCATCAGGCGCTGCGATTCTTTCCGGATCACGAGGCCGGATACGAATATCCCGACTTGTATAAGAGGATGTTCGGCGTGGATTATACGCCTCCGGCGCACATCCAGGCGGCATACAAATATGCGCGGAATCACAAGCTGTACGGCGCGGCGCGCGCGGTGACGGTACACGATCTGTACGCGTTCGATCCGAACGCGAAAGTGTCGATAGATCCGTTTGTAGAGATCATCGGCCGTCATTTCAAGCAGCCGAAGGAAGGGCTGGGGAACGACAACTCGGCTGTCGCGCATTTCTGGCGGACGATGACGTTCCCGGATACGCCGCTTTAAAAAAAATCAAATCATTTGGCGGCGACTTGCAGCAGGGTGCGATAGATGAGATCGGTCCCTTGATCGAGTGAATCGATGGGGACGCGCTCGTCGTTGCCGTGCATTCTCGATAAATCTTCGTTTGAAATCGGGTAGGGATAGATTCCGTAGACGGGAACTCCGCGGCTGCGCCAGGCTCCTGCATCGGTGCCGGCCTGGAAGAGATATGGCGTAACGGGGACGCCGGGCCAGACTTTTTGCGCCGCATCGACCAGGGCCCGATAGAGATCCGTGCCGGTTGAGGATTCGTTCGAGTTATTCGGAAATGCTCCGGCGCGGCCTCCGCCTCCCGCGGCTTTGACTTCGATGTCCGGGTCGGCAATGACTTTCCTGATTTCCGCGACGAGGTCGGCCGCGGTGGCGCCGGGGATGGTGCGGAAGTTGATGGTCGCTTCGGCGGACCCGGGGATGACGTTGCCGCGGAATCCGGCGTTCATCAGGACGGGCGCGATGGTGTTGCGCATGATCGCGTGAAGGAGAATATCCTTGCTGATTTCGCGATCGGCCTCGGCGATCTTTGCGGGATCTTTGCTGGTGGCGAGGTTGGTGAAGTAAGCCGACATCGGAGGCTCGCTCGTTTTCGCAAGCGTGAGGAAAAACTCTCGCGTCGATGCGGTGAGCTCCGGAGGCGTGTCGTAGTCGGCGAGCTTGGCCATCGCTTTCGAGAGCCGGAAAATAGCGCTGTCGGGGCGCGGCATGGACGAGTGGGTCGAAGTGCCCTTTGCGGTGAGGAGGAGCGAGATGGAAGTTTTGTCCGCGGTGGAGATGCTGACGTACCGGACCTTGCCATCGGCGCGCTTCATGATCCAGCCGCCTTCGTTGAGGGCGAATTCGCAGTTCATCTTGTCCCACTGCGTTTGCGCGAGCCACGAAGTATTGAATGGTTGCGATTCTTCGTCGGCTTCGACCATGAAGATGATGTCGCGCTTGAGCGGGATTTTATTGCGGGCGATTCGCATGACGGCCTCGGCGAAGACGGCGAGTCCGCCCTTGAAGTCGATCGCGCCGCGGCCGTAGACGTATCCGTCTTTAATCGCGCCGGCGAAAGGATCGACGGTCCATTTTTCACGCTCGACACCGACGACGTCGGCGTGCGCGGCGAGCAGCACAGGCTTTTGCGAGCCGTCACCTTTAAGCCGCGCGATGAGATGCGACTTTCCAGGCTGAGGCGTGGGAAAAATTTCGACAGTGAAGCCGAGCGGTCTCAGCTTCGCGGCGATGAGGCCGTCGAGTTTGCCCTCATTGCCGGGCGGGTTCGAAGTATCGACCCGGAGAAGTTCGACGAGCAGATCGGCCGTGGGGTTTGCGGCGCGGGCAAAGACGGCGAGGAAAAACAGGATGTTTCGCAGCAGCATCAGTACTGCGTATTGTAATGCGGATCACAAGGGGGTGCGGCGCCGGGGCGATTCCAGCCGCCTTATTCGGGCCGCTGCGACATCGCCTTGATCGGAGTCCTCAGCGTGCCGATGCCGGCGATCGAAATTTCGACAACATCGCCGGGCTTGATGAATGGACCGTCGCGGTCGCGATTGACGTCTTTGTTGACTCCCATCTCGCGCTACAGTAGTTGGCGGCCGTATTCAGCAGGTTGTAGGGATAGCTGATCGGGGCGGCGATGTGGATTTTGTCGAGGGAGCAGGCGAAGGAAAACGAGTCAAGTTTCTTGTCGCGGAAGCAGCCGCAAGGAAGACAGCTCGCATGGTGAGCGATTGTATCCGATGCGAACGTTCATCTGATCAAGATGATGGCGACGGCTCCGACGATCAGCGCGACCCCGACCGGCGCGCTCAGTTTCCGACCCCAGGGGAGATTCTTCTCCGCGGCCATGACGATGCCGAGGGCGAACATCCATAGCAGACTTCCCGCGCCGACAGCAAACATCACCAGCATCAGCGACCAGCAGCATCCGAGGCAGAATGCTCCGTGCTCGGCGCCCAACCGGAACGCGTTCCCTTTCCAGTGGCTCATCAAAAAAGCGAGAGGCGAGCGGCACTTATCGAGGCAGGCGTACTTCCACGGGGTGAATTGGAACAGTCCGGCCATCAGGAGAATTGCAGCCCCGGCAATGGCTCCTTCAATGAGGCCGGAGAGGAACAGAGCAAGGCAGTAGACCACGGCCCCGAAGCCGATCCAGACCGCGAGGTAGCCGGCGACGAGCAGCGCGACCGAGCTGGGGCGTCCATCCACCATACGATGGAACATCAACAGCAAGGGCGCAGTGGTAGGGAGCATCATGGCGATGGTCATGAGCGTCCACCCTGCGACGAAGACGCCGCCTGCCGCATGACCGGCGTGCATGGCGTGGTGGCCCCAAAGGGTGGATTCGCCGGCCCAAAGGGTCCACCACGCGAGAATGGTTATGGCTGTGAGGAGCCCCGCCAGCACACCGCGGCTTTGAACTCGCGGAAGCGCCATCGGAGTCCTAACAATCGAAGCGGAACGTGCCCTGGATGGCGTTGTGATTTTCCAGACTGACGTCCTTGAGCCCGATGGACTGTGTGTTGCGCTTGTACCTGGTCGCCTTACTGACGTAGGCAGGCGAGCCCGGAATCGTGGAAAAGACGCTGTCGTTCAGAGTGGTGACGCGATCGCCAGCGCCCTTGTACGGAGCCATGACGCAATCCGCCATCGCACCGATCTTGAGCGTTCCCTGTCCTTCCTTCAGCTCGAAGGTGATGGGCGCGCGTTGCACCGTGAGTACTTCGCCGACGAACTTGGCGAGATCGGCGACGGGACCGCCAAACTTACCGGTCCAGACACCGAGCAAAGCTTCTTCCTGCTGCTTGGTCGCGCGCTCATCGACGAAAAGGCCGACCCGCCAGTTTCCCTTCAGGATGTTTCCAGGGATGTGAGCCATCAACGCAAGCGAAAGCCCTGTGACATCGGTTCCGTTGACGGTTCCCTTCTTCATCTTGTAGGCCAGAATTGTATCGCAGGTGCCGTTATCCGGATCTTCGCCGATCCAGCAGGGGCAAAGAACCTTGCAATCGCAAACTTCCAGCAAATCGCCTTCCAAGTGATAGCCCATCGGTTATCCTCCAATTGTGTCCTTTATACCATTACCTGCGGAACTGTGTTCACGATTTTGCAAGGTAAGCTGAGAAAACCCGGACGGTGACAAACGCAGGGTAACGCTGTGGGCGATCAGGGCGGGAATCTGAGCCGAACAGCTCCTACGTAAAATGGAGAAACGGCATGAAGCGGCTGGTTTTCCTCCTTTCGGCGGCGCTGTTGAGCAGCGCGCAATGGATCCGCGTCGATTCGCCGGGGCTCGAACTGCTCACCGACGAGGGAGAACAGGCAGGCCGCCAGCTCACAGCGCGGTTCGAGCAGGTCCGCTCGATTTTCCGGAACGCGGGAATCGCAGACGGTCCATCCCGTCTTCGGGTATTTGCTTTCGCTTCAGCCGCCGAATTCCATCGCTACCGGCCAGACTCGGACGGATTCTATACGCCGGGGGCGGACCGTGATTACATCGCGCTGCACAGTGGGGCGGAGTCGGATCGCGTCGCCTGCCATGAATACGTCCATCTCGTTCTGGCCCATTCATCGATTCCGTTGCCGAAATGGTTTGACGAAGGAACGGCGGAGTTTTACTCGACGGTTGAGTTCGAAAAGGACCATCTCCGGATCGGCGGCGTGATTCCCTCGCACCTTGCAAGGCTGGCCGGCGCGAAATGGCTGGATGCCGCATCGCTGGAAAGAGGCGCCGAAGGAGAGGGGCGCATGATGTTCTACGCCGAGAGCTGGGCGCTGGTTCACATGCTGAATCTCGCCCCGGCGTGGCGTGACGGGATGCCACAGTTCTTGCTGCTCCTTTCGCAGGGAAAAGCGCCGGAGGAAGCATTTCGAGAGGCGTTCAACCGCACGCCAGACAAAGCGCTTGCGGACCTTCCGGCCTATTTGAGATCGGCGCATCCGGCGAGGATTCCCGCGGCGCTCGATCACGCCGGGGAGCCGTCCGTAAAACGGCTTACGCGCGAGGAAGCCGCGATCGCACGCGCGGAGCTTGCGCTGAATCTTCGAAATCCGGAGTTCGCGGCCGCCATCATGAACGGCGCCGGCGATTCGCCGGCATCGGAAGCGACGCGGGGCGCGATCGCACTGGCGGAAAATCGGCGCGACGAAGCGCGGCGGCATCTGGACCGGGCGATTGCACTGGGCAGCCGCGACGCCTCTCTCTATTTCGAATACGCGATGCTCGAACGCGAGAACGGGCGGCCGGATTTTCCGATGCTGAGAAAAGTTCTGGAGATCGACCCCGATTTTGCCGACGCGGCGTTCCTCATCGGCATTCGCGAAACCGACGATGGCGACTGGAAAAGCGCGATCAGCCACCTCCGGACCGCTACCCGGATTCGGCCGCAAAAGTCAGGGTCCTGGCAAGCCCTGAGCTACGCGCAGGCGAAAGCAGGGGACTTCGACGGCTCCGCCCAGTCGGCACGGCGCGCGATCGCCACCGCGGAAACCGATGCGGAGAGGCAGGCGGCCCAGGCACTGCTCGGCCTTGGCTCGGCGGAGCGGCCTTTGGCCAAGGCTCCCGTGACGACGCCGGAATCGTGGCGAGGCCGCAAAGGCGATGCGCGTGCCGCGGGAACGCTCATCAACTTCGATTGCGGGGGCGACCATCCGCGAGTGCACCTGCGCGAGGAGTCCGGCGCCACGGTTGTGTTTGAAATTCTCCACCCGGCGGAAATCGAACTGATCAATGCGCCGCAGCCCACGCTCCAGATTTCCTGCGGACCGCAGAACTGGCGTGTGACAGTCGAATATGAAAGCGGCTCCCGCGACGTTACAAGAATCGAATTTCCGCTATAATTTCATAGCTAATGAACGATCGGGAAACCCAGCAGCAAAGCAGTGCGAGGCCGGGGCTGTTCGGCCTGACCTCCAAACAGAAGCGGCTGCTGCGATTTGCATTCCTAGCCGTGGTACTGGCGGGCGGGGGCGCCGGGACATATGCCTACATCGCGTCGGCGCCCGAGCGGGCCGAGAAAGAATTTCAAGAGGCGATGAAATCCATGAAGCCCGGCTATTATCAGGTAGCCATTCAAGGTTTCGATCGCGCGCTGAAGACGTGGTCCGGGCATGCGGAATGCTATTTCGAACGCGGGAACGCGAATCACATTCTCGGGCACGATGAGGAGGCCATGGCCGATTACGAGAAAGCCGTGGATCTGAATCCGAATCTGTATCGCGCCTACGCGGCGATGGGCGCAATCTATCGGGAGAAAAAAGATTACCGCCGCGCGATGGAAGCATACACCAAATCAATCAGCGCGAAGCCTAACGTGGATGCGTACTTTGAGCGGGGCCAGACCTACGTCGCGCTGGGCGATTTTCAGAAGGCGATCGACGATTACGATAAAGCTATCCAGGAGATGCCTGACTCACCGGCCGTCTATCGAGCACGCGGTCTGGCCCGGCGCAGCATCGGCGACGAGGCGGGTTATGAAGCCGATCGGGACGCTGCGTCCCGTATCGAACACCGGCAATAGAAAACTATGTTCGTCCCTCTTACTCCCCTGCGCTGCCTTCACCGCGCAGTCGATTTATTTGGATGCAAGGTCGGCGTCGTTTCGGGTGAGCGGCAATTCACGTACGCCCAACTTGGCGAACGCGCCGAACGGCTGGCCACAGCGTTGCCGAAATTCGGTATTGAGGCCGGGGATCGGGTCGCGTACCTGAGCTTCAATAACCACCAGTTGCTTGAAGGCTACTACGGGGTGGTGCAGGCGCGCGGAATCGTAATGCCGCTCAACGTGCGCCTTTCCGAAGCCGAGTTGACAGTGATCCTGAATCATTCCGGCGCCAGAATGGTGGTTTTCGAAAACGATTTCGCGCCGATGGTGGAAAAGCTTCGCAAGAACTGTCCGGAAGTAAAGCGCTGGGTCGCGCTCGACGAGAAAATTCCGTGCGCGGATCTGACCTACGAAGAAGTGATCCACGAAGGACACCCGGAGCGCGCCGATATTTTTTCCTACGACGAGCGCGCCATCGCCGAGTTGTTCTACACCAGCGGCAGCACGGGAACGCCGAAAGGCGTGACGCTCGCGCATCGCACGTTGTACGTCCATGCCCTCGATGTGGCGGCGATCTATAAGGACATCGATTCGATGGTCGACCTTCACACGATTCCGATGTTCCATGCCAACGGCTGGGGCCGTCCGCAGGCGTCGACGATGCACGGAATCAAGCAGGTGATGGTGCGGCGCTTCGAACCGACATTCGTTTTCAAGTTGATCCAGGAGCACAAGGCGACCGACATGTGCCTGGTCCCGACCATGGCGAACGCGCTGCTGAATGCTCCCGATCTCAAACAATACGATCTGTCGAGCATGCGGCGCGTCATGATCGGCGGGGCGGCATCGTCGCCGGAGCTGACCGACCGCGTCGAGAAGGCGATTCCGAGCGCGGAATGCATCGCGGGCTACGGTCTCACCGAAACGTGCCCCGTCCTGACATCATCGCGTTCGAAAGGACTGGTCTACAAGACGGAAGAAGAGCGGCTGAAGCGCCAGTCGATGGCAGGCTGGCCGATTCCCGGCGTGACGGTCCGTGTGGTCGATTCCGATATGAACGATGTGCCACGCGACATGCAATCCATCGGCGAAGTAGTCGCCATGGGGGATCATGTCATGGAAGGTTACTTCAAGGAGCCCGAGGCGACGGCGGCCGTAATGAGCGGCCCATGGTTTCACACCGGCGACATGGCGGTATGGGACGAAGAAGGCTACATCCACATCGTCGATCGAAAGAAGGAAATTATCATCTCGGGAGGCGAGAATATTTCCTCGATCGAAGTTGAGCGGGCGATCTTCTCGCATCCGGCGGTTTTCGAGTGCGCCGTGGTCGCCGCGCCGCACGATCAATGGGGCGAAGTTCCCGCGGCAATCGTTGTACTGAAACCCGGCGAGAAGCTGACGCAGGAAGACCTGATCGGGTTCCTTCAGCAGCGTCTGGGAAAATTCAAGCTGCCGCGCATCGTGGAATTTTCAAACGACCAGCTTCCCAAAACCGGCACGGGAAAGATCCGCAAAAACGTCCTGAAAGAGCGTTTCTGGGCCGGCAAGGAGAAGCGCGTTCAAGGTTAAATGTACGCCGTTGTTGTCGAAGAAGACCGGCTGATCGAACTCTACGAGGCTGAGCCGGCCGGAATCATCGAACACGACGGCTGGTACGAAGCCTTCTTTGAAACCCGCGCCGCAGCGGAACGATTCGGCGAGCCGCGCGAATCTCCCGAAGTGGACTGGGAGCGGCAGAATTACGAGGCGTGGCCGCCGCTGCTGATCGGCGGGAAATTTTTTGTGGTTGCGCCCTGGCGCGCCGATCCGACACCGCCCGGCCGCTTCCGTCTCGAGATCAATCCCGGGATGCAGTGCGGAACGGGCCACCATCCCTGCACGCGGTTCTGTCTGGAAGCGATGGAGCAAGTGATTCAGCCCGGCGATTCGGTGCTCGATGTCGGCACGGGTTCGGGGATCCTGTCCCTGGGCGCGAAGCTCCTTGGCGCGGGCCGGGTCATCGCCTGCGATATCGATCCCGATGCCGCAAAGCCGGTCCCGTTCTTCGTCGGCAGCGTGGATGCGGTGCGATCCGGCAGCTTCGACGTCGTCGTCGCCAACATCAACGAATCGGTAATCGAGGACCTGCACTCCGAATTCGTCCGCGTTGCGCGCCGCCGTATCCTTTCTGGATTCCAGGACGACAAAGGCAACTGGACCGGCGTCGTCGAATAGACGGAGACTTGGAAGCGCCGAGATGCGCGAGCGGATGCGCGGCTTCCCGCGGGCTGTGCGGCTCATGGATTCTGGGGCCACTTGTGCTTCGGATATCTCCGCGACAACTCGCGCCGAAGCTGAGGATAGAGCCGCTGCCAAAATCCGGCAAGGTCCGAGGTGACCTGCACGGGACGATGATTCGGCGCGAGCAGATGCACCACCAGCGGCTGCCCTCCAATCCTCGGCGTCTCCTTCATTCCGAAAAAATCCTGCAACCGCGATTCGATCCACGGCGGCTTGCCGGCTTCGTAGTGGACCTTGACCTGCCGCCCGGCCGGGAGCCTGATTTTTTCCGGCGCGATTTGATCGATGCGCGCGGGCCGAAGCGCGGCCAGTAAATCCGCTGACGCGAGTTCCTTGAAGCTGGTCAACCCGCGGCACAACTCCGCCAACGCGGCGCGCACATCCAGTTCGATTCCGGCGAACGCCGCCCGCGCCTGCAACTGGCGCAACTCTTCGCGATGGACGAACCGTCCAATATCGACCTCCAGAGCCTTCTCCAGCAACAATGCCCCGGCCTCATCCGAGGCAGCGGCGGGACCACGCGTTTCCTCGATCACAAGCTGGCCATAAACCAGCGCGCTCGCTTCCTCCACGCGTTCGCCCAAGCGATTCCATTCCAGGCGCGTACGCGAAACGGATTCCTCCAGCAGCCACTCCGGCTCGATCCCGGCGGCGAGCCTCACCAGCGGCATTCCGCGCTCGCGCCGCTCTTCGATATCGAGCGCTACAAGGAACTCGTGCCGCGCATCGGCAAACTTCGCCGATCCTCCCGAGGACAAAAGTACTTCTCCTTCGTTCCGCCGTCGAGCCACGCGATCGGGAAAGGCCGCCAGCACCGATCGCAGCAATTCCGGATCGCCTCGGCGGTCTCGACCCGGCACGGAGCGCCGGAGCTGATCGTAGACACGTCTGGTCTGCGGCTGCCACTCCGCCTCGATCAGCGCCAGCAGGTCAGACGATCCGCGCTCGCCGGTGCTTAAAACCGCGGCGGCTGCGCAGCCCTTCTCGGGAACTCCCAGCCGGGCCGCTTCGGTCACGAGCTTCCCCAGGCGGGGCGCAAGCGGCAACTGCGCCATCTCAACAGTCGCCTTCAGCCGGTCGAGCAAAGCGTTCGCGGCGGCCCACGCGGCTGGGGGTGGAGGCGTCAGCCACTCCAGCGAATCCACCTTCATCGCGCGAAGCTCCAATACCGTGCCGGACAATTCGCGACGCAAAATCTCGGGAGCATCCGCAGCGGGACGACGATGAAAGTCGTCCGCGGTGTACAGGCGGATCACACGGCCCGGCGCCGTCCTTCCGGCACGGCCGGCGCGCTGGGTGGCCGACGCCTGACTGATGCGCTGCACGTTCAGCGACGGCAATCCAGTCCACGGCGAATCGGTTGCAACCCGCGCCAAGCCGCTATCGATCACCGCAGTGACGCCCTCCACGGTGATCGAGCTCTCGGCGACGTTCGTGGAAAGAATCACCTTGCGGCGGTTCGCGGGAGCGATCGCGCGGTCCTGCTCGGCAGGCGACAAATCGCCGTGAAGCGGCAGCACGAGCAGCCCGAATCGCTCGATGGCCCGCGCAGCGCGCCGTATCTCCGCCGCACCCGGCAGAAACACCAGCACGTCGCCGTCGAGCCCTTTCCCGAGCAATCGTTCGAGCGCCTGCGCGACCTGCTCTTCCAGCGGCGCCGCTGAATGGGGCGTGTACTCGATCTCGATCGGAAACAACTTTCCTTCCGATCGCAGAATGGGGCAATCTCCCAGAAATCGCGCGACGGGGGCCGCATCGAGCGTGGCCGACATTACGACGATCCTCTGCTTGAGCCGCTTCAACAACGCGAGCGCCAGATCCGCGTCCAGGCGCCGCTCGTGAAATTCGTCGAGCACAACGGTTGAGACGCCTTGCAACTGAGGGTCGGAGAGCAGCCGCCGCGTCAGCACGCCTTCGGTCACGAACCTCAGCCGCGTTCGCGGACCGGTCACATCCTCGAATCGGACCTGATACCCGGCGGTCTCGCCAGCGCGCTCGCCCAACTCCTCGGCGACTCGACGGGCAGCCATCCGCGCCGCAAGCCTTCGGGGCTCCAGCACCACCACATCTCCGAACTCGAGCAGCACAGGCGGGACCCGCGTCGTCTTGCCGGCGCCCGGCGGAGCTTCGATCACCAGACATCGTGACCGCCGCAATTCCGCGACAGCCGCGGGAAGCAACTCATCGATTGGCAGCTTCAAGATGAATGTAGCGCACGCGCCCGCGCGCGGCATGCCGAGAGTCTCGACACGATTTTTCTAAATCCCGTCCAACGCGCCGGAGAGGATCCACTCATCCACCGCCGCGATCCGATCCGAAAGAGTCTGGTCGCCATCCCATGCCGGACAGGCCGCGCGCAGACTCGCCCGCGCCTTTTCCACGGCATATCCCGATTTGAGCGGAGCCAACAAATCCAAAGCGCGGGCCGCCGTCAGCGCTTCAATCGCCAATACCGTCCGGGTGTTCTTTACGACCTGCTGCAACTTCAGCGCGGCGGTCTGGCCCATGCTCACGAAATCTTCCTTGTTGCCGCTGGTGGTAATCGATCCCGGCGATGCCGGATTCGCCAGCACGCGATTCTCGGCCACCAGCGCCGCCGCCGTCACCTGAATCATCATGAATCCGGATTCCAAGCCGGGATGGCCGGCCAGAAAGGCAGGCAATTCCTCGTTCAGCGCGGGGTTCACCAGGCGATCGACGCGCCGTTCTGAGATTCCGGAAAGCGCCGCCAGCGCGATGGCGAGATAATCGAGCGCCAGCGCGAGCGGCTCGCCGTGAAAATTTCCGCCGGAAACGATCTCGTCGTCGAGGACCAGCGGATTGTCCGTCACCGAATTCAACTCGATCTCAAAGACTCGCCGGGCCTCGGCGATCGTGTCGCGAACGGCGCCATGCACCTGCGGAGCGCAGCGCAGCGAATAAGCATCCTGGACTCGCCGGCACGTGATATGCGATTGGCGGATCTCGCTGCCTTCCAGCAGGCGGTCGAGGTTCGCCGCGCTCGCCCTCTGCCCCGGATGCGGACGAATGTCGTGAATCCGCCGGTCGAAGGCGCGCGGCGTGCCCTTCAATCCGTCAAGCGACATGGCGCAGATCACGTCCGCCGCATGCGCCAGCCGTTCGCATTGTTCAAGTTCGATCGTCCCGATCGCGAGCATCGCCTGCGTTCCATTCAGCAGCGAGATTCCTTCTTTCGAACGCAGCGTTACGGGCTCGATTCCCGCGCGGCGCAGCGCGTCCGCCCCCTTCATCCGCTCGCCCGCGAACTCCGCCTCGCCTTCACCGATCATCACCAGGGCCATGTGCGCCAGCGGAGCCAGATCGCCCGACGCCCCCACGCTCCCGCGGGCGGGAACCACCGGAGTCACTCCGCGATTCAGCAGGTCGCACAACCGTTCGGCAATGAGAGGCCGAATTCCGGAAAATCCCTTGGCGAGCACGTTGGCGCGAATCAACATCATCGCCCGCGTTTCGGCGCGTCCCATGGGTTCGCCGACTCCCGAGCAGTGCGACCTGACGACGTTGCGCTGGAGCGTTTCAAGATCCGCCGCCGACACGCGAACGTCGGCCAGCAGCCCGACGCCGGTGTTCACGGCATAGACGGGCGCGTCGCCCGAAGCCAGGCGCTCCACCACCGCCCGCGACCGCTGCATCGCCTGCACCGCCCGCGGAGCGATTCCGGCGGTTTCATTCCCATAAGCGACGGAGCAGACTTGGGCCGTCGTGAGCGAATCACCATCGAGCAAAATCAAACGCGAATCTCCTCCAGGGCCGGACGGCGGGATCGAGCCCGCGCGGAGCCTCAGCTCTCATTTTTCTGCGAACGCTTCCACCGGCGGGCATGAGCACACCAGATTGCGATCCCCGTAAGGATTGTCGATGCGGCCCACCGCGGGCCAGAACTTATGCGCGCGCACAAACGGCAGAGGGTACGCCGCCTGCTCCCGGGTATAAGGATGGGGCCACTCATCCGCCGAGACGCTGGCCGCCGTGTGCGGAGCGTTCTTCAGAATCGCGCTCTGCGATTCGATCTCCTTGCGGATCGCGATCATGGTATCGCAGAACCGGTCGAGCTCTTCCTTCGGCTCGCTCTCGGTCGGCTCGACCATCAGCGTCCCGGCCACCGGAAACGACACCGTCGGCGCGTGGAATCCGTAATCCATCAGTCTCTTGGCCACGTCCGTCTCGTCGACCCCCGCCGCTTGCTTGAGCGGGCGCAGATCGAAAATCATCTCGTGCGCCACACGCCCGTTTTCGCGCGAGTAAAGCACCGGATAATATTTCTCCAGCCGCGATTTGATGTAGTTCGCGTTCAGAATCGCAAACCGTGTCGAATCGGTCATGCCGTTTCGGCCGAGCATCTTGATATAGCCGTAGGAAATCAGCAGAATGCTCGCGCTCGACCACGGCGCGGCGGCAATCGCCGGAATCGCCTTTGCGCCACCCGTTTTCACCAGCGGATGGCCGGGCAGGAACGGGGCCAGATGCGCAGCTACGCCGATCGGTCCCATCCCGGGGCCGCCGCCGCCGTGCGGAATGGCGAACGTTTTGTGCAGATTAAGGTGGCAGACATCGGCGCCGATCGCCGCCGGACTCGTCAGCCCCACCTGCGCGTTCATGTTCGCGCCATCCATGTACACCTGACCGCCGTTTTCATGAATGATCGAGCAGATATCCTGAATACTTTCTTCGAACACGCCATGGGTGGAAGGATAGGTCACCATCAGCGCGGCGAGCCGCTCGCGATTCTGTTCAGCCTTCTTCTTCAGATCGGCGACGTCGATATTGCCTTCGGCGGTTGACGCGACCACCACCACTCGCATCCCGGCCATCACGCCGCTTGCCGGATTCGTTCCGTGCGCCGACGCCGGAATCAGAACCACGTCGCGATTCTGATCTCCGCGCGAACGATGATACGCCCGGATCACCATCAACCCGGCGAACTCGCCCTGCGAGCCGGCGTTCGGCTGCAAGGACACGGCCGCGAATCCGGTGATCGCGCAGAGCGCCTGCTCCAGCTCGCGAAAGATTTGCTGATATCCCGCCGCTTGCTCAACCGGCGCAAATGGATGGAGTTTTCCGAATTCGGGCCACGTGACCGGCAGCATCTCGGATGCCGCATTGAGCTTCATGGTGCACGATCCGAGCGGGATCATCGACGTATCGAGCCCGATGTCCTTCCGCTCCAGCGAGCGGATATACCGCATCATCTGCAACTCCGAATGATGCGTGTTAAAAACCGGATGGGTCATGAACGGCGACGTTCGCGCCGTTTCGAATCCTAATTCCAAGCCCTCGACCGATGCGTCGAATCCCGGCGTCGCTCCGAACACGCCGACGATCTGCTCAATGTCGGCGAGCGTCGTCGTCTCATCGAGCGCGATGTTGATCGTCCCGTCTTCGCGATAACGGAAATTCATCCGCGCGTCATTGGCGGCTTTGCGGACATCGTCCAGCGTTCCGGCGGGCGGTTCGAGCCGCAGCGTGTCAAAGAAAACCTCATTGCGCTGCGCCACGCCGACCTTCGCCAGTTCGCGCTCCAGCAGCTTCGCGAGCGCATGCACTCGCCCGGCGATCCGCGTCAGCCCCTTCGGCCCGTGCCACACCGCGTAGAAACCGGCCATGTTGGCCAGCAGCGCCTGCGCTGTGCAGATGTTCGAAGTCGCCTTCTCGCGCCGGATGTGCTGCTCGCGCGTTCCGAGCGCCATGCGATAGGCCGGGTTCCCGTGCACGTCCACCGAAACGCCGATGATGCGGCCGGGCACCTGGCGCACGTGCTTATCGAGCGTGGCAAAGAACGCCGCATGGGGACCGCCGTATCCCATCGGCACGCCGAACCGCTGGGAGTTGCCGACCACGACTTCCGCGCCCATTTCTCCAGGCGGCGTCAAGAGAACCAGGCTCAGCAAGTCCGTCGCGACGGCAACCATCACGCCCGCCCGCTTCGCTCCGGCGATGAAGTCCCGCAGATCGTGGACCGCTCCCGATTCGTCCGGAGTTTGAACCAGCGCGCCGAAGAACGCCCCGTCGAACTGCGCGGTCTTCCAATCGCCGATCGCCAATTCGATCCCGAGCGGTTCCGCCCGCGCCCGCAACACGTCGATCGTCTGCGGAAATACGGAATCCGCGACGAAAAATTTCCGCGCATCCGACTTTGCCACGCGATGCAGCATCGCCATCGCTTCCGCCGCTGCCGTCCCCTCATCGAGCAGCGATGCGTTAGCCACCTCCATCCCCGTCAGGTCGCGCACCATCGTCTGAAAATTGAGCAGCGCCTCCAGCCGGCCTTGAGCCACCTCAGCCTGATACGGGGTATAGGGTGTGTACCATCCCGGATTTTCCAGAACGTTCCGCAGAATCACACTCGGCGTGAAGCAATCCGAATAACCCAGCCCGATGTAAGAGCGGAATACCTTGTTCTTCGCCGCGATCTCCCGAAGCTGGCGAAGGTACTCGTACTCGCTGATGCCTTCGGGAACGTCGAGCGGCTTCGTCAAACGGATCCTTGCCGGAATCGCTTCGTCCATTAATGAGTCGAGCGAAGCGGCTCCGACCGTTTTCAGCATCTCATCGCGTTCAGGGGAATTAGGACCAATGTGGCGTGACTCGAACTGCTCAAATTCAAATGTCATCGGTTAAAGAATCAGTTTAGCGCGGGTGTAAAGCCGCCTTGGAAAACGTTACCGATTCTTTTCCGACGCCTGCTGCCGGATGTAGTTGCGAATCACCTTATCGACGTAAGTCTGGGTCTCACGGTACGGCGGCACGCCCTGATACTTATCGACGGCGCCCTCGCCGGCATTGTAGGCCGCGAGCGCCTTGGCGACATCGCCGCTGTACTTGAGTAAAAGCTCCCTCAGCAGACGCGTCCCGGCGTCGATGTTCTGTTCGGGGTCGGCCGGATCCGCCGAAAGAGCCTTCGCCGTGGACGGCATCAACTGCATGATCCCGATCGCGCCTTTGGGAGAAACCGCGTTCGGTTTCATCGCCGATTCAACCTTTGCGACGCTTGCAACAAAGGCATTCGGCAGTCCATACCGGGCTGCCGCGTCGTGCACCAGATCTTTCGGATCAGCCGCAGGCTTGGGCGGCGCCGCGGGCGTGGGTGCGGCAGCGGGAGGCGGAGGCACGTAATCGTCCTGCTCAAAAGCAGTTATCGATTGAGGAAGAACATCGACGAAGCTGTCTTTGCCTGTATACAGACGCGTGTTTTCGCCCGCGTTTTCATGATGATCGATGCGGAGGCGCAGCCCGCTCGAAAGCACTGCGTATTCACCCGCAATCGCGGGCAGAGCCAGGAGAAGAATTGGAAAAAATCTTGTGAGCACAACTCGCTAGAAAGTTAGACGCGAGCAGGCTAGGCGCCGTGCAGAGGCGCGCTCGAAATCATGCCAAGACCGGCTAAAAAGAGGATAATCATGCCCAGAAGCAGCATTTTGACGCCAAATCCGGCGCCGCTGAATTCCCGCCAGACAATCAGCCCCCAGAGCGCGCTGACCAGTGTGGCTCCCTGCCCGAGCGCATAACTGATCGCAGGCCCGACGTGCACAGAGGGTGGAGTACTCGCAGCCGCGAAGTTACAGAGCGCTCCCGCCATCCAAATCATCCCGCCGAGCAATCCCAGAAGATGCTGCTTTTTCGATCCGCGGAAATATTCCGCCGTCTCGATCGGGGGACCATCGACCGGAAAGTTCAGGAAAAACGGGATATAGAACAGCGAGGAAATAAAAACGCCCGAGGCGAACAGAATCGCAATGCCATAGGGGGCCACGCCGCTATCGCCTTCGCGCGACATTTCCACCAGTGGATAGAACATGCCCATCAGAAGGCCGCTGATCACGCTGAGCAGGATCCCGCGTCCCGCGCCGATTTTCGCGACAGTCTTCTTCGCCTTCGGATCCGGATGAAGAGCCGCCGCCTTCAAAGCAGCTTGAGCCTTCGCGTCGGTATAGGCGCTATACGCGAATGCATCCACGATGATCGCGGCCAGCACCAGCGCAACGCCGCCGAACAGCAGCACAGCGCTCCCCTGAGGATTGAGCAGGTGATTCCAAACCACGCCGACGACGAGCGCCAGCCCGATCGCGATGGGAAATGCCACCGCCATTCCAGAAACCGAAATCGCGGCAACCAGCAGAAGATTCGCCAGATTGAACACCACTCCCGCGCCGACTCCCCAAGCCATTTGTTTCCGGGAAGCAATCAGGAAATTATCGGAGACGCTTAGTTCTTTGGGAAGGATTTGACCTAAAGTAAATGCGGCAATCAGCGCGCAAATTAGAACACCGAGCGAATAATCGTAGTAAAAAAGCTCAAAGCGCCATTTGCCGGCGAGCTTCTGCGTATTGGCCCAGGAACCCCAGCAGATCATCGATACGATCAACAAAAGTAAGGCTGAAATATATGTTGTAGGCAGAAGCATACGAAGTGTTCAAATCTCAACGTACGAATAAGGTACTAAAGTTTCACCCGGCTCCATCCGAACAAGGAATAGCTATCTTACAACATCCTTGGAAGGAGGCAAATAGTGAGAACGCTGCTGCCCCTGATGTTGCTCGCATCTGCTCTCACTGCTCAACGCGCGAAGCCCGTCTACGATCCGGAGACAAAAGACGGCCTGCTGATCGAGCACATCCAGCAGGAGTCCGATCCGATCGAGAAGGTTCGCTACATGGAGCAGTTCGCGGTGCAGTATCCATCACATCCCGCGGTGGCGTGGGTGTACGATCAACTTCAGCCCGCTTATTACCAGTACAAAGAATGGGACCAGGCCATGCGCGTCGGAGGCTTGCGGCTCGCCATCGAACCGGAGAATCTCGAGGCGGCCAAGATCGCATTGCGCGCGGCGGATGCCAAGCATGACTCAGCCGACATAATTAAATGGTCAGATCGGGTCTGGCATGTTGCGGTGACAGTGGCGGCTAAAGGCGGACCCTCCGCGGCCGAAGCCAAGCAGACGAGAGATTACGCCGAATTCTGCCTGTACTCGACAGCGATGGCGGCGGCGGACCCGAAAGTCAAGCTGGAACTGCTCCAACACCTGGAACACGAGATGCCGACCAGCAAATACGTCGCCGGCCTGAACGACGAATATTTTCGAATCTATCGCGAACTCGGAGACGAGGCGAAATGTCTTGAACTGGCCGAGAAGGGCTCGAAGCTCGATCCGCCGAACGTCGACATGCTGATGTATCTTGCGGAATTCTATTTCCGCAAGAGCGATCCGAAGTCCAGACAGTTGGTGCTTCAATACACTGCCAAGACGCTCGAGTCGTTGGATAAAACAGAACGTCCCGGCTCCATCACGGAAGACGAGTGGGCGAAAAAGAAATCGAAGATGCTGGGCATGGCCAACTATATGGGGGGAATGTCCAACAGCCTGAACAACAACTTCAAAGCCGCCGATACGCTGCTTCGCGCCGCGCTGCCCTATATAAAAGAAAACGAAGGGCAGGAGGCCGCGCTGCTCTATCACCTGGGCATGGCGAATTACCGGCTGGCGGAAACGAGCAAGGACCGGAGCCGCCCGGTGGACGCTTTGAAGTTCATGCGCCGCTGCGCGGCGATCAAGAGTCCTTTTCAGGAACAGGCGCTCAAGAACGTGGAAGCGATCAAGGCAGAATACAGCCTCCAGTAGATGGCATCGAGGCCGCTCTCTCGCGAGTTTGCGTGAATCCGCGCAGAGGTGAAGCGCGCCGCGCTTGCCACTAAAATGGTTGTGAGCGTGAACGATCCTCACGGCCTGAACCGGTTCGTCGAAGCCCAGAATCCTGTGTACGAAACAGTATGCTCGGAGCTTCGCGCCGGGCGAAAAACGTCGCACTGGATGTGGTTCGTCTTTCCCCAACTCCGCGGGCTGGGACAGAGCGAGAAATCGAATTACTACGGGCTTGCGTCGCGCGATGAAGCCAAAGCGTATCTCGATCATCCAATCCTTGGGGCTCGTATCCGCGAATGCACGCAGCTCGTGAATCGTGTTGGTGGCCGTTCGGCGCATGAGATTTTCGGATCTCCAGACGACTTGAAGTTCCGGTCTTCGATCAGCCTGTTCGCGGCGGTTTCGGACGATCCGGTTTTTCACGAGGCTTTGCGGACATTTTTCGGCGGCGAAATGGATCCGGCGACAGTCCGGCGGCTGCGATGACATCAAAACATGAAGCTTAGTATTCTCGATCAGTCGCCGATCTCGGAGGGGTCCACGGGGGCCGATGCGCTGCGCAATTCGATCGATCTCGCGCGCCTTGCCGACGGTCTCGGCTACACCCGTTACTGGCTGGCGGAACATCACGGGACTCCGATGCTCGCCTGCGCAAGCCCTGAGGTATTGATCGCGGCGATCGGCGCGGCAACCCGCCGCATGCGGCTTGGAAGCGGCGGCGTGATGCTGCCGCACTATAGCCCTCTTAAAGTCGCGGAGACCTTCAGCATCCTGGCGGCGCTTTATCCGGATCGCGTCGATCTGGGCATCGGGCGCGCGCCGGGAACAGACCATTCAACAGCCTTCGCGCTGCAACGCGACCGCCGTCAAGCGGCGCCGGATGATTTTCCGCAACAACTCGCCGAACTGCTCGCCTATCTCGAGAATCGGATGCCGCCGAACCATCCCTTCGCGAGGCTGGCCGCTTTGCCGGGACGTCCGCATGTGCCGGACGTCTGGCTCCTCGGTTCATCGCCGCAGAGCGCGTTGTGGGCGGCGGACAATGGCCTGCCCTACGCGTTCGCAGACTTCATCAATCCCGAGGGGGCGGAATACGCCGCGCTCTACCGCGAACGCTTCCGTCCGAGCGAGACATTGCGCGAGCCTCGAATGATTGCAGCAGGATTCGCGGTTTGCGCCTTGACCGATGAAGACGCGCAGCGCATTGCATCCAGCGCGCGCATGACGCGAGCCTTGTTGAATCAGGGGCGGCTCATTCCCGTGCCGCCGATCGAGAAAGCGCTCCAGTTTCTCGCCGAGCGCGGCCCGAACGCGGACTCGGCCGCACGTCCCCGCCGGGCGATCATCGGCTCACCCGCCACAGTCAGGAAAGGAATCGAACATCTCGCCGCGCTTTACGGGGCCGACGAGGTCATGATCCTCACCAATACATTCGAGCATGAGGCTCGCCGAAGATCTTATGAGTTGATCGCCGAAGCGTTTGAGTTGGATGGCCACCGCAGCGCCCAGCCGAGCGACCGGATCGAAGTGGCGAGTTGAACGCCGAAGGAGTCCATCGAAGCATTTTGTATCGGTTTACCGGCAGGTACAAGGCATCGGCGGGCTCACTGCGCTATCCAATTTGTATAGCGAGACTCAGGAAGAGCAAACATGCAAAAATCTGAAACGATGACGTTGACGAAGAGAGCGCTCGGCACAACGGGCTTGGAGATCACCACGGTCGGCTTCGGCGCGTGGGCGATTGGCGGCGGAGGCTGGGCGTTCAGTTGGGGTCCCCAGGATGACGATGCGTCGGTCGCGGCGATGCATCATGCGGTCGAACTGGGGATCAATTGGATCGATACGGCGGCCGTTTACGGATTGGGACATTCCGAAGAGGTAGTCGGGCGCTTCTTACGCGAGATTGGACCAAATGACCGGCCACTCGTCTTCACCAAATGCGGATTGCAATGGGACGACAAGGACCCCATGAAGCAGGCGGCGCGAGTGCTCAAACCGGAATCTATTCGCAAGGAGTGCGAGGCATCGCTGCGCCGTTTGGGCGTCGAGCGGATCGACCTTTATCAATTTCACTGGCCCGATGAAGCCGGGACGCCGGTCGAGGAATCCTGGGGGGCGATGGCCGGGCTGATCGAGGAAGGAAAGGTCCGCGCCGGCGGCGTCTCGAACTTCAGCGTCGAACTACTCGAGCGGTGCGAAGCCGTGCGCCACGTTGACTCTTTGCAGCCGCCGTTCTCCCTCATCCGGCGCGACGCCGGCTCGAATGGAATTCCATGGTGCGCAAAACACAATACGGGCGTGATCTGCTACAGCCCGATGCAGTCCGGCATTCTAACGGATCGCTTCGACGGGGCGCGCGTAAAGTCGATGGCGGACGACGATTGGCGCAAGCGCGCTCCCGAGTTTCAATCGCCGCGCCTGGAGCGGAATCTGGCTCTTCGAGATGCGCTGATTCCCATCGCGAAAAGGTACGGAACGACGGTCTCGTCCGTGGCGGTGGCGTGGGTCCTGGCGTGGCGCGGCGTTACCGGGGCCATTGTCGGGGCAAGATCACCCGAGCAGATCGATGGCTGGATCGGCGCGGCAAACGTACAGCTCACGGCCGCGGATCTGGACGAGATCGCAGCGGCGCTCGGCCGAACGCAGGCAGGCTCAGGCCCCACCAGGCCATAGGCGCTACCAGCCCGGCGGGGCTTCGAGCAGCGCCTTGACCGGGGTCGCGAGGGCGGCCATCATCTTCGAGTTCTCCCGCAGCGGCAGATCGGAAATCAGATACACCAGCCGCCCGCGCGTTTCGAATGCGTCGAGCGCGAATCTCTGGGCAGCGGCCTGATATAAGGGAATCCCGGACTGCACAAGCGCGGGAAGGATCCGTTGGACCTCGAACGACTCCCCCTCCCGCTTGTCAGCAATCACCAGGGAGAGCAGATGAAAATCGTCGGCGAAGGCGAGATGTACGAACCTTCGTCCGTGATAGTCGCACTGGTGCGCGATGAGCAGATGGTATTGATCGGGCACATAGCGGCGCACCACGGGGACCAAGGGACCGTATTGCGGTCCAAGGCTCTCCTCGATCTTTTCGGCGCTCGGGGGCGTCTTGGGCCGATGAAAAATGGCGCAATGAATGTGATCTCCGAGGCCGATGCGCATCAAGCCGGAAACCCTCGCGGAAACAGAAGCGATATAGGATTCGCGCGCGCCGGTTGTTAATCGCAATCCGCCCAGGGAATAAAAAATCAGAAGACTTCCGCACAGGGCTCCTGCAAGCGCCACGGGGACCGCCCAGAAACCGCCGGGCGCGGGCTCACGAAGATGGCTGCGAATTCGAGCATGGATGTGCGGCGGCGCGGACTCGCTCTTCACCGCATCCTTCAACCGGCGATTGAAATCCGGCCCGCTCATACGCCGCTCCTTCCCAGCCCGATGCCATACGAGCGCGCAACTGTTCCCAATCGTTCCCGAAGCAGCTTCCTTCCACGGCTCAACCGGGACATCACGGTGCCGATCGGCACGGCGAGAATATAGGCTGCTTCTTTATAAGCGAACTCTTCGACATCAACCAGCAAGATTGCCGCTCGAAACTCGACCGGGATCGCATCGAGCGCCTCCAGAATTTGCTGGTCCGTCAGATTCTCCGGAATCGGCTCCGGCGCAACGAGGTTCGCTTCAAGGAAATCCTCGGCCTCCTTGAGCATGGGAAAACGGAACCATCTGCGGCGCTCATGGCTGACACAGTGAAACAGGATCTTGAACAGCCAGGCGCGGCAATTCGTGCCGCGCTCGAAGCGGCCGAAGGATCGCCACGCGCGCAAAAACACCTCCTGCGCTACATCCTCGGCGCGCTCGCGTTGGCCGATGATCCGGATCGCGGTACGAAAAATGTCGTTCAAATGGGGCATCGCTTCGGATTCGAAGCGCTCGGCCGCGGCAGGCTTCTCCGCGGACCGCGATATGCGGCCCATCCAGACCTCCACACCCAGGGTCGCGAGCATATCCTCTCTTTCAATCCCTATGAGGGCTCGCTTTATTCCACCTTCGCATGAAACGCGGTTACGTGCCGGAAATTCGCCGCTGGGAGGGATTGGGTTCTGGAATGAACAGAGAGGGGGCGGAGCGCGACCTCCGCTTCGCGCTCGTGTTTCCCTTGTAAGCTCGTCTGCATTCGAAGAGAATGTAATCTGGCGCATATTAGCGTTCGGGGAAGCTTTATTTGAGCGGCATTTCGAACATCAAGGACGACGCGGCCCTCGAAAACACCGTCTTCGAGCAACTGGACCCGCTGGTTCGCCGCATTGTGCGCTGGCGCCTGGGGACCACTGCTTCGCCCCAGGATCAGGAAGACGTTACCGGAGATGTGCTGCTGGAATTGTTTGTGCGATTCAATGCCTCGGCTGAGCGCGATCCGGTCGAGGATCTGCAAGCCTATGCCGCCGTCACCGCCCATCATGGATGCGATCTCTATCTCCGGCGGCGGTTTCCCCAGCGCCATCGTTTAAGCACGCGACTGCGATATCTGCTGGAAACTTCGAAGAATTACGCGCTGTGGGATGTCGATTCGACTCCCATATGCGGCTATGTGAAAGACCGCGGATCGGCGGCAGGGAGAGAATTGGCGCCGGGCTGGGCGAAACAGGTTGCACTACCGGTGCGCCCCACGGAATCGACAGCCGTCGCGGCGATTCTCTCTTACACGGGAGGAACCATCCGTTTCGCCGATCTGGTGGAGGGCGTCTCCGCGCTGCTGGATATTCGCGATCACGTGCGGCCTGCCGATACCGCGAACCTGACGGCGCCGGCGCTCGATCCCGGCGGGCGCCTCGATCAGCGCCGCGCGCTCGAAGCTTTGTGGAAGGAAATCGCCCTGCTGCCGCGAACGCAGCGCGTCGCGCTTCTGTTGAATCTCCGGGACGAAGTTGGCGCATGCGCGCTTACATCGCTGCCCTTCACCGGAATCGCGTCGATGAAGCGGATCGCCGAAGTAATCGAGATACCTGCTGAAGAACTGGCGCAAATATGGAAGGATCTGCCGCTCAGCGACCTCGACATCGCAGCGCGGCTTGGCCTTTCGCGGCAACAGGTTATCAATTTACGAAAATCCGCCCGGCAACGGTTAACTCGCCGTATTACTGGTAATATAGGGCCCGAAACGTCTTCGAAGGAACTGAAAACAGAACGTGATTGAGCATCCCACAGCCGAGCAACTGCGCCGGTACGCAATCGGTGATGCCAATCCGGAGGAGATTCTCGACCTGGACGACCATCTCTCGACCTGCGGGGAGTGCCGAAGCAGGCTGAGTCCCTCTTCGGCGCTGGCGGAATGGGCCGACGGGCTTGCTGCCGACGACGATGATCGTCACCTCACACATGAACAACTGGTGGCGCGCGTGGAGCATCGCGTGGAAGATGCCGATCTGTTCGCGATCGAGGCTCACCTGAAAAGCTGCCGGTCCTGCCGCGAGGAGGTGGCGGACCTCGCCCGATTTCGCAATGAGCTTCAACCGAATACAAAGCGCCGGGGCTGGGTGATCCCTGCTGCTGCCGCGTCGGCCGCCGCGGTCGTGCTGGGAATATCGTTACTGCGAAAGCCAGTACCGCCGGTGGCGCACTTCGAAGCCCCGGCGAGCTGGTCGCAGCAGGATCGAGCTTTGGTTGGGCAGGCGTTGGCAACCGGCGATCTGCCGTTCGCGCCAATCCCGCAGGAATTGACGGCAAAACCGGGAACATTGCTCGGGCCGTCCGTGCAAGCCGAGTTCGGACCGTTGAGCCCGACCGGAAGGATCGTCTTTTCGGACCGCCCGCAATTCCGGTGGTCGGCGCTCGCAGGGGCGAAGTCGTACCGGGTCGAGGTTTACACAGCGGACTTCCGTCAGGCTGCGCGCAGCGGGGCGATCGAATCGACAGAATGGACTCCAGGCGAGCCGCTGGCGCGTGGAGTGCTTTACCGCTGGCAGATTGTAGCAACGAAGGGCGCGCAAACCATCACGGCTCCCGCTCCGCCCGCCCCCGAGGCCCGCTTCCAGATCGTCGATCAATCGACGGCCGACGCGGTGGAACACGCGAGGTCTGGCAACGATGGACGGCTGCTGGCGGCGGTCCTGCTTGCGCGGGCGGGTCTGCACGATGACGCGGTCGCCGAACTGCGCGCGATCAGCCCGGAACTGCGCAAGTTTCCTGAAGTAGAGAACCTTCTCAACCGCGCTCACTAATGGGCGGCCGCTCATTTACGACGAAATCGGAGCGGACGATTATCTCGCCAAGCCGCCGATCTGCTCGCGCGCCTGGAGGCACTGCTGCGGCGGATTCGCAAAGAGAATCGAATTCCGGCAAGGACATTCGAGTTCGATGATGTAACCATCGATTTCGAGCGCGCCGATGTTCGCAGGAACGGAGAGCGCTTAACCCCGGCGGCGAAAAAAATTCAGCTCCTGCGCTATCTGGTGGATCACCGCGAGCGCGTTGTGACGCGCGACGAGGTGCTGCGGAGGATCTGGGAGTACAACAGCGAAGTAACCTCCCGCACCATCGAGGTGCACATCGCTTGGTTAAGGCAGAACTGGAGCGGGATCCTCAGAATCCGAAGCATATCCAGACCATCCGGAGCCGCGGTTATCGCTTCACACCCTGACTAATCCCAGTTCTGCCCGCGATCTCCGGGAACGATGCGGCGCAAGGTGTAGATATCGCTCTTGCTCAATGCTTCCGCTCGCGCCGGCAGATCTTTCCATGGGTCCCAAACCGCGCTGATGAGACGCCCCGTAATTCCATCGCTCGCTGCGGAGAGAAGAAATGCCGACAAGTCCGCTCCTTTCGAGAGCGGAGCGCCTCCGTTATCGCGCTGTTTGAGAGCATTTTCGTAGAACGTTGCGCCGACCTGTTCCGGCCCCGCTTGGAGCACTTCGTCGAGAAGCCGCGTATTAAGAGCCCCGGGCGCAATCGCGTTCACGTCGATCCCGGAGCCCGCTGTTTCGACGGCGAGCGTTTCGGTAAGACGGACCACGGCGGCTTTGCTTGCCGCGTAGGCGCTGATGCGCGGCAGCGGGGCGGTCGCGCCTCCGCCCGAAAGGTTGACAATTTTCCCGTAACGCTGGCGCAGGAAAACCGGAATCGCCTCGCGGCACGCGAGCACGACGCCCAGAAGATTGATCTCGATCGCGTCCCACCATTGTTTCAAGTCGACGTCTTGCAGCGCTCCTTTCGGCCCATAGATTCCTGCATTGTTGACCAGGCCGTCGAGCCGTGGAAATTTAGCGAGCGCGGTTTCGAACAGCCGATGAACATCGCTCTCATTTCGAACGTCAGCAGATTGCGCCAGGATGATTCGTTCCGGAGCGGCCGCCGAAAGCTCGGAGCGCGTTTTTTCGAGCAGATCGGTGTCGCGCGCGCAAATCAGTACGTTCGCCCCTTCGCGCACGCAGGCTTCCGCGATGGCTTTACCGAGTCCCTGGCTGGCGCCGGTGATGATAACGCTGCGATTGGCGAGAATCACTCGGCTTCTCCGGATTTCCCCACCGCGGTGTAGCGGACCGGCGGAGCGAGATCGAGGCGCGGCTCGAGAAACCGGTTCGCGTCAATGATGATGGCCGTTCGCATATTGCCGACGAAATCCTGGCGGCTGAGCTCGCGGAAAACCGGCCACTCTGTTGCGACGACGGCGGCATCGGCGCCGGTCAAAGCCTCGACTGCGGAGCGGCACAGCGCGATGTTGAGCGGCACGTGTTGAACCGCCGGATCGAACGCAGCAACCGACGCCCCCTCCATCAGGAGCCACTCGGCCAATTCGACCGCGGCTGAACGGCGGAGCGTATCCGTCCCCGGTTTATAAGTCAGGCCGAGCAGTGCGATTCGCTTGCCGCCGACGCTCCCCAGCATCGAACAGAGCCTTCTGCGCGGCCAGGTCTTATGGAATTCATTGCTTTCTCGAATCGAAGATAGCAACGGGACCGCGACCTTCGCTTGTTCCGATCGATTCACCAGGAACGCGACGTCGCGCGCGAGCGTGCCTCCGGCAAACGCGGATCCGGGGCTGAGATAAGCGCGCGGGCCGATGCGCTCGTCCGTTTTCAAACCTTGCTCGACCTGTTTGGCGTCCGCGCCGGCCTGTTCGCAAAGCGACGCGACTTCGTTCATGAAAACGATCGACGTGGCGAGAAATGAGTTCAGCGCGTGCTTGGTCATTTCCGCCGATTCTACCGACATCCAGACGATGTTCCCGCAAAATGGAGCGAGAAACGATGCCAATTTCTCGCGATCCGCGGCGGTTCGCGCACCCACCACGATACGCCCGGGATTTCGAAAAACGGAAAGCGCTTTTCCAAGCCGCAGGTTTTCCGGCGAATAAGCGAAACGCGCTGCGCCGCCCGGACATTCGGCACGATAACGGGACTCGATTCGCGAAGTTGTTCCGGCGGGAAGCTGGGACGAAATCAGCACCATCGCCCCATCGCGCAGATGAGGAAACAGAGAAGCAATCTGCGACTCGACGTAGCCGTAGTCCGCTTCGTCGGCGTCATTGACGGGTGTGTCGAAAGCCACCCAGACAACCTCCGCGTCGCGCACCGCCGCAGGGTCCGTTGCGAATCGAAGTGATTTTTTGCCGATTCCCGACTGGATCAGCTCATTGAGGCCGGGCTCGAAGACCGGCGCCTCTCCCCGATTCAGCTTTTCAATGTTAGCGGGATTGGGATCGATGCCGGTAACTTCATATCTCTCAGCCGCGCAGGCCGCCGTGACACAACCCAGGTGCCACAATCCGAAAACAGATACCTTCATGCAAGCTCGAAAGGTATCTTGCCACAAATCGCAATCAGGCCGCTTCTCCCCGGCAGCCGCATCCAACATGCAAACCGGGGAGAAGACGGGGAATAAATTTACTGCCCGACCATTTCAACCAGTTGTTGAGTGACCGCGTCCATCGCTTTACTCTGCTCGGTCATCGCCGCGCTTGCCTGCGCGCTTTGCTGAGCGCTGGCGGCAGCCTGCTGCGTGATCTGCTCGACATCCGTAATCGCTCTTGCGATCTGGTCGATGCCGCGCGCCTGTTCCACGCTCGACACGCTGACTTCGTCCACCAGGCGCTTCACCTCGATGGTGCTCTCCGTAGTGGCGCGGATCGCTTCGGCCATGTGATCGAGCTTCGCCTTGCCCTGGCGCGTCGTATCGATCGATTCAGCGATCAGACCCGACGTATCTTTGGCGGCTTGCGCGCAGCGCCCGGCGAGATTCCGGACCTCGTCTGCCACCACCGCGAATCCCATGCCCGCTTCGCCCGCGCGCGCGGCTTCGACCGCCGCATTCAGGGCCAAAATGTTGGTCTGGAACGCGATTTCGTCGATAATTTTGATGATTCTGGCGATTTTTTCGCTCGCGGCGCCGATCGCCTGCATGCTGGATATCGTCTCCTCAAGCGTGCGATTCGCTTCAGCCACCTGCGTGTCGGCCCGCGCCATCAGCTTCATCGCATCCTGAGAATTCTTCGCATTGCTCTGCGTTGTGGAGGAGAGCTGCTGGCTGGACGCCGACGTTTCTTCAAGCGATGCCGCCTGCCTGAGCGCTCCTTCCGCAAGCGTCGTGCTGGCGGAGGAGATCTGTCCGGATGCCTCCGAAACCCCGCGGGCGCACGCGGCAATCTGCGTCGTGACATGACGCAGGCTGCGGGTGATTCCCCGGCTGATGAACATCAGCCAAATGCCGGCCGCGACGCCGAGCCCGAGTAACGACACGGCGATCCAGCGGCTGCTCGTTTCCCTGGCGTCGGCCGTTCTCGACGTAACTTCGAGCTGCGCCGCCTGCTGCTCGCCGAGCTTGCCCGCGAGGTCGCTCATCTTGGTGAGGCGCGGAACCAGAACGTCGTCGAACAGTTTCAGCGCCTGGTCCATCTGCTGGCGCGCCAGCATATTGACAAACGTCTCATGGCTCTTCTTGAGAGCTTCCTGCTGTTCGGCGATCGCAGCAAGACTGGCTTTCGTATCCGCGGAGTTCGGCATCGCGGCGAACGCCGCCAAGTGCCCGCGAACGCTCTCTTCGGCGGCTGAATACTGCGACTGGAACGATTTGGCCTTCTCAGCCTGCTGAAGCATTGCGCTCGAAGCGACGCCGCGCTCGAGCGCGTTCATGGTCGCGGCTTCAGCAAGAATCTGCCCGGCCAGCATCTGCTTTCTCGCCGTCACGCGAACGGCCTGATCGAGCTGTGCGCTCAGATCCATGTTGATTTTGAGAAATGTCACTCCCAGGATCAGAACCAGGGCGAGCATTGCACCGAAGCTCGAGGCGAGCTTCACTCCAAGCGTCATCTTTGAGCGCATTACCGTTTTCTCCCGACCTTACATCTTGAAATCGAAATCGAGCATCGCGACCGCCTTCGCCGGCGCGCCATTGGCCGTGAACGGAGTGAATTTCCACTTCTTCACCGCGCTGATTACGGCGTTGGTCAGCAAAGCGTTGCCGCTGAGGATTTTTACGTCTTCGACATTGCCATCGGCATCGATCGTCACATCAACTTCAACCTTGCCCATGACTTTCATCTGACGCGCGATCGCCGGATAGTCAGGCGGAGTTTTCTTGACGACGGCCTTGAGGGCATCGGGAGTGCTGATCCGCATATCAGCGGCGTGGACGAGCCCGCTCAAAACGAGAGTCAGGCTAAGAGCATAGATGGATTTTTTCAACATCAGTTGTGATTTCCTCTGTGATGCTTATCGGACCCTAAAGCCGTTTCATGAATCGTTACGGTAACACCTGAGGCGCGTGGCGAACAGATCCGGAAGCCAGGCGGATCAACTCCGGGGCGATACCCGCCAGCGGCAAAATCTCGTCGACCCCGCCCAGGCGGATCGCTTCGCGCGGCATTCCGAACACGACGCAGCTTGCTTCGTTCTGCGCGATGGTCCGCGCGCCGGCTTGTTTCATTGCGAGCAGCCCCGCGGCGCCGTCGGCCCCCATGCCGGTGAGGATCGCGCCGATCGCTTCGCGTCCGGCGCTCCGCGCCACGGAATCAAACAGCACGTCCACGGCGGGCCGCTGGTAGTGAACGGGATCGCCCCCATGGACCGCGGCGCGGAACCGCCCTCCAGACTTACGGATACTGAGATGGAAACCGCCGGGGGCAATCAACGCGCTTCCAGGCTCGACCGCGTCGCCGTCTTCGGCTTCCTTGACGCGCAGACGGCACAGGCGATCGAGCCGTGCGGCAAATTCAGCGGAAAAGACAGCCGGAATGTGCTGAACGATCACGATCGGCGGCATGTCCTGGGGAAGTTCGACAAGCACGGAGCGCAGCGCTTCCACGCCTCCCGTGGACGCTCCGATCGCAATTAATTGAACGGGACCATGGTCGCGGGAACACCGTGCGGGCTCGGGTGGAGCGGCTCGTTCATGGCGCAGGCGGGCCTGGGCGGCAGTGCGAATCTTGAGTGCGAGTTGATCGCGCAGGTCCGTCACCGAGTACGGGCCGTTCGGTTTCGCGATCACATCCACGGCTCCGAACTGTAGCGCCTCGATCGCGGCGCGGCTGGACGACTGGCACAGCGAACTGATGATCACCACAGGGATTGGATGGAATCGCATCAGTTTTTTCAGGAACGTGAGCCCGTCCATTCGCGGCATCTCGATATCGAGCGTGAGGACATCGGGCTTCAGCGCGAGAATCTTGTCCCGCGCGATGAACGGATCGGCGGCGGTTCCCGCAACTTCCAGATCCGGATGCGAGTTGACGATTTCCGAGAGCGTCCTGCGAACGATTGCGGAATCGTCGATGATTAGAACCCGAATTTTGCGAGATGTTTCCATGGTTCATTTCGCCGCGGGATTCCGGTAAACAGCGGGCTGAACGAAGCGGAGAGTGTGATGAATCCCGCTCAGCGATTCAGCGTGACCGATAAAGAGGTAGCCGCCGGGTTCAAGGCAATCGGTCAAACGCGAAACGATTTGCTGCTGGGTCTGAGTATTGAAATAAATCATCACATTCCGGCAAAAGATGAAATGGAATCGGCGCGGCGGCAGCGGCTCGATCAGGTTGCGGCGTTCAAACTGCACCATACTGGTCACCAGATGCTTGAATTTGTATGTTCCCTCCCGCGCGCCTGTTCCTTTCAGTAGATATTTCCTCCGCCAGCTCTCGGGCAGACCGCGAAATTTTTCCTCTTCGTAGATCGCCTCTTTCGCGATTTTCAGAACGCGCGTCGAAATATCCGACGCGACAATCTGTACACCCGCCGCGGCGCGGCCCTCCAGCGCTTCGAGCAGCGTCATGGCCGCGGAATAAGGCTCCTCGCCCGAAGAGCATGCGGCGCTCCACACCTTCAGCGGAAAAACCATGCGGAATTCGCGAAGAGCTGCCTCCCGGAGAAATTCAAAGTGCGCCGGTTCCCGCATGAATGAAGTGAAGTTCGTGGTGAGCGCATCGATCAGCTCGATCAGGGCATTTCCGGTGCGATCCGCGACGACGTGATGATAGTACTCGGAAAAGGAAGCGAACCCTTCCTGCCGGATTTTTCGGCCGAGGCGCGCGGAAACCAGCCCCTCCTTGCCTTCCGGAAGGTGAAGGCCAACGCGCTCGAAAGCCAGCCGGCTGATCTTCTGAAAATCGGCCGAGCTGAGAACGGGCCAGCTCGGAATAAAAGTTTCGCTCACGCAGCTTGCCCGAAGAGTCCCTCTGGATCGAGAATCAGACCGACGCGCCCATCGCCGAGAATTGCTCCGCCGGCCACGCCGCGGATATTGCGCAGCGATCCGCCTAAGCTCTTGATCACCACTTCCTGTTTCCCCATCAGCCTGTCGACCACCAGGCAGAAGCACTTTCCCTCGCTCTCGGTGACGATCAGCAGGCTATCGGTCAGATTCTCCGACCGCGGGACTACATTGAAGCGCCGGTGCAGACGCACGATCGGCAAGAGAGATCCGCGAACCAGCACCATCTCGTCGCGATGTTCAACAGTCGAGAGCATATCCGGCGTGGGACGGAACATCTCGCGGACGGCAAAAATCGGCACGACGTAGTTCTCACTCCCGATACCGACAAGCAGCCCGTCGATAATCGCCAGCGTCAAAGGAACTTTAAGAAAGAATGTCGCCCCCCTGCCTGCTTCTGACTGAATCTCGATCTTCCCGCGAAGCTTCGTGATCTGTTTTTTGACCACGTCCATTCCGACCCCGCGGCCGGAAACGGAAGTAATCTGCTCCGCCGTCGAAAAGCCGGGAGCGAAGATCAGGTTGAAGATTTCGTTCTCGGTGAGCCGCGCCGATTCATCGATCAGATTCCGCTCGCGCGCCTTGCGGAGAATTTTCTCCGTATTGAGCCCGCGGCCGTCATCGGTCACCTGTAAAAGGATGTGTCCCGCCTGGTGCCCGGCTTTCAGAATCAGCCGCGCGACGGGATTCTTCCCCGCGGCGACGCGGTCTTCTGGCGGCTCGATGCCATGGTCGATCGCGTTGCGAACCATATGCATCAACGGATCGCCAATTTCCTCAACAATGTTGCGGTCGAGTTCCGTGTCTTCCCCGTACAATTCCAACTCGATTTGTTTTCCGGTCTTGCGCGAAAGGTCGCGAACCAGCCGCGACATTTTCCGGAACAGAGAACGAATCGGAATCATCCGCATCGCCATCGCCGTCCTCTGAACCTCCCCGGTAATCCGCGCCAGTTGCTGGAGATTTCGCGAAAGCCGCGCCTTGCCGTTCAGCGCAAGATCGGGATCGTGTTCAACCAATGACTGAGCGATCACCATCTCGCCGACCATGTCCACCAGGTAATCGAGTTTCTGCGTGTCGACCTTAATCGATCGGGATTCGTTCGAGGCTTGCTGAGCGGGTGCGGACTCCTGCGCCTCCGCGAGTTTCGCGAGCGTTGCGGGAACCGCATCCGCCTCCCGTTCGCCCATCGCGCGGATGGAGACCAGCAAGTCGCCATTGCCCGCGACCTCGGGAAGTGTGGCGCCCTCGGGCATGTCCTCAAGAGCCGCTAGCCAGCGTTCGACGTAATCCTTGCTCGCGAGAATGACGTCGATGTGCTCCGGTGTGATCGCGATCTGCGCATTACGAGCAAGGTCCAGCACCGTCTCCACTTCATGCGCCACCTCCTGGATCGCCTCAAGTCCCAGGAATCCCGCCAGGCCCTTGATCGTATGGAACCCCCGGAAAATCGCGTGCAGCGCGTCGAGATTCGCGGGGTCCTGATCGAGAGCGAGCAGATGGAGTTCGACCGTGCTGAGATGTTCGCGCGATTCAACGATGAAGTCTTTAATCAGTTCCGGATCGGCCGCGAGATCGTTGAGTTGCGGTTCAGAAGCCATCGTTTGATCCTTAGCCCAGTGCTTCGGCCAGGCCGTGAACTTCCTGCGTAGTCATCACACGGTCGATATCGAGCAGGATTTTCACTTTGCCCTTGATTTTCGCCATGCCGAGAATGTAGGGAGTCGAGACGCCCCGGCCGAAATCCGGCGCGTCTTCGATATCCGCGGCCGGAATCGTCAGGACTTCGGATACTTCGTCCACGACAATGCCGGTGAGCATTCGGGCCGAGTCCTGTTCGATCTGGACGACCACGATCGAGGTCCTCTGCGTGTATTCCTGTTGCGGCAGCCCGAATTTCAAGCGAAGGTCAACCACCGGAATCACTTTGCCGCGAAGATTGATGACGCCTTTCAGATAATTCGGCGTCTGCGGGACGGATGTGATCTCTTGCACGCCCATAATCTCCCGGACGCAGACCACCTGGATCGCGAATTCTTCCTTGCCCAGGCCGAACGTCAGATACTTGCCGGCGCGCGAATCCGCCTTCACCGAAGGCGCGTTCAAAACGGATGATGCCATTTTGGTTCTCCTTAAATTTCCGGCCTCAGATCGTCAGCACTTGCGGAAGTTGGATGCTGAGACGGGTGCTTTCGCCTTCGAACTCGCGATTCGGCGCGAGACACAATTGCACATAGAGCCGTTCTTCGCCGCTCGAAAACGGCACGATGGTCCACTTGTGCACGCGTGCGCTCCGCGTCTGAAAATTGCGGCCGTAGATAACCGTCGGCGTGCTCAGCCCCATCGGCCCGATCTTCTCTTCAAGATGCGTTTTGACGTTGCCGATGATCATGTTTGCGACTTCTCCCATCGCGTCAAGCACGTCTTCATTGAGCGAATCGTACTGCGACATCAGAAGCTGCGACGCCATCTGGCACGCGAACTGTCCGGTACACGAGACGCTTCCGGTCCCCGACCACGTTCCCGCCAGGCCGACAAGAGCAACCAGCCCCGAGGTCGGCGCGATCGCCTCCGAGCTCTCCGCCAGAGTGTCGCCGGCATTGATCTCGATTCCGAGCATCGTCGCGAAGACCTCGCCCGTGCACGTTCGGATCGCCTGAACAAGCTCCTCAGGCGCGATTGCTTGGGTTGGATGCGTATTCATGACCTGAAAAATCCTGCCAGTTTTTCTTTGATCTGTTCGGCGTTGAACGGCTTGCGAACGTAGCCTGCGGCGCCCAGCCGCACCGCTTCAAGAACCTTGGCCTGGCTGCCTTCCGTGCTCACCATCACGACCGGAACGTTCTTCCACGCATCGTTCGCCCGGATCGCGCTCAGCATTTCCAGGCCGTTCATGTTCGGCATGTTGATGTCGGAAAGAACCAGACCGATGTTGCTGGTTTTCATCACTTCAATCGCCTCATTGCCGTCCCCGGCTTCGGCAATGTTGCCGATCGGAATATCGGCTTGCCTCAGAACGCGTTGCAGTATTTTTCGAATTGCAGCGGAATCGTCCACGATTAGTATGTCCAGCATGAATGCCTCAACCCGCATATCGGGCGGCGCGGCGGGAATATGAGCCGGGGCATCGATCGGGCGTTATTCTGGATGCATGCTCCGCGGTAATCTCCAATGACCGGCCGCTATTTCTTCGCTCTGTTCCTGATTTCTTCCGCCATTGCTCAACAGGACGCCGGCCGTGTGATTCCAGCCGACAGGCCGGTTCACGCCGTCGCTTTCGGAGACTACGGTACCGGGTCGCGTAATCAGTCCGACGTCGCCCACGCGATCGGACGCCGCGCCGGACAGCAGCCGTTCGACCTCGGCTTGACAATGGGCGACAATTTCTATCGCTGCGGAGTGCGCAGCGTTACCGACGCTAAATGGCGGACTCGTTGGGAGGATCTCTATACTCCCCTGGGGATTCCGTTCTACTCCTCTCTTGGCAACCACGACTACGGACATCCGCCAGTCATCTGCCCCTCTGAACGTGGATCGCCTGACGCCGAAGTCGCCTATTCGAAAATAAGCAAGAGCTGGCACATGCCGGCCAGGTATTACTCCTTCACCGCCGGCCCGGCGTTGTTCATCGCCATCGACACCGAAGGATGGTCCGGGAAACAACTCGACTGGATCAGAGAAACATTGAGGAAGTACGCGGACGATCCCGCAGTCAAGTGGAGAATCGTGTACGGCCACCATCCGATCTACACCTCCGGCGTGCACTTGAACGAACGCCGGATCAGTGTGCTCCGCGAAGCGCTTCTTCCCGTCCTGAAAGACGGAAAGGTCGATGTCTACCTTTGCGGACACGATCACGACATGGAGCATCTTCGCGCCGACGGCATGGAGTTCTATATTTGCGGCGGCGGCGGAGCCCAACTCCGCAAGTTTCATAACAGAAAACCGATCTCGGTTTTTCAAGCCGTGAAATTCGGATTTCTTGACTTGAGAATCGACCAACACACGCTTTCCGTTCAGTTTTTCGATTCCCGGCTCGAACCGCTTGAGACTCCGATGACAGCGCTCACCAGGTGAGAAGGGAGAAAATGCATTCCACTTCTCTCTGCGCCGTTACACTTCGGGCAATGCGAAACCCCTCTAAGGCCTTATAAGTCAATACATCGAACCTGGAATTCAGGTTGCACCGCTGATCATGCGCAGAGTAGCCGCGATCTGTAACGCTACAGTCGGAGATGCGCCTTCGCCAGGAGTGGATCGGCTTGCGTACATTGATCGAATTCCCCGGAACGCGCGAAGCAGTCGGGCGTCCGGCGAAAAAGCATCCCGCGCTCGTACTTCTCGCAATTCTCGCGGTCTACGCGGCTCTCTCGGTCGGGGTCGGCCTCGCGAAAATTCCCATTTGCGATGAAGGCTGGTACGCGGATCCGGCTCAGAACCTGATTCATCACGGGAACATGGGATCGCCTGTGATCGAAAGCGCGGGCGGATTTCTAAACGGCATCGAAAAGAAGACCTACTGGATTATGCCGCTGCACATCCTGTCCCAAGCGGCGTGGTATCGCTTTTTCGGAGCAAGCCTGTTCTCGCTTCGAATGCTTTCTTTCTGCGCGGGCCTCGCAGGACTGCTCTGCTGGTGGTTTGCCGTCGGGAAACTCGCCGGCAATCGCGGCGTCGCAGCCTGGGCCGCGGCGCTCATGGCGATCGATACATCATTTCTGCTCGCCGCCGGCACCGGACGCAGCGACATGTTGAGCCTCGCCTTTGGAATCGCCGCGCAGGCGTCGTATCTCGCCCTGCGCGAGTCTCGGCTTCCCGCCGCCACGCTGGTCGCACACGCTTTCGTTGTTGCAAGCGGGCTCACGCACCCCAACGGCGGATTGGTCGCCTTTGCTTCTCTAGCCGCTCTACAATTCCAGCTCGACCGAAAGCGCATCCGAGTACCCTGCCTCGCCCTGGCCGCAGTCCCCTATTTCGCCGGAGCGGTCGCATGGGGAAGCTACATCGCTCAAGCCCCCGATTTATTCGCCGCGCAGTTCAGTGGGAATTCAGGTGAGCGATTGTGGCCCTGGAAGATGCCACTCGTCGCTTTGAAGAGAGAAATTCTCGAGCGTTACATCGGAGGATATACCATGGGCTCCGCATGGAGCCGTCTGGCGGACCTGCGGTTGCTGATCCTCGCGGGATATCTCGCCGGACTGATCGGCGTCATATCGATTCCTTCGCTGCGGCGATGCACTCTTGGAAGACTTGCGTTGACGCAGACAGGTGTAATCGCCGCGATTCTTCTATTTTTCGAGGGAGCGAAGCAGCCCTGGTATCTGATTTATCTCGTGCCCCCATTCACGGCGATGCTCGCTCTCTCCATCCGGCGCCTTCGATCGGCCCAACCAGCCCGCCGCATGCTCGCGGCCGCCATCGCCGCCTTTGTAATGCTGCAAATCGCCTATCCCGCGCTGCTGATTGTACAGAACAAATATCGCCGAACCTATCTGCCGTTGATTTTTGAGATCGATCGAAGTCACGCGGATGGATTTACAGTCATGGGCACTGCCGAGCTCGGATTCGGCCTCGGTTTCGATTCCGTGATCGATGACTACAGGCTCGGATTTCTCACCGGCAAACGGCCGGAATACATTGTGATCGATCCACGATATCGGTCCTATCTCGAACAGAGCCGCGCGTCGCGGCCGGAATTCTATCAGTACGCTGAACAATTGCTGAGTTCGCGGTATCGCGAATCGTATTCAAACGGATTCTACACGTTGTACGCGCAGCAACCTCGCTAAAGGAATGGGATCTATGTCGCACAGCCTCGTCTTCTTTTTTCTTCTCGCTTTGCCGCTCGGCGTTTCAGCGGACTCGCAACCCTGGATTACGGGCTATTTCATGGACACCAGTATGTCCCTGGACGACATCCCGTGGTCGAAACTGACTCACGTTAACCATTGGGCGTTGAATCCCGTCACAGCCGCGGGCGATCTCGATGGAATCTCGGGCGACAGCGCCGACGCCTTCACGGCGGCCGCGCATAACGCCGGCGTGAAAGCCCTCGTTTCGGTCCGCGACAACAACTCCAGCATTACGCTATTCTCGACCGCTTTGAAAAATAATCTGTACGGCATGGTTACCAACATCGCCAACTTCGTCAACGCGCACAATTACGACGGAGTCGATTTGAATTGGGAAGCCGGCGACTATAATTCTCAACCGGATCAGAACAATTACATCAACCTGATCATGGGGCTGCGCAGCCAGCTCGGCCCCGCCAAAACAATCACGATTTCCGTCTACTGGCAGCGAGGTCTTGCGACAGTCGTCCAGAGGACCTTCGACAACCTCGACCAGATTAACGTCATGTGCTACGACATGGACCAGTTCAACAACGATCTATATTTCAATTCCGCCACCTACGGCGCGTTCGGCGATTTGAAGCACAACAACTGCGCCATGCAGACCGGCAATTTCGCGGGGTACGTGCCGGCGGCAAAGATTGGTGTGGGGATTCCGTTCTACGGCAGAATCTGGTCTGGTTGCGCCGACTCGCAATGTTCCGACGGCCTGCACGATCCGGGGCAGGCATGGTCGGGCACTCCAGTACAACGTTCGATGCACTACAACGCCTTGATTAATTCGCCCTACTGGAACTCTTCACATAGCTGGGATACGACTCACCAATCCAGCTATATTTCGATCAACCAGCCTGGAGCCGCAAACGATCGCTTTATTTCTTACACCGATGAGCAGCAGATCAATGCATTAGTACAGCTCATGTTGAATCACAGCTACGGCGGAATTATGGAGTACGAGCTCGAATACGACTTCCTGCCAACACAGAGCGGTGACGCGCGTCATCCCCTCGCGACAGCCGTCTATAGCGCGATCTACTCGTCGCAGCAATAAAAAAACGGGGAACAGCGTAGCTCCGATACTGCCGGAGCTACCGTTCCCCTAGTCTCTCTCTTAATTGAGAACGCAGTCTTATTTCGTTACCGTCCAGGTGCCGGCGTTTTGCCAGCCCGTGGATACCCCGGACTTATCTGCGCCAAATACCAGAACCGCCTGGTTGCCGCCAAACACCGAAGCGTTAAAGGTGACGGGAATGGCTAAGGTCAGAGTCGTGCCGCCCCCCACTGCCATCACCGAGTTGAGATGAATCGTGCAGGAGTTATTCTGAAGCAGCCCCCCGGCTCCGATCGTGCCTGACATCCAGTGGCTGTTGTCGCTGGACATCAGATACAAAGTCCGGCTCGGCGCTTCGTAATCGAGATAGCACTGGTTGGGACCACCCATGTTATTCCCGATGAACAGATTCAATTGCTGAATAGCCGAGAAGCCGGCGGAGTCATTTGCCCTGATCGTCAATTTGGCAGTGTTGCCGGATCCCGATGTGGGCGAGAGTTGTAGCGAAAGTCCCTGCCGGGCCGGAGGCGCGGTGACATTGTAGGTGCCTTCGGTGACGAAACCTGTCACCCATCCGGCGGAATCGGCGATGAAAGTCTGAACCTGATGCGCACCCACGTAGGCTGCGGTGAAGCTCATTGCGAAGTTTACGGCAAGCTGGGTTCCGGCCCCCGATGAAGACACCGTGGACGTCGACGCGTTCAAAGTGCACTGGCTGTTCTGAAGCGACGACGTGCTGCCAAGCGCCGCCGACATCCAGTTATTGCTGTCGTCGCGCAGGTACATCGTCTTGTTTCCGGGCGCGTATTCGGCCCAGCAGCTATTCGTCGCGCCCACCGTGCCGATGATCAGGTCAACCTGCGTGAGACTCGACGCGCCGTTGCTGTCGACGATCTGCACGTTGAAGTTTTGGCTCGATCCCGAACCGGAAGCCGGCGATACCGTCACGCTCGATGACGCCGCCGGCGGCGCCGCGACCGAGAACGACACCTGGTAATCGCTGGTATCGGCAACGCCCGACGTCGAGCAGCGAATGAAGTAGGCGTAGGTGTTGCCGCTCGTCAGACCGGAAATGTTGGTCACGTGCGAGGTGCCGCCGGTGGTCGAAAACGTTGACGGCATCGACGCATAAGCCATGCCTGCCGTCGTCGCATACTTGCAGGTTGCCGCCTCGTTTGTCGACACCGACATCGTCGTCTGCGTGGTCGAAGCAGCCAGAGTCCCCGAGGGCGAGCCCGATGTGATCACCGGAGCCGAAATCGCCGGAGGCGTCGTGCTACCGCCGCTATTTGTCCCTGAACCGCTTCCCGTAGCGGAACCGGTTCCCGAGCTCGATCCGAACACGGCCGCCCAGACTGCCGTAGCAAGCGGATGCCGAGCGTCCCCGCTCTGGCTCGGCATGAAGTCATAGTCAACCTCATATTCCATGACACCGCCGTAACCCTGCGACCGCATCAACTGAACCATCGCGTTGATCTGCTGCCCGTCGGTGTAGGAAATAAACCGGTCGTTTGACGCCCCCGGCTGGTCTATCGAGATATAGCTCGCTCCATGAACCGAATCCCACTGATGAGGCTGCGACCAATAGCTCGAAGCCACCAGCGAAGCATAGGAGATCGGCGAATTATTCTCGCTCGACCAGGTCTGCCCCAGGCTATGGAGACCGTCTGTGCAGCCACTGTCCGCGCATCCATTCCACACGCGGCCATAGAACGGAATCCCCAGCCCGATCTTCGACTTGGCGATATAGCCCGCAAAATTCGAGGCCTGAAGAGCGCATGAATTATGCGTCGTATCGCCCGCAGCGGATGTCGTCGCGAGATTGTAATAAATATCGCTGTTCCACTGATCCATGTCATAGCACATGATATTTACCTGATTCAGATTGTTGGCCGAAGTCTGAACCACGTTCGCCAGGCCGAAATTCCAGTAAACAGACATCGTGATCAGCTTGCCGCTGCCCATCAGATTGCGAACCGCAGTGATCAGATTCGTGTAATTCACGTTGTCGCCACTGTTGAAATTTCCGGCTTCCCAATCGAAATCGACGCCATCGTAATTGTGAGTGTTCACGAAATTCACGATATTGCCGGCAAAACCGCTAAGATTGTTCGTGATCGAAAGACCGAACCGGGCGGTTGCTCCGTCCGCGTCGCGAACGCAAAGCAGCGCTTTCTTGCCCGCTGCGTGGGCCGCTGCCGTAAAGGCATCGGCGTCGGAACCTGCGATTCCCGTGAGATTACCCGAGTTATCTGCCGGATTCACCGCATAATCGATCACGTGCGTCGCTTTCGACCACGGGATATCGTTCACCGAAATCGCTGTATTAATGTAATAGGCCGTTACCCACTGCGCGCTTGCCGTTGAGCCTAGTGCGGCGAACGCGACCGTGCCAAGGATAAAATTATAAAATAACCTCCCTTCACGGATTTTTGATGCAATACTACCTAAAAACATAGACACACTAACCCTTTCTGTTTTTTTGGCCCTTTTTTGTTTGCGGAAAGGCGCCGTCAAACTTCGACGGACCCCAAACCTATCGGGAGCCTTCGGGCGCTCGAGGAATGCAAGGTCTCGAACGATTAACGGTTCTCGCAGGGGAGGGCAGCGAGCTCAACAGGAGGGTCTCAAAAGCAGCGACCCGCAAACCACTCGACCTGCAACGATTCGAAACGTTAACTCACTTGAAGATGGTACTTACCTTGGCGGCAGTCTACTATCAGGAAGCGGCCCTAGTGGAGGGGTGTATTGGCCCTAACGCGCCATCTATTACAGAGCTAATGTGGGGAATACGGTGGATGGTATAAAACAAAAACGCGAGCCCATGTCGTCTTCGCAAAACGACCATGAACTCGCGTCTGGATGGGCCGAAAGCGCGTTCTTACGCGCCGCCGCACGCGACTACTGCAAAACGTTCAGCAGCACCGGATAGTCAGCCAGATTCGGTACTCCCTGCGAATTGGTGCACTTCACATAAAACAGATTCGCACCGGGATTCAACGCGCTGAGCAGCGCCGAATGGACGATCCCGCCATCATTGAAGGTGCCCGTCATCGATGCGAACGGCACCGAGGCCGTCGTCGACCAGCGGCACGATCCGCTGTCATCCGTCACCACCGTCAAATTGACCGAAGTTATTCCACGGCTCAGATTTCCCGTCGGTGACGCGCTCGTGATCGTCGGCCCCTGCGTCTGATAAGGAATCGGAGGCGCCGTAACCGGAGCCGGTGCAGGTGCCGGCGTAGGAGTTGGAGCAGGCGCCGGCGTGGGGGCCGGAGCCGGTGTTGGAGCTGGCGCTGGCGCCGGTGTTGGCGCGGGAACAGGCGCAGGTGTTGGCGCGGGAGTAGGCGCCGGAGCCGGCGCGCCGCCCCCGAACACCGCATTCGCAAGCGCCGTCGACAACGGAGACGCCGCATCTCCGCTCCTGCTCGCGATGAACTCATAATCGAGCGTGAACGTCATGAAGCCGCCCAAACCCGCCGACCTCTGCCACGCCACTACGTCCCGAATATGCTCCGGCCCGACATAAGAATCAAACTCATCCATATCCGGAATGCTCAGATAGTTCGACTTATAAACGTTGTCGTAGTTTTGAAACTGCGGCTGAAAGCGGGCGCTATCCACCGCCAGGTCGCGATAGAAAATCGTGCTCTGCGTGAAATTGCCGTCGACCAGCGCCTTGGTCACCCCGTACCAGCGGCGGCCGTAATAGGGAATACCGATCCCAAGCTTATTCATCGGAACACCCGCGCTGACAAACGGGCGCATCCGCCAATCGCAGGTCTCAAGCTGTGCATTCCCGTTCTGGAAAAGCGCATCGTCGTAGAACGAATATCCATTGTCTGCGCCGTCCAGGTCATAGCACATGATATTGATCTGATCGAGCGCTGATGCGCTGTTCGCCGCCACCGTCCATAGGTTGTCCCAATTGCCGCCGTCCATCGTGATCACTTTGTCCGGCATCGCACTGCGCAAACGTTGAATGAGATCCTGATACTGCGCGACATTGATGTTAGCTTCCCAATCGATGTCTACACCGTCATATCCATACTGCTTCGTGAACTGGACCAGATTATTGACGAAAGTCCCAATCTGCCACGACGCCGTCGCAGCCGGAAACGCACCCAGGTCGTTGTCGTTGTCTTTGAGGCAGAAAATGAGCTTCTTTCCGGAAGGCCGCGACGCAACCACCTGCGCGATCTCGTCTGGCACTAAGTAATGCAGATCGACGGTCCCATTGCTATTCGGCGCCGCGGCGAAATGAATGATGTGTGTATATTTCGACCATGGAATTTTACTGGGAGGCAATACGCCGTTCTGCGCGCCTAAAAATCCCGTGATCCACTGTCCGTAAGCGCTATAAGCGCTAAGAGAAGAGAGCAAAATAAAAGAGAAGAGTTTCATTGATTTCCTTTTCCGTGTGCGCACACTTCCGGCAGTCGAGCTCAGAGCATGGGAGCTTCACGGGCCCGCAGGCGAAGTTTCACCCCGCCTGAATGCGCGGACACTCTTTGTGGTTAGCCCTGGAGAAACTGCTGAAGATGCGCCATGGATACAGCAATCGGCACTAGAAATGTTCCAGACGTGAGCTATACAACCGCCCGTCCGGATACTCTGCCATCATACGAACCATGTTCCGCGGGGGCTATTAGGACGCAGCCCTACTAAGCTGGTGAATTGACCTTAGTAGCTACGATCGGGAAAACGCCTTAATTTCAGTGGAAATCCGTTGCGACGTCAGCGGAGTCAGCAGGATCCCGTTGCGGAAGTGTCCGTAAGCGAGCCATATATTCGTCCCCTCCACCCGCCCGATATGAGGACCGCCCTCTGAATAGGGACGAAATCCCATCCATCGGCGGCAAGGCTCAACGTCATTCAACCCCGGGAAAAGTTCGGCTGCATGACGATGGATCTCCGCGCAGATGTTCGCATTCACCGTGCGGTCGAAGCCCGCGTCTTCCTCCGTCGCTCCCGCAATCGTGAACCCGTTCGAACGCTGCAGCACGTACGAGTGCCCGCGTCGCAACATCGCGCCGAGCGACCCAGGCTCCAACTGAAATCCGATCAGATGCCCCTTCACGGGCTTCACGGCAGGCAAATCCACAACGGCTCCCCGATATTTGACGCGAATCTGATTCGACCACGCCCCCGCCGCGATCACCACCGCGCCGTGCTCGCTCGATTCGATCTCAGAAAGCCGCGTATTCTCGCGAATCTCTGCTCCCGCAACGCGCCGTAGCGCGCGCAGCATGTCCGTCGGATCGACGAACGCATCATCCGGATAGAACAATCCGTCCTCGGTTGTCTCCAGGCGGATGCCCTTGGAGCGCTGAAATTCAGCCCGCCGCCGCAAGGTCCCGGCATCCGCGAAATGATGGCATCCGCACGTCTGAAAATCGATCGCGACTCCCGATTCGCGCGATAACTCCTCCACGAATTCCGGATACAGCCGCATTCCCTCCACCGCAAGATCGATCCAAACGGACGGCTTGTCAAACTCGCCCCCTGGTGACAGCATTCCCGCGCCCGCTGAACTGCATTCGCCCCCGAACACTCCCGCATCCCACAGCGTCACCCTCGTGCCTGCCTGCGAAAGCCGCCATGCGATCGAACTGCCGATCAGCCCCGCGCCCGCGATTAAGACATCGGTCATCGATTCATTGTCCCAGCCCGTTAGAGTCTCTGTGAAATTCTTTCGCCCGGCCCTGCATCCGCGGCCTTCAGCGAAACCGGGACGATCGACGGATGGAACCTGGCGTCCTCAGCACACGTAAAATGAAGCATGCTCTCCGACGTGCGCTACGCCCTTCGGACCTTCGCCAAAGCTCCAGGATTCGTCGCCGTTGCAGTCCTCGTCACCGCCCTCGGCATTGGAGCCAATACCGCCATCTTCAGCGTCGTCCGCGCCGTAATCCTTCGCGCCTTGCCGCTCCGCGATCCGGACCAGCTCGTCATGATCTGGGAACGCAATCCTCAACTCACTGATTTTCTCGGCGAGCGTTCGCCCGTTGCGCTCGAAAATTACCTGGAGTGGAAGAAGGCCGCCCGGTCCTTCAGCCTCATGAGCACCCTGACTCCGGACGGCGTCACTCTTACCGGCATGGACAAACCTCAATCCATCCAGATCGCCCGAGCCGCGTACGATCTGCCTGATGTCTTCGGCATTCGTCCCCTGCTCGGCCGAACCTTCGCGCCGGATGAAGAGAACGTTGCCGTGCTCAGCTATCCGCTCTTCGTGCGCATTCTCGGAGGCGACGCAAAACGGCTCGGCAACACAATCGAGCTCGATGGGCAGAAATATACGGTCATCGGCGTATGGTCCCCCGAGTTTCATTTCCCCGCGATGTGGCAAGGCTTCGACGAAACCAAAGCGGAAGCCTGGATTCCGCTCGATATCCGCCCGAATCAGCCCGAAGCTCAACGCCGCGCGCATGGCAAATTCGTCTATGCGCGCCTGAAACCGGGAGTCACGCTCGCTCAAGCCCGGGCCGAAATGCAAGTGATCAACGCGCGGATGAGCCGGGAAAATCCGGAGTTGAATGCAGGATTCGGCGTCAACGTGTTCTCGGTCGCGCAGGAGGACATGAATCCGAACACGCGCAGGTACGTGCTGATTCTTCAGGGAGCCGTCGGCCTGGTGCTGCTCATTGCATGCGCGAACGTCGCCAATCTTCTCCTCGCCCGGTCCATTGGCCGGAGAAAGGAAGTGGCGGTCCGTGTCGCTCTCGGCGCGAGCCGCTGGAGGCTTGCGCGCCAGGCGCTCGGCGAGAGTTTGCTGCTCTCGCTGATGGGAGGCGCCGCGGGGCTCGCCCTCGGGTGGTGGGCCATCGCGGGAATGAGAAGGATGGCCCCACGTGACACTCCCCACCTCGGCGATTTTCATCTCGATACCGCCGGACTCATCTTCACGTTCGCCGCGACGATTCTCTCGGCATTGCTGTTCGGATTAGGACCCTCGCTCGAGATGGCCCGCCGCCATGTGAACGGCGCTCTAAACGATGGCGCACGCTCCGGATCGGCCGGGCTTTCAAAGCGCCTGCGTGGCCTCCTCGTCGCAGGCGAGGTTGCGCTCGCGTTGATGCTCCTCATCGGAGCCGGATTGCTGATCCGCACCGTCCGCGCCATGATCGCTGCCGATCCCGGGTTTCATCGCGATGGTTTGCTGAGCCTGCGCCTGGCGCTTCCTCAGAGCCGCTACCCGAAGGACGAGCAGTTGGGAACCTTCGCCCGGGAACTTCTTGAGAAAACCTCCTCGGTTCCTGGCGTGATCTCCGCCAGCATCGCCGGAGGACTCCCGACCCAGAATCTCAGCTTCAGTTCATACAACATCGACGGCGCGCCGAAGCAAGCGGGCAAAGCCGAGTCCGTGACGTCTTATCGCAAAGTTGGGGAAACCTATTTCCAAACCATGATGATCCCGCTGATCCGCGGCCGCGGATTCACCCGCGCCGAGGTGGAGGATCCCAAATCGACGAACGTCGTAATCAATGAAGCCTTCGTCAGGCAGGTTTGGCACGGCGCAGATCCCATCGGAAAGGCGATTCAACTCGGCGGCGTGCGGCGCGTGATTGTCGGAGTTGTTGGCGACGCCGCGCAGCTCGGCCCCGATACGCCGATCGATCCCGAAGTTTATATTCCGTCGCAGCAATATCGTGAACTGACCTTGGTCGTCCGGACAGCAGGCGATATCGCTCCCGCTATTTCGAATGTCGTCTGGTCGATCGACAGGAATCTGTCGGTCGATGCGAAGACCATGAACGAGTCGCTCGGCGAATTCATCGCGGATAAGAAATTCGTTATGAATCTTCTCGGCTGTTTCGCCGGACTCGCTCTCTTGCTCGCGGCCGCCGGGATCTACGGAGTCCTCGCGTATTCCGTCAGCCAGCGAACCCGCGAGATCGGGATTCGCATGGCGGTCGGCGCAAGCGGCGGAGACGTGCTTCAACTCGTCCTCCGCGAAGGATTGGGCATGGCAATCATCGGCGTCCTCGCGGGCATCGCTGGGGCGGCCGGCTTGTCACAACTCCTGAGCGGCTTGCTGTTCAAAGTGAGCACCACAGACCCCTGGACCTTCGCCCTCGGCGCAATCGCCCTCGTTGCGGTGGCCATCGTCGCGAGTCTCGTTCCTGCCGCCCGCGCCGCACGGCTCGCCCCACTCCAAGCGCTGAGAGACCAGTAGACTAATTCTCAGGTGCGAATTCTGATCTCAGCGGGCGAGGCTTCCGGCGATCTCTACGCCTCCCGCGTCGTGGCGCTGATCCGCGCCCGCCATCCTCAAGCCGAATTTTTCGGCTGCGCCGGTCCCCGAATGCAAAATGCCGGAGTCCGCGCCATCGTCGATTCCCGATCTCTGGCGGTTGTCGGCATCGTCGAAGTGATTTCACACATTCCCCGGATTTGGAGCGAGTTTCGGAAGCTGATTCGGGCTGCTGCCCGGGAAAAACCCCGCCTGGCGATCCTGACCGATTCGCCGGATTTTCATCTTCGACTGGCTAAGAGACTGAAAAGACAGGGGATTCCCATCGTCTATCTGATCGCCCCTCAGGCCTGGGCATGGCGCGAATGGCGAGTAAACTCGATGCGTCGCAACATCGATCATTTGCTGTGTATTTTCCCCTTCGAAGAGCCTTTTTTCACCTCAAAACGCATCAAAACGATGTATATTGGCCATCCTTTGGCGCGTATTGTACGTCCAACCATGACCTCCGCCGAATTCCGGGACCGGTTCAAACTGAAAGACCGCCCCATCGTGACCCTGCTCCCCGGAAGCCGTCACGGGGAGGCGGAGCGTCACATGCCGATTCTCCTGGAAGCCGTGCAACGTATTGGTAATGAATATACCTACGTCTTGGCCCTGCCCCCGGGATTCGGCGTCGAAAAAACCAGATTTTGGGAACGCATTCAGGGAGCATCCATCCAAGTAATAGAAGGATCAACCTGGGATGCCCTCGCGCACGCCGAACTGGCGCTTGCCGCCAGCGGGACGGTTACGATTGAGGCGGCGCTGGCGGGGACGCCCATGGTGACTTTTTACAGGGTAAACGCGTTAAGTTGGATATTGGGGCGGTGGTTGGTTCGTGCGCCGTTCCTATCGATGGTCAATCTGGTGGCGGGCCGAAAAATTGTGCCGGAGCTGATCCAGAGAGATATGACGGGGGAGCGGATCGCCGAAGAGGCTCGCCGGTTGTTGAGCGATTCCACTGCTCGCGAATCGATGCGAGGGGATCTCAACGAGGTTGCCCGGAAGCTCGCTTCGGACCGGGATCCGATGGAGATCGCCGCGGAGTGGATTGAGAGGGTGTTCAGTGAGAGTAAAGAGACCGTACCTGCTGGTTAGTTTGGGCATCGCGCTGGGCGTGGCGGGCGCGGGACAGAATCGCGACCGCCCGCACATCGACGTACAGAGCTATTTGATCGAGGCGCAAATCGATCCAGCGGCGCAGACGATCAACGCGACCGCGCTGGTGCGGTTCATTCCGCTCGAGGATACGGCGCAACTGGCGTTCGAACTGAACAACTCTCTGAGTCTTTCGAAAGTGCTCGACGAAGACGGACGGCAGGTGCCTGCATCGCGCACGCAGGCGGACATGATGGTTCGCCTGAACCTCCCGCAGGGATTGCGCAAAGGCAAAGCCGCGGCGCTCACCTTTATCTATGACGGAAAAATCACGGGCAACGAGGAATCGCCTGTGTTCGGGATCAAGTTCGCGGCGATTCATCCGGACTTTGCCTATTTCATGTATCCGGCGCGCTGGTTTCCCGTGAACGATTACACGGCGGACCGGTTCAGCTCCGATATGAAGATCACGGTCCCATCGGGCTTCAAGGTCGTATCGAGCGACATCGCGGCAAACGAAACCGCTCCCGCAGGCATGGCTGCCTACCGGTTCCAGTTCAAGCAACCCTCGTTTCCGGGGAGCTTCGCCGTGGTGCGGGGCGAGCCGAAACAGATTTCTCTGGGCGGGGTGACGACGCGATTCTACGCGCGGCAGTCCGCGGACATGGCGCAGGCTTATGGGGAAGAAATCGGCAAGGCGATGGCGTTTTTCACCGACGCCTACGGACTTCCTTTCAAGAAAGATCTGATCGTGGTCGAGACCGAAGACGGGACGCCGAACGGATATGCGGCTCCGGGCATTCTGTTTCTTTCGACGCACGGGATCGGCAAGTCGGTGAATACCGACCTGGTCGCGAACGAGGTCTCCCGGCAGTGGTGGGGCGCGATGGTTTCACCGGTATCGCGCAATCATCAGTGGATCGAGAACGGGCTGGCCCGTTATGCGGAATTCTTGTATGCCGAGCATTTGAATGGTCCCGGGGCAAGGAGCCAGGAGGTTCGCGACAGCTACATCGCGGCGCTGACGGTGGATCAGCCGCCGTTGATCCAGGCAGGGCGGCTTGAAGATTATTCGCCTGAATATTGGGCGGCAACGGCGGGCAAAGGCGCCGCTGTACTGAACATGCTGCGAAACGTGATCGGCGACGACGCGTTTTCGAAGGTGATGAAAGCGATTCCCGAACGCTATGCGTGGAAATCGATTTCAACGGATGACGTAAAGAAGCTCGCGGAAGAGTTCGGCGGGCAGCCGTTGAACTGGTTTTTCACCGAGTGGATCGAATCGAGCGGAGCGCCGGAGTTCAAGATGGAATACACGGTCTTCCGAACGACCAAGGGATTCCGCGTGATGGGAAAGATCTCGCAGGATTTGGATCTGTTCCGCATGCCGATTGATTTGAAGGTGGAGACGGAAGGAAATCCGGAGTCGAAGAAGATCGAGGTGGTGGGCACTGCTTCGGAGTTTGCTGTGGAGACGTTTGGCAAGCCGAAAAACATCGTGCTCGATCCGGATAACCAGGTGCTGCACTTCGACAATCAGACTCGTGTCGCGGTGGCGATTCGCAAGGGCGAGCAGTACACACAGGTGGGCGAGTACTCGGAAGCGCTGAAAGAGTATCAGAAAGCGCTCGAAGTGACGCGGAACAGCTCCCTTGCGCACTATCGGGTGGCGGAGATTTGGTTCCTGGAGCAGAACTGGCAGCAGGCGGCGAACGAGTATCGCGAGGCCTTGAATGGGGATCTCGATCCCAAGTGGACCGAGGTTTGGTCGCATATCAACCTCGGGAAGATTTTCGATATCAGCGATCAACGGGACCGCGCGGTGAATGAGTACAGGCAGGCGCTGCGGACGAAGGACAATACTTACGGCGCGCTGGCGGAGGCGGAGAAATATATCAATCAGAAATTCGAGCGGCCGAGGGGATCGAATTAAGTTTGGCGGGTGTTTGACTGAAAAGGCGAGACAAGCCGGCTCGCCGCCAGTACTTGCGGCCCCGACTCCCGAGTGCACTGGACCATGGATAGCGATGTGGTTCCGCGACCAGGGTGAAAATTCTCTAGTGATGCGGGGTTAAAACAGCGGCGGAGCCGCGGATGCGGACGCGCCAGACGCGACGGTCTGGATAATAGTCGAATAATTCCTGATTGCCACGGGGGCCCATGTCGCGCGCGAAAACGATTTTAGAGCTATCGATATCCGGTTCGTTATAAACCCAATCAAAGGCGTTGTATTCCGCGACGTCGTAGGCGACGATTACCAGGTGCTTTCCAGGCTCCGCCGAGAGTTTGTCAACGACCGGCTGGCGATCGGCGAACCGCGAGGCGATCGAGCAGCAGGAAATATACCACGGCCGCGGTTTGGGCCAAGCCTCGGCGGCAAATTCGAGCGCACGATAGGCCATGGTCACGAGCGCCATCGGAATGACTAAGCGCACGATGGCGGGCCCGAAGGCGAAGTCGTTCCATCGAAGATGCGAGACGGCTTGCAGGCCTCGGACAAGGAACAGAATGACGATCGCCGAGGCGGGGGAAGAGTAATGCGGAGAAGTTGTCTGTTCGATGAGAGCTTCCGCCATCACGATTGCTCCCGCAATCCATAGAATGCGCATTCTCTTTGCGCGAAGAACTGAACCCGCAAACAGCAACAACGGTGTGAGGGCCGGGCAGAAATAGAACAGCCATAAGACCGCGGTTTTCGCCGCCAGGCTGATCGGGATCTCCGCGGGTTGGGTTACGAGTTCGTGTTCGTGGACTTCAAGCGCCCGATACGCCCGAAATTCCGGGTACTCGAGATTGACCGGACGAACGGCCGTGAATGGCAGCGCGAGCGGCCATCCGTAGGTTCGCAAATTCACTTGATACGGAAGCGTCAGGCTGTTGCCGGTGACCGCCTTCCAGTGCCGGGTCATGGCCCAGCCAGTGCCGGTGAGGATGGTAAAGACAACAAGAGCGCTGCAAGCCGCGCGGCGACGAGGAATATGGCTCCATTCCCGGACGCCTTTCCAGCCGAGGGCCAGAAAAAGAGTAGCGGCGAGGCCGAGCCCCTCGTAGGGACGCGTGTTTGCGAGAAGCGCTATCCCAAGGGCGAATAAAGCTGCCGGGCCGGGGCTCCATCGTTTGCTGAGGCGGGCGTAGCCTCCTAAGGCGAGCGCTCCGGCCAGCGCCGGTACGCTGCCTCCCCAGTAGCTGTTATCCCAATACGAAAATGCGAGGCGCAGGGCGGCGATGATGCCGCCATAGAATGCCCATCCCGGGGAGACAAACGATCGGAGAAACCAGGTGAGCGCGGCGCAGAACAGCGCAGTGGAGAGGATTACCCCGCCGAAGAAGCTTCCGGTAACGAGTTTTCCGAGCGCGAGAAAAATCCCCTGACCCGCGAAGTACATGGAACTATAAGTGGGCTGCGAGAGGATATGAATGGTTTCGAAATGATGCCAGAGCGGATGCGGCGGGTTTGCAAGCCTTCGGAGAAGAATTGTTTTCGCGAAGAAGATGTAGCTGAATTCGTCCGGAATTTGCGGATGAGGGACGGCCATCCATGGGAGCAGAGCCAGACGAGCGATCACGCTGACAGCGGCGGGGACGGCGCAACAGAACCAGGGATTCCGGGACCAGGATCGCAGAGGGGCGCACCATCGCGGAGGGCGAGCATCCCAGGCGAGTTTTTTTCGGGCGAGCCAGAGGCCGAAAATAGCGATCGTGAAGGCGACGAGTTCGACCCGCGCGTAGCTGGTCTGCGTGGTCAGAGCGATGAACGCGGGGATGAGCAGGAGGGAGCTTAAAGAACTGAATCGTCGAGGGTTTTTCATCTCCGCTTACTTGGAGAATCGGATTGTTAGGGGAGGATCTTTAATCCCTTTGGCCGCGCCCAGGGGGAACCTCAGGCCGGCAGACGAAGAGTTTGGGGATGATGCTCAGTGGCCTTCGGCTTCAAGGAAGCGTTCTGCTTCGATGGCGGCCATGCAGCCGGCGCCGGCGGCGGTGATCGCCTGGCGGTAGACGCGATCCTGGACGTCGCCGGCATGGAACACCCCTGCGATGTTCGTTCGAGCACCGCCGTGACTGATGATGTAGCCTTCCGAGTCCAGGTCGATCTGTCCCCTGAACGGCTTGGTGTTCGGGATGTGGCCGATTGCGACGAAAAAACCGTCAACCTCCTGATCCCATGTTTTTCCAGAATCGACGTTCCTGAGACGCACACCGGTGACTTCGTTTTTCGAAAGATCGTAGACTTCATCGACGACAGTGCTGGGCACGAAGGTAATTTTGGGATTCGCCATGGCGCGGTCGAGCATGATCTTCGACGCGCGGAATTGGCCGCGGCGGTGGACCAGGGAAACATCGGAAGCGAATCGAGTGAGGAAGTTGGCCTCCTCCATCGCGGTGTCGCCGCCGCCGACCACCATGACTTTTCGTCCGCGATAAAAAGCGCCGTCGCAGGTGGCGCAGGAACTGACGCCGCGGCCGATGAGTTTTTGTTCGCTGGGGAGGCCGAGCCATCGAGCGGAGGCTCCGGAAGCAATGATGAGCGTCCGCGATTCGTGCCATTCACCGTCGATTTTGATGCGAAACGGGCGGCTGGCAAGCTGCGCCTCTTCGACGGCGCCATGAAGGTATTCAGCGCCGAAGGTCTCGGCCTGCTTTTTCATGTTCTCGACAAGTTCGGGGCCATCGATGCCTTCGGGGAATCCGGGAAAATTCTCGACCAGCGAAGTAATAGAAAGCTGGCCTCCAGGTTCATGTCCGATGACGACTAACGGGTTCAGGTTGGCGCGGGCCGTATAGATTGCAGCGGTATTTCCCGCGCAGCCCGAGCCGATGATGATCACATTGCGCACGCTTTATGTTAAACAATCCGTCAACTTGATGAAAACGCGAAGGCCCGCCCGATCGGTGAGCGGGCCATCGGATTGGGGAGCATCGAACCTTAAGAGTCTTGAGCCTATGCGGCACGGCGGCGGCGAAGCAGGCCGAGACCGACGAGGCCCGCTCCAACCATCGCGAGATCTGCGGGCTCAGGGGTTCCGGTGTTGGGAGCGACCATGATGTATTCCTGCTGGCCACATGAATAACGGCTCGAGCAGCCGGAGGCTTGCCAGTTCGCGACATCGGTGGAGGTGAAGATTTCGACACGGCTTGCGAAGTTCGCGAGAGAGACGGAGTTCTGCGAAAGTTCCCACGCGAGGGCCGCGGCGATTTCACCGTCGACTGCGGACTGGGTCGAATTGGCGGTGTGATCCGCGCCATCGACATCGAGCAGATTCCAGATCGCGTCCTGGATGGCGAAGTCGGCGGCATTCACGCCGCTGCTGAAATCGAATTGGGTGGTGAGGTAGGCAGCGAGCAGGTAACGATTTTCCGCCGTGCCCGCCTGGGGGACGTCGAATGAGAAATTATTGCTTGGGGTTGTGCCGTAGCGGGTGTTCTGAACGTCGGAGTTGGTGAAGAGCCCGGCGAAGCTGAGGGTGCTGATGTTGACATCGAACGACGTATTGAAGCCGCTGAGGAAGTTGCGGTAGTCGATGCAGAAAACATCGAAGGTCGCGTTGCTATTGTTGTTCAAATAAGCCGTGAACTCGCCGCCGCCGTTTACATCCTCGGGGTGGCCGGTTACGGTGAGAGTCGTGGCGAAGGAAGCCGCCGAGAATGCCAGCCAAAGCAGTCCCCAAACGGCAGGTCGAAGTAAGGTTCTCATGTGTGGCAGAATGCCAACGGGTCTCGTAGCCTCGAATAGGAAGCGGGTCATTACAGTTCTAAAACAGGGAGTGGTACGGGTCCCGATTTTTGGGCACAGTACTTTTTCGATGGATGATTTGGGGGAAAGAAAACGGCCCGCGTCGGAGGTCCGCGGGCCGCTTCAGGTGACTACAACTCGTTACGGCGATCATGGCAGAGCCGCGCGGTTGGTGGAATAGTCATTTGGTACGTGGTGGATTAGATCTCCGAAGTACGTTCGAACCATCGCGCGAGGTTGCGGTAGGATTGTGCACGATGCGAATTCTATGTTTGATCCTGATGGGCGGCGCGGCGCAGGCGCAGGCGCCGAATCGATTTACTCCGGGAATCCAGCCGTTTGTCAGCGTGAACGATGCGGTTGTGGCGCTGGAGCACGTGCGCGTGATCGACGGAACCGGCGCTCCCGCGGCCGAGGAGCAGACGATCGTCATCGATCACGGGAAGATCGCGGGCGTCGGAAAAAGCGTCGCGATTCCGGCAGGGGCGCGACGCTTGGATCTGACGGGCCACACGGTGATTCCGGGGCTGGTGGGAATGCATGAGCATCTTTTTTATCCCTCGGGTGAAGGGATTCCGATTTACACGACGCAGGCTTATAGTTTTCCGCGGCTCTATCTTGCCAGCGGCGTGACGACGGCCCGCACGGGCGGAAGCATGGAGCCGTATACCGATTTGACGGTGAAGCGGCTGATCGATTCGGGAAAAATGCCGGGGCCAAATTTTTATATCACGGGTCCGTACCTGGAGGGACCGGGAACGCCGATCGTGCAGGCGCATCTGTTAAGCGGGCCGGAAGACGCGCGAAAGACGGTGGAATATTGGGCGTCGGTCGGAGCGACGTCGTTCAAGGCGTACATGCACATCACGCGCGCGGAACTGGCGGCGGCGACGGAGGCGGCGCACAAGCTCGGGCTGACGATCACGGGCCATCTGTGTTCGGTCACATTCCGGGAAGCGGCGGCGATCGGGATCGACAATCTCGAGCATGGGTTGATGGCGGATACGGAGTTCGATCCGGCGAAGCGGCCGGACGAGTGCCCGCAGGGGAATCGCGCTGCGTTCGGAAAGCTCGATCTGAAGTCTGCGCCGGTGCAGCGGACGATTCGGGACCTGATCGATCATCATGTGGCGATCACGTCGACGCTGGCGGTTTTCGATGCGGGGGCTCCGCATCGTCCGCCGCTCGATCAGCGCTTGTTGGACGTGTTGACGCCGCAGGGAGCGATCACGTATATGGCGAGCCGCGCGCGGGCGACGGATGCGGGCAATTCGACAGCGCTCGAATCGTTGAAGAAAGAAGAGCAGTTCGAATATGAGTTCGTGAAGGCGGGCGGGTTTTTGATGGCCGGGGTCGATCCCACGGGGAACGGCGGCGCGATGGCGGGATTCGGAGACTTGCGCAATTTAGAGCTGCTGGTCGAGGCGGATTTTACACCGGTGGAGGCGATCAAGATCGCGACATTGAACGGCGCGAAATTTTTGAAGGCGGACTCCCGGATCGGATCGATCGCGGTGGGCAAGCAGGCGGACCTGGTCGTGATGCAGGGGAATCCGGCGGCAAGGATTTCCGATGTGCGGAACGTGAAGATCGTCTTCAAGGATGGCGTTGGGTACGATCCGGAGAAGTTGATCAAGTCGGTGGAGCACACGGTGGGGCTGCACTGAGTAGAATCGGGCACGATCCACGGCTAGAGCATCGATTTGGAGCGCGCAAGGGACGGCGACAGCGCAGCGATCATGCCGACAGGCAATTGACCTGAATCGACTTGCCTACATTTTGCTCTAATATGTAGCGCTTGATTTCCCTCAATGTTGACAGACATTGGGTACAATGAACAAAGGGCGGAAATGACTTCCACGGTTTCGAACACGATCGCGACGCCTAAGACCTCTCTGCTCAATCAGATCGGGAATACGCCGCTGATCCGGCTGGCGAAGCTGGAACGCGAGTTTCCGGGTGTGGAAATCTACGCGAAAGCCGAGTTCTTCAATCCCGGCGGGTCGGTGAAGGACCGGGCCGGGCTGAACATGATCCTGGAGGGGGAGCGGGCAGGCAAGCTGACCCCTCAGCACACGATCCTGGACGCGACGAGCGGAAACACGGGAATCGCCTACGCGATGATCGGGGCGGTGAAAGGCTACAGAGTCAAGCTGTGCCTGCCAGCGAACGCCTCGCATGAGCGGAAACAAATCCTGAAGAATTACGGGGCCGAGATGGTATTTTCCGATCCGGGGGAAGGCTCGGATGGGGCGATTCGGCTGTGCAAGAAGGTTTACGAGGAAAATCCCTCGCAGTATTTTTATCCGGACCAGTACAACAATCCGGCGAACTGGAAGGCGCACTATGAAGGGACGGCGATCGAGCTGCTGGATCAGACCGGCGGATCGATCACGCACTTCGTCGCGTGCATGGGGACCAGTGGAACGTTCATGGGCACCTCGCGGAGGTTGAAGCGCGAGCTTCCAGCGATCCAGTGCATCTCAGCCCAGCCTTCGTCGGGCTTTCACGGTTTGGAAGGGCTGAAGCACATGCCGACCGCGATTGTCCCGGGAATCTACGATGCTGCGATCGCCGATGATAATCTGTGGATTGAAACCGAGGACGCCTATCATATGACGCGGTGGCTCGGTAGAAAAGAAGGGCTGCTGGTCGGGATGTCGTCGGGAGCGAACGTGCACGCGGCTCGCGAGGTGGCGAAGCGTTTGGTGAAGGAAGGGCGGACCGGCGTGGTGGTGACGGTGCTCTGCGACGGCGCGACGAAGTATCTGAGCGAGCCTTTCTGGAATGATGAGGATTAAAACCTTCAGCCGTTAATGAACGCGAATGGACGTGAATTAAAGGCTTCACAAAGATGATCAAGGTAGATAAGCAGGCATGGGACGTGATGGTGGCCCACGCCGAAGCGAAATTTCCGAACGAATGCTGCGGCGCGATGATCGGCAAAATCGGCGGCGAGAGCAAGCAAGTTATGCAGGCTGTTCCTTTAGAGAATGCCTTCGCTGGCGAGCAGAGCGCCCGCTATGAACTGCGCCCGGAGGATCTGCTCGAGGCGGATAGAAAGGCCCGCGCCGCAGGGCTGGATCTGATCGGGATCTTTCATTCGCATCCCGATTGCGACGCGTATTTTTCGAAGACGGATTTAGAGAACTCCTGCCCCTGGTATTCATTCGTCGTACTATCAGTCAAGGGCGGTAAGTTCGATCATGCGGCGAGTTTTCTGCCCAATGCGGATCAGACCGCCGCGGAGAAAGAAGATTTGATATGGCCAAAGTCCTGATTCCTACACCGCTGCGCCAATACGCCGAGAAAAAAGACTCGATTCTGCTCGATGGATCGACCGTCGGCGAAGTGCTGGGCGCGCTCACCACGCAGTATCCCGATCTCCGCAAGCAGCTATTCAACGAAGAAGGCAAGCTGCGGAGCTTCGTCAACGTGTATCTGAATGACGAGGACATACGATATTTAAAGAAAGACGCGACGCCGGTCGCCAATGGCGACACGTTGTCGATCGTTCCGAGCATCGCGGGCGGTTCTGCAATTGCAGAACCGCCTGTTTCGCTTTCTAACGACGAAATTCTGCGCTATTCGCGCCACCTGATCATGCCGGAGGTCGGCATGGAGGGACAGCTCAAGCTGAAGAACGCGAAGATCCTGCTGGTGGGCACGGGCGGATTGGGGGCGCCACTGGGTTTGTATCTCGCCGCAGCGGGCGTTGGACGGATCGGCCTGGTGGATTTCGACGTGGTCGATTTTACGAATCTACAGCGGCAGGTGATCCACGGGACCAAGGACGTCGGCAGAAAGAAACTCGATTCAGCGGCCGACCGGATGGCGGATATCAATCCGAATGTGCAGATCGACCGGCATGAAGTGGCGCTCCAGAGCGACAACGCGCTCGATATCCTGGCGCCATATGACATCATCATCGACGGAACGGACAATTTCCCGACCCGCTATCTGGTGAACGACGCGTGCGTGATTCTGAAAAAGCCGAACGTCTATGGGTCAATCTTCCGGTTCGAAGGGCAGGCGAGCATCTTCGCCTATCCCGGCGGTCCGTGCTATCGATGCCTTTATCCCGAGCCGCCACCTCCGGGCCTGGTTCCAAGCTGCGCAGAAGGCGGGGTTCTTGGGATTTTGCCGGGCACGATCGGACTGATTCAGGCGACAGAGGCCGTAAAACTGATTCTCGGCATCGGCGAGCCGCTGATCGGCCGTCTGGTTCTTTATGACGCGCTGGCGATGAGGTTCCGCGAGCTGAAGCTGCGCCGGAATCCGGAATGCCCGGTGTGCGGCGATCATCCGACGATCACGAAGCTGATCGACTATCAGGAATTCTGCGGCATCCCGCAGCACGAGCCTGCACCTGCCGCGGACGCCAAGGAGGGCGAGATTTCTCCGAAAGAAGTTAAAGCCAAGATCGACCGCGGGGAGAAGTTCCTGCTGCTCGATGTGCGCGAGCCACATGAGTACAAGATCGGCAACATCCCGACGGCGAAGCTGATCCCGCTCGGGGAATTGCCTAAGCACTTAAGCGAGCTCGACAGCACGATCGAAATCGTCGCGCATTGCAAGAGCGGTGTTCGTAGCGGCAAGGCTTGCGACTTATTGCGCAAATCCGGGTTCAAGAAGGTGAAGAACATGACGGGTGGGATCCTCGCCTGGAGCGATCAGGTTGACCCGTCGGTTCCGAAGTATTAACCCGGCATATGCAACGAAAGTAATTTGCGCGAAACATTTCGCCTGTTAAATGCACATCGTCCGTGTAGCACATTGATTTCAGATTGATGTGTACAAAACGATCGTGAGAATCGTCTAAAGATACGTAATTGCTGTCGATAAATATGGCAGGAGGCGTGTTTGCGCGTGCAAATGCGGGCAGGGCATTTGGTGTGGATTGCCGCGATTGCGTCCGGGATCACCGCGAGGGCGGCCGATTTTAGTTTCATTTTTGATCCCAACCAGCTTCGCTGGGATCTTTCGAACGGAGTGATCCACGCCGCGTTTCAGATCGATCCGGCGGGGCGATTCGGGTTAGTCGAGATCGATCATCTGAAGAACGGGGTCGTCTGGAAGGCTCCCGCGGGGCAGATTTCTTCTCCGATCCGGCTGAAGATGGGGGCGAATACGTACGATAATTCGACTTTCTTTCGGCTGCTCAATCAGCACGTGGAATCGCCGGATGCGAATACGCAGCGTCAGGTGGTCATTCTTCAGGATGTGAAGAACTCGGCGAGGATCCAGATCGCGCTGGAGATGAGCGCGGATCAATCCGTAATTCGTTATCACACGTCCGCGACGAATCTGGAGCGGCACAGAGTCTTCGCCGATATTGCGGACCTGGTGCCGTTCAGCTTTTCGTCCGATGCGCAGAATTTCCGGCTGCTCCGCGTCACGCAATGGTCGGTTTTGCCGAGAATCATCGATTTTCAGACCAATCAGGTCACGTTGACTCCGGACGGAACGCCATCAACGTTCAGCAGCGGGTCCGGCGGAACGTATTGCACCTGGATGGCGCTGCGGGATGAAAACGATCGCGGGCTATTCGCCGGATGGGAATTCGATGGAGAGGCGCAGAGTTCGGCGAGTTATTCTTCGTCAAGCGCCAGCCTGGCGCTGTCGACCACGATACAATCGCTGAATCATCCGGTGGACGCCGGCGCGACGTTCGACCTTCCCGGCGCGTTCATCGGACTGTTTCAAGGTAATTGGGACGAAGCCGGCTACAGGACGCAGCGTTTTTCTGAAGCCGCGCTCGCGGCGCCCGCGCCGGACGGATTCCCGTACGTAAGTTGGGATTCCTGGGGGTACGAAACGAACATCAATGAAGACATCCTCCGGGCGAACGCGGATATCGCCTCAAAACTTGGCGTCGAGCTATTCGTGGTCGATCTGGGATGGGCGCGCGAAATCGGCGACTGGCGCGAAGATCCGGAAAAATTTCCCAGCGGGATCCGCGCTCTCTCAGATTACGTGCACTCGCTGGGGATGAAATTCGGGATGCACTTCGCGCTTGCCGAAGCGATGGCGGATTCTCCGGTGTTGCAGAATAACCCGGACTGGACTTCGTCGGAATCGTACAACTACTTCGACGCGCTGTCGCTATGTCTGTCCAATCAGGACACTCAGGATTGGGTGGTCAATCAGGCGGTGGCGATGATTGACAACTACAACGTCGACTGGCTTCTTCAGGACGGGCAGAACATGGTGAAGAAATGCGTCAAGACCACGCACACGCACGATCCGCGGGACAGCAATTACGCCAACGCTGTTGACGGGATCGACGCAGTCGTCGCCAGGATTCGGGCGCTGCGTCCGAATGTGATGTGGGAAAACTGCGAGGACGGCGGGAGTATGATGACGTTCAGCATGATTCAGCGCTACGTCACGTCCACGACCAACGACGCATCGGGAGCGCTCGGGGCGCGTCAGGGAGTCTACGGCGCGACATATCCATTCTCGCCGCGCTACGCCGACCGGTACATGCCGGAAGATCCGTCGAGCACCTATATCACGCGAAGCTACATGTTCGGCGGGCCGTGGCATTTGATGAATCAACTCTCCGGGATGACGGACGACGCGGTAGCGCTGGCGACGCGGGAAATCGCAACTTACAAAAACATCCGCCAGCAGATCACGTCGGGAATGGTTTACCACGTCACGCCTCCGCCGGCGTCGGGCCGAACCGACGCCCTACAAAGCTACGACGCGATCAACGATACCGCGATCGCGATCGTGACGCGCGAGGACACCGGCAACGATTACTCGGATATTCGAATCCTGGGCCTTCAGGACGGCAAAACATATCGCGTCCATTTCCAGGACGACCCGCGCACCCTGACGATGACCGGAGCGCAGCTCTCCAGCGCCGGCGTCCGCGTAACTCTGCCGGATTCGCAGAGCGCGGAGATCGTCTACGTCGAACCGATGTAAATCCGCACTCAGTTGTTCGGCGGCACAGTTACGATGGTAAATGTTCCAGGGGCTGAGGGCAGCGTCAAGCCGCCGCCGATCGGATTCTGTCCGAGCCAGAACACGTTGCTCGCGCTCCCGAACGCAGCCGCGCTGTCGAGCACGGTCGCGCCGTTGTGCTTGAGCACCACGCGCGTTCCTTGAACATTCACGGAGAGCAGAGAGGGCCGATTCGCGCGAACATCAACCGGAGCGCTACAGGGGACATCGGCATGGCCCCAACTGTTGAAACAGTATTGAGTCTCGCCTTTCGGGCTCACGCGCAGCCAGACAAAGCTTCCGTCGCCGGTTACGCCCATGGTCATGAGCGGATAATTGGCTCCAGGCGCGATTTCGTTGAGCCGATAAGAGAAGGTCAGCATGCGAGCGCGGGCCCATTGATCGTTTCCTGCGTTCGGAGGAAATCCCGCGAGCGAAACCAGAGCGAGGGTACGCGCTGCGGGACCCATCTCGATCTGATATCGGAAGGCAATTCCCATGTCGGCCGCTGCATTGGCGACGGCGAAGATGGCGAGAACCGGCATCACGATGCGCGCCGCCATTGCTCGAACCTGGAGAATTCCGAGCGCTCCTCCAAAAACGAGAGCCGGATAGAAATCGTGAAGATACCGCGCGCAGAGGCCAATGAAAATGAAGAGAGGGGCAGCACCCAGAACGAGAGCAACCCAGGGCACCAGCAAAACCTTATGAGAACGAAAGGCAGGAACGATTCCCACGACGCTCAGAACAAGCAACGTTCCCATCGACCAGGGCAGGCTGATAAATAATTCGGTGCCATCGTATCGGGCCTCCGGAAATATGCGCAGGGCTGCCGCACCTCCGATGTATGGAAAGCGCCGCTCAAAAGAGATAGTGTCCGGAGCGAAATAATTTACGATTCCGGACCTGAGATTCAAGAAGCGAAACATCGAACCTCCCGCCCTGTCGAGCCTGGAGGCAGTCTGAAAATCAACATGCTGCTCCAATGGCGGCGTGATACGGGGCGAACCAAACTTGATGTATCCGAGCGTCAGGACGCCGGCTGCCAAAATCGCGATCGCTGCGATCGGCAGAAAAGCCTGACCGTAGGATCGCGTTTTGTGAAATACCATCGGCGCGATGCCCGCGAGAAGAAGGATCGAGGTGAGAAGCCATGTCTGACGGGAAAAAGTCGCGGCGAACGCGAACAGCGCAAGAATGACCAGCCATTTTACGCCGGGCCGCAAGAGATATTTCACGAAGGCCCAAGCTGCCATGAGGGCGAATCCCGCGCCCCAGGCGATCGTTTCATGATACACAGATGGGCGTGAGGTGATGATTGCCAGGCTCGATCCGATCCCTCCGGCCAGCGAGAAAATCGCAAGCGTACTGCTGGACACGGCAGTTCCCAGAAGCTGCGCGAGCGCGTACAAAACGAGTATCGCGCCAGCGAGATTCAGCGCGGCAGCGCCAAACAGCACAAAGCCGTGATCGGCGCTTTTCGCGGCCGGAACGACCAAAAAAAGCAGGTGGAACAGTGAGGGGAGCGGACCAAAATAATAGTAATACTTGCCGCCATGTTCGAAAATTTCGCTGGTTCGCGGCACGTCCCAGCGACCTTCGATCCAACTGGCCGCCTGACGGTCCAGGATCGCCTCATGCGAATGCTCGTGCGACAGAGTATAGGCACAACCGAGCCAAAACAGTACCCCGATCGTGGCGCTCAGAATCAGGACAGCCAGCCAGTTTCTAACGAAACGAGTCAGCATTCGCTGAAGTCCACTTCTCGGGCTCTTGCTGGGCGGGCACAAACGGGGAAAGCGGCGCGCGTTCCAGACGCGGCTGGATCCGGCATCGGATGATCGCGCGAATCCAGGTCGGTGGATCTCGAAATGTGCGAACCTTCTTGCCGTCGGCAAAAGACCGCGACGAATATTTAACGGGGATCTCGACCGGCGAATACCCGTTGCGCAGCAACTTACACACGAGTTCGCAATCAAAATCGAACCGGTTGCACCCGAAATTCATTCTCCGAATGCACTCGCTTCGGAAAACCTTGTACATCGTAAAGGGATCGGTAAGGTTGGCCCGGAAAAGAACATTGATGAGCCCCGTGAGCATCCAGTGCCCGACATTATAAAGAAGCGACATCCACCTTTGACCGGCAAAATCCCGGATATGCATGCCACCCGCGTGGCGCGTGCCCAGAACGAACGCAGTTCTGCCGGCAAGGATGGGTTCCAACAGAGCGTCATAGTCATCGATATCGTACTCGAGATCGGCGTCCTGGATCAGTATGATATCGCCCTGGGCCGCCGCCAGCCCTTTGCGGACGGCAAATCCTTTCCCTTGCGGTCTGTCTTCGAGGATCACGCGCAAGCGAGGATGGGGTTGGAAGCCCAGTACAATCTCGCGGCTCCCGTCCGTCGAATTACTCTCAACCACAACGACCTCAATGTCAACGTTGCTGAGAGTTTTATCGAGGATACGCGTCAAAGCCTTGCAGACCGTTGACCGTTCATTTAGAACCGGGACAACGACGGATAACAGCGGGCGCTGCCGGGGTCGTGCAGACATGACAATCCGCAAGAGTACCACATCAGCGATCTCCCGCCAAAAGCGCGTGCGATATGGGGCAAAAATGGCGGATCAAACGATCCGCCATTTCGGCCTTAGGATATTGAATAAACCGTTTTGCCCCTAATTATTTCGAGCTATTGAACCGGTTCTCGATCTCTTCCCAATTCACGACATTCCACCAGGCGCCGAGATACTCCGGGCGGCGATTCTGATACTTCAGATAATAGGCGTGCTCCCAGACATCGATGCCCATCACCGGAAACTTGCCTTCCATCACCGGCGAATCCTGATTCGGAGTGGACATAATTTCGAGTTTCCCGCCGCTCTTGACCAGCCATGCCCATCCCGATCCGAAGCGGCCGGCTCCGGCGGCGTTCATCTTTTCTTTGAATGCGTCGTAGCTGCCGAAGGCGCCGGTGATTGCCTGCGCAAGGTTGCCCACCGGAGCGCCGCCCTTCCCCGGCCCCATAATCTTCCAGAACATCGAGTGATTGATGTGGCCGCCGCCATTGTTGCGAACCGCCGTGCGGATCGCCTCAGGCACGATCGCGCAATTGTTGGCGAGCAGTTCCTCAATCGTTTTGTTCTGTAAATCGGGCGCCGATTCGAGCGCCTTATTGAGATTCGTCACGTAGGTTCCGTGGTGCTTGGCGTGGTGGATTTCCATGGTGATTTTGTCGATATGCGGCTCAAGCGCGTCTGGCGCGTAGGGAAGGGGGGGTAATGTGAAAGGCATGCTCTCTCCTTGATGTATTCAATTGCGTTTAGTTAGATGCTGCTTCGTAAGCGTGCGCGACACGAAACATCGCAGTTTCGTCGAAATGACGCGTCAAAATCTGCAATCCCACCGGCAGACCCGCTGTAGTCAGGCCGCAGGGGACGCTCATACACGGGATTCCCGCAAGACTTCCTGTGATCGTAAAAATGTCGGAAAGATACATCGCCAGCGGGTCGTCCACCTTCTCGCCCAACTTAAAAGCCGGAAACGGCGAGACGGGAGCCGCGATCGCGTCGACTTGCTGAAAAGCTTCCGAATAATCCCGCGCGATCAGCGTGCGCACTTTCTGGGCCTTGAGGTAATACGCGTCGTAGTAGCCTGCGCTCAGCACATACGTGCCGAGCATGATTCGGCGCTTGCACTCCGCACCGAATCCTTCGCCGCGTGTTCTGCGGTACATATCGCTCAGAGTCTCGGCCTGAGCTCGTTTGGTGTAGCGGACGCCGTCGTAGCGAGCCAGGTTCGAGCTCGCCTCCGCCGTGGCGATGATGTAATACGCCGCGATCGCGTACTTCGTATGAGGCAAATGAATTTCGCGAATCTCGCAGCCGCGGGATTTCAGCACATCGACCGCGCGGCGGATCAGCTCGCCGGTTTCGCTCTCGAGACTTTCGAAATATTCGCGGGGGAGGCCGATCTTCATGCCGCGAACGTTCCCGTCGAGCACGGCGGAATAATCGGGAACCGGAGCGAAGGCCGACGTTGCATCGCGCTCATCGTGTCCCGCGATCACAGTCAGCAGCGCGGCAGCATCTTTCACGTTCCCCGCGAAGGGTCCCACGTGATCCAGAGAACTCGCGAACGCCGTCAACCCGTAGCGCGAGACCCGTCCGTAAGTCGGCGTGACCCCGACGATTCCACAGAACGACGCCGGCTGCCGGACAGATCCGCCGGTGTCTGATCCGAGCGCAAGCGGCACGGTGCCCTGGGCGATGGCGGCTGCCGAGCCGCCGCTCGATCCGCCGGCGACGCGATCAAGCGCCACAGGATTCCTCACCGGCCCGAACGCCGAGTTCTCATTCGACGAACCCATGGCAAACTCATCGCAGTTCGTCTTGCCGATGATCACGCCGCCGGCCTGCTCGATCCGCGCAACCACGGTTGCATCATACGGCGGAACATATGTCTCAAGCATTCGCGACGCGCACGTCGTCCGAAGACCGCGCGTGACGATCACATCTTTTATAGCCACCGGCACACCGGCAAGCGGTCCGATCCGCTCGCCCGCGGCGATTTTTTTGTCCACCGCATCCGCGGCGGCAAGCGCGCGTTCCGGAGAAAACGTCAGGAACGCGTTCGTTTCCGCATTCTTCGCTTCGCCGTGCGCCAGAGCTTTTTCAGCGATTTCGCGGGCGGAAAATTCCTTCGCGAGGAGTCCCTTTCGAATGGAATCGACCGTCACCGTTCGATCACCTTCGGAACTTTGAAATATCCCGCGCCGGAAAGCGGAGCGTTGGCGAGGGCGGCCTGAGTGCCGATCGGCGGCCGTTCCCGGTCCTCGCGCAGCGTGGCCGTCTCGCCCGCTTCGAACAAGACCTGAGACATCGGTTCAATTTTCTCCGTGTCGAGTTCTTTCAGTGTGTCGATGTGAGTAAGAATCTCGTCGAGGTCATGCTGCATGCGCGCGACTTCTTCCTCCGTCAGCGCGAGGTTCGCCAGATCGGCCACCTGCCGGACATCCTTTTCGGTCAGCTTCATCTTTTTCCATTTTGACGCCGCATCGACTCTTGATACAGCACGTTCATGACCGGATCCTGAATCTCGGCGGAACGCGCGGCTTCCGCCCGCTGGGGCTCGCGGCGCCGCGGCATCGGACGGAAATCGATTTTTTTCACGATCGTTTCGCCTAACTCTTCCGCCAGGTTCCGCACCAGGAAATGCTCCAGACGCGCGAGCTGCTGTTGCCACACGTAGTCTTCCACTTCAACGACCAGGGAATCGCGCACCAGCGCCGTGGCCCGAGTGCGCCGCGCGATTTTCTTTCCCGCCGCGACCGCCCAAGCGGCTCTTACGCGGGTTTCAGGATCGGCGACATCCGGCGAAAGCTTCAATTTTCCGATGAGGCGGCCGGCGCGTTCCATAAATTTCGTGGCTGGTTGCCGGGGGAAGACACGATTGTAGCATGCAGCCCGTATCATACAGAGGTGTCCCGTTTGATTCTCGCTTCCGCGTCGCCGCGGCGCGCCGAACTGCTGCGCCGCGCTGGATTGGAGTTCTCTGTTCGCTCCCGCCCCGTCGAGGAGATTCGCCGCGCCGGGGAAGAACCTGAACTGTACGCCCGGCGGCTCGCCCGTTGGAAAGCGCAGGCGGCGTGGGAATCGGCCGATGAAATCGTACTGGGGGCCGATACGATCGTCGTGGCTGGCAACCGTGTTCTCGAAAAGCCGGCCGGCTCCGGTGACGCGCGCGCGATGCTCCGGATACTCTCCGGCAAAACGCACGCGGTGATCACGGGAATCTGCCTGATCCATCCGGGCGGCGAAATTATCGACAGCGCAGAAACTCTGGTTCATTTCGCCGAACTCAGCGACCGGGAGATCGACGATTACATCGCGAGCGGCGAACCGATGGACAAAGCCGGCGCCTACGGAATCCAGGGCCTCGCATCGAAATTCGTCGACCGGATCGAGGGATGCTTCTTCAACGTGATGGGCCTGCCTTTACCGGTCGTTTATCGGCATCTGAAATCTCTGGAGGCTTCCTCCCCTCCCTCGCGCGCGCGGCTCTAAAGCTTACCGAACCGCGGCCATCAGGGAGCGGAGAAATTATCCGGAAACTCGCCCGAACTCCTGTTCATCGAACCCGAGCGCGATCTTCGCTCCATTGATCAGAATCGGCCGCTTGATCAGGTTCGGATGCTCCGCCATCAAACGGATCGCCTCAGCCCGCGAGGGCGGATTCTCCTTCATCTTCCGCTCGCGGTACAGCTCATTGCGGGTGTTCAGAAACAGCTTGTAATCCCGCGCGCCGATCAGTTTTTCAAGTTCGCTCTCCGTCAAGCCTCGATTCAAGTCGATCTCTTCCGCCCGGAATCCCTTTTCGCGAAGCCAACTCTTCGCTTTCCGGCAGGTTGTTCAAGTAGGTTTCAAATAGAATTTCATCGATCAGTATCTGGGAACGTTCGGATCAATTCCACGGCTCCAGGCGTCGATTCCGCCGGACATGCTCTGGCACCGTTCGATTCCCTGCCCTCTCAGCCAGTGGACCACGTTCATGCTGCGGACGCCGTGATGGCAGTAGACGACAATCGCACTTTCCGCTGCGCGGGCCTGGATCTCGGATAACTTCGTCGGAACCGTCCGCATGGGCACCAGTTCCCCGCCGGCGATCTTCGCGATCGCAAACTCCTGTGGCTCGCGCACATCGATCAGAAAAAGCTTTTCGCCCGCATCAAGCCGGGCTTTCACTTCCTGCGCGCTGATTTCCATGGGAAGCATCATTCCCATCGTAAGCCAGCAGCAGCCTGAAATGCTCCCGCAATTGGGCGACGGACCGGTCGAAAGAGGCTGGCGTCAGGACCGCTGCTCGCAAACCGAACGATCTGCAAGATCGCCGATGATCGGGAGCTTGTACATCTCGTCGTGGCTCACCTTGATGAGCATGTAAATCCAGGCGGCGAAGATCAGTAATTGAAGGCAGCGCGTGATCAGGCGATGCATGCCGAATCCGCCGCTCCAGTCTGAAAAATAGAGCGCCGGCGACACCACCCATTCCACCAGCAGCCAGGCGACAAACAGGTACAAGCCCTGGAAGGCGTGGAAACGGACCGCCGTCTCGCGCCGGAAACGTTCGCTGGCGAGTACGACGATGGCCGCGATCCAACCGACCATCGGAATGTAACAAAGCAGCGACGCGTTACGGTTGCTGATGCCGGTCATCATGTCCGGCACCGGCCGAGCGGTGCTCCCCGGCGCTCCCGTGGCTTGCCTGGCGCCGCATTTTCCGCAAAACTGATCCGCCGGTCCGACGTTGTTTCCGCATTGAACACAATAGGGCATCGCGCTATCTATTAGTACGATACGTTAAGGGCGTGTGTTCCCGCCACGGACTTCTGGCGCGCAGATTTTGCCCTCAAATTGCCTGCCGGACCCCCATCCGCCGCCGCCGCTCCATAAATCAGATGCGAAGCGAGCCCGCTCCGTCATGATCTTCGAGAGACGGCGTTCGACCCCGGCAATGGTCGTTTTCCAGGCCCGATCCTGGAAACAGCCCCAGAAACAGCGGTCACAATGCAGCATCTTACCTTCATGCGAGCCGTTGTCTTTCACAGCGTGGGCGATATTCGCCTGGAAGAAGTCAGAGAGCCAAAGATTCGCGAATCGACGGACGCGATTGTGCGCCTGACTGCCAGCGCGATCTGCGGCACGGACTTGCATTTGATCCGGGGTACGGTTCCAGGGATGAAACGCGGTACCATTCTCGGCCACGAAGGTGTCGGAATCGTCGAACAGGCCGGGAAGAACGCGCGCAATTTGAAGGAAGGCGATCGCGTGGTGATCCCATCGACGATCGGATGCGGGACTTGTGTCTATTGCCGCGCCGGCTATTATGCTCAGTGCGACAACGCGAATCCGGCCGGAATGGGCACGGCGTTTTTTGGTGGACCGGAATCTGCCGGAGGATTTCAAGGACTGCAAGCAGAAAAGGCTCGCGTGCCCTACGCCAATGTCGGGTTGGTCAAGTTGCCCGATTCGGTAACGGACGACGAAGCGATCCTGCTCTCCGACATCTTCCCGACGGCGTACTTCGGAGCGAAGCTCGCACAGGTGAAACCCGGCGATACGGTGGCCGTCTTCGGATGCGGACCTGTCGGGCAATTCTCGATCGCGAGCGCGCAGCTTCTCGGCGCGGGACGGATACTCGCGGTTGACACGATTCCATCGCGTCTTGAAATGGCTCGCGCGCAGGGCGCGGAGGTGATCGACTTCAACCAGGAGCATCCCGTGGCGGCGATTCGGGAAATGACCAGAGGGATCGGCGTGGATCGCGCAATCGATGCCGTCGGAGTCGACGCCGTGTGCCCCCATTCAGGCCCCGCAGCGAAGGAGGCGAGAAGCAGAGCGAGCGTTTTCAAACAAACCGTACGCGAAGTGGCCCCGAGAGCGCATCCGCGAGACGGTAGCTGGCATCCCGGCGATGCTCCGTCGCAAGCATTGGAGTGGGCTGTGGAGGCGCTGGCGAAAGCCGGAACGCTCGCCATCATCGGCGTGTATCCCGCCGCGATGCGCCATTTCCCGATCGGAACCGTGATGCAGAAGAATCTTACGATCAACGCGGGAAACTGCAATCATCGCAAATACATTCCCAAGCTCGTGGAAATGGTGGCGACCAATGCAATTCAGCCAACGAAAGTGCTGACGCAGATCGAGCCGCTCACCGGAGTGCTGGAGGCGTACAAAGCCTTCGATCGACGCCAGGCGGGGTGGATCAAAGTAGAGTTGGAGCCGGCGGCATAGCGGAAACATTCCGTCCCGCCTTGAGTCCAATTTACACTGGAGGTGCATGTGACCAAAGCGCCGTTCCTGATTGGCCGGATGATGTTCGGCGGATATTTTCTCTACAACGGAATCAACCATTTTGTGCACACGAAAGAACTCGCGCAGTATGCCGGCGCAAGACATGTGCCGAAAGCGGAAGCCGCGGTGCGCGCGACGGGCGCCACAATGCTGATCGGAGGCGCCAGCATCCTGCTTGGCGTGAAACCGAAGTTCGGCGCCGCGGCAATCATCGGATTCCTTGGCGCCACTTTGCCGTCCATCCACAGTTTCTGGACGGATGAGGATCCTCAGGCGCGCCAGTCGAATACAATCCATTTCGCAAAAAATCTCGCGCTTCTCGGGGCGGCGCTTGCTCTCGCCGGAGTTGAGGAGCCGTGGCCCGCGAGCGTTGGCCACAAGCCGACCCTGGTGGAACGAGCAAAGAAGACGGCTTGGAAGGTCCTGGCCGCTTAGGCCCGAGTTCGGCTCATAGCGATGGCTCCCGACTCATTACTCTAACTGGGTACGACATCGGAATACTCTGGGCGAAATAGCCCCGCTTTTCTGCCGATAGAGAGCTATGGACCGGCTCCTCTCCCAGCAGGAAATCGATAATGCGTTCCGCTCCGCGCGCGATACCGGCGCGGATAACGCGGGACCTAAAGCGGAAACTTACGATTTCCGGCGCACAGACCGGATTGCGAAGGAGCAGCTCCGCACCATACATCTGCTGCACGAAAACTTCACTCGCAGCATGTCGTCGAGCCTTTCGGCCTATCTGCGTTCGTACGTCGTGGTCAACTTGATCTCGGTGGAGCAGCTTTCGTTTCTCGAATTCACGCAATCGCTCTCATCGCCGACGTGCCTGATGACGCTCGGAATGAAGCCGTACGACGGCAGCGCCATTCTCGAAATGAATCCCTCGCTGGTGTTTCCGATCGTCGAGATGCTGCTGGGCGGTAACGGTAAGGCGCCGACGCCGCTCACGCGGGAGATCACCGAGATCGAGCAGAGCGTGCTCGAAGGAGTCCTGCGCGTGATCCTCAACGATCTGCGGACGGCATGGACTCCCGTTGCTTCGATCGAGTTTTCAATCGAGAGCCAGGAAACGGAGCCGCAGCTCCTCCAGATCCTGGCGCACAACGAGGCTGTGGTGGCAATCGGCATTGAAGTCCGGATCGGGGAAACGTCGGGCATGATGAATGTGGGGATTCCGTCGATCGTGATCAAGATGTTGCGGCAGAAGTTCGATCAGCACCGGACGGTAAGAAAATCGCTGCCGTCGGAATCCGAACAGGAAAGGATGCTGAATCTGGTGCGGTCCGCAGAGATTCATCTGGACGTTCGCGTGCCGGAACAGAGCATTCCCGTGCCGGATCTGCTGGAGCTTCGGGAGGGAGATATTCTGCTGCTCGACCACGGCGCGGGAGCTCCGTTAGAGCTTTTCATCAATGGGAAGAAGAAGTTCTCCGGCGAAGTCGTCGGGGTGAGTGGCAAACGCGCATTGCACATCGGCGCGGCTGTTGCCGGCTGACGCGCAGGGGCTAATGAATCCAATGGTGACGGAGTTTTTGCCTGATGTCCGGCAGGAATTCCTGCAAGATGCTCGATCCTGCGGCGATTCCCAGCCCTCCAAATCCCGCACCCACTTCCCGGCCCGCCATACAGCGGTCCGGCCGCCATTGATTCGCCAGAAACGGTGTTGCGAAACTCGAAACCATCAGGCTGTAGGCAGGCATGGAGCCGCCGCTGTCGTTTCGCACCATGAAAGTGTGAGCGATCGCGTATTTGCTGCGCTCCCATTTCGTTCCGCGGCCCGACCGGAAATAGCGCGGATCTTCGCCGTCGAGCGCCCGGACTCCGAAGGCGAGGTTCTGTCGAACAAAACTTCGTCCGAAATATGAGGCGGTGCGGACCGCGTAGGAATCGATGCCCGGCCCCCACGCATGGGGACGGTCGAGCATTTGATCCATCGAAGCCTTCAGGGCAACCGTGGTCAGCGCGCCGGTGCCGATGACTTTATTCAAACTGAACTGATATTTTTCACCGAGCGTGAGGGGAACGTAAGCAGGATCGGTATCCTGCGCGCGCGAAACAAGCGCACCGGCGAACGCACACACTACCAGCGCGGTCGCAAAACTGCGGGTCATGCCTAAATCCCTTTACTACACAGCCGATACCGCCGGCTGCGGTTCTATGTACTATACGCCCCTGACAGAGACATAGCAATGAAAATCCCATTTAATTTTTGAGAGATTCACACTGAGAGGCGCCCACATCAGGCGGCGTGCAATCGAATCAGGCTCAATTCGAGGATATTCGGGTTCGACGCCCGCAGACGCTCCAGCAGATCGGACCCGGGCTCGCTTTCGAGATTGATTTGAGCCACCGCAGCCTCAGCGCCTTCGAAGATGATGTTTTCCATCTCCTGAACGTTGATGCGGGCTCCGCTGATGGCATCAAGGACGCTGGCGAGAACGCCGGGGCGATCGAGATGGCGAACGATGAGCGAGCAGGTCGCGGGACTGCTCTTGGCAAGATTTACAACATTCGGAACTTTGCCTTTTTCTTTGAAGGTGCGTATGATGCGGACGGTTTCGGCGGCGATGGCCTCCTGCGCTTGATCCGTCGATGCGCCGATGTGATGCGTGCCGTACACGTCTTGGGCGATGGGGTCGGAGAACTCGCCTGCGCCGCCGGCGGGCTCGTTGGCATAAACATCGAGCGCCGCGCGGATTTCTTTTTCGCGAATTGCGCGCGCGAGCGCGTCCTGATCGACCACTTCGGCTCGCGCGGTGTTTACGAAAAGCGCGCCATTTTTCATCGCGCTGAAAAAGCCGGCGCCGAGCAGGCTTCGGGTTTGGTTATTCAAGGCGATGTGAACACTGACGACATCCGACGCGGCGGCGGCCTCTATGGGTGAGATTTTCCATCCGACGCCCAGTTCTTCGGCGGATTCGGCGGAAAGACTTCTGCTCCACGCGACGACGTTCATGCCGAAGCCGTGGGCCCGCCTTACCATCTCGCGTCCGATCTGGCCGAGGCCAATCAAGCCGAGAGTACGTCCGTATAATCCGCGGGCCTTTGAAAATTCGGATTTGTTCCACCGTCCTGCCCGCAGGGAAGCGACGTTGTCAGGAATCTTGCGGTCAAGCGCGAGGATCAGTCCGAAGGCGAGTTCCGCAACGGCGATGGAATTTTTTCCTGGACAATTTGAGACGTAGATCCCGCGGCGCGAGGCGGCCGGGACATCGATGGTGTTGTACCCTGCTCCCGCGCGGACGACGAGTTTAATCGCGCCCGCGGCGAGGATCGGCTCGGTCACCGCCGTTGAACGGACAACCAGAACATCGGGCCGGAATTCAGTAACGGCTTTGCACAGATCCTTGACACCGGGTTGGTAGGAAATCTCGAATCCGGCTCCGGCTAATGCGTCGCGGCCGGATTGCTCGAACTTGTCTGCGATGAGAACGCGCACGTGGCGACCTCCGTCATCGTATTGTATGACGTCGGTAGCCGGCGCATCCCGGCGATATGAGGCCGCCGGACTACGTTCGCCAGGCGTTCAATGCGCGCGGATCCTGCGGCGGAGCCGATCGAGCCGTCTTCCGGCCTCACGGGCCACTGCGCGAGCCGGAACCCGCGCGCGTGAGATCAGCCGCGATAGCTCTGCTCCTGAAGCTGGATCATGATATTGTCGGGATCGCGGAAATAGAGCTCTTTTACCCCATCGCGGTCGCGAATCTGAGGCTTCACATTGCGTTTTTCGAGAAACGCGGCTGCATCGGGCACGGACTGTTCGAGCCCGAAACAGACGTGATGAATCGCGGGCGGCGTGGCGCCCATTTTGTAGAGCCCGAGAAAGCTCATCGCGCCCATCGCGATGTTGATCCCGTTCGATTGTTTGCTGACGACCGGCGCGCCGAAGAGGCTTTGGTAAAACTCACGCGACTTGTCGATGTCGGTGACGTTGAGCGAAACATGATTGACGGTCTTCACCGTGAGAGTCTCGGCGGCCTTTGCGGGTTCGGCTGCGATCAGCGGAACAAGCGCCGCGAGCAGGCCGCGGCGCGAAACACGGCCGCGGTCGTAGTCGTCGAAGAGGCGGTCTAAGCGGGAGTCCATCCCGCCAGCTTACTTCTTTTCGGGCTTTTGCGCGTCGATGCGGAACTGCTTCAGCATTTCCGTGGTCGCGGGCATGTCTTTCGATCCCGCCGGGAATTTGTTGAACGAGAGCATGAAGGCGACGATGTCGGCCTTCGCTTCCCGGCTCAGCTTTCCAGGATTGGCGGGAGGCATCCCCGCGCGGATGCGTTCAAAAAGATCGCCCACCGATAGACCATTCCAGTTCGACAGGAATTCTCCACCGGCGAGCGGAGGAGCCATCTCGCCGCCCGTCAACTGGTCGCCGTGGCAGGAAGCGCACTGTTCCGCGTAGCCGCCCGCGCCTTTTTTCGCCTGGGCTTCGGTGTAGATTCCATCCCAGACGGATTTTGTAGCATCCTGCGCGCGGAGCGCATATGTACCCAACGCGGCGGCGCCGGCGAGGGTGATGAGAGCGATCTTCATGGATTTCATCTTATCTTATGGCCGCGGATGCACGCAGATTCTGCCTGCCTCGGCGCGTATCCGCGGCTCGACACTTAGCGCTGTTGCCGCCCCGCCGGAGCCGTCGTCGTCGGACGATCTTCCGTTTCGGGCAGCGTGAAGCAGATGTACTCGCCCGATTCGTTGCCGCCGCTGGTGGCGACGATGATGTACTGCTTGCCGTTGATCGCGTACGTCATCGGCGAGCCGCTCTGCGGAGCCTTCATGTACACGGCGCCGACTTCTTTGCCGTTCGCTTTGTCGTAGGCGCGCAGCATCGCTCCGCGAGGATGCTCGCTGGTGGAGGTGACCAGACCGTCGCCCGCAATGACCAGCGATTTCGTCACCAGTGTTCCGACATTGTAGGTCATCTGCCCGAGCTTGTCGATTCCCTTTATGCCCTTCAGCGCGGGATTATTGCGAATCGCGTCCGGCGTGTCGCCGTGCGGCGTCTGCCACTGGATATCGCCGCGATCGAGATTGATCGCGGAAATGGTGCCGTAGGGCGGCTTGATCAGCGGTAGCCCCTGAACGTTCAGAGCGACATATCCGCCGCCACCGCCGCCGGCCGGAGGATTCGCTTCCTTCTTCGGCATCGGCGAATCGGCGCCCGCATTCTCGCCAGGACCCCGGGCGATGGTCAACTCGCGTCCGGCCGTACCCATGACGTACTTCATGTCCGAAATTTCAGGCTTCGACGGAACCACGCCGATCGGCGTGAGGCAGGCGTTGCAGGCGTAGGCGTAGACAATGTGCGTCTCGGGGTCGAACGAGGCTCCCGGCCAGTTCGTCCCGCCGCTCGCGGTTCCAAGGGTCAGTGTCGCCAGCGGCCCGCCGATCGTCGACAGCGACGGCGGCGTGAATACGGGACCGATTTTGTACTTGCTCACGATCTCCATCGCCTGCTTGTGCAGCTCCGGCGTGAAATCGATGATGTCCGATTCGAGGACGCCGTTGCGGCTGTAGATCGGAGGCTTGGAGGGGAACGGCTGCGTCTTCGAATACCACTCGCCCGGGACGTTGCCGGCTTCCACCGGCTTTTCCGGAATGTCCCAAACCGGCTTCCCCGTGATTCGATCGAACACATAAAGGAAGCCCTGCTTGGAGGGCTGCGCGACAGCTTTGATCTTCTTGCCCTCCACGACGATATCCATCAGCAGCGGCGTCGAGGAAATGTCCATGTCCCACAGCGGATGGTGGACCAACTGATAGTGCCACTTCTTCGCGCCCGTCTTCAGATCGACGCAGACCAGCGATTCGCCATACAGATTGTTGCCGGGACGATGGCCGCCGTAGTAATCGCCGGTCGGCGTTTCGATGGGAAGATAAGCGAGATTCAACTCGGTGTCGATCGAGGGCTGAGTCCACATCCCGGTGTTGCCGGTGTATTCAGCGGATCCGTTCTCCCACGTCTCGTAGCCGGGCTCGCCTTTGCGCGGGATCGTGTGGAAGATCCAGAGGCGCTTCCCGCTGCGAACATCGAAGCCGCGCACGTAACCCTTGTTATTGCGCATGCTGCGCGGCGTCATGCCCTCGCGGAAAGCGGCGCCGATGATGACTGTGTCGCCGCCGATGATGGGAGCCGACTGAATCCCGACTTCGCCCTGCACCAGGTTCGGCACCCACTGGTTCTTGTCGTTCCATGCCGAGATTTCCTGATCCATCTGTTCCTTCAGATCGACGATACCTCCCTTACCGAAGCTCGGGCAGTACATGCCGGTCTTCGCGTTGAGGCAGACAAGACGATAGCCCGGCGTCGTGTAGAGGACGCGATCATCGCCTCTTCCATCGGACCAGAACGCCAAGCCGCGCCCGGAAAGCTGGCGGACGGCGGCCGCGCCGCGCTCTCCTTCATGCTCGCCGTGAACCCAGAGAAGCTCGCCGGTGACCGCATCGAGAGCGATCGCGGCGCGGCGCGATCCCGCGGTAGCGTAAACCACTCCGTTGACCATCAGCGGTGTTCCTTCGAGCTTGTACTCGGGGCGATTGCCGATGCTGTCGGTCTTGAATCGCCACGCCACTTCGAGCTTGTTGAAGTTCGACGCGTTGATCTGGTCCAGCGACCGATAGCGGGAGCCCATCGTGTCGGCGTTATAGCTGGGCCATTCGGTGTCTTTCGGTTTCCATTGAGCCGGGGCAAGGGCGGCCGCGGCGGCGGCCAGAATCAGAATGCGATGCATGAAAGTCCTCTTCAAGAAAGTCTACGCGAGATTCGGATGAATTGCACAATAACGGCCCAACGCGCTCCATGACTGCCCGCGCCACCAGCGGCGGAATGAGCGTGACGGCTGTGGAGCGCGTTGGCGATGAATCAGAACTTCAGAAGAACAAGCGGATGCCGAGCTGCAATTCGCGCGGCAGATTCGCCTGGTAATTCAGCTTGCCGAAGTTGCCCACCGGATTGCCTTTGCTGTCTACGCCCAGGAACTGAGTGTTCGGATTGGCGAAATCCGGAGTGTTGAACGCGTTCAAAGCCTCCGCGCGGAACTGCGCCTTGAAGCGCTCCTTGATGGCCACGGTCTTGAACAGCGAAATATCCCAGTTCGCCATTCCCGGCCCGAGATAGTTGATGCTGCGCGCGACGTTCCCGAAGGTGTACGCCGGGGCGAGCGAAAACGCCGCCGGATTGATGTAATCGTTCACGCGATCCTCCGGGCTGCCGCTCAGGACGGGGCTGATGCCGGTCGCGTTGGGACGCTGGACCTGCGCGCCGATCGCGGAGTTGTTGTTGGTCTGATAAATGAACAGCGGGAAGCCGGAGGAAATGATCGCCGTGCCGTTGACGGACCATCCGCCGACGGCGTAGTTCAACGCTTTATTGCTGTTCAAAAATTGCTTGTTCGTGCCGAACGGGAGTTCGTAAGTCCATCCCGCCGTCGTACGCCAGGGGGTTGTTCCGGCAGCATACGCCCATTCGGCCCCCAGATTGTAGACGTTCTGCGCGTTTGACGAAGGCGTGCTGCCTGAGTAGGTGTTGAAGTAATTCGATCCTCCGGCGCCGAACGTGTTATCGAGATTTTTCGACCAGGTGAACGTCGAAAGGAACGTCAGGCCCCTGGCGAAACGCTTCTGGGCCTTCAGGATCATCGAATCGTACTGCGCCGCACCCAGGTTGGTCGCTTCGAGCACCTGTGAATACTCGGGGAACGGCATCAGCAATTGCGCCTGAGAAACCGTCGCCGCGCCGAGCGCCCCGCCGACGTTCGGAAGCTTATAGAACGGATTGTTCACTTTCGCCGTCAGGGCCGATCCCATGGAGAGATACTGCGTCGGAACCTGATTGATCTGAAGGTACGCGTTGCCTGTGGAACCGAATTGCAGGTGGCTCGATCGCGACCCGACATAGCCGATCTCGAATGCGACGCCCCACGGCAATTGCCGCTGGATGTCGGCGGAAAACTGCTGGACGCGTCCCTGCGTGCGATTCTGATCGGGATAAGTGACGGTGCCTCCTAACTGCTGGAGCACGCCTTGCTGAATCGTCGCGGGCTGGATGACGCCGCCGGGGAAGGGATTGCTCAGGCTGTTGGCCGGAGTCGCATTGCCGTCGGAGCTGGCAAGGTAGGTGGTCGTCTGTGCAAGGCCCGGCGAATACTGGCTGTCGAGACTAAAGTACACTGGCGCGTAGAAGATGCCCCATCCGCCGCGGAACGTGGTCTTGTCGTTGATCTGATAAGCAAAGCCCAGCCGCGGCCCGAACTTGTTCTTCAAGGCATTGCAGCACGCCGCGGGATTGCCGTTCTGATTCGAGATGAGCGGGAGGCCGTAGGCCGATACTCCTGAACCCGAGGGCAGGAACGCGGAGATCGGATTCAGCGCCTGCTGGTTGAAGCCTACAAGCATGTTATTGTTCTTTTCCGCTTCGCCCGTTTCATATTCGTAGCGCAGGCCCACGTTCACGGTGAGCTTGTTGTTCACCCTGATATCGTCCTGGAAGAATCCAGAGTAGTAGTTGACGAAATACGAGACGTGGCTGTTCGTCTGAACAGATCCGGAAGACGGGTAGCCAAGAAGCACGTCGGCGATGTCGCTGCCGGTGTTGTTCGACCCCGCATTGAATTGCTGCGAGAAGATTCCGTTGAAGCTGAAGGCTCCGAAACCGCTGGTGAACTGGATGCCGTCGGTGTGGATCAGGCGGTAGTCGAATCCAAAGGTCATGTTATGCTTGCCCGCGAATTTCGAGGCGCTGACCGAGAAATTGCGCGACCAGTAATCGATATTCTGCTTCGTGCCGCCGCCGAAGCTGGTGCCCGACTGCGACAGCGTAATGCCCGGAAATTCCTTGATCTGCTGTGAATTTACGTAGCTTGCCGGGAAGCCGAGCTTGGTCTGGTCGAAGCCATCGCTCACATAGTTGTAGATGTTCGGGAATCGATTGAACCCAAAGCGGGCGGTGACGACCGTGGTCGGGTTGACGGTCATGATCGCGTTCACCGCGGTCGCGTCAACATGGCGGTCCAGAAGATAGGATCCGCTGCCGGGAAGTGTCGTCAGAGTGTTGCCGCCGGGCTCGTGGCTCTTGTAATACAGGAACGACGCGTTCAGGCGGAGCCAGTTGGTCGGGTCGTGCTCCAGCTTGTAAATGAACTCTTCGGCATGGTTCTGAAGAGAATCCGTGCCGCGGAAATTCTGCTGGCCGATCACGCCGGTCAGGTTGGTGTTCGGAGCGGGAAGGTAGCTCAGAATCGACTGGCCGACCTTGTTGATGCTCGTTGCGGGAATCAGGTTGTTCTGGAAGGGAGTGCGAACCACGGTCGCGCCGGCCGGACAATTGTCCGTTGGAGCGCAGGGGCGTCCGCTGAGTGGATCGTAGATGACCTTTCCGGCTTTTGAAAAATCGCCGCCCAGTTCGGCCGCCGTCGGGACGGCATAGCCTCCCGAGGCGGGTTGGCCTTCGAGATATCCTTCGGTTGCGACGAAGAAGAACGTTTTGTTCTTCCCGTTATAGACCTTCGGGATCACCACGGGTCCGCCGAGATTCGCGGCCCAGTTTTCCCACTTCTCATCCGGACGAGCGACGCCGGCCGCGTTGTTGAAGAAGTTGTTCGCGGTCAGGTCGGTGGTTCTGAGATAGCCGAGCACCTCGCCATGGATCGCGTTCGTTCCGGTCTGGATCAGCGTGTTGAACACGCCGCCGCCGGTGCGCCCCATGCTGGCGTCGTAGGTGTTTTCCTGGAGCTTCATCTCCTGCACGGCGCTCTGGCTCGGGATGATGATCGCCAGATTCTGCGAGCTCGTGATCGGGACGCCGTCGATCAGGTAGTTGTTGCCGCGAATCGGCCCGCCGCCGATCGAGAGATTCGAGGATCCGATTTGATCCTGGAAGCGATTCCACTGCGGGGGGCCCGAGGGGACCACATTGTTTGAAAGCTTCGACATCAGGAACGTGTTGCGGCCCAAATTCGGCAGATCGGTGATCTGCTGGTTGCTCAGAACCTGTCCGTTCGATGCGGTCGCGTTTTCGATCAATGCGACGGCGGCCGTGACCTCGACGCTTTGAGTCACTTCGCCGAGTTCCATTTTCAGATCGAGATTGAGCTGCTGCTGGGTTCCGATGATGACGCCGCGCCGCTCGAGCTTTTTGAAGCCCGCGCTTTCGACGATCAGCGTGTAGGTGGCGGGCTCCACCTGCGAGAACACATATTCGCCTTGCGTATTCGTGATGCTGGTGCGGACCGTCCCGGTCGCATCATTGCGCAAGGTGACATTGGCATTGGCGATCACCGCCCCGCCCGGATCCTGCACCAGCCCGCGGACTCCGCCGACAAACGACTGCGCGGATGCGAGCGAGCCAAGGAGCATCGCGGCGAAAACAATCAGCAAAAAAGGACGTACCTTTAGATTTGTGGACACAATGGCCTCCCTGTTTTGAACTTGAATCGACATCGGCACAAGCTGTGGGTGAAGAAGCTGGGCGCAAAAACCCGCCGGCTGCGGCAAGTCTTGTTCGGCCGCTGCGGGTGCCCCGTTTGAAATCGAAGTTTCGCGATGGTGAATACCCGATTAGTAGTGAACAATACGTTAACTTAGTACCTTTGTCAACGAAAAATCACATGGTTGCAGCCGTGTCTTGTGAGTCCGTTGCACGCGCAAAACACTCGCAGCGAGCGGGTTGCAGAGGTTCGTTCGCCGTTCGGCATAGTTGACTTCAGCGACCCTGTCATGTATGCTGGCCGCGTACATAGGTAGTTCCTGCCGGTACGGGCTTTTGCCGGCCGCGACTCCACAAAGCGCCGGAGGATTCGGCGACCCTGTCCATGTCGACACCAAGGAGAAACAACGCAGTGGTTCTTACAAAAGAGCAAGAGAAGGATTTCCTCGCACGCGGGTTTTCGCGCCGGAGCTTCGGGCGCATTGCGACGCTGCTCGCCGGTGGCGCGGCCGCGTTGCCTTTCAGCGGTGAATTCGCAATGGCGCAGGTCGCCATCGACAATCGAAAGCTTCCTCCGGGCGCGGTGAAAATCGACAACAACGAGAATCCGCTAGGCCCGTGCAAGGAATCGCTTGAGGCGATGAGCGCCGTGCTTCCCCAGGGCGGCCGCTACATGTTTTATCTGCCCGGCGAACTCGAGGAACTTCTCGGCACCCAAGAAGGACTCAAGATGTCGGCGAAGCGTGGCGAGAGCTACGTCCAGGTTCACGACGGATCGAGCGCGCCTCTGCTCCAGGCTGTTCTGTCATTCTGCTCGCCGTCGAAGTCGTTCGTTATCGCCGATCCGGGATACGAAGCGGGTTCGGAGGCCGCCAAGTTTGTTGGCGCTAAGATCGTCCAGGTTCCGCTCACAAAGGACTACGCCCACGATGTGAAGGCCATGGCCGCCGTCAAGGACGCGGGCCTGATTTACATCTGCAACCCGAACAATCCCACCGGCTCGATGACCAAGAAAGAAGACATCGAGTGGCTCGTCGCCAACAAGCCCGCCGGATCGGTGGTCATGATCGACGAAGCCTACATCCATTTCGCCGGCAAGGAGCAGCACACGTGCGTGAACCTTGTCGCCCAGGATAAAGATGTCATCGTTCTGCGGACCTTCTCGAAACTCTACGGTATGGCCGGGTTACGCTGCGGCGTCGCGATGGGCCGTCCGGACCTGCTGAAGAAAACGCGCGGATTCGGGATCAACTGGAATCCCGTGACCAGCGTCAGCGGCGCGATGGCGGCTCTGAAGTCGAAGACGGTGGTTCCGGAGCGCAGGAAGATCAACGGCGATATCCGCGACAACACGATCGCGTTTCTTGAAAAGAAAGGCTTCAAGGTTGTCCCGTCGGTGTCCAACAAATTCATGGTGGATTCGCATAAGCCCACTCGGGATGCCATCGCCATGCTGCGCAAGGAAAATGTGTACGTCGGCCGTCCGTGGCCGAGCATGCCGACCTACCTCCGCGTTTCCGTCGGGACTGCGGAAGAGATGAAGAAGTTCCAGGACGCGTTCGTTAAGTGCTTCGCGTAAGCGCCTAAAACCTGCTAAAAAGCCGTTAATTGACGTAAAAGTACGCCGATTAACGGCTTTTTTCTATTTCAGGACGTCCTCGAAAAACTTCACCGCCCGCGGATCTTTCGACCGGCCGAGCCACTGCATCGCTTCCTTTCGCAGGACGGGATTTTTGTTGTTCCGCGCAATCTCGATCAGGGCAGGAACTCCGTCGCCGTTCTTGATCTGCGTCAACGCGAAGATAGCCTGTTTCTTTACTTGAGTTTCGGGATCCTGCTCGATCGCCCGCCGGATCGCCTCTTCCGAGATCTGCCGTTCAGCCCGCTGCGCCAGCCAGAACAGAGCCTTCTCGCGAACTTTGGGGCTCTTGTCGTCGCGTGCTACGGCGACAATTGCCGGTATTGCGCCTGATTCCTTGCTCTGCGACATCGCGAAGACGGCATTTTCGCGGACACGGTCGCTCGGGTCTTCTTTCACGATCCGCAGAAGCGATTCATAACCGTGCCGCCCGCGCGAATTGCCCAGCCAGAACGCCGCCTGCCTTCGAGTCTCATCATCATTCGGCGCCGCGGAAAGACGGTCGAGGGCGGCGTCGGCCGATGGATCGCGATGCAATCCGATCGCGGAAACCGCTCCATTCACGACTTTCTTATCTGAATTGGGGATCTGCGATTCGAGCAAGCCTACGCTTTGAGCCGGATTGACTCCCGCGAGCCAGATAAACGGCAGCCCGCCTCCGTCGACGTTGCAGTCAATGGAGAACGAGCGGATTTTCTGCACCTGTTTATTCTCGATCCGGAAGAAAACATAGAATTCCGCGGCGCCTTCGAGCCGCACGGTATCGGGAGGCGCAAACGCCGGGTTCGTGACCTGACCTTCGAGCGCGCAGCCCTGATAGCCGACGCCGTTATCCGAATGGAAGCAGCACAGGTTGCGGTCGCCGGGTATCTGCGGCGCAGCGTAGCCGATCCAGGCGGGCGCCGTTTGCGATGCGACGATTCCCTGGAAGGCCGCTTGGAGGGTTCCCGACACAGGTCTCGTTTCCAGCCGCGCGTTTTGCAGCTTCGGCTGCGAAAACGCGAGCGGAGCGAGCATTAAAAACGTCAGCGGCTTCATTTGGCGATCAACTCCATCAGAAAATCCGAGCCTTCTTTGCAGTTCTTCATACGGCCGAGGCTGCGAACGCCCTCCGTTTTCAGGTCGGTATCTTTCTCGGTACGGATCGCCTCCACCAGTTGCTTGCAGGATCCGCTTGTCCACAGCGACTGAAGAATCTGCGACTTGATCGTTTTGTCGCTTTCGCTTGCATAAAGAGAAGCGAGCGTTTCGGGAACCTTTTCGCTATTGCGCATCGTGCCGAGCCGCTGGATCGCGAAACCGCGGATCTTGGGGTCCTTTTCCGTTTTCACGATTTCGATCAGCTTGTCCGCGCCGCGTCCCATCCAAATCGCTTCAACGATGGTCTCCTTCAGATCCGCATTCGTCTCCGTCGAGTAAAGCTGACTCAATTCGTTCGTCGCCTGCATGTTGCCGAGGTCGCGGATCGCCTCGCGCCGCAACTCGACGTTCTGTTCGGTCTTGGCGGCGTTAAACAGGTGCGCCGAATCGCGCGAGATCATCATGCTGCGAAGTACAGCCCGGCGGACGCTCACGTCGCTGTTGGCCGCATAGATGTCCGCCAGAATCTGCTGGCTGTCTTTCGAGCGATACGTCCCAAGGTAGCTGACGGCACGAATTTGCAGATCGGGATTGGAGCCGTTCTTTGCATATTGCGCCACGATGTCGCGAGCCTTGTCGTTACGGCTCTGCGCCAGCACAAACAGTGCGCGGCTCTTGATGCTGAGCGCCGTCTTCGGATCGTTGAGCAGTTTTTCCACCGTGGGGATCGCGCGATCCGGATCGGAATCCATCACGACTTTCAACGCCATGAGCTTCAAATCCTCATCCGACTGCGCTTCAGGCGATACAGGCTTCCCGGCCGCCTGCTGAATTTCGAGTTGGAGCGCCTTCGCGTCATTGATCCAGCGGCTCTGGGGGAACTGCCTGGGAATTTCAGCGAGCGCCGCCAGCGCCTCATCGCGCTTACCGAGTTTGTTCAGCGCGTATGCTTTCCAGTAGTAGGCTCCATCGGCTCGCGACCACTTGTTGGCGATGACTCGATCGAAGCGGTCGATCGCGCGCTCATAGCGGCGTTCGTCCACCGCGTTGGTGCCGTCGCGATACAACTCAATGTTGCGATCCTCGGTCTCGCGGGCACGCTCCACCTGCTCACGCGCACGCTGCCTGGCTTCCTGCGCCTCTTCCCGGGCACGGCCGGACTGCGATTGCGGCGCAAACGCGAGCCCGCTCATCGCCTGCTTCAGGGCAAGGTTGCCTTGCGCGATCGCGTCGTTCACGTCGATGTCGAACGCCAGCCCCTTCAATGGCTTCAGATCAATATCCTTCAGAGCCTTCGTCGCAGCCTTCACCTGAACGTCGATGTCTTTCAAATCCACCTTCGTCGCGGCATCGATCTGGACCTTCAGCCCGTCGAGATCAATCGACTTCATCGCCTCCTTGACCCGGTCAAGCTCCACTTGCAAATCCTGCGCCGCAATCGAGCCCGCCGCAATCAGTGTTACTGCAATTATTTTTTTCATCGTTGTTTAGCCTCTTTCTACAGCCCCCGTTTCTCTCAAACGCCCCGCCTTTATTTTTCAAGCGCTCCCACACCTCGTTGTTAAAGTGCTCCCGCACCTCGTTCTTAAAGTGCTCCCGCACCTGGCGGAGCGGCCTGACGCTGCTCCACCTGCTCCCCAAAAACCTTCACTTTCAACAGAATTCCCTGCGCCTCAATCTGCTTCCGCAAATCATCCAACTGCTTTTCCGAAACCGCCGAGGGACTATGCGCGATCTCCAGCAGCACGCGCTCCAGATCCTCAAGCAGCGAAGCGGTCGCCATGTCGCCCGAACTTGCCGCCGTCTGCCGGTACAGGCGATTCGATTCGAGCAGGTCCTCCGCCGCGCGCTGCTCGTAGGAAATATCCAGCGCGCCCTGCCGCGGCGCATCGGCATTGGAAAGCTCGACGAGCATCATCCGGCTGCGCTCCAGATGATCGCCTACTGCAACCAGCAGCACGCGCTCGCGCCTGCCGTTGTCGTGCGTGATCTCGACGCGGGGCTTTTGTCCCATGCGTCCCGCCAAGTATGCCCCGGCCATCAGTGTCGCCACCAGCGCCGCCGCTGCAAGCGGCTTCCATTGCGGCCATCGCATTGTAAACGGGCGGCGCGGCAACCCCGACGACACTCTCTTCCACACTTGGGCTTCGTAATCCGGCGCTCGCTCGGGCACGGGCAGGCTGTCAACGGAATTCAGCACGCGCTGAAGCGTGTGATACGAATCGCGGCACGACTCGCATTGGCCCAGGTGCTCTTCAGCGCCGCTGCTCTCTCGTTCGCCGTAGTAATACAGGACCAGTTGTTCTTCGGTCAGATGATTCATGACGCCACCAAAGGTTCCAAAGCCCGGCGCAGTTTCTGCACCGCGCGAAAAATACTGTGTTTGGCGGCATTGTTCGAAAGTCCCAACGCCGCGCTGATTTCATCGATCGATTGCCCCTCAAAATGCCGGAGCACAAATGCGGTCCGCTCCTGCGCGCTCAACTCGTCGAGCGTGGCGGCAACTCGCTTCTGAACGGCTCCGCTGAACAAAAGACGGTCGGGCCCAGGATCGCCCGAAGCGACCGTATGCACCACTTCGCCCATCTCTTCCTCCGTCGCCTGCTCCTGAAATCCGATTTCCCCATGCCGTTTTTTCCGTCGCACCAGATCCAGCGAATAATTCGCCGCAATCCGATAAAGCCAGGTGCTGAAACTCGAGCGGGCCTCGTAGCGATGAAGCTGCTTGTACGCCCGCAGGAAGGTTTCCTGCACCACGTCTTCCGAGTCTTGTTCGTTGCCCGTCATTCGATATGCCAAACGAAAGACACTCCGGCTATGCCGATCCACCAGGATGCGGTACGCGTCACCGTCACCCTGTTTAGCCCGGGCGACTGCTACGCTGTCGCTGTCTTCCATTCACCCTTTAGACTGCAACACTTTGGCCCGGTTAGCTGGACTCTGATGATGTTTGAGGGCTTCGGTCCGGACGCCCGCCGGCGGACCTGGGAGCCTTCCGCCCTTTACAATCTAGTAGGTGCAGCGTCTCCGCCGGTCCGAGTGGTTCGTACTCGCTTATTTCGCCTATGTCGCCGTGATCGGGACGGTTTGGGGGATTGGCCTGCGACCGTGGCTCGTGTTCGCCGCGGTTTTGGTCTCGCTGATCTTTTTTTCCGGCCGGAAAAGCCTTCTGCGCGACCTGGCCCCTCTCGGGTATACCCTGGCGGCGTACCGGGAGATGAATCTTTTCAGCCCCAAGCTCCACGATCATCATCTGGAACATGCCTGGATCGTCTGGGACCGCATCCTGCTCGACGATTTGAAACTGCGAACAACCATTGAATCCGCCGGATTGCTTTTCCCCACCTATTTCGAGCTTTGCTATCTTCTGGTGTACGCCGTGGGCGCGGTCTCGGTCGCGATTCTGCTGGCTCACAAGCGGCGTAGCCGAATCGATCTGTTCTGGCTCGCCTATCTGTCGGGAACGCTCGGCGCCTACGCGCTGTTTCCCTATTTTCCATCGGAGCCGCCGCGGGTTGTTTTCCCGGACGCAGATCTGCCGCACATCGTTACGGTGATTCGCCGCTTCAATCTCTGGGTCGTCGGCGGATACGGGATTCATTCGAGCGTCTTTCCGAGCGCTCACGTCTCTTCGGCTCTAGCGGCGGCATGGGGATTGATGGCCGCGATTCCGGACCGCCGGTGGATCGGGCTCCTGATGATGTTTTACGGACTCTCGGTCGCGGTGGCGACGATTTACGGACGTTATCATTTTGCAACGGACGCTATCGCGGGAGTCGCCATCAGCCTGGCCGCTCTCGCCGCGCTTCGTTTTGCCAGTACGCCCGAATAGGCACGTACTAAGCCGTTTTCTGCGTGAAGCGTTTCGCGATTCCAGCCGATAGGCGCTAAGGACGAAGAATCTCCCTCACGCGGGCCTGGGACAAAAACTGGATAAAAAATGAGCGCCGTCATTGATGCAATTGAAACCACAGAACCGAATCCTCGAGGCGCCGTTCCGCCTGTACCGGAGTCGCTGGACGAAGCTGGAATTCCCTCTGCGATCATCGAGCAGCTCGTTCTGAAATACCTCTACTTCCGCGGCGAGCTGGTCGGGCGCGAGATCGCGAACCTGCTGGGGTTCCAGTTCAGCCTGATCGATGAATTGCTTGAAAACTTCAAGCGGCAGCATTTTCTTGCGGTGAAAAAGTCGCTCGGAATGGGCAACATCTCCGGCGTATTCACGCTGACGGAATCCGGCCGCAACATGGCGCGCGAGTTTCTCGAGAACAATCAGTATGCGGGACCGGCTCCCGTTCCGCTCTATCAATATCAAGAGGTGGTCCGGTTGCAGAAGCTCAAGGACAATTGGTTGAGCCCGGAACTGCTGGTCAAAGCATTCAAGCATCTGGTGGTGGAACCAGACATCCTTTCCCAAATCGGCCCGGCAGTGAACGCGAGCAAATCGTTCCTGATTTACGGCCAGCCCGGAAACGGAAAAACCGCGCTTGCCGAATCGTTGTTCCGCGTTGAGACTGAGCCGATCTACATGCCCTACGCGCTCGAGTGCCAGGGCAACATAATCCAGATTTACGATCCGATTTATCACCAGAAGATCGAGGACGAAGAATCGGTCTTCACCGCGCTGCGGAACAATCTCCCCCATGACGGACGGTGGTTCAAATGCAAGCGGCCCTTCATCATCACGGGCGGCGAGCTCACGCTCGACATGCTCGACCTGAGCTACAACAAGGTTTCCAAGGTCTATGATGCTCCGTTCCAGCTCAAGGCGAACAACGGCATCTATCTCATCGACGACTTCGGCCGATCCAAAGCGAGTCCGGCGGAGATTTTAAACCGCTGGATCGTTCCGATGGAGCGTCACGTCGACTACCTGACCTTCCAGGCGGGCGGCAAGATGACGGTGCCGTTCGAAGCGTTCCTGATTTTTTCGACGAACCTGCGTCCGGACCAATTGGGCGACGAGGCGTTCCTCCGCCGCATTCAGTACAAGATGTTTCTGCGAAGTCCCAAAGCCCCGGAGTTCATCCAGATTTTCCGGCGCTTCTGCCAGACGCGCGAACTGGAGTGTCCGGACGGACTGGTGGAATCCTTCGTGCAGAAGCATTACATCCAGGGCGGAAAGCGCTTTCGGCGCTGTCACCCCCGGGACGTCGTGACGCACGCGATCGACATCATCAACTTCGAACGCCGCCCGCCTGCGCTGAACATGGAGATTTTGGATCGCGCTTTTCACAGTTGCTTCGTGGAAAACGTCGACGTCAACGATTGAGCGGCTACTTGCAGCGATCCGCAAGGCTCGGCTTTTCGCGATACTTTTCGTGGCAGTTCTCGCACGCGGCCGTGACGTCATTGGCGGCCGGCAGAATGTTTTCCTGATTCTTCGATTGCGCGGCTTTGTACGCCGTCATGCCGGCCTGACGCAATCCCTGGACGAACTCCGCCCAATCCGGATTGTTGAGCGGAACATTCAATCCGTTTGAGCATTTTCTTCCCGGGATGGTCAGCAGGCTCGCTGCTTCCGCGATGGCAAGCGAGGCATTCTCCACAGCCTGCCACTTCCCGTACGTGCTGGCCAGCGGATTGGTCGCCATCGAAGGATCCGGCGCTGGTTTCACACTATCGGGATTCTCGGTTTGCGCCGCGAAGATTACGTTCGAAGCTGGATAGATGATTCCCTTCATCAGTTGGGACAAATTCGCGGGAGTGCGGGGATTCGAGGCCGCGCCGCCCGGTTTGGCCGCGGGAGTCTGGGCAACCGCAAGCGTGCCCAGCATCACGAAAAGGATAGCTCGCATATGAGGCATCTTCTCCGAGTTCTTGGGCTCGGCGCAAGGCTTTACTCGGCCCACTCCCGTCGAATTTTTCCAAACACCATCAGATCGTGGAATGAGCCGTTCGAATACTCGGCATCGCGGAGCGTCCCTTCATGCAGGAAGCCCAGCCTCTTCGGAATCGCAATACTCCGCAGATTCCCGGCGGCGCAACAGATCTCGATGCGGTTCATCTCGCGTTCCCGGAACAGGTAAGTGACCATCGCGCGGGTGGAATCCGTCATAATTCCCTTGCCTTGCGTTGATTCGCCCAGCCAGTATCCAAGCTCGACTTTTCGATACAGCCGATTGATGCGGTGGGTCCCGATCACGCCGGCGAACCGCCCTTCTTGCCAGATTCCCGCGGTGATCCCATCGCCCGCGGCAAATTGTTCGAGGGCTGTTCGAATGAACGATGCCGAATCGTCCTCGACCAGCGTCGAATCCACCCAGGGGAGCCACTGCCGCAGATACGCGCGATCCTGGTTGACCAGCGCGAAAACCTCCGGCGCGTGCCGCTCCTCCAGAAGCCTCAGATCGACATCGGGGCGTACGATGAGACGAAACATAGTCTAAAACGGCACATCATCGTCTCCCACGCCCTGATCCATCGCCGGGGCCGACGGCTGGGGAGCCTGTCGAGGCCGCGGAGCGCTTCGCATGCCAGGTTCCTGCGAATATCCCTCATCGGCCGACGGACCGCCGCCCTCCCCGCGTCCGCCCAGCAGAATCACGTCTTCCGCCACGACTTCGGTGGTCCAGACTTTCTTGCCGTCTTTGTCGTCGTAACTTCGAGTCTGGATTCGGCCTTCGACATAGACCTGTTTCCCCTTGGTCAGGTACGGCGCGAGATTTTCGGCGCGCCAGAGGACGACATTCGTCCAGTTGGTTTCTTCCTTCCACTCCGCCGTCTGCTGATCTTTCCAACGCCGGTTCGTCGCCACCGAAAACTTCGTGACGGCGGTTTGCGAAGCGGTGTATGCGGTCTCTGCATCGCGGCCCAAATGGCCGATCAAAATCACTTTATTGACGCTACGGCTTGCCATGATTCCTGCACTCTAACACAAGGCAGCGCTATTCTGATGAGCATGCCTCGCTAATCGGATGTTCTCGCCGTCCCGCAAAATACTGTCTCTACGAGGGACTCCTCTGCGTGTGGCGCTCGCCTATCAGCAGGCAAGCGGCCGGCGCTTAAAACATCCGAAAATGGAGTGGGCATGAATCGCCGGACTTTTCTTAGCTCCCTCGGAGTGGCGGCCGCGACCGCATGGGCCGCCGATGAACACAGGACGCGCTACTACACTTTCGACCGGTATCAACTCCAGCAAGGCACGCAAACCGCCCGCGTGCATGAGTGGCTGAGCAAGGCCATCCTTCCGAAAATGACGGCGCTCAACGCGGGACCATTCATCGTGCTTGAAGCCGTTATCGCCCCGCACACCCCTGAAGTCGTCATGATCGCGGGATTCCAAAACTTTGACGATATCCGAACCGTTCAGGCGAAGCTCGATTCGGATCCCGAACTCCAGGCGGCGGCGGCGAAGATCGAGTCCGGACCCGAGCCGCTGTTTCAATCGCTCACAAGCTCAGTCCTGGAAGCCACGGCCTATTCGCCCGAGATCGCGGCACAAAAACACGATAAACCGCGTTATTTCGAGATCCGGCAATATCACTCCCCCACCTGGTCTCAGCTCCGGGCGCTGCACGAACGCTTCGCCGGACCCGAAATCAGAGTCTTCCACAAGTGCGGCATCTTCCCGATCCTCTATACCAGCACGCTCATCGGCGATAACATGCCGAACCTTACTTACCTCATTCCATTCGACTCGCTCGGCGCGCGTGAAAAAGCCTGGGACGCCTTTGCGGTCGATCCCGATTGGATTAAAGCGCGCAAAGAATCGATCGGCGCGCACGGCCAGATCACGATCGTGAATCAGATCTCGATCTACCGCGCCACGCCCTATTCGCCGGTTTCATGACCACGTTCCGCTACGCGAGCGATCAATCGCTGCTGGTCTACCTCGGCGAAAACATCGATCTCGAAACGCATCGCCGCGTCCTCAAACTGCTGCGGCTCCTCGAAGCGGAGCCAATCCCCGGCGTCCGGAATCTTCATCCGGCGTACAACTCGATCCTCATCGTCTTCGATCCGCTCGATCAGGAACACGGCAATATCGAGCACACGGTCGCGACTTATCTCGAACGTCTCGACACGGTTCAGCTCGCCGAGCCTCGCGTCGTCGAAATCCCGGTGATTTACGATGGCCCCGATCTGGCCGATGTTGCCCGGTTCCACTCCATGACCACAGATCGCGTCATAGAAATCCACTCGCGAGCGATCTACACGGTCTACTTCGTGGGCTTCGTCCCCGGATTCGCGTATCTCGGCGGACTACCCAAGGAACTTGCAACACCGCGCCTCGAATCCCCGCGCAAACGAGTCCCTAAAGGCAGCGTGGCGATCGGCGGCGCGCACACCGGCGTTTATCCCTTCGACACTCCAGGAGGCTGGCGCCTCATCGGCAAAACTCCGCTCGAAATCTTCGACCCGGAATCGCGCGAGCTCAGCAAGCTCAGTATCGGCGATCAGGTCCGCTTCCGCCCGCAATGATCATTCAGGTCCAGTCCCCGGGGATGTTCACCACCGTGCAGGATCTCGGCCGTTTCGGCTACGGTCCCATCGGCGTTTCGCCTTCGGGCGCGGCCGATCCCGTCGCGCTTCGTATCGGCAATCTTCTTGTCGGCAACGCGGAACACGATGCGGCCCTCGAAATGACGCTGCTTGGCGGAACCTTCGTATTCCCGGACGGCGGACTCATCGCTCTGGCGGGGTCCGATTTTTCTTCCCCGATTTCGATGTGGACCGCGCATCAACTCCAACCTGGAGCGAGTCTCAAACTCGGGCCCACCCGCGGCGGCGCGCGATGCTACCTTTGCGTCCACGGAGGAATCTCCGTGAAGCGTCTCCTCGGCAGCGCCTCGACGCACATCCTTACCGGCCTCGGCGGATTCGAAGGCCGCCCGCTCAGAAAAGGCGACTTTCTCACGATTGGCGAATCGCGGCCATCGCACCCACGCGCAATCGCGCCGGAGATCCTTGAGAAACTTAAACCAAGAAAAATCCTGCGGGCTACCGTGGGGCCGCAAACCGAGTGGTTCGCCAAAGAATCAGTCCGGACATTCTTCAGCGCGCCCTACGTAGTGACGGAGGAATCGAACCGCATGGGCTTGCGGCTCGAAGGTCCCGCGCTCGACACTCCACATGGCGGCCAGATGACCTCCGAAGGAGTCTCTCTCGGCGCGATCCAGATCCCGGCGGGCGGCAAACCGATCATCCTCTTCGTCGAGCAACAAACCACCGGCGGCTATCCGAAAATCGCGAACATCATTTCCGCGGATCTACCCAGCGTCGGCCAGCTCCGGCCGCGCGACGAGGTCCGTTTCGAATTCGTCACGCCCGAAGCCGCCAGAGCAGCCATCCGGGAGCAAGAGTCCCTGATCCAGTCCGTCATTCTCTAAATTCGTGTTCATTCCCGTTTATTCGTGGCTGATATCATTTTCCTGATGCACATCGATCTCAACTGCGACATGGGCGAGATCCCCGAACAGATCGCCGACGGCACGCAAGAGTCCCTGATGCGCTCCATCACCTCCGTCAACATCGCCTGCGGAGGCCACGCGGGAGACGAGCGCACGATGAAAACCACGATCGAACAGGCTCTCCGGTGGAATCTCACGATCGGCGCGCACCCCGGTTATCCCGATCGCGAGAATTTCGGCCGCATCGAAATGAATCTTCCCGCCGGCCAGATCGAGGAATCGATCTACGGACAGATCCGCAGCCTCGCCGAAATCGCGGCGACCTACGCCACCGCTATCGTCCACGTCAAACCCCACGGGGCGATCTACAATCAGGCCGTCAACAACGCGGCGCTCGCCCGCGCGATCGCCAACGGCGTGGCGCGATTCAGTAAAGACGTAGTTCTCGTCGGCCTCGCCGGATCCCCGATGCTTCAAGTCTTCCGCGACGCCGGATTCCGAGTCGCCGCCGAAGCCTTCGCCGACCGCCAGTACGAGCCCGACGGCACTCTTCGCAATCGGAAATTCCCCGACGCTCTCATCCGCGATCCGCAAAGAGCCGCCGGACAAGCCGTCCGCATCGCGAAAAAACAAGGCGTCATCGCCTCCGATGGATCCATCGTACCGATCGACGCCCAAACGATCTGCATCCACGGCGATACTCCCGGAGCCCCCAAGATCGCCGAAGCCGCCGCGGCCGCGTTGCAGGGCTCCGGTGTCGCCCTCCGGCCGCTCGCCATCTGAACGGGAACAAAGCCGCGAGCATCCGGAGCGGAGCAATTTCGCCCATTCGCCAGTGTGTCAACCGCCGCATGTCGTTTTTGGATATCTTCGATAGATCGCAATGCCGCTCATCTTCACGAACCCGGCGGGAATCTGGGAAGAAACGCCCATTGTCGCCGGAGGTCCCGGCCACCTGCGCCGCGGTCCGGCAGGCGAGGCAGAATGGGACGCCGTGGTGGATTCGATGGCGGGGCGCGGCGCGCGCTCAACAGAACCGCGCACGTCGGCAAGCGGATCTTTCAAAAGGAGTCTCATGACCACACCAAATCGCAGAGAATTTCTCGGCCTGCTCGGCTTCGGCGCCTTGGCCCTCCGCGCCGCCGATCCGCCGAAGTTTCCCAAAGGCGCCATCATACGGACCATCCTCAAAGACGTGCCCCCCGAATCTCTCTCGGGCGGAGCCACTCTCTTCCACGAGCACATGTCTCTCGCTCCCGATTTCATGCCGCGCTGGATGGCCGCCTCCGCCCGTACGCGCGGGGCCACTCCCCCGCCTGCCCAACCGCAGCCCCAGCCTTTTTTCATGGAAGATCTCGACCTCATGGTCAGCGAGATGAAAGCCGCCCAAGCCGATGGAGTGGCCTGCATTGTCGACGGCGGTCACGCCGACATGGGCCGCAGTCTCGATTTTCTGAAGCAGCTTTCGGAAAAGTCCGGCCTGCCCATTGTCGCCGGAGCCGGTTTCTACACCGACCCCTTTTACCCCGACAAAGTCCGCGAATGGAGCGAAGACCAAATCGCGGGGGACCTGATCCGGCAGGCGCGCACCGAGCCCGTCGGCGTCTTCGGCGAGATCGGAAGCTGGGACGAGATCACCGATACCGAGCGCAAAGTTTTCCGCGCCATCGCGAAGGCTCACAAAGAAACGAATCTTTCGATCTTCACCCACACCGGCATCCCCGGAAAATCCGCGATGGAGCAGCTCGACATCCTCGAACACGGCGGAGTCAAGCCCGACCGCATCGTCATCGGCCATCTCGGCAACCTGGTCGACAATGACGTGAAGGTCCACAAAGAAATCTGCAAACGCGGAGCCTTCATCGGTTTCGATCGCCAGGGCGGCCCGGGAGACGCGCGCCAAGTCCCTATGGTGCTGGCCCTGATCGAGGCCGGCTACGCATCGAATCTGATGTTCTCCTCCGATCTCTCCAGCGCCGCCCAACTAAAAAAGAACAACGGCGGCGGCTACGCGAAAACGCTGACAGTGTGGGGCAAGAAACTCTCCGAAGCCGGGGTGAAAGACGATACGATGCGGCAGATCCTCACGGATAACCCACGCCGCTTCCTGGCGTTCGTCCCTAAGTCCAAACACGTGTGATCTGTACGATGAAATCGGCCGCAACTTTCGCGTCTTAAGAGACTGGAACTTAGCCCGGCAGCATCTTGGAAATGTCGTTATAAATCACGAACACCACGACGACCATCAGGAACACAAATCCGACCTTCACCACCGCTTCCTTTACCTTCAAATCCACGTCTCGCCGGAGCAGCATCTCGACCAGCAGCATCAGGATCACGCCGCCATCGAGAATCGGAATCGGAAGCAGGTTGAAGATCGCCAGGTTCAGGCTCACCGCCGCCATCAGACCGATGAACGTCGCTGCGCCTTCGCGAGCCGCCTGTCCGGACATCTGCGCGATGCCCACAGGTCCAACGATCGACTTCGGCGACATGCGCCGCTCGATCATTCCTTCCAGGAATTGGAAAATCAGTTTCGCGCTCTTTACGTTCTCGCGCGCGGACTCAGTCACCGCCTGCGCGAGCGGCAGCTTCACGATCTCAACGCGCGATTCCACCGTCAGGCCGATGACCCAGCGCTCCTGCCCGGAATGCTCGGGGTCGCCCTTCACCGGCTTCACCGTCACGGCGTGCTGAGCGCCGTTGCGCAGATAGACGAGATTTAGCGGAGCGCCGTCCGTCTCCTTCTCAATCTCGTGCAGGCGATAAATCGACCGCAGCGGCTGACCGTTCGCGGTGAGCAGAATATCGCCGTTTTGCAAACCGGCCTGCTGCGCGGCCATCCCGGGAGATACGCTGCCTACCTGAACTTCCGTCTCCTGCGTCCATCCGAGCCGTCCGATCCCGTCACGCTCGTCCAGCGTCGGCGTTAATGTCAGACGGAGGCGCTCGCCATTGCGCATCACCCAAACATCGATCGGCCGTTTCGCGCTCGCGATCTCCTTCATGGCGATGTCTTCCCATGTCGGATCTACGACGTCGTCAATCTGGACCACCCGATCGCCTGCCTTTACTCCAGCCTTCGCCGCACCGCCGTCCGGCACCACATAACCCACAACTGGATCCTTGGGCGTCGGAACTTTCGGATAGTGCTGCATGAACAGCCCCGCCAGCAGGACGATTGCAAGCACGACGTTGATCGCGGGCCCGGCAAAGGTAATGATCAACCGCTGCCATCTTGGTTTTGCCATCAGGCTCCGCGGATCCTGCGCGGCTGTCTCATCGCCCGGCTGATCACCCGCCATCTTTACGTAACCGCCCAGGATCGGCAGCAGGGAAAAGCGGAAATCCGTATCGCCGTGCTTAAATCCGAACAGCCTTGGGCCGAATCCGAAGCTGAATGTCTCCACCTTCACATCGAACATCCGCGCTGCGAGATAGTGGCCGAGTTCATGGAGCAGGATCATCACGCCAATGAGAACCAGATACCACCAGATGTTCTGCAAAATCGCCATATGTTCTTAGTCTTTTACGCGCCTAACACGGCTTCGGTTTGGATTTTCATCACCCTTCGAGCCGCCGCCCGCGACTCCCGATCAATTTCGAGCACTTCCTGTACCGAACGCGGCTCGCGGCTTGGCATGCACTGCAAAGTCTCCTCGATTGTTTCGGCGATCGCGGGAAACGAAATTCTGCCCGCCAGAAACGCTTCCACGGCAATCTCATCGGCGGCATTGAGCGTTACCGTTGCCGAGCCTCCCGCTTCCTGGGCGCTATATGCCAATTTTAATAGAGGAAACTTTTTAAAATCAGGAGGATCGAACGTCCAACGGGCCGCTTGCGTCCAATCGAGACGCGGTACCGGGGCCGCAGCGCGCTCCGGGTAGGTCAGCGCGTACTGGATCGGCATTCGCATATCCGTCGCTGAAACCTGCGCGATCACGCTGCCATCAGTGTACTCCACCATAGCGTGAACTTTCGATTGCGGATGCACCACCACTTCTATGTCTTTCGGCGGGAGATCAAATAGCCAGCAGGCTTCGATCACTTCGAAACCCTTGTTCATCAGGGTCGCGGAATCAATCGTAATCCGTTGACCCATCTGCCATGTTGGATGATTCAACGCCTGCTGTGGCGTCACCTTTTCGAGCTCTGAAGCCGGTGTCTCGCGAAACGGGCCGCCCGAGGCGGTCAGAATCAACTTCGCGACCTCATCACGCCGCCCGGCGCGCATGCACTGATGTGCGCCGTTATGCTCGCTATCGACAGGAATCAATTCCGATCCCGATTCCCGCATCGCATTGATTACTAAACGCCCGCTTGCGACCAGGACTTCCTTATTCGCCAAGCCCACGCGCTTGTTCGCACGAACTGCCTCGTAGGTCGCCTCGAGTCCTTCGACACCCACGATTGCCGACATGACGAATCCGGCTTCCGGCGCGGTGGCGGCCTTTACGCGAGCAGCGGCGCCACAGCCAAGTTCAGGCTCGGCAATGCCTTTCGATTTCAGATTCTCGCGCAAGTCGTTGAGGACACGATCGTCGGCCACAATCGCAACCTGGGGTTTGAATTCGGCAATCTGATCCGCCAGCAACGTTACGTTCCGTCCGGCTACCAATGCATAAATTGCATAACGATCAGGCCAGCGCCGAACCACATCGAGAGTGCTGGTACCGATAGAACCGGTTGAACCAAGAAGCGTGAGAAGGGTCACTCGATCTTGATGATAGCACTAACTTCGGAACCCTGAACCTCTTCGAAAGTGGACCCCAAAGGGGCGCCGGGGAGGTTTGCTTCAGGGGTCTTTAATGAGGTTAGTCTCGCTTTGGTGGGAGTTGCCTCCCCGGCTTGATTCCAATATTAATATACTGAGCTGCGGATTGCAACAGTTTTTTGTAGATCGGCCTTAAATTTTTTTCATGACTGATTCTTTTCAATTAGATAACATGCTGTCCATCACCTGAAGGTGGTGCTACTCTGGTCACTTCTTAACTTCAACTCCAGCCCACTCTTCCAAAACACGGATCATCGAGCAGAAATCGTCTTCCCCGAAGCCGGAGGCTATCGTCGCTCGAAGCATTTGTTCTGTCAGCGCGGTTGCAGGACACGGAACATCCAGCGATTTGGCGGACTCAAGCGCGAGGCCGACGTCCTTGGCCATCCATTTCGTGGCGAAGTTCGTTTTGAAGTCGCGGGCGAGAATATAAGGCGCTTTGAAGGAAATTAGCCCGCTTTTCGCTGCACTATTGTTCAAAATGTCGAGCATCAGTTCCGGCGCGATCCCACCTTTGGCCGCCAGGACCATGCCCTCGCCGAACGCCTGCATGATATTGGCAAGAATGAGGTTCTGCGTCAGTTTGGCCTGTAGCCCCTGTCCTGCCGCGCCGCAATAGTAAAAGACTTTGCCCATGATCTCGAAATAGGGCTTCGCCTTCTCGTACGCTGCCTGGTCGCCGCCGATCATGAAGGTGAGCGTGGCGCCTTCGGCCCCCGGTTTTGATCCGGTGCAGGGCGCGTCGAGGAAGTGTGCGCTCTTGGCGGCGAATCGAGCGCCGATCTCTTTGCTGACCGATGGAGCGATTGTGCTGCAATCGGCGACGACGGCGTCTTTTCGGATTCCCTCGATCAACCCCGACTTCCCGGTCGTGATGGCGCGCGCCATCGCACTGTCTCCAACGCAATAGAAGATGTAGTCGGCTCGCTCGGCGACTTCTTTCGGAGTGGAGCAGGCCGCTCCCTTTCCCTCTTTCGCGAGTTCTACTGCTTTCAAACCCGTGTTGGACCATAACGCGACCTCGTGGCCGCTTTTCAAGAGGTGGCGGGCCATCGGGTAGCCCATGATTCCTAATCCGAGGAAGCCGAGTTGTGCCAAGGGAGTCTCCTTTTTTGAAAGAAGTCAGGAGTCAGAAGTCCGGAGTCAGAATGCATTCGCCTGCGATGAGGTTTTCATTCCGACTGCGGAATCCTGACTTCCGGCTCCTGAGAAAGTATGATTCTAACAATGCGGCCAACTGTTCTGGTGACTCGACGAATTTATCCTGAGGCGATTGAATTCCTAAAACAGCATGCGGAGGTAGATTACAACTCGACGGACGACATTCTTTCGCCGGCGGATTTATTGGCTCGCGCCAGGGGAAAAGACGCGGTGGTCAGCCAGCTTGTCGACAAGTTCACACGCGATGTACTGGCTCAGATGGACGTCAAGATCATCGCAAACGTCGCGGTGGGGTTTGACAACATCGACGTTCCGGCCGCCACGGAACGCGGGATTCTGGTTACGAACACCCCCGATGTGCTGACGGACACCACAGCCGACCTTGCCTTTGGACTCATGATGGCAGCCGCGCGGCGGTTGATCGAAACGCACGAGTTTGTGCATTCGGGCAAGTGGAATCGATGGTCGATCGACATGCTCGTGGGACAGGACGTGCATCATCGGACGCTGGGAATCCTGGGGATGGGGCGTATCGGGCAGGCGATGGCTCGCCGAGGCAAGGGATTTTCGATGCGCGTGCTGTACAACGACGCAGCTCCTGTCGATTTCGACGCCGAGTATGTTTCGAAAGATCAGTTGCTGCGTGAATCGGACTTTATCAGCATCCACGTTCCTTTGACGGCGGAGACCAGACACTCCATCGGGGAGGCGGAGTTGAGAACGATGAAAAAGACGGCAATCATCGTCAACACTTCACGAGGTCCCGTGATCGATGAAGCGGCGTTGGCGAGAGCGCTGCAAGAAGGGTGGATTGGCGGCGCGGGAATCGATGTTTTCGAGAGCGAGCCGCAGGTTCATCCGGAGTTGCTGAAGTGCCGGACCGCGGTGCTGGCGCCGCATATCGGGTCCGCATCTGTGGAGACGCGAAAAGGCATGTCGATGATCGCGGCTGAAAGCGCAGTGGCGGCAATCGGAGGGCGGCGCCCGAAAAACCTGCTTAATCCTGCGGCGTGGGATTCGATTTCATCCCGGAAAGAAGCCTGAGCACGAGCAGGTCGGACGGCTGAAAAGTAGTGACCGGCACGTTGGTCAGGTCCTCATCGCGCTCAACGACGTGGCTGCGAATCATGGTGCGAAGCTGGTCGATGGAAACTCCAAGTTCCTCGGCGGCTTCGGCTTCCGAGTATTGCGACTTCCCCGTTCTGGATAGCTGCATCGAGAGCACAGTTCCTCTGTTGACCTTCTGTTAAGAATTCTAAGGTCATAAGAGTGCCTGCCCAATTGGTAAGACCGCTTATTTACGCTACGGTATCGCCTGACGTACCTGTGTACTAAGAATCGGTGGATATCATTTGGAATGAGGATCTTCGAAGAGATTTAGCCGGATTCAGGGCAACCCGCGGGAGGCCGGTTCGGGCGAATACGCTTTTCCCCGCACCATGGCGGCAGCGGTTCCGGTGCGCGCCGGCAACAACGGAGATACTTTACGGCGGCGAGTGCCGTAAACTCGAAGTGATGGCTGACAATAAGTCCGTCCTTCGTCCCCCCACGGAAGTTTTGACCCGCGGATTCGACCCGAGCCTTTCGGTGGGGTCCGCACGTCCGGCGGTGTTCCGGAGTTCGACATACGTCTTCTCGAGCCCCGAAGCGGCAGAGCGCGCTTTCGACATTATGGCCGGGCGAGGCACGCTCGAGCCGGGCGAGAAGGTAGACCTTGTTTATTCGCGCTTCAATCACCCGAACGCGGAGATTCTGGAGGAGCAGATTGTTCCTCTGGAGGCCGGAGCGCGCTCGGCCCTGGTCTTTAACTCCGGCATGGCGGCGATCATGACCGCGCTGTTCGCGTTTTTGAAGCCCGGCGACACGGTGGCCTACACGGTGCCGATCTATGGCGGAACGCAGAAGCTGATCGAGAATTTTCTCGCCGGCTGGGGCGTAAACGGAATCGCGCTGCGGGCTGGCCAGACGGATCAGATCGACGCAGCGCTGCGGTCGGCAAAGAACGTGAGGATCGTGCTGGTGGAGACTCCGGCGAACCCGACGGTGATCATGACGGATATTCTGCGGGTGTCGAAAACGGCTCGGGATCTTCCGGGAGAAAAACCGATCGTGATGGTGGACAACACGATGCTCGGGCCGGCGTTTCAGCATCCACTGGATCTGGGGGCGGATCTGGTGCTGTATTCGGCGACGAAGTATTTGTCCGGGTTCAGCGATTTGATCGGCGGAGTGGCGCTGGCTTCGGATCGCGAGTTGATTCAGAAAATGCGATCGATGCGCGGGTTGTTTGGCAACATTCTACAGCCGGACGAGTGCTGGATGCTCGATAACCGGTTGCCGACGGTGGGCCTGCGGATGAACCGCCAGAGCAAGAACGCGCAGCGAATCGCAGAGCGGCTGGCGCGTCATTCGAAGATCAAGAAAGTGATGTATCCGACACTGTTCGACGATCCGGAGCAGATCCGGATCAGCCGGGCGCAGTGCGAGTTCGCGGGCGCCATGTTTTCGCTCGACCTGGTGGGCGGCAAACGGGCAGCGTTCGAATTTTTGAGAAACCTGGAGCTGGCGCGGAATGCGGTGTCGCTCGGCGGAGTAGAGACGCTGGTGTGTCATCCGAAAACGACGACGCATTCGGGATTCACCGAAGAGCAGTTCGCGGAGGCGGGGATTACCGACGGCCTCGTGCGCGTGTCGGTGGGGATCGAGGACTGGCGGGATTTGCTCGGGGATTTCGAGAGGGCGCTGGACGCGGTTTAGGCCGCCAAAGAAGGCTGCTACGCCGGCGCGGCACGAGCGGCGTTTACCTGCTCCACCACTCTGCGATCGTATCCGGAGGCATGTGAGCCAGAACGTGTTGGGCCATTTCCTTTAATCGATCCGCGCTCGATACCGGACCGGTGTAGCAGTGCCCCTTGGCGGCTCCGTAGACGAAGAGGCCTTCATAATGCGGAGACTCGGTCTTCCGCATCCATTCCTGGAGTTTTCGAGTGCCGTTGTTGAGGAAAAAATTGTCCGCATCTCCGACGTAAACGCGGACTTTGTCCTGAAGCTTGGGAGCGAGCGTGGACCAGTTCTTCTCCAGATGATTCCGGAGATCGTAGTGTTCCTTCCAATACTCGGCCACGCGAGGGTTCATGACGCCGGTTTTCTTATCCCAAAGAGGATCGAAGAAGCCGTCTTCCCCGAGAGGGCCGAAAACAGCGGACCAGATGTCGAGCTGCTCGCCGGAGCGGCCGTGTGTTCCATTGACCAGCTCATAGCGATTGCGTTCTTCTGAGGTCTGGCGAATCTGGCCGTTGATCTCGCGGCTGTTCACCGTGGGAACTTTGCGCCATTCGAATTCCTTGTAGAACGCGTTTTTGTCGTGATAGATATCGACGCCTTCGACGTCGGAAAAATCGACCGAATCGGGGCAGTAGGACCATGTGCCTCCGAAGAAATCGGGATGGAAGATTTGCAGCGCGAGCGATTCCCAGCCGCCAGTGGAGCCTCCCGAAAGCAGCCGGGCCCAGGGCTGGCGGATCACCCGGAAGCGTTTCTCAACTTCGGGGATGAGCTCCTTCATGATCGCATCGCCGTACGGGCCGACGTTGACCGAGTTGACGGCGTAGGAGTCGTCAAAATAAGGATTCGGGTGCTGGAAAGTCACGACAAGCATGCGCGGGAAATCATCGCGATTCCATTGACTGGCGAATTCGCGATCGGCGGCGTCGAAGCGCATGGGAGCGGCAGTGGAGAAATGTCCCTGCTCGTACAGGACCGGATAAGAAATGCTGGTCTTGTCGTAGTCGCGAGGGAGGAGAACGGTGGCGCCGAGATAAATCGGGCGGCCCCAAAATTTCGTGAGAATGCCGCTCTGGATTTTGAAACGGCGGACGAAGGTGGAATCCGGCAGCGGCGCGATCTGCGGGATCGCTTTGTCGCACAGCAGGGAAATGCGGTAACCCTTGTTCGCATCGAGAGTAAGTTTCTGCGGAGTGCTGTAGAGATTGCCGGGCGAGCGCGGCCAGTGCTGGCCTTCCCACTGATCGTCGTGCATCCAGATCACGTGGCCGTCGGAGCGATGGAATTCGGAATAAATATTGACCATCGCCTGCACCCAATATTCGCCGGGTGGAATTTCGGACAGGCTGCGGACGGGCGAACCGAGGTCCGTGGCGTCGATGACGGCGGGCGCGGCGGGATGGAGTGCTTCAATGTCGCGTCCGAAGAAAGGCACGCCCAGGCGGCCGATTTGAAGACGGGGCTCGCGATCGTTGGTGCGCGAGATCATCACATAGACTCGCCCGGTGATCGGTCCGGCGTGCGCGGACGCGGGGAAGGAAATCTCGAATCGCGTGTCCGCGGCCAAGGCGGTCGCCGCCAGGAGTACGGCGGCCTGAAGCAGTTTAAGCATGATGGAATATTCTACTGCGGGACGAGCTCCACTACGGCCGCGCCTGAAAAATGCGATCGCGATTTGGGCGAACCAATTCGCGCCGCTCAACGTCGATAATGTTTACACCTGTGGACCTATCACGGCTCAAGCCTGTGCATGAAGGACGGATTCTGCTGCTGGCGCTCGGGGCAGGGCTGCCGGCCATCGTCACGGTCCTGATCATTTTGTGGTGGACCGGAGATTACACGCCGAAGGTCCAATGGACTTTGACCGTACTGATCCTGGGGTGCTGGATCGGATTCGCGGCGGCGGTGCGGGAGAGGGTCGCGCTCCCGCTGCGGACCATCGCGAATCTGCTGGAAGCGATGCGCGAAGGGGACTATTCGATTCGCGCGCGGGGGGCGAAGGGCGAGGACGCGCTCGGCGACGTGATGGCGCAAGTGAACGAAATGGGCGCCACGCTCCAGGCGCAGAGGCTGGGCGCCCTCGAGGCTACGACGCTGTTGCGCAAGGTGATGGAGGAGATCGATGTCGCGATCTTCGCCTTTGACGCCAACCGGAAATTAAAGCTGGTGAACCGCGCCGGAGAGCGCTTGCTGGCGCAGCCTGCCGAGCGCACGATTAACGCGGAAGCCGCATCGCTCGGGCTCGACGAGTTTCTGGAAGGGAACGAATCGCAGAACATTCAGCGGACGTTTCCTTCAGGCGCGGGACGCTGGGGCATCCATCGCGCGATGTTTCGCGAGGGCGGACTGCCGCACACACTGCTCGTGGTGACGGACCTGACGCGAGCGCTGCGCGAAGAGGAATTGCAGGCCTGGCAAAGGCTGGTGCGAGTGCTTGGACACGAGCTGAACAATTCGCTGGCCCCGATCAAATCGATCGCGGGAAGTCTCGAGATGCTGGTGAAGCGCGATCCGCTGCCGGAGGATTGGCGGGAAGACACCCAACGAGGGCTATCGATCATCGCGACAAGAAGCGAAGGATTGAGCCGATTTCTGGGCCAGTACGCGAGGCTCGCGAAACTGCCGCGTCCGCAGCTCGCCCCGGTGGAGGTGGGACCGTGGATCCGCCAGGTGACGGGGCTCGAAGTCCGTATCCGGCCCGTGCTGCACGAAGGACCGGAGATGACCATTCAGGGCGATCGCGACCAGCTCGATCAGTTGCTGATCAATTTGCTCCGCAACGCCGTAGATGCGTCGATGGAGACCAGGGGCGGAGTGACGGTCGCCTGGGCGAGGCTCGGCGCGATGGTCGAGGTACGAATCATGGACGAGGGACCGGGCTTGTCCAACACGGCGAATCTGTTCGTGCCGTTCTTCACCACCAAACCGGGAGGATCGGGGATAGGGCTGGTGCTGAGCCGGCAGATCGCGGAGGCTCACGGCGGCTCGCTCGATTTGAGGAATCGAACTGATGCTCAGGGGTGCGAAGCAAGGCTGCTCTTGCCTGCTTAATTCCTATTCGGCGGCGCGATTGGCGTAGTTGCGCCGATAGTAGGTTTGATACTCGCCGGATTTTACGTGCGCGATCCAATCCGGATTCGCCCGATACCAGTCGATGGTCGCTTTCAGGCCGTCTTCGAATGGAATCTCGGGAACCCATCCTGTCTCGCGGCGGATTTTCGCGCTGGAAAGCGCGTAGCGCCGGTCGTGCCCGGGGCGATCCTTCACCGCCGTGATCAGCGATTCAGGCTTGCTCACGGCCGCAAGCAGACGCTTCACGACTTCGAGATTCGGGAGCGCGCGGCTGCCGCCGATGTTATAGACCTGTCCGGGCCGTCCGCGCTCGATCACGGCGAGAATCGCCCGGCAATGATCGTCGACAAACAGCCAATCGCGAATCTGCATTCCATCGCCGTAAATCGGCAGCGGTTTGTCTTCAATCGCATTCGAGATCATCAGCGGGATCAGTTTCTCGGGAAACTGAAACGGCCCGTAATTGTTCGACGCGCGCGTGACGATCACCGGCAAGCCGTAAGTGGTGAAGTAAGACAGCGCGAGAAGGTCGGAGCCGGCTTTTGACGCCGAATAGGGGCTCGACGGGCGCAGAGGAAAATCCTCATTCGCTTCATAGGGTGGATCGATGGATCCGTAAACCTCGTCGGTGGAGACATGGATGAATCGAGGCACCTTATGTAAACGGGCCGCCTCGAGTAAAGTGAACGTCCCGCCAAGATTCGTTTCGAAAACGGGAACGGGTGAAAGAATGCTCCGGTCAACGTGCGATTCAGCGGCGAAGTTGACGATCACGTCAGGCGCGGCTTCCCTTATGACCGAGTCCACAAGCGTGGCGTCGCAGATATCGCCCTGCACGAAGCGGTAGCAGGGATCCCTGGCGATTTTCGCCAGGTTCTCAAGATTCCCTGCGTAAGTGAGTTTGTCGAGATTGACGACGGTGGGTTTTTCTCCCGGATGATCCAACAGGAGCCGGACAAAGGCGCTGCCGATAAAACCCGCGCCGCCCGTAACCAAAAACTTCATTTGTGTTGTATTTCCCAATCGTATTGAATCGAGGGATCGTTGTGAGCGAAGCGACCCTCATCCTGCGGATCGTAGAAGCGATTCGTGACGTAAACAAGCACCCCCGGCGCTTCGCCGATCACTTTGTATCCGTGACCGACTCCCGGCGGAATCAGAAGCTGCCAGGGGCGGAGGGCGCCAAGGTAGATCGTATTCTTCACGCCGAACGTTGGTGATGCCGGCCGCAGATCCACAAGAGCGGCCTGAAACATTCCCGCCATCGGAACCCAGAGGTCCGTCTGATAGCGGTGGTAATGAAACGCTTTAATCGTCCCCGGATAACTCAGCGCTGCGGAAACCTGCGTGGACTCCGTTGGGAAATCCTGCGCCAGCCCTTGTTTCATCCTCACAACTTCAAGGAAGTATCCGCGGTCATCAGGCCACAGATCATACGGCTTGAGTTTGACTCCCTGAATCAGATCTGCGGCATCGACGCTTCGGATTAATTTGCCGATGCCTGCCTCGCAGGAGGGAGTAGAGATGGTTGCGCCGGAACTGGGGCTCACTAAGCTCAGATTAACATCTCGTGAATGCTACTCGGCAATTAATTGGATTTCCCCCACGCCGCCTTTCACATCGACGTGTATCGTTACCGGAGCGTTCTCATGCGCCGGATTGATCCACGCATCTCCGCGCTTTTCCAAGCCGCGAACGTTGATGTTTCCGATTCCGCCTTTGGCGTTCGCAACAATGCCGACGCTGGAAGGCAGATAGATCGTCGCCTGCCCGACCCCGCCGTGCACATTTACCGAATAATCGCGAGAAGGTTTCCCGCGCAGATCGACGCGCACCTGGCCGACGCCGATATTCATTTCCAGGCTGCGCAGACTGACAGAGCCGAGGTTCATCCTCGCTTCACCGGCGCCAAGATGCGCGACCACATCGAGCGGAACCGTGTCGTTCAGGCGGACGTTCCATTTGTAAGTGGTGTGATGGCCGCCGTGGCTCCCGCCCGGCTGCTCGATTGTGATCTGCTTGCGGAAACTGCTGGAGTCGACGCGCATCACCGGCTTCCAGGATGGAACGTTGTACGTGAAGTCGGCCTCGGCCAATTTGGGAGATCCTCCATCCACCGTGAGTTCGCCCACGCCCATTTTGATTTCAACGCGCGCCATCTCTGTTTTGTCGAGCTCGACGGCCTGCGTTTCGTGCTGTTCGGGGCCGGTCTCCACATTGATGTCACAACCGGCTAGAAGCAAAGCCACTGCGGCCAATGTCGCTGGTTTCATTTGTGTCCCCGCTTGCTGGATACGCATGGCGCCAGTCCGTTGTTCCCGGATTTTAGTCAGACGCGCCAGTAATCCGGACGCCAGTTGCTGATCGATTCTTTGATGGCTTTCGGCTCGAGATTGTCCGAAAGACACTTTTCAACCAACGCGGGAACTTCCGCATCGGAGGCGAAGCGGATCGCGATGAGCTGGCCCTCGCTGAGTTCAGTTGCGCGCCCGCTCAGTGCGGGCGGGAGCAACCGTTCCAGCCGCAAGCGCTCTTCCAGGCGAATCACACGATCCTGCACCTTGAGCGAATAGAGGCGGATCTTGAACAGCGCCACAATCGCCCATATGGCCGCCACCAAATGCGCCGCCGCCGAAGCATCCAGATGTCTGGCGAGGTTGTAAATGGCGGCGATCAATAGCAACAGCCCGACCGGCGCCAGGAAAAAGTGAAATGCCGGATCGAGCTTGGCGTGATTCTGAAGATTTTGAGGTTTTCTCTCCATAATATTTATGAATCATAGTGCGTTTGAATATCGCGCACAAGCGCTCACCTAACGGAGTAAATTAAAGTAACAATGTAAAGCATGAGTCCCTCACAACGTCCAACGGTGAATCGTCAATTCGTGCTCGTCTCGCGGCCGGTCGGGCTGCCGAAAGAATCGGATTTCAAACTTGTGGAGACGCCGGTCCGCGAATTGAGCGGCGGCGAAGTGCTCGTTCGCGCGGCATTTCTTTCAGTCGACCCATACATGCGCGGCCGCATCAGCGGAATGAAGAGCTACGCCGCTCCCGTGGAGATCGGGCAAATGATTGTCGGCGGCGGCGTCGCTGAGGTGATCGAATCGAAGAATCCCGAATTCAAGCCGGGCGACTTCGTCGACATCTACATGGGCTGGCAGGAGTATGCGATCTCGAATGGGAAGAATTTGCGCAAGCTCGATCCATCGATTCCGGTTTCTACCGCGCTTGGCGTGCTGGGAATGCCCGGCTTGACCGCGTATTTCGGCCTGCTCGATGTTTGCGGTCCAAAACCCGGCGAGACAGTCGTTGTCTCGGGCGCGGCAGGAGCGGTGGGATCCATCGTCGGCCAGATCGCAAAGATCAAGGGCTGCCGGACCGTCGGGATCGCAGGCGGCGACGACAAGGTCGAGTGGATCAAGAAGGAGTGCGGCTACGACGAAGCATTCAACTACAAAACCACAACAGACTACGCCGCGAAGCTGAAGCAACTCTGCCCTGACGGAATCGATTGCTACTTCGATAACGTCGGCGGCACGATCACGGATGCGATCTTCACCGCGCTCAACGTCCATTCCAGAATCGCGATCTGCGGGCAGATCTCGCAGTACAACAATACGAAGCCCGAAATGGGTCCGCGGCTTTTCGGCGCGCTGATCGTCTATCGCGCGAAAGTGGAGGGATTTCTCGTGACCGATTACGCCCCCCGGTTCGGGGAAGCGTTTAAAGAGATGACTGCATGGATTCGCGAAGGAAAGCTCAAGTACCGGGAGGACATCGTGCAGGGTTTCGAGAATATGCCAAAGGCGTTCATCGGCCTCCTCCAGGGTGAGAATATCGGAAAGCGAATCGTCAAGATCTAGGCTCGCGCAACCGCGCAAAGATGCCGCTAGAATCGTACCGATGCGCCTTGCTCCTTTTCTGATCGCACTAGCGGCCGTCGCTCAAACGCCCGGATTCGACCTGCCGGACGACGTTGTTCCGAAAAAGCACACGATCGACATGACGATCGATCCGGGAAAGGACACGTTTGAGGGGACCGCGCGGATCGAAGTCGAGCTGAAGAAGTCGACGTCGGTCATTTGGGTCAACGCGAAAGACCTCACGCCAATCGAGGCGTCGGCCGGAAAGCAGAAGGCTCGCGCGGAGGCGGCCGGGGGAGAGTTTATCGGTCTGAATCTCGATTCGCCGGCCGGTCCGGGCCCTTCGACGATAACGATTCACTATCGGGGCAAGCTCGACGAGAAAGCGATCGTCGGTCCATACCGCAAGCGCGTCGGCGACGACTGGTACGTTTTCACGAGTTTCACTCCAATCGACGCGCGTCGCGCGTTCCCTTGTTTCGACGAACCGCGATTCAAAACTCCCTGGGAGATGACCATTCACGTCAAACGCTCCAATCGGGCGTTTGCCAATGGGAAAGAGATCAAGGAAACAGACGAGCCGAACGGGATGAAGGCCGTTCACTTCGCGAGGACGGAGCCCCTGCCCGCCGAAGTGGTCGCATTCGCCGTGGGTCCATTCGACGCTACGGAAACGGTGAAGGCGGGACACGGAACGGCGATCCGGGTGATCGCGCCGCGCGGGAGCGCACCGCAGGGAAAGGCCGCGCTCGATGCTACGGTGGACGTTTTGCCCCGTCTCGAAGCGTACACCGGCATTCCCTATCCGTTCGGGAAACTCGACCATCTGGCGGACCCGGAATTTCCGTTCGGCGCCACCGAGAACCCCGGTCTGATCGTTTACCGGATGCGCTCGCTGCTGAAGGCGCCCGAGGAGGGGGATGAAAAAGATCGCGCAATCCGCCGGATCGCATCGCACGAGATGGCCCATCAGTGGTTCGGCGATATGGTCACGCAGGCGTCATGGGACGATGTCTGGCTCAGCGAAGGATTCGCGACCTGGCTTTCATCGAAGATTATGGACGAATACGAAACGCCCGCGCGAAAGCATCTTGCGGCGGTTGCCGCGCGCGAGCGAATCATGACGGCCGATAACTCTTCCCGCACGCGTCCCGTTCGACGCACGATGCATAGCCGCGACGAAATTAAGGACGTCTACAGCCAGATCGTTTATCAGAAGGGCGCCGCAATTCTGCTGATGCTCGACGGATGGCTGGGCGAGGACGTCATGCGCGCGGCGCTCCGCTCTTATTTGAAAATGCATCAATTCGGTAACGCGTCAACCGCGGATCTGGAAGCGGCGATCGGCCGCGGCGCGGCTCCGGTGATGGATTCGTTTCTTAATCAGACTGGAGTTCCCGTCGTCACCGCCGGCCTGAAATGCAACGGGTCAATCGCGACTGTCGCGATCGAGCACACGGGCCGCGAAACGATTCCAGTTTGCATTCGCGGCAACGGAGTCGATCAGACCTGCGGAACCGGCCCGTCGATCGTTCTCAAATCCTGCCCTGCATGGACGTATTTCAATTCGGGCGCGACAGGTTATTACCGCACTGACTGGACTCCGGATCAGTTGAAGGCCCTCGATTTAGCGGCGCTCACTGCGGCCGAGCGGCTGATGCTCGTCTACGACCTGAAAGCGTTGAAAGGCCGCATCGATGTTGCCCCGTATTTGACGAAGCTCGCGTCAGACACGGAACCGGAAATCGCGAAAGCCTCCGCCGAAGCGATGCAATCGAAATAATTCATCGGCGTTTATCCCGTCTAGCTGCGGCCGTCATTTCCAGGCGCGATGCAGCGCGACCGCGCCGCCCGTCATCCGCTCGAACTCCACGCGCCGGAATCCCGCGGCTTTCATCTCATCCGCCAATTCCTCCGCCGGCGGAAATTTTCGGATCGACTCAGGCAAATAAGAATACGCCTCCCGCGATCCTGAGATCATCCCGCCGACCACCGGCAGCACGCGCGTGGAGAAAAATCCGTACACCGCGCCGAATGCGCGATTCCGCGGTTGCGAGAATTCCAGGATCGCAACCACGCCCCCGGGTTTCATCACTCGCCACAACTCGTCGAGCCCTCTTCGATAATTCGCCAGATTTCTGAATCCGAATGCGATTGTGACCAGATCGAGCGACGCGTCCGCCAGCGGCAACGCGAGGGCGTCCGCTTCAAACAGCGGCGACGCTACTTTTTTCTTCGCCTCCACCAACATCGGATGACAAAAATCGCTTCCGAGCGCTGTCGCTCCGCGCCGCTTCTCGATCCCGGCCAGCACATCGCCCGTCCCGCAGCAGAGATCGAGGATCCGCGCGTCCCGCCTTTCCGCAATGTCGGCAATTCTCTCGATCGTTTGCTTCCGCCACCGCTTGTCGAGATTAAACGACAGCAGATGATTCAACAGGTCATAGCGGCCCGCGATACGCCCGAACATCCCGCGAACCCAATGCGCCGCTTCCTGCTCTCCGGCGGCCCCGCGTGGAGTAGTCCCCGTCATCCAAGCACCGCCCGGATCGACTCGACCACCACCTGGTCGTCGATTCCCGAAACGATCCTCACATCGCCAATCCGCACCGGCAGCACGAAATGCACCTTGCCTTGAACTGTTTTCTTGTCCGCGCCGAGACGCGCCGCGAGCGCCTCGGCCCGCACTCCCTCAAGCGACGGAACCTCGCCGTAATTCGCGATCGCCCGCTCGATCGCCGCATGATCCTCAAGTTTCAAGTACCCCGTGCGCCGCGCGATCTCGGCAGCCGCGCGCATTCCGAACGCAACCGCTTCGCCGTGCAAAAATTTCTCGTACTTCGTCTCCGCCTCCAGGGCGTGGCCCACCGTGTGGCCGAAATTCAGAATCCGCCGCAGATCACCCTCGCGTTCATCGGCCGAAACGACTTCAGCCTTGATTCGAACCGCATCCGCAATGATCCGATCCACCACGGCAGGGCGCATCGCGAGCACATCCGCGGCGCATTCATCCAGAACGCGGAACAATCCCGCATCCCGAATCACGCCGCATTTGATGATTTCGTAGAGCCCCGCCCGATATTCGCGCGGAGGCAACGTCGCGAGCACATCGGGATCGATCAGTACCGCCAGCGGCTGGTGAAAACTCCCCAAAAGATTTTTTCCCGCGGCCAGATTTACGCCCGTTTTCCCGCCGACCGCCGCGTCCACCTGCGCAAGCAGCGTCGTGGGAACCTGAATCACTGGAATCCCGCGCATGAAAATCGCCGCCAGGAAGCCCCCGATATCGTTCACGATTCCGCCGCCCATCGCCACCACGATGCTCGATCGGTCGGCGCCGTAGCCGCTCATCTGCTCGGCCAGCGCTTCCACCTCCCCGAACCGTTTGCGCGATTCCCCGCCCGGAAAAAACAAAACGTGATCCGCGTGGACCGATCCGCCGTGCAGATTCCAAACGTCTTCTGTGGTGACGACGAAGATTTTTCCCGCGCGCGCCGGAATGAACTCGCCGATTCGCCGCGCCGCGCCGCGTTCCACGATCGCGTCATAGCAGCGCTGGGGAGTTTCGACGCGAAATCTGGGCATACGTTCGTTGTACCATGAGCGTGTTGCCCCGCCGGACAATTTATCCACCGTTCTTTCTCCTTCTCCTGTTGGCGACCCCCATGCCTGAGACCGGTCCGTGGGCGATTCTTTGGACTGCGCCCGCGATTCTCGCTTCGTCGCTGATGATTGCCTGGGCCGCCGAATCGGCGCAGTTCTTCATCGCGCAGGGATTCGCGCTCGCGATCCTCGCCTGGCTTCAAACGCTCCCCGAATTCGCCATCGAAGCGGTGCTCGCATGGAAACAGCAGGTGCCGCTGCTGATGGCGGGCCTGACCGGCGCGCTGCGATTGCTCACCGGATTCGGCTGGCCCGTGATTTATTTCACGGCGGCGGTCGCCAATCGAAGACGCGGAAACGGCCCGCTCAAGGCGATCCGTCTGCGCGATCATCACTCCGTCGAAGTGATCGGACTTATCGCCCCGCTGCTCTACGCCGCCGTGATTCTGGCCAAGAGATCCGTCACCGTTCTCGATGCCGGGCTTCTCATCGCGATTTATCTCGTCTATCTCGGAGTTCTGAGCAGGCTGCCGTCGGAGGATCCTGAATCGATCGACGAACTGGAAGCAGTCCCCCGCGCGATTGTCACCGCGCCTCGCGGCAAACGCGTCGCCGCGATCGCGACTTTGTTTCTTGCCGGAGGCGCCCTGATCTATTTTTCGGCGGAGCCGTTTCTGGGGAGCCTGTTGGCCATCTCCACCGTCCTCGGCGTCCCTGCTTTCATCTTCATTCAATGGATCGCTCCGGTCGTGTCAGAATTCCCGGAAATGGCTTCGACCATTTATTTCGCCCGCACCGTGGAGCGCGCGCCCATGGCGCTTATGAATGTGGTCTCAAGCAACATCAATCAATGGACACTGCTTGTAGCCATGCTGCCCATCGTATATTCATTGTCGGCGGGCCGGCCCATGCCTCTGACGCTCGATCCGGAACAATTCACGCAATTGCTGCTGACGCTCGCGCAGGCCGTTCTCGGCGTGATTTTCATGATCAATATGGAGCTCGCGTGGTGGGAAGCAGCCGTCTTGCTCGTCCTTTTCGCCGTACCGTTTTTCAGTCCAATCCTCGCCGTTCCCGTGACGATCGCTTATTTCGTCTGGGCCGGCGTCGAAATTGTCCGGATGCTTTTCGGCCTGCGCGAACCCACCGCGCTTATCAAATTCGCCGCGGTCTGGAGGGAGCATGTGCGTTGAGGCGCGGCCGCGATGAAACGCGTTGGTCCGCTTTCGACACTCCTGCTGTCTGGCGCGATACTCGCGCAAGCTGAAACCGGCAAGCTGACCGTCCACTTTCTTCAACTCCCCGTCGGCCAGGAAACCTACGAGCTCAAGGACAACGTCCTCAACGCGTCCTTCGAATACACCGAACGCGGATCGCGCGTCGCCCTTTCGGCAATGCTCCGGATGAAGCCGGATCTGACGCCGGAACAGTTTGAAGCGCACGGCAAAAGCTATCGGCCGTTTCCGGTCGAAGTGTCGGTCAAAGACCCTGCGCAGGCGGCGCCGTTCTTCACCATCAGCGGCTATTCGCCGCTTTCGGTGCAGATGTTGATGCTTCGCTACTGGCGGAGTCACGGGCAGCCGCGGCGCATGATTCAGTTACCCGGAAAAACCTATGTGGAAATCGAGCTCGCGGGTTATCAGCAGATCAACGGCCATCGCCTCGCCCGATATTCGATCGGCAACGTCGTATGGGGACGCGAATCGGTGTGGCTCAACGAGGAGGAAGAGATTGTCGCCGCGGTGACTTATGCCGGTAATCTGCCGCTTGAGGCGGTCCGGGAAGATTATCGCGGCGCTCTGCCGCAGTTTGTTCAGGACGCTGTATCGGACCGGATACGTGAATTTCGCGCGCTTTCCCGGCGCATCCGCCCCATCGCTTCCGGGACGTTCGCAATCACGGGCGTCACGCTGATCGACGGGACCGGAGCCGTAAAAGCAAACGCCAACGTCGTCGTTCGCGACGGGCGCATCATCTCCACGGACAAAGTGCCTGCGCGGGCGCACGCGATTGATGGACACGGAAAGACGCTTCTACCCGGGCTTTGGGAGATGCACGCGCATTTCGCCCAGGTCGAATACGGACCTTCGTATCTCGCCGCCGGCGTAACCACCGCGCGCGATTGCGGCGAAGAATTCGAATTCATCACAGCGGCGCGCGATGCGGTCGAACAAGGCGCGCTCGGTCCGCGATTGATGCTCGCCGGGCTCGTCGACGGCAGCGGGACCGGAACGTTCGGCGTGAACTGGGCCGACACTCCTGAGCAAGGCCGCGCGATGGTGGCGAAGTATAAGTCCGCCGGATTCGCGCAGATGAAAATTTACAACCGCATCAAGCCGGATGTATTGAAAGCGATCGCGGAGGAAGCGCATCGTCAGGGCATGACCGTCACCGGCCACGTCCCCGAAGGAATGACCGCATTTCAAGCGGTCGAGTCCGGAATGGATCAGATCAATCACATCGGCCCCGTCGCCCAGGCGGTCCGCGCAGCCGGCCAGGAGAAGGCGATCCGTTTTTTCAAGGACCATAACACGGTGATCGATCCCACACTCGCGTGGAATGAACTGCTCGGCCACTCCAGCGACGTCGCCATCGAGTCCTTCGAGCCCGGATTCGCGAAAGCGCCGTACCCGCTGCGCGCGATGATTGGCGGCGCGTTCGGGCAAGGCGCGAGACTCGAATCGTCGCTAAATCTGGTCAAGGCATTGCACGACGCGGGCATCCCGGTCGTCGCCGGAACCGACAAAGCCGTCCCGGCCCACAGCCTGCATCGCGAGCTTGAACTCTACGTCCAGGCAGGGCTCACGCCGATGCAGGTGATTCAACTGGCCACGCTCGGCTCAGCGCGCGTCATGCGCATGGAAAACGAGTCGGGATCAATCGAGGTCGGAAAGCGGGCGGATATGATCCTGGTCGACGGCAACCCTCTCGCCAATTTCGCGGACTTGCGAAGAGTGACCCGCGTGATCACGCGCGGGCGCATGTACGATACGTCCGAATTGTGGCGAAGCGCCGGCTTCGAACCCTGAGCCGCCGTCCGAAGGAAGCGTTCCATGCGGCATTTCGCGTTTGCGGAACTTCAAACCAATCTCCGCTGAGATAGTCTAAAAACTGATGACAGCCCCGATCGTGCTTTTGACGATGTTGCTCGCCCAGCAACAACCAGGCGGACGCGGCCCCCAGCCTGCTCCTGTTCCGGCGGAAACACCCAAGCCGCTGACCGAGGAGAAACCCGTCGTCACCAAACACTCAATGCCCCTGAACGGCCGCACTCTCAACTACACCGCGACCGCCGGATTCATGCCGCTCAAGAACGATCAGGGCGAGATTGAAGCGAACCTTTTCTACGTCGCCTACACGCTTGACGGCGTGCAAGACGTCGCAAAGCGCCCTTTGCTATTCGCCTTCAACGGAGGTCCCGGGTCAGCGTCCGTTTGGCTGCAAATGGGCTGCATCGGTCCGAAGCGCGTCAAAATGAAAGACGATGGCGATCTTCCCGCAGCGCCTTACCAACTCGTCGACAACGACCAAACCTGGCTTGATCAGGCTGATCTTGTTTTCGTCGACCCGGTCGGAACAGGGTACAGCCGCGCGGCCAATGATACACTCAAGCGTCGATTCAACAGCCTTCAAGGCGACATTCAATCGGTTGGCCAGTTTATCGAACTCTATCTCGGACGCAACAGCCGTTGGGCTTCGCCGCTGTTTCTCGCCGGCGAGAGTTACGGCACTACGCGCGCTGCCAGTCTCTCGGGATATCTCATCGATCATGGAGTCGCTTTCAACGGCGTCATTCTTCTCTCCACGGTCCTGAACTTCGAAACAATCCTCTTCCATCAGGGAAATGACCTTCCCTACATGCTGTACCTGCCCAGCTACACGGCGACTGCTTTCTACCACAAGCGGCTGAGCGCGGATCTTCAGAAGAATTTCGAGACCACGCTGAAGGAGTCGGAGAAATGGGCCATCAACGGGTACAACGAGGCTCTTGCCAGGGGCGATCAGTTGACGGACGCGGATTTCAAAGCTGTCGCCGGCAAGTTCGCGCGGCTCACCGGACTGAATCAACAATACGTCGAAAACTCCGATCTTCGCGTCGAGCTCATGCACTTTCTGCGCGAGCTGTTGCGCGACAAAAAACTCATGGCAGGCCGCCTCGACAGCCGGCTCGTCGGCCCGGCGCCGCTCGATGCGGGCGAAACCGGCGATTTCGACCCGAGCATGACGGATATTCGTCCCCCCTACACGGCGATGTTCAATCAATATGTCCGCGATGTGCTGAACTTCAAAACGGATCTGACGTATTACGTTCTCGGCGGCGGAATCGCTCCCTGGGATTACGGGACGCAGAATCAGAATCGCTATGTGAACGTGAGCGAAGCGCTGCGCAGCGCGTTCGCCAAGAATCCGCACATGAAGGTTTTTGTCGGCTGCGGCTACTTCGACATGGCCACGCCATATTTCGCGGCCGAATACACCTTCAACCACCTTGGCCTGCATCCCTCGATCCGAAAAAACATCACCATGCAGTATTACCAAGCGGGCCACATGTTCTATATCGACGTGCCCTCGCACCGCAAGCTGAAAACCGACATCACTTCCTTCGTCAAGGATGCCGTTGAGTGACTATTTGGAAATGACGTTTGCCGAATGAAGGACCACGCGATTGCGTCCCTGGTTCTTCGCCGCGTACAGCGCGTCATCGGCGATGCGGATCAGCGGTTCAGGATCGGTCTTCATTCCCGGCAGCCAGCATGTCGCCCCGAAACTGCACGTCACCATGCGCTCGTCGTCGTTGATCGACATGGGAGTATCGTCGAGCGCCCGCCGGAGCCGGTCCGCCTGTCCCGCGGTGCAGGCCTCGTCGCAGCCCGGCAGCACGATCAGAAACTCTTCGCCGCCATAACGCCCGATTGCGTCGTAAGGACGCATCGAGTTTTGCATTCGCCGCGCGTACTCGCGCAGAACCGCGTCTCCCGCGAAATGCCCGAAGGTGTCGTTAATCGCTTTAAAGTGGTCTAAATCGGCTAAAACGACGCCTAATGCACGCTTTTCGCGGCTTCCGCGGATCAATTCCCGTTGCAGGATATCCAGAATTGAAGACCGGTTCCAGATGCGCATCAGGAAGTCTTTGGTCGCCTGTTCGCGCAGTTCCTCGCGGGCAAAGATCAGTTCGCGCTCCAGGTCGATGATCCGCGTCCCGGCGCGGAGCCGGACTTTTAACTCGTGTTGATCGAATGGCTTAGTAATGTAATCGTCCGCTCCGGATTCCATCCCTTCGATCAGGTCTTCCTTCAGGCTCTTCGAAGTGAGAAGCAAAATGTACGTATAACTATCTTTGTTTGCCGAGTTTTCCCCGCTTTTGGCCTGTTGGCGGACAAGCCGGCACACTTCTGGTCCCGTAAGCCCTGGCATCACCCAGTCTAGAATCACGAGCTTCGGCGCGTCGGGAGACTGGAGTATATTCCACGCTTCCACGCCGTCACAAGCGACCACCACCTCGTATCCCCATTTCCGCAGCGTGGCGTCCAGCAAATGACGGGAAACGATGCTATCGTCAGCGATCAGAACCCGCATGTAACCCCGTTTACTTATCGGACGAGACTTACTATAACTTAAAACATCCTATGTCTCTCCTCGTCCTTCGGCACGAACCCTTCGAACATCTCGGACTCTTCGCGCCACCGCTCGAGGCGAGAAGCATCCCTTTTGATTATCTCGACTTAGATGGTCATATGCAAAGTCATATGTCTTTGGAAAATTACGCGCGGATCGTCATTCTGGGCGGGCCGATGTCGGCGAACGATCCGCTGCCGGGGCTTCGGAAAGAGCTGGAAATTATCGAACAGGGTTTGAGCCGCGGTATTCCCATGCTCGGTGTGTGTCTCGGTTCCCAATTGATCGCGAAGGCTCTCGGAGCGCGGGTTTACCGAAACACCGGACTCGAAATCGGATGGGAGGCGGTGCATTTGACCGATTCGGGCCGAAAAGATCCAATCTTCCGTGGCATCGGGTCCCCGACGACGTTTTTTCATTGGCACGGAGAAACATTCGATTTGCCGCGAGGCGCCGAGTGGCTGGCGCGCTCGGAAAAATGCCGGCATCAGGCATATCGATTCGGGTCGAATGTGTACGGGCTACAATTTCATCCGGAAGTCAGCGCGGAGATGATCGCTGATTGGTGGACGCAGCCGGTAAATTGCGGCGATGTGGCGGCGATGACGGAGACGGTCGATCCGGGAGCCGTCGATCAGACGGCCGTTGCCAGCCGGATTATTGAGAATTGGCTAGCCGTGTAGGCTGCCCATCTCGCGGCCGTCGATGTAAATGGGATTTTCGGGAGGCTTGCCTTCGCACCAGTAGCGATCGAAGTTGGTCATTCCTTCAAGCTCGCTCAACACGTCTTCGTCGAGCACCTGCCGGCCCGTGTATTTCGGCGGCTCCTGCGAGAAAATCGACATGCAGGCGTCGCACAGGATCTCGGGAGTTCTCCACTGATCGCGCGTCGATAGCCCCCAATTGATGGATGCCTGGCTTTCGATGATCGTCCGGGGCCAAAGCGCGTTCGCGGCGATGCCGTCATTGCGATGCTCTTCGGCAATCCCGATGGCCAGTCTCGCCATGCCCATTTTCGTGATCATGTAGCAGACGCGTCCGGGGTTCGGTCCGGTGGAAATCGCGGGACACATGTTGATGATGTGTCCCCAACGCTGCTTCACCATGTGCGGAAGCGCGTAGTAGGAAGACAGATAGGCCGCACGGACGTTGACGCTCATCATCAGGTCGAAGCGCTTTGGCGGCGTGTCGGCCACTTTCTGCCACCACAATGCTCCGGCGTTGTTGATCAGAATGTCGATTCGCCCGAATTCGGCGACGGCTCTCTCCATCATCGAGCGGACGGCGTCGTCGCTGCGCACATCGGTCGGTACGGCAAGAGCGCGGCGGCCGAGAGCGCGGATGTCATCCGCGGTGTCGTAGATCGTTCCAGGAAGTTTTTCGGTGGACGTTTCGCTCTTGGCGGCGACGACCACGTCGGCGCCCTCTTGAGCGAGACGCAATGCGAGGGCTTTGCCGATTCCGCGGCTTGCGCCGGTGACGACAGCGACTCGGCCGGTTAGATCCGGGTGCAGCATTGGTTCATCCTTTCACCGCTTCGAGCACTTGCGCGGCGTGTCCTTCCGGCTTGACCTTCGAAAAGATTTTTTCGATTTTGCCATCGGCGCCGATCAGGAAAGTCGTGCGTTCGATTCCCATGTAGGTGCGGCCGTACATGCTCTTCTCTTTCCAGACGCCGTAGGCTTCGGCGATCGCGTGGTCCGTGTCGGGAACAAAGGTGTATTCGAATCCGTACTTTGCCGCGAACTTCTTTTGAGCTTCGGACTTGTCAGGCGAGACGCCGACGATCTCCGTATCGGCTTTCGCGAACTTTTTGGACGCGTCGCGAAATTCGCAGGCTTCCTTGGTGCACCCGGGCGTGTCGGATTTAGGGAAGAAAAACAGCACGACGCGTTTGCCTTTGAGCCTGGAAAGCTTGAAATCGCCGACGTGGATTTCAGGCGCGCGATCGCCCGGTTTGAGAGCCATACTCTCGAAATTGTAAACTAAAGAACATGAAGAAGAGTCTCATTGCGGTTGGATGTTTCGTTGCCCTGCTGGCCGCGGGCCAGGACAAAAAGGGGGGCGCCGGCGATGCCACCAAAGGCAAGGACGTTTTCGAGTCGAACTGCTCGGTGTGCCACAACGCCGACAGCACGGAAAAGAAGATGGGGCCGGGGCTGAAGGGTCTTTTTAAGCACGACAAGCTCGCTAACGGCAAGAAGCCAACCGAGGCGAACATCAAAGCAGTGATCAACGATGGCGGCAACGGCATGCCTTCGTATGCAGACATGCTGACTGCCGAAGAAAAAAATAACGTCATCGCTTACTTGAAGACTCTCTAACTGCTACTCTGAGAGCAGACAGTTTTTCCGAAGCGTCCCCATCGTCTAGCCCGGCCTAGGACATCGCCCTTTCACGGCGGTAACGGGGGTTCGAATCCCCCTGGGGACGCCAACCTTGCGGATTTTCCAAATCGCGGGCCGGACTCAGCGACGGCCTGTTGAAGAAACCAGCGGATTTCGAAAGCGGAGTCCACGGAAGCGGCCAAAGTCATCCTCTAGCCCCTGGTCGCACAACCAAGTCCCAGCACTGCCACCGGCGGCTGCCGCAACCAGCATCAACGGGATCGAAGGCGGTTGCCACGCCCAGGCGCCTCTGAAATAGTCCCGATCGCGCGGGGCGGGAGCAGAATTTCCGGTGGGATAAAGCGCTGCACGCCGCCGTCAGGACTGCTCTCACGCGGAGTTCAGGGCTTCCTTAAATTCAGGGCTTCCTCGCGCGCGCGTCATAGCACGATTGCGACTGCTGTCATGATTGCTCGCCGGTTCGGGAGCGGCCGGATTGGGCGCGAATGAACCGGTTGCGTTGCAATCGACCGGCAGCGTAGGATTACCCCTTCGGAGAGTGCGAAATGAAAACAATTGTTTTCCGTTCAGCCCGCATTTTTGACGGCGAATCGGAAACGCTGCGGGAAGGGCTGAATGTGTTCGTTGAGGACGACGTCATCCGTGAGGTTTCGCAGCGTCCCGCGACCGGGGATGCGGAGGTCATCGACTGCGGCGGCCGCGTGTTGATGCCGGGACTGATCGATGCTCACGTCCATGTCTACGCCGCTGGACTGAATATCGTCAGGGTGGCGCAATCGCCGGTTTCTTATTTGGCGCACTTCGCGGCGCAGTTTCTCCGTTCGAGTCTCGACCGCGGATTCACCACCGTTCGCGATGTCGGTGGCGCCGATGTGGGGTTGGCTCTGGCGATCAAAGATGGATTACTGGATCGTGTGCCGAGGCTGTTTTATGGCGGCCGCGTCATTTCGCAAACGGGCGGTCATGGTGATTTTCGGCCCGGCGATCATGCGCTCGACGGGGGACATTTCTGCGGCTGCTCGTATGCTCCCGATCCGATGGCGGTGATCGCGGACGGAGCGGATGCGGTTCGCAAAGCGGTGCGCGAAGAACTCCGGCGCGGCGCTTCGCACATCAAGATTATGGCTTCGGGAGGAGTTGCGTCTCCCACCGATCCTCTCGATCGATGCCAGTATTCAGAAGACGAGATTCGCGCCGCGGTGGATGAAGCCGATCGAGCGGGATCGTATGTCGCGGCCCATTGCCATCCGAAAGAAGCCGTCCGCCGCGCCGCTGCGTTGGGTGTCAAATCCATCGAGCACGGAACTTTGATCGACCAGGAAACGGCCGAATACGCGGCGAAGCAGGGTTCATTTGTGGTGCCCACGATTTCAACAATCGTCGCGTTGTTTGAAGAAGGCGAGAAGCTGGGCTTCCCCAAGCCGAGCATGGAAAAGCTCCGCCGCGTCGCGGACTCGTCGCTTTCGAGCCTGGAGATCATGAAGAGGGCCGGCGTGAAGATGGGGTTCGGGACCGACCTCCTGGGTCCTCTTCACGTGCGTCAAAGCACCGAATTCACACTGCGCGCCAAGGTCCTGCCGACGATTGACGTGTTGCGTTCCGCGTGCGCGATCAATGCAGAGTTGTTGGGACAGACCGGAAGGCTCGGCTGCATTCGCCAAGGAGCAGCGGCGGATTTGCTGGTGCTCGATGGCAATCCCCTGGACGATATCTCAGTCCTTGGGTCGGGCGGCGGCCGGATCCCGGTCATCATGAAGGACGGGCGATTTCACAAGCGAATGATTTGATCGGCGCCAAAACGCCGGGGATAGTGAATGCCTTGGAGTGAGGGCGTCCCCTTACTTCCCCGTCACGTGTATCCCCGGCGCAGGTCCCGACGATGTCGGGTTGCATAAATATGCGCCAATTCCAATGTTCTGTCAAGCATCCTCGGGAATCGGCAGTGGGCCACTACCCGGGAATCTCCCGGGCGCCGGCCGAAAACGCACGAAACGTTCGATCCGATGGCGGCAAGCCTGGTTCCGGCGAAGAAAAAATAGGATCTTACGCTCCGGTAGGTAAGTCTTATCGGCGTTCGGCGTGTTTTCCAGGAGGAGTACGTCATGACTCGCCATCCCTACAGACGTTTCTTCATTTGCATTCTCCCGATCGGGCTGTTCGCGTTGATCCCACCTCTGGCTGCTCAGGATAAAGTCGAGATTAAGGGATTGATCACGGGCCGGAGCGGACCCACCATGATCGTGCAGACTCACGACAAGGAGACGATCACGGTCATGCTCACCGACACCACCGAAGTCGGCCAAACCAAAGGATTACTCAAAGCTCGCCGGAAGGAAATGTCGATGGCGGCTCTGATTCCTGGCCTGGCCGTCGAGATCGAAGCGACTCACGGCGAGCACAATCAACTGATTGCAAAATCCGTCAAATTCAACGGAGACGACCTGAAGAGGGCCGAGGCTATCCAGGCGGGCATGCACGAAACCAGCACGCAGGCTCACAAAAACGCGGAAGAAATCAAACAGAGCCAGGAAGATTTGGAGAAGCAGCAAAAGGCGCTCCAGGCCCAACAGGCGGCTCTGAAGCAGCAACAGGAAGAGACAGCCGCGCAGCAGCAGAAAATTGCGCAGAACAGAGCCGCGGTCGAGGCGGCGAGCGCCCGGTTCGGCCAACTGGATCATTACTATATCCTCGACGAGATGACCGTCTATTTCGCCAATGGCAAAGTCGACGTTGAGCCGAAGTATAAAGCGCCGCTCCTTCAACTGGCGGAGAAAGCCAAGACGATTCCCGGGTACATGATCGAAATCAAAGGCTACGCTTCGGCCGTTGGCAGCGAATCGCTCAATCAGAAACTCAGTGAAGACCGGGCCAACAACGTAGCGAACATTCTGATCCAACAAGGACACATTGCGCTGACCAATCTGCTGGCGCCCGCGGCGATGGGCGAGAGCAACTCGGTTGGGGATCAGAATACAGCGGAAGGACAAGCGCAGAACCGCCGGGTGGTCGTAAGAATTTTGCAGAACAAGGGCGTCGCCGGACTTTCGACGAGCGGGGATTTCTGAGTCTGGCTCGAAAATGCGGCTCAATCGAAGCCGCCGCCCTTCGATTTGCGGGGTTCAATTTAGAAAACGCGCGGCCGCGATGAGCATCTGACTGTCAGAGCCGTGTCTGCCACCGTTTCAGAATCAGCATCGGCAACTTTCGGTCTTGAATCGTACTCTCTCCTGCGCGGCGATTGGCTGGATCAAATCCTCAAGCGCCTGGGAAAGCGCGGCTCGGCGCTGGCCGCCGTGCTCGGAATCCTGATCACCTGGCTGCCATTGCTGGTCCTCTCCGGGCTTCAGGGCCTCGATTCGGGCTATCACGTTCGAATGCCCTTCATCTATGATTTCAACGTAAATGTCCGGTTCCTGATCGCGCTCCCGGTGCTGATCGCGGCCAGCCTGGTGATCGAACCCCGGTTGCGGGGGGCGGTCTGCCATTTCCGCGCCTCAGGACTCGTCACCGATGAGAACGCGCCGGCGTTCGAAGAGGCGCTCAAAAAAACGAGGCGCTTGCGCGATTCCTGGATTGCCTCCGTCGTGATCGTATTGCTAGCCTTCGCGCCCGCAACCTTCAACAAAGGGATGGGGCTGGTTTCGGCGGGACACTCCTGGCACACCCTACCCAACAGTGATGTGCTGAGCTGGGCCGGCCTGTGGAATTCCGTGATCAGCGTCCCGCTGTTTCGCCTGCTTCTTTTCCGCTGGATCTGGCTCCTGCTGCTCTGGGCGATTTTTCTCTGGCGCGTCTCCCACATCGACCTGCGCTGCGTGCCCACCCATCCTGACGGCGCGTGCGGTCTCGGGTTCCTCGGAGAAACACAGGTTTACTTCGGAATGGTAGCCTTTGCGTCGTCGGCGGCGGTTTCCGGCGCGCTCGGCAACGAACTCGCCTACGAGGGCCAGACGTTTGAAGGAATCCGCGTGACGTTCATTCTCTACGTTGTGGCCGTTATCGTGGTTCTTCTTTCTCCTCTGCTCGCGCTTTCACCGATCATATTGCGGATAAAAGTGAAAGGGCTTGAAGAGTACGGAGTGCTGGGGTCGCGTTACGCTCACTCCTTCGATGACAAGTGGATCCGCGGTAATCCGGGCGAGCCTCTTCTTGGCAGCGCAGACATTCAGTCTCTGGCCGATTTGAACAACAGCTTCGGGATCATTCGCTCGATCCGGCTGATACCGATGAACAAGGATCTGTTGATCGGCCTTGGACTGCCCGCCATCGCGCCCTTGATTCCGCTGTTCGCCTTCTCGGCCAGCGGTAAGGGGCTGATCCAAAGAATCATGGATTTCTTGGTCTAAAGCCCGCCGGTCGGCTAGATTAAGAGGGTGATCAAGCTCTGTCTTGTCCTGCTCGGAATTTCTTGCGCCTCCGCGCAAAACGTGGTGAAGTACCACGCGACGATCAACGACGTGAAATACGTGTACGGGCCGGCCTCGCCCGTCGCTCACGTGAAATCGGGCGACGTGATCGAGACGAACACGCTCGATGCGTTCGGCAACGCGCTCAAAAAGCCCGGCGACAAACTGAGCGCCGTTAAGGGGGACAATCCGCTCACCGGTCCGTTTTATATCGAAAGCGCGCAGCCCGGAGACACGCTGGCGATCAGGATTCTGGATCTTCAGGTAGACGGGAACCAAGGCGTCGGAGCCTTCGCGCCGGGCTTCGGCGCGCTGAATCAAACCAATTACACGCCCATGCTCCATGCCGCGCTGCCCGAAAAGATCTGGTTCTATCCCATCGATAAGGCCGCAAACACGGCGACGTTTAAGGCGCTCGACTCGAATTTCTCGGTCAAGATTCCGCTGCATCCTTTCTTCGGCTGCATCGGCGTCGCGCCCGCAGGAGGCGAAGCTCGCAGCTCGGTTGTTCCGGCGGAGTTCGGCGGAAATATGGACGCGCCGGAAGCAAGCGTCGGCAATACGCTGTATCTTCCGGTCAACGTTGCCGGCGCGCTGCTCTACATGGGCGACGGCCACGCGGCCATGGGCGACGGCGAAATCGCCGGCACTGCAATCGAAGTTCCGCTCCTTGCGCGAGTGCAGATCACCTTGATCAAAGGCAAGAAAATCAATTGGCCTCGCTTTGAGAACGACAACACGATCATGACAGTCGGCGCGTATCGCCCGCTCGACGACGCGCTGCGCATCGCGTTTACCGAACTCGTCGATTGGATTCACGCGGACTACGGTCTTTCGAATCTCGATGCCTATGAATTGCTGTCTAAGGTCGCCAAAATCCACCTCGATGAGATGGTCGATCCGAATTACGTCGTCGTGGCATCGATCGACAAGAAGTTTCTGCCCGCGCGTCGAAGGTGATACTGCCGCGATGAAAAGAACGCGTCCTCGATCGAGCGCATCCTGCGATTTCGTGCAAACATGAATTAATGGGGTCTCTTGCGTCGTTGCGGGGACGCTTCTGGTGTCTCATTGCAGCGACTTTCCTCGGATTTCTCGGATTCGGAGCCGTTCTGCCCGGGCTCGCGCCGCATATCCGCCGCGATCTGGGAGCCTCTGACCGTGTTGTCGGATTTGTCATCGGAACGTTTTCCGTCATCGCGTTGTGCAGCCGTCCGTTCGCCGGACGAATCGCGGATCGCAGGGGGCGAAAGAGCGCATTCCTCGCCGGGCTGGGCAGTTGTTCGCTGGCGGGCGTGGCTTATCTTTTGCCGTGGGGCGTTTCGGCGATGTATGTCGGACGCGCCCTCCAAGGGATCGGCGAGGCGTGTCTCTATACAGGCGCGGCGGCGTGGGCCGTCGAGGTCGCCGGAGTTCATCGCAGTGCGCGAGCTTTGGGGTACGTGAGCAGCGGCATCTGGGGTGGTATCGCGGCGGGACCTCTCGCCGGCCAGATGCTGGGGTCGTTCGCGCACGCCGCCGAATTTCAGATTTTCGGGGCGATTGCGGCCGCGGCTCTCCTCCTTTTCGTGCGCGAGGATTATCACCCCCCGTCTCACCACGAAAAGCGCGGGTGGTTCCGCCGTGATCTGCTCGCATCCGGTATCACCGTGGGATTCGTCAATTTCTACTATCCCGTCATCACCGGCTTTCTCATCCTCCACCTCGCGCAACGAAGCCACGCCGGGCCCGCGGCATTTTCCCTCTACGCGGCCTTCGTGCTCCTCTCGCGCTTTTTCCTGGGAGGATTGCCGGACCGTGTACATCCGCGCATCACGTTTTATGCCGGAATTTCATTCATGGCCGCCGGCTTGAGCATTATCGCAACCGGGCCGTCGCGGCTCTGGGCCCTCATCGCCGCGGGCCTGCTTGGCTTCGGATATTCCTTCCCATGGTCATCGGTCGCGTCTACCGTTCTGCGCCGCACCCCCGAGAGCCAGCGCGGGTCGGCTGTCAGCGTCCTCAGCGCTTTCTACGATGTCTTCGTTGGAACCAGTTCGTTCTCCGCGGGACTGATCGCAAACGCGTTTGGATATCCCGCGGCCTTCATTATGGGAATCGCTGCGCTGGGTCTGTCGGCCATCACGGCGCGTTTCGTGTTCGCGCCGCACAGTCCGGCCGCCATGGAGTCCGAGGTGCTCGAAACAACCTCATCCTAGCTCGCGACCCGATTCAACACCCGCGCGGCTTGGGATTGCAATCAGGGAGCGGAGCGTGCCATCGACCGCCCGGCTTCCCGCATGTCCTTACCGGCAAACGATCCCGTATAGAGCTGGAATGGTCCCCAGTAGAACGGTTTCTTATAAGCGCCCTTGGAATGAATCAGCCGCAGCTTTGCGGAGCGCAGCGCGTCGGAAGGCGGAATCTCTTTGGTCAACTGATCGTAGAAATCCGACATGAGCGTCGCCGTCGACATGTCCGTCACGTCCCAGAGCCCCGCGACGACGTTTGCCGCGCCCGCCCGCAGGAATGCCCACGATAATCCGACCAATCCTTCACCGGAATATGTTTTCGATCCCGCGCTGCGGCAGGCCGAAAGCGTCACCAGATCGGCGTTGAGCGGCACATTCATCACATCGCGAGCCGCAAGCGTGTAACCCGAATCGCGCCGTGAAAGGATCAATGCCGAATCGAGCGGGCTCTCCCGATTCGCCGCCGCGTGCGCGGCGAAATGAATCCACGAAAACCGCTCGGGGCTCGCCTCGCGATAGGCGTTGGGGTTCGCCTGCGCGCCGGTCAGCACCACGCGATTCTCCTCCGGCAAACTGTGGCTGATCAGCTCGATCTCTTTCGCCGCGTAAGGTAACCGCGGATACTCTTCGACGACCGGCTCCGGGTCCCCGATAAGCAGCAGCGAACGCGCCGCGTGTTTGGACGCCCTTGGCTGAAGCAGCGTCCCCAGCGATGGAGCCACCCGCACCGTGACTCGATCGATCAAATAACTCTTCGGATTCCTGGGATCAGGCAGCGTTTCGAAATTCAATGAGTGCAACGCGCGGTCGGGTACAATCAGGATTCGATCCGCGGCAACCGGCGACAGCAATATCTCGGCCAGCTTCTTTCCGGCCGAAAACTCAGAATCGAGCGGATCGCGCAGGTTTTCGATGAAGGTCCGGTAGCCCTCCACCAGTGGCGCAATCTGTTTTTCCGGCGGCAGGACATGCAGCTTAACGCCGCCGCCGGAGATCACCCAGAGAAACGATCGGTCCGGCGCCAGCCAGTAGGACAGCAAAACCGCATTCGAGGCTCGCGCCAGTTGCTCGAGCGCGGCAATACTCACCGGACGAGCCGGCCCCGAATGCGTCTTCTCTTCGAGAACCCTCGCGCGGCTGGCCTCGGCCGCCTCGAGCGCTTTCTCCGGTTCGTCCTGCGCGACCAGAAAATCGACAAAGCGCTGATAAAACCTGATCAGGCTCGAAAGATACGTGAGCTTCGATTCGTCCTGCTTCAGATTCGCCCGGCTTCGCTCGATCAGCGCGATCGCGGCGCGGAACTCGGCTGCCGCGCGCCGCTGGTCGCCCTTCTCGATATAAAGAGCCGCGAGTTCGGACTCCGCATCGAGCATCGGCACCGGGTCGTCGGACGGAGCGGCGAGTATATCGCGGTATAACTTCTCGGCAAGCGGGAAATTCTTGCGTCCCGCCGCGATCTCGGCCTCGTTCACGCGCGGATAAAAACCCGCCTGATTTCCCGGATTGGCGCGATCGAGAGCCAGAGCTTCTTGGTTGTAGCGCTCCGCCGCGTCGAAATCTCCGAGATTGATCGAAACGACGGCGAGATTGTTCAGCCAGTGCGCAATCCAGTATTTGTCCTCGACTCCGCGAGCCATGTCAAGGGCCTCTTTCGCAATTCTTTCCGCCTCGCCAAAGTCGCCCTGTGACATGAAGACGTCGCTAAGATTTCCGAGCCATATCTGCCGGCTATACCGATCGTCGAGTAAGCGGAACCCGTCCTCGGCCTGCTTCAAATATGCGATTGCTCTGGTTTCGTCGCCCAGCCGGTGATAGCACCATCCCAAATTGCCTATGGTGCGGTTGACGCGAGTGCGGGAATGCAGCTTCTCGAAGGCCGGACGCGCCCGCGCGAACCAGTAGATCGCTTCGTCGTAGCGAAAGGAGTTCATGAACATGAACCCCAGGTTGCCCATCGCATTCGCTTCGAGATAGGAGTCGTGTTGCTCCGCCGCGATTCTAAGGACGTCCCGCAAACTGGAGTCGGCATCCCGCAGCCGTCCCTGTCGGACCTGGACGGTGCTCAGGCGCAGCTCGATCTCGCCGTCAAGCCCTGCAAGAGCCAGTCTCTTGGCAAGAAGACGCGCTCTCACAAGGTCGGCTTCGGCCGCCGGATAATCTGACAGCAAATAGGCGGCGGTGCCGCGATACATCGCGAGCTGAGCTCGCTGCTCCGGAGTGAGCGAGTCTTCCGGCGCCCTCAATGCTTCCAATGCCTCGCGCGCTTTACGGCTCGCAAGAAGGATGTCGGCCTTCAGAAGCCGGAACCGCCAGGATGGCTCGCGCCTGAACCCTTCTTCCGCGGATTCAAGCGCGCTCCTGAAATTCTCTTGCTGCTTGTACTGTTCCGCTCGACGGAAAAGCACGTCGGCGGAGGGGCGGCCGCAACCAGCCCCTGCGATCAACAACAGCGCGAGAAGCGCTCTATGGATAACCGTCGCCGTTTCCGCTGCCGCTGCCGATTCCATAGCAGCCCTCCACCGAACATCCGAGATCGACATGCATCATCATCAATCTCCGCGATCGCGGCCCCACGAAAAGTTCGCCTAGATAAACCGTCCCGAAGTGCGGAACGTAAATCCCGTGATCCCGCCTCGTCAGCCCGCTCGGCAGACTGTCCAGATTGCGAACCAAAGTACAACCGAACGTGCCGGATTTTCCCGTTAACCCGTTCTGATCGGGAATCATCTTCAGCTTGTCGATATCGGACCGGACCGATTGCTTCGCATACCCCTCGGTCAGCTTGGTCCACGTGCTGTACTCGGTGAACGTGTCCGTGGCCAGGTCCGGATCGAATCTGTGCCCCGCGATTCGCAAATTCTCGAAGCGCGACCCCAGCAGCACAAACGACGGCTCCCCGCCGCTATCGTCGTGTTTCGATGTCAGACGCAGCACGACACGATCGCAGGTCACGACATCCAGAATGTTCAACCCTTCGATGACGACGCTCGACAGCGTCCCATGCGCCTTATCGCCCTCGCTGTAACTGCCCACGACGTGCGACTCCGCCGTCTCAAAACCAAAAATATTTCGATGCCGGAACTTCTCGACTCGAGCGCATCCATGACCGCCATTGATCGCCAGCGCGGCTGATGCCTGAATTTCCATAGTTTCGTCGAACGGTAACGTTATGCGTCCCGTCGCCGCGACAGCTTCAGCGTGGTACAGGAAACGAATTTTCATGATTTGCTATAGGTTAATGGAATTGAAGCGTGAATGGATAGCGGGCAAGTTCGCTTCCGTCGTTTCCAGAAATCACGAGCGTATAACGCCCGGCTTGCAGCGCGTGCAATGGAAGCAATACCTGAATCGATTGACCGGCCTTCACTGCCCCCAACGGCATCGTGTACCGAACTCCGTTGCCCGGATCGTCGCGGAGCGTAGCCGTGTAGGACGGATCATCACGATCCCACGTCCGATCCATGTACAGCGTATAAAATTGCGCCCCCGCCGGAGGAGCCACCACAGTCTCCTCCCCGCGAGACGCCGCGTACAGCGGAAATGTCGAAACGGATTGCGGGGCCTCCGACTGCCGCCGCACTCCCGCCTCGTAGCCGGCCAAGACCGCCAGAGCTATCCCCGCCAGCGCCGGAGCCAACGCCCACGGCTGCCTCCAGATCGCTGCCAGCCGGCCCCACAAATTCACCCGGTCTCTTTGAACCTCACTCGCCGGTTCGATCGTGGGCTGTCTCAGAGGGCCCGGACTCTGCTCGATAAAAACGGCCCGAGCATTTTCCTGAAGCACGGAAAGGATCCTCAGTTCCTCCGAACACTGAGGACAGTCAAAGAAGTGCCGTTCAAATTCCTCGACCTCGGAAACGGAAAGATCGCCGAGCACATATCGCTCAGCCGCTTTCATCATGATCGCTTCCGGATGATCCATCCTTCATGGCCCTCACTTTCTACGTGACGCAGGGGTGCGATTCGTTGCACAACATTTAACATTCGTTACGTACTAGAACTTCCGAAGCCGCGCGGATTATGCCCTGCATCATTTTTATCGCCGAACCATTCTTTATCGCCGAACCATTCTTTATGGCCGAACCATGCCACTCCTGCCGAACGCTTCACGAAACCGAGCCTTCGCGCGATGCACCAGCACCCGAAGATAATCGCGATCCACCTGGAATCGTTCGCAGATTTCCGCTTTGTCCACTTCCTCCAGGAATACTGCCCGCAGAATCTTCTGATCCTTTTCGGCAAGTTCCGATAGAACGTTGCGAACCAGTTCCTTCCGTTCCCGCGTCACGACTCCGGTTTCTACATTCACCCGCCGATCAACCACATCCATCGCTTCTTCCGGAATCGGAGGATGCCGCGTCGAGGCGCGCAGCAGTTCCATCATCACGTTGATGCATACCGAATGAACGTACGCCCCCAGCCGCTCCGGATGATCCAGGCTACGATCCGACCGGATGAAGTTCAGCACGCGCAAAAATGTTTCCTGCCGGATATCGTCGATCAATTCCCACGATCGCAGCCGGTACCGCAGCGACAGCCGTATGACGTTCGAAAAATGAGTAACAAAGTGCCTCTCCGTCTCCGGGTCGCCGTCTCGGAGGCGGTTTAGATACGCACTGTCAAAGGGCGTTTGGGTCAAGAGATTAGGATAAACCGCTATGATGGACTTCGTGGGGCTCTCGCGCTTTGACCCACTCGTCGGGGAGTGGTTCTCATCTCGATTCAGCAACGTTACCGAACCCCAGCGCCTCGGATGGCCCGAAATTCGCGCCGGTCACGACGTTCTTATCTCCGCGCCCACCGGATCCGGGAAAACACTTGCCGCGTTCCTCATCGCGCTCGATGAGCTGATTGAAAAAGCCCGCCGCAATCAGCTTCCAGCCACTACCGAAATACTCTATGTATCTCCGCTCAAAGCCCTGAGCAACGACGTTCACAAAAATCTCGACATCCCCCTTCAAGGAATCGCCGGTCTGGCCCGATCCCGAGGCTTGCATCTCGCCCCCATCCGGACCGCCGTCCGCACCGGAGATACGCCGCAATCCGAACGAACCGCGATGGGCAAAGAAGCGCCGCACATTCTCGTCACCACGCCCGAATCGCTGTACATACTTCTTACTGCGGAACGCGGACGCGAAATGTTGCGCTCCGTGAAAACTCTGATCCTCGACGAGATTCACGCCGTCGCCGGCGACAAACGAGGCTCTCATCTCGCTCTCTCCATTGCGCGTCTCGAAGCTTTGACCGGCCGCCCTCTCCAGAAAGTCGGCCTCTCCGCCACTGTCCGCCCGGTCGAAGAAGTCGCTCAATTTCTCAGCCCCAAAGCGAAAATCGTCCAGGTCGGCCACAAGCGCCAGATGGAGCTCGCCGTCGAAGTCCCCCGCGACGAACTCGGCCCCGTCGCCAGCAATGAAATGTGGGACGAAATCTACGACCGCGTCGCCGGGCTGACCAGCGAAAATCGCACCACACTCGTCTTTGTCAACACGCGGCGCCTCGCCGAACGCGTCGCGCATCATCTTTCGGAACGTCTCGGCGCGAACGCCGTCCTCCCGCATCATGGCAGCCTCGCCCGGCATCTGCGGCTCGACGCCGAACAGCGCCTCAAATCCGGCGAACTCAAAGCCGTCGTCGCCACCGCTTCGCTCGAGCTCGGAATCGATATCGGCACTGTCGATCTTGTCGTCCAGATCGGATCTCCGCGATCGATCGCGGCCGCGCTTCAGCGCATCGGCCGCGCCGGGCATTGGGTCGGCGCCCTTCCCAAAGGCCGCCTCTTCGCCACCACGCGCGACGAACTCATTGAATGCGCCGCGCTCGTTCGCGCGATCCGCAAAGGTGAACTCGATCGTCTCGAAATTCCCGACGCGCCGCTCGACATCCTCGCCCAGCAGATCGTCGCCGCCTCTGCAACCGGCGATTGGAACGAAGACGACCTCTTCGCTCTCGTCCGCCGCGCCTACCCATACCGTGGTCTCGATCGAGCCGTCTTTGATTCCGTCGTAGAAATGCTCTCCGAAGGGATCGCAACCTCGCGCGGACGCCGCGGAGCTTTCCTCCATCGCGACCAGGTCAACCATCGCGTCAGAGGACGCCGCGGAGCACGTCTCGCCGCAATCACCAGCGGCGGAGCCATCCCCGACACTTCTCAATACCAGGTCGTCGCCGAGCCCGAAGGCACCGTCATCGGCTCCGTCGATGAAGACTTCGCCGTCGAGAGCATGGCCGGCGATATTTTCATGCTCGGCACCACGTCCTGGAAGATCCGCCGCGTCGAGCCCGGCCGCCTCCGCGTCGAAGATGCCCGCGGAGCCGCTCCTTCCATCCCTTTCTGGCGCGGCGAAGCTCCCGGCCGCACGCGCGAGCTGTCCAACGAAGTCTCGCGCCTTCGTCTCGACGTCGCTGCATCTCCGAACCCTGTCGAAATGCTCCAACACGAATGCGCACTCGATCGTCTCGGAGCCGAACAAGCCGCCCTCTACGTTCTCGCCGGCAAACGCGCTCTCGGCGCAATGCCCTCGGAAGACACCGTCGTCGCCGAACGTTTCTTCGATGAAGGCGGCGGAATGCAGCTCATCATCCACTCGCCCTTCGGATCGCGCATCAACCGGGCCTGGGGACTTGCTCTTCGCAAGCGCTTCTGCCGAACATTCAACTTCGAACTTCAAGCCGCCGCCACCGACAACGGCCTGCTGCTCTCGCTCAGTGATCAGCACTCTTTCCCCCTCGAATCGGTCTTCCAGTTCCTGCGTCCCCAAACCGTCCAGCACGTCCTCACGCAAGCCCTGCTCGATTCCCCGATGTTCGGCGCCCGCTGGAAATGGAACGCTTCCCGGGCCCTCGCCGTCCCTCGGTTCGCCGGCGGCAAAAAAGTTCCGCCGCCGCTCCAGCGCATGCGCGCCGACGACCTGCTTGCCGCCGTCTTTCCCGATCAGGTCGCGTGCGCCGAAAACCTTGTCGGCGAACCGCGCATTCCCGATCATCCTCTCGTCAACGAAACGATCTCGAACTGTCTGCATGAAGCGATGGACATCCGCGGCCTGATCAAGCTTCTCGAACGCATCGACGATGGCTCGCTCAAAATCGCCGCCATTGACACACCAGAGCCATCGCCCTTCTCGCACGAGATCCTCAACTCGAATCCCTATGCCTACCTCGACGACGCGCCCCTCGAAGAGCGCCGCGCCCGCGCCGTCCAGCTCCGCCGTACTCTTTCTGTCGAAGATGCCGCCGGCATCGGCGCGCTCGACCCCGCCGCCATCAGGCAGGTGGCCGAAGAATCCTGGCCCATCGTCCGCGACGCCGATGAACTGCATGACGCGCTACTCACGCTCATCATTCTTCCTCCCCTGCCCGAGTGGCGGGATTTCTTCTCCCAACTCCAACAATCCGGCCGCGCTCAAGCCATAACCCGCGCTCTTGGCCGCGAAAGTGGAGCCGCCAGTCCTGGCGGCGACCCGGCTCCCTCGCCGGCTTCTTTCTGGATTGCCGCCGAACGCCTCAGCCGCCTCGATGACCACGTCTCCATCCTCCGGGGCTGGTTGGATTCCATCGGCCCAACGACCCCGCAAGAACTCGCAGCGCGCCTCTCGCTCCCGCTAACCTGCGTCGAAATCGCCCTAGGCCAGTTGGAATCGGAAGGCACCATCCTCCGCGGCCAATTCTCGTCGACAGAGACGCAGTTCTGCCACCGCCGCATCCTCGCGCGCATCCACCGCCTCACCCTCGGCCGGCTCCGCAAGGAAATCGAACCCGTGACCTCCGCCGGATTCATGCGATTCCTCACCCGCTGGCAGCACATCGCCCCGGGCACCCAACTCCACGGAGTCGACGGACTCTATCAGATCCTCAAGCAACTCCAGGGCTACGAAATTTCCGCGGCCGCGTGGGAATCGCTGGTCCTTCCGCGCCGTATCGCTGGATACGATCCCGAATGGCTCGACCGGCTGTGCCTCGCCGGTGAGGCGATGTGGGGCCGTCTCTCGCCCCATCCCGCCCTCGAAACCGAAGGCGCCCGCCGCGTCCGGCCAACTCGCGTCGCACCTCTCGCCATCTTCCTCCGCGAAGATGCGTCCAAACTTCTTCCAGCCCATAACGGAACCGCGCCGCTTTCCCACGCCGCTCAGGATGTCCTCGCCGCGCTCGAAAAACGCGGAGCATCGTTCTTCAGCGATCTCGTCCGCTCCACCGGCCGCCTGGCGAGCGAGGTCGAGGACGGGCTCTGGGAACTCGTTGCCGCCGGCCGCGTCACCGCCGACGGATTCGAAAATCTCCGCGCCCTGATTGACCCCAAGCGCCGCCGGGGCGAAGGACGCGGCCGCTTCGCCCGTCCCCGCCACGCCACCGGACGCTGGGCCCTCATGGAACGCGGCGCTGGACACACGGATCCTGAATTTTTCGCCAGGCAGCTCCTCGACCGCTGGGGCGTCGTCTTCCGCGACCTCCTCGCCCGGGAAGCGCTCGCACCTGCGTGGCGCGATCTGCTTGTCGTCCTCCGCCGCATGGAAGCGCGCGGAGAAATCCGCGGCGGCCGCTTCGTCTCCGGCTACGTCGGCGAGCAATTCGCCCGCCCCGAAGCCCTCGACCTGCTCCGGCACATCCGCCGCAGCGCGGGAACCGGCGAACAAATCGACATCGCTCTGGCCGATCCGTTAAACCTCACCGGCATCGTCCTCCCCGGGCCCCGCACAAGCGCGTTAGCCCAAGGCTCGCTCCGCCTTAAAGACGGCGTTGCCGATCTTGCCCTCACAGGCACGTAGTGTGGCTCCCTCCTTACTGACTCCTGTCTTCTCCCCCGGACCACATATGCCACTCGGCAAACGCGCTCTGACCCGCATAAACACAGGGCAAACCGAGCCCCGCGTTGTATAATTGGGTGAACTTTATCTGGAGCTTGGCTCACGAACCCTCATGACCATTGAACCGCCGAAAGAAGCCTGCGCTCCCGAAGAAACCACTCCCGGCAATTACTTCATCTCCAACTATCCGCCGTATTCTTTCTGGACTCCCGATCACGTCAACGATGCCTATCAGGCGCTTGAGCGCCCCGCTGTTGCTGGAACGCCGCTCGGCGTTTATCTCCATATCCCGTTCTGCCGCAAGCGTTGCCACTTCTGCTACTTCAAGGTCTACACGGATAAGAACGCCGCTGAAATTGAGACATATTTAAACGCCGCAATCGAAGAATTAACCCTTTATTGCCAAAAGCCGTTCATTGCCGGACGGAAACCGAGATTCATTTACTTCGGCGGCGGCACGCCTTCTTATATCTCTTCGAAACAGCTCACTCATGTTGTCGATGCGATGAAATCCCTGCTGCCCTGGGATGAAGCCGAGGAAATCACCTTCGAATGCGAACCCGGCACACTGACCGAAGGCAAGCTCGAAGTGATCAGGGGCCTGGGTGTTACCCGCCTCAGCCTCGGCGTCGAAAATTTCGACGATCATATCCTCGATATCAACGGGCGCGCGCATCGCTCCAAAGAAATCGGCCGCGCCTACGATTTTGCGCGCTCCATCGGATTCCCGCAGATCAACATCGACCTGATCGCCGGCATGGTGGGCGAGACCACGGAAAACTGGAAAGACTGCGTCCGCAAAACGATCGATCTTTCTCCCGACAGCGTCACCATCTACCAGATGGAAGTTCCTTACAACACGACGCTCGTCAAGGAAATGCGAATCCACGGCCAAAACGTCGCCCCCGTGGCCGGCTGGAACACCAAGCGCGCATGGGTCGATTACGCGTTCCAGGAAATGGAGCGCGCCGGCTACTCCGTGGGCAGCGCGTACACCGCCGTAAAAAATCCCGCAAAAACGAAATTCCTCTATCGCGATCTTCTCTGGACCGGAGCCGACATGATCGGTCTCGGGGTCGCGTCTTTTTCGCACATCGGCGGCACGCACTTTCAGAATCGCCACGAGTTCGATCCCTACATCGCCGCTTTGAGAGACGGGAATCTTCCCATTCATCGCGCTCTTACGCCCACCGGGGAAGAGCGCATGATCCGTGAACTGATTCTGCAAATGAAACTCGGCCACGTTCGGCGCCCGTATTTCCAGCAGAAATTCGGCGTGGATGTCGGTGAGCGCTTTTCCGGTCCCCTGTCGGAACTTCACAACCGCGGCTTCGTCTCCATCGATCGCGATAGCCTGAAGCTCAGCCGCGAGGGACTTCTGCAAGTCGACAAGCTTCTGCACGAATTCTTCCTCCCCCAACATCGCGGGACCCGCTACGTCTAACGAAATGGTGAACAACAACTACGACGCAATTGTCATCGGCGGAGGACCAGCCGGGTCCACCGCAGCCTCCGTCCTGGCGATGCATGGCCGCAAGGTCGTGCTTCTCGAAAAAGAAAAATTCCCGCGCTATCACATCGGCGAATCCCTCCTCCCGTTCGGATTCTTCGTGATGGAACGCATCGGGATGCTCGAGAAGATGAAGAAGTCGCACTTCGTCAAGAAGTTCAGCGTCCAGTTCATCACCACCGACGGCCGGTCCTCGGTCCCGTTTTATTTCCATACGCACCTGAAACACGATGCCGCGCAGACCTGGCAGGTATTGCGCAGCGAACTCGATCAGATGCTTCTCGACAACGCCCGGGAGAAGGGCGCCACGGTCATCGAAGAGATGACCGTACGCGACGCAATCCGCCATCAAAACGCGATAAAAGGCGTTAAAAGCGTGGATAAAGACGGCAAAATGCACGAATTTCACGCTCCGGTGACCATCGATGCTTCCGGCCGCGATGCCTTCTTCATCACACGCAACGGCTGGAAGATCCGCGACCCATATCTCAACAAGATCGCCGTCTGGACATACTATAAAGGTGCAAAACGCGATCCCGGCATCGACGAAGGCGCCACGACGGTCGCCTATGTGCCTGAAAAAGGATGGTTTTGGTACATTCCGCTCGCTGGCGATGTGGTCAGCGTCGGCGTGGTCGCCGAAAAAGACTACCTGATGCGGAAGACGAAGGACCTGAAAGAGATTTTTTATCAGGAAGTTGAAGAGAATGTCTGGATTCAAGACCACCTCCTGCCCGGCGAACAGTTTGGCCCATTTCGCATCACGGGCGAATATTCCTACCGTTCCCGATACTGTGCTGCCGACGGCTTAATCCTTGCGGGTGATGCATTTGCGTTCCTCGACCCCGTCTTTTCGTCGGGCGTGATGCTGGCGCTTCGCAGCGGCGAACTCGCCGCCGATGCGGCTCATGCGGCTTTGACCGACGGCGATTTTTCCGCGGAACGGTTTACTGCTTACGGCGCGGAGTTTTGCAAGCGAATCGAATCGATGCGGCGGCTGGTGTACGCTTTTTACGATCACAACTTCAGCTTCCGCGATTTCATCCGCAAGTATCCGCACCTGGCGGGCGATGTGACCGATTGCCTGATCGGGAATTGGCTCAAAGATTTCGATCCGATGTATGAAGCGATGCGCGAGTTCGCGGGGAACATTCCGGATGCTCTTCCGCACGGAAAGCCGTACATCGCTGAAGCCGCCGTGCAGGGATGAAGGCGCAGATTGAAGCGCTGTTTGAGGCGATTCGCGGGCGCAATCCGTTTTACACACGAAAGCTCGAAAATGTCCGCGAATGGGCGGACGTTCCCTTCACCACCAAGCGTGAGCTGAGCGAGGACCAGCAGGCGCATCCGCCTTATGGGTCCAACCTCACTTTTCCAATCGAGCGCTACACGCGATTCAGCCAGACCAACGGGACGACGGGCACGCCGCTGCGGTGGCTGGACACGCCGGAGAGCTGGGATTGGATGGTCGGCAACTGGACCAAGGTTTTTCAGGCGGCCGGTGTACGGCCCGGGGATCGGATTTTCTTTGCGTTCTCGTTCGGTCCATTTCTCGGATTCTGGGTCGCATTCGATGCAGCGGGGCGGATGGGTTGTCTTGCGATTCCGGGCGGAGGGATGCGGAGCAGCGCGAGACTGCGCGCGATTCTCGACAACGAAGCCGGGGTTCTTTGCTGTACTCCGACTTATGCGCTGCACCTTGGCGAGGCGGCGATCGAAGAAAAGATTGATCTCTCGAAATCGAAAGTACGGAGGATAATTGTCGCAGGCGAACCGGGCGGCAGCATCAAGAACACGCAGGCTCGAATTGAGTCGCTGTGGCCGGGAGCGCGGGTCTTCGATCATCACGGCATGACGGAAGTTGGTCCGGTCAGTTATGCGTGTCCGAAACGGGAGCGGGTGCTGCACGTGATCGAATCGAGCTATGTTGCCGAAGTGATCGATCCCGCAACGGGCGCGGCGGCGGACCGCGGCGAGCTTGTATTGACCAATCTCGGCCGGATCGGATCGCCGCTGATCCGCTATCGAACGGGCGACATCGTGCAGCGCGGCGAAAGTCCGTGCGCATGTGGAACTCGCGACATGGCGCTTGAAAGCGGCATTCTCGCGCGCACCGACGACATGGTGGTGATCCGCGGCGTCAATCTCTATCCGAGCGCGATCGAGGATCTGGTTCGCGCCTGCGATGGGATCTCGGAGTATCGCGTGGAGATTCGCGTGGAGCGGTCGCTGTCGGAGCTAAGCATTCAAGTGGAACCGTCGAGGGACGATCCGGGGCTGGCGCACCGGCTGGAATCGTCGCTGCGGGACGCGCTGGGGCTGAGGATTCCGGTATCGATCGCGGCGGCAGGGTCGCTGCCGAGGTTTGAAATGAAGGCGGCGAGGTGGATCAGGATTTGAGTCCGGCGGGGAGCGGCACGGCGCTTCGTTCAGCCGGGAAGGAACGCGGATAAAAACCCGCCTGGGATTAGAGGCGGCGGGCGACGACGACTGTGATGTCGTCGGCGGCGGGCGCGCCCTGCGTGAATGCGACGACGGCCGCTTCAATGGCTTCGACGATTTCCGAAGCAGGACGGTCCCGATTGGCGGCGACTACTTCGCCCAAGCGGACTTCTCCGAAATCCTCGCCGGAGGAATTGGCGGCTTCGGTGACGCCATCGCTGAACAGGACCAGCACATCGCCGGACTCCATCTTTGCGCCGGCTTCCTTGTAGACCGCCATCGGGAGGATTCCGAGAATCACGCCTCCGCCGGCAAGGGTCTCGACGCCGCCGCCCTTGCGAACCAAAAGCGGCGGATTGTGTCCCGCGTTCGTGTAGACCAGTTCGCCGGTTTCCGGATTGACGACCGTCATGAAGAACGTGATGAAGCGATTGTCGGGGCAGTTCGCGCAAATGGATTTGTTCAAGCGGCCGATCTTCTTTGCCAGATCGTCGCCGTCTTCAAACAGCACCTGCACGCGCGCCTGAAGGCTCGACATGAGCAGAGATGCGGGCATTCCCTTTCCGGCCACATCACCGACGAGCATCGCGACGCGGCCATCGGGAAATTCGATGAAATCGAAGTAATCGCCGCCGACGGTGCGGCAGGCGGTGGTCTTCCCGGCGATATCGAGCCCTTTGATGGCGGGGGGATCGGAAGGCAGCAGGCCCTTCTGGATCAGCGCCGCCTGCTCCATATCTTTCGCCATCATGCGCTCGGCCTCTTCGACCTCGCTCAGGCGGGCATGCTCGATGCGGATGGCCGCGACGTTGGCCATCACGGTCAAAAGATTCAGATCCTCGCGCGTGAATTCGCGGATGAGATGGGGTGAATCGAGATAGATGAGCCCGATGACGCGATCGTTGGTTTGCAGAGGCACGGCGATCATGCTGCGGACTTTCTGCTCGACGATGCTCATGTGTTCCCGAAGCGCCTGATCGAGCTGGGCGTCGCGCACGAGCAGCGACGATTTCTCCTTGAGCACGCGGTCGCGGACGGTGGAGGAAATCTTGAAGCCTTCTCCGCGATGGGCGCGAACTTCGAGCTTGTCACCTTCAAGCGTCATCAGCACGCCGCGGCCCGCGTTCACGGCCTCCACGGAAAGATCCATGATGACGGTGAAGAGTTCCTCCAAAGGGCGATGCCCGGCCAGTTCGCGGCCCGCGCGAATGAGCGCCCTCATCTGCGGGCTGCCCTGCATCACGTAAGTCTTATTGAGATCGTCGACCTGCGGACCGAGGACGGCGTCGAGGCTGGCGACAACGGTTGTTGACGCGCTTGAAACGCTTTCGCCATGATCGACAAACACGACGGTGTGTTCGGCGCGCATCGCGTCGGCGAACTCGATGGTGAGATGGCCGGCGGAGATGCGGTCGCCGGGTCCGAACTCGATGCGTTTCTCGACGCGTTTTCCGTTAAGCAGCGTCCCGTTCTTACTGCCGAGATCTTCGACAAACCACGATCCGTTGGATCGAAGCAGCGCGAGATGCTGGCGGGAAAGACCCGCATCATCGGGATAACAAAGCTCATTCGCGCTTGATCGTCCCAAAGAGATCCGGTCGCGGTCGAGCGGGACGGCGACGGTTTTTCCATCGATGTTTCGGATGACAAGCTCTTTAGGACTGGTTTGAACGCTCGACGCCACGAAAACAGCGTATCACGGGTAAGATTCTCGAATCCCCGAAGTAGCGGATTTCCTCTAATCGATTAAAGGCAATGGGTGGTTGCTGTTTGCAATGAGATCGATGAGCGACGGGGTTGCGTGGCGTAAGTCGCGCGAGATCATTGCGCGGGGACGGAGAAGATGAAGCCAACTTTAAAGCCGCGGCTTGGCGCGGGAAACCTGCGGCTTGGCGCGGGGATCGTGCTGCTGTGCGCGGGCGTTGCGAGCGCGGCTGAGCTAAAACCGGAAACATTGAACGCTTGGGAAGAGTATGTTCGCGGCACGAACCTCAGGATGCAGGAACGTGTTTCGCCAGGTCACATATTTCTGTGGACCGACGAGAACGCCTTGCGGGCTCAGCGAGTGCACGCCGGCGAGGTAATCGTTGCGCCCGCGACGGAACATACGCCGCATCATGTTTCATCCGGACTGATTCACCACTGGATCGGCGCGGCGTTTGTGCGCGACGCCAAACTGGATGACGTTCTCAACGTCCTGCGCGATTATGAGCGCTATAAAGAGATCTACCGGCCGCACGTACTGGAATCGAAGACGCTACGCCAGGATCGAGCGCAGGATCAATTCTCGCTGGTTCTGATGAACAAGGCGGTGGTGATGAAAATGGCGCTCGACAGCGACTACCGCTCGCGATATTTTCGAGTGGACGCCAAGCGCGCCTACGGCATCTCCGACACGACGCGGGTTCAGGAGATCGAAAATTTCGGCATGGCGAACGAGCGTAAGCTGCCTGCGGATCAGGGAAGCGGATACATCTGGCGGCTGCACAGCGTGATGCGATTCGAGGAACGCGACGGTGGAGTTTATGTCGAGGTGGAAGCGATCGCGCTGAGCCGCGATATTCCGGCGGCAGTGCGGTGGATGGTGGATCCGATCGTGAAACGGGTGTCGCGGAGTTCGGTGGCGACGTCGTTGAAGCAGACGCAGGAGGCGGCCGGCGTGAGTTACGCGTCAGCGGCGGCGGGACGTTAGACGGGGTACAGGCCACGAACGCGAGTCTCTCACTGGCGACCGGAACGAACAGGTTGTCGAAAGCCGAGCCGGAATCTCCACCCCGCGCGATTCAGGAGCGGGACTCTCAGGCCAGATAAGATTTTGTGATTTCGGAAACGGAGCGGGTACCGCACTGTTTCATCGTCAGGGTCAGCTCGGCGCGGAGGATATCGATGACTCGTTCGACTCCTTCCTGACCGAAGGCGCCCAGACCCCAGAGATAGGGACGGCCGATGCCGACGGCCTTGGCTCCCATGGCGAGGGCTTTGAAGGCGTCGCTTCCGCGGCGGACTCCGCCATCGACGAGCACGGGGACCCGGCCGCGGGCGCCCGCCAAAACATCGCTGAGAGATTCGATCGAAGGACGGCATGAGTCCATGGCGCGGCCGCCGTGGTTGGAGCAGACGATGCCGTCGGCACCGTGCTCGACGGCGAGTTCGGCGTCCTCGTGCGTTTCAAGGCCCTTGATAACGAGCTTCATTCTGGTCATGTTCCGGAGGCGGTCGACCAGTTCCCACGTGAACGCCGGAGAATTGCGGCCCCGCTCGATGCCTTTGAACATGGGCTTGGTGGAATCGTTGTTGGGGCCGGCGGTGTGGCAGGTGGAACACTGGCGGGTGTCGGCTTTTCTCAAGCGGCGCTCGGTTTCAGTGTTGCGGCCGGGATTGACATCGACGGTGAGGACCAGCACGGGGCATCCGGCGGCCTCGACGCGGCGGACCATGGTTTCGAGTCCGGCGACGCTGGTTGGGGCGTACATCTGATACCAGGGCGGACGTCCGAGGGCGGCGGCGACGTCCTCCACTGAAGTAGAGGAGACGGTAGAGAGCATCTGAAGCGCGTTCTTCGCCTTGGCGGCTCGCGCGGTGCCGAGTTCGCCGTCAGGATGGAAAGCCCGCTGGCTGCCGCAGGCGGAGATGTAGACGGGGCTCTCCCACTTGACGCCGAACAGTTCGATGCTGGTGTCAACCTTGCTAACATCGACGAGGCGGCGCGGGCGGAGTTTGATTTTAAGATATCCTTCGCGATTGGCGCGGAGAGTGGAATCGTCATCAACGCCGGTGGTCATGTAGGCCCAATGGGCGATGGGAATCCTGCGGCGGGCGGCCTCCTCGAAATCCATGACGTTCAACGCGTCCTTTGCGGTGGCGGGAATGTCGTCATGCTTGAGGTCGTCGGCGTTGAGGAGAGCCGCAAGGGGGCTTGCAGCCAGAAATCCGAAAAACTGGCGGCGTGAGTTGCGTGAGTTCATATAAGCGGTATCCTAACTTAAATTTTTCTCGAGCCTTACCCTAGATCAGATTTTTCGCCTAATACCCTAACTTTCTTCTCATGCGCGTCCGATAGAAAGGGAGCAGGTTGCATCGACTATGCACATGGACGCCTTTCTTTGGATGTTCCTACCGGTCTTCGTCGCCGGAGGGAGCGCGCTACTATCGTTCTACATTATGCAGGCAAGAATGGAAGTTGCGCTAGCAAAAGAACGTGAATCGTTGGCGGAGGCCCGCGCGACGATCAGTTCGCAGAGAGTGACGATGGAAGAGCGCATCAAGGCGACCGAAGAGGCGACCAAGCGGCATGCGCTGGATGAATTCATGCAGGATTTCCGGGTGGAAGAGCGAAGCTATGTTCGTGAGAACAAGTCGCTTACGACGATGCGGAAGACGATGGTAATGCAGGAGCGGATGTTTTTCCGGAATATTCCGCTGTCGAACTGGATCGAGCATGAAATGGTGGTGGAAGAAGGCCACGACATGGATCAGCTTCCGATGCAGTCGGCATTTACGACGTCATCGCTGCCGGGCGGCGAGCGGCTACCGCTGTCGAAATTCCTGGACGATGTGAAGATCCCGAGCGAGCCGGCTGCGGACGCGGGTGCTTTGATCGCGGCGCGGATTCCGGCATTCGGCGCACAATAAATCGGTTCAGAGGCTTCAGTGCACTCCCTGAGGCGGGGGAAGTAAACCCACGGCGGGCGATCGCGTCCAGGAGGGTATGATAGGGCTGGTGGCCCAGCCGATTTTGTTGGATCGCGCGGAAACTGATCTTTTGCATGACTTTGCCGCCTGGATGACCTCCGAGCAGCGGCGGATCTACTCGCTGTGCCAGCGGTTCCTTCAGGATCGGGACGAGGCGGATTCGGCGACACAGGACGTATTCTTCAAGGCATATCAAGCGCTTAAACGGCAGGATCCAAAAGAGTTAGAAGATCCGGCGAGATGGGTGACGCGGATTGCCGTGAATACGTGCCTGGACCGGCTCCGGTCGCGAAAATGGCAGTTCTGGCGGCGGCGTCCGTCGGCGGAAGACGAACAGACGATCCTGTCAATGGCGGCTTCCAAGGCTCCGGAGGCTGAAGACCAGTGTTTTGCGGGCGAGATTGGGCAGCGGCTGGCGGTGGCTCTAGGAAAGCTGTCGGCCCGGCAGCGGGCGGTCTTCACACTGCGGCACTACGAGGACTTGAGTCTGGAAGAAATCGGAGCGATTCTGGATTTAGACGTGGGAACGGTCAAGGCGCATATGTTCCGGGCGATCGCGAAGCTCCGCAACGACCTGCGGGATCTGTACGAGACGAAGAAATGAGCGGACATCTCAGGGACGGTCAACATCTTGGCGGCGATCAACTGCTCGGCCTGCTTTACGGCGGGGGCGAGGACGCGCATCTCAAATCGTGCCGGGATTGTTCCGCACGGATGCTGGCGATGAAGGAACGCCGGGCGGAGCTGGCGGCTCCGGTGGAAGTTTCGCACGAATTTCTGGCCTCGCAGCGACGCAAGATCGCGGCGCGGCTGGATGGGCGGGCTCGGCTGACGTGGAAATGGGTTCCGGCGGCGGTGGCGGTTTGTGCGCTTGCGATCGCGGTGGTTATCGGTCATCCGACGCAGGCGCCGACGAGCACGGCGCAGGTGGATGGTGGAGACGAGCAGCTATTTTCGGAAGTGTATTCGATGGATCAATCGACCGAGGCTCGCGCCGCGGCTCCGATCCATGGATTGTTCGAGGAGAATCAATAACACGTCTATGTTGACGCGTCTGAGTCTGATGCTTGTGTTGCCGGTGTTGCTTTCCGCGCAGCCCGACCGTGGGCCAAAGCCGGGACTCAGGGCGGGTGGACCGAAGCCGTGGTGGGACGGCGAAATCGCGCGGGATCTGAATCTGAGCGACGGGCAGATGAAGCAGATCCGGGAAACGCGCAAAGAATTCCGGCCCCGGATGCAGGAAGTGCGCGATTCGGTGAATAAAGCGGAGGCGGACCTGGATGCGGCGTTGAACGAGGATCCGGTCGATCAGGCGAAGGCGAACGAAGCAATCAACCGGCTGGCCGCGGCTCGCGATGACATGTTCAAGACGGTGTCCAGGATGGAACTGAAGATGCGGATGGTGCTGACGGCCCAGCAGTGGCAGACCCTGAAAGCGAAGCAGCGCCGTCCGTGGCCGGGCGGGCCGGGTCCTGGGCGACACGGAGTTCCGGCTGGTCCGACTGCGACTTCCAATCAGAAGTAGCGTGCATTTGACTTTGAGCGAGTGCTCGGGTTATCAGTGGATAAGTAACCCGGCGCGGTAGCCAAGTGGTAAGGCAGAGGTCTGCAAAACCTTTATTCGGGGGTTCGATTCCCCCCCGCGCCTCCAAGAATTCAGGCGCGATATCGGGTAGCTTCGAATCAGAGGTGATCCGATGCCAATCTGCAAACTGCGTTGGTTTGCGATTCCGGCGATGCTTTCGTTCGCCTTAGCGGCCGGCCAGGCGAGCCAGCCGAAGCGCGTCCCGGACGTCCCTTACGTTCCCACGACTGAAGAGGCTGTTGCGGCGATGCTTCAGCTTGCGCGCGTGGAGAAGAACGACATTGTCTATGATCTCGGCTGCGGCGACGGGCGCATCGTTATCGCGGCCGCGAAGAATTTCGGGGCTCGCGCCGTCGGGATCGATATCAATCCGATGCGGATCGAAGAGGCGAAGCGGAACGCCAAGAGAGCAGGCGTGGAAAATCTCGTGCGATTCGAAGAAAACGATCTGTTCAAAGCGGACATCCACGAGGCGACCGTCGTTACGCTTTTTCTGCTCTCCAGCGTCAACCTCAAGCTGCGGCCGAAGCTTCTGTCGGAGCTCAAGCCAGGCGCCCGGGTAGTGTCGAACACGTTCGGGATGGGCGACTGGAAACCGGACAAGGAAGTGACGATAGGTAACGCAACACAAGGGTCGGTGTTTAGCCACACTCTTTATCTGTGGCGCGTGCCAGCGCCGCGTTGACCCACGAGACCGTTACGAGGTTCCTCGGACGATTCGCAGTCTCGATTCAAAAATAACTCCCATCAGGATTCGATTGACATCTAATCGCATCCGGAGAAAGCGAGAGGATGCGAATGAGAAACTCAAAAAAATTTGCGATCCCAGTCATACTTCTGAGCGCACTGATGCTACTTTCGGCGGGGTGCTCAACCCGCCCCAACGATGACGGGATCACCAGGGGCATCCAGGAAAAGCTCGCGGCAAATCCGGAGACAAAGGATTCTCTGGTAGCGGTTTCATCCACGGGTGGAAAGGTTACACTAACCGGCAAGGTTCAGACTCCGGCCGTCCGGCAAAAGGTTGAGCAGATAGCTCGTGAAGCGCCGGGGATCACGGGCGTGGACAATCAGACGACGGTACAGGCGGAACCGGCGGCAGTTCCGCAAGCCTCCGCCCCGGCCAGCGCTTCCACGCCTCCGGCAGTTTCAACACCTCCGCCAACGCCGACACCGGCTCCATCTCCCGCGGCTGAAGCGGCCAATGCGGCATCCCCGAATGCGTCCGCGGAAAAGACCCCTCCGGCAGAGCCGCCAAAGCCGCAACCAATCGTTATACCGGCAGGAACTGTCCTCACGGTCAAAACGAGCCAGGCGCTGAGTTCGAAGACCAGCCAGGCAGGGCAAACCTTTCTCGCTACACTGGCGCAGCCGGTGAGCGTAGGCAAGAAGCGCGCCTTGCCGGCGGGAGCCACGGTTAGCGGAAGGGTCGTGACCGCCAGGGAGAAAGGGAAGATCAAAGGTGAAGGCGAGCTGTCGGTTGAACTGACCAGCATTTCAGTGGGCGGCCATACGTATCCAATCCACACCAACACGCTGGACAGCACTGTAAAGGGAAAAGGCTCGCGGACTGCCAAGACAACGGGTGGGGGCGCAGCCGGCGGTGCGCTGATCGGCGGTATCGCGGGAGGCGGCAAAGGAGCGGGCATCGGCGCCCTTGTCGGCGCAGGCGCGGGATTGGTTGGAGGCGCGGTCACAGGGAACAAGCAGATTGAAGTTCCTGCGGAATCGGTACTCACCTTCACCCTGTCTGAGCCGTTAACATTGCGGCCCCCAAGCGCGGGATGATTTAACGCCGGGAGGGCGCGCAAGAAACCGTACTGTTGGCGGGGCGCGGGACCTGGCCGATTATAATTTGGGCATGAGGCGTAAGATAATCCCGAGTTTCACCATCGTCTCAGTTCTAGCGTTCGGCCAGAGCTGGACCGGGTTCCTGGTCGACGCGGATTGTTATCAAAGCGCATCGACGAACACCAAGCCCGGTCAACAACGGGACCGCAATAAAGACATCAAGCAATGCGCCCCTTCAGCAACAACGACATCGTTCAGATTCATGGATCGAGGAGGGGAGACGTTCAAACTGGATACAGCCGGAAACGCGAAGGCTGTGGAAGCGGTGCACAAGGCTCCAGGCCGATCGCCGATGGAAGTCACGGTGACGGGTTCGCGCAGCGATGACACGCTGAAAGTCGACTCGATGAGCGTCGCGAAGTAGAGGGCCGAGACTTACGATGCAATGTTCCGTCCGGAGGGCTAGCCGGACTGGCAAGCTGCGACGCTGATTCAGGAAGCCTGATCAGCGATTCCAGTCTTTATAAATGAGATATTTCGTCGGGACGTCCCCCAAAGCTCCAAACCATTGGGGACAGTAGGGCGCCATCCAGATAAAGTCGCCGGCATTGACCGGATACCACGAATCGCCGAGCCGAAAGATACCGCCGCCTTCGAGCATCAACAGCCCGTGCTCCATAACGTGAATCTCGACCATAGGAAGGGCGGTTCCCGGTTGATAGACCATGATGTTGACGGCGAGATCGAAATCGAGCGATGAGGGCAGCAGGGAACGAACCTGAAGTTTCGGATTGCCGCCCAGCGAGAGCGAGGGAGCGCCGGCTTCGCGTGCCTTGAAAAATCCCGGAGGGGTGACGCGCGGAAGCGGCCGATAATCTTTCTCGATTACGGCGACGCGAGCCGCTGTCTCCGCGAGCAATGGCTTATCGAATCCGGCGGGGCAGTAGACGTAATCGCCCGCTCGCAGAGAAGAGGATCCGATATCGAGTTCGCCCTCGAGTACATACGCGAAGCGCTGCATTGGAGCGGGGTCTATGGATCCGCCCTTTTCCAATTCAGCCGTGTACTGAAGGAACTTCGCTCCGCGAGCGGGGTTGACGTGAACGATCGCGAGTCCGTTGACGATCTGCGGCAGCGGCGCCCGGACAAAAGTGTCGGAAGTCTGCAAGAGATGATCGCTGCGATTTGCGCTTCGCGTAAATCCTAGGCCGTACATCGTTGTTCGTTCCGGTAAATCGACCGGCCCCCGACGCAGACCTCGCGGACGCTGGCAGCGTCACCCAAGGTAAACAGGACGGTCAACATTCTCTCGAAATCCTCGCAGCGTTCGAGCGCCGCGGCGAGCAGTGAATCCCTGCACGGCCGAAGATAGACGAAATCGGCAGACTTGCCGGGCTGAAAATCGCCGATTTGGTCTGCGAGGCCCAGCGATTCGGCTCCGGCTCGCGTCGCAAGATACAACAGTTGCTGGCCGCTCAGAGGGATAGCGCGCGGAGCGACCCTCTGCGTGAGATAGGACTGGAGACCTTCCCTGAGCAGACTGAAGCTGGTTCCCGCGCCCACGTCCGTAGCCAGGCCGAAGTGAACGCCTGCATCGAGATGGGCCCGCATGGGGAAGAGTCCACTGCCGAGCGCGGCGTTGCTTGATGGACAATAGGCGACGCTGGTTCGCGAAGCGGCCATGCGCTCCAGTTCGGGAGCGGTCGGATGAACGTTGTGGGCCATCACCGCGCGATCACCGCACAGGCCGAACCTTTCGTAGACGCCGAAATAATCCGAGGCCCAGGGAAAAGCGAGGCCGACGGCGGCAACTTCAACAGGATTCTCATTGATATGCGTCTGGAATCGGACGTGCGGCGATTCGCGCATAAGAGTCTGGCAGACTTCGAGCATGGCGTCCGAGGTCGACAAAGCGAATCGCGGCGTGACAGCGTAGAGCAGCTTTCCGCGGCCGTGAAACTGGCGGATGAGAGTCGCGCTGTCGCGATAGGCGGCTTCCGGGGTCTGGTGCAGGTCGGGACGCAAAGATCGATCGGACATGACCAGTCCGCTGATCAGGCGTAGTCCGGATTCCTCGGCGGCTCGGAAGAGACAAGCCGTGGCGCCGGCGAAATGCGCGCCGAAAACGAGGGCGGTGGTGGTCCCGTTTGCGGCCAGGGAGTGAACGAATTTCTGTGCGGTTTTGGATGCGCAGGCGAGATCGGCCATGCGCGACTCCTCGGGCAGAGCAAAGTGTTCGAGCCAATCGAGCAGAGATTTCCCCAGGCTTCCGATCACGCGCAGTTGCGGAAAATGCGTGTGGGTGTCGATCAGCCCGGGGAGAATCAGACCACCCCGCAAGTCACGAATCCGGGCGCCGGGGTTGGCCGCGCGGATAGCGGCGAAGTCGCCGCAGGCTGCCGCGAGTCCGTCGCGAACGAGCAGTCCGCCGTCGGTGAAAGCTTCCAGCGCGTTCTCGCGGAAGGGATTCCGCGGAGTATGCAAGATCGTGGCGCGGATAATCTCGCCGCGTAAATCGGAAGTCACGAGCCCAGTGTCCTTCGATCATCGTCGCATATCGCGGAAATGTGTCACGAAAAGGGCGCTGACGCCACCTTAACTAAGGTAAATGCCTTGAAAGCATGGCGGGGAGTTCCCGAGTCACGTAAAAGAACATTGACTTCAATTAGGGGCAATGTTAAAGTTCTGGGAACTTAGTTCTACCCGGGTACAAAAGTCGCGGTACGTACGGGCTAGTTCGGCGTTGGTTGGAGCGATTCGGAGGAAGCTTGAAACTCGTACTTGGGTTGTGTATTCTCTCGTTGCCTTTCACTGCAAGTGCAACGCAATTGTTTACCAACGGTGGGTTCGATTTGGGAACGACCGGCTGGTTAACCGCGACGTCGAACCCGAGTGATCCGAACGATGGTTTCTTTGTGGTGCCGGGGGCCGCGGGCGAGACGCCGATTTCGGGATTCGCAACGGCAGGGGCCTTTGCCGGCTCCAACTATGCCGTCAGTGACGGCGATGATTTTGGCGCCCGGGCAATCTACCAATCATTCGTCGCCCCGAGCGCCATATCGATCATTCTGTCGTTCGAGATGTTCGTGAATGATGAGTTGGGGCTGGGCAGCGGATTCGGATCGGTGGATCTGATGGCCAACGGCTCCGATCCCATCACCGGTACGCCGATTCACACGTTCTACTCCGCAGACACGGCCACGGCCGGTTTGAACGTGCCGAATCCTTATTTATTTGAGAGTTTCGACATTACAAGCTACGTCACGGCTGGAACCACATACTACATCCGGTTCTTCTCGGAAGACGACTTGGGAAACCCCGCCGATTTCGGTCCGATTCACGTCGGCGTGGATAGCGTGTCGCTCGACTTCACCCCCGCGACTGCCACACCCGAGCCTGGAATGTTCTGGCCGCTGGCGCTGGTGGCGGGGATCGCCCTATTCCGTTTCCGCCGGTTGGGATTCGGACAGCGCTAACCAACACGGTCAGAAATTCCTGAGAATTCACACCGTCGTTTTTGGAGGGAACGAAGAATGATTTCAATGAAGAAAAGCGGACTGCTGGCAACCGCGCTCCTGGGCTCCGTGCTGTGTGGGCAGGATAACTCGATAGCGGTGGTTCCTGGACCTGTTGCCGAAGGAGTGATGCGTCCGCATTTGAGGATTTCGGCGATCGCCGATCCGGGCGCCGTGCTGCATGGGCCGGGCGCCACAAATTGTGATGGAGTCACCAACGCCTGCTACTATCTTGGTCCCGATCTGATCAAGGCGTACGGCGTCAACCTGATCACGAACGGCAATGGTGGCGCGGGAATGACGATCGCGATCGTGGATGCGTTCTATAACAGTCAAACCGAAGCTGACCTGGGCACGTTTATCAGCGCAATGCACTCGGTGTTCGGTATTACGCTGCCTGCGTGCACGATCGCAAATGGTTGTCTGACGATTGTGAATCAGACCGGCGGCACAAATATGTCTGGTGTCGGATTCAATCAGGGGTGGGCGCAGGAGACGGATTTGGACATTCAAACCGTGCACGCGATTGCGCCGAATGCGAAAATCCTGCTGGTGGCCTGCAACAGTGCCAGCGCCAGTGACCTTTTCGCCGGGGTCGTTTATGCCAGAGCGCATGCGAACGTAGTCTCCAATAGTTACGGGGGAAACGAATTTGCCGGCCAAGCATCGCTCGATGCAATTTATTTCGCAGGCAGCCCGGTTCCACTTCTCTTTTCATCGGGCGACTTTGGGGCGACCGTCGAGTACCCGTGTTCAAGCCCGTACGCGACCTGCGTTGGGGGAACCCACTTATTGACGACGGCAGCAAGCCTGCGCAGCGCCGAGTCGGCGTGGGGAGATGGAACTGCGGGCGACGGCGGCGCAGGCGGCGGGTGCAGCACGCAGGAGCCGGCGCCGGGTTATCAGACCGGATTTAATACCTGCGGCGGTTTCAGGGGCGTGCCGGACATCGGCGGCCTTGCGGACCCCAACACGGGCTTCGTGGTTTTCTTGGGTACGAACGCGGGCGGCAGCGGAAGTAACCTGTACCTGTTCGGCGGGACGAGCCTGGCCTCGCCGATCGAGGCTTCGATCATTGCGATCATCGACGCTGCCCGCGTCGCGATCGGCAAGTCGCCGCTGGGCGGTAACCTGAATACGTTGCTGTATCAGGCCGCGGCTGGTTCCCTGATTCGCTTACGCTACTTCGATGTCGCAACGGGCAGCACGGGTTTCACGGCGACGGCGGGCTGGGACAAGACGGTCGGGCTGGGCGTGCCGGCTTCGTCCCTGGCCAGCTATCTTGTCAATTCCGTACCGTAGAGCAGCGGAAAACTTCTCAACATTAGCGGACCGGAGCCAGTATCGAGTCATCGAGGTTGGCGGCCGGTCCGTTTTGCATTTTGCGCGGGAAAGCGCGACGATTCGCGGATAATACCGGATGGTTCCGCGAGGATCGCAGCGGCATCGCGATGCTTCTCGATGAGAGCCATACCTCGATCCGGACCGAGGACGCTGAGGGCAGTGGCGAGGCTGTCGGCAGCGATTCCGCGGCGCGCGATCACGGAGACGGTAATGCCGCTGGTCAGAGCCTGTCCTGTCGCGGGATCGATGATGTGTGAATAGCGGATGCCGTTCAATTCGACGTACTGCTCCGTGTCGCCAGAAGTGGACACGGCTTCGTCGCTCAGCTCGACAATGCGAGAAAACGGAGCGTCGAGTCCGATTTTCCATCCGCGGCGTCCGGGAGGAGCATGGCTGCACGCGATATCTCCGCTGGCGGCGACCATCGCGCTGGCGATGCCCATGCGGCCGAGGACTTCGAGAGCGGCGTCCGCCGCGTAGCCTTTCGCGATTCCGCCGACATCGAGTTGCATATTCCCTTGATCGAGCATTGCTGTACCGGCCGCCGGATCGAGATGCAACTTGCGATAGCCGCCGCGGCATGATGCATCGCGGAGACTGGACGGATCCGGCAGAACGCGGTCCCGGCGCGCTTGCCGCCACAAGCGGATCACGGGGCCTTGGGTGATGTCGAAGGCTCCTCGGCTCTCTTGTGCGAGATCCTGCGATGCGGAGAGGACGCGAAACAGATCGCGGCTGATCTTCACGGGGCGTCCTACGGCGGTTTCCGGAAGCTGGTTTAATTCGCTACCGGCGCGATAATCGGAAAGAATCCGGTCGAGTTCGGCGATCCTGCCGAACGCGGAACTGAAGGCTTCTTTCGCCCGCCGGGGGCTTGGGGCATAGATCTTGATGCGGACCAGCGTGCCCATGTGTGGCTCGACCGCCTCGAACGGTTGAAGATCCGCGCCCCGCAAAAGGAACGCGCACGTGAATATGCTAATTTTCGCCGCGTTCGACACCGCTGTTCCAATACTTGTACATCTCGCCGGCTGTTGGAATCGTGACGGGGCGGACGAGACGAAACCCGAGCCACTGCGCATCCGTGTGGTACCAGATGCTCTTGGGAAGCTGCGGATCCTGCCGCTTCCACGATGGATCCGAAGCGACGCGGGCGGAACATCGGCACGCCGCGGCGCCATCGTGCCATGAGCCTCCGCGGACACTCTGCGGATAAGGCTTCATCGACTGGACCCACGGATTGGTTTCATCGCTCCCCTGGTAGGGGGCATACTGATCGAGCGTCCACTCCATCACGTTGCCGAGCATGTCATAGAGTCCCCAGGGATTCGGCTTTTTGGTCGCAACTTTCTGGTAGGCTCCCTTCGAGTTTTCGGAATACCAGGCGTAGTCGCCCAGGTTTTCAGGAGTGAAATCCGATCCCGCGCGGCAGGCGTATTCCCATTCGGCCTCTGTCGGAAGGCGGTAGAACTCGCCCGTGCGCGCGCTGAGCCACTCCGCGTATTTATTCGCGGCATGCTGCGTCATACTTATGGCGGGATAGCCGTTGATGCCCATGCCGAAGCTCATCTCGACGTAGGGACGTGTGGGATGGCTTACGGCGTCGACGACGCCGTCGCCGCTTTGACGGGCGAACATGAACAGGCGATACTCATCCCAGGTCACTTCGTGGGCCTGCATCCAAAATCCATCGACCCGGACGCGGTGACGAGGTTGCTCATCGGGGGAATCGAGCGAGCCCATCTCGAAGGATCCGGGGCGAACCGGAACCATGTCGTAGGAAACCGTCGTGCCCGGGATCGTGATCCGGTACGGCTTCATCTCGGTTGACGGCGCGCGCGCGAGGATTTTTTCGCGAATCCTGCGCACGTTTTCGCGCTCGTTCGATTCAGACGCGGCCTGAACCTTGCTCGACAGCTTCACGTTTTCGGGCCACGCGGCCCCGGCGTCGATCCATGCGCGAATCGCGCGGATCTCGCGATTGGCTAAGCGCGGGCCGGAAGGGGGCATGGCCGACGGCGCGCCTTCGGCGGCCAGCAGGACCTTGTACAACGGACTCTCGTCAGATTTTCCAGGAACGATCCATTTCGCGCCGATCAGCGCCTGGCGCGAGGCGAACTGCGAAGGGTGACACGCCAAGCAGTGCTGCTCAACGACGGGAGCGAAATCCTGCGCAAAGACGATGCACGCAGACGCACAGAGATAAGAGAACGTTTTAGACAAATTTTGTCACGCCTGGCTGCGCGCGCGGAGGCACGGGATGCGAGGCGCCCCAGTCGATTGTGGCCGGGACGATCCGCTCCTGCGAATTGAGAGCCTGTTCCCACGTGATCTCCTGACCGGTATAAGCCGCCATGCGGCCCATCATCGCGAGCATCGTGCTGGTGGCCATGCGCTTGCCGTCGTTGATCGGCTGATGCTTGCGGATCGACGCGAAGAGTTCGTCGTGCTCGCGCTGATACATGTCGTACTCCTGGCCGGTCCATGCCCAGTTGGTCTTGCCATCGATGTGCGGCGCGGGCCCGCGGCCGATAGTGCACGAACCGTCCGCGCCAAGAATGTAATCCGAGTTTTCGTTGTAGCAATCCTGGATTTGCCGGTTCGCGAGAAATGCCCGCATGCCATTGGGGTAGATGTAATTCACTTCGAAATGATCGTAGATGTTGCCGCCCTCGGCCGGAATCACGCGGCCGCCGACGCCGACGCAGCTTACGGGAGGCTCATCGTGCATCGCCCATGCGATCTTGTCCGCGCTGTGGACCGCCTGCTCGACGATGCTATCGCCGCACAGCCAGACGAAGTTGTACCAGTTGCGCGTCTGCCACTCGATGTCGCTCATGCCGGCGGGCCGGGCGCTGGCAGGAGGCATCGGCTTGACGGGACTGGTGTAGTAGGTCGCGTAATAAGCGACGAGTTTGCCGAGCGCTCCCGCATGAATCTGATCGAATGTCGCGATGATCTTGTTGTTGTAGCGCCAACAGAATCCCGCGACGAGCGACAGATTTTTTTGTTTCGCAAGCTCGGCAGTGGCGAGAACGGCGCGAACTCCGGGAGCATCGGTCGCAATCGGTTTCTCGCAGAAAACGTGCTTTCCCGCCCTGATACATGCGTCGAGATGGACGGGCCGGAATCCGGGAGGCGTGGCGAGCAGCACGGTATCGACTCCGCTGTCGATCAGCTTCTGATAGGCATCGAGTCCGAGAAACTGTTTGGACGGGTCAGCCTTGACGCGCGCCGAGATTTTCTGGACTTTCTTCAAAGTATCGAGGCACGAATCGATACGGTCCTGATCAACATCGGCGACAGCGGTCAATTCGGTGAGATCGTCAGCATGCAGGGCCTGCGACGCTGCTCCGGTGCCGCGGCCGCCGCATCCGACGAGCCCGACTTTAATCGCGTTGGTCAACGTTTGCGCCGTGATGATCGCCGGGAAGCCGGCCACGAGAGCCGCTCCTGCCGCGCTTTTGAGAAATTCGCGCCGTTCGGGTTGTTTCGTATCCATTTTTTCAGCTCGCAAAAATTCGATCCATGCGTTCGGAGAGGTCCCGCAGTCCTTCAGGTGAATCGGCGCCCGGCTGTTCTGCGATGCCCCAGCCGGAATAACCGATATCGTCAAGCGCTTTCATGACAGCGGGCCAGTTGTTGTCGCCTTCCAAGAATTTTACTTTGAAACCGGAGGATGCGCCGGTCCTGGCGGCCATCTCGCGGCTGTATTCCTTAATGTGCAGTCTCAGGATTCGCTTGTTGAGGATGCGAATCCATTGTTCGGGCCAGCCGAAGGCCATCGCGTTTCCAACGTCGAAGTGCCAGCCGATAGAGTCGCTGTGAAATTCGTCGATATATCGGGCGGCTTCGGTCGGAGTCATGATGAAGTGGTTCCACACGTTTTCGATCGCGATCTTCACGCCGAGTTCTTTTGCGAGCGGCAGCACGCGGCGAATCTCTTGCTGAGACCGGTTGTAGGCGTCATCGTAGGCGACGTTTTGATTCACGACAGCCGGGACGAACAAGACGGAAGTGGCGCCATAGATTCTTGCGTCGTGAAGCGCGCGCTCCAGGCCCTTGCGGCCGGATTCGCGGACAGCGGGGCTGGGATCGCTCACGGGATTTTTCCAATGAGTTGCGCAGCAGACGCTCGCTGCGAATAATCCGGTGGCGTGGAGAGCGTCGAGCACCTCGCGTTGGTCCATGTGGCTCATCGGTTCCACACCCGCGAATCCCGCTGCTTTTAGAGCAGCGAATTTTTCGAGGACCGTCCCTTTCAACGAGATCGTTTCGTACATGATCGCCTTACGAATATTTCGCGCCGGTGCGGCAGAGGAGCGCCCGAAGCACAGGGCGGCTCCGGCCGTCAGGAACTTGCGGCGGTCGAGCGTCGGGAGCGGCAATCCTCAATCATATCGCTGGTCACATGGATTGCGAGCCATCGAGCTTTTGTCCGCTGATCAGCGCCATAAATTCCTTGAACCGGAACCTGCCGAGAGCGCGGAGGATCGCGCCGATCCGCGACATCAGGCCGCCGAAGAATCCGTCGTATTTCGCTATCCAGGCGGAAACACCGAGAGCGCGGTCGGCGTCGAGCAGCGGATCGCCCTCGAGAGGGTCGGGTGCATGGTGGTAGGTAGCGCGGATGTTTGGGTAAACCCGGATCTTTCGCTGCGCATTGCGGATCTGCATGGCGAGATCTGCGTCCGCTCCGAAGTGGCCGAAGCGCTCATCGAAGTAGTTCATGCCCTTGATGAACTGTTTGCGAATCATGAGCGCGTCGAACTGCGTGAACTCAACAGCGACGCTTTCGCCGCCGGCGGTGATCGGCTCGCCGCGATTGAGTCCCATGACCACATCCCGGACTTTTTGATCGCGCGAAACCGGATTGCCCTGCTCATCGACGAGCAGCGGGGAGACCGCACTGGTGTCGCTCGCGTTTTCGAGGCGGCCGGCGAGTTGCCTGATGGTTTCCGGCGCGACTTCGACGTTCGGGGAAAGATAAAACATCAGTTCCGCTTTCGCGGTGCGTGTTCCGATATTCATGGCCTTGGTCGCGCCGAAATGATGAGGCAGACGAAGCAGAGTGATGTTTTCGTATTCAACGTCGAGTTGCGGGCTGTCGTCCGTGCTGGCGCAATCGACCACAATGATTTCGAGCCGATCGCGATCCTGGGACTTTTCGAGGGCTTCTATGGCCCGGCGGAGCGCGGGCCCCTGATTGTGAGAAACGAGAATCGCGGAGACGCGAGGCTCGATCGGCTGCTCGACGGGCTGCTGCGGAATTGGCGCGGTCTCGACCGGCTGTTCCCGTTTTTGAGTGTCGCGTCGGCGTATTTCAGGCATTTTTAGCGGTTATTCGCGCGCATTTGCGGCTGAATGCGGCTTTGCTGAGTGAATTTCCTGCAAACTCCACACACGGACGGGATCGCGGCGGCGGGAAGCGATCGCTTCGAGAGCGGCGCGGGCTCCGCTCATGGTGGTGATGCAGGGCACGCGGTAGATGACGGCGTTGCGGCGGATCGCCTTTTCATCGGAGAAGGCGTGCGCGCCGCTGGTGGCGGTATAGATCGCAAGATTGAGCGAGCCGGCTTTCAAAAGATCCACCGCATTGGGGCGGCCTTCGTTGACTTTGAAAACGGTCTTCACCCCTACGCCGGCGTTACGGATGGCGGCAGCGGTTCCGCGGGTAGCTGCGATTTCGAAACCGAGTTCCGCAAACCGGCGGGCGAGCACCACGGCGATCGGTTTGTCCCGATCGTTCACGCTGATAAAGACGCGGCCCTTATCGGGCAGCGGAGTCCCGGCGCTGAGCTGAGCCTTCGCGAACGCTTCTCCGAAATTCTCGCCGACGCCCATAACTTCCCCGGTTGACCGCATCTCCGGGCCAAGCGTGGGGTCGACCCCGGGAAATTTATTGAACGGGAAAACGGGCGATTTGACAAAATACTGCGGAACAGCTAGCACGCCAGTTGCCGGGGTGAAATCGGAGATTTTTCCGCCGAGCATGACTCCGACGGCGATCTTGGGAAGCGGCACACCCGTCGCTTTGCTGACGTAAGGGACCGTCCGCGAGGCGCGCGGATTGACTTCGAGAACGTAGACCGTGCCGTCCTTGACTGCGTACTGAACGTTCATCAAACCGATAACGTTGAGCGCCCGCGCGAGCTGTTCGGTGTAGGCGCGAATGGTTTGCAGGACATCCGGAGAAAGAGAAGTCGCTGGAAGCACGCAGCTCGAATCGCCGGAGTGGACGCCGGCTTCTTCGATGTGTTCCATGATGCCTGCGATCAAAACAGCTCCCGTGGAATCGGCGATGGCATCGACGTCGACTTCGGTCGCGTCCTCAAGGAAACGGTCGATGAGAACGGGCCGCGCCTGGGAGAAAACTACGGCTTCCTGCATGTAGCGCCGCACTGTGTCCTCGTCATAGGCGATCACCATGGCGCGTCCGCCAAGAACGTAGCTGGGCCGGACAAGAACCGGAAATCCGATGGATCTTGCGACGGCGCAGGCCTCTTCGACATTGGTTGCAGAGCCGTTCTCGGGCGCCGGGATTTTTAAATCGTCGAGAAGTTTGCCGAAACGCTTGCGATCCTCCGCGAGATCGATATTTTCGGGATCGGTACCGATGATCGGCACGCCCGCGGCTTTAAGCGGCAGCGCGAGCGTCAGCGGCGTCTGTCCGCCGAACTGCACGATCACACCGTCGGGCTTTTCGGTATCGCAGATGTTCAGGACTTCCTCCAGCGTCAGCGGTTCGAAGTACAGGCGATCGCTGGTATCGTAATCCGTCGATACAGTTTCTGGATTACAGTTGACCATGATCGATTCGATACCGAACTCTTGGAGCGCGAAAGAAGCATGGCAGCAGCAGTAATCGAACTCGATCCCCTGCCCGATCCGGTTCGGGCCGCTGCCGAGTATCATGACTTTCTTTTTCGACGAGGGCTCGGCCTCGCACTCTGATTCGTAGCTCGAATACAGGTACGGAGTGAAGCTTTCAAATTCCGCCGCGCACGTGTCGACCCGGTTGAAGACCGCGCTGACGCCCAGTTGTTTGCGGCGCTCTCGCGCTTCAAGCGGAGAAACGTTCCAGGCGCGGGCCAGGCGCGAATCGCTAAGACCATCTCGTTTGGCTTGCAGGATCTCTTCGCGAGTCGTGAGCGATCCGGCGGATTTTTCGAGATCGACCTGCTCACGGACCTGGCGCAGGAACCAGGGATCGATCGAGGTAAGCTGCTGGACCTGCTCCTCCGTGTAGCCATTTTCGAACGCGAACCGGATGTAGCTGAGGCGGTCCGGATTCGGAGTGATCAGCCGGGCTTCGATCAGTTCGGCCTGATACTTCGTCGCGCCATCGGATTTTCCGGTCTCCAGGCTCCGGAGTCCCTTCCCCAGCGCCTGCTTGAACGTGCGGCCGATCGCCATCACTTCCCCCACGCTCTTCATCTGCGTACCGAGCACCGGCTCGGCTCCCGGGAATTTTTCGAATTGCCACCGCGGAATTTTGACGACGACGTAATCGATGGTCGGTTCGAAGCAGGCGGGAGTCTTGCGCGTGATGTCGTTCTTGATCTCGTCAAGACGGTAACCCACGGCGAGCTTCGCCGCAATCTTTGCAATCGGGAATCCAGTGGCTTTCGAGGCGAGCGCGGAGCTGCGCGAAACGCGCGGGTTCATTTCCACGATCACCATCCGGCCTGTTTTCGGATCGATGGCGAACTGAACGTTCGATCCCCCGGTATCAACGCCGATTTCGCGCAAGCAGGCGAGCGCGGCGTCGCGCATCATCTGATATTCGCGGTCGGTCAGCGTTTGCGCCGGCGCGACGGTGATCGAATCGCCGGTGTGGACCCCCATCGGATCGAAATTTTCGATGGAGCAGACGATGATCGCGTTGTCGGCAAGGTCGCGCATCACTTCGAGCTCGTATTCCTTCCAGCCGAGAACGCTTTCTTCCATCAGAACTTCGTGGACCGGAGAAAGGTCGAGCCCGCGTTCGAGAATCTCCTCGAGATCCTCGCGGTTATAGGCGATTCCACCGCCCGTTCCCCCGAGCGTGAAGCTGGGGCGAAGGATCGCGGGGAGGCCGATTTTCTCCGCGAATTCGAGGCCTTTCGGAATCGAGCGGATGAGTTGCGACTGAGGCAGATCGAGACCGATCTTTCTCATCGCGTCTTTAAACAACAGCCGGTCTTCAGCCTTCTTGATCGAATCGATCTTGGCGCCGATCAGTTCGACCCCATATTTTTCCAGGACGCCGGCTTCGGCAAGCGCGACCGAGAGATTCAGTCCGGTCTGGCCGCCGACGGTGGAGAGAAGCGCATCGGGGCGCTCTTTGCGGATAACTTCTTCCGCGAATTCGACGCTCAGCGGCTCAACGTAGGTCTTGTCGGCGAGATTCGGATCCGTCATGATCGTCGCCGGATTCGAGTTGATCAGAACGACTTCATAGCCGTCGCTGCGCAGTGCCTTGCACGCCTGCGCGCCGGAATAGTCAAATTCGCACGCCTGGCCGATGACGATCGGGCCGCTGCCGACGATCAGGATGCGATGCAGATCATTTCGCCGGGGCATGGTGCTCCATGAGCTTTACGAAGTCGTCAAACAGGTAGCGCGAATCGTGAGGCCCGGGCGCGGCCTCCGGATGATACTGCACGCAGAAAACAGGATGGTTCCGAAGACGGAATCCTTCAAGCGCATCGTCGTTCAGATTGGTATGCGTAATCTCGACCTCGCCCGGATTGAGCGAATCGGGATCCACAGCGAATCCGTGGTTGTGCGAAGTGATCTCCACTTTGCCGGTGATCTTGTTCAACACAGGATGATTCGCTCCGCGGTGGCCGAACTTCATCTTGTACGTTTTGCCGCCGACCGCGAGGCCGACCACCTGATGCCCCAGGCAGATCCCGAAGATCGGCACGCGCCCGATCAGTTTGCGGATCTGCGCCGCCTGATGCTGAAGTGGTTCGGGATCGCCAGGCCCGTTCGAGAGAAACACGCCGTTCGGCTTGAGCGCGAGCACATCTTCGGCCGGCGTCCGCGCAGGAACCACGGTCAGTTCGCATCCCGCCTGACGCAGGCGGCGAAGAATATTGTGCTTGATTCCGAAATCGTAAGCGACAACGCGAAAGCGAGGCTCGGCCGGATCGCCCTCAAGATCCGAGGGCGAGCACATCTCTACAGGTTTGACCCACTCGTAGGCCGACGGTGTGGAGACGCGCGTTGCAAGATCCAGCCCGGCCATCGACGGGGAGTTCTTCGCGCGCTCAATCAGTATTTCCGCATCATTACAGGTAGTGGATAGAACTCCGCGCATTACTCCGCGCGATCGAAGGTGGCGGACCAGCGATCTGGTATCAATCCCGGCAATTACGGGAACACCATTTGCCGTGAGAAATTGCTGTGCCGTCTCGTCGGCGCGCCAGTTGCTCGCCAGCGGCGAGAACTCGCGCACGGCCAATCCTTCGATGTACGGCCTGGCCGATTCGTTGTCCGCGGCGTTTGCGCCGTAGTTGCCGATCTGCGGATTCGTCAAAACGACAATCTGTCCCGAATACGAAGGATCGGTGAATACTTCCTGGTATCCGGTGATCGCGGTATTAAAAACAACTTCACCCGTTCTTTCAACGGGCGCACCAAAACTCTGGCCCTCGAAGACCGTGCCGTCTTCCAGGGCGAGGACTGCTCGATTCAAGTGGGCGAAGCCTCCAGAGGGGGGAGTAACTTCTATTTCACCACACTCTGAAGGCGTCCGCTACGGATGCTGGGGGCGAATTGAACCGAACAATCCATGATCCTCGATGTTTCCGTTCGGTCCGGGGATTCCCGCCGTGAAGTAGAGCGTTCCGATGTCACCCCCGAGGACGCCATTACCGAAGATCAGGCCCCATAGCCCTTGGATCACCAGCGGCCGCCGCGACGGCTCCCGCAAAGTCCCGATGAAGGCTCCGGTGGAGATGTCAAAGGCTTGAATCGTTCCGTCGCCGAAGTTTCCAACCAGAAGCGCGTTGCTGAACGCGCCGAATCCCGAGGGCGCTTGAACCAGTCCCCAAGGCGAGTTCAAGACAGCATTCGAGGCCAGCCGCTGTTTTAACGTTCCATCCGGAAGGAACATGTCCACGAAACCGTTTCCCGGGCCCGCGACATCGTCGTGTTTGTCTGCGTCCTGCAACGCGAAGGTCACGAAGAGACTACCGCCGATATTCGCGATCCCGAATGGAGCAAAACCCGCCGGCACTGTCGGATCCGTGAACGAACCGGCGGGAGCGAAGTTGGTATCGAAAACATCGACCGTACCCGCGTGAAAATTTGTGGCGTAGATGAAATCGCCCGTCCCGTTATGGGCGATCGCGATCCCTTTATATACCGCCAGCGGAGTGGTGACCTTGAGAATCGCGTTCGTTCCGCTCGCGAGGTTCCATGCGGAAATAGTCCCGTCTTCCGTGGCGAAAATAAATAGAGCTGGCCCTCCCGCGGGCAACTGGAAACTCGTGGTCGTGTTCGCCGCAATTCCCGTCGGGGCCGACGGCGGCATCCCATTCATCGGCGGCGGGACCGTCACCACAAGGGGACTACCGGGAGGATACGGACGTCCGGCCGTATTGTAAAGCGTCGAGACTCCGGTCCCATTGTCATTGATCCAGAACGGGCCGTCGGGAAGCGTCGCAATACCCCACGGGTTCACCAGATTCGGGTCCTTCACTTCCGCCTGCGCAGCCAGATCGGAGACCAGACCGTGCCGGATATAGACATCGCTGTTGGCCTGCGCGTGGGCAAGAGATCCGGCTAGCGCAAGGCAGTAGAGGGTTGCTTTCACAGGACTCTCCTTTCGTAGGAGAGATGCTCGAACTGCCTCTAATGCTTCGCGGGGACTCGCGAACAGCAAATCGGAAGATAAAGGAGTTGTTTGGGCGACAAATCTGAGTTAAAACGCGTCGTGCCGCGCTAACGCGGGGCAAAGCGGCTTTCTGTCCGGCGGGACGAAGTTCACCTTGGCCTCCGGCGAGTCGAGTCTTTCCTCGGAGTAGAATTCGCGCAGGAGATTTTTGTCCAGAAGAGCGGGAAAGCGGGCCACGAGTTCCTCAAATCCGATGCCCTGATCGGAGGCCGCGATCGCCTGCTCCACTAATCCCATCCAGGCCATGGTGATCGTTTGGTGATATTTGTCGCTCTTGCCGAGATGCGCCGCGTAACGGCGGATAGATTCGGCGATACGGGCAGCGGCGGCAGGACCGCAGGTTCGCCAATAAATCGCCGCCAGACGGATGTGATCGCGATGGTGGAACTCGGAGCCGGGAATCTGGCACGCCTCAAACGCCTGGACGAATTCCGAATCCGTCATATACTTCATAATTGAATAATACGATATCGTAATAATAGCATGCAACCGCTTCAACTGACCTTCGCGATTCACCGCGCTACGCACCGGATCGCTCTCTTCATCGGGCGAAACATTCCGGGATTGAGTCAAGCCGAGGCCCACATCCTGTGCCATTTGATTGAAACCGGCGATTCGACTGTCGGCGGTTTGCATCGCGCCTTTGCGCATAAGCGCTCGACGCTGACCAGCATCCTCGACCGGATGGAGGCTGGCGGGCTGATTACAAGACGGACGAGCCAGAGCGATCGGCGGTCGTTTGTCGTTTCGCTGACTCGGGCGGGAAGGACACAGGGCGCCAAAATTCATCGCCTGCTCGAATCCCTCGAGAAGGAAGTTCTTCGCGGCGCGCCTCATGCAGAGACCCGGAACTTCGTAAGGCTCCTGGAGCGCGCCGGAGAGGCAGTGACGCGTATCAGGCGATAACGCGTATCAGGCGATAAGTGCCGCTCGCGACGCCTCCTGCTAACCTGGATGTTTCCATGATCACGCGCACGGAATCCGCTGCCTTTCCGTCCATTTCGTTGGATTCAGGCGCGATTCTCGCGCCCGTCGAAATCGCGTACGAAACCTACGGCACGCTGAATCGGGAAAAGACGAATGCGATTCTCGTGTTGCACGCATTTTCGGGAGATGCGCACGCAGGTGGCGAAGGCGGCTGGTGGACCAACATGATCGGTCCGGGCAAGGCTTTCGATACCGACAAGTATTTCGTGATCTGCTCAAACGTTCTGAGCGGATGCCGCGGCACAACCGGACCGGGCTCCTTGAATCCGGAAACTGGATGCCCCTGGGCCATGACGTTTCCCTCGGTTTCGATCGGCGATATGGTGCGGCTTCAAAAGATGCTGATCGACCACCTGGAGATCCCACGGCTGCTCGCGGTGGCCGGAGGGTCGATGGGCGGCATGCAGGCGCTCGAATGGGCCGTCTCGTATCCGGATCGCGTCGCGGCGGCGATTCCGATCGCCACGACGGCCCGGCACAGCGCGCAACAGATCGCATTCAACGAGGTTGGCCGTCAGGCGATCATGGCCGACCCCGATTGGAATGGCGGCAATTACTACGGCGGCCGTCCGCCGGCGCGAGGGCTCGCCGTTGCCCGTATGGTCGGACACATCACCTACATGAGCGATGAAAGCATGCGCCAGAAATTCGGGCGCAGGCTCCGCGCCCCGGATCAATTTGAAGTCGAGAGCTATCTGCAATACCGCGGCAGCAGGTTTGTGGACCGGTTCGACGCGAATTCTTATATCTACATTACTCGCGCCATGGATTCGTTCGACCTGACCGAGCGTGGATCCCTGCCCTCGCTGTTTGAAAGAATCCGGACGCGATTTCTGGTGATCAGCTTCACCTCGGACTGGCTCTACCCCAGCTATCAATCTCAGGAGATCGTGAGCGCGCTGCGCAGCCGCAACTGCGATGTCGCATATTGCAACCTCGCCGCACACTACGGCCACGATTCATTCCTGGTCGAAGTCGAAGAACAAACCGCAATCGTCCGCGGGTTCCTGGCGAGCACGCATGCGTGAAGTCTACGGACGCAGCGACTACGCGATCATCGGAGAGCTCATCGAGCCGAAGACCCGGGTGCTCGACCTGGGCTGCGGGGAGGGAGAACTGCTCGCGTGGCTCAAGGAAAACAAGCAGGTCGACGCACGCGGCGTCGAAATGACGGGCGCCAGGGTCCAGAAAGCGATCGCACGCGGCGTCTCCGTCTATCAAGGCGATCTCGAAACCGCGCTTGATGATTATCCCGACCGCGCTTTTGACTACGCGATTCTCAGCCAGACGTTGCAGGAAACGCGCGATCCCCTTCGCGTGCTGAAGGCCATGCTGCGGATCGCGGACCGCGCGATCGTGGCGTTTCCGAATTTTGGCCACTGGCGCGTTCGGCTGTCGCATCTTTGGAGCGGCCGCGCTCCAAAAACGGAATTGTTTCCGCACGACTGGTACGATTCACCGAATATCCACTTCCTCACCGTGCTGGATTTCGAAGCGCTCGCCGAAAAGCAGCGGTGGCACGTCGAGCGCCGGATTTTCTTATCGGGGAATCGCGAAGTTCGGGCAATGCCGAACCTGACCGCGGAGGTCGCGGTATTCCTGGTTTCACAAAGCTGAGTTCATTGGTTGCCGCCGCACTTCCCCGTGCAAATCGTCTCAGAAACCTTCGTCAGGGGTCCAAGTTTTCCTCGATCCGACGGCGACGCTCTCCGCACGCTGAGCGATTCCGTTATGCTGCCGCCGGGTCCGGGAACCCGGTCAACGATATCCTGCTCGCGCAACTGGGGAGCGCCTGGAGTATCCGGCGCAAGTCCGCTCCAGGACGAGCCATAGAGACTTGTCTCTGTCCGCTCGGATCCATCCGGACGTGTTGTCGTCGTCGACACACTCTGCTCGCTCAATTGAAGTTGCGAATTCGTAGCGATCGGCTGATACAGCGCGGACCTCTCCGTCGTCTGATTCCCCGTCCGCGACTTCTCCCGAACCTCGCGCGCGCGCACCACATAGCCGCCGTTCTCCGAGCGCTGATAAATCGTCTCATCCACGCGAGAACCGCTGCCGGATTCCTCCTTGACGATCGATCGTTTCTCCACCGCATCGAACGATCCATTGAGAGTGGGCCTCTCGGTCACCACTTGCGACCTCGTGACCGAGCCACTCTTTTCGGTTTCGGTGGTCTGACGCTCGGCCTCGGCCATATTGCCGTTCACATCCGCGCGATATATGGTCGTCCGCGTTGTCGATCCATTCGGCCGGGAGCGTTCCTCGATGACCTGCCGTTCTGTTCCTGTGAGCGCGCCGTTAGGATCGTATTTCCGGACGATTCGTTCCGTGACGGTCGAGTTCCCGTCCTTGCGCAGTATCCGCTCATCGGTTTGCTGAAGCGGAACCCGCACACCGTTCAGGTTCCGGAAGACCTCGGTTCGTTCGCCATTCGAGGCGACCACCGACGGACCCTGCACGCGATTGCCGTTGATATCGGTGGTATAGGTAGCGGTCACCGATTGCGCGATCGCGAAGGATCCAGTCAGTGCCAGGACGTAGTACTTCACAATTTCAGCCTAGGCGGAAGCGATACATGCCGCAATCCGGCGAACCCCTTAGAAAACCGGCCGAAATGTTGTGCACCATCGGCCGCAATCGCGGCTATCTCCGGCTTCATTTGTTCGATTCGGGCAAGGTGAAAAAGAATGTCGAACCCTTGCCTGGTTCGGACTGGACCCACACGCGTCCTCCGGTGCGCTCCACGACTCTGCGTACCGTCGCGAGCCCGATCCCGGCCCCTTCGTATTCCGCGTATCTATGCAATCGTTCGAAAACGCCGAAAATCCGTTCGTGGTACTTGGGATCGATCCCGATGCCGTTGTCGGCAACCGCAAACTCACAGAGCCCGTCCAGCCGCCGTGCTGAGATGCGAATCCGCGGAGGCTCTGGTCCGCGGTACTTCATCGCGTTTTCAACCAGGTTTTGAAACACCTGAAGCAGTTGCTCTTCGTTGACTTGCACCATGGGCAGCGGCAACGGACTCGCTACGATTTCAGCGCCGCTTTCTTCGATTGCGGCAGCCAGATTGTCCAGCGCGCCTCGCAGCGCGGCATCGGAATCGGCAACTCCCGGCGCCAGTTCGCCGAAGCTCGCCTGGCAGAACGCCAACAGTCCCTGCACCAGATTCCGCATCTGATGGACGCTGTTTACGATGGATGCCGCCAGCTTGCGCGATTCCGCGTCCAGAGCCGGACCGGCGCGCTGCACCAGAACTTCCGCGTACAGTCCGATGGTTCGCAAGGGAGCCTGTAGATCGTGGGAGGCTGCCGCGGCAAACCGTTGCAGGTCTACATTCGCTTCCGCAAGCTCCTTTCGGGCTCGCTCAGCTTCGCGCAGAGCTTTATGTTCGCTTTCGATCAACCGCTCGCGCTCCAACTCGCGGTTCCGGCGTTCGGTCACATCGATATTCGCGCCGAAAACACGAGTGGGGCGTCCAAATCGGTTGTAAAAAACACGGCTCCTCGCTTCGATGCTGCGAATCTCGCCGTTGGCTCGTTTGATCCGGAACTCATGCACCATCTCCGGTTCGCGCTTGGCGAACGATCTTCGGATCTGTTTCATCGTTCGGCGCGCGTCCTCGGGAAGAACACAGTCGATGAAATCTTTCGCCGCGCGCTCCAGATATCGATCATCCAAACCATAGATGCTCGCGAGTTCCGGAGACATTTTCACTCTCTCTTTGTTGACCGCCCACTCAAACAGCCCCACTCCCGTCGCGCTGGTGGCCAGGCTGAGCTTGGCCTGCGCCGCCGATAGCCGCTCTGTTAATACGCTCACGGACACGCCTACGGCTGCCAGCACTGCGACATCCTCGGTTTCCAGTGGAGTCAGAGAATGCGCCGGCCCGATGAAGAAATAGTCGGCACTGAGAAATCCCGTAAGCGTCGCGAGCAGGCCAGGACCGAGCCCTCCATACCAGGCGCTTGCAATCACCGCCAGAGTGAATGTCATGTAGTGCGCCTGAGGCCCGAAAACAGGCCGCAAGGCGAACGTCACAAGCGTGGATGCGCAGACCGTCAGCAAAGCAACGCCATACCTCCTCCCGGCGTTAGGCTTGGACATGGCTGACACGGGTCTTCCCCGAGTTTGGCGTAGCACCCCAACCGTGTCAAGCGCGCCCGCACGGTACAATTGGGACGAGTGAAGAAGTCTTTTTACATTGAGACTTTCGGATGTCAGATGAATGTTCACGACTCCGAAAAAGTCATCGGAACCCTGCTCGGTCAAGGTTACACACAGGTCGAAACGCCGGAGCAGGCCGACTTGATTTTCTACAACACGTGCAGCATCCGCGATAAGGCTGAACAGAAGGTTTTCAGCCGGCTTCAGCAGTTCAAGAAAGATGGGAAGGGCAAAACGTTCGCCGTGCTCGGATGCGTGGCTCAGCAGGAGGGCGATCGTATTTTCGAGAAGGCCCCGCACGTGAGCCTGGTGTGCGGATCGGCAAGCTACAACAAACTTCCCGATCTTCTGGTGCAGCTCGAAACCGGCGGCCGGCGAGTCACCGGCCTCAGCCTCGATACCGATGAGACATTCGACACGCCGCTGACGCGCCGCGACAATCCACACCGCGCCTATATCACCATCATCGAAGGCTGCGACAAATCGTGCGCCTATTGCGTCGTTCCCTTCACCCGCGGGCCGGAGCGCAGCCGCACCAGCGCCTCCGTTCTCGCCGAGGCCCGCTCGATCGCCGAAGCCGGCTGTACCGAAATTCAACTGCTCGGCCAGAATGTGAACAGCTATCGCGATCCCTCGCCCGCCGGCTGGGATTTTGCGACCCTCCTCGATCGCGTGGGCAAAGTTCCCGGCATCCGCCGCGTGCGTTTCACGACCTCGCACCCGCGCGATTTCGTGAAAGAGATCGTGGACGCCATCGACGGCAACCGGGCGCTGTGTAATCATGTGCACCTTCCCGTCCAGTCGGGATCCTCGCGAGTTCTCGAGGCCATGCAGCGTCTCTACACGCGCGAAGATTATATGCGCCGGATCGAATGGATGAAGCGCGCCCGCCGCCCGATCGCGATTACGACCGACATTATCGTCGGATTCCCGGGCGAGACCGAAGCCGACTTTGAAGCAACGTTGGATCTCATCGATCAGGTGGAGTACGACTCGCTGTTCAGCTTTAAATACTCCCGCCGCCCGAACACCCCTGCGCTCGCTTTGGGCGACCAGATCGAAGAAGAAGAGAAAGGGCGGCGCCTCGCGATTCTCCAGGAGAGGCAGCGCGCCATTCAGGTGCGGCGAAATGCCACATACGTCGGCGCGGTCGAGGAGTGCCTCGTCGAAGGATTCAACAAGGCAACCGGCCAGTGGATTGGGAGAACTTCGCAGAACAAGACGCTGAACTTCCTGCGTCCGGCCTCGGATGAAGACTTGCTTGGCAGATACGTACAGGTTAAGGTAACTCGTGCCGGACCGAATTCATTGGCCGGAGAGTTTGTAAACTAGGTCGAACCGGGAAAGGAAGGATTCAAATGGACGTCGAAATGAAAATCCGAGGGCTGTTGATGGACCCGGTGACAAATATGCCCATTGTGGTGTTGAAGGATGTGAACGGAAACTCCATCCTGCCCATTTGGGTGGGGATCTATGAGGCGAACGCGATTGCGCTCGAAATCGAAAAAGTAGCGACTCCCCGGCCCATGACGCACGACCTGATTCGCAACCTCCTGTTCGGACTCGAAGCGGGCGTGAAGAAAGTTGTCGTGAACGATTTGAAGGAAGATACCTTTTACGCGGTCATCTGGCTGGAGCGCAACGGAGAGCTGATTTCAGTCGATTCGCGGCCGAGTGATGCCTTAGCCATCGCTTTGCGGCTCGATTGCCCCATTTTTGTCGCTGAAAACGTGCTAAAAACGTCTAAAACCGTCACTTCTGTGGGAGATGTCGCTAATAACGAAGAGCTGCGCCGTGTGCTCGAAAACCTCAGCGACGAAGACTTCGGCCGTTACAAGATGTAGCCCGCAAGCCCATACGATCAGGCGCGCCCGCCTTTACGGAGACTACCGATTGCGATGGTGGCCGTCCCCAACCCAAGCAGCAGCAAACTATTGGACTCTGGTGCATCGCTCGAAGGCAGTGTCTCGGCCGTTACCTGGAACGTATTGATAAACAGCGAGTTCAGGTTAACCTGAATGCCTGCTCGAGGCTGGCCCTGATCGACGATGCTCCCTTCGAGTGATTCGGCGCGGACGCTCGCATTGATGTTTATCGGCCCGATAGGGCTTGCCAGATCCCATGTCCGGAACGCCGGGTCAGTGATCACCAGATAGGGGCTCGGGCCGGGATGGCCTTCGAAATCAACGAAGTATTCGGTCAAGCCTGCGGTACTATTACTCGGATCCACGAACAGGGAATTGACAAAGAAGCAGATTCCGCAGAAGGGGAATCCATCCATGAGTAGAGGCTGGCCGGCAATCGCCAGGGTTGCGTCTTCAAGAGGGAGAAAGCTCGCGCCGGGCTCAGCCGGTCCGCTTCCCGCAGGAATCAAGAAGCTGGTGTCCACCTCGAACGACATCGTGAACGGGGCGTCCTTGAATGCGTCCCCAGCGGGGTTAAATGGCGAAACGATCGAACCACTTGTTGTTCCAGTGAATGTGACCATCATGGGCGTCGCCGAAATCGCGAGAGCCGCGGAGACGGTGAGTAAAAAGAGCTTCAAGCGAAACCTCCTGCGTGGGTACTATGAAGCTCAGATCTACTAGTTGCTACTGGCGCAATTCCGACTCGAGAACTCCCTGCGAATCAGGTTTCGAAATCGGAATCGCCAGCGATTGTTGCATTGCGTTCACGCGGAAATGATTGTGGCTTGAGGACGACGGATCGCTTTGCGAAGTCTGGCGTCATCTCGTCCAGACACTGGACGCTACCTCCACCGAAACGGCTTCAGGCGGCCGTTCGCGCATCGCAATATCAGGCTGCGGAACTATACTTTCCCTGGACAAAAGCAGGTAACCGCGGACGTCGAGCCGGGTATTGGAAGACAGATGGACGGCACAATGACAATGACATACCTAACCGAAGAAAGCAGTAACCGTCCAATCGGTATGGGCGGACGTAAACTCCTGAACTGGAAGCGCCTGGCGGCGGTTGCAGCTCTGTTTTGCGCGGCCGCGTCGATCCCGGTGGTCGCCAATCCCTGCGTCACCCGCCCGGTGACCCGGTTCATCCAATTTTATGAGCAGGGTCAGGACTTGGATCTGTGGCAGCGAGTCCTGCTCAGCCTTTTGATGACGAAATCTTCTTCCTGAAACAAAACCCCGCTCTTTCAAGCGGGGGTTGTTCATTCGGCCTGGAAGCTGCCCTACTGGGCTTTCTTCTTCGTAACGGGAGCAGCCTTCTTCGTCGTCGGAGCGTTCTTGCCCGTCCAGCCGCTGATCTTGTCCTTTTCAACTTCGAGAGTCAGCATGTACGGCTCTTTCGTATAAGCCTTGGCCGTCCCTTCGAACTCGATTTCGCCACCCGGATCCATCTTGCCGGGGAGAGTTTGGCCTTCCGCCAGTTTCAGAGTGCAATCGGCAACGTCGGGTTTCTCCACAGCGACCACCAGTTCTTTCGGACGAATCTCGGGTTTGGCCGATATGAGTTTGCCCTTGAACTTGGTGACGCCGTTGGCGCCGCCCGGGAGTCCTGCATCCTTCACCGATCCTTCAAAGAACTGATCCGGATTGTCGCCCGTGAGACCGTTCTTAATGGTCTTCCACATGGCGAGCATCGGATTCGCCTTCGCGGCCTCTTCTTCGGCCTTGGCCTTCGCCGCGGCAATATCCGCGGTGCTGTCGATGTGGAAATCGGGCGGCGGAGTCGAGTTGGTTTTTGCCAGGGCCAGGAGTTTGTCGAACCCTTCATTCGAGCCGTGGTACGTGTTGTAGGCGCGGCTCAGGAATCCCGATTGAAGCTGCTGGCGGTTGGCCGCAGGCAGGCTTCCCGGGCCATCATAAGCGGCTGCCCGAGCATAGTAGAACAGCGCCAGCGGCTGCTTTTCCGGATTGGTCTTGTTTTGCGCCAAAATCGCCCCGCCGAGCATCTGAGCGAGTTGCCCATCGTTCGGCGACATCTGAATCGCCTTGGTCAGTTCCTGCTCAGCCCTTACGTTGTCTTTCTTCACCTGCGCATAGATCACACCAATAATTCGTTGTGAATAGGCGCGCATCGGTTCTTTCGACTGGCTCCATTGTTCTGCCGTCATGTACGCCGGCTTATTCGCCGGCGCAAAGATGGCGTCCGTATCGTTCAGCATGTGATTGGCGACCTTCTCCGTACTGTCCACGTCGGCGGGAGGAGGAGGATTACCCGTGGAGAGCCCGTAGATCAAAATGGCGCGCATAGCGTCGAAGTCGTTGGGCTTGTTCTTGAGAATCATGTTCGCCATATCCACTGTTTCGCGCGGCTTCTTCAGTTCCTGATAAGTCGCGAGGTAAGCCGCTTCACGTTCGCTTTCAAACGCCGTCTCCGGATACCCGGCTTTCCACTTATCTAGCGTCGCGAGCCGTTTGGCCGGATCAGTTTCCTTGGGCAATGAATTGATCAGGTCGGCCTCCTGCTGATCTTTTGCCACTTTTTTGGACGCGTCAGCAGGCTTGTCCTGCGCCGCTAAAAGGGCCGCCGCTGCCGCGAACGCTAGTGCAATCTTTGTCATGAATGTGTTGGACACGCGAACCTCGCTAAGAAGCATAATGTATCACGACTCCCCGTCAGTTGGCACTGGTCAATGGCCACCTGTCTTCTTCGTCGTGCTCGATTTTTTTCCAGCCGGAACGGTCCGGCCTGCCCAGCCCTCGACGTGCGACTTTTCGACGCTGAAAGTCACCATAAAGGGATCCTTGGTGTACGACTCGGCGACACCATCGAACTCGATTTCCGCGCCCGGATCCATCCTTCCCGGCAGCGCGTCCTTCAGTTGCAGCGTGGCGTCGGGGCCATTGTCAATCGACAGAACAATTTCTTTGGGGCGCGACTCGGGGACCATTGAGACAATTCTCCCCTTGAACTTGGTCACGCCGTTTACGCCCGCTGGCATCAGAGCGCCTTTCATATTGTTTTCGAAATAAAACGCCCCTTCCGGTCCCTGCAACTCGGCCTTGAGGCGCTTCCAGAGCGCGAGCATTGGATTGGCCCGCGCCGCCAATTCCTCCGCTTCGATGCGTTCCCGCTCCACATCGATTTTGCTTTTCACGATGGGCCCGGCCGGCGGTAGCGCGCTCGATTTCGCCGACGCCATCAACTTGTCGAGCCCCTCGGCCGATCCGTGATACTGCGTATAAACCTTGGTCAAATAATCCTGCACCTGCTTGCGGTCGCCCGCGGGCAACGCGCCCGGCCCATCATAAGCCGCCGATCGGGCAAATTCGAACAAAGCTGACGGTTGCAGCTCCGGATTCGTCTGATTTTGCGCGAGCATTGCCGTGCCCAGCCAGAATGAAACCTGTCCCTGGTTCGGATCGAGCTGTAGCGCTTTTGTCAACTCGGTCTGGGCTTTTTTGTTGTCTTTTCTCACCAAAGCGATGTATCCCAGCGTCTTTTGCGCAAAAGATCGCAGTTGAGGCTTGGCCTGGCTCGCCTGGGCATCCGTCATCGCCGGCGGGCGATTGTCCTTGGAATACACCGCATCGAGGCTCGACAGAATCGACTGGGCGGCCTTCTCGGCGGTGTCCAGATCGCTTTGTTGCTGCGGCGATAGCGGATTCGTCCCCAGAGGAACCAGCGAATAGATGTAGCCGACAATGGCTGAGAGCGCCACCAGGTTGTTTGGGTTGTCTTTTAGCACCTCCTCGGCGGCGTTGAAAGCTTCCCGAGGCTTGTTCAGCGCGCGATAGGTTTCAAGAGCGAGCTGGCGCCGGACGTCGCTGTAATCGCTTTGAGGATACTGCTGCTTCCACTTTTCGATTGCCGCGAGCCACTGGTTCGGATCCTGAGTCCTGGTGATCGACTCATAGATGTCGTACTCGCCTCGATCCTTCCATTCCTTCTTCTTCTCCTGCGCTCCGAGCAGAGCGGCCGTCAGGAGGACCAGCACCGCTGCGATCGCGCTTCTCTTCGCCAAACTTGAAACCTCCACATGCGCCGGAACGATTGACAATCAAGGTGTTTGGTACTTTGCGGAGTATAGCGAAAGCCAGTTTCCAGCCGCAAGCGCCTTCACCCCTTCGCTCGCATCCATTCGCCACCAGGCGTATCGGAAACAAATTCCCCGGCAATTTCTTGGACGTACGGAATCCGGAAATTGTTTCCGGCCGCCGCGTGACGGTAACCTAGAACGAAATGGCAGAATCTCCAATCACAGCGCGCAGCCAGGATTTCGCTGCGTGGTACCAGGATGTAGTGTTGCAGGGCGACATGGCCGAGCCGGCCGAGATCGTCAAAGGCTGCATGGTCATCAAAGCCAACGGCTACGCCGTCTGGGAACTTTTGCAGCGCGAACTGGACGACCGCTTTAAGGCGACCGGACACAAAAATGTCTACTTCCCCCTCCTGATCCCACAAAGTTTTCTTCAAAAAGAGGCGGAACACGTCGAGGGATTCGCGCCGGAACTGGCCGTGGTTACAATCGCGGGCGGCAAGGAACTCGAGGAACCTTACGTGATCCGCCCGACGTCTGAAACCATCATCGGGCACTTCTTCGGCCGCTGGATCCAGAGCTATCGCGATCTGCCGATGCTGGTAAATCAGTGGGCCAACGTGATGCGGTGGGAATTGCGAACCCGTATGTTCCTGCGAACCACCGAATTTCTCTGGCAGGAAGGCCATACCGCCCATGCGTCGCATGAAGAGGCCGTAGAGGAAGTGTTGCGCATTCTGGATGTTTACGCCGAAGTCGCCGAAGACGTCATGGCGATGCCCGTGATCAAGGGCGTGAAGACGAGTTCGGAGAAATTCGCGGGCGCGCTCAGGAGCTACTCGATAGAGGCCATGATGCAGAACGGTCTCGCGCTCCAGGCCGGCACCAGCCACGATCTCGGCCAGAATTTCGGCAGGGCGTTCGATGTGCAGTTCCAGACCAAGGAAGGAAAGCTCGACTACGTCTGGCAGACGAGCTGGGGCGTTTCGACGCGTCTGATCGGTGGACTCATCATGAGCCACTCCGACGACAAGGGCTTAGTGCTGCCTCCGAAACTCGCGCCCGTGAAGGCGGTGGTGGTGCCGATCTATCGCAAGGACGATGAGAAGGCCAGGGTGCTGGAGGCGGCGCACGCGCTCGCAAAGCAGGCCGGCGCAAAGGTGGATGATCGCGAGGGACAATCGCCCGGGGCAAAATTCTTCCACTGGGAACGCTTGGGCGTGCCGATCGTGCTCGAACTCGGGCCCCGCGACCTGGCTTCCGGAAACGTGGTCCTGAAGCGCCGCGACACGGGAGCGAAAGAGGTCGTCCCTCAGGCGGAAATCGCTTCGCGCTTGCCCGCGACGCTCGCCGCGATGCAGAAAGGCCTGTACGACGCCGCGAAAAAGCGGCTGAAGGAGAACACGGTCCTGGCGAATTCCGTCGATGAGGTCGAGGCAATTCTGAAACAAGTGACGGCAGAAAAGGGCGGCGGCAAATTCGTCATGGCGCACATGAAAGACGATGCGGCCTGCGACGCCCGGATGAAGGAATTCAAGGCGACGGTTCGGAATATTCCCCTGGTGGATGAATTCGACGGCCCCGGCAAGTGCATTGTGACGGGGGAGACGGTCGACCGGCGAGTGGTGATCGCGAAGGCTTACTAGAGACCGGTCGCGCTCCCAGTGTGGTCAGGCGTCACTTTGCGCGGCGGTGTGACCCTCTGACGCGGCTACAATGATGACGAATGTCCGTCTTCGTGATCGCCCAATTGTCGATTCATGACCGGGCCGCATACCAGCGGTATCAGGGCCGGTTCATGGATGTGCTGAAAAAGTATCAGGGCCGGTTGATGGCGGCCGACGAGAATCCTCGAGTGGTCGAGGGTGAATGGGATCGCGAGAAAGTCGTGCTGCTCTCGTTCGGCGATGAGGCGGCGTTCTGGAAATTCTCCGAATCGGAGGAGTATCGGGAGATCGCCGAGGACCGGAAAGCCGGGTCGTCCGCCGTAGTGCTGCTGGTGCATGGGATCGGGGCCTAGCGCCGCTGTCCTCTATGGCACCGGCACGAACGGCACCTTTGCCGCGTTCATGGCGTCATTGAACTTGGTCACTTCGGCGCGCAGCCCGTCCATTTTCCTGCCCGCATCCGCGATCGCCGCCTTCGTCAGCGCGATCTGCTCAAGCTGGCTCCTGGCCGGCGCCGACGAATAGCCTTCGATCTGATTGATCATCTGCTGCACTCGCTGGTTGAGCGCCGGAAGCACGAAATCCGGTTCGGGTTTCGCCAGTTCCGCAAGACGCTCCTCGCGCGAGACGTTTTGCTCGGCGCCGAATCCGCGGTTCACGAACAAAGGACGCATGTCGTCGAGAGACTTCTTCAAATTCTCCGCCATCTTTTGAATGTCGGCCGGCGGCTTCTGCCCGTCCGGCCGCTTCCACGCCGTCACAAGCTGCGTGACCGATTGATCCGCGGCGGTGTACTTCTTACGCAGCGCATCGACCTGTTTGGTCATTTCAACCAGTTCGTCGATCGCAGCCCGGCGCTTCTGGCGATCGGCCTGGCTGAACCACGTAATCCGCGGATCGTCCTGAATGTTGAACTTTTTGTTGTCTTTGTTTGAACCGATTTGAACCTCGACGACGTATTCCCCGCCGGGATCGACCAGCGGCCCGCCGCGAGGCTGCGCGGGCCCGCCGGAAGCGATCTGGCGCTCGATCTGCTGCTCCTCCTGAGGCGTCAACGGCACCGGGCGATCGGCGCGCATATCCCATACAACCCGATTCAATCCCGCTTCGACCGACTTCGGCTTCAGGGTTGCGATCAGCTTATCGTTGCGCGAAATTGTGATCTTCACGTCTTTCATATCGGGCTTCGATTTCACCCAGAAATCGATGATCGCGCCATAAGGAGGGTTCTCGCCCCAGAACTGATCGTGCCCATCGAAGTCGCGCGTGCTGGCCATCTTCCACATCACGCCGGGACGGACGTGGAACACCATCACGGGCGTGTTCGCCGTCTGCGGATTCATCTGCTCCAGGCCGTATATGCTGTCGAGAATCCAGGCCGAGCGGCCGTGCGTTGCAAGGATCAGATCGTTGTCGCGATTGTGGATCTGGATGTCATCGACCGGCACGCGAGGCAGATTGTTTTTCAGCTCCTGCCAGTTTTCGCCGCCGTCGAAGGTGACGTAGAGCCCGAACTCGCCGCCCGCAAACAGCAGATTCCTATTGCGAGGATGTTCGCGGACCACGTGCAGCGTGCCTTCGTTTCTCGGAATTCCGTTCGAGACCGCCTTCCAGGTCTCGCCGAAATCCGTCGTTTTGAACAGATAGATGTTGTAGTCGTCGCCGCGGTGGCCGTCGAAAGCGACATACGCCGTGCCGGCATCGAATGCGGACGGCACCACGCGGCTCACGTAAGTCCCTTTCGGCACGCCCGGAATATTGGCCGTAACGTTCTTCCACGTTTCTCCGTCGCGGCTCACCTGGACGTTGCCGTCATCGGTGCCCGCCCACAAAATCCCCGCTCGAACGGCCGACTCCGCCAGTGTCGTGATGGCCGGCGACGCCGCCACTCCGTCGTTGCGCGACAGCATCGTGCGATCCTCCACCTTCTTGCCCATGATGCTGAGCGTGTTTCGATTCACGTTGTTGGTCAGATCCGGCGAGATGCGCTTCCAGTTGTCGCCCTGATCCGTGGATTTGAAGACAAAGTTGCCGCCGTAGTAGATGGTTTTGCGATCGTGCTTCGAGTTGACCATCGGCGAATTCCATTGGAAACGATAGCGCGGCATCTTGTCGTCGTCCTCGCGCGGACGAATGCTCTTCGATTCGTGCGTCCGCAGATCGCGGCGAATGATGTTGCCATCCTGCGATTCGCCGTAGACGATCCACGGCTCCTCCTGGTCGATCTGCGCGTAGAATCCGTCACCTCCCGCTACCGTATACCATTCGCTATTCGGAATCCCGCGCGTATTCGTCGTCGCGCTCGGACCGCACCATGATGAATTGTCCTGCAATCCGCCGCACACCTTGTACGGCCGCCCCTGATCGTAGGTGATCTCGTAGAACTGCCCGAGCGCAATGTTCTCGCGTGAATCCCAGGAACGGCCCGCGTCATGGCTGAAATGTATGCCGCCATCGCACCCGACGATCATGTTGTCCGAATTCGACGGATCGATCCAGATCGCGTGAAAATCGACGTGAATCTTCGTCACTCGGTTCTCGACGAACGTCTTGCCGCCATCCTCGGAATAGGCCATGTTCACGCCGGCGACCCAGATGCGCTGATCGTTGTTCGGATCGATGCGCACCTGGCTGAAATACATCGGACGCGGATCGGTGTTGCTCATCTTGCGCCAATGTTCGCCCTTGTCGTCGCTCCGATAAATTCCGGATTCCTCGCTTTCGACGAGCGCATAGACGACGTTCCCGTTCCTTCGATACACATCGAGCGCGATGCGCCCCAGATCCGTCTTCGGCAGCCCTTCCGTCAACTTGGTCCAATGCGCTCCACCGTCCGTCGTCCGATAAATCGCGCTGCCCGGACCGCCGCCGTTGAAACCGAACGCCGTGCGCCGCCGCTGATAGGCCGCGGCGTAAATCGTATCCGGATTCTGCGGATCCATCGCGATATCCGTCACACCGGTGTCCTGATTGATATGGAGAACCTTCTGCCAGCTCTTTCCCCCGTCCGCCGTCTTATACAGCCCGCGCTCTTCATTCGGGCCCCAAAGATGCCCCTGCGCCGCGACATAAACAATATTCGCGTTGGTGGGATGGATCAATATGCGGCCGATGTGATGCGTGTCCTTCAGACCCATGTGGGTCCAGTGCGCTCCGCCGTCGGTCGATTTATAAACTCCGTTCCCCCATGAGGAGCTCTGGCGATTGTTCGCCTCGCCCGTGCCGACCCAAACCACGTCCGGCTCCGATTGGGACACCGTGACGTCGCCGATCGTCGAAACAGGCTGGTCGTCAAACACCGGCTTCCACGAGAGGCCGCCATTCACGCTCTTCCACACGCCACCCGATGCGGTGCCCGCATAAACGATGTTCGGATTGCTCTCCACCACGGCGAAGTCGTCGGTGCGCCCGCCCGGGGTGGCGGGGCCGATTTCGCGGAAGTGAAGCTGCTTGAACAGATCGATGGACTGTGCGGAAACGATGGGAGCAAGAGAAAGCGCGAAGATCAGCAAGCGATACATAGTCGTCTAGTTTACTACTCCGCGTCGTAGGGGTAACGGTTTCGTTACCCGATCGCCAGCGCCCCGAGACAGCCGGCCAACTACCGCGCTGCGAGTCATCCCGGGCGGAGATTTAGCTCCACGTGTAGAATTCGTGATAAACTCCCGCGCAAGGGAGGTTCTCTCCATGCATCGCCGGAATTTCTTCCAAATCGCGGCCGGAACTGCTGCGCTCGCCGCGTTTCAGGACGACGCGATTCCCCGCGCCGCCGCCGCTTCAGAATCCGTCAACGGACAAAAGCCGGAAGAGGTCGCCAAAAACGAGGATTACTGGGCGGAAATTCGCGAAGCCTTCACGGTGGATCGCAACGTGGTCAATCTGAACAACGGCTACGTGAGCCCCGCCCCGAAAATCGTGCAGGACGCGCTTCGCCGCCAGCTCGATTACTCCGACATGGGACCATATCACACCATGGTCGGACAGCTCGAAAAGCAGATCGAGATGGTGCGCGTCCGCCTCGCCCAAACGGCGGGGTGCGATCCCGAGGAGATGGCCATCACGCGCAATTCAAGCGAGTCGCTTGAAATCGCCCAGCTCGGCATCGACCTGAAGGCAGGCGACGAGGTCCTCACCACCAATCAGGATTATCCGCGCATGCTGACCACGTTTCGCCAGCGCGAGCGCCGTGAAGGAATCATCCTCAAAACGATCTCCTTTCCCGTGCCTCCTCCATCGATGGATGATCTCTATCAGCGCTTTGAAAAGGCGGTGACGCCCAGGACGAAGCTGATCCTGGTCTGCCACATCACCAATCGCACGGGGCAGATTTTCCCGATCCGAAAAATCTGCGACATGGCTCATTCCCGCGGAATTCCCGTGATCGTCGACGGCGCGCACGCCTTCAATCATTTCCCCTACAGGATTTCCGATCTCGATTGCGATTACTACGGCGTGAGCTTGCATAAATGGACCTGCGCTCCGATCGGCACCGGGTTCCTCTATGTAAGAAAATCCCGCATCGCGTCGACCTGGCCGCTGATGGCGGCCGCCAAAGCTCAAGACAACGACATTCGTAAGTTCGAGGAAATCGGCACGCATCCCGCGGCCAATCACAACGCCATCAGCCAGGCGCTGATCTTTAACGAAAACATCGGCATCGACCGCAAAGCCGCGCGTCTCCGTTATCTCCGCAATCGATGGGCTCACCGGTTGCGCGAAAACCCCAGGTGCGCGACGCTGCATAGCGAAGATCCGGCGCAATCCTGCGGCATCGGATTTCTGGCCTTCAAGGGCGTCGACGCCGGAAAAATCCACGATGTCCTTCAAGCGAAGTACAACATCGTCACCGCGCGGGTGCAGCACGAGGAATACGACGGGCTGCGGATCACGCCGCACATTTACACAACACTTCGCGACATCGACTACTTCGCCGACGCCGTTGAACGCGAAGTGAAGAGCGCCTGAGGGGCCCGCGCGGATTCCTCCTCCGCCGGTCGGCCGCCCGAATGACGAGAATCCGGCGGCCCGGTTAGCGAAACTCCGTGACCAAACCGGGGTAACATAGTCTAACTATGTTATGAGGGACGAAATCCCGCCCGGCACTCTCTACATGCTCATCCTCAAAACCCTGGCCCGCCGCGGCGAAATGCACGGCTTCGAAATCGCCAACGCGATTCAGCAGATCTCCGGCGAGGTTCTGCAAGTGGAGGAAGGCTCACTCTATCCCGCCCTCCAGCGGATGCTCATCAAGGGCTGGCTGACCGCCCAATGGGGCGCGACCAGGGAAAATCGCCGCGCCCGCTACTACCGCCTCACGCGCGCCGGGCGAAAGCAGCTCGACGCCGAGTTGGCGCAATACCGCCGCGTTTCTCATGCCATTTTCCGCGTCATCGAGGGCGCCTGAACATGTGGATCGCTGAGCTTTGGCGTCGTCTGCGCGTTCTCCTCGATCGCGACCGCTTCGAACGCGACCTCCAAGAAGAAATGCGCATCCACTTGGAGTTCCTCGCCAGCGAACACGCGGACCGCGACGCCGCACGCCGCCGGTTCGGCAACTCAACCCGGCTCCGGGAAGAAAGCCGCGAAATCTGGAACATCGGCGGCTCCCTCTGGCGCGATGTCCGGTACGGTCTCCGGTCTCTCGCAAAAGCCCGGAGCTTCACCGCGCTCGCCGTGTTCACACTCGCCCTCGGCATCGGCGCGAGCACCGCCGTCTTCAGCCTCGTCGACGCGGTCCTGATCAAGCCTCTGCCTTATCCGCATCCCGATCGCGTCATGATCCCCTGGCGCCTTCCGCCTCCCCGTTCCGATCTCGGCTTGGATGAACTGCCCTGGGGTATTCTCGATCTCCGCGTGTTTGAGCGCACTGCGACTCTGTTCGAGCACATCGGAGCCTTCAAGAGCGACTCCTTCAATCTGACCGGCATGGGCGAGCCTGAGTTGCTCGAAGGCATCCGCGCCTCCGCCGGATTCTTCCGCGCACTCGGCGTCGAGCCCGCGCTCGGCCGCTTCTACACGAACGAAGAGGACTCGCCCGGACGCGAGCGCGAAGCGATTCTCAGCGATCGCCTGTGGCGCTCGCGCTTCGCAGCCGACCCGAACATCCTGGGGCGCGCGGTGGAGTTGAACGGGTTCTCCTACGCCGTGATCGGCGTCATGCCCCCTGGATTCGCGTTTCCCCGCGCCGCCGAAATGCCCGGGAGCTTCAATTTTCCGCGCGAACCGCAGTTGTGGGTTCCTCTCGCGTTGACGCCGATGCCATATCCGACCCAGCCCTCCGATCTCGCCGTGATCGGACGCGTCAGACCTGGCGTCTCAACGGCCCAGGCCCAGGCGCAAATGGATCTGTGCACGGCGGAGCTCGATCGGCGAATGCCGCAGGCCAAAGGATGGTTCCGGGGCCGCGTCGTCTCGCTCGAACATCAGGTTGCGGGCGGCACGCGCCGTCCCCTGTTGCTTATGCTGATCGCGGTGAGCGTCGTGCTGCTCATCGCCTGCTCGAACGTGGCGAACCTTCTGCTGATCCGTTCACTCGGGCGAAGCAGAGAATTTTCTCTCCGCGCCGCGCTCGGCGCAGGAAGAGCGCGTCTGGTAGGCCAGCTTCTTACCGAAAGCCTGCTGCTTGCCGCGCTCGCCGGAGCCGGCGGACTCGGAATCGCCGCAGCCGGACTCGATTTCGCCAAACGGTTCGGCCCGCCGAATATTCCCCGCCTCGCCGAAGCGAGCCTCAACCTGGACGTTTTCCTGTTCGCTTTTGCCGCGTCGCTTTTGACCGGCATCCTCTTCGGATTTGCCCCAGCCATCGAGGCGTCGCGCCACACGCTTATCGAAACACTCAAAGACGGCGCACGCGGCAGCAGCGGATCGCGATCGCGTCTCCGCAGCGGGTTGTTAATATTTCAAGTCGCGCTCGCTCTGGTCCTCGCCGTCGCGTCGGGACTCCTCACGCGCAGTTTCCGCGAACTGGTCCGCGTCGATCCCGGATTCAATCCGCACAGCGTCCTCAGCTTCACGCTCTCTCTTCCGTCGTCGCGATATTCGGAGACGTCGAGCATCACCGCGCTGTTCGACACGCTTCTGCGCCATCTTCGCGCAGTGCCCGGAGTCGAGTCCGCGGGCATCGGCGAAACCGTGCCCATGGGCGGAACCGGCGAGAGCACCGTGGTCCGCATCGTAGAGCACGCTGGCGACGACCCGAAGCAGCGGCCCGACGCCGTCTACACCATCGCGTCGCCGGGATATTTCGCCGCCGTGGGAACCCCGCTGCTGCGCGGCCGCCTGCTTGCCGAATCGGACACCGCCGAAACGAAGCCCGTCACCGTCATCAGCAAGTCGCTCGCGGAGAGATTCTTCGTGGGCGAAAATCCCATCGGGAAACACCTCGCGCTCGGCAGCCCGCGATTCCCGCCCATGGAGATCGTCGGCATCGTCGCCGACGTCAAGCATCTCTCGCTGCGTGAAGGGCCCGCGCCTGAAATGTATGTGCCCTACACGCAAAAACCGTACCCGTCGATGCTGGTGATGCGCGTCGTCGTCCGGACCAGCGCCGGCCCGCGCGCCGCCGCCGGATACATCCGCGAAGCTGTGCACGCCTCCGACCGCGATCTCCCGGTTGCGGAGCTGGCCACGCTCTCAAGTATCGTCGATCAATCGCTCACGCAGCCGCGCTTCGCCATGCTGCTGGTTGCGGGCTTCGGCGCCCTCGCGGTCGCCCTCGCCGCGATTGGCATGTACGGCGTGATTTCTTACTCGGTCACGCGCCGCACGCAGGAAATCGGCATCCGCATGGCCCTCGGCGCCGCGCGCAGCGACGTCTTGCGCATGATCCTCATCCAGGGCGCCCGTTTCGCAGCCGCTGGAATCACGCTCGGAATCGCGGCGTCATTCCTTGTGACGCCACTCATCGCCGCTTTCCTCTACGGAATCCGCCCTGCCGACCCTGTTACGTTCGCCGGTGTCTCACTGCTCCTTGCCGCGGTCGCGCTCCTCGCCTGCTACATCCCGGCCCGCCGGGCCACAAGACTCGACCCGACGCTCGCTCTGCGGCACGAGTAGCCGTTGACTTTATTTACGGCGGAAAGAAGGCTTCGACTCAATCCCCGGTCGCGAGCCGAGGCACCGCGCGCCGCCCGCGGTTCCGGAAGGCCTCCCACCGCAGCCGCAGGCGGTCGAGATACAGATAAATCACCGGGGTCGTGTACAGCGTCAGCGCCTGGCTGAAAATCAACCCGCCGACAATCGCCATACCGAGTGGACGCCGCATCTCCGCCCCCTCGCCATGTCCGATCGCAAGCGGCAATCCCCCCAGCAGCGCCGCCGCCGTCGTCATCATGATCGGACGGAATCGCAGCAGGCACGCTTTGAAGATCGCCTCTTTCGGGTGCATCCCTTCGCTGCGCTCCACCGCGATCGCGAAATCGATCATCATGATCGCGTTCTTCTTCACGATGCCGATCAGCAGGATGATCCCGATCAGCGAGACGACGTTCAACTCGTTCTTGGTCACCATCAGCGCCAGCAGCGCGCCTACGCCGGCCGATGGCAGAGTCGAGAGAATCGTCAACGGATGAATCAGGCTCTCATACAGCACGCCTAACACGATATAAACCGTCACCAGCGCCGCCGCGATCAGAATTGGCTCGCTCGACAGCGCGTCCTGGTAGGCCTGCGCTGTACCCTGGAAACTCCCGTGAATCGTGAGCGGCAACCCGATCTCGCGCTCCGCCTGCTCGATCGCCGGAACCGCCTGGCTGAGCGACGTCCCCACCGGCAGGTTGAACGAAATCGTAACCGACGGGAAGAATCCCTGGTGATTCACGCTCAACGCCGTGTTCGACGGCTCGTAACGGGCGATCGCGCTGAGCGGCACTTGATTTCCATCGCGATTCCTCACGTAAAGGAATTTCAATCCGTCGGGGTTCTGCCAGAACTCCGGCCCGACTTCCATCACCACGTGATACTGGTTCAACTGCGTGTAGATCACCGAGACCTGGCGCTGGCCGAAGGCGTCGTACAGCGTATTGTCGATCGCCTGCGCGGAAATCCCCATGCGCCCGGCCGTCTGCCGGTCGATCACCAGCCCCGCCTGTAACCCGCGATCCTGCTGGTCGCTGTTTACGTCCGCAATCTGCGGCAGCGCGCGCAACTTCCGGTAGACCTGCGGAGCCCACTCGTTCAATTCCGAAACGCTGTCCGATTGCAGCGTGTACTGATACTGCGCCCCGCTTGACCGGCCCCCGATGCGAAGATCCTGCACGGCCTGCAAATACAGGCTCGCTCCAGCGATCCGCGAAAGCTTTGGCCGGAGGCGGGCGATTACTTCGTCCGTGCTGATTCCCCCACGCTGGGCCAGCGGATGCAGCGTAATGTTCATGCGCCCCTGATTGATGCTCGATCCGCCGCCGCCCCCTCCTCCGCCGCCGACATACGCGTTCAGCGATTCGACCGCCGGATCGGTCCGCACAATTTCGATCAGCGCCTTTACCCGATCGCGCATCGCCTGGAACGACGTCGCCTGATCCGCGATAATCGTCCCGCTGATTCGTCCCACGTCCTGCTGCGGGAAAAATCCCTTGGGCACGATGATGTACAGATAAACGCTCAGCGCGACCGTCGAAAGCGTCACCAGCAGCATCACCGGCTGATGATCTAAAACCCACGCCAGCGTCTTCTCGTAGCCCTTTCGCATCGTGTCCACGATCCAGCCGCTGAACCTGTACAGGAATCCGTGTTCTTCCTCCGGCCTCGGCCGCGGCAGCCGGGCGCACATCATCGGCGTCATCGTCAGCGAAACGCACAGGGACAAAACGATCGCCACCGAAAGCGTGATCGCGAATTCCCGGAACAGACGGCCGACGATGCCCGCCATCATCAGGATTGGAATGAACACCGCGATCAGCGACATGCTGATCGTCATTACCGTGAACCCGATTTCTCCGGCTCCCTGCAAAGCCGCCTGCATCGGAGCCACTCCCTCTTCGATGTGCCGCGTGATGTTCTCGATCACCACGATCGCGTCGTCTACGACGAATCCCGTCGCAATCGTCAGCGCCATCAACGAAAGATTGTCGATGCTGTAGCCGAATAAATAGAGGACGCCAAACGTCCCCACCAGCGAAATCGGCACCGCAACGCTTGGAATCAGCGTCGTCCGCACGCTGCGAAGGAATATGAATACCACCATGATCACCAGGCCGATTGAAATCGCCATGGTCTGCTGCACCGTGTCTACGGATGCCCGGATCGTGGTCGTGCGGTCGCTCAGAATCTTGAACGGATGAATCGCGGCCGGAACCGACGCTTGCAGCAGCGGGAGAATTTCCTTCACCCGATCCACCGTGTCGACGATGTTCGCCCCAGGCTGCCGGTTGATATAAACGATGACCGCCGGTTTATTGTCCACGAATCCGACGTTGCGCAGATCCTCGACCGAATCCTCCACCCGCGCGATATCCGCCAGCGTCACCGGAGCGCCGTTGCGATACGCCACCAGCAGCGGCGCGTACTCCTGCGCTTTCATCAATTGATCGGTCGTCGTGATGTTCCAGCTTCGCTCGCCGTCGGAAAACACGCCCTTGGGACGATTCGCATTCGCATTCTCAAGCACCGCGCGGACGTCTTCCAGATTCAGGTTCAGGTTGTTCAGCTTCGCCGGATTGATTTCGATCCGTACGCCCGGCAGCGAGCTGCCGCCGACGAACACGCTCCCCACGCCTTTCACCTGCGATAGCTTCTGCTGCAAAATGCTCGCCGCCGCGTCGTACATCTGCCCCGCCGACATCGTGTCCGACGTCAGCCCGAGCATCAGAATCGGCGCATCCGCCGGATTCACTTTGCGCCACGTCGGATTTCTCGGAAGGTTCGCCGGCAACTGCCCGCGAGCCGCATTGATCGCCGCTTGCACGTCGCGGGCTGCCGCGTCGATGTTCCGGTTCAAATCGAACTGGAGCGTGATGCTCGTTGAGCCCAGCGTGCTCGACGAAGTCATCTCATTCACGCCCGCGATTCGTCCAAACTGCCTTTCGAGCGGAGTCGCCACCGACGACGCCATCGTCTCCGGACTCGCACCCGGCAGACTCGCGTTCACCGAGATCGACGGAAAATCCACCTGCGGCAGCGGCGCCACAGGCAGGAACCCGTACGCGACCACTCCCGAAATCCCCAGCGCGACCGTCAACAACGTCGTCGCCACCGGTCTCTGGATAAACGGCGTCGAAATCATAAACTGCGGACTGTCATCAGGTTACCACGTGAATTCTTGAAACGAACCTGCCGATCGGCGAATCTCTTGATTGTGCTCCGATCGTTTATTTTCATCACCTTATCCGCATCCGCCTGCCTCGCCCAGATTACGCGGCTCCCCCCCTCGGCCTTTCCCGAACTTCCCGCGCCCATCTCCGCCGAACTCGCCCGCCGCGGCTGCACGATTCCTCAAGTCCCCGGAATCGCCGGACCCCACAACGTCATTCACGGAAGCTTCGCCGCTCCCGGCCGCACGGACTGGGCGGTTCTCTGCTCGGTAAACGATACTTCGTCAATTCTCATATTCTGGAACGGATCGCCCTCGAATCCAGCCAGCATCGAATCCCAGAATGACGCCATGCGCATGCAAAGCGACGCTCAGGGCAAGATGGTTTATTCGCGCCAAATCGCCATCGCCGGTAAGGCTTTCATCCTCGAACATTACAAGGCGTATGGCGGCCCGAAACCTCCGCCCATCGATCACCAGGGCATCGACGACCGCTTCGTCGGCAAAGCCTCCGAAGTCCAATATTTCTACAACGGCAAATGGCTCCGTCTCACCGGCTCCGATTAATCTTGATGACGTTCACTGAAGCCTGAATCACCAGCGCTCGAAGTGCACCACTCGCCTCAACTCCTCCCGATCCTCCCACCCGCGAGTCTCCAGTTCTGGCCGCTCCGGAAACTCGCTCACATACCCGGCACAAAGATACGCCACGATCGTCACCCCTTCCGGAATCCCCAACAGCTCCCGCACACGATCGTAGTCCAGAATACTCACCCACCCGACCCCGATCGACTCCGCCCTCCCCGCAAGCCAGAAATTCTGCACCGCGCATGCCGTCGAATATAAATCCGTCATCGGATCCGTCTGCCGCCCGAGCCCTGATCCCCTCGCCCGCCCCCGATCGCACGTCACGCACAAATTCACCGGAGCATCCAAAATCCCCGCCAGCTTCATCCCGTCATACAACGCCCTTTGCTCGCCCGAATATTGCTCCGCCGCCCGCCGGTTCGCCTCCGTGAAACAGTCATGCACCGCACGGCGCGTCTCGCGATCCCGGATCACGATAAAATCCCAAGGCTGCATGAACCCCACCGAAGGTCCATGATGCGCCGCGCTGAGCATCCGGCCGAGCACATCATCCGGCACCGCCTTCGGTAAAAAGTGCGAGCGTATGTCGCGGCGCTCATAAATCGCTCTATAAACCGCGTCGCGCTCCGCCGCTGAAAAGTCACCTGGCATTCTCACCTTTAGAATCCTGCGGACCCAAACGGGACCTATTTCAAATATTTCTCAAACCACTCCAGCGTTCTCTGAATCACATCGCGCTTGTGATCCGGCTTTCGAAACATGTGCCCCTCCCCCTCATAAACCACCAGTTCCGTCGGAACCCCCAGATCCCTCAGCGCATGCCAGAACTCATACGATTGCGGAGCCGGACATTCCCCGTCCCGCTCTCCGACCACCACCAGCGTCGGCGTCTTCACCTGTTTGATAAACGTGATCGGCGAACTCTTCTCGTAAATCTTCGGATCGTTGTAAACCGACGCGCCGAAGTACGGAATCATCCATTCGTCGATGGAGTTCTCTCCGTAGTAACTCTGCCAGTTCGCGATCCCCGCGCCCGCCACCGCCGCCTTGAACCGGTTCGTCTGCGTCACCGTCCACATCGTCATGTAGCCGCCGTAGCTCCATCCCGTGATCCCCAGCCGGTTCGGATCCACCGGAGCCATCTTCAAAACCGCATCCACGCCCGACATCACGTCGCGCAAATCGCCGTATCCGAAATCCTTCACGTTCGCGCGCGTGAACGCCTCGCCCTGCCCGTAGCTTCCCCTCGGATTCGGGAAGAACACAAAATACCCGAGCGCCGAAAGCACCGCCGGATCGAACTGCACGCCCGGCCAGTGCGGAGTCATCAGATTCGCCGGACCGCCGTGCGGCGAAACGATCATCCCGTACTTCTTCGCCGCATCGAAATCCTTCGGATACAACAGCCACCCCTGCACCGAGTACCCGTCGTTCGACCACTCCACGCTCCTCGCCGTTCCCCATCGAGGCCTGTGCTCTGCGTTCGCCTTCGTGATCTGCTTCATATCGCCGATCGCCCCCGCCCACACCTCCGGCGGATGTTCGAAATCGCTGCGGATTGCCGCCGCATTTTTCCCGTCGCGCGAGATCGAAAAATTCCCGAAATTCCCCCCGATGTGCAAATTCTGATCTGCCCTGAGCAGCGTCTCCGACTGACCCGTCGCGAAATCGAGCGTCGTGATCGCGCTCGATCCGCCCGTGTACTCGCTGATCAAAACTTTCTGGGGTCCGATCCACGCAAGAGCGCTCGGCGACGATCTCCGCCCCGCCGTCCGGTTCACCGCCGTCCCGCCGCCCGCCGCAATCGTGTACACGTCGCCGCCGTTGAATCCCTCATCGCTCATCAACCCCTCGATGAAACCGATCGTCGATCCGTCCGCCGACCACCGCGGCATCGCGATTTGCGTCTCCGGCTTGAAAATCTCTGTCACGTTGCCCGGCTCCGCCGGCATCGTGTACAGCTTTGCGATCCACCAGTTGTTATCCGCCGGCCCCGGAGCCGCAACCATCGCGAACCTCTTCCCGTCCGGCGACCAGTCGTATTCGTAGATGTTCAAATCCGCCGGCGAAACTTGCTTCACCGCCCCCGACCCTGCCTCCACAATCGTCAGCCGCTGGTTGTGAATCGCGCCCCCGATCACCCCGGTCTCCACCGGCTCCGCTTCAAGCGGCCCTCCGCCGCCCGGCGCATTCTCCGCAAACAGCACGGCGATCTTCGTCCCATCCGGCGACCACTGTGGATCCGTCAAGAATCCGGTCAGATTCGTCAGCTTCTTCGCCTTTCCACCCTTGGCGGCCGGAACCACGAAGAGCTGCGGCTGCCTCTCATCGGAAAGGAACGCTATCCGCGACCCATCGGGCGACCACGCGATTCTGCGTCCATTCCCGATTCGCACCGGCGCGCCCGGCGCGAGCGTCTTCACAAAAATCTCTGCCTTGTCCCCCTCCACCCAAGCCGTCCTGGCGCCATCCGGGGACACCGCGACTTCAGAATACTGCCGCGTCGCCCCCAAATCGTCCAAAATCTCCGCAATCCGCGGATCCTGCGCCATCGCGGCGACGCAAAGCAGCACAAAACAGGCAATCCTCATCAATTCAATCTCCCTGATCCCTCGCCGGAGCCTGGCTTTAGCCCCGCAACCTTTCAGAATAAGCCCCGCGCCTCTCCCTGAAGTTCCGAGCCTTCACGCGGTTGCCGCAAACCTTCATGTCGCACCATTGCCGCGACCTGTTTCTGCTGGTGTCCAGAAACATCCACCCGCAATCGGGCCCCCCGCACTGCCTGAGACGCGACAAATCCCCTGAGGTAAGCAGCGCCGCCGCGGACCCCGCGATCTCCCAGATCACCCTCTCCGGCGATTCTTCATACCGCAAATGAAACCCGCCCCGCCAATACGTGACGCGTTCGTGCCCCCGCGCCATCGCCAGTTCACGATTCAATAACGCCAGATCCTCCGCCGCCGGAACGCCCTTCCTGGCAGCGCATTCGAAAATCCCATGCAGCGCGCCCCGCAAGGCAATCGCCCGGTCGAAAATTTTCGGCGTTACCTTCCCCTCGGCTCCCTTACGTCCCGGAACCTGGCGCGTCCAACGTTCAAGATCTTCCGGGCCGCGGAGCTTCTCGCGGAGAATCCCCTCGGCGGTCCATGCGCCCACGGTGTTCACGAAATCGAGGCACAAGGCCCCGGCAAGGAATTTAAAAGGCTTCGTAACCATCAAAGTAGACTTGACAGGTTACGAAGACCGCTGATAGGATCGTAACCACTATGAACAGACTAGCAGGTTATGCTCTCGTTCTCCTCGGCGTCTCCCTAGCCGCCCAAGCTCAACCGAAGCAGCCGCCCACCGCCGCGCAGGCGCTGAAGCGCAACTTTGATTACGTCAACAATAAGATTCTCGAAATGGCGCGGGACTTCCCGGCCGATAAATACAACTTCAAGCTCAAGCCTGAAATGCGCTCCTTCGGTGAAGTGATCGTGCACGTCGCCGCCGGGAACACCTACGCCGGAAAAGCCGGCGTCGGCGAAAACGTCAAATGGGACGACCAGGAACAGGACCCCAAAAAGTTCCCCACCAAAGAATCCGTCGTCGCCATGTTCAAAAAGTCGATGGATGAAGCCAACGCCGCCTTAGCCAAGAACCCCGAAGGCCCGCAGAAGAACATGCAGCCCTTCCTCTCGGTTCTACAGCATTCCTCCGAACACTACGGCCTGCTCGTCGCCTACTACCGCGCCAACGGCCTTGTCCCGCCCGAATCCCGCCCGAAGAGCAAATAGCCGCAATGTGCCGCTCCAATAACGGGCGCACTGACGCGGCGCAGGCCGTTCAATCCACGGGCACACGGGCAACAGGCCGCTTCGATACAAACCAGTCAGGTTCTGCCATTCCGTTTTCACCCCAACTCGCAACAAGCGCGGCCAACCACCCCGGCTGCATACGGAGTTGCGGGAGCAACGGGCTGAAAAAAGCTCTCTCCACACCTGTCCTCTTCCTCCGCATTCTTGCGCTTTAATAATTTAGATCAGCAGTTAACAAAATCCGGCCGCCTGAAGCGGCCAGTACGCATCTGGAGGAAAATTGCACACCAAACCTCGCTTCTTGTACACCGCTCTGACGTTTTCCATCACCTGCGCCGCCCTCGGCAACACCGTTGTGGTCCCGAACTCGCAGGCGAACGCATCGGGTAATTTCCCAATCTCGGTCTCGGGCTCCGGGGTCCGTTTTCAGGAAACTCTCGGGGGCGGCCAGTTCCCCGGACCGATCACCATAGTGGGCTTTCACCTTCGATCAACTGCTGGAGCTGGCGCGTTTAGCTATTCGGCCACCTCTTTGAAAATCACCGTCTCCACCACGCAAAGCTATCCGAATACGGTAAACGGCCACGCACTTCCCTCCGCGACGTATGCAAGCAACGTTGGACCCGACGCCGTGGTCGCCTTCAATGGACCTTTTTCGACGTCGTCCCCAGGCTGCGCAGCGCCTGGGCCCTGCCCTTTCGACATGTTCGTCCCGTTTAGCTCTCCGTTCGCTTTCGATCCGACCAAAGGAAGGCTTTTGATCGATATCGTTGCAAACGGGCAGTCGGGAACAGGAAGCTGGGACGGAGTTTCATTCACCGATTCGACCCAGAGCACCGTCGCCTTTGTTTCGGGCGATGCAGCGGCAGCGTCCGGAACGGTGGTTCTTGGCGGGCTCGTTTTTGCCATCGAGGCTGACACCCCTTGCAATGGCAACAACAATCCTCCGTGTACCGTGGCGGGAACGTTGATCGCAAACAGCGCCAGCGGGCCTCTTTTCGGAGACGCCGGCGGCACGATTACAAATACGACAACGGGCCACGAGACCGCGATTATCGTGAACGATCTTCAGAGTCCGGGAGTGAGCTTTGGGGGCGATTCTGGATTTCTGTTGCGCAGCGCCGGAGCAGGGGCGCAGGTGTCCCTGAGCGGAACTCTGAATCTCGCAACTCTCAGCGGCGCTCCGGCGATCACCGGCGGCGCCGCCTCCATCACCTGCGGCGTAACCGGGAACGCGACCGCGTCCATGACCGTCTCCACCGGATCGGGCAACACCACGCTCACTTGCCCGAAGACCGGAGCGCCGGGAATCGTCACCCAGGTCGCGGGAAGAATCAGTCTTTCGCCGGTTAAATCGATCGTGGAAAACATCACAATTACGGCATCCGCGCCCGGAAGCGGCGACACGTTCAGCATCTCCGGTTACTCGACGCAGGCATTGCTCGGTTCCAGTGCGCCGAGCATCATCACCGATACCGGCGTCATTAACGGAGGAAATTACGAGCCCGGCAAAGTCGTCAGTGGATCGTGGGTGGCGATCAAAGGCTCGGGCTTTACCGATCCCGGCGTCACGGTCGACTGGAGCAAATCCGATTTCTCCAACGGCCTGCCGGCGATCCTGAACGGCGTCCAGGTTCTGTTTAATGGACAACCCGGCGCCGTTTGGTACTTGATCGACGGTCCGGTACAGCAGATCAACGCTCAAGCGCCGGCGAATTTGAGCGGCCCCATCACTGTGCAGGTGGTGCGGAATAAGGTCGCAAGCAACATCGTCACCACCACCGCTGTTCAATCCTCCCCGGGCATTTTTTCCTACACTCTCGATGGAGGAACGACATTTTATCCCGCGGCTGTTTTCATCGATCGAACCCCGCTCGGCGATCCGGCGCTCTATCCCGGCTCGCGAAAGGCCAAGGCCGGAGACGTGGTCGTGATTTTCGCCAACAGTCTGGCGCCGTCGCCCGCGGGCGTGGTCTCGGTGAGCGGAAGTACAAAACCTGTTACGGTCACGATCGGCTCAACCAGTTTCCCGGCGGATTTTTCCGGCCTCGTTGCCCCCGGCGAATTTCAGATCAACTTTACCGTTCCGCAGTTGCCCTCGGGCGGTAATCTGCCATTCACGATCACCATCGACGGCCAGCCGTCGCAGACAGGCGTCGTGTTCCCCTATTCAAACTGACGTCGTTCAGGCGCGACAGTAATGGAGCGTGTCGGATCGGATCAACGTCCATTACTGTTGGCGCCGCCGGCCATTTAAGGCTCCCGTAATCTATACTCAAAACGTGCCTTTTCGCGTCATTTTGTGGCTTTTTACGTCGTTTTTGTATGCACAATCGGACTTCTTGAATCACAACCGTCCGCTCCTCGATGCGCACAATTGCTATCCCTATGAAGGCCGCTGGGCCGATCGCATCGAGCGCGCCCTATCGACGGGCTATCCTGTTGCAATTGAACAGGATATCGCCTGGGCAAACGGCCGTCCTGTCGTTTCCCATACATCCAAAACCACCGGCTCCGAGCCTCCGCTCCGCGATTATTTCTTCGAAAAAGTGCGCCCGATCGTCGAAAAGGCCCTCAAGGAGAACAGAAAGGGAAGCTGGCCGATTATTGTTGTCCACTTCGATTTCAAAACGCTTGATCCCGAAACCATCCGCGGAGTTTGGGATGTATTAGGCGAATACGAATCCTGGATTACGACCGCTCCGCAAACCACCGATCTTCATACACTTGCACCATTCGATCCGAAGCCGTTGCTGGTTTTAACTGAAGATGCGGACGAGCAGGAGCAGATTTTCTTTCGCGATTTGAAGCCCGGCATGAAGCTGCGGATTTTCGGGTCGGCGCACACGGCGAAAATCGACGCAAAAACCCGTGAGGAGCGGGCCCGCCTGATGGCGACGCTTCCGGCGGAGAAACTCCTGGCGGAGCGGCCGACGAATTACCGGCGCTGGTGGAATAGTTCGTGGGCGGAAGTTGAGGAGGGAGGGCAGACTCGCGCGGGGGACTGGACGGCGGATGACGATCGGAGACTGCGGGCGCTGGTGAATCGGGCGCACGAACTGGGATATTGGATCCGTTTTTACACGCTGGACGGATTTACGCAGGAAGAGAATCGCGGCTGGGACCAGGGCTACAACTTCGGATCGAAGCAGGCGGCGATGAAGCGATGGAAGGCCGCCTATGACGCCGGAGTGAACCTGATTGCGACAGATCAGTACGAGGACCTGGCGGAGTTCCTGAAATCAGTACACTAGCAGCATGCCGGATCGGCCGCGCGCCAGAGACCTGGGGATCATCGTCGGAGTTCTTCCGACGGGGCGGTTCAATGCAATCACCGATGTCGCGGGGGTGAAGGTCGGGCACGCAACGATCAGCCGCGGCAACAAAGCGCGCACGGGCGTGACGGCGGTGCTGCCGCACAGTGGAAATCTGTTCCGCGAGAAGGTCCCGGGAGCCGTGTTCATCGGGAACGCGTTTGGAAAACTCGTCGGATCGACGCAGGTGAATGAGCTTGGCGAGATCGAGACGCCGATTCTGCTGACTTCGACTCTGAATACATTTCGCGTCGCGGACCATTTGATCGATTACATGCTGCAACTCGACGGGAATCGCGACGTGCGCTCGATCAATCCACTGGTCGGCGAGACGAATGACGGCGTGCTCAATGACATTCAGGGACGTTACGCCGGGCATGACGAAGTCTTCGGCGCGATCCAGAATGCGAAATCCGGCGCGGTTGATGAGGGCTGCGTTGGCGCCGGGACTGGAACGATCGCGTTCGGATGGAAGGGCGGGATCGGAACGTCTTCGCGGAAAGCGGGAGCCTATACCGTCGGCGTGCTGGTGCAATCGAATTTTGGCGGGCGGCTGACGATTCTGGGAGTACCGATCGAGAGAGAGGCTCCGGCGCCGGCGGACGGGTCGATCATGATGATTGTCGCGACGGATGCACCGGTGGATCATCGGAACCTGCTTCGGCTGGGAGCGCGGACGATGATGGGGCTCGGGAGGACGGGATCGGCGGGATCGAACGGCAGCGGGGATTATGCGATCGCGTTCACGACGTCGAAGAGCCGGGAGTTATTAACGAACGACGCGGTGTCGGCGTTGTTTCCCGCCGTGATCGAAGCGACGGAGGAGGCGATTTACAATTCGCTGTTCCGGGCGGAGACGACGACGGGAAATGGCCGGACGGTGGAGGCTTTGCCGGTGGAGTCTACGGTTGCCGTGTTGAGGCGCCATGGAATGGTGAGGTAGGGAGAGGGCGCCGCCTCCCGAGTTACAAACCAAAAGGAGCACAGTCATGAGCCAGAAAGGCCGAATCCTCGGCATCGGTGGTATCTTCTTCAAGTCCGCGAATCAGAGGGAAATGAAGGAGTGGTACGCAAAACATCTCGGCCTCGCCGACAGCGGCCATGGCGCCATCCTGCCGTGGCGTGAAAAAGACAATCCTGACAGCGAGCACATGACGGTGTGGAGCATTTTTCCGGGCAACACCAAATACTTCGAGCCAAGTCAAGCCTCGTTCATGATGAACTACATCGTCGACGACCTCGACGCGCTGCTCGAACGCCTGGGCAAAGAAGGCGTCCGCATCGACCCCAAGCGGCAAAACGAAAGCTACGGCCGCTTCGCGTGGATATACGATCCCGATGGCAACAAAATCGAGCTGTGGCAGCCGGTGAAATGACCGTCGTGCCGCAATAGAAAAAGCCCCGGGGCGATGCCCGGGGCTTTCTTGTTTGGCGACGAGTTTTTTTAGAAGTCGAAGCGGAGGGCCATTTGCATGGTCCGCGCTCCGTTCAGGGTTTGGCTGTACTTACCGAAGGTCGAAACGGTGGAGTAATTCACGGTCGTCGCCGACGTGGTGCCCGAAGGCGTTCCGAACTGCGGATGATTGAAGAGGTTGTAAGCCTCGGCGCGGAACGTAACCGCGGAACCTTCCGTGATGCGGAAGCGTTTCACGAGAGAAGCGTCCACGTTGTAGAAAGTCGGCCCGCGGAATGCGTTGCGCCCGGAATTGCCGATATCGCCGGCGCCCGGGAAGCTGAACTGCGCGACTTCGGCCGGGGTGAAGAAGTAGACGCCGTCACCGCGGAACTGCAAGTAACCGGAGTTTCGATCTCCGCTGAAGTTCGCATAGGTGGCGACCGTCGACGCCCCGGTGGCGCGGTTGGAGCTAACCGTGAACGGCTGCGCGCTCTGGATAACGACAAGGGAGCCGATGTCCCATCCGCCGATGAGCGTGTCCGCCCACTTCGGAATTCCGGACAGGAACTGCTTGTTACGGCCGATCGGCGGCGTGAAGATGATGGACGAGTTCAGCGAAATCGGGCGATCGAAATCGCCACGCGCCTTGGCGAGATTGATGTTGTAGCTGTCAAGCGGACTCGACAGGCCGTTGCCTTCCTGGTTGGTGTTGTCCAACTCATGGCTCCAGGTGAAATTGATGTTGGTCCTCAGCATGCCGGTGTTGCGGCGGAGGCTGACCTGCATCGAGTCGTACCAGCTCAGACCGAGATTCGTGCCGTAGCCGAGCGTCTGGAACTGCGGGAAGTCGCGGAGGTAGAAATCGGACACCCCGCCCGCCGCATAGGACGTGTACAGATTGTTGTCGATGTTGGCCGCGACGCTTCCGAGCAGGCCCTGCTGAAGGTTCGTTGCGCCGAGTTTCGTGACGGCCGCGGACGGTCCGCCGAACATTTTCGAGAGAACGTTGTTCGCCGAAACCGGGGAGGCGGAATTGAGAGAGAAGGCCGCCAGTTCCTTGAAGTCGGAGAGGAACTGTCCGTAAGCGTGGGCCTGGTTCAGGTTCACGTTGAAGAACAGCTTCTTTCCGCGATTGGCCACCCAGCCAACATCAATGATGGTGCTCTTTGAGAGCTCATGCTGGATCGAGAGGCCATACTCCTCAACGTAGCCGGTCTTTAGATTCGGGTCGTAGATGACTGCCGTCGTGATCGAGCGCGTGGGCGGGGGCGTAAGCAGCGGCGATCCGGTCACGGCCGGGGCCGGAATATTATCGCTTAGCCGAACATCGGTGGTGCCTGAGCTGTTCGGGCGGACATTGACGCTTTGGGTAAAGCCGGGAGTTCCGCCGTCGACTGTGTTCACAGTGGCGCCGACGCTACGATCGTAGAAGATGCCGTAGTTCCCGCGAATGGCCCACTTACCGTTGCCCCACGGATCCCAAGCGAAACCGAATCGTGGAGCGAAGTTGTTCATATCGGTTGGATAGAAGCTGCCGGTCGGCTTCACGGTGAGATTATTGATCTGGCTGGAATAGCTGATCGCGTTGACCTGATCGAACGTTCCCTGCAACCCGTTCTTTTCGTACGGGCTGCCGAAGATGTCCCAACGAACGCCGAGGTTGAGGGTGAGGTTACGGGTGACTTTCCAGTCGTCCTGAAAGAAGTAGCCCTGCTCGAACAGGATGTAGTCGCGCTGGCGCGTGGTGCCGGGCGGCTGGAACGTCTTCAGGTTGCTGAGGAAGGTTTCAGTCTCCTGATCGACGCGGCCGAGGAGCTCGTTGTAGAGATTGTTGAAGTTCGTTCGATCGGTGGAGTTGAGGCCCTGCGGTCCGATGGAGGCAGGCGGCGTGTTGCCGTTGTTGGTCGCGCTGAAGGTAATGTTCGGATAGATGCCGGCATCGTTGTAGCCGGTCTGCAACGTGTGACGCAGATTGAGACCGGTTTTGAAGGTATGGCTTCCGTGGATGAAGGTCAGGTTGTTGGTGATCTCGAACACCGGGGAGTTGCGGCCCTGCGCGAACGCGGTGGCGATCGGATCGGTGTAGTTATTGGAGATGATGGCCGGTCCGGGCGTGCGCGGACGCAGGAAATCGACGCTCGCGCTCTGATAGCCCACGCGCGCTTCGTTGACCATGTGCGAGTTCAGGTTCCAGTCCGAGCCGACCGAATAGCCCCAGCGATGCCCTCCCTGGGCGCCCTGCGGCTGGCCGGGAAACGTGGCGTCCGCGTTGTTCAATGCATCGACGGAATAATTATGCTGATCGCTCCAGCGGAAGAACAGGCGGTGATTGTCGGTGAGCTGGTGATCGATTTTGGCTGTCGCCTGATCGCTGCTCGATGGCGTGGGGTTGTTGAAGCGGAAGCCGGCGGTGTTGAGGCCGTCGCCGGTATCGGTATTGTTTGGATTCGGCAGCAGAGAGAGCGACTGCTTCTGAACGGTCGGATCGATGCCGAGATGACGCGGATCGTTGGCCACGATATTGTACTGCTGGATCGCGCCCGAAGCGTCTTTCCATTCGAAAATTCCCTGCTTGGCAAGGGGCGTGAGCACGGTGCGGTTGCGGACCGTCTCCTGGCGAGTACGCTGGCCCTGCCAGTTCGCGAAGAAGAAAGTTTTATTGTGCTTGATGGGTCCGCCGGCCGAAGCGCCGTAGGTGTTCTGGATCAGCTTCGGCACGGCGCCGCCGCTCTGATTATTGAAAAAGTCGTTCGCGTTGAGATCGGTATTGCGGAGATAATCAAACGCGTTGCCGTGGAAAGAATTGGTTCCCGAACGCGTGATCAGCTCGACCTGGCCGCCAGCGCTGCGTCCATATTCCGCCTTGCCGGCCGAAGTAACGATTCGGAATTCGCCAATCGAATCGGTGTTGTTCGAGGTGAGCGAGAGACCGAGACGCGGGACGAGAGAGTCGTTCACGTCGATGCCGTCAAGCGTGGCGTTGTTCGAGCCCTGGCGGTTGCCGTTGATGTGCGAAAACGTCGTGTCGCCGGGATTTACCTGCACGCCGGGCTGATAGGCCGAGAGAATAATCGGCGAGCGGCCGAGCGAGGGCAAAGTGTCGATATCGCGCATGGTGATGGCGCGGGAAATCTGCGAGTCCGTGGTCTGAACCGTGACGGTGCTCGCTTCGACTTCAACGCTCTCACTGGTCTGTCCAACTTCGAGCTTCACGATCTGCGAGACGATGGCCGAGACGTTCAACTCGATCGCGTCGATCACCGACTTGCGGAACCCGGGGGCTTCGGCGGTGAGATTATAAGTGCCCGGAGGCAGCGATGGGAAGACGTAGCTCCCCTGTGGATCGGCCGTCGCCTCATAGTGAAGATTTGTTTTGATGTTATTGAGCGAGATTTTCGCATTCGGAACAACAGCGCCGGTAGGATCCTGGATCGACCCTTCGAGACGAGCCGTGTTGGTCTGCCCGAACATGACGACCGCCATGAATACGGACAAAAGAATACACTGCAACGTGCGGACTATGCGCATTCTTTTCCTTTCCCAATTCAGAGCCCAATCAGACTCCGCCAAAACTTTGATTGATTAAACGAGGGGAGAGTTGATCCCCAACAAACCTTATTGGGGAAAGCATACTACGATCGCATCTCAGTTTCAAGACGAAAGTGTCAAGAATACCCTGCCTTAAGGTGGTGAAAAAGAAACGTTTTTATGAGTAACGGGAGCTTGCGCGGTGGAAATCGCCGCGGGCGGGCGGGAATGTAGCTGTCTATTGCAGGCGAACCGCGAGCCGCCGCGGGCCGGAAGCCGGTACGAAATTTTTTGTATTACTGCTGGTATTTACGGGCGAAGGTGCTGAGACCGATGGCATCGACACCATCTTTTGCTTTTTTGTAGCTATCGGAGTCGAGCGGGCCGATGAGCACGCGGAAAATGTGGTCGTTGGGTCCGGGGGCGACGAAGGAGTCGAAACCGCGTTTGCGGAGCCCTTCTGCCATGATGATGGCGACACCTTTTTCGACGGCGCCGAGTTGCAGGTAGAGCGCACCGGTCTTGGGATCGCCGAAGAGAGAGCGCTCGGGAGCAGAGGGCGAAGCGCTGGAGGGAGCGGGACTGGCAGGCTCAGCAACAGGCGCGGGCTTGAGGGGCTCGGGCGCAGGAGCGGTTTCAGGCTTGGTGACGACCGGAGGGGGCGTCGAGACGACAGTAATCGTGGGCTCGGGAAGCGCGGGCTTGGGCGAGGCGGACTTTCCGACCAAATACGAGAAAGCCGAGAAAGCAACGAGAATCACGATGGCGACGAACAGGACGCTCGCGATGTGGCGGGGGCCGAGGACAATTTCGAACTCGTCCGTGTTCTCCGAAGCGGCTTGTCCGGCAGGGGCTTCGGCGGCGCGCCCGTCGTCAATTTTCACGACGCGGTCGGAGGGGCGCTCGACCGCTTCACGCTCCATAATGCTTAGCATCATTGAAGCTATCGGCGGGTCGAGCGGTTTTCCGTAGTACTTACTTAGTTTTCTTGGCGGAGGGAGGGGCAGGCGCAGGGGCCAGGGCTGCTTTGGCCTCGGGGAGTCCGTGGAGCATGCGGGCCCGGGCTTCCATCTTGGCGGCGTCGGAGCGTTTGCGCATTTTCTTGAGGAGAGCGGCGTACTGATCGAGTGTTTCGGCGAGCAGGGGGGAGGGAGGATCGTTGGGATTGATGACGGGCTTGCGGGCGGCGACGAACCCGTGGCGATCGAGCACGTTGATCGAGGTTTTATAGAGAATTTCGGCTTCGCTGTTGCGGTCGCGGCTGGCCTGTAGGGCCGCAAGCGAGTTGACGCTGGTGACGAGTTCGGCTTCTTTCGCGCTGAGCATCGAGCGGAAAAGAGGCTCCGCATCGGCGTGGCGGCCCTGAGCGCCATAGACGGAGGCGACTTCGGTCAGAGTTGCCTGCGTATCGGGGGCATTTTCGCCGTGGACTTTCTGGCGAATGAAGAGAGTGCGCTCGTAGCAATAGGCTGCTTCGGGGTATTTTTTCTGATCGAAATAAAATTTGCCGAGTTTGCTGAGGGTGTCGGCGACTTCGATGGTGGAGGGGCCGTAGGCGCTTTCGCGGATGGAGAGAGCGCGGCGCCAGGCGGTTTCGGCGTCGCCCGAGCGATGCATTTCGACGTAGGCGGTGGCGAGGCCATCAAGCGCCGGGAGCATATCGGGCGTGGCGGTGCCGTTCGCCTTTTCGAGAATTTTCACGGCGCGGTCGTATTGCTGCTCGGCGGGAGCATATTGCTTTTGAAGAACGAGAAGATCGCCGACGGTGATCAAGTGCGGAGCGAGATCGGCCGAGTCGGGTCCCTGAACTTTTTCGACGACGGCGGCGGCGCGGCGGGCGTAGCCTTCGGCCTGCTGATATTTTTCGAGTCCCTGATAGACCTTAATGAGTTTTCCGAGCGGCGCGACGACGGCGAGGTCCTGTCTGCCTTTGGCGGTTTCCATGATTTGGAGGGCGCGGTCGTAATAGGTAAGGGCCTGCTGATATTTCATCTGCGCGAAGGTCACGCGGCCGAGGTCGTTCAGGTCGCTCACGATTTCGGGGCTGTTCAAGCCCATGGCATGTTCGCGCTCTTCAAGGAGCTTGACATAGAGTTTTTCCGCTTCGCCGTAGCGGCTCTGCGCACAGAGCTGTTCGGCGGCGACGCGCCACTCCTGGGCCTGCCGGGCGTCGAACGGACCGACGCCCCGGGCGGGGGTGACGTCCATGGTGGCGGGCAGGCTGGCGGGAGTGGAACCGCTCTCAAAGCTGGCGCGGGGCTTCTGGGCCCAGGCGGTCAAGGCTGCTGAAATCAATAAGAAACCGAATTTGGACAAACGGATAGCGCTCGGTTGGACCTTCATGAGTGTGACATCGGCGGGAGCGCGGCGAAGGCGTAGGGCTTATGTCCAAAAAAGTACCGGAGCGGTGGTGGTCCTAATCGGGAAAGCTAAAGATTTCGTTTTACGAAACTACAAATGTGATACCCGTCGATAAATTTGAAGGGCGTTTCGCCCAACGTGTAGTGTCCGCAGAGGAGTTCGACGGATTGATGGTCGAGGTTGAGCTCGCGCGCCTTCTCGATCACTTGTTTTGAAAACCGCAACGGGAAAGTTGTGTCGTAGCGGGCATAGATGAACAGCGATTTCTTTTTCATCGACGCATACCGATCGATGTAATTGGGCGGGCTGATCACCATCCACGCGTCGCGGAGCTGATCGAGCGTGATCCGGGACTCAAGCGACTGGCGGATATGCTGCGATGACAGGCCTTCCCAGACAACGTCGGCGAAGTAGGTGGAGCAGTGATTAAAAACATTGACGCTGATGCGCGGATCGTGCGCGCTCGCCAGAAACGCGTAGCAGGAACCGAGGCTGGTGCCGATCACGCCGACGCGCTCGAACCCCTGATCGATCAGCCAGTCGACGCAGCTTCGGGTATCGATCACGGCCTGGCGCGTCGCATCGACGGTGCGGGCGATGTTGGAGGAAACGGCATAGTCGGCGCGCTCGAGTTCCGCGGGCATGCGGTAGTCGTGATACGGCATGCTCAGCCGGAGAGCTGAGACGCCGAGTCTGGCCAGGCCGGCGCATAGTGCGTTGTGCTGGGTCGCGGTGGCGTTCCAGTGGGGCAGAACGAGTGTGGCCACGCGCCGCGATCCGGGTTTGTTTTTCGCCGGGAACCACTGGCCATGGACAAGATTGTTTTCGGGATACGGAGTCTCGACGGCGCTGGTGAATTTCAGCAGATTTCCATGCAGTGAAAAATCGCGGGGAGTTTCGTAGGCAAAGAACTCCTCGCTTGTTTCGGTTGCGGCCTGATTGAGAAGGCGCAGATACGATTCGGGATCGTGTCCATTCCTGGGCAGGCGCCGCGCCGTGGGCCAGTTCTTCGTCCACTCGATTCCCCAATCGAACGGCCGGACGACGCGATTGGTCGCGCGGGAACAGAGGCGGTTTTCCCAGGCGAGCATCCAGCGGCTGTAGAGCGTCTCCACTTCACTCCATTGTAAGAAGGAGCGCCAGAAGTTACGATCGAAAGGGTAAATACCGGGCTGAAGAGCACGCTCGTGCATTGAGCGGGGCGCGGGCTTCAGCCCACGCGAAACGAAGTCCGCTCTCTAATTCACCATGAGCCGGGGTCCGCCGCCGGAGGACTGAGTTCGAAATTCGTATTGTTGAATCTCGATTGCAGCCACCCCCTGCTCGAAGCGTACGACGCGCCCGCGGGCAACCAGCTTCAAAGCGCATTTGTTGTCGAGTTGGGCGGGCCAACTGATGGACAGTTCCATTCGCCTGCCAGGCAGCAGGATATGCTCGGATGTGAACAGTACACCCGAACTGGAGATATTAATGGTCTTGCCATCGCCGGACTCTTCGCCGCTACGTTTGCTCAGAACGCGATATCGGACTTCCCGCTCGATGGGAAAACGATCCGAGTGGCGGCGGTCAGCTTGTTGTTGTCTCAGTTCCATATTTACGTCTTTCCAGATCGCGTAACCTCCGCGACACACTAGGAGTTTCGCCTGTATGAGGCAATCCCGCAAGAGGGTACCCACCTAGCTTAGGCACAGGACCGTAGTACTTCCGGTCCCATGGATGAATTGGGTTATGATGCTGTCCATGTCCAGATTTGGAAGCATCGCGTTGTTGTTCGTGGCTGTTCTTGCCGGATTCGCACAGGACGGCGGGAAGCGGAAAGTGATCGTGCCGGCGGGGAGCCGTGTGGGGCCGAATTTCAGTCCCGGCATCCAGTTCGGGGACACGCTGTATGTCTCAGGCCAGACAGGGAATGATCCGAAGACTCAGAAGATTCCGGAGAATTTTGAGGATGAGGTAAAGCAGTGTCTGGCCAACATCGGCGAGATCCTGCACGCGGGCGGCATGGATTTTTCAAACGCGGTTTCGGTGCAGGTTTACCTGACCGATATGGAGCTTTTCCAGCGGATGAATGCCGTCTATACACAGACGTTCAAGGAGCCTCGGCCGACGCGGACGACGGTTGGAGTGACGAAGCTCGCGGCGGCGGGGGCGCATATTGAGATAACGGTTACAGCGAGGAAATAGCGGAGCCGAACCGATTCCGAGCGTATATAAATCCGGCGCAGGCCGCTATTCTGACTCCTGACTCCTGACTGCTGCCTCCTTTTTTCTCGCCCGGATCTCCTCCAGCCGGGCCTTGATGCGCGCCTCGACGCCGCGATCGGTCGGCTCGTAGAAGATCGTTCCGCGGAGGCGATCGGGAAGACACTCCATGGTGTTCATCGCGTCCTCGAATTGATGCGCGTGCTGGTAGCCGGAGCCGTAGCCCCATTCCTTCATGGCTCGCGTCGGGGCATTGCGAAGCTGCATCGGGACGGGATCGGCCGTGGATTTCATGACCGCCTCCATTGCCGCACCGAGGCCCCGGTAGGACGCGTCCGACTTCGGGGCGATGGCGAGGTAAATGGCGGCCTGGCCCAGCGCGAGATCGCCTTCGGGGACTCCCAGGAAGTGGACAGCCTGCTGGGCTGCGATTGCCTGTTCGAGCGCACGAGGATCGGCAAGTCCGATATCTTCGATCGCCATTCGCACCAGCCGGCGCGCGATATACATACGGTCTTCGCCGCCCTGAAGCATTCGGGCGAGCCAGTAGAGCGCGGCGTCGGCGTCCGAGGAGCGGATGCTCTTGTGGAGCGCGGAGATGATATTGAAATGCTCCTCGCCGGCCTTGTCGTAGAGGAGGACTTTCCGTTCAATAACGGACTCGATCGCGTCGCGTTCAAGCATGCCTTCGCGCGCCACCGAAGAGGCGAGTTCCAGAATGTTGTAGGCCGTTCGCGCGTCACCGTTCGAATAGATGGCGATTTGTTCAAGCAGATCGCGCGATGAGGCGAGCTGGAGGAGATTCAAGGCGCGCTCGAGAAGGACAACGATTTCTTCGACGCTGAGTGCCCTGAGCGCGTAGACTTTGGCGCGGGACAGGAGCGCGGAGACGACTTCGAAAGAAGGATTTTCCGTGGTGGCGCCGATCAGGATGATATCGCCGCGCTCGACGTAGGGAAGAAACGCATCCTGCTGCGCTTTGTTGAAGCGGTGAATCTCATCGACAAAGAGCACTGTGCGCCGGCCCATGCGGCGGGCGCGTTCAGCGTCGGCCATGACGGCCTTGATCTCTTTGATCCCGGCGAGGACGGCGCTGAAGGGGACGAAGTCGGCTTTTGTGAGCCGTGCGATGAGGCGCGCGAGGGTCGTTTTGCCGACGCCGGGCGGGCCCCAAAGAATGATCGAGGAGAGCTCATCGCGTTCGATCTGCGCGCGCAGAGGTTTTCCCGGGCCAAGGATGTGCTCCTGGCCGACGAAGTCCTCTAACTTGTCAGGGCGCATACGCTCGGCGAGCGGGCGGCCTTTATCAGAGTGAGGGTCTCCGGCGAGCGGGTTCGATTCGAAGAGACTCATCTCGCCACCAGAATATCGGAGACGTCAAACGCGGAGCCTTTTGCAACAACGGGCTCGCCGAGGGTCTGGGTTCCGGAGACGATATATCCGTTTTCGATCTGATCGATGGGGAACCACGGCTGGACGCGCTTCAGGAACGTGCAGGGCCGCCGCGGGCCCGATTCGGAATCGGAGCACAGGGCGGGTATCGAGCCGTTTACGACTTCGACGCGGAAGGCTCCCTGCTCAATGGACATCCGATAGGTGTAGCGAGCGTTGAGGTCGAGTCCGTAGATGCGAAATCCGTGATCGGAGGCGATGCCTCCGTTCTCCTGCTGGACGTTCGAAAAATTCTTCCCGAGGCCGGGATCGTTCGTTTTGCGGCAGAGGCTGGCGGCGTCGTTGCCGCAGTTGGCGTAGGTCGACCAGTAGACCAGGATGCTGGAGGTCGCGAGGTCGCGGCTGAATCCGTATTCGACCCCGGCATCGGAGCAGACGCGGTCGGTGAAGTAAACAACTTCGACCGCGCTTCCGTTTCCAGTGGCGGATCCGGCGAAGGAGGCTGCCGCGGCGAAGCCTTTTATGCTTCTTTGCAGCGGGCTGATGTGGAAGTCGGACGGCGCGGGGGTGACGAATGTACGATCGAGACTTTTTCCGCCGGGAGTGAACCAGAAGACGCCCGGGCGGTTTTCGAGAGGACAAGTGGTCCGCTGCGGAACAGGGCCGCGGAGGAATTGATATGCCGCGGGGAGCTTCGCGGGGGTTCCTTCGATGGCGTGAGATTTGCCGTCGTTCCAGAAGCGGTAGGATTGCCAGGATTCGGCCGCGATGGAGGTCCATCGGGGAGGCGCGGCGATCAGGACGGAGATCAAGATTCCCGAAAAAAATCCGGACAGGCGAAAGACCTGCGCGCGGGCGAGAGGGTTGAACCACAATTTCATGGCGATGTCCTCTGGCGGCGGGCTTCGTAGAGAAGGACTCCACAGGCGACGGCGGCGTTGAGCGATTCGACGCCTGAGGTCGGGATGCGGAGAGAAGTCGCGCGCGCGGCGAGATTCGCGCTGACGCCGCGGGCTTCGCCGCCGATCGCGATCGCGATTGAGGCGGTCAAGTCTAGTTCGGCGGGGGTTTTTCCGCCGTGCGGCATGGCTGCGTAGAGCGCGATTCGTTCTTGAGCCAGCGCGTCGAGAAGCACCGTTTCGTCGGCGATGGTCACAATCGGGAGCCGGAAGACGGATCCGGCTGAGGCTCGTATGGCTTTGGGATTATGCGGGCTCGCGGTGCCCTTCAAGAATGCGGCTCCGGTGGCACCAAACGCTTCCGCGGCGCGGAGAATCGCACCGGCATTGCCGGGATCCTGGACGCCATCGAGCACAACGACCAGGGCGCGAGGGCGGATCAGTTGTTCGAGCGTCCATTCGGGCGGCCGGACGAGCGCGATGACGCCTTGGCTCGATTCGGTGGAGGCGAGGCCGTTGAAAATTCGCGCGGGCACGGAGACGACACGAGTCCGCTTGAGTCCGGCAAGCTGGGTCCGCGAGGACTCGGCGACGATCACCGCGTGAATCTCAAGCCGGGCGGCGAGCGCTTCTTGAAGCAAATGAAAACCTTCGGCGATGGCGAATCCGGCGGCGGTGAGAGATCCGCGCGCGACGGCCTTGCGCACGTCCTTCAGAAGCGGATTTTTTTCGCTGGAGAGCGTTTCAAGCATCCCTGTCCCAGTACAAGAGTTCACTACAATGTTGGCATAATGCGCCTCGCGTTCAGGATCATTCTGATAGCAGCCTTCGCCGCTGGCGGCGTGATCCTTGTATCGCTTTATTCGACGGCGAGGGCGATCGAGCGGCAATCCACCGTGGATGAGGCGCGTCCGGCGGATGTGATTCTGGTGCTTGGGGCCGCGGAGTATCGCGGGAAGCCTTCGCCGGTGCTGGAGGCTCGACTGAATCATGCGCTGTGGCTGTATCGTCAGGGCATGGCTCCGCGGATTCTCACCACAGGAGGTAAGGGCGGCGACCCTACGTTCACGGAGGGAGAAGTCGCGCGGGCATACCTGAGCAAGCACAATGTGCCGTCGGAGGCGATCCTGGTCGAGTCCGAGGGAGAAAGCACGGTGCATAGTACGGCCGCGGCGGCGGAGATCATGCATCGGATGAATCTGAATTCGTGCATCGTGGTCAGCGACGGGTATCACATTTATCGTGTGAAGAAGATGCTGGAATTTCAGGGGATGAATGTTTATGGGTCGCCTCGGCCGGCGGAGTCGCGCGAGGAATGGAAAGAGCAGTGGCTGTACTTCCGTCAGGCAGTCGCTTACGGGCTGTGGCGAATCGGAATTCCGGTTTGACCTAACGAATTGCGGGGGCGGCGCGTATAGTAGAGGTGGAGATGAAACAGGCTGCCGCGATTTTCGTGTTGAGCGCGCTCCTGATGGCGCCGCTGGCTTGCCTGATCTCAGCATGCCCGGTAGCCGACACCCAGGATTGCTGCCCGAAATCGAAGACGTTCGCAACGTGCCCGTTCGATATTCTGGTATCGGCGAAATCGGTGCTGCCGGCGGTGGCTACGTGGGCGCCTATGGCGGTTCCAGCGCCGGTGATCGAACCGCTGGAAGCTAGAGTCGATTCAGTCATCCCGGACCATCGGGATCTTCACTTATACAACCGAGTTCTTCGGATCTGATTTCTTTCTGAACGTCCCGTTCAAAGAAAGATTTTCAGAAAGGAGAAAACGTATGAACATGTTGATGACATGGGCAATCGCTGTTGGCCTGTTTGCCGGAGCGGCGCTCGCGGCGGATACATGCGGCAACCCAGCTTGCTGCACCGATCCAACGTGCGACATGCCTTGCTGCAAGTAGCCAGCACAGGGGGCCGCGAAGGCCCCCTTTTAGTATTTCCGCAGCACAGCCAGAAGTTTGCCCTGGATCGCCACCGACGAACGTGGCACGTAAATCGGCTGCATTGAGGCGTTTGCCGGTTGGAGACGAACCTGACCGCCCGGCTCGTTGTAAAACCGCTTAAGCGTGGTTTCCATCCCATCGACAAGCGCGACGACGATATCGCCATCACGCGCATCGGAGGTTTTCTGGATCAACACGAAATCCCCGTTGCAGATGTGATCGTCGATCATCGATTCGCCGCGTACCTGGAGCGCATAGGTCTCCGGATTAGCTGCGAAATCCGTAAAGTTGAGCGTCTCCTGTCCTGCGATCGCTTCGACGGGCGCGCCGGCTGCGATCCGGCCGAGCAAGGGAACTTCGAGCGCCGCTACAGCCGGCCGGTGCTGACGCTGCTCTTCGTAATATTTCGGGGCCAGTTCGAGCGACCGGCTCTGATTGAATCCGCGCTTCAAATAATGCTTCGATTCGAGCGCCAGGATATGTTTATGCACCGTCGCCAGCGAAGCGAGGCTCAGCCCATCGGCGATTTCTTCGTAGCTCGGGCTATATCCCCGCTTTTCGAGGAACCCGGCGAGAAAATCGAGGAACTCCTTTTGCCGTTTGGTGAGTGCCATGCGAGCAGTATAGGCGAAGAAAAGGTGAATTGCAAGGCCTTGCCGGGTGGGGCGAGCAGGCCGGCTCGGGCCGGGCGCGGCGAATTGGTATCCTTCACCTATGGAGATTCGACACTCCGTTTGCGCGCTCGATTGTCCGGATGCGTGTTCGCTGCTGATTAATGTCGAAAACGGGGCCGGCAGCAAGCTGCGAGGGAATCCGGAGCATCCGGTGACTCGGGGATTCCTGTGCGGGAAGGTCGCACGGTATCTCGAACGCGAGTACTCGCCGGAGAGGCTCTTATATCCGCAAAAACGCGCGGGCGCCAAAGGCGAAGGCAAGTTTGAGCGGATTTCGTGGGATGAAGCGCTCGATACGATCGCGGAAAAACTCCACGCGATTTCGCATGAGTTTGGGACTGAGGCGATCCTGCCATACAGCTACGCCGGAACCATGGGCCTGCTCAATTTCGGCGGGATGGACCGGCGATTTTTTCATCGGCTGGGCGCGACGCGGCTCGACCGGACGATATGTTCGTCCACGGGCGCGGCGGGATTGACGGCGACGAATGGCAATCGCTACGGGACGGAGCCGGAGCAGTTCGTCCATTCCAAATTGATACTCGCCTGGGGAGCGAATATCCACGGCACGAACGTTCACCTGTGGCCGTTTATTGTTGAAGCCCGGCGCAAGGGAGCGAAGCTGTATGTGATCGATCCGATCCGCACGCGAACGGCGGCGGTGGCGGACTGGCATGTGCGGGTCAACCCGGGGAGCGATCTCGCGCTGGCGCTCGGGATGATTCACGTCATTCTGCGCGAAAGGCTGCACGATGCGGATTACGTCGAGCAGTACACGAGCGGATTCGATGAACTGAAGCAACGGGCTGCCGAATATGATCCGGAGCGGGCCGCGGCGCTGACGGGGGTCGCTAAAGACGATATTGTTCGCCTGGCTCGGGAGTACGCGACGAACCGGCCGGCGGTGATTCGCGTGAACTATGGCATCCAGCGAAGCGAGCACGGTGGTAAGGCGGTGCGGGCGGTTGCGGCGCTTGCCGCGCTCACGGGATCGTGGCGCGAGTTGGGCGGCGGACTACAGCTTTCTCTTTCGCAAGCCTTTCATGTGAATCGGGCCGGGCTCGAAATGACGGAGCTGCAAACTGAATCGCCGCTCGGAGGCGAGGCGCGAATGCTCAACATGTCTGAACTCGGCAAGGCGCTGACGGCGGTTGACGATCCTCCGGTGAAGGCGATCGTGGTCTACAACTCGAATCCCGCAGCGATCGCACCGAATCAGAATCTGGTGCTGCGCGGATTCCGGCGCGATGATCTGTTCACGGTCGTGCTGGAGCATTTCCAGACGGATACGGCGGACTACGCGGACATTTTGCTGCCGGCCACCACATTTCTGGAGCACAGCGATCTTTATCTCGCATACGGCCACTACTATATTCAACTGGCGAGGCCGGCTTTACCGGCGCCGGGGGAAGCTCGTTCAAACGTCGAAATTTTCCGCGCGCTCGCCAAAAGGATGGGATTCAAAGACCGGTGTTTCGACGAATCGGAAGATGACATGATGCGCGGGCTGCTGAAGTCGGGGCATCCTTTTCTGGAAGGCATCACGCTGGAGCGGCTGGAACGGGAGCATTTCGCGCGCCTGAATATTCCTTCGCCTTTTTTGCCGTTCGCAAAGGGCGGGTTCGGGACGGCGTCTGGAAAGTGCGACCTCGGCGGGAATCTCGACTATGTTCCTCCGGTTGAGTCGCGGCACGGCGATGCCGCTCTACGGAAGCGTTTTCCGCTGGAAATGGTTTCTTCGAAAAACGACGACAGCATGAACTCGACCTTCGGATATCGTCCGGCGGTGGACAAGCAGACCGGGGTGCTGCACATGCATGCGGCGGACGCGGATCCGCGCGGCATCCGGAATGGAGATCGCGTTCGCGCGTTCAACGATCGGGGGAGCTTGCTGCTCAGGGCGGAGGTCGATGGAGCCGTTGGACGGGGAACCGTGCGCATTCCTGCTGTTCGCTGGGCAAAAAAGGCGGAAGACGGCCGCAGCGCAAACGCGCTGACGTCGGACCGGCTCGCCGACATGGGCGGTGGACCGACATTTTATAATTGCCTGATCGAGGTCGAACGATGCGGAGACTGATCGCCGCCTTCGCCGCACTAACACTGGTGACGATGGCATCGGGCGGTTGCAGGATCAAGAAAAAAGCAGCCGCTACAAAGGCCGCTGCCGTGGAGGAGGACGGCGAGCTTGCGAGCGTGCTGAGCGTGGCGGAACCGCGCACGGCGGCGCAACTTACGCGAGGCTTTTATGCCGTCGAAGCGAACCAGTGGCGCTGGACGGCAAAGAATTTTTCCGTCGCGCTGCATCCGCCGAAGGGATCGGCCGAGAATGGGGCAGTGCTCCAGTTGAATTTGTCAATTCCCGACGTGATCTTCAATCGTCTGGGCCCGATTACGGTGACGGCGCGGGTGAACGGGACCGACCTCGGGCCGCAGACTTTCAGCCAGGCTGGCGAAGCCGTGCTCAAGCGCGACGTTCCGGCAGCGGCGCTGAAAAGCGACGTGGTCGCCGTGGATTTTTCGCTGGACAAAGGACTGCCGCCGACCGAACAGGATGCCCGTGAGTTGGGCATCATTGTAACTTCGGCCGGGCTCATCGCGAAATGACCGCGCGCGAGAAGGCGCTGCGCATCGCGTATTTCTCCGCCGCGCCGCTGATTTCGCTGGCGGCGTTCTCTCAAGTTTTCGGGACCTGGTTCCAGAACGACGATTTCGGCTGGCTCGGGCTGCGGTATACGGCCGCAGAAAAAGGATTGACGTACGCGCTGTTCCATCCGCTCGCGCAGGGGACGGTTCGGGTGTTCAGCGAGCGAATCCCGTTTCTGGCGCTGCCCGCAGGGTTCGGCATTACTCCGATACCGTTTCGGATTCTATCGGTAGTCACGTTGTTTGGGGCCTTGACGTTGACGGCGCTGATCGGAACGCGGCTTACCGGATCACGAGCCGCAGGATTGCTCGCCGCGATTTTCTGGGGCGTGAATGCGAACCTGACCCGGCCGCTCGCATGGGCGGCCGATTTCAATTCAATCCTTTGCGCGGCCTGCGTGCTGACCGCGTTCTATGCGCGGCTGCGCGGATGGCGGCTCGCAGAATGGATCGCTTACCTGCTCGGGTTCGGGGTGCTGGAGGTGATCGTCGTTTATCCTGCGGTTGCGACCCTGCACTCACTCTGTCTCGATCGAAAAAGGCTGCGCAGCGCCCTGCCGTTATTCATCCCTGCGGCGATTTTCTCGGCGATCCATGCGTTCTTCATACCGAATACGGGAGGCGACGAATATCGAATAGCGATTGATGCACGAATCTTTGCGACCCTATTCGAATATCTCCGCCTTTCCACCGGCCCGGTGCAACTCTATCAATTTATCGGTGAGTATCGACGGTCGGGCATCGCCGCGTCGATCGCGATCGGCGCCGCGTTGGCGATCTTCACGCTGTGGCGGATACTGCGCCGCGATTTTCTGCCGCTCGTCTGTTGGGGATGGTTCTTATTGTTCCTGGGTCCACTGCTGGTGTTGCCGAAGCACGTGATGGAGTATTCGCTGGCGACTCCGTTGATCGGGATTTCGTGGCTTGGGGCTTGGGGCGTGGTTCGGGGATGGCGCGCCAACCGGGGCACGCGCGTGCTCGCCGCAGCCGTGGCCGCAATCTATGTGATCCCGACGTTTTATGAGGCCAGGCTCTACACCGCGTGGTGGCGCGACCGATCCCTTCCGCTTCGCGCCGTCGTCGAAAGTGTGCGCAAGGGACTGCGGGCGCATCCGGGGACTGCATTCATCGTTCAGGGCGTCGACAACGAGGTGTTCAACACCGGATTCGACGATAATCCGTTCCGCTTGTTTAATGCCGTTGTGTATCTGGCGCCGGGAAGCGAAAAGCAGATCCCGTTGATCCGCGAAAATCCGAACGATCAGATCTATGTGATTTCGGCGCGCGATGCGTATGAAATGCTGGAGCACGGCAAGGCGCGCGCGCTCACGCTGAGCGGAACCGCGGCGCCGGACACGACCGCGATTTACAAAGCGGTCCTCAGCCTGGATCCCACCGTGACGCGCCGGAACTATGTCGATGTGGCTGACGCGCGATTCGCTTCACAAGTGGGATCGGGGTGGTACACGCCTGAACAATCGCTGCGATGGATGGGAAAATCGGCGACGTTGAGGATCGGCGGTCCGGTTTCGCCATCGGAAAAGCTCAAGGTGACCGGATACGCTCCGGAAGCGCTTCTTGGCGGCGGTCCCATTAGGCTGACATTCAGCGCCGGCGGAATCGCGATCGGGACCGCGACGGTGGCGAAACCGGACGCGTTCTCATTCGAGTTCCAGTTACCGTCCTCTCTCGCCGGGAAGGACGAAATCGAGCTGAAGGTCGAGACGAGCCGCACGTTCCATCCCCCGAACGACGAACGCGAACTTGGGATGGCATTCGGGACGTTCGCGATTCGATAGCCTGAAAGCAGATGCCCAGCCCTGAACGGCTCGCTCGCCGCGTCGCCATCGTGAGCATCCTGGTTTCCGCGATTCTTGCCGCGATCAAGATCACGGTTGGGCTGGCGGCTGGTTCTGTGGCGCTGGTTTCGGATGGCTTCGAATCCGCCGCCGACTTTTTCACCTCCGGATTGGTTCTGATCGGGCTGTGGATCGCCGCGAAGCCGCCGGACAAAGAGCATCCATACGGGCACGGCCGATTCGAAATTCTGGTGGGGCTGGCGATCGGGGTTGTGCTGGTGGTAACGGGAACCGCGATCAGTTTGCGGGCGCTCGAGGAGCGCTACATCCATCATCGCCCCGGGTTTTTTGCAATCTGGCCGCTGATCGGATCGATCACCGTAAAGGCAATTCTGGGCGCGTCCAAATTTCGGATGGGACGCCGCAGCGGGAGCAGCGGGCTTTCCGCCGACGCATGGAATGACGCGATGGACGTGCTGTCGGGATTCGTGGCTCTGGCCGCGGTGCTCCTTTCCATCCGGTGGCCAATCGAAATGTCGGCCGCGGATCACTACGGCGGATTCGTCATCGGCCTGATCGTCATTTTTATGGGCTTCCGGGTGGTGCGCGAAACGGTTCTGCATCTGATGGACACGATGCCCGACGAAAAACAGATGTCGCAGATTCGCGACGTCGGCATGCGGGTGCAGGGGGTGCGCGGAATCGAGAAATGTTTCGCGCGCAAGACAGGGTTGCGGTACCACGTGGATCTTCACTTGGAAGTCGACCCGGATTTGACGGTCCGCGAGTCGCATGAGATCGCAAGAGCCGTGAAGAATCGGATTAAATCGGATCTGGACTGGGTGGAGGATGTTCTGGTGCACGTCGAGCCCCACGGGGCTCCATAGATCAGGCTCCATCTAGGGCCAGTTTCAGCTTCTTCTCCAGAAATCTGCGCTCGGGAATCGAGCAGGGGCGCTGAATCGCGGCCCGATAGCAGAGCGCGGCTTCTTCTTTTCGTCCTAATTCCGCGAGCAGATGGCCTCGCACGGCAAGAAGCAAATGATACTCGCGAAGTTTGGGATCCTCCGCGATGCGCTCAACTTGGGCGAGCGCATCGGCGGGACCGTTTACCTTCGCCAAAGCCACGGCCCGATTCAGCGCGACAACCGGAGATGCGTTCAATTCGAAAAGTTGATCGTAGAGGCGAAGGATCATCTCCCAATCGATGTCCCGGGCGACGGCCGCGCGGGCGTGGGTCGCGGCGATGGCAGCCTGCGCGTGGAACTCTGAAATTTCACTGCCGGCAATCGAACGGTCGAAATAGAGAAATCCGAGCGAGATGAGCTCCTGGTCCCATTTTGAGCGGTCCTGGTCCTCAAGCAATACGAGATCTCCCGCCGAATCGACGCGTGCCGGAAGCCGCGCCGTCTGGAGCGCCATCAGAGCGGCAAGTGCGTGCACTTTCGGCGTGGCGATGGACGAGGATGCGACGAATCGCACCAGGCGCAAGGCTTCGAAGCACAGATCCTGACGAATCAGATCTTCGCCCTCGCACGCGGCGTAGCCTTCGTTGAACATGAAATAGAGCACGTCGAGAACGGAGGCGAGCCGTTCTTTCAGTTCGCGGCCGCGCGGCATTTCGAGGGTCAGGCCTGAATCGCGCAACTGGCGCTTCGCCCTGACCAGCCTCTGCGCGACGGCGGCTTCATCGGCGAGAAAAGCGCGGGCGATCTCGCGCACGCTGAATCCGCCGACGGTTTTCAATCCCAGGGCGACGCTCGAATCGCGGCTCAGGGCGGGATGGCAGCACATGAAAATCATGCGAAGCTCGTCGTCGCGAAGCTGCTCTTCGACATCGGGATCGTCCGGCGCTGCCGCCGCCGCTCTGGTCAGCTCAGCGACGATCGCTTCCGTCTTGTCGCCGAGCCGTTTGGTGCGGCGCGCGGAATCGATCGCCACGTTGTGCGCGACGCGGAAGAGCCACGCGGCTCCGTTTTCGGGAACTCCGTTGAGCGGCCAGGTCTCCAGCGCGCGCAGCATGGCTTCCTGAACCGCATCTTCGGCAAAATCGAGATGGGCGGGCCCGAACAGGCGGGCGAAATGAGAGACCATTCGGCCCGCCTGGTGCCGGAATAAATGCTCGACGAAAGGCGCGGCGCTCACATTTGGAAGAGCTGGCGGACCTCGATGGTTCCGCCGTATTCGAGATGCGGATGATCCATCGACAGACGGACGGCTTCGTCGTAGTCCCTGGCTTCGATGGTGAAATATCCGCCGAAGACTTCTTTGGTTTCGCTATACGGCCCATCGGAAACCCTGCGGCCGCCTTCGCGGATTACTTTGCCGGGATCGCCGGCAAGCCGCCGGCCTTCCACCATGAAGGGCTTTCTGCCCCACGCCATGTATTTCTCGACGGCTTTCTGCATTTCTTCGGGGCTCATCCGCGCCATACGGGAATGGTCTTCGTGCATCAATAGCATAAAATGCGGCATCTTCTTTCCTCCTGACCTACATTTGATGGACCTGCCGCACTTCGATCGTGCCGCCATATTCCAGGTGGGGATGATCTTTTGCGCGCTCCACTGCCTGATTGAAATCGGAGGCTTCGATGACATAAAGTCCGCCGAAGACTTCCTTGGTTTCGCTGTACGGACCGTCGGTGATGTTCTTTCCGCCGTTGCGCATGACCTTGCCGACGTCAGGAGTCAGGCGCGTCGCGGCGACGGTGAATGGTTTCTTGGTCCAGGCGACGTACTTTTCGAGCGCCGTCTGCATCTGTTCGGGACTGAATTTCGCCAGGATCGACGGATCGCGGTGAAGAACCAGTACGAATTGGGGCATTTGTTTTTCTCCTCTGCCGCTATAACGAACCGGCGCCGGTCAAATCGACATCGCCGACCGCGGTCAGAAGTTTTTCGACGGACGCCGCAATCTCGACGACAGCGCGGTCGAAGGCTTCCTGGTTGGCGCGCGACGGTTTTCGGTACCCGCTCACCTTGCGAACGAATTGAAGCGCGGCCGCGGACATTTCTTCCCGGGTCGCCGGCTCGGCAGGTCTTCTCAGGACTTTGATGCTTCGGCACATCGTACTTTATTGATACCGCAAAATCGCGCGGCTTCGAACGGCGGCCGGCAGGATCTGGAACGAATTCTGTCACGGGCGCATCCTAGTTGTAACGTCGTGGAATGGACGATGAGTATTGACCGTTTTGAACTGCTTGAACTCCGCCGCGATGATGGCGTCCAAACCTATCATGCCCGCGATGTGGCCACGAAAAGGCCCGTTCAAGTGCACCTCTTTGCCAACGGCAACACGCGGGAATCGCTTTCCCTTCTCGCGAAAGTCGCCTTCCTCCCGGAGGCGGAAAGGCGCCGCGTGATCGATCGTGGAATGTCGGGCGGCCGGCCTTACGTGGTTACGGATCGGTTGGCCGGTTTTGCGAGCCTGCGGGAGTGGCTGGAACTGAAGACCTCGCCGACCATCGACCAGCAGTTCTTTCAACTCTTCGAGGAGAGCGCGCCGGCGCCCGAACCTGTGGTTCCAGCAGGCGAGCCTCGGAAAAGCGCCCCTATCCTGGCGATGGTTCTCGGCGTTGGGGCGGCGATTTTGTTTTTGGCGCTTCTGATCGTCTTTGTTGCCTTTCGTCCACACGGCCAATGATAAATTGGCGATTCGATTGCTGATTTCAGAGTGTTTTTCCCCGTATCCGGTTTACTCTTAGTGGACATGTACCGGGGCCCTAGGGAAAGTTAAGACTGTTACGGCATTTCAGTCACTTAGCCGCTATACTGGAAATTCGTTCGCATGCGATTCTCGGTTGACGCTCACGCCATTGGCTGTCACCTTACCGGCAACGAAGTTTATATCCGCAACCTGCTGAGCCATTTTTCCCGGCTCGATCAGGAGAGTGAATTTTTTGCATACCTCTCCAAACCTCAGGCGGATGCGGAGGTACCCGCACGCTTTGAGCGGCGCTGGGTTTCCGAGAATCCGTTCCGGCGCCTCGGATTCGACCTGCCCGTTCGGCTTAGGAGCGACCGGCCGGATCTGCTCCATGTGCAGTACACAGGACCGGTTTCGTGCAAAGTGCCTCTGGTGGTCAGCGTCCACGACGTCAGTTTTCTGGAATTTCCCCAATACTTCACGAAATTTCGCGCCACCCAATTGAAGATTACCGTTAAGCGAACGGTCGAGGCCGCCGCGCGCGTGCTCACGCCCAGCGAGTTTTCAAGAGAAGCAATCCTGCGCCACTACTCGATCGATCCGCAGAAGGTGACGGTGATCCACAATGGGGCGTCCGCTGTGTTCCGTCCGATCGAACGCCAGACCGCCGCGGCGGCGGTGGAACGAAAATTCCAGATCCATGGGCCGTTCATCCTCACCATCGGCGATCTGCAACCGCGAAAGAATCATCTGGGACTTTTGCGTGCCTTCGAAACGTTAGTGCGTGAGTATCCGCAACTTCCGCACAAGCTGGTAATGGTAGGGAAGGAAACATGGTATTCGAAGGAGCTGCACCGGGCGGTTTCTGCATCAACCGTCGCCGACCGCGTCGATTTTACTGGTTTCGTGGATGACGCAGATCTGCTCCAGATCTACGGCGCTTGCGACCTTTTCGTTTTCCCGTCCTTCTATGAAGGATTCGGCCTCCCGATTCTTGAAGCTATGGCCTGCGGACGCGCGGTCGCCTGTTCCAGTGTAACGGCAATGCCGGAAGTGGCGGACGGAGCCGCGATTCTGTTCGATCCGCACTCGGCCGACGAAATGGCTCGCGCCATGAGCGATATTCTTCTCGATTCTGAACTGAAATCCCGCCTGGAGCGTTTAGGAACACAACGCGCGGCCCAGTTCAGTTGGGAGCAGGCAGCGCGGCGCACCCTCGACGTTTATTATGATGTTGCTGGAGCGGGTCACATCGCAGAAAAGGTGCCGATGAAAGCCCGCGTCAGCTCATGAAGTCATTCCTGTTTCTTGTTTTCCTCGTTTCTGCCTCCGGCGAGTCTCTGCATTACACGATCAACTGGCCAAGCGGACTGAGCCTGGGTGAAGCGACGGTCCGCGCGGACCGGGCGGATAAGTCCGGCCCATGGGAGTTCGCGGTCGATATCGACGCCAGCGTCCCCGGCTTCGCCGTCCGCGATCATTATCTTTCGCGCGCCACGGGCGACCTGTGCAGCGTCCAGCTCGACAAAAGCTACACCCACGGCAAACGAAAATCCGAAGAGAAAGTCACCTTCGATCAGCAGGCCCACACTGCGACGCGGGAGACACCCAATGGCGGAGGAAAATCCGACATCAAGACGGGCGACTGCGCCCGCGACGCGTTGACATTCATCCAATTCGTCCGCCGGGAACTAGCACAGGGACGGCTCGCCCCGCAGCAGCAGGTAATCTTCGGCTCGGTTTATTCGGTTCGAATCGAATACATGGGGGCGCAATCCATAAAGGTTGGCGATCAAAAGGCCGATTCGGACCGGATTCTTGCCACGATCAAGGGACCGTCTTCGGACATCACGGTGGAGATTTTCTTTTCGCGCGATGCAGCCCGCGTTCCCTTGATGGCGAAAGTCCCGCTCTCGCTCGGGGTCTTTTCGATGGAGCTGCAACAGTGACGCCCCGCCGCTAAGATGCGCATCGCTTTCTTCTCCCCCCTGCCGCCGGCAAAAAGCGGCATCGCCGACTACTCGGCCGCTCTGCTCGACCATCTTCGCCACTTTGCACAGATCGATGCGTTCACCGACCGGCGGTTCGATCCGTCGGCTTACGATATCGCTGTTTACCAGCTTGGAAACAATCCGCATCACACATTCGCCTACGAAGCCGCAATCGAACATCCGGGCGTGGTGGTGATGCACGAAGCCAATCTCCATCACCTGATCGCGGATCTGACGATCCGGCGCAACAACTGGGATGCGTATCTCAAGGAAGTCGAAATCAATGCCGGAGCCGACGCGCTCGCTTACGCGCTCCGCTACGTGCGCACGCTCGAACGCGGGCCCGATTACGACATTCCAATGCTGCGTTCCGTCCTGGCGCGATCGCGGGCGGCGATCGTTCACAGCGCCACGGTTGAGGACGAACTTCGAGCATCAGGATTCGCCGGCCCGATCGCCAAAATTCCGCACGGCGCCTGGATCCAGGAGGGCGACCGCATGCAGTACCGCGCCCGCCTCGGCCTCGATGAGCGCGCGCCCGTCATCGGCATCTTCGGATTTCTCAAGCCGTATAAGCGCATCGCGGAATCGCTTCGAGCGTTCCGCCGGCTCATCCGCGTCAAGCCCGACGCTCGCATGATTCTCGTGGGAGAAGCGCATGAGGAACTGCCGCTCGCGTCGATGATCCACTCGATGGGCCTCTCGGCCCACGTGCGTCATCTCGGATTTACCCCCATCGAAGACTTCAACGGTTACGTGAGCGCATGCGACGTTATTTTGAATCTCCGCTTTCCCACCGTCGGAGAAAGCAGTGGAACGCTGCTCCGTGCGCTGGGGATGGGACGAGCGGTCGTTGTCAGCGATGTCGGATCTTTCCGCGAGTATCCGGACGAGATCTGCCTGAAAGCTCCGGTCGACGCAACCGAGGAAGATTATCTTTACGAATATCTGAACCTGCTCGTATCACGGCCGGATGTCGCCAGAGGTCTGGGCGCCCGAGCCCGCCAGTGGGTCGAGCGCGAGTGCAATTGGGAATCGGTCGCGCGGCGCTACGCGGAGTTTCTCGAATCGGTGGTCGAAAACCGTGAATGGGCGGCTCCGGCCCCGGCCGCAATCGCCACAACGGGACAATCCGAGACTGAAGCCGCCAGCACTGAAGTGCCCGGAGAATATATTGCGAGCTGGGCTCCGGTCGAAGACGGCTCTCGAGCCTACGTCGAAAGTCATCTGACGCGGCTCGAAAAGACTCTCGCGATCACGCCGCCGGGCACAGACCAGGATCGCGTGCTCGAGATGGGAGCGTATCTCCAGATCACGCCCGCGCTAAAGACGCGCCTCGGCTATGGCGAAGTTTTCGGATGCTACTACGGGCGCGCGGGCGAGCACGCGTGTAAAACGGTCACCAGCGAATCCGGCGAGCAGTTCCAATGCCGCGTCGACCTGTTTGACGCCGAACGCGACCGCTTTCCGTACTCCGATGGATTTTTCTCCACCGTCCTGTGCTGCGAGTTGCTTGAGCACCTGCCGGCTGATCCGATGTTCATGATGTCGGAGATCAATCGGATTCTCAGGACGGGAGGCCATCTGGTGCTCACCACTCCGAATATCGCCTCGCTTCGCGCCGTCGCCGGGATCTTGCAGGGCTTCCATCCGATGCTCTTCCCTGCCTACATCCGCCCTCGCGAATCCGGCGAGGTCGACGCGCGTCACAACCGCGAATATACGGCTTCAGAAACCCGGGCTCTGCTCGAAATTTCGGGATTCGAGGTCGAGTTGCTCGAAACCGGCCCATTCCGCGACGGGCCGAGACCCGAACTCGGCTGGGTGGAACATCTGCTCGACCGTTATATGCTGTCGAAAGAACATCGCGGCGACGGAATCTATGCGGTCGGGCGGAAAGTCGCGCCGGTGAAGGACCGCTACCCGTCGTGGCTCTACAGTTGAACCCGGCATCGTGAGCATGTCCAGATTCCTCCATCTGTCGGCAACCTCAGGCACTCACTCGATCCGCGTCCATTTCGAACTCGACCAGCCCTGCGTCGTTGGTTATCAGATCTACGACCCCTCCACCGGAGCTTTCCTGTTCGAAGGCGAATGGATCGAGGTCCGCGATCGCAAAGTGGACCTCGATATCGCCGTACCCCGGGATGACGGACCCTACCGCATCCAGGTCGCTCCGGTGGAGGACCGCGAAAAATTTGTGCTCATCGACGCCCGAGTCCACCAAGGCGCGCTTGAGATGCGGCCGCCGCGCGTCTCGACACAGTCCGCGCTTCGCCGTGAACATCTCGCGCGCTCGATTCCGAAAGCGTTCCGCTACCCGCCGCAGTCTCTTTGGCGCAATCGCAAGCTCATCCGCTCGATGGTTCGCCGGGATATTTTATCGCGCTACAAGGGTAGCTTTTTCGGAGCTCTGTGGACCTTCCTCAATCCCCTGCTCCTGATGTCAACCTACGCCTTCGTGTTCGGCGTGGTCCTCAAAACGCGTTTCGGAGCGGACAACTCCGGCGCCGGTTATGTGCTGTATTTCCTCGCGGCGATGTTGCCTTGGCTTGCATTCTCCGAAGCCGTGGGGCGCTCGACTTACGTGATTCTGGAGTACCGCAATTTCGTCAAGAAACTCGTCTTTCCGCTCGAAACGTTACCGGTCAATCTGGTGATTTCCGGAATGGTGACGGAAGCCTTCGGACTCGTGATTTTCCTGATCGGCCTGATCCTGGCGCGCCATGCGATTCCGATTTCAGTCCTGTGGCTGCCTGCGCTGATCATCCCTCAGATTATTTTCACGCTGGGGCTGTGCTGGCTGCTGTCGGCGTTGGGAGTCTTCGTCCGCGATCTGGCCACAGTCACCACGTTCGTCCTGACTCTGTGGTTCTTCCTGACGCCAATCTGCTACCCCGAAGCGAATCTGCCGGCGAGCGCATTGCGGATTCTGAAATTCAACCCGCTTTTCGTTCTGGTTCGCGGGTACCGCGCGATTTTCTTGCAGAACGAGCCCCCACCGCTCGTGCCGCTTGCCGCGCTCTGGATTCTGGCAATGGCGGTGGCGATCATCGGTCACGCCAGCTTCCACCGCCTGCGCCGCAGCTTCGCGGACGTAATCTAGCCCGCTTAATTCTCCACCGCGTAATACCCTTTGCGAGCCTGAACCTTGTAATCCTTCGCCGAGACGCGAATCTCAATCTTGTGATACGCGCCGTCCTTTTTTCCTCCGGGGGGCGCATATGAAATGGAGTACTGCGACCTCATTTCTTCCTGCAATTCGCGGAAAATATCGTCCAGCGAATTCTTGCGGTCAACGCGATACACGTGTCCGCCGGTCTCGCTCGACATTCTTCTCAGCTCGCCCTCGCCCTGCCCGCCGCCGATGTGGATGGTCCCGAATCCTCCTCCGTAAGCGGCCGGGTCCTCGTAGTCGATGCTGTAAATGATCGCATCGGCTTTCTGCGCCGCCTCGATCGACTTATCGCGCGACGTCTTGCTGCCCGTGTCGACGCCGTCGGTGATCAGAATGATCGCCTTGCGGCCCACTTCGCCCCTCAGCTTTTCCGTCGCGGCCAAATAGACGGCATCGTACAGAATCGTCCCCGCCTGGCTCTGCTGCGTCGGCACAGGCCCCGGATGCAAGCCGCCGGTGGGAACGCTGAGGCGTAACTGATTCAATCCGTCCTGTAACAAGCGCGGCGAATTCGTGTCGTCCTGCAACAACTCCGCCTCCGCTCCGAACTGCATCAAGAACGCCAGGTCTTTCTTCCGCAGCACTTTCGAGAAAAACTCATAAGCGGCCCGGCGCTCGATGTCGATCAGCCGTTCCTGGCTTTTGCTCGTATCGACAAGCAGGCCGATCGTTAACGGCAGATCTGTCTCGCGCGTGAAATACTTGATCTCCACCTCTTTGCCGTCTTCAAAGACCCGGAAATCGTTCTTTTCCAGGTTCCCAACCAGCCCGTTGTTCTTGTTGCGAACCGAGCAGAGGACGTTTACCAGGCTGACGTCGACCTTGATGGTCGGCTCCTCCTGTGAAAACGCGAGAGGACACAAAATCAGTACGACAAGGAGCGCTTTCATATTTACAATCATAGGATGCGTTCTCAACGCCTACGGTTACGATGCGAAAAGCTCTGAATCATTTGAAGAAATCCGACCCGGTCCTCGCCTCGATCATCGACCGCGTCGGACCCTGCAAAATCCAATACCGCGCGCCCGTGTTTCAAACACTGGTCCGGTCAATCGTCTACCAGCAGCTCCACGGGAAAGCCGCGGCCACGATTTTCGCGCGTCTTGAAGCCGCCGCCAAGTCCGATCCGGTTACCCCAGAATCGATCCTTCGCCTCCGCCCCGCTCGTATGCGCGCGCTCGGCCTTTCGAATCAGAAGATGACGTACATCCGCGAGCTCGCCCGGCTTACGCGGGACGGCGAGATCGACTTCGAAAGTCTCCCAAGACTTGAAGATGCCGCAATCGTCGAGCACCTCACCCGCTCGAAAGGCGTCGGCGTCTGGACCGTGCAAATGTTTCTGATCTTCGCGCTTCGGCGCCCCGACGTACTTCCCACTGGCGATCTTGGAATCCGAGCGGCGATCAAAAGAGCTTACAACTTACCCGAGCTTCCTAAGCCCGATCAAATGCAACGGATTGCCGCTTCGTGGAAACCCTATTCGTCCATCGCCTCGTGGTATTTATGGCGAAGCCTGGATAACGCTGGAGAAATGTGACGCGGGCCGGGATTGGCCGCGGAAGAAGAATCGATCCTTGACGCCGCTCGCTTTGAGACAACTATCGATCGCGGATGATTTCGCGAGCGCAGTTATGCCCCGGCGCGCCCATCACGCCGCCGCCTGGATGTGCGCCGGATCCACATAAATACAGGCCCTTTACAGGCGTGCGGTAGCGAGCCCATCCCGCCACGGGCCGCAGGACGAACATCTGATCGAGGCTCATTTCGCCATGGAAGATGTTGCCGCCCGTAATGCCGAATCGCCGTTCCAGATCGAGCGGAGTCAGCGTCTGCCGCTCAACCACGATCGACCGGATGTTCGGACAATACTCCTCGATCACATCGAGGATGCGCTCGGCGTAGGGTTCTCGCTCTTCATCCCACGTGGTCCCGCGCAACGTGTAAGGCGCGTACTGCAAAAAGATTCCCATGATGTGCCGGCCTTCCGGAGCGAGCGATGGATCGTACATCGTGGGAATCGTCATTTCGATCAGCGGAGAACGCGACGGCCTCCCGTACTTCGCCTCATCCCATGCGCGTTCGATGTATTCGACCGAAGGACAGATGTGCATCGTGGCGCGATGCTGCGGACCAGGCGCCCCGGGCAGAGCCTTGAACTCCGGCAGCCCGCTCAGTGCGAGATTCATCTTGAGCGACGTGCCTTCGCTTCGAAACTTCCGGATGCCGTCGAGAAACTCGTCATCGAGATCGCCCGGTGACATCAGCTTCAAGAACGTGCGCCGAGGATCGAGATTGCTTGCGACCACCTTGGCGCTGATCTCTTCGCCGCCCGCGAGCGCCACCCCGCGCACGCGGCCGTTATGCGCCAGGATCTTTTCGACAGGAGCGTTCACTCGAATCGTGACGCCCTTCGCGCGAGCCGAATCAGCGATCGCGTTCGACACCGCGCCCATTCCACCACGCACGAATCCCCAAAGACCGCGATGCCCGTTCACGCCGCCCATGCAGTGATGCAGAAGAATGTAAGCGGTTCCGGGCGACCGCGGGCCGCCGTTCGCGCCGATCACCCCATCGGTCGCGAGAGTGACCTTCAACTCCTCGGACTCGAACCATTCGTCCAGGAACTCCGCCGCGCTTTGAGTGAAGATCTTGACCAGCGCGACGATCTCCGTGCTCGACAGGCCCTTCATCGTTCCGAGCAGCCGCAGGTAGTGCGGCAGATCGACCGCCCGCGGCGGGAACGGAGGCGGCGTGGCCAACAGAAGCGATTCAGCAACGATCGCCAGCCGCTCCAGTCGCTCTTCATATTTCGGATAAACCTCTGCATCGCGCCGGGAAAATTTGGCGATCTCCTCGAGCGTCTTTTTGCGGTCCTGCCACATGAACAGATGGCGTCCGTCCGGGAACGGCGAGAAGAAAGCCGGATCTTTCGCATCCACCAGGTAGCCGTATCGCTCCAATTCCAATTCCCGTACGACCTTCTCCTGCATGAGGCTCGAAAGGTAGGACGCGGTCGAAACGCGATAACCGGGCCAGATCTGTTCGGTGACTGCGCAGCCGCCGACGAGTTCGCGAGCTTCGAGCACCAGCACGCGCCGTCCGGCTTTGGCCAGGTAGGCAGCGGTTACGAGTCCGTTATGACCGGCGCCGATGATGATGACGTCGAAAGATTGAGCCACAGAGTTTCAGGATAGCGGGCGGCGTGTAACTCCGCGCTGCCGCAACTCTGACCGGCGCGGGCGAAAGTCTCGCCCGCGGCCGGAATTGCGAAGCCGAAGTCAACGCCGCACTGATTGCTTTTTCGATGAGTTTACGACTCGTTATAATTTAACCGAATGGATATCTACGAGGAGATCGTACGTCTGCGGAGGATCGGGCAGAAGTCCGCCCTGGCGACGATTGTCCAGGTCAACGGGTCCATTCCCAGCTACGAAAGCGCGAAAATGCTGGTGCGCGAAGACGGCTCGATGATGGGGACCATCGGAGGCGGCTGCGTCGAAGCCGAAGTCTGGACCGCGGCGCGGGAAGTGATTGAAACCGAAAAACCCAAGCACCTGACGTTCAGCCTCGGCCAGGAAGCCGCATACGACAATGGACTGATCTGCGGAGGGCAATTGAACATCTTCGTCGAGCCGGTCATCCCCCAGCCGCGCGCTTATATTTTCGGCGGCGGGCACGTTTCAAAGAGCATTTCGAAGGTCGCGAATCTCGCCGGATTCGCTACGGTGATTGTTGACGATCGCGAGGCCTTCGCAAACAAGGAACGCTTCCCCGAAGCGGAGGAGACGTACGCGGAAGAATACGAGATCGTGTTTCCGAAGCTGCCCATCACATCTTCGAGCTATCTCGTGATCGTGACGCGCGGGCATCGCGACGACATGCGGGTCCTGCGCTGGGCGGTGCAGACTCCGGCGAAGTACATCGCCATGATCGGCAGCAAGCGCAAGACGATTTCCGTGATTCACGAACTCGAAAAGGAAGGTTTTCCGCGCTCCGCCTTCGAAAAGATCTTTGCGCCCATGGGCCTGGAGATCGGCGCTGAATCGCCGGAAGAGATCGCGATTTCAGTCGTCGCCGAGATGATCGCAGTGCGCCGCTCGCCGGATGCGGACTGGCGGTCGCTTTCGAAATCCATCTTTGCGCATGAGAACTTGCGCGCCCTGTTGAAGTGATCGCCGGAGTTATCCTCGCCGCCGGGGCGTCCAGCCGGATGGGCCGGCCCAAAGCGCTGCTCGAATACCGTGGGGAGACGTTCGCCGGAAGGCTGGTGCGAGTGTTCTCGAGATTCTGCGATCCCGTCATCGTCGTCGTGGCGCATCATGCCGATGCCATTCGCGAAAGGGTCGATGCCAGATTCGCGCTGAATCCGGACCCGGACCGCGGACAGTTGAGTTCCTTGCAGGTGGCGCTTGCGGAATTGCCGCGCGACATTGAAGGAGTTTTGTTCAATCCAGTCGATTGCCCGGCGGTGAGCGAAGAAACCGTCGCGAGATTGATGGAGGTCTTCAGCGAGCGCCGCGATTCGATCGTGATTCCCAGGGCCGGCGGCCATCGTGGGCATCCGGTCTGTATTCCCGGCTCGCTCATTCCGGCATTTCTCTTGCTCGCACCGACCGAGCGTACGCGCACGGCCATCAATCAGAATGCGGATCGGATCGTCTATGTCGACGTCGACGATCCGGGAATTCTCAACGACGTCGACGATCCCGAAGCGTATCGGGCGCTGGTGCAATGAAGCGGGCCATACTTTTCGGAATCGCGATACTGGCGGCGCTCGGATTCGCCGCGCCATACATTGACGTCAATTTCATGCGGCCGCGAATCGAACGCGCGATCCAAAGCGGGCTCGGCCGGCGGATTGAAGTCTCCAAAGTCTACATCAATCTCTTCACGGGTCCGGGATTCACGGTCGAAGGCGTCACCATCTACGACGATCCGCGCGCTGGAATCGAGCCGTTGATGTTCGTCGGCAGCATGGAGGCGCGAGTGCGGCTGCTCGGGTTGCTCTCGCGGCGTCTCGAATTTTCCAGCCTGCGGCTGCATGAAGGTCCATCCGGGGAGCAGCCGACGATCAATCTGGTGAAGACCGGCGCAGGTCCCTGGAATTTTCAGTGGCTGCTGGGAGCGACATCGGCAAGTGGAGCGATGCCCGCGATCACCATGCGCGGCGGCCGCGTGAATTTCAAGTTCGGGGATACGAAATCGGTCTTCTATTTCAACGACGCCGACCTCGACGTCTCGCCCGCGAAAGACGGGTCCGCTACGCTGCGCTTTTCCGGCGCTCCTTCCCGCACCGACCAGGCCCAGCAGAATTTCGGACACTTTTTCGTGCGCGGGCGCTGGGACCATCAAGGACTCGATATGCGCGTGGAATTGGAGCGAAGCGCGATTGAGGAAGTCGCGCGGCTCTTCGATCAGCGCGGCTTCGGGTTGCACGGCGTGATCGCTCTCGATGCGCAGCTTACCGGACCTCCCCAGAAAATCGATGTGGCCGGCTCGCTTCGCGTCGATGATGTGCATCGTTGGGATTTGCTGCCGAAGCGCGGCGGCGGCTGGAGCATTGCCTACAAAGGTTCGCTCGACCTGCGCGGCGAGCGCCTGGAGATCCTGAGTGCGTCTGAAGGCCAGTTTGGGTGGCAGTTTCGCGCGAGCAACCTATTGTCGGTTCCACATTGGGAAGCCGCCGCCGACATGACGAAGGTCCCGCTCGCGACGTTAGTGGAGGTGGCGCGGCATATGGGAGCCGCGTTGTCGGAAAAGCTGGGGGCCGAAGGATCCGTATCCGGCACCGTTCGCTATAGCGAATCCAGCGGATTGGAAGGACACGTTGAGTTGCAGGACGCATCGGTAACCCTGCCCGATGCGCAGCCGTTGCACGCGGCAAATGCGTCGGTGCTGATCGAAGGAAAGACCTTTTCGCTCGACTCCACAACGGTGAATGTCGGCGACCAGGAAACCGCCGACGTCGAGGGCAATTTCGAATCCGGCGCGGGGCTCGATGTCAAGATCGCGACACGGAGCTTGAATGTCACCGACATTAAATCATTCGGGCTCGCCTCGATTCCCGTGGTCGAGCAAACACCGCAGGGGAACTGGCGCGGATGGGCCCGCTACCGCTGGAGACCGGGAGAAAAAGGAGCCTGGACCGGAGAATACGAGTTACAAAATGCGCGCATCCCCATCGAGGGATTCGCCGTCCCGCTGCGGATTCAGTCAGCCACTGTGAGTTCGTCAGGGGACCGCGTCTCGATCAGCCGCATGCGGGCAAGGCTTGGCGAAATTCCAATCTCGGGCGAGTACCGCTGGGACCCCGCCGCTGCGCGTCCTCACCGGTTCAAGATTTCGATCGCAAGAGCCGACGCGGCCGAGATCGAGCGGGTTTTCGCGCCGTCCCTGATGCACGACGGCGGATTCCTGGCGCGAACTCTTCGGCTGGGGCGGCCACCCGTTCCCGCGTGGCTCGCCGCGCGGCGCGCGGATGGGACGATTGCGATCGATGCGCTGATTTTCGGCGATACGCAAACTCGCGCTGAAACCAGAGTTTTGTGGGATGGAGCACAGATCCGGTTAGCGCACCTGGAGACACACGCGGATCCGGCCTCGGCTTCCGGCGAACTCACCATCGATCTTTCAAGGCCCACGCCGCGCTACCGGTTCGATGGAAAGATTCACGATGTCGCCTACAAAGGAGGCCGTTTGGATCTGGACGGCACGTTCGAATCGGAAGGCTCGGCCGCGGAGCTGATCCTCGCGGCACAGGCGGAAGGAAATCTCAAAGGGCGCTCGATCGCATTTACGCCCGATGCCGAATTCCGGACGGTATCGGCGTGCTTCGAAATGTCGCCAGGATTGAAGTTGAAGATTTCGTGCCTGGAAGTTTCGCAGGCGGGCGAAACGTTTTCGGGATCGGGCGCGACGCAGGCCGACGGGAGGCTGGTGCTCGAACTCGCCGGCCGCGGGAAACAGGTGCGGTATTCGAGCCCCATGGCCGCGCCGCCATCCCAACCTTAGTCCGTCTAAAAGTTGATTGACTAACGCCTCAACGACGCGCTGGCTGCGCCAATCCACGGACCTGGGGACGGCCGTCCTTTCGCCGAACACGGATACACTAGGACGTATGATCCGACACGCGGAAGCACAATGGAATGGCTCGCTCAAAGATGGCAGCGGCCACGTGAAGACAGAGACCGGAGCGCTCAATAGCGCATACAGTTTCCGGTCGCGATTCGAGGCAGGCGGTGAGACGAATCCGGAAGAATTGATCGCCGCTGCGCATGCGGCCTGTTTTTCCATGGCTCTTTCAGCCGCGTTGACCGGCGAAGGCCACGCTCCGAAATCAATTCGCACCTCCGCCGCCGTACAGCTCAATAAGCTCGAAAACGGATGGACCATCAATCGTATCGACCTGGAAACCACCGGCGAAGTTCCGGGAATCGACGCAGCCGCATTCGAGAAGTTCGCGGCCGGAGCGAAGGCGAATTGTCCGGTGTCGAAGGTGCTCGCCGGCGCCGAGATTCACTTGAAAGCGACTCTCAAATAGCCTCCTCAAATAGGACCGGCGAGGCAGGCCCTGTCTTGCAAAAGCGTGCCACGCCGGTCCGGACCGTCATAGTCCCGCGGTTGTGACAGACAACGGCGGCCTCGGCGAAAATCCCGAGGGTCGAGGAGGGAGACGGACTGACGGTCTCGCAAATCCAAAATCAATGCACGGCCTCCTGGCTGGCCGGAAGCAATCGTTCAAGAACGTCCTCCCAGTTGGGGATCCGGTTTTCGGCTTTGTACCGGCTCAGCCTCTGAAAAACCCGCCTCGGCAATCGGAGCCACATGCTTTCGGGATAGTGCGCATCCATCAGGTCGCTCCAAACGCGCATCGGAAGCGCGAAGCGTACCTGTTTCGCGGGCGCGATCGAACTCGCGCGGCGGTCGGTGAAGACCGTCCCCGTGAATTCGAACTGGAGCGGCGCCGACGCGGCTTCAAGTCCGTAAAAGTACTTGGTCGCGGCAACGTTGAAATCGAAACTGCATGGCACTTCGATTTCGCAGCGTGTGCCGCCGGAAAAAGCGGGGACAACCGCGCTCGCGCGCGCCCATGGCATCGCATGCGACGACTCAGCCCACTCGCTCGGCTCGCCAAAGAGTTCCTCCAGATGATCGCGTACAAACTTCGCGGGCGGATTCGGCAGAGCCTCCACCTGGATTTTGCAATCCAGCACGAGCGCGTGAATCCGATCGACCTGCGAATTCACGATTCGAATTTTGAATGAAAGCAATGGAGCGGCAGCATGAACCACCGGGAATACTTTCTCGATCACGAAATTCAGATCCGGCACGGTTGCTCCTTGAAGTAACGTTGCAGCCTTGCGCGGCTGTTCCCGCAGTAAGTGTAAGCGGCAGACGCACACGCCTCAACTGGCGCAAGTCTGGAGTATGCCCTGGGATACGATGAAGCGTGCTCCCCGATCGTGCCGCCTTGCAGCCGCGATTTGCCGCGCTCGCCGCCGGTGTGATGTTGCTGATCGTCTACGGCTCGCTGTTCCCTTTCCAGTTTCAATCTTGCGGGGGATCTCTGCTCTCGACGTCGGCGGCTCCCGCCAATCGCGGTGACCTGCTTTCGAACATTCTGCTCTACATGCCCCTCGGTTTTTTTGCCACCAAGGCGCTTCGGAACTCGCGAACGGCCGTTCTCCTGGCGACGCTCGCGGGCGCCGCATTATCGTTTGCGATGGAATCGCTCCAGATCTGCGACGCGGGACGCGTGCCGAGTATGGCCGATGTTTACGCGAATGCCGGCGGAGCTTTGCTCGGATCCTTGCTCGCGGTCGCCTGCGGATCTAACTTCGGCGCCGCGGCATTGCTCGCCTTGTGCTGGATCGGCAGCCGGACGCTGCCCTATGTTCCATCGTTACGCCCGGAAAAGTACAGATCCGCGATCCGGACATTGCTCTTTGCCCCGCCCCCCATCGAGGTGTTTCATTATTTTGCGCTGTGGCTGGCCGCCGCCGCGGCGTTCGAAGCACTGCGCCCGCGATGGGGACTGATCATCGCGATCGGCGCCGTGATTGTGGCCCGCATCATAGTGCTGGATTTATCGATCGTCCCGGCCGAGATTCTCGGTGCCACGCTCGCGCTGATCGCATGGAATTTCATGCGTAGAACCCACGCGGCCGCGCTCGCGGCAGTTGTTGTCGTCGGGTTATACGTGATCGTGAACGCGCTCCAGCCCTTTCACTTTCTGGCGCATCCTCGCCGGTTCACTTGGACGCCCTTTCTCAGTTTCATGCGAGACTCGCGAGAAAATGCCAGCCGCGTGTTTCTGGAGAAGTCTTTTATGTACGGATCGCTTGTCTGGCTCGCCGCCCGCGCCGGATTGTCGTTCAGGCTCGCGACAATACTCGCCGCCGCCCTGGTATTCGCGCTTCGATTAACGCAAATCTACCTCCCCGGCAGATCGGCGGAAGTAACGGATCCATTGATGGTTCTCCTGGCCGCGGTGACAATCCGCGCGCTTGGCGAGTAGTTAGCGCTTTTTCTGTTCGTGCTCGCGTTTTGCCTGATCCCAACCTTCGCGAGCTTCTTTCCCGGCTCGCTCAACCTGGCGGCTCAATTCTTGCGCAGCCTCCTCGGCCTTTTGCGCTGCGTCGTAAGCGGACCGCCCGGCCTGACGCATGCGTTCATCGCTCTTCTGCTCACGTTCTCGTTGTGATTCCTGCGTAACGGGCCGATCGCAAGCCGCAATTCCAACGATTAAGGCAGCAATCGCAGCGGTGCGCAACTTCATAACAGATCCCCCGACCGTTGGATGCCCTGTAACGGGAGAACGTTTCTGCGGCATCATACGAATGGATGCAGTATCTTGCTCTTGCAACGGATTACGACGGAACACTCGCCTGGGACGGAATTGTTTCTGAAAAAACTTTGCGCGCTCTCGAAGATTTACGGCAATCGGGACGCAAATTAATTCTGGTGACAGGACGCGAACTCGCCGATTTGCAGCGCGTGTTTCCGCGAATGGATCTTTTCGATCGCGTCGTCGCCGAGAACGGCGCGGTCGTCTACGCCCCGGAGACGCGTGAAAAGAGGCTGCTGGCCGAAGCGCCTAAGCCGCAACTTGTCGAAACGCTCAAAGCGCGCGGCGTGCCCGCCTCCACCGGCGACGTCATCGTCGCGACCTGGCGTCCGCATGAGACCGCCGTTCTTGAGGCGATTCGCGATCTGGGCCTGGAGATGCACGTCATCTTCAACAAGAGCGCTGTCATGGTTCTGCCGGCCGGAGTGAACAAAAAGTCAGGACTACATGAGGCGCTCAAAGATCTCGGCCTCTCCGAACACAACGTGATCGGGATCGGCGACGCGGAAAACGATCATGCCTTTCTGCGCGCTTGCGAATTGTCCGTCGCCGTCGCGAATGCGCTCGATTCGGTGAAGGATACCGCGGATTTCACGACGCGCGGCGATCACGGTGATGGCGTAGTCGAGTTGATCGCGATGGTCCTGCAAGGGAATCCCCCGCCGAACCGTGGCCGGATTCCGATTGGCCGCCATGGCGAAGTGGAAGTCTCTATTCCATCCTTCGGCAGCAGCGTGCTGGTTGCCGGAGCATCGGGCAGCGGCAAATCCACTTTTATCGCGGGGTTTTTGCAGACATTGATCGAAAAGCGGTATCAGGTGTGTCTGATCGATCCCGAAGGCGACTACGAATCATTCCCGGGAACGATCACGGTGGGAGACGAGAAGCACGCGGCTGCGGTCGAGCAGATTCTTCAAACTCTGGAAAAACCTGCGGCGCAGGTGGTCGTGAATCTGGTCGGGGTCCCCGTCGCGGATCGTCCCGGATTTTTCGCGGAGCTGCTCCCGCGCCTGCAACAGTTGAGGTTGCGCACCGGACGTCCGCACTGGATCGGTGTTGACGAAGCGCATCACATGCTGCCGGCAACCTGGGCTCCCGGCTCCGCCGAAATAACCGGGGCGCTAAACAACCTGATCCAGATTACCGTGCACCCGGATAGCGTTTCTCCCGCCGCGTTGAAGTCGGCGAACGTCATCGTCGGGATCGGCCCGTCGGCGCATCAAGTAATCGAGGGACTCGGCCAGCCCATTGGCCCCGTGAATCTCGAGCCGGGCGAAGCTCTGGTATGGTTCCGCGATTCAGGAAAAATGCACAGGATCCGCTACGTCGAATCCACCGCCGAGCGGAAGCGCCACAAACGAAAGTACGCGCGCGGAGATCTGGGGGACGAACGCTCCTTCTACTTCCGCGGACGCGAAAGCAAACTCAATCTGCGCGCCCGCAACCTCCTCGCATTTATGGAGCTTGCCAACGGCGTGGACGACGATACCTGGGTGCACCATCTCCGAAAGGGAGACTACTCGAAATGGTTCCGCGATGACATCAAGGATCCGAACCTGGCCGACGAGGCAGCGCTCGTCGAACGGGACCGCTCGCTCGACGCACGCGCCAGCCGCGAAAAAATTCGCGAGGCGATCGAGCATCGCTATACGGCGCCGGTCTGACTCGCGAGAGCGGCGTCTCGCGCTCCCCGCTGCATGTCGACCTTCAGCAGCACCGCGAGACCTGCGATAAAAAATACAATCAACGAAAGCACCGCGAGCCGGTAGCTGTGCGTCGCCTGCATTGCGAGCCCGAACATCAGCGGACACATCCAGCTCGTCCCTTTATCGCTGATCTCATAGATGCTGTAGTATTCCGCTTCCTTCGCCTTGGGAACGAGTTGCGCATACAGGGATCGGCTCAAAGCCTGGCTGCCTCCCATAACGACCCCGACAATTGCCGCGAGAATGAAAAACTCCAGCGTGCTCTTCACCGCGACGTAAATGTAGATCAACACTCCCGTCCAGATAACGAGGCTGACGATTACCGCGCGCTTGGCATGAATCGCGGCTGCAATCCAGTTGAAGAGGATCGAACCGAAGAACGCCACGAACTGGACCATCAGAATCGCGAGCGTCAACTGCGAGACGGGGATTTTCAGCTCGTCGTTTCCGAACTGCGATGCGAGCGCGATCACCGTCTGAATCGCGTCGTTGTAGAGAAGATATGCGATAAGAAAAATCAACGTCTCGGGATAATTTCGGAGATCTCGAAACGTGTTCCCCAGTTCGCTGAGAACGGCCCGGACCGCCCTCTGGCCGGGAGGTAGAGAGCGCGCGGGTCCGCGATTACGAATGGTGAGCAGCGTCGGGATGGTGAAAATTGCCCACCAGACTCCGGCGGAGCTCAAACTGATCCGCACCGCCAGCCCTTCGCTGATCCCGATCTTTTCGGCGCGCAGAAACAATACCAGATTCAGCGCAAGCAACACGCCTCCGCCGATATAGCCGAGCGCGAAACCCTTGGATGAGACCGAATCGCGTTCTTCGGGCGGGGCGATCTCAGGCAGAAACGAGTTGTAAATCACAAGCGACGCGCCAAAGCTGAGGTTGGCGATCACGAAAAGAAACCCGCCGAAAAGGTAGTCGCTGCCCTGGAGAAAGAACATCGCCATCGTGGCGGTCGCGCCGAGATAAGCGGTCGCGGCGAGCACCTCGCGTTTGCGGCGCCCGTAATCGGCGATCGCTCCGACAATCGGCAGGAACAGAACCTGTCCGATCACCGAAAGACTCACCATGTAGCCCCAGTAGGCGCGCGGGTCCACGGGGATACCGAACGGATGAAGATAGCCTTTAGCGTCCGCGGCGGATTTCGCGATCGCTGTCAGATAGGGACCAAGGAACAAAGTGACCACGGTCGTCGAAAACGCGGAGTTCGCGAAATCGTACATGTACCAGCCGCGTTGTTCTCGCGCGCTGTAAGCCGTCATCACGTATCAACATAGTATGCCAACGCCGGCAAAAGGCGAAGCCTAGGGCTGGCGGCCGGAACTCTGCTGTTCCACCCGTATGTCACGATACGGATCGAAATAGGAGCGCGCAGGACTCTTCGGGTCGTAGCGCACCAACACGAGAAGCTCGCTCAGCGACTTCAAAAGATGATCCGCTTCAGCCTGTGAGCCGAAATATTTAAACCAGGTCCCCCCGTACAAACTTCCAGCGACAAAGTAGGAATAGCGGACCTGGACGATGTAGAAGCGGCCGCCGCTGAGTCCCCGGCGCCGCGACGCGGAAACACTGCCGCCGTCCAGTTTCGCCTCCGCCACGGGCCACCTGAGCGAAATGCGCGCGATCCACCACAGATAGATCAGCCACCCGGCGGCGCACGCGGCGATGATTCCGATCCAGATCATCATGAAATCGCGTATTTCTCAAGCAGCCGGCGAGCGATGATCAGACGCTGCAATTCATTCGTGCCTCCGCCGATCACCACCAGCGGCGCGTCGCGATAGAAACGTTCCACGGGAAAATCCTTCGAATAGCCGTTGCCCCCCAGGATCCGCATCGCTTCAAATGACACTTCAGCGGCCGTTTCCGTCGCAAAAAGTTTCGCCATGCCCGCCTCCATGTCGCAGCGCTCGCCGCGATTCTTCTTCTCTGCCGCGGATTCAATCAGCAGACGCGAGGCTTCGATCTTCGTCGCCATGTCTGCAAGCTTGGCCTGAATCAGTTGATGCTGCGCGATCGGTTTCCCGAACGTGATCCGCTGCTGCGCGTATCGAATCGCCTCTTCAAATGCAGCCTGCGCGACGCCAAGACCGCGCGCGGCTACATTGAGCCGCTCGGCTTCCAGCCCGTTCATTGCGTGAACGAATCCCTGGCCCTCCACGCCGCCGATCAGGTTCTCGGCCGGAACCGGAAAATCCTGAAAGTGAAGTTCGCACGTCTCCACCGTCTTGTAGCCAAGCTTATCGATGTCGCGGCTCACGATCAGCCCCGGCGCCCCCTTCTCGATCACGAAAGCGCTCATTCCCCGATGCGCCGGTTTCGCCGCCGGATCCGTCCTGGCGAGCAGGAGAAACGTGTTCCCGTAACGCGCATTGGTGATCCACATCTTCGATCCGTTCACCCGGTAAACGGCCCCATCCCGCGCCGCCGTGGTCGAGATATTTTGCAGATCGGTGCCCGCGTTTGGCTCGGAAAGGCAAATCCCGCCCCTCCGTTCGCCTGTCGCGAGCCCCGGAAGAAATCGCCGCTTCTGCTCTTCGGTCCCGAATCGCGCCAGCACGTCGCAGAGAACCAGATGCGTTCCGATCACCCCCGCGAGCCCCAGCCACCCGCGGGACAATTCAACGAAGATCCGCGCGAACGTGACGTAGTCGACTTCGGTGCCGCCGAACTCCTCCGGAATATTCAGCCCGAACAGGCCCATTTTCGCCATTTGATCCGCGAGCGCGAATGGGTACTCGCCGCGATGTTCCATCCCGCTCGCGACGGGAATCACTTCGCGATCGACGAATTCGCGCACCGTGCGCAGGATCAGACGCTGCTCTTCGGAAACCGGGGTCACTGTACGATTCTACGCTCGAACAGACTTACGATTTCATCTGAACTGAAGCCGGACGCCGCCAGGACTTCACCAGTGTGCTCGCCCAGCTTCGGCGCCGCCCCGCCCGATGCCGGTTCGCCCGACAATTCGAGCGGCAACAAAGGAGAGTAAAGATCCGTGCCCGGAACGCGCGACATCTGCTCCAGCGCGCCAAGCTGCGGATCGTCGAGAACCTGCCCGGCCCGCTGGATGCCGCTCGCCGGGATGCCCGCTTCGTCGAAGATCGCGATCCATTCCGCCGTCGTGCGCCGAACCAGCACCGCCGCAAGCGCCCTTTCGAGATCCGCGCGGTGCTTCACTCGATCGGGATTTTTCGCAAACCGCCCATCGGCCCGCAGCCCGATCGCCGAACACAGCCGCTCGAAAAGCCGGTCGTTCGAAATGCCGATCAGGATTCGAGAATCCGCGGTCGCATAATCGCCGTACGGAGCGAACGCGGCGTGCCGCGTACCCTGCGGCTCCGGATCGCGCCCCGTCATCTGCCGCGCGACCAGATGATACGCCATCCACATGATCCCGGTTTGATAAAGCGACGCATCCACGCGCCCGCCCTTGCCTTCATAAAGCGAGGCGATGATCCCAACTGCGGCCCACATCCCGCTCCCCATATCGAGCACCGAAACTCCCGCCCGGGCCCCCGCAGTTCCTGGCTCGCCCGTGACACTCTGGATTCCCGTGCGCGCCTGCACCAGCGCATCGTAGCCCGGCTTTTGGAAATCAGGCCCCCGCGGACCAAAAGCCGAAAGCGACGCATAGACAATCCCCGGACGAACGGCTCGGATTGCCGCTTCTCCCAACCCCATCGTTTCCGCTTTTCCTCCGCGAAAATTCTCGATGAAGACATCGCAGCGCGATGCCAGCCGTTTCACCAGCGCAACTCCCTCTGGCGTCGCCAAATCCACAACCACCGACTTCTTTCCGCGATTAATCGCCAGAAAATAAGCGCTGGTTCCCGCGCCATCCACCGGAGCCATGCGCCGCGCGTCGTCGCCAAGATCAGGCCGCTCGACCTTAATCACCTCAGCCCCTAGACCTGCGAGGATCATCGTCGCGCAGGGTCCTGCGATGTTCGAAGTCAGATCAAGAACGCGGATTCGGTGGAGTGGGCCGGGCACAGTCTATTATCTTAGTGTCGAATGCTGAAGCTTTCCTGGCCGCAAGTCGCATCCTGGCGTTTGAGCCGCCAATACCTCAGCAAACGGGCCCGCTCTGCGGCCATGCTCGACGTCGCCAGCCGTCTCTGCGGGCTCCATGCTCAAGTAATGTCCTCGGCCGAGCTCACGCTATGGGCTCGCCTCGAAAAGCTCGATCGAAACGCAGTCCAGCAAGCGCTTTGGAAGAGCCGCACCCTCGTCAAGACCTGGGCCATGCGAGGCACTCTCCATCTGCTGCCCGCTGCGGAGCTTCCCATGTGGCATGCCATCCTGGCAACCAGCCGAAGATATCTCAGGCCGGAAGCCTGGAAAAAGTATTACGGAATCACCCTCGAACAACTCGATCAACTGACGCAGGCGATCGGCGTGGCGCTCGATGGACGGGTCATGACGCGCGAAGAATTGATGGCCGAAGTCCAGAGGATCACCGGGACCGCCACGGCCTCGGCAATCTCCACCAGTTGGGGAACAATCTTCAAACCCGCCGCCTTTACCGGCCGTCTTTGCTTCGCTCCGAGCGTCGGTCAACGCGTCCGCTTCACCCGTCCCGATTCGTGGCTCGGCTCGTCGCCTGCCCCCATGGATTCCTCCGAAGCGGCGGCCCAGGTGACTCGCCGGTTTCTTACGGCCTACGGTCCTGCGACCCGTCGCGATCTCGCCCGCTGGTTCGGCAGCGGCATGACCATCGTCCGGCCTTGGATCGCAGGGCTCGCCGATGAAATCTCGCAGGTGGAAATCGAGGGCGCCTCCGCATGGATGCTCACTCGCGACACCCGCTCGATTCGCGAATCGGCGCCGGCGCGATCCGTCGCGCTGCTCCCGGCCTTCGATCAATACATCATCGCCGCATCGCCGCATGCAGAAAACCTCATGCCGCAGGGCCTGCGCGCTCGCATCTATCGTTCCCAGGGCTGGGTCTCTCCCGTTTTACTCGTAAACGGCCGGATCGCCGGAGTCTGGCGGCACGAACTAAAAGGCAGCCGCGTTGACGTCACCATCGAGCCATTTGACAAAGTTCCATCCTGGGTCCGCAAGGGTGCCGAAGAGGAAACGGAAAGACTCGGCGAGTTCCTCGGCGGCAGCGTCGTCATCCGCTGGAACAACCGGCCTCGCTAAAGCGTCTTTCTCCGCTTTGCCACCACGCTTCCATTTTTGCCTGAACCGCGGGCGTCACTTCCCCAGCACGCCCTCTACCGCCGCGACCGTTGTGCAGATCAGAACATGAGCGATAAATCCGTAATGAATCCAATGCCGGGTGAACCGGATCACCATGAAGACATCCTGCATAGATCGCCAGTTTCACCGGCGAACCCCAGGCAGGACCAATAGAACGGAACCCAGGTTTGGTCCGGAAACGAATCCAAAAAGTATTAGTACAAATTAAGTTCTACGGTACTCTTGCCTATAGTACTGAGCTTTTTGGGTCTAGGCAGAACTCACGAAACAAGTTATGCTATTGGAGCACGAAAAAACCGCATCGGAATCGGCGTTGCGAGGTGACGGTGCTGCCTTTTCCGATGCGGTCCGCCCAAGACGGGCTTGGATCCCGGCTTTCGCTTCCACAACAGACTCTGACGGGGCCCGCGTCCTATATTAGTTCCCCACCACAGTCGCTACGGACCGAGTCCGTTATCCAGGAAGACTAAATTCTCAAAAATCTATGAAAGCCAACTCTTTTATAAAAAACCCCTCTGTTGCAACTCCCTCCGACGAGGGAAGGAGCGGTTCAAACTTCTAAAACACCGGCTCCCGCAAGCACGCTAGTATTTAGCCACTCGCTTCTCCCGCCGACGATCGTTGCAAACAGAGGGCAGGTTTTCAAAGGTACTTCATCAATTCGCGTTCCATAAAGCAAACTCAGTACCACCAAAGAGGTACTTAGAATCATGAACTTAGCTTCGCCCTCGCCCCTTCAACTGCGCCCGGCGTGCCCGTCCGGTGTGTCCCTGTGACACAATGGGCAACACGTGTTCGCCCGGCTCTCTCTGCTGTTGATTGCGCTCCCGGCGCTCGCCCAAACACCCTTAGCCGAAGAGGATTACCACGTCTATACCGACTCGCCTCGGCTGCTCCTTACCAAACAACGCCTTCGCCTTCTCCAAAGGGAGCGATCCCGCCAATCGATGCGCTGGAACCAGCTCGATACCCTCATCACCGGCGGCGCTCCTCTGCCCGAACCGGGATTCGCGTGGGCTCTGTACTATCAGGTGGCGCAGGACGGCGCCTCCGGTAAGCGAGCCGTCGAATGGGCGCTCGGCGACGCTCAGGATCTCCGCCAGCTCGCCCTGGTCTACGACTGGTGCGCCCCCGTCATGACCAAAACACAATCCGACCGCCTCGGCGCAAAGATCGAAAAAATGCTCGCTGCCTCACCGGACAATGCCCGACAGCAGAGTGCCAGGGCCCTTGGAGCGATCGCGATCGCGGATCGCCTTCCCGATCATGGCGAGTCTGTCATGCGCGACGTGATCGTCAAATGGCTTCGTGGAACGGTCGTCAAAAGAATCGAGAACGGCCAGCAAGCCATACCTCGCGAGCAATTTTACGCGCTCTACGAATTGATGCACGCCGTCCGCGACAATTTGAAGATCGATCTGCGCGAATCCGCGCCCGGGTATTTCAAGACCCTCCCGGTTGATGAACTCGCCGGCCATTACCCCCTTCCTCTTGATGCCGCCGAAAACGAATACCGCGTCCCGGTCTATGTCCGCGACGGCGATCCCAACCTGACCGACGCTGTGATGTCGCGCGCGGCCGAACTGGCCATCGTTGCCTACGACGACAACGCCATCGAGAGCCAATATGTTCAGGGCTGGCTGATGCAGGATCGTTTCCTGATGCGAGGCGGGCTCGGCGTCGTTTACGAGTTTTTGTGGGCCAATCCCTACCAGCCGGGGCTGAGCTATTTCCATATCCCCCTGGTTTTTCACGATGCGTCGACTGGGCACGTCTTCGCGCGCACCAGTTGGGACGATGACGCCACCTGGATCGGATACTTCGACGGACACTTGCAGCTCTTTCGCGACGGCCGCATCGAGACGCTGAAAGCCGGTGCCGCTACAAAGCCGGTCCGGATCGGAGACGCCCTGCTGCTCAGCGCGGAAGCAAAAGATGCGGCAAAATTTCGCGCCGACGCCGAAGCTGTCTTCGTTCTGAACCTGTTGCCGCGAACCCACTACGACGTCGAAGTGGACGATGAGGAGTTGGCCGACATGGAAACCGACGTCGGAGGAACTCTAGTCCTCTCCTTCCCCGAAGGCGCGAACGTCGGCGTCCGCATTAAAAAGCGCTAGTTTCGACCTGACATCAACGGCCACATTCGTGTCGGATGCGAGACATATTCAAAGACGATAGCGTTATGGCAGGGACCGCTTACTAGTCGTTCAGCAAAGCGGCGGCGATCGCATCTTTTTCCTGTGCAACGCGCGGCGCCCACCCGGAAGCGACGTACCTTTTCATCTCGCGATACAAGAGCCGAGAATCGTAACCAAGCGGCATCGCTCATGTCCAAATTGGCCTTTCCCACACGATACCCTTATAAACATGCGATTCACCTTAATCGCGCTCGCCATTCCGCTCGCTGCTGCCGATTTCCGAGCCGGCGTAGCCCGCGTCGACATCACCCCTCCCGCCGGCCACGAGATGGGCGGCTACTCCGCCCGCAAAGGAAACGCCACCGGCACCCACGACCCGCTTTACGCAACCGTCCTCGTCCTCGAATCGGGCGGCAACAGCATCGCGCTCGTCACCGCCGATCTCCGCTCCTTCGTCTCCACCCGTGTCGGCGGCAGCGCGCGCGAGAAATACGGCGTGAAAACTACGATTATCAGTTCCTCGCACACACATTCGGGACCGCTCACGTGGGAACTACGCTCCCCCTGGTACTCCCAAGCCGAAGACAAAATGATCGAAGCGATCGGCACAGCAAGAGCCTCGATGTTTCCCGCGACGCTCGAAATCGCCAGCGGGCACGTGTATCTCGGATTCAATCGCCGCAAAGTCGTGAATGGTGAAGCGGCCATGTGGTGGCGCAATGCCGAAAAACTCCCCTCGCATCCGCAAGATCCCACCGTCAACGCCTTGTTCGTCAAACAGAACGGGAAGACAAAAGCGGTTCTGGTGAATTATGCCTGCCATCCATCGCTGCTCGGGCCGGACAACCTGCAATACTCCGCCGATTATCCCGGCGCTATGAGAAGATTTGTCGAATCGCAAATCCCCGGCGCGGCGGCTCTCTTCGTCGGAGGCGGCGCAGGCGACATCAACCCATATCGCGATAAAGACCCCGACGGATTCGCGGCCGTCGAGGAATCCGGTCAACTCCTCGGCAAAACCGTCGTCACGATCGCTGCGCGCGCGAAGCCTGTCACGGGCGGTCTGCGCACCGCCTCTGAAATCATCGAAGTCAAAAATCGTTGGAAACCCGAAGAGAAAATCCCCATCGGAATGACTGTCGGCGCGATCGGCAATGCATTCTGTTTCGCGGCCATTCCGGGCGAGCCGTTCATCGATCATCAGATCACTTTCCGCGAAAAAGCCGAATGCGGCAACTCCATGCTGTTCGGCTATTCCTACTCCTCTGGCGGAGTTTGGGCCGGATACATCCCCACCATTCTCGCCTCCGTTGAAGGAGGTTACGGCGCGGATTACAACACGACTGTCGAAGTCGGAACGGGCGAACGGCTGATCGACCGGGCCGTAGTCAGGCTCTTCGCACTCCGCGGCCTGCTGAAAGAACTTCCAGGGTTGGGCCAATGAAAACAATTCTTCTGCTCCTTGCCGCGCTGCCTGCCGTCGCTGAATTCCGGGCCGGCGTCGCGAAAGCCGATCTCGATCCTCCCGCCGGAATCCCAATGGCCGGCTATGCTCTACGCTACTCCAAAGGCACGCTCGATCCGGTCGAGGCGCGCGTTCTTGCGCTTTCCGATGACCGCCGGACGATCGCGTTCGTCACGCTCGACCTCTGCTACACCTTCGATCCTCCCGTGATGGAAGAGGTCCGCGCCGCAGTGCGCGGCTCCGTTGATGAAGTGATCTTTCACGCCTCCCACACACACTCCGGCCCAACCTACGCGTTGGCTCCGGAGGCGGTGAAACATGCGATTCCGCGGGTGGTATCCGCAATCGAACTGGCTGCAAAGTCGATGACGCCGGCCCGTATTGGAAATGCTTGGGGACAAATTTATTTAGGATTCAACCGTCGGTATCTGGCGACAGATGGATCGGTAGAGATGTTCTGGCGGAATGAGACCAGGATCACCACGACCTTCCCGGTAGATCCGACGGTCGGCGTGATCAGAATTGATGACGAAAAAGGCGCAACAAAGGCCATTTTAGTGCATTATTCGTGTCATCCGGTGGTTTTAGGGCCCGAAAATCTCGATTATTCCGCCGATTACCCTGGCGAGATGCGCCGCTACGTCGAAGGCGAAATGGGCGGGATGGCGTTCTTCCTGCAAGGTGCTCCAGGCGACATAAACCCTTACTACGACAAGACTTCCTTGATTGAAGACGCCGTCGCGCTGATGAAAGAGACCGGGCAAAAACTCGGCGCCGAGGCGGTTCGGGTCGCAAAATCGATCCGCACTGTAAGTCCCTTAAATCCAACGATTCAGACGAAGACAGTCGTAATCGAGGCGCGGAACCGCTGGAACCTCGAAAAACTCAAACCGCTGCTCGAACCGAAGTATCACATGGAGGCGGTGCGGGCCGGGCGATTGCTGGCGGACCACATGCAACTGCCTGTAACAACGCTCCTTATTAATCGCGATCTGGCCTTCGCCGGGATGCCGGGGGAGCCGTTTGTCGAATTTCAGACACAGTTGCGGTCGCGAAGTCCGCTGCCGAACTCGTTCCTGATCGGATATACGAACGGATACTTCGCGTATTTTCCGACGATCGCGGCGGCCGTCCGCGGCGGATATGGGGCGGACAGCACGGTGGTTCCGACAGAGGCTGGCACCGGGGAGAGATTGCTCAATACCGGATTGATTTCGATCTACGAGTTGCTGGGCAAGCTGCCGAACAAGCCTCGTCAGTAATTCCGGGCGCGTTGGTGTTTGGGGCGTTCGGCGCGGCTCATCGATTTCAATCCCGCAAGCGAGGGATCGGCTTTGGCGAGGGCGTCGAAGTTGCGCATCACTTTATCGACAGCCGTTAAAATGTCGTCAACATCGGAAGACTCGCCGATCAAGAGAAACTGCGGGAGCCACAGCGATTCGTGATACGCAGCCCGTTCCGAGACCGGGCAATGTACGCCTGAATAATCCCCTTTGAGCTGCGGGGAGTTTTGCGGAGTCGCATGGAAGAGGTCGCTGCGATACACCGGTTCATAGAAGCGGCCGTCGCAGGGAATCCCTTCGGCATCGAGCGCGGCGGCGATCAGGTCGCGCGCGACGCCTTCACGTTCGGGACGGTACTGGAACACGTAGCAGTAAATCGCCGATCGGGTGATTTGAGCTTGCGGCGGAAGCGGGCGGATTCCCTTGATCGCGCTGAGGCCGTCAGTGAGCCGCTTGGCGGCCGCTTCGCGCTTCGCCTGCATTTCGGGCCACATGTCGAGTTGCCCGATCAAAAGCGCGGCTTGCAAGTCCGTCATTCGATAGTTCGAGCCGAGCACGCGCTGCCGGAAGCGGTCCGTCATGCTCGCGCGGCCGCAGTTGACCTGGGATTGCAGATGCTCGAAGGCGCGCAAATCGCTGGTGATCACGATGCCTCCTTCGCCCGACGTCATGAGCTTCGATTCCTGGAGGCTGAAGCAGCCCAGATCGCCGATGGAGCCCGCGCCCCGCGTGCCGTAGATTCCGCCGTGCGCGTGGGCGCAATCTTCGATGATTTTCAAGTCATGTTTCCTGGCAAGCGCGGCGAGACCGTCCATATCGGCGAAGCGCATCGCGAGATGAACCGGAAGAATGGCGCGCGTCCGCGGCGTGATGTGTTTTTCGGCCGTCGCGGCGGTCAGGCAGTAGGTGTCAGGATCAACATCGGCGAAAACAGGTACGCCTCCGGCGAAAAGGATCGCCGTGGCGGTGCCGTCCCAGGTGTAGGCTGGGAGAATCACCTCGTCGCCGAACTTAATTCCAGCCGCCTGGAGCGCGGCGATGATCGCGATGGTGCCGTTGGCGAGACAGAGTCCGTATTTCGCGCCGTGCAACGCGGCAAAACGGCCGGCGAACTCTCGCGCGTACCGCGAAGGCATTGGATAGCCGCCCCAATGACGGCTCGCGATGACTTGCTGGACACGCTCCGCGTCGGCGGCGAGATACTGAGGCCACGGCGCGAATGGCCGGGTCCTGACGGGATTGCCGCCGAGGATAGCGAGATCGCTCATTGCCGGTTGAATCCTCCGGCGATGCGGAATGCTTCGACGGCGTGGCCGTCCTTCTTTAGCTGGCGCGCGCGAAGGCCGTCTTTCATCAATTGCATCTGCTTCGGGTCCCAATCGGCGCGATACTTTTCACTCGACGGCGGCCACTGGCTGACGTGCGCGGCAGCAGCGTCGAGCTTCAAGCCGAGCACGCTGTCGATGTTCACCCAGCTATTGGCGTCCTTTTCCGTGACGTAATAGTAAGCCTCGGCGGGAACTTTCCACGGCATCAGGCCGTCGTGGAGGCGCTGGTTGGGGAAATAGAGATGCCACTGGGCCGCGCGGATCGCGTCGATGGTGTTGTTCGCCGCCATGCGGTGATCGGTTTTGTGCCAGCGAACTTCTTCCGAGCCGGGATCGGGAGCCATGACGATATCTGGCCGATAGGCACGAATGATTTTCGTGACTTGTTCGACGAGATCGCGCGGGTCGGCGTACTCGAGCATGCCGTCGTGATACTCGAGCCAGTGGATGTTCTGCTCGGGGATGCCCAGAATTTTGCTCGCGGCGATCTCTTCCCTGGCGCGGATGGCGGCCATTCTTTCGCTGGACATTTCAGGATCGGCCGAACCCTTGTCTCCGTTGGTGTAGATGAAGATCTGAATGCTATTTCGATGCTTCGCCATGAGCGCGAGGGTTCCGGCGCAGCAGAACATGTCGTCGTCGGGATGGGGGCTGAAGAGCAATACAGTCTTGCCCTCGATCTCGCCGAGCTGGACGGGTGCGCGCTGCGCCAATACAGGCGCGGCGAGCGAGAGGATCAGGATTCCGGCTCTCATTGCTGATTGAACTGGGTTGCGACGCGGAACGCTTCGACTGTGTGGCCGTCCTTCTTCACCTGGCGATTGCGCAGGCCCGCCTTCATTTTTTCGAGATCTTCCGCGTCCCAGCCGGCGCGATATTTGGAAATGGAAGGCTCGAACTGGCTGACGTGCATGGAGGCCGCCGTGAGTTTCAGATCCAGTACATCGTCGATGTTGACCCAATAATTAGCGTCGCGCGGCGTGACGTAGAAATACGCCTCGACGGGAACTTTCCACGGCCGCAGGCCGTCGTGGAGGCGCTGGTTGGGAAAATAGAGATGAAATTCGGCGGCGCGGACGGCGTCGAGCGTGTTGTTGGCGGCCATCCGGTGATCGGTCTTGTGCCAGCGCACGTATTCAGATCCGGGATCGATGGACATGACGACATCGGGGCGATACTCGCGAATGATTTTCGTCACTTCTTCAACCAGGTCGCGCGTGTTCGCGTATTCCAGCATGCCGTCGTGGAACTGCAACCAGTGGATGTTCTGCTTGGGAATACCGAGGACCTTGCAGGAGTCCTCTTCCTCCTTCATACGGATGCCGGCCAGCCGCTCGCTGGTCATGTCGAGATCGTAGGAGCCTTTGTCGTCGTTGGTGTAGATGACAATATGGATGTTATTGCGATTTTTCTGGAGTTTGGCCAGGGTTCCGGCGCAGCAGAAGGTATCGTCGTCCGGGTGCGGAGTAAACAGGAGGATGGTCTTTTGCTCCAGTTTTTCGAGCTGGAAATTTTGCGCGGACACGGCGGATACGGCGAGAAGAAGCACAGCAATTCTGCAAAACATGATTGGCTTCTTATTGTAATTCGCGCCCATTGGACCCGGGGCGCCGGACAAAGGCAAGTCTCCGGGGAATCCGCCTGCTTGCGCATCTTGCTTGCGAATTGCGTAAGTTTTACAGGCAGGCTGCCATGGCGAGATCGAAGCCAGAAAGACTTAGGGAAGGCAACGCGAATGCAATGCAATGCTCGATGGAACCAGCGGGAGAGCGTCGATGGCCGCGATGGGCGGCGATGGCGGCGGCGTTGGCCGTGCTCGTCGCCGCCGGCGGCGTGGCGCTGTCGCGCTATGTTCGTGGCCATGCGATCGATCTGATAAAGGAAAGGTACGGCGATGACGTCGAAATCGCGGGCTTGAGCATCCAGCTCTTTCCCAACATTGCGGCGTACTCCGGCAGGGTTGTGATCCGGCAGAAGGACCGGCCCGAGTATCCTCCATTGATTACGATCGACCGGATAGAGGCGCGAACCAACTGGGCGGAGGCGTTTGCGGGCAAGGTCAGCAGCGTTCGCCTGCAAGGCTTGAAAATCACGGTGCCGCCGCGGCGCGAGCAAACAAAAGAACAGAAGGAAACAAAGAAAGCGCCGCGGCTTCGCGCCGGCACGATTGTGGCGGATGGAGCGGTCCTGGTAATCCTTCCGAAGAAGGAGGGGAAGGATCCGCTGGAGTTCGACATTTACAAGCTAACGCTACACGGCGCCGGACCCGGCGATCCGATGACATTTGAAGCGGTGCTCAAAAATGCCAAGCCGCCGGGAGAGATCCGGAGCTCGGGAAAATTCGGACCGTGGAACACCGATGCGGCATTGACGCCGGTTTCGGGCAGCTACACGTTTCGCGACGCGGATTTAGGCGTGTTTCGGGGAATCAGCGGGAAGCTTTCGTCGGAGGGAAACTACGCGGGGCAACTGGACAATATAAACGTCGAGGGGCACACGGATACTCCCGATTTCGCGCTACGGATTTCCGGACACCCCGTACACCTGACGACCGAATTTCGGGCGCGCGTCGATGGAACAAACGGGAACACATATCTCGATTCGGTGCTGGGACATTTCGGAAGGTCGTCAGTTCAGACGCACGGCATGGTCGAGAAAAAGCCAGGCGATCGAGGCAAGACGGTTTCTCTGGACGCGATCGTTTCAGGAGGGCGGCTGGAGGATATGCTGCGGCTCGCTGTGAAGTCGAGCGACGCGCCGATGACGGGAGCGATTTCGTTTCGCACGAAGATCGTAATTCCGCCCGGGGACGGCGATATTGCGGAGAAGTTGCAGCTCGACGGCGGATTCGAGATCGATCGGGCGAAGTTTTCCGAACTGCGTGTCCAGGAGAAAGTGAATTCGCTGAGCCATCGGGGGCAAGGGAATCCGGAGGCTCCGGAGACGGATACGGTGGCGTCGAATTTTCGAGGAAAATTCAGGCTGGCAAACGGTACGATGACGTTCTCGAACCTCCAGTTCGATGTCCCCGGAATCGCGATCGCGCTGCGTGGGACGTATGGGCTTATAGACGAGAAGCTGGATCTGCGTGGAACGGCGCGATTGCAGGCGAAGCTGTCGGAGACAACGACGGGGTTCAAATCGCTGCTGTTGAAAGCTGTGGATGGATTATTCGCGAAGAAGAATGCCGGAGCGGTGCTGCCGTTGAAGATAAGCGGAACAGCGAACTCGCCGTCGTTCGGTTTGGATCTTTGATTCGAGCTGCGGCCAGCTACGGTCACGGCCCTGACGTGTCGGGGATCATTCTGCGGCGTTGCAGGCGACGGATCACCAGCCTGAGAGTGGCCATTGCAGGCACGGAAAAGAACATTCCGGGGATGCCGAGGAGTTGTTCGCCGGCGAGAACACCGAACAGAATCATCAGTGGATGCAACTCGACTCCGGCGCTCATCAGATAGGGCTGCAAGACATAATCCTGGAAAAGCCGGTAGATCAACAGAAAGGCAATGATCAGGACGAAATGCCCGTAGCCGGTGACGGCTGCGGTGACGATGATCGTAGCTGAAGCGATGATCGGACCGACAACCGGGATAAATTCCAACGGCGCGGCGATTCCAGCGAGCAAAACAGGATAGGGCGCGCCGATAATCGCGAAGAAAATCGAGTAGAAGACGAAGGTCGCAAGCGAGAGTACAACCAGGGCCCGGATATATTGCGCAAGCAGCAAATGAATGTCGGAGAACAGGCTGTCGATAAAATCGCGGCGGTCGGCGTTGAAACTCTTGACGATGGCGTCGCGAAGCTCGGGTCCGTCCTTCAGAAAAAAGAAGGCGAGGATGGGGATAAGAACCGCGCCAAGAACGGAACCAAGGCCGCGGATCAGAGTAGTTCCGGCGGCGGCGATCCGGGGACCGATGGTCTGAGTGAAATCGGCAAACCAGTTGCGCAGGAAGTCGGTAACCTCCGCGCGGAAAGGTTCGAGCCAGCGGGGGAACGGGAGATTTGCGAGCGGGTCGCCCTTGAGCGCATCGGGCAGGCGGGTGGTGAGGCTCGCAGCTTCCTGGGAGATCCGGCTGCCGATCGGAATCATGGCGGCGACAAGGAGGGCGATTAACGCAACGTAAACCAACCCGAGCGAGGCGACGCGGGGAATGCGCGCGGGCACGATCCGTTCGACGAAATTGACCACCGGAGCAAGCAGATGGGCGAAAATCAGCGCCACGGCAAAGATGATGAGCGTACGACCGATGTAGTAGATGACGAGCAACACGAGCGCGAACAAGAACAGCGTCCACGCGGCCTGTAAGGTGCGCCGGTCGATTCCTAGCACTCGGTCCTCAAGGTATCATACGAGCCGGCAATTCGGGTTCTTCGGCTGCGATCGGGAGTTGGAACGAACTGAACGGCGCGATCAGATTAACATAGCAAAGAGTGACTCAGAATCCAGCGGACCACATGCGCGCGCTGGTCGCCGGGCTTCAGGATCTGGAAGAGAAGATCAAAGCCGGCGGCGGCGCGAAGAAAATCGAAAAACAGCATAAAGAAGGCAAGCTCACAGCGCGGGAACGCGTCGCGAAGCTGATCGATCCGGGAACTTTTTTTCTCGAGATCGGTTTGCTGATTGCGTTCGATCAGTACGGCGGTCAGGCTCCGGCGGCGGGCGTCGTCACGGGGCTGGGAAGGATTGAAGGGCGGCCGTCGGTGATCGTCGCCAACGATGCGACGGTGAAGGCCGGGGCCTGGTGGCCGGAAACGATTCACAAGATTCTTCGCGCGCAGGAAATCGCGATGCGAAACCGGATGCCGATCGTGTATCTGGTCGATTCGGCGGGCGTGAATCTTCCGTATCAGGACGGAATTTTTCCGGGGCAGTACGGCGCGGCGCGGATTTTTTATTACAACTCGCTGATGCGGAGAAAGCTGCGGGTTCCGCAGATCGCGGCGGTGATGGGTATGTGCATCGCGGGCGGCGCGTATCTTCCGGCGCTGTCGGACGCGATCATCATGGTTGAGAAAACAAGCTTCATGGGGCTCGGCGGCCCGAATCTTGTGAAGGGCGCGGTGGGACAGGTGGTCGATGCGGAATCGCTGGGCGGGGCTTCGCTGCATACGAAGATCAGCGGCGTGGCGCATTATTCGGCGAAGGACGACGCGGCGTGTTTGCAGATCATCCGGCAGTTGATGCGCGACAATCCGGAGCCCGCGGCGGCGCCGAAGGGCACGGCGCCGGCGAAATCGGCGGAGGGTCTCTACGATCTGATGCCTGAGGATCACAGACTGCCTTACAACGTCGAGGACGTGATTGCGCGGATCGTCGATGCGGACGATTATCTGGAATTTCAGCCGGGACACGCGCCGGAGATGATCTGCGCGACCGCTCGACTGAACGGCCGCGCAATCGGGGTGATCGCGAACCGGCGGGGATTTTTGAAAACTCCGGGCGGCCCGCGCATCGGCGGGATCGTCTATACGGAATCGGCTCGCAAGGTGGCCTACTTCGTCGAGAACGCGGAACGGCACGGATTGCCGCTGCTTTATCTCCAGGACGTTTCCGGATTCATGGTCGGGGTGGAAGCAGAAAGCGAAGCGATCATTCGCGCCGGCGCGGAGATGGTCGAGTCGATGGCGTGCGCCACCGTTCCAAAAATCATCCTGACGCTGAACCATGCAAGCGGCGCCGGATATTATGCGATGGCCGGCCAGGGCTTCGATCCGCACTTCGCTTTCGCATGGCCGACGGCGCGCATCGGCGTGATGGAGGGCGATTCGGCGGTGCAGGCCGTGCATGGTCCGGAACTGGCGAAGTACAAAGCCTCAGGCGAACCGCTCCCCGAGGATTTGCAAAAACGGATCGAGCAGACGCGTGCGGACTATGAAAAATGGCTCGACGCCAGGCACGCTGCGTCGCAGGGACACGTCGACGCGCTCATCGATCCTCTCGAAACCAGACGCGTGCTTTCATTTGCGTTCGAAGCGGCCACGGCCTACCGAAATCGCAAACATCTGGCGATAGAAACCCTATGAGCCTTCGTGTCGAGCAGGACGGACGTCTGTGCAGAATCGCCCTGGCGGCGCCCGAGAAACGCAACGTGCTCGACGCCAAGGCCTGCGCCGGCCTGCTTTGCGAACTGATGGACGCCGCAAACAGCCCGCAAACGGGAGCGATCCTGCTCGAAGCCGACGGTCCCGTGTTTTGCGCCGGCGCCGAGCCCGACTCGGACGAATTCTTCTCGATCGGTGAACGGATCGAGAAGCCGATTGTCGCCGCAGTCCAGGGTGTCGCCATTTCCGGCGGGCTCGCGCTGGTGGCCAATGCGCATGTCGTCATCGCGGCGCAGGGCAGCAGCTTCGGGTTCACAGATATTCGCGATGGAAAATGGCAGGACGGGATTTTCCGGTCACTGGCGCGCGCGATTGGCGGGCGCCGCGCCTTGGAACTCGGATTGACAGGACGCATCTTCTCGACGCCGGAGGCTTTGGCTTGGGGACTGGTGCACTCCGTGGCCCCCGCGTTCGAATTGGATGATCGCGCGACTGAGATCGGGACGGCGCTTGCGGGTGCGAATCCAGGCGCGGTGCGCGATGCCCTTATGCGAAGATCTGCCGGGGCGTGATCGCCGCGACCCGCAAAGGCGAACCGGGGCTTTCCGTCTTCCCGAACAAAGGATAACCCGCCGCACTCGCGATCTATAATGGCGCAATGCGGACGATCCGAGCTGTTCTCTTTCTCACGTTACCCCTCCTCGCAGTAGCCCAGCGACGCCCCGCGCGTGAACCGGCCGCTACGACCGTGCTCAAACCGGCCCGCGTGTTCGACGGTGAAACGATGCACGAGGGATGGTCCGTGCGCGTCACCGGCGAACGCATCGAAGCGGCCGGCCCTAACGTGGATGCTTCCGGGGCGAACGTGGTCAACCTGCCGGGAACGACTCTGATGCCCGGACTCGTCGAAGGCCATTCGCACATTCTGCTGCACGCCTACAATGAGACTTCGTGGAACGATCAGGTGATGCATGAAGGGCTCGCTCTGCGGGCCGCCCGCGCGGTCAATCATCTGCGCAACACATTGATGGCCGGATTCACCACGGTTCGCGATCTCGGCAGCGAAGGCGCGGCGTATGCCGACGTCGAGTTGAAACAGGCCGTCAATCAGGGCATCATTCCGGGACCTCGCGTGCTCACCTCCACCCGCGCGATCGTCGCCACAGGCAGCTACCAGCCAAAAGGATACGCACTCGAATTTCGCGTCCCGCAGGGCGCCGAAGAGGCCGATATCGACAGCATCACGCGCGTGGTGCGCGACCAGATCGGCCATGGCGCGGACTGGATTAAGCTTTACGGCGATTATCGCTGGGGTCCGCAGCCCGGCGCGCATCCGACGTTCTCGCTGGAAGAGATGAAACTCGCCGTTGAGACCGCAAAGAGCGCGGGCGTTCCCGTCGCCGTCCATACCGCGACGCCCGAAGGAATGCGCCGCGCGATTCTGGCCGGGGCCGAGACGATCGAACACGGCGATCAGGGCACTCCCGAAGTCTTCAAAATGATGGTTGAACATCACGTCGCGCTGTGTCCCACGCTCGCCGCCGGATATTCGAACGCCCAGTACGCCGGGTGGAATGGAAAAGCTCCGGAGCCGGCGGGAATCCAGCGCAAGCGCGAGAGCTTCAAGGCTGCGCTCGACGCGGGAGTCACGATTTTCAGCGGCAGCGACGTCGGCGTCTTCAACCATGGCCAGAACGCGCTTGAAATCGAATTGATGGTCGAATATGGGATGCCCAAAATCGACGCGCTCAAATCGGCGACGTCCATTGCCGGAAAGGTTCTGCACATGGAAATCGGCGAAGTGAAGACCGGAATGCTCGCCGACCTGATCGCCGTCGATGGCGACCCGACCAGCGACATCTCCGCGCTCCGCCGCGTAAAGTTCGTCATGAAAGGCGGAACCGTCTACAAGCAATAAGGAGGCGACATGCGATTCCTGATCGTCCTGCTCGCGATCGCCGCGAACGCGCAGGATCTCAAGCTCCGCGGCGACCGCTTCAGGCCGCTCAGCAGCGACGAAATGACGCCCGAGCAGAAAACGATGACCAGCCACGTTCTATCGGGCGAGCGCAAGACGATGGACGGTCCGTTCAACGTTTATCTCCGCAGCCCGGAAATGGGGGATCTTGCGCAGCAATTCGGCGCCTATCTCCGCTTCCATTCCTCCGTCCCCCGCAAGCTGAACGAACTCGCGATTATCATCACCGCACGCCACTGGAATTCGCAGTTCGAATGGTACGCGCATCATCGTTACGCGCTTGAAGCCGGCCTGAACCCCGCGATTGCGGACGCGATCGCGGCCAACAAGCGCCCCGCCTCAATGCAGCCGGATGAAGAAGCCGTCTACAATTTCTGCACCGAACTGCTCGCCTCGAAACAGGTCAGCGACGCGACGTTCGCCGGAGCAAAAAGCGTCCTTGGCGAGCGCGGCGTTGTGGATCTTATCGGCGTCGTCGGCTATTATCACTTCGTCTCGATGGTCCTGAATGTGGACAGGTATCCGTTGCCCGAAGGAGTCAAGCCCGAACTAAAGTAGCCATGATTCAGGTCCAGATCTTCGGGGTTAAAAAATCGCAGGCGACGCGCGCGGCGGAGAGATTCTTCAAAGAACGGCGCGTGCCGGTACAATTCGTCAATCTGGACGAACGGCCGATGGCTCCGGCGGAGATTCGGCGCTTCGTCGACAAATTCGGCCTGGCGGCGTTAATCGATCAAGACAGCAAATCCTATGAGACCAGCGGGCTGAAATACATGCGCGTCACGGATGCCGATCTGATCGCGCGAATCGAACGCGATCCGAAGCTCCTCCGGCTTCCGCTGGTCCGGTCGGGAAGCCGGCTGAGCGCCGGCCAGGACGAACAGGCGTGGAAGGAAATGCTCGCTCCTGCCGCGCGTTAACCCGCTATTGACAATGTGAATTCTTCGCTTACTTTTTCGTTAGCGATAATGTATTCCGCTAAAGCGTCACCGGACACACGCGTCCCAGCCTCTTCGCCGGAGTCGTGCCGGGACGCGCGATCGCGGCGGGAAAGAATCATTGAAGTTCTGCTTCGACTACACTGGCGACATGGCAACCCGCATGACTCGTCGTCAGCTTGCTTTCGCCGCGGCTGCAATTTCGGCGGCAGCGCAGGATCCGGCTCCGGCCGCCTACGGCGGACCACTCGAGGGCTGGAGCCGGAAAATCGACGCGGATTCGTTCGATCCCGTGCACTGGACGCTCTCGCGGCACGATTCGGCTCCGCTCAAGTTGGGGTTTCAGGCCCGGACGAAAAAGCAGGCCGAGGCCTGGCAGAAAGATCTGCGAGCGAAAATTGTCGAGCTGATCGGAGGCTTCCCGCAGCATCGAAGCGAACTCCGCGCGCAGACCCTCGAGACGCGCGAGTTCCCCGCCTATAAGCGCGAAAAATTCGTATTCGAAAGCCGCCCTGGAGTCGGCGTGCTGGGATACCTGATCACGCCCGCGAAGGCCCGCGCGCCCCTGCCCGCCGTGCTTTGCATTCCGGGACATGGCCGCGGCGTGGATGACCTGGTCGGTATCGATGAACGCGGCCGGGATCGTACGGAGCGGCGCGGATATCAATATGACTTCGCCTTGCAGGTCGCCGACCGCGGGCTTGCGGCTGTCGCCATCGAGCCGATGGCCTTCGGTTGCCGGCGCGACGACAAAACCAAGGCCAAGGGGCCTGCGGCTTACGCCTGCCAGCCCGTGGCGGGATCCGCGCTGTTGCTCGGCGAAACCATGATCGGCTGGCGCGTCTACGACGTGATGCGGACAATCGACTGGATCGAATCGCGCCGGGACCTCGATGCGAAGCGCGTCGGCTGCATCGGAATTTCGGGAGGCGGAACGTGCGCGCTTTTCTCGGCCGCCGTCGAGCCTCGGATTCAGGCTACTCTCGTGAGCGGTTATCTGAACACTTTTCGCGCCAGCATCATGAGCATGTCTCATTGCATCGACAACTACATCCCGGGAATTCTTCAGTGGGCCGAGATGTACGACGTCGCCGGGCTGATCGCGCCGCGGTACCTGTTTTCCGAAGGCGGCGACCGCGATCCGATTTTTCCTGCACAAGCTACTCGCGAAAGCTTTCAGAGGGTGAAAAAGATTTATGAAACGTTTGGAGTTCCTGATCGCGCCCAACAGCAGATCTTTTCCGGCGGTCACGAATTTCACGGAGAACTCGGAATTCCCTTCATCGTCTCAGCGTTGAGCTAGCTCGCCAAACTGCCCTGACGGGTAACCAATAGCCGTTACTGCGCTCGAAAGTCTCAAGAGTCGCGTCTCAGCAGTAGACTTCCAATACACACTTGAGGAGAGAAGCGCATGAAGCCTGTCGAGAATGGAACGGTCGAGCGCGTAGCCAGAGGCTTGGGATGGTTCAGCATAGGGCTCGGCATTGCGGAACTCACCGCGCCTCAGGCCGTCGGGAGGCTCGCCGGCCTCCGTGACGTTATGTGGCGTAAACGGGAGAGACGGCACAAAATGCTCCGCGCACACGGAGTACGTGAGATCGCTACCGGCGTCGGAATTCTCACGCAGCGCCGGCCCGGGCCGTGGTTGTGGGGCCGCGTCGCCGGCGACGCCGTTGATCTCGCCTCGCTCGGCTCGGCCTCTACTGACCGCCGGACTCACAAGCGCCAGCTTGCCATTACAGCTTTGTCCGTCGCTGGTGTTGCCGCCCTCGATGTGATGTGCGCGCGGCGGCTTACCGAGAAAGTCGCGCGGATCGATCGAGTCTCCCGTTCGGTCATCATCGACCGGCCGGCGCAGGAAGTCTATGAATTCTGGAGGAACTTCGCAAATTTCCCCCGATTCATGAGGTTTATCGAAGCGGCCGAACGGATCGGCGGCAGCCGCGTCCATTTCCGTGCTCGAACTCCCATGGGGCGTGTCGTTGAATGGGAATCCGAAATTATGGAAGACCGGCCGGGCGAAATCACGTGGCGGACCGACGAAAATGCTCCGCTGCCGCATTCCGGAGTTGTGTGCTTCGAAGAAGCGCCTGGAAAACGCGGAACGCTCGTGCGAGTCGAACTGCAATTCCATCAGCGGATTGGGAAGATCGCAAAGGCGCTCGGCGGCCCGCAAATCGTGCTGGAAAAAAATCTGCGGGCATTGAAACAGATTCTCGAAACGGGCGAAGTGCTTCAGTCCGATTCAAGCATCTATCCGGGAATGCATGCGGCTCAACCAGCCGAACGTTCGCCGGAATTCGCCTCGGCCCGATAAACACGCCCGGTAAAAAGGAGATGAGATGAGAGCGAACTGCTGGATCGGGAAACAGGATGTGCGCGTCGAAACGGTGCCCGATCCGAAAATCATCAACTCGCGCGACGCGATCGTTCGCATTACCTCAACCGCAATCTGTGGATCGGATCTGCATCTGTACAACGGATTCGTGCCAACCATGGAAAGCGGCGACGTCATGGGGCACGAGTTCATGGGCGAAGTGGTGGAGGTCGGCTCGGAAGTGAAAAATCTCCGCCGCGGCGACCGCGTTGTGGTTCCCTTCCCGATTGCCTGCGGGGCCTGCTTTTTCTGCAAGCAGGGATTGTTCGCAGCTTGCGAAAATTCGAATCCGAATGCATGGATGGCGGAGAAACTGTGGGGCCACCACATCGCGGGAGTATTCGGTTACTCCCATCTAACCGGCGGATTCGCGGGTGGACAGGCCGAGTACGCCCGCGTCCCCTTCGCCGATGTTGGTCCCGTCAAAATTCCGGAGGGGCTGACGGACGATCAGGTGCTCTTTCTTTCCGACATTTTTCCCACTGCATACATGGGCGCCGAAATGTGCGAAATCCAACCCGGCGACACGGTAGCCGTTTGGGGATGCGGTCCCGTCGGCCAGCTCGCTATCGCAAGTGCGTATCTGCTGGGAGCCGAGCGCGTCATCGGGATCGATCGCTTCGACTATCGCCTGGAAATGGCGCGGCGGAAAGCGAAGGCGGAGACGATCAACTACCAGGAAACCGATGTTCGCGAAACACTCGACGACATGACGGGGGGACGCGGCCCCGACAAGTGCATCGACGCCGTGGGCATGGAGGCGCACATGCCCGGTGTGGAGTATCTGTACGATCGCACAAAACAGGCGTTGATGCTCGAAACGGACCGTCCCATGGCGTTGCGCCAGGCGATCATGTCCTGCCGCAGCGGCGGTACCGTTTCGGTGGTCGGTGTGTATGGCGGATTCATAGACAAGTTTCCGATGGGATCGCTCATGAACCGCGGCCTCACTCTAAAAACCGGCCAATGCCACGTCCAGCGCTACACCAAACGTCTCCTGGAGCACATCCAGAAAGGGGATATCGATCCGAGCTTCGTGATCACGCATCACCTCCCTTTGAGCGACGCTCCGCTCGGGTTCGAAATGTTCATGAATAAGAGAGACAACTGCGAAAAGGTTGTGCTCAAACCTTACATCCACTAGCCGGTCGCTCGCTTATCATGACGTTATAATCTTGCGATGACCCGACGCATTCTGCCCGTCTGCGCATTCGCCGTCGCCGTTCTCGCACAATCCCCGGCAAGAAAAGCTCTCGTCGGCGGAACACTCATCGATGGGTACGGCGGTACGCCGATTCGCAACAGCGTGATCCTGATCGACGGAGAGAAAATTCAGGCCGTCGGGCAGGTCGGTTCGCTGCCGGTTCCTCCGGGCGCCGAAGTGATCTCGACCGAAGGCATGAGCGTGCTGCCCGGATTGTGGGACATGCATGTCCACACCATGCTCAACGGGCATTCGGACTATGCGCATTGGGACAAAACATACCCGCCGCAGCTCGAATCGGTGATCATGCCCGCGTCCGCAAAGCAGCTCCTTCTTGCGGGAATTACCAGCGCGCGGGATCTCGGCGCTCCGCTTGAGGCGAGCATCCATGTTCGCGACGCAATCCGCTCCGGGAAAATTCCCGGCGCGACTTTGTATGTGAGCGGTCCGTTTCTCCAGCACGAGCCCTACCCGGGCACAGAGTACTTTCGATGGGGCGTGCACGGAACCGATGATGCGCGCGCGAAGGTCCGAAAGCTCGCCGAGAGCGGCGTCGATTGCATCAAGCTGATCGACCAGGATCAAATGCGATCGGAAGAAATCGCCGCGATCGTTGATGAGGCTCACAAAAGAAAGCTTCCCGTCGTCGCGCATGCGCACCGGCCCAACGAAATCCGTTTCGGGCTGGAACACGGCGTCGACGATTTCGAGCACACCGGGCTCGCAACCGCGCCGGAGTATCCGGCCGACATCATCGAAAAGCTGCACGAGCGGACGGCGCGCGGGAACATCGCTCCGTTGTTCTGGACACCGACGATTCAGGTTCTCTACAACTACGATTACATCCGCGACCATCCCGAACTGGTGGACGATCCGCGCTGGCACGAGGGCCTGCCGCCCGCCATCATCTCCGATATTCGCGAATCCCTGCGGCACATCGACCAGCTCGAATATTTCCGGATGGTCCCGCCGCGCAAGCCTACGCTGAAGCGAAAATTTCAGCAGCTCCGCGAATCGGGCGCGATTCTGCTGATCGGCACCGACAGCGGAGTGCCGGCGCAGTTCCATCCGCAGACGACCTGGAACGAACTCGACATCTGGGTGCGCGTGATGGGAGTCGATCCGATGGATGCGATCCGCGCGGCGACGTTCTGGCCGGCTGTCGCGATGAAAGTCGAGCGCGAAACCGGCACCGTGACGCCGGGGAAGTATGCCGACATTATCGCTGTACGCGGCGATGTGCTGCGCTATATCGATCTACTCCAGAATGTCGATCTCGTCGTGAAGCACGGCGTCCGCTACAAGTAGCTACTTTTTGGTTCGCTCGCTTTCTTCTTTGCGCGCGCCGCCCAGAATGTCAGGCAGCGCGTAGTTGCCTTCGTGGCACGCGTATTCGTAGATCGGTCCGGGAGTGGCGACGAAGGGATACTCGATTGTCCACGGCTTGCTGAACGTTGTCGGATCGTCGATGGTCGCGCGATACAGCAGCGTATTATTGTCCGCCCGCGAAAAGCGTTCGATCACATGCAGATTCTGTGACGATCCGCGGAAGTTCACCTGAGGATTGAAATTGATCGTATCGACCACCAGCGTGTCGCCTTCCCAATGCCCGACCGAATCCCCCAGCCATTTGCGGACCGAAGGCGGATTGTGTTGCGCGTTCATGCGAACGATCCGCGCGTCGTGAATCATTTCGACCAGAATCATCACGCTATCCGGTGTTTGGACGATCTGATAGTTGTTGTTGTAAAGCACCGGCAGCATCGGCGGCCCGGAACTGGATCCGAAACTCATCAGACACCTTTCCGACAGCGGCCGGTCTTTAGCCGAATCCGTCCCGCCGCGCCGCGCGCCCATCAATCGCTGGCGGGCTTCGGGCAGCATCGGCGGCACGTGCCCGTCGGGCGGATCGACCACGAGAGAAGAACGTTTTACGCCATCCACCCGCGCAAGCTCCGATCCGCGGTCGATGAATAGCGCATTGTAGCCGCCCGTTTCGCCCGACCCCGCGCGGCGATGAAAGTCGCTGTCGGATTTTCCATCGCCCGCGGCGACTTCATCTTGTTGAGCCTTCTCGAAAACTTTCGCTTCGGCATCGGTGACGTTGAGTTTCCCGGCAAACACCGAAGGGCGATCCATCGGCGTCAGCGTCGCGTTGGTCCAGATTCCCTGGAGATCGGGACGGCCGTCGGGAGTTCGAGGGATCGTCTTCTGGGCCATGAGGGGAACGAACAGCAATGATGCGAACAGGAGGGGTTTCATCGGCACCTCGTACCTAGAGCATCTCATAATCGGGTAAAATCGCACAATTATGCAGCGTTTTGGTGGTCTTTTCGCCTCATTTTTGATCTTGCAGACGGCGGCATGGGCGACGTGGTCGGTCGTCGCGGTCGACCGGAAAACGGGCCGCGTGGTAATCTCCTCGTCCACCTGCACCGGCACGACGGACGACTTCCTCAAAGACGTTCAGGCGGTCGTGGTTCCGGGGAAGGGTGTCGCGGCGTGCCAGGCGGGAGTCGACTCGGCGACACATCAGAATCAAACTCTTGTATTCGAGGAACTTCAGCGCGGCACCGATCCGGCGCGAATCATTGAAATGTTGAGCCAGGATCCCGGATTTCAGGGAAGGCAGTACGGCATTGTCGATTTGCAGGGGCGGATGGCGGGGCATTCGGGGCTGACGAACGGATTCGTGACGCAGGACATGCATGGGCAGGTACCGGGGACGGAAATTTTCTATTCGATCCAGGGGAATATTTTGCGGTCGGGCAAAGTGGTGCCGAATGCGGTCAAGGCGTTCCTTGCGGCGAGCGGCGGGATTACGGATCGCGTGATGGCGGCGATGGAGGCGGCGGATGCGGCGGGCGGAGATAGCCGGTGCACCTGCACGACTCCGCCGGTGCCGGCCGAGTTCCGATCAATTCCGTGCACGCTGCGGACATCGACGGTAGCGTACATTCTGGCCGCCGATCCGGGGGATAAGAATGGCCCGGACAATCAGCCGAACCTGCACAACAACGGCACGTACGCGATGTACATCACTGTTTCGCAGCCGAATCACGGACCAAAGTACAACATCAGGCCGGGCGAGAATCTCGATCCGGTGAAGACCCTGCGCATGCGCTACGATGCGTGGATCAAATCTCATCCCGAATTCAAACGTTAGGAGATCCGATGCGATCATTTTTCTTGTTCGCGATGCTTGCCGGTATCGCGATGGCGCAACCTCCCCAGGGCGGAGGACGCGGAGGTGGCGGGCGCGGTAACGCTGGAATTTCGAACCTCACGCTGATCACGACCGCTTGGCCCGATGGGGGGATGATTCCTGCGCGGTATACGCAGGCGGGGGCAGAGATCTCTCCGGCAATCCAGTGGAGCGCTCCGCCGGCAGGCACCGTGAGCTACGTTCTGATCTTTACTGATGCCGATACGGTTGTGCAGGGATCGACGGACGGGCTGTTGCATTGGATGGTCTGGAATATTCCGGGGACGGCGACGGGGATCGCGCAGGGGCGGCCGGACGGATTCGAAATGGAAGACGGGATGAGACAGATCAGCGCGAGCGGATCGCGGTACCGGGGTCCGGCGGCTGCGGCTTCGGGGCCGGTTCATCACTATGTGATGGAGTTGTATGCGCTCGACACGGCGATCGATGTGAAGGTGCCGGCGCAGGGTGCGCAGGATCCGAATCCGAATGTGCAGGCGATCCGGACATCGATCATGCAGGCGATGACGGGGCATGTGCGGGGAAAGGCTGCGTACGTCGGGTTGTTTCGGAGGCAGTAACACGACCAGGGAGCCTAGCTGGAGCGGGCTTGGACGCCCCAGTGGCCGTTAAGCAGAGTGACGATGTAGAGGGACGGGAATTTGCCGATCGCATTGCCGCTCGCGACCGAACTGAAGCGGCAGGCTACGCCCCGCCCTGTTATTCGGCGGCGGGATCGTATTGCATAGCACCGGCGATGTTGCCTTCCGGGTCTTTGAAGAAGATGAGAGTGCCGACGCCGGGGATGGTGGCTTTGTTCATGACGACCGTTCCGCCGTTGGCTTCGACCGCGGCGATGGTGCGATCGATGGATTCGACCGAGACAGTGCATTCAAATCCGTTGGCGCGTTCGCCTTTGACAAGTTCGCGGCGCTTTTGCAGGGCTCCCATGACGCCGGGCTTTTGATGATCGTCGGTGACGATGTGGAAAAAGCCGGGAGGTCCCCAGGGTTCGAACTTCCAGCCGAAAACGTTTTGATAGAACTTACGGGCGCGGTCGATGTCGTCAACGTTGATGGCGAAGTGGGCGAGTTGGCTTGTCATGGCATTCATCCTAGGCTAAAACGGCTCTGGCGGACTTGCGATAAGCTGCCAACATATGTCGAAATTCCGCCAACGCGATGACGGCATCCGGATGCGAAGTTTCGCCGTGACGCTGGGGAGCCGGACGATCATTCCGCCGCATTCAGACGATTGGGACCAGTTGATCTATGCTTCGCGCGGCGTGATGAGCGTGCATACCGACATTGGATCGTGGGTAGTGCCGTGTCATCGCGCGGTGTGGGTCCCGGCGCGGATGCATTATTCGGTGGAGATGTCGGGGACGGTTTCGATGAGGACGCTTTACATCTGGTCGGGGCTTGCGAAAACACTGCCGAGAAGCGCCTGCTGTACGGTAAACGTTTCACCGCTGCTCCGCGAGCTGATTTTGCATGCCACCAGACTCGCTCCGTTGTATCGGACGAAGCCTGTGCACCGGAATTTAATTCGAGTGATTCTGGATCAGCTCGAGGAGCTGCCGGCGATTCCGCTGCAATTGCCGGCTCCAACGGATGCGCGGGCGGCGCGGGTTGCTGGGGCGCTGCGGGAGAATCCGGCCGATGATCGGCCGCTGGAGGAGATCGCGAAGGAGGCGGGCGCGAGTGCTCGCACGGTGGAGCGGCTGTTTCGCGCGGAGACGAATATGAGTTTCGGGAAATGGCGGCAGAGGCTGCGTGTCCTGCATTCTCTGCGGCTGCTGGCGGAGGGGGAATCGGTGACGGGGGTCGCGATGGAGATGGGATATCAGAGTCCAAGCGCGTTTATTTCGATGTTTAAGGGCGAGTTGGGGATGACGCCGGGGACGTATTTTCGGGTGAATCCGCGGGCGAGGCCGGCACGCTGATTGAGGCGCGGTCAGAACCGTCCCCGGGCCGCGGCCCGGAGGCGCGTGGCGGAGGTTGTGACGCTTGCGCAATGGAGAGAAAGGTCCGACGCCGAGGCGAGGGAGAAGACGGCGACGGCGTAAAAGACGGGTTCAGGCGGAACCGGCGGACGCCGAAGCGGAGATCCCTTCAGATGGCTCGTGGGCGGACGAAGAGCAGGATGAGGACAAGCAGCAGGAGGAGTCCCAATCCGCCACTGGGATAGTAGCCCCAACCCGCGCTATAGGGCCAAGTGGGCAGCAGAGCGAGCAGGAGCAGAAACAAAATGATCACGAGTAGGATTCGGGACATGAGCGGTCCTCACTCGTTGCATGCGGGATGGCCGCAGTTGCAAACGATGTCGGCAGTACCGCCCTCGCCTTCGCAATAGGCGCTGCAATAGTTGCTTCCTTCGCGGGCCTGACAATGGCAGGCTGGATGCGCGCACTTTTTGTTACTGGCCATATTCGCCTCCCCACCGGATTGGACAAGCGGCGGAGCGCGATGTTTCATAAAAAATCCACACGACTGTCATGAAACGGGGCGGATGGGGCGGGTGCCGCGGATGAAACAGAAAAGTTCTGAAATGTTTTAATCCAAATTTTACGGGTTAACGATGTTTTTGCGAACAGACGGAACGTAATCTGTTTTCGATGAATTGGTCCCGGAGGGGATTCTGCGAAGCTGCATGGCGATCTTTGATCGCGGGTCTCGTGATTCCGGCTTCGCGCGCATGGGGCAACACGACGCTCGCAGTAGATCACCTGTGTGGGACTTGCGGATCGTGGAGCAATTTGAGAACGCGGACATATCGGGCCGATGTGACGATCAGCCTGATGGGCGTGCCGATCTTTTCACGGCAGGCGGCGGGCAGCGCATCGGCGCGGATTCGAGAGGCCGCGCGCGACGGGCTTAGGACAATGTCGATCTGCTTTGCCGGCGGCTCCGATCCGAAGCGGGCGCATGGAGTGAACTATTGCGGATCGGCGGAAGAAATCGCGGTGGAGGAAAGCGGAGCACTGGTCGAGGCGGCCAGTTTCGCATTTGTAACGGCTTCTTCATCCGACGAGCCGTTCGATCAGGCGCGGCGCCGTGTGATTGAGGGCAACGGCAAGGAGCGCGGCCGATTCGTTGCCGTAGACGAATTGCATAAAGCTTCCGAGGTCCGGGTTCGTAAGACGTTCACCTCGGTTCCGGAATCGCCGTGCTCCAGTTGGAGCCAACTCACGCGGCATGTGCGATCGCAATTTACGGGCGACGGAGTAATGGAGCGGGAGATCGCGGTTGCGGCGGCGCCGTCTACGTTCCTGTACTCGATGCTCGCCGGGATGCGGTCACGCGAGCGCAACACACGGCAGGAATATTTTCACAACGGGAAGCGGTATCAGCTCGATTGCGAGAAGAGCGCGCACAACGGGCTCGTGCGGCTCGTGGGGCGGATTCACGATTTGGAAACAAGGCGCGACACGAATTTCAAGCTTTGGATGGAGGAAGGAGAAGACCTTCCCATCCGTATCGAGTTTTCGCCGCGGTCCTATTTGCGCATCACGCTCGAATGCGACGCGGCGATCCGCAGTCCGTTCGACCTGAAGGAGGAGATGTGACGAGAACGAATCTACATCTGCTGTGGCGCGACCGTTCTCCGCTCGAGCGGTTTCGCTGCGCGGTTTCATTGCATAGCCACACGGTGCACTCGCAAGAGAGCCTGGCGTTTGTGCCGCGGTACACGGGCGGGGTGCCGTTTGCCGGAAAGGCGATCCGGCAGCAGGAGGAACGCTATCGGGCGCGCACGGGGCAGGCGCTGGACTTCTCAAGGGCGTTCTGGCGTCCTCCACTGGGGCCGCGAGAGGCTCTCGATCTGGAGACGAAGCAGATTGAGAAGCTCGGGCTGAACGCCATGGTCTCGCTGAGCGATCATGACGACATTCAGGCGGGCGTGCACTTGTCGGTGCTCGACTCACGCGCTCCAATTTCGGTGGAGTGGACAGTGCCGTTTGGGCCGTCCTTCTTTCACGTGGGATTGCATAATCTGCCGGCCCGGGAGGCGCAGACGATCATGGGAAACCTTGCCGAGATCACGGCCAATCCGAAGCGGGAGCGCGTCGGAGAGATGCTGTCGGCCTTAAATGAATTTCCGGAGACGCTGACGATTTGGAATCATCCGGCGTGGGATGAGGCGCGGATCGGGACAATCGAGCATTCGCAGCTTCTGGGACAATTTTTGGAACGGTTCGGCGATCTGATCCATGCACTGGAGTTGAACGGTCTTCGTCCGTGGAGCGAGAACAAACGCGTGATGCAGATCGCGGGGCGGACGGGGCATCCGGTGGTTTCAGGGGGCGACCGGCACGGGCTTGAGCCCAACGCGAATCTCAACCTGACGAACGCCGGGACGTTCGAGGAGTTTGCCGAGGAGATCCGCCGAGACCGGCACAGCGACGTGTTGTTTATGCCGCAATACCGCGAGCCGCTGCGAGTCCGGATGATCGAGACGATGTGGGACATCGTCCGCGACTATTCGGATTTTCCGGAAGACCGGCGGCGGTGGAACGATCGCGTGTTTTACGAATGCGACGATGGGGTAACGCGTCCACTTTCCGCGATCTGGCAAGGCGGCGAGCCCTGGCCGGTTAAGTGGTTCCTGCGCGGATTGCGGGCGACGAAAAGTCCGCAATTGAGGAGCGCCTTAAAGCTCGCGCTGGCGGATGGGCAGGAGGTTCGCTTGTGAACCCAGCGCCGCGCGTCGCATTTTTCACCGACTCGTTTCACGAAGTGAACGGCGTGGCGCATACCAGCCGCAACTTCGATGCGTTCGCGCGGCGGCGAGCAGTTCCCTTCCTGAATGTCCATGCGGGGCCGAAGACGCAGCTCAGCCAGGATGGTCCGGTGTGGACACTCGAACTCAAGCGCAGCGGCGTGGGGATCAGCCTGGAGCACGACATGTCGTTCGACCTGCTGTTCCTACGCTACCGGCAGATGCTGGCCGAGCATCTCAGACGGTTTGGAGCAGAACTGGTTCACATCACCGGGCCAAGCGACGTGGGCATGCTGGGAGCATTGATCGCGCATCAATTGGGATTGCCGTTGGTCGCATCATGGCATACAAATATTCATGAGTTTGGAGCGCGGCGGCTGGTGAAAATGCTGTCGCCGGTGTCAAAGGGTCTGGCGAAATCAGTCGCGAAGTTCACCGAACAGAAGGTGATCCTCGCTTTAAGCCAGCGGTATTACGCGTTGGCTCGCGTGTTACTAGCCCCGAATCTGGAACTGGTGAATATGCTTCGCGAAAGCACCGGCAAACCTACATTCCTGATGCAGCGCGGCGTGGATACGGAGTTGTTCTCTCCCGCAAAGCGGGAGCGCACCGACACCGTGCTGAACATTGGATTCGTCGGCAGACTGTCGCCGGAAAAGAGCGTGAGGGTGCTGCGCGAGGTGGCGCTGGCCCTGCGGCAGGCAAACGTCCGCGAGTTTCGGATCACCGTGATTGGCGACGGACACGAGCGCGGATGGCTGGAACAGAACGTTCCGAATGTGAAGCTCGAAGGATTGCTCTACGGCGAGCTTCTTGTGCGCGCCTACGCCAACATGGACATTTTCGCGTTCCCATCACATACGGACACGTTCGGGAACGTCGTATTGGAAGCACTTGCTTCGGGCGTGCCGAACGTCGTGACGAGCAGCGGAGGACCGAAATATCTGGTGCAAGACGGCGTGACAGGATATGTCGCTCGGGACGAGCGGTCGTTCCTTGACGGAGTCGTCAGGCTGGCGCTGGATCCGGAAAATCGCGAGCGGATGGGCGTTCGGGCTCGTGAATTCGCGCTGTGCCGCTACTGGAACAGGATCTTCGACCAAGTCTACGACGCTTACGAGTATTGTCTTCGCTCGAAGCGCTCGATTCCGCTGCGCCCGCCTCTGTTCGCCTGAAGGATTGCGCGCTTGATCAGGCACGGACCGGCTGCAACGAAGCCGGCGATCAGTTGAGGCACGCGCTTCAGGTCCGCCTGAACGGTGCCGCCGCCCTCGCCGACGACGAGAGCTCCACGGCGCATGGCATAGAGATTAAACAGGGTCGACACGATCGTGAAACACACTGAAGCGACCACGCTGGTGATGATTTTGGGCGTTCCTCTGATGATGTGAATCGCGAGCTCGATTGTGTGGGAAATAAGCGGCAGCAAGATCGTCGCGGCGACGCAGGCGGCCCATGCGGGCTCGGCTTCACGAAGGGACTGAGTGATCGCTCCATAGAATCCGGCAGAGATTCCACGGTAGATGAATTCCGCCAGCATCGCGCCAGTGGCGGCCCGCCATCCCGCAGCCAAGTTCGCGCAGAGAAAAACCAGAGCGCGCAGGATGGAACTGAAGAGAGACGACTTCCAGTTCCACCTGGCAATCAGCGTGTCGAACGGGCGGCTGATGAGGCGCTTTAGTGCTTGAAAGACTGTCATCTATGGGATAGTTAGCACGCAGACCGTGACAGAGAGATGGCAATGTAGTTTGCAATCGCAAACAATCGTACCTAGAAATGTTCGGGGTGGCGGAAGCTAGTGGGAGTCGAACCCACCTGCGGCACAGAGTACCCCACGCTGGTTTTGAAGACCAGGCCCGGCACCGGCCAAGACTAGCTTCCGATCATGAGTCTAGCAATAAGGCGGAGGGCATCACGTCGTTGACGCGATCTTAAGGAGCGCTTCCTGAAGAATAAGCCCCAGGCGTCATGGTATGCTGTTCAGGCGCCGGATGGCCCAACGGATCTCACTACCACGTATTTGCATCGCGCTCGGATTGCCGGACGCGGAACTCCTCATGACGCAGGCGCGCAAGGAATACGATGCGGGAGAGCGATTTTTCGAGTTCCGGCTGGATTATCTGCCGTCGCCGGAGCAAGGAATCCAGGCGATCCGAAAGTTTCTGGCGCGGCACGCCGACTGCACGATTCTAGCGACCTGCCGGCGGCACCAGAATCACGGCAGGTTCAACGGCAGCGTCGAAGAGCAGATCAGAATTTTAGAAGCCGCAATCGAGGCTGGCGCACGCGGGGTCGATATTGAAATCGAGAGCGCGGAGAACTGCGTCGAACGGCTGCAAACTCTGCGCTCGAGCGCGTACCTGCTGATTTCATATCACAACTACGGAGGGACTCCCCCGCTTGATCCGCTCGTAAGGCGGATGCTGCGCATCCCGGCGGATGGGATCAAAATCGTCACGACAGCGAGGAAGCCCTCCGATAACTATCGCGTGCTCGCGCTGGCGAGGAGCTATCCGAAGGCGCCGATGGTGCTGCTGGCGATGGGAGAGATGGGATTTTCGACCCGCGTGCTGTGTCCGGCGCTGGGAGGTTTGTACACGTACGCAGCGCCGAACGCGGCCGAAGGGACGGCGTCGGGACAAGTCAGCGCGCGGCAGCTCCGGCATTTGTACCGCGTCGAAAAATTTACGCGGGACGCGCGGATTTTCGGAGTCATTGGGGATCCCGTGCGGCATTCGATCTCGCCCGCGGTGCACAATCGAGCGTTCCAGGCCCGCCGGATCGATGCGGTCTATCTCCCGTTCCTGGTGAAGCCGGTCCAGCTCAAGGATTTTTTGATCCTGGCCGACAAGCTCCCGCTTTCCGGATTCAGCGTCACCATTCCGCACAAGCAGAAGATTCTTCGCTATCTGGATCTGATCGACCCGCTGGCACGGCGAATCGGCGCGGTAAATACGGTGTGGCGCAAAGCGGGCAAGTGGCGGGGGACAAACACAGACGTGGATGGAATTCTGGTTCCGCTCCAAAAACGGGTCCGTTTGGCGAAGACTTCGGTTCTCCTGGTCGGCAATGGAGGCGCGGCGCGCGGGGCCGCGTTCGCGCTGAGTTCTTCCGGAGCGAAGCTTTCGATCACAGGACGTAATTTGGATCGTGTAAGGGCTCTCGCCAAGGCCAGCGACGCCGAGCCGCTTTCGCGCGAGCAGGCGGAAGGGCGCATGTTCGATGTTTTGATCCATGCGACGCCATTGGGAATGACGCCGAAACTGGATCAGTGCTTCTTCGATGGACGGATTCCGTCAAACCTCGTTTTCGAGATGGTGTACAACCCTGCCGAGACGCTGCTGGCGCGCAAGGCGAAGGACCAGGGCGCTGAGGTCATTCCGGGGCTCGAGATGTTTATCGAACAGGCCGTCCGGCAATTCGAAGTATGGACCGGCGAGACCGCGCCGCGATCGGTGATGGACAAAGCGGCACTCGAGGCGCTGGCCCCGGCTCATGCCGCGGGAGCCTAGCGGCTATTGATGGCTCGCCTGGTAGTGCTGGCCAAGCAGGTCGAGCCCGAAGTCGCCATCAAAGTCACGCCAGACAGTGTGGATGTGATTCGCGTTGTTCTGCGTATCGTCGTACTCGATCAGAAAGGCGGAAGTCTGGACGCGATAATAATGAGGTTCGCCGGGTTCGATTCCGCCGGACCAGGCGAAGAACAGGCCCGCCTGTGTTTTCTTATACTGCTCCATGCGCCACTCGGCGATCTGGGGCGGGAAATTGGAAGCGTAGCAGGAGATCAGATCGGTTAAAAGATCCCTCTGCTTTGCAGTCATTTTCGAAAACGGCAATCCATTCGGCTGGCCGGAGAGCGCGGCCTTTCGCGAATCGAACGTAATGATCTCTTTGTACGCGGTCTTATCGACGATCGCGATCGCGCGCTGAGCGTCGTTCAACGATTTGATCAATGCCCGGCCCACTTCCTCCTCACGGCGAAGCGCGCGCAAGCCAGCGCGAGGACCCTCGCGAACCTCCGCCGGATTCGCGCCGAAGAAGTTCGGACTGGACGCGACGCGGCCGTTGACGATGGTGAAGTTCAGGCTGATGTGGTGGCCTTCGAAACGATATCCCCACGTGCCTTGATCCGTGGGCTCGCCGAAAATCGAGACGTAATATTTTTCGGGATCGCGTTCGGGACCCTTGCCCTTCTCGATATCCTTCAGAACCTGATCAAGGCTCATGATCGTATGCGCCTTGATGACGCCTTGCTGCGATAACCCGGCAGACAGGAGCGCCTCAGCCAGATGCTTCTGGGCCGATGTCATTTCCCGCAGGGCGACGCCTTTGCGCTCCAGCGGAACGAAGTGCCAGTTCATGCGTTCTTCGTCCTGAAAGGAAAACATTGTCCGCGCGCGCTGCTCCGGCGTGAGCGAGGCGAGGTAAGCCTTGGCGGCGTCGGTCATGACGCTGATGGATTGGGTTCGCTCGTAAGCGGCGATCAATATTCCGAGAGATATAACGATCAGACCGACACGGATTGCGTTTCGCATGGCAGAAACAGTCTATCACCGCGCGATTTCCCGTAAAATGGCGGCCAGCGCTTTACGGAAATCGGCCGGCGTATAGATGTCGAAAAGATGGGGCTGAAGGGGCTTCAGCGTGTGCTCCAATTGATCGATCAGCAGCCGGGGCATCGCCGCTGCCTCCGGAATACTCCCGCCGCGGTCCAATGGTTGCTGATTGGCGATGATTGCGGAAGGAATCACGATCTGAAATCGCAGATAGAACACGAGGCCCTTGGACCTTTCGACCGGCCGCATTTCCTGGCGGCTCGAAAAAGAAGCTGGCGCAGTCAACACGATTAGCACGGGACGTAGATCACCGTCCGCAGCAGTTCGGCGCAAAGCCTGGTCGATGAAGAATTGAGCGTTCTGCCCGCGGTCGCGAAGCGATTCCGCGTCGATCTTGTTGGGATTGTCAGATTCGAGCGCTGATTTCATCGCCAGCCAATCGACGCGCTTGAGGGCGCGCTGCTCGTAGCTGACGCGCCGGCGCCCCACATCGATGAGAGAGAGATTCTTCGATCCGTTTCGCAGCTCCATCTCGGAAAGAATCTTCAAGGCGGGGATGATCGAATCCATACTGCGGCCGTAGGCGCGCCCCTGGCGCCGAGACATCTCAGTGGGGGAGACGTTCGCGAGTAATTCAATTCGGACCGGCTGCTCATTCTGGACTGGGAGAAACATCTGCCCGCGTTCCTCGGGAAGAAACCACCGGTCAGGAGCTTCGGGCACGTCGATAAACTCTACCGGGGGCATTTTCTTCCACGCATCGGGCAGCGGATCGTTGCCGAGGGGAGCGACATGCAAGGTTCGATGCACGACGCTGGCCTCTCCGCTGGCCGGGTCGATTGCCGCGATCGAGACGCGATAATCGCCGGGAAGTATGAACGCCTGCACGGAACATTCGAGTTCATGGCTCGCCGTCGCGCTCCTGTAATTCTCGAGATCGACGCGCGTCTGAGTCCAATGTGGATCTCCTGCCGCGCCGGTAAACCGCGCGATGAAACGAAACTCGCCCTTGCCATTGCGCCTGGCGATCTCCTTACCATCCACACGAATCGAGATCCGGGTAAACAGGCGCTGAAAATTCGAGAGCACGGGCTGGGGGACAGTAACGGCCCATTTCAGATCCGATCGTTCCGGCCCTGTGAGCAGGCGGTCCAATGCGCGATCTTGCGCTTGGGAGGAAACAACGATTGCCAGAAGCAGGAAACCCCGCGCGTGCATCGATAGGGGAACGATAGCGCGGCGATCTTGGCGGGCGCAAGGTCTGGCACGACCAGCCGCTAACCGACGTCGCCGAGCATCGACTTCAATTTCGCGTGGCCGGACCGGCTGACGGGCAACTGCGTTCCATCGATGAGGACGGCGACCCGGCTGTCCTTCGTATACGGCTCGATTCTTGCGATTCGTTCGAGGTTCACGATGTATGACCTGTGAATCCGGACGAATCGTTTCGGATCGAGCTGTGTTTCGATGCTCGAAATGGTCTGCTGCTTGAGGTAGTTCTTCTTTTCGCTGCGGAGCGCGATGTAATCGTCTTGCGCCTCGACGTAGTCGAGTTTGTCGATGGGAATAATGTGGACCTTGGTCCCGTCCTTCACGACAATGCGTTCCAGCTTCTGCTCCGGCGGACGAGCGGCGGCCGAAAGCTCGGGCGCGGAAATTTTCGGCGCCGGTGGAGGTCCTCCGAGCCGCTGCCGCACCCGCTCCAAAGCTTTCCTGAAGCGATCCTCGCTAAAGGGTTTCAACAGGTAATCGACGGCGTTCGCATCGAATGCGCGCATCGCGTACTGGTCGTAGGCGGTGACAAAAATCACGGCGACGCCGGGATCGATCAGTTCGAGGACCTCGAACCCGTCGAGTTTCGGCATTTGCACATCGAGAAATACCAGGTCCGGCTTGCGTTCGCTGACCGCTTTCACGGCTTCAAACCCGTTGGCGCATTCGGCCACCACTTCGATCCCTCCGGCCCGAGCGAGATATTCGCGCAGCAAGTACCGCGCCAATTCTTCATCATCGACAATCACGGCGCGGATCGCACCCGAGCGCGGACGTTCGCCGTGTCCTCGCTCCATGCTCTGCAAGTCGATCTGCAACTCGCGGGCGGATTGATAGCGCCGGCCGGGATCCTTTTCCAGGCATTTCCGCACGACACGCTCGAATTCTTCGGTGAGATCGTAATTGAGCCGGACCATGGCTTCGGGCTGCGCGTTGAGAATTCGAGCAAGAGTTTCCTGCGCCGTCGCGGCGGTAAACGGGAGCTTTCCGGTCGCCATGCGATACAACACGACGCCCATGCTGAAAATGTCGGAGCGGTGATCCACTTCATGTCCCAGCGCCTGCTCCGGACTCATATAAGACACGGTGCCGAGGACCACGCCGCCGCTCGTCATGAATTGTGTGGCGATCTGGCTGCCGGTCGAATCTTTGGATTCGGCGACGTACTTTGCCAGTCCGAAATCGAGCACCGTGACATGCCCGCGAGCATTGATCATCAGGTTCGCGGGCTTGATGTCGCGATGGACAATCTTGCGCGCGTGCGCTGCTTCGAGCGCGTCGGCGATCTGGGCCCCGATGGCGAGGATCTGCGTCATCGGCATGGCATCCCCGGTGAGCCGCGCCTCCAGAGTCTCGCCTTCGATATACTCCATCGCCAGGAAATGCGATCCGCCGGATTCGCCGATCTCGTAAATGTGCGCCGCGTTTGGATGGCTCAACGCCGAAGCGAGCCGCGCTTCCTGAAGGAATCGGGCAAGCCGTTCGGCATCATCGGCGACTTCGGGAGGCAGCACCTTCAGCGCGACTTTGCGATGAAGACGCGTGTCCTCTGCGAGAAAGACCTCGCCCATTCCACCGGCGCCGAGCTTTGAGAGAACCCGGTAGTGGGCGAGATGATTCATTCCGCTCTCCGGCATGGCACGACCATTTCCGCCCGAAATTGATTCTTTACCGATTGCGCCGTAAGTTTCGCCTCAGGCCCGAAACGCGTTTCGAGCCTGCTGCGAACGTTGCGCAACCCGAGACCATGCCGCCGCGGCGCGGGCGATTCCGGATCGAATCCGTTTTCAACGCTCACCTGGAGATGTCCTTCGTTCACTCGTCCCTCGACCTTGATTGTGCCTCCATCGACCAGTGTCGCAATGCCGTGTTTAACCGCGTTTTCGATTAACGGCTGCAACACCAGAGGAGGCACCATGCATTCCGAGCAGGAGTCCTCCACATTCATCTCTACGCGCAGTCGAGCCCCGAAGCGTACCTGTTCCACTTCGAGATACGTACGCGCGAGCTGCAACTCGTCTCGCCAGGGGATGCTCTCCCTCTCCCCCAATCCAAGTGTGTTGCGGAGGAAATCCGACAGCCTGATGCACATCTCCCGCGCGCGAGCCGGATCGACCGTTGTCAGGGCCGTGATCGAGTTGAGGCTGTTGAACAGAAAGTGAGGATTGATCTGCGCCTTTAAAGCCCGCAGTTCGGCGTCACGAGCCTGGACTTCCGCTTCCCGCGATTGTTGCACGGCCCGCAGCATATAGTGGAGCGCGACGGAAAGGGAATACAGCAGCAGCCCGACCACGATCAAATGCGGAATCTCCGGACGCAGCCGTGGCACCGCATCCAGGAGATACGCGATAAAACGCGCCATTTCCACCCAGATCGCGGCCGCGAGAATCGCAGCGCCGATGTGATTCGCAAACAGCTTGAGCGAATTCGGCGTAAACAGCGGGATCTGCCGGCACATGTACCACGGCGTCAGGCAGACGAACGCATAGAACAGACAGATCGGCTGAGAGATCATCAGCGCCTCTCGCCAGGTGAGCGTTCCGGGCGAGCGCAACAGTCCGGCCAGAACGACCCCAAGGAAAATCCACAGGATCAGGTACGCCGTAAACCATCTGCGGGCAAAGATCGGATGCATGGCGCTAGTTCTTGATGCTCACTCCGCCGAAAACGGCGGCGCCTGTGATGATCAGTTCGGGATGCTTCGTGTCGCCGGTCACGGGCTGAATCGTCTCGTCGGAGTACCCCCCGAAGATGCCAGTCCCTCGCGCAATTACGCGCCACGTTTCCGGCACACGGATTTCGATTCCGCCGAAAATTGCGTTCGCCTCGATAAAGACCTGGCCGAGTTTTGTGTCGGCTTTGCGCAGATCGAGCTCGACGCCGCCGAAAACAACCAGCGCTTCCCCGCCCTCAAACTCCTGTGTCTCGATCCGGCGTTTGGCGCCGCTGAAGATGTGATCTTCCTTAAACGAGTTGCGAAGGTCCCCAAGCGGTGGACGGCCCGGTCTTGGCGCCGCGCCGGCGGACCCCGAAGTAGCCGCTGCGCCGCCGTCGCTCCAAAGGTCCCACGCGCGATTTCCCTCAAAGGCTCGGATCAGGAGGCCGAGCCCGATCGCAATCAGCATCACGGGCCAGAAATATGCCCACACCGTGCCATGGAGCAGTCCCAAATTCTTCAGCAGAAAAACTCCACCGACGAACATCACGACCGTGCCGAAAATCCGGCCGCCCGTATCCCACGCGGTGAGTAATCGCGATCCGCCGAAGACGATCAGGATGACCGGCCAGAAATCCCAAATGTCCTCGAAGATGACGATGTTCAGGTTTTGCAGAAGCAGCAGTACGCCGATTCCCGCAAGCAGCGCCCCGACTAACAATCCTCCGAACGGATTTTGATGCCTGTACACGCGTGCTTGCCAACGCATTCTGCGCCTCTCCATCCTGGCTTCCCAGCGTTGGCGACGGCGGTCCATATGCTCGCTAATGCGGTCGTGGACTTCCTGCCGGATTTGTTCACCCAGGTCGTCGCCGGGCCGTCTCGGCCGGCCGCCTGGAGTTTGATCTGCCATCGCCTCTGCCCTTCCGTAGCGATGTTAGCAAGCTTATTGGGCGGGTCTATAAAAAATTCGGCGAATGGCAGGTGAAGGCCGGTGAATTGCGGGGCAAGCCCCCGACGCTTGCCCCGCGGCGGAGGAATGGTTACTTCTGCACTTTTTCGTTGTGCTTATCCCTATAAATTTCTTTACTCAGATGGTTCTGCTGACGATTGATTTGCGCCTTTTCCTTGTTCGTCAGGTTTCCGCCGTTTGCCTTCCGGTCCGCGCGGGTCTCCTTGTTGAGCTTGGCTTCCTGCTTCTCGATATGGGCGGTTTCGCCCGCCGTCAGAGATCCGTTTTTCACGCCGTTCGCAATGCGCTGCTGCTGGTTCTCTTTGCGATCCTTGATCACGTCATCCGCAAAGGACATCCCCGCCAGCAGACTGCCCAGAATCATGTTTAGAACAATTCGCTTCATTTTTCTTTTTTCCTTTCCTCAGAACTTCTCACCTTCTGAACTGTTCAGCGCAGACAAAGGTTGGAAGTCGCGCCGGGACCGGTTAAATTCCGCTCATCTGAAGAAGGATTAATTGAGCGCATGAACAGCCGTTCATGGGCGCTAGACCTTGTAGGCGATCAGTACGATCGATTGCCCCACGGGAAGCGAGCCTCCGGATCCGATCCATCCCGCTTCCATCCGCAGAGGAAGGTACAGCAGCCGATCGAGCCATGAAGGAACAGGATGCACCCCGCTCTGCGGCTCCTGTTTGGTCAGCGGCTCCCAGACTCGAAACTTGAATAGTGCTACAGGAAACAGCAGCGAGTTCGCGTACGTCGATCGCGCGATTTGAAATCCGGCCCGCTCCAATGTATCGACCAACTCCGAGCGAGTGAAGCGCTGGACCTCATGCACGAAATCGGAATGACGGCTGCGCAGAATTTCGAGCGCAGCGGCCCGCACGACGAGCATTCCACCCGGACGAAGCACGCGCGCAAATTCCGCAAACGCGCTTTCCTCCTCGCCGCGATCCAGGTGGACGATCACGTCGATGCTGAGCACTGCGTCGAACGATGCGGATTCAAACGGCAGCGCGACTACGTTCCCTTGCACCAGGCGGCCAATTCCCGACTTGCTCGCATAGCCGAGCCCGTCCGCATCGCCGTCCAGCGGGAACATCGTCCACTTGTATCGTTCGGCCAGTAGCCGCGAAAGATATCCTGTGCCGCATCCTGCCTCCAGGACGCGATCGAAACGCCGCCGCTTCGCAACCGGATCGAGCAGGCCGAACAAGATGTCGCGCATGCCGCGATACCACCACAGGTCCCGTTCAGCCGCCGCGATATTAGCGAACTCGGCCGGATTCATCATGCGAGCGGACAAACGCCCTCACCTCTTCTTCTAGCCCGGGTGTGCAGGCCACTGCGCTTCCGCCATAGATGGTCCGCGCCCCGCTCAAATCGAAAAAGACGGAGCCCGCTTCTTCGAGGATTACCTGGACGGCGGCCAAGTCCCAGGCCGCAACCTTCGGCTCGATCCAAACATCCGCCTCCCCCGCCGCCACCATGATCGCGTCTGGAGTGCCCCCCAGGCACCGAAAGGCGCAAAACTTCGAGGTCCAATCGATCAGCCTGGAGGTGAACTCCATCTCGCGAATGCGATTCAGGCTGTTCACCGACAACACCGCGAGTCTTGGATCGCGGACCGATGAAACGCGCAGCCGCGTATCGTTACGAAAAGCTCCGCAGCCTCGCGAGGCCCAGCATGTCTGGCCAAGCATTGGCATGTGCACCACGCCTGCGACAACATCGCCCTCGCGCTCCAGGCCGATCAGAACGCTCCAAAGAAGATTGCCTCGAACAAAGTCCCGAGTTCCATCGATCGGGTCGATAATCCACCGGCGCCCGCTTCTCGAGACCTTCTGCGATCCTTCCTCGCCGAGAATCCCGTCCTCGGGAAATGCCTCTTCCAGGGTTCTGGCGATCAACTGCTCCGATTCCCGATCGGCAACGGTAACTGGTGATTCGTCGGCTTTCATCTCCGCCCGAACTCCGGCGGCCTGGTGCTTCAGGGCCAATTTCGCCGACTCTTCGGCCACTTTCCTAGCGACGGCGATCTCTCGGGCGAGCATCATTCATTGGCATGGTAGCATTGAGCCGGATGAGCGCTCGCAATCACGTTAGGACCGTATTTTCAGTGCTCGACGAGACCGCTTCGGCCCACAGCGGAGGCATCGCTTTACAGCAACCCATGGGAGGCGGGAAGACTCGGGACTGGACCTGGAGCGAATACCGGGATCAAGTCCGGCAAATCGCGGTCGGACTGCGGGAGATCGGCATCGCGAAAGGCGAAATCGTCGCGTTGCAGTCGGAGACGCGGGCGGAGTTCTATCTGGCGGACCTGGGTATCATGTCGTGCGGCGCGGTCGCTGCGGCGCTTTACACGAGCCTTCCGTTCTCCGATCAAGCTCGAACGTTGAAGGCCTCCGACGCGCGCTTCGTTTTCGTCGAAGACATCAAAACGATGCGCGGTCTTCAGAGCGCGGGCGGAGACGCGCAATGGATTCTTCTCACCGGCGAGTCTGAGGGTCTGCTCACGCTCGAACAGATTCGGGCCAAGGGCGAACAGCGTCTCCGCGAAGATCCTCAGGCTTTCGAACGAATCCGCGCGGAGGTGAACGCCTCCGACACCGCGATCCTCTATATGACGTCGGGCGCCACGGGCGAGCCAAAGATGGGCCTGGTCACACACCGGGCCCTGGTTGCGAATATGGATCACGCGCCCGACGTCCTGCCGATCACGCCGTCCGACATCACGATCGCGTTTCTCCCCTCGGCGCACATTGCGCAGCGCGTCGTCGTCGAACTCGTCCCCATCCGCCAGGGCAGCACCGTCTATTTTTCCGAAGGACTCTCGAAGCTCCCCAGCGAAATCCGCGCGGTGCGCCCGACGTTTTTTCTCGCGCCCCCGCGCGTGTGGGAGCGCGTTTATTCAAACATCTCCGCGGAGATCAAGAAGCGGCCCGCCGCGATTCGAAAACTTTTCTATCTCGGCCTCGGCGCCGGATCCGAGGCCAGCCGCCTCCGCCAGGCCGGAAAGCCGATCCCGGCGGCGATGCGCCTGTCTTTAAAATTTTTCGACCGCGTGGTGTTCAAAAAAATTCGCGACCGCCTCGGCGGACGTCTGCGGATCGCCGCGTCCGGCGCGGCTCCGCTGGGTAAGGATCTCGCGGAATTTTACGCCGCCATCGGCATGCCGCTCGCCGAAGGATACGGACTCACCGAAGGCGGCGTCATCGCGCTCAATCCGCTCGATCGCCCCAAGTCTGGAAGCATCGGCAAACTGCTCCCCGGAATCGAGGCTCGTATCGAAGATGACGGCGAGCTTCTCGTCCACGGCCCAACGATCTTTTCCGGCTACTACAAAGATCCCGAGGCGACCGCTGCCGTACTCCGCGATGGATGGCTCGCCACGGGCGACATCGCCGAAGTGGACTCGGAAGGCTACTGGTATATTACGGGCCGTAAGAAGGAACTTATCGTTTCGTCCAACGGGAAAAAAATTTATCCCGCCCGCATCGAAGTTCTGTTCAAGCGCGAGCCTGCCATCAATCAGGTTCTCCTCATCGGCGACCGCATGCCGTATGTCACCGCGCTCTTCACGGTCAACGGAAAGCTCGAAGAGCACCGCGCGCAGGTCGAGCAGGCGGTGAAGGACGTCAACAGGCAGCTCGCCTCCTTCGAACAGATAAGAAAGTTCAAAATTCTCGAGAAGGAATTCTCGATCGAAAACGGCGAAGTGACGCCGACGATGAAAATCCGACGCAACCGTGTTCTTGAGAACTATCGTTCGCTTGTCAGTGAGATGTACATGGGCAAGGACGTCGATTGAAGCGTTGGCTGAAGATCATCGCGGGAGTTCTGCTGGCGATCTTCGCGGGCGTTGCCTTCAACTTCACCCGCCACGATCTCGAGGTCGCCGAAATCGACGGCGAAATTCGCAAGTCCGCGCCCGGCGATTTCGTAAAAACCTCCGCAGGCTATGTTCATTACGAATTCGCCGGGCCCGAAAATGGCCGGACCGTGGTTCTCATCCACGGATTCGCCGTTCCCTACTATCTCTGGGCGGGAACGTTCGAAACGCTCGGCGCCGCGGGATTCCGCGTTCTCCGCTACGACCTGTTCGGCCGCGGCCTCTCCGACCGCCCCGACGTCAAGTACGACGCCGATCTCTTCGACAGGCAATTGTTCGAGCTGCTCAACGCGCTCCACATTACCGGCCGCCTCGATCTGGCTGGCGCATCCATGGGCGGGCCGATTCTCGCCACGTTTGCCTGCCGCCATCCCGATCGCGTCCGGACTCTGACGTTTTTCGACCCTGGATTCTCGCACGGGCAGCGGATTCCCGCGAAACTCAAAATACCGCTCCTCGGCGAATATACAATGGCCGTCGACCTCGCTCCCAGCCTTCCTGACGCCCAGAAGAACGATTTCGTGCATCCCGACCGCTTTCCCGATTGGCCTGATCGCTTCCGCCCTCAAATGCGATTCAAAGGATTTCGCCGCGCGATTCTTTCGACGTTGCGCTATTATCTTCCGGCGGACTGGTCGAAAGACTTCGCCTGCGTCGGCCAGGGAACGGCACCCGTCCTCCTGGTCTGGGGCAAAGCCGATCGTGATGTCCCCTTCGAGACCAGCCGCGAAGTCCTGGCCGCGATCCCGCGCGCTCAGTTTCTGCCCGTGGACGATTCCGCGCATGTCCCCTTTCTGGAACATCCGGAAATCGTAGATCCCGCCTTCGTCAACTTTCTTCTTGCGCATTAGTCGGGCAGGCTTGCGGCATGCGGCGGCATTTTTGCTCGCCCTCGCCCAAAGACAAACTTCTCCCCGCTGGCTCGACCACCGGAGCCGAGTGAAGAAACTTCACGCGTCCATCGCACCGGGCAACTTACAATGAAGTGTGTCCTATCCCGTTACGTTAATCCCCGGCGATGGAATCGGTCCCGAGGTCTCACAGGCCGCGCGTCGCGCCGTCGACGCCACCGGGGTCAAAATTGATTGGGAAGTCGCCGAGCTGAATCCCGATATCATCCGCAGCACAGGCCAGTCGCTTCCCAAGGAGGTTCTCGATAGTCTGGAACGCACGACGGTCGGCTTGAAAGGCCCGGTTACGACGCCGGTCGGCGAAGGTTATACCAGCGTCAACGTCGCCCTTCGAAAGCGCCTCGATCTGTTTGCGAACGTCCGTCCGGTTCGATCGCTCCCCGGCGTCATCACGCGCTTTCAGGACGTCAAGATCGACATGATCATCTTTCGTGAAAACACGGAGGATCTCTACTCCGGGCTTGAGCACGAAGTCGTCAAGGACGTCGTGACCAGCCTGAAGGTGATTACTCGCGCCGCTTCCTCGCGCATCGCCGAGTACGCGTTCAAGTTCGCCGCCGACGCCGGACGCAAAAAAGTCACCGCGATTCACAAAGCGAACATCATGAAGCTTGCCGACGGCCTGTTCCTTCGCTGCGCACGCGAAGTCGCCGCCCGCTATCCGCAGATCGAATACAAAGAATTCATCGTCGATAACGCCGCGATGCAACTCGTCATCCGCCCCGAACAGTTTGACGTTCTGCTCCTGCCCAACCTCTATGGCGACATCGTCTCCGATCTCGCCGCGGGATTAGTCGGCGGGCTGGGAATCGTCCCTGGCGCGAACATGGGCGAGAATCACGCCGTCTTCGAAGCTGTCCACGGATCAGCCCCGGACATTGCAGGCAAAGGCATCGCCAACCCGACGGCGATGATGCTCTCCAGCGTTCTGATGCTCATCCACCTCAAGGAGCTCTCGGCCGCGACCCGTCTCCAGGCCGCGGTGGAAACCGTCTACGCCGAGCGGAAGCACTTGACCCGAGACGTGGGCGGCACAGCTTCAACCGGCGAATTTACCGAAGCAGTCATCGCCCAATTGTAGCCTTGGGTGGCGACACCGCCGTTACAACCCCTTCTTCGCCAGATACTCGGCCAGGTCCACAATCCGCATCGAATAACCCCACTCGTTGTCGTACCAGGCAACGACCTTGACGAGATTCCCATCCAGGACTTTGGTCATCTCCGAGTCGACAATAGAACTGTTCGGATTGTGCATCATGTCCGTCGAAACCACCGGATCTTCCGTGTACGCGAGAATCCCCTTCATCCCGCCCTCCGCACACTGTTTCAGGGCCGCATTTACAGCCTCTCGCGTGGTGGGCTTCGACACCACCGCGACGAGATCCACCACGCTGACATTCGGCGTTGGAACGCGCATGGCATAGCCGTCGAGCTTGCCCTTCAGCTCCGGCATCACCAGCCCGATCGCTTTCGCGGCGCCTGTCGTCGTCGGGATCATGTTGATCGCCGCCGCGCGCGCCCGCCGCAGATCCTTGTGCGGAAAGTCCAGGACGTTCTGATCGTTCGTGTAGCTATGGATCGTCGTCATCGATCCCTTCTCAATCCCGAACGCATCATGCAGCACCTTCACCACGGGAGCCAGACAGTTGGTCGTGCACGAAGCGTTTGAAATGACGTTGTGCCGCGCCGGATCGTACGCGTTGTGATTCACGCCCAGCACAATCGTGATATCTTCATTCTTCGCCGGAGCCGAAATAATCACCTTTTTCACGCTTCCGCGCAGGTGCTTCGAAGCATCTTTCGCGTCCGTGAACTTTCCTGTGGACTCGATGACGATCTGCGCTCCGAGTCCCGGAAAATCGATCTCCGCCGGATCTTTGGTCGCGAAAACCTTGATCTTCCTGCCGCCAACGTGGATCGAATCCCCGTCGGCCTTCACATCTTCGCGCAGCGGCCCCAGGATCGAATCGTACTTGAGCAGATGCGCCAGCGTCTTGGTATCCGTCAAATCGTTTGTCGCGACGAACTCGATATTCGGGTTGTGCATCGCCGCCCGAAAAACGTTCCTTCCGATTCGTCCGAAGCCATTAATTCCGACTTTTATGGGCATAAAATCCAGTCTAACGCGCGTCTGGTACCATTCGCTTCTATGAGATTGTTTTTGACGGTTATCGTTTGCGGCGCCGTCATCGGCGCGCTCAACGGGCAGAGCCTGACGGAGAAATATCGCGCCACGGCGGACCGCCTGATCGACGCCGCACTCGCCGATAACGGCGGCTACGAGAAACTCGCCTACCTCACTGATCGCATCGGCAATCGCCTCAGCGGATCCGAATCGCTCAACCGGGCCATCAAATGGGCCGAAGAAACGATGAAGCGCGACGGTCTCAGCAATGTCCGCACGATTCCCGTCAAGGTCCCCCATTGGGTTCGCGGAGCCGAATCCGCTCGCCTGATTGCTCCCGAAAACAAGCCGCTGCACATGCTTGGCCTCGGCATGAGCGTCGCGACTCCCCCCGGCGGCATCACCGCGGATGTCGTCGTCGTCAACGATTTCGACGAACTCGCCAAACTTGGACCGGAAGGCGCTAAAGGCAGGATCGTTCTCTACAATGCGGCCTACAAAGGGTACGGACAAACCGTCATCTATCGATCCGCCGGGCCTTCGCGCGCAGCAGCGCTAGGAGCTGCCGCCGTTCTCGTCCGCTCGATCACTCCGCTCGCCATGCAGATTCCGCATACCGGCGCGCTCACCTACGACGACGCGCTGCCCAAAATTCCCGCCGCCGCAATCTCTCTCGAAGACTCCATGATGCTCGCCCGATTCGCCGCGCAACACATCCCGATCAAAGTTCATCTCGAAATGTCCGCCCACATGGAGCCCGACGCCGACAGCTTCGACGTGATGGGCGAAATCCCGGGCCGCGAGCATCCCGAAGAAATCGTCGTCCTCGGTGGCCACATCGATTCCTGGGACGTCGGCCGCGGCGCGCAAGATGACGGATCAGGCATCATCGCCAGTCTACAGGCGGTCGCCTTGATCAAGAAACTCGGCCTTCAGCCCCGCCGGACAATCCGCGTCGTCTTCTGGGTCAATGAAGAGAACGGTGGCCGCGGAGGCGAAGCGTATCGAACCTGGGTCGGCGATAAAATCGCGAACCACGTCGCCGCAATTGAAATGGATGGAGGCGCCGAAACTCCGCGCGGCTTCGGTTATGGAAGCGGCGGAGAAGGCGGTCGAAACGGCCGGAATCGCGGCTCTTCCGCTTCGCCCGACCCTGCATCGGTCGCGATGCTCAAAGAAATCGGCAAACTGCTCGACCGTATCGGCGCAGGCGAAATCACCGCGGGCGGAGGCGGATCAGATATCTCTCCGCTCATTCGCGACGGCGTGCCGGGTCTCGGCGAACGGACCACGGGGGCCCACTACTTCGACTGGCACCACACCGAAACCGACACGCTGGATAAGGTCGATCCAGAGGACTTCCGCAAGAACATCGCGGCCCTCGCCGTCATGTCCTACGCTCTCGCCGACATGCCGGGCCGTCTCGCCGGCTCAAGACAATAAGGCTCGTTCAAGCTGATTGACGGCTTAACTGATAATCCGCTTCCGCACCGCATACAAAATAAGCTCCGCAAAACTGTGCAAATTGAGCTTATCTTGCAGATTCCGGCGATGGGTCTCCACCGTATACAAGCTCAAATTCAACAACGATGCGACTTCTTTATTGGACTTTCCCTCCGCCAGCAACTGGAGAATCTCCCTCTCCCGCGACGTCAGTAACTCATAGCTATCCTCAACCCCGCGCATCCTGATCTCGCGGACGTAATCCTCCACCAGCATCCTGCTGATCTCGGGGCTAAAAAACGTCTTCCCCCCGTGCACCGCTTTAATCGCTTCGATCAAATCGCCTTCCGCGGAATCTTTCAGCAAATATCCCTTCGCGCCAGCTTTCAATGCGCGCAAAACGTAACCCTCGTCGGAATGCATGCTCAAAACGACCACCGCAGTCTGCGGCCGCAACGCCAGAATCCTCTGCGCCGCCTCGATTCCGCTTAGATTCGGCATCGCGACGTCAAGAACAACCACGTCGGGATGATTCGCCTCTGCCTGCTCTACTGCCTGCCGTCCGTCCGCCGCTTCGCCGACGACCTTGAACTCAGCCTGGCTCTCCAGCAGCAGCCGCAGGCCGCGGCGGACAACGTTGTGATCGTCAGCTAACAGGATGCGAATCTGGCTCACTCACGTCCTCGCTCGAAATTCGATTTTTCATCGGCAATTCAACAACAACGATCGTTCCGCCACCGGGCACGGAATGGACGCTGCACGTCCCATCGAGCCGCGCCACTCGCTCCTGCATCCCCAGCAGGCCCAGTCCCTTCACCTGCCGGCTGTCGAATCCCTGCCCGTCATCCTGGACCGTCAGCGTCAATCGATCGTTTTCCTGATGCAGCCTGATCCGCACCATCCGCGCCCGGGCATGATCCGCGCAATTGTGCAGCGCCTCCTGCACCACTCGATAGATGCACGTCTTGTACTCGTCCGGAAAATCGTCCGCGTTCAAATCCGTGGCCACGCTCACTTCCATCGACGTCCGCTTCGAAACCTCCCGAGCCTGCCACTTTAGCGCCGGAACCAGGCCTAAATCATCGAGCATCGAAGGCCGAAGCAGCAACGCCATGTTGCGGACCACACGAATCGTCTCTTCAATCAGCGCTTTGATCGTCTCGACTTGACTTCGCGACTGCTCCACCGGCTTCGACGCCAATCCCGTCGATAGATTTCTCAGCTCGATCAACACCGCCGATAGCGATTGGCCCACCTCATCGTGCAACTCGCGAGACAGTGCCCGGCGTTCCATTTCCTGCGCTTGAACCAGCCGCGCCGAAAGGTCCTTCAACTGCTCTCGAGCTTCCGCCGCTTCTTCATATCGAACCCGCGCCTGGTGTTCCGACCGCAATATCCGCCTGGTGCTGAACGCCGCAAGCCCCAGCCCCAACGCGACCGCAGCCAGAATCGTCACCGCGAGCCGCTTCTGGAAATCGCTGAGCAACCCCACCACCTGATCGTTTCGTGCATTGAGCTGTTGCTCGTTGATCGCCGCAATCTGATCTGCAATCGCCAGCATGTTCTGCCGCCGCGGAAAAACTTCGTCCCGCAGAAATTGATAACCGAACCGCCGCCGCTCAGCGGCACTCCATCCAAAAACCGGTTCCAGGATTTTCCAATACCCCACCAGCTCCGACCGGAGCGCCGTATAGTGCTTCACTTCCTCCGGCGCAAGCTGCCGCCCATACGATTCGAGCGCCGCCTCCATATGCGCTCGAACCTGCCCGAGATTTACGCGATAGGTTTCCGCCCGCTCCGATTCCGGCTCCAGCAGATAATCGCGCACGTACGTCCCCGATACATACACATCCGACCGTATCTCATTCAACACGCGATTCTGAAACAGGAACTGCTGCCTGATCCGATCGTCGTTCGTCCGAAAATTTCGAAGCACCCGCAGCGAATCGATTCCGGCAATCGCGATGATTCCGATCAAGCTCCCAAACCCGAAGGCGAGCGCGACCCGGCTGCTGTTTTCCCGCATCTAATGACAGCCTATCCGAACTTTGTACGTAAAGGCTCCTTCTACTCGACAAATGGTTCAAAAAATACCAACTTCCCGGTATCATGAGTAGCTATTGATCCGAATCGGCACTTCCGGCTGGAAATACAAAGATTGGGAAGGCATCGTCTACCCTAAACCTAAACCGCGTGGGTTCGACGAGCTGGAATTCATGTCGCGCTACTTCACCGCGATCGAAATCAACACATCCTACTACGGCCCGCCGCGAGCGTCTTCCGCGAAGAAATGGCTGGAAAGCGTCGCCGCAAACGCCGCATTTCGATTCACCGCGAAGCTATATCATTCCTTCACCCACGAACGCAGCCCCGCCCCCAACGATGAGAAGGATTTCAAAGACGGCTTCGCGCCAATCGCCGAAGCGGGACGATTCGGCGCGCTCTTGATGCAATTTCCGTGGTCGTTCAAAAATTCTCCTGAAAACCGCGAGTACCTGATCGGATTGGGCCGCCGCTTCCGCGAATACCCGCTGGTGCTCGAGGTACGCCATGCGACCTGGACAAATCCTGAAGTGCTCGATCTCCTCGCCGAACTCGGCGTGGGCCTGTGCAACATCGATCAGCCGCTATTCCAGCGCTCCATCAGGCCCGGCGCGGAAGTCACCTCGCCGATCGGCTATATCCGTCTCCACGGACGCAACTATAAAACCTGGTTCGACGAGAAAGCCGACGTTCGCGAGCGCTACGACTATCTCTATCCCGCCGGAGAACTGGAACCCTGGGTAGCCCGAATCAAACAGGTCGCGAGCAAAACGAAAGAAACCTATGTCATGAGCAACAACCACAACCTGGGAAAAGCAGCGGTGAACGCGATCGAGCTGTGCTCGATTCTGAAGGGCGAACCGGTTCCCGCGCCGGCTTCTCTGGTCGAATACTATCCGGAGTTACAGGACTTCACGCTTCCGTAACTAGATCGGCGGCTGACGCAGGTGCCAGTTCGTCGCCCGCTCATATGCATGAGCCAGCGCGAGCACCCGCGTCTCGTCGAAATGGCCCCCGCTGATCTGCAATCCAATGGGCAGACCGGATTTGGTAAAGCCGCAGGGAACAGAAATCGCCGGCAGCCCGTAGACATCGAACGGAGACGTATTTCGCAACGACGACGCCGCGCCCGCCGCGGTAATATCCGATTCCGACCCCTGAATCGGAAACGGCGGCACGGGAGTTGTTGGCGTAATCAGCAGGTCGACATTCGAAAATATCGAGCCCACTTCGCGGCGCAGCCGATCCATCTCCCGGCGGCCGTTAATGTAGGCATCCGTCGTGATCCGGCTCGCCCGCGCCAGCCGATCCCGCGTCATCGGCTGGTATAGCTCGGGATTCTTAGAGAAATACGGCTGATGATATGCGTAAGCTTCCGCGGCGAGCACCGGTAAATTGCCGATCTGCGGCAATTCGACATCGCGCGCGCCAGCCGTCAACTTGCGCAGCACGGCGACGGCTTCATTCACCGCCGATTCGATCTCCGGATCGAGCTTCTCGTAAAACAGCGCCCGCGGAATCCCGAGCCGAAACGTCGACGTGCGCATGCCGATCGCCAACGTGTATTTGTCCACGGGCGCGTTGATACTGGTCGTTTCCTTCGGATCGTAGCCCGCGATCGCGCTGAGCAGCGCCGCAGCGTCTGCCACCGTCCTGCACATCGGACCAATGTGATCGAGCGACCACGAAAGCGGCACAACTCCCCGAGTACTGACTCTTCCGTAAGTCGGTTTCAATCCCGCGAGCGCGCAGTACGAGGAAGGCTGGCGAATCGAGCCGCCTGTGTCCGATCCGAGCGCCCCGTAGCACATCCGCGCCGCGACCGCCGCCGCCGATCCGCCCGACGATCCTCCGGCGACGTAATCCAGTTTCCATGGATTGTGAACAGCCCCAAAATGGCTCGGCACCGACGTCGCGCCGTACGCGAACTCGTGCATGTTCAGCTTGCCGATCAGCACCGCTCCGGCGGCTTTCAGCCTGCGCACAACCTCGGCGTCTTCCTTCGGTATCCGATCCTTGAAAACCGCGCTCGCCGCAGTTGTCCGCACGCCTTCCGTGTCGATCAGATCCTTCAACCCGATCGGAATCCCATGCAGCGGTCCACGAAGGCGTCCCGAGCGCGTCTCCGCGTCAAGTTCGCGAGCCTGATCGAGCGCCTGATCGCGCATCACAGTGATGAACGCGTTGATTCGGGGATTGTATTTTTCGATCCGCTCCAGGCACGCCTTGACCAAATCCAAACTCAAAACCTTGCGCGCCCGGATCATTCCTGACGCCTGGGAAAGCGTCATTTCCGCAAGTTCTTCCCGAGGCGCCGCATTCGCAATTGCCGCCGTAACCGCCCCCGCCAGGAAATCACGCCGGGTCGCCCTCATTTCTTGTAGACCCTCCCGCCCTTCATCGCGAAAACCACGTGCCGGAGCACCGTCACGTCCTTCAACGGATCCCCTTCGACGCCGATCATGTCCGCCTCCATCCCCGGGGCAATGGTTCCGATTTTGTCCCCGAGTCTCAGGGATTCCGCTGCCAGCGATGTCGCGGAAATAATCGCCGATTTCGTATCCTGCCCGCCCTCTTTCACGCGATAAATCGGGACTTCGATGTTGCGCCCGTGCGCGCCGGCGCGCAGAATGACCGGCTGATCCTGCGCGACGGAAAGAATTGGAAAAAGAAGCGCGAGCGCGATTTTCATGTTCTTCAGCGTAGCCTAAGCGGGCGCGATCCGCTAACCTGCATCTGATGGACTCATTTAGATTTTTGGCGGCGCCTCAGACGGCGATGCTGGCCGCAATCGACGCAGATTCCAGGCCCAAAGCGGAGATGCTGATTCAAATCGCGCCCGCAATCCGCAAGATCGTTCAGGCACGAGCCAATTAATTCGAGTGCTTCTCGGGCTTCGCCGAAAGCATTAGCTTGATGAGTTGCTCGGTTACATGCGGCTCCAAGCCTTCAGTGTGGCCTTTATCGTCGCGAACCACATCGGCGACGACCTGTCCTCCGCGGCAATGCGGATATTCGAAGATCTCCGCCGTCCCTGGACGCGGCAGCCGCCCCCATCCGGCAGATGACGGATTCTGACGCGTCGAATCGTACACGTAGCCGGCTTTCGAATCGACGACATCTGTCCTGCGCACGCGCGCTCCGCAACCGAGCTTCTGTGCCCATTCCGAGGTCGGAGGCAGACCCTTTTCATCCATTTCCTTCTGGCCTGTTTCATAGATGAACGAAAACTCGTTCCCCGGAAGCTCACGCAGCGCCGCTGCCGCCGCGCCAAGATTCGGCGTTCCGCGTCCAGCCGCCGGAGCTGGTCCGCGCGCAGCCAGATTGCTGAAGTCCCCTCGTCCAGGATTCCCGCCCAGGCGGCCGCCCGAAAGGCTGAGCCATCCGTCGACGCGTCGCCTGAAAAAATCCGTCCGGATGATCCGGTTCGACGTCATCCCGCCCTGTGAATGTCCCACCAGCCAGAATGCCTTGATGTTCTGCCTGCCGATCTGGTCGTAAATCATGGTGACGATGTTCTGAAGGTATTCGTCATCGTTCGGCGCCCAAAATTGAACGGGCGAATTCGGCGTCGCGATCACCAGACGATACTTTTCCTTGAAGTCCATCATCGGGAAGTAGTGCCGCTGCCAGTTTCCATAGGATCCGAATCCGTGCAGCGAAAGCAAAAAAGTCACTTTCTCGCCTTTCTTCAGATCGCACGGATAGTCCAGGAAGAACTTGCGATTCGTCTTAGGCTCGATCGCAGTACCCTGTTCGACGACCATCGGGCCCGGACAGTTCGCATCAGGACAGTGGCTCGGCGGCGGAGTCTGGCAGACAACGCCCGCCAGCTCCAACGGAGCGCCCTTCTTCGCATAAGCCGTTATCGCGATCGCGAATATTGCGAATAGCTTTAATGTTGGAGTTTTCATGAGAGCCGCCAACGAAAATATTACTCGCTCAGGAATTGCGCCGCAAGCTTATTGCTTGGAAAAAAATCTGTAAATCGTCGTACTCCGAAACTCCGCGCCCGGTTTCAGAACGGTGCCGGGAAAATTCGGCTTGTTGGGAGAATCGGGAAAATGCTGCGTTTCTAAACAAAATCCGGACCGCTCGGCATAAACCTGACCATCCCGTCCTTTGATCGTTCCATCCAGAAAATTTCCGCTGTAAAACTGAAGACCCGGTTCGGTAGTGATCACTTCAAGAACGCGGCCCGTCCCCGGCTCCTCCACACGAGCCGCGGTTCGCAGGCCAGCGCCATTCAGAACCCAGTTGTGATCATATCCCCGGCCAATTTTCAATTGCTCATCATCCTGCGCGATTCGCGCTCCGATCGCCGTGGCTTTTCGAAAATCGAAAGGTGTACTGGCGACGCTGCGAAGCTCACCCGTAGGAATCAGGCCCGCATCTACCGGAGTGAACCGATCGGCGTTGATCGTTAGCAGGTGCCCGAGTACGTTGCCTGATCCCTTCAGGTTGAAATAGGCATGATTCGTCAGATTCACGACAGTAGCCTTGTCCGTGGTGGCGGAATAATCGATCCGTAGTTCGTTCGCGCCGGTCAGCCGGTACGTCGCGGTCACTTTGAGATTGCCCGGATAGCCGCCCTCGCCGTCCGCGCTCAAATATGTGAGTTCGAGTCCGCCGCCCGGGAGTTCGCGTGCCGACCAGATCGCCTTATCGAATCCGTGCGCGCCACCGTGCAGCGAATTCTTCCCGTCGTTGGCGTCAAGCCTGTAATCGACACCCTCCAACGCAAATCTCGCGCCGCCGATGCGGTTCGCATACCGGCCGATTAACGCGCCAAAATAGGGCGCGGGATTCGCAATATATCCTTCGAGCGAATCGAACCCAAGCACGACGTCGGCCGTCCCTTTCCCGTCCGGCACGCGCAACGAAATCAGGCGGCCGCCGTAATTCGTAATCCTCGCGGACACCCGGCCGGTACTCAACGTATAGATCTGCACCGGCCTTCCATCCGGTAATTTTCCGAAGCCGCTGCGCGTCAGCTTTGTTTCGCCGTTCGCGACGAAAGCAGTGAAGATGAGTATCGCGGTCCGCATATCTTGTCACGAGAATCGTATAATGCGACCGTCATGAAACTCAATCGCCGCCGATTTGCCGCGCTCGCCGCCGCAGCCCCGGCGCTCGCCGCCCCGCAGCAACCCGCCGCGCCGCCGGCCAATCCCGAAGTGCGCCGCGGCACCCCACCGGAGGTTCCTCCTTTCGGAAGCCAGATCGAGTTCTCGCGCCGAGATGTGGCGCCGAAGGTCCGCGCATTCCCGATGACGCAGGTACGCCTCCTCCCCGGGCCGTTTCACGACGCCCAGGAATGGAACCGCGGCTACATGTCCCGCCTCCCGGCCGATCGCCTCGTTCGCAACTTCCGCGTCAACGCTGGACTGCCCGTTGACTCAAAACCCTTAGGCGGATGGGAGCAGCCCAACAACGGCCAGCGCCTGCATCGTGAAAGCGAGCTGCGCGGCCACTTCACCGGCCATTTTCTCTCCGCGAGCGCGCATCTCTACGCCTCCACCGGCGACCAGTCAGCCAAGGCGAAGGGCGACCAGATCGTCGATGAACTTGCCAGGTGCCAGCAGAAGCTTCCGGGCGGATACCTCAGCGCATTTCCACTCGAATTCTTCGATCGACTGGACGCGCGCGAAAGCGTTTGGGCGCCTTTCTATACCATCCACAAAATCATGGCCGGCATGCTCGATATGTATCTGCTGGCCGGAAACACGCAGGCCCTCGAAGTCGCCGAGAAAATGTCCGATTGGGCCGACCGGTGGACAGCTTCGAAGTCCGAGGCTCACATGCAGGACATCCTCGGCACCGAGTTCGGCGGCATGAACGAGGTTCTCTACAACCTCGCCGCCGCCACAAGCGAAGATCGCTGGGCCAGGGCCGGCGACCGCTTCACCAAGAAGCGCTTCTTCAATCCGCTCGCCTCGCGCCGCGACGAACTTCGCGGCCTGCACGTGAACACACATATTCCACAAGTGATTGGCGCCGCGCGCCGCTACGAAATCTCAGGCGACTACCGCTTCCACGACGTCGCCGACTATTTCTGGTACGAAGTGGTCACCGCGCGCAGCTACGTAACCAGCGGGACCAGCAACGGCGAGGGTTGGCCATCGCAGCCGCGGCAACTCGCCGCCGAGCTCAAACGCTTTACGTCCACTCAGGAATGCTGCTGTTCCTACAACATGCTCAAGCTGACGCGGCATCTCTACCAGTGGACCGCGGATCCGCGTTATTTCGATTACTATGAGCGCTCGCTCCTCAACATGCGCCTCGGCACAATCCATCCGGAAAACGGCCATACGCAGTATTACCTCTCGCTCACGCCCGGCGCATGGAAAACATTCAACACCGAAGACAATTCGTTCTGGTGCTGCACCGGCAGCGGCGTCGAAGAATACTCGAAGCTGAACGACTCCATCTACTGGCACGACGACGAGGGCATCTACGTGAATCTCTTCATCGCATCGGAACTGAACTGGCCCGATCGCGGCCTGAAGCTGCGTCAGGAGAACAACACGATCATCGTTCGTTCCGAAAAGCCCGTGCAAACTTCGATCCGTATCCGCATTCCCGAATGGGCCGCGGGGGCCTCGGCAAAACTCAACGGAAAACCTCTCGATGCCTCAGCGAGCCCCGGAAGCTATCTCACTCTCTCGCGGATCTGGAAAACGGGAGACCGCATCGAACTCTCATTCCCCATGCGCCTTCGTGTCGAAACGATGCCGGACGATCCCAAGCAGCAGGCATTTCTCTATGGACCACTTGTGCTCGCGGGCGACCTCGGCTCCGACGGCCTGACGGAAGAGTTGATCACCGGCTCGAACGTCCCTCAGATCCGCCGCGTTCGGCAGATCGAGATTCCAGAACTCCGCGGCGATCCACTCTCTTTCATCAAAACCGGCGAGGCGCCAAATACATTCCGGACCGCCGGACAACGAAAAGACGTGAATCTCGCGCCGATCAACTCGATCTTCGGGCGCCGGTACAACGTCTACTGGCTGGTTTCGTAGTCAGAAGACGAGCACATCCTTCTTCGCGTCGATTTTCGCCGTGTCGATCCCCGGGACCTTTTTCAAATCCTCGATCGATTTGAAGCTTCCGTGCTCGTTTCGATACCTGATAATCGCGGCTGATTCCGACCGCCTCAACGACAACCGCGCTTCGAAATCGATCGCCGGCGCCGTGTTCACGTTCAACTTCGGCATCGCCGCCGCCGGATAATTCGCCGCCAGATATTCCAGCGCCGCCGCGAAATCCGATTCCGATCCCTGCGCGCCCAGATTGATCATCTTGTTGATCGTGACCTTCCAACCCTCGCGATCCTGCCGCAGTGAAACCGACCGCTCCACTTCATGGCACGTCGAGCAAACCCTCTGCACTTCTTCGCGCCCCGCGCCCTCGCGAAGTTGTCCCCACGCTGGTCCGCACACGAGCGCGAAGCTAATGCTCCATCGGAAAGCCGAAAGCATAAAATGTCCCATTCTCCGTCGATAAATAAATCTGGCTCGCGCCGCCCGACAGCCCGCCGATCCGGCCGACGGAGGTTATCGCCGGACCGCTGTTCCACAGCGGCTTGCCGGTGATCCCATCCAGCGCATACAGCGAAGATCCCGCCGCCGCGAAGACCACTCCGCTCAAAATTATCGGCGCGAGGGGAGTGCTCATCTCCTTCGATCTCCACGCCGGCTCCAGCACGGTCTGTCCTTCGCGGTCCAAAACTTTCCATGCGACGATCGAATTCGGAATCGCGGCGACAAGCCAGCGCGTGCCATCCAGGGATTGCCACGTCGCCACCGCTCCTGCACTCATCCCGTGCGCCTCCGAGACCGCAAGCGCCGAGCCTCCACTCACCAAATGAAATCTTCCATCCTTCGCCGCAGCGGCCACCACCGTTTTTCCTCGAAACGGAAACACCACGGGCGACGAAACAAATTCTCCCCCGCCCGTGTAGCGCCACTTCACCGCCATCGTCTCCGGATCGAGGGCCGCCATCTCGCCCCTGGTCGTCGTTACGTAGATCGTCCCATCGGGACCAAAAGCGGGCCCCTCGGATCCCGCAATATCGCCGCTCACCCTCCAACTCGCGACCTTTCTTGTGGCAAGGTCCAGCCGCCAGGCTCCCGCCGATTCTCCACCGCAGGCATGCGTCGTGATCCAGGCGGCATGCCCCATGACGATCAGCCCCTCAGCGCGCGAATTCGCCGGCACAAACGGAATCGCCTTCTCCGGCTCGATCCCGTTCGAGATATATAACTGATGCAGCATCCCGTCGCCCGGCACGACATAAATCACATTGGGAATCGGGGCGCTCGGAGCACGAGCGGGCGCTGGTCTGGCCGCCGCAGCCTTCGCCGCCTCGATCGATCTCAACGCCGGTTCGAGCGTCACCGCTCCTTCTCCCGATTCGCCAACATCGCTGTGAGCCGGGGCGCTTCGCCCACCCAATCCTCCGAAAGTTGCCGGAGCCGGATAGGCCGATCCGGTCGCGCGCGATACACTCACTCCCGCGCAATCCCCAGCCGAGATCGGCAACCGGTTCGTCCACTCCACGCGATTCAAATCGCTATCGATCGCCCACACCGTATTCGAAAGCCCCGCGACAAACGCAAACGACCGGAACCCGCGATAGCCGATATACCGATCCATCAAAATCGCAGGCGTCAGGGCCCCTTCAAGCTTCGTCTTATATAGAAATTGAAAACCGCTCATCGTCCCCGGCCCGATCTTCGGATCGTTGGGAATCGAATGCGACCTCTGCGCATCGCTCCCAGCCGTCACCCACTCCGCGCCGGTGCGCCCGAGTTGCGCTCGCGCCGCACTCGCGCAAATCAGTGCGAAAATCAGGCGCCTCACCGCGACAACGCCTCCACGATCGCCTTCTCCGCCAGCCGGCCCATCGCCGCGTATCCCGCTTCATTCGGAACGATCCCGTCGTTTGTCAGTTCCTTTTTCAAGTTCCCCTGGTCCGCCATCGCCTCGAAATAATCCAGAAATACGGCGCCGCTTTTCGCGCAATATTTCTCGATCAGTTCGTTCACCTCCACAATTCTCTCCTGCCACCGCTCTCTTGCGACGCTCTTCGTGTAGCAGTTGCAGATCGGCGTCACCGATGCCAGTACGACCCGAATGCCGTTCGCCTTCGCCAGCTCCGTCATCGACGTCAAATTATCCAGGATCATCTCCTCGGTCGAGGCCCCATGCAGCCCCGCGATATCGTTCAGCCCTGCCAGGATCACCACCGCGCGCGGCCTCAGCGAGATCACATCCTGCCGGAAACGGATCAGCATCTGATCCGTTGTCTGCCCCGCAATCCCCCTGTTGAGCCAGGACTTCCCCGGAAACTTCGCCCAATACTCTGTGATCTGATCCCCGAAAAAGATCACTCGATCCGGATCCGCCGCGAGCTCGGTATTATCGCTTCCGTATCGAATCAGGCCGCCGTAGTCGCGCAGTGTCCGATTCTGTTGCTTCAGCTCCCGTTCGAGCTGTTTCACCCGATCCGCCTCCTGCGCGACCAGGAGACTACTTGCGAACGCCAAAACAATAAAGCATCTCATCGAAAGTCCCACTGTAGACGCCACGACTTCTTCCCCGATCCCGCCTCCAGCGTATACAACACAGCCTGCATTGCATCGTACACCGATTTACAACCTGGCCGAGGCCGCGCGCGTCAGCGAGCGTTTTCGCTCCAGCCAGCGAGTCCAATCGCACTGTCGCTTTTCCGCGAACTCCGGGGCATCACGCTCCCGCACTATAATGAACACGCAATGCTCGACCGATCCCGCATCCGCGAAGCCATTCACAACGGAGCAGGCATCCTTCGCCTCGAACCGTGCTGGGTCCCGCGATCTTTCATGATCCCGGGGCGGCGGCTCCGTCTCCACCCGGACGATCTCTACGCTTTTGGCGGCCAGCGCGGCGGAATCAACGAGCGCTGGTTCTCCTCCACAACCAAAGCCGCCAACGGACCGCTCACCACCGAATTCGAAGGACTCAGTTTCGTCCACGAGGCCCACGATAAAAGATTCCTCCTCAAAGACGCGATCGAAATCGCCGGGGACGATCTCCTCGGCTCCGACGTCATGCGCCGTGAAAAAGGCTGGAACGTCCTCTGCAAGTTCTTCGATAACATGGGCCCCATCCCGCACCACATGCATCAAAACGATGCGTTCGCGTCCAAAGTCGGCCAAAAAGGAAAGCCCGAAGCTTATTATTTTCCGCCTCAATACAACCAGGTCGAAAATAACTTCCCCTATACGTTCATGGGACTCGAGCCCGGCACTACCAAAGAAGACATCCTTCAGTGCCTCGACAACTGGAACAAGGGCGACAACGGAATCCTAAATCACTCCCGCGCCTACAAGCTCGAAGTCGGGGCCGGATGGCAGATCGATCCTGGAATCCTCCACGCCCCAGGCTCGCTTGTCACCTACGAGCCTCAAGTCAACAGCGACGTCTTCGCGATGTTCCAGTCCCTTGTTGAAGGCCGCGTCGTCGATTGGAGCCTCATGATCAAAGACGTTCCTCCCGGCCATCACCAGGATCACGAATATCTCGTAAGTATGCTCGATTGGGACGCCAACGTGAATCCGGAGTTCGCGAAGTCCAATAAAGTGTTTCCCAAGTCCGTCGCTCCCGTTCCGCAGATGGAAGAAGCAGGCTATCGCGAAAACTGGGTGAGCTACGGCAGACACTGGTATTCCGCGAAAGAACTGACGATTCTTCCCGGGCGCACCGCGGTTATCCGTGATGCCGCCGCCTATGGATTGATCGTTGTCCAGGGCCACGGCACCTTGGGTAAACATCCGATCTCCGCCCCCACCATGATCCGCTTCGGCCAGATGACCGAAGATGAGCTCTTCGTTACTGCCGCGACCGCTCGGGAAGGGGTGCGCGTTCATAACGGGAGCCGTTCTGATCCACTGGTGATCCTGAAACACTTCGGACCAGGCAATCCCGACGCGGAGTCTCTCCACCGATGAATGCCTCCGCCACATTCCGCCGCCCACAGGTTTCCGGCTGATCCATCGTGGCCCTGGGGATCATGCACCCCTGCGCTTATCCGCTTCACAGCGGCGCGGGCTGTGGAATCTTTTCGTGGGATCGCGCCGGGCATGGGTCCGGAACTTATATAATTCCCGAAAGGTTCTGGAACGTATGGACAGTTCACGGCGCGACGTTACCCGTCTGTTGACTGAATTGCGCGACGGTGACAAAGAAGCGGAAAGCAAGCTGATGGCGCTGGTCTACGACGAATTGCACCATATCGCGGAACGCTACATGCGCCGCGAGCGGTCCGATCACACTCTCCAACCGACAGCGCTCGTGAACGAAGCGTATATGCGGATGCTGACGCAAAGGGATCGCGAATGGAACGGCCGCGTGCATTTCTTTGCCGTGGCGGCCCAGGCCATGCGCCGTATATTGGTCGATCATGCGCGGGCGCACCGGAGCGGGAAACGTGGCGGCGCGCGGGCGAAACTCGAGTTGCAGGACACTCTGATCGCGGCGCAGGAACAACCCGATCATCTGCTGGCGCTGGATGCAGCGTTGAACAGGCTGGCCGAGTGGGACGCCCGGCAGGGCAAGGTGGTGGAGTTGCGAGTATTCGGAGGGCTGAGCGAGGACGAGATCGCGCAGACGCTTGGGGTGTCGGTCCGGACGGTAAAACGCGACTGGTCAATGGCAAAGGCCTGGTTGCACGGGGAAATTTTTGGCGATTCCGGCTGAATCACCGGGATGGCCCTTGTGCGGAGCTTTTTCCGCTAGTCATATTGGCGGCGCGAATTGAATCCGGAAAGATGGAAGCGGCTTAAATCGATCTTTGAAGGCGCGCTCGAACACGGCAATCCTCAGAGCTATATCGCGGAGGTTTGCGGCGACGATGCTGCGCTGAAGGAAGAGGCTTATCGTCTATTCAAACATCACGGAGCGGCGGAAACGTATCTCGAGTCTCCGCTGATCGACACGCGGAAACTTTTGCCGCTTGCGCTCGAGCGCAGGACTTTTCGGCCGGACGAAGTCGTGCTCGGGCGATTCCGCATCGTCGCATTTCTGGGGCGCGGCGGGATGGGCGAAGTTTATGAAGCAGTGGACGAGAGCATCGGGGTCCACGTGGCGCTCAAGACCATTCGCATGGAGCTGACGTTCGACGATGGATTGCATTCGCGCTTCCGAAAAGAGGTTCAGTTCGCGCGGCAGGTGACGCATCCCAACGTCTGCCGCATTTACGATCTGTTCCATTTCGAGATGCCTCCGGCAGAGGAAGGCGAGCCGGCGCGAAGCGGGTCGTTCCTGACGATGGAGTTGCTCAACGGGGAGACGCTGCTGCGAAGGATCCGCCGCGAGGGCCGGATTCCTTTAAACGACGCACTGGAGATCGCGCGGCAGATGACTGAGGCGATGACGGCAGCTCATCGTGTCGGAATCGTACACCGGGATTTCAAGAGCGCGAACGTGCTGCTCACCAGTTGCGAAGGAAAGACGCACGTCGCAGTAACGGATTTCGGGCTGGCGTCGAGTCCGTCAATTTCGGATTCGGGTGCGGATGCGGCAGGTGCGAGCGGTGAGGCTGTGCTGGCGGGGACTCCGGCATATATGGCTCCGGAGCAGTTGACGGGAGGATCAATCAGTCCGGCGACGGACGTGTATGCGCTCGGAGTGGTGCTGTACGAAATGGTTACGGGGGTTCGTCCATTTCCCGAAGGCGCGATGCTGGCTGAGATGATGCAGCGGGTGCGCGAGCCGGCTCCATCGCCTCGCTTGCATGTGCCGGATCTGGACCCGCGGTGGGAGCGGACCATCCTGAAATGCCTGGAGCGCGCACCCGAAGACCGCTGGCAGACCGCGGCGGAAGTATTCGAGGCGCTGACAAAAGACGAGCCGCCGAAGCGATCGCGTCGCAACGTGCTGGCGGCGCTGGCGGGCGCGGCGATTCTCTTCGGCAGTTCGTGGTTCGGATGGGCGAGCTTGCGCAATCCGGGAGCCGTGTCCCTGGCTGTCGTTCCGTTCGACAATCAGTCGGGAGATGCGTCGCTCGATTATTTTGCGGATGAGCTGGCGGATCAGTTGATCTCGGCATTCTCGACGGTGAGGGGAATGAAGGTGCTCGCCCGCACATCGATGTTTCGTTTCCGGGGGAAGCTCGGCGAGGCGCGGCAGGCCGCGATCGGAGCGGGAGTGGAGCGGGTTCTGACAGGGACGGTTCGGGCGGACGGTCCGGCGGTGATGGTGTCGGCGCAGATGATTGACGCCAGGAGCGGTAAGGGACTGTGGGCACAGACGTTCGCGCGATCGCGGGCGGCGGTTCCCGAACTCCAGCATGAGCTGGCAGAGGCCGCGGCTCGCGAGCTTCATTTGCGGATCACGGCAGCGGAGACATCGGCTCTGGGGCTCCCGCGCACCTCGGATCATGAAGCGTATCAGCTCTATTTGCGGGGCCGGCATCTGGCGGAAACCCGCGCCGTCGAGTCCCTGGAGCGAAGCCTGGGGTTATACCGAGCGGCACTGGGCCGCGATCCGAAGTATGCCGAGGTCTACGCTTCGATGGCGCAAGCCTTGAACATGCTGACGGGACAGGCGGGGCATCCGCCATCGGAGACGCTTGCAGAGGCGGACGGAGCGGCGCATCAGGCGCTGGCGATCGATCCGTCACTGGCGGAGGCGCACCTGGCGCTGGCCGCGAACTATCAGCGATACCACTGGGATTGGGGGCTCGCCGAGCGGCATTTTCAGGCTGCGGCGGCGTTGAATCCGGGGCTGGCGCGGGCGCACCACTGGTATGCGGGATTTCTTTCAAACCTCGGGTATCAGGATCGCGCGTTGCAGGAAGTGGAACAGGCACTGGCGTTGGATCCGCTTTCTGCTCCGATCGGCAATCTGCGAGGCGCGATTTTTCAACGAATGGGAAAATTGCCGCAAGCGATCCGCGAGTTCCAACGGGTCCATGAACTGGATCCGCAATTCGCGGGCGTGCTTCCGCTGCTCGCCGAGGCGCTCGAAGAAACGGGGCAGCGAGAGCGGGCGCTGGCGACGTGCGATCAGGGGCTCGATTCGTCGCCGGGAAATAGCCGGCTGCTGGCGGTCAAGGGATACACACTGGCGCGTATGAATCGCAAGGCGGAAGCCGAGGCGATGGCGAAAGAACTGGCGCGCGATTGGGAATTGAAGCGATTCTCGCCGATGGATGTCGCGCTGATTTACAAAGGGCTCGGAGATCGCGAACAGGTTTTCCGGTGGATGGAGACCGCTCACCAGCAGCGCGACCCGGCGCTGATGATTCTCAAGGTCGATCGCTCGAACGATTTTCTGCGAGAGGATCCACGCTTTCAGGATTTTCTCGCACGAATGAAGTTGCCGTAAACACACACCCCAGAAACAAAATAAGGAGAAACAATGTCGAAGCTTAAGGTAAGCGGATTTGTCACACCGGAGCCGGACGACTGCCAGGGCTGCACACAACTCGTCGATATCAGCGTGACGGTTGACCTGGACGCCAAGCCAGTTGATAAAAAAGTATCGGTGAAGAAAGAGCTGGGCGCGGACGGCGTTACGACCATCCATCACTACATCATTACGGACTAACGTGGGGTTCAGTACAGACGACCTCGAACAGGCGGTGGCGTGGCAGAACGAGGGCCGCCTGGACGATGCCGAAGCAGTTTATCGCCGGGTTCTCGCAGAGGACCCGGCGAATGTGCAAGCGATTCATCTGATGGGCGGAATCGCATGCGCGAGAAGCGATTGGGACCGGGCGCGCGACTGCTTCGAGCGCGCGATCGCCCTCGATCCCGGGAACGGAATTTTTCATAACAGTCTGGGCGTCGCGCTCCGGAGGTTGGGGCGGCTGAAGGAGGCTTTGGACGCCGTATCTCGAGCAACTGAACTCGCTCCGCGGAGTGCCGCGGTATGGGCGCACCTGGGGCGGATTCGAACTCGCGCGAATCAATTTTGGGCCGCCGCGGAAGCGTGGCGGCGAGCGCATGAGCTTGACCCCAAGGATCCAAATGCGCTTGCGCAACTGGGGCGGGTATTGTGCTTCGCTGGCCGAATGGAGGAAGGAATCGCAACGATGCGCCAGGCCGTTCAGCGGCATCCTGAGATCCCGGTGCTGCATTCGAATCTGCTGATGGCTCTTCACTACACGCGGGAGCTGAGCGCGGAGGAACGTCTCAGCGAGCATGTCGAGTGGGCGCGGAGGCACGAGAAGCCTTGCAGGCAGAATTACCCTAACGATCGTTCCCCCGCACGCAGACTTCGAATCGGATATGTGAGCCCGGATTTCCGGAGCCATTCGGTGGCGTTCTTTTTCGAGCCGCTCCTGGCCGCGCACGATCCGGCAGAGGTGGAAATATTTTGTTACCCGGTCCTGGAGAACCCGGATGAAGTGAGCAGGCGTATTCAAGCGAAAGCGTCGCATTGGCATTCGATCGAAGAGTTGAGCGACGCGCAGGCCGTAGACCTGATCCGGTCGCATCAGATCGACGTGCTCGTCGATTTGGCGGGCCACACATCGCAACGGCTGGCGCTATTCGCGCACAGACCGGCGCCTTGTCAGACCTCGTATCTCGGGTATCCTTCGACGACGGGTCTCTCGGCGATGGCGTACAGGCTGACCGATGAATATACCGATCCGCCGGGCGCCGATGCGGCATACACGGAAACGCTGATCCGGCTCGATTCAGGATTTTTGTGCTACCAGCCGCCCATGGATGCGCCGGACGTCGCCGCAGCTCCCGCGCGGCTCGGAAAGGGCATAACGTTCGGCTGCTTCGCGAACCGGTTCAAGATGTCAGAGCAGGTGATGGAGTTGTGGGCGAGAATTTTAGGAGATAGCCCCGGATCGCGGCTGTTGCTGAAGTTTCGCGCGGCAGCGGACAAGCCTTCACATCGGGAGGTTCTTGCATTTTTCCGCAATCGGGGGATAGACCCAAGCCGGATTGTGGTGATTCCTCTCGCGCCGGCGCGTTCCGCGCATCTTGATTTGTACAGAAACGTCGATATCGCGCTCGATACGTTTCCTTATAGCGGGGTAACGACGACCATGGAAGCACTTTGGATGGGAGTTCCTGTGCTCACCCTCGCGGGATCGGCGCACGTTTCGCGAACAACCGGCGGCATTCTCCACCGATTAGGATTGACACAATGGGTTACTGAGTCGCCGGAACAGTACGTGGCGCGAGCGGCGCAGTTTGCAAAGCATCCGGAAACGTTCACGTCGTTGCGCGGTCAGCTCCGCGGGATGTTTCGGGAATCGGGACTGTTGGACGGCCGCCGGCTGGCGCGATCCGTTGAGCGAGCCTATCGCGAGATGTGGACGCGCTGGCTCACTGGAGAGAGAAATCCAGAGTTTTGTGCGATGAGGCGGTAGGACCTTCATGAACGAAGATCGACACCAACTGTCGTCCGGGTTGCTTCGGTGTGTACATGACTTGATTTTCGGCTGCCGTCAACTCGCCCGTTGCAGAAAATAAGCGGTACCAGGCCCTGGCATCGGAGGGAGGCGGCGGAAGAGGGATCGGAACGGGGCCTAACGAAGAAGCAACGGCAGAGGGGGCCAAAGAGACATCTCCTGGCGGCAGAGTTGTGTCGAGAAAAAGAGAATCGAGAATGCTCGGGAGATTTCCGACTGGGATACTCAGAAGGCCGATGCTGCTGATCCTGATTACAAGGTTGCCTCGGGCGAAAACGACGGTTTGCCCGTCGCGAGATGCGAAAGCCACGTCGCCAGGATTGCCCTCCTTGAGGCGAGTGGCCGGCACTGAGATGTCGCCGAGGAGATCGAGCAAACCTTCGTGGGCGGCAAGACGGGATGTGTAAGCGAAAGTCTCGACACGCACCAGGGGATCGGAGCCGCTCGGCGGACGCAACCGGACGTCGGTCGCATCGGCCACCCCCACAAGCGGAACCACAGTGGATTTGACAGTGGAGAGATTCGGGAACTCCTGCCCGCTGAGGAAAAAACGCCAGATGAAAAGATCCTGCGGGAGACTGGTTTGACCCGCCCACTCGGCAAAGTTGTATTCGGAGCGGAGTTCTTCGGTGCGCGCCGGATCCGCCGGGACGGCCAGCCCGGGGCGAAGTGGACGATTCCGCTGCGGAACGCGCATTCCCTTGGGGATGCAAAGCGGGGCGCTCGCAGCAGACGCAAGGCGATCGCGATATTGGAGGGTGCCGGCGAAAACCACCCCCGTCGCAACGATCCCAGTGAAAGGCTCTTCCGCCGGAGCACTATCGCCATCGATCATAAGACACCCGTCCCACACGGGGTCGGAAGCCTGGGCATTGCCTCCCCACGCCACTTCGTGAAATGTGAATTCAGTCTTGATCGTCGTCGACTGGCCGATCGGGAGAATGGGATTGGTCCGCAGAACCGGGCCCAAACGGGCTTGCCAAAATTGGGAGCCCAGGATGTTCGCGAATGTGGAGACGACGGAAGCGCAGTCGGAACAATTCATGACGGCGGAGTTTGAGCGGCTGCCGCTCAGGAAATCCAGAAATTTCGAGCAATCGAAAAAATAGTTATCCCCTCCGCCGGAATAATGCGCGGTTTCAGCGTAGTGAGGCCGCGGGCCCTTGGCGGACCGGCCCAGCTCGTAAAGAGCTCGGGCAATGAACTCCCCCAGGTCGGAAGCCGAGGTCGCGCCTTCGGCCCATTGACAGGCCCAATCGAGGACGTCAGCCGAGGGAAGTTCGGGTTGGCCGGCCGAGGGGTCGATGGTCCACGGAGACGTGGGTGCGCTGAGGCCGACGTAAATCCGATGGCGCGTCATTGCGAAATCACGCCATTGTTCGCCGTCGGGGAGGCGATATTGCCAGCGAAGGGAATCGTCGTGCCGGGCAACGCAAGAAAGTCGCGCGCGCGGCAGAGTCAGGCATTGGATTCCGTATCCATTTGAGCCGATAGCAAAGCGAGTCTCCGGAATATCGCCGAGCAGATTGGCCCCGGAGCCATCTAGGGCGCGAACGAAAACCTCGGTCGGGCTCGAAGCCGAAAGATTAACTCTAATCGTGACAGGGTTGTGAGCGGCGAGATCGGCGCGATAGAAAACGGGCGAGTCTTCGGGGTTGCCGCCTCCGCCCGCAACCCACTCCGGTGTCGCGACTGGCGAACCCGCAAGGTTCCTGCGAATCGGCATAGCAATGCCATCGGACAACTGGAACTGCAGCGACTCTAGCGCCACGGCCATATGATTGAACCCTGCCTATGAATTTGGATTCAATCGATTATCAACCATTTTTTGATGCCGGCATTCAGCGACGTGGGTTGTCGTTGAGCGATCTTTCCATCGATTGAAGGTCGCGCATCGCTTTCCGAAGCTTTTCCACCTGGCGTTGAGGCCATACCTGTCCATTGCCTGCGTTGTATTCCGCGGCGAAGCTTGAGATGGCGTCCACCAGCCGGTTGTAAGACTCGACAAATTGACGTTGTTGTAGTGCTTTTTGCGCCTTCAGGTCGCGGTCCCTCTGCTCGAATTGTTCCTGGACCAACTTCAGCTCAATTTCAGCCGCGCAGGCAGGGTCAGCCATCGTGCGCGAGGATTGGCATCCGGCTTTTAGATTAACGCCTGCGGGACCGAGCAAAACCAAAGAGAGTGCGATTTTTTTCATTGATTCAATCGAACATTTTGCAGTCTGAAATTGGCCAGCAGCAGACGGGGCTGCTGGCCGCTTCATGCCGGACGATCCTCCGAAGACGCCCGGCAAAATCGCCGCGCGGTGAATCAGAACAGGAGTCTGAGCGAAAACTGTACGAGTCGTGGACCGCCATCGCCGAGCGGATTTCCGTTCGCTACGTCCACGGTGCTCGCGATGGCGCCGAACGCGGCGCTGTTAAAGGTGACATTCGGCAATGCGAAGTTCGGATGATTGAAGAGATTGAAAAACTCCGAACGGAATTGAAGATTCATGCGCTCTTTCATTACCGTGGATTTCGTCACCGACAAATCCGCGATGTCGGTTCGCGGACCAAGGATGGAGTTGCGCGGGGCATTTCCGAAAGCGCCCTTGGGAGGCGCGACAAATGCGGCGGTGTTAAACCAGTTATCCCAACGCTGGGGTCCGTTGTTGGGATCGCCGATGATGTTGGGACGATCGTTGCTCGATTCGCCGCTGCCGCTTGGCGCGGCGCCGTTGATAAACGGAGTGATCGGGAGACCGCTGCCGATCGTATAAATCCCGCTCACCTGCCATCCCTCGGTGACGCGCTTCGGCAATACGCGGGCGGTGCGCGGGAGGAAGTTCAGATCGTAGACAACGTTGAAAGTGAAGCGCTGGCGCTGGTCGAAACTTGAGGCGGCGCGTTCGGCTCGCGTGTCGAAGCTGTTCTGCGGGAGCGAAACTCCGGCAGTGCAGGAGCAGATTCCGTTCGACGCGTCGTCGATCGAGTGCGACCAGACGTGCGAGGCATAGAGAGTCAGGCCCTTCGAGAGGCGGCGGCGAAGGACTGCCTGAAGCGCGTTGTAATCGGAATTCGCGGAACCTTCGAGTTGATAGATTCCCGCGAATTGCGGATACAGCGCATTGAACGGACGGCGCTGCTGTAGAGTATCGGCCGTTCCGGCCGTAGCCTGGTTGATGTCCCGCACCCGGTAGAGCTTGGTGCCTTTCGAACCGACGTAGCCGATCTGAAAAACGGTTCCATCGGCGATCGTTTGCTCGATATTGAAGTTGTAGCTCTGGATGTAGGGCGTTCGCATATCCGGATCGACGCCGAAGACCGTGAACGGCGGCACTGGCGCGCTCGCGTTGCCGAAGATATTGACACCCGGCCCGAAGGGAACAGGGCCGGTGAAGTTGACCGTGAAGGTGCCGAGTCCGGGAACAGGATTAGTTCCGACGTTACCGTTCGGGAAGCTTTGGACCAGGAAGAAATCCTGGGATGGCGAATCGTAATAGATGCCATATGCTCCCCGGATCACGGTCTTTCCGGTTCCGCGGGGATCGTAGGCGAATCCGAGGCGCGGCGCGAAGTTATTCAGATCGCGATCATACAGCGTGTCGATGCCGTGTCCGACCTGCACGAGACCGCGGCCCGGAATGAAATTCGAGATGAGATCGCGATTTTCAGACAGAGGGCTGACGTATTCGTAGCGCAGACCGAGATTGAACGTGAGGCGGCGCGTGATTCTCCAATCGTCCTGAACGAAGAGGCCGACATTGTTGGTGAACGTGTCGCGCCGAGTGGCCCCGCGGGCGATGCCGGTAGCTGCGGGCGCGGCGACCCCTGCGAGCAGATCGGCCAGGTTGTTGAACGTCAGTCGTCCGCGCGCGAACTGATCGTTGAAGGAGCGAACGATCGGCCGGCGGTAATCGGCGCCGGTTTTGATCGTGTGCATACCCTTCGTGAAAACAAGAGAATCGACGATCTGATAGGCCTGGCTTACGCGGCCTCTCGGAAGATTTGTCGGCGCGCCGAGGCTTTCGAAGCCACCGACAACGATTGTAGGCAGCCCGCCGGCCACACCAGTCACAAGTCCGATGCTTGCGGGATCGAAATTGGAGTCAAGCGGCGAAAACGTCTGCGCATAACGATTAAAACTGAGCCGCGTTTCATTGATGAGATGACTTGAGAGAATCTGGGAGAGATTCAAACCAGCAAGCTGCGCGCGGGTGGGGACGATAGTCTGGTAGGCCGGGAGTTCGGAGCCTTGGCCGGAATTCAGCGGAAATGTCTGGGTGCCGTCGCCGTAGACGTAGCGGCCGCCAAGGATGAATCGATCGTTGAAGCGGTGATCGACTTTGATCACGAAATTGTCGCTATCGATAATGTTCGGAAGGCTATAGGCGTAGTTTGCCTTGGCGCCCGGAATATTCTGCTGGGGAAAGAGGCCGAGAATCGTGGTTCCGAGCGGGTTTTCGGGCCGGCCGGCAGCCAGGTTGGCGCTGCGAGCGGCGGCGATATCGGCCGGGCTCGGCACGGTGATCGCAAGAGACGAACTGGGACGCCCACGCTCGCTCTCAAATCCGGCAAAGAAAAACGTGCGGTTGCGCACGATGGGCCCGCCGAGGCTGGCGCCGAAATTGTTGTTCTTAAAAGGACCTTTCGTCGCTCCCGGCAGCGTCTCGAAGAAGTTCCGCGCGTCGAGAGCGTCGTTGCGAAAGGCTTCAAACAAAGATCCATGCAGATCATTGGTGCCGGACTTAATCACAGCGTTCACAACGGCGCCGGAATTGCGGCCGTATTCGGCCGAGCCCTGCGTGGAAAGACTGAATTCAGCGAGCGCGTCGACTGGGAACAGAGTTGCTTGTGCGCCGTTGACTCCACCTTGATTGAAGGACGGCTGATTGCGGAATGCGTCGTTGTTGTCGACGCCGTCGATCAAAAAGATGTTGGATTTCTCGCGCTGGCCGTCGGAGGTGAAGGAGCCGAGGGATCCACGCGGCGAACGCGGCGCCGCGCCGGGGACGAGAAAGGCGAGCTTGCGAAAATCGCGCCCGTTGATCGGCAAATTCTCGACCTGGCGTGTGTCGACCACTTCGGATAAACTGCTCGAATCCTGCTGGAGCACGGGCGCCTGCGCGTTAACGTCGAACGACTGGGTGACGGTTTGCGCAGAGAGCGCGACGTCGACGCGGGTTTCCGCGCCGACATCGACTTTGACATGCGCCCGCTCGACCATATTCATACCAGCCGCTTCGAAGCGGACCGTGTAGTAGCCAACCGGCAGCTCCGCTGCGGTGTAGTTCCCCGTCGTATCGGTAAGTAGCATACGCTGTGTTCCGGTGCCTTCATTCAGCACCGTGACTGAAGCTTTCTGAATCACCGCTGCGGACGAATCGGTCACCATGCCGACAATCTTTCCGCTAAAGGATTGCGCCGGCAGGCTGATCGCTGCGCACGAAAACAGAACACACGAATACACCACGGACTTGTTCGATGGCAAATGAATTTTCTCCTACTAAGTTGTCGTTTACGGGCGTGTAATTCAATCCTGAAGCGGATTAAGAAAGAGAGCAGGTATCTGCCCGGTGGCGCCGGCACAGCAAAAATCGTTCACTAAGGTTTTCCTCCGAATATACCTGCGGAGTCGAGGAGCAGTTTTAGACGTTATCGTGGACTCTTGCGGCGATCCGCCGCCTGTCGCGTGCCGCGCCAAGTCTCGGCGCGCTGGCTTGTAAAGTCGTATTCTTGCAGCCTCAACAGCAGTTTTCGCGCTCTTTGATTGGCGCGAACGCGATGAAAACGCACAAAAATTTTACAAGTTCTCCATAAAAGCAGCACTACCATGGATGCGGCGATCCAGCCTAGCGCAAGCAGCAGAATCCGATACAAATCCTTGTTCCTCCCCTGAAACCGTTGACGGGAAAATAGACCTCCATGCCTGCTGCTACCTGCGGATTCTTGCGGGGAACTTGGATGTATTTCACGCAGAACGGCGTTTTACTAGGGTATGACCGAGTTTTACCGGCGTGTGACTGAAACGAACTGCATCCGGAGATGCTCTTAAGGTATCCAAAGTTGTAATCGGTTTTCGTTCAGTTCGCGCAAGCAGTGTTCGCGAGGCGCGGATATGAAACGGGGCCGCGGTCGGCGGCACTTATTTTTGAGTGGAGGGTGGAGCAAACGACATTTGAACCGCGCGCTTGCACGGAGTGACGCAAGTCTGCGGACCTCGCATTAAAGGGAAACCCTTCGCCTGCGCATTCCGCACCAGGAAATTTCCACTGAGGCTTATTGCAGTACTCAATCGCAAGACGTATGAATTCGTTATCAACACTGCCGGTTTCGTGGGAAGTCTCCCTTGACTCCATATACATACCGCTCGCGCCGGGAATCACGCGATGAGAACCCGTGTCGAAGAACTGTTTCACGAGCTCGCGGATTTACCGAGGGACGCTCGCTCAGAATACTTCGAGCGTCTGGGCGTCGATGGAACGACGCGCAGCGAAGTCGAAGCGCTGCTCGCTTTCGATCTGCCGACCACGAGTTCTCTTGACCGGGATATCGGGCGCGTCGCCAAGCGCGCGCTCGCCCAGCTCGATCCCAGACATCTCCGCTGCGGGCCCTATCGCCTGGGCGAAACGCTGGGCCGGGGCGGGATGGGAACCGTCTACGCCGCTGAGCGTGTCGACGGCGAGCTTTCGCATCGCGTCGCGGTGAAGCTTCTGCGTCCCGGGGTTGACGATATTCGTCTCCGCGCGCGATTCCTTGCGGAACGTCAAATCCTGGCAGCTCTGTCGCATCCCAACATCGCTCGATTGCTCGACGCCGGACATCGCGAAGACGGTCAACCGTACCTGGTGATGGAATACGTCGAGGGAAAACCAATCGACGCGTATGCTTCCTCGCTCAGCGCCCGGCAGAAGGTTGCCCTGTTTCTGAAGGTGTGCGCGGCGGTCGCATACCTCCATCGAAACCTGGTGGTCCATCGCGATCTGAAACCGCCAAACATTCTGGTCACAAGCGAAGGCGAACCGAAACTTCTGGATTTCGGCATCGCGAAGATGCTCGATTTGACGGCGGATTCGACGATCACCGCGATGCGCATGCTGACACCGGAGTATGCCAGTCCGGAGCAGGTCGCGGGCGGCCGGGTCACGACGGCCACCGATATTTATTCCCTCGGCGCGGTGCTGTACAAGCTGTTGACCGGCTACTCGGCCCATGCCCCGGAAAACAATTCCTTCGAAGCCATCTGCTCGGGAAGAATCACACCACCGTCGAAGATCGTCCCGGCCCTGAGGGGCGATCTCGAGGTTATCCTGATGAAGGCTCTGCGCAAGGAGCCTCAAGAGCGTTATGCCACGATCGAGCAATTGTCGGAGGATCTGGAGGGTTATCTCGAGTCGCGCCCGATTCGCGCGCGCAGGGGCGAAACATTCTACCGGGCGCGAAAATTTCTGCGGCGATTCTGGCTTCCGGTCACAGCCGTGACGCTCGCCGTGGCGAGCCTGTCGACGGGCCTCGCCCTCGCGAATCGCGAACGCACCATCGCGCAGCGGCGCTACAACGACCTTCGTCAACTGGCCAACAAGATGTTCGACATCGACCAGGAAGCGCGAAAAGTTCCAGGAACGACGAAGGTCCGCCAGATGATGGTGGACACGTCGCTTGCATACTTCCGGCGATTGGCGGCCGATGCGAACGGGGATCCGGATTTGGCGCTCGAGGTTGGCAACGCGTACATGCGTGCCGCGCGCGTGCAGGGTGTTCCAATCTCCGCGAATCTCGGACAGATGGATCAGGCGGAACAGAACTTGCGTCTGGCGGAAGGGCTCATCCATTCGGTACTTCGCTCGCAACCGCTCAACCGGACGGCGATGCTGCGCGCTGCCCAGATCACTCATGACCGGATGTTGATCGCGCGGCTGGAGGACCGCGACGACGAAGCGTTGGTTCTCGCCAAGCAGTCGGCGAAATGGCTGGAACAATATCGCTCGACTGACGGCGACAAAGCTGAAGCGACATCGATTTTGGCGACCTACCTTAACGTCGCCGATCAGCACATGCTCGCCTGGCAGTTCGAAGATGCACTGGAGCTTTGCCAGAAGGGCGAACAACTGGCGCGCGCGTTCGACCGGCCGGCGTACTTGGGCACGTTCCTCTGGGTTTCGGCGGAAGCATCGCGGCGTCAGGGCAATCTCGATCAGGCGCTCAACGACATTCGTGAGTCGGTCAGACTGCTTGAGCCGCGTTCTGTGAATACAGATCAGAATCAGGTGAACAATTATGTGTTCGCGCTGATCAAACAGGGACGAATCCTGGACGATGAAGACAGCATCAGCTTCGGCCGTTCGGATGAGGCCGCGGCGATTCTAGCGCGTGCGTTCGAGATGTCCGACCGGATGGTTCACAGCGATCCCAGCAACCAGGCAACGCGAGGACGGCTGGCGCTTGCGGGATTGTCGCTTGGAAGAGTCATCCGCAATTCCGATCCGCGCCGGGCGCTGGCGATTTACGATCACATGCTCCAGCACATGTCGGAAATCAAGGACAATTCAAGTTTTCGCCGCTATGAGGTGAGCGCCCTCGCAGCGTCTACATACCCGCTCCGGAAGCTCGGCCGGGAAAACGAGGCGAGAGAGCGAATGGATTCGGTGTTCGAGCGTTTGCGTAAGCTTAAAGCGTTCCCGGCCGACAAAATTAAGCCGGGCTCAGAGCCGGACCTCGCCCTTCGCGCTCTGGCCGATTGTGAAGCGAGCAGCGGCAATGTTCGTCAAGCGATCGACGTTTACACGAAGCTCGCGGGCCAGCTTCTTGCCTGGGGGCCCAAAGTAGACACGAATCTCGCAGATGCCGTGGATATGTCGCGAGTTTACGCATCGCTTGCGGCTCTGCACCGTCGCGCGGGCGAACGGGACCGCGCCTCCGAAATGGAAACCCGGCGCCGCGAGCTGTGGCAGCACTGGGAGGCGGTGCTTCCCCATAACAACTTCGTTCGGCGGCAAATCGGCGTGGTTCGAGCCGCGGCGAACTAAATTACAAACCTATTTACGCAGGTGGATATATGGGATTGTCGTTTGCAAATCGATTGAACGGCGGAGAAGAAGGCACCCAGATCACGAAACTGCTTCAGCGCCTCGAAAACGGAGACCGCGGAGCCATCGACATGGTGATCCCGTTGGTTTACGAGGAACTGAAGAAATTGGCGCGATCGCATCTGCGCCGCGAGATGAGTTCGGTTCCGCTCGAAACGACTGCGCTGGTGCACGAAGCCTTTCTCAAGCTCGCGGGCGGACGGCATCCTTCGTACGAAAATCGCGCGCACTTTTACGGAATCGCATCGCGGCTGATGAGGCAGGTCCTGGTGGATGCGGCGCGCGCCAGATCCGCCGAAAAGCGCGGCACGGGGCAGAACGTCGCGCTTTCGAAGATCCGGGACTGGGGATTGAAACCGAACCGGTCTATCCTGGCGCTCGAAGATGCCTTGAAGTTGCTGGAGAAAACTGATCCATTGAAGGCGCAGCTTATAGAGATGCGCTATTTCGGCGGGATGACGGCGCATGAAACCGCGCTGGCGCTGGCGAAATCGGTCCATCTGGTGCGCCGCGAACTGCGCCTTGCGCAAGCATGGCTCCGCAAGGAAATGGCCTGCGAACCAGGGCTCGCGGTGACCGTTTAATACTCGAAATCCACGCGTGAGACGGTGAATTTCATATGCGCGGGGACCAGCGCTTCATAGTGGCGAATCCGTCCACTGTCGTAGACCCTGCGCATTGGAATGGAATTCCGCCCGCTTCGCGCGACGAAGGAACCGGATTCGCGGGTGCTAATTCGGATTCGCTTTCCTTTTTGTAAGCGGATGATTCCTTCGCCGGCCCCTCCCGATTGGCACGGATCGAGATAGAGAATTGACTCGGCGATACAGACCCGCCAATCGCCCGCCTCGATATTTGCCCTGTAGCGCCCCTTCTCGTCTGCCTGGATTTGACGGATCACGGGTCGTTCGGATCGGGAACCGGACCGCGAAACCAGAGTAATCGAGGCTCCCGCAACGGGCTCGCCGGTCTCGTCATCGATAACCGTTCCGCTCAAATCGCCGGACGCGCGAAGCCGCGCCGCCGCTGCGGCGGAACGATCTGCGCACGGAGTTCCGTCGATCTGTAAAGAGACACTCAGCGACGGGACGTTCGAATGAGGATTCCACACGCGAAGGCTCCAGGAACCGGGATCCAGATCGCAGAAGAGTTCTCCGCTCATCACGCTTCGCGAGCTGTTCCAGAAGTACAGGCCGTCGCCGCCATAGAGCCACGCGCTCCCTTTTGCGTTCCTCAATTCGATCAGATTTCCGCCAACCGGCGAGAACCCGGCTCCCGTAACGCCGATGGTGTCCGACGGGCTCGCATGCAGAACGCAGCCTGGATTCGCGTCGAAATCGCAAATCTGTCCCGTGCTGTAGTTCGCGGTCTCGGTGACGATCGGCCCGAGCCCGACGGTTACGCGCTGCGATGTGGCCATTGATGCACCCGGGTTCGTCCCCGTTAGCGTGAGCGTGTCCGTGGTGTCTGTGATCAGAGCATTCGTATAAGCGCAGGACCCGACAAGTGCGGCGTCCGCAAGCAGAGCGTGATGATTGACCGCGTCGCAGGAGTAGGACGAATCCACAGGCTGATTGAATTCGAGCCGCGCGGCATCGGCGGCGGTGTAGCTGATCTGCGCGATATCGCCGATCGTGTAGTACGCCGCGTCGCTTCGCATGGCCACCACCGGAGCCGGAGACGCGCCGCAGCCGCCGGGCCGCGCGGGATCGTAGCTCACGAATGTCTGCCATGATGGCTTGTCCCCGTAGCTCTCGACTTCAGAACTCAGGCCCCAGTATCCTGTCCACGCGACAGACGATGGGCTCGCCTCGTAATCCGATTCCCAGAGCGACGCGGAATCGTAAAGCCCGAAATAGGCGAACTTCGAAATTCCGACTGAGCCGAGAACGCAGAGCGTGTTTTCCAGCCAGCGCGCCTGGCCGGTATTGCTCGTCGTCGGCGTCTGCGCGTCGCCATAGGAAACCATTCGATTGCCGGCGGGCGGATCTTCAAGCGATGTGCTGGTCGCGAACTCTGTCACAACCATTTTCTCCGGCGAAATCGCGTCGCCTCCTTCAACAGGCGTCACGGGACAGACGGAATTCGCGATTCCGGCGACGCATTGCAGATTGCGCTTGAGATCGGCTGAATTGGCGTTGAACAGTTGAAAGCTGAACAGATCCGGCGCAAGTCCCACTTGCTGCCGGAAATTGCGCGCTACCGTCTGAGTCTGCTGCCAATCCCAGACATAACCTTCGAGCCGCGGCAAAACGTCGGTGAATGAATTCCCATTGAAGTCCGCATCGACCGCGAGCAGAGGACGCGGTCCCGGCGCTGCGTCGCGCTCGACGGTTGCAAGAATCGACGGGTACGCGGTTTTCCAGAATTGAACCAGCGGATCGTTGGCGTCCTGCGAAACAGGACCGGCGGAGGGCCAGTTCACGCCCCAGATCACGATATTCCGATGATGATTGGTGATGGTCAGGTAGTCGATGAACTCGCTCACCCACGCCGCATAGTTCGCCCCGACTATGCTTCCCTTGCGAGTACTTAAGTCCGCGAGCGGCCAGGTTGCGGCGAACTCGAGATGCAGAAGAATTCCCCGCGCCTCAGCGCGGCCGACGAAATCGTTGAGGGCTTCCCACTGCCGCCGCGGCGAGTTTTGCGGACCACCGTGATCCCAGTCCACGAATCCTGCGTCGGGCCGAAGCAACCCCGACTGTTGCAGCGAATTCTGATCCCAAAGATAGAGATGAATGAAGTTGATCCCGCTGCTTCGGAGCTTGTCCAGATCGCGATCGGCCATGTCGGAAACGCGCTGTCCGCGAAGGCATCCCGCGCGCGGCAGCGTCGTGCTTTCGCAGTCGTCGAGAAACCAGTCGTACAGCATGCGGTACCAGGCGTGTCCGCGGGGGAAATAAGTGACGCCCTTGAGGACGCGAGGAAGCGCAATCGTAGTCGACTGCGCGTGAACCGCAACCGCGAAGACAATTGCCGCGATGCCTTTGTCAACGATGGTTCTGCAACCCATCGAAGTTCGTATGATCCCGTGGCGCGCCAATGCCTGTCAAGACTGCTCCGAACGCAATACATCCATCGGCTTCCGGTCGAGAAGCCTCCACGTGGGCAGCCATCCGGCGACCACGGCAGCAGCCATGGAGGCGGTGATCGCGGCTGCCAGCGTTTTCCAATCCAGCACAGCTTCCGCCCGATGCAGCACAACAGCGAGAACCGCCGAGGTGAATCCGCAAGATAAAACAGCGGCAATGATCCCAGCCAGCGCGCCTATGGCCGCGAATTCGATCGTGTAGAGAAACACGATCGTTTTTCGTCGCGCTCCCAGCGCGGAGAGAATCCCGATCTCGACAGTCCTCGGAGCCGCTGAAGCTGCGACGATTGCGATCAGCACGAACATTCCTGCGGCTAGGGCGAACCAGGCAACCGCGCGGATAAGCACACTCGCATCGCGTGTCAGAGCGTTGATGGTCAGGTTGATCTCTTCGGCGCTGATCAGCGCGATGTTTGGGTACTGATCCAGGATCGCCCGTCGAACCGATGGGAGCCCGCCGGGCCGCAATCGAACAGCAGCCTGATAGTAAAGACTTTGCTGCTCCAGCCCGCTGCAGTCGAGTTTCATCGACGACCACAGGGCCTCCGCCGGCGGCATTTCAGCAATGTCTGTCACGACCGTTTCAATCACCCGATCGGAGAGATCAAACTCCAGCCGTGAGCCCACATGAGCATCCAGTTGAGCAGCGAGTTCCTGGGGAATGACGACTCTCGCCGGTCCGGATGATTGCGAATGCACGGAATCGCATGCAGCAAGGAGCGATCCGATGGTGGGCGTCACAGCGGCGAGCCGGTCGAGATAATAATCGACCGTCATAGGCTGTAGCCGGTGACCGGCCGGAAACAGATCCGTCGCCAACTGATGTCCGATCACCTTGGAAGCATAAAAATTCCACGCATCCGCGGTGCGTATGTTCGTTCCACCGGAAGCGAACAGCACGTCGCCGCGTATACCCGGTGTGCGGCCCCCGGCGAGCCGGGCCGCCTCTGCCGGAGGAATGCAGCGTTCCTGCCCGCCGTCGAGATCGAGCACATAGTCCGCGTTACAAGATCCGTCCTGGTTCGGTGGAACGGCCCCCGGGACAGGGCGGGCCGGGCGTGATTGAACGGCTCCTTCCAGTCGCGAATGCGGACGCACCCGAATCTGGCTCAGAATCTGGACTTCTTCAACCTCGGGCAGCATGCGAAGAAATGCCTCGATGTTATGTCCCGCAAAGCTTCGGAAGCCCACAAGATACAGGCTGTTGTGGTCGTAAGGAAGAAAACTGAAAATCGCGCGAAGAACGGCAGTATGGGCTTCGAAGGAGGCAAGCGTGACCGTCAGAGCGGCCGCAAGTGCGGCGATCAATATCCGCGACCGGTTCCCCGGACGGGACAAACATGCGATTCCATGACCGGCCAGCGCCGCGCGGCTTCTGAGAATCGCTGCGAGCGGAAGGCGAAGTACGCCGAATGTAAGAAGCTCAGCACCGCAGCCAATCACAACCAGCGCAATCAACAGCCATAATGCCGCCCCGGCGGAACGGAGCATCCAGACGCTCAAGATTGCGAATCCGGCAGATGATGCCGCCGCCGAAATCCACATCAACGGACTGCGCGCGACCGCATGCCTGTGTTCAGCCTTCTCCCGCCCATCCGACCACATACTTCTGCGCAACACTACCGCGGGACGTAAATTCCGGATCCACAGAGCCGGTTCGATCAGTACCGGCATCATCGCGCAGCAAGCCGCGCCGGTTCCTGCCAGAATCGACCAAGCCTCCCACGCTCTTATTTGCGGGAGCGCCAGGTATTTTTCGACGATTGCGAGAATCGAAAATCGAGCAGCGAGTCCCAAAGGAACTCCGGCTGCGATGCCGGCGATCATCAGGCAAGCGATCTGGAACAGAAAGAGCGCGCCGATCTGCCCGCTCTGCCCGCCCAGAACTTTCATGATCGCGATCCCCGGCAGCGAATTCTCCGCGTGCTGGCGCACCGCAAACGCCACGCCAATCGCGCCCAGAATCAACGCTAGAAATGCCGTCACGCTGAGGAACGAAAGGACCGTTTCCGAAATGCGTGTTTCTTCGCGATGCGCTGCGCGATAATCCCGCAGATTCCCGGCCGGAAAAATCTCCTGAAGTCTCCGGCGCGCAAACTCTAGATCCTCATCCGACGCCAGCCGCAATAACACTCGGTTCTTCACCGGATTCCCGGACTGCTCGATTCCGCTCCGCGTGTATCCTTCGCGCGACAGGATGCAACGCATTCCGACGCCGACTTCATTCGCGAAGCGGTCGGGCTCGGTCCGAATCGTTGCAGCGATGCGATACGGATGGCCTCCCAGAGTGATCGAGTTGCCGGGCCGGACCTCCAGCCGGTCAAGAACCTCCTCAGAGACCACTACCGAATCGGGCTTCAGCGCCGCTTGCAGACTCGACCGTGGGATTAGCCCGATTGCCCCGTAATACGGGTAAGCCTGCGGATCGACAGCCTTCACTTGAATCAACCCCGAGTCCGCCGCTTGATCCGAAGACGCCATCGTGAGTGTCGTCGTCATCACCGTCCACCGGATCCCGCGCGGCCCCAAGGCATCGAGCGCCTCGATTTGAGACGCGCCGATCGGCTCCCGCATGTCGATGCAGAGATCGCCCGCAAGCCAGGCGCGCGAATCCAGTTCCAGGGCGTTTCGCGCAATCTTGGCGGCGCTGTGAACCGCGCCGACCCCTCCCAGGCTTACGGCGATCGCCGCGACGAGGAAGAGACAGCGCAGGCGCGAGTTTCGCAAGTCCCGCCACGCGATCCGCGCGGCGATCCGCCAGAAATGTAGCTTCATCGCGGCGAATCATGATGATAACCTATGGGGTTGAAAAACATCTGTATGCTCCTGGTTGCGGCTGCCGCGATTGCGTCAGCGCAGCCGGGCATAGCGCAGAACGGTGTCGCCAACGCCGCCAGCCAGATCCCTCCGACGCTTGCGGGAGGCTCCATCGCCAGAGGCGCTCTGTTCACCATTCGTGGCGTGCGCCTCGCCGCGACAGCCCCCACCTCCGTAGTTCTTCGGCATGATCGCTCCGAGGTTCCGGTCACGGTTCTCAAGGCTGAGCCACGCAGGATCGAAGCGCTCATGCCTCCTCAAACCCCCACAGGCCCAGGTGCGCTCATCGTGACTCTCAACGGACTCGCGAGCAGGCCGTTCCCCGTCGAGATCGCTGCTTCCAATCCTGGAATTTTCAGCCAGAATCAGGAAGGTTGGGGCCCGGGTCAGATCGAGAATCTCGGCCCCGCCGCGTCGCTCAATACCTTCACTAACCCTGCCCATCCCGGCCAGCGCGTCCGAATCGCCACGACCGGCATGGGCGATCTGCATCAGCCGGTCGTCGTGATCGGCAATCGACGCGTAACCGGCGTGGTGGCCCGCTCCGATCGGAAAGGTGAGGAACGGATCACCGTCGAAATTCCCGCCGACGCACCCCTGAGTTGCTGGGTGCCGTTATACCTCCTCGCCGCGCCCGGCCGCGCGAGCAACGTCGTGACGATCGCCATCTCCCGATCCGCAAAGTGTGACCCCGGTCCTGTCCCCATGGACGCCGACCGGAATCTCGCTATCATCGCCCTATCGCGGAGCCGCCTCAAGGCGGACGGATCGGACCAAGTGATCGACAACGGAAAGATTGTCGTGAAACGAGCCGGACAGCGGGTGGCGCTTGCCCGGAACGATCTGGTGCCGCCTCCCGGCACCTGCACCGCCGCAACAGGAAGCTATCAGGGCGACGATCTCACGGTTTCTCTTTCGACACTTGGCCTCCCCCGCGGCGAGGGCCTCGATGCCGGCGCCAGTCTCACTCTGAGCGCGGGCGGCCAAACGCGCAGCCTCGAAGCAGCGCCCGGGAGACCCGGAAGTTATCAGGCGAAAATCGGAATGAGCGGCGTCGATCTTCGCCGGCAGCCTCTGGCCCTCATTCTCAATCCCGGCCAGATTCTCGTATCCGCCCCGGGAGGCGTCGACGTTGGCCCTTTCTCAACGTCCCTCTCGATTGCCCCTCCGTTCATCTGGACCAATCGCGATCAACTCGCGGCCATCGATCGCAACAACGGCGTCACGCTCCGTTGGGAAAAAACGCCGCCGGGCCAAAGAATGCTGATTCTTGCCCGGAACGTCGATTTGATTACGACGGCCGTCGGAACCTGTCTCTGCGCGGTCCCTCCCGGAGCCGGCCAATTCAGCATTCCGGCCGAATTATTGGCGAATATACCCGCTTCGATACCGGCGCGCGGCGAGCGCTTTGACAAACTCGCTATCGGATCGCTCGCCGTAAAGCCGCTCTCTTTTCACACCAAAGGACTGGACAAGGGATTCGTCTTCGTCCTGTACGATATTTCGCGAACCGTTGACTACCGGTGAATCGGTATCGTGCGCCTTTTCTAGTTCTGAATCGTTATCACCAACCCGCTGGGCGTGACCTGCCCTCCATACTCGGATTGAATCTGATTGTCGCCGTTGATCAATCCCGACGAAGGCACCTCGACGTTGAATTGGTACAATCCCGGCGAGATCAGACCCGCGAACGTCACATTCGCCACCTGAAGAGCTCCCGGAGGACCGATCTGTAGCGGCGGCAGACTCGGCAGTGAACCCGCTTGCGTGATCGACCCCGCAACCACCGGTGGATTGACCGGACCATATCCGTTCGCGTAGAGAATGATCGTCTCGCCCGGTCGCGCCGGCGTCGAAATTCCCGGATACAGGCTCGCCGGACCGATCAGGCTTCCGTCCAGATGCGTCGCGATGACGTGCGTCCCGTCGAACACGAAAAATGAAATCGATTCCTGCTGCGACTGCGCGGTGAATGCGCCGCTCTTGATCCCCGCGACCGAAACCTGGACTTGCACCGGACCCGTCCCGAGATCCGGCGGCGACAGCACGTTGATCTGCGTCGAGCTGATGTAGTACACGTAGGCCGGTTTCCCGTTCATCGTCACGCTGACTCCATCGAGATCCGTGGGCATCAGATTGTTCACGAAATCCCCTGCGGCCCACGTTCGCGTCGACCCCGACAGATTCGTCCCCTTGATCTCCACCCACGTATTCGGCGCGATCGTCGGGCTCTCGCCTCCCTCCGCATTCGCGACCTTCGTAATCAGCGGGGGCGCAGTCGGAAATCCAGTCAGCACGGTCAGGAACGCATCGCCGCGTGGAGTTCCATTCGCGTGCCCCCGGTATCCGCCATAGGATTTCTGAAGAGCCGCTTGAGTGGTCGGGAAATTCGTCGAAACTGTGTTCCCCGCAAGAATCACGTTTCCCGACCCATCGAGTAAAATTCCGAACGGCCTGTCGTCTTCGTTCCCGCCGAAATAGGTGCTATAGACGAGTGCTGTTCCCGTCGGATTCACAATCGTGAGAAATGCATCGCCATAGAAGAGGAATTCGCTGATCCCGCCATCTCCCGCCATCTTGCTCTGCATCGGCGATCCAGCGAGCGGAAAATCCGCCGAATCCGTAAACCCGAAAACATAAGCGTCCCCTTGCGCATCCACGGCGATCGCCGTCCCGCCATCGTTCTGGCTCCCGCCGATATATGTCAGGTACTGAAGCTTCGTGCCTGTCGGATCGAGCTTCGCCGCGAACGCATCCCCGAACAGATGCGCGATCAGAAAGGGCAGCGATCGGTACCCGGCATAGCCCGGCTGCGCGGCTCCCGCCGTCACTGGAAGATCCGTCGAACTCGTCGTTCCCGTAAGGTACACCGCGCCCGTCGCGTCGAGCGCGATCCCTGTGACGCAATCGTCCCCATTCCCCCCGAAAAACGTCGAATAAACCAACGTGCTGGTGGCCGGGTTGATCTTGGTGACGAATCCGTCACCCATATGGAAAAACTCGTTTTGCACTTCCTGCCCGTGATAGGCCTGCTGGAACGATCCCGCCGTCACGGGAAAATTGAACGACAGCGTGCATCCGCCCACGTACACATTGCTCGATGAATCCACCGCGATCGACAATGCCGCGTCATCCATCACGCCGCCCAGGTAAGTCGAAAACAGCAACTGCCCGGTCTTATCGAACTCCGCCACAAATCCGTCGCCTGGCTCCCATTCCGGTACCGTATCGGTGAAATGCCGCAGAGGTTCGCCGCCCGTTCCGCCCTCCCTGTTGCCCTTCCCCACCGGATTCATCAGTGGAAAATTGAGTGATGCCGACGCGCCGCAAATGAAAATGTTCCCGGAGCCGTCAAGCGCGATTCCCAACCCGATATCGTCGAGCGTGCCGCCAAGATATGTCGAAAAAATCAGCTTCGTTCCGTCCGGGCTTAGCTTCGCAACGAAGGCGTCGCCCGCCAGCGAACTGTTCCCCCCGAATCGCGGCTGATACGCATTGACCACCGGGAAATCAGGCGAGTTCGTCGCTCCAGTGACATACGCATTGCCGGCTGAATCGACCGCAAGGGCGGCAATCCCATCGTCGCGGCTCCCGCCAAGATATGTCAGATAAATCAATGCGCCGGCGGGACTGAACTTCGCGACAAATCCGTCGCCCGAAAATACCCCGGAACTGAGCGCGGTACGTCCCGCGAAGTTTGGCTGATACGCAGACAGAGTCGGCAGATCCGGCGAACTCGACACGCCCGCGAGATAAATATTTCCCGCTCCATCCATCGCAACGCCGCGAGCCGCCTCATTATTCTCACCGCCCAGATACGTCGAGAACTTCACCGTCGGGTCGATCACCAGCGCTCGGCTTTCGTCATAAGGACCCAGTTCGAACTGAACCGCGCTTCCCCGAATCGCAAACTTCCCTTCGATCGTTCGGCGAACGCCATCCACATCCTGATAAATGACCGGCTTCTTCCAGCGAATCTCCCCTTCCGGTGTCGCCACAATCAGATCGCCGTCGCTTGAAAGCCGCAGTTCGCTCTGGCCGTCCAATTCGAGCCGGATCTTCCGCGGATCAGCGTGCGGCGCGAGCAGAAAATCGTATTCCAGCTTTCCCTCCTCGCCGTGAAAAACGAAATCGATTCCGGGATAAACACCCTGATATCGAACCCGTCCGAATCCCGCGACGCCCGTTCGCCAGGTTGTCCGGTCGCCGACCAGATAATTCGCCGAACCGGCAAGCCTGTCGGCCGCCTCAATCCGTGCGTTCGGATTCGCGCCAGCCAGCACCGTGTGGATTTGCGCTTTCTTGGATTGCCCGGCGTCCCGCCACTCAAGCCAGGTTTGTGACGCGGCTAAATCCAGCTCGAAATTCGGTCCGCGCGCGAAATATTTTACGCCCGCGTGCGAGGCGCGGCCGTCGTTCGCCTCGAATCGCAGCGGAAGCCTGCGCAGCAATTGCTTTTGAGATGGTGATGCCTGAACGCACAAAACGCTCAGTGCGCACAGCGCCGCGCCGCGAAGGCGGCAAGATAAGAGATAGCTGGTCTTCACGGTCACCTCCGAACAACCGTTTCCCGATGAAGGATACCATCGTGAAGCCGATAGTTTCAAAGCCCTTTTGGCTTTGGGCCCGGCAGGAATCCGGCGCGCCTACCGTGCCGCTGTTGAACGGGCGCCCGGCTTTGCCGGCTCCGGCCGGTCCACTGGCACTTTGTAATTGAAGAACCCGATCATCATCTCCTGAAACGTTTGATCGCCCCAGTGGACCGTTTGTGTCGGATCCGGGTTGAACTTGTTGTTTGGCGAATTGTCGTACCAGGCCGTCGCTTCGAGCTTCGACCCCGCTGGAACCTGGCGCGGCTGCGCCATGATGTAACTCAACTGCCAGTTGAAATCATAGTGAGGCACGTTCAGCAGTTCTTCGCTCCGCCCATCCGGATATGTCAGGACATACTTGAACGCCTTCCCACGCAAGTGCATGTGCGGCGTCATATCGAGCATCGTCACGTCTTCGCGGAACGTATACGTCGCCTTCGCTTCGTAGTTCGGATCGTTCGGCGGAATATCCAGCCGGAACTGCGTCGCCGATCCCGAAAACGCACGATAGGCCGGCTTGTCTTTGCGAATCTTCAGACCAAGCACGGACCGGTCCGTTGCTTCCTTGCCGTTCACCGTATAGTGAACCTGGAACAGAAACGTCGATCCGGCCTTTACCAGAAACGCCGTATCGGGATCCCACGTGATCGTCGGAACCCCCGGCGCATATCCGATCAGCATGTCGCTGAACTGCTCGCCGGCGCGCGTCACACGCTGATTCCCCTGCTGGACGAACACCAGAATGTGGTGCACCTGCGCCCGCTGTTGCGGCCGAACCTCCACCGCCTGAACCCACGTATCTTCCTTGAAGCCCGGATCCACCTTGAAGTACTGATATGGAACCACACCCTCGGCGGGGATTTTGAAGTCCTTGCCCGTATCGAAGGTCATGTCCGGTTTTCCAATCACCCAACCCTGAGTGAATTCCGGCATCTTCGGCAAATCTGAGGTCTTGCCCTCCGGCGCTCCTTCGTCGGCCCACTTCACGATCGTGGCTACCTGTGCGTCCGTCAACCGCCGGTCGTTGGAGAACTTGTTCACCGCCGGGTCCGCGTCCCATGGCGGCATCGAACGTTTTACCACTTGCTGCTTGATGGCCTTGGCCCAGGGCCTCACTTCCTGATACGTGCGAAACGGCATCGGACCCGCTTCACCGGGACGATGGCACTCCAGGCACCGTTCATAAAGAATCGGCGCAACATCTTTTGTAAACGTGGGCGTGTTCGCGGCAAACATACAACCTGCGGCGCCCAGGCTCAGCAAGGTCAATTTCATCGGGCTATCTCCGGGGATCGAATTACAAATGAAGCGTAACACTAAGTAACGGGCAAAACAAGCTTAACATCGTTAAGCGCCCGGCGCCCGCGCCTGCCCTCGCAGTCTAACCGGCCCGGCGGACCCGCCCCCCCGCGGCCAGTCTCGGCCGCGCCGCGGGCCTCATCGCCCCCGAAATCGACGCCGCAATGTGCCGCGCCCCGCCGTCCATCTCAAACATCGTGAAGTGCGTCCCCGGGACGATGCGCTTCTCGAACGGACCGGTTACCAGATCGCGCCAGTGCAGTTTCGGATCGCGAAAGCGCGGGCATCGCTCAGGGCTGATCGCAAGCACTCTGCCCGGGTACACAGGCGGCTTGTATGCGAGCAGCGCGCGCGCGAATCGCGCCGCAAATGTGGGCCCCGACAAATCGAGCCCAGGCTGGAGTTGTTCCCGCATCCATGTACGCCTGTTCTGAATGTACTTGCGAAGCTCCTCGCCCCGGACCGTCGCAATCTCCCTCAGATGGAACATCAGCTTGCTCGCCCGCCACCGCCATCGCTGGGCTTGATGAATCGCCGGATTCAGTGAATCGAGCAGCACCAGCACATCGACTTCGCACCCCTGGCTCAACAGATGGAGCGCGACCTCATACGCCAGAACACCGCTATCGCACCAGCCGCCGATGCTGTATGGGCCGTGCGGCTGCTGGACACGTATGTCCGCCGCAAGGCACCCTGCTAGATCGGAGAGCGTGAAATTGTCCCCGAGCCGCGCTTCATCCGCCGCGCTGAGACGCGGATAGCACAACGGACGATCCGGCCCCAGGCACTCCATGATTCCCCGCATCTCCGTTCCCGGATAAATCCATTGAATCGGATGCGACGGCCGCGGTACCCGCGCCAGCGGAGCGACGCGCGGCGTCTCCTCCATGGCGCGCTCAGCCGGTAGGCGCTTGGCAAGCTCCGCGATTGTCGGCGCTTCGAACAGGCACGACATCGGGAGCCGCGCGCCAAAAGCATCCTCAATACGCGACATCAGCTTCGGAATCAGAAGTGAATGCCCGCCGAGATCGAAGAAATTGTCGCGCGCCCCCACCTGATCGATTCTCAACACCGATTCCCAGATCCCCGCCAGTTTCCGTTCTATTGGATTCGCAGCCGGAACAAATCCGGCGCCGTCCTTCGAAAATTCCGGTTCAGGCAGGCGATGCCGGTCCACTTTGAGATTCGGCGTCAGCGGCAGCGTCTCAACATAGATGAATCGCGACGGAATCATATAATCCGGAAGCTTATCGCGGAGAAACCCCCGCATATCGGGCGATCCCTCCGCAACCAGATAACCCGCCAGCACAAGATTCCCCGACGCATCCGGCCAGGGCTTCACCGCCGCCGCCCTCACCGCCGGATGCCGTGCCAGGACCGCTTCGACCTCCTCTAACTCAATCCGAAACCCGCGAATCTTCACCTGATTATCCGTGCGGCCCAAACAATCGAGCGCGCCATCATGCCGCCACCGCCCCAGGTCTCCGGTCCGATACAGCCGCATCCCCGGCGCTGCTTCGCACCGGACGAATTTCTGCGCAGTAAGCTCAGGCCGATTCAAGTACCCCCGGGCTACTCCCGCGCCGCCGATATAAATCTCTCCCGTCACTCCCACCGGCACCGGTCGCAGCCGCGAATCGAGCACAAACACCGCCGTATTGTCGATCGGCTTTCCGATCGAAACCGCCCCGCCGCTCTCCACGCGCGTGATCGCCGACCAGATCGTCGTCTCCGTCGGACCATACATATTCCACAACTCGCCCGATCGCGCCAGCAGTTGATCCGCGAGATCCCGGGGCAACGCCTCGCCGCCGCACAGAATCTTCAACCGGGGACTCCCGCTCCACCCCGCATCGATCAGCGCGCGCCACGTCGCCGGAGTCGCCTGCATCACCGTAGGCCTGACCTTCTGAAACAGATCGCGCAGCAGATGCGGATCCCTCGCCTCGATATTGTTCGCCAGTACGATCCTTCCACCCACGCTCAGCGGCAGGTACATCTCGAGTCCCGCAATATCGAACGACAGCGTCGTGACCGCGAGAATCGTGTCCGCCGCCCGGAATCCCGGCTCGCGCTGCATCGATTGCAGAAAATTCACCACCGCGCGATGAGGAATCTCGACGCCCTTCGGCTTTCCCGTCGATCCCGACGTGTACAACACATGGGCGATATCGTCCGGCCTCGCCGCCGGCTCCGGATTGCTGTCCGGCCCCGATCCTTCATCGCAGAACACGGCTCGAACCGTCCCGCCCGAAAAATCGCCCGCCAGCTCCCGTTCCGTCAAGATCAACTGAACCTGCGAATCCTGCAAAATGAATCGGCGTCGCTCCTCCGGCAGCGCCGGGTCGATCGGCAGATAAGCCGCTCCCGATTTCAGCGCCGCCAGCACCGCGACCACCATGTTCGTCGAGCGCCCGGCCGACAATGCGACTATCGTTCCCGGCCCCGCGCCCTCTTCCCGCAACCGGCGCGCCAACCGGTTCGCCCTGCGATTCAGCTCATCGAACTTCAGCGAAATCACCCCTGCGACCACCGCGATACGATCCGGAGTCTTCTCAACCTGTGCCTCAAAAAGCTCATGAATCGTCATCGGGGGAATCGCCCGAGCCGTCGCATTCCGCTCGACGCACAATTCCCGAACCTCATCCGCCGTGAGTAGCGGAAGATCTCCGAGCTTCGTCTCTGTACACGCCACCGCGCCGTCCACCAGCGTCATCCAATTCCGGAAAATCCGCTCGATCGTCGCGCGCCGGAACAGATCCGGGCAGTACACCACCCGCACCGAGTATCCGCCCTCATGCTCGTCGAGCTGAACATCCAGATCCAGCTTGCTCGTCCCCGAGCAAACCTCGCTCTGAGTGAGCTTCCACCGCGGATCCCCATTCTCACTCGCCGGCTCGAGATTGAACATCGCCTGAAAAATAGGATGCCGGCTTGAGTCTCGCGGGATGCGCAATTCCCGCACCAGCCGGTCGATTGGAACATCCTTATTCGCGATCCCCCCGAGAACCGATTCCTTGACCTCCGCCAGAAAGCTCCGAAATGTCTTGTCCGCCTCCGGCTTGCTTCTCAACGCCACCGAATTGATCGAAAATCCCGGCGTACTCGTAAATTCATCGCGGTTCCGGTTGTCGACCAGCGTCCCAATCAGCAGATCCGTCTGGCCCGTGTACCGAAACAAAACCGCCTTGAACGCCGCGAGAAGAAATATAAAGGGCGTGACCGCCTCGGACTGCGCCGCCGTTTTGATCCTCGCCGCCATCTCGGCCGAGATCAAAAAATCCGCGGCCTCGCCCCGAAATGAAAAAGCAGCCGGACGGGACTCGTCCGTCGGTATCTCCAGTGGACGTAATTCCCCCGCGAGCTGCTGTTTCCAATACTCCACCTGCGGAGCCGCCAGATCGTTATCAAAGAATCTCTTCTGCCAGATCGCGAAATCCGCATACTGCACTCGCGGCGTCTCCAGCGGCGACGCCTTCCCCGCCGCGAACGCGTCATAAATCGCCGGCAGTTCCGACATCAGCACCCGATAAATCGACGCCCCGTCGTGGATCAAATGATGCATCACCACGTACAGCCGGTATGATTCCTCCGCTAACTTGAACAATCTTGCCCGGATCAGCGGACCCACTCCCAAATCGAACGGGCGCGCCGCGTCATTCGTTGCCAGCCGCGTCGCCTCCTCCGCCCGGATCTCTTCTGCAAGATCCGTCAGATCGTGAAACGGAATCTCGATCGGCAGCGACGCATGAATTGCCTGCACCACCTGCCCATCGACATAGGCGAACGTCGTTCGCCAGATCTCGTGCCGCTGAATCACTTCCTGAAACGCGCGATTCAACGCGTCTCGATCCAGCCTGCCCCGGAAATGAATCGTCATCGGCTCGTTGTACAGCCCGATCTGCGGATTCAACTGCGCGTGCAGCCAGATCTGTGTCTGGCAGGGCGCGAGCGGTACCGGCGCATTCGGATTCCGCGGCTCGATCGGCAATTCCCTGCTCTGACGCCGAGCCTCCCCCCGAAGCATCTTCTCCAGCAACAGCCTCTTGTTTTTTGAAAGATTTTCCATGGCGAATCAGACCACCGCGGCAAGTTCCGGCCGTAAACAAAGCGGGAGCGCCTTCAATCCACGAAGCCCCAGGTTCTCCCGCCACGCGATCTCCGTACCCTCCCTGATCCGGATCTCAGGAAGCCGCCGCAACAACGTCGCAAATGCGATCTGCCCCTCCAGCCGGGCCAGCGGAGCCCCGAAACAGAAATGCGCCGCCCATCCGAACGCCAGGTGACGATTGTCTGCGCGCTCCAGATCCAGCCGGTCCGGATCCGGAAAACGTTCCGGATCGCGGTTGCCCGCCGCCATCACAGCGATCACGGCTTGGCGCTTCTTGATCTGCTTTCCTCCAAGTTCCAAATCGGCCGGAGCCAGCCGCGCCGTGTGCTGGCTTGGACTCTCGTAGCGCAGCAGCTCCTCGACGGCCGGTTGAATCTTTTCCGGATGCTCCCTGAGCCACTCCATCTGCTTCGGATGCCGAGCCAATGTGAGGATCCCGTTTCCGATCAGATTCGTCGTCGTTTCCTGTCCGCCCACCATCGTGACGATGCAGTTCGCGATCACTTCCTCTTCGCTGAGCCGTCCCCCGTCGACCTCCGCTGTCATCAGCGAATAAATCAATCCCTCGCGAGGATGTCTTTCCATCCCGCGAATCGCCGCTCGGAAATAGGCGGTCATCTCCTCCACCGCGTCAATTACCCGGGCCGCGCGGTCGGGATTGTGCTGGAAATTCCCCAGCATCTCTGCGAACGTCGCGGACCAATTCTTCAGTTGCAGATAATCGCGCGCCGGCACGCCGAGCATCTCCGCCGTCACAATCGCCGGCAGCGGCTCTGCGAATTCGCCGATGAGATCGATCTCGTCTTTGCCTTCGATCCCCTCGATCAGACGGTCCGTGATCTCCTGGATGTGATCGCGCAGTACTTTGACGCGGGCAGGCGTAAACGCGCAAGCCGACAGACTGCGCAACCGGGCGTGCGCAGCTCCGTCCATGAACAGCATCTGCTTGACCATCACCTGCGCGATCGGACTTAGCTCCGAACATCCCATTGCGTCCAGTTGCTCCGGCGTCGGCGTCCGCTCCGCCGAATACTTATGCAGCACGGTGATCACGTCTTGGTAGCGCGTCACCACCCACGCATGAAGAAATGGATCCCAATGAACCGGATCGTTCTCGCGCAACGCGCGAAACAGCGGATAGGGATTCGCCAAAACCTCCGGATCGAGAAGGCGGTACAGGCTCAGATCTGCGTCGTTCATCAGTTTTCCGTCTGGCTCAGAAGTTCCGCCGCTTCGTCCTCCGACATGGATTCGAGCCGCGCGATCAGCAACCTTTCGATGTGCATTGCAAGCTGCCCGACCGTCGGTGATTCGAAAAGACTCCGAAGCGTCAACTCGACGCCGAACCGCTGTCGCGCGCGAATTACAAGCTGCGTTCCCAAAAGCGAATGCCCGCCGAGCAGGAAGAAGTTGTCGTCGAGCCCCACTCGATCGAGCCGCAGCAGCTCACAAACCATGTTCGAAATGGTCTTTTCGATCGCCGACTCCGGCGCGCGATAAGCGACTGCCTCGCGAGCCAGCGACCGCGTCGGCTTCGGCAGCGCCGCCCGATCCAGCTTTCCATTTGCGTTCAGCGGCAATTTCTCCATGCTCATGAATGCCGCTGGAATCATGTAGTCGGGAACCTGAGCGGAAAGGAATCCGCGCAGCTCCGCCGGCTCCAGCTTCGTACCCGGCCGCGGAACGATATAAGCCGCAAGCTGCCGGTCGGCGGCATCGCCGAACCCGGTGACGGCGCACATTGACACTTGTGGATGTCTCTTGAGAATCGTCGCGACTTCATCCGGCTCCACGCGGTGTCCGCGGATTTTCTCCTGCCCATCCACGCGGCCGTGAAATTCGATCCTCCCGCCGTCGATGATTCGTCCCAAATCTCCACTCCGATACATCAGCGCATCCGGCCGCCCGATGAACGGATCCGGCACGAACCGCTCCGCCGTCAGCTTCGGATGATTTCGATAGCCGCGCCCCACATTGCATCCGCCGATGTAAATTTCGCCGATCTCTCCTTCCGCGACGGGCTTCCCGTTCTCGTCGAGAATGTGAATCTGCGTGTGCGCCACCGGCGCGCCGATATCGGGCCGCGCCGACTTCCGCTGACCGGCCGCAACCGCGCCGGACGTCACCACCACTGCGCACTCCGTCGGCCCGTAGTTGTTAATCACCCGGAAGGGCAGCCCATCGCTCGGGAATCGATGCAGCGTATCCGAGCCCGTCAGTAGGTATCGGAGCGCCGTATCCTGCGGCCATGAATTGGCCAGCATCGGCTCGGCGAGCGTCGTCGGCACGAACGCCACGTTGATCCTCTGCGCGATCAGCCATTGCTGCACCAGTTCCGGCGATGTCCGCACATCCGGATCGACGAACACCACCGTTGCGCCTGCCGTGAGATGCGGCCACAACTCCCACACCGCGGCATCGAAGGCGAGCCCCGCCAGGTGACTCGTCCGGTCCGTCTCACTGATCTCGAACGCCCGCCGATGCCACGAAATCAGGTTCAGCAGGTTGCCATGGGTGATCTCGACGCCCTTCGGCGCCCCTGTTGTGCCCGACGTATAGCTGATGTAGGCAAGATTCTCGCGCCGGATCGCCGCCTGATCGAAGCCGCCCGCCCCTGGCCGAAATATCGCCGCGTCGCGCTCCACGTCGATTACATTCGGAGCGGCGGAGTCGTCGATTCCTCGGGAAATCAGCACCACGGCGCCGGAATCCGCCACGATCGTTTCGCGCCGTCCCGCGGGCCAGGATGCGTCGATCGGCAAATATGCCCCGCCGGCTTTCCATGCCGCCAGCGCCGCGATCACGTACTCGAACGATCGCTCCAGGCAGATTGCTACCGGTGTCTCCAGCCCCACTCCCAAACTCACCAGCCGGCTCGCCAACCGGTCCGAGGCTTCATTCAATTCCCGATACGTCATCTGCCGCGAGTTGTGCGGAGACGAAAGCGCAATCGCTTCGGGCGCGCGTTCTGCTACCGCAGCCACCAGATGCGGAACGCATGAACGCCGCCTGCACTCGCCAGGATTCGAGAACCGAATCAAAGGAGCGATCGAAGCGGTGACCGGATCAGTGCGTGTCATATACGAACCGAGAATACGGTCGAACCGCGCCAGCGCCTATGGAGGTTCAGTACTTTTTCGTTTGAGAAACGTGTCCTGTACCCCGGGTACTGTTTAGAAACCACGGACTAGCCTAGTTGTATTCCTGGTCCTCAGTGAAGCGCGCTGCTCGAAACCGGCGCCGCTTGCCCCAAAAGAACCGCGGGCGGATCGCGCCCGGCCCAAAACGTTACCCCAAATAAAACGATTCACCCGATTTGCCATCTAACGAATGTTCGTCGGCAATCGCTTTACGTTAGCTATGTCGCTCCGGATGCTCCCCGCCGCAATTCTTTTTCTGGGATTCATCCATGCCCAACCCGCGCAGCGCCCCAAAATCGGTATAGCGCTCGAAGGCGGCGGAGCCAAGGGACTAGCCCACATCTCGGTCCTCCAATGGATCGAGGACCACCGAATCCCCGTCGACTTCATCGCCGGAACCAGCATGGGCGGCCTGATCGCCGGATTCTATGCGATCGGGTACCGTCCCGCTCAAATTCGCGAGATCGTCGATGGCATCGATTGGAATGCCGTTCTTTCAGGCTCTCTTCCTTATCAGGATCTTTCTTATCGTCGGAAAGAAGACATGCGCGCCTATCCGAACTTTCTGGAACTGGGACTTCGGGGAGGTCTGTCGCTACCCGGCGGCCTGAACTCCGGGCAGTCCGTCCTGTCGCTCTTCGATCGCTATATGTTCCCGTACTCCGCGGGCGTGAACTTCGACGACCTCCCGATTCCCTTCCGGTGCGTTGCCACAAATCTCGTGTCCGGCAAACCGAAAATATTTTCCGAGGGGCCGCTCGCCGATGCGCTCCGCGCCACCATGGCGATCCCGGGCGTCTTCGCGCCGGTCCGTCAGAACGGCGAAATCCTCGCCGATGGAGGACTGCTCGACAATCTTCCCGCCGACGTGGCCAAGCACATGGGCGCTGACATCGTCATCGGCGTGCATCTCAACGTCGGTCCCGTAAATCCTAAGAAACTGCGCTCCGCCCTCGAGGTCGCGCGCGGCGCAACCGACGTGATGATCGATGCAAATGTCTACCGCGGGATCGAACTCTCCGATATCCTCATCACGATCGACGTCTCCGGCTTCGACACGCTCGACTTCGGGCGTGCGGCGCAAATCATTCCGAAGGGATATGAGGCCGCTCAATCGAAAGCGAACATTCTTTCCCGCTTGTCGCTGGATCAGCCGGATTGGAACGCATACCTCGCCCGGCGCGAATCGCGCCGCGTACAATCGGCCCCGCCGCCCCAGTTCATCGAAGTCCGCGGAACCACTCCTCACCTTGCTGGCCAAATCGAAGAAGCTCTCTCTCAGAATGTCGGCAAGCCGGTCGATGACTCAAAGATCCGGGAACAAATCACGGAACTGATGGGCCTGGGCCGCTCCGCCAGCATCGGCTACAGCATGATCGAACGCGGCGGCAAGCCGGGCTTGCTCATCAGCGTCGAAGAAAAACTTCATTCACCCCCATGGCTGAAGCCTGGATTCGAGATCAACGGATCCGATCCGAGAAACGTCGGCTTCACCTTTGCGTCTCGAATCACGTTCCTTGATACTGGCGGCTACCGCTCCGAAGCACGCATCGACCTTGCGGCAGGTTCGACGTATGGAATTCGAGCGGAGTACTACCACCCCTTCACCCCGCGGACCCGCTGGTTCATCGCGCCCGCGATTTTCGCGTCGAATTCAGCGCTCAATCTTTATCTCGGTGAAACCTTGTTAGCCGAATATCGAGAGACCAACGCCGGCGGAGGCATCGACCTTGGCTACAATTTCGATCGCTTCACCGAACTGCGCGTAGGCTACACCCTTGGATACATGAATCTGTCTCGCCGCATCGGATCGCCAGTTTTGGAATCGCTCAGTGGTCGAACCGGCGCGGCCGCGATTCGTTTGGGCATTGATCACCTGGACAATCCGATTGTTCCACGCCGCGGTACAGCGCTCTTCGGCAACGGGCAGTGGGTCGATGCCAACCCTGGGGCGAAGCGGCAATTCCCATCGTCGCAATTGGAATTCGCCGGCTTCTTGCAATTGAGTAAACCCGCCTCTCTCTATACTTTAGCGGAGGGCGGCACCACCTTCGGCTACCACCAAACCGGCCTTCCTCAATTCTCCCTGGGTGGACCGTCGCGCCTGGCGGCTTTCGGAGTCGGCCAGTATCTGGTCAACCAATATTTCTATTTTCGGCTCGGCTATCTTCATCGGATTGCGGAGCTTCCGGCCTTCCTCGGCAAAGGCATCTATGTGACCGGGGAGTATGAAATCGCAAAGCCATATGGTGTGCTCGCACGCCCTTCCCTTCCAACTGATGGAGCCATTGGACTTGTTGCGCATACCCTGATCGGGCCGCTGTTAGTTGGTGGCGCGGTCGGCAATGGAGGGAATCAGAAGTTCTTTTTCAATCTTGGGCGCTTATTTTGACTTAAAATCGATCAAAAGTACTCAAAAATGCACATAAAACCGTAGTCCATGTGCATTTGTTGGTGGCAATGGAACAACGTTGGGCCCGGATTGTTCGCCACCAGCCCAACCTCAACTTGCGCCTTCGCCGGCACGACGACGACGTCCTTCATAATCCCCCCAGTTGGCACGCCCGCCACCTTGAGCAGTTCGAAAGAGTGTCGATGCAAATGAACCGGGTGTGCTTCGTCGCTTCGATTATCGAAGATCAGCCGATACCGTTCATTCTCACGGACGCGGATCACGTCCGTTTTCGGAAAAGATTTCCCGTTGATGCTCCATTTATCGACCCAGTGGCTGCCGGCGAATTTTTTCTCGAACACCAGAGGGATCGATTGCGCGGGTTCGTTTGACGGTGTGCGGCCGAAGATCGTGTAGTCCCAAGTCTCAGGTTGTGGAGCCAGCCAGGAGGGCTCGCCCGACGTGTTGGCATATTCGACGACGATTCCCATTCCGGCCTCGCGGTCGCGATTTTCGGTGGCCCCCAGGATCCAGATTCCCGGCTGGTTCATTTCGACAACCGCGTCGATGCGTTCGGCCGGGCCAAGTTCCACAATTCCGGCGGTGCGAATGGCCGGCACGGGATTTCCGTCCAGGGCGGCGATTTGAAATTTGTGTCCGGGAAGCGCAATACGGCGGCTGGTGGTCGCGCTCGCGTTCAGAATCCGGAACATGATGCGCTGACCGGTCTTCACCCGCACCGGCTCACCGTGGCCGAGCGAGCGTCCGTTGATCGCCAGGTACTTGTAGGCGACCTCGATGTCATCGTCTTGGCTGGAGAAGTAGGGCGACCATTCCTTGAGGGCGAGAAATATTTCCTGGTCATACCGCCCGGGATCTCTTCTGGGCTCGATGTAGAAAAATCCAAACTGACCGGTGTAGGAGGCGCGATTCAGGTTACGCATCGCCATCGTGTGCGTGTGATACCAGCGGGTGCCGGATGGAGCAGCGGAGAAGCGATAGCGGCGGCAATCGCGCGGCGGGATGACGGGCGTTCCCTCCTCGGCCGAACCGTCAACATTCGAGGGAATGTGCAGGCCGTGCCAGTGGACCAACTCCGGAACGCTGGTCTCATTGTGCACCTCAATCGTGACTTCTTTTCCTTCCGCGATGCGGAGGATCGGTCCCGGCACCGAGCCGTTGTAACCGACGGTCTTGATTGTCCTCCGCGGGGCGAGTTCGACAGAGACGTTTTGGATTCGAATCGCGAAATCGGCCGGCTCACCGGGGCAGGCGGACTGTCCCTGAACTGAGCGAGGCATAACGGCGGATCCCAGGGCGCCAATGAAAGTGCGGCGATTTAAACTCACGGTTCTATGGCGTCGGGGAGCGCTTGTGGACGTCAGTCCCCGCAGGCTCCCCTGTCCTTGGGAAAATCTTACTAAAGCAGCGGTCCGAAATAAACGAAATTCCGGCCGGGGGGAGGCGTCCAACCCGACGATTAGCGCTTCGACGAGGGATGGTCTGCGCCGGCAACGTAACACTTCCCCGAGGAGGATTTCACCATGGATCGTTTCGACGAATTGAAAACCAAGTATCAAGGGGCTCTCACGGCCGTTTCCGAATACGGAGTGAGGCTCGACAACCTACATGTTCAGGACAACAAGTTGTTCATCCGCGGCGCCGCGCCGAACCAGGACATCAAGAATGCCGTTTGGAACAAGATCAAAGAGGCTGACGCGACTTACAGCGACCTGATGTGCGACCTTCGGATCGACGAAAGCCTACCTGTTCCGGCCGCCGCCCAGCCTCAGGCGCAGACGCAGACCTACGTCGTGAAGGCGGGAGATTCGCTGTGGAAGATTGCCCAGCAATTCTACGGCAAAGGGAATCTTTTCCAGAGGATCATCGACGCGAACCCGGACAAGCTGGAAGACGAAAAATCCGTCATCCATCCGGGCGATCAACTGGTAATTCCGGCCGCGTAGGGTGCGGGAACCGGCGCTCCCGTCCGGCTCCGCCTGATCTTCAAGAGAGATTTCGTCTCGCGGCAGTTGAAGAATTGCGATACGTTCGGGCGGTGACCAACTACTTGCGACAGCGAACCCAGCCCTAACTGATCCACACAACATATATGCCAAACGGCCGATGGTGCCGAGGTTTGTAGGATGCTAGATTGGAAAATCGCAATACAAGTCTCGCATTTAGTGTGTTTTCAGTGTGAAATTCGCAATCCTACTTGCCTGCTGTCTCCTTCAGTATCTTGCCGCGCAATCGACAGGAGTTCTTCGTGGTGTAGTCACCGATCAGACGGGAGCCGTGGTGCCGGACGCCACGATTACCATCACCAGTGAAAGCGGCGCGACGCGGACGACGAAGTCGATTGCAAACGGAACCTATGTGTTGAACGGGCTCGCGCCGGGAAACTATACCGTGCAGGGAAGTTCGCCGGGGTTGGTGCAGGCGCAGGCGCAGGTGGTCCGCATCGCGAACGGCGAGACGACGGTCAATCTGGTGCTTCATGTAATGGTCGAAGCTCAGCAGATGACCGTGACGGACACAGTGGCTCCGGAGGTAACCACGGATCCGACGCGAAGCGCATCGGCGCAGGTGCTGCGAGAGGACGCGCTTGAATCGCTATCGGATGATCCGGACGATCTGATCTCGGATCTACAGATGCTGGCGGGGCCTTCGGCAGGGCCGAGCGGCGGCCAGATTTTCATCGACGGATTCACCGCCGGGGACGGGACGTTGCCAAACAAAGATTCGATCCGCGAGGTACGGGTGAACCAGAATCCGTTTTCACCGGAGTTCGATACGCTGGGGACCGGGCATATCGAAATTCTGACGAAACCAGGGAGCGACCACTTGCATGGGGGGATCGCTTTTACCTACGGAAATGACACGCTGAACTCGCGTAATCCGTTCGCGCCGGAGAAGGCTTCGTTCGAGTTGAAGGATTACAGCGGCAGCGTGACGGATCGCATCAACTCGCACGGGTCGTTCACAATCAGTTTCGACAATCGCAATATCGACAGCGGGCAGGTGATCAATGCGATCACGCTCGATCCGGCAACACTGGGAATTATCTCGCCGTTCACCGCGGTTGCGGTAAGCCCGCAGCATCGGCTCTATCTGGGGCCGAGGATCGATTATCAGATCAATGCGAAGAATACATTGACGGTGCGATATGAGCCGAATCTGAACACTTCGACCAACTCGGGGGTGGGATCGTTCACGCTCGCATCGGAGGCGTACAAGACCCGGCTGATGGAGAATCCGATTTCCGTTGTCGAGACGGCGATTCTCGGGACGAGCACGGTGAACGAGACACGGTTTCAATTTCGCCACCAGAACTCGACGCAGGAGCCGAACAGCATGGCGCCGGCGATCAGCGTGTCCAGCGCGTTTAACGGAGGCGGAGCGGTGGCGGGATTGCATGACTACATCCATCATCACTACGAAGTTCAGAACTACACGACGCGGACAGCATCGGCCCACACGTTCCGGTTCGGCGCGCGGCTGAGAGCGGTTTCGATCCAGGACACGTCCGAGCAGGGATTCAACGGTTTGTACACGTTCGGTGGAGCATACGCGCCGGTGCTTGATGGGAATAATCAACCGGTGGTTCCGGGGCTGGTTTGCAACATCAACGCGCCCGCGGCCGGGTGCGCGACGATCAGTTCGATTGAACAGTATCGGCGGACTTTGCTATTTCAGCAATTGGGGTACTCGCCGCAATTGATCCGGCAGCTCGGCGGCGGCGCGACAGGTTTTTCGATCAGCACAGGAAATCCGATCGTGTATCCGGGAGGCGCGGATATCGGATTGTTTTTTGGCGACGACTGGAAGCTTCGGCCGAATTTCACGGTGAGTGTGGGGGCACGGTATGAAACGCAGGAAAACATCACGGATCGCGGCGACATCGCCCCGCGAGCCGCGATTGCCTGGGCTCCCGGCGGCGGGAAGCAGGCGAACCCGGCGACGGTAATCCGGGCGGGTTTCGGGATTTTCTACGACCGGTTCAATGAGCAGAACGTGCTGGTGGCGCAGAGATTCAATGGAACGAATCAGAAGCAGTACACTCTGGTGACGCCGGATACGTTTCCGGCAATTCCGCCGCTCGACGGTCTGACGAGCGCCGCGGCGGCGATCCATACGATCAGTCCTGATCTGCGGGCTCCGTATCTGATGCAGTCGTCGGTTAGCGTCGAGCGCCAGCTTCCGGGGAAGACAACGGCGGCGGTGACGTACATCAATTCGCACGGGCTTCATGAATTGAGGCAGCGAAATATCAATGCTCCTCTTCCGGGGACCTTTACCGGAGTCGTGGGGAGCGGAGTTTTTCCGTATCCGGGACGGGGACCGATCTATGAGATGGAATCGGCAGGGCTGTACAACCAGAATCAGCTCGTGACGAATATCAATAGCCGGTTGACGGCGAACATTTCGCTGATCGGGACTTACTCGCTGAACTACGTGCGGAGCAACACGGACGGATTGGGCACGTTTCCTGCGAATCAATACAGTCTGGCGGGAGAATACGGTCCGGCGGCGAACGATGTGCGAAATCGAGTTTCAATCGGGGGATCGATCACGACGAAATGGAAGTTGCAATTCAGCCCGTTCATCGTGATTCAATCCGGGATACCGTTCAATATCATTACGACGCAGGATATCTACGGGAGCACGGTGCTGAGCGCGCGTCCCGGAATCGCAACGGCGCCGGGGCCGGGAGTGATCGCGACGAGTTATGGATTGCTCGATCCGCACCCGCAACCGGGTGAAGAGATTCTGCCGCGAAATTTCGGACGAGGTCCTGGACAGCAGGTAGTGAATCTGAAACTGGCGCGGACCTTTCACTTTGGGACGGCGCGAACAGGGAGCAAAGACGGGCGATACGGGCTGACGTTTTCAGTGTCGGCGCGGAATCTGCTGAATCATTTGAACCCGGGGCCGATTATCGGAAATATCAATTCGCCGCTGTTCGGAGAGACGAATCAGCTCGCCTCGGGACAAGGCGCGTACGCGGATAATGCGAATAATCGCCGGGTGGAGTTTCAGGCCCGGTTCGCATTTTGACATTCCAGTTGTACCGGATACAACTTGAGGATGGCGGGGACTGCCTTAATACGGCCTACATTATCCACATCGGCCTGAAGGTGCCGGGCCACCTGCTCAACTATAGCGCGCGATCAATTCATCGGCGCAAAGCGACGCGGGCTTGTCAAATCCGGCCGTCGCATTTTCGGATCTGCGAGCGGGCAGCTTCGATCATTCTGATGTCGTGACGGCTGAGCGATCCCCGTTGCTGAGCCTCGGTCAGGCCTTGGAGGCTTTTGCTATACCAGAGCCGCGCCTGCCGAAATTGACCGAGCTTAAAATAGCCCTGGCCGAGGCGGAACTGGTCGGCGGCCTGAAAGACGGCGAGTTCAGGATGCGCACCGAGTTGCGGGATGGCCTGCATCGTTCTTCTCAGCAAGGCGATTCCGGCTTGAATATCGCCGGTTTCGATCATGGATTCGGCGAGATGTCCGCTGACGCGCGCGACATCCACCTGAAACTGCGCGTTCTTGGGATCGGCCGCGGCGAGTTTTTGCATCGAATCGAGCGCCTGCTGATAAGAAGGTCGAGCTTCCTGATAGCGCCCCAAATAGACGAGGGCATTCGCGAGGTCGAGACGGGAGTAGGCGGCGAGCCTCAACATGCCGGCGTTTTTCGAATCTGTGGCGATGCTGTCCACAAGGGCGAGTTGTTTGCGATGCAGACTGAGGGCTTCTTCGAAATTCTCAGTATGCTGGGCGAGAATCTGGCCTGTCCGCTCATAGGCGAGCACCAGGCGCCGGCTGATGGCGGGATCGGATGGATTCGTGGCGGCGAGCTTTTCGAAAAGGACGACAGCCTGGCGAAGTTTTTCGAGCCCCTGCTGCCAATCGCCCATATCCGCCTGTTTCGATCCGACATCGATGTAAGCGCCGCCGAGATTGCTCTTGTCAGCGAGAGCGGCCGAGGGGTTTCCGGCAAGGCGCGCTGCTAAAGTCAGGAGGGTTTGGGCGTGCTCAAATCCTTCTTTACGATTTCCGGTTTGCGTGAGCAGATCGCCGAGTTTGCCGTGGGTGCGCACCAGATCGCGATCGAGATCGATGCTCGAACCGCCGCTGCGATCGTTCGATTCGCGAATGGCGAGGGCCTTGCGGTAGCTGGCGATGGCTCCGGAATAGTCGCCGAGGTTCGCTGAGCGGAAACCACCCTGGACGTCGCCGACTTTCTCGTAAGCGCTGGCGAGTTCGTTTTGGAGAGATATATCGTCCGCGGCCTCACCGGCGAGGGTATCGAGATAGGTCAGGGCGCGTTTGACGAGCACCTCGCGGGCGGGAGTGGATCCGGGCAATTGCGCGATCGAATCATGAATTTCGAACAGGAGCGAATTGGCCAGGCTGCGGAGATCCTGAAAACGCCGTTCGGCGCGGGCGCGTTGTTCCTCGGCGATTCGCGCCTGGCGGCGCGTGGCAAACATGCCTGCAAGCAGCGCAAGCATCACGATCGTCACGGCGAGCACAGCCGCTTTATGGCGGCGTACGAATTTGACGGTTCGATATTGGAGCGAAGCGCCCCGCGCCGTGACCGGCAATCCGTCAAGATGGCGGCGGATGTCTTCGGCGAATTGCTCCACGGAGCTGTAGCGGCGGGCGGGTTCTTTCTCGAGGGCCTTGAGGACGATATTATCGAGATCGCCGCCGAGGGCGCGCACTAACTTGGCCGGCCGAGTCTCGCGAGTGGAGCTGACCGATTCGGGAGTCAGTTCGGAGGTCCCGGTTGTAGGATCGGCGGGGACGACGCGGCGCACGATCGAGCTCGGCTTGAGAGGATCCTCGCGGCAGATAACTTCCGCGGCTTCGTGCGGTGATCGTCCTTTGAGCCGGTAGGGGCGATGTCCAGTGAGGAGCTCATACAGGAGAACGCCCAGCGAATAGACATCGCTCGCGGTGTTGACCGTAGCTCCGCGCGCCTGTTCAGGGCTCGCGTACTCCGGGGTCATCATGCGGATGATGGTGATGGTGTTGCTCTCTTCACCGGTAACCGGATCCTCTTCGAGGATCTTCGCGATTCCGAAATCGAGCAGCTTCGGTTCCCCTTCCTCGGTCACAAGAATATTGCGCGGCTTCAGATCGCGGTGGACCACCAGGTTGCGATGCGCGTACTCGACGCCGGAGCAGATCTTGAGAAAAATTTGCAGACGCTGGCGCGTGTTCAGGCGGCGGTTGTCGCAGTAGACGTCCACGGGCTCACCAGGGATGAACTCCATGACAAAGTAGGGGCGGCCGTCGCCGGTGACTCCGCTATCGAGAAACTTGGTGATATTGGGATGATCGAAATGACCGAGGATCTGCCGCTCGCGCGCGAAGCGGCTGAGCACGAACTCGGAGTGCACACTTCGCTTCACCACTTTCACAGCGACTAACTTGTGGATATCGTCGCGCAGCGCCTGGTAGACAGCGCCCATGCCGCCTTCGCCGATGAGCTGGACGATCGCGTATTGGCCGACGCGATCACCGCGCTGGAGATCTTCGCGCTGCGAAACAACCGGGGAAGCGAGCGTCACGGGTTCGAGGAAGCTGGCGGCCTGGTCATGCGCGTTGAGCAGAGACTCGACCTCGCGCCGAAGCCCGGCGTCGGCGCCGCAAACGGAGTCAAGATAGGACTCACGCTCCGAGGCGGCGACGTCGAGGGCGCCGTTCAACACCGACTTAATCCGCGCCCATCGTTCAGGCGCGAGATTGGAAGAAATCATCCCGCTACGCTCTCGCTTATTGTCTATCTTCGACGATCCGTGGTTCAAATTGTCTCGGGCGTCCAAGAAGAAAGGCCGCAACGGCTGCTCAAACCGTCGCGGCTTTAGGCGCAAGTCTGGATTTGAGATCGCGAGGCTCACAAGGCAGCCGGAATGTCGCGCGCCACTTCAACCGCGGCCGTAGATGCTTTGCCGGCTCGATAGAGCATCTTCCAGTTGTTTTCCCTCCGCTCGTATTCCGGATTGACGAACATCCGCAGTCGGCCCTTCGAGGCAGTTTCCCCAAGGAAATCAACGGATTCGGCCAGGTTGATCCAGCCCTGTAGGTTCTGCCTCAGGATCGATTTGAGGTGCAATAGCTTTCTCATGATCCTTCTCCGTTACTTTTTGACAATCTCGCGCACAATCGCGGTGGCTGCTTGCTCGACGAGCAGCGCGATTACGTCTTCTCCGTCCTGCTGTGCTTTCACTCTCGGTGAACCGGCGAGAATCTCGGCGCCAGTCTTGACGGCGACGAGCTTGTAATCGAGCATGACCTCGCTCTTCGCCTTCACGTAGGTTGCCGCACCGGCCGCTCCGTTTAAAGCGGCGCCCGCCGCGACACCGGTAACTGCGCCGGCAGCGCCATGAGCAGCGCCGAGCATCGGTATCGCGGAAGACATCGACGCGGCGCCTTTGATAAATCCAATGCGTCCGTTGGCGGTCTCCTTTTTCTGGCTGACGGCGGACAAGACGAGATAGTCGCACTCTTTCTGCTCGGCTTCGGCTTTTGCCTGGATGGCGAGCATGGCATCGAGCGGTACGACCTGGATATCCGGTCCGGTGAGATATCCCATGATCGATTTACGGATCGATTCAGCGGCTGATGCGCTCCCGGGGCCTAACTGGGCCGTGGGAATCATGACTGCGATTCGGATTGCGGGGGCTTTGGGGGCTGCCGGCGTTTGTGCGCTGAGTGGTGCGGGGGCAATCCCCGCACAGACGGCAAGAATCTCGATCAGACGCGCGCGAAGCGTGTTTTTCATTGTCATTCTCCTTGGGAGACTCCGTTCGTGGGTTCTCGTACGTATCGCGGGAGCCGAGGAGAATTTGTATCAACGAAAACTGCGAATATCAGAAGCGGTTCGCGGATTCGGGAGCTCTTTGACCTGATCGCGGCCGGACATTGCGGCGAAGACTTCGCCCCGGCGCCTGTGTTTTTCGAGCATGCGGCACAAAGGAGTGAAACCGCCATCACAGCGACTAACCGCGAGGCCGGGGTGTTTTAGCGTGTGTTGCGAGTCGAAGCGAGCTCGAGCGGCATCGCAGCCCTCGGTCCGTTCTTCAGAGGCTTGTGCGTTCGGAAGTATTTCTTGTACGCCGCAACCCAGTCAGTCGCGATCTCATGCTGCGCCGTGGCGAGATCGATCTCTCCGTTGCACACCATCTGGTGCAAACGATCCTCAAGCTGATCTTTCACATGAGCGTTCCAAGCCGTATTGCGATACGGTTGAGGCCACAAATTGCGAATCGTCGTCGCCCCGCCGAGCTCCGGAGTAATCAGATAATCGACTTCGTAAGCGTCCGGCTCAGGATTGGAAATCCCGTATTCATTGAACACTTCCTTCTTCAGGGAGGCGGGAATCGAAGGGGTGGAAGCCTGTCCCCGGCAAAGTTCTTCCCTCGTCACCGGAACGGTATCTCCAGGCGTGAAGCGAGACTGCGGAGCCGGATAGCTCTGCTGCATCGCGTTCCAAACGAATCCGGCCGCAATCGACACGAATAGCATCGCGGCGGCGGCGTATTTGTACGTTGCCTCTGGCCGCATCCACAGAACAAAGCGTTCGGCGAGGCGGGCGTCGTTCTCCGCGGCAGCCTCCGCCAACCGGGCCTTCAACATCGCGTGAGGTCCGGCGATCGGAGGCGGTTCCGGGCCTTCCTGATGAAGCCCGACAAAATCGGCGACCGCCTTGTCAATCTCGGCCATTCGAACACGGCACTGCCAGCACGCGGCAAGATGATTCCGAATGTGATTCCCACGTTTCGCTGACAGTTCGCCATCGGCGAAGAGCACCAGGTCTTGATCGGAAATGTGTGCTTGTTCGTACAGCATAGACTCACCCGTCAACACGACTCAGACGCGCAAGCGACCGGCCGATCGAAATCGAAACCGCTCCCAGCGACATCCCAAGTACATTTGCGATTTCGCGATACCGCAGTCCTTCCGCCCGCAAATGCAGGCACCACCGATCCTGGCCGGGCAACGCCCGATACACCGCTCGCAACCGCTCCCGTCGCTCGTCGGTCATCATCTTCTCTTCCGCCGACGGGCTCGGATCCGCCACAGCGAGAGATTCGGCCAGGCATTCCGCGCTGCCCCGACTCCGGAGCACCTGCTTCAATCCCAAATTGTGGGCCACGCGAAAAATCCAACCCCGAAGATTCCTCCGCGATTTCCCCCGCCGCAGATGCTGAAACAACGCGAGGAAGACTTCCTGAATCACTTCTTCTCCGTCCTGAAGGTTCAGCCCCAACGCGAGCAGATATCGCAACAGTCTTCCGCGGAACTGATCGAACAGGGCGACGACTTCTTCTTCCAGCGGAGATTGCCGCTCCCGGCCCGAAGCAAAGCTCGTGAGATCGACCGAATGTGAAAAGGGAGAGTTCAAACCCCGCATTGTACATCGAGCCCTCCAATTAGAACCTAACGCGAATTCCGCCCCACGCGCCGATCGGCGCCCCGGGAGCAAAGAAGGTTGAGGTACGGATCGGAAAATCCCCGTTGACCGGGGGAAAGGGGCGGCCGATAAAATTCCCCGCGTTGTCGTAAGGCGTCGGCCCGAGCTGGGCGGCCGTGTAGTAGCGATGATTCAGGACGTTGTCGATCTGCACGAAAACCTGCACCCGCTTCATCGCCTGATACCGCGCTCCGAGATTCAGGACTCCGTATCCCGGCGAAAATCCCTCGCCGAGATAGTGGACACCGTCCGGCTGATCGAGATTATTTTCATTACCTCGCGCAAACGACCGCCCCACGGCCACAAAATCCAAATCCGCCGAAAGCTTGGGCGTGATCTGATAATCGGCGTAGGCTTTGAAGATGTTCCGAGGCATTAAAGGAATTTGATCTCCCGGATGGATCGCTATGTTTCCATCGAGCCCCGCGCCGCCGTCGTTCGTGCTGTTGCTGCCTCCATTCAGGATCTGCGGACTTTGATAGGCCGCATCGAGAAATGTATAATTGCCGCCGAGAATCAGGTGGCGGAGCCGACCCGTCACGCTGATCTCCGCACCCTGCCGCATGGTTTGTCCAAAGTTGGTGAAATAGCCGAATCCAGTCTGCCGGGATGCGACAAACAGCAAATCGTTATGATTCACCCCTCGAAACCATCCGGCGCTCCAGCGAAGATTGCTTTCCTGTGCGCTCCGAACGCCGGCCTCGAACGTCCTGGTCACCACCTGTTTCAGCGGAGGATCGCTCACCAGAGCATTCGGTAAATTGCATGGCGCGTTCGGATCCGCACATCCGAGCTCGATCGCCGTCGGAGCCCTGCTCGCCTCACTGTAACTGAAATAGAAGCTCGCAAAGCGAAGCGGAGTATAAGTTATCCCGACGGCGGGATTGAATCGATCGAACGTGTAATTCCCGTTCAGCGACCCGCGCGCGCCCGTTGGATCCGGCGGAAGCTGATCGGCATTGTCGATTCCGGTCCTGTTGTATCGGCCCGACAAGGTCAACGTCAGAGATTTCGTCAAGGTCAATGTGTCGGCGGCATACAGACTCCACGTATTTACCGTGCCATGCAGATTGACACGCGTGTCGAATGGCAGACCATCCTGGTTTGTACTTCCATCCGCGAACGAATTGATCGGAGTAATCGTAAGCCTGTCGGGATTCAAATATCCGAATTGCGACGCCTGCTGAAAAATAATATTGCTACGATCCCACCCGGCGCCAAAAGTGACATGATTGTGTCCCACCAGCCACGCCCCCTGACCCGACATTCCATAATTATGCTGCTTATTGTACGTATTCGTGATCAATCCGGTACATTTCTCGCTCGGTTCGTCTCTTTCGAGACCCTGGGCAATGCATCGCCAGAAAGGGAAGGGTTCGGTTGTGGCGTTCCCGGTCGCCGGAAAACCTTTGTAACCGGCAGCCGTCAGAGCCGCTATGTCCGCCGCGCTCAAGTTGTAAAGCGACTGATCGAACGACCCCTCATTAATATCGCCGTTGGTAGTATCGGCACGAATATAGCGATAGTAGACGTTCCCGGAGAGCATCAGACTGCTTGAAATGCTGTGTCGCCAGCTTGAATTGAACGACGGCGAGCGATTCCAGGTTATATCGGGAATCGTGTTCACGCTCGAGTAGTGCTGCGCGAGGAACCTCGTATCCTGAAGCCCGTTCCCCGTGAGCCAGTTATCCGCATATCCGAACGCGAGCGAAACCGCGGTCTTGGCTCGCGACCATCCTACTTTTCCGAACGCCTGCCGTACTTCCGATGGAGAATCGACGCGCCATCCGTCTTCGCGAAACAAATTGCCCGCTACATACCAATCCAGCCCTTTTGAATTTGAACCTCCGTATTCAAATTCGCCCGCGCGCCGTCCGAAACTCCCTCCGCTCAACTGAAGCGCCGCTCCGGGGGCGCTCCGCCCGTCTTTGGTTTGAATCGATATAGCTCCGCCGAGCGTATTCAGGCCGAACAATGGGTCCGACCCCGGAATCAGCGCCATCTCCGAAATCGCGACTTTGGGTATCAGGTCCCAGGCGACGATGTCGCCGAACGGCTGATTCTGCCGGACGCCGTCCATGTACACCGAAATCCCCTCCGGCGTTCCGAGCAGAGGCGACGCCGTGTAACCGCGATAATTCACATCCGGTTGGAACGGATTCTCCTGGTTCTGGTTCACGTGCACGGCGTCCAAGCGACGATTCATCAAATCCGCGAGGTCGAGCGCGTTGGTTCGTTCAAAGTCCCGCCCTGTCAGAGTTTGCACAGGAGCCGCTATCTGATCCACCGCCAGATCTGTCCCGGCAAGCGGCGTCGCGCCGATCACATCGACGCGCGCAGCCTGCGCCGCCAAGACCATTGTGACTATGCGCGAAGCCGTTGCTCCCGCAGCCACATCGACAACCACGGACTGGGTGGCGAAGCCAGACTTTGACAACTCCAGGCGGTAGCGCCCCGCAGGCAATTCGGCCAGAGTGAATGGCCCTTTCCCGTCGGTGACGAATGTCCGGGCGGTTCCCGTCGCGAGATTCTCCGCCCGCCCTGCCACTTCCATTGGAGCGCCGGAGGGATCTTTAACATCTAAGCGGATATCGCCCGTTCTGTCCTGGCAATAAAGCGCGAACGGGGTTAAGAAGACGGAAAAAATCCCGAGCCGTTTGATCGGGGACAGGCGCATTCAAATCTCCTGAATCTACATTCCTGTCTCCGCCACTTTGTTCAACATTTATTTTCAGCGGTACGGATCTGGGGGACGTCTTCTTAATCTGTTTGGTGTTTTAGACTGAAGGCTCCGAGAAACGTGCCTCCGGCCAAATTCCAGTTCGCGAAACGTTACGGATTCGCGATTTTTGCGGTCGCGATATCCACTCTAGTCACGTTCGCCATCCGGCCGATTCTGGGCTCGCAGGCTCACTATCTCACCTTCACGCTGGCCGTGATCGCCTCTGCCTGGTATGGCGGACTCGGCCCGGGTCTCGCCTCCACCGTCATCGGATTTCTCAGCGCCGATTATTTCTTCTTGACCCCGGTTTACTCATTTGTACCGGTGCAGGCCGATGACGTAGCCCTCCTCACGTCCGTTGGAGTGAGTGTGAGTATCCTGGCGGGCCGCCTCTCCAGCGCGAGAACTCATCTGTTGATCGCAACAAGCGTCGCCGGCGTCGGCACCTTCGAGTGGTCTATCTCCCGCGACCGCATCAAAATGACCCCGGAAATGGCCAAGCTCTATGGACTCAAACCCGAGCGGCTCGCTATCAGGTTTCAGGAATTGCTGAAGCACGTTCACCCCGACGACGCGCCGGGCATGGAGAGCGAGTTGAAACAAGCGATGGCCGATCGGCGCGAAGAAATCTCGCAGGAGTTCCGAATCATTTTGCCGAATGGCAAGGTACGTTGGATCGAATCCCGCTGCCGATTCATCTACGGCACCAGCGGTATCCCGATCCGAAGCATCGGAGCCAACATTGACATCACCGAACGGCGCGAGCGCGAAGCCGAAAGAGAGAAGTTCCGGGAAGCCGAGCGCGCCCGCATGGCCCTGGCCGCCTCCAATGAGGACTTGCAGCGCTTCGCCTACGCCATCTCGCACGATTTACAGCAGCCGCTTCGAACCATCAGCGTCTTCACGCAGTTGCTGCTCGTTCGGGCCGGCTCGATTCTGGACAAAGAAACTCTCGGGATAGCCGAAACGATCACGAAAGGGGCCGAGGAGATGAATGGCCTCATCAAGGGCCTTCTGGAATTTTGCAAGGTGAGCTATGGCGAGCCAAGCGAAGTGCAATGCGTCGATTCCGGCGCCGTCCTTCAGAAGGCGACTGAACTTCTGGCGAGCGCTATCGCAGAAAGCGGGGCGCGAATCACGGCCCAAGGGCTGCCCGAAGTCCGCGCGAATCGGGATCTCCTGCTCCGGGTCTTTCTAAACCTGCTCAGCAACGCGATCAAGTACCGGAGTTCGCGCCCGCTGGAGATTCGAGTCGCCGCAGAGCCGCTCGGCGACAAATGGCGCTTTTCGGTAACCGACAACGGCATAGGGATCGATCCGCAGTATCACGAACAGATCTTCGGCATCTTCAAACGTCTGCATAGTTCCTCCCAATACACGGGCGCCGGAATCGGTCTGGCGGTCGTGCGCCGAATTGTGGAACGCGCCGGCGGAGGCGTGTGGGTCGATTCACAACCGAACCTGGGGTCGACGTTCTACTTCACCGTCCCTCAAACATGAACACCGGGGCCGCGCAGGTGGATTTCCCGCCACGGCCGTCCGATTGATCGCTGCAATCCGAACCGGGAAAAGGCTTCGGCTTGCATTTCACGATCGCGGCCAGTGCCCGTGAGTGCACTATTTCCAGGCTTCGCCTCCGACCGTGAAGGTCACGCCGCCGCGAATGGTCAAGGGAGCGGCTGGGAATCCGAAGACAGCCTGATAATGTTCACTGAACAGATTCTCGATGCTGGTGAAGAGTGAGACGTACCGGCGCAGAGCGTAGCGTCCGCTCAAATCGAATTTCTGGTAGGCCGGAGCGAGGTCGCGATTGGGGAGCAGCAGAGTGTTCCCGAAGAGAGCATCGGAAAGGAACGTGCTGTCGTCGCGGCGGCCGACCATATAACCGGTGAGTGTCCCGACGAATTTTCCACGGCTGTAGAGCAGGCCGAGGCTGCCTGTGTGTGGAGCGCGGCGAAACGGGCGGGCGCCTTGAAGCGGGGCGAACGCGCCGATCGGTATGTTGGGGAACGCGGGATTAAATACGGGATTGCCAAACGCCTTGGTGACGACTGCATCGAGGTAGGTATAGTTTCCCTGGATTCGCAGTCCGTGCCCAAGTTCGGCGGCGACTTGCGCTTCAAATCCCTGCGCTTTTGTGGATGTCGCGTTCACGTAAGCTCCGAATGCGGCCGCTGCTGCCGCGGCCGCCGCATTGGGATCGACGCCGATCGACACCAGCGCGGTCTGATTCAAAAAAGTGATGAGATCGTAAAAACGATTGTGGAAATAAGCGAGTTCGAGACGGGCGCGGCCGTTCCAGAGGCCCTGGTCGATTCCGAAATCGAATGCACGGCTCCGTTCAGGGCCGACCGGCGAGACGTGATATTGGGCTCGCTGGGCGGGAGTGAGTAATGCGAAGAGTTCGGAGCCTTGCTCAAAAGTGCTGGGCTCCTTAATTCCCTCGCCGAAGTTGAATCGCAGTTTGGTTTCGCCGAAGAAACCGGTAGCGCTGGGACGGTTCAGGTAATAAGCGGCGGAGAAGCGCGGAGTGGCGGCAAATCCGAAGACTGCGTTGTTTTCGAATCCGAGTCCGGCAGCGAGAAACAGACGCCGGCCAACGCTTCCGTGGGTTTCAGCCGTGTAACCGTAATTGTCGCGTGTGAATCCTGACCCATTTTCATGCTCGTAGCGAAAAGCCAAAGTGGCGGTCCAGTCACGATAGAACTGGTAATCGGATTGGCCGTAGAGAGAACGGCGCGCTTCGTAGTCGGGGAAAATTTGCGGGTAAACTCCCGCGTAATCGAGGATAGCCTGGCCGGTAACCTGATATCCGTTCGCGCCCTTGATGGTGACGTTCTGGCCGAGGAAATCTCCGAAACCGAAGGAGTCGGGCCGGCCGCTCGGGCTCGGGTTTTCGTAAGTGGAGTTGGCCTGCGCGAATCCGAAACGCAGCAGATTGTGCCAGCGCGATGTGGTTTGATTCTGCACGGTCGCGCTGAGATAGGTGTTCTGATTTTTTTGCGAAGAATCGTCGGAGATTCCGTAGAGATAGATCGCGTTGGGCGAGCCTAGACCGGTCCACGCACGGCGGAGCGTGACGCGGATGTCGGTGCTGGGGTTCGGATCGTAGCCGAAGTTTCCGGCGTAGGCCGCATTGTGGAAAAAATTGTTTTGATAACTGCCCTGGGTGTCGAAGCGAGAGAACGCAGAGAAGTAGTCGAATTTGCGGAACGCTCCGGCGAGGGAGACGGCCTGGTGCAGGGTCCTGAAGTTCCCGCCGTCCACTGAGTATTGCAGTTCAGGCAACGGCGTAACGCCGCGCTGCGTTGTGACGCTGACGACTCCGGCGAGAGCGTCGGCCCCGTAGAGGACGCTGTTGGCGCCTTTCATCACTTCGATGTTCTGGACGCCAGTGTTCGATAGCTGGGCAAAATCGAATTCTCCCCCGATCGCGTTGGCGGGGACGCCATCGATGAGGACTTTATTGAAAGAAGATTCGCCGCCGCGGATGTAGAGCGAAGTGGCGCCGCCGCGCTGGCTGGTCTGGACGATCTGCGTTCCAGCGACTTGGCGGATATTTTCGAGCGCGTCAAGTTTGTTCTCGGCCTGAATTTGTTCCTGATTGATCACGCTGACGGAGGCGCCGACCTGAGCGAGGGGAGTTACAGTGCCGGTCGCCGTGACGACGATTTCCTGCTTGAGAGCACCCACTTGCAGGATTGCTTCGACGTTTGCCGGCGCGCTCGATCCAAGCTGAATCTCGGAGCCTGTGTAGGCCTCGAATCCGGATGCGAAAACATTCACACGATAGCGGCCCGGGGCGACATTTTGAAAAGAAAAGACGCCGTTTTGATCGGTTTCTGTGGCGCCAGCTTCAACGCCATCGTGCTGGAGCGTTACCTTGGCACCGGCAATCCTGGTTCCCAGCGCATCGGACACGGTGCCTTGAATCCTGCCTTGGGCGAAACTGAACGAGATCATCGAAAAGAGGATGGCAACAACACGTATGGTTCTCAGAAACACAAATATCCTTAAATTAGCCGAGGAATTACGAAGCGCGGCTTCGCACCTTAACAATTTAGCGGCGCCGGCCATTGGACGGAAACTATCTTTCGGCTATTTTCACAGCATCCTGAAACGGCACGGCAGCGGATTTCGTCCCCGATACGGGAATGTTCCTGAATCGAGCTTGTCTTGTGTGCGCGTTCACACTCCTTTCGCAGGCTGCGGATCCGGATCATCTCGTCGCCGATTTTGAAGGAAAGAATCCACTGAAGCGATGGACCTTCTCAAACGGGGAGGAATTTCCGGGTGCGAGTGGATCGCTTACAACCGGGCCGGGCCACACGGGGCAAGGAGCGGTTCTCGAATATCGTTTCTACTGTGATCGCGCGGGTGTGTGCGGCCGGTACGTGGCGGCGAACTGGAAACCGGATGCGCGCATCGAAGCGAGGAAGATCGCGGCGGTTTCGATGTGGGCCCGGTGCTCGGCGGACGTAACGATTAGAGTTCGACTGAAGGATCAGAATGGGCAAACGCTTCAGTTCAACGCGGACCCATTCACCTTGGAACATCGGCAGGAGGATGAGTGGCGGCAAATTGTGGTCGCGCTCAGCCCGGATGCTTCGTCCGGACATTGGGGCGGCGACGATAACGGATGGTCGCGGGGAAAAATCGCGGAGCTCGGGATTCTTGTAGAAGCCCGCTATGCCTATCCGTCGGAAGGGACGGTTGGCCTTGATGATATCGAGTTTATGAGTTCGATCCCTTCGACGTTCCGGCTCGAACCGGATGCTCCGCTGGCGCCTGCTCCTCAGGGTGCGGAGCAGTTTGGGTCGCGCCTGGGCGTGAACGATCACCTGTTGCGCGATGAGCGGTCGCTGGATGCGGCGCGCGACGCGGGATTCAAATTTGTGCGCATGGATCTTCGATGGCCGCGGGTGGAGCGCGATGGCGAGTTTCGTTTTGCTCCCGTGGATCGATCGGTGGACGCCATCGAGGCGCGCGGGCTCGGCGCCCTTGTCATTCTGGGCTATGGACATCCCGATCACGGCGGAGACGTGCCGCGGAGTCCAGAAGACACCGCAGCGTTTGCGCGTTATGCGGAGAACGTCGCGGCGCACTTCAAGGGACGGGGGATTCGATATGAAATCTGGAATGAACCAGATATCGCGCGGTTCTGGAAACCTCAACCGGATCCGCAGGCGTATGCTGCATTGCTTCGTGAAGCAGTTCCCGCGATCCGGCGCGGGGATCCGGCTGCCCGGATTTGCACCGGCGGGCTGGCTCATCTCGACCTGGCCTTCGCCATTCCGCTCCTGCAATCGGGTGCGGCGAGCGATGTGAACGCGATCGGGCTTCACCCATATTCGGCAGTTGAGCCTGAAGCCGCGGTGGCGGATTTGATCAGCCTTCGGAAAATGATCCATCGCGCCATCGGAGCGCCGGTGGAGGTGTGGGCAACGGAGTGGGGTTATTCCTCCTACCGAAAGAACACGAATGGAGACGGCCACAGCGCGGCGTCGCGCAACCATCAGGCGAGTTTAGCCGTGCGGGAGGCATTGACGGCGTGGGCGCTGGGATTGCCGCTCACTATCTGGTATGACTTGCGTGATGATGGAGGGGACGCGCGGAACGCAGAGCACAATTTCGGGTTGATCGATCAACAGGGCGCCGAAAAACCCGCGATGAAGATGGTACGGGCGTTCACCGAGGCGGTGGGCAATCGCTCTTATGTTGGGCTGATCCGCGACACGCCTCCGTTCGTGCATGCAATGCGGCTCGAGGGAGAAGCGGACAACATGGTTGTAGTCTGGAGTGAAAAGAATTTGAATTCGAACATTCGTCTCGAATTTTCCGGTCAGAATTTTGTCAGCGCCAAGAACGCCATCGGCGCGCCCATTCAGGCAGCGATGGAATCCGGGAATGCGATGATCGCGCTCGACCAACAGCCCGGTCCTTTATACCTCGTCTTCAAGCGCTAGCAGACGGTGGAATCGTTGTGAAGCGCGGTTCCCATGCGCGCTTCGGATTTGGCTGGTGTCGAAAAATCGCTCAGCCGACCTTCGGAGCTTGCTGCTTCGGAGGATACTTCTCGAACATTTTGTCAATCGCCTTCTTGAGCTTCTTGGCATTTTTCTCCGGCTTGTCGCTGAGTGTGTCGGTCGCGTAGGCGCGAAACACCAACTGCCTGGCGGTGGGATCGGTGAGATCGATGACCAGCGTGCCTACCGGGATCTTCGTGGCGTTGGTGGTCGAGATACCGCTGGCTCCCCAACCCCAACCCCAGCCTGGACCGTATCCGGTGTTGTACGTGGTCAACTGCGTCTCCTGGCGAACCGCGGCTTGATAGCTGACGGTGACGTCGCCACCGCTTTCGACGCGCCTGAGGCCCTTCTTCGCAAGTTCCTCGTCCACCGCGGACACGATACGTTGCTCCATCAGTTGATTGACCTGGGCGCCGGCCGCGCTTGGAGCCCAAGAGTAGGTCTTGAACTTGGCAAAATTGGCGCCGTGGTCGTAGTCCACTTCTACTTTTTGAGCCAAGCATAGCCCTGAGGCCAATGTCAGAAGGAGGAGAGACAGTCCGGCATGTCGCAGCATAATTAACTCCGCAAAGCGAGATTAAGTCAAAGCTTTGATGCTTGATCTGCGTTGGGGTTTTACAAAGCGAACAGGATGCCGGCACAAGTGATAGCCTGATCGGGTGATCGCGACCCGTCGGCCCTACCTCACAGGTCCTTGATTTTCAGTCGCATGCGATGACTCTCATTCGAGCAAACATCCAAACGGTGGACGACATCTATCGCCTGATCTGGACTGCGGTGTCTTCCAAAAAGCCGGTGGAGGCCCTTTACGCAGGGCGCATTCGGCAATTTTGTCCACATCGGCTCGGCCGGAATCGCCAAGGCAAGCTGCGAGTTCTTTGCTATCAATACGGCGGAGCAAGCGAGAGCGGGCTCGCACACACGGGATCGGACCAGAACTGGCGATGTCTCGCGCTCGAAAAGCTTAGCCGCGTGAAGCTGATCGACGGCACGTGGCAGACCGCGCCTAATCATTCTCGACCGGCGTACTGCGTTACCGCGCCGGATATCGATGCGGAAGACTGACTATCCGATCAATGAATTGAAGAGCAGTTTGAATGTCCCGTAAGTCTGTGCTCGATGCTGAATGCGGAATCCGACCACTGTGACACTCCCCTTTCCGACATTCGCCGTCACCATCGCCGCTTTCCTGGAAAGATTCGCCTCACCAACCAGCCACCCGCTCTGGAGGATCTCGCGATCCGCGTAGCGCGCCACGATGTGATAGCCCTCGTTCGCAGAATTCGTCAGATCGAACGCCATGTTGCCCTGAAGGAAAACGCCCAAAGCCCGTGGCGGCATGCCATAGGCTGCCGGGAATGTATTGTCGATATCAAGGCGCAGCGTCGAACCAGGGCACCAGAATTCCTTGGTATTCAGAGCCGCCAGAGCGTTCCGCAGGCCGAGGTTGAACTGCTCGATCGCGAACTCGCTTGCTGATCCGAGCGCGAGCAGCTTTCCACCTTTGTTGACGAATTCCTTCAATGCCGCGACTCCTTCGTTCCCGATTCCGGCCCGATATTCCGGAGGGTAGTTTGCGCCGCCGAATCCCCCTTCGCCACCTCCGCCGCCCTGTCCGCCACCGCGCCCGCCTCGTCCACCGCCTGCGCCAGCAGGAGCTACCCCTGTGATCATCGCGGTCGAATCATCCGGAATCACGATCACGTCGTACTTATCGATCAAGTTGCCGCGCTTGATGTCTGAGTCCATCAGGCTTGTATACGGAAATTTGAAATCCTCCACCAGCCACCGCGTCCAGCCCTCATCGATATTTCCGCCGGAATAACGCTGCCGAATCCCGACGCGCAGTTTTTTGACTTCATGAGTCGATCCTGCTTTCGGGGCGGCATTCAGGGGCATGAAGCTCACGCCGGATTCCTTCGCAACCGGAGCGGCCGCCGCTCCTTTCGCAACGATGAAATCTCCGGGCCGAAGATTTCCCTGCGCCTGGTCCACGCGCTGTACCACGACTCCCTTCGCCAGCAGCAGATTCACGGCGCGAAACGCATCGTTCAGCCTTCCGTCGATCACATAGCCCGCGCTTCCTTCCGTCGCCTTCCCGTTCTCCTCGACCGGCGAACTCACCCTTTTCAACTCGACCTGAATGGCTTCATCCACCGGATCCGCGCGAACCCCCATGAACTCAGACATCGTATCGGTCGACATGTCGTACGGACGGATTGGCGAGCCGTCCTTATTTCTCGTCCAATCGTTATCCGGGAAGAACGTCCGGCCGAGCAGATTCTTGATCAGCCCCATCTTCGGCTGCGCAAGCGAAATCACGTAAGATCCCGCGGGATAATCGACGCCAGTCGAGACACTGAACGGCTTGATCGCGCGATGAATCTCAATTCCCTGGACCAGAAGCTTGTTGATCATTAGATCCGCCGTCATCGGGTCATGTTGATTGGCCGAGATCACATAAGCCTTGGTCTTCCCGGTCGCGCCGCGCTCAGTCTGACGAATCCCCTTCAGGTGCGCGTTCCATAGCACCGTTTCGCGATTCCGCGCCGCCAGGTCCAACACAGCCCACGCCGAAATCTTCTGCCGGTCGACGATATCGCGCAATCGCCACCATCCGCCCGGCCATGGATTCGGGAACACCGTCTCCTCTTCGTACTTCGGCATGTTGCGGACATTGCCCTGCAACTGCTCGGGATGAACATACAGCGGCGACGCGATGCGAGCGCTCGCCGATTCGGTCAGCATGCCGGCGATGTTGTGGAACGGCGTGATCCAGTGAAATCCGAAGTGCCCCCACCCGGAATACTCGCCCATATTGAAGACACCGGATTCCCCGCCCTCTTCCTCTTTATAGGCCATGTGGGCGCCGTACCAGCTCAACTCGCGCCAGATCAACGGATCAGCACCGGGCCGAACCGGCTCGGCATAGGGTGGCAGATAAATCCGAGCGCCATAGGGACCCATGTGATGGTGATCGACGTAGGCTTCCGGCTTCCAGTCCGTGAACAGAATCTTCGCCATGTATTTCGATTCCACCTGCTGAGTCATGAAAGCGTCGCGATTGTTATCGTGTCCGACGTACTTGTGATAGAGCCAGGGAGTCGACGTTCCTTCCCACTCCTTGCCGACACTTTCGCGATACCAATCCGTCGTCATGATCTGCCCGTCAGGATTGAACGACGGCACTTCGATGAACACCACGTTATCGAGAATCCGCTGCGTCTCCTCGTCGCGCCGATTCAGCAGATCGAACGCAAGTTCGGGCGCCATCTGCGATCCGCCGATTTCGTTTGCGTGCAGGCTCATCGATTGGCATACGAACACCTTGCCCTCGGCGACCAGCGCTTTCACCTGCGCTTCCGTCAATCCCCGCGAATCGCTCAATTGAAGATTCACCTGGCGCAGACGATCGAGCTTGGCCTGATTGGCGGGCGACGTGATGATCACCATCAAAAACGGATTCCCCATCGTCGAGGGACCCATGTTGATTACCTTCATCTTGCCGCCGCTCTCTTTTTCCAGGACACCGAAATACTCGACGATTTTGTCCCATCGCGCCATCTTCTTATCAGCCCCAAGCTGGAATCCGAAAAATTTTTCGGGGCTGGTGACTTGCGCGCGCGCCGCGGCCGTGAGGATCAAAAGGGCTGGAATCAGTTTGTTCTTCAAGAGTAGCCTCCGGTGTTGTTACAGGGTGGTTGTCCAGCATACCTCATTCATGAAGGACCACGCAGTATCACTCAGATGGGATCTGCCGAATCCGATCGTCTCTTTGTGCCCTTCGCATCCGGACATTCTGGGGCCACCACAGATTTCACGAAATATTCCCATGTTTATGCACTGCCATATGGCAGATTAATATGCCGCACGGCACTTTTCTGAGCGCGCGTATTGATGCTAGCGTGAGGAAGCTTGCGCCTCCCGTCTGAAATCTACTCCGATTCTTCCTTCCGGGCGAAGCTGTTTTTGCATTCCTTAAATTCATACGACCCGTCAGTGCATGCGCTCTTACTTGATTCTGATCTGTGCTGCTCTTGCGCCAGGACGCGCGGAGAGCATCTACGCCACCGCCGCAGGCTGCGAAGCATGCCACGCGGAAATTCATCAGAAATGGTCTGAATCGCGCCATAGCAGGATGGTTCAACCAGCGACGAAGACGTCCGTACAGGGCGATTTTCGACGCGGGCGAATCGTATTGCGCGGTCAATCATTCACGTTATCTGAGCGCAACGGTGTTTTCTATGTCACAGATTCGTACTTGACCGGCAAACCTCAGCAACATCGCGTCGATTACACTCTCGGCAATCGCCGCATTCAGCACTATCTTTCGAAACTCGATGACGGCCGGATCATCGTGTTGCCACCAAGTTGGGACGTGATCCGCAAACAGTGGTTCCATAACCTCGACATCGATGACCCGGACGAAGCTCCGGGCGTTCAGGTCCAAGTCTGGAACAAACATTGCTACTCATGTCATGTCAGTCAGGAAGAAAAGAATTTCGATCTTAAAACGGGCGGATATAACACAATCTGGCTCGATTTCGGCACGAATTGCGAGCGCTGCCATGGAGCCGGCCGGGCGCATATCGAACACCGGAATGCTCACGGATCAAATGCGATCGACGATATCGTCGTCCAGACGAAGCTTGATCCCGCCCGGAATACACAAGTCTGCGCCCAGTGCCACTCGCTCCGCGATATCTACGCCAAAGGCTACGAAGCCGGCGCGAACTACTACGATTTCTTCCTTCCGGTGCTCGAATTCGGATATCCATCAACCGGCGACCCCGCATATTTCGCGGATGGACGAACTCGCCGCTTTTCAAACGACGCTATCGGGCTATGGCAGAGCGAGTGCTTCCTTCGCGGCGGCGCGACATGCGTCAACTGTCATCTCGAGCCGCACAACACCGATATCGATAAGAATCCGCAACTGCGTCCCGATCGCAACCAACTATGTACCGGGTGTCACTCGAACCTCGCCCGCGATAAAGAACAGGCTCTCGCAAGACACACGCATCATGCGCCCGGGAGCGCCGGCAGATCTTGCATTGAATGCCACATGCCTCGCACGGTGACGAGTATCAAGGCGCAAATTCGCGATCATTCCATCAGCATTCCTGTACCGGAAAACACCATCCGCCACGGGATTCCTAACGCGTGCAATAGCTGCCACCAGGATCGCGATGCCGCTTGGACGCTGAAACAAATGGACGCCTGGTATGGATCGCGTTCGCGCGAAAAGCTGATCCGGCGTGCCAATGCATCCTCTTTGGCGCGAAAGAACGATCCCGCTGCGATTCCTTTACTGTTAGAGATTCTGAACAACCGGAACGAGGGTCCAGTGGCGCGCGCTAATGCGGCTGGTCATCTGGGCCGATTCAGCGTCGACCCCACGGTCTTCGAGGCGCTCAGACATGAGCTCCAGGATCCGGATCCCCTGATCCGCGCCATTGCTGCGATCAATTTGAGACCAGGAGCCGCGGACCGTGCCGCTGCCATCGAAGCGCTTGCGCAGGGGCTCAAAGATCCAGCCGCGATCGTGAGAATCGGAACCGTTGCAACCTTGGTGTCCCTTGGCATTCGCGACATGCCGGGCCAATACAGCGAAGACTTTAAACGGGCCAAAGCAGCTTTCGCCGCTCGCGCCGACCATTACTCCGACGACGCGACCCAGCAGGTCGCGGCAGGGAAGTTCTATCTGCTCACCGGCGATGCGTCGAGGGCCGTGCGTGCGTTCGAACTCGTTTCTCGCCTCGACCCCGATCAGAACATCGAATATCTGCTCGGTTATGCATACGCCCAGTCAGGAGATGTGTCTCGCGCTCGAAGGATTCTCGAACAGATTCCAGCTTTCAATACGCAATATGTCGCCGCGCAGAGATTGCTGCGTACTCTGCCCGCTTCGCAGTAGCGCCGATCTCACTGTTTTTTCTGCTCGGGCTTCTTCGCTCCGAATCCCTTTAGCAGATTGTTGATCATATCCTCGGGTTTGTTTTGGTTGGGGCTGCCCGGATGGTTTTGCTGACTCGACGGCTTTGCTCCAAGCCCTCCCAAAACGCCTTCAATCGCGCTCGACGGATTGCCGGTCGTCGGCAGCAGGTTTTGCAGCTTCATCTTCGCCATCGATTCAGCATCGGGCGCAAAGCTCGGATTTGACAGCGTCCCGGTGACGATTACCGGCAACACAAGCTCACCTTTTTTATTGGCGAGAGCGGTATTGAGATAACCCCCGATTTGCGAACCGCCCACCGTCTGACTCAAGCCGTTGGAAAGCACCGCAGTCATGTGCATATCGAGCGTCTGATTCACAAAATTGATCGAGCCTCTTGAAGAAAGAGAGCCCGAATCAAGAGTGGCAATAAGATTATCTGTATTCGCCACTCCATTGATAATGTGCAAAGTTCCACCAAGCTTCTTCAGGTCTGTACCCGATCCGCCAGACGCCGGAACTTTGACAAACTTACCGACTTTGGCCAGTTCATTCATCAGGTTCAGGTTCTTCACGCGCCCATTGTCCACGGCGAACGTCACGTTGCCATTCAACGTGCGGGCAATTTCGCCGCCTGAGTCCTGAATGAACTTGAGATCGGCGCCCGAGGTCAGCTTCCCCGTAAGATTGTCTTTCAACGAGGTCGTCGCCGCAAGCAGTTTATCGACGTCCACACCTGCGAGCTTCGTATTCAGAGAGTAGGCCGTGTCAGGCTGCCGCATATCTGCTTCAATCGTTCCCGATTGCGTCCCACCGAAGAGCTCCGACGAAATTGGATTCAACTTGATCAATCCATGATCAAGCAGACATTTTGCCCTCACATTCGTTAACACGATTGTCTTGGCGACCAATGTGCCAATGCTGACATTTCCTGACCCCGATGCCTTCTGGATGATCCCGTTCTCATTATTCGCCTGCTTCGTTTTACTTTCATTCGAAGCCTGCTTCGCTTGAGGTTGGGCCTTCTGTTGAGGAGGCGCTTTCTGGAAACTCACTTGTTCCAGCTCAGACGTATCGATCTTGTTCGACGCCAAGTCGAAATCCAACTGCGGAGTCGCAAGATTCCTCATGGTAACTCGTCCCCGCAAATCGCTTGAGCCGACCGAGCCCGCAAAATTGTCCACGGAAACAGCATCCTGTTCGAATTTCAGATTTCCTGTCTTAACTTCAATCGGTTTCGCAACCGAAGGCAGATTAAGCACAACATTCGAAAGACTTCCGGATCCCGAATAATTCAACGCCTGAGTTCTCGAAATTGGCCCCTGAATATGAAAATCTACCGAAACGTTACCCGACCCATTCATGCCATCCACGGCGCCGATTCCGTAAGCCTTTGCCATACTGAGCAACTCAGCCACACTCGCTCCATCCGTCTTGAGCGACCCATCGATCATCGGGTCAGGCGAGGTGTACTTTGCGACCGTGAACTGGCCGGTGACGTGTGTTCCTCCGGACTCTGCCTGAAAAGGTTGAGAGCGGATTTCATCGGGCGACAGCGCTAACCCCAGTTGAGGCACGCGCACGGGTTGCTTCAACTCATTTCCACTGACTTCCAAATTTGCCAGATTCAATGTTCCCGTCAAACTCGGCTTAGCGGCTTCCCCCTTCGCCATAAGGTTCGCAGTAAGGTTTCCATTCACCGTGTATTTCGGATTGAACGCAACTCCGAACGCCGACGCCAACCGTGCCAACTGAACGAGCGGTGCATTTTGCGTGTTTACCCGAATGCTCACCTGGTACGGCGTGCGACTCGCATCCAGTTCTCCTGATCCCGAAAATGGCGTCGAGCCAATCCGAAGCGCAACGGACTGCACGTTCAAAATAGACCTGCCCGGGTCATAATCGATCTTGTAATCCGCATCGATTGGGAAGCCGAGTTGTACATTCCTCACCGTGCTCTTATCGAATTTCAATTTGCCTGTGCAATTGTAGTTGCCATTGTTGGTTCGAATATCAGCCTCGCCCGATGCGACCGCGTCCGTGCCGTCCGGAATCGACTGGACGCCGAACTGCCGGGCGCTCGCAAGCGAAACCTCCTGCAACGAGACGTGAGCATCCATCGGCGTTCCTATCAAGTCGCCTTGTTTCAATGGCCCAACCTTGCCCGAAGCCGAAACCAACTGCTTTCCCGGCCCGCTTAAATGCGCCGCGAGTGTGAATCCCATCCGTTTGCCGGGAGCAAAATCCGTGAGCGTGAGATCGATATGGTCGTACGTCACGCGAGGTTGATGATTCGCCAAGTCCGTCACCGAAACCGCGCCGTCTGCGATTTGCAGCTTATCCAATGAAGGCTGCTGGCTCGAAGCTTGCTGAGCGCCGGACGGCTCCCCCAGATTCGAAAAATTCCAGACGCCATTTGCGTCGCGGATCAATTCAATCTGCGGCTGATCCATTCGAATCGATTTCACGTGAGGCTGCTTTCGAAGCAGGGAAAACAGCCCGACACTCGCGTATACCTCCTTAGCCTTCGCAAAAGGCCGCCGGGAAGCGAGCGACGGCGGTTCCTCAATTTCGACGTCGTACAAACGCCCGCCAACGGGAAACAATCCAAGCTCGACCCTGCCGATATGGACCGGCCGGTTCAATTTCTTTTCCAACTCCGATTGGATTTGCGGACGATAGCGATCTAAGTTGACGAAGTGTGCGGCCGGCAGCAGCACCAGAATCAAAGCGAAAATTACGGCTACCGCCACTAATATAGATCGGCGCATAAAACTTCTCCTATTTCTTAGACGCCAAATGGCTGTTAGGCCGCACTATTTCGAGCGTAGACTTTCACGTGGGAAGATCTCGCTTGGCGCGGCGCCCCAGATACAGGAGAATCTGCCGCCTCGAGATGTAACTCACGGCGAGCAAAGGCAATGCGCACTAGAGCATACCGGTCCTACTGGCCGTAGAACGTTAACCAATCACTGTCTACACTGTCGTCCATGCGATGAGTGCGGAAAATGGGCATCAACGGGGCGGGATCAACATGCCTCGCATCGGAAAACGGTGGGAGTAGAACTGGATGCGTGTGGTGGGATCGAGATCGATCCACGAAATGGCGAGCGCGATCCGTCGCCGGCGATGGTACAACTCCAGCGCGATGTCCTTCGACAACCCCGTCAGTCCGGACGCATCCACTTGGCGACTTCAGCAATTTTCTAAACCTGGCGCGGAGTAAGCACATCAAGCTTGCCATGCGGGCAATACTCGTCGTATTTTTCCTGGGAGTTGGACTGGCGGCAGCGGTGGATCCGTTCGTCGGGACTTGGAAGCTCGATTCCGACCGGTCCAAGTTTGCCGCTGGCGATCCCAGCATTATGTTGGCTACGATCCGGATTGAGCCTGCCGAGAACGGAATCAAATCGACGGCGTCAGGGGCGGATGGAGAAGGTCTGGCAAGCGACTTTACGTTTAAGTGCCGTCTCGATGGGACTTCCTGCCCGGTGACGACGGCTATGCCGAACAGGAGCGCATTCTTAGTAGACACCATATCGCTTAAACGAGTGGACGATCGCACAATGACTGCAGCGGGCATGAAAGACGGAAAACTCGTCTATTCAGACCTCCGGGTGGTATCCCTGGATGGATCGACGCTCACGGTCACAAGAGAGGGCACTACACCCGAGGGCAAGAGATATAGAAGCACGATTGTTCTGACTCGATCGCACTGACCTTCATTGACTGAAAGCGGTCGATTCTCGTGGATCGCGGAACGGCAAATGGGTTTTTCGCACAATCTCGGGCCAAAATTCTTTGAGAATATCCACCCCTACATCCTGGAGCGCGATGAACGCCACGCGCTGCGCGACGGATCCGAATCCTTGACGGTTGCCGGGATGACAAAGATCGCTCACGGCGGCCGCCGTCGTCGTTCCGAGCCACTCCGAGTAGTTGAACATAGGAGCGCCGTTATCGTGATGCGCGACGAAGACATGCGTAGTGGCGTGGAGTACGCGTTTTTTGAACCCGCCTTCTCCAACCCGATAATAACGAGGATCCTCGGAGAAGAGAACCGGATATGCGAAATCGACGAAGAATCGCCATGACGCTCCACTCGCGAAGTTAGCCGCGAAACGTTTCGCATATCCTTCGCTGCCGTACTTAAAAACAGGATCTCTACGAGACGCCTGATCCAGAAGAGTGCTAAATCCAATGTTCATAAACAACATGGGATCGTAGGTGTCCCGGACAAAATTGAAGAATTTATCTTTCACCTCAATCGAGCACAGGACAGTATCTGGCTTGTAGCGCCGTGCAGCCGGCGGGCGATCGAGATTTCGGACTAATGTTGTTTCAAAGCCTCGGAAGGGACCCCGGTAATCCTGCCAGCGAACCATTGGCGAGGGCTCGATACACGGTTTGGCGACGTTGGTTTGCGCCGCAGGCTGCGCGAACGCTTGAACCTCGTAGGCGAGAATCGCGATAGCAACTCGTATCCCAATGAAAACGTAGGTGTGGTCTGCCATAAGGACGCGATGAAAGATGCTTGTGCAGGGTAAGTAGTCGTATTTTGATGAGCTGAAAGTAGCGGGAACAGATTCCCGGTGGAAGACGCATTCAGTGCAAATGAATTTGAAGCGAAGCGGCGAAGTCACACAACGGCTGTGGCCGGGCGTTGTCGCCGTTATGCTGTTGATCGTTCGGTTTTGAGTTCGCCGTTGATCGTCGTTGATCGTCGAGGATATGGTGATCGTCGCGGCGTCGGGACGGCTCGCTGCATTATGAGCGTCTTTGGATTCGATGGGGCGATTCTGGCTTGCATCGATCTTCAGGACGGCAAGCGCAAGTGGAAGCGCGGGCGTTACTGTCATGGCCAGCTACTCGTGTTGAGTGACCAGGATTTGCTTTTGGTCTTATCGGAAGAAGGCGGACTGGCGCTCGTCCCGGCGGTTCCTGAACAACACTTTTCGCGAGACATAAAAAAGAAGATAGACCCGGAAAGTCCTCATCTCGTTAAGGCCGCGATTAGAACTTCACGAGAAGCGCGATGTTGATCCTGTTTTCGATCTTGCGAAGATCCGGAGACCAGCCCGGAACAATCGCCGAGGGATTGCCGTTGTTGCCGCCCGGAGGTGTGACTCCTCCTTGACCCGAGAAATACGGAACATTCGCCGTGCGATGGTTATATTCCCAGCGGAAAGTGATGTACTGGCGAGGCATGTAGTCGAAGGTTCCAGACACATCCCAGGCCTTGAACTGATCGCCGGGATTTTCGGTGAAATAAGGAGTGCCGGTTGCGGCTGTTGCCCCATTGATTGGAGGAAGAAGAACCAGGTAACGGCCGGGATTATTGATCTGGCCGCCTCCGATCGTCAAAGCATACAGATCCCTATGGAACCATAAGCGGTTATAAAACATATATCCAAGGAAGGACTGCTTGGGCGCCAAGTAAGTCTGGCCGTTAATCACCTTCTTTGAAATTCCCGTGCAACTGACAGCCGCTCCCGTCTGGTAATTTCCGCCGTGCTCGCAGCCGATGTCGCCCGTGACGGAGAATGCGGCTTTGTCCAGAAAATCGCCAGGCTTGTCGTAGTATTTCACTTGAAGACTATTGTCGCTGTGATAGCGGATCCGGCCGGGCGCTCCGAAAGCGTCTTCTCCAATCCCATAACCGTTAGACACGATCGAGACGGACTCGTTTGGCCGGTATAAAACCTGGAACCCGAGGCCAGGCCGGCCATTGATGCGACCGTACGATTGCCAGCCATTGATGAGCCAGGGTTCGATCTTCAGCTTATTGGTGGGGAACCATTGAACTCGGAGTCCGTTAAAGAAAAATGGAGTATTGGAAGACACGTAAGAGGGCTGGTAAGCCCAATTGTCGAAGTTGTACCAACTGAAGAGTCCGATGTAGGACATGAAAATGCCTGCATCGACGTTCACGCCGTGTTGGATATTGAAGTGATATCCACCGTAAGCCTCAGCCAGGTAGCGATACGCGCCGTCGAGCGTCCATTGGCCGCGGGCGGGGCTGGGATCGTTGCGCGGCTGAGTCTGTGAGTACATGCCCAATTGCGTCATCAACCGGCCGCGGACGTTGTCGTAGTGGAAGTCGCCGCCCACGCCCACCTGCGTCACCTGAAACTCCTGCGACCGGAAAATTTCCGCCGAGCCGACAATCGTGTCGTCTTTGGGGTGGTTGTAATCGTAGACGTAGACCGTATCGAAGCGGATTTCGGGAGTGAAAAACTTGGAATCGAATGCCAACTCCTTTGTGCGGGCGTTGCCATTCAGCCAGGTGAAGTCCGCGAATCCAAAGGGTGTCACATTGTCGGCTGCCGGAGGGGGGCTTGAGGAGGGTTGAGAAGTTGAGACGGATTGAGAAGTTGAGAAGGGTTGAGAAGTTGAGACGGATTGAGAAGTTGAGAAGGGCTGAGAAGTGGACGAGACCGGCAAAGGAGAAACTGGAACCGGCATCGGTTCTGGGACTCGTGCCGGTGGAGTAGAGATTTCGGTCCTGGAAGCGACCAACGTTTCATTGCCCCTCAGCAGCGGAGCCGGTACGCTGTGGTTGGCGGGCGTACCTTCGAGAGCGGTCAACCGCGCTTCGAGTCGTTCGATCGCGGCGAGACGTGCTTCTAGTTTTTCGAGACGCTCAATGAGAGCTTTCTCGCGATCGGTCGGCACGGCTTCGAGTGGAAGATCGACCTGAGTGCTTTTGTGAGCAGTCACATCCACGCGCGTAAAAGATTTCTGAAATCCGCTTTTAGTCGCGGCCACTTCATACTGGCCCGGTTCCAACTCGGTGAACGCGAAGTAGCCCTCTGAGTTCGTGAACGTGTGCCTATCCGTGCTCTTTTCCAGATTGCGAATGATCACTTCGGCTTCGCAGACCGGCTTGCCGGAGGCGGCATCGCGGGCGACGCCTCCAACAAGGCCAAAGTCCGGCTCCGCAAACAACCATAGAGGCAAAGCCGCTGCGATCAAGGCAATCGTCAATACTTTGGGACACTTCCTCGCCCGTGTGAGATGCACGGCTCGACGCACCTCACACACTACTGCGTAGCGTTTCATTACACTCTCCTTTATCTTTAGCTGCTTATTTTCTCGGGTATTGCACGTCCAAAGCCACATTTAGCTTTAAGACGTTGACGCGCGGTTCGCCAAGCAATCCCAAGTCTGGTTGTTCCGTGTTTTGCGCGACCAATCGATTTACGCGATCGAGTGTGACGCCGCGGGCCTTGGCGACGCGGCCCGCTTGCGCCTGTGCAAATGCGGGGCTGATGTGGGGATCGAGTCCGCTGCCTGATCCAGTTACGGCATCGGCAGGAATGGACACCTTCGGTATGATGACAAGAGGATCTTTGGAATCGCTGAAAGCCTTGATCAGTTTTACGTCGTCCAGCTTACCGCTCGCATCTTTGAATCTTTCGAGCGGAATCGACGATTCGAAGTCAATATCGTTATCAACACAATAATGCAATATACGAAGGCTGATTCCATCGAAATCGACGATCTCGTTCTTTTTGTCGTCGATTTTAGTAGCTCCGCGAATGAGCCTGGCACTGGTCGGGCCAAGGTTCGAGCCGCCGCTCGACGTAGGATCGTAACCATTGCCGGCGGAGGATGGCCGGGGGTGGAAGTATTCGGGCTTAGTGAAGTTTTGCCCGATGATTTCAGATCCGATCACTTTGCCGTCTTTTGTGATCAAACTCCCATTGGCCTGATGAGGGAAAATGGCCTGCGCGAGTCCGGTCATTAACAGTGGATAGGCGACACCCAGTAATATTGTCAAAAACAGTTTCATTCGAAGCCCGGGTAGTATTTGATCCCACATATATCCCTCTCAGGCGAGTCGCAGAGCTACCAGCAATTGATCTATAACCCAGATTCCCGGAAAGGGCGCCAGTATCCCGCCGATTCCGTAGATCAGCAGGTTGCGGCGCAGAAGGCTTGCCGCATCTAATGGACGATATTTCACTCCGCGAAGGGCCAGAGGCACGAGGGCAATAATAATAAGCGCGTTAAAAATCACCGCGGCGAGAACGGCACTTTCCGGTGTGTGCAGATTCATTATGTTTAATTTTCCGAGCGTAGGATAAGTAGCCATGAACATCGCAGGAATGATCGCAAAGTATTTCGCGACATCATTGGCGATCGAAAACGTGGTCAATGCCCCTCGTGTGATCAATAGCTGCTTACCGATCGCAACGACCTCAATCAGCTTCGTGGGATTACTATCGAGATCAACCATATTGCCGGCCTCCTTCGCGGCGGTCGTTCCCGTGTTCATTGCCAGGCCAACGTCGGCTTGCGCAAGCGCAGGCGCGTCATTGGTGCCATCGCCCGTCATCGCAACCAGGCGTCCCGCGGCTTGCTCTTTTTTTATGTACTCAAGTTTGTCTTTCGGGGTTGCCTGAGCAAGAAAGTCGTCGACGCCAGCTTCGCCGGCAATAGCAGCAGCGGTGAGCGGATTATCGCCCGTTATCATCACGCTGCGGATTCCCATGGTTCGAAGTTGCGCGATTCGTTCTTTCATGCCGCCTTTTACAATGTCCTTCAGATGAATAACGCCCAGAAGACGCTTACCATCGGAAACGGCGAGGGGCGTGCCACCGTTACGAGCTATGCGATCACTCAGTTCTCGAATCTCAGAACCAGGGTCTCCACCGCATTCCAAAACAAATTTGACAACAGCGTCTGTGGCCCCCTTGCGGAGTCTGCGTCCTTCAAAATCGACGCCGCTCATTCGTGTGTAGGCCGAAAATGGAATAAACGTTGCCTCATGTTCGGGGATATGCCGGCCTCGCAAGCCGTACTTCTCCTTTGCCAACACCACGACCGACCGGCCTTCGGGCGTCTCGTCGGCAAGGCTCGAGAGCTGTGCGGCATCGGCGAGTTCTTCGGGAGTAACGCCGTTGACGGGAACAAATTCCACGGCCTGGCGATTTCCGAGCGTAATCGTCCCGGTCTTGTCGAGCAGCAAAGAATTGACGTCACCCGCCGCTTCTACGGCTTTGCCACTCATTGCGAGGACGTTGTGCTGCATGACTCGATCCATCCCCGCAATGCCGATTGCTGAAAGGAGGCCGCCGATCGTGGTTGGGATTAGACAGACGAGCAGCGAGACGAGAACCGCAACGGGAGGGACCGAACCTGCACCCGCCTGCGCCAGGCTGAAAGTCGAAAACGGGTGCAAAGTGACAACAGCGAGCAAAAAGATTAATGTCAAACCAGCGATGAGAATATTGAGTGCGATCTCATTGGGTGTTTTTTGACGCTCCGCCCCTTCGACAAGGGCGATCATGCGATCGAGAAAAGTCTCGCCGGGATTCGATGTGATCCTCACCTTGATCTGATCCGACAACACCTTCGTCCCGCCGGTGACTGCGCTTCGGTCGCCACCCGATTCGCGAATTACAGGCGCACTCTCTCCGGTGATTACGGATTCATCCACAGTCGCGACGCCTTCGATCACCTCGCCATCGCCGGGGATGAGATCACCGGCTTCGCAGATGACCACATCGCCGATTCGCAGTACTGAACCCTGCACTTCCTCAATTCTTCCGCTTGAAGTGATCCGCTTGGCCACAGCATCTGTCTTGGTCTTCCGCAGAGTGTCGGCCTGAGCTTTACCACGCGCTTCAGCCATCGCCTCTGCAAAATTCGCGAAAAGAACCGTGAACCAGAGCCAAATCGCGATCTGAATCTGAAATCCGAGTCTGTGAGCGCCTATAAAAATGTCGCGGATCAGGAAAGCGGTCGTCAACGCAGCGCCCACCTCCACAACAAACATCACGGGATTGTTGAGCAGAGTAATCGGATTCAGCTTGGCAACTGAAGCCCTAATCGCACGGCTGACGATTTCCGGATCGAACAAAGGACGTGCGCGAACCAGCTTCTTGGGCAAAATAGACGTGTCGTCTTGCATCGGAGCATGAGATATTTTCGGCGGCGTCACAGTCGTGGACATCGTTAACTCCAAAGAACCGGCAGCGGCGCGATCGAGGCAAAGAGCTTTCCGCTATACATCAACAATTGCTCGACAATCGGCCCCAGTGAGAGCGCGGGGAAAAACGTGAGCGCGCCAACGATCAGGACGGTACCGACAAGAAGACCGACGAATAGCGGTCCATGCGTCGGGAACGTTCCCGCGGTAGCTGGAATCTTCTTTTTCGTTGCGAGGCTCCCCGCCGCGGCGAGCAACGGGATTAAGAAAAGGAACCTGCCAATCCACATAGCAAGCCCGATCGTGAGGTTATACCAGGGAGTGTTTACTGTCAGTCCGTTAAACGCGCTGCCATTATTTCCGGTCCCACTTACAAAGGCGTAGAGAATTTCAGTGAATCCATGCGGACCGTTGTTGTTGATGTTGGCGGCCGCAGGTCCTTGAGGATTCCAATAACTCTTGGCCGCAAATGTAATCACTGAACTTAATCCGGCAAAAACAAGAATGCTGAAAGCAGTTGAGATCACTGCAAGCATGGCCATCTTAACTTCTTTCCGCTCGATTTTCTTCCCTATGTACTCCGGGGTCCGTCCAACCATCAGGCCAGCGATAAAAACGGCGAGTATGCAATAAAGAAGGATTCCGTACAGTCCCGCGCCAACGCCGCCAAAAATAACTTCGCCGGTCATAATGTTGAATAGCGGCACTAGCCCTGCCAGCGGGGTAAAACTGTCGTGCTGGCTATTGACGGCTCCACAGCTTGCATCTGTTGTCACGGTTGCAAACAGGACGGAATTAATGATGCCGAACCTGGTTTCCTTCCCTTCCATGTTTCCGCCGGGCTGGCCTGCACCCGCCGCAGCCTGAACTCCGAGGTTGGCAATTGTGGGGTTTCCAGCTTGCTCGAAGTGATAGCAGGCAAAGACACCGACAAGAAACATCACTGAAAACGCGGCGAGAATCGCCCATCCCTGTCTTGTGTCGCCCACCATTTTCCCGAAGGTATAGGCGAGCGCCCCGGGGATCGCGAAAATCAGGAACATCGCAAAAAGATTGCTAATCGGCGTTGGATTTTCGAACGGATGGGCAGAGTTGGCGCCGAAGAATCCACCGCCGTTGGTGCCGAGCTGTTTGATCACCTCCTGTGAGGCCACGGGCCCCTGCGGAATAATTTGTTTCGCGCCTTCGATCGTCGTGGCTTCGGTGTACGGATGCAGATTCTGAATCACTCCCTGCGACACAAAAGCCAATCCTCCGAGGATTGAGAGCGGTAACAGCACGTACACCGTCGCCCGCGTCACGTCGACCCAAAAGTTGCCAATCGTCCGTTTTTCCTGGCGGGCGAATCCGCGGATCAATGCCACAGCCACCGCCATTCCAGCCGCCGCCGATGCAAAGTTCTGAACTGTCAGGGCCGCCATCTGGACGCAATAGCTCAGCGTCGATTCGCCCGAATATGACTGCCAGTTTGTGTTCGTAACAAAGCTGGTCGATGTATTAAATGCCAGGTCAGGCGGCACCTGAGCGGCACCGTAGTGCTGCGGGTTGAACGGAAGAATCGCTTGAGCTCGCTGGAAGAAGTATGTCAGAAGAAATCCGAACAGGCTGAAACTCAGAAGAGAAGCAGTGTAGGTTGTCCACCGTTGCTCGACGTCTTCCTTGACGCCCGCAACGTTATAAGTCAGAACCTCCAGCCAACGGAGGACCGGGTGGAGAAATGTACGGCGTCCTTCAAAGATTTGCGCCATATAGGATCCCAATGGTTTTGCGCAAACTAAGATCAAACACAGGAATAAAGCAATTTGTAACAGTCCAATGCCTATCATATGAATCTCTAGAATTTCTCCGGACGTAAAAGTGCGTAGATCAAGTAGACGAACAATCCAAGCGCTGCAATCCCAGCAACGATATAGTCCACGTTGTTTGTCCTCCTAGAGCTTGTCGCAGGCCTTCGTAAAGACCCAACAGAGAAGCAGGAATATACAACCGATTGCGACATAAAATGCGTCAAGCACAGAACTACTCCGTTTCTGCGAAAATTACTTCAAATCCATCTCTTCGCAACTTTTTTGCGAGCGACTCCTCTAGCGTGAGCCAGCAGCGCTGCTTGTGCCTGCCGAGGATGACGAATCGATTGGGCCGGAAGCCGCCGCCAATGTCGATTCAATTGAGGTAAACACCACTGATATATTGAGTTTGTGATCCGTGTCATAGATGCCTGTGAGAACATCGTGCCGGCCTGCCGGAGTCGGAATTTCTGCCATGGCGAGCAACCCACTGCTTTTAGCTTCCTCGACCAGATGATACTTATTAAGGCCTGAAGAAGTCATAGAAAAGGCATGAAAAAGTTATAAAGATCGAGTCGTACCGGGTTTGGCATTGCCTGAAGGGAGGTGGTCTGGATCCGCAACCTGGACTTAGTCAGCGAACATGCCACTGTCTGGGAAATATCCCAGCGAACGGATGCAGTATTTTGCCTTCCGGTTTTTTAGAAGGCGACAAACGCCCCCAATCGTACGGCGACAAGAGCGGGATCAAGGAAAGCTCAGCCAGAGACTCTGCTCGCCAATTCTGACAAATCAGAGATGAAGAAGTCCCGAATAAATCATACGGATTTCACGAAGACGGTTGTACGACCTCGGGCGTGCCATTGAAGCGGTAGCCGATCCACGGCTCAGTTGTAATGTATCGTGGATCATCCGGGTTCACTTCAATCTTCTTTCTGAGGCTCTTGATGAAAACACGGAGATAATCGACCTGGTCACCGTAGTCAGGGCCCCACACCGCCTGTAACAGCTCACGGTGGGAGATCGCTTCGTTGGGATGCTGCGTGAGATGACGCAGGAGATCGAGTTCTTTCGGAGTCAGATGAACACTCGTCGCCCCCCGGCTGATACTGCGAGCTCCAAAGTCAATCACAAGACTCCCGACTCGAATCTTGGTAGGAGCCGATTGCGACATCGGGACGCGCCGGAGCACCGCGCGGATTCGGGCGAGAAGTTCGGGAGTGCTAAATGGCTTGGTGACAAAGTCGTCGGCGCCGGCATCCAGAGCCTCCACCTTTGCGCCTTCCGTATTGTGGACTGTCAACATCACAATCGCCACGTTCGGATCGGCCCGGATCGCGCGGCACGTTGCCAGTCCGCCGATGCCGGGCATGTTGATGTCCAACAGAACCAGATCGGGACGATAGTCTCGAATTTTCCGAAGGGCTTCCTCGCCCGTTTTCGCATCATCAACCTCGTAGTTCGCCCCGGTCAGTGTCGTGCGCAGAATGCGCCGGATTTGCGGCTCGTCATCAACCACAAGAATTCGGCCCGCGCTCATTTGAGAGTCCCTTTCTGTTCGATCGGCAGCATCAGCCGGAATACAGTCTCTCCCGGACGGCTGGTCACTGTAAGATCTCCATGATGCGCTCGCGCGATATTTTGAGCGATGCTCAATCCGAGCCCTGAACCCGGCACCTGCCGCTCCACTCCGGGACTCCGGTACAAACGATCGAAAATCCTGCTCTGTTCCTGCTCCGAAATTCCCTGCCCGTGATCCGTCACAGCCACCGTAATCATTTCGGTCCCATTGTGAACATGAACCCTTACGGGCTCGTTCGGCGGGGAGTATTTCAGCGCGTTATCCAGGAGTTGCTTTACCGCCAAGCGAACCAGGCGACGATCCACGGCAATGACCGATGGTGCATCGCCAAGAACTATTTCGACGGGCCGCGTATCGATATCGGGCTGCATCGCGGCTACAACTTCTCGAACGATTTCGGCCACGTTTGAGGGTTCAAACTGGACCTCTATCTGCGCACCGTCGAGACGCCCCATTTCGACAGCATCGTCGATCAGTTCTCTCAAATGCGTGGCCTCCTGATCCGCGATTTTCAACAACTCGTTGCGGCTTTCTCGCGACTGGTCGGGATCCGCCAGTAACGATGTTGTCGCCGCGATCACTGATGTCAGCGGCGTTTTGAACTCGTGTGCCATTGCATCCAAAAGCGTGGTGCGCAGTTTTTCACCTTTTCTTGCGGCTTCAACTTGCGACGAGAGATCCTGGGCCCGATCGCGCTCTAATCCGATCGCGACCAGGTTTGCGATTCCCTGTAGCACCGAGTCGGGCATCGCCGCGCCCTGCAACGCGAGACCCGCGATCGGTTCTGACCCAAGACGAATCGCGACGACCACGCGATGGCGTGCCGAATCAGCAAAACTGGTGCCGAGCAGAGCCGCATCGCGAAGCTGATCGTTTATGCCGTCCAGATCCGAGGGACCGGCGCGATGAAACTCTTCCGTGCGACGCTCGTAAAGCATCACCGCGTCTAGTTGAAAGATCTCCGCAAGATGCCGCACCAGTTGCCGGGGGAACGATTCAGAATTGTCGATCAACAGAATCGTTCGGCTGAATGTGTAAAGCCGCTCCACATCTTGCTTGCTTTTCAGAGCATCTCTTGTTCGACGCTTCGCTTCGGCTGACAGGCGGCTTGCGATCAGTGAGGTCACCAGAAAACTGAACAGAGCCACCCAATTTTGGGGATCGGCAATCGTCAGCTTCCCAACTGGCGGCAGAAAAAAGAAGTTGAATGTCAGCGTTGCGGCGATCGACGCCAGCAGTGCTTCGACAAATCCGCCCAGAGTCGCGATGATCAACACAAGCAGAACATAAGCAAATCCGACCGAGGTTGCATTGACAGGAAAAACCGTGTACCCCAGAACGGTAACGAGCCCTACACCAGCAAGCGACGCGATTATTCTAACCGCAAGTGCCAAATTCGCCGACGACCCCCAAGCCGATATTTTACTTATGTCGAGCGGACATGGTTCGCAGCCGCTTGTCGGGTAGCGCTTCAAAAGCGGCGGACTTGAGCCGGCGCAGCGGCCAGAAGATCAGACCTGCGAACGAACGACCTGGATCAAAGCAGTTCTCGCTCGCTCCGCGCCCGGATCCGAACACTGAACCGAGAGACACAAACTGGCAGCACCGGCGCGCCAAGAACCGCGATCGCAAAAAGCGGACAGAGATTTCCACCGCCGAAAATCGCGCGATGCGCGGGTATTTGCGATGTTAACTCAAATTACGGGAATTAAGACCAGGATCAAGTTGAAATGACTTAATGAAGTGTGGAGGATTTATGAGGCCGGAGCGGAGACGCGAGAAAGCGCCTCCGCAGAAACCCGGGTAGTCTTTACTTCTTAGACGTCGCTTCTTCAGCTTCCTGGTGCCGGGCGCCGCGCATCACGTCGCCGAGCGCGTAGTTGCCTTCGTGGCAAGCATATTCAAGGATCGGCTGATTCGTCGCGGGCCAAGTCATCTCCCCCGTCCAGGGCCGATCCCACGTGTTGGGATCTTCGACGGTGAACCGGTAGAGAAGTGTCTTGTCATCCAGGCGGCTAATGCGCTCGATAACATGCAGGTTCTCGGTGGCGCCGTGGAAGCGGGTCTTCTCGGTGAAATTGGTAGTATCGATCACCAGCGTGTCACCCTCCCAGCGGCCGACCGAATCGCCCATCCAACGCCGCATGTTCTTCGGCAGATGCTCTGCGTTCATGCGGATGATGCGGGCATCATGAATCATTTCCGTCAGGATCATAATGTTGTCCGGCGTTTGCACGATCTGGTGAAGGTCGTTGTAGAAGTAATCGGGCAGAGCGGGCGGACCGGAAGTGGAGCCGAAGCCGAGCAGGCAGCGTTCACTGAGAGGGCGCTGCTCGGGATTGTCGTATTCGCCGGGACGCGCGCGGACGTTGACGTCAGTGCTCTCGCCCTGGTCTGAGGTGGGAAGGTTCCGGCCGGAGGCGCCCCGCTTCTTCGCGGCTTCGTTTATCGGAGGAACCCGCCCATTTGGAGGATCGATAATGATCGAAGTCCGGATCTGGCCGTCGACCATCGTATACGCCGTACCCTGGTTGAGCCAGAGACGATCGTATCCGCCGACCGCGCCACCGCCGGCTTTCTCAAGAATCTCAAAGAAGGACTTGCCCGCGGAGTGGTCGCCGCCGACAGGCAGCGTCCCCCGATTCGGGTCCAGCTTTCCGCCATCGGCGGTGCGGCGGGCCATTTCGGCCTTCTGAATTTTTTCCGCCTGCTCCTTGGTAAGCACGGGTGGATCGCCCGGCATGCGCTCCAGAGGAGTCATCGTCGCCAGATCATAGGTGCCTTGAAGATCAGGATGTCCGTCCGGCATGCGGCGAATCCCGGATTTGGCGGCGGGTTTTGCGTCCGTCTTGGCGGTCTGCGCCGTCGCTGTTTGAGCCATCACCGTCGCAGCCATCAGCGAGAATAAGCTCAGCGTCATCGAGGCGCTGGTCCTTGAAATGAATCGATTCCGCATGTTCCTGTCTCCTATTTTATTTGCTAAGGGGGTGTTTCCGGTACGGGCCGTACAGCAGTTCCTCGACAAACTCCACGCACTTGAAATCAAGGATCTGCGCGTTCTTTTCCTGCCGCCTGTAAAGCGGCATGCTGATCTTCCACGGACGCGTGAACACATTCGGATCTTCGATGGTCGCTTCGTATGAAATTACATCGGGGCTGATCCGCTTGTACCGCTCCACCACGTGCAGTTTGTCGCTATGAAAGTTTCCGGAGCGATCGAACCACGTCTTGTCATTCATGTCCGTGACATTGACAACGAGAGTGTCGCCCTCCCAATGCCCGACGGACTGGCCCATCCACGAATCGGCCGGAGCGGGACCAGGATCCTTAAGATAAATGTTCCGAACCGCGCCCGCGTATTCGTAAACGAACGTCATCGCGCTGCCGCTTTGAAGGATCTGAAACGGATACGGCATGTAGGTCGCGCGGGGCACTCCCGGTAGATAGCATTTGATCTCCGGATCCCGGTTCAGCCAATCTTTCTGATTCTCCTTCCGGATAGCGAGCGCCTCCGGTTTATACGGAATCTCGCCCCCTTCGACGACACCCACGCCGGGCGGCACCGCTCCAACGGCTCCAAGCGCCAACACCGGAGCGGCCGGAACAGGTCCGTATGGTCCCGGGCGCAGCGCCATTGCCGGACGCGCCATATGACCTTCAAGATCGTAATTGGCTTCGTTCAGCGCTTGCCAGATCCCGTTCAAATCGGGCTTTCCGTCCGGCAGACGTGGAGGCCGATAAGCCTGCTGCGCGGCCAGCGGAAGCACCCCGATGCTGATGATCGCAGCCATAGTGGATCTGGTTATAAATTTACGAAGGACGTAGCCCATTGCATCTATCCTATGTCAAAACCTGTGTGCTTTGCGATGGAACGTGGTGGAGCACGCCAGTTCGCCCATTTTACATTACTTAGTAATGTACAATGGACATAGCCGTGTCAATCGCACCTTCATCCTCAGATGCCCGGTTCGATCTGCCTGCTAAGATCGCAACGCTTTGTACTTACGAAAACTACTTCGGACCCTGCCATCCGCAGACAATACAGGTTTTGATCGTTGTGGCGGGAGCATTCAACGCTTCAGGCAACCCCGTTCGAGCGCGTCAGTTACTGGAACGCGCGCTGAAAGATCTCGACCGCGGCCGCCACGATCCGTTGAGTGATCTGAGCATCCAGGTGAGGCGGAGGTTGTGCGATTTGTTAGTCGAGCAGCGCGACTTCGCGCCCGCCGCGGCGGTCCAGGCTCAAATCGCCGAGTGTATGGCCGCTCGATACGGCAGCCTGCACGCCGAGACCGCGAGTGCACGCCTTCATCTCGCGGATATCCTATTTAAAGGAGGCCCAAAATGTCTGTCCGCATGATCGCTGGAATATCATTAATTGCTATGTCTCTGACCCGCGCCGCCGAGTTTCCGGATCCGGCCATCGACAACAAAGGTCAGAAAGGAAGGCAAACCGCGGTCCTGGCCGGCGGATGCTTTTGGTGCGTCGAGGCCGTGTTCCAGCACATCGAGGGCGTCGAAAAGGTTGTCTCCGGCTATTCGGGCGGCGACGCCGCCTCCGCGCACTACGAAATCGTCAGCACCGGACAGACCGGCCACGCCGAGTCGGTCCAGGTGACCTTCGATGGACAGAAAATCTCGTACGGCCAGATTCTGAAGGTATTTTTCGACGTGGCCCACGATCCGACGCAACTCAACCGCCAGGGACCCGATCGAGGTCCGCAGTATCGTTCAGTTATCTTCTATCAGAACGCTGAACAGAAGAAAATCGCCGAGGCGTATATCAAACAACTCGATGCCGCGAAGGTGTTCCCCGCTCCGATCGTGACGCAGGTTGTCGAATTCAAGGCCTTCTATCCCGCCGAGGAGCATCACCAGAACTTCTGCAATCGCAATCCGCAAAACCCCTACGTTGTGAACGTCGCTAAGCCGAAAGTCGATAAAGTGAAAGACAAGGTCCCCGAACTGGCGAAGCCGAAATAAAAGCCGCCGCGACTTGAGCTTCGAATGGCGCGAATTGACGCGGCCGATTATTCCCAGCGGAGCGCGGTGAGCGGATCAACGCGACTCGCGCGACGCGCCGGAACCAGGGACGCCGCGAGCGCCACCGCAAGCATGAGCAGCGCAACTCCGGCATAGATCCATGGGTCGGCCGTGCTCACGCCATAAACGAGTGTCGAGAGGAGCCGCCTTGCTGCGAACGCGCCCGCAAATCCGAGAATCAGTCCGGCGGCGCTCAGCTTCATTCCGTATCCCACGACGGACCGAAGCACTTGACTCGCGCTCGCCCCCAGCGCGACGCGAATGCCGATCTCGCGCGTCCTCTGCGCGACGGTCCACGAAATCACGCCATAGATCCCAACCAGCGCCAGTATGAGCGCGAGTCCGGCGAAGGAGCCAAGAAGCGTCATCGTCCATCGCCGCGACGCAGCGGAATCCGCGACCAGTTGATCCAAGGTGATCAATTCCGGAACGGGGACGTCCGGATCAGCGCTCTGAATAGCACGTCGCAGATCTCCCGCGAGCAGCTTCGGATCGCCATTCGTATGCAGAATCACGTATTGCGGAAATAGTCCCGGGAAATAAATATCGAACGTCGGATCCGCGTCGAGGCCAAGTTGTTTCACGTCACCGGCGACACCGATGATGGTCGAGTAACCCGGACTGGGGCCCCAGACGGCCGTGATGAATTTCTCACCTATCGGATCTCGCCCGGGCCAGAATCGGCGCGCCATCGTTTCATTGATGATGACAACGGGCGCGGTGAGATCGCGATCTGTAAACTCACGGCCGGATCGAATCGGGATGTGCATCGTTTCGAAATATCGCGGACTGACCGAGCGCACCTCGGCGGAAGGCAGCGCGTCGGGATTGATGAGTGGACTCCCGGGGACGTTGAACCGGCTCTTATTGCCGCGGCCGGCCGCCAGCGGAGGCGCCGTCGTCGATGCGAACGAATCAACGCCGGGAAGTTCCCGGACGCGCTGCTCGATCCGATGAAACAGAACGTCGGGAGTCTTCGAAACGCGGGAAAAAGGCATCCGCGCGCTCAGCAGACCTTGAGTCCGGAATCCTGGATCAACCTGCATGAGATGCATGAAGCTTTTGAAGAGAATGCCTGCGCTCGCCACCAGCATGAGCGCGAGCGCGAACTCCGCCACCACCAGTGCGCCGCGCATCGATGATCCCGCCGATGAAACCGATCCTGCTTTGATCACAGCGTTCGTATCGCTCCGGACCGCTTGTGCGACCGGAGCGAGCCCGAACAGAATTCCAGTCACGATCGAAATCCCCAGCAGGAACAGCAAAACCGTCCAATTCAATGCCGTTTCGACGGCAGAAAACACCTGGAGTCCCGCACGTCCGATGGCGAGCCCGAAAATTCCGCCGGCGATCGAGAGCACCACGCTCTCGGTCAATAATTGCCGCGCGATTCGCCATGATCCCGCACCCAAAGCACTACGTACCGCGATCTCTTTCGTCCGTCTGCTCGCGCGCGCCAGAAGAAGGTTGGCGACGTTCCCGCAAGCGATCAGCAGCACCAGGGCGACCGCGCCGAGTAGCATCAGAAGAGCCGGACGCACGTGCGCGGTCAAATCTTGTTGAAGGTTGTAGACGCGCATTCCAAAACCGGTGCTGGTTTTGGGATGCTCCGCCGCCAATCGCCGCGACAATGTCTCCAGGCGCGAGGAAGCCTGCTCACCCGTAGCGCCCTTTCGCAACCGCCCTAGAAACGCCACGGAATGACGCACCGGATTGGTCAATTCGTCGCCCATCAGCGGACCTGCCGGCAACCACAGATCTGCAAAATCCGGGAACTGGAAATCGGAGCGCATCACTCCCGCGATCCTGTAGATCCCATCGTTCAGCCGGATCGTTCTTCCCACAATGTCCGGATCGCTGTTAAAGCGAGCCGTCCATAATTTATGACTGAGCAATACCGAATCTGGCGATTCTTGCTCTCCAAATACTCGCCCTCGAGACGGCGCAACACCGAGCAGCGAAAACAGCCCCGGCGACACGAGCGCGGCGTGCACCTCAATCGCTTCCGAGCCCGGCGCCGCGAGGCTCAAATCGTAAGGAATGTGCCGGAACCACGACGTGTCTTCGAAAACGTCGGACTGTCGCTCCCATAACTCGAGTTCGGCGGGCGATGCTCCAAGCTTTGGATACTGCGGCAGATACGTATCCCACGCTATTACGAGCCTGGACGGATCGCGAAAAGGCGGCGGCTTCAAGATCAGCGCATGCACCAGGCTGAAGATTGCGGTATTCGCGCCGATGCCGAGAGCCAGCGTCAATACCGCGACCACCGTAAATCCAGGCGTGCGCAGCAAGGTGCGGATCGCGTAGCGGACGTCCTGAAGCAGATTGCCCATGGTTTCAATGTATCCGAATGCCTTGGACGGACACGGCTCGCAATCGTTCCACAAAGATTCCCATTCAAGGTTCCACATCCCCCTCCGATAAGGCTTGTGAAGCTATCCGGGGCTACCCCGAGGAATTCAAGGAGATAAATCGTGGCATTTACGATAAACACCAACATCGCGTCGCTCCAGGCGCAGAATTACCTGCGTATCAGCAGCGACTTTCAATCCAAAACCATCAACCGCGTCACCTCGGGACTGCGGATCGTCAACTCCGGCGACGACGCCGCGGGACTGGCGATCGCAAATGGCTATCGGTCCGATGAAGCGGTTCTAACCCAGGGCGTCCGCAACGCGAACGACGGCCTGAGCCAGTTGCAGATCGCCGACGGCGGGATCAGCAACATCTCTCAGCTTCTCGATCGCGCCCGTACCCTGGCAACGCAGTCGGCCTCCGGCGCTCTCACCAGCGGCCGCGACGTGCTGAACTCGGAATTCCAGAGCTTGATGACTGAAATTGACCGTCAAGCGCAGTCGATCGGCCTGAACCAGGGCGGAGCCTTCGCCAAGAACCTGCAAGTGTTCATCGGCGGCGGTAAGGACTCGAACGGAGTGTCGGCGACGGCCAACGGAACGGTGGCCATTGATCTGAGCACCTCGACGGTCGACGCCAAGAGCCTCGGCCTCGCTGGCGTCAAGGCATCCGGCGCGGCCGGCAGCGACATCGGCGTGGGCAGCACCACCAGCGTTCAGAACATTCTGAACAACGCGACCAACCTGGCGTCGATCAGCAACAACACCACGACGCTTTATTTCACTGGGCCCGGCTTCACCGACACCTATGGCAACAACGTCCTGAAGGTTAACGTGAACCTCACCGGCGTGACGGACACCAACTCGCTGGTCAGCGCCATCAATCAGGCGATCCAGAACGCCGGAAACGGCGCCAGCCAGCAGGCGACCGCTTTCAAGAATGCCAACATCACCGCCGCGATCAACACCGATCCGAGCGGGAAGCAGCAGTTGACGTTCAGTTCCAGTTCCACGGCGTTCCAGGTGCAAGGCGGCGATAAGGTCGCGACAGCACTGCTCGGCAGCTTCTCGAGCGGCTCCACCGGAAACGACGCCAACGTCACTGCCTCGGCCGCCTCGGCCTATGCGGCTCCAGCGGCGGCTGAACATGTCAACCTCCGTATCCAGGGCGCCGGCCTGACGGGCACCCAGGGCGACATCGCTGTATCGCTTGCAACCACTGACACAGCCGACGATGCAGTGACCAAGATCAACCAGGCCATCGCCGGCAACTCCGCTCTCGCGAACACGGGAATTCAGGCGGTCAATCACGGTGGAACGATCGCGCTCGTCGGCCACGCCGGGCAGAGCTTTGAAGTGCAAACTTCCGGCGACGTCGGCAACGCTCTCGGCTTCGGCAGTTATCTGAACAGCACCGGCGTCGCGAGCGGATCGGGCACCTTCGATTACAATTCGATCTCCGCCACGGGCGCGGGTCATGCCAAGGATCAGGGCGTCGCGATCTCGATCGACGGCGGCGCGACCATCGACTTGGGCGTCCTTTCCGGCAGCGCAACCGAAGCGACCAACCTCGCAACCCTGAACAACGCCATCCAGGGAAACGCCGTTCTTCGCAACGCCGGATTGCAGGCGGTCGACAACGGCGGAAACGTCGAACTGACCACCACCAACGGATCGAGCGTGAAGTTCCGCCTCGAGCTGTACAGCGGCGGCGTCAACGACGGCGATGCTTTCGGCTTCGGCGCGACTCCGGCGGGTGCGACGGCTGCCCAATCCGCCTCGACCGCAAGCGCCTACGCGGCCAAGGACAGCATCAACTCCTCCGGCGCGCAGGAAAGCCAGAACGCCGGAAACACCGACGTTTACCAGTTCACCGCTCTTCGCAATCCCGGCGACGCGCAGACGATCACCCTGACGGCAGTCGATGGCAACGGCACCGAGCACTCGCTGAACGTCGCCCTGAACACGAGTAACGCCAGCACGCTCGATCAGGCCGTCAATACGATCAACAACGCGATCCTCTCCTCCAACGATTCGACCATCAAACAGATGGCGGCGTTCAAAGAACAAGGAACGTCGGGCAACGTCAACGGGAAGGAAGGAATCCGGTTCCTGAGCGCCGGTCCAAACTTCAAGGTGAGCCTCGGCTCATCGGCAGCGAGCGCGACTGCCGGCGTCAACGTCGGCCTCGCGGACGGACAGACGGGTTCCAACGGCGGAACGGTTTTAAGTTCCGTCAGCAACGGCGCCGGCTCGACTGCCGACATCAGCAACATCTCGACCGCGCAGGCAGCCGTGGCGGCGCTCTCGAACGCTGTGTCGATCCTCGGCAACGCGCAAGCAGTCGTCGGACGCGGCGAGAACCAGTTCAACTACGCCATCAACCTGGCGCAATCGCAGTTGACGAACCTCTCGGCCGCTGAATCGCGCATCCGCGATGCGGACATGGCTGCGGAATCGGCCAACCTGACCAAGTCCCAGATCCTGCTGCAAGCCGGTATCGCGGCCCTTGCTCAGGCGAACTCCGCTCCCCAGCAGGTGCTGAGCCTCCTGCAGGGTCACTAAGAAGCGGCTGATCTACACCCTCCGGACCCGCCCGCTGCATTCGCAGTGAGCGGGTCTATTTTTATATCCAATGCCGAACGAACCGGTTTACCTCCGCTCAGGTGATTGCAATCTTAAACCCGACTGCGGAGTCGGCAGCGAATTTGCACTCAAGATTTGACGCGGACGGATGCGATTGTTGCAAGAGATGGGCTTGAGGCCCGCTTGCGCATGCCAATGACGAAGTCTTTAAGCCGCTGTTCCGTTAGTTCGTAACGGCCCAGCCACTTGAAGCTTTCCTCGTACCACTGGATTGTGCGGTCAGAAACGTTGTGAAGGAACTTTCGCTCTTTGACAAACTGTTCGAAACTCATAGGCAGGTACGCTCCGGGGTTGAATTTGCCTACAAGTTATTGAAAGGAAAAACGAGGCTTTTAAACCTGCGCCCAAGGCAGGTGCGCTACCAGGCTGCGCTACGCCCCGACATTTGCCATGCTGTCTTCCGAGACATAGCCTTATGCCTTCAAGTCAGCAATCTCTTTCAATGCTATCACTCGTTGTAGAATTTCGGCGGCGACCGGTATTTTCTCTAGCCCCCACCGAGAAATCAGATCTCCACGTAACCATCACTGAGGAGCCTCTTCGTAACGGCAAGAGACTCTTGTGTCACGCGCCCTGGCGGGGCGTTCGCTTTCTGTGCAAAAGCCTGAATCACATCGCCGAGCTTCCGGATTCCGTCGAACTGCGCGATGAATTCCGCCACCCCGGGGTCGATATCAATTTGCCGCGGCATCCCGCCAGCCAGATGGAGCCGCAGGGATTCCTGTTTCCATCCTTGGCCCGATGCGCCAAGCAATTGGACTAACCGCACACCAGCCGCCAAGCGCGGGCGGGCCTCAAGCAGCGCACCGTCTTGATTCGAATCGAGCACATCACGCGCGCGAAATCCCGCAAGAATCAGGTCGCCCACGGCTGCATCGAGCGAAACTGGCCGGTCATCGATGCGAAGCCAATTTGCTCCAGTACGTTTCCGCATCGTAATCAGGCCCCCGTGGATCGCAATAATCTGGTTGCGGTGAGAGTAGGCGATCCAGTCACTGTAAAACGCGCGGGCACCTCCCGGCGGACGCTGATGGGAGCGTTCGCTCCCGTATTTGGAAGGGGTCATTGTGTACTGCTTAATTACCCACGCGTCACAGCCGGTTGCATTCATCCATTCCGCGATCCGCTCCCGCCAAGGTTGGCCCTCGATCTCCACCCATTCGCAGATCATCTGAAAGAAACCACACTCCGTCAAATGCGCGGGGGCTTCGCGAGCCAGCCGCCGAGAGAACAAATCTAAGTCGAGATCGTTTTCGCAATAGGTCAATCCGGATGACGGCGTAATAAAAAAAGGCGGGTTCGCCACGATCAGATCGAATCGGCTGTCCCCGGCCGGATCGAAGCAGTCGCCCGCAGCAGAACGGACGTTTTCGATTCCGTTCAGGCGGGCGTTGAAGGCGGTGAACTCTGCCGCCCTCGGATTCAAATCGGTTGCCAAGACGGATTCGCAATGAGGCGCGGCACCCAACGCCTGCACTCCGCAACCACAACCCAGATCGAGTGCGCTTTCGAATTCTTTTCGGACCGTGAAATTGAATAACTGGTGGGTGGTCGGATTCGGCCAGATAACCAGATCCGCGGGGTTGTCTTCCCACTTGAGCACGGGGTCCGACGCGACAAGCATCGTACCGAGCGGAGATAGCATCGCTGTTGGTTCGAGTTGATGCTCGCGGCGCCGCAGCAGTCCGGATTGTACAAGAAGCTCGATTGCCCACAGAGGGAGGTGCTGACGCGCTGTCACCTCGGGTTGCGCCACTCCGATGGTGAACCAGCGAACGAGAGTGTGGAAAGCGCACGGGTCGGCAGTCCGCTCGAGAAGGAGGTCGATTGTGCCGTAATAGCGTGACGGACGTTCAGAAAGATCGTGCCGTCCGGTCACGCCCGTGAGGTTATAGCCGGACTCGGAAAAGAAATCAACGAGCCGGCGCGAATCTTCAGGCGATAGGGGACGAAGCATGCGCCTGAACAACCTTATAGTCGGGCGGAATCTGGAACGCCGCGGCGGGCGGTTCGCCCGGAACCACCTGCTTGCAAATCGTCGTCTGCTTCCCCGTTGCTCCGGTCAGACGAGTGGCCAAAGGCATCTGAAGTTTCGGGCTGGTCCATACTTCCATCACTTGCGGGATCTGGGGAGGCTGGGTTGATTGCGCCGCGGGAGGTGGCTGCGCACCCGGCGGTGCGGGAGTCTTTGGCGCCTGTAAAGGAGGATATGTATATGATTTGCCCTCAACTTCGTGACCCGCAATCATTCGTGTGCCCAGATCCTTCACACTTAAGGGAGCCTGGGGAGGTTGCGGAGCCTGAGGACCGCCGATTTGCGCGCCGGGCTTGGACGATGGCGGCTCCAGCGGAAAGATTTGCGCTTCCTTTTTGACGTGGTCGAGATAAATGGCTTTACCCGATGCAGGATCGGTGATGAGCGACCGATTCCCCTGATCGAGATGCATCCTGCCGTCGGATGAACGAAGCAGTTTCCATCCACTCTGCTTGGGCTCCGAACCCGGATGCTCCCACGCACTGGAGAATTCGACACTCAGAGGAGGCGGCGATTTCGGCTGCGAAAACATGAGAGCTAAGGGACCATGACGGTCGTCTCGCCCGCATCGATGAACGAGATCACGCCGCCCCAGATGCAGCTGAGCTTTGACATGTTGTCCAGCGTCGGAAAGTTGGCGAGCAATACGTTTGGGGCGCCCGGGGCCCACGGAAACGGCGTCGCGGGAATACACGGCATCGGCGTCAAGACTCCCATTGCTGCCGAAGTAGCGGCGGCGGTCGCAGGGAACGACGGCGAAGAGCACACGCCAAAAGGCTGGATGTTGACAATGGGGATGTGATCCATGATATTCGCGTCGGGCACTTCCTGGGTGAGGACGCGATTCGCCGGCAAAACGAGCAGCGCGCTCGGCGCAGCTCCGAAACTGCACTGCATCTTCGCACCCAGGCAGCATTGCAAAGGCATGAAAAGCCTCCTCAAAAAATGGCGTTTTTCATTCTACCGCTTTGGTTAAAAATCCGCGTTCGAGCAGCGTGCGAGTGATGGCGAGACATTCCTTTGTGACGGTATCCAAATTCGCGGCGACCTGTTTTGAGAGGTCGACAATAAGCTCCTGCAAGCTGTGAACTCCATCGAACTTTCCAGCGAACTCGGCGACAAGAGGCTGCATTTCCAATTCACGGACGAACACCCCCGGGACGGTCAAGGACAATCCCGACTGGGCCCACTTCGAACCATCACGTCGCAGGAGCTGGTGTAGACGGGCCTTGTCAAGCAGGCGAAGCCGTGTCGACAACAAAACGTCGTCTCGCGATTGCACCAAATCGTATGAAGTGAAGCCGTCGAGAATTCTTTCACCGACGGGGGCCGACAGAGTCAACGTTGGATTGTCATCGAGACGAATCCAAGTGGTTCCACTCCGGCGGCGCAGGGTGATCAGACCGCCATGCACCGCCTCGATGCCCCTTTCGCGATAATAGGCCACCCAGTTGGCGAAGGCTGCGTCTGCCGCCTGCGTGCCACCGGGCCTTTGCTCGCAGCGTTCCTTACCATACATATTGGGCGACATCGTGTACATTTTGATCACCCAAACGTCGCACCCGATGCCGTCAGACCATTCCGCGATGCGCTGGCGCCAAGGATTACCCGCAAGATCGACCCATTCACACAACATCTGAAAGAATCCGGATTCGTTCAGGTGTTCCGGGGCCTGACGCATCAATGCGCGCGCAAACAGGTCGAGTTCCATTGGATTCTCGCAGTAGAGCAGGCCTGTCGAGGGGACAAGAAAAAATGGAGGGTTGCACAGGATAAGGTCAAAAGAACGCCCGGCGACGGGCTCGAAGCAGTTGCCAACAATGCATTCAACAGAGTCGACTCCATTCAGCGCTGCGTTGAAAGCAGTAAACTCCGCCGCCCGCGGATTGATGTCGGTGGCCGTGACAGCACAGCGCCTCGCATTTGCGACGGCCAGCACTCCCGATCCGCAGCCGAGGTCGAGCATCGAGCCGCCAACTACAGGAAACGAAGCATTCCTGATCTGGTATGTAGTAGCATTCGGCCAAACGATCAGATCAGACGCATCGCCGTCGAGTTTCGTGATCAGGTCGCTCGCGATCAGAAGATCTTCGAACGGCGACAGCATCGCCGTCGGGCGCAACTGGTCCTGTTCGCGCACAATGAGCCCGCAAGATTCGATAAGATCGATCACCTGCTCGGGGATAACCCGGCGAGCGAGGATCGAAGAAACCGGCAGACCGCACGTGAACCATTGAACGATGACATCGAGCGGCGCGGGCTCCGGGTTGGCCGTCAGGAGGTATTTCCGGAATCGGAACGACGCGAGGTCTGTAAATCCGAGGCCTCCGCGCAAAGTTTCCACGTCGTAGCCCACCTCGTCGAAGAACGCGCGGATGCGTTTACCATCTTCGCGCGATGGAGGCTTCAATCGGCAAGGCGCCGTCGCCATCAGGTTCCCGATTCGAGCATCTTGACCGCCTTTACCAGGCTTCGATGCATACGATTGAAAGCGTCCGCGAGAACCGAAATTTCATCCCTGCCTCCCACGATCTGCTCAGGGACATCAAGATTTCCCTTGCTGATTTCATCCGCCGACGATGACAATCGGGCCACGGGGCGAATCACTGTAAGAATCAGCAGAACGTTTAACGAGAGCAGAATGAAGATTGCGACACCGCCCAGCGCAATCATCAGCTTTTGGAAGGCCGCCGAGGCCATGCGCAACTGCACGGAAGCCGGCACGGAGACGATCTGCGCGCCGACGATTTCTCCCTCCTTCCACCCGAATCCGTTGGCCGATCCATAAGCCTTGATCATTGCGGGCGGCGCCTGAGCAGGCGTACTGTGACACTCAAGACACGTCTTGTCCGTCTTAATCGGCCGAGCGAGAAACAGCGATCGTCCGTTTGGGGTGTCGCGCTCGCCGATAAACTCCGTCTTCGAAGGAGCATTGCGGAAAATATTGACGACGTCGGCTTCCCAATCCGTGGCGCGGTTTTGCAGATTCGTGGGGTTGAGCGTGGCTTCCTTGTAAGAGTAGTCGGGATACTGCGCATGGACGAAGCGGAACGTCTCAGAGGCGGCGAATGCAGGGACGGTTTGCGCGAGGAATGTCTCCGGGTCGGCATGGGCGCGGAGAATCGGCCGGACTTGCGTGACCGTGTAGCGGCGGGTCGAAAGCGTCATTTCCATCATGAGCCGCGCCTGCTCGACGATTTGGGCGCGCGCGTTATTCTCCAAAAACGTTCTGGCGCCGTAAGCCGCGACACCAAGGCCAACCGCGAAGACCGCGATGAAAATGAGATTGAACTTAGTGAGAAGTTTCATCGGGAATGTTTACTATTTTGAGCCTTTTGTCGCCAGGAATTTCGCGCGATCCGCGCCGGATTCGATCTCAGCGGCGACAACCTCGTAGAGTTGGTCAAGATTGGAGCACTTTCGGGCCGCCTTGTCCACGATGACTTTTGCGACGGGTCCCACATATTGCGCCAAAGCCTTCTTGATGCCCTCCAGGACTTGTGGTTCCCACGGACCCGGCTTCGTCGCCGATGTGACACTCGGCGCCGTTACGGCCTTGACGGGCAGCAGCGATGTCAGCTTCAATTCGGTCGCGCATCGCTCGAGAAACCGTTTACGGCGGCTTTCGTCGCTCACCTCGGTGGCGACTCGCCGGCACACCTCGTTGACATCGCTGGTTTTCGTCAAGGTTTGTTTAACCAGGTGGGTGGCGATGGGCCCGAGTTCCTCGGCAAGAAGGGCGGCGATCCGCGTAGCGGTTGATAAATCGGAGGGCTGGTTCGGCGAAGGAGGCGAAGGCGCCGTCGGGATCATACGGATCGTACGCGTCTCCGCGGGGCGGCTTGCTTCTATGTGGGCGCGGAATTCAGCGGCCGATTGAAAGCGTTCCTCCCGCCGTTTCCGCAATGCGCGCAAGACCGCGTCGCTCAATTCACGGGAAATAGAGGGATTGATTTCGGCAGGCGCGAGCGGCTCCTGCTCCACATGAGCCTTCAGTACGGAGTACATACTGTCGCCGGTGAAGGGACGTGCGCCAAGCAACATCTCATACAGCAGAATCCCCACCGAATACACGTCGCTTCGAGCATCCGCTTCCTGTCCAAGGGCCTGTTCCGGCGACATATAGTGAGCCGAGCCGACTGCGCGGCCAGCGCCGGTGAGTTTGAGGTCCATCGTACTTCGAGCGATACCGAAATCGAGCAGCTTGATGCCGCCGGCCAAAGCGATGATCAAATTGGATGGCTTGATATCGCGGTGCACGACGCCATGCTCGTGCGCGTATTGCAAAGCGCCAAGACACTGTGAAGCATAACGGACTGCCTCGTCCTGGGAAAGGGGCCCGCGGCGGAGCCGTTGATCGAGAGCGACGCCTTCCACCATTTCGATGAACATCAGGATCTGGTTTTCGTGCCGAACCGCTGTATACAGGACAGCGATATTCGGATGCTTGAGGCTTGCATGAACTTTGATCTCGCGAAGAAAACGCTCGGCGGCTTCGAGCGCGTTCTCCGATTGAGGCCGAAGGACCTTCATGGCATCGACCCTCTCAGAAATCAGGTTGCGAACCCGGTACACCTCGCCCATTCCGCCGGATCCGATCAGGCCGACGACTTCATAATCTCCGAGGGTTTGGCCGATTTCGAACTGCGGCATCAGTGTGCTCCCTTGAGAGGCCGCGCGTCGCGAGCGCAGCGGAATCCCAGATCCGGGCCGTGAAATCTGGCGGGGATGGCGCCCCACTCATACGTGAGGGCGGCTGTGACCGGCAGGCGATAAGAGCCGCCGCGGAACGTGTACCACGCCTCGCTTGCCGTGGGAGGCGGCGTTACCAGAGCCGCGAAGCGAGCAACCGCATCCGGGCTCGGCGTCCGCAATTGATCGACGAATTCGGAGGCGTTTCCGCCCATATTCACAATGCCCCAGGGGCTGACGTCCTGACCGCCTTGGTCAGCAGGCCGGAGATTGCCCGCATCACGATTCAGATTGACAGATTGTACATCGGCAGAATCGCCCCAGGGATATAGGCGTCCGTCGAGACCTCGGGCTGCCTTCTCCCATTCGAGCATGGTCGGCAGCCGTTTGCCCGCCCATGCGGCAAAATCCCTGGCGTCATCAATCGTAATATTCGTCACCGGAAGTCGATCCTCGCCACCCGCGAGGTTGGAAGGGAGCGACCGGCCGCGCGCTTTGCAGTACTCGGCGTAGGCGGCGTTGGTCACTTCGGTTTTGTCGATGTAGAAGTCCGGTACGGATGCTTGCCGCTTGTCCGGGCCCGAAGCGAACGGGCCGCCAGGAATCAGGACCATTTGCCCGGTTGGCGTTTCGATGATGGGAAGTAAGGGTTTGGGGCGCGCTAGATTCCAGGCCAAAACCGCTCCGATCAGCGCGAGAATTGCAAATCCAGCCGCGAGCAGAATGAGCGCCGGCTTGGAACGGAGTGCCGCGGCCGGCGCCGCCGGCGCGATGATCGCTTCGAGACGCTCGCGAACCTCACGCATACCCGCCGGGCGCTTTGTTGAGTCCTTGTCCAGACACTGAACGATCAGCGTATATAGTCCTTCTGAGACGCCGGCATGCTTGAGCGGCGAAAAGTCGAACGGCACCGATAAAATCTGATAAAAGATTTCCTCGACCGCATCGGCTTTGAAAAGCTTGACGCCGGCCATTAATTCGAAAAGAAGGACACCAAACGCGTAGACGTCCACTTGCGCGGTGAGCGCCTCGCCGCGAATCTGCTCTGGCGCCATGTAGTATGGCGTACCCAGGACAAAACCGGCGCGTGTACGCGTTAGATCCCGCATCTTCGCGATTCCGAAATCGATCAGCTTCACGACGCCGTTGGGATTGACGTGAATATTGTCGGGTTTGATATCGCGATGAATAATTTGCCGCGAATGGATGTATTCGATGGCGCGCGCCGCCTGTACCGCGATTTGGAGCTTCCGGGCAGTATCGCCGGCGCGGCCTTCTTTGATCAAGGTTCGAAGGCTGTCTCCTTCGAGGAACTCCATCACCAGGAACGGCCGGCCCTCGATTTCGCCAAAATCGAAGATGCTGATTACATTCTCGTGGCTGATGTTGCCGGCCATGCGGGCTTCGAGCAAGAAACGGTCTTTCACGTCCTGGTCCGAGACGCCCTCCGGCGTGAGGATTTTGACCGCCACTGTCCGGCCGATCACCGTGTCTTTGGCGCGGTACACGTGAGACATCCCGCCGCCGAGAAATTCGAGGAACTCGTACTTGCCGAGTTGCGAAGGAAGATCCATTTCACCTCGCGACATCGGCCACACAACCCAGGCTCGAAAAGTAGCCGCGTTGGAAAACCGGCGGCGAGGCGCCCATGTCGAGATCGAATCGAACCGTCAGAGGCTTTCCGTTCGGAAGCTGAGCGGCCTGATCCCCTATTCGGATCACCCATTCGAGGCTGCTCGACTGACCCCCGCCTACGGGCTTTTCGGCCCTTGCAAAGAATCGGAATACGCCCCAAAGACCTGGATAAGTCGCCCAGGTAATCTCTGTACTGCCCCCGAATTTCGCCGTAGCGCGAACACCTGGCTGCGCGGCGGGCCAAGTGAACTGTTTGGCTGCGGCGTTCCCCCCGGAGTATGTGATGCTCTGACCATCAATGTTTAAAGTCGCGCTCTGGATGCCCTCCGAGGGAATCGGGCGAAGTGAGTATGTGAAGCGCGGGTCAGCCGAGCCATTGTACAGGGCACTGGAGAGCGCCGCCATCCGGTTAAAGAACGCTACAAACCCGGGAAGCAACGTCGGGTTGCCGCCGGGAGCTGCGACATATGCCGCCCCCTGTTTAGGCATAAGACGCTGAAGATTTTGATCGTAAAACCTCCATAGCGATCCTTCGCCTGGTTTGAACATCGCGTTGACGTCCGCGATAGTCGCTTCCGTGGCCGATTGAGGGTTGAACGGATACTTGGCCATCAGGGCCCGAAGCTCAGCGCACAGATTTTTCCCTCCCTTATTCAAAGCGGCGGCTCCGAGTCCCTTAACCAGAGGCTCGACGTGAGCGATTGGATCCTCGATGAGTTTTTGTACAGTCGCCGCGAGCGGATCGACTCCGAAGCCCTGCGCCATCTGGCCGGTGATAACCTTCGCCGAAGTTGCTGTGTTGGCGGCTTGCAATACGTTGGGGTCGTTGGGATCCGGATTCGATGCAGAGATCTGGCCGAGAGAAACTTGCAATGCCAGCAGGGATTTCATGTACTCCTGATTCGAGGGCCCAACATATTGATCTCCACAGGTCGCGGGCACTACTGCAAGAAGAGGCTTAAACGATTTCGCGATCTCCGGGTCAACTCCAACACTCTGCGACGCCATGCAAAACATCGCCAGCAGGGGTGATTGCGGGCTCGCGGTCGCAGCAAGTTTCTTGGTCGCGTCGGAAATGCTGCTATAACCCACGACGACTGACTTCTTCAGATAGTCGCGCCATTGTTCGGTGTAATCGCTGAAGTACAGATTTCTAAGATCTTGTTCGAGCTTGGTCCGGTCGCCGATATTCGCCGATTGATCTCCGAGGACCCACTGCTCGCCGGCAAAGTATCGATCCGCGTGTTTGATCGCATCCTGCATGACCGGAAATCCAGCCTTGGTAAACGCACCCGCTATGTCGCGATTATTGACTACGGTTTGCGCGGAACCTGGGAATCTCTGATTGAAATTAAACGCCGAGGCGGACTTTCCTGCCTCCGCGAGCATGAAACGATAGACGCGCTCCGTTCCGGCGAATTGCGCCAGATAACGGCGCGCCTTCTGAATCGATGCGGAATCCGCTTCGGACGAATACGGATTGTCGTACTTCAACTCATCGCTATAAAACTCGAACTGCTTCCGCACAAGGCCCGCCCGAGCGCCGTCGACGCTCTTGCCCGCCTCCCAGCGCGAGTAAAGAACTGGCGCGAGGTACAGTTTCGTGCTCTTGTCGTGGTGCGAAGTCGTGATCAGATAAGACTTCAAACTATCGTAGGGATATTGATAAGGGTCGGCCGGAGCAGGGCTCGCGGGCAAAGACTGGAGATTCGAGAGCAAACCGGCTTGTGTCGAACCGAAAAGCAGAGAAAAGAATTTCCGGAAGTAAAGGCGCCTGAGCTTGGGATAAAGTTCGTCCCCGATGTACAAGCCCCACCGGTAGCTTAAAGGAGCGCCTTCGCGGTTATATTTTCCGATCGTCTCCAGAGATTGGCGAAGAGTGTCCAGCCGGGTCAGATCGTCCGACGATGGAATCGCGCCAGGAGTTCCTCCCGACGTCTCTACTCTGATTGCCGCGGCCGCGTCGCGCGCGCTTGTCTCTAAAGCACGATTCTGCGCGAACGAGACGATCCACGCCACGGACAGAATCAGACATAACACCACTGCCGCGCCCAACAGCGCGCGCTTCCACAGGCTAGGTTTCGCGCTGATTGCGCTCGCACCGATGGCCGCCTGGTCTCCAAGAATGACCTGCGCGAAAAGCTGCCGGAGGAAAACCCACTGCGGGATCCTGCGGACCGCGGAGCCCTCAGCGGCCACGGAAGTCGTAGGATTCGCCATTCTGAAAACGCCGCTAGCGCCGGTGTAGCCTTCAAGAGGCAGCAACTGTCCGGCTGCGGGCGCAACGTCACGTACAAGTACGGGACGCACGCCCGAAAAATAGAATCCGCGGAGGAATGGCGTCGCGGTGAGCTGGCTTGGCCGGCAGAGATCCAGAAGAAATTGCGTCAGCAGATTGCGAAACTTGCGAAATTCGCGGGGAAACTCGTAAGCGCCGGGGAGCCGATCTATCTCGTTTTCTCGTCCCAGAAAAACGGTTCGATACTCAGCCAGCGAGAAGTACAAGCGGTCGATCGCGCCATTCAAGCGCGCCGATTGTTCTTCGTCGTAGGCAGCCTTTAAAGCCCGGGCGGACAAAGTCGCGCCTAAGGGCTGAACCGATTCTTCGTTGGTCAAGGTATGGAAATAGTCGTGGAAATAGGCGATCCGGTCGGAACGTGTGAACAACACGTAAACCGGCAGACTGATCCCGAGGGTCTTCGAAATCTCTACCAGTCTCTCGCGGAGTTGCCGCGCTGCCGCGGCTGTCGCCTCTGGCGCCCCCGGCTTGAGGAATTCTTCGCAGTCGAAACATACGAGAGCGGCGCGGGCCGATTGTGTTCCCTTTCCGCCCGCGGCGGCTCCGGGCCTTGTCCTGCGAATCAGCTTCGACCATTGGGCATCGTCGACCGCGGCGCCTGGCTCGACAAAAACCCACTGGCGAGCGAACCATGCATTTGCGAATCTCGTGGGGGCGATCGTATTGCCGTCGTGATAAATCTGCCCGGCGAGCACTTCAGGATCAAGCCCCGATTGCACAAGGGTCGTGGTCTTTGTCGAGCCACGCGGCCCGAGAACATATACGAGCGGCAAACTTGCGAATCTCGCGCCTTTGCCAATGCTGGACGCACGCAGCCGGTCCTCGGCTTCCTGAAGCAACTGCGAAAGTTCGTCGCCCGGATCGCCCAATCCTGCCGCGCTCGCCTCCGCTTTGGCGGTCTCGGCGACACTTCGAGCTTCAAACCAAAGATAGGCTGCCGCGGCGAGGATTCCAATCAGGGCGAGGCCTCCAGCGAGGATCCAGTAGCCCGATCCGCTCACGTTCATCAGCTTGGGGAGAGCAAACGCAAGGAGCAGATAAGCCGCAAGCGCGATCGCAGTGATTTTGACGTGTTTGGAATTCACTGTAACCCCGGCAGTCCAGAACTGAGAGAAAGTTTGAAAATCGTGAAAAGGAGTATCGCCAGCAGCAAGCACGCCCCTGCTGCGATGATGAGCGTTCGAATCCAGGGATCTCCTTGCGCCGGTGCAGGCGCCTCGTCCGGGGGGGACCAGTCTGGCGAAAGATATCCAGATCCACCCCGAATGCGACGGATCCGTCCTGAAAGCGATTCGGCAACCGATCGGAGTTCACCCTTGCCAACGACGCTGTATCGGCCGCCGTAGCCGAGCAGAATGGCTAACAGGTAGACCTCGAGAACGTCCGCCAGAACGCTCGAATCTGATTGCGCGAGGAGACCATCGATGTTTTGAAAGAAAACTTCGCCCGCCTGATGGCCGCCGAAGATCTCCTGCTGCAATGGCCGGCGAGGCCAGTCGGCAAAAATGGGATTCCGGGAGTTCAGGATGGTCTCGTCCAACAGAGCTACGACGGCGAAAGTCGCCATGCGGATATCTTCCCGGGAGTAGCCTCTCCTGCGGCCTTCCTCGTTCGCGTTGATCAACTGCTGGCGTATTTCAGCGCGAAAAGTTTCGGCGTCGGCAACCTTCTCCCGAGACGCCCGGATGCGCTCGATTGCAGTCAGCGGCTCCTGAAAAGCAAGCGCGAGGTTATCGAGTTGTCGATCTGCTGACATCGCGTTAGGAGTCGAGAACGGCAAGCAACTGAAGCTCGGGCTTTGGGATGTCGCCGGGGACGTAAATCCCGACGCGCCTGGTGGAGACGATGTGATCCCAAAAGGCGCCGGTCTTGCTGATCAGAAAATACTGCGTTTCTACTTTCGCCGAGATCGCCGGAGGGGGAACGGGCACGTGCGCCAAAGCGAGTCCGGGCAACGCGCGCTTCACCAGTTCACCAACGAATTTCTCCGAGCATATTTTCACCAGTTGCGGAACCAGACTTATCAATTCCACGTCGCCCATTCCTGCCCTGATGGCCAGAAACCAGTTCGAGCGGCCGAAGCATCTTTCATCCTGTATTTCGCCCGCCCAGAAGTAATCGGCCGCGGAATGGATCGGGATTACGAGACAATTCGCCGGAATGATGAGTTCTAAATGCTCGCGGATATGGCGATCGAGAGCCTCGAAGCAGTCCTGGGGATGCGCGTGATCGTAAGCGGGCAGGTTTCGGGGATGAGATTGCAAGGCGAAGGTGCAGAGCGCGCCCGCCAGCCGCGCCATCTCCATATACAGCTCCTGAGGATGCCCGCGCTTGGAGAAATAGAAATGGCGCAGCGGCGCCAAGTGGGCGTTCACGGTGTGAAGGAACCAGAAGCTGGCGATCTCGCGGGTCGAAAACCCGATGGCGCCGCCCGCGGCTTCGGCCGCGCGGGTCAGCGACGCGACTTTCTCTTCCATGAGCTCGATGACCGGCCCCAGCATGGACATGAGCCGATGGCTGGCACCAATTTGCAGATTCGGAGCAATGAAGGAGGGATCGAATACAAATTTTCCAGAACCGGAGCGCATCACTCTGGCAATCGGAAGCGTGATCTGGTTGTCCGCGGGTCCAATCTCGGTCTCGAAAACCAGCCGTAAGTTCTTTCGCCCGATACGCACTGGTTTCTCGTCCTGCCCGGTGGTGTCGTCATGGAGAGCCTGGATTTCCGCAATATATCGATGCCCATTGGGGGCCGCATCCGCGGCAAGCAAAGTATTTACGCCGTTCGGCGTACGCGCCGGGAGCGCCAGAAGAACCGTAAGGATATTACTTGCCGGGGAGATTACGGTAGAGACGTCCCGGGGTTCCGGCAACGGGTCGGATTCCGGCATGTGAAACACGGTGCCGTCTGGCATAATGCCGCGCGCATGAACGATGCTCACGGTGCCGTTACTGAGCGCTTCTTCATCCAGCGCAAGGCCCGTCAGACCGTAAGACCAATCGCTCAAAGCCTCGCTGACGAAACGAATCGAATCTTCGAAATAGCGGCTTTGCGCCTGAAAATGATGCGGCGCGAGATACATGCCCTCGGACCAGACAACTCGTGAAAGATGTTTCATCATCAGCGTCGCCGCCGACCTTGGAGTAACAATACTAACATCACTGATCTATGTGTTGAAATAGGATGTCATGAGCCTGTTCGATGGCCTTAAGCTCGTCGAGCTTGTGAAAGACGGAGAGATCAGAACCTATCTCGCCAACGACCCTCAGAGCGGCCGAAACGTGCTGGTCCATTGGATGCCGGCCACGGGCAGCTCCGAGGTTGAATCTTTGCTCGAACTGCTCGATCACCTGCCTCCAGCGGCCCGTTCACTGATCCTTGAGACAGGGGTCCGGCACGCGCGCATGTATGTGATCACTGAGAATCCTACCCGATTCACTGGATTACAAGAGTGGCTGGTCGACGCTGCGGCGCAAAAGTCGTTGGAAAAGGAGACGATGAATCGTCCCGGGCAGTGGAGGGCGCAACCGTCGGTGCCGCAACTCGAACCGACGGTGGAGGCACCGGTTCTCAACCCGCCGGCAGCCGTGACGCGATCTGAGCCGCGCCAGAGTGCGGCTCAACCGGGAGAGTTCACGAAGATGTTCGCGGCGAGTCCCAGCGCCGCTCCCGATCCGCCCCTGACGCCAGCGGCTCAAGCGAAACCGGTTTCAAAGAACGAACCCGGCGAATTCACTCGCCTGTTCATTGCTACAACGAACACGCCGCCGGTCTCGCCGCCCCCTGCCCCTGCCGCAACCCCGCCCGGGGAGTTTACACGCATGCTGAAGAGTCATCCCGCGCCCACGAGTGCTCCCGCGCAGACTTCGCCCAAACATGCACCGGCCGCCCCGGGGGAGTTTACACAAATGTTGCAGAGCCAGCCAGCTCAATCGGCTCCCGGCTCATCGCCGCTGCAAAAAGCGGAGCCCGGGGAATTTACCAAGTTTTTTACGTCGCCGCTGGCGACGCCAAGCTCGCCGACGCCGTCGGACGATTACTTCTCGAGGCCAGCCACGACCACCCCTGCTGCTCCCGAGGTGGGAGAATTTACGAAAATCTTCGGCAAGCCTGCGGCCACTCCGCCTCCCGCACCGGGCACTCCGGCCACAGGTGTGTTCTCCGCGGTTCCCTCGGCGGCCCAGCCCACAGCGGGTCCAAGCGAGTATACGCGGATGATGTCTGCACAACCCTCTTACGCGCCTGTTCCGGTTCCTCAATCTGCGCCCGCTCCGGCGCCCCAGCGGACTTCGCCGAAGAACAAATCCGTACTCCCACTGATTCTGATTCTCGCGTTCCTGGCCGTATTAGCCCTGATTCTCGTCTTCGTGTTCGTACGGAATCACTGAGCCTGGGGAAATAAGACGATCAATTCGATCTGCGGATTCGGAAAGTCTCCTGGAATGTACGCAGCGAAATTTCGAGCGCGGCTGATGGACTCCCACGCGCCGCCGGATTGGTTCAGACTGAAGTACTGATAGTTCATTTTCACCGGAATCGAGTTCGGAGGCGACGGCACATAGGTGAGCGGCACTCCCTTCAGCGCCTGCCGCACCAGTAGCTCGATGTGGGTCGCCGAGGCGACCTTAATCAGCCTGGGCGCCTTGTCGATCAACTCGGCTTGCTTCATTTCAGCATTCACCGCGAGATACATTCGTGTGTTGTTGAGGTATTTGTCCTCAGCAAGCGCGGTCGCGTAAATCGAGGGCTGCACGAGTTTCAACGGAAGCGCGACAAAATTACTCGGCACCACTGTTTCCAGCAGCAGGCGGATCTTGTCGTCGAGGTCGGAAAAGCAGAAGGAAAGATTGTCGTGGTCGTATTTCGGAAGATCTCGCGGCTGGATTTCGGTGGAGAACGTGGTCAAAGCTCCGGCAAGTCCAAGCATCGTATTAAAAACTCGCTCCGGGTGGCCCTTCCCGGTCTGGTAGAAGTGGTTCAGTAGAGGGAAGCCGGAGTTAATCGTATAAAGAAGCCAGAAGCTGGCAATATCTGAAGCTGTAAAATTGGCGAGCGCCTGATTCTTTTGACGCCTGTTGCCGGAAAGTTCACTGCTTTTCGCGGCGAGGATTTCGACCAGCCTCCGAACGATGGACAGAAGGTGGTCGCTCGCTTGAAAATCCAGCAGCGGAGGGATAAAGGTCCGGTCCAGATGGTATGTTCCCGCCGGATTTCTCTGCACTCGCGCGGCGCGCAATGCGGAGGTTCCCTCGCGGATCTCACTCTTGACCATTATGCGGAGATTCTTGCGCGCAACCTGAACCGGCTTCTCCGATAATCCGGTATTTTCATCGCGCATGAGCGTAACCTCAGCGCGATACCGCGTTTCCGCGTTCAAATGGACCCCGGAGACGTTTAATCCGCGATCGCGATGATGAGGCACGGCCAGATAAACGTCTACTGTATCCTGGTCCACTTCATAGCAATCAACCAGAGATTTCGGAGGAGGCGCGGCGTCCGAATCGGGAGTATCGAAGAGAAGTCCGTCAGGAAAAATTCCGGACGCGCGGGTCAGTGCGATCGTTCCTGAAGCGAGCGCCGCCTGATCGATCTCCAACCGCTGAAATCCCCACGGCCGAAAATTCAACGCCTCAATCTGGAACTGCAAGGTGTCTTCGATGAACCGGTCCTGGCATTGGAGGTGCTGAGGCGTGAGAAACGTCCCTTTTGCCCAGATCACCGGCTGCAATCGCTTCATATCCTCTCTACGATACAACGCTCGTGGTCAAGGTAAGCTGTTCGATATGCCGCAGCGCACTCCATCGGGTTCAGTTGTTTTAGACATCAATGCAGGCAATCCGGCGGCGCAGCCCGCAGCGGAGATTTTTAAAGCGCGGCGCGATGATCCGTTTCGCATGCTTATTCTCGGGGATTTCAGCGGCAACACGCCTCGCAGCGTCGCGGGCAAACAGCCCCAGCGTATCGATCGCGATAATTTCGATGAGGTCCTCCGCAAATTCTGCGTGCGAATCCCCGCACTGAACCTGACGATAAGTGAACTGGCCGATTTCGAACCGGACTCATTGTTTCGACAGTGCGAGGCGTTTCGCGCCCTGGCGCCATCGCCACGCCATAAAAAAGAGGAAAGACCTGCTTTTTCGAGCGCAGATGTGATGGAATCGCAGGCCGCCCGCCTGGCTACGGGAAGCCTCTTGGACGAAATCGTCGAGCAGGCGGATGCCGCTCAAACTGGCCGGAGAACCCGCGATCAGTTGCAGTCCTTCGTGGAGCGGGCGGTAGCACCGCATCTTGTCCGACATGAAGATACGGCGACCGTCGATGAATCGGCCTGCCAGAGGCTGATGCGCGCTATCCTGCACAACCCGCAGTTTCAGGCGCTGGAAGGGGCGTGGCGCGGACTGGACCTGCTCACTCGCAGGCTAGATACTGACGGCGGCCTCAGCATTCACATCCTTGATGTCAGCAAGAAAGAAATCGCGGAAGATCTCACGAAGAATGGCGATCAACTGTATCGGCTGCTGGTTCAGGAAACAGTCGAAACCCCTGGAGGTCAGCCGTGGGCGGTGATCATCGGGAATTACGTCTTCGGGAGGTCGGCGGAGGACGCGGAGTTGTTGGCACGACTCGCGACCCTGGCCCGGAAGGCGCAAGCGCCCTTCATTGGGGAAGCAGAACCGCCCGCTGAAAACGGAGTGGAATGGGAAGCCCTTCGCAAGAATCCCGACGCGGGTTGGATTGGACTGGCGCTGCCACGATTCCTGAGCCGCCTTCCCTATGGCCGCGCGACCTACACCATTGAAAGTTTTGGCTTCGAGGAAATCGACGGCGCGCCGCGGCACTCCGATTTTCTCTGGACGAATCCTGCCTTCGCATGTGGATTGCTGCTCGGCCGTTCCTATAACAACCTGGGCTGGAATTTTCGCCCAGGCACCGATCGGGAGATAGACGGTCTGCCGTATTTCACCCTTGAGCGGGAGGGCGAAACACAGGCTCAGCCGTGCGCGGAAGTTCTGCTCACAGATTCGGAGATCGACTCCTTGCATGAGCAGGGGCTGATGGCTTTGGCTTCAATGAAGAACCGCGGCGCTGTGTTTCTGATGCGCTTTCATTCGATCGCCGAGCCGTTAAGCGCCTTGGCCGGTCGATGGCAGGACTGATCGATCTTCGGCCTAATTGATCTTCACAACCGGCGCTGTAATCACTATGGAAGCCGGGGTGAGGGTAATCGAACTCGGACCAACCGATATCATGATCTGCGCCCCCGCTTGAATCGTAATTTTAGCCCCCGCTGTAACTGTGATTTCTTCGCCAACGCTGATCGACTGCTTCTGACCCACGGTGAGGCTATCTTGCTGAGCGATCGTCCAGTCACGATTCTTGCCGATTGTGCCGGTTTCGTTCTCGCCCACCGCTTCCGAACGGTCGTGCCCGATTTGGGTGGTTTCATCATGCTGAACCGTCTTCTTACGATCGTGGCCCACTGTACGTGTTTCATCGTTCTCGACCACGATCACCAGGTCTTTCTGCGCCTGGAGGAAAACCTGCTCCTCGCCTTTTTTGTCCTCAAAGCGCAGTTCGTTGAAATCGGCGCTGCCTCCACCTTTCGAGCTGCGACTCTTAAATCCGCTTTGTGTGGAATTGGCGGGAAGGTCGTATGGAACCATCTGCTGTTCGTTGTACACACGGCCTACGATAATGGGCCTGTCCGGATCGCCTTCGAGAAAATCGACCACAACCTCTTGACCGATGCGAGGAATCCAGATCCCTCCCCAACTCTTTCCGGCCCAAGGCTGGGAAACACGGATCCAGCAGGAACTCTTTTCGTCCTTCTTGCCTTCCCGATCCCAAAAGAACTGAACTTTTACGCGCCCGTACTGGTCGGTGTAAATCTCCTCGCCCGCGGGCCCGACAACGACTGCTGTCTGCGTCCCATTTACTACAGCCAGTGGCGTCCTGCGTTCGGGACGGAATTGCACCGTCGACGGAAAGCACTCGAAGGTATTTTCATAGTGGGCTTCTCCTTCGTCCTCGTTCGCGTACAAGCTTCCCTGCTTGCCTCTATGCGTCACCGAAAGGAGTGTGTATTCGATATTTTGCGATGATTGCTCGTGTTTGTCGAGAGTAAATTTGAAGCCGGAGCAGAACGAGCGGCAGTCGCTTTCACCTTCCGCGGTATCGTAGCCTGCTTCCTCCTCCTCCATACGAAGCTTGGTGATCGCTTCGCCTTGATCCTTGGTCTCATATTCACCGGGATAGTCGTAGAACTCGTAGCTTTCGCTCTTTTCGATTTTCAGCACTGTCGATTCGTTCGTCTGCAAACTCGTCGTGGGCGTTTCGAAATTATACTCGTTGTGAGCCCATTTGCCGGACCGATACTGATAATGGCGCTCCCATCGATGGATGCTGTCCTCGGCTCTCAGGAAGCCGCTGGACGTGGCGGGTTCCATCCGAACTTTCGACTGAAATTCGCAATTTTGATGCGCCGAACGCTTGTCGGCGAGCACCATCGTATGTTTCCCTTTCTCGTGTTTGAAAAAGTAAAAAATCCCCTCCGTCTCCATCAGCCGCGATACGAAATTAAACGCGGTCTCGCGATACTGGACACAGTAGATCCACGGCTCGTGACCGGAGGTCTGATCCTGAAAATCGGTGAAGCCGAGGTCCTGGAAAGTCTTCTCAATCACTTCGGGGACGGTCTTCTCCTGAAAAATACGGCAGTTGGTCGTCCGCGTCAAGAACCACAACCAGGGAACGATCGTTAACTCGTACTCAAACAAGCGATGGCGCGACGGCAGGTTCGCGAAGTGCGAAACAAATCCGTCGAAGTAACGCTCTGTCTTACGATCCGCCTGGACGATTGCAAGCGTTACGCGCTTCCCTACGATGTCGGTGGGCTTAATGCCGCCGTTTTCGGAAGCCGCGGCGATCCGGTATTCGTAAAGGCGCGATATCTCCTCGGTGCCTTCAAACCATCGCGGAACAAGAACGTCGTCCCCCAGAGGCGTATAGATGCGGATCAGGCGATCCGCTTGTGTCAGGTCTCCCATTCTCTACGCGTATACGAACTGCCCGTTCTCCCCAATCGAAACTCGGATTGAGGAAAGTTTTTCGCCGTCCGCCAGACTGGCAAGAATGCGTCGAGAAATGTCCGGCAGCAGTGTATTTGTCAAAATATTATCGACGTTGCGAGCGCCGCTCTCAACCTCGGTGCAACGATTCGCTACTTCGTTGATCAGCGTCTCGTCGTGAACGAGATCGATCTTGTGGTTCTCGTGCAGACGCCGTTTGATCTTACCCAGTTTCAACCGCACGATCTGCTTCAGCGCTTCGTCGCGAACCGGATAGTACGGGATGATTACCATTCGCCCGAGAAACGCCGGCTTGAAGATCTTGTTCAGTTCCGGCTTGATCGCCTTGATCATCCCTTCCGGCGTTGGCATGGTCTCTGGATCGGCGGTCAATTTCGCGATCTGATCGGTGCAGGCATTGGTGGTCAAAAGGATGATTGTATTCTTGAAGTCGATCTCCCGGCCTTCCCCGTCTTCCATCATGCCCTTGTCGAATACCTGGTAAAACAACTCGAGCACGTCCGGGTGAGCTTTCTCTACTTCATCCAGCAGCACCACTGAATACGGCCGCCGCCTGACTGCTTCCGTAAGAACGCCGCCTTCGCCATAGCCGACGTAGCCCGGAGGCGAGCCCTTCAAAGTCGAGACCGTGTGCGCCTCCTGGAACTCCGACATATTTATCGTGATCAAATTGCGCTCGCCGCCATAGAGCAAATCGGCGAGTGATAACGCAGTCTCCGTCTTGCCCACGCCGCTCGGGCCGACCAGCATGAAAACGCCGATAGGCTTGCCCGGATCGTCCAGGCTGCTGCGCGACGTGCGCACGCGTTCGGCAATCAGGTTCAATGCGTGATTCTGCCCGATTAATCTTCTGCCCAAATGCGACTCGAGCTCCAATACCATCGAGATCTCATCTTTAAGCAGCTTGCCAATCGGGATTCCTGTCCATCCAGAAATCACCTCACTGACAATCTGGGCATCGACGCAAACACGCATCAGCGGATTTTCGCCCTGAATCTGATCGAGTTCAGCCTGAAGGCGTGACATCTCTTCGCGCGCTATGGTCGTCTCTGCCGCCGCCCCGGCCCCGGACGCCTGCGCCGCAGCCGCGCCAGCCGCGATTGCGCTCGCCTCAAGTTTGGAGCGAAGGTCACGCACCTTAACCACCAGTTCTCGAATCTTTTTCCATTTCTCCTTTATTGATTCGAGCCGCGCTTTGACTTCTTCCTTTTGCTTTCCGATCTCTCTCAGGCGCTCGTCGTGGTTCGCCCCGGCGGCATTTTCACGAGCCAGAACCCGTTCTTGGACCTCAAGCGAATCGAGTTGGCGCGTTGCGTCTTCAAGCACCGCGGGGGTCGCTTCCTGGCTTAGCGATAGCCGGGCGCACGCAGTGTCGAGCACACTGACCGCTTTGTCCGGAAGCTGCCGTTCCGCCAGATAGCGGCTGGAAAGGTGTACCGCCGCGGCGACCGCCTCGTCCAGGATCCGCACGTTGTGGTGCTTTTCTAATGCTCCGACGATGCCGCGGAGCATTACTACACATTGTTGCTCGGCGGGCTCCTCGACCTTCACCACCTGAAAACGCCGTGTCAGCGCCGGATCTTTTTCGAAATACTTCTTGTATTCGGACCACGTTGTTGCCGCGATCGTCCGGAGTTCACCGCGCGCCAGAGCCGGCTTGAGCAGATTGGCCGCGTCATTCTGACCGGCTTGCCCCCCGGCTCCAATCATCGTATGAGCTTCGTCGATAAATAGAATGATCGGTGTCGGCGAGGATTTCACCTCCTCGATCAGGCCCTTCAGCCGATTTTCAAATTCACCCTTGATTCCCGCGCCCGCCTGAAGCAGCGCCAAGTCGAGCGAACGTACCGTCACGTTCTTTAACGGTGGTGGGACATCGCCCAATGCGATGCGCAGCGCAAATCCCTCCACCACCGCCGTTTTCCCCACACCAGCCTCTCCCGTCAGGATCGGATTGTTCTGTCGCCGCCGGAGAAGAATATCCACTAATTGTCGAATCTCGAAATCGCGGCCCAGGACCGGATCGATCTTTCCTTGTTTGGCGCGTTCGGTCACATTGACTGTGAATTGGTCAAGATTGGGCGTTTTCCCCCCTGGCTTCGGCGCATCGGGCGACGTCGAGCCTGCTTCCGCTGTTGCCGCGCCAGCCTCCTCATGCGATCCACTTGTGATATTCGCGAATTCCTTCTCAAGCGTTCCGGCGTCGATCTTTTGAAACTCGCGGGTGGCTTCCTGGGCTTCCCGCGCGAGTTGCTCATTCGACACCAGCGCGAGTATGGTCAACCCGCTTCGCACACGCACGGACCCAAAGCTGAGCGAGCCTATGGTCCATGCCTCCGTGAGCATTTTCACCAGCGACGGACTGAGGGCCGGCGTCCGCGCATTGCCGGACTTCAGCCGGTCGAGGCTCCGGTTCAAATCGGCCGCCATGCGGCTGCGGTCCACTTCAAATCGCCGCAGGATCGGCAAAAAGTCGCTGTCGGGGACGTCCATCAGCTTGAGCAGAAAATGTTCGATTTCGATCGCATAATGAGTTCGCCCCAGGCATAGGCCGGCGGCCGCCTCCACGGTGTTCCGTGTGGTCTCGTTCAGCTTGCCGATCAGGGATTTAAGATTGACCGCCATAGTTTCCTCCTAGTCACTCCGTTAAAGAGACAAAATCGTATCGCCCGGGTCGCGGCTCAGAGGAGCCGTCCGCGCCCAAGTAAGCCATCCCAGGCGAGGAGCGCGATCGCCGCTCGCGCCTAATTCGCAAACCGGAACATCACGCCTGTCGAGGATCAATTGGACTTCGAAATCGATCTCGCATCCGGCATAGAATTCCAGCATCGTTCGGAGCGAAGCGTAGGCGCCGCCGCTCGGCAGAAAATCCATATACCGGCCGATCGAAACCGGACCGATCTTCACCCGCGCGCGCCCCTGCGTGTCCCAAACCTCGTCGCCGACAACTGCTCCTACACCGAGCTGTTCCGAATAATCGCGCCCGTCTTCCATGCAGAACTGCGTCGATTCGTCCAGGCGATACCATGCCCCGACAAACTGCTCGACCTCGACCGGCACGTCGAAATAGTCAGCAATCAATCCCTCCAGATTGCTGGCGGATCGAGGCTGTTGCGAGAGCAATCCCGAATAGAAGATCAGCGCATCGTCTGGAACCGCCTGACGATGCTGAAGCCCCGGTGTTCCAAGACCGATGAAGTCCAGCAGCCGATCCGACACACTGTCCTGGCCGCCGCGTTCGTAGCAGATTGGCACGCGATATTTTTCCCATGCCCGATAGAACAGTGAGATCATCCGGTGATTGAAGATGTCCAGAAAATCGAGCAGCGCCGTGTCCTTCAGTCGAGCTCTCTCCGCTATCAGCTCGGTGTAGTACAACGGCAGGACGCCCTGCGGTCCGAACAGGCCCATGAAGTTCACTTCCAGAGCCGTGGGTTGTGAATCTGAAGCTCGCAGCGATTGGATTTCGCTCGCTGGAAAAACAGTGGAGGGATGCGCGCGAAATCGCGCAGCTTCGGATGTGGGAAGCGAAAACCGCCCCACCGGTTCCGCGCCCGGCCTCAGCCGCTCCAGTAGACGCACAGCCTGGAAGAACTCAAAACTCCAGGGATCCGAACGGAGGCGCGCGGCAAGCTGCGAATCGTTCAGAGCAGGATCTTCCGGCCCGCACGCGGCTGCCATTCGCGAAGCACCTCCTTCCGTTGTGGCGTTCGAACCACCAGTTGACTGAAGCTGTTCATCGAAACGTACAGGCCCAAAAAATATTCGAGAACCGCCGCGAACAGGTACACCCCGCCCCCGACAAACTGATCCTCGTCGATTTCCATCTCGACCCGTGTTCCGCGCACGAACGCGATACTGAGTTCGGTCACCACACGAGCGAAATGCCGTCTACTCTGTACCGATCGAATGCCGTCGATTTGCCGCTCCAGATAAGCCGAGCCCGAATAATTGTACAACCGCAGGATCTCTTGCAGCGCTTCACGGCCCTCTTCAACCAGCGAGAGATAGCTCAACGAAAAGTGCGAAATTTTCCGCCACAGGAGTCCGCGATCGAATGATGGCCGCAACGTGGGCGTCGGCTTCCGCAGGGCTACAATCCGCTTGATCATCGACGAGCCTTCCAGTTCGAAATCGCCGCGCTCGTCCCCGAACGGCAACTGCGAAGGCAGGTCGCGATTTGTGCAGGTGCATCGGATGCTCAGCGCGTCGGAATCCGGACGCGCCGGACGCCCGGATAAATCGAGAAGGCTGATCATCACCTCGCTGCCGGTATCGCCTTTCTTCGTTGCGATATGCCGCGTCGAGTGCCAGAACGTTTTTCCCCCATCCCCCGACCGGTTATGCCGCAGCGAATAGAAAGGCTCGAAGTCGGTGATCTCCCGCGTGTCGGGGTTCGAAACGAAAACCCGGTCGATCGAGTGGACCTCCATGGCGCCGCGGCGTCTCAGATCGGGAATAACCGGATATTCATAACGCGTCTGGTCCAGCAGCACTGGCTCAGCACTCTGCGAAAAGAGGTTGATGATGGGTGAGCAGTTCAGCCGGAATGTTTTGGCGCTAACGCCCAACTCCAGCGGCTGATATCGATCGCTCCGTTCAAACGGACCGATCATGAACAGAACCTCGACCTCCGAATCGAAAGCGGCAAGCTGCTCCAACCCGGTCAGGTCGAGGAATAGAAACCGCTCCGGCAAAGCGAAATATTCCTGCAACAACCGGTATCCAGCGAATGATCTGCGAGGCGACGGCAGCAGCGCCTCTTCTTCGCGAAATCCGACAGGTTGCAGCGCGCTTGCGGGCAGGTACACTGGTGGAATCCGGGAGCCGGGATTCGCATCACGAATCATGATCCGCGTGCAGCTATTGAGTAGCAGCTCATACAGCGAGTGCACCAGGCTGCCTTCACCGTTCAGATAAAAACGCAGGCTTGAGAGCGGGAGAGCCTTGAACTGAACGTCGGGAAGGCAGGCGAGCTTCAGGCGGCAGACGGCGACCGCGTCGGGCGCGTGCACTTCCGGCCGGAGTTGATCCGGCGCACGCCATTGGGCTTCCGCTACCGTGAGCGGCCACATTATCAGATCGTGCGCCGTGCGAAACTTGCACGGAATCCCTCCCACCGGCCGCGAATAAAGAAGCGATCCCGCGTCCACCTTGAAACCCGACGTCATCTTGCCTTCTTGCGGATCGATAAAAAACTCCACGATCGTCATCGAAGGGATCGGACGAAGGTAATGCGGGTAAAGAATGTTCAGCAGAGATTCTGAAATCTCCGGAAAGTCGTCATCGATGCGCAGATGTACGCGCGCGGCCAGAAACGCGAACCCCTCAAGGAGCCGCTCCACATGCGGGTCCTCACACCGGTCGGGTTCGAGGAGCAATCGATTGGCTACTTTGGGGTATTTTTCGGCAAACTCCGCGCCCATGCGGCGCAGGAATGTCAATTCGCGCTCGTAATAGGCGAGCAACTCATCGCGCACCGCCGTCCCCCTTCACATCGTAACCGCCGTTCACCAGTTCCAAAACCGTATCGAACGTGACGTACTCGGGCGCCGGATCTACGCGAAGCATGCCCTCGATGAGAAACCGCAGCATGTGGGTCTTTCCCTCGCCGGCAGGCACAAATTGTACTTTAGGATTCGCGAGCCGTGGCTCGAAAACAGCAAGCGCTGTCTCCATCCTTCGCGCCAGCTCTTCCCGATCCTCGATTGAGGACACGCTCATGGAAGTGATGTCGGGCAATCCGTAATTGTAAAGAGAACGCGGCAGTTCCTCGGAACCATCAGGCGGCGGATAGAGCGGTTGTCTCGTGTTCAGAAGCCATTCGAGATCTCGCCGCAGTGCCGCCTTTAGCTCGCGCATCGATTGAACCCGCGTGGGCGGCGCTTCAGTGCGCGTCTTCGGCTCGTCATCGATCAGGCGGTCGAAGACCGAAATCGAAACCGGACTGTCCGCGGGACGGCGCGCCATGCTTACTCCTGACAGCTGAGCGCCTGCGCCACGTCAAGCTTGCAGATCCTCGTGTGCAGGTCCTCCATCTGACCAGTATCCACTTGCAGCTTGGCCATGCAGCGGTACAGGAGCGCGAGCGGCCGCGCCACCGTCGCCGGACTTTCCCATTCTTCGAGTCTTCGATCGGTAAGCTCTTGTGCCAGCTCTTTCAGAATGGGATATGCGAGCGATTCCTTCCCGATCGCCATGAGCAACTGAGCGAGTTCAACTCGGCGGAAGAACCGGCTCCGGCCGGAATCGCTATGCGCTAACTCATGAGTCAGCGCCTGAATCGCATCCGCTGTATTGCCGCCGTTCGCCGCCTCCAGCGCACGCTCGTAGACGCTGTCGGAGCCGTTACCGTTGCCCGGAATCGGATCAAGCAGCCGCTGCGCGTTCAAAACTTCAGCACGCAGCCATTTTTGCGTTTCAACATTTGCCGTTGGCGTGTCGTCCATAAGGAACATCTCCGGAAGCTTCGGATAATCGATCAGCAGAGAACGCAACTCTGACTTGAGGGCCTTGGCCACGGGCGCGTAGCTTTCCCCCAGTTCCTCGCATGCCCGGATCGCATATCTCTGCATGTCGAGCCACCCGCGGCCGCAGGCCATCGACGCCGCCCGCTCACAAGCTTCGAGCACCTCCACCCACTTCGCCTCAAGGGCGAGTCCCTTGATTTGGGAACGCAGATCGCTGGGTGCCGGGGCCAGAGCCTTCGGATCAACTGTCGGGCCCGCAGCACGGAGTTCTCCCCACCGCAACGCCCGACTGAGCAGATAAGCCGCGGGACTCTGTGGCTCCTTGCTTCGCAGGAACTGAACCCCCGCCAAAATGTGGGCCACTGCATCGTCCCGCGTCTTGACTTCCCCGAGCGCCGACACCACTCCGGCCGCGCCAGCCTCCGTCGATTCGGTCCCCGCTTCGGGAGCCGCCGCCTCCGGCTCCGGGTCAGGCTCCAGTTCGCGCTTCTTCTTCAGGATGATGCCAACGGTAGTCCCAACATCGGAAAGTCCCGCGCGCAGTTTGGCGAAACTTGGAGCCACATCTCCGAACTTTTCGTCGCACAGGCTCTCGAGCGCTTTCAGCGCGGCCAGTGCATCGCCGATTTCCTTGTTCAGCTTGGCGTAAAAGGCTTTCGGAGTCTGCTCGACCGCCGAATCGGTCTCTTCCGGCGGAAGCTTTCCTTCCTTCAACGCCTTATCGCGGGCGGCACGCTTTACATCGCTGTCATTCGCTTCTTCCTGCGTCGGCACCGAGCGCGATTCCGAATATCGCAGCCAGTCGAGCTTGCTCGCCGTAACCGCGATCATCTTCACTGCAAGCGCCGGAGACGAGCCCTTACTCGGCTCCAGATAATTTCCGAACCACTCGAGCGGCGAGGCGCGGAACTCGGCATCGCCGTCCTCCACCAACGGATAAACAGAATCCCAGAATTGCTCCACCAGTCCGCGGATTAAAACCAATCCGTCGGTAAGCCCGGAAATCCCCTGTTTGTGCAGGAGCGCTTCCGCAAGCCAGCACGCGAGAAAAAGATCTTTGGACTGATTGCGTAGCGCATCGGTGGTAAGCCGGATGACTTCGTCATGATCGGCTAACTTGACCTCGTGCTCCCATAGCCCCTGAGGCCCGGTGTCGTCCTGACGCCGCGCTTCGCGAACTTCTTCAAACAGCGGCGTGGAATAGAGATTGACGCCGCTCGGGTTATCTCCTGGAATTGGCTGCAATAACTCTTCGCTGAGCGGCATGATTACTGAGAAGCACTGCTGGCTGCTTGAATTTCCAGGGAGCGGACTTCGAGCAGCGGTATCTCCTCTCCATCGACCAGCAAAACCTTGCGCCCGAGCGGAAACTCAATGCGATCCTCGTCGCGAAACCACTCCGTCACGCGCCCCAGACGAATACTCGGATCCTCGCTCGAAACCGAACCCGGCGCGAGTGCCGGGATCAGCACATCTCCGAGATTCTGCCCCTTGAACGACGGCCCGGCTCGAAGTTTTGCCGGTATCCATAGCAGATCCCGTAGCCGCTTCGGCGCCTCAATGCTCAATTGAGCGATGTGCTCAAAACCAATCCACAGATAGTCGCCCCCAGCGATCACTTCAAGGCGGGAGCCCAGACGCGGATCGCCATCCGAAATGGACGAAAACGGCTTCCCGTTCAAGACACCGTTGATCGGCGGATGTTCCCCCTTGGGCGCGAGCGTTCCCCCCTCGAACATCTGTTGGCGCGTCCGTTCCGCGCTGATTGCGCCTCGATAAAGCAGGCTCGCCAGCATCGCGTCTTTATTTTGATCCCCAAGCAGATCGAGCTGCTTTTCTGCGCGGTCGAATTCACCCGCAAAGCAAAGCAGCTCGAATAGGAACGTACGTTTGGGAACGCTTGCGGGATCGTCGCGAAGGTCTGACCCGAGAACGCGGATTGCCTCGTCCAGATTCCCCTCGCGAAACAGATCCTCCGCTTTCATATTTTTCCCGGTTACAGCCCCCGATTACGGCCCCGATTATAGTTTGGTGTTCTTCTGAATATCCCAGCCAGCTTCCCCGGCCTTTTGGCCCGATCCCGCCGATTGCTGTTCCTGGTAAGTGAACTTGATCGAGGCGAACGAGAACGAGAGAGACTCGGAAGGCTTGCCGCCGCCTGAGGCGCCGCCCCAGGAAATCGAATCAACGAACAATTGCGTAAAGTCCAGAACGAGGTAGTCGACCGGGGTATCGCCGCCAGCTTCGCGAACCGTCAGCTTGCCTTTTGCGAAATGCTTTCCTTGGCAGCAAGCCAGAAACAGCTTCGCCGTAGCCTTATCGACCAGCTTCTGAACGCTGATCGAACTGATCGATACCTTGCCCGCGCCGCTACCGGATCCGGTTCCAACGCTGCTCGGGTTCGAGGCCCCCAAACTAAAATTAAAAATGTCCATCTTATTGACGAAGTCTTTAGCCTGCGATTCTCCTTCAACTCCATCAATGTCGAGAAACATCTCAACGGCCATGATTTAACCCTCCTCGCTCCTCAAATTATGCTGCGTATATTTAACTGCGTACCGGCGCGCAGGCCTCGATCGCCCCCGATCACTTCGCGGGAGGCGGAAGCTCAGCAACGAGCCGTAAAGAAACAGAAAGTTCGTCAAGTTGGAAGTGCGGCCGCAAAAATGCGACAGCGCGATACGCGCCGGGCTTGCCCGGCACATCAACAACTTCCACGCGCGCCTCGCGCAAAGGACATTGAGCCTTGAGCGTCGGACCCGCGTCATCGGATGGCGTCACGTACTTCTGGATCCATTTATTCAGGAACGCTTCGCATTCCGACCGCGACATAAAGCTCCCGATCTTGTCGCGCATCATGGACTTAAGGTAATGCGCAAACCGCGACACCGCGAAGATGTATGGCAACTGCGTTGACAGCCGAGCGTTGGCATTGGCAGCTTCCTGATCGTAAATGCGAGCCTTCTGCGCCGATTGCACGCTAAAGAACGCCGCATAATCGGTCCCTTTGCAGTGCACCAGCGGAATGAACCCCAAATCAGCAAGCTCCTTCTCGCGGCGATCCGTGATCGCAATCTCCGTCGGGCATTTCAAAGCTACGTCGCCATCGTCGGTGCGGAACGCGTGCGTAGGCAGCCCTTCCACTAATCCGCCGCCTTCGACGCCGCGGATCGCCGCGCACCAGCCATACCGCGAAAAAGCGTTCGTCAGCCGCGTCGCAAGCGCGTAAGCTGCATTGCCCCACAGATATTTCGAATGATCCGACCCGTCAACGCCCTCTTCGTAGTTGAACGCCTCGATCGTGCGTGTGTCCTTCCCGTAAGGAACCCGCATCAAAATATGCGGAACACACATCCCGACGTACCGCGAATCCTCGCTCTGCCGGAATCCCTTCCATTTGGCGTATTCGGTCGTATCGAACACCTTGCCCAGGTCGCGAGGCTGTCCAAGATTCGTGAAACTATCCAGGCTGAGCAGGTTAGCGCTCGCCGCCGTCAGAAACGGAGCATGAGCCGACGCCGCCACGTGCGACATATTGTCGAGCAATTCGAGATCTTCGAAGCTCTTGCTGAACTCGTAGTCGCCGAGCAACGCCGCAAACGGTTCGCCGCCGAATACTCCGTACTCTTCCTCATATACCTTCTTGAAGATCGCGCTCTGATCGAATTCCGGCGCGCGCTGCAAATCGCGCGCCAGTTCTTTCTTTGAAACGTTCATCACGCGGATCTTGAGCATCGGCGTGCATTCGGAATTCCGGATCAGATACTGGAGACCCCGCCAGGTAGCCTCCAGCTTCTGGAAATCCGGATGGTGCATCACCTCGGCGAGTTGAATTGAGATCAGATGATCAATCTGCGCAATGCGCGCGTTGATCATCGCCTCGGTATCGCGCGAGACCGTCATCTCCCCCTGAAGGACCTGGGCCACGAATTCTTTGACCAGATCCCGACCCCGCTCACGCTGATCGGGCGCTGCCCCGGAACTCGCCGTCTCTACGATCTGATCGAGCAAACTCCCTTCGTTGGTGACTGTCTGTGCCGCTTGTCCCGACGCCGCCGCCTTTGCGTCCGCCATAACCTATTCCTCCTTCGCGCCCCCGAGGCCGAGTTCGCCTTTCAGCTTATTGAGCTTGTCGGTGTTCGAGACCGCATCCAAGAGCAGTTCATCGAGCTTCTCGTTTGTCTGAAGATTGCCCCGGAGATCTGAAAGTTTCGTCCTAAGGTCCAGCAGTTCCTTCAGCGGCTTCACCTGCTTGGCCACGCTTTCTGGCTCGAAGTCGTCCATGCTCTTGAAATTCAGATCGACCTTGATCTGCCCCGCATTGGGATCATCGCTCAGCTTGTTCTCCACGCTGAACGCCAAATGCGGCTTCATGCTGTCAAGCACGGAATCAAAATTGTCCGGCGTGATCTCGACAAAACGCCGGTCCTTCAGTCTTGCCAGCGGCTCTTTCGGTTGTCCGCTCAGGTCCGCCAGGACGCCCATCACGAAGGGCAATTCTTTCAATTCGATTGCCCCGCCGATCTCAACGTCGTAACTGACTTGAACTCTTGGCGGGCGTACACGCTCCAGCTTTTTTTGAGTGCTTTCTCTTGCCACTGGAATTTCTCCTTCTATGGAGTATTGCGCTCGATAATACCATAGGTCAACGCTTGTGACGCATTTTTTTTGAAGCCAAATTCACTCGTTAGGAACCGGCATAGTCCGGCGAAAAACAATGCATATTCCACTGCATGGAATCGATGTCTGTTATGCAAAAACGCAAACACGGCAAATCGTCAAAGCCGTCCCGTCGTCAGTGGAGTGAAGCTGATCCCCGCCGGCGCGATCAGCGCATTAAGATCGGAATCCGTAGGTGCATAAGGCATGCCGGGCGCCTTGCGCAGCAACTCGATCCCCCTGAATACGTTGGCCGCCTTGAGCTTTCTCGCCTCTTCAAGGGTGAATACGTAGGCTCCCTGCAACGCGCCGCTCCGGCTGTAGAAGCACATGAAGAAATCATTTCGCGGATCGCGTTCCGCGGCGTCGAGTAAAGAGTCAACCCCTGCGAACTCCTTCGACAACGCGGCGATCGTTGATTTGATACTCGTGGGTTTAAGGGTGGTATACCAACCCACGTGATAGTCCAGGATTCCGTTAAGCGATAGCGCAAGAGCCACTTCGATCAGCGAGTGGTGATTCTGATACACAATCGTTGCCAGCGGCAGCATATAATAGGCCGCCGTCAGCCCTTTGATGTCCCCGCCCTGAGTCTCCAGCGCGAACGCCGTATCGGTTGTCGTTCCCGAAATGTCGCATCCGACGATCAGGCCGAACAGCCTGTCGATTTTCAGGACATTACTGTCGCCCTTCGCCCGCTTCGAACCCTTTTGATTTGCAGCGACTCCGGCCATTCCCGAAAAGCCTGTCGGATTGCGCATGTATTCGCGGATGTATTCCTCAATGGCCCAGCCGTCTCCACGGTCCCGTCGCGCTCCCGGCACGTCTTTGAACCGGTCTTTCTTGTCGCTCCAGACACTCTCAACTTCCTGCGGCGACCATGGCCCCTTGTTGCCCGGAACCCCGGTACGATAGGCTTCTTTTGTCCCCGCTGAATTTGTAAGGTTTTGACCCCACGCGCTCGTCATGTTGCCCGTTAGGCCCGGCCGCGCCAACCCGACATTGGGCGCTTCGAGGCGGCCTTTCACCTTAGCTGGATTATTGTCCCACTCGACCCACGCCCCAAAGAGCCGGATCAAATCGGAAACTTCCGAAGCGTTGAGCGTGGATTCTCCGTTGCGTTTATAAAATGCATCCGCCGCCTGCCACGTCTTCCCGTTGATCTTCGTCCAGACCTCTAACCCACCCTCTTCCTCTGCCGCATAGTCAAAAAGAATTTGCGCATTGGCGACCCCGTACAGCATCCCTGAGAGCAAGCGCCCCGCCAGAGTCTGTAGGTTCCGCAGCGCCTCGCCCTTATTAAAATACTCATAGAGACTCTTGGCGAGCTGCGCCTCGACTCGCTGCTTATTCACACTGAGTTCTGTTGCTTTCTCTCTTAAGACGAGTGTCGGCACGCAAAATTCTCCTTGCCCGAAAATCGACTCTCCGATTATCTCCGTTTAACGGCCCGAACGCAGCACTCCATCAAGCGTTGAGATATTTTTTTTTGCATACTCCGACTCCGCCAGGTCCGGATTCAAACGCACCATCTCCGAAAACTGGTCCCGCGCCGCGCTTGCCACCTCCAACCGCCCCGTCTGTTTCGCCTTGAACATGTAGGCGAGGCCCAGGGCATAGTGTGCCATCGGATCCTGCTGGTCGTAGGCAATAGCCCTCTGGCAGTCTGCGATCGCGGCGTCATACTGGCCGAGCTTTGTCTCGCAATTGCACAACCCGAAATAAGCCGAGCTGCGAAGGTCGCGCCAGATATCGGTTTGGGACGCCCGATGCTTCTTGCCGAAGCCCGCGAGATATCCCAACACGTAGTAATTGATCTTCCCCGCCGCCCCGCTATCGAAGTTGCTGAGGCGGAGATATTCGTTAAATTCGCGCCGCGCCTCATCCCATTTCGTCGCCATGCGCGAACTTTCCGCGAGCCAGAAGTGCGCCTCCGCATTTGCCGGAGCAAGTTGAATTGCTTGATTTGCCGCCTCGATCGCCTCTGTATAACTTGCCTTCCGGCAGTAGACTTGCGAAAGCAGATACCACATCATCGCGTTTTTCGGGTCCCGCAGCCGTACCACATTCAACTGCCGCAGCGCCTCATCCAAATCACCCTTATCGAGCAGCATCCCTGCAAACGAGGCATGCGCCTCGAGATAGTCAGGATCGATCTGTATCGCCCTGCGAAAAAACTTCTCCGCGTCCTCCTGCTGAAACAACGCATTGTAGGTGCGTCCAAGATAAAGCGCCGCCTGACTGAACTGCGGATCTTCCTTCAGCGCCTGCTGAAACTCGTCCGCCGCCCTGCGATAGCTGGCGGCCCCGCCTTTGTTGTACTCCGCCATCCCGCGATCCAAATGATCCGCCGCGGCCTTGCCCCGCCTTCGCGGGATCAGAATCTTGATCGTTACCGTCGTGTCCTGGCCCGGATATACCGTCTCGTCCCTCGGACCATCGGGCTCGTATCCCATGCGAACACCTTGAATCACGTGCGTCCCTGGTGCCAGCCCCGGCAACTTCAATGGCGCCGACTTATTGACGACTCCCGCCGGGTTGCCATCCAAAAACACCTCAACGCCGTCCATGTTTGTTTCGAAAATCAGCGTCCCGAATTTCGGCGGCGGAGGGGCGTCCGGCTTACGATTCGATGGGACGTAAGCCAACAACATATTCGGGTCGAAACTGCCGCGCTCAGAAGTCGGCGTTTGCTGATTATTCGTCGCAGACCGGACATTGGTCCGCACATATTCGGCTAACTCGTCCGCAGTCACGATCCCATCTCGATTCGCGTCCGCCGAACCCTCCATCCCCTTTACGACGTAATACGTGAAAATCCCATGCCCGCCTCCCCAGTCCGCGCTTTCGTAGGACCGTTCGCGGTCGCGGCTCGCAGTCAGCGAAAACAACGACCTCCCCAGATCCTGCAAAGCTCCATGCATTGCCTGGGCGTCCGAATCCACGGAAATGGCGCCGCTGTGGCAGGAATCCGTCAGCAGAACCTTCCACTTCGCGTTGATCCTGTTCGCGAACACGCTTCCCAGCGTGTCCATCGGATACGCCGTTCCCGCAATATTCTTCGTGTTGAGGTCGTACGGAGCAAGGTAAGCCTTCCCCGCGGCGATGAATCCGTGGCCTGCGAAATAGACCACCACTCGATCGTCGCTTTTTGCCATGGACGGAAGCCACTGTTCGAGTTCGCGCCGTATATTCGCGAGCGTCGCCTTTGATCCGATCAATTTGTGGACATTTTCAGCGTGAAAATTCCCCCCCTCCGGACTGATCAGAATGGAGTCGATCGATTCGGCATCACGCTCAGAGAATTCTAGCGGCCGGACGCCGGGGTCCGCGTATTTCGCGACCCCGATCACAACGGCGTAGCTGCGGGGAATCGAAACGGATGCCGGCCCCGGCGCCTGTTTCTCTTCCAATTTCAAGTCGCGCTGGCGCGTTTGCGCGAACGCAGCCGCGGACAAGCAAAAGAGAATCGCCAGTCTCATTCGTGCGCCACCAGGAATTTATACAGAACCGGACCTTCGAGCCTTTCGGCCGAAGAGATGGATGTCGATTGCCCCTTGCTTGAGATGACCACGTCTCGCGAACGGGCTCGCGGAATCGGCGCGAGATTTTCCGGCAACTTCTCGTCCTGAGTAATACTTTTCGGACCCGCAGACGAGTCGATACACAACGACCGCGCACGCAGAATCGTCTCGTCGCACCTGGGTTTCAGATTCTGCGGCATCGGATTCGTCGGCGGAGGAGGAAGAGGAGTGTAAGCCGGACTCCCATCCCCAAAACTCACCGGGCTGATCATCCAATAAACGACATCGAAGCCGGGCGGACCGTCGATTCGAAACGACGCCCCGGTCGCTGGAACGATATATTCCACCCCGCTTTGAATTCGATTTTGAATACCTGCTTCCGCGCTCGGAAACAGCTTCGAATATTGGCCGCTGGTTCCATAGTTCATGACGTAAAGATAGCCGTCAAAATTGGAACGGACGCGAAAACGCAGGTGGTCGTTCTTCTTGAAGACAAGCCCGGAGGGTTGAGTCTTCCACTGCTCTCCTTCGAACCGCTCGACCGTGATGTCGACGCGGACCGATGGTTGGGCATACGCCGCAGCCGCAAGCAGCAAACTGATCGCGAAGCGCCGCCTCATGAGCTACCGATGCTTTATCCGGGCGTCCAGCACGACACGGGAATCGTCCGCGCCGCTCGGGTTGATCGCATAAACCGCGTTCTCTTTTCGTGTTCCCGGCGTCTGCTCGTCCACCTTCTCGATGATCAGATCGCGGGAGTATGCATTCCTCAGCCGGTCCACCATTGCGTCGTTCATCGGCGGCAAATTCGCCGCCATCGTCGTGGGCAGGCGGCGAGCCGGCGCCTCTTTCTGCTTGTCCGAGCTCTCGCGCCGGCTCATGTCCATCGTGAGCGAATCGACGTCCAGTTCCGGATTGCGTGAGAGAATGATGAACAGCTTCTCCTCGCCCGGCGGATCGCTGACAACGAAATTGCGGTCCGGCGGCACCGAATACGTCACGCCAGGCATCACGGCGTTGTTCGCATTCGGTAGATCGGGCGACGGGAACAACTGGGTCCAGGTGGCGCTCGACCCCCGGTTGATGATGTACAGATATCCGCTCTCCGACACTTGTATGCTCAGGCGGACTTTGTCGCCGGGCTTAAACGTCGTTTCCGGTGCGACCTCTGTTTGACCGTCTTGCGCGATTTTTAAAATGCTCAGCCGGATCCCAAGCGGCTTCCGGGTCATCGTTGCCAGCGTGACCTGCTGCCGGCTGGGGACATTCGAGTCGTGTGCGATCTCGGTCGACGGAGCAGGGGCCGGCGCCTTCGGGCGCTGCGCAGGCCTGGCCGGCTTGGAGTCGGCGGGTTTGCCATTAGCCGCCTTCGCTTCTGCCGCCGCTGCCGGCGCGTAGAAGATCTCCCGGGCGCTAAGTTTTTGATCCGATTGGGCGAACGCCAGCGTCGCGCAACCGACATATGCCGCCGCCCCAAGCAACTGTAAAGACGTGATTGACTTGACCGGCATCAGGCTGTTATTATAAGCCATTTTCCGTGAGACGTTACGTCTATTACGGCCCTATTGACTGCTTAAATCTGCGTAGTCTGCTCTCTTTTGCGCTCATCCTGCTGCTAACTCCCGGTAACCTCCTTCGGGGTCAGGGTGCTACCCCCCAGGGGTTGAACATAGAAATCATTGAAGGTGAAGGAGCCATCAACAACGTCCGCCTTCGCACCGCCCGGGAAGCCATCGTCGAGGTCCAGGACGAGAATCACAAGCCGGTAAGCGGAGCGCTGGTCATCTTCTCGGTTAAAGGCGGCAATCCCTTCAGCCGTACAGTTTTACAGGCAACCACGGATTTTACAGGACGGGTGCGGGCAAATCCCTTGCAACTTAATGGAAACACGGGGAAATTGAACATTCAGGTGAAGGTTTCTTATCAGGGCCGGACCGCAACGCAGGTCATCCACCAGACAAATTCCCTCGAGGGTGGCCCAAGTAGCGCCGAGAGCGCGGCGAGCGGCCCGAGTGGAGTGACGGCTCTAGCCGCAGGGGCGGGGATGTCGGCTCTCGGCGTCGCGATCATCGCGGGCGCCGTCGGCGGCGGAGTCGTTGGAGGCTTAGCAGGAGCCGGAGTCATCGGAGGGGGCGGCGGCAGGAGCGCCCAGATTTCAATCGGAACACCGTCGATTCATTGAGACCGGCAGCCCTCGGAGGATATTTGATTCGACTTCTGTTTCTTCTCTCAGCATTGAACGCGCTGGCTCAGGATAGCAGCGACGCTCGAAGTCTCAAAATCCCGCTTCTCGGGTATCTGGCGTCGGGGACCCAGATCAGTCCGATCGCCGGTGTTCCCGGCGCAGTCACCCTCGGAGATCCAATTCCGCTTCCGGACCGCGTGAAGATGGTTCTGCCTGTTCCCCAACAGCGGATCGCCATCGTGGAGCGCAGCGGCGCTCAGGAATCCGGAATCATGCGACTCGGCGTGATCGATTCCGGCGGCGTGATTCCTATCGAGAATACATTCGCCCACTCGGACCTCATCGCGCTTAGCCCGTCCGGACGAGTTGCGGTGCTTTATTCCGCCGCCTCCCAGCAGGCGCAGGTCGTCGCCGGCCTGCCGGATCAGCCTCATATCAGCCGGTTCATCGACGTCAGCCCGGCGATGCTTCCGATCGTCAGCATTGCGGTGAGCGACGACGCTCAAACCGTACTGGCCGGAGTTTCTGACGGGTCGGCCGGCGCGCTGTGGTCGTTTGCGGCCGGCCAGGATCCGCACCCAATCGCTCCAGCCGGAGTCCCTTGCTCCGTTCGATTTTTTGCGGACCGGCAAGACGCGATCGTCGCGGACAGCGGATGGAAGCAGGTTTCGAGCGTGCACAGCGACACCGCGCAGGTTCTCGCGGCTTCGGGCCAGGGTATCGCTGCTCCATCCGATGTTGAGATCTCGGCCGATCAACAGACAATCTGGGTCGCGGATTCCGTAAGCGGATTATTTCGCATTGATCTGCGTTCCGGGACCGTCGCCGGCATCGAAGGAGCGATACCCGCAACGAAGTTGATTCGACTCACGGGGCAATCCATTTTCCTGCTTCTTTCGGGCGACGCTTCAAGCGCATCTGTCTGGGCCCCCGACTCACCGAATCAGCGCATGTGGCGAATCAAGGGGAACTGACTCGCGTGCGAATGATTGCAAGACCAAAAGGAATTCTGAAATTAGCGGCTCTACTGGCGTTCGCTCCAGCGGCGTGGGCTCAGTTGACAGTCACGGCTCCTTGCCCGGCTCCTACCGCGGCCGTCAATCAGCCTTATTTTTTCCAGATTACATATACTGGCGCTGTTGGATCCGTCTCTTTCGTACCAAGCGGACTGCCTCCCGGGATGGACATAAACGGAACCGGAACAATCCTGGGCTCGCCGTCTCAGGGTGGCGTCTATCCCATCACCGTGCTGCTCACCGATAGCGCGGGACATACGGCAACTTATAGTTGCAATATCGTCGTGAACGGTCCGGTGACCATCACCGCTCCGTGTCCTGCGCCGACAGGCACGTTGGGGGTATTTTATTCGTTCACTATCTCAGCCACCGGCCAGGGACTTGTGTGGGATTTAGGAAGCACCATACTTCCTCAAGGACTCTCGTTTAACTCACAAACCGGAGTCATCAGTGGAACTCCGACGCAGACTGGCACCTTCCCCATCTCGGTCAACGTGATCGATCAGAGCGACAACGTTGCCGTCTACACCTGCCAGATCGTTATCAATCCGTTAACGATCACTGCGCCGTGCCCGGCTCCAGGGGGCATGGTCGGCGTCCCCTACTCTTTCGCGATCACGGCCGCTGGGCCGGGACCCTTTTCGTGGAACCTGCTGACCGGATCGTTCCCGCCAGGTCTCTCAATCAACTCATCTACGGGTGTAATCAGCGGCATCCCGACCGCCGCGGGAAATTACCCTTTCTCGGTTCGTGTTTCCCCCATAGGCTTTGCGAGCTTTTCGGGCGCCACTTACACCTGTAGCATCACAATTTCGCCGCAAAGTCTTTCGATCACCACCGCCTGTCCGATCACTGCGTTGCCAGTCTCTCTCACCGCCACGGGCGGTACAGGCAATTATTCGTTCTCGATTACCGGATCGCTTCCTCCCGGCATGTCTTTCAACGGCAGAACTCTCACCGGCAGTCTGCCGACCGACGCCGGAACCTATCCCTTCACCATCGTGGTTAACGACGGCCAGCAGACTGCCCAAAAACCCTGTAGCGTAGTGGTGAATCCGCCGCCTCTCCAAATCATTTCCGGATGTCCGGGATCCTCGTTCGCGCAGGGAAGTCCAATGTCGTTTACGCTCACCGCGATCAACGGGACGGACTACGTTTGGTCGATCATTGGCAATCTTCCGGCGGGGCTTCGTCTTTCCGGGAATGTCATCTCCGGCACCCCGACTGCGGCTCCCGGAAAATACGATTTCACGGTCCAGGTGACCAGCGGATCAGCCACGGCGTCCGCCCCCTGCTCCATTGTTATTACCGATCCGCAGCTTCACTTCACCACATCCTGCCCCGGCAACGGAAATGTCGGCACGCCCTATGGACCGTTTGTTCTCGCCGCCACGGGCGGATCTGGCGCAGGAACCTACAAATATGCCGTCTCCGGAAATCTTCCTTCGGGCGTGAGCCTCTCCGTTGACACGATCGCCGGAATACCCGACACCGCGGGAACTTATCTTTTTACTCTTTACGTAAGCAGCGGGCGGCAGACCGTGAGTTTGCCCCCCTGCTCGGTCGCTATCGCGCCGCCTTCTCTCAGCATCACGGGCAGTTGTCCCGGCTCCCCCGTTCCGGCGGGAACTCCCGTCTCGATTCCGCTGACGGTCGCCGGCGGCAAAGGACCATATAAGTACACGCTTTCGGGACCCTCCTGGCTTGCGGTGAATACCTCCGGCGCGAATCCCGTTCTTTTCGGAACCCCAGCCCCCGGCGATCGCGGAGATTCGGCGATCCTCGTGACGGTCACAGATAGCAATCAGGCTACAGCAACATTCCGGTGCAGCATCAGCGTCACTTCAGCGCCCCTTCAGATCGGCGGAGCCTGCCCAGCCAATCGGATTGCGGCCGGAGCAACACTTTCAATTCCGGTCACGGCAACCGGCGGCGTTCCGCCGTACAAATGGGCGCTCGCCGGCGATAGCGGACTCTCTTTATCCTCCGACCAGGGGTCGGCGACCAACATCGCCGGAAGCGCGCCGTCTTCTCCTGGAAGTTATTCGTTCACGTTGACTTTGAATGACAGCGCAAACTCGACGCCCGCTACCCTCGCCTGCCCATTGAACGTGCAACTCCCGCCGCTGCAAATTACGGGAAGTTGCCCGCCTTCAACACTCGATTTGCCCCTGACCCTGGCCATCCCGCTCGCCGCATCCGGTGGGAAAGCGCCGTATACATGGAAATTGTCAGGCCCCGCGTGGATCGGCTTGAGTAGCGCCACGGGGACTTCCGTCACCGTCGCCAGCACCGCCACACCCGACGCTCCAGGTCCATTCTCACTTAGCGTCACGCTCTCTGACTCCGCGAACTCGACGCCAGCCACGCTCGCCTGCAATTCTTCCATCAACTCGCCTCAGGCGCCGGCGGTCACCATCTCGGGCTTCACCTCGACGGCGTCGCTCTTGCAGTCGGTTAGCGGAGGCCTCCGCGTTTCCGCTCCGCCGCTGCTGCCGCTGACAGGCGTAGTTCAGCTCAGTTTTATCCCCAATGCATTCGGCCTTTCCGATAATCCACAGGTCGTCTTCGCCGGTGGAGGCCGCACTGCTCAATTCTCTATCGCGCCCGGACAATCGTCGTTTTCGTTGCCAGACGTCCAGCAGGGCACAGTAGCCGGCACGATTCATCTCGAAATCGTCACCCTGAAGCAAGGCAACGTCGATGTGTTGACGACGCCGCACCCCTCAGTCGATCTCGTGATTCCCCGCCTGCCGCCTACGCTACAGGCTACGGACGTGACGTTCGCAAATGAGACCGCAACCGGATTCGACGTCGTGATCTCCGGTTTCTCAACCCCTCGCGACGTGAAATCCGTCGTGCTGACGTTCGCTGCCTCGAACGGAGCGAGCCTCAATGGGACGACGTCTTTCACCGTCGACGTCAGTTCTTTGTTCACGCAGTATTACAGTTCCACGGCATCGCAGCTTGTTGGGAGCATGTTCCAGAATCTCGTAGTCCCTGTTTCCATAAACGGCGATAAAACCGCGATCGGCAGCGTCACTGTGACCGTGGTCAACTCAGCCGGAAATTCTGCCCCCATCACGAAATCGCGCCCCTAGGGCCTACTCGTATCGCAGCGCCTCGATTGGATCAATTCGAGACGCTTTCATCGCCGGATAAATCCCGAACACGACCCCGACGGCCACAGAGACTGAGAACGCGACAATGACCGAATACGGCGTGACAATTGTTTTCCACTCCGCAGTTCGCGCGATCAACCAGGACAGCCCCATGACATAGGTGAAGATCGTCTGAGTCTGCTGCTGCGCAAGAAGAGCCGCTGGAATCGTTACCGTGAAGTCCTCCGTGTCGCGATGCGTCGAATTGAGAATCGCCGTCACCACTTCGGCCGCGCGCGCTATCCCCGCCGGCTTTCAACCGCAGATCGATCCCATCCAGATCATCCTTCACCATGAACGCATTCTGATCCCAGAATCGGTATTGAAATGTGTTGAACGGAATGTAAATCAAATTATTCCGGTCCTCGCTCTGCGCGCCCTTCACCGTCGAAGCGACCTGGGGCGCCAGGACTCCGAGCACCTCCAGCCATGTGTCGTTCACTTTGATGAACTTCCCCGTGGCGCCTCAGATCGTCGACTTTCGCTCTGGCGTCGCGCGAGTCGTGCATTTGCTGGACCTTGTCCAACTCGGCGATCACAGAGCCCGCCTTGACCAGCGTCCCGTTGGAGATCAATCGCGTCAGCGTAAGTTGTCCACCCGGACCTCTTATTTGCGGAACCGTGATCGTCTGCACCCCACCGCCTGAACCGTGCCCGTAGAGCGAATGTGCCGTGGAGAATCCTGACTTGCAAAAGTGGACGAATCGGCGCTCGCCGGTACTTCGTGTATCGGAGAGCGGGCACACGAGCACAACGCTACCGCTGCGACAGCAAGTCCGCGCGTCCACATAAGATATTTCGATTCCTCTAAGTGTAACGTTTAGACGTACGCCGCCGGAAAAGTGTTGAACAAATTATCGGTTACTGTGATCGGCCCAAATCATTCGCCAGTTTCAGGTTGCGAATCCCTACGAAGGCATACGCAGCCGTAGTACTCAGATTCACTCCTGTAAACGTCCAGTCGCTCCGCGGACTCGACCACGAATAATGCCGCTCCTGAAGGAATGCTGAAGCGGCGCATGCTCCGGCTTTGATCCCGATGACTCGCCCCCACTGCGGACGTCCCTGGGAATCGGCCAGCAGTCCGTTGGTTTCCACCGCGCCGGCGATAACCGCTCGATGAGTGCTGACCGTATCGAATCCGAGACTCGCAGCGCAGGCGGCGCCCAGAGTGATCCGGCGGACCCAGACTCGTTTTGGAGTTGCCGGATGCTCGACCGGATCCGCGGCCCGGCCGCAGGTTGCCAGCACCACAGCAATACAAAATAACTTCATCGCTGGCCTTATCGGCCAACGCGATCACATTATGATTTCCGCGGCTAATGAGACCCGGAAGGTCCGTGCGGATGCATCGCGTAATGCTGCCGCAGCAGGTCCTTGCCATAGTCGTTTCCGTTCGGCGTCCGCACCACGACGTGTACATGCTGCGGATTCGGAACCTTCGGATCGATTCCAGGGCCGCGATAGTTCGCCGGGAGTTGATGATCGAACTCGATCAAAATCACGGGGCTGTGGATGCGATAGTAGAACACGCTCCCCTGCTCCGTTTTGCCGATCCACGCAAAATAAGTCCGGTCGAGATATTTCCGAACCTCGTCCATCTTTACGCGAGCATGTCCGTCATCCATGTTGTCGACATAAAGTTCGATCAAATCCACCAACTGCTTCTGCTGGATCTTCGATAATTCCGACGCGCGCACGCCGGCATAGTCAAGCACGACGTTATCTTTGAAAGCCTCGGTGAGATTGTTGTTCCCCGTCTTCGAAAATGTGAGAATCGCTTTCTGCCGCTGCGGTTCGTCAAGCCCCTTGATCATCGCGAGCCCATAGTCCTGCTCATCCTGGAGCACGGAAAGTCCCTTGTATTTGCCCGACGGCGCAATCACCGGCTCGGATCCTGCGAAAAAAGGCGTCATCACTACCTGGTCGCCAAGAACGAAATAGTTGATGATCGCATGATGCCCGTCGAGCTGCCACCCCCAAGGTTCGGTCGGCGACGGCTTTCCCATCACCGTGATGTAGTAGCGAAACTCGCCGTATTGTTGGAAATCATTTCCGTTCAGCTCGCCGAGAGTTTCGTTCAATTTCATGATGTCGCGCGTCAGCTTCAACCCCTTCGCGCTCAGCCCGGCGCGCAGCAGCGCGAATCCTGCTTCGCGCTGTTTTTCGTTCATCTCCAGGAAACTCACGCCCTGCCTGACGTAAAAATGCTGATTCATCCATTTCCGCCATTCGTCATCGTCGACGGGGAATGTCGTCCTGGCGCGCTGCTCCGGAGTCAAAATATTCAGAAACTTCTCTGCCGCGTCGCGAACCGCTTCCGTCGAAACACCAGTCGAGCGGATCTTGAATAAGCCAGTCTCCAGATCGCCTTTCGCGCTGATTCCTTTGTACGGCTCGGCGAGCCCCTTCTTTTCCGCCTCGACGGACATCCTCCTGAAGCGCTCCGCCAGCGGTTCGTTCTGTGAGACAAGCCGAACTGCAACAAGCGTCCCAAGCGACGCCAGAATCAGGCCGAGCCGAATGGCGGATTTCATATGTCAGAATTTATCACTCTTTTTCCCGGGCCGCGTTGAACTCGCACCCGAGTAGAACGATCACGCTCAGCACGTACATCCACACGAGCAGTGCGAGCCCCGCCCCCACGCTTCCATAAAGGACGTTGTAATTCGCGACATGCCGCACGTACCAACTGAACACCAAGGTCGCAACGAGCCATAGGAGCGTTGCCAGCAGCGCGCCCGGAAGCACTTGATTGAACGACTGCTTGCGATTCGGCCCCCAGTGATAAATCGACGCCGTCGCGATCACGATCGAGGCCGACGCCAGCAGGAATCGGAACACTTGGCCGGCGATCAGCACGGAGCTCCGCAGTTCAGGCGCATTCGGCCGCAGCCAGTCCACGATCAAGCGCTCGCCGCGTTTGCCGAACACGATCAGCGCCGATGCGGCAAGAACCGGCAGCGCGGACGTAAATACCAGCAGCATCGCCACACCTCGCTCGTGAACAAACGGCCGTCCCCGCGGGATGTGATAAACGGCGCGAAATCCTTCGAGCATGCTCATCATCGCTCCCGATGCAGCCCAGACCGAGAGCACGATCGCAATGATCAACAAATAGCGCGGCCGTTCCCCGTGCACCACGAACAAAGTCCGAACAACGTCCTCCGTGCCCGGAGGAACCACATCGTATAAAAGCCTCGCGATGGTCCGCGAAACGGATTCAGCTCTCGCCTCGAACAGAATCGCGGCCAAAGTCGTGAGTACGGGAAAGAACGAGAGCAGTGCCGAATAGGCAGCCCCCTTCGCGATTCCCAAACACCCGTCCTGATATAGCCCGATGCAGGAAGAGCGTAGCAGGCTCCACAAATAGGACCAGAAGCTCGGCTGCATCAAATAGAGCCGGGGCGCGATGCCTCTCTGGGACGCGGGAATCATCCGTTATCCTTTCCTTATTGAAACGCATCACAGCCCTCCTCGCGGCGGGAGCAATTTTCGCGCTCAACCTTTATATATGTTGGGGGCTCTTCTCGATCGAATATCTCGCGCACATGGGTTCGGTCGAAGGATCGTTCATCGGCCTCGCCCGTTACGTTAAAGACCATTCGAACGACCTCACCTGGTTCGCGCTCTGGCACCTCGGGATGCCCTACGCAAATTCCTATCCCCCGCTGCTTCATTGGGGAGTTGCAGCCGTTTCATCGTCCACCGGGATGTCCGTCGCGCACGGATTTCATTGGGTAGCTGCGCTGACATACTGCTTAGGACCCGTCGCGCTATTCGCGCTCGCCTTGCGATTGACCAAATCGCTGCCCGCCGCCTTCGCTGCGGCAGCAATGTACTCGGTTGTCTCGTGGTCGGCGTGGCTCATGCCGCAAATCGCCGCAGACCTCGGGAGCCGCCTCCATCCAAGACGATTGCAAGCACTCGTTCTGTACGGCGAAACACCCCACATCGCGTCGATGACTCTGCTTCCCCTCGCAGTACTCTGCTGGGATCTGGCCTTCCAACGGCGCCGCGCGATCTTTATTACACTGGCCGCGCTGTCCACCGCCGCAACCGTGTTGACAAGCTGGCTTGGCGGATTCGCGCTCTCCGCGATGATTATTGCCCTCGCGATCACGAGAAAACTTACCGGACGCGATGTCGCCCTGATGGTGGTCGTCGCCGTCGCCGCCTACGGACTCGCAATGCCGTTCGCGCTGCCCTCGACAATCGCTGCGGCGCAGTTCAATTCGAAAACCTTGGGCGGAGATTTTCGCGAGACATACTTGACGCTCCCGAAATGGCTACTCGGTGTAGCACTGTTGCTTGGGCTGGTGAAACTCGCCGTACGAAAGCTCGGCCGCGACCTTCAATTCGCAATCTTCTTCACAATTCTGATCGCTGCCATCGTGTTTCCCTGGGCGTGGTTTGGGATCTCCGCGGTCCCGCAGCCGGTCCGCTACCATCTCGAGCTCGAAATGGCTCTCTCGCTTCTCGTTGCCATTGGAGCGCGGGCTCTGCTGCCCGGACGCGCCGCCGCCATCGCGCTGGCCCTTCTCTGTGTACTGTTGATACAACCCGTCCGCGCTTCCCGGCGTTATGCCCGCGGCTATCTTATCCGCCCGATCGACATCACCGCGACCTCGGAATACAAAATCGGCCAATGGCTCAATCGCGAATGGACGGGCGAGCGCGTTATGATGTCCGGATCCGTCGCCTTCTGGCAAACCGCCTTCAGCGACGTTCCCGCCCTGAACGGCGGACCCGAGCAGGGCGTCATCAATTTCACCTCTCGCATGGCCGATTACGGAATCTATTACGGCGTTCCCTATAGCGGCGGCCATAACGGTGAATTCTCGGTTCTCTGGCTCAAAGCGCTCGGAGTACAAGCCGTCGGCGTCAGCGGCCCCGCAAGCGGAGAACACTACAAGCCTTATCTCGATCCTCACCAGTTCGACGGATTGCTCCACCCGATCTACAACGGCCGCGGCGATACAATTTACCGTGTCGGCGCGCCGCGAACTGCTCTTGCCCGCGTCCTCCCCAGGCACGCGCTTGTATCGCGCATGCCGAAGAACTTTGTCGATGTCGATCCGCTGCGCCCCTACGTCGCCGCGCTCGACGATCCAGGAATGCCAAAAGCCTCATTCACTTGGACGAGTTTGCATTCGGCGCATATCTCCGCCGACCTCAGCCCGGACCAGGTCGTCTCCGTTCAGATCAATTGGCACAAAGGCTGGCGCGCTTCCGTCCCTGTCAATAAAGACGCGATCGGCCTCGTCTATCTCGATCCACGCCTTTCGGGCCATTTTGAAACCGACCTGATTTTCGACGGTGGGATCGAATTGCGCATCGCCCGCTGGATCAGCGGTTTCACTGCATTTGTTTTGGCGATCGCAACAACTCGTGGTATTCTGAAAAAGTCTTGGTAGAGGAGCGGGGGCCATTAGTAGCCCGGCGCGTGGTACCGGCGAGTTCCGGAGCGCTGGGTAAAAGGGGCAGCCTCGCCGAAATCGTAACGCTGGACTCGCGGCGCCACGGTTGGTGGACAAGGTTAACACCTGCTCACTGTCATCCATTTGAAGCGCACGGCATTTTTTCCGTCGTGCGGCTGGAAAATGGGTGGAGCGCTATCGAGGAAGCCTGCCTTCTTCTTTACTCGCTCCATTCCTGAACTTTGAACCGCGACCACAGGGAGCGGCGGATACCCCGTCGCCGGATCGCTTATGAATGTTTTCGAGCTCACGCGAGCCCTGATCGATATCGAGTCCGTCACCCCCAACGAGGAGAGCGTTGGCAACTGGCTGTTCGACTATCTGTCGAAGCTTCCAGGCGCTCGCGTCGAGAGAATGAGCGTCGAGCCCCGCCGTTTCAACGTCTTCGCCCATTGGGGCAATCCCGTCGTCGTCCTTTCGACGCATATGGACACCGTGCCGCCCTTCTTCGGATCGCGCGAAGACGATCAACTGATCTGGGGACGCGGCGCATGCGATACCAAGGGCATCATCGCCTCGATGATTCTCGCCGCCGAAAATCTCTCGCGCGACGGCGTCTCCAATTTCGGCCTCCTGTTCGTGGTCGGCGAAGAGCGCAACAGCGCCGGAGCGTTTATGGCCGCCAAAAATCCGCGCGGCAGCCGCTTCCTCGTCAACGGCGAACCGACCGAATCGAAACTCGCCCTGGGATCGAAAGGCGCGCTTCGTTTCGAAGTCACGGCCGAAGGAAAGATGGCGCACTCCGCTTATCCGCATCTCGGCGACTCCGCGATTGAAAAACTTCTGGACGTTCTCCAGCGCGTCCGCAACATGCCCCTGCCGTCGAACGATCTCTTCGGCCCAAGCACCGTCAACATCGGCACGATCCAGGGCGGCCGGGCCCCGAACGTCATTGCCGACCATGCGCAAGCCGAAATTTTCTTCCGCCTCGTCGACGATGGCGCATCCACAAGGGCCGCCATGCAGGAAGCTTTAAACGGCCAGGCCGCTCTCTCCGAAGTTCTCTGCATCCCTGCGATGCGTTTCGGAAAACTCGACGGCTTCGAAACCAGCATCGTCTCTTACACCACCGACATCCCCGCTTTCAACGGCGCTTGGGGCGAGCCCTTTCTTTTCGGTCCCGGCAGCATCCACTTCGCGCACACCGCCGAAGAGCGAGTCCCCAAAGCGGAGCTGCTCAGTGCAATTCAGGTTTATCAACGAATGGTGAGGCAACTGTTAACACGATGAGCGAACGAATCCCTGTTGGAGTTTTAGGCGCGACCGGAATGGTCGGCCAGGAATTTGTCAGTTTCTTGCGCGACCACCCGTGGTTCGACTTGACTTGGCTCGGCGCAAGCGACCGGTCCGCCGGCAAGCCTTATCGCGAAGCGACCACCTGGCGCCTCGGCGGCGTCACTCCGTCTTATGTGCGCGACATCGTCGTTTCCGAATGCAAACCCGGCGGCGGAGTCCCGAAATTGCTCTTCTCCGCCATGGACGCCTCAGTCGCCACCGATATCGAACGCGCCATGGCCGGGGCCGGCCACACCATCGTCTCCAACTCGCGCAATCATCGCATGGAGGAAGATGTTCCGCTTCTCGTTCCCGAGATCAACGCGGATCATCTGGGCCTGATCCCGGCGCAGCGCGCCAAGCGCGGCTGGACCGGCCAGATCGTCACCAACCCCAACTGCTCCACCATCGTCATGGTGATGGCGCTCGCGCCGCTTAAGCAGTTCGGGATTCGAAAAATCGTCGTCACCACGATGCAGGCGATCTCGGGCGCGGGCTATCCCGGCGCCGCATCCATGGACATCAACGCAAACGTGATTCCTTACATCGCGATGGAAGAAGAAAAGATGCAAAGCGAGACCCAGAAGATCCTTGGCGATTTCGCCGGATCACGCATTCAAAATCTCGCCGCGAGTGTCAGCGCATCCTGTAATCGCGTTCCAGTTGTGGACGGACACACGATGACCGTCTCCATCGAGCTCGAAAAGAAACCGGCCGGCGCTGAAATCATCGCCGCCATGCGCGGATTCCGCGGGATTCCACAACAGAAAGGTCTTCCGAGCGCGCCACCCTGCCCCGTGATCTATATGGACGAGCCGGATCGCCCCCAGCCCCGCCGCGACGTCGAGCGCGAAAACGGAATGGCCGTCTTCGTCGGCCGCCTCCGTAAGTGCCCGGTCCTCGATTACAAATTCATCGCCATGGGCCACAACACCGTCCGCGGAGCCGCTGGAGCCGCCGTCCTCAACGCGGAACTCATGAAAGTGCAGAACCTCTTATGAGATCCGCCAACTCCACAAGGGCGGGCTCCGGCCCGCGTGAGGCTTCCGCCTCGCCCCAAAATCTATGATCGTCATGAAATTCGGCGGCTCCTCCGTCGAATCCCGCGAAGCGATCGACCGCGTCGCCGGAATCGTGCGAGCCCGCCTTTCTCAAAAACCCGTCGTCGTTGTCTCCGCGATGGGCAAAACCACCAACCGCCTTCTCGCCATCGCAGCCTCGGCCGTCGAGGGCAAACGCGACCGCGCTCTCGCCGACCTCGAAGCCTTGCGCAACTTCCACTGCCGGGAATCGTCCGGCGTCGACGCTGAGATTGAAACTCACTTCAACGAGCTCGGCGAACTCGTCCGCGGCCTCGCTGTCATGGGCGAGCTCACCCCTCGCGCCACCGACGCCATTTCCGCCTACGGCGAGCGCATCTCGAGCATCATCATCGCCGCCGCCTTCAACCGCGCCGGCATCAAGGCCAAACATCTCGATTCGCGCAAAGTCATCGTCACCGACCGCCGCCATACGCAGGCCGCTCCGCTCTTCGCCGAAACCAACGCGCGGCTCAGCGCCGCCATCCCGCCGCTGGCGAAGGATCATGTCGTCGTAATGGGAGGGTTCATTGCCTCCACCGAAGATGGCGTCACCTCCACCCTGGGCCGTGGCGGCTCCGATTACACCGCCGCCATCGTCGGCGCCGGAATCGGCGCGGACGAGATTCAAATCTGGACCGACGTCGACGGCATGCTCACCGCCGATCCTCGCATTCTCCCCGGCGGCTATCGCGTCAAGACGTGCTCGTTTGCCGAAGCCGCCGAACTCGCCTACTTCGGCTCGAAAGTTCTTCACCCCGCCACCGTTCTCCCCGCCATCGAGAAAAACATCCCCGTCCGCATCCTCAACTCGCGGCGGCCCGAGGTCTTGGGAACCCTCATCGTCGCCGAAGCACCGCCTTGCTCCTCGCCCATCCGCTCCATTGCGTGCAAGCAGAACATCACGCTCGTGAATATCGTCTCCACGCGAATGCTGATGGCCCACGGCTTCCTCCGCCGCATCTTCGAAATCTTCGATCGCTTCGAAACTCCCGTCGATATGCTCGCTACATCCGAAGTCAGCGTCTCGCTCACCATCGACAACACCGCGTCGCTTCCCGCCATCCGCACCGAGCTCGAATCGTTCAGTGAAGTCTCGGTGGAAGACAATCAAGCGATCGTCTGCATGGTCGGCGACAATATCCGCCGGACTCCCGGCGTCTCCTCGCGAGTTTTCGCCGCCCTCGGCGGCATCGACGTCCGCATGATCTCCCAGGGAGCATCTCTGCTCAACCTCAGCGTCGTCGTCGCCGCCGCGGACGTGCGCCGCGCGGTAGAATCTCTCCACCGGGAGTTTTTCACCAATCCGGATCCCGCGTCTTTCGAATGAAGAATCTCTCCATCGTCGGTTACGGAAAAATGGGCCGCCTGATTGAGCAGCTCGCCCCGCAGTACGATTTCGAAATCCATTCGAAGCTCGATCTCAATGACGATCTCAGTCAAGCCGCCGGGGCCGACGTCGCGATCGAATTCACCAGCCCTCACGCCGTCGCCGCGAATGTCGAAAAGATCTCAGCCCTCGGAATTCCCCTCGTCGTCGGAACCACCGGCTGGGCATCTGACTTAGACCGCGTCCGGGCTGCGATCGCCAGCAACAATTCCGCCCTCGTTTGGAGCCCCAACTTTTCCGTCGGCGTCAATATCTTCGCCCGGCTGGTCCACGAAGCCGCGAGACTCTTCAAGGATCAGCCGGAATACGGCGCCTGGGCCTGGGAAATTCACCACATCACCAAGAAAGACGCTCCCTCCGGCACCCTCATCAAACTCGTCGATGAAATGAAAGCCGCCGGATTCGAGCGCTCAATCGACGCCGGTTCCAGCCGCGCCGGCGCGCACCCCGGCACCCACGAAATCGGTTTCGACTCCCTCGCCGACACGATCACTCTTCGGCACACCGCGCGCAGTCGCGAAGGATTCGCGCGAGGCGCCCTCAAAGCCGCACAATGGATCATCGGCAAAAAAGGATTTTTCGACTTTGCGGACGTCTTGTTTAAATAGGATGGTGTCCAACCCGCGCTCCCGGCCGCCGCTGAACGCGCCGCAGTCATCGGGCGCCTTGGTCACGAAAGCGAGGTAATTCATGTTCACTGGATGCGGTACTGCCTTAGTCACCCCGTTCCGCCGCGACCTGACTCTCGATGAGGCCGCCCTCCGCCGCCTCGTCCGCCGCCAGATCGATGAAGGTATCAACTTCCTCGTCCCTTGCGGCACCACCGGCGAAAGCCCCACGCTTTCCCGCGCCGAGCATCTTCGCGTCGTCGAGATCACCGTCGAAGAAGCCAAAGGCCAAAAAACGGGAAGAAAAGTTCCCGTCCTCGGCGGAGCCGGCGGATACAACACCGCCGAAGTCATCGAACTCGGCAAGCAACTCCAGCACATCGGCGTCGATGGTATCCTCTCCGTCACGCCCTACTACAACAAACCCACCCAGGAAGGCCTCTACCAGCACTACAAAGCGATCGCCGCGGCCGTCCCGCTGCCGATCGTCGTTTACAGCGTCCAGGGCCGTACGGGCGTCAACGTTGAACCCGCGACGCTCAAGCGTCTCGCCGCGATCGACAACATCGTCGGCGTCAAGGAAGCCTCCGGCAACATCAGCCAGATGGCGCGAGTCGTCTACGAAGTCCCGGAAAAATTCATCGTCCTCAGCGGCGACGACTCCATCACCGTTCCGCTCATCGCTCTCGGAGGTCGCGGCGTCATCTCCGTTGTCTCCAACGAAATCCCCGGCGAAATGACTCGCCTCACGCAAGCCGCCCTCTCCGGCGACTTCGCCAAAGCCCGAACCCTCCAGCGCCGCTGGCTCCCGCTCATGGAAGTGAACTTCGTCGAATCGAATCCGATTCCAGTGAAAGCCGCTATGGCCGCGATGGGCCTGCTCGAACCCGTTTACCGCCTCCCCATGGTGCCGCCCTCCGAAGCCAGCCGGAACAAGATCGACGCCGTTCTCGAATCCTGCGGACTCCTCTCGCATGCGCGCTGATATCGAAAAGCTGTTCGACGAAAAACCAGCTCAGTACACCGAGGATCATTTCGCATTGTTTGCTCGCTTCAAACAGGAGCTGAACAATGGCCGCGTCCGCTCCGCCGAGCCCGACTCCTCCACAAAGAGCGGCTGGCGCGTCAACGCCTGGGTGAAAAAAGGCGTCCTCGTCGGATTCCGCATGGGCGCAGTTGTCGATATGTCGCCTGACCCGGTCCGTCTCCCCATGTTCGACAAGGCCACCTGGCCTGTACGGCGCCTCGCGCCCGAAAGCGGCGTGCGGATCGTTCCCGGCGGATCCAGCATTCGCGACGGCTGCTTCATCGGGAAAGGTGTCACCTGTATGCCGCCCATGTACATCAATACCGGCTCCCACGTCGGCGACGGTACGATGGTCGATTCGCACGCGCTCGTCGGAAGTTGCGCGCAGATCGGCAGGAATTGTCACATCTCCGCCGCCGCGCAAATCGGCGGTGTCCTTGAACCCGTCGGCGCCCTCCCCGTCATCATCGAAGACGAGGTCCTCGTCGGCGGCAACTGCGGAGTCTACGAAGGAACCGTCGTGAAAAAACGCGCCGTCCTCGGCAGCGGCACGATCCTCACCCGATCCACTCCCGTCTACGATATCGTCCGCGGTGAGGTCTATACAGCTTTCGACGACGAACCTCTGGTCATCCCCGAAGACGCCGTCGTCGTCCCCGGCTCCCGCGCCGTCTCAAAAGGTAAGGGAAAGGAATGGGGCCTTTCCCTCTACACTCCCGTTATCGTCAAATACCGCGATCCCAAAACCGACGCCCGGGTCCAGCTCGAAGACCTCCTCCGCTAAGCAGGAGCGATTCAGCCCGAGCCCCCCGTTAGCGCCGCAAGCGTCTTCTCCGCGCAAGCCTCCCAAGTGAACCCCCGAGCCCTCTCGCGCCCACTCGCCTCACCACCCACCACGCGATCCAGCGCACGATCCATCTCCTCTTCGCTCTCCGGATCGAAATAAATCGCCGTGTCCCCTGCGACCTCCTTCAGCGCCGGAATATTCGAACACGCCACAGCCAGCCCCGCCGCCATCGCCTCCAGCACCGGCATCCCGAACCCCTCAAACCTCGACGGATAAACAAACGCCCGAGCCCTTTCATACAACCCCATCAACTTCTCCCGAGGAATCCACCCCGTCAACTCGACCCTCGCGCCCCTCTCCGCAATCGTCTTCTCAATCTCCGCCGCATAAAACCCGCGCATCCCCGCGATCACCAGCCGGTACTCGCGATCCCGCCGCGCAAACGCCCGCACCAGCCGATCCAGGTTCTTATGCGGATGCAGCGTGGAAACGCACAACACAAAATCCTCCATCAGCGACCGGTCCATGGCGAAAAAACTCGGATTCACGCCGTGATGCGCAACCAAAACCCGCCCCCGCGTAAATGGATAGAACCGCTCCAGATCCGCCCGGGTCGCTTCACTCACGGCAATGATTCCCGCCGACCTCCGCGCCGACGCCCACAGCAGCAGCTTCCAGAACGGCAGATCGAACCGCCGGAAATTCTCCGGATGCCGCTTGTGCTGCAAATCATGAAATACTGTCACGCACCGGCACCGCGCCATCAGCGGCGATGTAAAGCCGGGATTGAACAACACTTCTATCCCATACCGAGCCGCTTCAAGCGGCAGCACCGTCTGTTCCCACAAAATCCTTCCCGGCCGAAACCGGCCATGCACCGCCTGCGGCTTCCAATGAAAATTCGTCTGCTTCGGAACTAAATCCGCGCCCGTTTCAAAATTCGTGAAAACAAAATATTCGTTTACCGAATCGATCCGCGCCAGCGCCGCAAGAAGTTCCCGCAGATAGATCTCCGTCCCGCCGACTCCTCCCGGGAGCATGTACAGCGCGTTGACGCCGATCCGCATTTATCGCGTGCGAAGCTGCGCCAGCGCGGCCTTCGTGATTTCATTATCGGGATTCAACTGAAGCGCATGCTGAAGCTCACGCGCCGCCCCAAGCACATCCCCCTGGATATGCATAATATTCCCGCGATACAAATAGGTGACGTCGTAGTGCGGATCCAGTTTCTCCGCTGTATCCAACTCCGCCAGCGCCTGATTCCATTCCTTCTTGCGCATGTAAATCCGAGCCACCTGCGTCCGTAAGTGCGCCGTCTCTCCCCGTTGCAGCGCGATTTTTAATTTGTCCATCGCCTCGTCCAGACGATCCATGCAATCGAGCGCCAGCGCCCAATCCACCAGCAGTTCGTTGTCCGGCGTCTGCAACTTCGACGCCGCCTCATACGATCGCACCGCGGCCGGACATTGATGCCGCTCAAACTGCGCATACGCGAGCTGGAATCTCGGCCGGTACTTTTCAGGCGACTTCTCTACCGCGTCCTCCCACAACGTCACCGGCGAAGCCCATACTTGATTCCGTTTGTACGTCAGAACACAGCAAATCGCCAACACCACCGCGCCCGCCTGTATAATCCTGGCGAACGTAAGCCGCCGCAGAAACTCGCAGCACACCAGCAGCAGCCCGATCATGGGAAGGTACAATCTCCGCTCCGACATTACGTCTTTAATCGGCACAAACGACGCCACCGGCGCGATCAACAGTAGGAAAGTCAAAATCCCGAACGCGGCCAGCGGAAATTTCCTTCGATAAATCCACGCCGCTCCTGCCAGCCCGCCCAGCCCGATCAGCCCCACAATCGCTCCGTGATCTAGAACGCTCTGCGAGAGCGGAATATCCGGATCGATATTCTGGCCCGCCGGCAAAAAGAACAGCCGGATATATCCCCAAATCACCCGGCATTGCGTGAAGAAATACATCGCCGGCGTGATCCCCTCCGTATGAAATCCCGCGGTCTCCTGATTGCGAATGATGCGCCACACCATCGCCGCGCCGAAAACTGCCGCTACCGCGAGCCCGCTATAAAGAATCCAATTCTTTTTCACGCTCCCGCGGCCCCAAAAATAATCGGTCAGGAGCAGCAGCGCTGGAAGTGTCAGCGTATTCTCCTTTGTCCCGATCGCGCACGCAAACAACGCCAGCACCGCCAGCGCTTCCAGCCAGCCGATGGATTCTCCGCGCCGCCAAAGAAAAACTGCGAAAGCCGCATAGTAGAACAGCCCGCTCAACGAATCCGATCGTCCAGCCGTATACGCGACCGCTTCCGTCTGCAAAGGATGCAGCAGGAAAATCGCCCCCGATACCACCGCGAGCCCCAGCCGGACCTTCCCGGTAACTCCTGCCCACTCGATCAGTTTCATCATGATCAGCGTCGCCATCAGCGCCGTCGCGAAATGAATCAGCACGTTGGTCGCGTGAAACTGAAATGGCTCCGCTCCGCCCGCCATCGTGAAATTCAGCCAATAACTGGCCATTAACAGCGGACGCAGCAATCCCACCCAATCGCCGAATCGATCACTCGTGTGCGCCGAAAAATACGGCAGGTAGCGATCGTCAAGCACAAACGGTCCGTTCAGTGCCGGCGCGTAAATCTGATACACAACCAGCAATGCCACACCCGCCGATACCCACGGCCACCACATGATCGGCCGCGGCGCGCCTGCCGCTGCCGCCGCCGTTTTAGTTTCCTGCCGCTTTGTCTTTTTCATTGAGGTTCGTCAGATGAAATTCCAGGATCGCAACCCGCTGCATCAACGCCACGTTGGAGTCCTTCAAATTAGACATGATCAGAGAAAATCGATACAACACGATTAGGAACACCGCGCCCGCCACCAGCAAAAATGCCAGCGCCGGATCCGTCAACCCGAGCCAGGCGGCGACCCGGTCTTGCAGCGAACGCCAACGCGACAGAACCAGCAGCACCAGCGCGGCCATCAGCCAGCTCACCGAATACTCCGGCCGGATGTGCGCGCGCCTGACCGACCCCAGCACCAGCCCGATCAGAAGCGCGCTGAAAACCGTGATGACGTTCAGCAACCGTTCCATGCTTTACTTTCTCCTCCCTTCGAACTTGAGGATGTTCACGAAAACGCCAAGTAGCACGTGAATCGGATAATACAGCGATCGCACCGCGGTTATCGTCGTGCGGCCCGTACGCCTCGGACGCATCTTGCATGGCACTTCCACGAATCTGAATCGCTTGCGCTGCAACACCACCAGCGCTTCGATCTCGGGATACTCCAGCGGAAAACTCTTGCTGAACAGCGCGAGCGCCGTCCGATTCACGCCCACAAATCCCGAAGTCGGATCGTGCACCGTCTTCCCCAATATCGGCCGCAGCATCGCCCGGAAAAACACGATCCCCAGCCCGCGTAAGAATCCCGTATGCTGTCCATCGCCGTTCATGAATCGCGATCCGATCACCATTTCGCAATTCTCCCGGCGCAGTGTCTCCAGAATCTTCGGAATATACCGTGGATCGTGCTGCCCGTCCCCATCCACGCGAATCACGTAGTCGTATCCCAGCTCGAACGCGAGCCTGTAGCCGGCCTGCACGCATCCGCCGAGCCCCAGGTGATACGGCATCGGCAATACATCCGCGCCCGCGGCCCGCGCCGCATTGCGCGTTCCGTCTTCCGAGCAATCGTCCAGAACCAGAATCGGCACTCCCGGCAACACGGAGCGTACTTCATCCACCACACCGGCCACCGCGCCTTCTTCATTGAATGCCGGAATGAGAATCAGTAGCTTCACAGTTCGGCTACCCTGCGTGCGCTGATCGAATACTTCTTCAACAGCGCCTTGAACTCGCGCGAGGTGATGCGCGCGCCGCGGCGAATGCGCCGGCGCTCTCTCAGCAATCTTGGCAGGCGGAACAGCGCCGCGGCTTGCGCCCGCCACACCAGGAAAGGAAGCAGTGCGGCCGAAAATCCCGCTTCTCGAAATTCCGCCGCTTTTCCTCGCCCTGCAAGCATGTACACGAAATGCCAAAAGTACCTGGCCGCCGTCACTGGAGCCGCGGTGAATCCCATCGTTAACGTGAAATTCTTGACCGCGGTGTACAGCCGGTTTCGCTCCACGTAATAGGCTTTAAGCGGTGTCGACCGCCCTGCCGAATGCGAGTATCGATGTTCCACAATCGCGCCGGGTACGTACGCACATTCCCATCCGGCCCAGCGCCCGCGAAGCCCCAGATCGGTGTCCTCGCAGTACAGGAAATACGATTCATCAAACAGGCCGACTTCGTCGAGCATCTTGCGCCGGTACAACGCCGCCGATCCGCTCGGCAATAGAGCGTCGCGCTCGCCTGAAAATTTCGCAGGCTCCTCGCCGTGCCCTCGCTGCTTGCTCGATCCGTCTGCCGCGATGAGCATCCCCGCCGAATCGAGTTTTCCGGACCAGGCAAGCCTCACTTCGGAAGCGAACATGCCAGCCCGCGGCCGGGCTTCCGCCGCCAAAACCAGTTTTTCCAGCCATCGTGAGTCCGCTACCGCATCGTCATTCAGCGTCGCGATGTAGCGCGATTCAGACGCGCGCACGCCTTGATTGATCGCGGCTCCGAATCCGGCGTTCCAGCCGTTCGAGATAATTCGGACTCGGGGGTCGTCCGCTTTGGCGCGCCGGCTACCGCTGTTATCCACGACAATCACTTCAAAAGGCTCGAAGGTCTGCTTCGCAAGCGCGCCCAGGCATTCGGCCAGTGCGTCATCGGCCGCCAAAGTCGGGACAACCACCGTGACGACGGGGGTGACCATGGGCGACGGCAAAAGACGATTTTAACAGCTAATCGTTCGCCCTACCCAACAACTTCGCCCCACTTTCGCCCGGCATTTTTCTTTTGGTGGAAATCGCGAGAGCAAAGGAGCTGCCTTGCCAGCGAGCGGCCGCCCCTCAGTCCTGCAACACGACCAGCGAATTCTTTTCCTTGTCGCCGCTCAGATCCAGAAACCGGGGATCAAGCAACCGTTCCGTCTCGATATTCCCCATCGCCGAAAGCAAAGTCTCTTTCAGATGCGGATATTCCTTCTCCAGCCCGCCAAACAGATCGCGCAAAGTCCGCCGAACCGTTCCTGTCGTCTGCGAACATCCGCAAGGTATTACCGGAGCTCCCAGCGCCGCCGCGAACTGCGTGGTCAGGTCCTCGGTGACATAAACGAGCGGCCGGATCAATCGAAAATCCCGCTCGCGGGACCATGTCACGGGAGGCAGCGCGCTGATTCTTCCAGTAAACAGCGCGTTGCGCAGGAATGATTCGCAAAAATCATCGGCCGTGTGCCCGAACGCGATCACGTTCGCCCCCAGCCCGCGCACGATCTGATAGACAGCCCGCCGCCGGTACCTGCTGCACAGATCGCAGCCATGATCCGGCTGTTCATCGAGCAACCGCAGCGATGGATTGTCGCGATGATACGACCAATCGACTCCGCGCCCTCTCAGGTATTCCCCAAGCGGCTCAAACGGCCGCAGAAATTTTCCCTGCTCCACCGTGAACGCGCAAACCGTGAAGTCCACCGGCGCGCGTTTCTGCAACAGCAGCAGCACCTCGAGCATCGTGAGCGAATCTTTTCCACCGGAAAGCGCGACCGCGACGCGGTCGCCGTCGCGAATCATCTTGAATTTCGCGACCGCATCGCCTACCTTGCGCAAGAGTGTCTTTTCGAGATCCAAACCTAAAGTATAGCCTCGCATTGAAGCGCGGCACTCATGAAGCGCGTTCGCGCTGTGCCCCAATCAAGCCGCTATTTGCTTGAAAGCTTCAACGGCTCCGGATTCTCTCCCGCCAGAACCTGCTCCAATCGATCCCCGATCTGATCAGTCAGCGGAACCTGCGCATTCACCAGCACAACCACGCCCGACTTGCCTGCCTCATTGAACGACGCGTAGGAAGTGTATCCCCCCGTCCCGCCGTTGTGCCAGGTGGTTTTTCCATCGGCCTTGATCAGCCAGGCGAGGCCGATGTGCATTCCCTGGCCCACGTCCGCGCGGCTGACATGCGTCATCTCGATCGCCGCTTTCATCGATTCCGGCGGATTGATCTGCGCGTGGACGTACTTCAGCATGTCGCCGGCGGTGGATCGCAACGCGCCCGCGCCCGCCAAAGCATCCAGGTCCCAGTTCGGCGCCACTTGCCCCTTCGCATCATGACCGGGGGCGAGCCGCTTCTTTTCATCGGCGTTCAGCTTGATGCTCGTATCGTTCATCTTCAGAGGACCGGTGATCAGGTCCGCGATCATCTGCTCATACGATTTCCCGTAGCGTAAGCTGAGCGCATGCCCAAGCAGTCCCATCCCCAGATTGCTGTAGAGAAACTTCGCGCCGGCGCTCCGCTTCAAAGAAACCTGGCCTAAAAACGCGTACAGAAGCTGCGGAGTGTAATCGGCGTACGGATTCGCGAAATCCTTCGGTTTCATGTTCCCCGGCAACCGCGGCAATCCCGACGTTTGCGTAGCCAGATCCACCAATCGAATTTCCGGACCATCGCCCGGAGGAACCGCGTCCGCCGGAAGATACTTCCGCACCGGATCATCGAGCGCCACCATCTTCCGCTCCACCATGATCGCTAACGCCGTCGCCGTGAATGTCTTCGTGATCGAACCGATCTCGAAAACGCTATTCGGCGCATCCGCGGCGAAACTGAAGATTTGCGTCTTCCCGTTCTCGATCAGCCCGATCACCGCCCCTGGAATCGCCCTGGCGTCGATTGCGGGCTGAACGATTTGATCAACTGCGGCTTTACGATCGGCTGCGAAAGCGGTCAGCGCGAAAAGTACTGCAAAAAACTTCATTTTGAAAATCCGGATTCCGTCGTGTGCCCCGATTCGATCACCTGATATTGCGACTGTCCCAACCCCGCCTTCGCGGCCAGAACAGTGGCCAGCGGACTGTTCCCCGCCGCCACCACCACCATGTGCGAGTGCTGTTGGGGATTCATCGCGGTCCACAACACCGCATCATTTTCCGAAGAATGCTCATGTCCCTCTGTCTTGAAAACAGCGCCATCGTAGTCGAGCCCGATCTGCTTCACCCACGCCGCGAGCATCGTGTTGGTTTCCGGACGCCCGGCAAATAACACGTCTTTGTCTTTCAGGTTTTCTTCCGTAACCTCGAAATCTTTTTTGATCGGCACAATGCTTTCATACATTTCGAGGAACTGCTTCTGCCACTGCTCGGCGGCGTAGCGGTTTGCTCCTGCTTCAGCTTGCGTTCCGTAAACGATGACGGCCGAGGCGAGTTTGCGGCGGAACATGTTCGCCGTGTAGGTGGGGCCGTCGGGGGTATCGGGAAGGCCGGCCCCGCCGAGCCATTTTGCGAAAAACTGAGGTTTTGCGGCGGCCTTCACAAAATCTGCGGAATGGACGCTTTTTGTCGTGTTTTGATCGAAAAAGGTGCGCATAAATGCGTAAAATGCGTCGTCACCCATTTCGTGACGTAACGCATCCAGCAGCAGCGCGCCCTTGGCCTCCGCAAGAGTGTGCCAATTCGCCGAAGTTGTTGTAAATAAAAGCTGATTCAGCGGCTGCTCGTGCTCCATCGCCGCCGCCCGATACTGTGCGCGGAACTGATTCAGCCGATTTTCGAGATCTTCGCCATTCAGCGCGTCAAAATATGCAGCCGATCCGGCTGTGAGCCAGATGTCGGAATCGGAGGCAGGCAGGATCCAGCCCTTCCAAAGGTAATCTTTGTTCGACGGAGCCCGGCGCCGGCGCCCGCCATGACGTTGTGAATCGCCAGCGGCCGAATCCGCGATCGCGGTAGCCTTCGGGGCATCGGCCAGCGAAACCGGCTGGGCCTGGAAGAGGCGATAGCCGGAGGAGTAGATTCCGGTATTCGCGGGATAGTCGTTGTGCGCGGGCGGGACCCATTCGCGCTGATTCGATTTTCCGAACAGCGCCCAGGCCATCATCTTCGAAGCCATGTCGGACGTCGTGATCTTCGCGTCCATCGTTGTCGCGCTGACCAGGGGCGCGGTGCGGAAGGCGAGAAACCCGAACGACTCGTCGATTTTTCCTTTGTGCTCCTGATAAAGCTTCTGCTAGGCGATATCGCGCGGCGCGGGAACGAAGAGGAGATCCTGCGGCTCGCCTTTCGGATCGGGAACGTATTCCAAGCGAACGTTGAGATCCTTGGCGTTGTTGCAGCCCCAGTAAAATCCTTCGGTGCCGCCGAACCATTCATTCTTCGAGCTGCGATAGAGCCTGGTGCGATACGTGCCGAGCTCGATCATCGCGATTTCGTTCGTGCGCGCGTCGCCGATGATCCATTCGTTCGTGTAAAGGCCGTTGTTGCGGGTTTTTAAAAGCTCGACGACTTTGTCGATGGAATCGCCGTACTGGATGGATTTGCGCGCGCGATAGGCGACCGGCGTTCCCGCTGCGTTAAAGGGGCTCTGATCGATCGTCGTTTCAGTCAGTACGACGCCGAGATCGTTCTGATACCAATCCGTTCCGCTCTGGATGCCGCCGGGATAGCTCTGCATCATCACTCGATGGCCTTGCGCGGGCTGCACGTCAAGCATGATATTCGTCTGCTCGGCGAGCGTCAGCGGCCACCAGGTGACGTGGCCGATCACCATCTTTCCGTCCTTCGTCGCTTTACCGCAGGCGGCGAAGGCGCTACAGCGATCATGCTGGTCCGTGGTTGTCGCGCCGCCCCTTGGACGGCGGAGGCTCAGGCCTTCGAGACCCGTTGGTGTCATCGGCATCGCGGCGCTGAGCTCGCCCAATTCTGTAATCGTGTTCAGGGTGACGATATCGATGAGATCGACCGTATGTCCGTCGTATTTCGCGCCGGCGGCAGCGGCGCCGTCGGCGATCCCTTTCATCTCCTGCAAGATTTCCTGATCGAAGCCACGCAGGAAGAGGGCGTTCGCGGTTGTGCGGCCGTTGTTCCATGCCCTGGATTTCGATTTCGAATCGAGCTGGGCGGCGCAGCGGTCGATGTACTGCTCGATTTCACGAGCCATGAGGTAGCCGTGCTGATAGCCGCGATCGTAGGGCTCGCCTTCGATGTGGACAAAAATCCATCCCGCGCGTGGATAGCGATAGCCGGGGCCGAAGGCACGGAGAGTCGCTTTCTGCGGGAGATCGGGAGTGGATATTTCTTCGAGGCTCACGCCTTCGAACCAGGCTTTTCCCGAAAAGGCTCCGCCGTCGGCGACTTCGAGAACGATGTTGTCCTGCGGCCGCGTCGCCGTGAAGCGGAGGCTGACTCGCGTCCATGCCCGCGTGCCGCCGAGCGATTCCGAATGAACGTCGAGCGGCATGGATGCCATCGCGAGCGACGCCCCGGTGGCGATGGGAGTGCGATCGAGGTCGCGGACCTGAAGATTTTCGGTGCGGATCCAGCCGGAGAGCTCATAGCGCCTGCCCACGATGAGCGAAACGGGAGTCGACTTAATGTAGGCGGAATCGGCGGTGGGCTCGACGCGGACGGAGGAATGATTGGCGTGTTTTGTTTGCTCGTCCGGGGTGGCTTTGCCGCGGATCGGTTCCCATTTCGACCCGGCGTCGAAGGAGGCGGGGGCGGCTATAAGGGCCATGGCGGACAGCAAGGCGAGGAGGAGTCGCATGCGTCTATTCTATGTGTTTGTTTTGTGGGCGCGATCAGGGAACCGCGCGCGGATTTCGGCATCCGCCCCAACGCGACGCGAATGATTTGGTTATTGGGGTTTTACGTAGCGCGCGACTTGTTCGCAGGTGGCGAACCAGACTCCGGGTTTGGACTTCATATAGGCGATCAACTTGTCGAGGTGCTGCATCGGCGCGCGGTGACCCGTCACGTGAGGATGAAGGGTTAAGACAAACATTGTGCCGTCCTGATACGCTCCGTCGAATTCTTCCTTGTAAAGATCGTAGAGCAGGCCGGGATTCGGCATGGTGCCGCCGCGGCCGAGGTAGGGAGTCTCGGTCAGCGTCCAATCGATGCCGAGTTCGACCATCCCCGTAGGCTTGCCGCCGGATACGATTTCGTAGGGCTCATCCATCGCCTGGAGACTTGAATCGTAGAAGAATCCCGCTTTGCGGATCAGGCCGAGAGTGTATTGGCTGAAGGCCCAGCCGGGAGCGCGATAGCCGAGAGGACGTTTTCCCGCCGCTTTGGTCAAATAGTCGATCGCCTGATTGAGGAGACGTTCTTCTTCGGCTTCGTTGTTGATCGCGGGCGGAGATTCGTGGATCCAGCCGTGGACGCCGATCTCATGACGGCCGCGCTTCTGAATCGCGGGAATCATCTCGGGATGAAGCAACGCGCTGACGGCCGGGATGAAGAATGTCGCCGGGACGTTGTGTTTGTCGAGGAGGTCGAGTATGCGCGGGAGTCCTTCCTGCGCGCCGAAATCGGCAGCGGAGAGAGTGGTGGGCGAGGTTTGCCCGGCGGCAAGAAGATAGGATTCGTTATCGACATCGAAGCTCAGGCAGACGGCGACGCGTGCGTTGTTCGGCCAGGACTTCGGCGTGAGCTTTTTTCCCGCGCGCGCCGGTGCGACGGCTTGCCTGAGTTGATCCTCGGTCCACTTGGCTCCGGGTTGGCGGTCCTGAGCGGAAGCCAACAATGCGGCGGACAGAAGAAGCGCGCAGGGTTTCATCGGGACCATTTTAGGAAAAGGAGCCGGAGCCCGGGATCAGAATGCCGGAAAAAATATCCAGCGGTGCTGGTTTCGTCGCACTTGGCCGGGGTGAAGTGGTCACGGACGAAATCCGGAGGGGGCATTTTGGGCATTTTGTGTAACGTTCGGCGCGAAATTCGCGGCAAGGTGATTGCACCGCAAATACCGGAGGTTTTGATGCCCGAAAAAAGAACGATCCGGCGCGCTCGCAAAGATGCGCGCCAGGGGAAAGCGCCGGGCACGCAAGCCGGCGAGTTCGTGCGCGAGGAGATGGAGCACATCCGGAAAGGGAAACATGGCGCGCGGTCGTCGAAGCAGGCGATTGCCATTGGATTATCGAAGGCCCGGAGAGCCGGAGTGAAGCTCGCGGCGCCGAAGAAAGGCCGTGCGCCGGCGGCGGCGCGAAAAAAGGCGCAACAGGACCTGAAGCGCGGCCGGGCCCGGAGAACGGCGACGCATCGCCCATCCCGCAGATCAACGGCGCGGCGAAATGCGTTGAAGAAGGAGCCGCGGAGAGCCGCATCGCACCGGGCGCTTTCGCAGCAGGCAAAGAGCGCGGCGCGGGCGCGCAGGAGGCATGGGACGGTCACGCGCGCGCGCAAGGCGCGACCGCGGAAGTAAGCGCCAGCACAACTGAAACCGCCGCGAAATTGTGGCCCGCGTACCGCGTCAAATTGGAACGAGGCATGAACTATGTTCGGACGCAGGATCACCTTATTCAAGCTGATGGGGTTTGAGGTTCGGCTGGACGCGAGCTGGATTGTCCTGGCGTTTCTGGTGACCTGGTCGCTGGCCGTGGGATATTTTCCGGCGCGCGATCCCGGGCTCGAGCGGGCGGACTACTGGTGGATGGCAGCGGTTTCGGCGTTTGGCCTGTTCGGATCGATCGTAGCGCATGAATTTGCCCACTCCGTTGTCGCCCGGCGACGCGGTCTGCCGATGAAAGGGATCACGCTGTTCATTTTTGGCGGCGTGGCGGAGATGAGCGGAGAGCCCCCGAATGCCGAAACCGAGTTTCGAATGGCGATCGCCGGACCGCTGACGAGCGCCGTGATCGGTGGAGTCTTCTACGCGCTGTATCGCGCGGGAGTGAATTCCTGGCCGCCGGCTGTGGCGGGCGTGGTGCACTATCTCGGGTGGATCAATTTCACGCTCGCGGCGTTCAACATGATTCCGGCGTTCCCGCTGGACGGCGGGCGCGTGCTGCGGTCCGCGGTCTGGCACTATCAAGGCGATTTGACGCGGGCGACGCGTATCGCGGCGCAGTTCGGACAGGGATTCGGAATGCTGCTGATCGGGCTCGGGATTCTGAGCCTGTTCTTCGGAAATTTCGTGACGGCGATCTGGTGGTTCATTCTCGGGATGTTTCTGCGAGGCGCGGCGCAGCAGTCCTACCAACAGATGGCCGTACGCAGCGCGCTTGCGGGGGAACCGGTCCGGCGGTTCATGAAGACCAATCCAGTGACCGTTCCTCCGAATATTTCCGTCGAGGACCTGATCGACAACTACGTCTATCGATACCATCACAAAATGTTCCCGGTGGTGCGAAACGGGAACGATCTGGCGGGGTGCGTGACGACGCAGGCGGTGAGCTCGATTCCGCGCGAGGAGTGGCGGCAGCACAGCGTGCAGGAGTTGATGCGGCCGTGCTCAGCCGAGAACACCATCTCTCCGGACACCGATGCGGCCGCGGCGCTTTCAAAAATGAGCCAGACGGGACTGAGCAGGTTAATGGTGGTCGACCACAACCGGCTGCTTGCGATCGTTTCCCTTAAGGATCTGCTCAATTTTCTGACTCTCAAGATGGAGATCGAGGGCTCCGGCGGGCGCAGGATGGCGTAGCCCGGCAACGGCTGCTCCGCGGCGGTAATCGGAGAATTCATCGGTGGTGGAGGAGTTGTGGGAGAAGAAGAGAATCGAGCTGACGACCTGGACTGAAAACTCCTTGGGCTGCCAGATGTCGCCGCCGACGGGTTCCTTTTCGAGAACGAACCTGGTGCCAGGGCCGACTTTGGCGAGAAATCCGCCGAACGTGACGTTGCGAATCACTTCAGCCTCGACCCGCGCCCAGTGAAATTCATTCTTGTCCACCCACAGGCGCCCTTGCATCCCGGTGAGAACTTTGGCTTCATGCGTTGGAGGTTTGTAGTTCGGATCGGGAGTTGCGTCGAGGATGTAGACGGGGTGCTCGGCGAGGGTCGTTTCTCCCACGAGGTGGAATTTGAAAGCGGCGGCCATCTGGGCCATGAGCATGTGGTCCTGTTCGCGGTCTTTTTGATACTTGCGGAGACGGGATTCGCGCTCTTCGGGCGTTTCCGACCGGCGGCGGGCAAGTTCGCGGAGCTCTTTCTGATCTTCCTGACGCTGGCGTTCGGCGGAAAGCGGGTGGTTGTCGATGGCGATGAGCTTACGGTAAGGCGACCCTTGCATCATGATGACCGCGTAGGTGTGATCGATCACCTGGCTGTCTTTCCGTTCTATGTTCCGATCGTGGAGGGCGAAGGAAGGGGCTTCCCGCCAGTCGCGTTCGTTAGCGGTGACAGATCGCCGGATGATTTCGTCCGGGCTAAGCTGGGCTGCGGCGAGGCAGGAACTGAATATGAGGAATGCGCTACACCTCACATCTTTTAGGATGCGCGGGAATACGCCTGGCGTTTCTCGGGAATGGGCGGAGCTAACGGCGGATTTGTGGCGCGGGGGATTGCTCGGTCAGTTCAGCCAAGCCATGCCGTCCGGGCCTTTACCCGGCGAGATTTTCTGGACGATTTCGAGCGACTTAAGATCGAGCACGGCGATGAAATTGTCGCCGTTGACGGCGATGTAGGCCCTCCCTCCATCGGGTTGGATCAGAATTCCCTCGGGGGCTTTTCCGAGCGGGACTCTCTTGATTTCCTTCCGCGAATCGCGGTCGAGGATGACCAGTTCGCCCGCGTCCAGATCGCTGATCAGGACGCGTTTACCGTCCGGCGTGATCTTCAGCCGATTCGATCGTTTCGTATGGAGGTCGATGGTACCGGTTACTTTCTTTGAAGCGACGTCGATGATGGAAACGCCGCCGTCGCGGGAATGGGCGGCCCAGATTTCTTTTTCGTCAGGGGAAAGATCGAAGCCTTCGGGTCCTTTACCGACGGGGATGACGGTCACGTTCCAGGCGGTGGGGCTGTTGCCGGCTTCCATGATCGCGATCGCATCGGAACCGATGTTGGAGGTGAAGATTTTCGTTCCCGCTTTGTTCAGCAGGATCATGTGAGTGGTGTTGAGACCTGTGCCGAACATCCAGTCGAGCTGGTTCGCGGCGGGATCGTAGCGGGCGATCATCCTGTTCGTCTCGGCGGTGAAATACGCCTTGCCCTGGAACGCGAAGATTCCGTGCGGCCGCCACAAGGGGTTCAACTCGACGCGGCGCAACTCTTTCTTCGCGCCGATGTCGATTACGGAAAGAGTGTGGCCCGGATTTTGGGCGCCGTAGTTTCCGACGAATGCGAGTTTGCCGTCGGTAGCGACTTCGTGCGGGCCTTCACCGGTCGGAATAGTGGCGAGCACTTTACCGGATGCGGGATCGACAATGGCGAGCGTTGCGTCTTCTTTGTTCAGGACGAGCAGGGTGGCGGCCTGCGCGGTAAGGGCGATCGCAAGGAGAGCGGCGAGTCTCATGTGATTTATTGTGACAGCGATTTGACGGATTCGTAGAGGAACGTCTCGCCTTCATAGAAGGAACCGATGGCGAGGCGCTCGTCGGATGCCGCTGCGGAGGTAACGGGCGTCGGTTCCACCCATGACGATGATCGCGGCGGAGGCGGCTGCGGCTAGGGTGAGGAGGCGAAGAATCGTTGTCATCGAAACATGTCATTATAGAGGGGAATGCAGTGGACGTGGGCGATCTGTAGTACCCCCTGGATAAAGCAGAGTAGGGAATTACCTAAGGGAATTACAGCTAAAAATCGTCCGGGGATGGTCGATACTCCAGTTGGGGGCGGAGCGCCCCGAACGGAATGAAGGTAAACGATCCCAATCTCGCATCGCTGGCGGCCTCGTCGACAGGCGCGGCGCGCACACAGGAAACCGAACGCAGCGGACACAGCTCGCGGGCGGGGGGTGCGCATGGAACATCGCCTTCGAGCGACGACGTCCATCTTTCGGAATTAGTGCGCAGTTTGCGTTCGCTTGCGGCGGATTCGCCGGAGCGGCAGGCGCGTCTCGAACAGATCGCGCGGTCGGTTGCCAATGGTTCGTACCAGGTAGATAGCAAGGCAACGGCCTCCAAGATCGTCGACGATGCGCTTGAATCTTAGCACTGCGCGCCAGAGAGTCGCGGACCTTCGCGAAGCTCTGTTGAATCCGGCCCCTGAAAGAATCGAGGCGTGTCTGCCGGGTCTGGTAGAGGCAGCTTCGTGCATCGAAAAAGGCGATCTGAACACGCTTTTTGCGCTCAAAAACGACCTAAAACGCGTCAAAAGCCTGCTTCAGCACGGCGAAATGATGAATCGGGGGCTCGCCCGGCTGCTGGGAGCCGAGATGGCGGGATATACCCGGTCGGGCGAGGCGGCGCCGATTTCGGCTGCGGGCACGGTTTCGTTGAAAGGGTAGAGAATGGGTGGAATCACCAGTGCTCTTCTGAACGCAGGCAACGCGCTTGAAGTATTTTCGCGGACCTTCAACGTCATCCAGAACAACATCACGAACGCGGACACGCCGGGGTACGCGAAACAGGATCAACTGCTGGTGTCGATGCCGTTCGATCCGGCCATGCAACTGACGGGCGGAGTGGCGCTCGGGCCGGTGATCAATTCGCGATCGGAGTATCTGGAGCACGCGGTGCAGGCGCAGCAGTTCGCGTTGGGAAATGCCGGGCAGCGCGCGGGCGATCTTGGCCAGATCCAGCCGCTGTTCGATCTGACATCGAACGGGGGAATTCCCGGCGCTGTGAACGCGCTGTTCAACAGTTTTTCGCAACTGAGCGTCAGTCCCAACGATACGGTGAGCCGGCAGGCGGTGATCAACACCGCGGGCCAGCTTGCATCGAGTGTTCGAACGGCGGCGGGCGGAATCGAGCAGGTATCGGTCAACGTTTCGACCCAGACCAGCGATGTCGTCAGCCAGATCAATACAATCGCGGCTCAGATTGCGAAGATCAACGCGCAATATCAATCGAGTTCGGCGGCGCAGCAGGATGCGGGGCTCGACGCTCAGATGCACTTGGCGCTGGAGAACCTCGCGGAGTTGACCGATTATTCGACGATCAAAGACCCGGCGAGCGGAGCGGTCACGATCGCGGTGGGCGGCCAGACGCCGCTGGTGATCGGCGATCAGGCCCGTTCACTCACGGTGGATCCGTCGTCGGGGCAAACAGCGATTTTGGATGCGAACGGGAACGACATCACTTCTCAGATCAAGCAGGGCAAGCTCGGCGCGCTGATTCAGGAAAAGAACACGACGATTCCGAGTTACCTGGCGGATTTGAATACGTTCGCGCAATCGATTGCGGACACGGTGAACGGACAGCTCGCGCAGGGGATCGACCAGAACGGGAATGTTCCATCGACGCCTCTGTTCAGCTACGACCAGAGTTCGAATGCGGCTTCGACGATTTCAGTGAACAACATCACCCCGGATCAAATCGCGGCGGCCGCCACCGGAGCTCCGGGAGGAAACGGGAATGCAGTGGCCCTGGCCGGGCTCGCGAATTCGCCGCAGATCAACGGATTCACCTTTACGCAGTTTTTTGGGAATCTTGGATCGCGAATAGGCGCCGATGTGGCGGCGGCGGCTCAGGACCAGCAGCAGGCGCAGGATCAGTTGACGCAGGCTCAGGCGCAGAGGTCGGCCGCGAGCGGAGTTTCGCTGAACGAAGAAGCGGCCAAGCTGCTCCAGTTCCAGCAGGCGTATCAAGCCGCGGGAAAACTGGTCAGCGTGCTGGACAACCTGACGCAAATCACGATCGACATGGTGCGAGGTGGATGATGACGAGTCTGAATCCGTTGAATCAAGGCTTCCTCAACAACTTGAATCGAGTCATTGACCGGCTGAACAACGATCAGTTGGACATCTCAAGCGGAGTGCGGATGCGCCAGCTTTCGGACCAGCCCGATCAGGTTTCGGCGCTGTTGCAGGCTCGGGCGGCGCTGGCGGCATCGGAGCAGATTTCGGCGAATCTGGGAAACGTGAAGACGGAGGTGGATACGGGGGAGCAGGCGCTCCAGTCGGCCGTACAGCTTTTCGATCAGGTGCAGACGCTTGGGGCGCAGGGGGCGACAGGGACGCAAACGGCGGAGGCCAGGGCGACGATCGCGGTGCAGTTGCAGTCGATCGAGCAGCAGTTTGTGGGGATCGCGAACACGAATATTCAGGGGCGATTTATCTTTTCGGGAGATTCGGATCAGACGGCCGCCTACACTTACGATTCGACGCAGGCGAATCCCGTGAGCAGCTATCAAGGGACGGCATCCACGCGGGTGGCGATCGATCCGAACGGAAACACTTTTCCGCTGGCGCTGACGGCACAGCAGATCTTCGATTCGAATGACCCGGCGACCAATATGTTCGGCGCGATCAATGGATTGATCACGGCGCTGAACAACAACGACGAGAGCGCGATTCAGACTTCGGTCAACGGGCTGACGAAGGTGGCGCAGTATTTGAACGATCAGCTCGCGGTGTACGGCAATACGCAGAATCAGATCCAATCTGCGACCGACTATGCGCAGACGCAGCAGGTGAATATCAAGGCGCAGATCAGCGGGTTGGAGGATACGGACATGACGAGCGCGATCCTCGATATGACGCAGGCGCAAACCGAAGAGCAGGCGGCATTGGGAGCGAAGGCGCAGATGCCAAAAACGACGTTGTTTGATTTTCTGGCGTAGTCATCCAAGGAGACGACTATTTTTCAGGCCGGATGGTCAGGACTTCTTTTGCGTCGATTTTGTTGAACTGCATGGGGAAGCTGGTGGCGCCGTAGTAGGCTCCCCATTGGTCTTTATAGTGTTTTGACAATGGCTGGCCGGATTCGCCGATGGTAATGTTTTGGAGCGAATGGTCGAGATCGGAGAAATCGACGATCATTCGCATGGAGGGACCAAGGCGTCCGGTGGATTGCTTGACGGTGGTGGGAGAACCGCTCATCGAAATGGGGCCGATATCGAAGTATTTTCCGATGAGCGGGATCTGACCTGCGACTGGATTCTGGATCCTGAGTCCGTTGTATTGACCGTAGTCCCAGCGCGATATTTTGGACCCTTGCGCTTTGGCGCCTTCGTCGAGCGCGGCGTCGAGACACTTCAACAGCAGATTATCGTAGTCGGAAAACCAGTCCTGCGGGCGCGTGCGGAGGAGTTTTTCGATCACGGCGGGAGCCATGGGGAATGTATAAGCCTCGGCGAGGCCGGGCGCGGCGCGCTCGGCGATGGATTTCTTCAGTTGATCGTAGACGAGAGTAACGATCATCGGCGCGGCGGCGCCTTTTTCCATCTGACCGTTCCAGTCGCGGAGGAGATCGACTGCTTCGGACCGTCCGCTTTTGCGCGCATCGGCGGCGAGCACCACCTGCTGAGCAAGAAAGTGCATGAACACGGAGTAGACGTCCTTCTGGACGTCCAGCATCTGCTGCGGCTGCCACTTCGGTTTGCGATCGAGCAGCGCGCGGATCTCGCTCGCGCGGTAGTATGCCGCGAAATCGCCGGCGACAGGATAGCGATAGTCTTCAGGAAACGGATTCTGATTCGCGGTAACGACTTCACCGCCGGCAGGGTTGAAAAATCCGGGAAGATCTTCGAACGGAATGAAGCCCTGCCATTCGCAGGCTCCGGACGGGCCATCGGCGGGGACGTCGCCGCGGCAGCCGGGCGGCCGGATCGGAAGTTTTCCGGTGGCATGATAGCCGATGTTGCCATCCGCATCGGCGTAGACGAAGTTCTGACCGGGCCCCGGGAATCGCGAGATGGCGGCGGTGAATTCCTTCCAGTCGCGAGCGCGGTTCAGATCAAAAAAGGGGAACTGGAAACTGGCAGGCTCGGCCGCGGTCCAGCGCAGAGCGTAGTTCTGATTCTCGTCGTTGAGAAAAACGGGACCGTGGCGAGTGATCCAGTGTTCGAAGACGACGGGTTTTTCATTTTTCACGGCGATCGCGCCGCGCTCAAGGCGCGCCTGCTCGATCTTGCCCTGAAAAAGATAGCGGCCGGTGCGCGGATCGATCTGTTCGCGATAGAGGTCCTGAACGTCGAACTGGAGATTCGTTACTCCCCATGCGATCCGCTGATTGTGTCCGATGATGATCGCGGGCACGCCCGGGAGCGACGCGCCGGAGACATTGAGATCGCCGGCATGGAGATGGATCATATACCAGGCCGCGGGGAGCGAGAATTCGAGGTGCGGATCGTTGGCGAGAATTGGTTTGCCGGTTGCCGATCGATTGCCGGAAAGGGCCCACGCGTTCGAGCCGGGCTGCGCCTCGCCGCCGGTGCGTACGGGATAAAGAAATTCGACCTTCGCGCGGTCTCCTTTTTGGAGCATGTGGAGTTTGTTGATCTCGTTGCGCCAGCTCGTGGTCAGGGTTCGATACATGTGGAGCCCCGCGAGAATCGAATCGCTGACGCGCCACGGACGGGGATCGTAGTTAAGGAGTTTGAACTCGACGGGGAGCCTGTCGCGGTGAGTTTCGATATAGAAATTCACGCCGCGCGCATAAGCGGCGAGAACGGCTCGATCCGACGCGGGCATCGTTTGTTCAGCATCCCGGGCCAGGGCTGCGAGACGAAGGCGTCTGGCTTCCTGATCCGATGAGAGAGCCTGTTTGCCGACGACCTCGGCGAGTTCTCCGGCGGCGAGACGGCGGAGAGCGTCCATTTGCCACAAACGGTCCTGGGCAGTGACATAGCCCTGAAGAAATATTGCGTCTTCCCACGCCGCGGCGTTTATGTGGGGGACTCCGATCGCGTCGCGGGAGACGGCCGCGTGCGCGCTGACGGGGGCGGAAATTTCACCGCTCGTCTGCGCGAGGGGACGCCAGGCATACCAGTAGACCGCGGCGAGAAGAGCGATCAGCAAAACGGCTATGCTCAGATTGATCGCACGCAGAAGCGGCGTGGAAAAGAACACTGGCTCGATTGTAGCGAAAAGCGATGTCGCTCCGGCTGATCCTGTTATTCGCAATCGTGATGCTGAACGCCTTCTTCGCGGCGGCTGAAGTGGCGCTGGTATCGGTGCGCCGGTCGAGGCTGCGGCAGATGGCGGAACAAGGAAGCGTTACGGCGCGCGCTGCGTTGGACCTGCTGGCGAACCCGGAGAGGCTGCTGAGTGTGACGCAGGTCGGGGTGACGCTCGCGAGCCTGGGGCTTGGGTGGGCAGGCGAGGACACGGTCTATCAACTCCTGATCCGTATGTTTCATCCGATGATCACTCCGGGCAACGAGCCGTGGTTTCACGCGGCGTCGTTTGCGATCGCGTTTCTGACGATCAGCTTTGTACACGTGGTGGTCGGGGAGGTGGTGCCGAAGAATCTGGCGATCGAGAAATCGGACCGGCTGGCGGTGCTGGTGGCGCCGGTGCTGCTGGTTTTTCTGCGGATTTCCGCGCCGTTCGTATTTGTGATCGAGAGGTCAGCGGCGGCCCTCTCTCGTGTGCTGGGGCTGCATGGCGGCGTGGCCGGTGGAGGACATTCTCCGGAGGAGTTGAAGTTCATCGTCGAAACGAGCAGGCGCGAAGGGCACCTGGAGGGATTCGAAGAAGACGCGATCCAAAAGATTCTGGAGCTGAAGGACATCTATGCGCGCGAGATTATGACGCCGCGCGTGGACATCGTTTCGGTGCCGGCGGATGCGACGCTCGACGAACTGCTGCGGTTGATGGTGGAGCATAAATTTTCGCGGCTGCCGGTCTATCAGGGGAAAGCGGAAAATATTATCGGCGTGGTGCACTACAAGGACCTGATGATCGCCTGGCAGGAGCGCAAACTGGCTGGAGATCGACGGCAGCCGTCGCGTCCGTTCCGCGTGCGGCGATTCTTACGCGAGCCTCTGGTGGTGCCGGAAACGAAACCGGTGAATCAGCTTGTGGACGAATTTCGAACGCGGCATACGCATCTGGCGATGGTGGTGGATGAGTTCGGAACGATTACAGGGCTGGTTACGCTGGAGGATGTACTGGAGCAGATTTTTGGCGAGATCGGCGATGAGCATGATGTGCGCCGTCCGCTGCCGGTGGCGGGCGCGGCGGTGATCGAGCTGGACGCGAGCACGAATATCCGGGATCTTTCGACGCAATATGGGATCGATCTGCCGGGAGATGCGGGATTCGAGACGCTTGCGGGATTCCTGTTGTTCCGGCTGGGATATATTCCGGCTCCGGGAGAATCGGTGACGTACGGGGACCGGACATTCATCGTGCAGGAAATGGACCGGAACCGGATCGTGCGGGTGAAGATTGTCACGGCGCGTCCGGCGGAGGCTTCGCATGAGAAACCTGCTTGATCGCGTTCGCGGTACGTTTACGCGGTTTCGCGACGAAGGGGCGCTGAATGCGCCGGCGGTCAGAGCCGGCGTAAAGGTTGACGCGAAACCGGCGCGAGCATTTCGCGGATCGTTTTACCAGTCACCGGATGGTGGAGATCGGGGGCTAACTCGGCGAGAGGTTCGAGCACAAAACGGCGCTGGGCCATTCGGGGGTGGGGGATTTCCAGGCCATCCGTAGCGATGATGACATCTTCAAACAGGAGAATATCGATATCGATATTGCGCGGTCCTTTCGCGACAAGACGTTTGCGGCCCATCTCGCGCTCGATTTTCTGAATACGCGAGAGAAGCTGGCGCGGGAAAAGGCTGGTGACCGCTTCGATCACTTGATTGAGAAACCAGGGCTGGTCCGGCAGATCGCGAGGCTCGGTTTCGTAAATCGATGATTCCTGATTGATGCGCAGATCGGCAGACCGGAGCCTTTCGGCGGCGCTCGCCAGATTTGCGCGGCGGTCGCCCAGATTCGATCCCAAACCTAGATAGACGGTCCTCAAAACAGCGTGCTCTGTGAGTTGCGCATCCGGCGCGGAACCTGAAAATGATCCCACGCCTGATCGGTCGCGATGCGTCCACGCGGAGTGCGATTCAGAAAGCCGAGTTGGATGAGATAGGGTTCATAGACCTCCTCGATCGTATCGGATTCTTCATCGATCGAAGCGGCGATGGTATTCAATCCGACGGGGCCGCCGCCGTATTTTTCGAGAACGGTCATCATGATCTTCTGATCGATTTCGTCAAGGCCGAAACGGTCGACTTCCAGCAGATCGAGGGCGCGCTGCGAGACATCGAGATCGATATGGCCGGCGGCGCGCACCTGCGCGTAATCGCGGACGCGGCGCAGCAGGCGGTTGGCGATGCGAGGAGTGCCGCGGGCGCGGCGCGCGATCTCCGCGGCGCCATGAAGGTCGATTTCGACTTCGAGAAGGCGGGCGGAGCGGCGAACGATGCTGCTGAGTTCCCCGACGTCGTACGGATTCAGGCGCAGGACGAGTCCGAAGCGGCTGCGCAGCGGCGCGCTGATGAGGCCTTGCCGCGTGGTGGCTCCGATGGCGGTGAAACGCTTGATATCCATCGCCACCGTTCGAGCGCCAGGGCCCGTACCGATCAGGATATCCATCCGGAAATCCTCAAGGGCGGAGTAGATCATCTCTTCCACGTCGGGCTGGAGGCGATGAATTTCATCGATGAAGAAAACTTCGCGCTCCTGAATATTGCTGAGAATGCCGACCAGATCGAGCTTTTTTTGGAGAACCGGTCCTGATGTCTGCTGGAAGCCGACGCCCAGTTCGGAGGCGATGATTCCGGCCAGAGTGGTTTTGCCGAGGCCTGGCGGCCCATAGAGGAGCACGTGATCCATCGCCTCCCCGCGTTTTTTTGCAGCCTCGATCGCGATGGCAAGATTTTCTTTGACCTTTGACTGGCCGGCGAAATCGGCCAGGAGGCTGGGACGGAGGGCGGCCTCGAACTGACGGTCCTCTTCGCGGAGAGAGGCGGAGACGATGCCCTGATCGCGCATAAAGTTTCAGTGTAGAACCAAAGTTGCCGGGAATGAACCTGAATGAATGCGAATTAGCGCACTAGCTTCAACGCGCGGCGGAAAAGGGGATCGAAATCGTTGGATTCGGACGTCGAGCGGGCCTTGATGACCGCCGCTTCGGCCGATGGGCGATTCGCGCCGAAGTTCATCAGCGCGGAGATGACGTCTTCTTCGGTGGAGCCGAACGTGGCTTTCGGAGCCGCTTCCGGACGCGCGGGCAGCCCGGCGAGATCGAGTTTATCGCGAAGTTCGAGCACCATGCGCTCCGCGGTCTTTTTTCCTACCCCGGGAATACGCACGAGTTGTTCGACCGCGCCGGATCGAATCGCGCCGACCAAATCGGATGCCGTGAGTCCGCTGAGCGTGGTGATGGCGAGTTTGGGACCAATACCGCTCACGGTGATCAGTTTTTCGAACAGCGCTTTGTCCGCGGCGGCTGTAAATCCGAACAGCGCGAACGCATCTTCCCGGACATGGGTATGAATGTGGAGTTGAACGGAGTGGCCCTTTTCCGGGAGCGAAGAAAAAGCCGAAACCGGAATCGTGACTTCATAGCCTACGCCCTGCACGTCTACGATCACGGCGTTCGGACGCTTTTCAAGGAGCGTGCCGCGCAGATGAGCGATCATGAAAGTTCAGGATACAAGATGCGGCGGCGATTTTTTGTGGATGAAGTGCGCAACGGTCACGCGCAGATCGAGGGCGAAGATGCGCGCCATCTGACTCGCGTGCTGCGCGTCGAGGCGGGTCAGCGCTACGAGATTTCAGACAACCGGAATGTTTATCTCGCCGAAATCGAAACGGCGCGGAAGGAGCACGTCGTTTTCCGGACGCTCGAAAAACTTCCGCCGCCGGAGGCGGGAACGCGGTTCATTTTGTGCGCCGCGTTGATCAAGTTCGATCATTTTGAATGGATGATCGAAAAAGCGACGGAGTTGGGCGTCGCTGAAATCATTCCTGTACAAACGGCGCGCAGCGAACACGGATTGGAGCGAGCCGCGCAGAAGCGTATCGAGCGTTGGAGGCGAATCGCGCTGGAGGCTAGCCAGCAGGCGCGGCGCGCGTTTCTTCCACAGATCACCGGGCCGGTAAAACTGGAGCGCGCAGCCGCAATCGAGGCCGGCCGGCGGCTGGCATTCGATGAAGCGAGCGCGGCTCCCGTGCGTGCCGCCGCGCAAGCGGAGTCGGTCGCGCTGCTGATCGGTCCCGAGGGAGGATGGACGGACGAAGAGCGAACGTTGTTTAGGGGATGGGAATCCGTTTCGCTCGGGCCGCTGATTTTGCGGGCGGAAACCGCCGCGATCGCGGCGCTGGCTATCGCGGGGGCGATGTCGCGCATACAATAACGGCAATGACTCGAAGGGAATTTACGGCGGGAATGGCGCTCGCGGCGAAGAGCTATTCGCAGATCCGCGGGGCGAATGAGCGGATTCGCATCGGTGCAATCGGCTGCGGGGGGCAGGGCATGGCGCATCTGAACACGCTGCTCAAAATGCGCGACACCGACAATATCGAAGTGATCGCGGTGTGCGACGTGTACCAGAAACGCGCCGACCAGGCTGCCAAGCTTACGGGCGCGAAGATTGCGAAGGACTATCGTTCGATTCTCGACGATAAAAGCGCCGACTACGTTCTGATCGCGACACCGGAGCACTGGCATGCTCGCATGACGCTCGACGCCGCGGACGCGGGAAAACATATTTATTGCGAGAAGCCCATGACGCACACGACGGATGAGTCGAAGAAAGTCGCCGCGAAGATCCGGGCGACCGGCGTGAAGATGCAAGTCGGCGTGCAGGGCATGTCCGACGATTCGTACGAGGCCGCGAATAAGTTCGTAAAGGATGGAACGCTTGGGAAAGTGGTGCTCGCGCAGATCGACTACTCGCGCAACCACACCGGCGATTTTTGGGCGTATCCCATCGATCCCGATGCGCGGCCGGGCGAGAATCTGGACTGGAAAGCGTGGCTCGGCCCGGCGCCGAAGCGCGCGTATGAGCCGTCTCGGTTCTTTCGGTGGCGGCACTACTGGGACTATTCCGGAGGCATAGCGGCGGATTTATTTGTCCATCGGGTGACCCGGATCATCAAGGCGCTGGATCTGACGTTTCCGCAATATGGGGCCGCCGCGGGCGGGAAATACGAGTTCACCCAGAGCGCCGCGGAGATTCCGGACACGCTGAATATTCTGCTCGATTACCCGGGCGGACTGACGGTGCAGCTCATTTCTTCACAGGCGAACGAACGGCGCGTGGCTCATCTGCTGCGCGGACACAAAGCGACGCTGGAGTTCACGGATTCGGGGTTCACCATCAAGCCGGAGCGTCTTTTCGCCGGCACAGTGAAAGAAACGCAACATCGGAAGACCGGAGGAGAAGAGTTGGATCTGCATCACCGCAACCTGATTGGCGCGATCCGCGTCAACGAGGCTTTGAAGTGCGACGTGATGCTCGGCTACTACGGCGTGGTGGCGTGCAGAATGGGCAACGATTCGCTGCGGCATCGCAAGTACATGAAGTGGGATGCAGGGAAAGAACGGATCGTCGCGTGCTGACCGCTCCTTGCTAGACTGACAAATTGGTTAATCGTCTCGTCTTCGAAAATCTAAAACACCGGCCGATTCGAACGTTGCTGAGCGCGATCGCGATCGGCGTTCAGGTGACGCTGATGCTGACGTTGGTGGGCGTGAGCCACGGCATGCTGAACGATCTGGCGGCGCATTCGCGCGGCACGGGCGCCGATATCGTGGTTCGCCCCAACGGCAGTTCGCTGCTCGGTTTTTCCGGCTCAGTGATGTCGGAAGGACTGGTCAATTTTATCCGCCGGCAGCCGCACGTCACGATGGCGACCGGGAGCCTTGTACAACCGGTGAGCCGGGTTCTGACGTCGATCGCGGGAATCAATCTGGACGAGTTCGACAAAATCAGCGGCGGCTTCAAGTACCTGGAAGGCGGCCCGTTCAAAGCGCCGGATGAAATGATTGTGGACGATGTGGAAGCACGCAACTCCCATATTCATGCCGGATCTGTTGTCGATTTCGGGATCAAGTGGCGGGTCACCGGAGTTGTCGAGTCGGGAAAATTCTCGCGAATGTTTACTGATCTGAAGTCGCTCCAGGAAAAGTATTCCCAAACTGGAAAGATCACTGTGATCTGGGTGAAGATCGATGATCCGAAAAATGTCGAAGCCGTTGTCGCTGATCTCAAGCAGAAAATGCCCGACTACCCGATTTATTCGGTGGAAGAATACGCCTCGTTGATTTCGGCGAACAACGTTCCGATGCTGAAACAGTTCACCGGCGTGGTCATCGGAATTGGAGTTGTCATCGGATTTCTGGTCGTATTCCTTTCGATGTACACAGCGGTGCTGGAGCGCACGCGCGAAATCGGGATTTTGAAAGCTCTCGGCGCGTCGCCGGGATACGTAATGGGAATTTTGCTCCGGGAAACCCTGCTTCTGGGAGTCGCCGGCGTTATCGCGGGAATTTTGATGACGTATGGAGCCCGGGCTCTTCTGCGAGCGTTCGCGCCGAGTTTTGTCACTGAGATCGTTTATGACTGGTGGCCTACCGCCGCTGTGATCGCGCTTGCGGCGGCGCTCTTCGGCGCGCTTTATCCCGGCCTGAAAGCGGCGCGCCAGGATGCAATCGAGGCGCTCTCCTATGATTGAGATTCGCGACCTCAAAAAGATCTACCATGTGGGCGATGTCGATGTGCACGCGCTGCGCGGCGTAAATCTTTCGGTGGCGCGCGGAGAATTCGTCTGCGTCGTGGGACCGAGCGGTTCCGGCAAATCAACTCTGTTTCACATCCTCGGCGGATTGACGCCGCCGAGTTCAGGCGAGATTCACATCGATGGCCGCGACCTGCTCGCGATGACGGAGGCGCAACGAACGGATTTGCGCAAGCGTACGGTCGGCTTTGTTTTTCAGAAATACAATCTTTTGCCGACGCTCACGGCGGAGGAAAACATTGCCATCGCGCGTCACATCGCGGGACGGGCCGGTGAAGCCGATCCTGAATTTGATGAAGTCGTGAAGATGCTGGGCATCGAGGGGCGGCTGCATCACAAACCGCGAGCCCTTTCCGGCGGCGAGCAGCAGCGGGTTGCGATCGCGCGCGCCATCGCGAATCGTCCGGCCATTCTGCTCGCGGATGAGCCGACAGGGAATCTCGACAGCGAGAATTCCCATACCGTTCTTACCTTGCTTCGCCACCTGAACGACCGCACCGGTCAGACGATTCTCATGATTACGCACGATCTGGAAGCGGCTGCCTACGGGGACCGGCTAGTCCGCATGCGCGACGGCCGCATCGTCGAATAACGCCGTGTAGATATGATTTTCACTTTGTCACAATAAAGAGCGTGCGAACGCTCATTGTTATGACACTCCTTGCAGGCGCGGGCTCGGCCCAATCGCTCTACGATCGATTCTTCGACGAATATTATTTCCCTTACAACCCAACCGGCGCGACGTCAGCCGGAATCCATAAATACGACGGCAAGCTGGAGGATTATTCGAAGAACGGCGTCGCCCTCCGGGTAGCGGCTTTGAAGAAGTTCGAGGCGGAATTTGCAAAGCTTCCGGCCGAAGCGGACCGCGACCTGGTGCTGAACAATATTCGCGCCTCGTTGCTCGACCTTGAAACCATCCGGACGTGGGAGAAGAACCCCGACATCTACTCGAGCGGGATTTCCAACAGCGCATTCGTTATCATGAGCCGCACATTCGCTCCTGCCGAAGCGCGGCTCGCTTCGCTGATCGAGCGCGAGCGTCAGATGCCGAAGGTGCTGGCAGACGCGCGGGCGAATCTGAAGAATCCGCCGAAGATTTATACGCAAGTCGCGATCGAGCAGCTTCCCGGCATCACCGCGTTTTTTGAGAACGATGTTCCGCTGGCGTTCAAGGATGTGACGGACAAGAAACTTCTTGCGCGATTCAAGCAAATGAACGACGCCGTGATCGCCGCGCTGAAGGATTACGAACAATTCCTGCGAACCGAAATGCTCCCGAAGTCGAACGGCGATTTCCGGCTCGGCGCGGAGAATTATGCCAAGAAGCTCGCCTACGAGGAGATGGTCGATCTTCCGCTCGATCGCCTGCTCCAGATCGGTTATGACGATCTGCGCAGGAATCAACAACAGCTCAAAGCGGCGGCGGCGAAGATGGACCCGAAGAAGACTCCGCGGCAGGTTCTGGACGATCTGGAAAAAGATCATCCGTCTCCCGACAGGCTTCTTCAAACATTCCGCGATGAGTGCGTAAAGCTGCGCGATTTCATCATCGCGAAGAAGATCATCACAATTCCGTCGCCGGTCCTGCCGATACTGGAAGAGACTCCTCCGTTCGCACGCGCGCTGACGTTCGCTTCAATGGACACGCCGGGACCTTATGAAACGGTCGCAAAAGAAGCATTTTTCAACGTCACGCTTCCCGAGAAGAACTGGAAGCCGGACCGCATCGAAGACTTCATGCGGGGATTCAATCGCGGCACAATCCTCAGCACCGCGATCCACGAAGCATACCCCGGCCACTATGTGCAGTTCCTATGGATGCAGCACGTGGACGATCGAGTGCGCAAGCTTCTGGGCGCGAATTCCAACGCGGAAGGCTGGGCGCATTACTGCGAGCAGATGATGCTCGACGAAGGCGTGTCAACGGATCCGAAGATGCGGATCGGGCAGTTGCAGGATGCGCTGCTTCGCGACGCGCGCTACATCGTCGGGATCGAGATGCATACCGGCAAGCGGACGATGGAACAAAGCGTCGAGTTCTTCGAAAAGGAAGGATTCCAGACGCACGAGGTCGCGGACCGGGAAACGAAGCGCGGCACGTCTGATCCGACGTACCTCTATTACACGCTCGGAAAACTGCAAATCTTGAAATTGCGCGAGGATTATCGTAAGGCGAAAGGCGCGCAGTTTTCGCTGGAGCAGTTTCACAACGAATTCGTGAAGCAGGGGTTTCCGCCGGTGAAAATCGTGCGCCGCGCGATGCTCGGGAACGATTCGCCTACACTTTAAAGATGGCGTTTGAGAATCAGCTCAACCTGCGCGTGGCTGAAAAACATGACGACGGAGTCACGGTCCATTTCGATCTTCTGCCGCAATATCTGAATTCGCACGGAGTGCTGCACGGCGGCGTGACCGCGTCGCTCGCCGATGAAGCAGCGTGGCATGCGATCGAGAATCAATTCGGCTATGGAGCTCGCCATTCGACCACGACGGAGCTGAAGGTGAATTACCTTCGCCCCATCGCTGGAAAACTCGTATCCGCACGGGCGCACCTGGTGCGGGCGGGAAAAACGCTGTGCGTGTCGCGCGTCGATATCTTCGATGAGAAGAATGCATTGGCCGCGATCGGAATCGTGACCTACATGCTGCTATAGCGTGAGAACGACGCGGCCAATGATCGCGCCCCGCTTCATGTCATCGAATACGCCGTTCACGGCATCGAGCGGCCGTTTTTCGATTTTGCAGCGGATCGGGTGTTTCGCCATCAGACCGAACAGCTCCTGGAGATCTGTCCGCGTACCGACCGCCGAGGCTACAATCCTCGCTTCGGTCGAAATCAGCGACACGGCCGACACTTTGAACGGCTCATTCGCCATTCCAACCACGGCCATCGTGCCTCCGCGGCGCAGGCAGCGCAGCGCTGTCTCGTATGCAGGAGGACTCGCGGCGCAAACCATGGCCACGTGGACGCCTCCCATCGCGCGGAGTTTCTTGTGAACCGGCTCAGCCGCGTTGATGGTCCACTCTGCTCCCACGGACTTGGCGAACTCCAACTTGTCGCCGGCCAGATCGACGGCTCCCACGTGCACGCCCATCGCCTTTGCGATCTGAATCGCGAGATGTCCCAGTCCGCCGGCGCCGAACACGGCCATGCGTTGCCCTGATTCGACGCCCGCAGCCTTGATCGCCTTATACACCGTGAGCCCGGCGCAAAGCTGTGGAGCGGCCTCGGCCAGATCGAGCGATGCGGGCAGCGGCGCGGCGTGAGTCGCGGGCGCGAGCATATACTCCGCAAATCCGCCATCCACCATGCAGCCCGTCACTTTCTGCTTCAGGCACAACTCCTCTCTGCCTTCCTTGCAGAACTCGCATTCACCGCATGTGTAGTGGATCCATGGCACGCCGACGCGGTCGCCGACCTTGACGCCAGCCGAACCCTCACCCACCGCCGCGATGGTTCCCGCGGCTTCATGTCCCAGGATCAGCGGAATTTTCGTCGCGCCGCGCAGCAGATCCCAATCGCCCTCGGCGAGATGCAGATCCGAATGGCAAACTCCGCATGCGCTGACGCGAATCAATACCTGTCCGGGGCCGGGCTCCGGCGTAGGAACTTCTTCAATCACCAGCGGTTTCCCAAGCTCCTTCAAAACTGCGGCCTTCATGCGATCGTCACTCCTCCATCGATAACGATAGTCTGACCCGTGGTCCACGCTCCAGCTCGAGATGCGAAGAAGACCGCGGCGCCCGCGATGTCGTCAGGATCGCCGATGCGCCGCAATGGCGTTCGCTTCTCGGTCGATTCGAGCAGCTTCGGATTCTCCCAGAGTGCGCGGGCGAAATCCGTGCGAACCAGTCCCGGCGCGATGCAGTTGACGCGAATATTATGCGGTCCCCACTCCACGGCCAGATTCCGCGCGAGTTGCATATCCGCGGCCTTTGAAATCGCATAGATCCCGAGCACCTCTGTTCCCTTCAATCCACCGATGCTCGAGACGATGATGATCGACCCGTCGCGCCGTTCCGCCATCTCCGGCTTCACAAGATTCGCCAGCCATAGATTACTGCGCACGTTGGTCTGCATCACTTTATCGAACGCGTCGTCGGTCAGCCCGGTCATCGGACCGAAGTACGGATTCACGGCCGCGTTGCAGACCAGCACGTCGATCCTGCCCCAATGCGCGCGCGTCTTCTCCACCAGAGCCGAGCACTCTTCGCGGCGGCCGATGTGGCACGGAATCGCAACCGCCTGCCGTCCTTCCTTTCTCAGCGCCTCCGCCACAGCCTCGCAATCATCCACTTTGCGGCTCGATACGACGACATTCGCGCCCGCCCGTGCGAGCGCTTCGACAATCGCGCGCCCGATGCCTCTCGACGACCCGGTAACGATCGCCACTTTTCCCGTCAGATCAAACACTCATCCCCTCCATCCATTCCTTGATGTGCAAAGCGACTTCTTCACCGGCATCTTCCTGAATGAAATGCCCCGCGCGCTCGACCGTAAGCGGCGGCGCGGCGTTCTTGAAAATCGATCGCAGAAATTTCTCCGCCGGAGCCGTAATCGGATCCTCCGCTGCCCAGGGTAGCAGCACCGGCAGATCGAGTTTCTTCAACCGCTCGATCGCCACTCGATTTTCGTACACTCCCGGATCTTCCGGACGGATGGGAACAAGCCGCGGAAAGATCAGCGCCGCGGTCTGATACTCCTTCGACGGGAATGGAGCCTGATATGCCGCGGCCTCTTCCGATGTCAGCTTCCGGCGGCGCAGAGAATTTTGCAAAAGCAACGGCAAGTCGAGCGCCTCGACACGCAACGCGAACCGCCGCCATCGCAGGAACGCTTCTCCCCCCGGCGCGCCGAACGGCAACCCCGTATTCATTGCGACGACGCGCGCGAAACGCTCCGGCATCTGCGACAACACGCGTAGCCCGAGCAGTCCGCCCCAATCCTGACAGACCAGAGTGATCCGCCGTAGATCCAAAGCACAAATGAATCCTCTGAGCCACCGCGCATGCGATTTGTAGGTATACGCATTCGTCAATGCCGGTTTGTCCGAGCGTCCGAACCCGATCAAATCCGGAACCACCGCTCGCCCGATGCCCGCAAGCGCCGGAATCATGTGGCGGTACAAATAACCCCATGTGGGCTCCCCATGCAGCATGAGGATCGGATCGCCTTCGCCGCTTTCGACGTAGGCCATCCGCAATCCCTCGACATCGACATAGCGCGGCTCGTAGGGAAAATCGGGCAGGAAGCGAAAACGATCCTCCGGAGTGCGGAGCACCGATCCCGCCGGCCACGCGGGTTTGATTCCGGCGTGCTGTGCGACCTTTGCGACATCGGCGGGATTCCATCCCCCCACGCGAGCCAGCCAATCGCAAACCGTCAGCAGATCCGCATCAATCTCGTGCTCAGGCGGACGCGGCTCATACCGGTCCCAATGCCCCAAAATCATCGCCATTGACGGACGCCCGCGCCCAAGATCGGCGAGTTCCAGAGCGTACAAGTGATCGTGTGCGCTGCGCCAGTAGACGCGCCCCGATCGTTTGCCGCACGCCTGATCCAGCGCTTCGGCGAAATCCGGACGCACGTCCAGTTCCTGCTCCCAGAGCAGCGGATCGGCGCGCAGCCGCGACAATTCTTCAGGATCGGGTTGAATGAAGTCCATTGAGAAAATTCACGATGGCCGCGGCGAGATCCGGCCCGCGGTCGTCTTGCAGGAAATGCCGCGCGCGATCAAACTCGATCGGACCTTCGGCGGCCGGCAACAGCTCTTTCAATCGATGCGCAAACTCGATGGGGAAAACTTCGTCGGCGGGAGCCCACAGAAGCAGCACCGGAGTCGACGCCAGCTCGGGCAGCCGGTTTTCAATCATCTTCATGTCGGCCCACCCACGATCGCCTTCGCGCATCGGAATGGTCCGCGGCCACGTCAACACGACATGATCCGAGTCCGGCTCATCGAACACGTGATGATATCCGCGCGCCTCTTCTTCCGTCAGCCCGCGTACGGTCGTCGCCGATGGCCCGTGATGCGACAGGACCTTGTGACGCTTCATGAAGAATTGTCCGATCAGCGGCGCATGCCATGTCGTCCAAGGTTTGGGCGACGCGTGGAATTTGCTGATCAATCCCGTAAACAGCCACGTATTCATCAGCACCAGCGCGCGCAGCCGCTCGATTCGCTGGAGCGCCGCGCCCACGCCCTGCGGACCGCCCCAATCCTGACCCACAATGGTGTACTCGCGCAAATCTAACTGATCGATGAAGCTCACCAGGTCCGCAATATGATGCGCGAAGGTGAGAGAAGCATCCACGCGCGGATGATCCGAATACCCCGCGCCAATCCAATCCGGCGCTATGGCGCGATACCCGGCGCTCTTCAGGGGCTCAATGAAATCGCGATAGAGAAATCCCCACGCCGGATTTCCCGAAAGCAGGAGCACCGGCTCCCCCTGCCCTTCGTCGATGTACGACATCCGCCGCCCGTTCACGACAAGCGAGCGCTGCTCCCACGGAAACATTTGGCGCAGACAATCAGGCTTCATTTTTTGCGCGTCGCCGAAAACGTTCCGTCCGGCTGATAGAAAACCAGATCGTCGCCAAAAAACTCGATGGTGTGACCATTGAGCCCCTTTACGTTGAACCGCGTTCCACGCATCGGCTCCAGATCGAAAGTTCCCTGGCCCGGGAGCGTCAACGTGATCGCATCGTCCGCCTTCATATCGACGATCACATTCGTCCCGCCGCGAACAAACGTGCCCGTCAGCGGCGCGAGGAACGTTTTCGTTCTCATCTTCGCATCGCCGAGCCGCGTGAACACCACGTCCTTCACGCTGGACTCGAGGGGAATTGAAAGGAAGTCGATGTCCCCTTGAAGATTCGAATGGAACTGGATCTTCATCTTCGAATCCGGATTGGCCTCATCCCTGGGCGCTTCGAATACATCGTAGTGAAAGTGCGTCATGGGGCCGCCGAACTTATGAAACTTGAACCGCAGACCGCCGTTCTCATACTTCACCGACGCGACTCCGTATCCTGGATGCTCATAATCACCCGCGTAATCGGCCAGATCGTGCGATGGATGCGTCCCCGGATGCTGAGCCGTGTACCCCTTCTTCTTCGCGTCTTCTTCGGACGTTCTCGCCTTCTCCTGCCGTTCCTTGATTCGCTTCGTCCAATCGATCTGGCCGAGACCCAGCAGCCGGTCGTAAACGTTGTAGGAGAGGACCGATGGCGCCGAACTGCCGTTCTGATTCGTCAGGATGACCATCCCGATGTTGTCCTGCGGCATGAACGTCACCAGGGCCGAAAATCCGTCGATATTTCCGCCGTGATGCACCAGGTAGTGTCCGCGATATGACGTGAGGAAGAAGCCCATCCCGTAGCTCTGCGCCCCCAGCTCCTTGTCCGCTCCGGGTCCCGAAATCGACATCTGCGGCGACGTCATCTGCGCTTCATTTCGTTCCGAGATCACGCCCTTACCCTTGTTCAAGTGCATCAGGACGTATTTCGCCATATCCTCCACGTTTGAATTAATCGACCCCGCCGGACCGATCTGATCGATGTTCTGGAACGGAATCTGTATGATATTCCCCTTTGCAACCGAATACGGCATCGAGTAGTCCGGCGACTTCTGCGAATCGTTCACCGAAAAATTCGTGCTCGTCATTTCGAGCGGCGCAAGAATCGTCTTCCGCACATGCTCTTCCCAGGTGACGCCCGAAATGTGCGCGGCTAAATAACCCGCCGTCATGAACATCAGATTCTGATACTGAAACGTTGTGCGAAAATCCTTGCTTGGATCGAGGTAGCGCAATCGGCTGAACAAATCCGCGCGGGTAAACGGCGAGTCGTACCACATCAAATCGTGCCGCGGAAGTCCGGAACGATGCGTCACCAGGTCGCGCGGCGTCATCCGTTCGGTCGCGAACTGGTCCATCAGCCGGAAATCCGGAAGATATTCCCGCACGGGTTTATCCCAGTCGAGTTTTCCCTGGTCCGCCAACACTCCAAGCGAGGTTACGGTGAACGACTTGGTCGCGCTACCGATCGCAAACAGCGTCTTCGTGGTGACAGGCTTGTGATTCGCCACGTCTCGCAGTCCATAGCCCTTCGCCAGAATCACCTTGCCGTCCTGAATGACGGCGATCGCGAAGCCCGCGACCTTCCAATCCTTCAGCGTCTGATCGGCAAACGCATCGAAGCCGTCGAGCCCCGGCTTCTCGGCGGCGAACGCCGCGGCAAAGCACAGCACGACGATCGGCAAAAGTTTTCGCAACATGAACGCAATGCTATCAAACGCCGGGCGTTTTGCGACAATGACCCATGTGATTCGCGTCTTGTCTCGCGTCTTCCTCGCCGCGCTTTTCGCGGTCTGCGTCTACCGGGCCATCACTCAATCGATCACGCACGATGAGGCGCTCACCTGGGAGCTATATCTCGCCGGGCCGGCATCGGCGATTTTTCACCACTTCGACGCGAATCACCACTTCCTGAACACTCTTTTGATGCGGGTTTCCGCGGCCCTTTTTGGAACCTCCGAATTTACGCTGCGCCTGCCCGCGCTCGCGGGCGCGGCGCTCTATTTCTGCGCGGCAGATCGCCTCGCTGGATTCTTCTCGAACGCGTGGGCGTACCTGATGAGCGTGGCGCTGATGACGCTCAATCCGTTCATTCTGGATTTCATGGCCGCCGCCCGGGGATACGGACTGGCTCTCGCGCTCTTCATGTGGGCCCTGATCTGGATCGCCGAACAGCAGCCGCGGCGGGCAATGTTCGCGGGCGCGGCCCTGGCGCTTTCAGTTACTGCGAATCTGGTCTTTCTTCCCCCTGCGGCCGCGCTCGCCGCCGCGGGATTGTATGTTTTCCGCAAACCGGCGGCGGAGCCTTCGAAAAAGAGGCGGGCCTCTGAGCCGCGAAAGATGGCTCCATGGATGCTGTTCGCAGCTCCGGCCGCCGCCATCGCGGTTCTCTACTTTCTGCTCGCTCCCCTGGAGAACGCGAGCATGGAACATTTTTATGTCGGCGCCGGCTCGATCTCTGAAAGTCTGCGCAGCATGGCGAAAGTCTCGTTCCAGCATTCGGGGCCGTTTAAAGACGCGCCTTGGAACTCAAAATGGACCGACGCAGTTGCGTTCGGAATCGCACCTCTGATCGTGGCCGCCGGGTTGCTTGCCGGCTATCGCCGGCGCGATGTTTTCATGCTGCTCGTATCGGCCAGCGTCGCAATGTCATCGGTCATTCTTGCCGCATTGCATTTCGCGCTGGACCGGCCATACCCATCCGATCGCACCGGCATCTACTTCCTGCCGCTGATCGCGGTTCTTCTGGCGGCGCTGGCGGATCGCGAAAAGCCTGCCTCGATTCCAGCGTTCGCAATCGGTCTGATCGTGGCTGCGCAGTTTGCGACAGAGTTCAATACGCGCAAATTCCTGCTCTGGGAGTATGATGCCGACAGCCGCGCTCTGGCGCAGGCCGTGGCCGCCCACCGCGATCCGAAGGCTCCCATCGTGCACGCCGGCGCGTCGTGGATCGTCAGCAAATCGCTGTTCTTCTACGCTTCGAAATACGGCTGGCAGTGGCTGGAAATCACCACACGGCCAATTCCGGGGCTCGACATCTACGCGCTACCGGCCGAGGATCGCGGGAAAGTATCCGAACTGCGTCTTCACGAGGTCTTCGTCGGCCCTCTTTCGCAAAGCGTTGTAGCGGTTCCGAACAAATAGGGGCTAATTCGATACCGGCAATTTCGTTGTGTTCGACGCAACCCCGTTCTGGGTGACAATCAGATCCAGATTTCCCGCTCGCGCATCCTGAGGAACCGTCAGGTTGATCTGATATAGCCCGACCCCGGTCGGCGTCAATCCCGCGTAGCTGTAACTCACCGTTTCACCATCCAGCGTGACCGTTGGCTGATTCGTCACAGGCACGGCTTGCAGCGGCGTCGGCTGCCCCGATGCGACTGCCGGATTCGTCGGACCCATCCCGGCGAGATAGATCGTCAAATTCTGCCCCGGCTTGGCGGGATTCGACGCGCTGATCAACGTCGTCGTGCCCGACACCTGAGCGATCGCCGTGCCGTCCGGCAACTGCGCGACGCCGGGTTGAACCGCAGTCACGTCGATCGCTGCCGGTAACGTAATCCCTCCATTCGAACTGACGACCATGGAATATTGGCGGTTCGGCGTCAACTCAGTCGGGATCTGCACGTCGAGCAGTTGGTCGCTCACGTAGAACAGCGGAGCCTGCTTGCCGCCGATCAACATCTGCGTCCCGCCGAATTGAGACGGCAGCGGCACCATGGTCTGGGAGGCGGCCGGCGCCATGGAGGCGCCGTAGATCTGCGCGACGTTCCCCGGCGCCAGTCCCGCGCCAAGCGACGCCGCCAGCGGAGCCGTGAAGAAAATGTGCAGCGCACCGTCCGGAACCAGCGTCGGCGGGCCCGAAGTGTTCTGATTGACCGCCCCCGCGCACTGTTGTGAAGCGGTCGGCAGCGTTGGCGTTGTCGCCCGGATCGTCACCGTCACTGAAGGTTGAACCACCCCGGGCTGCCATGTAGCCCAGTAAGTATTCGTGACCTGGTCCCCGCGCAGCGTCAGCGGGGGATCTCCGTTTGAAAACGTCGCCACTACGGAAGCGTTCGAGATCGGATTGGCGCAATCGTCATTCACCTGAACGGCCAGCGTCGCGGGCCATCCCGCCGGAAGCGCGAAATTGTCGACGAGCCCCGTTTGGGTGATCGCAAGGCGCGACGCGGTACAGGTGGCGGCGCTCGGGATCTGCGGTCCCGCTCCGGGGAGTACCATCATCGTGACATTCACGCTGCGCATGGCGCCGTTCATCGAGATGTGAACATATCCCGAATAAACGCCCACCGGCAGCGAGCCGGGCTGGATCGAAACCGAGATCTGCCCGGGCGACGCCGTCGACGCCGTGCCTGACGCCGGGGTCGCTGAAAGCCACGGGTTCCCATCGTTGGTAGCCGTTCCGACCTGGAACCCCACCGCGGCCGTGCTGCTGGTGTACACGGAGATGTTCTGCGCCGGCCCGTTTGAAGTAAAGAAAAGCCCCTGCGGCGCCGGATCCGGCAGCGCGGATGAAGCCGCGGGAGCGACGTCAGCGACCGCCACCAGGTATTGCGGAGAATTGATCGCGTTCGGATCCGTGACGCTGATCAACGCATAATGCGGACCTGGCGCTAAATTCGCCGCGCCGCCGCTGGGAATCAGTGAAAACGTTCCCGGGCGCAACTGCGTGGACGTACCGTTCGGCGTTCCGACCGATAGCCAGTCCGAACCGCCAAGCTCGGATACCAGTTGAGCCTGCCAGCCTGACGTGGTCGACGGATCGCCGAGATTCAGAACCGAAATCGGCTGCGCGAGCGACGATCCGGCTCCTTGCCGGACCTGGAATCTCACTCCGCTCGTGCTGAGGCCGATCACCGGCCCCTGATCGGAGACATGCATCTCTACGGGCACGTCGATGTTTCCCGAAGTCGATGTGATCCGGATCGTGTCGTGGTAGAAGCCCGGCATCAATCCCTGTGAATTGACGAAAACGCGGAGAGCCGCCGGCGCATTCGGCGCTGCGCGCCCGGAGGCCGGCGAGATCGCCGTAATCCACGAGCTCTTTCCCGCCACCGATGTGCCGAAGTTGATCGATCCACCGCCGCCCGAATTGCGGATCACGATCATTTGATCCTGCGCCGAAGACGCCGCCGCCCGCGAGGCGAAACGGAGTGAAACCGGCAAAGCGGAAAGCTGGGCTGTGCCGCTGGCGACGTTGAAGGTCACAGGAATGTCGATTGGCGTTTGGCTGGTGTTGTTGGGAACATTCACGTGAATCGTCGCTGTGTATTTTCCGGGCTGCAGTCCGTTCTGATTCGCCGCGACATTGATTCCCGCGGGCGCCGGGCCGCTTGTTGGCGTCACGCTGATCCAACCAGGCGCGGCAGTTCCCGGATTGCCGCCGTCGACAGTCACCGCGAAGTTGACCGGCGTCCCGCTCGGCGCCGTCACCGCGAAACTTTGCAGCGGCGGCGTTTCGCCGGCGACGGCCCCGGAAAACGTCATCGATTTGAGCGAGGTCTGAAGCAGCGCGCCCGCGGGCGCAATCGAAACCTGGAACTGCTTTGTAGTCGAGTATTGATATTTATCCTGCGCCTGAATCGTAAACGTGTAAGTGCCGGTCGACTTGGGAACGCCGCCCAGAAGTCCGGCCGAACTGATCACCATTCCTGGGGGAGCGGTTGCCGGAGTCGTGATCGAAAACGTGTAGGGCGAGGTTCCGCCCGAAACCGCGATCTGTTGCGAATACGCCGTGTTGATCGTTCCCGTGGGAAGCGGTGATGACGTGGTGATCGCCATCGGCGGCGTCACTACCATTTCGAAATGCGTCGCGATGTTCGCGCCGCCCTGATCGGCCACCGCGATATCGAATCCGTAATTTCCCGCCGTCTTCGGTGTTCCCGAGAGCGCCCCGCCCGACGTAAGCGTTAAACCCGGCGGCAGCGAGTTCGCTCCGCTGCCCGACGCCAGCAGCGACCACGTATACGGAGGAATTCCTCCGTTCGCCGAGAACTGAAAGCTGTAAGGCTGCCCCGCCACGGCGCTAGGCAACACCGAAGCGGTCGCGACGCCGAGAGCCCCCTGAATTTTCACCGAGAACGACCTGATCGCGGGATTTATGAAATCCGGACTGGACGCCTGGATCGTGAACACATAGGTCCCGGCGGCGATGGGCGTTCCGCTGATCGTCGCCGCGCACCCCGTATATCCAAGACTCAACCCCGTGGGTAGCAATCCTCCGGTGACCGACCACGCCGCTTGCGGGTTATTCGAATTGCACGTGAGTTGCCCGATGTAAGCCTGGTTCGTGTTTCCGTCAGGCAACGAGCCCTGAATGGTCAACTGCGCGTTAGCGGCCGGAACCCAAGTCATCGCCAGAGTGATCGTAATCCGTTGAAGTAACGTCACAAGACCACATTCTAAGACAGGCAACGTTACCCTTGAAACGGGGCCCTCGATCAACTGGACTGCGCATGCGGAGAAAATAGGACAAGATGCTGGAGCTTGAACCGCATCTGGAAAAAATCGTCCGCGAGCTCGACGCTCAGGGCTTTCGCGCCCTCATCGCCGGCGGAGCCGTGCGCGACGCTCTCCTCGGCCTCCAAGCGAAGGACTTCGACATCGAAGTCTACGGCATCGCCTACGACCATCTCGCCGATTTTCTCAGGGCGCGCGGCCCAGTCGACCTCGTCGGAAAATCCTTCGGCATCGTCAAATTCGAAGGACACGATTTCAGCGTTCCCCGCCGCGATAGTAAGATCGGCTCCCATCACCGCGACTTTCTGACCACCTTCGATCCCTCCATCACTCCCCGCGAAGCCGCCTCTCGCCGCGACTTCACCATCAACGCCATCGCCTACGATCCGATCACGCATGAAGTCCTCGATTTCTTCGGCGGCCGCGAAGATCTGAAGAATCGCATCCTCCGCGCCACAAGCAGCGCTTTCTCCGAAGACCCCCTTCGCGTCCTTCGAGGCATGCAGTTCGCCTGCCGCTTCGATCTGACGTTGGACCCCGCCACCGGCGAAATGTCGCGGTCCATCGCGCATGAATATTGCGCGCTTGCGAAGGAGCGTATCGCCGGCGAGTTCATGAAGTGGGCGACCACAGCCTCACATCCCGGACGCATCGCCGGATATCTTCGCGCCTGCGGATGGTTGATTCACTTCCCCGAAATCGAGCGCCTTTTCGAAGTCCCTCAGGACCCCGACTGGCATCCCGAAGGCGACGTCGGCATCCACACCATGCATGTCGTCAATTACGCCGCTCGAATCGCCGAGCGCGACCGATGCGAAGGCGACGATCGAGCCGTGCTGCTTTTCGCCGCCCTGACCCACGATTTCGCCAAACCTGACACCACCGAACTGCGCGAGGTTGACGGCCGCCTCCGGTGGACCGCTTACGGCCACGAACCCGCCGCCGGCCCCGCCGCCCGAAGATTTCTCGAACGGATCGGCATTAAGCCTGCCATCGTCGATCAAGTTGTGCCGCTCGTGGAAAATCATCTCGCGCATGCGAGCATCGGACACGATGTCACGCCTCGCGCCGTGCGGCGCCTCGCCATGCGTCTGGCGCCGGCAAGCATCAATCAACTCATGCGCCTCATCGAAGCCGATGCGTCCGGGCGTCCTCCCCGGCCTCCCGGGTTGCCCGATTCCGCCGCGCGCATCCGTGATATCGCCGCGGCCCAGGCCGTCGCCGAGAAGCCGCAGCCTCCGTTCATTCTCGGCCGCCACGTGCTTCCTTATTTCGGAAATCAGTCCGGCAAGCACATCGGCCAGGTCACCCGTGCCGCCTACGAAGCTCAGGCGGATGGCGCTTTTTCCACCGAGGAAGAGGCGCTCGCATGGCTCGATTCGTATATACGGAAAACACAATCCGGCGGACGCGATTGATGGAATTCGATGCCAATTCCAGGTGCATCGAGCCCCGCGACGCCGGTCAGAACTCAACGCAGCAAGCGCCTGCCGGCTCTTCAGAACCGGCTTAGTGCTACGCTTTGGCTTATGCGAATCTTGTCGACAATCGTCTTCGCGGCAGCGGCGCTCGCTCAGGATGCCGCGAAACTCGCAGAAGATCCGGCCATTAAAACCGCCATCGAGGCTGCCAGGCGCAATGAGCCTCATTTCATCGACGAGCAGGTTCGGGTATGCGAAATTCCCGCGCCTCCATTCAAGGAGGAGGTCCGCGGCAAAGAACTCGAGCGGCTTTTCAAGCAGGCTGGACTCGAAAACGTGCGGATCGATAAAGCCGGCAACGTGATCGGAGTTCGTCCGGGAGCCGCCGCGCATCCGAATGTCGTGTTCGCCGCTCACCTCGACACTGTGTTTCCCGAAGGCACCGACGTGCGCGTCAAGCGTGAAGGCGCGATCCTGAGGGCTCCAGGCATCGGCGACGATTGCCGCGGCCTCGCGGTGATGCTGGGTGTGATCCGCGCGTTGAATGAGGCGAAGGTGAAGACGCCAGGGACGATCACATTTGTGGCGGACACCGGAGAAGAAGGCCTGGGCGATCTGCGCGGAACGAAGAATCTCTTTAACGACAGCCTCAAGGGGCAGATCGACAAGTTCATTTCAGTTGACGGCACCGGGTTGAGCATCACCAACGTCGGCGTGGGCAGCTATCGCTATCGCGTGACCTTCAAGGGTCCTGGAGGACACAGTTTCGGCGCGTTTGGAATGGTAAATCCGATTCAGGCGATGGGCCGCGCGATCGCGAAGATCGATGCTTTCGACGTTCCATCGTCGCCGAAGACCACGTTCAATGTTGGCCGGGTCGGCGGAGGGACGTCGGTAAACGCGATTCCGTTCGAATGCTGGATGGAAGTCGACATGCGCTCGTCAGATAAGAACTCGCTGGAGTCGGTCAATACGAAGTTCAAGGCCGCGATTCAGGAAGCGGTGGAGGAAGAAAACAAGCGATGGAAGCGCGGAGCGATTACGGCTGATCCGGACCTGGTCGGTTTGCGGCCCGCCGGGAGCACCTCGGCGGATTCAGGCATCGTGATCACTGCGCTTGCGGTTTCGAAGATTTTCGGGTTTTCCGGATCGCTAGGAGAAGGTTCAACGGACTCGAATGTTCCAATGAATCTTGGTATCCCCGCGGTGACAATCGGCGGCGGCGGCCGCGGAACAGACGCGCATGCGTTAACCGAGTCTTTCGACACGACGAACTCGTATCTCGGCACACAGCGGGCGCTGCTGCTCGTGGTTGCGCTGGCCCGTTAGGCGATAACATCGAAGCGGAGGTGCGCCGTGCGGTTCGCCCTTCCGCTGGTTCTCGCTTTGTCGTGCTCCGGAGCGCCGAAACGGGTTCTCTATATCACCTACACCGCTGGATTCCGGCACGCGAGCATCGCGGCTTCACAGCAGGCACTGCTCGATATCGCATCGCGATCAAACCGTCAACTCGAGGTGGTCCCCAGCGAGGATCTCTCCCTGATCTCCGCTGACCACTTGAAATCTTTCGACGCTCTTTTCTTCTTCACCAGCGGCGAGCTTCCTCTGAGCGATCAGCAGAAGGCCGATATGCTCCAGTTCGTCCGCGAGGGGAAAGGCTTCGGGGGAGCGCACAGCGCGACCGACACCCTTTACACCTGGCCGGATTATGGCGATTTGATCGGCGCCTATTTCGACGGTCATCCGTGGACGCAAACCGTCTCGATCGATGTCGAGGACCCCGATCACCCGTCGATGCGCGCGCTTGCGCCGTCCTTCCGGATTCAGGACGAAATTTATCAGTTCCGCAACTTCTCCCGCGACCGGGTGCGAGTGCTGATGACGCTCGATACCGGGTCGGTGGACATGAACGCGCCGGGTATCAATCGCACGGACGGTGATTTTGCGCTCGCCTGGTGCAGCAACTACGGGAACGGCCGCGTTTTCTACACCGCGCTCGGGCATTTCGATGAAACCTGGCAGGATCCACGGATTCAGAATATGCTGTCGAATGCGCTCCTGTGGATCACCGGACAGATCGATGGCGAGGCCTCGCCCCGAACGTCGTCACCGTATATCGCGTCCGGCGGGATCGGCGACGCGCTGGTCCCGGGAAGGGCATTGGCGCCGGGATCGATTATTTCGATCTACGGGAGTGGACTTACGACGGGATCGACAATGCAGGGAAATAATGTCAAACTTGCCGGGACCGAAGTGTTGCTCGACGGGTGGGCGATTCCGTTGCTTTACGTTTCCCCCTCGCAGATCAATGCGACGCTGCCCTCGGACCGGCCGGTTGGATCGCTGGTGCGGGTGACCGTTCCTGGAGGCGCATCGAACGTGATCGCGATGCCGCGTTGAACGCGCGTTACCTGGCGGATTCGAGGCGATCCGTTTAGCGTATGTAGAGCAAAACAGACTGGACGTGGATGGGAAAATAGAATCATCGACCTCCGCGATCGAGTTTCGGAACTGCCTCTTTCCCCCGGCGTGTATCTCTACAAGGACGCGCACGGCACAGTGATCTATGTCGGTAAAGCGAAGAACCTGCGCGCCCGTGTCCGCAGTTACTTCAACGACGACCGGCTGGGCGATGTCAAGACCGGCACGCTGATCGGCGAGGCGCGGCAGATCGATTTCATCGAGGTCCACAACGAGAAGGAAGCGCTCGCGCTCGAGAATAATCTGATCAAACAGTGGAAGCCGCGTTACAACATCCTCCTGCGTGACGACAAAACTTATCCGTACATCAAACTCACCCAGGAACGCTATCCTCGCGTCTATGTCACCCGCAGACTGCGCAAGGACGGATCGGCATACTTCGGCCCGTACTTTCCCGCGAACCTGGCGCACCGGCTGGTGCACTTTGTCCACCGGTTCTTCAAAGTGCCCTCCTGCAACGTCGATCTGACGAGAAGGCACACGCATCCATGCCTGGAGTTTCACATCCACCGATGCCTGGGTCCGTGCGTCGAAGGATTAACTACGGACGAAGCTTATTCAGAAGCGGTCCGCTCAGTGCGGATGTTTCTTGAAGGCCGCCATCGCGATCTCGCGCGCGATCTGCGACAGCGGATCGAGAAGTTGAGTTCGGAGATGCGTTACGAAGAAGCCGCGGCGCTGCACTCTCTGCTCGAAACCGTGGAAGAAATGAGCGAAAAGCAGAAGATGGCGGCGCTCGAATCCGACGATACTGACATTTTCGGCTACTATGCCGAACCTCCTCTGGTGGCCGCGAATCTGTTCCACTTGCGCGCGGGCAAGATCGTAGACCGGCGAGAGTTCTTTTGGGAAGATCAAATCGATTTCGATCCGCAGGAATTTTTCTCGTCCCTTCTCAAACAGGTTTACCTGAACGAGCCATACGTTCCCGCGGTCATTCACGTTCCAGTCGAATTCGAAGACTGCGCCGTGCTCGAAGAACTGCTCTCGGAGCGTCGCGGACGTAAAGTGGAGATCCACACGCCTCAACGGGGCCAAAAGCGGGCGATGATCGAGCTGGTCGAGTCCAATGCCAAGCATAGCTTCGATCAGCGGTTCCGGGTCATGCGGCCGTCATCCGATGCGATTCAGAGCGCGCTCCAGGATGCGCTTGGGCTCGAAAGTGCTCCGAAGCGGATCGAGTGTTTCGATATTTCTCACATCCAGGGCACGGACAAAGTGGCGAGCATGGTGGTGTGGGAAGACGGGCGGATGAAAAAATCGGACTATCGCAAGTTCATCATTCGCACCGTGGAAGGAAACGACGATTTCGCCAGCATGCGGGAAGTGATCGCGCGACGCTATGGGCGTCTCAAGGAAGAAAACGCGCCGTTTCCCGGACTGGTCCTTGTCGACGGCGGACTCGGCCAACTCCACGCCGCAGCCGCGGCGCTTGAAGAACTCGGGATCACCGGCCAGCCGCTCGCCTCGATCGCCAAGCGTGAAGAATGGATCTACGTTTACGGCCAGGAAGACGAGCCGGTCGTGCTCGATAAATTTTCTCCGGTGCTGCACCTGATCCAGCAGGTCCGCGACGAGGCGCATCGCTTTGCCGTTACTTTTCATCGCACACGCCGCAATGCCAGCCGCTTGCGAAGCGAATTGGATCAGATTCCAGGCGTTGGCGAGAAGACGGTGACGAAGCTCCTTCGCCATTTCGGAAGCCTTGAACGCGTGCGCCAGGCTCGGGAGACCGAGATTGCGGAGATCACCGGCCGGGCCGTTGCGAAGCGCGTGATCGCGGGCTTGAACAAGGACGAAGCGGAGCCGCCGGTCTCCCTCCGCTAGAAACGCGGCGGCTCCGCTCTGGAGAATCGCAGGTTCGGGTGGCTACAGAAACTCTCTAGTGAAAGTATTTGCCCGCCAGCGATGGATCTGCGCTGACAGCCTTGCTCCAGATTTGTTTCGCTTCGTCTTCCTTCCCGACGGCTTTCAACGCATGTCCTAAATTGAGCAGCGCTTCGGAGAAGTCAGGCTTCCGGTCGATTGCGAGCTGATAGCATTCCGCCGCCTGGCGGTTCTCGCCCTTCGATTGCAGCAACAAGCCGAGGTTGTAAGAAAGTTCAACCGATTTTTCGCCGAGCGCGACGAGCTTCTGATGCAGCTCCCAGGCGCGCTTGTGATCTTTGCGCTCGATGGCGATCGCTGTGAGCGCGCGCATCGCGTCCGTGTTTCTGGACTGAAGAGCCAGCACGCGGTTGAACGTCTCAGACGCAGCTTCGAGGTCTTCGAACTTCCAGCAGGCGATTCCGAGGTTGAGCAGCGCTTCCAGCCAGTCTTTTTTCTTCTTCAGGCAGGTCTCGAAGCTATCCACCGCGCCGGCATATTCAGAGCGCTGCAATTGCAGGAAACCGAGGCGAAATGCCGCGTCTTCGAAATCCGGTTTCACGGCCACCAGTTTTTCGAAAATCTTCTCGGCTTCCTCCGGTTTTCCTTCGCGCTCGACCGCGAGAGCAAGGTTCCAGAGCGCCCCCGGGAGATCGGGCTTCGACGCGAGGACTTTCTCATAAGCGCGGCGAGCGCCGGCGAGATCCCCGCGCTCCTGAAGCACGGCGCCGAGGTTCGCGGTCGCTTCCAGGGAATCCGGGCGGATGCGGGCCGCTTCGCGATAAGCGTTTCCGGCCTGCTCCAGCCGTCCAGTCTTCTGATACGCGACGCCGAGGTTGAACCAGCCTTCGTAGGAATCCGCCGCAACCTTCACAAGTTGCGAGCAGTGCTGGACCGCGGCGCTGTAATCGCCGCGCGAAAGCGAAGCCGCCGCCAGTCCCTGCAACGCCTGCCGCGATTGCGGTTTAAGCTTCAGAAGCTTCTCGGCGTACTCCTTCACCTTGCCGTCATCCTTGCGGGCGATGTATAACGCGACCAGATTGGCCAGCAGTTCCGGCGAGTTCGGGTTAGAGGGCACGAGCTTGCGATAAATCTCGCCGGCATCTTCCAGTTTCCCGGTCTGATGCAGCGCGACGGCTTTGCCGAACAGCGCCTGATCCTGCGACGGGCTCTCTTTGAGCGCGGCCTGGAAACAGTCGAGCGCCTGCTCCGCCTTGCCTATCTGCAACAGGCACAGGCCGCGGGCGAGATGCGCCTGCCAGCGCTTCGGATCGATCGTTAGCGCGTACTCGAAACCGCTGGCGGCGTCGGCGAATTTGCCCTGCCGCTCCAGGCAGAGCGCGAGATTGTAGTGCGCTGTCCGGTGCTTCGCATCAGCAGTGGTGACTTTGCGATACCACTCGGCGGCTTCGCTCCAGTTCTGCTGCTCGAATTTCAGATGGCCGAGCGCGCTGTGAATCTCGTTCGAGTTTTCGCCTTTTTCGACCGCCCGCTCCAGCTCCTTTGCGGCGTCGTCGATTTTGCCTTCAGAGGCGAGCTTCACTGCTGCCGCCAGAGCGCTTGAGGCAACAGCGCGCTTCTTCTTGGCCGGGTCCTCGGCCGCATCGCCGCGGAGCAGCCGCTCTATAAGATCGTCGTCGACTACAAAGACACTTTCGTTGTTGTCAGCCATAACAAACCTCCGTAATTACTTCCGAATCCCGAGCGGTACCACGCTGACGCTGCCCTTAAGCGACATCCGCTCGCCGCGCTCGTTATACAATCCGACGCCGCCGACCTTGATTCGCGCGTCGGTAAACTCATCCACTTTCTGATCCTGCACGTAGGTGGTGAAGCGATCTCCCACCGCGTCGAAGCGAATCTTATAAAGCGTGTCGACGTGCACCGGGATCGTGAGCGGGAATTGCGATCGCGGCTGCTCTTCGCCGTTAATTACGGCGAACCGGACCAGCGCGACCGTTGGATCAAGCCCCGGCTTCACGATCTCCAGCCGGTTCACGTAATAATTCTTGCCGTCTTTGGCGCGATAGACCCAGCCGAGAGCCTTCGTCTCGATCTGCGCCTGGAACTCCACGCGATAGTCGCTGAGAGTCAACGACGGCCGTAGGACCGAGATTTCATGCACGCGGCGGACGCCGGGTTCGGCGCCCCAATCTGTGATCCATCCGGAGTCGACCACCGCCAGCGGCGTTCCGGCCTCGAACACTTCGCCTGCGGATCCGGCCGAAACTCCCTTGTTCTTTCCGCCGAGCATCACGATCCCCACAACTCCCGCAATCACCAGGGCAGCGGCCCCGATCTTGGCGGCAACGGGGAGACGGCTCCAGAAACTGTTGGAGCTTTCCAGAGCGAGATTCGGCAGTCCGAGATCCGGCGGCGTGTACGGCGCAGACAACGGAGCGGGCCTCTTCGGCTCCGGCGCCGGCTCCTTCGCCGGCGGATCTTTCACGGCGGCCGCGGCAGGTTTCTGCATGACAGGTTTCTGCTCGGCTGGCTTCACCTCGACGGGCTTCGGCTCAGGACGCCTTTGCTCGATGGGCTTGGTCTCGGGCCTCGCCTCGACTTTCGGTTCAGTTTTCTTGTCCGCCGCGGGTTCAGGCGCACGCTCTCTAATGGCGGCGGCGACTTTTTCTTCCGGTTTCTCGGGCTCGGGCTTGCGACCCTTGCCGTTGACGAAGCGCGGATCGGGCCGCCCGGGAACGCGTTTTGGATCGGATTTCACGATGACCGTAGTCCGCTCCGGCCGACGCTCTTCGCTACGGCGTTCTTCGAGCTTCTTTGCTTCTTCCGGCTTCTTCTGCTCGATCTTCTTTTCTTCGATCGCCGGGCCCAGCATCATCACAGGCCGGAGCGGCAAAGCGTTCGAGCGCGGAATCTGTACATCGACGTCCGCGGTCACTGCCGCGGTAAAGACCTGAAGCGGCTTGCCCCGCCCCGCCGCGATTCCGTGCAGAGTCAGAGGCAGCGGCTTCGTGATCAGATCCGGAACCGGCTCGGGTTTGGGCTCAGGCTTTTTCTCAGGCGCGTTCTCAACCAAAGCGGCGGCGGAAGGCGTGACGGGTTTCGCCGGGGGACGGGCGAACGCCGGCCTTGGCGCAACCGGCTCGGCCTTCGGCGCCGGAGGCGGAACCGGCGTTGGCTTTGGAGCTTCGACCGCGCGCTCAACCACTTTCTCCACTGGCTTCTCGACTGGCGCCGGCGGAGCGCTGGCTGACGCTTTCGCCGTTTCCGGAGGCGCCGCAACGGGCGTCGGGTCGAGATTGTCTTCCACGCCGGTGGTCCCGAACGCGAACCGTGCCAGCGCACCCAGCTCTGTTTCAAACTTAAAGCCGCACTCCGCCTCCTGCCACAATGGCGGAGAGCCTTGCGGAGGATGTGGAAAGATCAGAATATCCATGGGCTCCTCGGAAGTTTCCATTAGTCCCGTTTCGCCCGCAGCGCGCAGATCGATTTCGACGATAGGGGCGCTGCGAACGAAGTCCCGCACCTCGAGCCGGCGTTCAGCTCGTGCAGCGGCGTAGTCCAGCACATGAATCGATGGCTGAAATAACACGCGGCCGGCCGCGACCAGGTCTGTTCCCCAACCCTTGTTCCCGTTGCGCTCCGGCAACACCGGAGTGAACGTCGATTCAAAATCGACGTCAGGTTGGGAAAACGCAAGCGTCGGCGCTTCGAGCGGCACCGGCAGTTCAAGGAAAAAGCCCGCGGATTCGGCGGGTCCCTCCTCTTCTTCCGGCGCCTGGACGGCGACGCCCACGGGTTCAGGCGCGACTCGGACGGGCTCTTCGTACTTCGGCGCGGGTTTGGCAGGCGGCTCCGGAGCTTTCGCTGCAATCGCGGGCTTCGGCTCCGGCGCCTTGGGCTGCGCCTTCGGTTCGGACTGTTGTTTGGCTACCGGCTGAGGAGCAGGCTCAGGCTTATTCGGCTTCGCTTCCTGTTTCGACGAATTCGACTGCGCCTCTCCCGGCTGGGCTTGCAACAGGCGGTTCAGAGCGAGCTTGTTGTATTCTTCCTGATACTGCTGCCGGTGAGCTTCGGAGCAGAATTCTCCTCCCCCGGTCCAGCGTTTCAGCAGGGCAAGCTCTTTGCCGCAATACAGACACCGCATGTGCCTCTGATCGTCCCTTCTTACCTCATGCTAAAGAGCACTCTTACGGCTTTCTATGCGGTAAAGCACTTATATGCGGCTTTTCAGGCGGGAGCCTTATGGCTCCTTAGGGAATAAACCTTAGCTCATCGGCGCCGCAACGGCGCAATCTGGCCGTTCGAAATTCTCTGCAATCTCAGGTGAGCGGGTCCCCATCTCCCTAACCGGGTTTTAATGTCTTTCCCTGCCAGGCAGCATTAAAGTTATTTCCTTACCCGAACGATCATATGTTTGCTCCAGCGTTGGTTGGACCAATGCCAGCGTAGGTTGGACAAATGATTGTGCAGAAGGAATTGAGGAGGCTGTATGGCGAAAGGTGAAGCGTTGAAGAGCCACATCGAGGCCCTTCGTAACGCAATTCCGGAATTAAAAGGCGTGTTGCTGGCATCCAACGAGGGGTTGCCCATCGCGCATTCCTTATCGAATGGCGCCGACCCGAATCGCGTGGCCGCGATGGCCGCCGCGGCTTCGAGCCTGGGACGCCGCATTAGCGAAAGCATGAACTCGGGCACGCTCGGTGAAGTATCGATCCAGTCCGAGGAAGGCGCTTTGTTCGTTTACTCGGCAGGCACCAAGGCTGTCCTCGCCGTAATCAGCCCTCAGGGCGGCAATGCTGGACTGATACACATTGAGGCCCGGTCGGCCGCGAAGGATATCGGCGATCTGTTCTAGCAGTACGCGCGCTGGGGAGCTTTTTCGGAATCCGCCAGGGCCCGCTCGCTGGCACTCGCCGCTCTTGGTAAAGGATGCACCGCTGAAGAGCCGCGAATGATCGTGAGCGGGTCCTGATTTGTCTACGAAAGCTTTTCCTTCAGGATTCGGTTCACCGCCGCCGGATCCGCCTGCCCACGGCTGGCCTTCATCGCCTGTCCCACCAGGAACCCGATCACCGCGGTCTTGCCCGATTTGTATTGCTCCACCTGCTTCGGATTTCCCGCGATCACTTCATCGATAATCTTCGTCAACGCACCCTCGTCGCTGATCTGCGAGAGGCCCTCACGTTCGACGATCGCGCCGGCAGTCTCGCCTGAAGAAAACATCTTCGGCAGAATCTCTTTCGCCAGCTTCCCGCTCAATTTCCCTTCGCCGATCAGCGCGATCAGCCGTCCCAGATTTTCCGCGCTTACCGGGGATTCGGTGATGTCCGTACCTTTGAGCAATCCCGCGAGATCGCCCATCACCCAGTTCGCCGCCGCTCGCGGATCGCCTGACGCTTTTGCGGCCGCTTCGAAATAATCGCTGAGCGCGCGCGTCGCGGTGAGCACGCCCGCATCGTACTCCCGCAACCCGTACGATTCGATAAACCGCTGCCGGCGCGACGCGGGAAGCTCGGGGGTACGATTCCGCACCCGGGCGATCCATTCCTCGCCGATGCGCAGCGGAACCAGATCGGGCTCCGGAAAATAACGGTAATCGTGCGCGTGCTCCTTGCTGCGCATCCCCACCGTTTCCCCCGATTCGACATTGTAAAGCCGCGTCTCCTGTATCACGCGCCCGCCCGATTCGATCAGTTCCACCTGGCGCCTGATCTCGTAGTCCAGCGCCATTTTTAGAAACCGGAACGAATTGAGATTCTTCACTTCCGCCTTGGTGCCGAACTTTTCGGCTCCGCGAAGCCGCACGCTGACATTCGCGTCACATCGCAGATGGCCTTTCTCCATGTCGCAGGTGGAGACGTCGACGTATTGCAGCACCTGCTTCAGCTCCGTCAAAAATGCATAAGCTTCGTCGGAGCTGCGCATGTCCGGCTCGGTGACGATTTCAATCAGCGGAGTGCCGCTCCGATTCAGATCGACGTAGCTATAGCGGGACGAATCCTTAAACCCGTCATGGATGCTCTTCCCTGCATCATCCTCCATGTGCACGCGAGTGATCCCTATCCGTTTTTCGCCGATTTCGACATATCCATTCTCTGCAAGCGGCTGATCGTACTGCGAGATCTGATAGCCCTTCGGAAGATCCGGATAGAAGTAGTTTTTCCGCGCGAAAACCGACTTCGGATTGATCCGGCAATTCAGCGCGAGCGCCGCCTCGATGGCCATATCGACGGCGCGCTGATTCAACACAGGGAGCGCTCCAGGCAGTCCAAGGCATACCGGACAAACGTTCGAATTGGGCTCGGCTCCAAAGCTCGTCGGACAGCCGCAGAAGATCTTGGTTTTCGTAGAAAGCTGAACGTGAACTTCCAGGCCGATGACGGGTTCGTACTTCGTGAGCACGTCTGGGAGCGCGATACTAGCGGACATGTGCCTCCATTATACGGTCGCCCTGCTCGCTTCCGCCGCGTTCGCCGCCGATCCTGACCTCATTTTGCGCAACGGGCGGATCTGGACCGGCGATCCGCAATATCCCTGGGCTGAAGCAGTTGCGATTTCGGGGGACAGAATCTCCGCGATCGGGACGAACAGCGATATCGCCAAACGAACCCAAGCGGGAACCGTGACGATCGATCTTAAACGACGGCTCGCCGCTCCAGGATTCAATGACGCACATATCCATTTTCTGAACGGCTCGCTCGGCCTGTTCCAGGTGAATCTCTACAACGCAGGGTCTCTTGAAGAAATGCAGCGGAGAATCAGCGAATTTGCCAAATCCCATCCCGACGAAAAATGGATCACGGGAGCCGGCTGGGAGTACGGATGGATTCCGGGCGGACGCCTTCCGAACGCGCAGGATCTGGACAAAATCGTCCCCGATCGCCCCGTTTATCTCAAGGCGTTCGACGGCCACACCGGTTGGGTGAACTCGGAAGCGTTGAGAAAGGCGGACGTGAATGGCGCGACGAAATTCTCCGGTTACGGCGAAATCGTCAAAGATGCGCTAGGCCGCCCTACCGGCGCCTTGAAAGAAAATGCGCAAAGCGTGGTGACGCGGATGATTCCGGAGCCGGCGCGCGAGCGCAAGCTCGATGCGCTGATCGCAGGGCAAAAAATGGCGGCATCGCTCGGGATCACCAGCATCCAGAACGCAATGGGGACGCCTGAAGAACTCGGACTTTATGAAGACCTATTGAAGCAGGGCAAACTCATCCTTCGCGTCAACATGGCGATGACCGTCACGCCGCGCGACGATCCGAAGAAACTCGAAATCTACGCGGCGCTGAATCGCTCCCACACCGGACCCTGGATCCGCTCCGGCGCAATCAAGCTGGTGATGGACGGAGTCGTCGAATCACACACCGCTGCCATGCTCGATCCTTATGCAGACAACCCGTCCACCTCAGGGTCGCCCGTCTGGACCCGGCAGGAACTGAACAAAATCGTCGAACGCGCAACCACGCTCGGGCTTCAGATCTACACGCACGCGATCGGCGATCGCGCAGTGCGTATGACTCTCGACTCTTACGAACGCGTACAGCCTCAAGAGAAGAGACTGCGCATCGAGCATATCGAAACGATCTCGCCCGAGGATCTGCCGCGCTTCGCCAAACTGGGAGTCATTCCGTCGATGCAGCCCATACACGCCGATCCCGAATCGGCGGAGCCGTGGGAGAACGCCGTGGGTCCCAAGCGCCTGCCCCTCGCCTTTGCCTGGCGCGAGTTTGAAAAATCCGGCGCCAGGCTGACATTTTCAAGCGACTGGCCCGCCGCAATCGACCTCAACCCGATCCACGGGATTTACTGCGCGGTTACGCGTCAGACGGCGGACGGTCAGCCGGCAGGTGGTTGGTTGCCGCAGCAGCGCGTGAGTGTAGAAACCGCCCTTCGCGCTTACACCGTAATGGGCTCCTACAGCTCCTTCGAAGAGAATGTTAAGGGCCAGATCAAACCTGGGATGCTCGCTGACCTCATCGTACTCTCGACCGACTTATTCCACATAGTACCCGAACAGATCATAAAAAGTCGTGTTTTATTAACAATTTCAGGTGGAAAGATACGATTTCGGGACTCTATGCTCTAGAGTACCAGTCCACCTTACTAAGGCTTACGCAGGATTTATCCTAGGAGAATTGCCTAAGCCCTACAGCAGGTAGTATCCCGAGACGATTGACCCTACAGAAACTCAGCAAAATGTCAGCGTCAGGACGACTCATGTTCCCCTATTTGCGCGCTCATGTTCCTACAAAGGCTCTCATTCGAGGGCTTTTGATGTGCTTATCCTTGCTGCTTACTGTCCCGGCGAATGCTGAAGCCTATACCGATCCAGGCACCGGCGCGTTCGTCTATCAGGCCGCTTATGCCGCCTTCCTCGGCGGGGCTTATTATCTGCGCAAGTTCCTCAACCGTTTCTGGAGCCGTCGCAAGTAGGCGGATTCGAGATGGCAGCCGCCTTGGATACTTCTCCGGCTGTTTATCGATCCTTCCGCGATCCTGGCGGAACCCTCCTTCAGCACCGCGGACGTATTCTGCGCGCCGTTGAACCGCACGCCGCGTCAGATCTTGAATCCTTCCTGAAAACGGAAACTGCGCGCGCGGCGATGGACGCGCGAAAACTGGTCGGCTCGGTAAGAATTCCGCCAGACGAATTTCCTGACCAATTGCAATCCATCCACACGAAATGCCTGATCGAGCATGAGCGCATCCCCTTCGCCAGTTATCCCTACGAATGGCCGCCGGAGTTGCTGTACGCCGCCGGCCGTCTGACATTGGATCTGGGCCGCGCCGCGCTAACCGAGGGATTCGGCCTGAAGGACGCCACGCCTTACAACATCCTGTTCCGCGGAACCGATCCCGTCTTCGTCGATGTTCTGTCGTTTGAAAAACGCGATCCATCCGACTCAGTGTGGAGGCCGTACGCGCAGTTTGTGCGCACGTTCCTCCTTCCTTTACTCTCCGCGCGATATTTCGCAATGCCGCTCGATCGCGTCTTTCTCGGACATCGCGATGGGCTCGCCCCCGAGACCGTCTATCAGTGGGCCGGACCGGTCCAGCGCCTCCGGCCTCCGTTCCTGAGCCTGGTTTCGATTCCGAAATGGCTCGGCGGCCGCGAGAGTGAAGCGACTTATCGTGCGCGCGCTTCCGGGCCGCCGGAAAAAGCCCGATTCGTGCTCGACCGTATCCTGCGGAGCTGCGAGCGCCAGTTGGAGTCGCTGAAGCCGGCAGCAACGGATTCGGCCTGGTCAGGATACCTCGATCACAAATCGCTCTACTCAGCCGAACACCTTGCCCAGAAGGAAAGGTTCGTTGCTGAGGCGCTCGATCTGGCGCGCCCGGGCGCAGTACTGGACGTCGGAGCGAATGAAGGACATTTCAGTCTCCTCGCTGCGAAGCAAGGCGCCTCGGTAGTGGCCATCGATTCAGATCCCGCTGTAGTGGGCTCGATCTGGAGCCGCGCGCATCGCGAGCACTCCGATGTTCTCCCCCTGGTTGTGGACCTGACGCGTCCAACGCCCGCCGCCGGATGGCGCAATCGCGAGTGCCCGTCATTCCTCGACCGGTCGCGCGGCGCTTTCGATCTCGTGATGTTGCTCGCCGTACTGCATCACATCCTCGTAACCGAACGAATCCCGCTCGGCGAAGTTTTCGATCTCGTGGATGAACTCTCGCGAGACTACGCTTTAATCGAGTTTGTAGCTCCGGAAGATCCCATGTTCCGGCGAATCGTGCGCGGCCGCGAAGAACTCTATGCTCACATCACCAGGGACCGGTTCGAGGCCGCGGCCGGTCAACGCTTCGAACTGGTCCGCACGAAGCGAATCGACGGACTCCATCGATGGCTCTATCTCTTTCGCCGGCGTCGCGAGACACGCTAAAAAATCTGCTCATCTGCGCGTCGCTCGGCAATCTGTTTTGCTCGCGCCAGTGGTACCAGCTATCGTTTCAGGCCCGCGAATACGATTACTATCGGGACGCTCCGCTGAATCCGACCCTGTTGGCCGCGATCTTTATCTCTATTTTGGTTCTCGCGTCTGTGTTCGCGGCGGGATGGTATTGGGTCCGAACCAACCCTTCCGGATGGCGTCTCCGGCTGGGAGAAACAGTCTTTCTTCTCGCGGCCATCTACCCCATGGAATCAGTTCGCCGACATTGGAACGCCTCCCGTTTCGATCTCGGCGCGAACATCGTCCTGGCGATCATCGAAACCACTCTGGCCGTGGGATGTTTTTTGGCGCTGGCAGGCAACGATCATATTGTGCGCGTCGCCAAGCGCGCCGTCTTTTCCGTGTCAATACTGATTCCCATTTTTCTGATCGATTTCGGATCGCCGTTTCTGGCGGTCGATCGCGCATCGTTCGAAACGCGCCCGTCCGCGAAACCCCTGGCGCCCCCTCGCCCGCGCCGCGTTCTCTGGATTCTTTTCGACGAATTAGACCAGAGGATCGCGTTTGACCGCCGCCCTGCCTCTGTGCGCCTGCCTGAACTCGATCGTCTGCTTGCCGCATCGTTCAGCGCGAGCGAAGCCAGACAAACGCAATCCGCGACTCTCCTGGCCATCCCGTCGCTCTTCTCCAGCCGCCTGGTCGCGAGCGCCGAGACGATCGATGCCCGCACGCTCCACATCGGCGAGGCAGGCGGCAAACAGGACGTCAACTGGCGCGAGCAGCCGAACATCTTTACGCGAGCCCGGGCGATCGGCGCCAACTCCGCGATCGCCGGCTGGTATCACCCCTATTGCCGGATCTTCGGCGACCAGCTCGTCGATTGTTTCAGCGTCGGAGCCAACGGCCTCTTGCCGGACATGGTTGTTTCAAAGCAGACGGTCGCCCGAACGGTCGAATATATTCTTCGCTCGGTGATCCGGGTTGCCGGCGAGATGTTCGTGTCCGGAGACGATTCGCAAGCGTTGAAATTTCGTACAGATGCGGTCCAGCGCCTCCAGCAGAAGGAATACTTCATGATCCATAAGCGCGCCCTGGCCGATGCCGCGGACCCGCGTTTGAATCTGATTTTCGTGCACTACCCGATACCTCATCCGCTCGGGATTTACGATCGTCAACGGCGGGATTTCTCGATCTCCGGCTCGATCGGATATCTGGACAATCTGGAACTGGTAGACCGCAGCCTTGGCGAATTGAGGAAAAAAGTCGAGAGCGCCGGTCTGGCCGAATTGACCACCATTCTGATCACCGGCGACCATGGCCTGCGTCCCAGAGAATGGCGCAACCTTCCCGGTTGGAACCAGGAGCTTCGGGATCTCACCGCCGCAGGTGCATCTCCACTTGTGCCCTTTATCGTCAACTTCCCCGGAAGCGCCGGCCGCGCCGCTTACGATCGTCCTTTTTCCACCGCGGTCACCGGCGATTTGGCCCTCGCGATTCTCGCCGGAAACGTTTCGAATCCTGCCGAGGCCGCGGCCTGGCTCGACGATCACGTTACAGAGAATGGGCGAGCTATGCGATAATTTGCGCGAGGTTTATGTCCGATTTTCGATACGGACTGCGCATGCTTCTTCGCGAACCGGCGTTCACCGCGGCGGCCGCCATTGTGCTGGCGTTGGGGACCGGGGCCACCACTGCCATTTTCACACTGGTCCACAGTTTATTGTTGGAACCGCTGCCCTACCCAGATAGTGCTCGGCTAGTGTGGATTTCGGGCACACCGCCGCGCATGGCGCCTGGGTCTTCGGGATTGCTCGGCGCGGATTTCGCGGAAATTCGGGACCGCAGCCACTCCTATGAGCGCGTGGCGGGGTTCGCGCGCGGCTCGTGGATTTTCAGCGGTTCCGGCGAAGCGGAGACAATCGATGGCGGGAGGGTGAGTCCAGGATTTTTCGAGACGCTGGGAATTCTGCCAATGCTGGGGCGTGTATTTCTCCCTGATGAACACAGGCTGGGTCACGAGATGGAAGTGATCTTCAGCTATCCATACTGGCAGCGGCGTTTTTTGGGCGATCCGGGGGTTGTAGGCACGCATGTAACGCTCGATGGAATTTCGTATGAAGTGGTAGGCGTAATGCCGCCTGGATTTCCGCTCGGTGCCGACTACGATATGTGGGCTCCGCTGCAGATGGACTCTGCGTATGCGACTGGGCGGCGATCGCGGGCCGTGCGGGCGTTCGGAAGATTAAAGCCTGGCGTGACGCTCGCGCAGGCGCAGGCGGAGGCGAACTCGTTCGCTGCCGATTTCGAGCGGCGGTATTCCAACGATCGCGGATATTCAATCGCGGTCGTGACGTTTTTGGATCGCGCGGTGGGGAATGTACGGAGGTCGCTGTGGATCTTCGCTGGAGCTGTGGGTTTTGTTTTGTTGATCGCGTGTTCGAATGCGGCGACTCTGCTGCTGGCGCGCGGCGCGGCCAGGGTGCGCGAGATGTCCCTGCGGTCGGCGTTGGGCGCAAGCCGCGGCGCCCTGATCCGGCAGATGCTGGTGGAGAGTGGAGTACTGGCGCTACTCGGCGGGTTGGCGGGATTTCCGCTTGCGGTCGCGGGGGTGAAGCTTCTGCTGATTACTTATCCTCGCGCGCTGCCGCGGGCATCGGAGATCCGGATCGATTTCGCGGTATTCGCTTTTGCGATTCTGATTTCACTGATTACCGGCATCATTTTCGGAATCGTGCCGGCGATGCGGGCTTCGCGCCTGGGGCTCACGGATTCCCTGAACGATGGAGGGCGCGGATCGCCCGGGCGGCGCGGGAATCGATTCCGGGCCGGGTTGGTTGTGGTGGAGGTCGCGCTGGGCGTCGTACTGACGGCGACGGCGGGATTGCTTGCGCGGAGTTTGCAGGCGCTGAATGCTGTGGATCCGGGTTATCGGGTGCGGAATGTCCTGACAATGCAACTCGCCGCAATGGGGCCGAAGTATCGGGACCTCGAAGAGTGCAGGAAATTTTATCAGCGGCTTCTAACGACCATCGGTCAGATGCCCGGCGTCGAGACGGCCGCGACGACCAACTGGCTACCGCTGAATTCGGATCGGAATTGGGCGGGAGTATGGCCCGATACACTCGCAGTTCGCAACGAAGATACGAAAGTGCAGAGCGACAATCGCGTCGTCGGACCAGGATACTTTCAAGCCCTGGGCGTCCCCATTCTAGCGGGCCGCGATTTCGACTGGGCGGACCGGCCGGAGACGCCGAAGGTGATGATCGTCAACGATGTGTTTGCGCGAGAATTTTTTCCGGATGGAAAGGCGGTGGGACATCGCGTGACGATGGACATTCAGGGCTCATTTATCACGTTCGAGATCGTGGGGATAAGCGGAAGCTTTCGCGAGTTGAGCCTGGCTGAAGCGCCGCGGCGGGAGATTTTTACTCCTTACGCGCAGACAACAATCGCGGGGCAGTCGCTGGTGGTTCGGACCGTGGACGATCCGGCGGGGCATATAGCGGCGATTCGGGCAGCGGTCGCTTCAATCGATCCGAACGTGCCAATTTATCACGTCAGTACGATGAAGGAGCACGTGACACAGTCGCTGGCTCAGCATCGGCTCCGTGGGGCGCTGCTGAGCACATTTTCACTCGTTGGGCTGGTGCTGGCGACGATCGGATTGTATGGCGTGATTTCGTGCGCGATGGCGGAGCGGCAGCAGGAGATCGCGATCCGGATGGCGCTCGGAGCGCGGCATCGCGATGTGCGAGTGATGGTAGTGCGCTCAGGATTGAAGCTGACGCTTGCGGGACTGGCAATCGGGTTGCCGGGGGCGGTCGGCGCGGCGCAACTGCTCGAAGGGTTTCTTTATGGCGTGAAGGCGGCTGATCCGGTGACATTCGCCGCGACGGCTGCCATCTTTCTGGCGGTAACGATCGCGGCGACCTACGTTCCTGCACGGCAGGCGACAACATTGGATCCGCTGGCCGTGCTCCGGAAGGAATAGCGAGGAATATTGACTGAGCGCGGCAAATCGGCTAGAGTAGGGCAGCGAAACCCACCGGAAATCCCATGGATTTCGAGTCGCAATTTCGGTTTTTTGAAAGGAGCGGGTTACGATGAACTTCGTTTCAGTGTCGTTGATTGTAGCAGCGGCCGGTCGGTCGCTACCGCCTGAATCGAACGTGGCGAATGCCGAGTTCCAGCTAAACTTGAAAGCGCTCGACATCCCGCCGGTCCAGATGTTTTTCCGTGCCCGCAGCCGGACGCCTTCTCCGTCGGGAGATAAGGCCATACTGCACCCGGCGGGGTCTTTCATCTGATAACATTGGGTCATGACTGTCCCGCGCTCAGTGCGCCGCTCGATCCAGCCGGCATTCTCCCGGCTTTCTGAATGACCCCACGAGGCTTCCCACCCCGCCGGCCGAGAATCCGGGAAAACGTAAATGAAGCGATTCGCGCCCGCGAAGTCCGCGCCGTTTTTCCCGATGGAACCGTCGAAATCATGCAGACGGCGCTCGCCGTGCGCAAGGCACAGGAGATGGGGCTGGACCTGATCCTCATCGCGCCGACGGCCGAACCGCCGGTCGCCAAGGCGATGGATTACGGCCAGTGGCAATACGAAAATAAAAAGAAGCAGCACGAAGCCAAAAAGAAACAGCACGTGATTCAGGTGAAGGAGTTGAAATTCCGCCCCAACACCGACGATCACGACTACGAATTCAAGAAAAATCACGCGATTCGATTCTTAAGAGAAGGCAATCGCGTCAAGGCGGTGGTGCAGTTCCGCGGACGCGAAATCGCGCACACCGATCTCGGCCGGAAGCTCCTGATACGCTTCGCCGAAGATCTCGCCCAATACGGAGTGACCGAGGGCCAGCCCCGTATGGAAGGCCGCAACGCTCACGTCCTGCTTAGCCCCGTCAAGGCCGGAACTGCTCATCCGCCCAAGGACAAAGAGTCCAAGGAAAAACCAAAGCCGCCCGAGGCCGGTTCGCAAAGCTCGCAGGGATAGCTCGCCCCGTCACCGCCAGTGACCTTCATGGAACCGATAGCGCCCATGGTAATTCTCCCAGCGCGGCGCGACCCAGACCGCGTGCGGGCGAGGCGGACGCGCGTAGTATCCGTTAACCCACGTGTATGTATTGCCCCGCCATCCCCAATAGCCGTTGATCCAGACATAACCCGGACCCGGCGCCGCGCCAATGTACTCGGCTCGCAGCGGCGGAGGTGGCGCGGTTGCGTAGTAATAGCCAACTCCCCCTCCGCATCCAACCAACGAAAGTCCCGTAAATACCAGCGCCAGAATCGAGCGTCTCATTCTCACTGCCTCCTACTATCTGGAACGTGGCGTTACCGGCGCCAGTTGCAGCCTTCATATTGCGTTAATATGTAACGTTTTTCATTTGCCCGAAAGCCGTGGTAGAGTATTCGATTGCCCTTAAGCCTGAGTGTGTTTTTCCCGGCGTATAACGACGCGCCGTCGCTGCCGTCCTTGATCGGGAAAACGTTTGATGTCTTGCGCGCGATCTCTGATGACTTCGAGGTCATCGTCGTCAACGACGGGAGCTTCGATGACACGGCCGACGTGTTGGCGCACCTTTCCCGGCAGTTCGCGCCGCACCTGCGAGTCGTCACCCACGAAAAGAATCGCGGTTATGGCGGGGCGCTCCGCTCCGGATTCGGCGCCGCCACCAAGGAATTGATTTTCTACACTGACGGCGACGGACAGTACGATCCCGGAGAACTGCCCAAGCTGATCGCCCGGCTGCGTCCCGAAATCGGCCTCGTCAACGGCTACAAACTCGAGCGCAACGATCCCTGGCACCGGATCTGTATCGGCAACGTCTACAACGCATTCGCCCGGACTCTGTTCCGCATCAAACTGCGCGACGTCGACTGCGATTTTCGATTGATCCGCCGCGCCCTGCTCGAACAGATCGCGTTGACTTCCACCTCAGGCACGATCTGCGTCGAGCTGGTGCGCAAACTGGAGCTCACCTGCGAAGTGGAAGAGGTCGGCGTCCATCACTACCCGCGCCTCCACGGAAGATCACAGTTTTTCCGGTTGCGATCGCTGGCCGTGACGCTCTCTCAACTCGTCAGGTTGTGGATCCGGCTCGTTCTGCTTCCGGCCTTCAACCCCGCCGATGCGGGCGAGCCCGCCGCCCCTCGCCTCTCGCCGAAATAGTTCCTCAGAACAACAACTTCATCGCCAGTTGTAGCTGCCGTGAGGATCCGGAATCTCCCGGAGGAAAGCGGGTCCCCGTCAGCAGCCCGAACGTCGGACTTCCTAACACCATGCCCGGAAGCGCGCCGGTCGCATAGTTCTGAAAGTTCGCTCGATTGATGGCGTCGAAAGCGTCGGCGCGGAATTGCCAGGTGAGTCTTTCGGTGATCCTCGTATTCTTGACGAACGATACGTCAAGATTCAGGAATCCCGGCCCGATCACAACGTTCCGCCCAAGATCCCCAAATGCATTTCCCTGATTGAAGAAAACGCCCGGATTCTGGATATAGGTGACGTTCGTCGCGTTGCCGTTGGTCGCCGGAGAATACCCGGCGTGAATCGGGCCCGTTACGCTCGGCCGGATCGTCTGTGTGCCGGTGAACGTCGTATTCGTCGTAAAGAAGTTCGTCGGATTGCCGCTCTGCGCCTGCGCGATAACGGCGAATTGCCAGCCGTCCCTCAAACGTCCCTCGCCGAAGCGCGGTGAGTAAACCCCGCTGAATACCCACCGGTGGCGTGTGTCGAAATCGGAGAGCCCTCGGTCGCCGCGAAGATTGTAGCTGTCCTGCACCACGACACCTTCCACGTTGCGCGAGTTGTAATCGATCGACTTCGAGAAGGTGTACGATGTTTCGAAAGTCAGGCCGTGCGACAGGCTCTTCGTCGCGCGGAACCAGAGACCGCTGTAGTTGGAGTTGCCGACGCTCTCATAAACCGTAATGTTGCTCAGCCGCATTCCCGGATCGATGGGACTCGATGGCGACAGCGTGATATAGGGTCGGACACTGTTTATGAATTGGTTGTAGTTGCGCCCGATGTTGAGATGCGTGCCCTTGCTGCCAAAATATCCGACCATCAACCCGATCGAGTTCCCCACCTGCTGCTGGATATTGAAGTTGTACGACTGGAGGTAGCTGTCCTTGTAATTTTGCGCAACCGAGTTCGGCGCCACGCTCCCGGATGCGGCCGGGAATGCATTCGGAAAGCTGACAAACGGCGTAGCCGTGCTGGGCACGAACGAAACCGGAAATGCGAACGGCGGATTCGAAGCCAGGGGGACCACCAGCCCTGTGATCGGCTGGTCCGTCATGATCGCATAAGCGAGCCGGAACACCGTCTTCCCGTTCCCCCCGGCATCATAAGCGAGGCCGACGCGCGGCTGGAAGTTCAGAGCGCTTTGGTTGTACGCTCTGCTGGGGCCGCCCGGCGCGCCCACTTGAACCAGCGAGCCGCTTGTGGGATTGAAAACCACGAAGCGATTCTCCGCTTCGGTCGGTGTGCCATACCAGTCGTAGCGCAGACCGAGTTCCAGCAGCAGCCTGTTGTTCACCTTGTAGGCATCCTGGACAAACCCGCCGATCGAATTGACATAAATCCGGCTTGAACGATTCGATGGATTCGCGGTAAAAGCGTTCGCCTGATCCGCTATGAACGCATCGATCGATGGGAAGGTGAACGTTCCCGGCGTAAACGTGAAGTTGTTGTTGTTGATCCGGTGATACTCGCCTCCGAATTTCACCGCGTGCTTGCCGCGAACCCAGCTCAGCGTGTCCGACGCGACCGCCGTGTAGTCGCCCCTGCCCTGGGGAAAATTGTTGATTCCGCCGAACGCGAATGCCCCGGTCACTGTAATCTGCGGCAGCCCGATTGGCGCGTTGACGCCGCTATTGATTCCGAAATCGGCTGGATTGTCGGTATTCATCGCCTCGAACGTGATATGAATCCGGTTGTATCCGATCCGCGCCTCGTTCACCAGCGTCGGCGTGAATGTTTTAATGTCATTGAACGTGAAGATCTGCCGGTGACCTACGCGGTTGTCGCCAAATCCCGGTAGATTGTTGCCTTGCGTCGTGGGCGGTTCACTGCGCGTATCGCTCTGGTACGCGTAATAGAAATTCATCCGCTGGGAACTGGTAATGTTCGCGTTGACGTTCGCGGTCCCCTGGTAAATGTTGACAGGAGCCGAGGACGAACTGACGTAAATATTACTCGGGGAATTCGCCACCGGGATCAGCGGGAGAAGCTTCTGGATTACCGAATCGCCCTGCGCCTGCGCCTGCGCGCGCTGTGTGGAGCTCATCACCGGAGTGGATAATGGAACGCTCTGGCGCTGAACCAATCCTTCGAAACTCAGAAAGAAAAATACTTTGTCGCGCTTGATCGGTCCGCCGCCGTCGGCGCCGAATTGATTTCGGATGAAGGGCGATTGCGGCACTCCTACGGGGTTCGCAAAATTGCGGGCATCGAAATAGTTGTTGCGCAGAAATTCGTAGGCTTCGCCGTGAAACCCGTTCGTCCCGCTGCGTGTCGCGATGTTCACGATCGATCCTGAATTGCGCCCGTATTCGGCGCCGTATGTCGAATTGTCAACTCTGAATTCCGCCACCGTGTTGATCGTCGGCTGGAACGTGATCTGGTTCTGCACCGGATCGCTCAGGTTGATCCCGTTGATCATATAGTTGATCTGGTCTTCGCGATTGCCCGCGCTATTGAACGCGAAAGATCCCTGGCCGCGCAAAGGAGCTGTGAGAAATCCGTTCTGCGGCGGCGTGATCGAGCCCGGAATCAGAAGGCTGAGATCGATAAAATGCCGCCCGTTGAGAGGAATCTCCTGGACTGTCTGCTGATTGATCACCGCGCCCACCGCGACAGTTTCGGAATTGATCACCGGAGCCGCCGCCGTCACCTGAATCTCAGTTTGAGTTGCAGCCGGACTCAGCGTAAAATTCTGTGTCTGCACCGTACTCACCGGGAGGATAAGGTTGTTTGCGATGACCGTCTGCATCCCCGGCGCCGAAACCGTCACGCGATAAGTCCCCACCGGAAGTCCAGGGAACGCGTAGACGCCTGCGCTATCCGATTGTGTTGTCCTCTCTTCGCCCGTTGCGATGTTGTTCGCCACTACTTTGGCGTTGGGAACGTAAGCCCCGCTGGCGTCCGTGATGGTTCCTTGAATCGTCGCAGTCGACTGCGCGAATGTAACGTCAATTGAAAACACAACGATTACGAATAATGCGAGTCGCCCTATCATGACTAACCTCTCTCAGAATGGACTCGCGCGCGTACAGTCTGTATCGGAGAAAAAAATCAGGTGTGACGGAGAAGGAAAGAAGCGAGCGTTTAATCCGTAATCTGGGATGCCGAATACAATCGCCTCCGCATGATAGAATCTCGCGGGGTGCTTATGATCAGGTTTGCAATTCTTCTTGGCGCGCTAGCCTATGCGGCGGATCCCGATGGAGCCGCGCTGTACAAAACCCGGTGCTCCGCGTGTCACGACGCCTCTGGTGCGACGCGGGCCCCGGCTCCGTCTGCGCTGCGGCAGATGTCTCCCGAGAACATCGTAAAGGCGCTCGAATCCGGAATCATGAAGGATCAAGGGGCGGCGATGACCGTGAGCGAGCGTCGCACCGTCGCCGAATTTCTCACCGGGAAAGCGATCGGTACACAGCAAACCTCGAAGGTCGGAATGTGCGCCGACGCGCCCGCGGCGCTCTCCATGGCTGGCGAGAATTGGAACGGATGGTCGCCCGATCTGGCCAATACTCGCTTCCAGAAAACAGGGTTGAGTGCGGACCAGGTGCCGCGGCTGAAATTGAAATGGGCTTTCGGATATCCCGGAACCTTTGCCTCGAATGGCCAGCCGACCGTTGTCGGCGGACGGATATTCGTGACCAGCGCAAACCGGAACATTTATTCGCTCGACGCCAGGACAGGCTGTCAGTACTGGTCGTTCGAGACCGAAGCCCCCGCGCGGAGCGCTGTTTACATCGCGGCCGTCCAGGGAGCGAAAACCCGTCAGGTCGCCTTCTTCGGCGACGGACGCGCAAACGCCTACGCCGTGGATGCTTCCAACGGCGAGCTGCTCTGGAAGACCCGCGTCGACGATCATCCGCGCGCGCACATCACCGGCGGCCTGCGCTATTTCGAAGGCCGCGTGTTCGTGCCGCTCGTCGCCGCCGAAGAAGGGTCGGCGATGAACCCGCAGTACGAATGCTGTTCCGGACGCGGCGGCATGATCGCCCTCGACGCGCAGACCGGCAAACAGCTCTGGAAAACTTACACGATCACCGAAACGCCGAAGATCGTGGGCAGGACGTCGGCCGGTGCGAACATCTGGGGGCCATCGGGTGCGAGCATCTGGTCCGCTCCCACCATCGACGAAGAAAAGAAGGTCATCTACGCCGGCACCGGCGATAATTTTTCCGAACCGGCGACCAATATGAGCGACGCGGTCATCGCCTTCGATATGAAGACGGGAAGAATTCTATGGTCCAAGCAACTGACCGAGCTCGACGTGTTCAACATGGCATGCGTCGGCCCACAGAAAGCAAGCTGTCCCGAAAAAGCGGGTCCGGACGTTGACATCGGATCGTCGCCGATTCTCGTCAGGACGGCCAACGGCAATCGTCTATTGCTCGTCGGGCAAAAGTCAGGCGTTATGCACGCGCTTGATCCGGATAAGAAGGGCGCGATTGTCTGGCAGGTGCGAATCGGCAAGGGTGGAACGCTCGGCGGAATCCAGTGGGGTTCGGCAAGCGATGGCAAAAATGTCTACGCAGCGCTGTCGGACATCGCCTTCATCCAGGAAGGATTCAAGCCTGGGGAGAAACGGATTGTCGATCCGAAGGCCGGCGGCGGATTGTTCGCGCTCAACGTCCAGACCGGCGAAAAAGTCTGGTCGGCCGCTCCGCCTGATTGCGGCGCTCGTTTGAACTGCAGCCCCGCTCAATCCGCGGCAGTAACGGTGATACCGGGCGTCGTATTTTCAGGCTCCATCGACGGACATCTGCGCGGTTATTCAACCGCCGATGGAAAAGTCATCTGGGATTTTGACACGGCTCGCGAGTTTCAAACTGTCAACGGCGTCGCCGCGAAAGGCGGATCAATGGACGGGCCCGGTCCAACTGTCGCGAACGGCATGCTCTATGTTCCTTCCGGCTACGGCTCCTGGGGTGGATTACCCGGGAATGTTCTTCTCGCGTTCGGAGTCGAATAGTACCGTCCAGAGCGATGCTGGTAATCTTACCGATTTATCGCGGCGCATCGCGCACATATCATCGCAGAGATCCTGTGGCTGTTTCCGCCTCCTCACGAACGGCGGAGGTGCGTCCTCCGCCGTTCAATTTTTCCGCTGCGAACGTCTGGTCGCAGCAGAGTAGCGTGTCCTGCTCGCGGAATTCGTCGTTGCCCGTTCAGCAGCGCAAAAACGGCTAAAACGGGTTAAAACGAGTTAAAAAGAGGCTTTTTCGCTCTTTTGGCGCTCTACGGTGACCTTTGCGCGCAGATTTGCGACTCCCGCCGTCGAGCGGTCATCGTTCACCGTGAACGCGACGGCATCATCCAGCCAATCGTGGGCCGTTCCGTCGGGATCGTGGGAAGCGAGCGTGATCGTGTAGGCGTGCGGACATAGATCGCATAGAAACTGAAAGACTACCGTGATCGTTTCGCCGGCCGCGCACGGGCCCAGCGCGACGCGCTCCAGTTCCGTGTTCGTTCCGTAAACCTCGAACCCGATCTGAGTGCGGATCAGCATCCCAAGTACCGGATTCGAAACCGCTTCGTGGAATCGCACGGTCGCCCGGACGGCAACATTCTCGCCGCTTTTGAAAACGATCGAGGGGTTTCCATTCGCCCCTAAAGTCTCAATCGAAATGACTTCGGCGCGGCCGTCTCCGCGGCGCGAAGTGGGAGACAGGCGCGGCGCAATCGTCTCGCCCCAGGCGCGGACGCGGTCGGCTACAAATCGGCGATATTTTGCGAGCGTCTCTTTCGGGTCTCCTTTGGCAGCGAGCTGACCTGCATCGAGCCACCAAACCTCGTCGCAGAGAGATTCGAGAAGAGGGTCCTCGTGCGATGCGAGGAGAATGGTGCTGCCTGACCGGCGAAGGCGATCGAGCGCGGTGAGAGTTCTGGCGCGGACGACAGCATCCTGCATCGCGAGCGCTTGATCAAGAGCAAGCACGGCGGCAGGGGCGAGATTCAAAGTTTCGCCGGGAGCGACGTAGCGGCGCTCGGGAGCAGAAGCGATATCTCCGCGTTCCGGCCGGGCGGCTCCGCCCGCGATCTTTAGCAATTCAGGAATTCCGCAGCCTTTCTCGCCGATGAGACCGATAATTGCGCCCGAAGGCGCCGTGGCGGTGAAACCCGCGAGAGGCGCGGCGTGGACGCTATGGAACTCGATGGACATAAAGCTACAGGATACGTCAGCGGGCGAGGGTGAAGTCGGAACACTCGTTTGCACCTAAGGTGTTCGCCCCAAGGGACACTCCCGGCGCGGCGACGATACACCGTGATTTCATACCGTGTCCTGAGATTTTGTTAGCGCGGATTGTATTTCCGCGGGTCGAGGCGGGGCGCGCGCCACTGCGGCCCAAATAGATTCCGGCTTCGAGCATCTTCGGTTCATTCTTGATGTAGACGCATTCGAATTTGCCGCCGCCTTCGGGGCACTCCGCTTTATTGAGATGCTCGAAGCGATTGCCGATGACGTGATGGCCAGTTCCGATCAGAAACAGGCCGCCGTATTTCATACCGTCGATCGTGTTGCCGTTGATCTCAATGTTCGCGGGCTGGCTTTCGGCCTCGGTATTGTTCATGGCGATCCCAAAGTGTCCGAAGGGGTATTCCTGAGGCACGCGGCGATTGAAACACTCGTTGTTCGAGACGGAACCGTCGTGAAATCCATCGAGGTCGAAGCATTTGCCGTTGACCTCCTCGAATTTGTTTCCGATGAACGCAGAGTGATCGACATCGCCGAAAGTTGCAATCGCGGCCGGCTGAAGGAGGGGATCGACCGCGTCATTGGGGAATCCGATGCGGCTTCCGGCGTTCTCTTCGACACGAATACGGCTTGCCTGCCAAACGAGGATCGCGTCGCGGCCGATGGCCTCGAAATGGTTTGCGGCGAAGACTCCGTCGCGCTGGGGCAGCCCGCCGGTTCCAGAGCGCGTCCAGACGGCATTTCCGCGAAGACGGCGGAAGGTGGAAGAACGGACTTCGAACTCGGCCGAACCATCTTCGAAGACTACGCCGCCGGTTCCATTGGCGTGATTTTTCGAATCGAGCGAGCCGCAGTCCTCGACTTTCAAATGGTGCATGCGGACTTTCGATGAGCGGCTTGCAAGGATCGCAAGGTTGGCGATGTTGGCCAGTGTGAGATTCGAAATCTCGGCGCCCGTCACGTGAACGAGAAGAACGCCGTTGTCCGGATAGTAGCCGCGCAGCGGTGTTTCGAGCGGCGGCGGAGCCAGAGGTTTTTCAAGCGTGACGCGATTGCCGTCAATCGTGAAATCGCGCAATCGAATGTTGCGCGCTCCTTCAGCGACCAGGATTGCGCGGCCCTTGAAGTCCTCGCCGGCTTTGAGGAGCGTTCCGGAACCGACGATATCGAGATCGTGCGCACCGGGGGCGAGTTGCAGTTCCGAGGAAATCTCGACGAGGCCGGGCGGGAGATTCACGGTGCCGGTAACTTGAGCGGCCAGCCGCTGCCGCAGTTCCAGTTCGGGCGACTTCTTACACGCGGAAAGGAATAGCGCTATGAGCAGGAAAGCGCGGGCTACCTGGTCCACTCGCCAATCCATTCAAGGAACTGGTTGTACCACAAGACGCTGTTTTGGGGCTTGAGAATCCAATGGCCTTCGTCGGGGAAAAGAACCAACTTCGACGGAACCTTCTGGAGTTGAAGCGCCGTGAACAACTGCATGCCCTGATCGACGGGAACACGAAAATCCTGCTCACCGTGCATGACGAGCGTCGGCGTCTTGAAATCCTTCACGAAATAACTCGGCGACCATTTTGCGTAAATCTCCGGATTGTCCCAGGGCATTCCTTTGAACTCCCACTGAACGAACCAGAGTTCTTCGGTTGCTCCCGCCATGCTGCGGAGATCGTAAACACCGGCATGGGAGACGAGGGCTTTGAACCGATTCGTGTGCCCGAGCATCCAGTCGATCATGTATCCGCCGTAAGATCCGCCGGCAGCGGCCATCCTGTCGGCGTCGGCATAAGGAAGCGCGGCCACGTGATCGACAACGGCCATGATGTCGTCGTAAACTTTTCCACCCCAATCGCCGCCGATTTCGTCGATGAAGCGCTGGCCGTAGCCGGTCGATCCGCGCGGATTCGGCATGACGACGAGAAATCCGGCGCTGGCGAAGACTTGAGCGTTCCAGCGGTAGCTCCATGTTTCGCCCCACGCTCCTTCGGGTCCGCCGTGGATGAGAAACAGAACGGGATATTTCCGGGACTCGGTAAAGTCCGGCGGTTTGACTACGAATGCGTTGACGCGCGTTTTGTCGGAGCTCTCGACCCAAAAGTTTTCGAGCGGGCGAAGCGATGAGTTCTGCAAGATCGAATCGTTGAGATGCGTGAGAGGAACACCGGCGCCTCCGGCCGACGAGGCGCGGAAAAGTTCGGTGGGATGCGAGCCGCTTTGCTCGCTGTAAATCATGAAGCTCGAATCGGGGCCGAATTGAACGTCATCGACGCTGGATTCCCCAAAGATGATGGGCTTGATTCCACCGCCGTTAATCGAAATCATCTGAAGCCACGCGCGTCCGCGATCTTCCATGGTGAAAAACAGGCGCGTGGAATCAGGCGACCAGGTGTAGCTCTCCACCCACCGGTCGAGCGTTTCGGAAAGATTCGTGGTGCGTCCCGTGGAGCGTTCGAGAACCATGAGCCGCCAGCGGTCGCTTTCCGCGCCTGCGCGAGCCTGCGAACGGAAGGCAAGATATTTTCCATCGGGCGAATACGAAGGCGCGTTATCGGCTCCGGGGCTGATGGTGATTTTCTTGGGCTCGCCGCCGGCGATCGGCTCGGTGTAGATATCCGAATTGGTGCTGGTGGCGGCGTTGGGATCGACGTTCATGGAGAACGCGACCTCGGTGGAATCCGGCGAAATGGCGTAATCGTCGGGACCGCCGAGCGTGAACGGAGGCGCGTCGAAGTTGCCCGGCGTCAGATCCTTCACGTCGCCGCCCTCGGAATTCATGACCATGATGTGCTGGCGGCGCCTCGACTGCCATTCGGTCCAGTGGCGATAGAGCAGCGACGTATAAATGCGCGCCTTGACTTTACTTTTGGCGTCCTCTTCGATCTTCGCCTTATTGCAGGCGTCGTCTGAGCCGCATTCAGGAAAAACATTGGAGATGAACACGATCTTCCTGTTGTCGGGGGAAAGGACGATTCCCGTGGCGTCGGTGGAGAGGCGGCTGATCTGGCGCGAGTTTGAACCATCCGCATCCATCCGCCAGACCTGCATGGATCCGCCGCGATTGGAAACATAAAAGATCTGCTTAGAGTTGGAGGTCCAGCGCGGGCGTTCGTTATCGGTGCCGTCACGCGTGATCTGCCGCGGAAGGCCGCCGTTCAACGGGACGACATAAATCTGTTTCGGCTTGATGTTTTTATCGAGATCGACGGTTTGCACAGTGAAGGCGACGAGTTTGCCGTCGGGCGAGAGCTGGGGCTCGCTGATGCGCGACAGTTTCATCATCGTCTGAACATCGAAGGGCTGTTTTTGCGCGAACAGACTGGAAACGCAGGCAACGAGGAGCGCGAGGCGCATATAGGTCATTCTATCTGTATGAACAACAAAGCTGATATTCTGCGGAGCTTGCACCGGCCGACGCTGGTGATCGGCAATTCATGGGACGTGGCGAGCGCGCGAATTTTCGAACGGGCAGGCTTTGAAGCGCTCGGAACGACGAGTGCGGGTATTGCGTTTGCGCTTGGGTATCCGGATGGACAGCGAGTTTCGGCCGGGGAGATGCTCGAAGCGGTGGCACGGATCGCAAAGGCGGTGAAGATCCCCGTGACGGCGGATGTCGAGGCCGGATACGGCGATCCGGTGAAGACGGCTCAGGCGGTATGGGCGGAGGGCGCCGTGGGGATTAATCTCGAGGATACGGCGGGATCGGATGAGTTGATCGATCTGGCGGCCATCGTAAAGGAAATCCGCGCGGCGGTTCCGAAGATGGTGATCAATGCGCGGACCGATATTCTGTGGAACGAGATCGGCGAGGCGTCGACGCGGTTCGATCGCGCGGTGGAGCGGCTACGGGCCTATCGGGCGGCGGGGGCGGATTGTGTGTTTGCGCCGGGGGTTCGAGATAAGGAAACGATCGCGAAGTTGGTGAAGGCGGTGGACGGACCGTTGAATATTCTCGCGGCAGCGGGCTCGCCGTCGATTGCGGAGATGAAGGCAATGGGAGTGGCTCGGGTCAGCGTGGGCTCGGGGCCAATGCGGGCGACGCTGGGGTTATGCGATCGAATCGCGCGGGAACTGCACGATAAGGGGACCTACGGCGCGATGGTGGACGGCGCGATTCCGTACGCGGAGGCGAATCAGCTATTGAGCTGATTGCTTCTTTCGCCGCCGGCGGGCTGCTCCGGCGGTTTGTTTCTTCCTGACGTTTAGTCCGTCGGGCGCTTCGCGTTTTCGTTCCCTTCCAGGAATCGATCGAACCAGTAGCACTGCCAGTTGAGGCTTTCCACCAAATGCTTCGGCTCGCCGGTGCGCGTGAGGTTGTGATTCTCGCGCGGGAAGAAGACGATTTCGCTTGTGACCTTGTAGTGTTGCAGCGCACGGAACCACTGCTCGCCTTGCTCGATCGGGACTCGATAGTCGTTATCGGAATGCAAAACCAGCGTCGGCGTTTTCACGTTCGCGGCCAGACGAAGCGGAGAATATTTCCAGTACTCGTCGAAGTTGTGGAAGATGTCGCCGCCGAAATCGCGTTCGTGGCCGTAGGCGCCGTCGCGGGTTCCGTCGTCGCTGATGAAATTCGAAATGCTGCGGAGCGTGACCGCGGCTTTGAACATCTGCGTTTGCGTCGTGATCCAGTTGGTCATGAATCCGCCGTAGGACCCGCCCGTGACGCCGAGGCGTTCGCGATCGATCCAGGGATTCTGCTTCAGCACGGTTTCGACGCCGGTCATGATGTCGGTGTAAGCCTTGCCGCCCCATTCGTGAGCGACGCCGCGTTGGAATTTGTAGCCATATCCCGTCGATCCGCGGGGATTGCAGAAGAACACGGCCCACCCGCGGCCGGCGTAGACCTGGAACTCGTGATACCAGTCGACGCCGTACATCCCGGCCGGACCGCCGTGGATGCTCAACACCATCGGATATTTCTTCGACGGATCGAAATTTACCGGCTTGACGAGGAACCCGTCGATTTCCCAACCGTCCTCGGCTTTGTAAGGGACACGTTCCACTTTAGCCATCGTGAGTTTACTCCAGAGGTCGGAATTGAGATGCGAGATCTGGGTTTCTTTGCCGTTTTCGCGGAGGTAGACGTCATCGAGGTGCTCGAAATCGTTCGAGAGAAAGACCATCTTTCCCGATTCATCGTGCAGCGAGAGGGCGTGGACATTACGCGGTCCCGAGGTAAGCGGCTTGACCGCGCCTGTCGTGACGTCGATTCGATAAATGTGAGTCTCGCCCTTGACGCCGGAATCGAAGTAGATCGCCTTGCCCTTCTCGGCCCATGTCATCTGACCGACGAGTTGATCGAGATTCTTCGAGATCGGCCTGGACCGGCCGCCTTCGGCGGGAGCGATGTAAATATTGGCTTGCTCGTCCTCGTCGGCCGAGCCGAGAAATGCGATCTGCTTCCCGTCCGGAGACCAGCGCGGGCTGCGGTCCGGACCTTCGTGATCTGAAATTTTCGTAAGCGATCCTCCCGCGGCGGGAACAACCCAGACGTCTGAGTTGCGGTCATGATCGAATTCGTGACCCGTGCGATTCGAGACGAACGCGATCCTGGAAGAGTCGGGCGACCAGTGGGGATCGGTGTCATTCCATTGATCGCCATCCGTGATCTGTTTCGAAGATCCGGTTCGGACGTCGATCACCACGATGTGCGAGCGCCGCTCGTCGAACCAGCCGGTGTCGTTGAATTTGTAGTTGCTGTGGGTGTAGTGGCGCACGTCGCTGTTCTTGTTTTGAGGCTGGCCTGTGCGGGTCAGGGCGACGAATCGCGTCGAATCGGGCGACCACTCGAAGTTCGAAACGCCGCTTTCGAGATTCGTGACGCGCCGAGCCTCCCCGCCATTTCGCGACAGCAGCCATATCTGCGGACGCCCCTGATCACGCGCCGAGAGAAACGCCATGAAACGTCCGTCGGGCGACCATCGCGGCGAATTGGACGAAGCCGTATCGCCCGTGAACGGGACCGCGGGATGACTGCCATCAAGCGCGGCGACCCAGATTCTCGACATACGCCGGTTCGCTTTCTGATCGATAGTGGTGACGGTGTATGCCACCCACTTTCCATCCGGCGTGATCTGCGGATCGCCGGCTTGTTCGAAGGCAAAGTAATCTTCCGCGGTGACGCCGCGGCGCTGGGAAAAAGCTAGCGAGGCGAGGGCGAGCAGCAGCAGGATTCGTCGCATGAAGACATAATACAGCCCGTGTGGAAAAAGCCAAGCGGGGCGGCGGCAGGACGATACCCGACCGTTCCGGTCCTATATGGTGTATATTGAGAGTGGGTTTCGGGCCGATGGGTATTCGGACTCCCAGATGCAATCCGTTGTCGAATGGCGCGAACGCCAAAGCTTGAGCTGGAAGGCGAATTATTGAGAACTAGGGGTCGCACTGCAAATGAGTTTCAAAAAGAGAGCCGCTGCGGCGAAGCGCGCGGTGCGGAATTTAACTGACTTGAAACGTGGAGAATCGGGCATCCTCGATCGGCTCGACCTCCCCGAAGAAGATGCCCGCCGTCTGATGGAATTGGGCTTCGTACCCGGCCACGCGATCATTCCGGCGCATTCAGCCCCGGGCGGCGACCCCCGCGTGTTTCGAGTCGACGGATCAGAGGTCGCGCTGCGGCGTGAGACCGCGGTCCGGCTTCTTCTCAGGTAAGGACCAAAATGGGCGATTGCCACAGTTGTCCTGCGGCAACGGCCACTCTTCCGCCGCCCCAGCCGCACACGCGGCGTCAGATCGTTGCCATTGTCGGGCCGCCCAACTCAGGAAAATCGACGCTGTTCAACCGGCTCACCGGGCTGCGCCAGAAAGTCGCGAACTTTCCGGGCGTAACCGTCGAACACCACATGGGCCGGGCGAAGCTCGATGGCAATCGCGACGTTTTCTTAGTTGATCTCCCCGGCGTGTACAGCCTCACGCCGCGATCGGAAGACGAGCGGGTCACGCACGACGTCCTCACCGGAAAAATGAAGGGACTGCCGAAACCTGACGCAGTTCTTTTGATTCTCGACTCGACGAATTTGAGCCGCCATCTGGTGCTCGCCGCGCCGGTGCTCAGTCTGGGTCTGCCGACGCTGGTAATCCTCAACATGGCGGACGATCTTGCCGGCCGCGGCGGCGAAATCGATTCGGCGGAACTCGCCATGCAACTCGGTTCCCCAGTGGCTCTGGTGAGTGCGGCCAAAGGCGATGGAATCGATAAAGTTTTTCAGTTTCTGGCCGGAACCACGCAAGGGGCAGCGCAGCAGAAGCCTCTGATGGAACTCCCGGTGATTCAGGATATTCCCAAGTGCAGGGCGTGGGCGGCGCATGCTGGATCAAAAGCGAAATATCAGGCGCCCGCTCCGCCGTTGTGGACGCGCCGCCTCGACGCAATCTTTCTGCACCCCGTTGCGGGTCCATTGATTTTCGTGCTCGTTGTGATCGGCGTTTTCGAAACCATCTTCAGCGGCGCGAAACCGATCATGGACGCGATGCAGGATGGCATCCAGAATCTGGCCCAGCAAATTGGAACGTTTCTGCCCAACGATGCGCTCCGTTCGCTGATTGTCGACGGGGTGATGAAAGGCGTCGGATCCGTGGTGGTTTTCCTGCCGCAGATCCTGCTCCTGTTTCTGTTTATCGGAATACTCGAGGATTCCGGCTATCTGGCGCGCGCGGCGCTGATCGCGGATCGCACCATGTCGAGAATCGGGTTGCAAGGTAAGAGCTTCATTCCTCTGCTTTCCGCCTATGCCTGCGCGGTTCCGGCGATCATGGCGACGCGTACGATCGAAAACAAGCGCGACCGTATCGCCACCATCCTGATCGCGCCCTTCATGACCTGTTCGGCGCGGCTGTTGCCTTACACCTTATTGATCGCCGCGTTCTTTCCGCAACACCCGGTGGTTGCCATGTTGGGACTTTACCTGCTTGGATTCCTGGCCGCGATTGCGACCGCAAAGCTGCTGAAATCGACGATCCTCAAAAGCAGCCGGTCATCGTTCATGCTGGAGATGCCGCCTTATCGCTGGCCCACTCTGCAATCGCTCGGGCTGCGGCTCGTCGACCGTTCCAAGATTTTCCTTCGCCGCGCCGGAACTGTGATTCTCGCCGTGGCGGTCGCAATCTGGATACTCGGAAGCCTGCCGCTTCAAAACGGGAAGCCGCTGCCGCACTCCGAGATCCAGAACAGCGTCATGGGAAAGATCGGGCATACGGTCGAGCCGGTGATTAAGCCGCTTGGATTCAACTGGAAAATCGGAATTGGCCTGATCAGTTCGCTTGCGGCTCGGGAAGTCATCGTAGGAACCCTCGGAACGATTTACGGAATGGAAGGAAGCGACGAGCACTCCCAGGGGCTCCAGCAGGCGCTCCGTCAGGATCTTAGCCCGGGCGGTGCGGCCGCCCTGCTGGTGTTCTTCGCATTTGCGATGCAGTGCATGTCAACAATCGCCGTGGTGCGCAGGGAGACCGGGGGATGGAAGTGGCCCGCGCTTCAGTTCGCCTACATGACAGTGGTCGCTTACGTGTTCGCATTCCTGACTAACCGGATTGTTTCGCACCTCATGTAAAACCTGCGCCGGCGTTGAACCGGTTCCTGTGGTCGGCTCGGGTGCGGCTGTTGAGCCGTCACCAGCGGTTCACCCGACGCTACTCGCGGCTACAGAAAAAAGTCCAGGCGTCCTTCACGATCTCCCTCAACCCGCTCCGCCGCGGCTCCCATCCGAGCGTCTGGCGCAGTCGCGTCGAGTCCGCCACTAGTTCGGCCGGATCACCATCCCTCCTCGGCGCGACCTTATATGGAACCTTTTTTCCCGTTACTTCCTCCACCACGCGGAGAACTTCCATTACGGAGTAGCCGCTGCCCGTGCCGACATTGAATGCATCCGACGCTCCACCCTCCATCAGATAATCGAGGGCGGCCAAATGGGCATCCGCCAGGTCGCTCACATGGATGTAGTCGCGAACACACGTGCCGTCGGGCGTGGGATAGTCCGATCCGAAAATCTGGATCGGCTCGCCCGTTTTGATGGCGCGCAGCAGGAGCGGGATCAAATGCGTCTCCGGTTCATGCTCTTCTCCCAATCCGTGCTCGGGCTCGGCGCCGCAAGCGTTGAAATACCGCAGCGCGACGCTGCGCAGCCCGCGGAACCGGTCGAGCTGCCCGAGAATGCGTTCGACCGCGATCTTCGATTCGCCGTAGGGGCTGACCGGCGCAAAAGGCGCGTCCTCCGGGATCGGGACCCTTGACGGATTCCCATAAACCGCCGCGGTGGACGAGAAAACCAGGCGCCGGACCCCCGCGCGGGCCATCGCGGAGAAAAGCGAAATCGATCCGCCGACATTGTTCGAAAAATATAGCTCGGGTTCCCGAACCGATTCGCCGACGGCAATGTAGGCCGCGAAATGGATCACTGCATCGGCGCCTTCGAGATGCGTTGCGAGATCGCTTGTGTCCTGTAAGTGAACGGCGCGAAGCAACCCGGCTGGAACAGCATGGCGATGTCCGCGCGATAGATCGTCGGCGACGACGACTTCATATCCGCGGTTGAGAAGATGGCGGGTGGTAATGGATCCGATGTAACCGGCTCCCCCGGACACGAGAATTTTCGGCATGTTTAGAGGTCTGCCGCCTTTTCGCCGATGTGATTCAAACAAAAATGAATTGAATTGTTATGGCGGATCTGGAACTCACGGAAAATAAGGGAGTGCATCCGTCCCGATTATACTTCCCCAATGAAAAGTGGTCTATAATTGTGTCTTATAAAGCTTGGGCCGTTTCAAGTGCCCGCATTTTTTTTGAGCATCGGACCGGTGCGATTACGGAACAACTATAAAAACAACCTATGGATGTCGCGAAAATGATTGCAGAGCTTCGAGCCGAACGTGCGGCGATCGAAGATGCTCTCGTGGTTCTGGAACGCCTGGCAAGGACCAGGGGACGAAAGCGCGGACGGCCACCGGTCTGGATGAATCTGGTGGGCGCCGGCTCCTCTGCGTCGCGCGCACCGCGTGTGTTTAGCGCGGAAACGCGCAAGAAAATGGCCGAAGCGCAGAAAAGGCGCTGGGCCACCTATCGCAAGACGCAGCAAACAGCGGCGAAATAGATCAAAGCTGAATGCTTCCGGCGGTATAGTGGGAGCATGTACCGCTTCCTTCTTTCCGAGCGCGAAGGCGCTCTCGCGGTAGTTACTTTGAATCGCCCGGAGAGACGAAACGCTCTATCGCTCGATCTGATGCTCGAGTTGATCGACTGCCTCTCCAGCATCGAATCGGCGCGGGAAATCAGGGCCGTCATCCTCGCGGCCGCGGGCAAGGTATTTTCTTCCGGCCACGATTTGAACGAACTGGTGGGCGGCACGATCGCCGATTACCGCCGGCTGTTCGACGTCTGCACGCAGTTGATGGCTAAGGTGCAGTCCATACCGCAGCCGGTGATTGCGCAGGTGCAAGGGATCGCGACCGCCGCCGGCTGCCAGCTCGTCGCCACCTGCGACCTCGCCGTGGCAAGTTCCGATGCGACGTTTGCGACGCCCGGCGTTAAAAACGGTTTATTCTGCTCCACGCCAATGGTCGCTTTGACCCGCGCGGTCGGAAGAAAGCGGGCCATGGAGATGCTCCTGACCGGTCAGCCCGTGGATGCTGCGAGCGCGGCGGATTGGGGTCTGGTGAATCGTGTCGTTCCCGCCGCGGGACTCGAATCGGAAACCAGAAAACTCGCCTGCAAGATCGCCGAAGCAAGCCCACTCACAATCTCAATCGGGAAGCAGGCTTACTACGCTCAGATTGAGCTGGACCAGCCGCGCGCCTACGCCTACGCCAAAGAAGTCATGTCGATGAACGCCGCTGCTTATGATGCGCAGGAGGGAATCACGGCATTTCTCGAAAAGCGTGCGGCCTGCTGGCAGGGCCGGTAATCGCGGGCGATAATGGCAGAGCGATGAAAACGAAGATCCTGTTGTGCCTCTCTTTTTCCTGCTCCGCCCTGTTCGCGCAGAATAATCTGACCACTGCCGCGCGGCAGCGATATTTCAACCCCGTGCGGAGAAGTCTCGAAGCGAGCGCCGACGCGATGCCAGCCGACAAGTTCAGCTTCAGGCTGACGCCGGATCAAATGACGTTCGCCGAATGGCTTCTGCATTCGGCGCAGCGCAACTATGCCGACTGCGCGATCCTGCGCGGCGAAAGCGCGCCCGACGCCGAAAAACAGTTGAACGGCCTGAAGAGCAAGGATGAAGTGAGCAAGGCGCTCAAGGACTCGTTCGCCTACTGCGCGTCCGCCCTCGACGCGATGGACGATCAGAAAGCCGGCTCGTCCAATGCCATGAGTGTCGCTTTCCTGCACGTGATCGTGCACAACAATGAGATCTACGGCAACATCGTCGGCTACATGCGCGCAAGCGGCATTGTGCCGCCCTCAACCGCGGCGCGATCCAATCAGAAGAAGTGAGGAGCCCGCGGCGGGCGTGCTAGCATTAGTCTAAATGCGGCGTGTTTGCGCCTTGATTTGTGTCGTTGCGGCGCTCGGGGCGGCCGCTGACGACAAGAGGCCTCTCGGCGAACGTACCCGGCAATATCTGACGGAGTTGGTGCGTCTGGACACGTCGAACCCTCCGGGGAACGAAACACGCGTCGCTGAGTATCTCAAGCAGATCGCCGATGCGCACGGGATCCCCTGTAAAATGCTGGGCGGCGATCCGAAGCGCCAGAATTTCGTCGCGAGATTGAAGGGCAACGGCAAAGGCCGCCCGCTGCTGTTGATGGCCCACAGCGATGTCGTTCCCGCAGATCGTTCTCAGTGGTCGGTCGATCCCTTCACCGCCGAGAACCGCAACGGCTCGATTTACGGCCGCGGCACCGTGGATGACAAATCGTTGCTCGCCTCTGAACTCGCGGTGATGATCGAGATCAAGCGGCGCAACATCAAGCTCGGCCGCGACCTGATCCTGCTTTCCGAATCGGATGAGGAATCCGGATCCACCGGAATCGAATGGCTGATCCAGCATCAGTTCGGCGAAATTGATGCGGAATTCGCGCTGAATAAAGGCGGCTACATTCTCGAAACGAAGGACGGCCCGAAGCTCTTCCAGATCGCCACGGCGGAAAAAATTCCGACCCGCATCATCCTCACCGCCAAAGGAGCTTCGTCGCTCGGATCCATCGCCCGTCCAGACAATCCCGTGGTCCACCTGACTCGAGCGCTGACCAGGCTCATCGATGCCGAGCAGCCCGTGCGTTTGAATCCTCCCACGCGGCGCTACCTGCGCGAGCTTTCGAGAATTCCCGAGTATTCGTGGCTGGAGCCGATCCGCCGCAAGCTGGACGATCCGGCCACCGCGCAGCCGGCCGCTGGTCAAATCCAGGCGCGAGATGTGGAACTCGGCGCCATGCTTCATACCACCGTCGTCCCCACGATTCTGCGCGCCGGACAGAAGATCAACGTGGTGCCGAATACGGCCGAGGCACAGCTCGATGTGCAGCGTATGCCAACTGAGACGCGCGAGGAAGTGATCACGCGGTTTCGTCAAATCGTCAACGATCCGACGGTTGAAATCACATTTGCAAATGGCCCGCAAATGCCCGCGGCAGAGCCCAGTTCCCTCACCACGCCGCTCTATCTGGCGATGCAGCACGCAATCGGGCACTTGTTCCCGCGGGACGTGGTCGTTCCCTACATGGCCCGCACCGGGACCGATTCAAGCTTTCTGCGCGCTCGCGGCATGGCCGTCTACGGCGCTCCGATTTTCCTTCGCGAAGCCGAGATTCGTTCGCACGGCAACGACGAACGTATTTCCACACGAAACCTGGAAGACGGCGTCGAACTCCTGTGGCAGATGGTGCTCGAAACCGCCGGCGCGAACTAAGCCGCCGGCGGCGCTCGGCCTGATGATGCTCGGCATGATGATGCGCGACATTAAATTCGGCATCCGGATGCTCGCCAAGAGCCCGGCGTTCACGGCGACCGCGATTCTGCTTCTCGCGGTCGGAATCGGCGCCAATACTTTGATCTTCAGCGTCATCGACGCGCTCCTGCTTCGGCCTCTGCCCGTTCTTCATCCTGAAAATCTGGTCCGCGTCATCGAAATCCATCCCAACGATTTCGTTACCTGGGACTTCCCCTACGATTTCTGCACCGCCGCACCTTTTGCGGACCCCGACATCTCGGAATCGATCTGCCAGGGAGAGATCGATGCGGCGTTCAGCGACGGCACCGCTGTGGATCGCGTCCGCGTGCATCTGGTCTCGCCGAATTTCTTTTCGACGCTCGGCGTTCAGCCCCACATCGGCCGCGTTCTGAACGCGGATGACGAACGCGATCACGCCGCCAGAGCAGTGCTCGGCTATGGCTTCTGGCAGCGCCGATTTCAAGGCGATTCGGCCGTGATCGGGCGCAGTATTAACCTTGGCGGCCACGCCTTCACCATCGTCGGCGTTACTCCGGAAGCGTTCAACGGCCTGGCCGTGGATACGAGCCCCGATATCCGCGTTCCCGCCTCCGTCGATCGATTGCTTCTGCGCGTTACGGACGATTTCAATCCCGGGGCGCGCCCGCTTTTCGGCCAGGTCTTCGCCCGCCTGCGCGACAGTGTCAGCCTCGGCCAGGAAAACGCCATTAGCGACCAGTTGCTTGGACCTGCCTACCAGGCCGAACTCGATAAAATTTATCCGCGCGAGATCGCCAGGGCTGGAACCTCCCATCTCCGCCTCGAATCGGCCGCCAATGGCGTCTCCGCCCTGCGCGGACAGTTTTCTTCCGGGCTCGAACTGCTCATGACGGGAGTCGCGCTCCTGCTGTTGATGGCCTGCGCCAACCTTGCGGGGCTGCTTCTGGCGCGATCCACGGCTCGTTCGAGCGAGTTCGCCATCCGTCTCGCGCTCGGGGCGGGACGCCGGCGCATCATCACGCAACTCCTGATCGAAGGATTCCTGCTGGCGTCGGCGGGAGGAATCGCTGCAATCAATCTTTCTGTTTTCCTTATGCCGTTGCTCTTGCGGGTTCTGCCGCCGGTCCGGGATCGCGCCGCTGTGCTGCAACCCGTCACCGTGCATGTCACGCTCGACATTCGCATCCTCGGATTCGCGATCGGGGTGACCTTTCTCACCGCGATTCTTTTCACGCTTTCGCCCGCCCTTCGCGCCGCGCGCGCCGGCATCGCCGAAGCCTTGAATGCCGCCCGGACAGCTTCTCGCCGCACTTTTACTCGCAATGTCATCGTCGCCGCGCAGGTTGCCATGTGCACGCTGATGCTGATCGGCGCGGCGCTTCTCCTCGCCACATTCGATCGCATGCGATCCATGAACGCCGGATTCGATCGCGACCACGTCGTAACGTTCACCATCGATCCGGATCTCAGGAACTACAAGCCGGATCAGGTCCGGGCGCTCGCCAAATCGCTTCTGGAAAAAACCAACTCCCTTTCCGGGGTCGACGCGGCGAGCATCGCGACTCGCGCGCTGATGCGCGGGACCGGACTGAAATCGACCTTCGCCGCCGCCGGGACTCGCGTTACCGAACCCGACTTCATGGGCAGCAGCTTGAATCGAGTCACGCCCGGATACTTCCAGTCGATGGGCATGACCCTGCTTGCGGGCCGCGACTTCAACGAGTTCGACCGCATCCCCGCCAAACCGAAGCGCGTGATCGTCAATCAGGCCTTCGCGCGCCGATACTTTCCTGGCCGCAGTCCGCTCGGGGAACGGTTCGGCTATGCCGATAAGTCCGGTGTGGCGCGCGCCGACAACGAAATCATCGGCGTCGTAAGCGATGCAAAATATCGATCGCTAAGGGAGACGATCCCGCCCACCGTTTACGACTCGGCCGCCGGCGGGCCTGATTCCGCCTTCGTACTGCACATCCGGACCCGGCAGGATCCGGCCTCGATGATCGCGCCCGTCCGCGAGGTGCTGCGTTCGCTCGATCCGGAAATGCCGGTCCTGGAGGCCGTCACTTTGCGTGCGGAGGTCGAAACATCTCTCTGGCAGGAGCGGCTGCTGGCCTGGCTCGCGGCCGCCTTCGCGGCCATTTCCGCCCTGCTGGCAAGCATCGGCTTGTATGGAGCGCTCGATTACGCGGTAAAGCTGCGCACCCGCGAGATCGGAATCCGCACAGCGCTTGGCGCCCGTCCGCGAAGCATTGCCGCGATGCTGTCGCGCGAAACGATAGTTGTGGTGTTCACGGGAGTTGTCGCGGGTCTGGTCGCTTATGGAGCCGCAACAAGCTGGATCGGTCGCGTTCTGTACGGCGTCCGCGCCTGGGAGCCGTTCGCGCTGATTTCGGCGCTCAGCGTGATCGCTGCGATCGGCGCCCTTGCGGCTGTGACTCCCGTCATCCGGGCGATGCGCATCAACCCGGCCTCCGCTCTGCGTGCTGAATAGCCGAGTTAGTCCACCACACCCTTCCAGGTGTTGCCGCGCTCATCCCGCAGCGTGACCACTACGTTGTCGGAGACGCCGCTCAGCGTCCGACCCTTGCCGTCCTTGAACCGGTAAGCCACCGAGTTGTCCGGATTTCGCGTCGCTGATCCTCGCCAGACATTCCCGTATTCGTCCTTGAGCTTGATGTGATCGCCGTGGCCGTACCCGGAAACGCGAGTCTTGGTACGTTCCTCCTCCAGATGGAAATATCCGCCTGGCAATGATGGACGTTTACGTTGTCTCGTATAGATCATGGCCAATAGCTATTATGCTTTCCTGGTACGAGATTTGCCGATCAGCAAAGAACCTTAATCCGGTATCGAGGAAACAGGAGACGGAATACGAGAATGCGCGCAGTGATCCAGCGTGTAAGCCAGGCGAAAGTCGAAGTGGATGGCGTGGTTTCTGGAGCAATCGAATCCGGATTGCTCGTTCTATTGGGCGTAACAAAAGCCGATACCGCGTCCGAAGCCGAGATCCTGGCCGATAAAGTCGCCAATCTGCGGATTTTCGCCGACCAGGCCGGCAAAATGAACCGCAGCGTGCTGGAGACCGGAGGCTCCCTTCTGGTCGTTTCCCAATTCACGCTCTATGGCGATTGCCGTAAGGGCCGCCGCCCGAGTTTCGATCAAGCCGCGGGGGCCGAACAGGCTCGCGCCCTTTACGAAGAATTCGTCGCCATCGCCCGGCGCACTGGACTACGCGTCGAAACCGGCATCTTCCAGGCGCACATGATGGTTTCGCTGGTCAACGACGGGCCTGTGACTCTGATCATCGATGTTGAAAAGGGCGTCGTCAGGAACTCGCGCGATATACTTGAACCGTGAAAGGCATCGTTTTGGCGGGCGGTACCGGAAGCCGTTTGTTCCCGCTGACCAAGATCACCAATAAGCACCTCTTGCCGATTTATGACAAGCCGATGGTGTACTATCCGATCCAGACTCTGGTCGACGCCGGGATAACCGACATCATGCTCGTTACCGGCGGCAGAAATTCCGGAGATTTCCTCAGGCTGCTCGGAAACGGCAAGGAGTTCGGACTGAAGCACCTGAACTACACCTACCAGGAAGGCGAGGGTGGTATCGCCGAAGCGCTCGCGCTCACCGAGCACTTTGCCGATGGCGATCAGATCTGCGTGATCCTGGGCGATAACCTGATCGAGGGAAACATCCAAAAGGCCGTGGAGGATTTCCGGCGCCAGGGAAACGGCGCGCGCATCTTCCTCAAGGAAGTCCACGACGCGCAGCGTTTTGGAGTCGCGGAATTGAACGGGAACCGCATCGTCGGAATCGAAGAAAAACCCGTGCATCCGAAAAGTAACTACGCCGTCACCGGAATTTATCTGTACGACGCCAGCGTGTTCGATAAATGCCGCCTTCTCAAGCCGTCGCGTCGAGGCGAACTGGAAATCACCGACGTCAACAACGCCTACGTCCGGGAAGGCACGATGAGTTTTTCAATCCTCGACGGCTGGTGGACCGACGCCGGCACTTTCGAATCCTTGTTGCGCGCCGCGAATCTGGTGGCTCAGCACCGCCCTGTTCCCGCCGCAGCCGCCGATTAAGTGTGGCGGCGCTCGGCAACCACTGTCACTTGACGGTCCGCCGCCAGCCGCACCACATCCATTACCAGCGGACGTTTTCCCAGTGCCGCAAGCCTCCTCTTCGGCGGCTTCGACAGAAAGATCTGCGTGACTCCGTTGCGCCGCGCGAATTCGACCAGTGCCTCCGCCGGCTTGTCGCTCTCGAGAATCCTCGTCTCGATTCGCAACTTCCTTGCGAAATCCAAATGCCGTTCGAGCTGCTCCGCATTCGGCGTGGGTGTTACCGCGACCGCAAAACAATCCGCATTGAGATAATCCGCGACGCGTTTTCCCCGGCGAATCAGCGCTGCCGCTGCTGGCGACTCAGTCACGTGAATCAGGATTCTTTCCGGTGTGTCGTGTTCGGGCTCCTCCTGCCGGATTTCCACTTCATGCGCCGTCTGCCGGAGCGCCATCTCCCGAAGTGCGGCGAGGGTTGGCTCCTTGAAGAAATTTTGCAGCGCGCGCTCCGCTTTGTCCGTCCCGTAAATCACGCCCCGCTGGAGCCGGTTCAGCAGCGCGCGCGGAGGCAGATCTACCAGAACCACTTCATCGGCCTGATTGACCACCCAGTCCGGAATCGTCTCGCGAACCTTCACGCCGCTGATATCGCGAACCTGATCGTTCAGGCTTTCCAGATGCTGGATATTCATCGTCGTGATCACGCCGATCCCCGCTTCCAGCAACGTAATCACGTCCTCCCAACGCTTTGCGTGCTGCGATCCGGGAATGTTCGTGTGCGGAAACTCGTCCACCGCGCAAACTGCCGGACGGCGCGCCAGGATCGCGTCGACGTCCATCTCTTCGAATTGCCGCCCGCGATACTCGATCGCCTTGCGCGGAATCACTTCAAGGCCTTCGATCTTCGCGATGGTATCTTTCCGCCCGTGCGGCTCAAAATAACCGACCACGATGTCGCAGCCTTGATTTTTGAGCTCGTGCGCATCTTCCAGCATCCGATACGTCTTTCCGACGCCCGCCGCATACCCGAGCAGGATGCGGAGCCGGCCCCGCTTCTGAGCTTCACTCATGGGGAAAGATTCGTATGTCGATGCCGTCCGCGCCCATGATCAAGCGTTCCACCGGATTCGCGCGCAAGCGATTCCACAGCCCGGATCGCTGGCTGTGGCCCACGAAGATCTGCGTGATCCCGTGCCGGTAGGCGAAATCCAGAATCGCTGGGACCGCATCCTCGGCGTCCAGAATTTCCACGTGCGCATCCGCTTCCCGCGCCGCCTCCAGATTCGCATCGAGAATCGCCTGATCCTTCGCGCTCAATGCGCCCTGCTGAACGTAGATCACGAATAGCTCTCCGTGGAAACGGTCCGCCTGGCGCCGCCCGCGCTTAATCATCATCGAAGCATTCGAGCGCGGAGTGATACACACCAGAATCCTCTCGTGCGCGCCGAAAAGCTGTGGAATCCCTTGCGCCTGGATGTACTCTTCAAGCTGGTGATCCACCACGTCCGCCGCCAGAACCAGCGCGATTTCGCGAAGCTCCGAAAGCTGCCGCTCCATCTGCGACGAATAGACCTCTAGACAATCCCCGGACCGGTGATTCTCCATCGACCGCCTCGCGCAGTACTGCGGGTCCGCATCCACCAGCTCTATTTCATCCGCTGTGCGGATAAATGCCTCCGGGACGGATTCCTTCACTGCTTTGCCGCGGATCAACTCAACTTGCTTCTGCTTCTCGCGGATGTACTGGAGATTGATCGATGTCATAACGTTGATTCCCGCGTCGAGCAATTCCTCCACGTCCTGCCATCGCTCCGGGTTCTTGCTTCCCTCCGGATTGCGATACGCGAGTCCATCGACCAGGCAAACTTGCGGATGACGCCGCAAAACCGCGCCCACATCAATCGCGCGCCCTCCGCGATCCGTTCGCGGCGGAATCACCTCCAACTGGCCAAGCAACCGCTCCTCTTCAGGCGAGCACGACGATTGCGTCGCCGCCACCACCACATCCTGTCCGCGCATTTTTCTGCGCCGCCCTTCGTCCAGCATGCGAAAGGATTTGCCTACCCCCGATGCGTAGCCGAGGAAGATTTTTAGCTGCCCGCGATGTGATTCCTGTTGCTGCTCAGCCTCGACCTGCCGAAGAAGCTGTTCGGGTGTCAGACGGCGAAACAAGCTGGAAGGCACAATTCCATTATCCGGATTCTCCCCGTTACCCTGGGAGTAGTGCGCGCACCGTCTCGCCGAAGACGAACTCGCCCCCCTGGAACCGGCCTGATCTTCGATTGCCACGCTGATGCATCAACGTTGAGTCCTATCGAAGCTCTTGCCAGGAAAGCGATGTCGGACCGCGTGGCGGCTGCGGGCGAGCCATTTCGTCTGTTCTTTATTCCGGACGAATTGCACGCCTGTTTTCACCATCCGGGATTCACCCGGATCCAAGATCTGAGTGCGCGCGAATTAAATGCTCGCTACGGCCTGCAACTGTTTGGGGCGGTCATCTTCTCATCGCGCACACCCAGCCGCCTGCATAGGAGCCGCCTGAAACCGCAACGCGATTCAGGCGCGACCAGTCCTCGAAGCGCGTCTTACTCGCGATCTCTCGGAGCAACCGGCGCGAAACCCCGCTCCCACCAGTTCTGCACCCGATCTTCTTCCTCAATCGTGACACTGAGACTCACTTCCTTGTGATCGCGCATCACGACCACAGGAATCGGCTTGCCGTGATTCGCCCGCATCCGGCTCGAAACATCGGCCGGAGTGACTACATGGGAATCGTCCACCCGCACGATAACATCGCCCGCTTTGATCCCCGCCTTCTCCGCCGCGGATCCCTTTGATACCGACCGGACCAGCACGCCTTCCTTCACTCCGAAGTATTGAGCGAGTTGCCCTTCGAGCGATTCGCACTCGATCCCCAGCGCCGAACTGCGCCAGGACATGAACGTGCGCGGCATATCGGGCATCCGCAACTCCCAACGTTCCCCCGGTCCGGCGAAAGCAGGTGCGGGAACTGGTCCCGGAGTCACCATGCTGAACACCTGCGGCGCGCGCTTCGAACCCACTTTCACCGTCAGACTTTGAGGCGCGCCGTTGCGCACGATATCCAGCTTCACGTCGCGGCCTGCGGGAGTTTCGCGAACCAGCCGCGAGAACTGCTCCATGCCCTCCACATGCTGGCCGTTGTACTGCATGATCGCATCGCCCACTTTCAGGCCAGCGTGCTCCGCGGGACTGTCTGGCTCGACGCGTGTCACTTCCACGCCCGACTCTGTCGGCAATTTAAGCGTCTTCGCCCGATCCCCATCGACCTCCTGAACCATGACGCCGACATAGCTGGTCCCCGTAGCCGCAACTTTGACCCTCGGCGCCGGCGTGGGCTGCGCGACTATGCCCAACGATCCCGCCAAAATGAGAATTACGAACTTCATATAAAAAACTCCGCGCCTGCGCCGCGAGCGAAGGAAGCGTTCCGCTCTTATTTCAATTTCCTCACGTAGATGATCCCTCCTGCCGTGTTCAGCGACAGCAGCGGACCACCTCCATTAATCGACCCCTGATATACCAGCGGCGACCGGTTGAATCCCACGGTTTGAGCCCGAACTTCCGAGAAATCCGAAACAATCCGCGGATTCGCTCCGCTCTCGTTTCTCGCCACTACCGATAACGCCAGATTAGACGGGATCAAAACCGTAATGTCACCTGAACCGGCGACCAGCGACGAATCCTCCAGCCGCGCGCCCGAAAGCAGCTCAGCGAGGATACTTCCCATTGCAGTCTGGAGCCGCATTGGACCCGTCGACGTCTTCACGCGAATCTGTCCGGCGCCCGATTGGCACTGCACCCCGCGCGCCGAATCGACCTGGATCGATCCGCCTCGCGTGTCCGCCATCACCATCCCGCCCGCCTGTAAAACCTGAATCACACCTTCTCGCGTATGCGCCTGGACCCATGCCCCGGCCCTGTCCACTTGTATATTTCCGCCCTCGGTCGATAACGTTACCGGGCCGCTTGCTTCGCGAATCTGAATCTCTCCACCCGCCGTCTGGCAGTTCGCCTCTCCTCCAGCGCTCTCCACAAAAATCGAACCCGCCGCGGACGTGCACTGCACCGTCCCGCCGATCTTCCCGAGCCGGATCTCGCCGCCGCCCGTTTTTCCTTCCAATCCTCCTCGCACCCGGTCGCAACGGATCATTCCCACCGTCGTATCCAGGTGCAGATTACCATCGAAATCGTACACTTCGACGTCGCCCGGCTGCGCGTCCACCATGACTCCGCCGACTCGATTCGGAATATTCACCTCAAGCTGAGTCGTTACCGATTCGTGCGCCATCGGGATAAACGTCAGCGTCGTCATCCCGTTGCGATTTACGGCGTTATAAAGGTTGCTGTGAAACAGGCGGTGAGCTTCTTCCGCGCTTCGCGCCCTCACGCGCTCCGTCAAGCGGTATGTAATTCGCTCCCCGCTGGAGCCTCGCACGACAACATGCCCGCGCGTCGCGATTTTCACCACTCTCGCCGGGACTTCTGTCACCGTGTTGCTTTCGATGCGCTGCCAAAAAGCGCCCTCGCGGGTGATCTGCGCCTCTTGCGCGAGCAAGGTCCCCGCAATCGCCGGAATCATGCAGAGACACATCATTCTCAGTACGTCTCCAACGATGCGTTCATCGCTTCGAGCACCCGCCGGCAGCGCTCGCGGACATAACCCTGCTGCTCGCCGCGCAGCATCAACTCCTGAAGCGTGCCCACCAGTTGCCGATCCACCGTAGCGCCTCTCGTCAGCAGATCGATCGCCTGCGTCCGCAACCCCGGATTCGAATCCTTCAAAAGCACCTGCGTCAGAGCCGCGCGAACTTCGGGATGCTGCGCAAACGGCGTCAATCCATTCATCGCCTTCATTCGCACCCCGGCGTTCTGATCTTCCTGAAGCGCCTTGATCAAAGCATCGCGGACTTCGGCCGACTGCGCCCGTGTGTTCAAAATGTCCACCGTCTCCGCGCGCAACCCAGGGTCGGAAGGATCTTTCGCCGCCGTCAGAAGCAATGCCCGGATCTGCTGGTCGTCAAGCCCACCAGAAACAATCCGTTGACGAGTCTCATCGAGCACGATCTGAATCTTACCGTCCGAGGCAGGCTCGACGTAACGTACGCGCGCCGCGCCCGGCTGAAGCATGCTCGCGAAATTTCCATTCACGCCGACGCCCGATGGCAGCATTCGCGCCGCCATGAACCCAATCGCGACCAGCGTCAGCGCGCCGGCGGGTCGCAGCAGCCCGCCGGCCGGCCGCAGCGTCAGCGCATCGACAATTCCTTCCCACCACCCCGCCCGCATTGGACGCGGAACCGCCGCTTCTTCCATGAGCCGCATTCGAAAATCCTCGCGGCATTCCCGCAACAGCGACGGCGATGGCGATATCTCCAACTGGTCGAACGCCGCCTGAACCGCTTTCTCGCGCTGGAGCGCCGCCCGGCACTCCCCACATGCATCCAGGTGCGACTCCACCCGCTCTTCATCGTCGAACGAAAGCTCGCCATACAGCAGTAGCGCCAACTGATCGCGCACCGACTTGCAGTCCTTCATATGAAGTCTCCCAAAGCAGCCCGCATTTTCTGCGTGGCGCGGAACAGACAATTCTTCGCCGCCTCTTCCGTCGTCCCCAGAACCTCGCCGATCCGGCGTAACCGGAGCCCCTGATAATGGCGAAGTTCAAAAACCATTCTCTCGCGCGGCGTCAATTCGCCGAGCACTTCCTTGATCCGTCTTCGCACCTGTCCGCTGAACAGATGCCTCTGCGGATCGCCATCCACCCGCTCCTCCGGCACCGCGTCCATCCGGTCCAGCGGACCTTCCGTCGTCGCCAGCACCGTCGGCTCCTCTTTCCGGACCTTCCGCTTCCGCATGTGATCCAGGCAAAGATTCGTCACAATACGATACAGCCACGTATGAAAACTGCAATCGAACCGGAACGTATGGAGATTGCGGTACACCCGCAAAAACGCATCCTGATATACATCATGCGCGTCTTCGGGCGACCTTAACAGGTTCATAGCCAGCCGGAGCACACTCTGGTCGTAGGCGCGGACAAGCTGCTCGAACGCGGCGTGATCGCCGTCCTGAGCGGCCCGGATCAGCGCCGTTTCGTCCATCTGTAAGCCCGACTTAAGGGCCACTAAGGCGGCTCCACTCTTCCGGTGCAACACTATTTAGGACGAGGGGAATACGGAAATGTAACGAAGGAGCAAAATCGCTCCTAAGATACTGAAATCTATACCAGTTCCAGCTCGATCCTCTTCTGCCCCGGATCCAGACTGACGATCCTGAAACTGCGAACCTGCCCCGCGCGAGGAGCTTCTTCGGCCTGCTGCGCCCCGCCACCCGACTTCCACTTCGCCGCCAGCATCGCTCCAAGCGCCGAAACATCTACCTTTGAAGTACTTGCCGCCGCTTCCTTCGCTTTCTGCTCAGGAAGCCTCGCATGACCGATCACGCCTTCGCCCAGCTCGACCTTCGCTTTGCTTCCCTGCACATCGATGATACGACCGCTCACCGCGTCACCCGCCTTGTGCTCGGCGATGTATTCGTCGATGCTCGTCGGCTCAAGCTGCTTCATCCCCAGACGCAAACGACGGCGTTCTTTGTCCGCTTCGAGCACCTGCGCTTTCACCTTTTCACCCACTTTTAGCGCTTCATTGGGGTGATTTAAGCGTTTTTCGCGGCTTATATCGCCGATATGGATCATTCCTTCGATCCCTTCGCCCAGATCCACGAAAGCCCCGAACTTCGCCAGGCTCGTCACCGGAGCCTCAACCACCGCCCCCACCGGATACTTCTTCAACGCCTCTTCCCACGGATCCCCGATCGCTTGCTTCAACCCGAGCGCGATTCGCTTCTCGTCGGGTTTTACCCCAAGCACCACCACCTCGACCACGTCGCCAACCTTCACAATCGTGTCCGGCCGGACGTTCTTGCGCGTCCACGACATTTCGGAAACGTGAATCAATCCCTCGATTCCGGGTTCCAATTCCACAAACGCCCCGAAATCCGCAACCCGGGCGACTCTGCCCTTGATCCTCGCCCCCGCCGGATACTTCTCCGGCGCCAGACTCCATGGATCGGGCGCGAGCTGCTTCAATCCCAAAGCGACCTTTCGCGTGTCGCGATTGATCTTCAGGATCTTGACTTCGATCGGCTCGCCCGCCGTCACCACCTCCGACGGTTTGATGCCGCGGGCGTAGGACATATCGGAAACATGCAGCAATCCATCCACGCCGCCGAGGTCGACAAACGCCCCGAAATCCGTGATGCTGCGAACCGTTCCGCGCACCACCGCGCCTTCCTGAAGCGCGGCGAAGGCCTGTTCTTTTGCCTGCCGCTCCAGTTCTTCGAGAATTACGCGCCGGTCGACGACAACGTCCTCCGACGCCGTATCGAGCTTTGTGATCCTGCATTCGATCTGCTGCCCGACCAGCTTTTCCATCTCCGCCTGATCGCGGGCGCCGCTTCGCGAAGCCGGCATGAACGCGCGCACGCCGACATCGACGCGCAGCCCGCCCTTCACTACCTCGAGAACAGTCCCGCCGATCGTCTTCTTCGCTGCGAACGCCGCTTCGAGCCCGCTCCAGTCCTTCGGAGTTTCCACTCTGATCGTCGAGAGCTGATAATTGCCTTCTTCATCCCGCCCGCGAATGGAAACAAGAACTTTATCGCCCTTTTTGTACGTGTGCTTGCCGTCGGGCGTGATCACGCCGTCCATCTTGCGGCCGAGATCGACAAAAACGGCCTCGGGCGTCACCGAGACGACGGTGCCCTCTAACGTCTCGCCACCATGCTGATGGGATTGCTCGAATTGCGTCAGGATATCGCCGAAAGAAGTGTCTGTAGAGACGCCATCCGGCGCATCATTCAATTTGGATTGGGTCATTCTGGAAAAACCGCGTGTTTTTTATTGTGTCATATTCGAGGAGTGAATCCCAGCGAGGCCAAAGTCAGAGTTGCGCGCACCTACGACGCGGCGTCGGACCACTTCGATCACCATGCCCTCTCCTTCTGGAGGCTCTTCGGAGAACGCTCCGCGGCCCGCGCCGGATTGCAGCCCGGAGAGCGCGTCTTGGACGTCGCCTGCGGCTCCGGAGCCTCCGCAATTCCCGCCGCCCGCGCCGTGGGACCGAAAGGATTCGTGCTCGGCCTGGACCTCGCCTACGGATTGCTGGAGTTGGCTCGCAAGAAATCGGCTGGATTGAATCAGATCGAATTTCGCCTGGGAGATTTCGAGGCCGCCGCCATCCCTGAATCGAGCTTCGACGCGGTTCTGTGCGTTTTCGGAATCTTCTTCTTCCCCGATATGCCTGCCGCGCTGCAACGAATGTATCGAGCCCTTCGTCCCGGCGGCCGGATGGTGATCACAACGTGGGGTCCTGATCTGTTCGAGCCGCTGAACACTGAATTCTGGGACGCGGTTCGCGAACAGCGCCCTGATTTGTATAAAGGCTTCAACGCCTGGGATTCGCTCACTACGCCGGATCTCGTCCGCGGTGTGTTCGATCGGGCGGGAATCCCGGTGAATGAAATTGCCGCCGAGTCGAACTTGCACCCGATGAAAGCCGGCGATGAATGGGCCGTTGTGCTCGGAACAGGTTATCGGGGCACGCTCGATCAACTGACTGCGGACGGCCGTGAACGAGTCCGCTTCGCCTGTTCCTGTGTCGCCGGCCAGCCGCTTCGAACCGATGTGATCTACGCTACGGCTCGCCGATAGGGTGGGCGCGCTGGAAAAGCCGGCCCCGCTTCAGTCTTCGATAAATGCGTCGGCCTCGATCTCGAAGAGCATGTCGGGGTCGATCAGTTTGCTTACTTCGATCATGGTTGTCGCGGGCATGACCGCTTTGAAAAACTCACCATGAGCCCGCCCGGCTTCCTGCCAGCGGGAAATGTCGGTAACGAACATCCGCGTGCGGACCACATGTTCGAGCGATGCTCCGGCTTTTTCGAGCGCGGTCTGAACGTTCTTGATCGCCTGCACCGCCTGCGCGTACATATCGCCTTTGCCGACGATTTCATTGTTCGGGCCGGTCGCCGTGGTTCCCGTAACGTAGATGTGCGGCCCGATGCGCACCAGCCGCGAGTAGCCGACGATGGGTTCCCACTTCGTGCCGGAAGAGATGTTCAGTCGAGTCATAAACACGTTTCACGGGAGCAGCACGGCTTCGCCGCGGCCGTGGAGTCTCCGCGACCCCCGGCGTCCTCTGCGTGAGTTTCTACTTGCGGGGTCCGAAATTCCCAAACAGGTAATCCAGAAACCGGTCCCGATCCTCCGGCTTAACCTGAGCGCCCCAGCCGGTCATCTTGGTGATCTCCCGGTCCCACTGAGCGCGCGTGAGCTTCTGCTGCTGGATCACGTCCTCGCGATGGCAACCCAGGCACGCTTCCCGGAATCCAGCGGGCGGCGCCCCACCGGCCCCCGCCGCGGGACTCGCGGCCGCCCCACCGCCTCCCACGTTGACTCCGATAGAGGAAGCCACGTTCCATCCGTACCCGGACGGCTGCCACTCTTGCGACAACGGCTGTGTATTTCCATTGGCATCGTTCGCCCGAGCCATGATCGTGTAGAATCCCGCATCCCGCGGAGTCCATTCATACTCGAACTGCCTCCAGCCGAACTGCGTAAACTGATCCCTTGCTAATTCAGCCAGTCGCCACGTCCGTCCGTTATCCACCGATACCTGGACCCCGGTAACCGGCCCCTGATCTCCGCTCCACGCCGTCCCACGAATCGTGGTCTTGGTCCCCGGCGCAATCGAAGCTCCCGCCGCAGGCGCCCAGATCACACTTTTGATCTTTAAGCTTGTCACCGGCGCCATCTGCTCCGGCGGGACCGCGGTCCCGGGAGCCACCGGATGCGTCGGCTGCCGGTACGCGTTCTTCATCCAGAACCCGTCCCATTCCTTTTCGAGCACGGTCACCGACGTCAGCCACTTCACCCACGAATCGCTAGCCCAACCCGGCGCAACCACGCGCATAGGGAACCCGTGTTTGGGCGGTATCGGCGAACCGTTCATCTCGTAGGCGAGCAGCGTGTTCTCATCCATCGCCTTGCGCATTGTGATGGACCGGCGGAAATCCTGCATCGTCCCGATCGGCTGATCCGCGCCGTCGAACAGGACTTCAACTCCCGTCGATTTGACGCCGGCTCTCTTCAAAACGTCGGCGAGCCGAACTCCCCGCCAGCGGCCGTTACCGACGCTTCCGGTGGTCCATTGCAGTCCCGGCACGGCCGGCTCATACAAGCCGCGTCCGTTCCCGGCGCACTCCGTCACCGCGATCAGCTCAACCGTGGGCATTCTCCGGATCTCCTCCATGGAAAGCTCCAGCGGAGCCGCCACCGCTCCGTCCACCTTCAGCTTCCACGAAGCCAGATCGACCTTTGGTTCGTACACGTGCGTTCGCACGAAGAAATGATCGGCCGGCGTAATGTAATCCGAGAAGCCCGAAAGCGGCATCTCCAGATCTTCAGGCCGCGTTGACATCACCTTCATATCGCGCTTTTGCTGCGCGAAAACCAGACCGCCGATGGCGGCGCCAAAGAATGCCCTGCGTGTGTTCATTGACTTAACTCGATCGTTCGCTCCACCAGTGCGCCGTCGCGAATTTCCACGGTGAACTGTTTTGTCCGCCCGCCTACCCCGACCTGCACTTGATGGGTTCCCTCGGAAAGAATCAGACGAGCAGGAGTTTTTTGCGGCTGCTCCTGGCCGTCGATCACGATGCTCATCCCGGGCGGGTCGGAAATGAGAGTCAGCATCCCCGTCGCGCGCGAGAGATCGATGATCAATCCCGTGTCGCGCGGAATTTCGATAATTCTGTGCGCGTCGCGGAATCCGGCGTGCTTGACCACAAACGTATGTCTTCCAGTCGCCAGCACCATCTTGCACGGCGTGGTGCAGCGGCGGTCGTTATCGAAGACCGCTTCCGCTCCGGAAGGCGATGTCGTGAGCTGGAAAACGGCATCGGACGATACGGGCTCCTTGGGAATTTCGGGCCTGGTCACGATCGGAGCCGGAGTCCCTTCAGATTTCGGCTCGTCTTTTTTCGGCTCGTCTTTGCCGTTTCCCGGTTCCCTTGCTCCCGCGTCCTTGGCCGTTTCCTCGGGCTGCGTCGAAGAGGGCGGAGGCTCGGACTTCGGGGCTTCGGCGGGAGCCGAAACCGGTGGAGGAACCCCCGGCTGCTCGACGGCTGCTGAGGCCGGCTTAGGGTGCTGAGTGAATTTCCACACAACGGCGAAAGCCGCGGCGCAGACAAGCGTCATCACCAGCGCCGAAAGCAGGACATTACGTAACGCGTGGCTCGGCTCCGGCGGCGGAGTGAGTCTTCCCACCGGCTCAATCGCGATCACCGGAGCGGCTCCGGGAACGGTTGACGGGGCGGCAATAGTTTCCGCCGACTGCTTGGCGGTCATCTCGTCGACCGTTTCTTCGAGCTCATGATCCGAAGAACCCGCGGTCGGCATGTTCCCGTGCGCGCCGCGCGGCAGCGGCGTCCATTCCTGCGTATTGCAGGCTGCTGAGAGGGCGTTGATGAATTCCGAGCAGGTTTCGAAACGCTCCACCGGATCCTTCATCATCGCCTTCCGTATCACCCCTTCGACTTGTGGACCGAGCGTCGGATTCAAACGCTGCGGAGCGATAGGCTCTTCGCGGACGATTTTGTACAGCAGCGTCGGCATGTACTCAGCCGAAAAGGGTTTTTCGCCTGTAAGGACCTCGTATGCGATGACCGCAAGCGAGAACTGATCGGTGCGTCCTGAAATCGCGCCGCCCTGGATCTGCTCGGGCGACATGTAGCTCGGCGTCCCCATCATCGTGCCCGCGACGGTCATCGACTGCGAAAGAATTTTCGCCACGCCGAAGTCGGTCACCTTGGCGGTGCCGTCTTCGTGGATCATGATGTTCGCTGGTTTGATGTCGCGATGCACGATCCCCTTCTTGTGCGCGTAATCGAGCGCTCCGCCGACTTGCCGGAAAATGCTGAGCAGCGTCTCTTTATCCGGAGTCTGCTCGTGCTTGAGCATTTTTTCGAGCGGTGGTCCGTTTACGAACTCCATGAAGATGTAGGCAAGTCCGTCCTGCTCGAGGATGTCGTAGATGGTAACGATGCCCGGGTGCGAAAGAATTCCGGCCGATTGTGCTTCGCGGAACAGCCGTTCACGGAGCCGTTCGCGTTCGGCTTCATCGCTCAGATCACGCAAGCGAATGGTTTTTATGGCGATAGTGCGCCCGATCGCCGGGTCCTGGGCCTTGTAAACGATTCCCATCGCCCCGCGCCCCAACTCCCCGAGGATTTGGTAGCGCCCGATCTGTTCCACGGTATGCCTGCCATTTTAGCGCACCCGCATCTTCGATTTAGCGTGGAAATCGTATGAAAAATCGATGGCGTTGAAGGCGCTGAGCCGCGACGAACTCGAAATAATGCCGCCAGGTCAAGCACTTACGGCTTTGGTGAGCAGTCGGTGGTTTGGTGAGCTCGAACGTCTCGACCCGTTCCCCCGCATGGAGGCGCAAAATACGCGGAAATACCGCGTTTAGGCTGCCAAAAGTCGCAGTTTTGCGCAGTTTTGTGATGAATCATAGCGACTGAAAGAGATCGCCGTTCCGGGGATCAGGGTCGCACCGCGGACGAGAAGAGCATGTTCTGAGAATAAGTTGGCCGGGTAGGCACTAAATTTGAGTGCTCGACTTTTTCCGGCATCTCTTCTCGTCCGATTTCATGCCGCACGGCCACTGTTTTTTCTGGCGGCCGGAACTGGTGTGGCTGCATGCCGGGTCAGATGTTCTGATCGCGGCGGCCTACTATTCGATTCCGTTCACGCTGTTCTATGTCGCGCGCCGGCGGGCGATTCAGATGCGGCATCTGATCCTGATGTTTGCGGCGTTCATTCTCGCCTGCGGGACCACGCACCTGATGGCGGTTTGGAATCTGTGGAATTCGGCCTACAGATTAGAGGGAGTCGTCAAGGCCATTACCGCGGTGCTTTCGGTGTCAACGGCGATCGTAACGGTGAAGCTGGTTCCGGTAGCGCTGGGGATGCCGACTGCGGCGGATTTGCAACAGGTCAACGAATTCCTGCGGCAGGAAATTGAGGCCCGAACGAAAGCCGAAGAAAAGCTGTGGATGATGGTCCACAGCGAGCGGGTCGATAGCGAGGCGAAGATACGATCGTTTTTCGAAGCAGCCTCACAGGCGATCATCGCCGTGTCGAGCGCAGGAAAAATGGTTTTAGTCAACCGCGCCACCGAGGAGATGTTCGGTTACGACCGGTCCGAGTTGCTGGGGCAGGATTTGTCGCTGCTGATACCGGAGCGGTATCGGGAGGCTCACACAAAGCACGTTGCGGGCTATTTCGCCAATCCGCGGTTACGTCCCGTAGGGGGCGGAATTGAATTGTGGGCGCGGCGGAAAGATGGGACGGAATTCCCGGTAGAGATCGGGCTGAGCCACGTGGATACGGGCGACGGCCCGCTCGCTCTTGGCCTGGTGAGCGATATTACGGAACGCAAGCGGTCGGAGGACCAACTCGAGCGCGCGATAGAGGAACTGCGGCGGTCGAATGCAGAACTGGAACAGTTCGCCTATATCGCGTCGCACGATCTACAGGAGCCTCTGCGAATGATCACGGGTTACCTCAACATCCTTCAACGGAGGTACTCGGGGCGTCTCGACGGCGATGCGGAGGAGTTTATCCGGTACGCGGTGGACGGCGCAACCCGGATGAAGACAATGATCCGGGAGATTCTAAGCCTTTCACGGGTGGGGACGCAGGCGGTGAACCGGATGAACGTTGGGGCGGGCGAGGTGGTGCAGGCGGCGATCGACAATCTGGCGGCCGCGATCGAGGAAAGCTCGGCGCGGATCACGATCGACCCTCTGCCGACAATATACGCGGACCCGGGCCTGCTATCGCTGGTCTTTCAAAATCTGATCGGCAATGCGATCAAGTTTCGCGGGGAAAAGCGGCCGGAAATCCATATCGAAGGGAACTCACGGGGCCGGGAGTGCGTAATTTCGATTCGAGACAACGGAATCGGCATGCAGCCGGAACACCTCAGCCGCATCTTCCTGATGTTCGAACGGCTCCATTCAAACGAAGAGTACCCTGGTACCGGCGTGGGACTGGCTGTAGCAAAGAAGGTAGTAGAACGGCACAATGGACGACTCTGGGCGCAATCGAAACCGGGGGAGGGATCGATATTCTTTATTTCCCTGCCTAATCCGGATTTATCGTGGCAGAATTTCCGAGAAATGTGACCGCGTGAACACACTAATTTACATACAGCGGTGCCATGCCATATCGCAACAAGCCTATGCCTGTACCGGCCGAAATCTTACTGGTGGAAGATAATCCCGGCGATATTCGCTTGCTTCAGGAAGCGTTCAAGGAAGGAGGACTGAGCTGTAGACTGCACATCGTACGCGACGGGGAGCAGGCGATGGCGTTCCTGAATCGCGAAGGACGGTATGCGAAGAGCCCGCGTCCGACGCTGGTGCTGCTCGACTTGAATCTCCCGCGGAAGGATGGACGGGAAGTGCTGGCGGAGATCAAGAGCGAGAAGCGTCTGCGGTCGATACCGGTGGTGGTGTTTTCGACTTCTACAAGCCCGGAAGACATCGACGGGGCCTACCAGCTTCAGGCGAACTGCTATCTGGTGAAGCCCGGGGATCTTGAATCTCTGATCGACCTTAGTAAATTGCTGGAGTGTTTTTGGTTGCGGGCGGTTTGGCTGCCTTTGTGACCTGCCGGGGCTTGATTTTGCAGCACGAAAGAGTTCCGGTGAAAAATCCGGGCGCTGAAACGCTCCCTTCGCGAAAGCGGGAACGAATGCGAGCAGCCGAATGGAGCGCAAGCCCGCCTGCCAACAGGTTGAAGCCTAGCCGGTTTGGGCGACTTTTTCGAAGAATTTCTTGATCATTGTTTTGGATGTGGAATCGATGAGGCGCTGGCCGATGGCTGCGATCGTGCCACCGACTTGAACGTCCCCCTCATAGACAACGTCGCTTCCGCCGCCGACCGCGGAAAATGTCAACAGACCTTCTCCTTTTACGAATCCGATTTTGCCGGTCCCCTCGACAAGCAGCCGGAACGAGGTTGGGGGATTTCTCTCGGCAATCCTGACCTTACCTTCGAAGGCGCCCGATACGGCGGCGAGCGCCATCTTCATTTTCATCCGATACTCGTCGTCGCCAATCTTTTCGAGCGACTCGCACCCAGGTATGGTCTTTGCGAGCAGATCGGGATTTTGCAGCTTCGCGTACGACTCGTCTGGCGGAAACGGGAGACGATGCGCGCCGGAAATCCTCAAGCGGTCCTCGCGAGCGCAGCGGCGATGGCACGGGCGGCGTAGACGACGGCGAGATGTTTGCGATAATGCGCGGAGGCGTGAAGGTCGGAGTTCGCGTCCACGCCCTGGCTCACGAGCGCGGCGGCATTTTGAATCTCCGCGGCGGAACCGGATTTGCTTTCAAGCGCTTTTTCCGCATCCGTCGCGCGGAACGATTTTCCGGCGAGCCCGGTGACGCCGATTCTCGCCATCGAAATCTTTCCGCCCGAACGGGCGATGCGCGCCGCGACGCCGACGATCGCAAAACCGCTGGCTGGCTGAGCCATTTTCTGATAGCTTGTCCCGACGCCCTGTGCTTCAACCGGGACAATGACTTCGCGAATGATTTCGCCCATATCGAGCGCCGTGGCGAAAGTATCGAGAAAAAAGCCGGAGGCAGACACGGTTCGCTCGCCCTTGGCGCCTTTCAAAACCACCTTGGCCTCAAGGGCCTGGAGAGCGGCGGGATAGTCAGCCGACGGGTCTGCATGGGCGACGCTCCCACCGATGGTGCCCATATTCCGAACCTGGACATCGCCGATATTGGCCGCCGTCTCGGCGAGCAAGGGACATTTTCCGCGGAGCAACGGGGAACTCTCGATGTCATGATGAGTGGCCGCAGCACCGATATGGATCGCGCCACCTTCTTCGCGAATGTAATTCAGCTCCTTCAGCCGTCCGATATCGACCACTCGGTCAGGCGCGGCGAGGCGGAGCTTCATCATCGGGATGAGGCTCATGCCGCCGGCGAGGGGTTTGGCTCCGGCGTTGATCTGAGCGATCGCGTCATCGAGGGATTTTGCGGCGGCGTATTCAAAGTTTTGTGGGATCATTTCGTTCTCCGTTCGATCAACGCTGAATCAGGCTCCAGATTTTTTCAGGCGTCATCGGCATGTCGATGTGCTTTACGCCGAGCGGCGAGAGGGCGTCGACGACTGAATTCACCATGGCGGGCGAGCATCCGATGGTGCCGGCTTCGCCGACACCTTTCACGCCGAGAGGATTGACGGGCGTGGGAGTAACGGTATGGCTCGATTCGATCCAGGGCATCATATGGGCTTTCGGGACGGCGTAATCCATTAGTTCGCCGGTGATCAGTTGTCCGTTGTCATCGTAGACGGCCTGCTCCCAGAGGGCCTGGCCGAGCCCCTGCGCGACTCCGCCGTGGACCTGACCATCGACGATCAGAGGGTTCAGCAGATTGCCGCAATCATCGACAGCGACGTAACGCCGGATGGAAATTTGGCCGGTGTCGCGATCGACGTCGGTAACGGCGATGTGGGCACCGAAGGGAAAGGTGAAATTCGGCGGCTCCCAAAAAAACGTGGAGACCATGCCGGGCTGCGTGTTGGCCGGCAGCGACATGGCCCGATAGGACGCGGCGGCGATTTCGGCAATCGATTTCGACGCGCCGGTTTTGTTATCGATGCAGCGGCCGTTGGCGAGCGTGACGTCGTCCGAGTTCAGGAGCATCGCGCCGAACTTCTTGAGTTTCGCTTTGAGCTCCTGAAGCGCGAAATACATTGCTGTGCCGCCGACAGCGGTTCCGCGGCTTCCGAACGTACCGATGCCGTACTGCACGATCGAGGTATCGCCGTGGACGACGAGCACATCGTCGATATCGACGCCGAGTTCGTCGGCGGCAACCTGCGCGAAGGTGGTCTCTTCGCCCTGGCCATGCGGCGACGCACCGGTCATGACGGTGACTTTTCCGGTCGGCTCGATTTTAACCGTTGCGCTTTCCCATCCGCCGGCGGGAGTGGCGGGCGAAGGGCCAAGGGCGCAGATCTCACCGTAGGTGGAGATTCCGATTCCCATCAGTTTGCCTTGTTTGCGGGCTTCGGCCTGCTCCGCGCGAAGCTGTTGGTAACCGACGGTTTCGAGGGCCTTTTGGAGCGGCGCGGCGTAGTTGCCGGAATCGTAGATGAGTCCGGTTGCGGTGGGGAACGGGAATTCGTCTTTGGCGACGAAGTTTTTCAGACGAATCTCGGCTGGGTCCATCTTCAATTCGGCCGCGAGCATGTCCACCATACGCTCGATTCCATGAGTCGCTTCGGGACGGCCGGCGCCGCGGTAAGCGTCGGTGGGGACGCAGTTGGTGAAGACGCCGACAATATCCGCGCGGATATTTTGCGTCTTGTAGAGGCCGGGCATCATGAGGACGCTGAGGGTGGGGATCGCGGGCGTCAGCAATTGGTGATAAGCGCCGAGGTCCTGGATGATTTTCAGTTTGATCCCGAGGATTGTGCCGTCTTTGGTGGCGGCGATTTCGTAGTAATCGACGTGGCCTCGCCCGTGGATGGTGGTCAGGAAATTTTCGCGGCGCGATTCGATCCACTTCACGGGCTTGTTGATCTTCATCGCGACGAAGCCCATGAGAGCTTCTTCGGCATAGACGTTCAGCTTGCTGCCGAATCCTCCGCCGACTTCGGGGGTGACGACGCGCAGGCGGTTTTCTTCGAGGCCGAGCATCATTGCGACGAGCGTGCGAAGAAGGTGGGGAATTTGCGTCGAGGAATAGAGATTGAGAGAGCGGTCCGCGGCGCGCCATTCGGCGACGACGCCGCGGGTCTCCATGGCGGTGGGAATGAGGCGCTGGCTGGTGATGCGCTGCTTGACGACGACGTCGGCTTCGGCGAAGGCTTTGTCGATCTCGCCGTGTTCCTGATGAAAGTCGAAGGCTTTGTTGTCGGGCCATTCGGGATGCACGGCGGGCGCGCCGGGCGCAAGGGCTTTTTCGGGATCGGCGACGGCCTGAGTCACGTCCCAGTCGATTTCGATCAGATCGGCGGCGTCGGCGGCGACGTAGCGGTCGGTTGCGACGACGACGGCGACGGGATGTCCCACGAAATAGACGCGATCGGTAGCGAGAATCGTGTGGTGAGGAACGCGGAGGCCGGGGAGCGACGCTCCACAGGGCACGGGTCCGACACCGGCGACGTCCTTTCCGGTGAATACGGCGGCGACGCCCTTGTGCGCGGCGGCTTTCGAGGTATCAATGGAGCGGATCCTGGCGGCGGCATGCGGACTGCGGACGATCGTGGCGTAGTGCATGCCGGGCATCTTGATATCGTCGACGTAGGTCGCGGTGCCGGTGATGAGGCGGGGATCCTCGCGGCGGCGGATGCGTTTTCCGACAAGGGGCTCGGTTTTGGTGATCGTAGTGGCCATCGTTTATGCTCCTGCCTTTGCGGCGGCTTTCACCGCGTTGACGATGTGCTGATATCCGGTACAGCGGCAGATGTTGCCTTCGAGCCCGTGGCGGATCTCCTCCTCCGTGGGATTCGGATTGCGATCGATGATCTGCTTGGACGCGATGATCATCCCGGGCGTACAGAAACCGCACTGCAATCCGTGCTCATTCCAGAAGGCTTCCTGCATGGCGTGGAGTTTGCCGTTCGAGGCGAGTCCTTCAATTGTAAGGACGTTGGCTCCATCGGCTTGGACGGCGAACATGGTGCAACTCTTGACGGCTTTTCCGTTCAGTTCGACGGTACAGGCGCCGCAAAGGGAGGTTTCGCAGCCGATATGGGGACCGGTGAGACCGACCACCTCACGCAGGTAGTGGATGAGGAGCAAGCGAGGCTCGACATCGTGGGAATAAGACTTGCCGTTGATGTTCAGGGTGATGTTCATGGACGCCCTCGGGCGTTTTTGAACATATCAAAATTCCGGGAGGAAAGAACAAGCGGTCAGCGAGGCTCGACCGCGACGAACCGAGTACTTCCCTCTCGATTCACGAGGAGCAGCACGGTGTGTCCGGATGCGCGGCGGACGGCTCGCTCGAAATCGGCGGCGCTGAGGACGCGTGAGCGGTCCACTTCCTGAATCACGTCGCCGGGGACGAGTCCGGCTTCTGCCGCGGGAGTTCCCGGAGCGACCTGGGTAATCACGACACCTCGGGTGCTGGCGGGAAGTCCGAGTTGGCGCGTGATCTGAAAATCCAGATCCTCCACAGCCACGCCATCGAGTGCGTTCAATCCGCGATCAGGCGCAGCATTGGAGCGTGCGCGAGCCTGCTCGCCCGGGGCTTCGGTCAACTTCACCGAGACGGTTTTCTCCACTCCGTCGCGCAGGAATTTCACGCGAACCGTGGTCCCCGGAGGCGTCATGGAAATTTTCAGGCGAAGCTGATTGCTGTCTTCGACGCGATCGCCGTTGATTTCGGTGATGACGTCGCCGCGCTGGATTCCCGCCTGAGCGGCAGGACCGGGGGGCACGTCGCCGATCAGGACTCCGCGGGTGTCGGTGAGGCGGAACGATTTCGCCATTGCGGGCGTTATATCCTCGGGACTCACGCCCATATATCCACGCGCAACGCGGCCCTTTTCGATCAACTGATCCATCACCGAGCGAGCCATGTTCACGGGCACGGCGAATCCGATGCCCTGATTGCCTCCTCCATTACGCGTCAGGATCGCGGTGTTGATCCCGATGAGCCCGCCGTGGACGTCGACCAAGGCGCCTCCTGAATTTCCGGGATTGATCGCGGCATCGGTTTGAATGAAATCTTCGTAGCCTTGAATAATGTCGAGGCCGCTGCGGCCTTTTGCGCTGATGATTCCCATGGTGACGCTCTGGGTGAGGCCGAATGGTTCGCCCATGGCGAGCACGACGTCGCCGACGCGCACCTTCGAAGAATCCGCGAAAGAGATCGTCGGAAGATCCTTGCCGTCGATCTTCAGGACTCCGAGATCGGTCTTCGAATCGGTTCCGATGACTTTTGCTTTGAACTCGCGCTTGTCGAGCAAGGTCACGGTGATGTCGGTGGCGCCGTCGATGACGTGATTGTTGGTCAGGATGTATCCGTCCGGCTTGACGATGACACCCGATCCGAGTCCTTTTTCATATTGCCGGCTGGGGCGGCGCTGGCGGCCGAAGTCCTCGCCGAAGAATTGGCGGAAGAATGGGTCCATCATGAACGGGGATTCGGTTCCGATGGTCCGCACGACTTTAGAAGCAGAAATATTGACGACCGCCGGCAGATCTTTTTCGACGACCGGAGCGAAGCTTGTATAAATTCCAGGCGTGGCAGCGCCGGCGGCGGGAGCCGCGGCAGGAGCGGCGGCCACTTCGGGTGCTTTAAAGTATGCCGTCCATGCTCGCGATCCGACCAGAACACCGGCGCCTCCGGTCAGCAGGCAAAGCAGCGCGATCCGAAAGCGGCTACCCATCGCTTACAGGTTACGTTGTTTGCCGTTCAGCGGGCCATCCCCCCTCAAAGGTAAGGTTGGTCCCAAAAGCGGGTGATCCAGGCTCGGAGGTAGCATCCTCAGGGTATTTTCCACGTCAGGTTGAGTGAGGAGTTTGAATTATGAAATGGCTACCTGTAACGCTTGCTCTTTCGGCGCTCGCGATGACTCCAACGATGAACGCGAGCCTGATGGACAAGCGAACTGTTGTGACATTCCATGAGCCAGTGGAGATCCCCGGCAAAGTTCTTCCCGCCGGAACTTACGTGATGCGGCTGCTGGACAATACCGGGGACCGCAATATCGTTCAGTTCTTCAATCACGACCAAACGCGTTTGATCGATACGGTGATGGGGGTTACGGACTATCGTGATCAGCCGGCGGACCATACCGTCATCACGTTCGAGGAGCGTGCCGGAAACGCGCCTGAAGCAATTAAGTCGTGGTTCTATCCCGGCGACACGACGGGCGTGGAGTTCATGTATCCGCACGTGCGCTGAACGCAGCCACTGAGAGCCGCGGGTGAGAGCGAGCGGGTGCTCGCGTCCGGCAAGAGCCGCCGGCAGCCACCCGCGGCTCTTTGGCTGCTGATCGGAGGGCTCTCAGGCGGCAGGCGCGCTATAATGCCGAGTCTGTGCAACTCACGCTCGTTGACTGGGCTGTAGTCGCGTTGTACTTCTTGTTCAACCTGGCGATCGGCTTTTATTACAAATCGCGCGCCGGATCGAACATCAGCGAATTTTTTCTTTCCGGGCGCAATGTCCCGTGGTGGCTGGCGGGAACCTCGATGGTGGCCACGACTTTCGCGGCCGATACTCCGCTGGCGGTCACGGGGATGGTGGCGGTCGGCGGAATCGCAGGCAATTGGCTGTGGTGGTGCTTCGTCGCCAGCGGAATGCTGACGGTCTTCTTCTACGCTCGCCTGTGGCGGCGCAGCGGAGTGATGACCGACATCGAGTTTTCAGAGATCCGCTACTCCGGAAAGCCAGCGGCATTTCTGCGCGGATTCCGCGCTCTCTATCTCGGCATTCCGATCAACTGCATCATTCTCGGCTGGGTCAACAAGGCCATGGTCGATATTCTGATGCTGGTTCTGGGGGTTAGGAAACTTCAGGCGCTGGCGATCGTGATCGGCATGATCGCGGTGACGTCGTTTATTTCAGCGCTCAGCGGACTGTGGGGCGTGCTGGTCACGGATCTTTTCCAGTTCGTGATCAAGATGGGCATGGTGATCGCGCTTGCCGTCTTCGCGGTTCGCGCCGTGGGCGGAATCGACGAGATGAAGTCGAAACTGCTGCTGCTCGACGCGACGCGCGGGCACCAGGGAAGCGTTTTGAACTTCGTCCCGGACTTGAACTCGGCGTGGATGCCGCTGATCACGTTCCTGGTCTACATTTCGCTGAACTGGTGGGCGACATGGTATCCCGGAGCCGAACCCGGCGGCGGAGGTTACATCGCGCAGCGGATGTTCAGCGCGAAGGATGAAAAGAATTCCCTGCTCGCGACGCTGTGGTTCAATATCGCGCATTACGCGCTGCGTCCGTGGCCCTGGGTTCTCGTTGCGTTGACTTCGTTGATCCTGTTCCCGGGCCTCGAAAAACCGGAAACTGGTTATATCCGGGTGATGATCGCTTATCTTCCGCCGTCGCTGCGCGGATTAATGATTGCGGCATTCGCGGCGGCCTACATGTCGACGATCGCAACGCAACTCAACTGGGGCGCCAGCTATCTGGTGAACGATTTCTACCGCCGGTTCTGGAAGCCGCATGAACCCGACCGCCACTACGTCATTGTTTCTCAAATCGCGACCGTACTCCTGACGCTGATTTCAGCCGTCGTAACTTTCTACATGGATTCGATCGCGGGGGCCTGGAAACTGCTTGTCGTCACAGGAGCCGGAACCGGAAGCGTGTTGCTGCTTCGCTGGTATTGGTGGCGTATCAACGCCTGGAGCGAGGTTTCCGCGATGATCTCAGCCTTCATTGTCTCGGCCTCACTTCAAAAAATCTGGGGGCTCGACACAGACAAGCCGGTGGAGTTCGCATGGATCATGATCGTCACGGTCGCAGTTACGACGGTTGTCTGGCTGGCGACGACATTCCTCACGAAACCGGAACCTACCGGGGTTCTGACAGAGTTTTACGCGCGCACGCGACCGTCGGCGACCGGATGGGGACCGATCGCTCTTTTGAAACCTGAGGTCAAACCGTCGCGCGACGGATTGTCAAATCTGCTCGACTGGATTGCCGGCTGCGTGCTGATCTACGGCATCCTTTTCGGCACCGGCAAATTGATGCTGCATGAAACAGGCGTTGGACTCGGGCTGCTTGCGGCGGGGCTCGCTGGCGGAGCGGTCATTTATTGGGATCTTTCCCGCAGAGGTTGGAGTTCCGTTGTCGATTAGTTTGGTGAGGACGATCCGCTTGCTGACGCTAGCGTTTCTGCTGGCGGCTGCGCTTCCGGCCGGTCCGGTTGATTTTGGTCTCAACGAATACAAATCCGCGCTCGCCGCGCGTAATCTGAAATGGAAGATCGCTTACGAGGTCACGTCCGACCCGCCGGAGTCCTATCGCATCGAGCCTTATAAATACGGGGGCGCCCATGTCACGGGAGGCGATCTGCGCGGGCTCATGTACGGACTTCTCGAAGCTGCCGAACAGATTCGGACGACGGGCCGCCTGAAGCAGGTCCATGCAAATCCTACGACGATGATCCGCGGCGCGCGCCTTTATGCTCGCGACGCTAACTTCACGCCCGAACGCTGGCGAGCCTATTTCGAGACGCTCGCGCGCGATCGCTTCAATCGCTTCACGCTGATCTATACGGAGCCGCCGCGCGATCTTCAATATCTCCGCGGGGTCACGCAAACCGCCGCCGATTTCGGAATCGATTTCACGCTAGCGCTTTGGGAGCATGAACCGGACGCCGCGCTCGATAAGATTCTTGCCGCGTGCCCGCGAATTCATACGGTTCAGGTGCGCAACACATCACACGATCTCGATACATATCGCAGCCTGGTTCTAAAACCCCTGCGCGCTGCCGGACGCCGCGTGGCGCTCGATCCGGAACCGGAATTCGCCAAGCCAGCCGCTGAATCGGGAGTCGCGATCCGAATCGATCCGCCATCGTGGCCGCCGAATTTCGATATCGACGGCCCGCCGGAGTTCGAGCGGCACGCGCTATTCTATTACACCTTCGGCCGGGTTGCGTACGATCTGAAAGCCGCACCGCCCGCCGGACAGAACGCGGTGGAGTTCCGCGCCGCCGCTCAGCTCACGTCGCTGCTCGCCATGGCTGAGGCGCGATCAAACGACTGGTCGGCGTCGATCAGCGAAGCGGTCCACAATCGCGTGGATCATATCGCATCGGCCAAGCGCACTCCGCTCGAGACGGTTTCGGCGCTGAATGCGACGGCGGCGCTGCTGGCGAAATCCTCCGCCCCCGATTTTCAGCTCATCGCGAAGATGGCATGCGAGGCGGCGGAAAAGCAGCGGGCCGCCTATGAAGCCGAGCTTTCTGAAGGAACTCACCAGCTTGCGGCGACGCCCGCGCCTCTGAAATCCCTTCCGCGCCCGCAAATTTCCCATACACCGGTAAAGACTGCGGCGCCGGAGCAAGCGGTGGAGGTAACCATTCAAATCAATCCCGCGAAGGAGGCGACGATCGTGCGCCTTCACTATCGGCCCATCGATTCCGCGGAGACGACGGCCGTTGAGAAGCCCGCTGCGCCTTCGGTAAGTTTCACGATTCCGGGCTCCCTCTCCGACCTTCTCTACTATTTCGAAATCCTGAATCGCGAGAACACAGGCTGGTTTGAGCCCGATCCTTTCACCACATCGCCATATCATGTGATTAAAATCGAGCCGAAGCCATGAAAGCTGTCGCGGTATTCCCCGCGGATCGCCGCATAGACGTGATCGACCATCCGGAGCCGTCCATCGCTTCGCCCACGGACGTGAAGCTGCGGATGCTCGACGTAGGCATATGCGGCACCGACAAAGAAATCGTCAGCTTTCATTACGGCACGCCGCCCGAGGGGTCGCCGTATCTCGTAATCGGCCATGAATCGCTCGGCGAGGTGATCGATGCGGGGCCGGCAGTGACGCACATTAAGCCCGGCGATCTGGCCGTGGCCACCGTTCGACGCCCATGTCATGTACCGACGTGCGCCGCCTGCCGTGCCGGCCGGCAGGATTTCTGCTACACAGGCCTCTATTCCGAACGCGGCATCGTGCGACGCCATGGATATATGACCGAGCTGGTGGTGGAGGACGAGCAGTATTTGAATCCAGTCCCGCGCTCGCTGCGCGACGTTGCCGTTCTGGTGGAACCGTTGACCGTCGCGGAGAAAGGGCTCGCTGAGTTCTGGCAAATCCAGCAAAGGCTCCCATGGGTTTTGCCGGCGGAGCCGGGCGAGTCCCCGGCGCACGGGCGCAACGCTTTAGTGCTCGGCGCAGGCCCGATCGGATTGCTGGGCGCGATGAAACTGGTGCTTGAGGGATTCGAAACGACGGTATATTCACGCACGTTTACTCCATCCAACGTCGTCGAGGATTTGGTGAAACGCATCGGAGCCAGATTCGTTCACTCCGAAACCACCGACGTTGCCACTCTGGCCGGTCAGATCGGCAATATTGACGTCGTGTACGAAGCTGTCGGCGCGGAATCGCTGGCTTTCGAGCTCATCCCGCATCTTGGCACGAACGGCGTTTTCATCTTCACGGGAGTTCCCGGGAGAAAAGGCCCGATCCCAATCGACGCCGACACGATTATGCGCGACCTGGTGCTGAAAAACCAAATTATCTTCGGCACAGTGAACGCGGCTCCCGTTCACTTTCGGCACGCGATTTCGGATATCGGCTCTTTCATGGGCCGTTGGCCGGACGCTGTGCGCGCTCTGATTACGCGGCGATTTCCAATCGATCGCGCCGCCGAGCCCCTCGCGGGAAAATCGCCCGGCATTAAGAACGTTATCGCCGTCAGCAATTGATCCTATGGTTCTGGCATCATCTCCGCCATGCGCTTTTTGGCGTTCATCGCTGGAGATAGAACGCGTTCAGTGCAGCGATCGGCCGAGGGCCTGCTCGAGGTCGGTCGTAATCGTGCTCACCCTGATTTTTTCGAACGCCGCCGAGGTCGCCGGCGCGCTCAGCCTGATCACACGCGCCAATCCCGGGCCGACCAGATGCAGCGCCCACAGTCCATTTCCAACCCGATTTCCTAAACTGTCGGCGAACTCCACCGCGATGTAAACCGAGTCGATCGTATACGGGCAGGAGTTCTTCCAATCGGCCCAGTAGTGATCGCTGTCCATCTTGAGCAGTGCTTTGACCTTGAAGCACTGGGCCACATTGGGCTCGGCGGCGGAGGCGCCTGCACACAAGAACAAAAGCAGCCCGAGTAAGCGATACATCTTAACCCCTAGTTCGGTTCAGACCTTAGTACATCTTACGGCACCGGTAGCCGCTACGCTTGCGCAGCCTTCAGCACCCTGGAAAGTTTGAAGTATGATAGCGGCTATGCCGCGCACCACTGTATTGCTTGTCCTGCTACCGGCGCTCGCCTTGCCGGGTTTTCTGGATGCCCAAAGCACGCGTGAAGAGATGGTTCCCATGCGCGACGGCGTCCGGCTTGCAACCAGCATCTACCTTCCGGAAGGCAACGGTCCATGGCCCGTTATTCTTACGCGTACCCCGTACGGCAAGGACATGATGTACGGACCAGCGGCTCATAAGGAATTTCTAGCGGCCGGTTACGCGCGGGTGGTCCAGGACTCCAGGGGCAAGTTCAAGTCCGAGGGAAAATATGTCGCCTTCGGCAATGACATGGAGGACGGCTACGATACCGTGGAATGGATCGCCAAACAACCGTGGTCGAACGGAAAGGTCGGCATGGTCGGACCATCGGCGATGGGTATCGCAACCGACCTCGCCGCGATGGCCGCGCCGCCGCATCTGGTCACCGGATTCGTGAACGTCGCCACGGGATCGCGATTCATTCACTCGAATTATCCCGGCGGCGTTTTTCTGATGAATCTGAACGAAGAATGGCTGCGCCGCCAGGGCGTGCCTCCAAACGACGTTCCGCGTCCGATCAATCGCGTGTTTAGCGATCAGGACCGCGCGCAGGATATGCGCTATTACTACGAAAAAATCCACATCCCGATGTACAACGTCGGCGGCTGGTACGACATTTTTCTGCAAGGCAACATCGACGCCTTCGTCGGACTCCAGACGCGCGGCGGAGAAGGCGCCCGCGGGAACCAGAAGCTCATGATGGGAGCTTTTGGACACGGCGCGCTTTCCGGCGATCTGAAATATCCGGCCGAAGCGGGCAACCTCAATGGCGGCGACCAGATGCGCTGGTTCGACCGCTGGCTCAAAGGCATCGACAACGGGATCATGAAGGAACCGCCGGTCCGCTACTACGTCATGGGCGACACGATGGATAAATCCGCTCCCGGCAATCAGTGGCGCACGGCGGCGGCGTGGCCGCCCCCTTTTACCGCGACCTCGTACTACCTGGCTCCGTCTCACTCGCTTGCGACCGCGAAACCAGTGGGTCGTGAAAAACTGACTTACGTGTACGATCCCAAAGATCCGGTCCCCTCGATCGGCGGCAACAATCTCATGATGGATCGGGGGCCGATGGATCAGCGCAAGGTGAGCAGCCGCGCGGACGTGCTGAAGTTCGAAACGGAAGCGCTGAAAGCTCCCATCGAGATTACCGGGCCGATCAAAGCCGAACTGGCTGTCTCCACCGACGCCGAAGATACGGATTTCATGGTGAAACTGGTTGACGTTTATCCCAACGGATACGAGGCTCTCGTCCTCGACGGGGCGTTCCGCCTCCGTTACTGGAAAGACATGCTCAAGCCGGAGCACGTTGAGAAGAACAAGGTCTACCCGATCACCGTAGATCTGTGGTCCACGTCGCTCGTCTTCAATACCGGCCACAAAATCGCCGTCCACGTTTCGAGCAGCAACTCGCCGCGTTTCGAGCGGCACTCGAACACCTGGGACCCCGTAAAGAGCTACGATCAAGCAGTGAAGGCGACCAACACGGTCATGCTCGACGGCCGTTCGAAGATCGTCCTTCCTGTGGCCAAAGTTTATTCGAAGGACGCCAGCACGGCCGCTCGATAGGCGCAGGTGACTTTGCGCGTTCGGGGCCCGATCACACATGATTTCAGTCGCCGCCATTACGCCCCGCCGCGCGACGGGTGTTTCCATTGACATCGCCGCCGCGCTGGAATTGACCGATTTCCTCGAATCGAGAGGTGTTGACGGGATTACCCTGCTCGGTTCCACGGGAGAATTCCTACACTTCGATTTCGAGGAGCGTACCCGTTTCGCCGCGATGGTCATCAAGCGATCTCACGTGCCCGTGCTGGTGAATGCGTCGCATTCGACGCTCGATGGGGCCGTTGCGCTCGGCCAGCAGGCGATCGCAGACGGAGCCGCCGGCGTGCTCATCATGCCGCCGATCTATTTTCGCTATAGCCAGGAATCGCTGCGCGCGTATTTCATGGAATTCGCCGCACAGGTAAAGGGAGCGGTCTACCTTTACAACATCCCGCAATTCACAACGGAGCTGAAGTCCGGGACCGCCGCGGATCTCCTCTCCACCGGAGCCTTCGCCGGCATCAAGGACTCGTCGGGAAGCTGGGAAAATTTCGTAGCTCTCCAACGTATCACGCCGCGGGTTTTTGTCGGCGCCGAACCGATGTACAGCCGGGCCGTGCGTGAAGGAGCGTACGGAGCCATCTCAGGAGTTGCCAACGCGTGGCCGGAGTTGATGGTCGCCATCGATCGCCGCGCGAGGGCCGGGGAAGATACTTCAGCGCTTGATGCCAGGGCCGCGGAGTTTTGCAGGCGCGCTATGTCTTTTCCATTCCCGATCGGTCTCCGCGAAGCCGCTGCGGTCCGCGGTCTCAACACAGGTCCGCACGCAGTTCCGCTCGGCGTGGACGAATGCGCTCGCCTCGCCGAGTTCAGCGCCTGGTTCGGCCGGGAAGTGGAGAGCGGATTCTAGATCCGCCCTCCCGAGCAAACTACTTTGCGGCCGCCTGATGCTTTTTGAGCGTCTCCAAAATCATCTTGGCCTGCGCCCGAGCCGCTTCCGTCATCTGGCGGCCGTTCGGAGTTGAATCGATGAGCTTCTCCAGGTTTGCGGCAAAGCGCGGAGACATCACCGCGCGGATCTCGCCCAACAGCGGCTCGATTTTGGCAAACACGGGGATGTGCTCGCCATTACAATCGAAGAACAATTGCGCATCAATCGAGCCGTTGTTCACCAGAGCCGCCGCCATGTCCCAGTAGGTGATCACCATCCGGAGAAGGCCGCTGTTGGGACCGAATAGCGCTGCGTTGAAATCCGCTATGGATTGCGGGTTGAATTCGAGAAAATACCAGTCGCGAGCCTTGCGCATGGTCTCTTCCCTGCGAAGTTCGTACAGCTTCAGAATGAGTCCTGCTTCTTCTTGCTTCGACATCAAATACTCCTGTTGTTGGGGTTCTTCCGGCGCTCACCTCAGCGCCGTTCACGAGTGTACCAGACCGTCTCGCGAACTCTCGTCTTAACGCGGTCAATATTGGTCCTCGATCGTTGGAGGCCGACGCAGTGCCGCTTGATTTAGACAAACCATTTCCAATGAATCGGTTACATCTGTATACGGCCGGCGTCGCGCGCGCGCGGCTCCGGATCTCGAAACCGTCTCGCCTGACTCTCATCCGGTTCAACCGTAGGCGTCCAGACTCGTCAGGTTCGCCGCAGATCCGAAGCCCGGCGTCCTGCAAAGCGACAAATCGCCGAGCTAGAACCATAGTGCATTTGTACTATGACAATAGGACGTCTAACCTATGCTCCAGCCCATTGACCTTAGTTCTTTTCGGCTATAAAGTCGAGATACGATGATCGAACAACGTAAAAATCAGCGCTTCGAATTGAGGCTTCCGTTCGAAATTCTCCGGTCTGGAGCCAGCGCGAAGCCCGCGGGCGAGACCAGGAACGTCAGCTCTTCCGGAGTGCTGTTTACTTCGCCCGTCCCCGTGGCGGTCGGCGAGGCGATCGAGTATTGCATCACATTTCCCAAGCCGCCAGGATCCCGATCGGAGGTGAAGTTGCGCTGTGTGGGTAAGGTTCTGCGCAACGAGCCTGAGGATTCCTTTGCAGCGACTCTCGAGCGTTACGAGTTCCTGCGAGCGCGCATTTAAACCGCGTCCGTTGCGAAGCGAAGGGGAAATGAAAAGGGGCGGACCCGAAAATCCGCCCCTTTTTATTTTCGCTCGCCCCGCTCCCTTGCGGTCACGATTCTGATGCAGATTTCTCAGAAGATCAATCGCAGCGCCAACTGGATCTGACGCGGGCCGCCCAGGGCTCCCGCCGTCGTACCGACCGCTGTAGCCACCGCGCTTCCAACCGTCTGCGTGATCTTCCCGAAATTCACATTGCTCAGATTGTTTTGAGGATTGGCGAAGTTCGTATGGTTGAACAAATTGAAAAAATCAGTCCGGAACTGAAGACGGACCCGCTCAGTCCCCAGGGCGAAGCTCTTGGCCGCTGTGAAATCGTAGTTGATCAGTCCGGGACCATAGTAGACGTTCCGGCCGGACGATCCGACGCGGCCCGTCGGGGGTGTGTTCGAGAAAAATCCTCTTCCGCGCGTTCCCGGTGTTCCAAAGGCGTCATCCGGGTTGCTGTTGTTCTGCGGCAATGGACCACTGGCGATCACATCGGGACGATCGTTGAAGTTGTTAAATCCGCTATAGTCCAGCGAATTATCGAAGACCGTAAATGGCGTCCCGGTCTGGTAAGTGGTGATTCCGGTGATCGACCAGCCTCCAAAGATCTGCCGGCTGAATCCGTTGTTCCACCCCAGCAGACGGTGACCCGGTCCAACTGGAAGATCGATGTTGTAGACGAACAACGCGCGATGGCGGACATCGAAAGACGAGTTGCCCCGATCGAGGGCGATATTGTTGGCGTCGGCCACTGATCCGCGCTCTCCGGTGGACCCAAAGAAGGCAGAATTGTAGTCGATCGAATGACTGTAGGTATACGATCCCTGAAAGAAGTAGCCCTTCGCCGACTGATACTTCGCCGTCACCACCATCCCGTTGTAATTCGAGTTTCCGATATCTTTGCCCGTGCTGATCGTCGCGATGGTGGGATATGGGAAGAATTGTTGATTGGGCGCCAAGGAGCCGCGAACCGCTGGGTTGGCAACGGCCACCTGCGGCTGATTCTGGTCAAGGAACAGTCCGAGCTTGTGGCCCGTACTGCCCTGGTAGTCGACTTCGAAAGAAAAGTTATTTCCGAATTTCCGCTGAATTCCCATGTTGTATTGATAGATATACGCGCTGCGGATATTCGGATCCTCCGCATTGAAAGCGAGCACGCCGCTGGTGGGTGTCCCAGGCCCCTGCTTGCCGAAGTTCGAGACCAGGGGGACATTCTGGTTGTATCCCGTTGCCCAACTGAACTTGCCCGGCTGCGTCACCCCCGCCGTTTGCGCCGTGATGAGCGTATAGGGAGGATTCAGGGCCATATTCGCCGGAATATTATTGAAAATGTCGTCGTAACCGACGCGGAATCCGGCGCGAATCACAGTATTGTCGTTTCCGAAGATCTTGCCCGAGCGCGGCGTCCATGCCATTCCGACCACCGGCGCCCAATTATTTTTGTCTGATGTCACGCCGCTGTTGGAAGCTGTGAACGGCGCCTGCGTCAGAACCAGGGACGACGGGCCCACCTTCGTGGGATCGATCGTAAGGAGCTGGTTCGTTCCGAGCAGGACTGGGCCGACTCCAGGGAAGAAATTCACCGCCTGGAATCGCGTCTGATAAATCGCCGATGGATACTCGTACCGGATTCCGTAGTTTATGGTCACATTGTCTTTGACCTTCCACTGATCCTGGAAGTACAGGTCCCACGGATAGCGATTCCAGTAAGCCAGCGTGCTTCCAGTGCGGAACGTGGAGGTATTGATCAATCCCGCCGCGAAATCCGACCAACTGGCGACATTAAACGATCCGCGCGAAGAACCGTCCAGGTAGCGGCGAGCCTCTTCCTTCCGCTGATGATATCCGAACCGGAACGAATGTTTGCTCGCACCGAAAGGCGCCACCCACGAGACGTTGTAAAAAATCTCATACGTATTCGTGATGCGGCCTTGCGGCAGGTTATTCGTGCTTCCCAGAGGAGCGAATCCGCCGCTGACATTGATGGTCGGCAGACCTGAATCCTGGGGATTCTGCGTGGCATCCACAACGCCGGGAAGCGGCACGCCGTTGATCTGGAAAACGCTCGCGGCGTTGAATCCATTGTCCTGCACCGTGATCTTCGTCTGATTTCTCGAATATCCAACGCGAGCTTCGCTGAGAACTTTCGGATTGAACGTGTGCGTGTAGATCAGGACTCCGTTTCTACTCAGGGGAGTATTGCCGTTCCCGCCTTGCAGAGGCAGGGCGCCCGGCGTGAAAGTAGTGCCCTGATATTCGGCGTAGCGGGCGCTCAACTGGTCGTTATCCGTCAAGTGCTGATCGATTCGGAGCAATCCGGTGTTGTCGAACGTCGTCGCCCCCACGTTGGCGATGAAGTTATTGGTGCCCGTCGTGTTCGGAGCCGGCCAGAATTGCAGGAGATTTCTCGAAATCGGGTCGGTGACCTGCGCTCGTTCCGCAGCGGTGGGGACGCGCGTCGAACTCACCGTGGGAGCAACCTGCCGGAATCCCTCCCATGATCCAAAGAAAAACGTCCTGTTCTTCTTGATCGGGCCGCCGAGCGTTGCGCCGTATTGATTCCTGTGCAGAGGATTCTTGGCCGCGCCGGCCTTGTTCGTGAAGAAGTCGGCCGCGTCCAGATCCGAATTGCGGAAATACTCGAACGCCGATCCATGGAGCGAATTGCTCCCGGACTTTGTGACTACGTTCACTTGTCCGCCGGTGCCGCGGCCGAACTCCGCTGTAGCAACCGAAGTCTGGACGGAAAACTCCTGCACCGCGTCGCTGATACGGAAATTGTTCAGCGGCGAATCGATCTGGGTGTCCATGTTGCTGACACCGTCCCAAAGAAAGATGTTCGATTGCGAGCGCGCGCCTGCGACGTTGAATCCAGCGCCTTGAGTGCCAACCGCCGCCGGCTGCGTCCCGGGCGTAAGCAGCGCCAGATCCATCACCTGCCGCGCATTCAATGGCATGTTCTGAATATTGCGATTGTCCACCACGCTGCTGAGCGTGCTCTTGTCGTTCTCAAGCAAAGGCGCCGCGGCTTCGACTTGGACCGACTCCGTCAACGTTCCTACCTCAAGCGTCAGATCCAGGTGAGTAATCTGATCAACCTGGACCAGCACCGATGAAACGTTGATTCTCTTGAATCCCTGCGCCTCCGCAACCAGAGAATAGGTGGTGGGGGCCAACTGGAGAAATTGAAATTCGCCCTCTGGATTGGTTGTGGCTGTCGTCTGCGCGTTGGTCGAGAGATTTGTCAACGTGAGCTTGACAGACGGGACGACTGCCCCCGTGGAGTCGCGAACAGATCCTGCAATGCTCCCCACTGGCGAGCCAAAAAGCAACGGCGTCATGAGGATACACGACGCCGCAAAAACGGTCAGCTTTTGCATACACTTACCCCTCATCCGACAGATTCGAGACTTGTAAAGACCCACTACGGCTGCGTTAGCTGGCGGTCAAATTCACCCAGTGGTCACAGGCTACTCTAAAGTCCGCCAAGGGGTCAAGAAATTTACGGTGTATGTAAAGTGAAACGTGTATGTTGCCTGGTTAGCGCGCTACACAACTTCGGCCTGACGAAGACGTGCGATCTCAGCGGACGAATATCCCGTCTCACGAAGGACTTCATCGGTGTGCTCTCCCAAGGTTGGAGCCCGGCGCCGGATTCCGCCCGGGGTTGCCGATAGCCGGATCGCCGTATCGGCCAGCGGCACCGGTCTTGGCGCACCGGGATATTCAACATATCGAAGGAGTTGGCGTGCTTCCACCTGGGGATCCTCAAGGACTTGAGCAAGCGTGTAAACGGGGCCGGCGGGAACGCGCGCTGCCTGTAATTCAGCGATGGCTTCGGCCGTCGTTTTCGCCGCGGCCCAGGCAGCCATCGCTTCGGTAATGCAGTGGCGGTTGTCGGCGCGCGAAAGATCGGTTTCAAAACGCGAATCTTCCAGGAGATTTTCCGCGGCGACCAGGCGAACCCAGCGTTCGAACATGTCGCGCCCGATCGTCTGGACGATGATCCAACCGTCTTTCGTTTGATAAGCATCGGCAGGCGAGGAGTAGAAGCCGGCGTTGCCCCTCTGTTGCCGGTCGATCTTTTTAACGCTATTTTCGGCCAAAAATGCCTGCATAAACGTGATTCCGGTGGCAAAAAGCGAGCCATCCACAATCTGGCCCTCGCCTGTCCTCATCCGGTGAAAAAGCGCGACCATGACGCCGAAAGCTGTGTGCAGCGCAGTGCCATAGTCCTCAAAAGAAACAACCGAACGAACGGGAGCGCCGGGAAATCCGGTGAGGCTCATCGCGCCGGACATCGCCTGCGCAATCGAATCGAATCCGAGCCGGTTTGCGTAAGGTCCGTCGGGGCCGAAGGTTGAAACCCGGGCGAGAATCACATCGGGCTTGATCGCTTTGAGCGAATCGTAATCGATGCGCATTTTCCTCATCACGGCGATGGGAAGATTCGCAACGACAACATCGGCGGTTGCCACCAGGCGGCGGATAATTTCCGCGGATTCAGGTTTTGAGGTATCGAGCGTGATGCTTCGTTTGTTGCGGTTGAGAGAGAGAAAAGCTCCGCCTTCACCCTGCTCCGTCACAGGACCTGTGTAGCGATCCTCACTGCCCTGGCGGCGGTCGACCCGAATCACATCGGCGCCCATATCGGCGAGAAGCATCGCGCAGTATGGTCCGGCGATGAAGCGGCCGAAATCGATAACGCGGATTCCAGCGAGAGGGAGCGGATTCAGTTCCATTTCAACCCGCGCAGTCCCTCCAGATTCACGTTGCCGCCGCTCAGCACGCAGACGACTTTCGACCCCGATGGTGCGTGGATCAAGCCATTCAGCAACGCGCCGACGGGCGCGGCAGCGGCTCCCTCCACGACTAGCTTGCAATGCGACATGACCCACAGCATCGCTTCAAAAATCTGCGCGTCGGGCAAAGTGACGATGTCGTCGACGAAGTCGCGGACCACACGGTAGGTATTGTCGCCGACACGTTTCACGCGAAGACCGTCGATGATGGTCGCGCACGAATCGAGCGTGACGACGTGACCTGCCTCGATGCTGCGCTTCATGGCCGGCCCGTCGGATGATTCGACGCCGATCACCCTGATTTTTGGATTGCGGGCTTTAAGCGCCATGCTGACGCCGGAGATCAGTCCACCGCCGCCGATGGGGACGATCGCGATGTCGGCTTCGGGGAAATCGTCGTGAATTTCGAGCCCCATGGTTCCCTGGCCCGCGATGAGTTGAAGATCGTCGAACGGATGGACCACCGTGTATCCGCATTCTCGCGCCATTTCGAGCATCTTGCCGTTGGCCTCATCCCAGATCGCCCCGTGCTGGACGACCTCGGCTCCATAGGCTCGCGTGGCGGCGACCTTCGAAGGCGTCGCATTCAAAGCCATGACGACGATGGCGCGAATGCCATGGATCGCGGCGGCGAGCGCAACCCCCTGGGCGTGATTCCCCGCCGACGAGCAGATGACGCCTCGGCGTTTCTCTTCAGCGCTGAGTTGCGGCAGTTTGTTCAGGGGCCCGCGAATCTTGTAGGATCCGGTGCGTTGAAAAATTTCCGCCTTGAGCCGGATGTCGAATCCGGATCGCTCGCTGAGAAGCCGGGAGGTAAGCAGGGGAGTATGGTAGGCGTGCGCGGAGACCCTGGCGCGCGCCTGTTCGAATGCGTCGAGGCCGATCACTCGGTCAGGTTAGCATCCTGAGCGGACGGCGGGCTCACAAGGGTTCTCCTCGCCCGTGAGGCCGCGTGACTCCGCTCGCTGACGCCAGGGTTCACCGAATTGAAAGTCAGCCGCTGCGACGCCTACAATGGCCGTCTGGCTGCGATCTTCATCTTCGGGATTCTGACGCTCTGGGCGCCGGCGCGCTGGCCGCTGGCGGTGTTTCAGATCGCTCTATTTGCGTTCGCCGGAGTCGAGCTTTTCCGGTATCGCGAGATGAAGTGGCATCCCGCGGCAATCGCTCTGGCTGCCGCGGCCGGCTGGGGACTTTTTCAGATCGCCGCCCACACCACAATCTATCCATGGCGGACCTGGGACGCTGTCCTGGTCTGGATCACAAATCTCACGGCGTTCTGCATAGCGCTGCGGCGGGGACGCGAAGGGTTTCTCCCGGCGATGCTCGGTTTCGCTTTTATTCTGAGCATCGTGGCGATGCTCACGTTGCTTACCTCGCCGCCGGACAAGGTTTTCTGGATTTTCGATGCTGAAATGGATCCGCATCCGACGCTTGGACCGTTCGTCTATCGGAATCAATATGCGGCCTTTGTCGAAGCTGTGCTGCCGCTTGCGATCGTGCGGGCGATTCATGACAGGAAGCGATCCGTCCTGTACATCGTAATCGCATCAACGCTGTTTGCGTCGGTGGTCGCCGGCGGCTCACGGATGGGATCCGCTCTGTGTCTGGCCACGATTCTGGTGACTCCCATGGCGGCATTCACCCGAGGCTTGATTTCGGGCCGGACACTGGCCCGGGTGCTGGCAGGGAGCATCGCGTCGGTGACGGTCCTCACTACGGTGGTCGGGTGGGAAGCGACCTGGAATCGCCTGCAAGAGCCGAATCCTTATTCGCTCCGGGCCGACCTGGTGCGGTCTTCCATCGAGATGGTAAGGGACCGGCCGATCATGGGATTCGGGTTAGGCACATGGTCCGATGCTTACCCGGCATATGCACGCTTCGACGACGGTCGTTTCGTGAATCAGGCTCACAACGACTGGATTCAATGGGCCGCCGAAGGGGGCGCGCCGTTTTTTTGCATCATGCTGTTCATCGCAGTGTGGACCGTGCGGCCGGCGACGCGATCGCTGTGGGGCATCGGCATGCTAGCGGTGTTTGTGCACTGCCTGATCGATTACCCGATGCAGCAGAGGCCGCAGCTTGCCGCCTTCTTTTTCGCGATGCTCGGATGCATCGCGGCGCGGAAGTGACAGAGACGCGTAGACCCAGGCGGCGCTACGACTTCGTTTTACTGAAAAGACCCAGGATGCCTCCAAGAGATGTACTCTTTTTGGCGGACTCGGTGCGGCCGCCGAGGCGGTCGGCCAGTTGCATGATGCTCTTGCCGAAAGAGGTACTGGAAGGAGTCGGCTTGCCCTCCATCAGCGATTTTTGGACAGCTTCGTAATCGCTGGGAAGAATATCGAAGACTTCCGTGTGGAGCGCCGTGCCGATGACTTCCCGGCTCAAGCCCACGTCGCGATGATAGCGGTTCACCAGCAGGCGGATCTTCCAGCGGCCGATGCGGTTCGTATCGAGATAGGAAAGAGCGCGCTGGGCAGCCTGTAGCGCCGGGAGTTCGTTTGTGGTGATCAGGAGCAGCTCGTTCGCGGCGCGTGCCGCGTTCAGGTTCCAATCCCCGTAGACGCTGCCGGTATCGACGACTACGACGTCATACGCATGGCGGGCATAATCGAGGATGGGCCCCGGGTCGCGGAGGTCTTGAGCGCCTTCAACCATAAGTTCAGGGGCGAGCAGGACATCGACGCCGTTGACATTCGTCACCATGCCCTGCCAGAGGTCGGCGTCGAGTTCGAATGCGTGCTGGAGGGCATCGAGGAAGCTGTAGATCGACTTGATCTTCAACAGGAACGACGTCGTACCGGTAAGCGGGTCCAGATCGGCCAGCAGGATCTTCTTCGCTCCCAAGCGCTTGAACTGGAAGGCGAGATTGCAGGCGATGGTCGTGGCTCCGCAGGCTCCCTTGGCGGGCATGATGGCGTAGATTTTCGCGGGTTCCTTTCCCCCGGTCTCGCTGGCGGGCTGGAGGCGGGAAAGCTTGGCCATCGCCGCTTCGAGTTGATCGGCCGAAAAAGGCTGGATCAGGAAGTCGACGGCTCCGGCGCGAAGGCATCGCAGGATCAGATCCGGGTCATTGCCGCCGAGAAGGGCGATCACCTGGACGGAGGATCCGACGCGCATCATCTCGGTCAGGAGAGCGACAGCCTGCTCCTGATCCGAAACCATGTCGAGAAAGACGAGGTAGATCGCGCCGCCACCCATGGCGCCGCTGACCTCCCGCGGAGAGGGATAGCCTCGGACGTGGCTGACAGGTACACCGCCTAGGTGCGCGGCGAGCAGTGCGTCCAACTCGTCTGCCATCCGTGAGTTGGGGCTGATGACAACAGCCTTTTTCGAGCCTGACGAGGTAGCCTCACGTTGTTGCATGGGCACCGTGGAACCAGATTGGAATCAGTACCAAAGAAGTAATTCGACTCGAAGCGATCATAACATGAGAGTCTCCACCTGTTTCTTCAACTAAGACTAAGAAAGATATAGCCCGGGTCGATAAGGACCTCGAGCGAGGGACATGGTGCTGCTAACGAATCCACAGAATCAGCGAGACGGCTCGGCCATCCGGGTACTGGTTTGCGACACGCAACCGGTGACGGCGGAAGGCATACGGACACTGCTAGCGGGCTCGCCTGACCTGGCATTCGCCGGGATTTGCGAGTCATTGACGCATGCCTCGACGGTGCTGCGGGAGTCGCCGCCGAACGTTCTGTTGCTCGATAAGGGATTCGGAATGCAGTCAGTGCTTGACTGGCTGGCGTCGGTCCGCGATTCGCAGCCCGCGATCAGTACTCAATTGGTGGTTTGGGGCGTTTCGGTGACGGAAGCCGAAGCGCTGCGGTTCTTGCAGGCAGGAGCGCGCGGGATCCTTCGGAAGACAGCAGGGCTCGCTACGGTCCTCGCTTGTCTGCGATCGGTCGGGGCCGGGCGGAGTTGGATGGAAGATTGCGTGTTCCGCGATACGGCTCGCGCGGACCGATATCCACGGAGCGAACTGACGGCTCGGGAGCAGCAGGTACTCGAATTGGTCGAGCAAGGCTGCAAGAACAAAGAGATCGCCCAGGAGCTGGGAATCCGGCCAGGGACCGTAAAAATCCATCTGAAACATATCTTCGAGAAAACTGGCATTCGTGGACGGTACGGGCTCGCGCTGAACGGGTGGAAGGATCGGGGAGCGGCGTGACTCACTCAGGAGTCAGAATAAACAAACCAGCGCTGTGCGGTATGCTTGTCCTCAGTGCGTTACATCATTGTTCTCGCGCTGTTCCGCGCTACGCTCTCGGCCCAAACGCCGCTGATCAAGATTCTTTCCGACGAACTTGAACGTAACTTCACCGCTCTTAAGCAAAAGGGCGATCCTGCGCCATATTTCCTGGGATTTTCCGTGGTGGATCAGGAGGCCGATGTCGTCGCGGCAAGCGGCGGCGCGCTCGACGCCCAAAATCACGTGCGGCAGCGGTCGCTCGATGTCACGGTCCGCGTCGGAACCGCTCAGTTCGATAATTACCGCAAGGTGAATGGAGAACGGCCGCGGTTTACTTCGGCCCGTGCGATCGCGCTCGAGGACAATCCGGCCTCGATCCGCCAAGCACTCTGGGCGTCGACCGATCAGGTCTATCGGGCCGCGGCGGCCCGCCTGATCCGGCTGAAGGCCGACGAGAAACTTCGCGCGCAGGCCAGCGACAATTCGGCGGACTTTTCGGCCGAAGAACCGCAGGTCTCGTTTTCCGTCACGCCCAGATACAAGTTCGACGCGGCGGATTGGGCAAAGAGACTCCGGAAACTTTCGGCCGAGTTTTCGAAGTATCCCGGGGCGATTAATTCGAGCGTGTCGGTGGAGGCGCAAAGGGTTTCGAAAGCGCTGGTGACCTCGGAAGGCACCAAGCTGGAGCATGGACGGCTGTTCGCGCGGATGTTCATCGCGGCCCGGGGCAAGGCGCAGGACGGGATGGATCTGGCGACGATGGAGAGCTTCGAATCAGACGATCCGGCGAAACTGCCCAAGGATGCGCAGATCCTGGCGGCGGTGGAGAAGGTCGGCGCGAATCTGAACAGTTTGCTGCACGCTCCACCGGCGGACCCGTTTGTAGGGCCGGCGATTCTTTCGGGCCGCGCGACCGGGGTCTTTTTCCATGAGATTTTCGGACATCGGATCGAAGGCCATCGGCAGAAGGACGAGTCGGAGGGCCAGACTTTCACCAAGAGCGTCGGCAAGCCGGTGCTGCCGGAATTTCTTTCAATCATTTTCGATCCGACGCGTACGGAGTTCGAAGGGACGGCGCTCAACGGGTTCTATCAATACGACGATGAGGGCGTGAAGGCGCGTCCCGTGACGCTGGTGGACAAAGGGATTCTGAAGACTTTTCTGATGTCGCGGTCGCCGATCGAGGGATTTCCGCAATCGAACGGGCACGGTCGGCGGGCGCCGGGAGCGGAGATTGTATCGAGGCAATCGAATCTTTTTGTCGAATCGTCCAGGCAGGTGTCCGACGCGGATCTGAGAAAGATGCTGATCGAGGAAGTGAAGAAGCAGAACAAGCCTTACGGACTGTACTTCGATCAGGTCACGGGCGGATACACCACGACGGCTCGCCGGGGTTTGCAGGCATTTACCGTAATTCCGCTCGTGGTGTATCGCGTGTATCCGGACGGGCGGCCGGATGAGCTGATTCGCGGAGTCGATATCGTCGGGACGCCGCTGGCGAGTTTCGCAAAGATCGTGGCGACATCGAATCATCGGGACGTCTTCAACGGAATCTGCGGAGCGGAATCGGGCGATGTCCCGGTTTCGGCGATTGCGCCCGCGATTCTGGTTTCGGAAATCGAGATTCAACGCAAAGAACGATCGCAGGACCGGCCTCCGTACCTCGGACGTCCCACGGAGAACCAGCAGTGAAGGCCGTCATGGTCGCCATTGGGATCGCCGCACTGGCGTTCCTGGCATTGCCGCAGACAAGCCTATCGCAGAACGGCGAAGACGACGTGATTCTGCGCGCGATGCGCGATGAAATCGACCGGTCGCGGCAGCTTCGCGTCGTGGGTGGAAGGGACGACGCTCCCTACTTCATCAGCTACACATTGAACGATGGCGAGACGTACCGGATCAATGCGTCGATGGGCGCGGCGGTCGCAGTCAGCCATAATCGCGTGCGCTTCCCCGTGATCGACGTTCGCGTCGGTAGTTACGATTTCGACGACACGGGACATATCTATAGCGGCATCTACACGGGATCCCGGCTGGATGGCGCCTGGCCGCTGGACGATTCGTACCAGGCGCTCCGGGACGGATTCTGGCTGGCGACGGATCGCGCTTACAAAACGGCGCTCGAATCGATTTCGCGAAAGAGGTCGTCGCTGAACAACGCGAATGCGCCGGCGGAGAAGCTGGCCGATTTTTCGAGGGTCGACCCGGTGAAGAGCATCGGGAAGATTTCCCATAAGAAGTTCGATCAGGCCGCCTGGGAGTCGCGAATCGTGAACATTTCTGGGATTTTCAACGCGTATCCTGAGGTGCTCGCGTCGCTGGTGGATTTTCAGCAATTGCAGGGCGCGACCTACATAATGACCAACGAAGGGACTGTAATCCGGTACACGGACGATCTGTCGCTGTTCTTTTCGAAGGCGGAAGGACAGGCTCCGGACGGGATGCTGGTGCGCGACGCAGTCAGTTTTCAACAACAGGATATCGATCAGTTGCCGAGCGAAGCAGATATGCGCAAGGCGGTGGCCGCGTCGGCAGAGAATATCCGCGCGCTTGCTCATGCGCCGGCGGGAGCGTCTTTTTCGGGTCCGACACTGTTCGAACCGCAGGCTGCGGCGCAGTTGATGGCGCAGTTGATCGGCGACAATCTGTACGTGCCGCGGAGGCCGCTCGCTGAACCGGGCCGCGCTGTAAATTTTCTGCCAAGCGAGTTAGAAAGCAAAATCGGCTCGCGGATTCTGCCGGAATGGATCGACATCACCGACGATCCCTTGCAGACAACCTGGAACGGCCGGGCGCTTCCGGGACACTATCCGTTCGACGACGAAGGCGTTCCGGGCAAGACGGTATCCGTCGTTGAAAAGGGCGTGCTGAAGAACTTTCTGATGACGCGGCAGCCGGTCAAGGGATTCGCGACGTCGAACGGGCACGCCCGGCTCCCCGGAGGGTATGGAGCGAAGCGCGCAGCGATCAGCAATCTGTTCATCACGGCGAGCCAGACGTCGCCGCTGGCGGATCTGAAGAAAAGGCTGATCGATATGTGCAAGGAGCGCGGGAAACCGTACGGAATGCTGGTGCGAAAACTCGACTATCCGTTCTCCGGAAATGCGGCGGAGCTGCGGCAACTGGCGGCGAGCGGCGGCCAATCGGGCGGATCGGCTCGACCGGTGAGTCCGCCCGTGCTGCTATATCGCGTATACGCCGACGGCCGGGAAGAGCTGGTCCGCGGGTTGCGGTTCCGGGGAGTTTCGACGCGAACGCTGCGCGACATGCTCGCGGCGTCGCAGGAGACGGCGGAATTCGACTTCACGAATAATGCCGCTCCGCTTGCATTGCTGGGCGCGGGCGGATATCTGGCTCCGGCCGCCGTGATCTCGCCGGCGATGCTTTTTGAAGAAATCGAATTCGAGCTGCCGCAGGAGCCGTTGCCCAAGCTGCCCATTGTGCCCCCGCCGACCGCGAGCAAGGAATCCGCACGATAAACTGAAGTTTGCGGCTGCTCAGCAGGACGATTCTGCGCGAAATCATCTCGAGCGCGATGCTTGGGGCAATTCTCTTCACCTTCATCCTGTTCCTGCACGGCTCGCGGATCTTATTTGAATTTCTGGTCCGCAACAGCGGGACCCCATCCACGGTTGCGTATCTGTTCGGATTGGTGATTCCGCGCGCGCTGCCGTTTGCGATTCCGCTCGGGGTGTTGGTCGGCACGCTCATCACGCTGAGCCGCATGTCGGCCGACGGCGAGATCACCGCGATGCGGGCCGCGGGCGTGCCGGGACGCCGTGTGGTTCCCGCGATTTTCATCTTCGGGTTCATGTCGATGCTGCTTACCGCGGCTTGCTCGCTGTGGCTGACGCCGTGGTCGATTCGCGAATCGTTCCGCGTCGAAAATCTGATGATCGCGAAACAGTTGACCGCTGATATCCAGCCGCGCGTGTTCGAAGAACAATTCCCGAACACGATTCTCTACGTCAGCGATATCACTTCGGGTCAAACCTCGCGGCTCCGGCGGATCTTCATGGCGGATATCACGCCGTTGGACGAACGCAAACCGGGCACGGCGGATCGCGGCGATACTCCCCGGGTTACGCTCGCGACCGAGGCGCTGGCGCTCCCCGATGTCGCGCACAACCGGATTCAGTTGCAACTCCGGAACGGCACCTCCTACGAATCGGACAAGGACAACAACTACCACATCTCCGGCGCCCCGACCGGCGATCAGGTTTTAGAAGCGCAGAAACGACAGGATCAGCGCAATTCGAAACCGGCGACCGAGATCGACACCATCCCGCTTTACCGCGACGCGTATAAGCGAAAGGACACCGAGCCTGAGCAGCGGCTCGAAGATCGCATCGAGATCCAGCAGCGATTCGCGCTCCCGCCGGCCTGCATCCTGCTTGCGCTCGCTGGCGTGCCGCTCGGGATTACGCGCCGAAGAGGCGGAAAATCCGCCGCGGTCGTACTGACGGTTGTTCTCGCGTTCATCTATTACATGGGGCTGATCAGTTGCATCAGCATGGCAAAACAGGGAACGCTGCGGCCCGAGGTCGGCATGTGGATTCCGAATCTGGCGTTCGCGCTATTCGGCGTGATCATGATTGCCCGCCTGGAAACGCCCGGCGATCACGATTGGACGGGCGCCATTGCCGGATTCTTCTCGCGGCTGTTCGGAACGATCACGAAGGCGCCTGAAAGAGGCGCCCGCGTGCTCGACCGTTTGCAACCGCGAGGATTTGCGCTGCTGCCTCAGGTGATCGACACCTACGTGCTGAGCAGTTTTCTGTTCTACTTCGTCTTGCTGCTTGCGAGCTTCGTCCTGATCTTCCACGTCTTCGAATTTTTCTCCCTGTTGAGCGACATTCTCAGAAATCATCCCCCGTCGAATCATGTCCTGAGCTATTTCGTATTTCTGACGCCACGGCTGATTTATGAATTCACGCCGATGGGAGTACTGGCGGCCGTCCTGGTCGCCTTCGGCGTGCTTTCGAAGCACAACGAGATCACCGCGTTCAAGGCATGCGGCGTGAGTGTTTATCGGCTCGCCGTCCCGATCCTGATCTCAGGATTTTTCCTGAGCGGAAGTCTGTTCGCGTTCGATCATTATTGGGTTCCGGAAGCGGACCGCCGCCAGGATGCCCTGCGCGCCGAGATCAAAGGCAAACATCCGCAAACATATCTCCGTCCCGACCGCCAGTGGATCTATGGCAAGAACGGCGACCGCGTTTTCTACTACAAGTACTTTGATCCGGCAGACCGCGTGATGGTGGACGTCAATGTTTACGAGATCGATCCTGAGTATTTCCGCCTGCAAAGACACATCGCAGCGACAAGGGCGAAGTGGGATACCTCGCTTGGGGCCTGGGTTTTTCAGAATGGATGGAGCCGGGATATGGACCCGTCGTGTCCCGCCTGTCCGCCAAAGCACTATGAAAACTTTGCGGGCGGGATTCACATGTTTCCGGAGCTTGAGGAGACACCTGACTACTTCGTGCACGAAGTGAAGCAGTCGCACCAGATGAATTTTCAGGAACTACAGGCGTACATCACCGATCTTCAGCACAGCGGCTTCGACACGATTCCGCTTCAGGTGCAGCTCAATAAGAAATTCTCGGTGCCGCTGTTCGCCCTCATCATGGCGATGGTTTCGCTGCCGTTCGCATTCGTAGCAGGAAATCGCGGGGCGATGGCAGGGGTCGGACTCAGCCTGGGAATCGCGATTTCGTATTGGTCGGTCGGCCAGCTTTTCGAGCAGATCGGAAACTTGAACCAGTTGCCGCCGGCGCTCGCGGCGTGGTCGCCAGATGTGATTTTCTCGCTGGCCGGACTGTATTTTCTCGCGCGGATGCGGACATGAAAGCGGCGGTTTTATACAAACGGGCTCCGGTCGAGACAAACCCTTTCACCTATGCCGACGTTCCCGTTCCTGAGCCCGGCGCGGGCGAAATTCTCGTCAAAGTTAACGCCTGCGGCGTTTGTCGAACCGATCTCCATGTGACCGAAGCCGAGCTGCCCATATTGAAGCAGCCGATTATCCCGGGCCACCAGGTTGTCGGCACGGTGGAGCGAAACGGCGCCGGCTCGTCCCGATTTCAGACCGGGGTTCGTGTCGGCGTGCCATGGCTGCATTGGACAGATGGATCGTGCGAATACTGCCGCGCGGGGAAAGAAAATCTCTGTGAAGCCGCGACCTTCACCGGACATACCGTGGATGGCGGTTACGCCGAGTACGTTGTCGCAAAGGAAGCGTTCGTGTACCGAATCCCGGACGGATTCAGCGATCTGGCGGCCGCTCCGCTGCTGTGCGCGGGGATTATCGGGTTCCGCTGTCTGAGGATGGCGGATCTCAAAGAGGGCGATACCCTCGGTCTATACGGATTCGGAGCGGCGGCACACGTCGCCATTCAAGTCGCACGGCACTGGGGAGTGCGTGTGCTCGCTTTTACGCGCGACGAGCGGCATCAGAAACTCGCCTTGGAATTGGGGGCGGAGTTCGCCGGAGCGGGCGATGCATCTTCCCCGCAGAAGTTGAATGCCGCCATCCTGTTTGCTCCCGCGGGCGAGCTGGTTCCGTCGGCGTTGAAAAACATGAAGCGGGGCGGCAGGGTCGTGTGCGGCGGGATTCACATGAGCCCCATTGCCCGGATGGACTACGATTTGCTTTATTGGGAGCGGTCCGTTTTGAGTGTCGCGAACAATACGCGCCGGGACGGAGAGGATTTCCTGGAACTCGCGGCGAAGATTCCGATTCGCACGCAGATCCGGACATTTCCCCTCGCGGAAGCGAACGTCGCGCTGAATGCATTGAAGCATGACGCGATCCAGGGGGCCGCTGTTTTGCTGGTGTAGGTAAGCGTGTCCCTGCCGCTGCGGCTGCGGACGCGACAACCGGGCCGTGGGCGTCTGGCAAACAGGAGAAGGCCCGCGGAAAGGGGATGATCGGCCACTCTATCATCCGGAGAGGTACAATCAGAAGTCCCTGATGAAAGTTTCCGTTATTCTGCCCGCGGCCGGGCTCGGCACGCGAATGGGACGTGAAAAATCGGGTGTCAGCCGGAAGCAGTTCATGCTGCTTGAAGGCGCGCCGATTCTGATCCATACCATCCGGAAGTTTTTGCGGTGCCCGCTGGTGACCGAGATTGTCGTTGCATTGCGCGGAGAGGATCTCGATTGGGCTCGCGGTCTGGTTCATACCGAGCATCCTTCGCGGCCCGTCCGGTTCGTCGAGGGCGGCGACACGCGTCAACAATCCGTGGAGAACGCCCTGGAAACGATCGCGCCGGACACGGATCTGGTCGCCGTCCATGATGCGGTGCGGCCCTTCATCGATACGGACCTGATCGACAAAGTGATCACAGAGGCGCACCATACCGGCGCGGCGATCGTCGGCATCGTTCCGGTGGACACGGTGAAGCGCGTTCACAAGAACAAGATTCGCGCAACACTTCCCCGGGAACATCTGGTGCTGGCACAGACTCCGCAGGTGTTCCGCTTCGATCTGTTGAAGAAGGCGTTCGAAATGGCGCGCGCCGACGGATTTAATGGCACCGATGAAGCGAGTCTGGTGGAGCGGCTGGAACAAATCGAAGTGAGCGTCGTGCAGGGCAGCGATCGCAACATCAAAATCACCAAGCCGACCGACATGGACCTGGCGCGCCTGTTCCTGGCCGAAGAGTTGGCCGCATCGTGATCCGGACCGGACTTGGCTGGGACGTGCATCGAATAACACCGGGGCGTCCTATGATTCTCGGCGGAGTGATGATCCCTTCGGAGTTCGGCCTGGAAGGGCATTCCGATGCCGATATCCTTCTGCATGCCGTCACAGACGCCGTGCTCGGAGCGGCCGCGCTCGGCGACATCGGGATGCATTTCCCGGATACCGATCCGAAGTGGAAGGGAGCCGAAAGCGCGCAGTTTCTAGCCCATGCGGTGAAGCTGGTGCGGAATCTCGGTTACGCGATCGTCAATGTCGATACGACGGTGATTCTGGAGCGGCCGAAACTCAAAGATTATCGCGCCGCGATTCGGGAATCGCTCGCCAAAACTCTCGGGCTTGAGCTCGATTGCGTGTCTGTGAAGTTCAAAACAGCCGAGCGCGTCGGACCCGTCGGGGAGGGAAAATCCGCCGAAGCTCAAGCGATCGTCACAATCGAGAAATCTTAAGCTACTGTCAGGATCAGCTTGCCTGTCGTAGCGCGGCCTTCCAGGTCGCGATGCGCTTGGGCGGCCTCGGCGAGCCGGTAGACGTGATCGATCTTTAGAGTCAGTTTCTTTTCAACAATCCAGCGCAGGACATCGCCCGCGCGCCACTCGAGTTCCTCGCGAGTCTGCGTGTAGTGGAAAAGCGTCGGACGAGTAAGAAAAAGACCGCCCTTCTGGCTGAGAAGAAGCGGCTCGATCGGGGGAACGGGACCGCTTGCATTCCCAAAACTGACCATCATGCCGCGAATCTTGAGACTGTCGAGGCTCTTCGCAAACGTCGAGGCCCCAACCGAATCGTAGACCACGTCGACGCCGGCGCCGTTCGTCAGCCGGCGTGCCTCGGCCGCGAAATCCTGGTCACGATAGAGGATCACCTCATCGGCTCCGGCGGCGCGAGCGATCTCGGCTTTAGCAGGCGTACCAGCGGTCGCGATCACGCGCGCCCCGGCCATTTTCGCCATTTGCACAATCAGACGTCCCGTTCCTCCCGCAGCGGCGTGAACCAACGCTGTATGGCCAGCCTTCACCGAAAAAGTCGAGTGTGTCAAATAATGCGCAGTCATGCCTTGAAGCATCGCGGCCGCGGCCTGCTTGAAGTCGAGGCCGTTCGGGATGTGGACCAAAGCCGTTGCTGGGACGGCAGCGTATTCGGCATACGATCCACGCACCGTACCCCAGGCGACATGATCGCCGGGTTGGAAATCCGCGACGCCTTCGCCGACGGATTCGACGGTGCCCGCTCCTTCAGAACCGAGAACAGCCGGAAGAGGAATCTTGTAAAGGCCGGAGCGGTGATACGTATCGATAAAATTGACTCCGGATGCGGCAACTTTAACCAGGACGTGTCCCGCGGCGGGCTCAGGTTTGGAGAGGTCGCCGAATTTCAGGGCGTCGGCGGTACCGGGCTGTTCGATGTAGATGGCTTTCATAAAGAACCTGTTTTAGGCGCTACGCAATTTGCGGCGGAGATGGACGAATGCTGCGTAGAGCAGCAAATAAGTGACGGAAACGGGAAAGAAAACCAGGCGCCCGATTGTTGGGATCGCGGCGGCTCCGGTGAGTCCCGCACGGAACAAGGCGAAGTGGAGCATGATTCGCCACTGGCTCCAATCGAGCCAAAAATAGTCGCCGTTTTCGTTCAGCGCGAAAACCTTTGACGGCAATTGCGCCGCCAGCGCCCATTTCCACTTCGTCATGATCGATTCACCGGAGCAGATCATCCCTGCGATCGGATACGCCTCCGCTTTCAATTCCGAATAGAGCCGTTTCCGAGCCTCCCGGCCCCGATAATCGGTTACGCGAAAAACCTTGCCGCGAAATCCCCGGGGGACGCCGGCAAAGCAGGTGACAAGATCGATTTCGATCTCGTCTCCGTAGGTTTCATAGAGTCCCGGGATGAGATTGTCGAATAAACCGCGCGATCCGGATTCGATCAGAAGAACTTTCGTGAACGGAGGGTTTCCGCGGCTGAAAAAGTAGCGCAAGAAATTATTCTACCCGCGAGTCACCGCGCTCCGGGTGCGGAGGCAACGTTTAGCCGCCCGGATCCTGTTAGCCGGGCCCGGCCGTTGCACTGCGGCAGGAGTGAGGGCATATGGGGGTAGAATGAAGGCAGCCTTACTCGATGCCCGCCTCACCCGACCTTTCCAAGCTGAGCGTCCGCCAGTTCGCTGAGCGATTTCGCGGCGAAATGATCCCGCTCAGCAACACCTTTTCCTACTTCTGCGCCTCCGTGCCGATGTCGGAAGAGGACTTGAAAGAATACCTTCAGGAACCAGTTGCGGCCTTGCCCCCTGCATTGTCTGCGGCCTTGCCGAAGGTGTCCATCCTGTTGGTGCCATACCTGGAACGATCGAATGGACGCGAACGCAGCCGTACAAAAGGCGCCGCGGGCGATTACGTTTCGATCGAAAAGCCCCCTGAGGGGAAGACCACGACCTCCACGCACCTTCGTCTGGGCGAAGAAACTGTGTTGGTATTCGCGCTTAAGGATCAGGAAGTTGCGGAGTATCACTACAGGTTCTATCATCTGCTGGCGACCCTCCTGGGCGAACATTGGAGCGAAGAGGTCGAAACGGCGTATTCGCGCGTCCTTCGCGAGGAATTGACCGCCGACGTCCACGGAGAAGTGGACGAACCGAGCTGGCGGATGAAGCAGAGCATGCGCCGAAGCGCAGGTGGAAGAGGAGGAGCGCGCGGAGGCAAGGCGTTCCGCGATTACGCCCGGCAGTCGTTTATCGATACTTTGACGCTCTATCTGCATGGAATCTGCTGCGATATCGACGTCGATACGGGTCCGCGGCAGTTGCCCAGCCGGTATCTTCGGCGGCGATTGCTGGCGCTCGAAGAGCTCTTTCCGCCACCGAAAGGTTACGCGGTTTTTCCCGAGCAGCTCGAATCGTAGCGCCTGAATCGCAGTACAAACATCGAAGTACAAAATAGCTCGCCGGATAGGGGAGTTTCGTGTTATCCTCAACCGATTAGTAAAACTATAGCGTTGGCGCGTTCCGGTTAAGGGGACTTGGGCGCATCAGCGGGGATTTTGTCTAATTGTGCGGGATAGCGGGATTTACTCATCTAAGTTCCAGGCCTGAGCGCAAACGGATCGAAGAGATCACGCGCTCGTTGACCCATCGCGGGCCCGACCAGCAAGGGACCTGGGAGTCCGCGGTGGTGTCTCTCGGCGCGGTACGGTTAAAGATCATGGACCTCGCCAGCGGCGATCAGCCCATGATCAGCGGCGATGGGGATACGGTCCTCGTCTTCAACGGCGAGATTTACAACGACCGCGAAGTCCGCCGCGAGCTGAAGCGCGCCGGACACGAGTTCCGCACGCGCTGCGATACCGAGACTGTTCTGCGGGCGTTTCTCGAATGGGACGTGGAGGCATTCGCGCGGCTGCGCGGGATGTTCGGCGCGGCTTTGTGGACCGAGTCGAGCCGCCGCCTTGTTCTGGTGCGCGACCGCATGGGAATCAAGCCGCTCTACTTCGCCCGCCGAAGGAACGATGTCTACTTCGGGTCTGAACTTAAGGCGATTCTGCTGCATCCTGAGATCGAGCGCCGAATCAACCCGGCTGGGCTCGACCACTACCTGTCGTTGAACTATGTCCCCGGCCCGCACACGTTAGTCGAGGGGATCGAGAAGCTGCAACCAGGGCATTGGCTTGAATGGCGCGCCGGATCCGTTCGCAGCGAGCCGTACTGGAAACTACAGTTCAAGCCGGATTCGACACTGGAGTTGGAATCGGCAAAGGATCAGCTTGACGACCTGATCCGCATGTCGGTGCGTGAGCATCTCGCCTCGGACGTGCCGCTGGGGGTATGGGCCAGCGGCGGGCTGGATTCAACCACGATCCTGCACTACGCGGCGGAACAATCCCCGTCCCGGCTGAAGACCTTCTCGGTATCGTTTCCCGGGCGAAGTTTCGATGAAAGCCGGTATTTCCGCGAAGTCGCCAAGGCGTATCAGACCGAACACTATGAATTCGAACTGAAGCCGGAGCAGGACCTGGTGGACGCGGTACAGCAACTTGCTTACTATTCCGACGAGCCAAGTGCTGATGCGGGCGCGATACCCGTCTGGTTTTTGTCCAAGATGTGCCGCGATGAAGTGACCGTCGCGCTTTCCGGCGACGGCGCCGATGAGCTGTTCGGCGGCTACAAAACGTATCTCGCCGACCGGTATGCGCGCCGCCTGAGGATGGTTCCCTATCCAGTGCGGAGCATGGCCGCGGGCCTGACCCGGTACCTGCCGGTGTCGGATGAAAAAATCGGGCTCGATTACAAGATCACGAGAATGTTGAAGGGCTCCCTGCTCGAGCCGGTCGACGCGCACCTGTTCTGGAACGGGACCTTTGCTAACGGTGACAAAAGCAGGCTGTATCGCTTTGCCAACGGATTTGACCGGCTCGCCTTGCCGCCGGAATCGGCGGGCTACCTGAACCGGTTTATCTGGCTCGATCAGATGTATTATCTTCCCGACGATATTCTCTATAAGTGCGACCGGATGAGCATGGCGCATTCGCTTGAAGTCCGGCCTCCCTTTCTCGATCACCGGCTGGTAGAATTCGCGGCGTCGCTGCCGGAAAACATGAAGGTTCGAGGCGCGCGCTTGAAATTCATTCTTCGCGATTTGATGAAAGGACGTCTGCCGGAGGCCGTCGTGCGGCGCCCTAAAGAGGGATTCGATATTCCGGCGCATCACTGGCTGCGCACGGTTCTGCGGCCGTTGCTGGTCGAAACGCTCAGCGAAAAGAACGTGCGGGCCTCGGAAATGTTTTATTGGGGAGCTGTAAACGACGCGTTACGCGCCCATTTTGAGCGGCGTGCTAACCTCGGATATCATCTATGGGGTCTTCTGGTTCTGTTCCTTTGGATGAGACGTTGGGGAATCGAACCGCCTTCGATGCCGGCCGCTCACGAGATTCCGGAGGCGTTTTCCGCGCTCAGTTGATCGTACTGGCCGCCGCCGCGGCTGTTTTTCTCGGGTGTATTATCAGTCCGCCGTCGCTCATGGACGATGTGGATGCCGTGCAAGCGCAGATCGCCCGCAACATGTTGGACTCGGGCGACTGGGTCACGGCACATCTCGACGGAATCGCGTATCTCGAAAAATCGCCCCTGAAATACTGGCTGATCGCAATCTCTTTCAAGATATTCGGCGTGCATGACTGGGCGGCGCGGCTTCCGGTCGCGCTCTCGGCGGTTGCTCTTTGCTGGCTCGTGTTCCGCATTGGTGTCTGGGCGTTTTCGATTCGCGCAGGGACGTTCGCGGGCCTCGCCCTGGCTACATCGATCGGCCTGTTTCTCTTCACGCGTTTCCAGATTCCCGATGTGACGGTCACTGCGACCATCGCCCTCGCAATGTGGTCATTCTTGCGGGCGCTCGAAGAGGACCGGCATTCGTTGTGGAGCGCGGTCATGGCAGCGGCGATCGGGACGGGATTGCTGCTGAAAGGGCTGATTGCGGCGGTGTTTCCGGTTGCGGCGGCATTGCTGTATCTCTATTTTGTTCGTCCAAAAGACGCCTGGAAGCGCCTGCACATCGTTCGCGGCGTGCTGATTGCATTGGCAATCGCGGCTCCCTGGCACGTGATCGCGACGCTCCGGAATCCGCCGTATTTCGATCTCACCATGCACAGCGCGCCGGGCGAATATCGCGGTTTTTTTTGGTTCTATTTCATCAACGAGCATGTGCTGCGATTCCTGAATCTGCGTTATCCGCGCGATTACAATACAGTCCCGCGGCTGTATTTCTGGCTGCTCCACTTGGTGTGGTTGTTCCCCTGGAGCGTCTATTTCCCCGCAGCGGCGATGTTATCGTTCAAACCGGAGAATCGCGCAGGAAGAATGCGCATCTTGTGCTTGTGCTGGGCAGGATTCCTGCTGACTTTTTTCACATTCTCTTCCACGCAGGAATATTATTCGATGCCCAGCTACCCGGCGCTCGCTTTGCTGCTTGCGAGCGCGCTCACCGAAGCGCGGGCGGCTGCGTGGGTCAAGCGCGGAACGGTCGCGCTCGGAATCGTCACCTCCCTCGCGGTGGCGGCGATCGTATTCATCCTCGTCCAGGTCTGGAATTTGCCGCACCCCGGCGATATTTCACAGGCGCTGACGCAGAATCCCGACGCCTATACTCTATCGCTCGGCCATCTGGGCGACCTGACCATGGCCTCGTTTGCGTACCTGAAGTTACCGCTCGTCGTCGCAGCGATCGCGTTTCTGATCGGAACAATATCGGCCTGGAAACGGCAAATGCCTGGAATCGTCGTGATGATGGTTCTGTTTTTCCACGCCGCTCGGTTGGCTCTGGTGGTCTTCGATCCCTACCTTTCCTCGCGTCCTTTGGCTGAGGCGCTTAATCGCGCGCCGCACGGAAAGCTGATTCTTGACGATCAGTACTATACATTTTCATCTGTCGTCTTTTATGCCGAGGCTTACCATGGCCAGCGGCTGTTGCTGCTGAACGGACGCGTCAATAATCTTCAGTACGGATCGTACGCGCCGAACGCTCCGCAGGATGTTTTCATCGACGACCACTCGTTTCGCGAGCGCTGGAAATCGCCGGACCTGTACTATATCTGCGCCGAAAAACCGCGCGTAGCCGCGCTAGCGTCCCTCGTAGGGCAGGACACTTTGCATGTGGTCGCGGAAAGCGGGGGGAAATTTGTTTTCGCGAACCGTAGCGTAAAAGACTCGGGCAGCGACTGATGCGGATCACAATCGATGCCACGTCCGCGCTCCTTCGCAGCGCCGGTGTCAAGAGCTACACGTATCACTGGATCCGCCATCTGCGCCGCGCGGCGCGCGGTGATGAGATTCGCGCGTTTCCGTATCTGAATGATTTCGGAGCGCTGGATCATGAGTCGTCGACGCTCGGACTCTGGCAAACCTGCGCGCGGATCGCTCTGCTTCACGCGGTGAATCTCCCGGGCAATCCGGCGATGGACTGGATCTGCTCAGGCTCGGATGTTTTCCACGCGTCGAATCAGGTCCACAATGCTCCGCGCCGCGTGAAACTCACCGCCACTCTTCACGATCTGACCTGTTGGCTGATGCCCCAGTTCCACACCGAGGCGAACGTCCGCGCCGACCGGAACTTCGCTGAAAAGATTTGGAAACGCGCAGCGGGGCTGATCGCAGTGTCGGAAAATACCCGCCAGGATGCCATTCGCCTGCTCGGAATCGCGCCCGAAAAGATTCATACGATCTACTCGGGAGTCCCCGAAGAATACTTTTCGGCGCGGCCCGCGCGGCGCGGCCGCCCGTACGTGTTGTACGTCGGGACAATCGAGCCGCGGAAGAATCTCGATACCCTGCTCGACGCCTGGCAGCAACTCAATGCCGGGGATTTCGATCTGGTGATCGCGGGCGCGGCGGGCTGGCGCTCGGAAAAAACAGCGGCCCGGATACGCAAAGAGGCCGTTTATCTCGGTTATGTGCCTGAAGGCGATCTGCCGGGTCTCGTCGCCGGGGCGGAAGTGTTCGTGTATCCGTCGTTCTATGAAGGCTTCGGGTTTCCGATCGTGCAAGCAATGGCGGCAGGAGTTCCAGTGGTCACGTCAAACAGCTCTTGTCTGCCGGAGATCACGGGCGGTGCCGCAGAGTTGGCCGATCCGAAGAGTCCTTCGGAAATCGCCGCAGCGATCCGGCGCCTGCTGGAATCGGAATCGCGCCGTCTCGATTTGCGCGAAAAGGGACGCGAGCGCGCCAGACAATATCGCTGGGAGACGTGCGCCGAAAAATCACTTGCGTTTTTTCGGAGTGTCGTTGGCTCCTGACGCAGCGCCAATCCCAAAATCCCAGATCTGTGGATTTACTTTGCCTTCCGTGTATTCGACGACGGCGTACTCGCCTGGCTCCAGATCCTTTTCCGGCCAGATTTTGAACAACTGATCGGCGATCATCTTCTTGAACGTCGGCACCACGTCCGGCTTCTCGATCACTTCGTTGGAGACTGGAATCACTTCAACGTCTTCGACCAGGCGTGTCCCCTTCTTCACCGTGATCCGGAAGATCGCAAGCCGCTCGTCGTTCGACATGCGGAAATAAAATTCGGGACGCGTTTCATGGATGCGCATCGGCGCGGATTCGCCGTCGAGTTCCACCGTTTGTTTCCCGGGCACCATCGGCAACGGCGAAATCGCCTTCAGCACGCTCCGCTTTTTGTTGCTCACGATCTTCGATTCGGCGGCTTTGATCGGCTCAAGTTTCTCGTCGTGAATATAGTACACGCCGTTTTCGGCCGGAATCGACGCGACCTGTTTTTCAGCCTCGCGCAGCGCGGCGTCCTCTTCAGCCTGCGCCTTTACATCAGCCTCGATTTCCGCCTGCCGGGCTGCCATCTCTCGCTTTGTTCTGTCGAGATCGATCATCTCCAGCGGAATCTCTTCCCACTCGTCTCGTTCCGTGGAGAAGAAACGCACGCGATCCTGCTTCACTTCGTATTCGCGGGCGAGCTGGTAACTTCCATCCTTGAGGTACAGGCGAAGGGTGGCCGCAAACGCTGCCCCCGTAAAAAGCGCCCCGAAAAATGCAAGGACACAGATTCGCGTGAACATCTGTCTCTATTATGGAAGAATGCGCACACGAGTACTTGGCCGTACCGGAATCGAAGTCAGCGAGATCGGATACGGCGCCTGGGGAATCGGAGGCAAGATGTGGCTGGGGGGCGACGATGACGAATCGTCCCGCGCCCTTCGCCGCGCTTTCGAGCTCGGGTTGAATTTCATCGATACCGCGCTCGTTTATGGAGACGGCCACAGCGAGCGGCTCGTGGGTGAGCTCGCCCCCGCCTCTGTTTCGATCGCCACCAAGGTTCCTCCAAAGAATTTTCTGTGGCCGGCGCGGCCCGGCATCGGAATCGCGGATGTCTTCCCCTACGAGCACATCATGCGATCGACGGAACAGAGCCTTCGCAATCTGCGGCGGGACTCAATCGACCTCCAGCAGCTTCACGTCTGGAACTCCGAATGGATCAACGACGACGATTGGCGCCGTGCATTTGAGGATCTGAAGAAATCCGGGAAAGCGCGGTTCGTCGGCGTATCCATTAACGATCACCAGCCGGATTCCGCGATCGAATTGATCAAAACAGGATTGATCGACACGGTGCAAGTGATCTACAACATCTTCGATCAATCGCCGGAAGCGAAACTGTTTCCCCTCGCGCGCGAACTGAACATCGGCGTGCTGGCTCGCGTTCCTTTGGATGAAGGCGCGCTCACAGGGACAATCGACGTCACGACGACGTTCCCTGAAGGCGATTTTCGCGGCAGATACTTCCGCGGCGATCGAAAGAAAGAAGTCGTCGAACACGTGACGGCTCTTCAACGCGATCTCGACGGCGTGAACGGATCCCTTGCCCAGATCGCGTTGCGGTTCTGTCTTTCAAACCTCGCGGTCTCGACCGTGATTCCCGGGATGCGGACGGTGCGCAACGTGGAATCGAACGTCGCCGCTTCCGATGCGGGTCCATTGCCGTTGGATGTGCAGGCGATCCTCAAGAAGCACGCTTGGGAGAAGAATTTCTACTCGTGAGGTGCGGAATCCACACCTCCATCGCCGGAGCCCTCGAAAAATCGGCGTTCAAGGCTCACGAACTCGGCGCGAACACGTTCCAGATCTTCTCCTCAAGCCCGCGCCAGTGGAAGGCTTCGCTGCCGGCGGCTCCCGGAATCGCGGCTTTGCGGCGCGCGCGGGAAAAGTACGATCTTACGCCGCTCGTAATTCACGATAACTATCTGATCAATCTCGCCTCCGCTTATGAGCACGTGCGCAAATTATCAGTCGAAGCGTTTCGCGGAGAACTGACGCGCGCGATCGCCATCGGAGCCGAGTACCTGGTGGCTCATCCCGGCAATTACAAAAGCTGCACCATCGAACAAGGCATTCTGAACTTTATCCAGGGCGTCACCGAAGCGGCGCGAGGACTGAGATTCGAAAACCTGACACTGCTGATCGAAAACACCGTCGGCGCGGGCGCCCAACTCGGCGGACGTTTCGAAGAGTTGCACGTCATGCGCGAGTACGGCGCGAAAATGACGGATCTCCCCATCGGGTTCTGTCTGGACACCTGCCATCTCCTCGCTTCGGGATACGACGTCGCAAGCGGGGAGGGGCTCAAGGAAACTCTCGACGAAGCGGACCGTCTTCTGGGGCTCGACAATGTGCCCGTCATTCACGCAAACGATTCGAAAGGGGCTCTGAACTCACGCATCGACCGGCACGAGAATATCGGCGAAGGTTATATTGGGTTAGAAGGGTTCCGCCGCATCCTCGCTGAGCCGAGGCTCCGCTCAAAAGCCTTTATTTTAGAAACGCCGGTGGAGAAAGACGGCGATGACCGCAGGAACCTCGACACTCTGAAATCGCTATGTCCGAAATCGCATACGACCATAACCAAATCGAGTTGAAGTGGCACGATCGCTGGAACGCGGCCGATCTTTACCGCGCCGATCCGGATTCGAGCGCGCCCAAATATTACGTGGTCGAGATGCTTCCCTATCCGAGCGGGCGCCTGCATATGGGGCACGTCCGGAATTATTCGATCGGCGACGCGCTCGCCAGATATATGTGGATGCGCGGTTACAACGTCCGCCATCCGATGGGCTGGGACGCTTTCGGACTGCCCGCTGAAAACGCCGCCATTCAGCGCAATCGCCATCCGCGTGAATGGACTCTGACCAACATCGCGGAGATGAAGCGGCAGATGCGCCGCATGGGGTTCGCCTACGACTGGAGCCTCGAAGTCACCACCTGCGAGCCGGATTACTATCGCTGGAATCAGTGGTTCTTTCTCAAGATGATGGAGCGCGGCCTGGCCTACCGCAAGCAGGCTTTGCTGAACTGGTGTCCCGAATGCGCCACAGTGCTCGCAAACGAGCAGGTCGTCGATGGCTGCTGCTGGCGCCACGAAAACACTCCGGTCGAGCAGCGCGCAATGGAGCAGTGGTTCTGGAAAATCACCGCCTACGCCGAAGAGCTGCTGCGCGACATCGATCAGAAGCTGGAAGGCGGATGGCCCGAGCGCGTGCTGTCGATGCAGCGCAACTGGATCGGGCGCTCCGAAGGCGCCGAAATCGATTTCGCGCTCGAAGGATCGCCCGAGAAAATCCGCGTGTTTACGACGCGCATCGATACCATCTTCGGCGCGACCGTGATAATCCTCGCTCCGGAACATCCACTGGCGCAAAAGCTGCTCGATGAAGCGGGCCGCGCGCGCGCAAAGCAGATGGTCGATTCGCGTGCGTCAAAAGGTCCCGGCGACTTGGTGAAGGAAGGCTTCGCCACCGGACACTGGGCGATCAATCCATTCAGCCGGGAAAAGCTGCCCGTGTGGATCGGGAACTTTGTGCTGATGGACTACGGAACGGGCGCAATTATGGCCGTCCCGGCGCACGACGAACGCGATTTTGAATTCTGCAGGCAGTACGGACTTCCCGTCGTTCCCGTGATTCGCCCTCTCGACGGAAAGCTCGACGAAAATCCGGAAAAGCCGTTTTGCGATTACGGATACCTCGAAAACTCCGGCGAATTTTCCGGCCTGAAGAGTGAAGACGCGCGCCGCGTCATGACGAATCGCGCGCAACGCGAAAAATTCGGCGAACCGAAGATCACCTATCGCCTCAAAGACTGGGGTATTTCGCGCCAGCGCTACTGGGGTACTCCCATCCCTGTGATCCATTGCCCGAAGTGCGGGGTTGTTCCCGTTCCCGAGAAGGATCTGCCGGTCGTTCTGCCCATCGACGTGAAAATCACCGGCAAAGGCCGTTCCCCGCTCGAAGATGTCCCGTCTTTCGTAAACGTCAAATGCCCGGCTTGTGGCGAAGACGCTCGCCGCGAGACCGACACCATGGACACCTTCGTCGATTCGTCCTGGTATTTCTACCGCTATTGCGATCCGAAAAACGACAATGCGCCTTTCGATCCGAAGCCGATCGCCAAATGGTTCCCGATGGATCAGTACATCGGCGGCGTGACGCACGCCATCCTGCATCTGCTCTACTCGCGCTACTTCACCAAATTCATGCGCGATATCGGCCTGGTCGCCAATGACGAACCCGCGAAGAATCTGTTCACCCAGGGCATGGTCCTCGGCGCGGATGGATCCGCCATGTCGAAGTCGAAAGGAAACACCGTCGATCCGGAGGAAATGATCGCCAGGTATGGAGCCGACACCTGCCGCTTGTTCGTCCTCTTCGCCGCGCCCCCTGAAAAGGACATGCCGTGGAACGAATCGAGCGTGGCCGGGCAGCGCCGCTTTCTGGAACGTGTCTGGAAGTTCGTAACCCGCAACTGCGGCAGCACGGCACAGGGCGATCCGGCAGCCGACCGGCGCGCGCTGCGAAAACTGCATCAGACGATTCGCAAAGTCACCGAAGATTTCACCAATCGCTGGCACTTCAACACCTCGATCGCGGCGCTCATGGAGTTGCTCAACACCTTGAGCGAGGAGGAAACGAATCTCTCCGGCGGCGCAATCGCGCAAATCCTGCCCGACCTGATCCTGCTGCTCGGCCCGTTCGCGCCGTACGCCGCAGAGGAGCTGTGGGAGCGGATTGGCCGCGCCGGTCCTGTCTTCCGTCAACAGTGGCCCGCTCACGATGAGGAACTTGCCCGGGAAGACGCCGCCGAAGTCGTGCTGCAAGTCAACGGAAAGGTGCGCGGACGAATCTCGGTTCCATTCGGCGCGTCCCAAACGGAATTGGAGAAGCTCGCTCTTGCCGACCCGAAGGTTCAACCGTTCATCGCCGGTAAGCAGATTGTGAAGATGATCGTGGTGCCGGATAAACTCGTCAACATCGCCGTACGTTGAGGGCACGCCCGCGCGAGCGAGGCCTTATTTTTCGCCGCGGCGCCGGCAGTGCGGCATGAGCGCTGAAACCCCGCATGAAATTAAGCGGGATTCTCGTGGCCGGGAATCCCGCGATTGAGTGCCGCTCAGCGGGCTGTTCGAAGCGTGACTACTGCACGGCGATTGTCGCCGAACCGAGAGTCGGCGCCCCGTTGATCGTGATCGAGACAGGCACCGCGTTCCCCGATACTCCCGAAGGAACTTGCAGGTTAACCTGACAGACGCCGCTGACAAGAGTCGGAGCGGCCCCGGCGAATTGCACCGTCGCCGGCTGATTGCCGATCGTGGCCGTCACAACGTTAGATCCCGCCGTCCAGCCTCGCAGCGGCATGAGTTGCGTGCCTGAATTGATCGATCCAGTGACGCTCGACGGGCTCGTCTGCCCGCATCCGGTCAGGAACAGCGAGATGAACGATCCTTGCGCGGCCGGAACCAGAGGCAGATTCGTCCCCGGGTACGTGCTCCCGGCAGGACCGTTGTACGGACTGATCGCTACCCCGCTCAGATTGACCGCGGCCGCCTGACCTGTCCCCTGAGCGTTCTGCGTGTAAATCGCCGGCGAGGTCTGAACGACATTCAAGTTGAACGGCGCCGATTGCCCGCCATTGTATTTGATCACCATCGCGACGCTGCTGAAGCTCGCCGCTTCCCAGGGAACAATGACGTTGATCTGCGTCGCCGAAACGTACGTCGGAATTCCGGCCGTGCCGTTGAACGTCACTTGAACGCCGGCGAGCGTGGAATCGACACCGCCCTGCGCGTTCACGGTGAAAACCGTGCCGTTGGCTGGCGAAGCCGGACCGAGATTCGTTCCCTTGATCGTGATCAATTCTCCCGGCGCGATCGAGGCGGCGCTGTTGCTCGCGCTATTCAGAATCGTCGTCGGTTGCGGAACCGGAGCCGCGCTGATGTTCAGCGTGACGTTCACCACCGCCGGATTTGCCAGCACGCCCGGCGCCGAAATCGTGATCGTGCCTTGCAGCGCCGCCCCCGCACCCGTCCCCGCCGGAATCTTCGAAGGATCCACTGAAACATTGATCGCTTTCGGATTCCCATTCGCCGGTGTCGCGCCGCTCGTCGCGTCGATTCCGAGCCATCCCCCGTTGCTGTTGACCGCCGCGGTGAAGTTCACGGCGCCCCCGGTGCTCGCGATATTGACCTGCTGCGCGCTTGGAGCCGATCCACTGAGCTGATACGCAAACGTCAACGACGTCGGCGTTACCGTCACCGTCTGCGGCTGATTCACCGTGTACGTCACCGGGATCACCGCGGTGGGAGTCGCCGCATTCTGGAATGTGATCGTGATGCGGCCGTTATACGGCGTCGCGCTTGGCGGCAGCGAGTTTTGAGCGACGCTCACGCTGACCGATCCGAGGCTCGTGTTGCCCGAGGTCGGCGTGACCTGAAGCCAGTTCCCCAGATCCGCGTTGGCCGTCGCGACGAAGTTTGCGTTCCCGCCCGAAACCGTGAAGTTCAGGTTCTGCGCCGGCGGAAGCGGTCCGTTCTGCGCCTGGCTGAACGACAGCGATTGCGGCGCCACCGACACCTGCACGTTCGAAGTGACGTTCAGAGTGATCGGCATCGTGACAGCCTGCGGCAGATTCGACGATGTCAGCGTCACGCTTCCCTGATACGAGCCGGGAGTCGTGAGACAACTCGGGAAGAAATTCACCTGCGCCGTGCTCGGAGTTGTTCCCGGATTTGAGCCCGAAGAAGGCGATGCCGACATCCACGCGCACGGCGCCGCCTGGAACCCGACCTGATACTGGATCGCCGTCGTGCCGTCCGTGCTCGTCAGCGTGATGTTGCGCGTGAAGCCCGGCGCGTTCAGCACCGTCGACTCGACTCCAAACGCCTGCGGCAGACTGATGTTCAACAGCGGCGTCGTGGCGACAAACAGCGTCACCGGAACATCCAGTTCGGTGTTCGACGCGCCGTACGTGATCTTGATCGTACCCGTGCAGGTCGCCGGCGTCATCCCCGTTGTATTGACCGTGACCGTCAATACATTCGGTGCGGTCAACGGAGAAGTTTGCGGCGTTGCAGCGAGCCACGATGCATTCCCGCAACCCGCCGGATTCGAACCGCTCAGCGCCGTTGCCACCGAGAATCCGACGTTCTGCGGCGACGCCAGCGTGATTGTCTGCGCCGCCGGCGATGACTGCCCGATCTGATAGCTGAAGAACAACGCCTGGGGAGCCGCCGAAATCTGCGAGCTTGTTCCGATCGTCAGCGTCACCGGAATCTGTAGATTGTATTGATCGCCATTCGTCGGCGAGATCACTATCGATCCGTTGTATGTCCCTACCCCCAGCGTCGACAGAACGCCCTGATTGATCGTCACGCTGACCGTTCCCGTCGGCGTTCCAGTCACCCCCGCATTCGGCGAAATGTTCAGCCAGTTCTTATCCGATGAGGCGGAGGCCGAATAAGTCAGCGCTCCTCCCGTGCTGCCGACGACAATCCCCTGAGCCGCTGGAGCTGAGCCGCCAAACTGCGCGTTGAAGCTCAAAGTCGTGGACGAAGCAGTCAGGAACGGATTCACGCTGACCACGAAAGTCACGTTGACAGCCTGCGCCGTCCCTCCGTTCGGAGTTACCGTGATCGTTGCCGTGTGCGGACCCGTCGATAATCCGGACGGATTCACGCTCACGCTTAGCGGAACCGACGCAACGGAACTTGCCGCGCCGCTGATCGGAGTCACCGTCAACCAGCTCGATCCCGCACTCTGCGTGACACTGAACGGAACCGTCCCCGACGTCGCGCTCACCGTTGCTGTCTGCGCCGGAGGAACCGTGCCATTCACCGTGTAGTAGAAAGTCAAACTCGACGGCGTAACTGAGAATGTCGGAGCCGCCGCCACCACCATGGTTACCGCGATCGTGACTGCGTCGCTCGTCGTCGTGCTTTGAACCAAAATGGATCCGCTGTAGGTACCCGGCCCCGGAACCGCTGACGGATTCACCGCGACGTTGAATGGCGCGCCGCTCGTTTGTCCGCTCGCTGCATCTGGCTGTAGCCACTGATGTCCGTCCGTCGTGGTCGGCGTGATGTTGTACGTCAGTTGCGGACCGCTGCTTGCGATCGTAATCTGGCACGACGCCGGACCGTTCTGAATTGGGCAGTTTTGCGGAGTTCCCGACACCGCTCCCACCGAGCCCTGGAAACTCAGCGATTGCGGATTCGCCGTGAGCTGCGACGAGCCCGTCACATTCACGTTGACCGTCACCGTCTGCTTGATCGACGCGTTTGCGCTCGAAAACACCACAAACGATCCGCTCGAACTCCCCGCCGGCAGCGACGTCGTGTTGATCGACACGTTCAAATCGTCGCCATTCGCCGGAAGATTCAGGACTGAGGGCGTCACCGTAATCCACGGCGACTGGCTGCTCACTTGAACCTGTACCGTGGATACGCCATTCCCCGTCACATGAACCTTGCAAGTCGAGTTTCCGTTGCAGGCCGTGCTGACGATATTTGCAGTTGCCGTGAAATTCACTGTCTGGGGGTCGACTGTGACCGTCTGTGCCCGCGCTGTGTCGGAAAAACTCAGAACAGTCAACGCAAATAGCGCCCCCGAAATTGCAAAACCGCGGCGATTTTCGTGTCTCATTTTCTTTCCTCTCATGCAGTAACGGTCGCGCTTCCGATCTCAGGCGAAAGTGTAACCGAGACGTCTCGCTGCAATTCACGCGCCACCATTCGCTCTATGCAGGTAATAAATGAACATTTGTACATAAAAAGAAAGGGAGCGATTCCCAGGCAAAATGCCCGAGTATCGCTCCCTTCCGTTCGGCCCGAAGGCCGTTTATTCAACGCCGTTCGTTAGCGTCTGCTTCGTGGAGAAAACCTCGCCGCGCCTGAAGCGCCCGAGGCTCCACTTGCTCCCGAAGCACCTGAGGCCCCGCTGGCGCCCGATGCACCAGAGGCGCCTGACGCCCCGCTGGCTCCGGACGCTCCAGAGGCCCCTCCGCTCGCCGGCTTGATCGTCACCGTGACGGGGATGCTGAAGTCCGCAGGCAGCACAGGCAGGATCGTCGGCCCACCCGAAGAAACTTCGGATACGCCTGATCTGAACGTCACCGTCCCGGTATACGTTCCCGGAGCGAGCGACGTCGGATCGATCAACACCGTAACCGTGCTCGGAGTCGTTGAGCTATTCGGCGCAACGAACAACCACGCCGTGCTGCCCGTGTTGGTCGCCGTAGCCAGGAACGGCAGCGCTGACGTGCCGTCCGTACTCGTCACCGAAATCTGGCGCTGAATGGTGGAGCAGGTTGTACCCGCAGCTCCGCTCGCGCCAGACGCACCCGACGTGCCCGAGGCGCCGCTGGTGCCCGAACTGCCAGATGCGCCGCTGGTGCCGGACGTCCCGCTGGCCCCCGATGTTCCCGAAGCTCCACTGGTTCCCGAAGCTCCACTGGTTCCCGAAGCTCCACTGGTTCCCGAAGCTCCACTGGTTCCCGAAGCTCCACTGGTTCCCGAAGCTCCACTGGTTCCTGACGCTCCACTGGTTCCTGAGGCGCCTGACGCGCCGCTCGCGCCCGAAGCTCCGCTTGTACCCGAAGCTCCGCTCGTCCCGGAAGCGCCGGATGTTCCGCTCGCTCCGCTTGCCGTGCACTTCGTCAGGTTCTCTACTCCAAACCCGACCGGCAGGCTGATCCGCAGTTCCGGCGAATTGCTGACATCGACGATTACCGGAATCTGTAGCGTGGTGGCTCCGGCCGCTCCCGACGCGCCGCTCGCCCCCGATGTCCCGCTCGCGCCTGTTGCACCGGTTGCGCCGGTTGCGCCGGATGCTCCGCTCGCTCCCGAAGGATTCACGAAGATCGTGCCGGAGCAAACGCCTGCCGACATCCCAGCCGTGTTGACGCTTACGTTAAGGATGGCCGGCGTCTTTCCGTTCACGGCGCCCGTCGCGCCGGTCGTGCCCGTCGCACCTGTTGTGCCCGTCGCACCTGTTGTGCCCGTCGTTCCGGTTGCGCCCGTCGTTCCCGTTGCGCCCGAAGCTCCGCTGGTGCCCGAAGCTCCACTCGTGCCGCTCGCGCCGGACGCTCCGCTCGTTCCCGAAGCTCCGCTCGTTCCCGAAGCTCCGCTGGTGCCCGATGCGCCGGAAGCGCCCGAAGCTCCACTCGTGCCGCTCGCGCCGGACGCTCCACTCGTTCCCGAAGCTCCGCTCGTTCCCGAAGCTCCGCTGGTGCCCGATGCGCCGGAAGCGCCCGAAGCTCCACTCGTACCGGAAGCGCCGCTGGTGCCCGACGCTCCGCTGGTTCCGGAGGCTCCCGAAGCACCCGAAGTCCCGGTAGCGCCTGTCGCGCCTGTCGTGCCCGTTGCGCCTGTCGTGCCCGTTGCGCCTGTCGTGCCTGTTGCGCCCGTCGTGCCCGTCGCGCCGCTTCCCGCCAGAGATACCGATAACCAGTTATTCGGGCAGTTCGGACTCGACATCGTGAACGTCGAGGTGGTGAAGGCCATCGAAGTCGAGGTGCTCGACCCGATCAGAACCAACTGCGGCGGCGGTGGAGTTTGACTCGTCTGGTAACTGAACAGCAGCACAGGTGGTCCCGCCGTCAACGTCGTCTGGCTCGCCGTTACCGTGAACGTGACGGTCACCGTGAGCGCATACAGATCGCCGTTGTTTGGACGAATGATCACCGTCCCCGTATACGTTCCTGCCGCGAGGCTCGCTGCATTCGCCGTCACAGTCACCGTCGATGGCGCGTTCGAACTCGCGCTCGTCGCCGTCAGCCACGGAGAATCTTCGGTCACCGTAAATGGGACTGTGTTGCCGGTTCCGACCGCCGCAACCTGAATCGTCTGCGAGGCCGGAGATTGGCTGCTGCCCGCCTGGCCATTGAACGTCAGTGTCGTCGGCGTGACGCGCAGCACCGGATTGTTCGTCACCACCAGTGTTACCGGAAGCGTCGTCACGCTCGGCTGACCCGTTATTCCGATCGACACTGTGGTCGTGTAAACACCCACCGTTAGATTCGCTGGATTCGCGGTGATCGTAATCGTGTTTCCAGTGGCGCCGGTGCCCCCCGTCGCGCCCGTTGTACCTGTTGCGCCCGTTGTACCTGTTGCGCCTGTCGCGCCCGTCGTACCCGTTGCGCCCGTCGTACCCGTTGCCCCCGTCGCGCCGGTTGTACCTGTCGCGCCCGTTGTACCCGTTGCCCCCGTCGTACCCGTTGCGCCCGTCGCACCCGTTGCCCCCGTTGCTCCGCTGCCTCCGAACGTTCCGCTGCTGGGAGTCACCGTAAGCCACGGCACCGTAGGATTCACCGTCGCCGTGAACGACCCCGATCCGTTCAGCGTCACCGTCTGGCTGAGTTGTACCGTCGAAGGCGAAGATCCGATCTGGAACAGGAATGGCTCCAGAGTCGTCGGAGTCACCGTCAGGTTCGCGTTGCTCCCTACCGTCAGCGTCACCGCCACCGCGATCGAATCCGCTGTAGTCGTGCTTTGGACATTAATCACACCGTAATATGTCCCGCTCGACAGGCCCGCCGGATTGACGCCCACAAGCAGTGGAGCTGCACTGGCTGTCCCAAATGCAGTTGTCCCACTCGACGTGAACGGAATTAACCAGTTGTGTCCGTTGTACGTCGTCGCCGTGACGTTGTACGTCAAAGCCTGTCCGCCCGCCGAGATCGTAACCGGCATCGCCGCGGGACTCCCCTGCGATGCCCCCGGCTGCGCCGAAAAATTCAGCACACTCGGACTCGCCGTGAATAACGTCAACCCACCGACCGTCATCGTCACAAGAATCGTCGTCGGGTTCGACTGATTATTCTGCGGCGCGACTGTGAATGACGTCTCGTAAGTGCCCGGACCAAGCGCCGGCGGCCCTGTTGTGTTCACCGTCACCAGCAGAGGCGTCGGTGACCCCGCGACCGTCGTCACCGACGTGCCCGGAGAAACCGATAGCCACGGCGCCGAACTCGCAGTATTCACCGTCAGAATCGTGGCCGCGCTCGAGGTGACGTTAATCACCTGGTTTGCGCCGCCGCCTCCCGCCGGAACATTGGAAAAAATAAGTTGCTGCTTGTCCACCGTCAGGGTGGCGACGCCGCTCTGTGCGCGCGTAGCTTCGTAAAACCCCAAAAGAAGCACGCACATGACGGCGCCCAACAGCGCGATCGTATGGCGATTCAAACGATACATTCCCTTCCTCCAAAAAAACTATTCCTGTTTCCGTAAATAATCTGACAATTTCTGTAAAAGAGGTTGCTTTTTTCCCAATTGGACAACGAAGGACATGCTGCTTCACTGACAACTTACTGAGGTCGAACTACTAGACTCACGGCCCAGGCCGGTTCGGCTAGAATCGTGAGCGGGGGCATGGTCGCCTGTTAGACGCGATGATCCGAGCGGTGTGTCTGGAGAAACGTTATCGTTCAGGCGATACTGACCTGGTCATCTTCAGCGGCCTCAACCTCGACGTCCAACGCGGCGAAAAGCTTGCTCTCATTGGCGAATCCGGCGCCGGCAAAAGCACGCTTCTTCATCTTCTCGGCGGTCTGGACAGGCCGACTCGCGGTGCGATATACTTCGGGCAGAATGACATATGTCAACTTTCGGCGAACGGCCTCGCTGAGTTCCGCAACCGCGAGTTGGGCTTTGTCTGGCAGATTCACAGTTTGCTCGCCGAGTTTACGGCGCTCGAAAATGTGATGATGCCGCTGCTGATACGGGGTCAATCTAAAGATGAAGCCGAGCCCGTATCGATAGCGAGGTTGGATGAAGTTGGATTGCGGAGCCGCGCCTCTCATCGCGCGGGCGAATTGTCGGGCGGAGAGCAGCAACGGGTCGTTCTGGCCCGCGCACTCGTCGGTAACCCAAGTGTTTTGCTCGCCGATGAACCCACCGGAAGCCTCGACTTCCGGACTGGTGAAATGATCATGGGCCTCATTGAGGACCTTCATCGATCCCGTGAACACTCCGGCAGGCCCCTGACATCGATTCACGTTACCCATAACCTCCTTTTTGCCCGCCGGGCTGACCGCATCATGAAGCTCGAACGCGGCACACTGGTCTATGGGGAGTTTTCATCCGATTCTTCTAGTGTGTTATGAGCGAAGGTTAGATATATGTTTGAACGTTATACCGAGAAGGCCCGCCGGGTCATCTTCTTTGCGCGTTACGAAGCCAGCCAGTTCGGCAGCCCGTGCATTGAAACCGAACATCTTTTACTTGGCCTTCTCCGCGAAGATAAGGCGCTCGCCAATCGATTCCTCCGGTCCAGCGCGTCGGTGGAATCCATCCGCAAACAGATCGAAGCCCATACCACATTGCGGGAAAAGGTCTCTACCTCCGTCGATCTGCCCCTGAGCCATGAATGCAAGCGTGTTCTGGCTTACGGCGCTGAAGAAGCCGAAAGGCTCAATCACAAACACATTGGAACCGAGCATCTCCTTTTGGGCCTGCTCCGCGAGGAAAAATGCTTCGCCGCCGAAATCCTCCATGAACGCGGCTTGCGTCTTTCCCAGGTCCGCGAGGAAATCGCCCGGTCGAGTTCTGAAAAAATGTCATCCAACCGCCCGAAAGAAAGTTCTCTGCTTAGCGAGTTTAGCCGTGATCTGACCCAGGCCGCCATGGATGGCCTGCTCGATCCGCTCATCGGCCGCGATTACGAATTGGAGCGCGTCGTCCAGATCCTCTGCCGCCGCACCAAAAACAACCCCGTGCTCATCGGAGAGCCCGGCGTCGGTAAGACCGCCATTGTCGAAGGACTTGCCCAGCGCATCGCCGACGGCGACGTCCCCTCCTTCCTCGCCGATAAGCGCATCCTCGCCCTCGATCTCTCCTTGATCGTCGCCGGCACTAAATACCGCGGCCAGTTCGAGGAGCGCCTGAAAACCATCATGAAAGAGCTGATGGAAAATCAGAACGCCATCATATTTATAGACGAGCTCCACACCCTCGTCGGAGCCGGCTCCGCCGAAGGCTCCCTCGACGCTGCCAATATCTTGAAGCCCGCGCTCTCCCGCGGCGAAATCCAGTGCATCGGCGCCACTACCCCCGCCGAATACCGCAAGTCGATCGAAAAGGATCGCTCGCTCGAACGCCGCTTCCAGGCCGTCAAAGTCCCCCCGCCGAACGAGTCCGATGCCATCCGCATCCTTTTCGGCATCAAGGAACGCTACGAAAAATTTCATGCCGTCGCCTATACCGACGAGTCCATCGAAAACGCCGTTTATACCTCGACGCGCTTCATCCCCGATCGCTTCCTGCCGGATAAAGCCATCGATCTCATCGACGAAGCCGGTGCCCGCGTCAAACTTCGCCAAACCACGCTCCCCGGCGAAGTCGCCGATATTCAGAAGCGCATCAAGTTCATCGTCCACCGGATGGAGAACGCAATCGCCAATCACGAATTCGAAAAAGCGCGTTTCTACTCCGATGAAGAACGCAAGGAGCGCGAAAATCTCCGCCAGCTCCGCGAAAAATACAATCTCGACGACACCTCGACGGGCGTAGTCACCAAAGACGACATCGAAGAGGTCGTCGCCCGCTGGACCGGCGTCCCCATGACCGCAATCAAGGAGGAAGAAGTTCAGAAACTCCTCCGCATCGAAGACGAACTTCACAAGCGCGTCATCAGCCAGGAAAAAGCCATCTCCGCGCTCGCCCGCGCCATCCGCCGTTCGCGCGCCGGACTCAAGTCCCCCAAACGCCCCGCCGGATCATTCCTGTTCCTCGGCCCGACCGGCGTCGGCAAAACCGAAGTCGCCCGCGCCCTCGCGGAATTCCTCTTCGGCTCCGAAAAATCTCTCATCCGCTTCGATATGTCCGAGTTCATGGAAAAGCACTCGGTTTCGAAGCTCATCGGATCGCCTCCGGGATACGTCGGCTATGAAGAGGGCGGCCAGCTCACCGAGCGCGTCAAACGCGCTCCCTACTCGATCATCCTGCTCGACGAAATCGAGAAGGCGCACCCGGATATCTACAACATCCTTTTGCAAGTCTTCGAAGACGGCCAGCTCACCGACGGTCTCGGCAACACGGTTGACTTCAAGAACACCATCATCATCATGACCTCGAACCTCGGCGCCCGCTTCCTTGAGAAGCGCAGCCCCATGGGCTTCTCCGCCCCCACCACCGGAATGCCGCAGAAGGTTGAGGACCAGGTCATGGCGGAAGTCAAGAAGGCCTTCAATCCCGAGTTCCTGAACCGTCTCGACGAGACGATTCTCTTCACCTCGCTGAACGACGAAGACCTGCTCAAGATCATGGAACTGCTCGCCGAGCACATCAATAAGAATCTCGAAACGAAGCAGATCAAGATCAAGCTCAATCAGGACGCTGCCAAGTACATCCTTGAAAAAACCTGCACCGACCGCAGCTACGGCGCTCGCCCGCTCCGCCGCGCCTTGCAGAAATACATCGAGGATCCGCTGAGCGAGGCCCTGATCCAAGGCACGCTCCCACGCCCCGCCGAACTGGAAGTCTACTTGGGCGACGGCGGCATCTACTGCCGCCAGCTTCAGGAGCAACCCGTCGGCGCCCCCGGCGATGATACTCCAGCTCCGGGAACTCCGCTATTCCTATTTGAATAGTCTTGAGATCCAGTGGCTGACCTGATCCGGCCATCGCAGGCCAGGGGTAAATTCGCGGAACACCCCTGACCGCTTGCGTTGCTGACCGCTTCTTCGCGAGTCGCTCCCTGCATCATCGCCCCGGGCAACTCCAGCGCCTCCGCCATCCAGCGCCCGCCATCTTCTCGATTCATCTCAATTCGAAAGATTCACGCAGTCAGGATACCGGGCCTCATCTCGGACCATAAACCTTCACCATCCCCGACTCCCCCACCACTCTCATTCTCTCCCCCAGCATCGCTTCCACATCTCCCCGCCCCACGACCACCACATAATCCACCGCGACCGGCAACTCCCCGAGCACCTTCATCAACGCCGCCTCATGCCGATCCGTCCCCTCCAGCGACCACAAAGCCATCTGCGAATCCGCCGCGACTCTCCCCTTAAACTCCACGGGAAAAATTCCACTCGCCGCCTGATAATCCCCCAGGTCCACACACCCGCACCGCACCGCGGCCTCCGCATCGAAATGCAGCAGCCGGTTTACGATGTACGGCTGCTCCGCCGTCGGCTCCCTCACCTCCGGAACCGGATATCGCACCCTCGCCAGACGAGCTCCTCGCGTGATCTTCTCCGTTGCCTTCAGATAATCCCCCGCCGCCGCGTTCCACCCCATCGCCTCCGCGCGCGACTCCATCAAACCCCACGCAACCACCGCCGCCGCGTAAATCGAAACCACCACCCGCACCTTCTCCAACCGCCGAGCCGAACCCGCCAGCACGACCCCCAACACAAAAATCGCCCACGCCAGCCGCGACTGAATAAACGATCCCCCTAATCCTTCCGACGGCGCCGCGACATAAATTGCCGCGACGGCCAGAATCGCAACAGCCAGCCCATCCTGCGGCGAATCCTTCCTGTTCCTCAAAACCAGCGCGCCTGCGATCATCGAGCCCACCACGGGCCACAGAAGCCGTGTTCCAAAAACCTGCTGCGGGAACTGCATCCAATCTTCCTCGATGGGTAACTCGAACTGGCCCGCCGCAGGTCCGAGCGCAAAAATACCCATCAACGCCAGCACGGGCGCAAACGATGCCGCCACCATCACGATCTCTCGAACTTCGCGCCGCCGCAGCAAATTCGCCACAGCGATCGCCCCAATCGCAATCATCGCGATCCCGGCCCCCAACAGATGCGTAAAGAACAGCGCGACCAGCCCTGCCGCCACCACCAAACCGTGCCGCACGGTCAACTTCTCTGCCCGTCTCACGTAAAATCCGATCAACAACGGACACACCACGATCGCGAGATAGAAGTTATAAAACCCCATCCCCAAAAACCACGTTTGCAGAACGAAATTAATCAGCGGCGACCACGGCGGCACATCAGGCGCAAACGATCGAATCGCGTACCCCATCGAAAAAAACCCCGCGAGCAAAACAAAGCTCGTCATGATTTTTTCCGTCCACTCGCCCGACTCGATCGCGTTGAACAGGATGGTGCTCGCCCAATTCGGCATCACCCGCGGATTCAACTGGTATACCGAGGAAAAATCGGACGCGGGATGCAGCACCAGATTCTTCGCCACCATCGCCGTATACCGATGCGACGGCCCATCCTGCGTCACATAATGCGGAATCGTCCACGGCATACCCACCTGCGCCGCCAGCACCACAAACGACACCACCCCAACAATCCGCTCTCCCTTGCTCACAACCCCTCAACCCTCAACCAGGCCCCGCGCGTCCACAAGCGGTTCCTCGCTACATCCCGCATCCGGCCGGCTGTCGCGGACCGCCCGTGAATTTTCTGAAATGCCGCCGCCAATTTTCGTCGGATCGGCGCGCCGGTCTCGATCGTAATTCGCGGCTGCGCATTCACACTGAGCGCGCACAGCGCCACCGCGGCTAAGATAACGATGCAGCGATTTCATTCTTGCCGCTTGCCGCAGCAATTCGCAATCCATCCGAGCACTCGCGACCGCGCCGACCGCCGCACGCCCGGATCAAGGACCTTCAGCCCCGGATACGGCTTCAATTTCGCACCGGGAAATTCATAAATCTTCCATGGCCCTATATCGGCGCGCCAGTTCTCCGCCGGGATGCGCGCCGCGCTCTTTGCCGGAATCACCGCGATCCTCACGCCATACCGGTCCACAATCTCCTGCATCGGAATCTCGCCCTTGGCGGCCTTCTCCACTTCCTCCGCTTGCTTGGGATAAGTGATGCTGAACAAATCGTGGCTCGCAAACGTTGTCCGCGGAATCGTCGCCAGCCACGGAGCCACGTCGATCGGCGCAAACACCAGTGCATCCGGGGCTGAGTGATCCCGCACCCAATCGATCAGCGTCTTTTGCTCCGTCCGCTCGAGCGTGTTCAACAACCACAGCGGATCGGGATTCTTTCCATCGCGCCACACCTGCGCATAAAAAACCGCGAGCGCCGCTGCTGACAACGCGCCAAGTGCCCCGAATATTCCCCACGCCGCGCGCGGATGACGTTCCATCGCTGGACGAATCTGCTTGTCCGTCGCCAGCCTCCTCACCAGCAGAAACCCGGTGCAGTACGCAAAACCGTTCAGAAGATGCAGGGGAAACGGCACGCCTGGCAGCACGAACAGGATCGGTATCGAGATAAACCAACTCTTCAGAACCACATCGCTTGGAAGCGGCATCCTGAATCGCATCGCGAGGAAATATGCGGCCGCAATGCACGGCAGGCCGAACTTGGCCGCAATCGTCAATGGATGAAACGACGACGGCGAAATATCGCCGGCATCGCGCAGCCACTCCGACTTGATCCCCAGCAACAGATACGGCGTCAACCCCAGAAATCCCGAGATCCCGACACCCAGCCAATCGAAAATTCTCCTCCGCATCAACAGAGGAACCGCCGACGCCGCGACGATGAGAAAAACCTCGAACGGATGCATCAACGCCGAAACGAACGTCACCGCGCAAAGCGCAATCCAAAACTTCCTCGCCGAACTTTCGGCATATTTCGCCAGCAGCGTCATCGACACTAAAACGAAAATTGTGCCCATCGTCAGCGTCGGAGAGTTGGAAAGGCCCCCGCGGAAGAGCCCGTCGGCGGAATCGTATCCGTAGTCGAGCAAGCCTGAAGCAAAAACAGCCTGCCATTTCAATGAGTTACAAGCGAACGCCGCCGCCCAGCCGAACAGATACAGAGGAACCGCACAGAGTGCGGCTGCCAGCGCAATCCACTTTTCGCGTCCGCGGCAAAAAGCCTCTGCCGCGCACAAAAGCGCATAAAATGCGCCACAAAACAGCGTAAAATGGGCTAAATAGTACGCAAAAAGCGTCGGAAGCGGTATTCTTGCGATCAACCAGAACAGCGGCTCGAACAATCCCGGCCCCGTCTGCCAGGGGGCGTGCAGATCGGCGAGCAAGAGCCGGTGCCGGGACTCATTGATCCACGTAATGTATTGAGGAATATCGAGATTCCGAATGACCCAAGCCGCGCGGTACCCCGCCGGCGGCGAAATCGCCCCTGAAATCACCCCCACATGGTTCAGCGCAAAGAAAACTACTGCCAGAAGAACACTTTGGCGAAGGCGTCCGATCACGCTAGTATATCGTCTTATGTCTGATCGTCTTGAAGAACTCCGCCGGCGCCACGCCGTTGCCGAAGCCGGCGGCGGCCAACAGCGGCGCGCGCGGCAACACAAAGAAGGAAAACTGGATGCGCGGGAAAGAATTGATCTGCTGCTCGATGAGGGCACGTTTGAAGAGATGGACAAGCTGGTCCGTCATCGATTGAACGATCTGGAAGTGATCGACGGAGACGGATTCGTTACCGGATTTGGATTGATCCACGGCCGGCCGGCTTACGTTTTCGCGCAAGATTTTACCGTGTTCGGAGGATCGTTATCGGAAACGAACGCGAAGAAGATCGTGAAGCTGATGGATCTCGCGCTGAAAACCGGCGCTCCGGTGATCGGGCTGAACGATTCGGGCGGCGCGCGGATTCAGGAGGGCGTTCTTTCGCTCGGAGGATACGCGGACATTTTTCTACGCAACACGCTCGCGAGCGGGGTGGTGCCGCAGATCTCGGCGATTATGGGGCCTTGCGCGGGCGGCGCGGTTTATTCGCCCGCGATTACGGACTTCACGTTCATGGTCGACCGGACCAGCTACATGTTCGTGACCGGGCCCGAAGTGATCAAGACCGTGACGCACGAGGATGTGACGAAAGAGAAGCTCGGCGGAGCGATGACGCACAATTCGGTCAGCGGGGTCGCGCATTTTCTGGCGCATGACGATACGGACTGCCTGCGGATGGTTCGCGAGCTGTTGAGCTATCTGCCGCAGAATAATCGCGAGGATCCGCCAGTTCGGAAGACGGGCGATCCGGCGGACCGGCAGGATGCGGCTCTCGATTCGATTATTCCGGCGGCTTCGAATCAGCCGTACGACATCAAGGAAGTGATTCGGAAGGTGGTCGACAACGGGGACTTCTTTGAGGTGCACGACTACTGGGCCCGGAATATCGTCGTCGGTTTCGCGCGGATGGACGGGAGAACCGTCGGCGTGGTGGCGAATCAGCCGGCGTACCTCGCCGGGGTGCTCGATATCGATTCGTCGACCAAGGGCGCGCGGTTTGTGAGGTTTTGCGATGCGTTCAATATTCCGATCCTGACGTTCGAAGACGTTCCCGGATTTCTACCGGGGACCGCGCAGGAGTTCGGCGGGATCATACGGCATGGGGCGAAGCTCCTTTATGCGTATGCCGAGGCGACGGTGCCGAAAATTACGGTGATCACGCGGAAGGCTTACGGCGGGGCGTATTGCGTCATGGGATCGAAGCATTTGCGGACGGATGTGAACCTGGCGTGGCCGACGGCGGAGATCGCGGTGATGGGGGCGGAGGGCGCGGTGAACATCGTCTACAAGCGCGAACTGGCAGCGGCGGAGGATCAGGAGGCGGTACGGGCGGCGAAGACGGAAGAGTATCGGGAGCGGTTCGCGAATCCGTTCATCGCGGCGGAGCATGGTTTCCTGGATGATGTGATCGAGCCGAGGGAGACGAGACCAAGAGTGATCCGGGCTTTGAGGATGTTGGAGACGAAAGTCGATACCATGCCGAAGAAGAAGCACGGGAATATTCCGTTGTGAAGTGTCCGCGCGTGAACGTCGGACGAAACTGCCGCGCCTGAAGCGGGGTGTTTCGACGGGGGAGGATTGTGAAAAATCCGGTTTCACCGCTCCCTTTTACCGCGGGTCAGGGGTCGAGGTCGCGGGTGGTTGATTTGACGCGGCGATGACCGAAGGCGTATTCGCGGGGTAAGGTGATCCAGCGTTGGAGAGCGTCGGGATTCAGTTGGAGTTGAACGACTGTCGCTTCATGGCGTTCGACGGAGACGACCAGCAGACGCCAGTCGCTGCCTTCGGGGCGCGCGTAGATGGACACGACTTCCTGGGCGGAGCGGGAGTGGACGAACGGTTTCCAAGATCCGCCGACGGAAGCGCGGATCGATTCGGCCATGTCACGCGTGTCGCCGCTGCGCCAGTCGAGGTCTTCCCAGACGGCGAGATCGATGTGTTTCGTTCCCGCGGGACGCGCAACGGCGGCGACGAAATTGACGAGGCCGAACATCGGGATGTGGAGCGGCCGCGCGTGGACTCGATTCGAGATGGAATCGACGACGTCGCGGAATTCGCGGTCGGCGGCGCTGCCAATCACACCGCAGAGCATGAGCGCAACCGGAAGGCGTCTCATTCGTCCTCCTTTTTCTCTTTTTTGCCGAGATCGACCTTTGGAATTCCGAAGCGGCCGCCGAGGTCGCGGAGGTCTTCGGGCTGGATGGATCCGACGATGTTGACGACAGTCAGTTCCTTGGGCTCGGCCGCGATCACTGCAAGACCGGTGATCCCTCCGTTTTCAGATTTGAGATAGACCTCGGCATTTTCGCCGTCTTTCTTGCTTTTCACGCCGACGATGCGCGACCAGCCGGGAGATTTCAACTGGTTGCGGAGAGCATCGAGGTCGCTTTCCTGGTATTCGCCGCGGCTTTCAAATTCGAAACTGCGAACGTAGATGGATTTGAGACCAGCGACCAGTTTTTTCACGCGAGCTTCGTCGGGATCGCGATCGGAAAGAAAGCGGGCGGCGAGCTGGAGCAGGGGGCCGTCCATGGTGACGTCCACCACCTCACGCGCTTTGTCCGCCAGTTTTTCGAGATTGGGTGGAAGCTTGATTTCCTGGGCTGCGAGAGGCAGCAGGGCAAGGCAAGCGATGATGATTTTCTTCATGTTTATTGATCCCGATTACCCGCGTTTACGCGTTCCTGAATTTTCTGAAGTTTTTCGCTGGTGATTCTGAGGGCGAGCTCGAGCTGAGCTTTGGCGGCCTGGCCGGCTGCGCGCTCGCGGGCTTCGTGGCGCCATTCGATGGCAGAGAGGACGACGACGGCCATCGCCAGGGCGGCGGTCCAGCGCAGGCGGGGAGTGAGAACGAATGACTGGAAACGCGAAGACAAGCCGGCGAGAAAGCCGGCTCGCCGGCGGGGAAGCCGGCCCCACAAGCGGTCTTCGAAGCCTTCGGGGGGTTCTTTGCGGCGGAGGGCTTCGGATAGCTGCCGTTCCAGGTCGTCCATTGGTTCGTTGGTCATAGGATTCGTTCCATTTTTTCTCTCAGCATCGTAAGGGAGCGATGCAGGTGGCTTTTCACGGTGCGCACAGGCATATCGAGGATGCGCGCGATTTCTTCGGGCATCAGGTCTTCCTGATAGCGCAGGATCATCACCAGCCGCGGTTTTTCAGGCAGCGACTGGAGCAGAGCCTGCAACTTGCGGCTCATGAACGGGTCGGCTGGCGCGTCGAAGCTGCGGAGTTCGGGCGTTTCCTCGAGTGCAACCTCGGGCCTGCGCCGGCGCTTGCGGACGTAATCGACGCAGCGGTTACTGGTAACGCGGCGGAGCCAGAACGTCACATGCGCTTCGGTCTCGAGCGAATCGAGGCTGCGATAAAGCTGGAGAAACACGTCCTGAGCAATCTCCTCTGCAAGCGAACGATCACGCAGGAAGTGATACGCGATGCTGAACACCATGGATTGATGCCCGCGTACGAGTTCCGCAAACGGGGTCGAGATCGCCTGCGCCGCCATCCGTTTCAAAGAATATATACGGTTGTGGAGGTTTGGGGGGACGCAGAAAACGAGAACAGCGGAGATCGGGGGTTGCGAGTTGTCAGTGGAGAGCTTTGGATTTGAGGTAGGCGGCGAGAGCGGCGGGGTGATCGGTCTGGATTCCGGCGGCGCCACGGCCGATGGCGTCCTGCCAGCCTGCTTCGTTATCGGCCGGGCCCAAGCGATCGACGTAGATATCGAGGCCGGCTTTTTTGGCGAGATCGATGACGGGATCGAGGAAATCCCGGGCATCGAAGGCGACCACTTTCAATTTCATGGAGTCGAGCAGAGTGGCAAGTTGGGCGGGGCTGCCGGCTTCGGGCATGACTTTCAGCTCAGGCCGGAGCGCGCTCACCTCTTTGAGAAAGCCTGAATTTCCGTAGATCAGGACGTGGGCGGTCATGCGGGCCTGCTCAAGCGCCGAGACGAGATCGCCGGGGGCGATTTTTTTGCAATCGACGTAAACACCGATTTTTCCGCGGGCGAGATGCAGTGCTTCTTCGAAGGTGGGGACACGCGAGCCGTGAACGCTCAGTTTACGGATTGCGTCGAAGGACATGCGGGCGATCTCGCCTTTTCCATCGGTCATTCGATCGACGGTGGCGTCGTGCATGAGGACAAGCTTCCCGTCGGCGGAGGTGCGGACGTCGAGTTCGAAGAAGTCGGCTCCGGCATCGATGGCCGCCTGGAATGCCTCAAGAGTGTTTTCGGGATGGGAGAGGTGCTCGCCGCGATGCGCGATGACGGCGATCCTGCGATCGGCGCCGAACGCGCACACGGAGAGGAGCGCGAGCAGAAAAGGGATCATTGCGCGGCTTTGATGGCGATGGTCACGGTGTCCGAACTGGTCACCGGTCCGGCGCCGCCCATATCGGCGGGAGGAAACTGAAAGCTGAGCACAACCGGGACATCGTCGCCAGGCGCGACGCCGGCGGGAATGACGGTGTTGATCTGATACTCAGCCGCGGTTCCCGGAGCGATGCCCGAGAAAAGAACCGGCGCAGCCAGGCCGCCGATGGTCAGAGTGGGAGTGAGGGTGGTCTTGTACACTGTGCTGCCGTCGGCGGGCGCGACAGAGCCGGTGGGAAGCGGGTTCAAGGCCGGGTCGCCGTTGGGGGTCGCCCTGCCGCCGCCCGTGAAGTAGATCACGATCGAATCGCCGGGGTGGGCGGGACCGGCGCAGGAGATCAGGGCGGAAGCAACCGGGCAGGGAGTGAACTTGTACTCCGCCGCGACGGATGCCGGGAGGATCTGCCATGCGGTATTGGCGACGGTGGCGGCAGCGATCGAGCGGGCCGGGGCGGCGGGATCGGGAATGCGGAAAATGCCGACGCTGGCAGGCGCCATGGGGACGGCGATGGGTTGACCGGCGCCCTGGACGGAGACGATCTGCATGGAAGAAGCGCCATAGGATGGGCTCTCGCTCGGAGTGACGATATTGATCAGATTCGCGGAGGGGATCACGTTGTACAAGGGGACCTGAGTGCTTCCAAAAAGCACGTGCGTCCCTTGAAAATCGGTGGCTGGGAACAGATTCCCCGTCGAGTCGGCCGAGCCGATGTTATTGGCGTAAATGCTGAGGAAAGTATTCGGGGCGATGCCTGCCGAGGAGTTGACGAGCTGGCCGCTGGCGGCGTTTCTAAGACCAATCAGCGTGGGGAACTTCGATGACACGGGCAAGCTCACGATCGGGGCCGAAACGTTGGCGATGGAGAAGCTCACATCGGCGGTGGCGGCCGCAATGCCATCGGGGATAGTGAAGCTCAAGCGATAGAGGCCGAGGGTTCCGGGTTCGATGCCGCAATAGGAGTAGGCCGCCGGTTTTCCGCCGACGAGAAGGGTGGGTATGGCAACGGTGGGCGCCTGGGTGGCGGAGGTGAGGCCGGTGGGGAGCAGGGGATTTGTCGGGCCGAGCCCGACGAGATGGGCAATGACCGTGGAGCCCGCGGCGGCGGGGTTGGTGGAATTGATCGTGGCGCCGGCCGGGGTCTGAAAATCTCCGTAGAAAGCGGGAGAGACGGCGTTCAGCGAGATATTGAACGGCTGGGTCGACTTTCCCTGAGTGGTGGTCAAGGTGAGGGTGGCGGGACCCGCGGTCAGTTCGATGGGGACCTGGACCACGGCGGAGTTCGCCGAAGATTGAATGATGGGGGCATTTCTGGCGCCGATGGTGACGCTGGCGGGGAATAGATCCTGGCCGGTGATGGTGGCGAGGACGCCGGGGGAGAGTCCGGCAGAGGCAGCTCCTGCGTTGACGACGGTGGATATCGACGGGAGTCCGAGACCGACGGTGATGCTCGCCTTTTGCGTCGTGGATTTGCCGCCGATGCTGACGACGACATCCTGTACGCTGCCGACAGGGAAGACGCTGGGCATGGTGAAGGTGACCAGATAGACGGCGGCGGCAGTGGTGGAGGCGACCGAGGAGATCACATCGGCATTGATGCCTCCGACGGTGACGGCCGGCTTGGCGACGGTGGGGTTGGGGCTTCCAGGGACTGTGCCCACGGGGATGAAGGGGTCGGTGGCTCCGAGGCCGACGAGAGTGGCGACGGCGGGCCGGCCGGCGGCAGCCGAAGCGGTGACGGGCGAGTCTCCGTAGAACGCGGGGGCGTAGTTATCGATCGTAATGTTGAAGGGATTCGAGGGCTGGCCGTTCACGTTGACGGACAGAGTGGTGGGAGCGCTGGACGCGGAGAGGGGGAGCTGGGCGTGGATTACGTTGTTGTTGACGTCGATAACTCCGGCAGTCTGTCCCGCGGCGACAACGCTGACGACGCCGCTGTTCGAGCCGAAGTTGTTGCCGGTAATGGTGACCAGGAGACCGGGGCAGAACCTGGAGTCGTTCGATCCGGCGTTGGATACGTTAGTGATCGAAGGGGGAAGCTGGGCAAGCGCGGAAGGGGCGAGAATGAGCACTACGGAGGCCAATATTCTCATGCTGTTAGGAGAAGCTTCCGACGGGTAACGTTTCAATTCTAGGTAAATTTGGACGGATCCGGCCGGATTACGGGTCTGGCTACAATAGGTTCAACGTGCGCATCGCGTTAGCGCAAATCAATCCAACGGTTGGCGACCTTAGGGGGAACGTCGAACGCATGGCTATCCGCACGCGCGAAGCGGCCGGGCGGGGGGCGGAGGTGGTGGTTTTCCCGGAGCTTTCGATCACGGGGTATCCGCCGCGGGATCTGGTGGAGAAGCCGAGTTTCGTGGAAGGAAGCGAGAGGGCGCTGGGGAGGCTGGCGCGGGAGACGGCCGATCTTGATCTCAGCGTTATTTGCGGATACGTATCGAGGACCGAATTCGAGACGGGGAAACCGGTGTTCAATCGGGCGGCGGTGCTCGAGCATGGCGAGGTCGTGTTCCGGCAGGCGAAGATGCTTTTGCCCAACTATGACGTGTTCGATGAAGCCCGGTACTTTCGTCCGGGAGAGCGGGAATTTCTGTGCACGGTTCGAAAGAAGCAGATCGCGCTAACGATCTGCGAGGACGCATGGAACGACCGGCGGTTCTGGAAGCAGCGGCTCTACCAGCGGGATCCGGTGGAGGAGTTATTCAGCGCCGGGGGGGAGATACTGATCTGCATTAACGCATCGCCGTACAACATGGGGAAACGAGAGTTCCGGCGCAGCATCTATCGGGCGGCGGCGCGGCGATACAAGAAGCCTGTAGTGTATGTGAACCAGGTGGGGGGAAACGATCAACTGGTGTTCGACGGGTCGAGTTTCGCGATGAACGATCAAGGGGAGGTGATCGCGTCGGCGAGATCGTTTGAAGAAGACGTGGTGATGGTGGACACGGAGGCTTCAACCGGGGATCGTCATGAGGATTTCACGGACGAGTGCGAAGCTGTGTATCAGGCGCTGGTGCTGGGGACTCGAGACTACATCAGGAAGTGCGGATTCTCAAGGGTTCTGATCGGGCTGAGCGGCGGAATCGATTCGTCGCTGACGGCGGCGATCGCGGTGGAGGCCGTAGGGCGGCAGAATGTGACCGGGGTGGCGATGCCGGGTCCGTATTCTTCGGATCACAGCGTTCGGGATGCGAGGGAGATGGCGGAGAAACTCGGGATCAAGTTCGAGATTGTGCCGATCGGGGGCGCTTACGATCGGATGATCGAGGAGTTGCGGCCGCTGTTTTACGACGAAACGCCGGGAGTGACGGAAGAGAATCTGCAATCGCGTTTGCGGGGCGTGACGCTGATGGCTTTATCGAACAAAACGGGCGCGCTCGTGTTGACGACGGGGAACAAAAGCGAACTGGCGGTCGGGTATTGCACGCTGTATGGAGATATGTGCGGCGGGCTGGCGGTGATCAGCGACGTGCCGAAGACGATGGTGTACTCGCTATCGCGAATCGCGAACCGGCGGCATCACGACGCGATTCCGGAGAATGTGTTCACGAAGCCTCCGTCGGCGGAGTTGAGACCAAACCAGAAAGATTCGGATTCGCTTCCGGAATATGAGGAGCTCGATCCGATTCTTGAGGCGTATATCGAGCACTACAAGGCTCCGCGGCAGATCGCGGAAGAGTTGAAATTACCGGTCGAGATGGTGGAAGAGATCGTCAACAAAGTGGATCGGAACGAGTATAAGCGGCAGCAAGCGGCGCCGGGGCTGAAGGTGACAACGAAGGCATTCGGCATTGGAAGGCGTTTTCCAATCGCGCAAAGATATTCGGAGCAGCTCTAGTTCGAGAGCGGTTGTAGAGAGGAGCGTCGGATGAATCGGTATTTCGCGTTTCCGTTCGTGATGATATGCGCGGCCGTGTTGTGCTCCCAGCCATCGCGGCGCGAGCAGGTGGGGCCACAACCGGATGGAAGTTTTCTGCTCCCGAACGGCTGGCGCATCAAGCCTGCGGGGAGGCAGATTCCTCTCGATACTCTGCCGATGTCGTCGGCGCTTTCGAAGGACGGGAAGTATTTACTGGTGCTGAATGGAGGGTACAAACCGCCTTCGATCAGCGTGCTGACGGTGGAGTCGCCGCACGAAATCGCGCGGGTTCCGGTGGCGGATGCATGGCTCGGGCTGACGTTTTCGACGGATGGGACGAGAGTGTACGCGGGCGGTGGATCGCGCGCGACGGTTTTCGAGTTCACTTTTTCGAATGGCGAATTGAAGCCGGGGCGGGAATTCGTGGTGGTTCCGCAGGAGAAGCGCACGGCGGAGGATTTTATCGGCGACGTCGCGGTATCGCCGGACGGGCGGCTGATCTACGCGGCCGACCTTTATCACGACACGATCCTGGTGATAAATCCGCAGACGGGCGGGGTGATCGAGCGGCATAAGACCGGCCGGCGTCCGTATCGGATTCTTTTTCATCCTGACGGCAAGGCGTACTTCGTTTCGAGCTGGTCCGACGGGACGGTGTATCTGCACAACGCCTCGAACGGATCGGAGATGGGACGCATCCGGCTCGGCGCGCACACAACCGATATGGCGCTTTCGAGTAAGAAGCCGGAAGGAGACGAGTCGGACGCGCGGTATCGTCTGTTCGTCGCGGCGGCCAATACGAACAGCGTGTTCGCGGTCGGCGTGAACGATACGAAAGAGATGAAGCTGGCCGAGACGATCAATGTCGCGATGACGCCGCGGCATCCGCTGGGCATGACGCCGTCGGCGGTGTCGCTGAGTCCGGATGAATCGAAGTTGTTGATCGCGTGCTCGGATGCGAACGCAGTGGCTGTGGCGGACATTTCGGAAGCGCGGAGCCGCGTGACGGGATTTATTCCGACGGGTTGGTATCCGACGGCGACACGCGTGCTTTCAGACGGGACCATTCTGATTCTGAACGGACGAGGATCGCAGAGCTACGCGAATCCGGAGTACGCGGGGCCGCGTATCGCGTCCAATACGCATCAAGGCGATCCGCGGCGCTACTACGTCGGCGTGATGCAGACGGGAAACATGTCCGTGGTGCCTCCGTTGACGGATGAGTCGCTCGACCAGTACACAAAAACGGCGGAAAGTTTATCGCCATACAAGGACAGCGCGCTCGACGTGCAATCGACGCCGGACGACAGCGTGATTGTGTCGAGGCCGGGAAAGCATTCGCCGATCGAGCACGTGATTTATATCGTCAAAGAGAATCGCACCTACGATCAGGTATTTGGAAAGATTGGAAAGGGAAACGGCGATCCTTCTCTGACGTTGTTTGACGAATCCGCGGCGCCGAATCACTACAAGCTGGCTCGCGAGTTCGTGCTGTTCGATAATTTTTACGTCAACAGCGATGTGAGCGCGGACGGGCACAGTTGGGCAACGGCATCGATCGCGCCGGACTACGTGCAGAAGACGTGGCAGAACCAGTATGCGGGCCGGCGGAAGAAGTACGACTACGAGGGGGATGAGCCGGCGAACTCGGCTCCGGCGGGGTATTTGTGGACGAACGCGCTCGCGGCGGGGCTTTCCATCCGGAATTACGGATATTGGGTGACCAACAAGAAGGAAGCGGCTCCGTTCGGCCAGGTGCAGATAGAAGCAGTAAAGGATCCGGCGCTGAGGCCGGTGACGAACATGAAGTATCGCAGCTTCGATCTGGATTACACCGATGTCGACCGGGCGCGGACGTTTCTTGAAGACGTGGCCGGATTCGAAGCGAGCGGCAAGATGCCGAACCTGATGATCCTGCGCCTGGGGAACGACCACACGAACGGAACGACGCCGGGAAAAATCGCGCCTCTATCGTGTTTCGCGGATAACGATTATGCTCTGGGAATGATTGTCGAAGGAGTTTCGAAGTCGAAATTCTGGCCGAGCACGGCGATCTTCGTCATCGAGGATGACGCGCAGAACGGGCCGGATCATGTCGATTCGCACCGGTCGCCGATGCTTGCGATATCGCCATACACGCACCGCGGCGTGATCGACAGCACGATGTACAACCAGTCGTCGGTTCTACGGACGATGGAATTGATTCTGGGCATGCGGCCGATGACGCATTTTGATGCGGGAGCTCGTCCGCTGTACGCGGCGTTTTCGCCGACGCCGAACAACGCGCCGTACGCGGCCGAGAAGCCGCGGATTTCGGTAACGGACCGGAATCCGCCGCGGTCGGCGACCGCGGAACGCTCGGCGAAGATGGATTTCGACGAGGCCGATGAGATCGACGATGATGAATTAAATGAAATTTTGTGGATCGCGATCAAGGGCACGGAGCCGCCCGCGCCGGTGCGAAGCTTTTTTTCGGCCCGGCACTAAGACCACCTCTCGCGCGCAGACGCGGAGGCGGCATGAACCACAGAGGCGCCGATGACCACTTTGTGCTTTCTTTGGCACATGCACCAGCCGTTCTACAAGGATTTGTGGACCGGGCAGTATAAGCTCCCCTGGACCAGGCTTCACGCGATGAAGGATTACGCGGGGATGGTGGAGATTCTCGCGGAGTTTCCGACGGTGCGTCAGACGTTCAATCTGGTTCCGTCGATGATCGCTCAAATCGAGGACTACGCGACGGGGGCGGCGTCCGATCCTTTTCTCGACGTGGTTTCGATTCCGGCCGAAGACGCGACCGAATCGCAGCGGAGCTTCATGCTTCGCTATCTTTTCCAGGCAAACGTGGAGCGGCTGATCTTCCGGTACCCGCGTTTCCGCGAGCTGTATGAAAATCGCGGGCGGGACCGGCCATCTTCACAAGACTTGCGGGATTTACAGGTGCTGAGCCAACTGGTCTGGATGGATGAAGATGTGCTCGCGCGCGATGCGGAACTGAAGGAATTGATTCGAAAAGGGCGGGGATTTTCGCGGCAAGATCAAATCCTGATTCTCGAAAAGGAGCACAACGCGCTGGCGCGGGTGTTGCCCGTATACCGCGAATACGCCAGGCGCGGGCAGATTGAGATTTCGACCACGCCCTTTTATCATCCGATTCTTCCGTTGATCTGCGATACGGATATTGCCTCGGTTTCGCATCCGGGAATCGCGCTGCCGAAACGATTTCGATACCCCGGCGACGCCCGCGATCAGCTTGCGCGGGCGAAGTCGTACATGAAGGAGAAGCTCGGCGTAGATCCGAAAGGGCTCTGGCCATCGGAAGGATCGGTTTCAGACGAAGCACTGGCGCTGGCGGCGGAGACGGGCTTCACGTGGGCAGCAAGCGATAACGGGGTGCTGGCGCGGACGCTCCAACGCGACGCGCCGCCCGAGGTGACGTATCAGGCTTATGAATGGCGGCGGAATGGCTCGATCAAGCTGCTGTTCCGCGACCATTTCCTCAGCGATCTGATCGGCTTCTCGTATCAGCGCACTCCTGGGGCCGAAGCGGCGGAGCATTTTCTTACGCAGATCCGAAACAATGCCAGAGGAAGGGACGCGCTGGTGCCGATCATTCTCGACGGGGAAAACGCGTGGGAGTATTACGAGGCGAACGGACGGCCGTTTCTGCGCGAGTTGTACCGGCGCATTGCCGAATCGTCCGATCTTGAGGCGGTTACGGTATCGGAAGCTCTGGAACGATTCGAGGCTCGTCCGCTCGAAGGAATTTTCCCCGGCTCGTGGATCTATGCGAATTTCGATATCTGGATCGGTTCGGAGGAAGACAATCAGGCCTGGGACCTGCTGCTGGATGCGCGGCGGGCATATGACGAAGCTCGCGATGTTCCGGAGGAGATGCGCAAGCTCGCGTATGAGGAACTCCTGATCGCCGAAGGCAGCGATTGGAACTGGTGGTATGGTCCCGAGCACAAGTCCGATAACCGGCCCGAGTTCGATGAGCTATACCGCGACCATCTGTCGAACGTTTATCGCGCGCTCGGGTTGAAACCGCCGGAGGCATTGTCGCGGCCGATTTTGAAGACGCAGGAGGGCGAGTCGCATGAGCGGCCGGCGAATCCGATTCATGCGACGCTCGACGGGGAAGTGACTTCGTATTTCGAGTGGCTGGGGGCAGGGCGTTTTCGTCCCGATCAACGATCGGGGGCAATGCATGGAAGCGAGCCGCCGATCCGGGAGATGTACTACGGCACGGACGGTCAGAATCTCTACGTCCGCCTGGAGGGGCGGACCGATGCGTCGTTCAAAATCGAGTTTGAAGGGGCGGAGGCCGACACGCGGTCGGCGGTCGGGCGGATCGTGGAGTTGGAAGCGACGCTTGCTGGAAGAAAGTTTCGCGTGGCGGTTCGCGAGGACGGGCTGTGGGACAAGACGGTTCCCGCTCGCGGGTGGATCGAGTTGTAGCTAGATCCTAACGATTCTAAGGGAACAATAGGGCCGCCGTGACATGTTATCCTGAAAGTCCCCGATACGAAGGGGACCAAGAAGTCACGATTCCAGAGTTAAACCTGTACGACGCGGCGAAGGGGAACGATGAGTTCCCCTTCTCGCTTTTACGGGGGCTCGCGGCTGGCTGCGGAAAGGTCGCTTATCGCGCTCAGGCGGGAATGAGATAAGGGATGGCGGTGCGCCATCCCTTAGCAGATCGTGTGATCGTAGTTATTTTTTCGAGACGGTGATTTCGTCCTTCACATTGGAGTCGCCGGCAATGGATTTCGCCTTCGACAGAATGGCATCCTTATCCGATTCGGAAGCAACCTTGCCGTGCAGCGTCACCATGCCGTTGTGTGCGGTTACTTTAACGTTATGCGCGGCGGTTCCAGTGGTGGTGTCGGTGGTGAGCGCCGACCGGACCTTGGCAGCCATCTGCGTATCGCTGGTCGACTGAGCTGTTGAGCTTGGCGGCTGGCTGGTCTGCGGCGTTTGCGCTACCAGCACCAGGCTCGCCGCGCCGAATGCGAGAACGGATTTGAGTACAAAATGCTTCATTATGTTTAGCCTCCCTTGGAATGATTCAGACTCTTCGCGTCAAACCGGAGATCAGAGAGATCACGAAAAGAATGAGGAACAGGAAGAATAGGATCTTCGCCACGCCGGCCGAGGCCACGGCGATTCCGCTAAATCCGAAAATCGCAGCGACGATGGCGACGATGAAGAAGACCAGCGCCCAGTTCAGCATTCCAGAGCTCCCTTCCGGCCGCCTTTCACGGCCTGACGCCAACGGTGCAAACGGCAGGCCACGCGCGCAAATCGAATGAATCGAACACGTAAGTAGCTCGGGCGAGGAAAAAAATACACCTCAAAACAAGATTTGCCGCGTCGGTTGGCGGCGTAACGGATACCTTCTTAGCCCTGAAAAACACGCCTGCCAGTTTCAAGGACACGGGACCATACGTTCGAGCTTTTCGCGGCCGCGATCGAACCGTCCGCTCAATTCGTCGCGGATTCCGTCGCTGTATTTTTCAAACATCCTTTGCGCTTGCTTCGCATTCCTGACCAAACGGCGGCGGGTTCGCACGCCGGACCGGGGCGCATAGAGCAGCCCGATACAAGCGCCCGCAGCCATTCCGCATAGAAAACTCATGGATCCGATTCGGTTCATAGCGTTCGTGCACCTCCGGCACGGCTGTGCAATTTGTGAGCCGATTTGGGAAAGGAACGTCGTTTGCTGGGAAACGGCTTCAAGTGGCGGCGAGAATTTTAATCGTTGACGACGACGAGCGGCTGCGGGCGGGTTTGTCAGAGATGGTCACTGCGATGGGACACATCGCGGAGACGGCCTGCGACGGCGAGGATGCACTCGAGAAACTTGGCAATGGCTCGGTCGATGTGATCACAACGGACCTGATGATGCCGCGGATGGATGGGTTTCAGTTCCTGCGTGCTCTGCTCGAACGCGGCGACCTGACGCCGGCAATCGTGTTGACCGGATTCGGCAGCATGACGCAGGCAATTTCGATCGTTCATGATCTTCAGGCTTTCTGGTTTCTCGAAAAACCGGTTCAGCCCGGGGTGCTGGCAACACTGCTTGAGCGCGCGATCCGTCACGGCAACCTGCTCAAGGAGACCGAGCGGCTCCAGCGTCAGCTCGGCTACCAAGGGTACTTGATGGATCTGGTGGGGACCTCGCTGCCGATGCGGCATGTGTACTCGCTGATTCAGCAGGTCGCGCCAAGCTCGGCGTCGGTACTGATCACGGGTGAGAGCGGGACAGGCAAGGAGATGGTGGCGAATGCGATTCACAAGCTGAGTCCGCGGGCGGATCGGCCCTTTGTCGCGATCAATTGCGCCGCTTTGCCGGAAACGCTCATGGAGAGCGAGCTGTTCGGTCACGAAAAAGGATCATTTACGGATGCCGTCGAGCGGCGCGCGGGCTGCTTCGAGCAGGCGCATCAGGGCACGCTGTTCCTGGACGAGATTGGCGAGATGCCGCTGAGCACGCAGGCCAAGCTGTTGCGCGTTCTCGAAGATTCCAGCGTACGGCGGATCGGCGGCAGCACCGAAATTCCGGTGGACGTGCGGGTGATCGCAGCGACGAACCGCGCGGTGGATGTCGCGTTCAAGGAAAAGCGAATCCGGGAGGATCTGTACTATCGCCTGAACGTTTTCCACATCGCGCTGCCGCCGCTTCGGCATCGCAAGGAAGATCTTCCGGCGCTGGCCCAGGCAATGATCAAGGAGTTGAATGGGAAGCACGGAACGCGCGTCACCGACCTGCATCCCGATACGCTGGAGGCGCTGACGAATTACATGTGGCCGGGGAATATCCGGGAGCTGCGCAATATTCTGGAACGCGCCGCGATCGTGGCGAACGAAGGGACAGTGATGCCGGGGCATCTTCCGCGCGGATTCGGGAGCGCCGCACAGCCTGAAGCGCCGGCGGCTCCCGACAAATCGGAGATCTCGCTTACAGTGCACGCAGGAACGGAACTGCGCGAGATCGAGAATGCGTACATCCTCCTCACGTTGAAATTGACGCGAAACAACAAGAGGCGCGCGGCGGAGATTCTCGGGATCAGCGTGCGGACTTTGCATAATCGGCTGGCGCAGATCCGTGAGCCGGAGCCCATCGAAGAACCGGAACACGCGCCGATGTAGGTCTTTTCGGCGGCCACTGTTACGAAACGGGCGCGCGCGCATCTATGTAGAGCGAGGAAGGCCCCTATGAACGACGAACGTGTGCAAAAAGCCGCTGTGCAAATGGACGAGGAAGACTACAGGCAGGAAATCGCCGAGGTCGCTTACAGCTACTGGGAGAGCCGCGGGTGTGAAGACGGCCACGATATTGAAGACTGGCTCGCCGCGGAGCAGGAAGTGATCCGGCGGCGGCGTGTGCAGAAGGCTGAGCGCCAGCTTGAGAACGCCGCCTGAGATCCGATTACGTTAGCAGCTCAGAGCCGAATTTGGGTATCGGCGCTGAGCTGCGTCCGGATCAGTCTCCGGTGGAGGAGGCTGAGTACTTATTCAGAGCGTCGTATAGAGGCTGCGCCGAGGCTGGAGCCTTGATGCTGCCGCTGAGGATCTCCTTTGGCGTGGCGTCGCTTCCATAGAGCACTTTGTTGTCATCCTTATCGGGACGGAACGTCGCGCCATCGAGGGATATCCCCGCGAAGGCTCCGCGAGCACGTGAATAGGCGAGGATTTCGGCGTGCATCGCGGCATCGGTTTGCGCGTCCGCGGCGCGACCCACCGGCCCAGCCATCACCGAAGCATCGGCTCCGACCGTGAATTTGTCGGAGAGCAGCTTCTGCTCACCCTTATCGTTCATGATGAGCATGACGATATCGGTTTCGCCGCCGCCAATCTGAAGGCCGAAGCTGCCGCCCTCGATGCGGATCGTCGCCGGAGCGCTCCAACTTCCGTTGCGGCGGCAGGTTAGAACGCCCTTGCCGTACTTTCCGCCAACGATGAATCCGGCTTTCTTCATGCCGGGAACGATCGCGACACAGTGCGCGCTGGAGAGAAGCTTGGCGGGAATTCCCTTGTCAGGCGCACTCATGATTTCGTTCAAAACATCCGCGGACGCCTGAATTCGCTTGTTAACTTCCTGCGTGTCGGCCGCCAGCAGCGGGATGGCAAGAAACGCAGTCAGGAAGATTCGGTTCATGATCGACTCCTTCATTCATTCACCGTATTTCCCGATTGCCTGGGCGATGGAGCGAGCAATCAGTGGCTCGCCGGTTCGATGAACTAAGCGGCCTGGTAGGACTTGCAGCCCTGAACGGGCTTCCGCTCCACCCGCGACCGGGCAGCGCGGCGCGCCCTCAGCAGCCTGATGCGGATTGCTGTCTCTGTTACGCCCTGCTTCCGCGCAATTTCCTCCGCCGTATCTCCTTGCATCTGAAGCTCCAGAAGCACTCGATCGCGGGGAGCGCAGTATTTCAGGATACGTTTGAGATCGATCGCGGCGAGATTGAGTTCTACTCTGGTATAAAATTCCGGCAAAGTTTGATATGATTTCTCGCTTCTAAGCACGCTGCGATGAACATTCATGGCGATGGCATTGACCCAGGTGATGACCATGCTGTCATTGCGAAGCTGGCTGAGCCGCTCCCATCCCTTGACCCACGCCGCCTGGGCCACGTCGCGAGCCATCTCTCGAGGTACGCCCCGGGAGATTAGGAAACGCGTTGTCAGATCAAATCCCTTCTGGTAGGCCTGTCCGTAAGCATCTCGGGTCATAAATTGTTAACCGTCCTCATGAAACAGGTACCCGGGTTCAAACTTCGACGCGGGCATCGGAGTGCGTGTGGAAAGCACTTGGGAGGCCACTACGGGCCGGCATGAAGCGACGCCCAAATGCTTGATGGATAAGTGCTTCCGTTTTAAAAGCTTTCCTTGCCGCAACCGGTTGAACAGGCAAGTTCTGCTGGGTAGTGCAGAATTCGGCAGGTAAGAAGCACCGAACCGTTAAAGTCCATTCAGATTCGCTTCCGGCTCTGAAACGAGACATGGGTCGAACTATACTACCGGGACGGCCTTTTCCACAAGGGGCGACTTGGGATGGGACCGGTACCAACTTTGCACTTTATTCCGAAAACGCCGAGCGGGTGGAGTTATGCCTGTTCGAGGATCCGCAGCAGCCGGAAACAGAAAGGATCCAACTTACTGAAAAAACGGCACATACATGGCATTGCTATCTGCCGAACGTTCAACCGGGGCAAGTCTATGGCTACCGGGTGGACGGACCGCACGATCCCGAGCGGGGTCTGCGCTTCAATCCTGCAAAGCTCCTGATCGATCCGTACGCGAAGGCGCTAACGGGAAAAGTCGATTGGAACTCTCCGATCTTTCCCTATCGACTCGGGTCAGACGACTTGACAACCGACACGCGCGACAACGCGGTGGGCATGCAGAAATGCGTCGTGGTGAACCCCTACTTCGATTGGGATACGGATCGGCCGCCGCGGACGCCGCTGAGCGAATCGATCATCTACGAGACTCACGTAAAAGGATTTACGAAGTGCCATCCGGAAATTCCGGAGGCGCTTCGGGGAACTTATGCGGGCCTGGCGTCGCGCCCCGCGATCGAATACTTGAAAGAGCTTGGGGTCACGGCGGTGGAATTGATGCCGGTTCATGACTTTCTCGATGACAAGCACCTGGTCGACCGGGGGCTTAGGAACTATTGGGGTTACAATACGACGAATTTCTTCAGTCCCGACGCGCGCTACTCCTCAACAGGCGATCTGGGGACGCAGGTGGCGGAGTTCAAGGCTATGGTCAAGGCCTTCCATCGGGAGGGGATCGAGGTGATCCTCGATGTGGTTTACAACCACACTTCCGAGGGGAGCCATCTCGGCCCGATGCTCAGCTTCAGGGGCATCGACAACCCGACATATTACCGTCTGGTGGCCGACAATCCGCGCTATTACATGGATTATACGGGGACTGGCAACAGCCTGAACATGCGTCATCCGCAGGTGCTCAAGCTGATTATGGATAATCTGCGCTACTGGATTCTCGATATGCATGTGGATGGATTCCGATTCGATCTGGCGGCCACGCTGGCGCGGGAACTTCACGATGTGGACAGACTGTCGGCGTTCTTCGACATCATCCATCAGGACCCGGTCATTTCCCAGGTGAAGCTCATTGCCGAGCCATGGGACGTCGGCGAGGGGGGGTATCAGGTCGGCAAATTTCCCGTCCTGTGGGCGGAGTGGAATGGGAAATACCGCGATACGGTGCGGCGGTATTGGAAAAGCGACGAAGGCCAGCTTTCCGATCTCGGCTACCGCCTGACGGGATCGAGCGATCTGTATCAACACGACGGACGGCGCCCGTCGGCGAGCATCAATTTCGTCACGGCCCACGATGGCTTCACGCTCCACGACCTGGTCAGCTACAACGGAAAACATAATGAAGCCAACGGCGAAGACAATCGCGACGGGACGAATGAAAACTATTCGTGGAACATGGGCGTTGAAGGCGAGACCGACGATCCGGTGGTCAATGAGCTTCGAGACCGCCAGAAACGGAACATGCTGGCGACGCTGCTGTTATCGCAAGGCGTGCCGATGATTTGCGGCGGAGATGAAATCGATCGCACGCAGAAGGGTAACAATAATGCTTACTGCCAGGACAACTGCCTGAGCTGGTTCGACTGGAAGCTTACGGATCGGGCCGAGAGCCTTCTGCGGTTCACGAGGAAGCTGATTGCGCTGCGGCGCAAACATCCGAACCTGCGCCGCCGGAAATTTTATCAGGATCGAGCAATTCGGGGTGCAGAATCGAAAGACATCCTCTGGCTGCGTCCGGACGGCGAGGAGATGACGGACGAGGAATGGAACTCAGGTTGGGTGCGTTGCATCGGCATGCTGCTCAACGGAGACACGATCAACGACGTGGATGATGCGGGCGTGGCCGTATCGGATCAAACCTTTCTGCTGCTGTTGAATTGCCACCACGAGCACATGGATTTCCACGTGCCGCGCGGAGCATGGAGCATCGTGGTCGACACAAACGAACCGGATGAGGAACCGGGGACGATCAAAGTTTCAGAAGATTCACCGGTGCGCGTCGTGAAGCAATCACTGATGCTGCTGATGGAAGATCATCTCGAGTAAACCGGCTAGGAAACGTGAACGGCTTTCCGCGCCGGCTTCCTGAGCCAAACGACGGCTCGATACATCATCAGCACGAGAAAGATTCCGAAATAGAGAAGCGGTTCGCGGATGTCAGACTTCACGAGCCAGTAATAATGAATCACCGCTGCCGCCGCGCTGAAATAGATGAGGCGGTGCAGACGTTGCCATTTCCGGAATCCGAGCCGCCGTACCCATCCGGCGGTGGAGGTGATGGCAAGCGGGACCATCAGGGTCAATGCGAGCATGCCCATGGTGATGAAGCGCCGCTTGAGCACGTCCTGCCACATTTCGCGCCAGTCGAAAAATTTGTCGAGCACCACCCAGGCAGAAAGATGCGCGCATCCACAAAAGAACGCGAAAAGGCCAAGCATGCGCCGATAGCGAACCAGGGCGGGCTGATTCAACAATCCGCGCAACGGGGTAACGGCGAGAGTGATCATCAGGAAGCGGATGGTCCAGTCTCCGGTGAAGTGAGTGACGTAGCTGACCGGATCCGCGGTCAAATCGGAATGGAGCGCCCGCCATCCCAACCAGAACGCGGGGCAGAGGCAAAGCAGAAACAGCAGGACTTTCGTCCAGCGAACCATCAGTAGTTTTTCTTCAGATCGAGGCCCGTGTAAAGGCTCGCCACCTGGTCACCGTAGCCGTTGAACATGAGCGTCTTACGGCGGCCGATCTCACCGAGACGGCGTTCCGACGCCTGACTCCAACGCGGATGATCCACTTCCGGATTGACGTTCGAATAGAACCCGTACTCATGCGCGTTCATCAGGTTCCAGGTCGTCGGAGGCTGCTTTTCCACCAGCTTGATCTTGACGATCGATTTGATGCTCTTGAATCCGTATTTCCACGGAACGGTCAAACGAACCGGAGCCCCGTTCTGGTTGGGCATGACTTCGTCGTAAATTCCTACCGAGAGCATCGTGAGAGGATGCATGGCTTCATCGAGGCGCAGCCCCTCAACGTAGGGATATTGAAGTCCGGTGCGGAAAGGCGTCGCAAGAGGCATCTGCTTGGTGTCCCAGTAGCTCTCGAATGCGACGAACCTGGCCTTCGAAGTCGGCTCGACCTGCTTGAGCATCACGTTCAGGGAGTAGCCGACCCACGGAACCACGATTGACCATCCTTCGACGCAACGGTGGCGATAAATCCGCTGCTCAAGAGGAGCGAGTTTCATGATCGCGTCGAGATCGAATGTCTTTGGTTTCGCGACTTCGCCTTCGACGTGGATTGCCCAGGGCACGGTTTTGAAGTTTCCGGCATTGTGGGCTGGATCTTCCTTGCCGGTCCCGAACTCGTAAAAATTGTTGAACTGAGTCACGATGTTCGGCGGCGACACTTTTTCGTCGGTGCTCAGTGAACTTTTCTGAACATTGCTCAGTTTCGTCTCAGCGAACGCCAACGCTGCCGGAGCAGCGAGGGCAGCCGCGAGAAATCGGCGCCGGTTCACGTATACATCTCGCGGCGTTACATCGGAATACCGGAACTGGGGAGCTTTCCGAATAATCATGATCGATTACCTACATGTATGTTATCGCTCTTTAACGGTGTTCTATTCCCGGCCCGCGGCACCCACTTCCCGATAGCGGAAACAATCCACCAGGTGATCGTTGACCATTCCGGTTGCCTGCATGAACGCATAGCAGATGGTCGAACCCACGAACTTAAATCCAAGTTTCGAGAGCTCTTTGCTCAGCCGATCGGACTGAGGCGAGGTGGCCGGAAGCTGCGAGCCCCTTCGCCACTTATTCACCTTCGGTTCGTTATCGAAAAACTGCCAAACGAACCCAGCGAAACTCCCATGACGGTCCTGCACGCTCAAGAAACATTTGGCATTCGTCACCGCGGAAGCGATTTTGAGCCGGTTGCGAACGATCCCGGAATTCTGCATTAATTGCTCGATCTTCGAGTCGTTAAACCGTGCTACCTTGGCTGGATCGAACCCGGCGAAAGCTTTCCTGTACGCCTCGCGCTTGGCCAGGATCGTAGACCAGGACAATCCGGCCTGCGCGCCTTCGAGAATCAAGAATTCGAATAGCACACGGTCGTCGCGAACCGGGACTCCCCACTCACGGTCGTGATACTCGATGTCGAGCGGCTTGGTGGCCCATGCGCAGCGCGTCATACCTTCACGATCCTCTGTGCTTCCTCCTGGATTCGCCGGAGGTGCTCGCGATCGCGAAAACTTTCGGCATAGATTTTATAGACGTCCTCCGTGCCTGAAGGACGCGCAGCGAACCAACCGCTTTTTGCGATCACCTTCACGCCGCCGATGGGCTGCCCGTCGCCGGGAGCGGTTGTGAGGATCGTTTCGATCTTTTCGCCGGCAAGCTGAGTAGCCGAAATTTCCTTCGGCGATAATTTCGCGAGCGCCGCGCGCTGGGGCGCATTGGCGGGAGCATCGATGCGTTCGTAAAAGGGAGTGCCATGCTTTTCGCAGAGGCTCCGAAACAGTTCACCGGGATCACGGCCAACGCGTCCGGTAATCTCGGCGGCAAGCAGCGCTGCGATGATTCCGTCTTTATCCGTGCTCCACGGGGATCCGCCGCAAGCGAGAAAGGAAGCTCCGGCGCTTTCTTCTCCAGCGAAGGCAAGGGTTCCAGCGAGTAATCCATCGACGAAGAATTTGAACCCCACGGGGACTTCGAACAATTTTCGAGGGAGAGCGGCGGTGACGCGATCGATCATGCTGCTCGATACTACGGTCTTACCGACGGCCGCCGCGGCCGGCCAGCGCACGCGGTTGCGGTACAGGTAATCGATGCAGACGGACAAATAATGATTCGGCTGCATCAAGCCGTCCGAACGCGTGACCACGCCATGGCGGTCGTGATCCGTATCGCAAGCCGCTGCGACATCGAATTTCTCTTTGAGGCCGATCAGGCGCTGCATCGCATAGGCCGAAGACGGATCCATGCGGATGCGGCCGTCCCAATCGAGAGTCATGAAACGAAATGCGGGATCGACGGTCTGGCTGACAACGGTGAGATTCAGCTTGTAGCGCTCGGCGATGCGGCTCCAGTAATGGACGCCGGCGCCGCCGAGCGGATCGATGCCGAATTTCACGCCGCGCATGGCCTCGAAATCGAGCACTGAGCCCAAATCCCCTACGTATTCGTCGAGGAAGTCATGTTGGTGCGTGGTGGGGGCGCGCAGGGCAGCATCGAACGTCACGCGCTTCACGCCGTCGAGCTTCTTTTGCAGATACTCATTCGCCCGAGCCTGAATGAATCCGGTGGTCTCCGCATCCGCGGGGCCGCCGTGCGGGGGGTTGTATTTGAAACCCCCATCTTCCGGTGGATTGTGGGAGGGCGTGACGACAATACCGTCGGCGAGGCCGGTCTTTCTGCCACGGTTGTATTTCAAGATCGCATGGGAGACGGCGGGTGTGGGCGTGTACTCGCGGCCGCGCGCCATCATCACGTCAACGCCGTTTGCCGCGAGCACTTCGATTGCACTTGCGAACGCAGGCTCGGACAGCGCGTGCGTGTCGATCCCGATGAATAACGGGCCGTCGATGTTGTGTTCTTTGCGATAGACGCAAATCGCCTGAGCGGTCGCGAGGATGTGCCATTCATTGAACGTTCCATTCAAGGACGAGCCGCGGTGTCCGGATGTTCCGAACAGGACGCCGGAAGCCGGCCGTTCCGTGAAATATGCGGTCACCAAACGCGGGACGTCGACCAGATTCGCTTCGGCGGCTGGTTTTCCGGCCTGAGGATGAATGCTCATGACACACCCATCGTATCGAGGTTCATCGCGGCCGGCGCCCGCCGCTCCGTATTGAGCACGGAGTGAGGAGTCCAAACCCGGAACCAGGTTTGTGACGCTATTTTTTTGCGCTACCTGGCGCGCTCTTTTGGCTCGACGACGACGCCTTCGCGCACTGCATCGGTGGGATTGAGTACGACGGTATCTCCCTCGGCGACGCCCGACAGAATCTCGACCTGCGCTCCATAATCACGGCCGAGCGTAACGCTCTTGAAGTGAACTTTATTCCCTGCCTCGACGACTGCAACACGGGGCCCTTCGGCGGGGAGCAGAAGCGCGTCGGCGGGCAGCATCATGACCTGTACGGTGTGAGGCAAGGCGAACTTCGCCTTCGCGTACATTCCGGGCAGCAGTTCTTCCTTCGGATTTTGAACCAGCAGCACGGCGAGCATCGTACGGGAGTCCGAGTTCACGGAGTGGGTGATGCCCCCGACTTTGGTGTGGAACACGCGGCCGGGCAGTTCATCGACACGCAACTCGGCAGGGAGACCGTCATGAATCATCGGCGCGTAAGACTGAGGAACGCTGACGAAGACGCGAAGCACGTCGATTTGCGCGACGCGCATCAGTTCTCGGGAGGAGGACGTGTTGCCGCTGGTGATCAGAGTGCCGAGGTCTGAGTTCAGACTCCGGAAGGTGATGACTCCATCGAACGGCGCCGTAAGTCTGTCGAAGGTCTTCAACTCTGTGAGGCGTTTGAGGCTCGCTTCATTCGAATAGACGGCGCTCTCGCCGGCGCGGATGTTTTCTTCAGCGGCCTTGAGATTCGCCTGCGCAAGTTCGAGCGCGGCTGCTTTTTCGTCGTAGTCCTGTTTGGCGAAGACGCCCTGGTCGGCGAGGGTTTGCCAGCGCTTGGCGGTCACTTCGGCGAGCTTCTGATTGCTCTGCGCGGCAACCAGCGCCGCTCTCAACTGCTGGAGAGCCGCTTTGGACTGCGCGAGCGTCGCCTTGGCCTGCTCGATCTGCTGATCGAGTTCAGGAGACTCGATCTCGAAGAGGAGCTGTCCTTTCTTGACGCGATTGCCGATATCCACGGGACGCTGGCGGATGTAACCGTCGGCGCGCGCGTAAATGGGCGTTTCCACCATCGCGACGGTTTGACAGGGAAGTTCGATGGTCGATTGGGAGGGGGCGGCAATCACGTGGCCGACGTTGACCGCCGGGGCGCGCGCGGCGACTTCCACCACGGTGGCGGCCAGCGCGTTGTTCTGCGACTTGCGCTGCCCGAGCTCATAGACGATGGCTCCGGCGAGTGCGATTCCGACAATGAACAGAAGGACGAGAAATCCGGCGTGCGACTTTTTTTGAGGCGGAGCGTGATTTTCCATTATTCGGCCGCCTCGATTCGATCAAATTCCTGTGGAGCTTTCGTGCGGACCATACTGTACACGACGGGGACGATAAACAAAGTTGCGGCGGTGGCGAACAACAATCCGCCAATGACGGCGCGGCCAAGCGGGGCATTCTGCTCGCCGCCTTCGCCGAGCCCCATCGACATCGGGATCATGCCGGCGAGCATCGCCACCGCGGTCATGACCACGGGACGGAGGCGTGTACGGCCCGCCTGATAAGCCGCGGTGAGCGCATCGGCCCCTTCACGGCGCAGATCGTTCGCAAACACAACGAGAAGAATGCTGTTCGCCGTACCCACTCCGATACTCATGATAGCCCCCATCAACGCGGGAACACTCACAGTGGTGCGCGTGAAAAACAGCATCAAAAGAATTCCGCCGAGCGCTCCCGGGACGGCCATGAGAACGATAAAGGGATCCGCCCACGACTGGAAGTTCACGACCATGACGAAGTAGACGAGGATGATGGCGAAAACGAGTCCGTAAGCCATTCCGGTAAAGGAAGCGCGCATTGTTCCGACCTGTCCGCGTGTTTCAAAGAAGCTGCCGGCGGGCAGTTTGGGGCGGAACTCGTCGAGGACTTTATCGACGTCCGCCGCGACGCCGCCGAGATCGCGATCCTGCACGTTGGCGTAGATGTCATAGAGCGGCTGGACGTTGTAATGATTGATCACTTGATTTGTAACGCCTCGTTCGGCCTGCGCAACGTTGCTGAGAAGCTGCGTGGAGCCCCGCGAGGAATGAATAGGCGTGTTGAGCAAAGCTTCAGGGGTATCCATCCGATAGGGAGGGGTCTGGACGACTACCGGATAATCGACTCCGTTTGATGGGTTCACCCACCAGTTCGGATTCAACTGCGAGCTGGAGCTGAGGGAGATCAGAAGGCCATTGGCGACATCAAACTGAGTGAACCCGAGTTCACCCGCGCGGGCGCGATCGACCTCGAAGCGCATGAGAGGAACATCGTTGACCTGATGAATGTGAACGTCAGCGGTGCCGGGGATTTTCGCGATCCGGTCGCGAATCTGTTCGGCGATGACATGATTCTTCGCGAGGTTGCGCCCTGGTCCGACGACTTGAACATCAACGGGAGCGGGCAAGCCGAAGTTGAGAATCTGGCCGACAATGTCGGCGGGCTGAAAGAAGAAGACGAGATCGGGGAACTCGCGGACGAGACGCTTGCGCATCTGGCGGACATAGCCCCATGTCGGTTTGTGCTCGCCGGCTTTGAGCGAGACGAGGATTTCGCCATCGGACGGGCCCAAGGTCACGGAGTCCGAGAATGCGAGGTTGTATCCGTTGTAAGGCAGGCCGATGTTGTCGAGGATGTCGGAGAGATCCTCAGGGGGAATGATGCGCCGGATCGCTTCTTCCACAGCCGCAAAGTATTTTTCGGTTTCTTCGATGCGGGTTCCGCCGGGACAACGGACGTGGAGACGGATCTGGCCGGCGTCGACCAAGGGGAAGAAATCAGTTCCGATGAAGGGATAGAGCGCGGCGCAGCTCGCCGAAACGAGGACGAAACAAAGAAGAACGAGCTTGCGGTGGTGCAATGCGGAGGTGAGAATCCCGGCGTAGCCGTCGCGCAGCTTTTCGAATCCCTTGTGGAAGGCGTGGTGGATGCGCCACAGCAGTCCCGCATCGGTGACGTCGGCCTCGCCTTCGGGTCCTTGATAGAGACGCAGTTCCGCGGGAAGCAGGTAGCGAATCATGGTCGGGACCAGCGTTCGGGAAAGCAGATACGACGCGGACATCGCGAGGACAACAGCGAGGGCGAGAGGGGTGAAAAGAAATTTCGCCGCACCAGTGAGAAAAACGACGGGGACGAACACGATACAGATGCACAACGTGGAAACGAAGGCGGGGACGGCGATCTGGCGGGCACCGTCCAGGATCGCCTGGATGACGCCTTTGCCCATCCCGAGATTGCGATGGATGTTTTCGATCTCGACGGTTGCGTCGTCGACCAGGATTCCGACGGCGAGCGCCATTCCACCGAGGGTCATGATGTTGATCGTCTCGCCCATCACATAGAGAATTGCGAGGGAGGTCAAGATCGAGAGGGGGATTGAGATACAGACGATGAGCGTACTGCGCCAGCTTCCCAAGAACAGCAGGATCATGAGGGCGGTGAGTCCGGCGGCGGCGACCGCCTCTTTGATGACTCCGGAGATCGCGGCCTTCACAAAGACCGACTGATCGAAAAGGGTGGTGACGTGGAACGACGGCGGGAAAGAGGAAAGAATTCGCGGCAGAGCGGCCTTGATTTTTCCGACGATGTCGATCGTAGAGACGTCGCCGTTCTTCAGGACGGTGAGCAGCGCACCGCGGCGGCCGTCGTGGCGAACGATATTGGTCTGGACAGCGGCGCCGTCACGCACCTGGGCGACGTCGCGGAGATAAATGGTCGTTCCATTGACCGTTTTGACGGGCAGGTTGTTGAACGCTTCGGGAACGCGGGGGCTGTTGTTCAGCTCGACCCGGTATTCGCGCGTGCCGATCTTCGCGCTGCCGGTCGGCAGGATCAGGCTTTGAGAATTAAGGGCGCTCGAAATGTCGCCGGCGGAGAGGCCGTGCGCGTAGAGTTTGTCAGGGTCGATATCGACCATAATCTGGCGGGGCTTGCCGCCGTAGGGAAGTGGGAAGCTGGCGCCCTGGGTGTTGGCGAGTTGGGTTCGAAGGAAATTGTAGGCCAAGTCGTATTGCTGGCCTTCGCTTAATTCGTCGCTCGAGATGCCGAGTTGGAGAATGGGAACAGAGGCCGCGTTGTAGCGGATGACATTCGGAGGATGGATCCCGGTAGGCAGGACTCCGAGGATCGATTGGGATTGAGCGGTGACCTGCGCCACGCCAGCCTCGATCTTCGCGTTGGGGTGGAAGAAGATTCGAATGACGGACAGTCCGGCGAGCGATTGAGACTCGATGTGTTCGACGTCGTTGACGCCGGTGGTGAACCCTCGCTCGGACCGTGTGGTGACGACATCGGCCATCTCTTCGGGGTCGACGCCGCTGTAGGTCCAGATTGCGGTGACGACAGGAATGTTGATATCGGGGAAGACGTCGGCGGGCATGCGATAAATCGCGACGATACCGATAAGAAGGATCGCCAATGCCATGACGACAAAGGTGTACGGACGACGGAGCGCGAGACGAACAATCCACATGACCGCTTCTTCCAATTAAAAGCCACGGGATTCATAAGTGTCTAATAGACAAACGTGATGAATTGATATCCTATGCTTATTGGCGGAGCTGCGTCATTTTCGATATTTCGTCGCGCTGGCGGAGACATTGCACTTCCGGCGCGCGGCAGAGCGATTGTCGATCGCGCAGCCCGCGTTGAGCCAGCAGATTCAGCAACTGGAGCGCGAACTCGGGGTGCGGCTGCTCGAACGAACACAGCGCCGAGTCGCGCTGACGGATGCAGGAACAGTGTTCCTGGAGCACGCGCGGTCGACGCTAGCGGAAGCCGCGGAAGCTGTGAGGCTGGCCAGGCTCGCCGGGCACGGCGAGGTGGGACATTTGGGGGTAGGCGCGGTCACATCGGCGCTCTACGGAGTGTTTCCCGAGGTTGTGCGCGTCTTTCGCGAGCGGCACCGCGACGTGCATCTGACGCTTCATGAGCTGTCGGGGAACGAGCAGACGCGAGCGCTGCGGAACGGGAGAATCCAGGTGAGCTTTTTGAGGCCGCCGGTGGATGAGACCGACATTGAAGTCCGGACGATTACTCGGGAGCCATGGGTTGTAGCGATGCCAACAGCGCATCGATTCTCAAGCCGCGGGCGTGTATCGCTGCGCTCGTTGCAGGGAGAGCCGTTCGTGTCGTTTCCGCGCGAGTTGGCGCCGGTTCTCTATGACCAGTTGATCAGCATGTGCCAGCGCGCGGGCTTCAGCCCCCGGATTGTGCAGGAGGCGCAGATGCAGACGATCATCAGCCTGGTTGCGGCGGGGATCGGCGTGGCGCTGGTGCCGGCGACGTTGCAGAACCTTTCGAGGAAGGGACTCGTGTACAAGCATCTGGCGGGCGGCGGATCGAAGTTGGAGTTGGCCGTCGCCTGGAGACGAGACGACAAATCGAGGCTTCTGGCGGAGTTTTTGGAGGTGGTGAAGGAGATGGTTTGACATGGCTTGACATGGCTACCGCTAGCGATAACGGCCAGCGATGGCGCGCCAACGGATGGCGAGAAGATCGACGAAGGACTGGACTCCGGAAAACATGCTGACCTTGGTCCCTTCGACGTTATTCCAGACGACGGGGACTTCTATGGCGCGATAGCCGAGCGATTTGGCGATAACGAGGTCCTCGACGTCGAAGCTGAAGCCATCGAGCTTCTGCCGTGAAAAGATTTGCCGCGCGGCGGAGGCGCGGAAAAGTTTGAATCCGCACTGAGTATCGCGAAAGGGAAGACCGGTGACCAGGCGCATGAACAGGTTGAACGCGCGGCCGGAAAGTTCGCGAAAAGCAGATTGATGGACTCCGACCAGAGACCGATCAAGCGCGCGGGAGCCGATGGCGACGTCGGCGTTTTCGCGCTTCAGAGCAGCGCAAAGTTTCTCGAGTTCGGCGATGGGAGTCGAGAGATCGGCGTCGGTGTACAGGATCCATTCGCCTTTGGCCTCGAGCATTCCGTGGCGGACGGTGTATCCTTTGCCGCGGTTTCCCGGATTGCGAAGAAGATGCAGTCCGGGCGTTCGCTCGACCAGCGCACCGGTACCGTCGCTTGAGCCGTCGTCAACGACGATAATTTCGGAGAAATCGAAATTAGACGCGCGGACATAGGCAATTACAGTTTCGAGAGTGGCGGGGAGGCGAGCTTCCTCGTTGTAAGCGGGGATGACGATCGAGAGGGAGCGCAATTTATGAGCCTATCGCGAGGAGTGCTCCCCAGTGGAAACCTGCGCCGAAGCTCGCAAAGACGACGGGTTGGCCGCGGCGAAATCCAGACTGGGTATTCCATTCGGCGGCTGCGATGAGCATGGAAGCGGAGGAAGTGTTTCCGTATCGTGCGATATTCGAAAAAAACTTTTCGGGAGGAACTTCAAGGGCGCGAGCGACCCGGACGATCAGATTCTGATTCGCCTGATGCATGATGAACGCGTCGATTGCCGAGGGCTGCCGTTGGGCTTTGTCGAGCACTTCGCGAATCGCGGCGGGGATTTTGCGGGCAGCCTGCATGATTACCGTACCGCCGTCCATCTGGATCGGGGCATTGAGTTCGAGGCGGAGGGCGGAGGTATAGGCTCCATCCGAGTGGAGTTCCCAGCGGACCAGTTCGGCAAGTCCTTCATTGGGATCAATGAGACAGGCACCAGCGCCGTCGCCGAACAGGATCGCGGTATTTTTATCATCGCCGATGGAGGAGGACATTTTCTCCGCGGCGATGAGCAGAATTTGACCGGATGATGAAGCGAGATTCGCGGCCATCGCCAGGCCGAACAAAGAACCGGCGCTCGCCAGGGGAACATCGAGCGCGGGTACGCCGGCGAATCCGAGTTTCGATGCGATTTCGGCGGCGGGTCCGGGGAAGCGGCGCTCGGAGGTTCCGCTGGAGACGATGACGAAGCCGATTTTCGAAGGTCCGGCATGAGCGAGGCAATCCTGGGCGGCGAGGAATCCCAGATCGGCAACGTTTTGTGTTTCGGTTGCGTAACGGCGCTCTGAAATTCCCGAGACGTTGAAAATCCAGTCCGCTTCGCACCCGAGCCGTGATGCGAGCTCGGCGTTGGTGACGACACGTGACGGGAGATAGCGGCCGAAAGCCCGGACGAATGCCATAGTTTCAGGCGTTCGATTCTACGTAAGATGTGATGCGAGCGAGGGAGTCGAATTTTCTGGGGTTCAGATCGGAATCCGGAACTTTCATCGAAAATTCTCTTTCGAGCTCGCAGACCATGTCCGGTAAGGCGAAGGAATCAAGCACACCGGATTCGAACAAAGACTCCTCCGGGTCAGAAGGCAGAGGCTTCTGCGCGATTCGTCTTACAACCGCCTGGACACGTTCTTGCGTGGTCATTAAAACTCCGTAACATGCGCAGTTTAGCAGAGTTAACGTCTAGCGCGTCAGAAGGGGATAGCTTAAGATTGATCGATGCTTCCCTACGTATTTCTGTCGCTAAGCATGATGGCTTTACGACAGGCGCCGGCTGGAACGCAGTTGCACGTGCGGCTGACGTCGCCAGTGGGGACATATTCAAGCAAAGCGGGGTCGCCAATTTCGGCGGAATTGATTGCGCCTGTAACGGGAATAGGCGGGGATGTTTTACTGCCTGCGGGAAGCATTTTGAAGGGTGCTGTAAAGCGATCGCAGCGGGTAGGTTACGGCCTGGCGCACGAGACTGCCGCGCTCGATCTGGAGTTTCGAGAGATTACCCTGCCCGAAGGGCGGACGATTCCTCTAGAAACTCGCGTTAACGAAGTGGATAACGGCCGCGAACGCGTGACCGAGGACGGAATGATTCGCGGCGTCCGGACGACATCGAGCCTGTCGTACCGCGCGAGCGGGTGGATTCGATCGGCACTTTGCTGGGAAGTGCACGCAAGGCTGGGATTTTGGGCGGTGAAGATGCTGGTGTTGCAGGTGCCGGAGCCGGAAATTTATTATCCTTCCGGGGCCGAGCTGACGCTTTGGCTCACGCGGCCGCTGGCGGCGCTTCCGTCGCACAAACACGAACAGAGACTTTCAGACGAATCGGTCGCGGAACTGAATAGCGAAATGGCCGCGATGCCTTACCGGACGTATACGAAGGCGAACCGGCCATCGGATCTCCTGAACGTGATTCTGATTGGATCCCGGGACGAGATTTCGACGGCGTTTACGGCGGCAGGATGGACGGAGACGAAGAAGCCTTCATTCCGGTCGCGCCTGAACGGCATTCGGGCGGTTGTGCAGTACCAGGGCTATAGGGCGGCTCCGATGTCGCGGCTGCTGGTGAACGATGTGGAGCCCCAGATGTCATGGCAAAAAGGACTAAATGACGTCGCCAAGCGTCATCACATTCGCTTGTGGAGGCAGGCGGGGACTTGGGAAGGACGAGAGGTCTGGATGGGCGCTGCGACCCGCGACATCGATTTTGCGTACCTTCGGCCGGGTCAACCCATGACTCACCGGATCGAAGAGAATATCGATCTCGAGCGGGACAAGGTCGCGCACGACCTGGAGTTCACAAACTGTACGAACGGTGTGGATTGGTTGGAACGTCCGGGTGCTCCACTCAATGCCTACAACGGCACGGGCGATCCGATGAATACGGATGGCCGCATCGCAATCGTGCAGATCAACGGGTGTGAAAATCCCCATGAGATCGCAACCGCGGAGCCGCTCCGGATTCGCGGGAATTATTTTCAACGGCTCGCGCGGCGGCAGATTCTAAGCATGCGCAGCGACTTTTATCGCCGGAACATGTACTGGCGAACGTATGAAACTACGCGATGGGCTGTTACGGCGATCCGCCACCGGCATCCGCGTCCGGCGGAGTTCCGGCCAACCGACGTCACGGTCGCCGATTCTTTGCTGTTCCGGGCAAAGAACAGCAGTTGGCTGCGCTGACGTCTCCATTCTGAACGCGATCAAATACTCGCTGACATGTGGCTGCCCCAGGTCCACGGCCCCGCTGACATGTCCGCGAGATCGTGAGGGGCAGCGACGATCTGCTGAAATCTATTTTGGCCTGCAATTGAAGCCGATCACGAGATTGCAGAATTGGAGCGGGATCGGGAACGGGAAGTATCGAGTTCGCTCGAGGCGGAAGACCTTCTCCAACTCGCCTATGATCTCGGCGGGACGGTTCAGATGCTCGCGCTCGATGAACCACTTGTAGGGCTGTTTATATCGTTTTTCGAAGATTCTCTGAGCGGAAATGCGCCGAGCGAGTCCGTAGGCCGGGCTGCCCTCACAGGGAATAACAACCGAAAACACGCCTGAGTTTGCGCAGAGGCGCCGAGCCTCGGCGATGGTGGCAGGTAGATTCGGAAGATGCTCAAGCACGTGAATCGCAAGGATGCGATCAAAAAATCCATCCGAGAAATCAAGGCGCTGCTGGCAATCGCCTTCGATCACCTGAATATCTGGAAAGCGTTCTCGAATAGCGGCACACATGTTGGCGCGAAGTTCGAGCGAATAATAGTTTCGGCGCTGCTCCGGAGTGAGCCGTTCGTAAATGAGATGCTCCCCGCGGCCGGCGCCGATTTCCAGGGTGCGGGTAAATCGGCGTGGTGCGTTCTTTACGGCATATGAATGATTAAATCTATCGATAATTCCGAAGCGTTGCGGCAGCACCTCGTGCCAATGGTGCATGAAATCGTCGCTAATGGCTCGCTGTTCGGGCGTGAGTGGCTGCAAGACCTTGGGCCATTTCGAAGTCGGAGTCATGCTACTCAGGAGATGATAGCGCACCGCACGGCGCGCCTCGGAGAGCCTATGGATTCCACGTTCCCGTTTGGATCCACCCGGTGTCGTGGTTTTCTTTATCCTTGACCCAGAGGTAAACGTTCTGCGGTATCAGCATATAAGAGTTCGATAATTTTAGCTCGATGGTGAGCGTGACATCGGTTCCGGTTGACGACACAAAGGACGTGGCGCTCCCGATCAGTGTGCATTGACTGTTCTGCAATGTAGAGGAGGAAGAGAGGGGCCCCTGTAGAACCGTCAGTCCGTCGTTGTAGAGAAAGAAGCTGTTGGTCGAGTAATCGTAGAAGCCATGGCACGTATTGGCAGGTATATTCGCGGTCGGGTTCACTAAGAAATAGATCCGATAGATATCGCTTGCGCCGTCCACGTCGCGGGCGACGAAGGTGAAAGTCTGTGTTTGAGCCGAGGAGGTATTTGGGCTGCCCGAGACTACGGAGGGGGGATTGTTTCCTGCGGCCTGGACAGTCCACGTTCCGGTCTGAATCCATCCCGTATCGCGACCTTCCGCGTCCTTGACCCAGAGATAGACTTTCTGGGGCGTCGCGGCGTAGCTGCTGGATAAGGTCAAGCCAATTGTAAGCGTCACATCGGTGCCGGACGCCGACACGAGTGCCGTCGTACTTCCGTTCAGCGTGCACTGGCTGTTCTGCAAGGTTGAGGATGAAGAGAGTGGACCCTGCTGAACCGTCAGCCCGTCGTTGTAGAGATAGAACTTATTTGTGGGCCGATCGTAGAATCCATGGCAGGTATTTGCGGGAATGCTGGCAGTCGGATTGACCAAGAAGTAGATACGGTAGATGTCGTTCGCGCCATCCGGGTCGCGCCCTACAAAGGTAAAGGTCTGAGATTGGGTCGAGGTAGCAGCCGGACTCCCCGAGACTACAGACGGGGGATTGTTTCCTGTGGCCTGGACCGTCCATGTTCCGGTCTGAATCCATCCCGTATCGCGACCTTCCGCGTCCTTGACCCAGAGATAGACTTTCTGGGGCGTCGCGGCGTAGCTGCTGGATAGGGTCAAGCCGATTGTAAGCGTCACATCGGTGCCGGACGCCGACACGAGTGCCGTCGTACTTCCGTTCAGCGTGCACTGGCTGTTCTGTAAGGTTGAGGATGAAGAGAGTGGACCCTGCTGAACCGTCAGCCCGTCGTTGTAGAGATAGAACTTATTTGTGGGCCGATCGTAGAATCCATGGCAGGTATTTGCGGGAATGCTGGCAGTGGGATTGACCAAGAAGTAGATACGGTAGATGTCGTTCGCGCCATCCGGGTCGCGCCCTACAAAGGTAAAGGTCTGAGATTGGGTCGAGGTAGTAGCCGGACTCCCCGAGACTACAGACGGGGGATTGTTTCCTGCGGCCTGGACCGTCCATGTTCCGGTCTGAATCCATCCCGTATCATGACCTTCCGCATCCTTGACCCAGAGATAAACGTTCTGTGGTGTTGACGCATAGCTTGCTGAGATCGCCAGTCCGATGGTCAACGTGATATCGGTGCCGGAGGCTGAGATCACCGCGGATCCGCTGCCGATCAGGCTGCATTGGCTGTTCTGAAGGGTTGACGACGCGCTTAGCGGTCCTTGAGCTACGGTCAGGCCGTCATTGTAGAGATAAAAACCGTTGGATGAGCGGTCAAAGAACCCATGGCACGTGTTCGCGGGGATGCTCGATGTCGGGTTGACGAGAAAATAGATTCGATAAATATCCGCGAATCCATCGATGTCGCGCGCGACAAATGTGAATGTTTGGGACGTGGTGGTCACGGTGGCCGGGCTTCCGGAGACGACCGATGGAAAATTGTTGTTCGAAACAGATGGAATCCAGGAGCCGGTCTGTATCCAGCCGGTGTCATGACTCTCCTTGTCCTTGACCCAAAGATAAACGTTCTTGGCACTTGCTCCGTAGGCGCTGGAAAGCGTGAGGCCGGTCGTCAGTGTGATATCGGTTCCGGTTGTCGAAACGATAGTGGAGCCGGTCCCATTGAGTGTGCACTGGCTGTTCTGGAGACTGGCGGAGGAACCGGGCGTCAACGGTCCCTGCGCCACCGTCAATCCGTCATTGTAGAGGTAGAAAGCATTCGTCGAAGTATCGTAATAGCCATGGCAGGTGTTTGCCGGAATCGTACTGTTTGGGTTGACTAAGAAATAGATTCGATAAATATCGCCGTATCCATCGGGATCCCGCGCGACGAAAGTGAACGTCTGCGAGGCCGTTGTGCTGGAGGTGGGACTGCCGGAGACAACAGACGGCGGATTATTTGCGGTAGTGCCACTTCCGCCAAAACTGATCACCCATCCTGTTGCGAATCCGATATAGGTCGACTTCATTGCCGAACGCATCGGGAAGTCCGCGGAACTGGTCTGACCGCCAACGTAGATTGCGCCATTTGAACCAAGCGCGATCGCATTGGCGGAATCGGACCCGGACCCTCCGTATAGGGTCGAATAAACTAAGCCGTTCCCGGCGGGGTTGAGTTCAGAGACAAATGCGTCATAGAAGCCAGCGAAGGATTGAAGCGAGCTCGCCTGCGGAAAATCAACGGATGACGTGCTTCCAGTGACGTAGGCGTTCCCGGTGGAATCCACGGCGATACCGGTTGCCCAGTTGGATGTGCTCCCTCCAAGGTAGGTGCTGTAAGTCAAGCCCGATCCCGAGGCATTCAGTTTGGTGATGAATGCGTCCTGCAATCCGTTGACTGTCGTGCGAAGCGCTCCAAAGGTCGCTGGGAAGTTTGCAGAGCTGGTCACACCGGCGACGTAGGCGTTGCCCGACGAGTCGACTGCAACGGCATTCGCCTGTTCTGACATGGCTTGCGTGCCACCCGATCCGCCGAGATAGGTGCTGTAAACGATCCCGGAGCCGGTTGAGTTGAGCTTGGTAACGAAGGCGTCCTGCCCGCCGGCATTATTGCGTTGGAAAGCACTACTGGTCACGGGAAAGTCTGTTGAATATGTCCCCCCCGCTACGTAGGCATTTCCGGCGGCATCGACCGCGATCCCGCCAGCGTGCTCGGTCCCCGATCCGCCGAGGAACGTGCTGTACGCGATCGCTCCCGCGGGGCTAAGCTTCGTAACGAAGGCATCCGTCTGTCCGCCGAAGGACGGTTGCGCAGGACCAACGACTCTGAAATCGGCTGACTGCGTATCGCCGGCGATATACGCATTGCCGGATCCGTCGACGGCGATCGCGGTGCCCTGGTCCCATCCCGACCCTCCGAGAAATGTGCTGTAGATCAAAGCGCTGCCGGATGCATTGAGTTTCAATGCGAAGCCTTCGCGGCCTCCTCCCAGCACACTGCGCGCGGAAGAGACCAGAGGAAAATTGGCCGAGGCCGTGGATCCGGTAACGTACGCCTGGCCCGATGAATCGACCGCGATCGCAGCGGCACGGTCGTCGCCATTGCCGCCAATGTAGGTGGCGTAGAGGAGCGACGTTCCGGCGGCGGTAAACTTGGCAACGAATGCGTCCACGCCGCCGCGATTGGCGGACTGGATTGCTCCGGAAATCGGCAGATCGATCGATTCGGTCCAGCCGGTGACATACACTGCACCCGTGCTATCGGCGGCGACGCCGGTGACGGCTCCTGTGAGCCCGCCGCCAAAATAAGTTGAATATGAAACGACAGGATCGATCACGAGAGTGCGTTCCACATCGTATGGCTCGATTTCGAAACCGGCGGTGTGATCGTCAATGATGCAGTACTTCCCATGGACGAAAACGCGGCCAGTGGAAGTTTCCTGGTAAATGGCGGGGCGTTCCTCGCGAAGCTCGCTCGCGGCATCGGCGACCACCAGATCGCCGCTGGAGTCGATCGAAATGCGCGTCGAATTCGGGTAGAAAAGGCGAATTCGCGAAGGATCCGCATGCGGGCGGACGATGAATTCGGGCTTGGCCTGCCCGTTCGCGCCTGAGTAAGTCAGGTCAATCCCCGCATAGAGCTCTCGATAGGTTAGTCTGCCGAATGTCTCGACATTGGTCCTCCAGGCGTGACGATCACCAAGGAGCAGATTGACTTTTGCAGGCATCGGATCGAGGGGTTCGATATAAACTCGCGGGTTCGAGCCGGGGAAACGCAATTCGGTTTCGACTCCGTGAATCGTGTAGACGACGGCGTCATTGCGGAAGGTCGCCTTGACGCGCGGGGTTTCCATAATGAAACTCGTTTCCGAATTGGTCGCGTTGACGTTCCGAAAAAAGAATACCGGCATCGTTTTTGCTGAATCAGAGGCGAAAATAGTTAAACTTGTGAGATTGAGGAAGAGAATTGTCACGCGGATCTGTTTCACGGAGAAACGTGAATGCAAATCGGAAACCAATTCTTACTGGAGAAGAGGGAGGGGCTCAGCGTTCGCGGTATCCGATCAAAAGCAGCCCGATCATGATAAAGGCCGGGGCCCATACAAAGCCCAGAAACGCCGGGGGCTTTGGGAGGCGGAGTTCCAGCCACCGGGATCCGGCGGCCGTGACCGCAAGCAGGCCGATCGGGGTATGACTCATTTCCGCCAGCAGCTCCTGCTTGATATTTCCTAGCGGATGCGTGTGTGTGAGCAAAAGCGCTCCGCCCGTCATGCAGATGGCTGGAAAAACAAGAGCGTACCAACTTCGGCCGTTGCGGCCCGTGGCTACGCGCCATTCAAAAATCGCAAAGGCAACGATCATGACCACGAAAACGCGGTGCTGAGCAACTTCGGCGACTTGAAAACTCTCCCAAAATCCGCGCGGACCGAGCGGCCAGTTCTCGGAGTCGGAACGAATCAAGAGAAATAGCGCGAGGCCGAGAAATGCGAGGGGCCAATGACGGGCCCAACTTCCCCAACGGGTTTTGGCCCAGCGGGTTTGGGCAATGAGCGCGAGCACTCCCATCGCGAGCACACACAGCCCGGACCAGTGATGATTGTATTCGCTCCAGGCGATATCTTCGGGCTTATCGGGCGAGTACTTCGATCCGGGCGTGTAGGAGATCGGCCGCCCGAACCGCTCCGCCTCCTGCTGGTTCAATGGAGTTGCCGGCGAAAGCGAGGAGAGGGGGGGCGTGGTCCAATTCGGCCACTGTGGAACGAACCGTTCGGCAATCTCACGAGGACTGACTCGATTTTCCGTAAGATCGGCGGCGGGCGGCTGAGATGTCAGCGACGCGGCAGCCAGAATCGCCACGATTCCGACGGCAGCCTCCACTTCGACTGATTTCAGAACGGGCATGCGCGCAACGGCCTGCGCCACATTTCCTCTGAGCAGCAGGAAATTCGAACCTCCGAGCGCGAGAAGCATTCCGAGTAACGCGATCTTCGCAGCCAGCATCAGGCCGTATGAGGTGGCGTACATTCCTTCGACGTTGCCCACATAGATCCACGCGAGCGCGCAGCCGGCGGCGACAAGAGCTGCCACGCTAAACATTGCAAGACGAGAAAAACGGCGTGCGGTGAGCAGAGCGTAGTGCTTCCGTCCACGGCCAAGCGCGACGATCAGATATGGCATTCCCCCGATCCAGGCTGCGGTCGCAAGATGATGCAGGCCGGTGAACGTGAATAAGACACCTCGACCATCGACTCGCCCGTGGGCGTGACTTGTGAGCAGGGAGCCGGCCAGAATCGCCGCGGCTGGCAACAGAAGCCATAACACAGGGACATGCGATGCGAGGATGGCGATCGCGGCTGCTCCCGCGGCAATCAGCATCGCAGCATTCAAGAACGCCGTGCCGAAAGAAGTGCCGCCTCCTGTGGCGAAAAGGATCAGCGCAGAGAGAATTGCTCCGCAGATTGCGACGATCGCCAGCGCGAAGGCGAAGATACGCACAAATGTGCGGCATCGCGCTTCGACCTCAGGCTCAGACGGGTGCACGAAAAGGAGGAAAAAAATTCCCCCGATTGTGATCGCTTCGAGAGCGAGCGTGAATCCGCGCACTAGAACCGCGATGAAGCCATAGAGATCGATAAGCCCGGACACGTGCTCAACGCACCGTAAACGGTAGTTCGCCGCGAGTGATGTGGCCGTCTACGGCGAGAACCTGCCACTCGATCCGGTACTCTCCGGGAGCAACCTGTTTCGCCTGTCCGTCGAGCGTGTCAGGAGAGCTTTGTTTCACGATCTCTATCGGCCGGGAAGTTCCGCCGCCGTCGAGATACATCCGCGAATGCGCGGCATCAATCCGCGAGTTGAACTTCAATTTGACATCGACGTCGGGTCCCTCGACGACGGCGCGCAGAGCGGGGACGGATTCCTTAAGAATGGCATGCGCATTCGCGATGGAGACGGCAACGAGGCCGGCAATCGCAAAACCGAAATTCCGAAAACGACGACTCATCATGCTCTCCCGGAACGTTTGATTGCATCCGCTGCTGAAAGTTGTCTGTAACAACGGTTGATAACGGTCACGCGCGGCGTTCTGCCGTGAAACGCGAACGATCGGGTGTCCCTTCAATCCAATCAAGGAAAGACTGGAGCCCTTTTCGAAGACGGATATCGCGAATGGCTGCCATGCCGAGCTTCGAGCGAAGGCGCTCCTCGGCTCCCATGTAACGCGGCGTCAGACGGAACTGAAGGGCATAGCCCGAACCCGTCCTGTTCGGAAGAATGACGCACGGATACAGCAATCCGCGTCCGACCTCGTAGCAGATGGCATCGTCCAGGCGAATCCGGCGCGCCGGACCGAATCCGAGGCGACGGCAACGAAATTCCAGGATGCCGTTCGGATCGCGAGTGAGCGTTCCGAAGGTCTGTTTCGGAACGCCGCGAATCCGGGCGGCGGTAAATGCGGGGATGCCGCCTTCACGTTCAAGATTGCCGCGGGAAGCGAAGACCATGAAGCGAAGTAGATCCCACGCGAAGACTGATCCAAGAATCGCAAATCGGAGGGCCCATGAAAACAGCAAGACGGCCACAGCGATCACCGCAAGCGAGATGAAGAGGCCCGCCCTCCGATCAATCATCGACGCAACGAGGATCGCCAGAACGATGGCCGCCCGGAATCCTTTGAACAGAACGTCAACGAAAGGAAATGGACTCAGCAGGACGAGCACATCGATCGCGTGGCCAACTAGCCAGACGACGATTGTGGTGATGATGCCCGCTGCGATCATCAGAACGGTCACGCCAACGTTTCCGGCAGTTTGAATCAAGCCAGAGCCTGCGTAAGCCACAGGCTCGAACATCGAGACCAATCTGCCCGCGCTTTTCAAGCCAACCAAAGGCAGCACCTGATCGAACATGAACGGCAGCGCAAGCAGAACAAGCGAAGCTTTATTGACGATCAGCACTTCCAGGGCATCCAATGGCTTCTTGAGCAACGGGACGGCGCCGCCGATCGTGTCCTTCAGGAAAATCAGTGTAAGGAGAACAGCGAGAGTGATCCAGACACGAGGCCGCGCATAGAACGGCAACGATCCGCGCGAAGCGGCGGGGGTTTTGACGTACTGATAGGCACCGAACAGTGTCACGCCAAGCAGCGGCGAAACCGACGTACTGGTCACGGACGAAACGGCGCTGGAAATCTCTTGGCCTCGGCCGACGACCGAATCTGCCTCAGGTTTGTCTTGTGCGCCGAGCAGCGGTGCGATCGCAATAACGAACGGTAGTGCCGAACGAATAATCATTGGAGAAGAGAACGGTGGTGAGATTCTTGACGGGAGCCGCCGATTCTTTTTTGTTGCAAGACTATGCGAGTCTCGGTCTCAGGCGAGACTTAGAGAGAGACGGCGTTCGAAGCGGTCACATCCTCTCAAGTTAAAACCCTCAACCGCCAGGACGGTTTCCGCGTGTTCGCTTCGCAGAATCGGGCAAGGCCGAATGGGAAAAGACACAGAGAAGAACCGCGGGGCGCCTGTAAGCGGCCACTGACCGTTGCTAGACTGATGTGGTCTGAGCGCGATCCATTTCCAACACGTAACGCATACCTTCGGAGCGTATACAGCGATCCACGATATCGATCTTGAAATCTGCGAGGGGTCGTTCGTCTCCGTGGTAGGGCCGAGCGGTTGCGGGAAATCGACCTTCCTTAATATCGCCGCTGGTTTGATCGCGCCAACGCAGGGGACGGTTGAGATTTTCGGCCGGCCTCTGCAAGGATTGAATCGGCACGCGTCGTATATGTTTCAGCAGGACGGGCTTTTGCCTTGGAAAACCGCGTTGGAAAATATCGGGCTCGGGCTGCGGTTTCGTTCGGCTCCCGATATCGAGAAGGTATCCCGCGAATGGGTTGCGCGCGTCGGGCTTTCCGGATTTGAGAATTCATATCCGGCGCAATTGAGCGGAGGAATGCGGAAGCGCGTCGCGATGGCTCAAAGTTGGATCGTCAACCCAGACATTCTCTTGATGGACGAGCCATTCAGCGCACTTGACGTGCACACTCGGCTTCTGATGGAGACGGAGCTCCTGAAGCTTTGGACAGCATCTCCGAAAACGGTTCTGTTTGTGACGCATGATCTGGAAGAGGCGCTCGCGTTAGCCGATGAAGTCGTGGTGCTTTCGGTGGGTCCGGCGAGCCATATTATCAACCGCTATCCTGTCGATCTGCCGCGCCCCCGGGACCTGATCGATATTCGCACTCAGCCGCATTTCACCGAGCTGTACCGCCACATTTGGTCCCAACTTCGCGAAGAGGTTCTGGCAAGTTATGCGCAATGGAAATAAGACGTTGATGCTCTTCTCCCAGATCGCGCTTGGCCTGGGGATCCTGGCGGCCTGGCAGCAATTGGTGAACGCAAAGAAGCTTGACAGATTCTTCTTCAGCCGGCCGACCGACATCGGCGCTCGAATCTTGGAATGGTTCCGTACAGGATCGATCTGGCCACACCTCGCGGTAACAATCGAGGAGGCGGCGCTGGCCTTCACGCTGGGGGCGGCGGCGGGGATCGCATTCGGATTTGGACTGGCGCGGGCGCCGCGGATCGGTGCGTTGCTCGATCCATACATACGAGTGCTGAATGCTTTGCCGCGAGTCGTCTTGGCGCCCATTTTCCTGCTATGGTTCGGACTCGGAATATGGTCGAAGGTGGCGCTCGGCGTCACGGTCGTGTTTTTTATCGTGTTCTTCAATACCCATCAAGGTGTGCGCGACGTGGATCCGGTGGTGGTGAATAATTCGCGGATGCTCGGCGCATCGGAATGGCAGCTTGCGCGGCATGTGCTGATTCCGAGCGCGCTGACGTGGGTTTTTTCGAGCCTGCACATCAGTATTGGATTCGCCGTGATCGCGGTCGTCGTTGGGGAGTATCTAGGCGCGGCGCGCGGCGTCGGTTATCTCATTTCACAGGCGGAAGGGACGTTCGACACGACAGGGGTATTCGCGGGAATGGCTGTGTTGAGCGCAGTGGTGCTGCTGGTTGGGGCGGGAGTAAATCGTTTGGAGAGGCGACTGCTGCGATGGAGACCGTGAAACGGATCGGTTTGGCCGCCTGCGTCGTCCTTTCGGCGTGCGGGCATAGAGAGCAAGTTCGGCTTGCGGTGCAGCCTCCGTCGACGAACAACTACCCAATACATCTGGCCCAATGGCTCGGCTTCTACAAAGAGGAAGGGGTAGACGTTGCGGTATCGCAGATCGCGGGCGCGTCGAAAGTACTCGAAGCGGTTGTTGGCGGCAGCGCGGATGTTGGCGGAGGCGTCTACGAACAGACGATCCAGATGGCTGTTGAAGGACGAGAGATCGTGAGTTTTGTTTCGATGCTTCGTTCGCCCAACTTTGCAATCGTAGGACGTGTTCAGTCTGGGGGAGAACTTAAAGGGAAGGCCGTGGGAGTGTCTTCGCCGGGGTCGCCCTCGCAATTTTATTTGAATCACCTTCTTCTTTTAAGCGGATTGAAGCCTGGCGATGTAAGCATCGTGGGCATCGGGATGGGGGCGACCGCGGTAGCCGCCCTGGAGCACAATCAAGTCGACGCTGCCGTGCTCTTCGGCAGCGCTATTACGGAGTCACAAAATCGAGGTCTGACAATTCTCGCTGATACGCGGACGCCGCAGGGTTTGCGGGCGCTCTTTGATGTTGACGATTATCCGGCGTCGTGTTTACTTGCGCGTGGAGAATGGCTTCGCGCGAATCGCGCCAGCGCGCGTGGACTAGCGCGAGCGATCACGCGTTCGCTCGCCTGGATCCGCGATCATTCCCCGGAGGAGATTTTAGTCCGGATTCCGCCAGAGTCGCGAGCTGCAAATACGGCGGCAGAACTCGAAGCGATTCGACTCGCAAAGACAATGTATTCGATCGATGGCCGGATCAAACGGGAGAGCGCCGATGCTGTTCGTCGAGTGCTTGTGGAATCGGTCGCAACGGTTCGCGAGGCAAAAATCGATCTGAGTCGAACTTACACGAACGAGTTCTTGCCGTGATATATTGAGGCCAGACTCAACCACTGAGCGGGAGTAATTCAGTGGTAGAATGCCAGCGTCTGCCACACTTTCTTTGTTTTCAACTTCTTAAAATCCTTACTGTCTTGCCTACTGACTGCGCTTTTTGATACTGTCTGTTTCAAAAGCGGAGGTGGCAGTGGCGCGAGTCAACATCCTGAAGCAGGTGAAAGACGGGGATCGCTGGAGGCTTGTTGCAATTCCACGCAAGAAGAACGGTGACTACGATTGGAGTGCCTTGCCGGAAGGCCGCTACTTTGTCGAGTGGTACGAGCGCGGCAAGCGAAAGCGTGAGGCGGGTGGGGGAACCGCGGCTGAGGCTCAGGAGATCGCCCGGAGGCGTCGCCACGTAGTCGAAGGCCGGGCGCTCGGCCTTATCAAGGAACCGGACGAGGAAGAAAAGCGAACCACGCTCCACGTCGCCGCCAAGCATTACCTCGGTTCCGTCGAAGCTCTGAAGAAGCCGAATACCTATCGGAAATACAAAGCCGTCATCGACCGGTTCGTCGAGTTCATGCCGGCGAGCATCGATCCACGGAAGATCACGCGCGACGATCTGACGGACTTCATGGTCCGGCTGAAGAACAAACACAAGCTCGACAACAACACGGTGATCCACCAGATGATCATCGTGGCGCAGTTCTTGAAGCGCCATGGGAAAGCGGGGATCACGAAGAATCTCGGATTGCCTGAGCGAGTTGTCACACTGCCGCGCGAATACGAGGATGCGGATCTCGCGAAATTTTTCGCCGCCTGCGCGGCAGGGGAGCGGGCGCTGTTCGCGACCTTCCTCTACACTGGATTCCGCGAACAGGAGGTTGTGCATCTCTTCTGGTCGGATGTAAACCTGAAGCTGAACACTGTTCGCGTGACGCTGAAGCCAGATCTTGGGTTCTCGCCGAAGCGCTGGGAAGAAAGGGAAGTGCCGGTCGTGAAGGGCTTGGTCGATCTCCTCGGAGGGCATCCGAAGCGAGAGAATTGCCGATTCGTATTTCCGTCGCCGGCAGGGAATAGGGAGTGGCATATGCTCGATCAGTGCAAGGCTGTAGCGAAGCGGGCGAAGCTTGATCCGACGAAGTGGGATCTCAAGACTTTCCGGTCAACCTTCGCAACACGTATGCTACGAGCGGGATTCGATGTTCGTACGGTACAGCATTGGATGGGGCATCGATCCCTTGAAACCACAATGCGGTATTTGGCACCGGCAACTGACGTTCACGACCGCTTGAGCCGTGTTAAGATCGCCGGAACCCTCTGGTAAGGGCCGGGCATCCATGGGGCGTTTGACATTTTCGGCGTACTCCCTTAGGGTTAACAAACAGTCATCGGGTTGTCCCCCGAACAGCAATCCAAACTCACATCGTCATGAAAGGAAAGGAGAACGTATTCGACTCAAACACTGATTTCAGATCGACGGATAACGGTCAACAATACCGCGAAAGGTCCCGTCGAACGGAATTGGAAGCTCTTCAAGAGTTGCGTGCAGAAGTCATCGATGTGTTTAAGCCGGAAGTCTTAAGGAGGTTCGAAGCACAATTCGATACCGTACTCCTTGGTCTGATGAAAGGGACGCTACAACCCGAAAATGCCGTCAGGCAAGTAGCCGACCAACTGGTGGAAGAAATCTCCCAAGTCGCGCACGGCCAACCGGCGGCCGACAACTTCGCCAAGGCGATTCAGCGTTTAAGCGATTCAAACAAGGAACACATCTTAGGAGACGCCGAGAGAGCTGGTTACAAGCTGGATGAACGAGGATGGATCATTGCACCGAATGGTGACAAATATTGACACTTTGAAACAAAGTATCCCAAGGCCGCTCTCGGTGACCCAAGTTTCTGGAGATCACTTCGCGCCGAAGTATTAATTCTTTTAATGGCAACCGGGTCAGTCGATGAACGAGTGGGTCGATTTCACGGATTCTAAACTATTTACAAGCGCCGCCGCATCGTTTCCAGCCTATCGGGAATAAAAAGACGTGCTACGCGACACAAGCGTGAACCTCCAAGGCTTGAATCACAATTTACTTGTGAATCCGCCGTTACACATGGAATAATAGCTGTCCTAGGTTATTTCAATAAGTTCGGTTCAGAGTTCAAATGCCCAGTCCCGTAAAGCTCTATCACCAGGAAATGCAGAAGAACTTGGGATTTTTCGCGACTTGGCTACCCGGTGATTTGATGCGCTTGGGCGATATCGGGGTTTTGCGGGATGGCCGATTCGAAAAGCAGGGCTCTTTGAAAGAAATCGGGATCGCTTTCGCCGTGGCCAAAGCGGGGGCCGTGCAGGACGTGAGCTACTCGGCAGCGGCAGAAAAACGAATCGCAGCTTCCGCAGACGCGGAAGCCGCCGCCTTTGCAAGGACTAATATTCATCTGCGCTTCAGTAGCGAGGGCGGGTTCATATTCGACGCCCTTGGTATGCAGCCTCTCGAGTTCAAGGAACCGATGAAGATGGCCGAGTCTATCGTAGGCGCCTATGAACGCAATCGATGGAAAAAAGAGTGGCTACTCGTCGACACGGTTTACACGGCAAAGTCTGCAACTATTATTGTAAGCCAGGGCACCTCCGCGGATATCGTATTAGGTATCAAAGCGGGAGACGCAGTCGCAGGAATGCTAAATCTCGCAAACCCAAAACTCGGACTCTCCGAATGTTCGTCTAGCGGCCAAACGATTCAGGTCCTTGGCCAACAGAATCTTACGCCACTTTATTCCTGCGTTCGCTTACGTCCTTCGGTCTTGGGAAGGGTGTCTGTGGAGAAACTTCGCGGTGTTACGCGAGTAGATAATGCGCTGGCTCCAGTTGGACTCACTGATCTTCTTAATTTGTAAGGAGCCAACGCTCTAATTTCCCGGGGATCGACTTTTATCGTTGAACAACGATCCTTTTGACGCAAAATGGTACCACAGGTCTTTGAAATGCTTGCGCTCGAGTCAGATCCCGAGTACACTTCCGATTAAGCTACGCACTTACGCATTCGGGTCTGGATACTCGAAATCGAGCTCGGTCTAGTGGAGGGTACTCTATGCTAAATCCCGAGGTGGATGTTGCGCTCGAGGAGCGCGAGCGGCGAGTCTTGGATCGTCTCAGCCTCGCCGCGATTAAATTAGACGCTGAGCAGAGAATTGTCTATTTAAACCCTGCCGCGACAGAACTTATCGGAGCCCTAACCGATGTGCGCGGGACGAATGTCTACGAAATCTTTCGACGGAATGCAGTCACATCCGAACAACTGAAAAAGCGATCCGTTGGGGAGGCAGCTGTTTACGATACGGAGTGTGTCCGGCAATCGGACGGAAAAAGCATTCCTGTGAGCATTGCGGGCACGCCTTTGTTTGATGACGACAATAGGTATGTGGGCACACTAGATATTCTTCGCAGCCTTGAAAGAGAGCGAACGTCCGAGGCGATACATGGGCTAATCGAAACTGAGCATGACTACCACGCCCTGATCGAGGGAGTTGCGCGAGAGTTACACACGTTGCTGCCCTTCGATAATTTTTCAGTTAATGAACACAGTCGACATGGCCGATCCATCAGCATCTTGTTTTCTTCCGGCATGTTGCAGCTTACGGACATTGGTCGACGCTGGTGGCGTGTTCCCAAGGATAGGGCGAGTGAATACAACACCCCGCTGATAGTAAACGACTTTCCAGCATTTATACGAGAAAGGCGGCCTGAATATCGCAATGACGTCAACGTGAATAGATATCTGGACGCCGGCTTCCAATCCATGATTCGCATCCCTATTCTCGAAAGTGGATCGGACAACAGCGTCCGTAACACTTTTGAGTACAGTTCCTTCACTTTACAACGAGGAACACCTTCGAATTCTGACGGATCTTCCCCTGAGGCAAGCGATCCAGATGGCGCGTTTCTATCAGCGACTGCAGAGAGAACAGCGCCTATATGACCTCCATCGGGGGATGGTTAAATGTTCGAGTTACATCGAGGTTGCAGAGCTACTTGCGCGGTCTTTAGCCAATGAACATCGCTGGCAACACGTCTCTGTTTTTAAGGCTAGCGAATCAGACCGAATGTTCAAGCTATTGGCTGAAGTTTCGGCGGATGGCGATCGTTCAGCTCCCGTCCAAGAACAACCCTTATCGCAAGGCGTTCTCGGCTACGTTTACGCTACGCGGAAGGCGGTGAATATCGAGGATGTGTCTTCGGATCCTAGTTTCGTCCAGGTGTTTCGTGTGGGATGGCTGGATGTTCGATCAGAGATGTGTGTGCCGATTCAATGGGACGGGCGAGTCCAGTGGTTGGTCAACGTTGAGGATACCCGGATAGCGGCCTTTTCCGACGACGAATGCTCAGACCTGAGTGCGTTTCTCGATGAAGCCGGGGAAACGTTGTCTCGTCTATCTCGACAATACCTTCTGGAGTCCGCATTAGCGACGTCGTCTGATGCCGTCTTCGTCACCGACAATCAGGCTGAGATCGTGATGGTCAATCCGGCTGCGGTCCTTCTCCTCGAATCCCCGGCCCCTCAAGATCTCTATGGACCCTTCGAGAATATTTTCAAGGATCCAGAAGTCGGAAGGAGGATCTTTGAGGTGAAGGGGGTAGCTGCTCATGAGATTGAACTGCGACGTAGGGATGGAAACGGAGTTCCGGTTTTGATCTCTGGCTCGGCGCTCCCTGATGATTTTTCTCGCAAGGTTTTTGTCGCCAAAGACCTCACGCTTGTTCGCAGAATGCGCCAACTCGAGACTCTTCGGCGCTTGTTTCAAGAGGTAGCAATCCAAACTCACACTCCGCTTGCCTTGATCGATACCTGGCTGAGAGAACTAAAGTGTCTGGCCACGGACAGCCATTCGAGAGAGTACTGCGCCAGAGCGCTGCGCCAGTTGAAGAAGGTCGAGATCTCATATGACCGCTTGGCTTTATCCGTTGATTCCGAGAATCTAATCACCCAGGTTGACCCTCAGTTAGTGGACGTCGGCGTCGAGCTACAGCGCGTCATGACGGAGTTTCCCGAATCTGAGACGGCGCGAATATCCATAGATGATTTCGGTGAATTGCCCTACGTGTCATTTGATCCATTCCACCTTGAATTCATCTTTGCCAGTGTCGTCGCCTACTTGATGCGATTTGTACAATTCGGCTCCACGGTGAGAATCGGTTGCGACCGTTCGACTGGAGCGATTACACTCACGTTTCGCGCGCTTATTCCTGCCGACACCGAGGTAATCGCCCGCGACAGGAGCCTAGCACGAGCGAGGTTCGATTTCGCTCTTGGCGAGCCGATTATTGAGACCCTGATGACAAGGAATAATGGACTTTACAGGCGAACAACCGGGGAACATACCTCTATCCGCCTAGAATTCAGACTGGATGGCCAACAACAGTGCTGAGGATTGTTCTTGTTTGCGAGAGAGCTGACGGCGAAGCCGCTCTAGTACTTGAATCGGAGCTTAGGAAGGCTCTAGCCTCAAGAACAACTCCGGTTCGGATTGACATCGCGAATAGCTACGAGACGGCCCGGGAAATGTTGCCTGAAGATGTCGCCCTCGTGATAACGCCGGCGCACATCCGTCGGACGCTCACTGGACCCGTCTCGTTGAGCGAGATGCAGGGGGTCAAACTCCTCCGGTGGATGAATCTAAACCTCATGACGATTCCCGGTATTCTAATCACTCCCGCCTACACTGACCAGTTACGTGAAGCTCACCCTTCTTTGGGGCGGTGCTTCGTTGTGTTCACTGGATCAGGAATGATCGCAGACGTCGTCAAGCGGGCGAAACAAGTGCTCGAAGAAGGGACGGCGCGTTGCCTCGATGTCCAAATACGCGCGAGAAAAGAATCCGAGTGGTCCTATCAGATCACTGGAGAGGGGACAGGGTGGCAGTCGGAGGAGTGTTTTTTCAAGGTCGATAAAGATACATTGCAAACCATAGCTCGGTTCTCGACGCTGCTGGGGACTATTTCGGATGATTGGAAGGACATCTTGCGGGACATCGGACAGAAAGTATTGGATTCGATAATGAAGGAATCCGAGTTTTATGCAGATTTTTTAAAAGGGATATCAGTCGCGGGCACGGACGCGCCCACGCGCGTCAGATTTCTCGTGAAACCCGAGCTACACCCCCTTGCCTTCGAGGCCGTTCTCTCCCCTAATCGGGAGCAGTTCCGGATGCTCGAAGCACCGGTGTATAGAAGGTTGATGGATAACTATTCTTCGGCTGGTTATCTCTTTGAGGGCGGCCCAAAGATCCGCACACTAATCATAAATGCACCCGTCTCCGGAGACGTCGACGGCCTACCTCGCCCGTTAGAAGAGCTGTCAAGCGTTACGGCTGAATGTCGATGGTTGAAAAGGCGATTTACGGAGGCGATGGAAAAGTTTAACATGACGACCCCGGAGCTACTAAGCAACGATGAAACCGTCAGGCCGACGCCATCGAACGTAAAAGCAATACTCGCAAGTCAGAAGTGGAGCATAGTTCATTTTGCGGGTCATTCATACTATGATACCAAGACAAACGAAGGATTCCTCTTTCTTCCCGGGGAGAACGATGGAGAGATTGAGAAGGTCGACCTCAAACGGTTTAGCGACTGGCTGCGCAATACAACATTAACGTATATGAGTAGCTGTGACAGTGGAACAAGCCCATTTGTGCTCGAATTGGCTAAGCGCCGAATTCCGAACCTAATCGGGTTCCGGTGGCGAGTAGACGATGGACAGGCGTTCGAATATGCTAAGGAATGTTATGAGAACCTGCTATCGTCTCGTTCGATAGAGAAGGCATTTTTGAAAGCTCGCCAGGAAATGTATCGACGTCGTCCAGACAGTCAGATTTGGGCCGCACCGATCCTTATCAAACAGCTCGACGAGCGTTAGATATTTGATCGTCAGGCCAAATGCTCGTGTCGCCCAATGCGGCTTAGACGACGTTGATGTGAACACGCAGCGTCATCCACTTTAACGAGAGATTTCTCTAATGAGGGCGGCCAACGTTTGTCGAAACTGCAGTGGAGTAGTGATATCGAATAATGTTGGATTGAGTGGCCGAAGCGTTTCCTCGAGAGAGTCGGAAGGCTGTGCTCGGGGGGGCACCGGCAAAGGCCCGCGGGGTAATTGGCCAGGAACTGACCAATCTTGGGGGTCGGGCACTGATAATGGCGGTGGCATGAACGAGAACTTCGGAGGATTCAAGCGCAAATAGTAGATGTTCGCATTGGGCGGGAGGGCGATCTGGATCGGCGGTTCGTCCTGTGGCGTCATGAGTTTTCGGGGCGGACTAATGACTATGACTACGCGATTGGCTTCGGGGATCGGCGTTTGCAGCCGTTTGCGGATTTCAGACAAGAAAAAAGTGACCTCGTTCCGTTGGTTCTCTAGAACTCGCGCGCTAATCTTGTTCGGGGAAAGTGGAGGTAGTTTGGACCAGAGGTCATTCTCATTAAAAGCACCACTTACGCCCACCGTGCTCGCCTTCTGGTTTTCAAGATCGAGTACAGTCACATAGAGCGAACCATTGGATAGCTGGAGTTCGGACAGTACATCGAGCGAGTGTCGCACATCGGGCTCTCCGAGAGCCGGATCGCGCCTGTTGGCGATTATATCAATACGGGTAGGCTTTGAAGGTGTGACTGGCAGATAAAGTCGTGCCGACCGAGTCGTCGAGCAGGCAGAAAACTCCGCGTCAGGTAAGTTTCGCGAAGCGAGCGGAAGAGGATCGTGATGAAGCTTTGGAACTCGCAGCTTCGTTCGTTTTATATTATATTCTTTCGACATAAAATCGTATAGCGCGGCGTCGATCTCGTATTCGCCTGGCAGGACGCACAGCGGTTGAACGAATTTGATGTCCGTCAGATCTTCGGGGTTGGTCCCGATCTTCGGGCTGTATGCCCCACGATTGAAATAGACACGGCCCTGATGATCGCGAAGTTGAAGAAGCAAGCCCAATTGACCAGGCATTGATCGTTTTCCTATCTCAGCAGAACCAACGGTCGCCCATATATAAGTGACTAATCGCTGGTAGTCTGAAAGATGGGCAGGAAACACGCGCAGCGACCATTGCATACGGGTCTCGCGCCCCGAGCGGATCCAATCGCTTAACATCCACTCGTCGGAGCCCTGATAGCACTGAGCAATCCGTGCCATCGCGAGCACTACCGCCAAACGTTTCAGTCCCATCGTAGACGTCAATAAATCATAAATCAAAACCGAGGGCGGCCAAGGAATGAGTCGACCGCCCTCCACGGATTGAGGGTTACCTCACTGACTGCCTGCCTGTTCGCGAATGAGCGTGCGAATCTCCTCCGGACGATAGCCGGAAACGCGTTGGCCGTTGATGAACAACGTTGGTGTGGCGTTGACTTGCAGTTCCTTTCCAAATGCAATGTCTCGCTCGACCTTTGCTGCCATTTCTCCACTATCCTGGCATGCTCTGAAGCGGGATTCATCGAATCCTGAAAGTGCCCTGAGTTGCTCAGTGAGCTTCGCTTTAACGTTCCCTATCGTGATTTCGCGCTGGTGCGAGAATATGTAATCGTGGAGTGGCCAAAAGTACTCGTCACCTTGAGACCGAGCGCAAGCCGCAACTTCCGCCGCTGATCGTGCCCAAGGATGCATCGGCAGAGGAAAATTTCGGAAGATCACCCGAGTCTTCTGGCTTTCTTTCGGTAGAATCTCCTGCGTTAGCCCCCGTGCCATTTGTGCGCAATACGGACACTGGAAATCAGAGAACAACACAAGCGTAACTGATGCATCTGTTGGCCCGAGAGAAGCTGCATCACCACTCGCGAGCTTTTCGGCTAAGGCTTTCGCCTGCTGTCGCTGTTCTTGAGTTGGGTCGATTTGAGAATCGAGCAACTCGCGTGTTAAGAATCGCAAGTCAGGCGAGGCAATCAACTCCGCGCGAAAAACGCGCGGGGAGTTAACCGAGCTAAATTCCAATTTACGGTAGCAAGTTTCACCTACAACGCCGAGATCCCGCACCACGATCTGCGTGGACGCCAGTAGATTGAACTTTTTACGAACGTAGTCGCCGAGCCTCCCTCGGCTTGCCTCGTTGAGAACTGCACATGCAGGAAGGTCAGCAGGTGCCCCTGGTCGCGCCAGGATGCATACACCAACGAGTGACAAGAGTAAGGGGTTCATTGGCGTCCTCCGTTCCCCGTTTTCGTGGTCGCGCTCGGCACGGTCATGCCTCTCGCAGCTTGGAGTATCACATCGTAAACCGCAGAAGTGGAACTTGCCGTCCTGATTTCTGACTTGTATCTAAAAGTGTTGCCCAGGCTGTCCTTCCATTTGGAGAGCGAGTAATCGAGTGAAATCGCTTGAATTCCGGCTTCCTTCAAGCTCAGCAACTCTTCGGGTTCTGAAATGCCATTGTGGTTCCTATATCGATCCAGATGAACAACTTCGAGTAGATAGAGTCGTGCCCATCGATCCATCCATCCTCATTGCCACCATTGGCTTTGAGATCATAAACGGCCAGAGCCGCAAATCCATTTTTTCCTCTTCCGGGCTTCGACGGCTGAGGAGCGATGTTACTGAACAGTTCCGCGCCGTCATCTATTCTCCCGTTGCCGTTTCGATCCAGCACAAGAAAGCCACCGTTCCAACCCGCGGCAGTCCATGACATCTGAATCGAAGAACCTCCACCAAAAAAGTCAAAGATCACCCCGTCCTTAATGTTGGTCAGTTCGTAGCCGCGTCCGCCAAGATCCACGATGATCGGATCGACATCATCGCAGACTTCGTCGCAATGGTTACTGCAACACTCGCCGTCTGTACTGCAGGTATCCCCATTATCCTTACACTCACCGCCGCCTCCTGTGCTGCAGTTGTCGCTCGTGACGCACTCGTTCGTTGGAACGTCGCAGCATCCACTAGCGCAGTCGCTATTTGCCGAGCAATAACCCCCATCAGAGCAGGTCGGACAGTTCTCGTATGAGCATTCTACCTGAATCTGACTCGTGACAGAGCCGCCGTTTAGGCAGTGTTGGACGTCTGAGCTTTGGGTTTGATCCATCTCGCTTAGTGTGTAAATATTTAGTCCACCACTGTCATTGTTTGTGGAAGGGTTCGACGTACCTGGAATACTTAAGGTTGCATAACAATTCACCGCCCCCGGTATTTGCGAACTAGTTGCCGTGTTATAGGTTCCACAGTTACCAAAACCGGTGAGCGTACCTGAGGGGTAGTCGTATGGCGACGAAGGAAGTGGCCCTGAGCAGTCTCTAACGTAGCAGGTTGCCGTCGCGCTCCAGTCCGTCTCAGCGTGCTGAAATGGTGGGTCGGTGCCAACACACTGATAACCACCTGAAACGCTGTTGCTTCCGGATATGCTGCTACAGCTTTGGCCGTCCGTAGCAACGGTCCCCAGACACGTGAGGACAAAAACTATTAGTGTTGCTCGTTTCATTGCTTCACCTCCATTGGCGTCGAATGATTCTCCATGTCTTCGGCTGTGTCGGAAAAGTACGAGATCGCTTCTTTGAACTGGTCGGCAACCTGCTCGTCGGAAATCGAATCGCGAGAAATCTCTGAGAGTTTCGAAATTACAAAGTTTCTGGCGAAGGACTGGCCGCTCGATGCACCCCTGGTCGACGGTACCGACGCGGCTGTTTCGCTCCAACGGCCCGGGAACTCATCCTTCCATCGATGGATCTGATTTCGAAGGTTCACCGTGGACGGGTTTCCTAAGGAAGCAACAAGAGTTTTTAATTCCTTCGCCGCCGCCGCGTGATGATCGAAGTTGAATTGAGCCCAGTCCTTGTCCCCGGCGATTGTATTGTCATCAAAGACGATCGAGATAACGTCTGCGCTCGTTCCTGCCTTTCCGACTCTGATAATCCGGTACAGCTCGCCGCCGTTCGCAAGCGGTCCGAAGTGTTGGTATTTGTTTGTAATCCGAGGTTCTCGAGTGACGCTAGCATAGCTGGGCAACAGATCGAGATTCAAGAGCGATGTTGTTACCGTGCGGTCAGCGTTAACCATCGACAATTTGATCGTGAAGGCGCTGATGCTCTTTCCAGATTGATTTGTGATGCGCGCTTCGACGGTTCCCCTTTCGTCGCCCGTTGGTTGAAGAACGACCCTTAACATGGAATTGAGAGGCGTCTGCGATTGACAGAACAGCGGCGTACAAACCAGTGCTACGGCTCCCAGTAGCACAGTTTGCCTACGCCGCCAAACACAATTAAAATAACTCATCTGCATCCTGTCCCCTTTCTTTCCTAGCGCCATCTTCACTCATTTCGCTTGCGGTCTGAAATTCGCTCGATAAGCGCCTGGACGCGGATAGTATGGATCGTTTGCTTTCGGCTTTTCCAGGGCCAACCGGACGGGCCAATTGGACACCATTTAAAAATACTACGTGCTCAAGCGCGAGCAAGCCGGCCAATTCTGTCCTGTTAGAGACTTCGAAGATCATCAATAGTTCGCCAACGCACTCTTTAACTCGTCTTCGCGACACACCAATGAGATCCGAAATCTCCGGGTTCCGCAGACCCTTGCAGATAAGATAGAGTACGTCTCGCTGGCGTTGTGTCAGTCGATCAAAGCGATGCTCGCCCATCAATTCCTCCCAATCGCACTCGCGTCTGCCACAACTATCGTGCGGGTTGGTGACGCTCTACTCCGCGCGGGCATCAGGATCTACTGCCGGGCGCGAGCGTGTCCGCGCGGTGGCTCCCCTATTCTTTGGCGCGGCAATGCGGACTGGGCTGATCGGGTCGAAATATCGCCCAAACAGCTTCCAGCAGGTCGGATTTCGAACTCGCGCGGCGAAAAGATGCGTGCTAAATCGCCAAGATTATTCGATATTGCACCGGGTACTGGTACTAGTCAAGCCCACCAAAAGCCCAAAAGGGCTTACCAGTGTGAAGATAAGTTCTTCAAAGTGGGGCGTTATATAGATCGCCTGTCTGGAAATAGGGCCGAATCACGTCAGGATGTAGCCGTTACATTGTCCTTGCGATTCCTATTGAGGGCGGCTTTGAATAGGCGCCGCGTTCGTACACAGGGATAGTTTTCTGTGGATATCTTATCTTGACGGTTCCGTGACGCCATGGTAAGTGCGTTTGACAGCATTCTTGAGCGACGTATCATAAAGGTTGTTATGAGGCATCAGTCGGAGGGGGAGAAAAAGCGGAAAAGTGAACGGAAAAAGCGCGAACCGGGCTTGGAATTGATCCGTTTCGGCGAGCTTTCGATTGACTCCCTCGTTGACCCCTCGATCGATCCCACGGACTTCTTCGATCCGGACGAATTCGGGCAAGGTCGGAAACCCAACGCACCGCGTCCGTGAGCGGCAGTCTCGCGAAAATCCCGCAACGGGATCTCGGTTGCGCCGGGATGGGGGCGCTTCCGCCCCAGATCGCGCGGGCGGGCGAAGAGGCCGCGTGGCGCTTTCTCGAATTCTTCGCCGCGACGATACGCAACAAGAACACCCGCGCTGCGTATGCGGAAGCGGTGCGGCAGTTCTTCGCCTGGTGCGAGAGGCACCGCATTCGAGCGCTCCTGGAGATCAACCCGATCGCGGTCGCGGCCTACGTCGAGAATCATCCGGGCGCGGCGCCGACCGTTAAGCAGCACTTGGCCGCGATCCGGATGCTCTTCGACTGGCTCGTCACGGGGCACATAATTCCCGTGAATCCGGCGTCATCAGTCCGAGGACCGAAGCACGTCGTGCGGCGCGGCAAGACCCCGGTCCTGAAAGCCGACCAAGCGCGGAAGCTCCTCGATTCGATCAAGACGGACTCGATCGTAGGACTCCGTGATCGCGCGATCATTGCGCTCATGTGTTACACCTTCGCGCGGGTCTCGGCGATGGTCCACATGGAAGTCGCCGACTATTACGAAAATGGCCACCGCTGGTGGATTCGATTGCACGAGAAAGGCGGCAAGCGCCATGAAGTGCCGGCCCACCACAATGCGCAAGAGTACTTTCACGCCTATCTTGATGCCGCGAACATCCGAGATGAGAAACGCTCTCCCCTCTTTCGGAGCGTGAGCAAAGATCGAAAGATCACGCTGAACCCTATGACGCGCACGGATGTGCTGCGGATGGTGAAGCGGCGCGCACTTGCGGCGGGACTCCCCTCCTCCACCTGCTGCCACACGTTCCGCGCGACGGGCATCACGGCGTATCTCGAAAACGGTGGCACGATCGAGAACGCGCAAGCGATTGCCGCGCATGAATCGCCTCGCACGACGAAGCTCTACGATCGAACGGGTGACGAAATTACGCTCGATGAGGTCGAGCGGATCGCAATATGAATTCTCAGCTTTACGCGGCCACGTCAGAAGTGCTATCTTGCGATGCTAGCGAGGTTGCTCCTGTCGCAGCTAAGGAAAGTTTCGCCTGATGTTTCTACTGATCCCAGCGGAGACGTGATTGTTATCCATGGGTTAGGTGGACATTGGCGCGACACTTGGCAAGCAACGAATGACGGCGCCACGTTCTGGCCTGAGTGGCTTTCCGCCGACCTTCCTTCGCTAAGAATTTGGTCCCTGGATTACCAAGCCGCTTGGCTTGATGCTGCTGGCAATGCGATGGCGCTCCCGGATCGAGCGAGAAACGTCCTCTCATTGTTAGAAATCGCCGGGCTCGGGAAGCGTCCGATCGTATTCATTGCGCACAGCCTTGGAGGTCTGCTCGTTGAGCAAGTGCTTCGATCGGCTTATGACAGCAACCGGGCGGAATGGCGCTACATCTGCGACAGAACAAGGGGGGTACTTTTTCTTGCAACGCCCTTTTCTGGTTCAGAAAAGGCTAATTGGTTCTCCAATTCGGCGTCGATTTTCGGATCGAGCGTTAGCATCGCCGAACTGAAGGAGCACAATTCACATCTCAGAGATCTGACTCTTTGGTATCGAACGAACGTAAGCGTCAGAGGAACCCATCTTGAGGATAGGACCCGCAATCGCCGAAGATGGCGGCATGGGAAAAGAGACGGAGCGGTCTGCCGAGATGCGGCGCGTGCTGGAGGAGTACGCCGCCGGCGGATTG